>Ga0268290_100001_pt1:0-777500 | contig 2434957 bp, 2349 predicted proteins | sample MetspRMADM_FD_191346 | JGI IMG/M metagenome (GOLD analysis project Ga0268290, IMG submission 191346) | Soil microbial communities from San-Diego area, Southern California, United States - Methylocaldum sp. RMAD-M | ecosystem: Environmental > Terrestrial > Soil > Desert | place: USA... | reverse complement strand
CAAAAACCGCCGCGGGCCGCCGAGGGGCTTCCCTCAAAGTCCGTAGCGATTCGATTGAGGCTCGGGAAAATACCCAACCGAGAGAGAAAATCAAGTGGCTTTCGCCGCCGTCATCGCTCTGTCATCGGGCCCCGTCCCGAGCGGGAGGCGGCTACTTAGTGGCCGCATCCCAGGACGTCAACCGGTCCTTTCGGACTTTCCTGCGATATTTCCGGAAGCTCCGGATCTTCGCAGGGACCGCCGTCGCCCCTCTTGCGAGGAGCCTGCAGCCGTCTCGATCGACCTGCCCGGAGATAGGCGTTCCCGGAAGAATTTCAAGAGCTTATCGCTCCGTCCGTCTTCCGTTTCCGTCCCGGCTCCGTGCGGGAGGCGGCTATCTAGTGGCCGCCGAACCCGCCGTCAATCGGTCCGTCCGAACTTTTTTGCGGGGCCTGTCCGATGGTCTGGGCCGGACCCGCAAAACCCGCCGCGGTCCCGTGGGAGGACTGGCCTCTCAGGTCTCGCAGCGATGTCGGTTGGTGCTCGGGATATGGAGATTTCGATCGGGAATTCAAGGCCTTGCGGCCCCGGTTCCGTCTTCGGATCACCCCGCCCCCGAGCGGGAGGCGGCTATCTATTCGCCACCCCGCCCCCCGTCAACGGCCCGTCATGAACTTTGTTGAGACCCGCGGATTCCGAAACGCCCCCGCCCTCGCCTTCCATGCGCGCCTGGCCTTAAATGCGGCCCCCGCAGGAGGCGCTTAAGAGTAGATGCTGTCCCAGAAGGCCCGTTACGCCCTGCGCGCGCTCGTCGAGCTTGCCCGCGCCGAGGGCGCCCAGCTCACCTCCGGCGAGCTCGCCCTGCGCGCCGATGCGCCGCGCAAGTTCCTCGAGGCCATTCTCCTGGAGCTGTCGCGCAACCAGCTCGTCGCCAGCCGGCGCGGCAAGTTCGGCGGCTACACCCTCTCGCGCCCCGCACTGGAGATCAGCTTCGCCGAGGTGATCCGGGTGATCGACGGTCCCCTGGCGCTCGCCCCCTGCGTCAGCCCGAGGCTTGGCTACCGCAAGTGCGACGACTGCCCCGACCGCGACCTCTGCGCGCTGCGCGAGGCCCTGCTGCGCGCCCGCGACGCCACCGCCCACGTGCTCGAGGGCTACACCCTCGCCGACGCCGCCGCCTCCGGCGCCGCGGCCGACGTCCTGCGCTCGGCCGTCTAGGTCGCCTTCTCCGCCCACCGCGTCCGCAGCAGCCAGCCGGCCGCCTCGCCGCACTTCCTGAACAGGGGACGCACCGGGTAGCCATACCGCCGCTGCAGCGGAAGGCGGCCGGCCGCGACGACCGGCGCCGGTCCCGCCTTGGCCGGCAACAGCACCACGGTCAGGTCGGGCTCCACTGGATGCTGTGGATCGGCGCCCGGGAGCCGGACGCCGTCCTGTAGTCCTCGTCGACCGGCGGCAGATCGTAGCCGAGCACGCAGCCGCCCACCTCGATAACCAGGCCGGGCGGCGCCATGTTCTCGCTGAGGTGGCGGGACCGCTCGCCCGGCGCGATCTCCGTCGACCACTGCGGTCCGTAGAGCGACGGCGCGAGCCGGAGCAGGATCGACTGCCCGGAGTTGTTGTACACCGCCACCTGGTCAGGCGGCGAGCAGGCCGCCACCAGCCCCGCCATCGCGAGCGTCGCTATCCCGGCCGAGCGACGCACGGCTTTCATCGGCAGGTCTTCGATGGACATCGAAGCTGGAATCCTCGCAGGAGGCGCAACTCAGCTTCCCACCAGACGGCGGGAAATTCAAGAACACAGCAAGAACGTCTAACGCCGAAACGAAAGCGGGCGGAGGACGCCTGGTCCTCCGCCCTCGCCGACGCACCGTCGGCGCTTCAGCCCTCCAGGGGAGGGTATGGCTTAGCTGGCCGCGATGTAGGCCTTCAGGCCGTCCGCCTCGGCCTCCACCTCGGAGATCTTCGACTTCACCAGGTCGCCGATGGAGACGATGCCCACCAGCCGCTCGTTGCGGCACACCGGCAGGTGGCGGATGCGGCGGTCGGTCATGCGGGAGAGCAACTGGTCCACCGTCTCGCCCGGCTCGGCGTACAGCACGTCCTTGGTCATGCAGCTGGAGACCGGCCGCGACAGCGCCTCGGCCCCGCCCTCGGCCACCGCGCGGACGATGTCGCGCTCGGAGACGATGCCCGCCACCCGCTCGGCGTCGAGCACCACCAGCGCCCCTACCTTCCGCGTGTTCAGCAGTCCGGCCACCTCGCCGACCGTCTCGTCGGGCCTGGCGGTGAACACCAGGTCGCCCTTGGACCTTAGGATCTGTGACACCAGCATCCGGCGTCTCCTCCCGTTTCCTCGGAGAACACCGTCACCCCGATCGCCCGGGGAATCAATGCACGCGCGCGTGAAAGACGGCTAGGCGCGGCGCGCCAGCCGCCCCATGAGGCCGATCAGCAGCACGCCCGCGGCGAAGCCCGCCAGGTGCGCCTCCCAGCCGATGGCCGCGTCGCCGGCGCCCGGCACCATGGCCGCTCCGACCACCGCCATGATCAGGTTCACGATCACCCACGCCGCGCCGAAGCCCAGCACCGGCCGCGACAGGATCGGGCCCGGACGGCCGTAGCCGGCGATCAGCCGGGCCGCCGCTCCCATGAGGCCCGAGGCCGCGCCCGAGGCGCCCATCAGGGCCACCGCCTCGCCCGAATGCACGGCCGCGAAGGGCAGGCTCGCGAGCATCCCGCACGCCAGATAGAAGGTGAAGAACCAGAACGCCCCGCCCGCGCCCAGGCCGAAGTACCGCGCCACGGGCGTGCCGAAGGCCAGGATGAAGGCCGCGTTCATCAGCGCATGCGGCCAGTTGCCGTGGATGAACAGCGAACTGACCAGCGTCCACCATCGCCCGGTCTCGAAGGCGTCGGGCGTGAAGGCGAAGGCGGCCGCGATCACATTGACGTCCACCCGGCTCTGCAGGGCGTAGCCGCCGACGATCGCCCCCACCAGGACCAGCACCGGCCAGGCGCCGTTGTTGAACACCGGCTCGCGCACGCGGCGGCCGGACTCCGGCTCCGGCGTGTAGCGGGGCCCTTCGGCGGACTCTTCGAAGTGGAGGAGGCTCATGGTCCCCATTTAGGGGCTCTTCGCCGCGGGCGCGATGGCGCCTTGTTCCGGCCTTGCGGCGGGCGCCCCGCTCCTAGAAGGTGCCGCCATCTCCATGATGGACGCTTCCAGGACCTCTAGATGATCCGTCCCCTGCGCGCGGGCCTCGCGCTCGCCGCCGCGCTTTCGCTCTCCCTCCCCGCCTTCGCCCAGGCCCCCGCCGCCCGTCCGGCGACCGCCCAGGCCCAGCCGTTCAGGCTGGCGCCGGGCGAATGGCCGCAGTCGAAGTCCGACCTGAAGGCGGACGCCGACATCCGCTTCGGCGCCCTGCCCAACGGCATGCGCTACGCCATCCGCCGCCAGACCATCCCGCCGAAGCAGGCCGCCATCCGCCTCTGGTTCGACACCGGCTCCCTGATGGAGACGGACGCCCAGCAGGGCCTCGCCCACTTCCTCGAGCACATGGCCTTCAACGGCTCGAAGGGGGTGAAGGAAGGCGAGATGATCAAGATCCTGGAGCGCCTGGGCCTCGCCTTCGGGGCGGACACCAACGCCTCGACCGGTTTCGACGAGACCATCTACAAGCTCGACCTGCCCCGCACGGACGACGAGACGGTGGACACCTCGCTGATGCTGATGCGCGAGGCGGCGGGCGAGCTCACCATCGACCAGGCCGCGGTGGATCGCGAGCGCGGCATCGTGCTCTCCGAAGAGCGCGCCCGCGACACCCCCGGCTACCGTCTGCTGAAGGAGCGGCTGGCGTTCCTGATGCCGGGCCAGCGGGTCCCCACCCGCTATCCGATCGGCGAGGTGGAGGTCCTGAAGACCGCGCCGGCCGGCCAGCTGCGCGACTACTACCAGCGCTGGTACCGCCCCGAACGGGCCGTCCTGGTCGTCGTCGGCGACTTCGATGTGGCGGCCATGGAGGCCAAGATCCGCGCTCGCTTCTCCGACTGGAAGGCCGACGGGCCCGCCGGGGTGGAGCCCGACCTCGGCGCCGTGCGCCCGCGCCGGACCGAGGCCAAGGTCGTGGTCGAGCCCGGCGCGCCGCTCAGCATGCAGGTCTCCTGGGTTAAGCCGCCCGAGAAGCGCCCCGACACCGCGGCCACCCGCCGCCGGGATCTGGTGGAGCGCCTGGGCTTCTCCGTCCTGAACCGCCGCTTCTCGGCGCTCGCACGCGCGGCCGATCCGCCGTTCATCGCCGCCGGCGCCTACGCGGGTGACACCTTCGACAGCCAGGAGACGACGACGGTCGCCGTGAACGCCGAGCCCAGCCGCTGGCGCCAGGCCCTGGCCGCCGTGGAGCGCGAGCAGCGCCGGGCCGTGCAGTTCGGCGTCCGCCAGGACGAGCTCGACCGCGAGATCGAGGAGATGCGCGCCCTGCTGAAGGCCGCCGTCGCCGGCGCCGCCACCCGCCGGCCTGCGGACCTGGCCGGCGAGATCGTGGGCGCCCTGGGCGACGACCTGGTCGTCACCAGCCCCGCCGAGGACCTCGCCCTGTTCGAGGCCGCGGTGAAGGACCTGAAGGCCGCCGAGGTCTCCGCCGCCCTGAAGCGGGCGTTCGAAGGCGGCGGGCCGCTGGTCTTCGTGGCCACGCCGCAGCCCATCGAGGGGGCGGAGACGACGGTGCTCGCCGCGCTGGAGGCCTCCCGCCAGGTGGCGGTCACCCCGCCGGCCGCCCCGGCCCAGATCGCCTGGCCCTACGAGACCTTCGGCGCGCCGGGCAAGGTCGCCGAGCGCCGCGAGGTCGCCGACCTCGGGACCACCTTCGTGCGCTTCGAGAACGGCGTGCGGCTGAGCGTGAAGCCCACGACCTTCCGCGACGACGAGGTGCTGGTGCGCGTCAATGTCGGCGACGGCATGCTCGACCTGCCGAAGGACCGCCAGAGCATGAGCTGGGCGGGCAGCGCCTTCCTCGAGGGGGGGCTGAAGAAGATCAGCAACGAGGACATGGAGCGCGTCCTGGCCTCGAAGGTCTACGGGACCAGCTTCTCCATCGGCGACGACGCCTTCGTCCTCTCCGGCGGCACCCGGACCGACGACCTGCCCACCCAGCTGCAGGTGCTGGCCGCCTACGTGTCCGAGCCGGGCTGGCGGGCCGAGGCCTTCCAGCGCCTGAAGGCGGCCGGGCGGACGATCCACGACCAGTACGAGGCCACCACCTCGGGCGTGCTGCAGCGCGACCTGGGCGGCCTGCTGCACTCGGGTGACCCGCGCTGGACCTTCCCGACCCGCGAGGAGATCGCCGGCGCCGAGCTGCAGCAGCTGCAGGCGCAGATCGCGCCGCATCTCGCGAACGATCCCATCGAGGTCGTCATCGTCGGCGACGTCACCGTGGACCAGGCCATCGAGACGGTCGCCGCCACCTTCGGCGCCCTGCCGAAGCGGCCCGATCCCAAGCCCGTGCCCGACGCCCAGCGCCAGGTCCGCTTCCCCGCCGCGCCGAAGGACCCGGTGGTGCTCACCCACAAGGGCCGCGCCGACCAGGCGATCGGCTACATCGGCTGGCCCACCACCGACTTCTGGGAGAACCCGCAGCGGGCCCGTGAGACCGCCGTGTTGGGCGAGGTCATGCGCCTTCGCCTGATGGAGGAGCTGCGCGAGACCCAGGGGTCCACTTACTCCCCGTCCCTCAGCTACAACCACAGCCTGGTCTGGACCGGCTGGGGCTACATCGCCGCGTCGGTCGAGGTGCCGCCGGAGAAGCTGTCGGAGTTCTTCGCCGACGTGCAGAAGATCGCCGCAGACCTGAAGGCGAAGCCCATCAGCGAGGACGAGCTCGCCCGGGCCAAGAAGCCCCGCCTCGAAGGCTTCCAGCGGGCCCGGGTGACCAACCAGTACTGGCTGGGCCAGCTCGGCGGCGGCCAGGCCGACCCGCGGCGGCTGGACATGATCCGCGAGCTGATCCCCGGCACCGAGAAGGTCACCGCCGCCGACGTGCAGCGCGCGGCCCAGACCTTCCTGCGCGAGGAGCGTGCGTACCGGCTGATGGTGCGGCCGCGGCCTCAGGTGGCGAGCACGGCCGCAGCGACGAAGTAGGAGGCCTGTGCCGATCCGGCACAATCGCAGGCTGGCGCCGGATTTCCTGCAAGCCCTGTGCGGCCACGTCCGGCCGCGCCGAGCGCCTCACCATGTTCCATTCCAATACGGAACGGATGATCGATTACTGGACCGCCCGCGCCGTCCAGGGCCGCGCGCCCTCCCGCGCCAGCGTCCAGCCCGCCGACTTCCGGCAGCTGATGCCGCAGGTGTTCATCCTCGGCCGCGACGGCCGCGGGCGGTACCCGGTGCGCCTGGCCGGCGGCTTCGTGGGCGACCTGCACGGCTGCGACCTGCGGGGCGTCAACGGCCTCGATCTCTGGTCCGAGCGCGACCGGCTGCGCCTGCAGACCGCGCTGGAGGAGATCCGCGCCCGCCCCGAGCCGCTTGTCGCCACCACTGAGGCCCTCACCGACGGGCCGAGCCTTCCCATGGAGGTGCTGTTCGCCCCGCTCGTCGCGCACGACGGCGGACCCGACCGCTTCCTCGGCCTCTACCAGCCCACGTCCATGGTGGCCCGGCTGATGGGCCGCACCGCGCTTGAGCTCTCCGTCCGACGCCTCACGAGGCCGGGCGCCGCCAACGAGGAGGCGCCGCGCGTGCGCCTCGCCGCGATCGGCGGCCGGCAGGTGGCCTGACGGACAACGGCAACTGGACGTCATCCCCGGTCTGGTCGCCGGGGATCCCTGATCACCGGTCTCTCCAGGCGAGCCCAAAGCCACGGTGAGCGGGGATGGCCGGCGCAAGGCCGGCCATGACGTTCCTCTTCTTGGCGGCTCAGGCCGCCCCCCCCGGCCCTCTTTTTGGCGGCTCAGGCCGCCTGGGCCTCGTCGCCGTAGACCGGCGCGTCCTCCGGAGCCAGGAAGGCGCGGCCGCGGATCGCGTCGGAGATCTTCTCGGCGATCATGATCGTCGGCGCATTGGTGTTGCCGCCCACCAGCGTCGGCATGACCGAGGCGTCCACCACCCGCAGACCCTTCAGCCCCTGCACCCGGCACTCGGCGTCCACCACCGCCATGGGATCGCCGGCGGCGCCCATGCGGCAGGTGCCCACCGGGTGGTAGATCGTCTCGGCGGAGCGGCGGATCCAGGCGTCGATCTCCGCGTCGGTCCTCACCGCCTCGCCCGGCGCGTACTCGGCCCCGCGGTAGGGATCGAGCGCGGCCTGGGCGGCCACCTCGCGCATCATCTTCACGCCCTCGCGGACCGCGCGGCGGTCCTCCTCGGCGGAGAGGTAGTTGGCGAAGATCGCCGGATCGGCCAGCGGGTCGGCGCTCTTCAGCCCCACTTTCCCGCGGCTCTCGGGCCGCAGCTGGCAGACGTGGAAGGTGAAGCCGTCCTTGGCCACCTGCACCTTTCCGTGGTCCTGCATGATCGCCAGCACCGTGTGGATCTGCAGGTCCGGCCGGTCGAGGTCGGGCCGGGAGCGCAGGAAGGCGCCGCTCTCCAGGAAGTTCTGCCGGCCGATGCCCTTGCCGAACAGCATGTAGGAGAGGCCCACGCCCAGCGTCTTCACCAGGCCCTTGCGCATGGAATAGACGGTGATCGGCTGAGGGCACTCCCAGCTCAGGCAGACGTCCAGGTGGTCCTGCAGGTTGGCGCCCACGCCCCTCAGCTCGTGGACCACCTTCACCCCGTGCCGCGACAGCTCCTCGCCGTCGCCGATGCCGGAAAGCTGCAGGATGTGCGGCGACTGCACCGCGCCCGCGCAGAGCAGGACCTCGGCGTCGGCATGGATGGTCCGCGCCGGCTTCTTGCCCTCGATCACCTCCACGCCCACGGCGCGGCCGTTCTCCACGACGATGCGGGTGGTCCGGGTGTTGGTAAGGCAGGTCAGGTTCGGCCGCGACAGCGCCGGATGCAGGTAGCCCCGGGCCGCGCTCCAGCGCTGGCCGTCGTGGATGGTGAGCTGGTAGGGCCCGAAGCCCTCCTGCTGGTGGCCGTTGAAGTCGCCGGTCAGCGGATAGCCCGCCTGCCGGCCCGCCTCGATGCTGGCCTTGTAGATCGGGTTGGGCGAGCTCGCCTTCGAGACCCGCAGCGGCCCCTTGTCCCCGTGCCAGGGGTCGGCCCCGCCCTCGTAGCTCTCCGAGCGCTTGAAGTAGGGCAGCACGTCCGCATAGCCCCAGCCCTGCAGGCCCATCTGCCGCCACTGGTCGTAGTCGCGCGCGTGCCCGCGGATGTAGATCATGCCGTTGATCGACGAGGAGCCGCCCCAGCCCTTGCCCCGCGGCCACCAGAGCCGGCGGTTGTCCAGGTTGGGCTCCTCCTCGGTCCAGAAGCCCCAGTTGAACGGCCCCTGCTTTCCGATCAGCTGGCCCACGCCGGCCGGCATCTTCACCAGGATCGAGGCGTCCTTGCCGCCGGCCTCGATCAGAAGCACCCGCTTCGAGGCGTCCTCCGTCAGCCGGCTGGCCAGCACGCAGCCGGCCGAGCCCGCCCCGATGATGATGTAGTCGTAGCGTTCCACGGCGTCTGTTCCCCGAAGCTTGTTGTTGGCCGCGAACCTGACGCAGGCGTCATCTTCTGGCAAGCCGCACGGCCCCTAGGCCATCCCAAGGTAAAGTATGGCGAGCGCGAACAGGCTGAGCGCGATGGCGCAGAACCACAGCAGGAACCAGGTCCGCCAGGCCGCCGAGAACCAGTTCAGTCCGTAGGCGCCCTTCAGCTGGAAATACATGTGCGCGGGCACGATGAACGGCGCGACGGTCCAGGCCAGCGCCGAGGTCACGTCGCTGATCCGCATGGCGACGACCACCGCCATGATCAGCATGGACATGAAGGTCAGCGAGTAGAGGACGAAGACCCCGTGGTCGTAGAGGGTGAACCCCCGCTTCCACAGGAACAGCAGGGCCACGAACGGGATTGAGATCGGGACCAGCAGGAAGGAGAATTTGTAGAAGCTCTGCTGCAGCTTGTAGATCGCCAGCTCCGGGTTCTCGAGCTTCTTGATCAGCTTCTTCTCGAGCTTCTCGTTGCCGAGGTTGAGGTTCAGGCCGCCGGTGCGCGCGTTCTCCGCCAGCTCGGCCTTCCAGTCGCCGTCCTGCGGCGCCTTCTCGATCACCGTCTCGGGCGTCGCCACCCGCACGTTGCCGACCAGCTTGCTGACTTCCTGCAGCTTCGCCTCGGCGGCCTTCACCCGCGCCTCGGCCGTGGGCCGCTCGGCGGGCGTGGCCCGCTCCAGCGCCTGCTCGGCCATGGCCACCTCGCTCGACCGCCGCGCCAGCTCCGCGCCGGCGGTGATCTGCTGGCCGGTCACCGAGCTGTCGGGCGTCCCGGGCATGTAGCTCAGGCCCATGAACATGACGAAGACGGTGAACAGGAACATCGCCAGCGGCGAGACGTAGCGCGTGCGCCGGCCGTGCACCCACTCGCGCGTCAGTCGGCCCGGCCGGAACAGCAGCAGCGGAAGCGTCCGCCACACCCGCCCGTCGAAGTGCATCACCCCGTGCAGCAGCTCCTCGCCCAGGTGCAGGAGCGAGCGGTGCACGTGCGCCGGCTGGCCGCAGTTCGAGCAGAACCGGCCGGAGACCTCCGCCCCGCAGTCGGAGCAGAGGTGGTGGCGTTCGCCGGCCTGGCCGGTCGGCTTCTCGATGGCGCCCGCCATCAGTCCCGCCGTCGCCGCGCCGCCCACGGCGTCCATATCGACCATGTCACCCCCCGGTCACGCTCGGGCTATGTGACCAGATTGGCCCTCATGGACAAGCCGTGGTCAGCGGCCTTTCCACGCGGGCTTGCGCTTCTGCGCGAAGGCGAGCGGGCCCTCCACGAAGTCCTCCGACCGGAACAGCGCCGCCACGGCCGGGTACTTGTTCTGACCCCGGATCGCCGCCTCGAGCGTCGCCTCGTCGAGGCCCCGGTAGACCGCCTCCTTGGAGGCCCGCACCGACATCGGCGAGAGCTCGGCGATCATCGCCGCCCATTCCCGAGCCGTGCGCATCAGGTCCTGCGGCGCGGTCACCTCGTTGACGAAACCCAGCTCCCTCCCCTCCGCCGCCGAGACCCGGCGGCCGGTGAGGATCATGCCCATGGCCCGCTTGGTCCCGATCGCCCGCGGCAGGCGGTGCAGGCCGCCGGCCAGGGCGGCGAGGCCCACCCGCGGCTCCGGCAGGGCGAAGGTCGCGGCTTCCGAGGCGATGATGATGTCGCAGGCGAGCGCGATCTCGAACCCGCCGCCCATGGCCACCCCGTTCACCGCCGCGATCAGCGGCTTCGTCAGGTCGAAGCGCGAGGTCAGGCCCGCGAAGCCGGAGGGCGGGCTCTTCATCTCCCCGCCGCCGGCCTGGTGCTTCAGGTCGTTGCCGGCCGAGAAGGCGCGGTCCCCCGCCCCGTTGACGATGCCGACCCACTGCTCCGGGTCGGCGGCGAAGGCGTCGAAGGCCTCGTGCAGCTCGAAGTGCGCCGGCGAATGCAGGGCGTTCATCACCTCCGGCCGGTTCAGGGTGAAGATGGTGACCGGGCCGTCCCGCTCCACCTTGATGAATTCATAGGCCATGGCGCCCTCCTGTCTTTTCTATAGGAGGACGCTCCGCAGGCGCCGCAGCGTCCGTCAACAGCGGAAGGAGCCCCCGATGGCCGACGAGGACGATTTCGAGGACGGCGGCTTCGACGTCGACGACTGGCGCAGGCTGCGCGCCTTCTCAGGCGCTGTCGCCACCCTGGAGGACGTCCAGCGGCGGGCGGCGATCTTCGCGCTCGGCGACACCGAGGGCGCGCGCCCCATCGAGATGGAGCTGCCGCAGCCGGTCATCTGGTGGAGCGAGGACGACGGCGAACAGGCCGCCGTCGCCGTCCAGGCCGAGGCGCACGAGACCGACGAGGGCGAGACCATGGAGGTGCTCGGCCTGATCCTGCCGGACGGCGCGGGCGCCGTGGCCCTGCTCGACGACGTCGACCTCGTCGACGAGAGCGACCCCGTCTGGCGCCGTCTGGTCGAGGAGGCCATCGGCGACGAGACCGGCGAGGAGGAGTAGAGAAACCACGGAATACACGGACCACACGGAAGGGCTCCGCGGGTCGGGCGGCGTCCGTGTATTCCGTGTCTTCCGTGGTTCGTTCGACTGGCGGCCGCCTAGCGGGGCGAGAGCTCCCGCCGGTAACGCTTCCAGTTCTCCACATAATGGTGCGAGCCGGCGGCCATCATCATCGCCTGCTGGTCGGTGAGCTCGCGCACCACCTTGCCCGGCGCGCCCATGACGAGCGAGTTGTCCGGGATCTCCTTGCCTTCGGTGATCAGGCAGTTGGCGCCGATCAGGCAGTTCTTCCCGATCTTCGCGCCGTTCAGGACGATGGAGCCGATCCCGACCAGGGTGTTGTCGCCGATCGTGCAGCCGTGGAGCATCACCAGGTGGCCCACCGTGACGTTGGCGCCGATGGTCAGGGGCGAGCCCTCGTCGGTGTGCAGGACCGAGCCGTCCTGCACGTTGGAGCCCTCCCCGATGATGATCGGGTCGTTGTCGCCACGCAGGGTTGCGCCCCACCAGACGGACGCGTTCTTCTTGAGAATCACCCGACCTATCACGGCGGCGTTGGGCGCTATCCAGTATTCGTCATCGTTCGGTAATTCAGGCGTCACATTGCCCAAGTTGTAGACAGCCATCCGACTCCTCGATTCTTGCGACAAACGGTCCGTTTAACGGTTGGGAAACCACGCTACGATCATTCTAGTCAGGCGATTCGAGGAGGCGAAGGCCTTCCCGCATCCGCCGCGGACCGAGGATCGGTCCGTGCCTCGCGCTGGACGGAGTAGATGGCGCCGAGTTGGTCGTTCTCACGGGCGGAGCCGCCCGGACCTGAGCCTCAAGCCGGGCCCCCGGGCCCCGCACGACGCCGCCGCTTCCGTTCCTCTTCCACGATGTCCAAGGGCGCTCCCACGCAGGGACGCCCTTTTTTCATGCCCCGATAGGAGGCCTTGATGAGCAAGCGAGCCCTGAAGCGACAGCTGCGCGAAGGCGCGTTCGACGCCGGTCAGTTCGAAGGCGACGATAAGGTGCGCCGGCTGCCGCTCGATCGGGGCTGGACGCCGCTTGGGCACAGCGGCGGCGCCAACGACGACCGCGACCAGGGCTACCTGAAGACCATCAAGGCCAAGTCGCCCGGCCAGGAGCAGCTGATCAAGGCGATCGACGCGAAGAACCTGGTCATGGCGCTGGGCCCGGCCGGCACCGGCAAGACCTACCTGGCCATCGCCAAGGCGGTGGAGGCCCTGGAGAGCGGCCGCGTCGGCCGCATCGTGCTGTCCCGCCCCGCGGTGGAGGCCGGCGAGTCGATCGGCTTCCTGCCCGGCGACGCGGAGGACAAGCTCGCCCCCTACCTGCGCCCGCTCTACGACGCGCTGTCCGACCGGCTGTCCATGAAGCGGGTCCGCGCCTTGATGGCCGAGGGCGCCATCGAGATCGCGCCGGTGGGCTTCATGCGCGGGCGCACGCTCAACAACGCCTTCGTGGTGATCGACGAGGCGCAGAACTGCACCTACGTCCAGCTGAAGATGCTGCTGACCCGCCTGGGCTGGCATTCCACCATGGTCGTCACCGGCGACCCGAACCAGTCCGACCTGCTCCCGGAGCTCTCCGGCCTCGGGCCCGTCGCCACGAAGCTCGAGCAGGTGGGCAACATCGCCGTGGTCCGCCTCGCCGAGCAGGACATCGTCCGCCACCCGCTGGTGGCCGAGATGCTGGGCGTCCTCTAGCTCACCGGAACCTCGCCCCGCCCCGGCCGCTTGTCGGGGCGGAGGCGAGCATGAGCAACGACAATTCCCCCGAACTGAACCGCCAGGCGGGCATCCCCCTCGCCGGCGACGCCACCGAGAGCGGCCAGGTCGCCCACGGCAGCCGGCGCGAGGACGTGCATTTCGAGCCGGCGCCGGATCACCTGGTCAGCGTCCGCCACAACGAGAAGCCCGATCACCCCCTTGCGCCCCAGCTCGACCGGGCCGGCAAGGAGCCGCCGCAGGACGGGCCTCCGATCGCGGACGTGGCCGTCGCCGCCCAGAGCCCCTCGGTGTGGGACGCCCGCCCGCCGGAGGACGACGCCGACAGGAGCGGAAACCCCACCGGCCACTAAGCCCCGCGCCCTACCGCGGCGAGGCCTCCTCGGGACGCCAGGAGCGCGCCTCTTCGCTCGCGCCGCCGGCCATCTCTTCCAGGATCTCCGCAAGCTCCAGCATCTGCTCGCGGGTCAGCCGCCGGCCGACCGCGCGGACCTCGGCGCGCAGCATATCCATCTCGGCCACGGCCGCGCCGCGCCGGCTTTCGACGGAAGACATTGCTTAACCCTCGGATTGAACTCTCAAATGTGAAAACAAGGCCAGCAGCAGAGACGTTCCTAGGGTCGCGCTTGCTCGGCTCCGCCGCGGCGCCTACAGCCAGGGGGTGAGCGAACCCGACGACACGCCCGAACCCCCCGCCCAGGCCCTGGAGCCGGCCGCTGGCGCCCACGCCCTGCGGCGCGGCTGGATCGTCCCGGCGATCATCGGCTCAGGGCTCCTGATGCAGACCCTGAACGCCACGGTGATCACCAACGCCCTGCCCGCCATGGCCGAGGCGTTCGGCGTCGATCCGCTCAGGCTGAACCTCGCCATCACCATGTACCTGCTGGCCTCCGCGGTCTTCCTGCCGGTGTCCGGCTGGGCTGCGGACCGCTTCGGGGCCAAGCGCATCTTCATGGCGGCCATGGTGCTCTACGCCCTGTCCTCGGCGGCCTGCGGCTTCGCCCAGACCCTCCCGCAGCTGCTGGCCGCCCGGTTCCTGCAGGGGATGGCCGGGGCGATGATGGGACCCGTGGGCCGGCTCGTGCTCCTGCGCACCACGCCGAAGTCCGAACTGGTGGGCGCCATGTCGGTCCTGACCATGCCCGCGCTGCTGGGGCCGGTGATCGGGCCGGTGATCGGCGGCGCCATCGTCACCTTCGCCGACTGGCGGTGGATCTTCTTCATGAACCTGCCGGTGGCCATCGCGGGCGTCGCCCTCGTCCGCGCCTTCGTGCCGAACGTGAAGGAGCAGGCGGTCTCGCCGATCGACGGGCTGGGCATCCTGCTGACCGGCGTGGGGCTGGCCGCCCTGATCTTCGGCTTCGAGAACCTCGGCCGCAGCTTCCTGCCGCCAGGCGTCGTCGCCGGCCTGTTCATCGGCGGGTTCCTGAGCCTCGGCCTCTACTGGCGCCACGCCCGCGGCAACCCGCACGCCATCATCGATCTCTCCATCTTCCGCCTGCCCACCTTCCAGGCCGCGACGGTGGGCGGGGCCTTCATGCGGGTGGCCATGGGCGCCAATCCCTTCCTGCTGGCCATGCTGCTGCAGGTGGGCTTCGGCCTCTCCGCCTTCGCGGCCGGGACCATGACCTTCATCTCCGCGGTGGGCGCGCTGCTGATGAAGACCACGGCGCCGCCGATCCTGCGCCGTTTCGGCTTCCGCACGGTGCTTCTGGCCAACGCCCTCGTCGTGGCGGCCAGCTTCGCCGCCTACGGCCTGTTCCGCCCCGGCACGCCGCACTGGATCATCATGAGCGTTCTGGCGGTGGGCGGCTTCTTCCGTTCCCTGCAGTTCACCAGCCTGAACGGCATGGCCTATGCCGAGGTGGGCCAGGACCGGATGAGCCGCGCCTCCACCACCGCCTCGATGGTGCAGCAGCTCGTGCAGTCGATCGGCATCGGCCTGGCCGCGGCCCTGCTGCATTTCCTGATGCGGGCCCGCGGCGATGCGACGCTCACCTGGCAGGCGGTCTCGCCCGCCTTCCCGATCGTGGGGGCGATCACCCTGGTGTCGGCGCTGTGGTTCGTACGCCTGCCGCGCGACGCCGGCGACGAGATGAACGCGCGGCGGCCCTAGCTCAGTCGCAGGGGGCCGTCTCGCCGGTGGCCAGATCGATGCGGAAGCACTGCCGCTCTCCCGTCTCGCAGTCCTCCACGAAGAGCGCGACTTCCTCGTCCGCGTCGGCCGACGGGTGACACTCCTCCAGGAAGTGCAGGGCGGCGTCCTCGAAGCTCACCCCCTCCACCTGGTGGCCGCGGGACGGCGCCTCGTCCACGCCGTGGACGGAGAAGCGGCGCTGCAGGGCGGCGGATTGTGGCATGGGGCAGATCCTCCTGCCCTCCTAACGCGGAAGGGGGCGAAAGGATTCAGGGGCTCAGGCGGCCGGCGCCGCACTCTCGTCGGCGTCTCCCGGGCGGGGCGTATCCGCGTGACGCTCGGCCTCCTCGGCCAGGCGGGCCCACATGGCGGCGAGCTCCAGATGGGTGGCGCGGATTTCGGGAAGGTCGCACGCGTCGGCGAGCTCGCGCTGGGCCTGCGCAAGGTCCTTATAGCGGGTGGCCCGCTGGCGGGGCGGAAGATCACCGATTTCCATAAGTGGACTTCCCGACATTGCGGGAGACGAACGCAGGTGCAAAGCGCGCGGTTCCACCTGGACTAGAAATTACCCACAGGGCGCGGGCGAGCATGAGCTTTGACGCCGGCGCCGCGGTCTCCGCACGCAGTCAACGGCAGAGCTCTGCTGTAGCTCTACAGTCGCGCTTCAATGTCTCCGCAAAACCACAAATTGAATCCCCGGTCTGCCCCGCACGGGAACTTCATTGAACCCGAACCCCGGTCGCGAGTTGTCGCGACCGTATCTTTGGGAGCTGGTGGATGACCTATTACAACTCGCGCGGTGTTGCGATGCCGGAGAGCGCGGCCGAAGAGGCGCGTGTCGCTGGCACTGCCGCGGGTAACGAGACGATCAATGCGCCCGCGGGGAATTCCTCCCTTTCGGGCGAGGGCGGCGGCGACCTCCTGATCGGCAACAACCGCGACAACCGCCACTGGATCACCGACCCGAAGGATCGGGTCGTCGAACAGGCGGGCGGCGGCGTCGACACCCAGATCGGCTGGACCTCGATCCAGCTCGCGGCGAACGTCGAGAACCTGCAGGTCAACGGCGCCTTCAACTACGCGGTCGGGAACGGCCTCGGAAACCTGATCATCGTCGACAACGAAACCCACTGGATCTACGGCGCCGGCGGGGACGACGTGCTGGTGGGCGGCGCCACGTCCAAGACCACCTTCGTGGTGCGGGCGGGCGAAGGCTCGGACGTCATCTACAACTGGAACGGCAACTCCCAGCTCCAGCTCTGGGGCTACGGCCTGAACACGGCCGACCAGATCCGCCAGGCCATGACCCAGCAGGGCGCCGACGTCGTCCTGCGGCTGTCGGCGAGCGAGACCCTGACCTTCCGGGACGAAACCCTGGCGGGCTTCCAGGACCGGCAGTTCCTGCTGCCGCTCGACACGTCCAAGCTCGGGGCGCTGACCTTCTCCGACGAATTCAACACCCTGCAGATCTACGACCACTCCCTGCAGACCGGCATCTGGCGCGCCGACTTCGGCAACAACCTGAAGGACGAGTGGGCCTACACCCTCACCTCCAACGGCGAGCGGCAGGTCTACACCACCGACCACTTCTACGGTCAGGGCGAGCGGCAGCTCGACCACTACACCCCGCACGCGGTCTCCGGCGGGATCCTGACCATCAAGGCCGAGCGTCTGCTGGACGAGGACCGCGAGGCCGCCTGGGGCCGCGAGTATTCGTCGGGGATGCTCAACACCATGGGCATGTTCGAGCAGAAGTACGGCTACTTCGAGATGCGCGCCGAACTGCCGACCGCCCACGGCGCCTGGCCTGCCTTCTGGATGATGCCCACTCCTTACGTCGCCCAGACCGAGGCCGATATCATGGAGGGGCTGGCGGCCACGCCGCACGTCGACTACCGCCGCGCCTGGGGCGGCGACACCAACCTCTACGACAACGCCTATAAGATCGACCCGACCGGCTACCACAGCTACGGCATGCTGTGGACGCCCACGACCGTCACCTTCTACTTCGATGGCGTCGCGGTCCTGCAGTCGGACACCCCGGCCAACTGGACCCACCCGATGGCGCTCATCGTCAACATGGCGGTGGGCGGCTGGGGCGGCGAGCCCAACTCCCTGCAGTTCCCGGCCGAGATGAAGGTGGACTATGTCCGCGCCTACGCCCTGGCCGACGGCTCCACCGTCATCGAGCGCGGCGAGCCCGAGCCGCCCGCCGCCACCCTGCGCGCCGACGGCGGCGCGACCAGCGGCCAGACCAATGTCCCGGTGACCTTCGAGGACACCGGCCAGGCGGTGACCACCTCGAAGATCGCCGTCTACGGCGCCAAGCCCACGACGCTCCCGCCCGGCGAGACCTTCGTGATCTGGGAGGACTCCGGGGCGGTGTTCGGCGCGGTCTCCAACGGCTCCACCCTCGGGACCGCCACGCCGCTGATGGCCGGCTCCTCGAGCGCCTTCACGGGCACGGGGACCTGGCTCACCGACGGCAAGGTGGCGCTGGCCTACATGATGCCCGACGGCGCCGGCAAGGCGGCCTGGGTGATGGTCTTCGACCCCGTCAAGAACACCTTCGTCCGCCACGAGCTCGGCCCGTCCACCGGCGACATCGACGTCATCGCCACCAAGAACGGCGGCTTCGCGGCCAGCTGGGACGCGCCCGGCGGCACGGTGATGGGCCGCGGCTACGACGCCTTCGCCTACGACGGAGAGGGCTGGTACGGCCCCGCCCGGCAGCTCGCCGGCGACCTGACCGGCGTCACCGCCACCGGCGAGCTGATCGCCACCACGGCGTCCGGCCAGCAGCAGCTCTACGACATGATCAACCCGCCCCGTGGCGTGGACGCGGTGATCTCCGTCGGGCCGATGGCCGGCGTGACCCATACCGAGGGCAACTCGGGCGGCACGCTCTACACCTTCACCCTCACCCGCGACTGGGACCAGAGCCAGAAGTCCACCGTCGGCTGGACCGTGCGCGGCCAGGGCGCCAACCCCACCGACGCCAACGACTTCGAGGGCGGCGTCCTGCCCTCCGGCGTCGTGACCTTCGAGATCAACCAGACCACCGCCTATGTGCAGGTCTGGGTGCAGGGCGACGCGGTCAAGGAGGGCGACGAGGAGTTCCTGATCACCCTCGTGAACCCGGTGGGCGCCAAGCTCGGCCAGGCCACCGCCACCGGCTTCGTCACCAACGACGACACCGGCGGGACCCCGCCGCCGCCCACCACCCAGGTGGGCTTCACCACCAGCTCGGTCACCCACGCGGAGGGGAATTCCGGCCTCACCGCCTTCGCCTACACGGTGACGCGCACGGGCTCGACCACCGGGACGTCGTCCGTCAACTGGACCGTCTCCGGCTCCGGCTCCAATCCCGCGGCGGCCGCCGACTTCCAGAACGGAACCCTGCCGTCCGGGACCCTCACCTTCGCCGCCGGCGAGACCAGCAAGACCATCACCGTCCAGGTGGCCGGCGACACCACCGGCGAGGCCGACGAGGCCTTCACGGTGACCCTGTCCGGCGCCAGCGGCGCCAACCTCGGGACCGCCACCGCCGGGGGCCTGATCACCAACGACGACGGCTCCACCCCGCCGCCCACCGGCGGCGGCCAGGTGATCAACTCGCCAGGCCCGGGCTCGACGCTCACCGGCGGCGCCGGCGACGACACCCTGAACGCCAGCCAGGGCGCCGACGTGCTCACCGGCGGCGCCGGGGCCGACAAGTTCGCCTGGGCCCGCGAGCCCTGGTCGCCGGCCACCGTCACCGACTTCGCCGTCGGAACCGACCGGCTCGACCTCTCGGCCCTTTTCCAGGCTTCCGGCTACGCCGGCGCCGATCCGGTCGCGGACAAGTACATCACCCTCCTGACCGACCAGAACGGCACCAAGGTGCTGTTCGACCGCGACGGGACCGGCACGGCCCAGCAGTGGGGCAACTACGTCATCAACCTGCAGGGCGTGACGACGCCGGTCACCTGGGCCCAGCTCTCGGGCGGCGGCTCCACCACCCCGCCGCCGTCCGGCTCGGCCCAGGTCGGCTTCACCACCACGACGCTCTCCCTCGCGGAGGGGAACACCGGCGCCACCGCCTTCAGCTTCACCCTCGCGAGGACAGGAACCACCACCGGCGCCTCGACCGTGAACTGGAGCGTGTCCGGCTCGGGCGCCAACCCAGCGAACGGCGCCGACTTCGCCACAGGCGCCCTGCCCTCCGGCACGGTGACCTTCGCGGCCGGCGAGACGTCCAAGACCATCGTGGTCAACGTCGCGGGCGACACCACGGTGGAAAGCGCCGAAGCCTTCACCGTCACCCTTTCGGGCCCCTCGTCCGGGACTACCCTGGGGACCGCGAGCGCCACCGGCACGATCACCAACGACGACACGAGCTCCCCGCCGCCGACCGGGGCGGGCCAGGTCTACACCTCGCCCGGCCCCGGCTCGACGGTGACCGCCGGCTCCGGCGACGACACCATCAACGCCAGCCAGGGCGCCGACGTACTCACCGGCGGCGCGGGCGCCGACCGCTTCGTCTGGGGCAAGGAGCCCTGGTCGCCCGCCACCGTCACCGACTTCGTGGTGGGGACCGACAAGCTCGACCTCTCGGCCCTCTTCCAGGCCTCGGGCTACACCGGCTCCGACCCGGTCGCGGACAAGTACGTCACCCTGCTCACCGACTCGAGCGGGACCAAGGTGCTGTTCGACCGCGACGGCGCGGGGACCGCCCAGCAGTGGGGCAACTACATCATCAACCTGCAGGGGGTGACCACGCCGGTCACCTGGTCCCAGCTCGCGGGCGGCGGGTCCACGCCGCCGCCGGGCGGGAGCGTCACCTTCAGCTTCGCCACCACCAGCGTCGTTCATCCGGAGGGGAACGGCGGCGGCGCCACCGAGTACCTGTTCACTGTCGTGCGCAACGGCTCGACGGCTGGCCCGATCTCGATCGACTACACCACGGTCGGCGTCGGCTCGAACCCGACCTCGGCGGACGATTTCTGGAGCTCGGGCGGGGTGCTGCGGTTCTCCGACGGCCAGAGCTCGGCCACCGCTCTGATCCGGGTGAAGGGGGACGGTGTGGCCGAGGCGGACGAAACCTTCCAGGTCGTCCTGCAGCAGGGCGCCGTCACCGGAAATCCGGGTATCGGCACCATCACCAACGACGACGCCGGAACCCCGCCGCCGCCCACTGGCGGCCAGGTCCTCACCTCCACCCGGTACGGCGACACCCTCACCGGCGGCGCGGGGAACGACACCCTCAACGCCGGCCAGGGCCCGGACCAGCTCACCGGCGCCGGCGGGGCCGACCGCTTCGTCTTCGCCAATGCGCCGTGGAACGCCGGCCGGATCACCGACTTCGCGCCGGGGACCGACAAGATCGACCTCAGGGCCATCTTCGACCAGACCTCCTACGCCGGGACCAATCCGGTGGCCGACCGCTGGATCCTGCTCGAGGCGGTGGACGGCGGCACGCGGGTGCTGGTCGACCTCGACGGCCCGAACCAGAGCGGTCAGTGGCCGGTGACGATCACCACCCTGAACGGCGTCGCCCCGGCCTCGCTCGGGGCCGGCGACTGGATCGTCCAGTAGGGCTCAGCCCGCGGGATAGACTCGCGGCCGCATGGGCTTGACCCGCACCGCCAGGCCGGGGGCGACCCCGGCCGGCATGGTGGGTCCGTGCGCCTCCAGCTCGAAGACCTGGCCCTCGATGGCGCACTCTATGCGCACGTCGGGACCGCGCTGGGCGACGGCGCGCACCTCCGCGGCGAGCCCGGCGCCGTCCAGGGGCGCGAAGGCCACCTCGTCGGGGCGGAAGAAGACCTCCACCGCGCCATCTCCCGCGCCTTTCGGAGCCTGGGTCTCCCAGTCCGCGACCAGCAGGCGGCCGCTGTCCACACGGCCCGGCAGCCGGCAGGCCGCGCCCAGGAAGTCGTAGACGAAGGGCGTCGCCGGATCCTCATAGACCTCGTTGGGCGTGCCGAGCTGGACGAGCTCGCCATCCTTCAGGATCGCCACCCGGTCGGCGAGGTCGAGCGCCTCCTCCTGGTCGTGGGTGACGAAGACCGTGGTCACGCCGGTCCGCTCGTGCAGCTCGCGCAGCCACCGCCGCAGCTCCCGGCGCACCTGGGCGTCGAGCGCCCCGAACGGCTCGTCCAGCAGCAGCATCCGCGGCTCGATGGCCAGCGCCCGGGCCAGCGCCACCCGCTGCCGCTGGCCGCCGGAGAGCTGCGCCGGATAGCGCTTGTCGAGGCCCTCGAGCTGCACGAGCGAGAGCAGGTCGCGCACCCGCTCGGCCACCTCGGCCTTGCCCGGCCGCTCGCGCCGCGGCCGCACCGTCAGCCCGAACGCGATGTTCTGGGCCACCGTCATGTGGCGGAACAGGGCGTAGTGCTGGAACACCATCCCCACCCGCCGCTTGCGCACCGGCAGGGACAGGAAGTCCTCGCCGCCGAAGCTCACCTCGCCGGCGTCCGGCTGCTCCAGCCCCGCCAGCACGCGCAGCAGCGTGGTCTTGCCCGAGCCCGAGGGGCCGAGCAGGGCCAGGAACTCCTTGTCCCTGGCCTGCAGCGACACGCCCTTCAGCGCCGGGAAGCGGCCGAAGGACTTGGAGACCCCGCGGATCTCCAGTGACAGCGGGCTAGTGTCGGCGGCTGGCTGCAAGTTCACCGGAGTACCGCCATTCGAGGAGGGTCTTGAGGACCAGGGTGACGAGCCCGAGGCTGGCCAGGAGGCTGGCGGCCGCGAAGGCGCCGACGAAGTCATAGTCATTGTAGAGAACCTCGACGTGCAGCGGCAGGGTGGTGGTCTGGCCGCGGATGTGGCCCGAGACCACCGAGACCGCGCCGAACTCCCCCATCGCCCGCGCATTGCAGAGCAGGACGCCGTAGAGCAGCGCCCACTTGATGTTGGGCAGGGTGATCCGGAAGAAGGTGGTGAAGCCGCCGGCCCCGAGCGTCAGCGCCGCCGCCTCCTCGTCCGAGCCCTGGTCCTGCATCAGCGGGATCAGCTCGCGCGCCACGAACGGCAGGGTGACCAGCACCGTCGCCAGCACCAGGCCCGAGGTGGCGAAGATGATCTTGACGTCGTGCTCGATCAGCCAGGCGCCGAACCAGCCCTGGGCGCCGAACAGCAGCACCCAGACCAGGCCCGAGACCACCGGCGAGATCGAGAACGGCAGGTCGATCAGGGTGAGCAGGAAGCTCTTTCCCCGGAACTCGAACTTGGTCACCGCCCAGGCCGCCGCCACGCCGAAGACGGCGTTGAGCGGCACCGAGATCGCCGCCACCGTCAGGGTCAGCCGGATGGCCGCCAGCGCGTCCGGCTCGCGGATCGCCGCCAGATAGGCCCCCACGCCCTTCGAGAAGGCGTCGTGGAAGACGGTGTAGAGCGGCAGCAGCACCAGCACGCCCATGACCGCCACAGAGGCGGTCACGAACAGCGGCGCCAGCCCCGGCAGGCGAACGCTCCCGTTGGCGTTGCTCATCGCCGCCCCCGTCCGGCCAGGAACACCTGCGCGGCGTTGATCACCACCAGGGCGCCGAACGAAATCGCGACCATGGCCAGGCCGACGGCCGCGGCGCCGGCGTAGTCGTACTGCTCCAGCTTGATGACGATCAGCAGCGGCGCGATCTCGGTCTTCAGCGGCATGTTGCCGGCGATGAACACCACCGAGCCGTACTCGCCGACAGCCCGGGCGAAGGCCAGGCTGACGCCGCTGATCATCGCCGGCGCCACGGCCGGCAGCACCACATGCACCATGCGCTGCAGGTCGTTGGCGCCGAGCGTCTGGGCCGCCTCCTCGACCTCGCGATCGAGGTCCTGCAGCACAGGCTGGATGGCGCGGACCACGAACGGCAGGCCGATGAAGACCAGCGCGATGAAGATCCCCACCGGCGAATAGGCGGTCTTGATCCCCAGCTTGGCGAACTGGGCGCCGAGCGGACCGGTGGGGGCATAGATGGCGGTGAGCGCAATGCCCGCCACCGCGGTCGGCAGGGCGAACGGCAGGTCCACGAGCGCGTCCAGCAGCCGCCGGCCCGGGAAGGCGTAGCGGGTGAGCGTCCAGGCCAGGAGCAGGCCGAGCGGGGCGTTCACCAGCGCCGCCAGGGCGGAGACGCCGAAGGACAGCTTGAGCGCCGCCGCCACCCGGGGCTCGCTCAGCGCCGCCCAGACGCCGGAGACGCCCAGCTCCCACGGCTTCACCGCCAGCGCGGTGAGCGGCAGCACCACGATCACGCCCAGGTAGGCGAGCGTGATCCCGAGCGCGAGCGGGAAGCCCGGCAGGATCGACCGCTCGGCCAGCCTGGACAGCCGGAACCGCCCGAGGACCCTGTGGGGCCCCCGGTCCGGCCCGAGCACGCTCGGGATCGAGAGGGGCTCGGTCACGTGGGCTTGTAGATCTGGTCGAACACGCCGCCGTCGGCGAAGTGCGCAGCCTGCGCCTTGGCCCAGCCGCCGAACGCCTGGTCGATGGTGACCAGCGGCAGGGACTGGAAGCTCGCCGCGTACTTGGCCTGGGCCGCGGCGTCCCGGGGCCGGAAGTGGTGCTTGCCGATGATGTCCTGGGCGGCGGGCGTGTAGAGGAACTCCAGGTAGGCCTGGGCCGCGGCCCGCGTGCCGTGCTTGTCGACGTTGGCGTCGACCAGCGCCACCGGCGGCTCGGCGAGGATCGAGCTCGACGGATAGACAACGTCGAAGTTCGGCCCGAACTCCTCGATGGTCAGCCGCGCCTCGTTCTCCCAGGAGAGCAGGACGTCGCCGATCTGCCGCTGGGCGAAGGTGGTGGTGGAGCCCCGCGCGCCGGTGTCCAACACCGGCACGTTCTTGAACAGGCCCGCGACATAGGCCCGTGCGGCCGGCTCTCCGCCGCCCTTCAGCCCGTGAGCCCACGCCGCCAGGTAGGCCCAGCGGGCGCCGCCCGAGGTTTTCGGATTGGGGGTGATGACCCCGACGCCCGGCTTCACCAGGTCGGCCCAGTCGCGGATCGCCTTCGGGTTGCCCTTCCGGACCAGGAAGATGATCGTCGAGGTGTAGGGCGCGGAGTTGTTCGGCAGCCGGCTCTGCCAGTTGGCCGGCAGGAGCTTCGCCCGCGTGGCGATCTCGTCGATGTCGCCGCCGAGCGCCAGGGTGACCACGTCGGCCTGCAGGCCGTCGATCACCGCCCGGGCCTGCTTGCCCGAGCCGCCGTGGCTCTGCTCGACCTCGACCTTCTGGCCGCCGTGCTTGCCGGCCCAGTCGGCGGCGAACGCGGCGTTGATCTCCTTGTAGAGTTCGCGTGTCGGATCGTAGCTGACGTTGAGGAGCTTGACGGTCCCTCCACCCTGGCTCCCGGCCGCGTCCCCCTTCGGCGAGCAGGCGGCGAGGCCTGCGGCGGCGGCGGCGGATGCGATCAGCCCACGGCGTGAGAGCTGGGTGGAGGTCATGTCAGGTCCTCATGGCTAGAAGGAGTACTGCGTCCGGATCGACCAGATGTTCAGGTCCTGGCCCACCTGGGCGCCGGCCGGCGGCGTGAGCGCCCCGGCCCCGAAAGCCGTGCCGCCCGGCGACAGCCGGTCGACCTCGACGTGCTGGAAGTCGGCCATGAATTTGACGACCTGGTTCGGGTGCCAGTTCAGGCCCAGCGTCACGATCTCCTGCTCGCCGCCGCGGATCGCCGAGGCGACCGGGCCCGAGAGGCCGTAGTTCAGGTCGAGGGTGGAGTAGCGGGCCGCCAGCTCCCAGACGCCCCAGGCGCCGGACTTCAGGTTGAACGGCTTGTCCACCTTCGGCGCGTCGAAGCCGCCCGTGCCCGGATTGTAGCGGCGCGGCTGGCCGGTCAGCGTCCAGGCGCCCTGCACGTACCAGCCGGAGAAGTCCGGATCGGCCAGCGGGCTCGCGCGGCGCTCCACGTCGATCCAGAAGTGCTCGCCCGCGAGCATGAAGTTCCGGTACTGCCAGGCCCCTTCCAGGGCGAGCGCGGTCACGCCGTCGGCGTCGATGCTTCCGGTGTCCACCAGGCGGGTGGGGTCGACCCGGTTCTCGGGCCGTTCGCGCAGGCGCACGGGCTGCGGCGCGCCGAGCCCGGAGACGTCCGGGCCGTTGGCCGCTGGGTTGATGATGATGTTGGCGTTGGCGCCCAGGTGGGTCGTCCAGTCCTCGCCGTGCAGCGGCGAGAAGGTGACCCGGCCCACGAAGCCCAGGGCCTCGTCGTAGGTCTGGGTCCCGACCACGTTGCCGGTGACCGTGGCGTGCGCCGACCAGCGCTCGCCGCCGGTGATCGCCGCCAGGCCCACGCGGCCGTCGCCGCCGGCCAGGCCGCGGACCAGCTCAGCCACCGCCGGCCGCTCCAGGAACAGCGAGGACGGGTGCGGGGTGGCGTCTTCCAGGCCGGTCGTCGTGGCGAAGGCGCCGCCGCGCAGGCGCACCCTCTTCAGGCCGGTGTATTCGATGTAGGCGGCGTTGATCTTGCCCGCCTCCTCAGTGCCCGAGCCGCCGAAGTCGAGCAGCAGGTTGTAGTTCCAGTCGCCGAAGGCCTTGCCCTCGATCCCGAGGCGGGCGCGGCGGAAGTTGAAGCCGTCGGAGAGGTCGCGGGCCCGGTCGGCCTCGACCGCGTCGCCGAACGAGCCGCGGCGGTGATCGGAAGCCAGCGGGCCGGCCTCGTCCTGGTCGTAGCGGGCGCCGTCGAGCTGGAAGACGCCGCGCAGGGTGGCGGTGAACTGGCCGTCGGCGCTGCTCACCGTGGGCCGGCCGTTGGCCAGCGTCGTCTTGGCGTTGGCGGACTGGTCCTTCACGACCTTGGCGGTCGAGCCCACGTCGGCCTTCAGGCCGGCGATCTGGGCCTCCAGCTCCTGGTTTCGGCGCTCCAGCGCATCCAGGCGCGCGGTCAGCGACAGCGCCTGCTCCTGGCTGATGCCGCCGCCCTGCGTGGGCGCGGTGGACACGGCCTGGGCCAGGGCGGCCGGGGCGACGCTGCTGAGGAGCGCCGCGAGAGCGGCCGCTCGGATCATCCGGTTGGTCATCTTCATCCCCTGTCAGCAGCAGGGGTGAAGCTACCCCTGCTAATTCCTAGTCGGCGAGTAGGTATAAACTAGAGGTATGAAGAGTTTTTCTAACGCGGACGATAAGTCGCGGTTTTTTCACGCATTTTATCTTATCCGGATAAGGGTGCGCGCCGGGCGGCGGCGGATCGTGCCGACAGCCGCGCCCGAATCGTCTGGGCGATGGCCGGCGCCGCGGCTGGCGGGATGGGGAAGACCGAGCTCGCGTTGATCTCGCACAGGACATAGCCGTCCTCGCCGGCCGAATCGCGCGGCCCCAGCAGGAAGTCGGCGTCCCAGATCGCCGGCAGGTCCTGCGGGTCGAGGCCCAGCAGACCGGCCATCTGCGGCGTCCACTCGGCCTCCATCACCGCGCGCAGGCGCGGGAAGCGCGCGTCCTCGGGGCCGGAGTAGAGCCGCGGCTCGCCCCGCGTCCCGGGCGTCGCCAGCGCCTGCACCTTCTGGGCGCCGAAGCCGGCCAGCGTACCGCCCGCCATGTAGCAGCGGACCATGCCCTCGCCGACGCGAGCCTGGAACGCCTGGTCCACGAAGCCGTCGCAGTCGGCCAGCTCCGCCCGCCGCTCGGCCATGAAGTCGGCGAGCGGCAGCGTCCGCACGGCGTCGTCCTCCGCCGACTGCACCCGCACCTCGCCCGCGCCCCGGACGGCCTCGACCTTCCAGATCCCCTGGCCGCCGTTGCCGCGGTTGGGCTTCAGCACGCGCGGGCCGGCCGCCATGCTCCGCGGGAAATCCGCGTCGAACGCCGCCGCCGTCTCGTAGAAGCGCACGTCGCTGCCCCAGCCCATCTCACGCGTGCGCCAGAGGACCGCCTTCACGCCCATCCGGTCGATGACGTCGGGATGGCCGCTGACCAGCACCTCGGCCGCTGCCGCCTCGCGCAGCAGGGCGTCGAGCGCCGTGCGCCGGCGGCCGTCCTGCAGCGGGTTGACCCAGACCAGGGCGGCGTCGCTGGCCAGGAGCTGCGCCCGCGCCGCCGCCTCTTCCTCCTCGGCATAGGGACAGGGCTCGGGCGCCAGGCCCGCTTCGGCCAGCGCGTCTGCGACGGCCTCGAACCGGCCGAACCCGTCGGCCGGCCGCGCGCCGCGCCAGACCAGCGCGACCTTCCATCTCTCAGGGGATTGGGCGTCCATCGTCCCGGCTCCTTCCGCCCGCGCACGGGCATCGGAGCGGATGCTTGGACGTCGCCGCCTCACCGGGCGATCCGCGAGGACCCGGTGGAGCGACTATAGACCCGCGGCTATTCCGCCGCCAGCAGCGCGCGGCCTGCGGTCAGCGAGGTCTTCGCCGCCAACTCGGCCTTGGCGGCCTCGTACTCGGCGGCCAGGCGCCCCACCATCTCGGCGACCGGCGGCACGTCCTTCACCGCGCCGATCCCCTGGCCGCAGCCCCAGATGTCGCGCCAGGCCTTGGCCTTCTGGTTGCCGCCCGAGCCGAAGTTCATCCGCGACGGATCGGACTGCGGCAGGTCGTTGGGGTCGAGGCCCGCGGCGATGATCGAGGGCTTCAGGTAGTTGCCGTGAACGCCCGTGAAGAGGTTGGTGTAGACGATGTCGTCGCCCGCCGAGGCGACGATCATGTCCTTGTAGGCCTGGTCGGCGTTGGCCTCCTGCGTGGCGATGAAGGCCGAGCCGATGTAGGCCAGGTCCGCGCCCATGGCCTGGGCGCCCAGGATGGCGTGGCCGTTGGCGATCGAGCCCGACAGCGCCACCGGCCCGTCGAACCACTCGCGGATCTCCTGCACCAGCGCGAAGGGCGAAAGCTGGCCCGCGTGGCCGCCGGCCCCGGCCGCCACCGCGATCAGGCCGTCGGCGCCCTTCTCCACCGCCTTCTGGGCGAAGCGGTTGTTGATGATGTCGTGCAGCACCACGCCGCCATAGGAGTGCACCGCCGCGTTCACGTCCTCTCGCGCGCCCAGGGAGGTGATCACGATCGGCGCCTTCCACTTGGTCGACATCTCGAGGTCGTGCTCGAGCCGGTCGTTGGTCTTGTGGACGATGTGGTTCACCGCGAAGGGCGCCGAGGGGGTGTCCGGATGGTCCCGGTCCCAGGCGGCCAGCTCCTCGGTGATCCGGTGCAGCCACTCCTCCAGCAGCGACGCCGGCCGGGCGTTCAGCGCCGGGAAGGAGCCGACGATGCCGGCCTTGCACTGGGCGATCACCAGGTCCGGCCCGGAGATGATGAACAGCGGAGAGCCGATCACCGGCAGGCGCAGGCGGTCACGGAGCACGGGCGGCAGGGCCATGGGCGGGTCCTTGGACAATGTTGAATTTACAACGTACGCAAAACTTCTGCGGTCCCGCAAGCCTCAAAGGCTGCCGCAGCGTCCGGCAAGTCAGATCTTCGGCGTCCGGGTCGGCGGGCGGACCTGCGGCCGGCGGACCGGCGGCTTGGGCTTGGTCTCCGCCTGATGGGTCCACTTCTCGAGCAGCTTGCCGGCCGTCTCCCGGCCGCCGATGCCGAAGGCCAGCGCCGCGGCCACCGCCGCCGAGCCGAGCACCAGGCCGAAGGCCAGGATCACGATCTCGTCGGCGATGCCCATGAACTGCAGGCCCATGGCGGTGGCGAGCGCGATGGTCGCCCAGCGCACGATCGTCGAGGCGAAGCTGTCGGCGCCGTTGGTGGAGCGGTCGATCAGGTTGGCGAGGAAGTTTCCGATCAGCACGCCCACGGTGATGATCACCCCGCCGAACAGCACGTGGCCGGCGAGCTCCAGCACCTCGGTCAGCATCACCGCCACCGCGGCGAAGGCCAGCAGGCGGGCGGCCTCCACGGCCGAGAACAGCATGATCGCCACCAGCGCCAGCCGGGCCACCACCTTCGACGGCGTGATCCCGCCGGGCGGCGGCGGCTCGGCCATGTCCTTGGGATCGGCCGCCGAGGGGCCGCCGATGCCCAGGGCCTGCAGGCTGCTGTCGAAGCCGAACGACGGCAGGACCTGCTCGATCAGGCCCGCCACCCAGCGGCCGATCAGGTAGGCGATGGCCAGCACGATGGCCGCCGCGATGAGCCGGGGCAGGGCGTCGAGCACGGTGGCCAGCACCGCCACGGCCGGCTCGGAGATCGCGCTGATGCCCAGCTGCTGCAGGGCCGCGATGGTCACCGGGATGATGATCAGCACATAGACCAGGGTGCCGAAGGTCCGCGCCAGGCCCGAGGCGCCGGTGAGCTTGGCGAGCCCCGCCCGCTCCAGCCAGCTGTCCACGTGGGCCACGTTCAGCGCCGCCTCCACCACCCGGCGGGCCAGCGTCGCCACCACCAGGCCAACGACGAAGATCACCACCGCGCCGATCAGGTTGGGCACGAAGGCCATCACCTCGATCAGCAGCCCGTTCAGCGGGGTGACGATCTCGGTCAGCCCGAGCGTCGAGAGCGCGCCGACCACGCCGATCAGCAGCACCAGCCAGTAGCCGAGCTGGCCCAGCTGGTAGCCGGTGGTCTCGCGCGGGGCCGCGCCCTCGTTGTGCTTCCTCATGCCCGGCGCGCGGTCGACGATGCGGGCGACGCCCCACTGCACGCCCTTGGCGATGAAATGGGAGACCACCAGGATGGCGATCGCCGCGGCGAGCGCCGGCCCCCAGTCCCAGGCCATGTCGCGGAAGTAGGTGTAATCGACGGTCGGCATCGGTCCCCTCGAATCTGGCTCAAGAGCTTAACCATTAGAGGGCGATTCCGGTTGCCCGCTGCCCCTGCGTGAGCTTGACGCCCCGCGGCCTTCCGGCCCATTTCGCCCCATGGCCGACACCAGCCTTCTCGCCCAGGACTTCCCGCCCGCCACCGAGGACGCCTGGCGCGCCCTCGTGACCAAGACGCTCGGCGAGGCGCCCTTCGCCTCGCTCGAGAAGACCACCGCCGAGGGCCTGCCGATCGCGCCGCTCTATGCGGCCGCGCCGGCGCCCGCCGCCTTCCCGGCCCGGCCGTTCGACGCCGACCGCGCCTGGGACCTGCGCACGCTGACCGCCCATCCCGACGCCAGCCGCGCCAACGCCGAGATCCTCGCCGACCTGCAGGGCGGCGCGGCCTCCGCCGTGGTGCGGATCGATCCCACCGGCCAGGCCGGCGTGGCGGTAGGCTCCGCCGACGGCCTCGCCCGGGTGCTGGAGGGCGTCATCCTCGAGCTCGCCCCCGTCGCCCTGGACGCCGGGTTCCTGGGTCCGAAGGCCGCCGACTGGCTGGGGACGGTCGCAAAGGCCTCCCCCGGGGCCAAGCTCAACTTCCACATGGATCCGCTCAGCGCCTTCGCCGACGCCGGCGCGAGTCCCGGCCCGATCGAGGGCCACCTGGTCAGCGCCGCCACCGTCGGCGTGCGCCTGGCCGAGACCTATCCGCAGGCGCAGCTCTTCCTGGCTTCGGGCCGCGTGGTCCACGAGGCCGGCGGCGGCGAGGCCCAGGAGGTCGCCTTCGCCGCGGCCGGCGCGATCGCTTACGCCAGGGCGCTGGTCCGCGCCGGGATGCCCATGGCCGAGGCCTTCGCCCGGATCACCCTCGGCCTCTCGGCCGACGCCGACTACTTCCTGTCCATCGCCAAGCTGCGCGCCGCCCGCGCCGTCTTCGCTCGCGTGGCCGCCGCATGCGGCGCAGCGCCGGCCGCCCGCGTCGAGGCCCGCACCTCGCGCCGGATGCTCGCCGCCCGCGACGCCTGGACCAACATGATCCGCCTGACCGCCGCCGGCTTCGGCGCGGCCGTGGGCGGGGCCGACGCGGTCGTGCTGGGTAACTTCACCGACGCCATGGGCCTGCCCACCGCCTTCGCCCGCCGCCAGAGCCGCAACACCCAGCTGGTCCTGATGGAGGAGGCGCACGTGGGCCGCGTCGCCGACCCCGCTGCGGGCTCCGGCTACGTCGAGGCGCTCACCGACCGCATCGCCCGCGCCGCCTGGGAGAAGCTGCAGGCCATCGAGGCGGCCGGCGGGATCGTCGCCGCGCTCACCTCCGGTCTCGTGGCCCGGGAGGTCGCCGCCGCCGTCGCCGCCCGGCCCGAGCCCAAGCTCGTCGGCGTCAACGCCTTCCCGCCCGACAAGGACACCCCCGTCGAGGTCGAGCGCGCGGAGCCGAAGGCCGTCGACGCCCCGTCCGCCGCCCTGCCCGGCCCCGACGGCCGGTGCGAGCCGCTCCGGCCCATCCGGCTCTCGGAGGCCTTCGAGAAATGACCAGCTTCCCCGATTTCGCCACCCTGGCGTTCGACGCCGACCTGACCCCGCCCGCGCCCGCCTCGGGCGAGCCGTGGGCCACGCCGGAAGGCATCGCGGTCAAGCCGGCCTACGGCCCCGCCGACACCGCCGGGCTCGACACGCTCGCGGGATATCCGGGCCTCGCGCCGTTCCTGCGCGGCCCCTACCCGACCATGTACCTGACCAACCCGTGGACCATCCGCCAGTACGCGGGCTTCTCCACGGCCGAGGACTCCAACGCCTTCTACCGCCGCAACCTGGCGGCCGGTCAGATGGGGCTGTCCATCGCCTTCGACCTGGCGACCCACCGGGGCTACGATTCCGACCACCCGCGGGTGAAGGGCGACGTCGGCATGGCGGGCGTCGCCATCGACTCGATCCTCGACATGCGCACCCTGTTCGACGGCATCCCGCTCGACAAGATGAGCGTGTCGATGACCATGAACGGCGCGGTCCTGCCGATCATGGCGCTCTACATCGTGGCCGGCGAGGAGCAGGGCGTGCCGCACGCCAAGCTCTCGGGCACCATCCAGAACGACATCCTCAAGGAGTTCCTGACCCGGAACACCTACATCTACCCGCCGGTCCCCTCGATGCGGATCGTCTCGGACATCTTCGGCTACACGAGCCGCGAGATGCCGCGGTTCAACTCGATCTCGATCAGCGGCTACCACATGCAGGAAGCCGGGGCGACGCTCGACCTGGAGCTCGCCTACACCCTGGCGGACGGCATCGAATACGTCCGCGCGGGCGTCGCGGCGGGCCTGCCGGTCGACAGCTTCGCGCCGCGGCTGTCGTTCTTCTGGAACGCCGGCATGAACGCCTTCATGGAGATCGCCAAGCAGCGCGCCGCGCGCCTGCTCTGGGCGCGGCTCATGAAGCAGGAGTTCGATCCGAAGGACGCCCGCTCGCTCTCGCTGCGCGCCCACACCCAGACCTCCGGCTGGTCGCTGGCCGCCCACGACGTCTTCAACAACGTCGCCCGCACCGCCATCGAGGCCATGGCCGCGGTCGGCGGCCAGACCCAGAGCCTGCACACCAATTCGCTGGACGAGGCCCTGGCCCTGCCCACCGACTTCTCGGCCCGCATCAGCCGCAACACCCAGCTCTTCCTGCAGCTGGAGAGCGGCCAGACCCGGGTCATCGACCCCTGGGGCGGCTCCTACTACGTGGAGCGCCTGACCGCCGACCTCGCCGCCCGCGCCCTGGAGCACATCGCCGAGGTCGAGGCCCTGGGCGGCATGGCCCGCGCCATCGAGGACGGCCTGCCCAAGCGGCGCATCGAGGAGGCCTCGGCCCGCACCCAGGCGCGCATCGACGCCGGGCTGCAGAGCGTCGTGGGCGTCAACCGCTACCGCCCCGACGTGGCCGACGAGATCCCGGTGCTGAAGGTGGACAACACCGCCGTGCGCGAGCGCCAGCTCGAGAAGCTGAAGCGCCTGCGCGCCGAGCGCGACCCGAAGGCCGTCGAGGCGGCGCTCACCGCGCTCTCCAACGGCGCGGCGGGCGGCGGCAACCTGCTGGAGCTGTCCGTCGAGGCCGCCCGCGCCAAGGCCACGGTCGGCGAGATCTCCGACGCCCTGGAGCGGGTGTTCAACCGCCACAAGGCCCACGCCGACGCCGTGAAGGGCGTCTACCTGCGCGAAGCCGGCGCCACGCCCGCCGCCGAGCGGGCCAAGGCCATGGTCGAGAGCTTCACCCAGGCCGACGGCCGCAAGCCGCGCATCCTGGTCGCCAAGATGGGCCAGGACGGCCACGACCGCGGCCAGAAGGTGATCGCCTCCGGCTTCGCCGACCTCGGCTTCGAGGTCGAGATCGGCGATCTCTTCCAGACCCCCGCCGAGACCGCGGCCCAGGCGGTGAAGGACGGCGTCCATGCGGTGGGCGCCAGCTCGCTGGCCGCCGGCCACCTGACCCTCGTCCCAGAGCTGAAGGCGGAGCTGGCGAAGCTCGGCCGGCCCGACATCCTGGTGGTCGTGGGCGGCGTGATCCCGCCGGAGGACTTCAAGACCCTGGAGGAGATGGGCGTCGCCGCGGTCTTCACCCCAGGCACCGTCGTGCCGGACGCCGCGATCACCGTGCTGGAGCGCCTGAACGAGCTCCTGGGCTACGCCCAGGAACAGGCCGCGCAGTAGCTAGCCGGCGCTGAGGTCGAACAGCCCCAGGTCCACCTGGTCGTCGAGGTTGCGCGAGAACAGCACCCGCCCGTCCGGCGCCACGCCGATCGAGCCGCCGGAGGTGGGGACGTCCATCAGCTTCCGCGGCGCGCCCTGCCAGGGGTGCAGCCAGACCGCCGGCGCGTCCTGCCGGCGCTGGGTCAGCACATAGATCCCGTCGCGGCCGACCGCCCAGGTGTCGTAGCCCCGGACGCGCACCGGCGGCGCCTGGCCCGACAGCGCCACCACCGTCTCGCCGCCGAACCGCAGCCCGAACAGCCGCCCGTCCGGACCCGCCTTCAGCTCCCGCCAGCCGGCGCCGCCGGGCACGGGCTGAGGCTGAGCCTCCGAGCCCAGGCTCGCCTGCATCAGCCGGTATCCGCCCCCCGTCCGCTCCAGGTAGTAGAGCCGGTTCCCCGGTCCCCAGACGGGCTCCAGCTTGTCGAGCCCGTCCCAGGTGACGCTGCGTAGCCGCGAGCCGTCGCGGCCCACAGTGTAGATGTCGGAACGCCTGCCCTTCACCGCCACGAAGGCCAGGCTCTGGCCATCCGGCGACCAGGACGGCGCGGTGACGTAGCTGCCGACGATCGAGGTCAGCCGCACCGACTGGCCGTCGGGATGGGTCACCCACAGCTCCGGCGAGCCCGAGCGGTTCGACACATAGGCCACCGTCCCGTCCGCCCCGGCCTCCGGCTCCCAGTCGGTCCCGGCGGCGTCGGTCACCGGGACCACCGCGCCTGAGGGCAGGCGCGCGGCGATGTTGGTCCGCCCGCGCGGCGCCTCCACCGCCAGACGGTTCTTCCGGTCGGTGGACATCCGGCTGAAGGTGAGCTGGCCCAGCCCCAGGCTGATCCGCTTCGGCGCCGCGTCGATCCGGGTGTCCACCGTCCACAGGCCGAACTCGCCGCCGCGGTTGGACGAGTAGAAGATGTGCCGGCTGTCCGCCGACCAGACATAGCCCGCCGCCTTCCAGCCGTCGGTGGTCAGCGCCCGCTCCCGCCCAGTGCGCAGGTCCTTCAGGAAGAGGTCGTCCGCCCCGTGCATCAGGGTCCTGCGGAAGACGACGTAGCGGCCGTCCGGCGAGACCATCGGGTCGGCGTCGCCGAGGGTGGCGGGACTTGGCGCGGTGAGGTCGCGTGCCCGGCCCGTGCGGATGTCGATCGCCCGGATCCGCCACAGCGTCGTCGGCGACGGCCGGTCGCCGATCACCAGCGTCTGGTCGTCCAGCCAGCTGACGCGCGTGAAGGTCGCCTGCTGGCAGCGTCCGGCCATTCGTTCGGGGCCCTGCGGCACGGGGACCACCATCACCGTGCATGGCCCGTCCGGCGGCGTGCGGATGAAGGCGATTCGGTCGCCCCTGGGGGACCAGGCGGCGCTGAAGTCGTCGTCGGCGTGCGAGGTCAGCCGCACCGGCGTCCCCTGCTCCACGCCGCGGATGTAGAGATCACGCCGGCCGGTCACGTCCGCCCGCTGGCTGTAGACGATCTGCTCGCCGTTCGGCGATAGCGCCGGGTGGGTCTCCAGGCCCGGCTCCGCCGTCAGAGGATGATAGGCCTGGGCCGTCCAGTCCACCGGCCGGGGCAGCGTCAGCCAGGCGCCCGCCGCAGCCGCCGCCAGCGCCAGCACGGCCGCCGCCACGAGCCGCCGCGGGACCGCCCGCCTCGGCGCCTCCCCCCGGGCCTCCGGCTCCGCCGCCGGCGCGGCCACGCGATGCACGTCCGCGCTCGCCTGCAGCCGGTAGCCCACCGTGGCGATGGTATCGAGCCGGATGCGCGGATTGGCCGACAGCGCCTTCCTGAGCTGGGCCACGCAGCGGTTCAGCGCGCCCTCGGTGACGATCCGTCCGCCCCAGCACAGGTCGATGAGTTCGTCCCGGCTCACCGGATGCCCGCGCGAGCGGTGGAGGGCCACCAGCACCTTCATCACCCGCGGCTCGAGTGCGGTGACGGCGCCGTCGGTCTCCACCTCCAGCGCGGCGGGGCGCACCTGTGTCCCCGCCAGGCTGAACGGCAGCTCCCGGGCGAGGTCCAGCCCCGGCCACTTCAGTGCGACGTGCTCGTTCATCGCGAAACCATCACGAATAAATCACGCCCGCGGCCACGCCGTCCCCGGCGCAATCTCCGACAGATCGTCCCGCCTGAATACCCACGTTCGACGGGATTACAGCAATGTCACATTTCAAGGCCGCGCTCTTCGCGACGGTTTTCGCCGCCTCGCCGGCCCTGGCGCAGGAAAGCGCCGTCTCCTCCGCCGCCGACGCCTTCGGCGAGCGCGTGGGGGTCGAGCAGCTCGGCCTCTACTCCGAGGGGCAGGTGCGCGGCTTCGACCTGCAGTCCTCCGGCGCCTACCGCATCGAGGACGCCTATTTCGCCCGCGCCGCCCCGCTCAACGATCCCGTCCTGGCCGGCGTCGGGGTGCGTGTGGGCGTGGCCGCCGCCCGGCTCGCCTATCCGGCGCCGTCCGGGGTCGTGAACTACCGCCTGCGCGAGCCCGACGCGCGCAACCGCCTGACCCTGGGCGGCGGCCTGCGCGACTACGGCACGCCAACCCTCGAGGCCAACGGCTCCTGGTCCGACGCCACGGGCCGGCTGGGCCTGGCCGGCGGGGTGATCTGGCGCCCGCGCGTGGAGTGGGCGAGCGGCGCCCACGGCAGCGCCATCGACGCCGGCCTCGTGGGCCGCTGGCGGATCTCCGAGGCCCAGACCCTGCGCGCCTTCTTCAGCGTCTATGACCGCGCCTACAACGGCGACTACGCCATGACCGCCGCCGATCCGGTCGAGCCGCCGCCGCCCCGGCGCGGCCACAACTATTCCCCCGACTGGGCGCGGGTGGAGGCGGCCAACACCAACATGGGCGTGCTCTACCGCGCCGCGGCCGGCGGCTGGGCGCTGGACCTTTCCGCCTTCCGCTCGATCTGGAACGCCGAGGAGACGGACTTCACCCTGGTGGACGTGGACCGCGACGGCGACGCGGTGGCCACCACCTTCGTCAGCCCGGGCAAGACCAACGTCTCCGACTCCGCCGAGGCCCGCGCGACCCGGACCTTCGCCACCGGCCCGCTGAACCACCTGGTCAGCGCCTCGGTCCGCTGGCGGCGCAGCGAGGTCGACCTCGCCTCCAGCCTCGCCGTGCGCTCGGCGCCCTTCCACCTGGACGACGGCCCGCGGCCCGGCGTGCGCCCGCAGTGGTCGGGCGCGCGCGGCCTCGACGCCGTCGAGCAGACCACCGCCTCCCTGGGCTACGGCCTGGTCTGGGCCGACCGGCTGCAGCTGCGCCTCGGCGCGCACCGCACCCGTTACGAGAAATCGGTCCGGACGCTCGCCGGCTCCACCGAGCAGGGCCGGGAAGAGACCACGCTCTGGAACGCCTCCGCCGTCTGGAGCCTCACGCCGCGCACCAGCCTGTTCGCGAGCTGGGTGACCGGCCTGGAGGAGACCGGCTCGGCGCCCAGCACCGCCACCAACCGCAACGAGGTCCTGCCGCCGGTGGAGGCCGAGCAGTACGAGTTCGGCGTCCGCCATGCGCTGGGCGAGCGCCTGACCCTGATCGGCGCCGTGTTCGACGTCTCCAAGCCGACCACCGGCCTGCGCGCCGACGGCTCGTTCGGCCTGGTGGGCGAGGTCACCCACCGCGGCGTGGAAGCCTCCCTCGCCGGCCGGCTGGACGGGCGCACGAATGTCGTGATGGGCGCCGTCTTCCTCGACCCGAAGGTGTCGGGGCCGCTGGTGGAGTCGGGGGCGATCAGCGACCGGCCGGCCGGGCTCTCCGACGTCATCGCCAACGCCAGCATCGAGCGCCAGCTCGCCGGCGGATGGTCGGTGGACGCCCAGGTCACCTGGAACGGGCCGCGCTGGGTGGACGCCCAGCAGACCTTCCGCCTCGACGGCGTCACCGAGCTCAGCCTGGGCGCCCGTCGCCGCTTCGAGATCGCCGGGCGGCCGGCCTCGTTCCGGATCCTGGGCTCGAACCTCGCGCGGCCGACCGGCTACTGGGCCTCGCCCACCACCGAGCTCTGGCCGATCGCGGGACCAACCGTGCGCGCGACGCTGAACGTGACCTTCGGGGGCTAGGCGGCCACGGCCTCGGCGGGCTTGACGGCGGCGACCTCCACCTCGACGTCCATGCCGAGGTAGTCGTCGGGGTCGCCGGACCAGGCGCCCTGCAGGGGCAGGGCGTGCTGCGGATTGGCCACCACCGCCACCCGGATCAGATCGGCATTGCCCACCGTCCCGTTGGTGGGGTCGAAGTCCACCCAGCCGCAGCCGGGCACCTGGGCGCGCACCCAGGCGTGGGTGTGCCCCGCCGACGCCGGCTCGCGCGCCGCTGAGCTGTAGAGGTAGCCGGAGACGAACCGCGCGGGCACGCCGAGGCTGCGAACGGCGGCCATCATCAGCACGGCGAAGTCCCGGCAGCTCCCGCCGCCGGCGTCCAGGGTCTCCTCGGGCGTCCGCGGCCCGCCCTCCAGGCGCACGGAATAGGCCAGATCCTCGCGGATCGCCGCGCTCATCTCGGTCAGAACCGGCAGCAGCAGCGACCGGCCCCGCCGGCTCAGGAACCGCGTGGCCCACTGGGCGGCGGCGCCTTCCACGCGGCGCGCGGCGGAATCGACGATGGCGTCGGAGATCAGCCTGGCCACCGGCTGCGGCCGGTGCTCCAGCGTCACCCGGCTGTCGAAGGTCAGCCGGTCGGCGCGCGCCATGAACTGCGCCGAGCCGACGTGGGCGCCGTGCAGGTCCTGGTCGTGCGCCAGCAGGTGCGGCTCCGGCGAGATCGCGAGGTCCGCGGCGATCACCCGCTGGTCGGGCGCCTCCAGCGGGCGGAACATCATCCGATGCTCGCCGAACGCCACCGCCCGGCGGTAGCGATAGGTGGTCAGGTGGCGGATCGAGACGACCGGCATCCTGCGAGAGTTCAGGCGATTCCGGTCGTCCGTCCACGACAGCAGGTCCACGGCGGGGCTGTGCATACAACCCAAGTATCGGCTATCGGTGCGCCCTCTTCGGGAAGGGGAACCCTGCGATGGCTGTCGTCTATGTGCTCAACGGCCCGAACCTGAACCTCCTCGGCCAGCGCGAGCCGGAGATCTACGGCCGCGACACCCTCGCCGACGTGGAGACCCGCTGCCGCGCGATCGCCGAGCGCGAGGGGTTCGAGCTGGTCTTCCGCCAGACCAACAACGAGCACGAGATGGTCGACTGGATCCAGGCGGCGCGGAAGTCCGGCGGCGTGGTGATCAATCCGGCCGGCTTCAGCTACAACTCCGTGCCGGTGCTGGACGCCCTGAAGATGTGCGAGTGCCCCGTGGTCGAGGTGCACATCTCCAACATCCACAAGCGCGCCGAGACCGAGGCCCGCTGGCGCGCCGAGTCCATCATGAGCCCCGCCGCTACCGGCGTGATCGCCGGCCTCGGCGTCACCGGCTACGAACTCGCCGTCGAATACGTCGCGCGGCGCCTGAAAGCCTGATGATCCTCACCCTCTCCTGCCCCGACCGCACGGGCATCGTCGCGCGCGTCGCCGCCCTGCTCTACGAGCGCGGCGCCAACATCCTCGACGCCCAGCAGTTCGACGACGCCGAGACCGGCCGGTTCTTCATGCGCGTGGTCTTCGACCTCGGCGAGGGCGACGACCTCGAGGCCCTGCGCTCGGCCTTCGGCGAGCTGGCCGCCGCGCTCGCCATGGACTGGACCCTGCGCGACCCGCGGGAGAAGCGCCGGGTGATGATCCTCGCCTCCCAGACCGACCACTGCCTGGCCGACCTGATCTGGCGCTGGCGCCAGGGCGAGCTGCCGATGGAGATCTCCGCGGTGGTCTCCAACCATCCGGCGACCACCTTCCCGCACACCGACCTGAAGGGCATCGCCTTCCACCACCTGCCGGTGACGGCGGAGACCAAGGCTGCGCAGGAGGCCCAGCTCTGGAAGCTGGTGCAGGAGACCCGCACCGACCTCGTCATCCTCGCCCGCTACATGCAGGTGCTGTCCGACGACCTGGCCGGCAAGCTGGAGGGCCGCTGCATCAACATCCACCACTCCTTCCTGCCGGGCTTCAAGGGCGCGCGTCCCTACCACCAGGCCCACGCCCGCGGCGTGAAGCTGATCGGCGCCACCGCCCACTTCGTCACCGCCGACCTCGACGAGGGCCCGATCATCGAACAGGACGTGGAGCGCATCAGCCACCGCGACACGCCCAGCGCCCTGATCCGCAAGGGCCGCGACATCGAGCGCCGGGTGCTCGCCCGCGCCGTCCGCTGGACGCTCGAGGACCGCGTCCTGCTCAACGGCCGCAAGACCGTCGTCTTCACCGACTGAGGCCGCCCCTCAGCCGATCGCGTGGATGAAGTGGCGCACGCCATCGCTCAGCCGCTCGCCCACGCCCACCGCCAGCACGGCGTTCAGCCAGTCGTAGCGGGGATCGGACGTCTCGAAGACCGGCGCGATGCGGATGCGGTAGCGGTCGGGCGCCACCTCCGGCTGGGCCGGGTCGCGGAACGCCGCCCCCACCTCCGGCGGGATCCAGGTCCGGCCCGTGTAGCTCACGTGGATCAGCGCCCCGTCGTCGGTGCGCCAGACGCAGCGGGCGTCGAAGGTGCCGATCGCCGCCCCGTCGGCCGCGACGCCCGCCTCCGACCAGTTGCCGCCGCCCGGCAGGATGTCGCCCTTCAGCCTGGGCCCCTCGAACCGGCCGCCGGTGATGTAGCCGATCCGCCGGGTGCGCCAGGGCGAGGCGCCCAGGTCCATGATGCCCCCGGCCACCTCGAAGCGGGCCACGCACAGCGGCGCGCTCTGCAACGTGCGTCCGCCGAAGTCGAACTCGGACATCAGGCCCTCCGCTAGGCTGTGGTGGGGACACCGGGGGTCGAACCCGGACGGATTGCTCCGAGCGATTTTAAGTCGCTTGCGTCTACCAGTTCCGCCATGTCCCCGGCGGTCTAGGGCCTAAGACCAAAGGAATTTCCCGTCGAGAGGTGATCCGCCCACGCTCGGGAAGGCGCCCCTGCGCTTCCCCAAAGGCCGCCGGCATAAAATGTCGGCCAGCAACTGTTTTTCGGGGGAGTGAGCGCGCCTACCCAGAAGGCAACACAATGGCCGCAAGAGAGATCAGCGCAGCTAGTGAGGCTGAGGCATAAACGCTGAACAGCACCCAGAACAGCAGCGGATACTCTTTTCTTGACCAGTCTCCGTACCTGCTTAGGACCCTGCCGAATTTCAGCCCGCGATAAGTCTGATAAACCCCGAATGCTAGCACAGCGACGAGAAAGATCAGCACCAGTACAAACATGAGAGGCAGGCCTCCACACTCCCGCGTCACAACCCCAGCCATGCAAACTAAAGACGCCCCGCCTAGTAAGTCATGGGTGAATGGGCCCGCGTCAGGCCGATCAATCACCGGAAGCGTCGCTGCCCGAGAGGGAGCCGGATCGAGCGGGCTTGGAGAGTGACTACCTCGGCCAGGAAAGAACAGTCATGACGGATATGAAGGCGACATATGGCGCCATGGTTAGCTTGAAGTCCGGGTAGAACATGAGTGCGGAAGCTGAGGCAAGCACCACCAACCACCCAGCAAATCCAAGATATCTGGTGAGATAACCGACGGGCTTATGCGTCCGCCTCTCAGGATTTCGCATTGCTGCTGACTTCGCCCTTTAACCTTGGAGCTGCGAGATCCTACCTTCCGCCAGGTTCAGCGGAAAGCGCCAGTGCCAAAGACTGGGGCGCCGAGGATGCGCACGACAGGCGCCCGCCACTCGGCCCAGGAAGTACGCCCCGCAGGTCACGACAGGCCCGCAGACGGCAGTCAGCCAGACGTCTGTCCGGGTATCGCACCGGCCGCCTGCCCACGCCAAGGTTGAACGACTCTCCCGTCCGGGAAACACAATGCGCGCCGCCAGAACGGCGTTCGGGGAGAACATCCGTGGGAAAGACCGCAAGCCGGCTGGGCCCAGGCGCCGTGACGGCCGTCTGCTTCCTGATCGCCGCCATCGAGGGCTATGACATCCAGGCCTTCGGCGTGGCCGCGCCCCAGCTCGTCCCGGAGCTGGGCCTGGCCGCCGACCAGCAGGGCTGGGCCGCCAGCATGGCCATGGTCGGCCTGGTGATCGGCGCCTTCGCCGGCGGCTGGCTGGCCGACCGCACGGGCCGCAAGCCGGTGCTGATCGCCTCGGTAGTCGGCTTCGGGGTCTGCTCGATCTGGACGGCGCTGACCCACGACTACGAAAGCCTGCTCGCCGCCCGCTTCGTCACCGGCCTGGGGTTCGGCGGCGCCCTGCCCAACCTGATCGCCATCGCCAGCGAGATCAGCCGCCCCGAACGCCGCGGCGCGACCACCAGCGCCATGTTCTGCGGCATGCCGGCGGGCGGCGCGGTCGTGTCGCTGGTGGCCCGGATGATGGGCGACGGGCTCGACTGGAGGGCGGTGTTCATCGCCGGCGGCGTGATCCCCCTGCTGCTCGTGCCGGTGATCGTCTTCCTGCTGCCGGAGACCCGGCCGCCGGCGCACCCGGACGCCGACCGCCGCGTCCTGCGCGGCCTGTTCGCCGAGGGCCTCGCGGTCCCCACCCTGCTGCTGTGGGGCGTCAACATCCTGACCCTGCTGGTCCTCTACCTGATGCTGAACTGGCTGCCCTCGCTGGTGGTCGCCAAGGGCCACAGCCCGGCGGACGGCGCGGTGGCCTCGCTGCTGTTCAACCTGGTGGGCGTGGCCGGCGCCCTGCTGCTGGGCCTCTTGGTCGACCGGGCGGGATTCCGCTGGTCGCTGCTCGTCGCCTACGCCGCCCTGGCCGCGGCCATGTTCGCCCTGGGAAGGTCCGCCGACGTGGGCGCGATCCTGGCGCTGTCGGCCGCCGCGGGCTTCCTGGTGCTGGGCGCCCAGTACGCCCTCTACAGCCTGGCCCCCATGCTCTACGACCCGGCGGTGCGCGCGGCCGGCGCCGGCGCGGCGGTGGGTTTCGGCCGGTTCGGCTCGATCATCGGCCCGCTGCTGGCGGGCGAGCTGCGCCACATCGGCTGGTCGGCGGGCCAGGTCCTCGACGCCATGGCGCCGGTGGCCGTCGCCGCCGGGCTCGGGGTCTTCGCCCTGACCTTCCTCGCGAAGCTCCGGCGGGACTAGCCGGGCTCTCCGGCCGAGGGCGCGAAGCGCGCCACCAGATCGTAGGCCTCGCCCGGGAAGGTCAGCCGCACATGGGTGATGCGGTCCGTCCCGCGCCAGGTCCGCCGCTCCAGCACGAGGCAGGCGGCGGTCGGCGCGATCCGCAGGGTCCGGGCCATGGCGGGCGTGACGTTGGCGGCGCTGATCCGGTGCTCGGCCTCGGTCCAGGGGATGTGCGCCAGCAGCCAGCCGCCCGGCGCGGTGCGCGCGAAGTCGACCTCTGCGGCCTCCGGCGCGGCGCCCAGGTTGATCAACCGCTCCTCCAGCGCGAAGGGCACGCCGCCGGCCCGGTGCAGACAGCGCAGGGCCAGCACGCGCGCCGCCTCGTCCAGCCCCAGCGCCTCGCAGTCGGCGGCCGTCGCCCTGCGCTCGGCCCGCGACAGCAGCTCGTAGCCATAGGTCTCGCCCCGGCCGGTCACCTCGGCGGCGATGTCGGGGATGTCCAGCACCGCCGAGTGGATCCGCGGCCGCGAGACGAACGAGCCGGCGCGCCGCCGCCGAACGATCAGCCCGCTCTCGGCGAGCGGCGCCAGCGCCTTGTTCACCGTCATCCGCGAGCAGCCGTACTGGGCCATCAGCTCGTGCTCGGCCGGCACCCGGTGGCCCGGCGGCCAGGCGCCGGAGAGGATGCGGTCGGAGATGTCGGCGCGGATGCGCTTGTGCAGGGTGGCGTCGCGCACGGTCATGCGGTCAGCCTCGCCAGCGCTTGGCGGTAGCGCGCCTCGATCCCGTCGCGCGCCCGGTGGCGGCCGCCCTGCACCACATGCTCGCCCGCCCGCCAGACGTCGGCCACCGCCGCTCCGCCCGCGGCGAACACCCAGCTGTCCAGCCACTGGTCGCCCGATCTGCCGGCGAGGTCCGGATGGTCCGCGGACAGGGCGACGATATCCGCCGGCCCGCCCTCCGCCAGCCCCTCGGCCGCGGGGACGCCCAGCGCCCGGGCGCCGCCGGTCAGGGCGCCCCGGAACAGGTCCGCCCCGGTCGAGCTGCCCTCGCCCCGGGCCAGGACGTTGCGCGCCTTCAGGCCCAGCCGCTGGGAATACTCCAGCATCCTGAGCTCCTCGGCCGCGTCGATCCGCACGTTCGAATCCGAGCCCACCCCGAAGCGGCCGCCGTCGGCCAGGTAGGCGTCCGCCGGGAAGATCCCGTCGCCCAGGTTGGCCTCGGTCACCGGGCAGAGGCCCGCCACCGCGCCGCTCCGCGCCAGCCGCCGGGTCTCTTCGGCCGTCATGTGGGTCGCGTGGACCAGGCACCAGGCCTCGCCCACCCCAAAGCGGTCGAGCAGCCACTCCACGGGCCGCGCGCCGGACCAGGCCAGGCAGTCGTCAACCTCGCGCACCTGCTCGGCGATGTGGATGTGCACCGGCCCGTCGCCCAGGTCGGCCACCGCGCGCAGCTCGTCCTCGGTGACGGCGCGCAGGCTGTGCGGCGCGACGCCCACCACCGCATCGCCCAGCGGCCGTACGGCCAGGCGCGCGGCCTCCACCAGCCGGCCGTAGCCGTCGGGGTCGTGGACGAACCGCGCCTGGGCGGGCGTGGGCGCGGCCCCGCCGAATCCGGAGTGGGCGTAGAACACCGGCAGGAGGGTAAGGCCGATTCCCGTGGCCTGCGCCGCCGCCGCGATCCGCGCCGACATCTCCGCCGGGTCGGCGAAGGGCCGGCCGCCTTCGTCGTGGTGCAGGTAGTGGAACTCGCCCACGCGGGTGAAGCCGCGCTCCAGCATCTCGGCGAAGGCGAGCGCCGCCACCGCCTCCAGCTCCTCGGGTCCCAGCCGCTCCCCGAAGCGGTACATCAGCTCGCGCCAGGTCCAGAAGCTGTCGCCGGCCGGCCCGCGCACCTCGGTGAGGCCGGCCATGGCCCGCTGGAAGGCGTGGCTGTGCAGGTTGGGCAGGCCCGGGACGGCGATCCCGTGGCGCTCGGCGCCGTCCGCCTCGACGCCAGTCTCCAGCCGCGCGATGCGGCCGTCGGCCACCGAAATCCGGACGCCGCGCGCCCAGCCGGCCGCCGTCAGCCCGTGTTCGAACCAGAGCGTCGTCCCCGCCATGGCTTATGTCTATACAATTGAAACGCAGCGGGCTAGGGATTCCCGCCTGTTCTGGAGGAGACGACGGTGCGCTGCGACCGGGTCTGGCGAAACGCCCGACTGGCCACGATGGCCCCCGGCCGCCCGGGTCTGGGCGAGGTCGAGGACGGCCTGGTCGCCGCCCGGGGCGGGCGGATCGTCTATGCCGGCCCCGCCGCCGGGGCGGCGTCGCTGGAGGCCGCCGACACCGTGGACTGCGAAGGCCGCTGGGTCACCCCCGGCCTGATCGATCCCCACACCCACCTGGTCCACGCCGGGGACCGCGCCCACGAGTTCGAGCTGCGCCTGGCCGGCGCCTCCTACGAGGAGATCGCCCGGGCCGGCGGCGGCATAATCTCCACCGTCCGCGCCACCCGCGAGGCGGGCGAGGCCGACCTGGTCGCGCAGTCCCTGCCGCGCCTCGACGCCCTGATCGGCGAGGGCGTGACCACCGTGGAGGTGAAGTCCGGCTACGGCCTCTCCACCGAGCACGAGCTGAAGCAGCTCCGCGCCGCCCGCGCGCTCGCCGAGCACCGCCCTGTGCGCATCGCCACGACCTTCCTCGGCGCCCACGCCCTGCCGCCGGAGTTCGCCAGCGACGCCGACGGCTACATCGACCTGGTCTGCCGCGAGATGCTGCCCGCCGTCGCGAAGGCCGGCCTCGCCGACGCCGTCGACGCCTTCTGCGAGGGCATCGGTTTCACGACGGCGCAGACCCGCCGCGTGTTCGAGGCCGCCCGAAGCCTGGGACTTCCCGTGAAGCTGCATGCCGAGCAGCTCTCCAACCTGAACGGCGCGGCGCTCGCCGCCGAGTTCGGCGGCCTCTCCGCCGATCACCTGGAGCACCTCGACGAGTCGGGGATCGCCGCCATGGCCCGCGCCGGCATGGCCGCCGTCCTGCTGCCCGGCGCCTTCTACTTCCTGCGCGACACCAGGCTGCCGCCGGTCGAGGCCCTGCGCGCCGCGGGCGTGCCGATGGCGCTCGCCACCGACTGCAATCCCGGCACCTCGCCGCTCACCTCGATCCTGCTGGTCCTCAACATGGGCGCGACCCTGTTCCGCCTGACCGTCGAGGAGTGCCTGCTGGGCGTCACCCGCCACGCCGCCCAGGCCCTGGGGCTGGCCGCCGAGGTCGGGACCCTGGAGCCGGGCAAGGCCTGCGACCTCGCCATCTGGGACGTGGAGCGGCCGGCCGAACTTGTCTATCGCATGGGCTTCAACCCGCTCCATGCGCGCGTCTGGAGGGGTGAGTGAGCGAAGTGTTGCTGCAGCCGGGCGGGGCGAGCCTCGCCGACTGGCGGGAGATCTACCGCGGGGCGTCCGTGCGCCTGCCGCCGGCCTGCCGGGCCGTGGTCGCCGAGAGCGCCGCCGCCGTCGGCCGCATCCTGGCGAAGGGGGAGCCGGTCTACGGGATCAACACCGGCTTCGGGAAGCTGGCCAGCGTCAGCATCGCCGAGGCCGACCTCGCCACGCTCCAGCGCAACATCGTCCTCTCCCACGCCGCGGGCGTGGGCGATCCCTCGCCCGCCCCGGTGATCCGCCTGATGCTGGCCCTGAAGGTCGCCAGCCTCGCCCAGGGGGCCTCGGGCGTCCGGGTGGAGACCGTCGGGATGCTGGAGACCATGCTGGCGCAGGGCCTGACGCCCGTGGTGCCCAGCCAGGGCTCGGTCGGAGCTTCCGGCGATCTCGCCCCCCTCGCCCACATGGCCGCGGCCATGATCGGCGTCGGCGAGATCGAGGTCGACGGCCGCCGCCTGCCCGCCGCCGAGGCCCTCAAGGCCGCCGGCCTGGAGCCCCTGACGCTCGGCCCCAAGGAAGGCCTGGCGCTGCTGAACGGCACCCAGTTCTCCACCGCCCACGCGCTCGCCGGCCTGTTCGAGGCCGAGCGCCTGTTCCAGGCCGCCCTGGTCACTGGCGCGCTCTCCACCGAGGCCGCCAAGGGCTCCGACACCCCCTTCGACCCGCGTATCCACGCGCTGCGCCGCCAGCCCGGCCAGATCGAGGCCGCCGAGGCCCTGCGCCGGCTGATGGCCGGCTCGGCGATCCGCGCCTCGCACCTGAAGGACGACGAGCGGGTGCAGGACCCCTACTGCCTGCGCTGCCAGCCGCAGGTGATGGGCGCGGCCCTCGACGTCCTGCGCCAGGCCGGCACGACCCTCGAGCGCGAGGCCAACGGCGTCACCGACAACCCGCTGATCTTTCCGGAGGCCGACGAGGCCCTGTCCGGCGGCAACTTCCACGCCGAGCCCGTGGCCTTCGCCGCCGACATGATCGCGCTCGCCGTCTGCGAGATCGGCTCGCTCGCCGAGCGGCGGATCGCCATGCTGGTGGACCCGGCGCTCTCCGGCCTGCCCGCCTTCCTGACCCCCCAGCCGGGCCTCAACTCCGGCTTCATGATCCCCCAGGTCACCGCCGCGGCCCTGGTCTCGGAGAACAAGCAGCGGGCCTATCCGGCCAGCGTCGATTCCATCCCTACCTCCGCCAACCAGGAGGACCACGTCTCCATGGCCGCCCACGGCGCGGTGCGGCTGGCCCCGATGGTGCGCAACGCCACCGCCGTGGTGGGGATCGAGCTGCTGGCCGCCGCCCAGGGCTGCGACTTCCACGCCCCCCTGACCTCCAGCACGGCGCTCGAGGCGGTCCGCGCCGACCTGCGCGCCTGGGTGCCGACGCTGGACCACGACCGCCACATGGCCCCGGACCTGGAGGCGGCCTGCGACCTCGTCCGCACCGGCGGCGTCACCGCTGCGGCCGGCCTGTCCCTGCCGGGCGTCGCCTGATGGACTGGCTGCAGGTCACCCGGGGCGATGCGCCCCTCGTCGTCAGCTTCCCGCACACCGGGACCGACATCCCGCCCGACATCGAGGACCGGCTCGTCTCCCCCTGGCTCGCCCGCAAGGACGCCGACTGGTGGATAGAGAAGCTCTACGACTTCGCCCCCGGCCTCGGCGCCACCCTGGTCCGCACCGCCGTCTCGCGCACCGTCATCGACGTGAATCGCGATCCCTCCGGCGCCTCGCTCTACCCGGGCCAGGCCACCACCGAGCTCTGCCCCACGACCACCTTCGACGGCGAGCCGCTCTACAAGCCGGGCCACGAGCCCGACGCCGTGGAGATCGCGCGGCGGCGGCGCACCTGGTTCGACCCCTACCACGCCGCCCTGGCCGCCGAGCTGGACCGCCTGCGCGCCGTCCACCCGCGGGTGGTGCTCTACGAGGCCCACTCCATCCGCTCCCGGATCCCGCGCCTGTTCGAGGGCGAGCTGCCCAACTTCAACATCGGCACCAACTCGGGCGCCAGCTGCGATCCCCTTCTTGCCGAGGCGGTGGAGGCCGCCTGCGAGGCCTCCGACTTCTCCGTGGTCCTCAACGGCCGCTTCAAGGGCGGGTGGACCACCCGCCATTACGGCCGCCCCGAGGAAGGCGTCCACGCCGTCCAGATGGAGCTCGCCTGCCGCGGCTACATGGACGACCCCGACACGCCGCCCGCGCCGGGCGCCTGGCCCACGCCGTGGGACCCCGAGCGCGCCCTGTTCATGCGCCACGCCCTTCACCGCGTCCTCGACGCCTGCCTCGATTTCGCGGGCGCCTGATGGCCGCAGGAAATCCGCTCACCCCGGCGAAAGCCCGGGCCCAAGCCGAGTCGCGCCCGACCCGCGACGCCCACACCCGCACCGCCGCTTGGTTCCCGGCTTTCGCCGGAATGAGCGGCGCGTGGGGAAACTTCAGAGACCCGAACCCATGACCCGTTCCGATCCCAACCGCATCGTCCGCCCCGCCACCGGGACCGAGCTCTCGGCCCGGAGTTGGCTCACCGAGGCCCCCCTGCGGATGCTGATGAACAACCTGCACCCCGACGTCGCGGAGAACCCTGCGGAACTCGTGGTCTACGGCGGCATCGGCCGCGCCGCCCGCGACTGGGAGAGCTACGACCGCATCGTCGAGACCCTCCGCCGGCTCGGCGACGACGAGACCCTGCTGATCCAGTCCGGCAAGCCGGTGGGCGTCTTCCGCACCCACGCCGACGCGCCGCGGGTCCTGCTGGCCAACTCCAACCTGGTTCCGAAGTGGGCCAACTGGGACCACTTCCACGAGCTCGATCGCGCCGGCCTGATGATGTACGGCCAGATGACCGCCGGCTCCTGGATCTACATCGGAGCCCAGGGGATCGTGCAGGGCACCTACGAGACCTTCGTGGAGATGGGCCGCCAGCACTACGGCGGCGACCTCTCCGGCCGCTGGCTGCTCACCGCCGGCCTCGGCGGCATGGGCGGCGCCCAGCCACTCGCCGCGGTCATGGCCGGCGCCTCCTGCCTGGCCATCGAGTGCCAGCCCAGCCGGATCGAGATGCGCCTGCGCACCGGCTACCTGGACCGCGCCGCCGCGAGCCTCGACGAGGCCCTGGCGATCATCGAGGAGGCCACCCGCACGAAGCAGGCGGTCTCCGTCGGCGTGCTCGGCAACGCCTGCGAGGTGCTGCCGGAGATCCTGGCCCGCGGCGTCACGCCCGACCTGCTCACCGACCAGACGTCAGCGCATGACCCCGTGAATGGGTATCTCCCCAAGGGCTGGACGCTCGAGCGCTGGGCGGCCATGCGCGACCAGGACCCCAAGCAGGTGGAGGAGGCCGCCCGCGAGTCCATGGCCGAGCACGTCCGCGCCATGCTGGAGTTCCGCCGCCGGGGCGTGCCGACCGTCGACTACGGCAACAACATCCGCCAGGTGGCCAAGGACGCCGGCGTCACCGACGCCTTCGACTTCCCGGGCTTCGTGCCAGCCTACATCCGCCCGCTGTTCTGCCGCGGGATCGGTCCGTTCCGCTGGGCCGCGCTGTCGGGCGATCCGGCCGACATCGCCGCCACCGACGCCAAGGTGAAGGAGCTGATCCCGGACAATCCGCACCTGCACAACTGGCTCGACATGGCCGGCAAGCGGATCAAGTTCCAGGGCCTCCCGGCCCGGATCTGCTGGGTGGGCCTGGGCGACCGCCACCGGCTCGGCCTCGCCTTCAACGAGATGGTGCGCACGGGCGAGTTGAAGGCGCCGGTGGTCATCGGCCGCGACCACCTGGATTCCGGCTCCGTCGCCTCGCCGAACCGCGAGACCGAGGCCATGCGCGACGGCTCCGACGCGGTCTCCGACTGGCCGCTGCTCAACGCCCTGCTGAACACCGCCTCGGGCGCCACCTGGGTCAGCCTGCACCACGGCGGCGGCGTCGGCATGGGTTACTCCCAGCACGCCGGCATGGTCATCGTCTGCGACGGCACCGACGCCGCCGCGAAGCGCATCGAGCGCGTCCTCTGGAACGACCCGGCGACCGGCGTCATGCGCCACGCCGACGCCGGCTACCCCGAAGCCCTCGCCTGCGCCCGCGAGAACGGCCTCGACCTGCCGGGCATCCTCGGCTGATGCGCCTGCTCCGCGCCGCCGACCGGGTCCCCGTCCCTTGGAAGAACGGCGGCGGGGTGACCCGCGAGGTGGCGGCCTTCCCCGAAGGCGCCGGCTTCGACGACTTCCTCTGGCGGGTCAGCATGGCCGAGGTGCGCGCTGACGGCCCGTTCTCGGTCTTTCCCGGCGTGGACCGCGTGCTGGCCGTCCTGGAGGGCCGCCTGCGCCTCGAGGTCGAGGGCCTGCCGCCCGTCGAGCTCTCCCCCGAAAGCCCGCCGGCCGTCTTCCCGGGCGACGCCCCCACGCACGGCGCGGTGCTGGACGGACCTGTCCTCGACCTCAACGTCATGACCCGCCGGGGCCGGGCCCACGCCGACGTCCGGCGGCTGGAGGCCGGCAGCGTCGCCACCGGCGGCGGACTGCTCGTCGCCACCGAGCCGGCCCGCGCCGCAGGCGTTCCCCTGGCGCGCTACGACGTCCTCGTCCTGGAGCCGGCGGACAAGCCGCCGGTGCTGGACTCCGGCCGCGCCTGGCTGGTCAGCTTGGGTCCTGAACAGATCTCTTGACCCTCCCATCATGGGAAGGTCCATCTAGGGCGAGCCTCACCGTTGGAGGTGGAGACCGACCATGACCAAGACCTGCTGCCACGGCGGCCACGCGGCCCCCGATCACAAGGGCCACGATCACAAGAGCCACGACCACGCCGGCCACGCGCACCATCACGCCCCGGCCCCGGCCGGCGACGCCCACACCGTGATCGATCCGGTCTGCGGCATGACGGTCGACCCGCACGCCACGCCGCACCGCGCCGAGCACCACGGCCAGCCCTACTACTTCTGCTCCGCCGGCTGCCGAAACAAATTCGCCGCCGACCCGGAGCGCTACCTCAGCGCGGAGAAGGCCCAGGCGCCCGAGGCGCCCCCGGGGACCATCTACACCTGCCCCATGCACCCGGAGGTGCGCCAGGTGGGCCCGGGCTCCTGCCCGATCTGCGGCATGGCGCTCGAACCGGAGGTGTTCAGCGCCGACGCCGGCCCGAACCCTGAGCTCGTCGACTTCACCCGTCGCTTCTGGATCGGCCTCGTCCTCACCCTGCCCGTCCTGGCGCTCGAGATGGGCGGCCACCTGACGGGCCTCACCGAGCGGATCGGCGGCCAGCTGTCCAACTGGCTGCAGCTGGCGCTGGCCACCCCCGTGGTCCTGTGGAGCGGCTGGCCGTTCTTCGAGCGCGGCTGGCGTTCGCTGGCCACCCGCAACCTCAACATGTTCACCCTGATCGGCATGGGCGTCGGCGTGGCCTGGGCCTACAGCGTGGTGGCCACCGTCGCGCCCGGCGTGTTCCCCGAGGCCTTCCGCCGCCACGACGGGTCGGTGGCGATCTACTTCGAGGCGGCCGCGGTGATCGTGGTGCTCGTCCTGCTGGGCCAGCTCCTGGAGCTGCGCGCCCGCGAGCAGACCTCCGGCGCCATCAAGGCCCTCCTCGACCTCGCGCCCAAGACCGCCCGCCGCGTCCGCGACGACGGCGCCGACGAGGAGGTGACGCTGGACCTGATCGTGGTCGGCGACCGCCTGCGCGTGCGTCCCGGCGAGAAGGTCCCGGTGGACGGCGAGCTCGTCGAGGGCCGCGTGGCGATCGACGAATCCATGGTCACCGGCGAGTCGATGCCGGTCACCAAGGAGGCCGGCGACAAGGTGGTCGGCGGGTCGATCAACAAGACCGGCTCCTTCGTCATGCGCGCCGAGAAGGTCGGCGCCGACACCCTGCTTTCCCAGATCGTGCAGATGGTCGCCCAGGCCCAGCGCAGCCGCGCGCCGATCCAGCGCATGGCCGACCGGGTTTCGGGCTGGTTCGTGCCGGCGGTGATCGCGGTCGCCGTCCTGGCCTTCATCGGCTGGGCGATGTTCGGGCCAGAACCCGCCTACACCTTCGCCCTGGTCTCCGCGGTCTCGGTGCTGATCATCGCCTGTCCCTGCGCGCTCGGCCTCGCCACCCCGATCTCGATCATGGTCGGCGTCGGCCGCGGGGCCCAGGCGGGCGTGCTGATCAAGAACGCCGAGGCCCTGGAGCGCTTCGAAACCATCGACACCCTGGTGATCGACAAGACCGGAACCCTCACCGAGGGCCGCCCCGCCGTCACCGCCATACGTCCGGCCCCGGGCTTCGAGGAGGCCGAGCTCCTGCGGCTCGCCGCCAGCCTCGAGCGCGGCAGCGAGCACCCGCTGGCCGACGCCGTCGTCCGCGCCGCCCTCGACCGCGGCCTGACCCTGGCCGAGGCGACGGGCTTCGACTCCCCCGTCGGCAAGGGCGTGCTGGGCTCGGTGGACGGCCGCCGCCTGGTTCTCGGCTCCGGCAAGTTCCAGGCCGAGCAGGGGATCGACACCTCCGCCCTCGACGCCGAGGCCGAGGCGCTGCGCGCGGACGGCGCCACCGCCATCTTCATGGCCGTGGAGGGCCAGGCCGCCGCCGTCTTCGCCATCGCCGATCCGGTGAAGGCCACGACCCCCGAGGCCGTCCGCGCCCTGAAGGCCGAGGGCGTGCGCCTCGTCATGATGACCGGCGACAACCGCACCACCGCGCTCGCCGTCGCCCGCCGTCTCGGCATCGACGAGGTGGAGGCCGAGGTCCTGCCGCAGGACAAGGCCGCCGTCGTCCAGAAGCTCCGCGCCGAGGGCCGCAAGGTCGCCATGGCCGGCGACGGGGTGAACGACGCGCCTGCGCTCGCCGCCGCCGAGGTGGGCATCGCCATGGGGGCCGGCGCCGACGTCGCCATCGAGAGCGCCGGGGTCACCCTGCTGAAGGGCGACCTGCAGGGCATCGTCAAGGCGCGGCGGCTGTCGCGGGCGGTGATGCGCAACATCCGCCAGAACCTGTTCTTCGCGTTCGTCTACAACGCCGCCGGCGTGCCCATCGCCGCGGGCGTGCTCTATCCCGTGTTCGGCCTGCTGCTCTCCCCGGCCATCGCCGCCGCCGCCATGGCGCTCTCCAGCGTCAGCGTGGTCGGCAATGCGCTGCGGCTGCGCGGCGTGAAGCTCTAGGAGTCCCGCATGAACATCGGCCAGGCCTCGCGCGCCTCCGGCGTCACCGCCAAGATGATCCGCTACTACGACGAGATCGGCCTCGTGCGGCCTTCGGCGCGGACGGAATCCAACTACCGCGAGTACGGCGACCGCGAGCTCAACGAGCTGCGCTTCATCCGCCGGGCGCGCGGGCTGGGCTTCTCCATGGAGGAGATCACCCGCCTGCTCTCCCTGTGGCGTGACCGCGACCGCCCGAGCCGCGAGGTGAAGGCCATCGCCGACAAGCACATCGCCGACCTGGAGGCCCGCATCGCCGAGATGCAGGCCATGGTCGGGACGCTTCGCCACCTCTCCCACTGCTGCGCGGGAGACGACCGTCCGGACTGCCCGATCCTCGCCGACCTGACGGGCGGGACGGCGCCTAGCGAGCCTCGCTCGAAGACCAGGCGCGTCTGAGCGCCAGGGCGGCCCGCTCGGCCGCCTCGGGCCCCTGCTCGGCCTCGATCTCCTGCAGGCGTGCGACGGCGCGCAGCAGCAGCTCGGCCTCCGCTTCGGAGGCCCCGCCGCTCTCAAGCACGAGATCGCGGATGTGCCGGCGCGCGCCGGCGCAGAGCCCTTGGCCGTCTTCGTCCCTCACGCCGCTGGTATAGCGGCGACTCGCCCATAAGCTGCGACTTCGCAACCCGAAGTGGGTCCCCAGGGTCAGCCGGCGGCCAGCTCCAGGCCCTTCAGCTCGCCCTCGGCCCGCCAGGCCTCCAGCACCTTGGTGAAGGCCACCGGGCCCGCGCCGTAGGAGCTGTTCCTGGCGCTCATCGTCTCGGGCATGCCCTCGTTGTTGTAGTAGCCGGGCGTGCATTCCTTGAGGAAGTTCTCCCGCAGCACCGCCAGCTTCACGATGGTGTCCACCCAGGCGTCCTCGGCCTCCTGGCTGGGCTCCACCGTGCGCGCCTGCCGCTCGCCGGCCGCCTTCAGGATGTAGGCGATGTGCTTGGTCTGCTCGTTGATCATGTGCGGGAAGTTGGCCGAGAAGCCCGACTGCACGTTCGAGATGATGAAGCAGTTGGGGAAGCCGCGGCTGGTCAGGCCGTGCAGGGTCGCCGCCCCGCCCTTCCACTTCTGCGTCAGGGTCAGCCCGCCGCGGCCGTAGAGCTCGTAGCCCGAGCGGCGGGTGTAGTCGGTGCCCACCTCGAAGCCGGTAGCGTAGATCAGGCAGTCGACGGGATACTCCCGGCCCTCCACCACCACGGCCGTCTCGGTGATCCGCTCGACACCCTGCCCCTTGGTGTCCACCAGCGTCACGTTCGGCCGGTTGAAGGTCGGCAGGTAGTCGTCGTGGAAGCACGGCCGCTTGCAGAACTGGTTGTACCAGGGCTTCAGCGCCTCGGCGGTGGCCTTGTCCTTCACCACCGCGTCCACCCGGGCGCGCACCTGCTCCATCTTCTTGAAGTCGGCGAGCTGCATCAGGGCCGCCGGGTCCTCCACCGCCTCGCCGGCCATCATCTTCTTGCGGGCCAGCAGCAGGATGTTGCCGATGATGTCGGTCCAGCCGTCGTTCACCAGGTCCTCGTCGGCGAAGCCGCCCGAAACCAGGGTGTTGAAGTTGTCCATCCGGTACTGCTGCCAGCCGGGCTCGAGCCGGCCCGCCCAGTCCGGGTCCGTCGGGCGGTTGTTGCGCACGTCGATCGACGAGGGCGTCCGCTGGAAGACGTAGAGGTGCTTCGACCATTCGCCGAGGTGCGGCACGCACTGCACGGCGGTGGCCCCCGTGCCGATGATCCCCACCACCTTGTCCTTCAGGCCCACGAGCCCGCCGTCGGAGGTCCCGCCGGTGTAGCCGTAGTCCCAGCGGCTGGTGTGGAAGGAATGCCCCTTGAAGCTCTCGACGCCCGGGATGCCCGGCAGCTTCGGCCGGTGCAGCGGCCCGTTGGCCATGACCACGAAGCGGGCCTTCATGGCGTCGCCGCGGTTGGTCTTCACGATCCAGCGGGCGGCGTCCTCGTCCCACCGCATCTCGGTGACTTCGGTCTGGAAGCAGGCGTTGTCGTAGAGGCCGAAGTGCCGGCCGATCGCCCGGCTGTGCTCCAGGATCTCCGGCGCGCGGGAGTACTTCTCCTTCGGCACATAGCCGATCTCTTCCAGCAGCGGCAGGTAGATGTAGCTCTCGATGTCGCAGGCCGCGCCGGGATAGCGGTTCCAGTACCAGGTGCCGCCGAAGTCGCCGCCCTTCTCGACGATCCGGATGTCGGCCACGCCCTGCTCGCGCAGCCGGGCCGCGGCCAGCAGGCCGCCGAACCCGCCGCCGACCACCACCACCTCGACCTCGTCGGTCAGCGGCTCGCGGCTGAACCCCGGCTCCACATAGGGGTCCTCGAGGTAGTGGGCGAAGTCGCCTGCGATCTCCACGTACTGCTGGCTGCCGTCGGCCCGCAGCCGGCGGTCGCGCTCGGCCCGGTATTTCTCGCGCAGCGCGTCCGGATCGAAGCCCAGGTCGTCGCCCGTGCGGTCCAGCGTCTCCGACATCGATCTCCTCCCGGGCCGTCTTGCACGCGGCCACGCCCCATCAGCGTGCAATTGACGCCGGGACAATCAAGCCCCGTCCGCCGCGTCACGCCTCCGCACCATACCGAAAGCTCGACAATGCGGAGACGCCCGCGCTACCGTTCCGCATGACCACGTTCCGCGCCGCCCTCCTCGCCCTCGCCGCCGCCGCCCTCGCCACGACGGCCTCCGCCCAGGATTACCGGGCCCCGCGCACCAGCTTCGGCCAGCCCGACCTGCAGGGCGTGTGGACCAACGCCGCGATCACCGGCCTGGAGCGGCCGGCGATGTTCAAGTCGCTCACCATCCCGGAGGCCGAGGCCAAGGCCTTCGAGGCCCGACGCGCCGCCATGCGCGCCGCCCAGGACAGGCCCTCGGACCCGAACGCCGGCGCCCCGCCGGTGGCGTCCGACCCGGGCGGCTACAACGCCGCCTGGACCGATCCGGGCACGACGCTGGGCCGCATCGCCGGCGAGGTGCGGACCTCCTGGATCGTGGAGCCGGCCGACGGCAAGCTGCCCTACAGCGCCGAGGGTCGCCGCCTGCTCCAGACCACCCTCGACAAAGCCCGCAACGGCTTCGACGGCCCCGAGAGCCGGCCGCTCGGCGAGCGCTGCATCCTGGGCTTCGGCTCCACGGCCGGCCCGCCGATGCTGAACGTGCTCTACAACAACCACTACGAGATCGTGCAGACGCCCGACTACGTGACCATCGTCGTCGAGATGAACCACGACGCCCGCGTGATCCGCCTGAAGGACCGCGCCCACGTCCCGGCCCACATCCGGCCGTGGATGGGCGACTCGGTCGGCTGGTGGGAGGGCGACACCCTCGTCGTCGAGACCACCAACTTCAATCCGGGCGAGGTGCTGCGGCCCTATTTCGCGGCCACCATCTACATCTCGGAGGACGCCAGGGTCACCGAGCGGTTCACCCGCATCGCCGACGGCCAGATCCTCTACGAGTTCACCGTCGACGACCCCAAGGTCTTCACCCAGACCTGGAAGGCCCAGATGCCGCTCAACGCCGCCAAGGGCCCGGTCTACGAATACGCCTGCCACGAGGGCAACTACTCCCTCCCCGGCATCCTCGCCGGCGCCCGCCTCGCCGAGAAGGAAGGCCGCCAGGCGGAGAGCGTCGACCTCACGGAGTGACCATCCGGTGTCATCCCGGACGGCCGAAGGCCGACCCGGTCCCCATGAACACCGATCGCGTGGGCTGACCCAGGCGTCGCCGCCGCGCTATTCCTTCCGCACGGAGTCTATGGGTCCCGGCTCTCCGCTGCGCTCCGGCCGGGATGACACTTGGGGGCTGGTCAGATCCGCGATTTCGGAACCTACGACTACGTCATCGCCGGCGCGGGCTCGGCGGGGTGCCTCTTGGCCAACCGGCTGTCGGCGGACCCGAGGAACCGCGTCCTGCTGCTGGAAGCCGGCGGCCAGGACGACTGGGTCTGGTTCCACATCCCCGTGGGCTACCTGTTCGCCATCGGCCACCCCCGCGCCGACTGGCTGTTCACCACCGCCGAGGAGCCGGGGCTGGGCGGCCGCAGCCTCGCCTATCCGCGGGGCAAGGTGATCGGCGGCTCCAGCGCCATCAACGCCATGATCTACATGCGCGGCCAGGCCGCCGACTACGACGGCTGGCGACAGCTCGGCCTTCCGGGCTGGGGCTGGGACGACGTCCTGCCGCACTTCCTGGCCCACGAGGACCACATCGACGGGGCCGGCCCCTTCCACGCCCGGGGCGGCGAGTGGCGGGTGGAGCATCCCCGCGTGCGCTGGGAGATCCTCGACGCGATCCGCGACGCCGCCGCCGAACTCGGCCTGCCGAAGATCCCCGACTTCAATACCGGCGACAACGAGGGCTCCTCCTACTTCCAGGTCAACCAGAAGGCCGGCCGCCGCTGGAGCGCCGCGCGGGGCTTCCTGAAGCCTGCCCTGTCGCGCCCGAACCTGCGCCTGGAGACGGGGGTGGAGGTGGAGCGCGTGACCTTCGAGGGCGCCCGCGCCACCGGCGTGGTCTTCCGCAAGGGGTCCGAGCGGTTCGAGGTCCGGGCCGCGGGCGAGGTCATCCTGGCCTCCGGCGCGGTCGGCAGCCCGAAGATCCTCGAACTCTCCGGCGTCGGCGACGGCGCCCGGCTGGCAGACCTCGGCGTCCCGGTCGTGCGCCACGCGCCGGGGGTCGGCGAGAACCTGCAGGACCACCTGCAGCTCCGCCCGGTGTTCAAGGTCAGCGGCGTGAAGACGCTCAACACCGAGTACGCCAATCTCGCGAAGCGCGCGCTCATGGGTCTGGAGTACGCGGTCCGCCGCACCGGCCCGTTGACCATGGCGCCGTCCCAGGTCGGCCTCTTCGCGAAGAGCTCGCCGCGCTACGGCACCGCCAACCTGGAGTTCCACTTCCAGCCCCTGTCGCTCGACAGGTGGGGCGAGGGCATGCACCCGTTCGGCGCCTTCACGGCGTCGGTCTGCAACCTGCGCCCCTCGAGCCGCGGCTCGATCCACGCCGCCAGCCCCGACCCGGCCGCCCCGCCGCGCATCGCGCCCAACTACCTGGCCACCGAGGAGGACCGCGAGGTCGCCTGCGACGCGCTCAGGCTCGCTCGCCGCATCGCCGCCCAGGCGCCGCTTTCGAAGTACCGGCCCGAGGAGTTCCGGCCAGGCGCCCACCTCACCACCAACGAGCAGCTCCGCGCCGCCGCCGCCGACATCGGCACCACCATCTTCCACCCCGCCGGCACGGCCGCCATGGGTCCGGACGCCGACCCCATGGCCGTGCTGGACGCCCGGCTGCGGGTGCGCGGGGTCGACGCCCTGCGGGTGATCGACGCCTCCGCCATGCCCCGGATCGTCAGCGGCAACACCAACTCGCCCACCCTGATGATCGCCGAGAAGGGCGCCGCCATGGTCCTCGCCGACCGGCGCTAGGCCCCGGCCTTCGTCAGGCCGGCGGCTGGACGAAGGTGAGTCCGGCGGAGCGCGTCGCCATCCACGGGCGGCCCAGGTCGTCGTTGGCGGTCTTCACCGGCGCCCGCCGCTCGCCCGCCAGCCGCTTCCAGACCTCCGCGAACAGGGCCCGCACCTCGTCCGAGGCCTGTATCGCCCCCTCCGTCTCCAGCACCGAGCGGCGCTGGGCGAAGGCGGTCTGGTAGACCACCCGCGACCGCAGCGCGGTGGCGGCCACCGGCAGGCCCGCGAACCGCAGCGCCTCCAGGGCCTTCAGAACCTGCGGCGGCTCGACGCCGTTGCGCTGCGGGGCGCACTGGTTGAGCGCGACCACGCCCTCGCGGCCGAGCCGCTGGATGATCGCCACCGAACGCACCGCCGCGGCCAGGTCGAGGTAGGTGGGCCGCGCCACCGCCAGGCACAGGTCGGCCACCTTCACCGCCTCGGCCACGTCGGCCTCCGGGGCGGCGGGGGTGTCGATGATCAGAAGCTCCGCGCCCGAGCGCCGGCAGGCCTCGGTCAGCGCGAACAGCTTGGCGGCGCTGGTCTCGAACAGCAGGGAGGCCGCCTCCTCCCGCTCGCGCAGCACCTCGCAGGCGCTGCGCAGGGGATCGGCGTCGGCGAGCACCGCCTTCACGCCGACGGCCCTCGCCGCGAGCGTGAGATTGACCGCGACGGTCGTCTTCCCGGCCCCGCCCTTGCGGGACATCACGGCAAGGGTCTTCACCTGGAACGCCCCCATCGGCCGCGGACGCCTGCTGGCGGACGCCCTCTAGCGCCGCCGATCATGCACAGACTTATCCACAGCTGTGAAGGCTGTTTGACAGGGCGCCCGAATCGCGGGCCGCGCCGTCAGTTGGTGGGCGGATTGATCCGCTGCTGGCGCTCGAGGCTCTCGCGGTCGCTGGCCTTGCGCTGCTCCCACTGCTCGGCGGTCATGCAGACCTTGGTCTTCATCCGCGAGCCGAGCACCGGCTCGTTCTTGCAGACCAGGCCATCCTTGTTGGCCTTGGCCTTCTTGCCCGTCTGCTCGGCGCCCGCCGGCTCCGCAGCGGCCGGTTGCGCGGCCGCGTCGGCCAGCAGAAGGGCGGCCGCCAGCATCATCGAGATCATTCCAAACGCTCCCCAGAGGCGATCTTGGCCGAAGCCTAGCCGAACACCCTTCAGTGGACAAATTAACCGATGGTGACACGCCGCCCGCGGCGCTCAGGCCGCCTCCACCTCGAACGCCCGCTCGATCCCGGCCTCGCGCAGGGCGGCGATCAGCTCCCCCGCCACCGCCTCCAGGACCGCCGGATCGCGGCCGCGCAGCACCAGGTTCGAGCCGTAGCCCTCCGGGGTGAAGAACGGATAGCTGCCCAGCGACAGGTCCGGATGGGCCTTGGCCACCGCCTCCAGGGGCGCGGCGATCGCGCCTTCGCCGGAGCCTTCCACCCGCACGGTCCGCGACACCGTCGGCCGCCCGCCCTCCAGCCTCGGCCCCACGTCCTCCAGCATGCCGCGCATGATCTGCGGCACGCCGGCCAGGACGAAGACGTTGCCGATGGTGAAGCCGGGCGGCCCCTGCACCGGGTTCTTCACCAGCGCCCCGCCCACCGGCACCCGCGCCATCCGCCGCCGCGCGGCGTTCAGCTCGTCCCCCCAGCGGGCGGTCATCATGGCGATGATCTCGGGATGCTCCACCAGCGGAACGCCGAACGCCGCGGCCACCGCGTCGGCGGTGATGTCGTCGTGGGTCGGCCCGATCCCGCCGGTGGTGATCACGTAGGTGTAGCGGTGGCGCAGCGCGTCCAGAGCCGCCACGATCTCCTCCAGCACGTCCGGCACGGTCCGCGCCTCGGCCAGGTCCACGCCATGGACGCCCAGGTAGCGCGCGATGTCGCGCAGGTTGGTGTCCTGCGTCCGCCCGGAGAGGATCTCGTCCCCGATGATCAGCACGCCCGCGGTGACGCGGCGCTCGCGGTCAGAAGACATGCGCTCCCCAATCCCTCCCGTTCGACCCGCATTCCTCGGGAATGCTGGAGAGCCTTTAGCCCATGGACAGATTGGAGCTATGGCCTCCGGCGAGGTCAAGGACCGGCCTGCGGCCGGCCGCGCGGCGGCGAGCCCTGCGGGCTCGTCCTTGAGCTCGCCGCAGGCCATAGCAAACTCGCGGCCATGGACTTAAGGCGCAGACCGCCTTGGCCTATGTAGCAGGCCCATGGACTTCCCCGCCCCCCTGCTCCGCGGCACGCTGGTCTCCCGCTACAAGCGCTTCTTCGCCGACGTGGTGCTGGAGGATGGCACGCCGGTCACCGCCCACTGCCCGAACCCCGGCGCCATGCTGGGGCTGAACAGGCCGGGCCTGCCCTGCTTCCTCTCCACGTCCGACGACCCGAAGCGGAAATTGCGCCACACGCTGGAGCTCGTGGAGGCCGATGGCGGGCTCGTCGGCATCAACACCCTGCATCCCAACCGCCTGGTCGCCGAGGCGCTGGCCGCCGACGCGATTCCCGAGCTCACCGGCTACGCCACCCACCGCCGGGAGGTCCGCTACGGGACCAACTCGCGCGTCGACTTCCTGCTGGAGCACCCGGAGCGTCCCCGCGCCTGGCTGGAGGTGAAGAATGTCCACCTGCGCCGCGAACCCGGCCTCGCCGAGTTCCCCGACTGCGTCGCCGCCCGTTCGACCAGGCACCTGCGCGAGCTGGCCCACGTGGTGACCGAGGGCGACCGCGCCATCGTCCTGTTCGTCGTCCAGCGCACCGACTGCGACCGCTTCGCCCCCGCCGCCGACTGCGACCCGAAGTTCGCCCAGGCCCTCTCCGAGGTGCGCGAGGCCGGCGTCGAGGTCCTGGTCTACGGCTGCGAAATCACCCCGCACCGCGTCCGGATCGGGAGCCCCATCGCGCTTCTGTGATCGGCGTTCGCCGGATCGGGCCCCGCATGAGCGTGTTTGCCCCGCCGGAGGTCGACATGACGCGCATGCTTCGGGCAGCCGCCCTTTCCGCCCTGATCCTGGTCCCGGCCGCCGGCGTCGCCGCCGCCGCGGAGGCCGCCGCCCCCGACGCCGCCCCGCCGAAGGGCGCAGTCGGCGTCTGCGTCCGCTGGGGCGCCGATCCCACGAAGCTGGCCGAGGTGGTGCTGGTGAAGCCGTCCGGCGACCCGCGCGTGGACGTCATGGTCCCCGAAGCCCTGCGCACCATGCCTTTCCCGAAGCCCGACGGCGACACCGGCGGCTGGCGCGCCATGAGCGTGGGCGTCGGCGGCGCCGAGCCGCTCTCCGAGGCCCCGGACTGCGGGAGCCTGGCCTCCACGGTCGACGAGCCGATCACCGCCCGCCCGCTGCCCAGGAAGACGATCGCCTAGGGCGCGAAGCGCGAGGCGATGCTGGCCCGGGGCCAGATGCCCAGCCAGCGGTGCTGGAAGCCCGGCGCATAGTCCTTCAGCACGTGGTCCGGCGGCGGGAAGAAGAACGGCGGGGTCATCAGGTTCACCGGCCGGAACGTGGTGGGATCGGTCGGCACGTCGGCCATCGCCTGCACCTGGAAGCTGTGCGAGGTGGCCAGCCAGTCGCTGCCGGACGCCAGGAAGTTCTCCAGCACCCGGACGATGTCCACGTTCGACAGGTGGAACAGCACGTCGCGCACCAGCACGAAGTCGGCCCGGGGCAGCGGGTCGCGGGTGATGTCGATCACCTTGAAGGTGTGCTGCGGATGCTCGGCCTGCAGCTTGTCGATCATCGCGGGCACGATGTCGGCGCCGGTGTAGTCGATCCCCGTGAGGTCGCAGGCCTTCATCCAGTTGAAGTCGCCGCAGGGCGCGTCCAGCATGGACTTGCAGCCCAGCGCCCGGACCATCGGCATCAGGGTCGCCCGCAGGCTCTCGGTGTAGCGCAGGGTCGAGCCCGGCCCGCTGACGCTCTCGGCGTCCTGCCAGATGTTGGCGTCGAAGGCCTCGACGAAACGCTCGGCGACGGGATCGGAAACGGACAGGTCGTCGGCCATGGGCGCGCCTCTGCAGAGCCTTCAGTCGGCGGACGCTGACACGATTCGAGCCGCGCCAGCGGCGGCGCGCCGTCGCAAGCGTTGAACTTCGGCGCTGCGATTGCGACATAGGGCGCTACGGCCGCGCGCCGCCCCGCCTCCCACCGAGCCTCTCCCAATGACCGACATCCTCGACGGCGAACACCGCACCGGCCAGATCAAGATCCATTCGCCCGACGACTTCGAGGGCATGCGCCGGGCCGGCAGGCTCGCCGCCGAGTGCCTGGACATGCTGGCCCCGCACGTGGTCCCGGGCGTGCTGACCGAGAAGCTCGACGACCTCGCCCGCGAGTTCATCCTCGACCATGGCGCGATCCCCGCCTGCCTGGGCTACCGCGGCTACTCCAAGACCACTTGCATCAGCCCCAACCACATCGTCTGCCACGGCATCCCCGGCGAGCGGATCCTGCGCGAGGGCGACATCGTCAACATCGACGTCACCGTCATCGTCGACGGCTGGCACGGCGACACCTCGCGGATGTACGGCGTGGGCCCGGTGGCGCCGCGCGCCAAGCGGCTGGTCGACGTCACCTACGAGGCCCTGGAGCGGGGCCTCGCCGCCGTGAAGCCCGGCGCCCGCACCGGCGACATTGGCCACGCCATCCAGTCCTACGTCGAGAGCATGCGCTGCTCGGTGGTCCGGGACTTCTGCGGCCATGGCCTCGGCAAGGTGTTCCACGACGCGCCCAACATCCTGCACTTCGGCCAGAAGGGCACGGGCGAGCTCCTGCGGCCCGGCATGTTCTTCACCATCGAGCCCATGGTGAACCTCGGCAAGCACCCGGTGAAGCTGCTCTCCGACGGCTGGACGGCGGTCACCCGCGACAAGTCGCTCTCGGCCCAGTGCGAGCACTCCGTCGGCGTCACCGAGACCGGCGTGGAGATCTTCACCCTCTCCCCCACCGGCCAGTTCAAGCCGCCCATCCAGAGCGCGTAACACCCGCGCCCCAAACGTTACGCTTCGCTAACTTGCCGCCGCCCCCGGGTCGATGCAGCTTCGGCCGCAACGAGGGGTGGTGATACCGATGCTTTCCATCAAGAACCTGACGCACGTCTACGCCAACGGCACGCGCGCGCTGGACGGGGTCGACCTGGAGGTCGGCAAGGGCATGTTCGGCCTGCTGGGCCCGAACGGGGCGGGCAAGTCGACGCTGATGCGCTCGATCGCCACCCTGCAGACGCCGAGCTCCGGCGAGATCCGCTTCGGCGACATCGACGTCATCAAGGAGCCCGAGAAGCTCCGCCGCACCCTGGGCTACCTGCCGCAGGACTTCGGCGTCTATCCGCGCGTCAACGCCTACGACATGCTCGACCACATGGCCGTCCTCAAGGGGATCGCCGGCAAGGGCGAGCGCAAGGCCACCGTCGAGGCCCTGCTCCAGCAGGTGAACCTCTGGGACGTGCGCAAGAAGGCCGTGGCCGGCTACTCCGGCGGCATGCGCCAGCGCTTCGGCATCGCCCAGGCGCTGATCGGCCAGCCCTCCCTGATCATCGTCGACGAGCCCACCGCGGGCCTCGACCCCGAGGAGCGCAACCGCTTCCTCAACCTGCTGGCCGAGATCGGCGAGAACGTGGTGGTGATCCTCTCCACCCACATCGTCGAGGACGTCGCGGACCTCTGCCCGAAGATGGCGATCCTCGCCGGCGGCAAGATCCTGCGGGAGGGCGCGCCTTCCCAGCTGATGGGCGACCTGAAGGGCCGCATCTGGACCAAGACCATCGACCGCCACGAGCTGGACGACGTGAAGGCCGCCCACGAGGTGATCTCCACGCGCCTCTCGGCCGGCCGCACCGTGGTGCACGTGCTCGCCGACAAGGCGCCGGACGCCGGCTTCACGCCGGTCGAGGGCGGGCTGGAGGACGTCTACTTCTCCACCCTCGCCGCCTCGCGCCGCGCCGCCTAAGCCAGAAGGACGCGCGTCATGTTCGGCAAGATCGCGGCCTTCGAGCTGCGCTACCAGATCCGCCAGCCGATCTTCTGGATCGCTGGCCTGATCTTCTTCCTGCTGGTCTTCGCCTCGGTGACGATCGACCAGATCCAGATCGGGTCCGGCGGCAACATCCACAAGAACGCGCCCTCGGCGATCGCCCAGACCACCGGGATCATGACGCTGTTCTTCATGTTCGTGGCCACCGCCTTCGTGGCCAACGTCGTCGTGCGCGACGACGAGACCGGCTACGGCCCGATCATCCGCTCCACGCGCATCCGCAAGTTCGACTACCTGTTCGGCCGCTTCACCGGGGCCTTTGCGGCCGTGGCGCTGAGCTTCCTGTTCGTGCCCCTGGGCATCCTCCTGGGCTCGCTGATGCCCTGGGTCGATCCCGAGACGCTCGGCCCCAACAACCCGGCCTACTACGCCTTCGCCTATTTCTGGATGGCGCTGCCCAGCCTGTTCCTGGTTTCGGCGATCTTCTTCTCCCTGGCCACGGCCACGCGCTCGATGATGGCCACCTACGTGGGCGTGGCGGCCTTCCTCGTCCTCTACATCGTCATGAACGCGGCCCTGCGCGATCCCGAGCGGCGCGAGATCGCCGCGCTCGTGGAGCCCTTCGGCCTCGCCGCCTTCGGCCTCGCCACCCGCTACTTCACCGCCGCCGAGGCCAACGCCGTCCTGCCGCCCATCGAGGGCGCCCTGGTCTGGAACCGCCTGATCTGGATGGGGGCCGCGCTGGGCTTCCTGGCCATCGCCCACTTCGCATTCCGCTTCGAGACCAAGGGCAAGAAGGCGCGCCGGCTGGAGAAGCTGCGCGCCGCCGCCGACGCCGAGGCGCCCGCCGCGCACGCCGGTCCCCTCCCCGCGCCCCGCTTCGGCGCGGCCACGGCCTGGGCCCAGCTCGTCAAGCGCACGCGCTTCGAGATGGGCCAGGTGTTCAAGAGTCCCGCCTTCGTCGTCCTCCTGCTGCTTGGCCTGTTCAACTCAGGCGGCGCCCTGATCCTGGGGGCCGAGCAGGGTGGGACCGACATCTATCCGGTGACCCGCTGGGTGATCTCGACGCTGAACGGCGCCTTCACCCTGATCGTCCTGATCATCGCCATCTACTACGCCGGCGAGCTCGTCTGGCGCGAGCGCGACCGCAAGACCCACGAGATCGTCGACGCCACCGCCGTGCCCGACTGGGCCTTCGTGGTCCCCAAGACGCTGGCCATCGCCCTGGTGCTGCTGGCCACCCTCCTCATCAGCGTCCTGGCCGGCGTGCTGGTGCAGCTCTCCAAGGGCTTCACCGACATCCAGCTCGGCAAGTACCTCCTGTGGTACGTGCTGCCCAACGCCGTGGACTGGACGCTGGTCGCCGTCCTGGCCGTCTTCCTGCAGGCCATCTCGCCGCACAAGTTCGTCGGCTGGGGCCTCATGCTGATCTACCTGATCAGCTCGCTGACGCTGAACAACCTCGGCTTCGAGCACAACCTCTACCAGTACGGCGGCACGCCCCAGACGCCGCTCTCCGACATGAACGGCCAGGGCGACTTCGCCGGCTTCGCCGCCTGGTTCCGGGCCTACTGGACCGCCTTCGCCGTGATCCTGCTGGTGCTGGCCTACGGCCTGTGGCGGCGCGGGACCGAGACCCGTCTGGCGCCGCGCCTCAAGCGCCTGCCCCGCCGCCTGATGGGCCCGGCCGGCGCGCTGGGCGGCCTCGCGCTGGTGGCCTTCGTGGGCCTCGGCGGCTTCATCTACCTCAACACCAATGTCTGGAACGAGTACCGCACGGCGCTCGACGAGGAGCGCTGGACGGCCGACTACGAGAAGCAGTTCCTGAAGTACGAGACCCTGCCCCAGCCGTCGGTCACCGACGTGCGGCTCGACCTCGATCTCTATCCCCACGAGTCGCGGCTCGTGACGGAGGGCAGCTACCGGCTGGTCAACGACACCGCCCAGCCGATCCGCGAGCTGCACCTGCGCCTCGACCGCGACACCCGCGCCGAGAAGCTCACCCTGTCGGTCCCGGCGAAGCTGAAGACCTACGACCGGTTCAACTATCGGGTCTTCACCTTCGACCGGCCGCTGCAGCCCGGCGAGACCGCGACGCTCACCTTCCGCACCCTGATGCAGCAGAGGGGCTTCAAGAACCGCGGCAACACCACGCGGCTGGTGGACAACGGGACCTTCGTCGACAACTTCGAGTTCGCGCCCGTCGTGGGCATGGGCCGGGACAATGTGCTCCGCGACCGCGCCAAGCGGCGCAAGTACGGCCTGCCGCCCGAGCTGCGCCCGCCCAAGCTCGAGGACCGCTCGGCCCAGGTCCGCAACTACGTGGGCGGCGCCGACTGGGTGAATGCCGACATCACCGTCACCACCGTCGCCGACCAGACGCCGGTCGCGCCCGGCTACCGGATTTCCGACGTCACGCGGAACGGCCGGCGCACGATCCACTACAGGACCGACGCGCCCGTCCTGAACTTCTTCTCGGTACAGTCGGCGCGCTACGCGATCCGCAAGGTGGACTACAAGGGCGTCGAGCTGGCGATCTATTACGACGCCCAGCATCCCTACAACGTCGACCGGATGATCAAGGCGCTGCAGGTCGGGCTCGACTACTACCAGACCGAGTTCAGCCCCTACCAGTTCCGCCAGGCCCGCATCCTGGAGTTCCCGGGCTACGCGACCTTCGCCCAGGCCTTCGCCAACACCATGCCCTACTCCGAGGCCATCGGCTTCATCGCCGACAACCGCGACAAGGAGAAGGTCGACTTCGTCACCTACGTCACCGCCCACGAGCTGGGCCACCAGTGGTGGGCCCACCAGGTGATCGGCGCCGACATGCAGGGCGGCACCATGCTCTCCGAGACCCTGGCCTCCTACTCCGCGCTGAAGGTCATGGAGAGGATCCACGGGCCCGACGGCATCCGCCGCTTCCTGAAGCGCGAGCTCGACAACTACCTGCGCCGCCGCGGCGGCGAGGTGGTCGAGGAGCTGCCGCTGATCCGCGTCGAGAACCAGGACTACATCCACTACCAGAAGGGCGGCATCGTCATGTACCTGCTGGCCGACCGGCTGGGTGAGGCCAAGGTCAACGCGGCGCTCCGCACGGTCCTGCAGCAGTACGCCTTCAAGGGCGCGCCCTATCCGCGCTCACAGGACCTGGTGGATGCGCTCCGCGCCCAGGCGGGCGCCGACCCGGTGGCCCAGCAGCTGATCACCGACCTCGTCGAGAAGATCACCCTCTACGATCTCAAGACGAAGACCGCGGTGGCGAAGAAGCGTCCCGACGGCCGCTACGACGTCACCCTGACGGTCGAGGCCCGCAAGATGTACGCCGACGGCCAGGGCAAGGAGACGCCCGCGGCCATGGCGGGCGAGCTCTTCGACGTGGGCGTCTTCACCGCCGAGCCCGGCAAGAGCGGCTTCTCGTCGAAGGACGTGGCCTACTTCCGGCTGCAGCCCTTCCGCACGGGGTCGCAGACGGTCACGGTCACCGTCGACAAGGCCCCGAAGTTCGCCGGCGTCGACCCCTACAACAAGCAGATCGACCGCAACTCCGACGACAACGCCATCAAGGTGACCGCCGCGGACTGACCGTCGACCTCCCCCGCTCCGGCGGGGGAGGATCCCTGTCCCCACGCCTCCACCGCGGTGTCATCCCGGCCGAAGCGCAGCGGCTTCCGGGATGGCGCCTCAGGTGGCTCACCGCGGCTGCGAATACCCCAGCATGCGGTTCGCCCAGGCGATGAAATGCTTCATGTTCGGCCAGTCGGTGTGGCCGCCGTCGTGCTGGCGCCAGGCGAGCTGGCCTTCCAGCACGCCGGTGTTCACCGGCGGCATCCGCGTGGTCCGGTAATCCTCGGTCACGCCCAGGTCGCGCGCACCGGTGATCCGGAACGCCGGCTGGGCGGCGACGGCGGCCATCCAGCTCCCCTGCTGGTCGAGCCACAGCGCGTCGCCCCGCTCCGGCACGCCGTAGCTGATGAAGGCGGGCCTGGGCGCCACCAGCGCGATCAGCTGGTGGGAGTCCACCGGGATGTCGTCGGCGTCCTTGGGTCCGAACGTCGCCTCGGCCGCGCCGTACTTCATGAAGTTCCCGGCCATCCAGTGGTACTCGGACCGGTCGGTCAGGTTCTCCACCGCCTGGCCGAAGTTGCGCCGGTGCGGCTTGGCCCCGCCCTCGCCCGACGAGCCCACCAGCACCACGGCGAACCTCTGGTCGAACGCCGCCGTCACGAGCGCGGCCTTGCCGTAGCGCGACACCCCCTCGATGCCGACGCGCTTCGCATCCACCGTCGGATCGGTCTCCAGATAGTCCAGCGCCCGGCTCGCGCCCCAGGCCCAGGCCCGAAGCGCCCCCCAGTCCTCCGGCGTCCGGGGCTGGCCCCTGTTGGTCAGGCCGATGATCCCGCGCGTCAGCCCCGCCCCGTTGTCCGCCTGGATGCTGGCCGGGTTCAGCGTCGCGAAGCCCCAGCCCGCCGCCACCAGCTGGTGCTGCGAGGGCGGGTCGCCGGCCGCATCGCCGGGCGGGGTGAGATTGAGGCCGCCGCGGCCGAACATCACCAGCACCGGCACGGGGCCCTTCGCCTGCGACGGCGTCACCAGGGTCATCTGGATGTCCACCGCGATCGCCGGATAGGCCGAATTGTCCGCCCGGCCGACCAGCTGGCGGGCGAGCACCGGCGCGCCGCCGAGCATCGTGCGCTCCTGCGCCACCACGCTCCAGGTCACCTTCGGCGCGCTCTCCGGCACGCGGCCCAGCACCTCGCGCTCGAAGTCCTCGACGATCTCCGGCCGGCGCTGCGTCCACCACATCGCGGCCGTGGTCACCCGCCGGCCGCTCTTCAGCGTCATCAGCTCCGGCCAGTCCGGATAGGGATTGGCCCTGGCCTCGTCATAGTTGGCCGGGTTCGGCGCATCGGGGCGGCCGCTGGGCGCCGGCCGCAGCGTCCGGATCCCCAGCTGGCGCATCATGCCGGCGTGGTCCTGTTCGGTCGTCCAGGTCACCGGCGCCTGGGCCTGCGCCGCGGGCCCGACCGCCAGCCCGGCGCACACCGCCGCCAGCGCCAACGCGCGCCCGCCCCTCGTCCAGAGCATCGCCGTCTCCCCGTCAGCCTCTCTCCGGCAGGCCAGCACCCTGAAATCGGCCTGTCCAGCACCGGCGATATCCAGCTTGACTTGCGGAACGTTTGAGGAACACTGCGGCCATGCCGCGCCCCGCCGCCGTCGAGGATATTTCCGCCCAGCCCGAGCTCTGGACCGCCCGTCCGGCGCCGGCCCGCGACACGTCCGGGCCCCCGCCGCATTACGTCGGCCACCGCGACCGGCTCCGTGAGCGCGCCACGGCCGGCGGGCTCGCCGCCCTGCCCGACTACGAGGTGCTGGAGCTCGTCCTGTTCCGCGCCATCCCGCGCGGCGACGTGAAGCCGCTCGCCAAGCAGCTCCTCGCCCGCTTCGGCTCCCTGGGCGGCGTGCTGGGCGCCACGCCCGAGGAGTTGCGCACGGTGAAGGGCGTCGGCGAGGCGGTGGCGCTGGACCTCAAGCTCCTGCACGAGGCGGCGCTGCGGATGGGCCGCGAGCAGGTGGCGCGCCGTCCGGTGATCTCCTCCTGGTCCGCCCTGCTGGCCTATGTGAAGACCGCCCTGGCCCACGAGGCCCGGGAGCAGTTCCGCGTCCTTTTTCTGGACAAGAAGAACCAGCTGATCGCCGACGAGGTGATGAACCGTGGCACCGTGGACCACGCGCCCGTCTATCCGCGCGAGGTGGTGCGCCGCGCGCTCGAACTCTCCGCCAGCGCGGTGATCCTGGTGCACAACCACCCCTCGGGCGATCCCAGCCCCTCGTCCGCCGACGTGGACATGACCCGCCAGGTGGTCGACGCGGCCCGGCCCCTGCGCGTCGCCGTCCACGACCACCTCGTCGTCGCCCGCGACGGCGTCGCCAGCTGCCGCGCGCTTGGCCTCATGTAGCGCCGCGAGATCCCCGCGTTGACGGGGGCGGGGGCGCGGCCGCCGCACCGATGGCCGACCGACGCCGCTCTTGAGCCGCCCATCCGGGTCGTATAGCAACGTTCGGCGAGTCTGATGCTCTCAGGTTGTGCAGCGCAACAAGGCGCGCTCGCGCGAGTTGCAAAGCGTGGCCTTTAAGTTGCTTGTGGGGGTTACGTAGGGTACGCGCGTCCCAAAGCCGGACTGTAGGCGCTCCCTGTTCGGAAGGCGGGATTCGAAGGACCGATGAGCATCCGCAGGCCCCTGTTCGCGACCGTGATCGCCGCCGCAGCCCTTGCGGCCGCCGGCTCGGCCGCGGCCCAGACCAGCCAGTCGGCCAGCGGCAGCATCACCGTCCTGCAGCCGGTGCTCAACGTCACCAAGACCGCCGACCTCTCCTTCGGCTCGGTGATCCGGCCCACCGCCGGTTCCGGCACCATCCAGATCGACGCCAACAGCGGCAACGTCACCACCTCGAACCTGGCCCAGGCCAGCGGCAACACCACCAGCCGCGCCAGCTTCCTCGTGGAAGGCACGGCCAACGCCAACATCACCGTCACCTACCCCAATTCCGTCAACCTGACGCGGTCGGGCGGGTCCGAGACCCTGACGGTCTACCTGACCTCCACCATGGGCGGCGGCCAGATCGGCTCGGGCGGCACGGTGAACTTCAACATGGGCGGCCAGGTCACGCTCTCCAGCGCGACCGTCGCCGGGGCCTACACCAACACCTTCACCGTGACGGTGGCCTACAACTAGACCGCCGCCGGGGCGCCCCCTAAGGTCCCGCTTGCTCACCCAGAACGGGACCGCCATGCGCCTCGACCGACGCGACCTCCTCCTCTCCGCCGGGGCCGCGGGCCTGCTCGCCGCCGCGCCGGGCGCCCTCGCCCAGACGCCCGCCGCCCCCGACACCGCCGACCAGGCGCTCGGCCGTCACCTGGACGACCTCGCCGAGCGGCTCCTCATCAAGACCCCGGAGACCGCCACCAGCCTCGGCCTCGACAAGGACGCCCGGGCCGGCCTGAAGGGCCAGCTCTCGGACGCGGCCTGGGCCAATGTCCTCGACGACCGGGGCTTCTGCCGCGACGGCCTGCGCGCGCTCGAGGCCTTCCCCGACAGCGCGCTGTCGCCCCAGGCCCGCATCCACAAGGGCGTGGTGGCCTACGCCCTGAAGCTCGGCGCCGACGCCGCGCCCTTCGACTACGGCGACAACACGCTCGCCTCGGCCATGAGCGAGAGCTCGACGCCCTATGTGGTCAGCCAGCAGGACGGGGCCTACGCCGCCGTCCCGGAGTTCCTCGACAGCCAGCACGCCATCGAGACCGAGGACGACGCCGACGACTACCTCTCACGGCTGCACGAGCTCTCCCAGGTGCTGGCCGAGGAGACCGACCGGATCCGCAAGGACGACCGCCTGGGCGTGGTCCCGCCGGACTTCATCCTCGCCAACATCCTGGGCCAGCAGCAGGGCCTGCTCGCCATCCGCCCCGGCCAGTCCCGGCTGGTGACCTCGCTGGCCCGCCGCGCCCGCGAGAAACAGCTCTCCGGCGATCTCGAGGCGCGCGCGACGCGGCTCGTGGAGACCGAGGTCTATCCGGCGCTCGCCCAGCAGTACGAGACGCTTAAGGGCCTCGCGCCGCGCGCCGGCCGCGACGCCGGCGTCTGGCGCCTGCCGCAGGGCGAGGCCTACTATCGCTGGCTGCTGCGCGAGGGCACCTCCACCTCGCTCACCGCCGACGAGATCCACCGCATCGGCCTGGAGCAGAACCGCGCCATCGAGGCGCGCATGGACGGCCTGCTCAGGGCCCGGGGCCTCGCCCAGGGCACGGTGGGCGAGCGGATGACCGCGCTCGGCCGCGACCCGAAGCACCTGTTCCCCGACACCGACGCCGGCCGCGCCCAGCTGATCGACTACCTGAACGGCGTCATCGCCGCGATGCGCCCGAAGCTCTCCCAGGCCTTCACCCTGCGGCTCAAGGCGCCGATCGAGGTGAAGCGCGTGCCCGTGGAGATCGAGGACGGCGCCGGCCAGGGCTACATGAACTTCGGCTCGCTCGACGGCTCGCGGCCCTCGACCTACTACATCAACCTGAAGACCACCCAGAACTGGCCGAAGTTCAGCCTGCCGACCCTGACCTTCCACGAGGGCGTGCCGGGCCACGCCTGGACCGGCGCCTACCTCACCGAGACCGGGAAGATGCCGCTGATCCGCATCATCCTGTCCGGCTTCAACGCCTACATCGAGGGCTACGCCCTCTACGCCGAGCAGCTGGCCGACGAGATCGGCATGTACGACGCCGACTGGGCCGGCCGCCTGGGCTACCTGCAGGCGCAGCGCTTCCGCGCCGTGCGTCTCGTGGTCGACACCGGCCTGCACGCCAAGCGCTGGACCCGCGACCAGGCGATCCAGTGGGCGGTGGACAACACCGGCCGCGCCCGCGACGCCATGACCAGCGAGATCGACCGCTACTGCGCCACCCCCGGCCAGGCCTGCGGCTACAAGATCGGCCACACCGAGATCAACCGCATGCGCGACAAGGCCCGCGCCGCCTTCGGTCCGCGTTTCGACGTCCGCCGGTTCAACGACCTCCTGGTGCAGACCGGCTCGGTGCCGATGGACGTGCTCTCCGCCACCGTCGACGGCTGGATCGCCAGCGGCGGCCAGATGCGCCTGTAGATCTTTGTCTGGAACTCGACAGAGCGACGCCGGGTTGTAGGCCTGTTCGTCTGCGGGTCGCCCCACCCGTGTCCGAACCGGACCGGCCCGACCACACGAGCCCCTCTCCAGTCTTCGGGCCGGTCCCTTCTTCCCCTCAGAGCGCCGGCGTCGCGTCCTTCGGGATGATCGCCCCGGCATGGCGGATCACCGCCTCGGCGAGCCTGCGGCCCGCGGCCACGGCCTCGGCCGGCGACCGTCCGGCAAGCCGCGCGGCCAGGTAGGCGCCGTTGAAGCTGTCGCCCGCGCCCGTGGTGTCCACCACCCCCGCCACCGCGGGCCCCGGCGGGATCACCTGCACGTCGCCGTCCGCGTGGATCGCCACCGTGCGGTCCTCCTCGCGGCGCACCACCTCCGGCCCCATGGCCGCCCAGGCGTTCGCCACCTGCTCGGCGCTCTCCCCGCACAGGTCGACGGCGTCCGGACCGCTCACCGAGACATGGGCGCAGAGCGGGATCACCGCCTCGGCCGCCGCCCGCGCCGCCGCCGCGTTCGGCCACAGCCTCGGCCGGTAGTTGGGATCGAAGGCCACCGGCACGCCGGCCTCCCGCGCGCCCAGCAGCAAGCCGCAGAGCGCCGCGCGCCCGGCCTCCCCGATCACCGCGAGCGTAATGCCCGACAGGAAGACCATCTCGGCCTCGCGCATCGCCCGGCCGAGCGCCTCCAGGTCCGCGCGCTGGAAATAGTCCCGCACCGCCGCCTCGCCGCGCCAGTAGAAGAACCGCCGCTCGCCCCGCGCGTCCCGCTCGATGGCGTAGAGGCCCGGCAGCTTGCCCTCCAGCCGCAGCACCAGGTCGGTCTGGATCGCCTCCGCCTCGGCCAGCCCCAGGATCGCCCGGCTGAACGGATCGTCGCCGCCCAGCGCCGTGGCGTAGGCCACCCGCCGCCCCAGGCGGCTCAGGTAGACGGCGGTGTTGAAGGTGTCCCCCGCATAGGCGATCCGGCCGGCGCCTTCCGCGCCCAGGCTCAGTTCCACCATGCATTCGCCCAGTGCGATGATCCGGCTCATGAAGCCCCGCTTCCCACAATCCGCCGAACCCCGCTAGCCTCTCGCCCATGTCGGTGGAAATCGGTGTCATCGAAGGCTTCTTCGGCCGCCCCTGGTCCTGGGGCGAGCGGACGGACAACGTCCGCTTCCTGGGGCCGCGCGGCTACGGCTTCTGGCTCTACGCCCCCAAGGCGGACCCCTGGCTGCGCCGGCGCTGGCGCGAGCCCTATCCCGAGGCCGAGCTCAAGGCCCTGCGCGACTTCGGCGCCGCCTGCCGCGACGTGGATGTCCGCTTCGGCGTCGGCCTGACGCCGTTCGAGCTGCACTTCGCCTTCGACACCAACGCCAAGGTGGCGCTCTCGGCCAAGCTCGCCCAGCTCGACGACGCCGGCGTCGAGGATCTCGCCATCCTGTTCGACGACATGCGGGGCGACCTGCCGGACCTCGCCGCCCGCCAGGCCGAAATCGTCCACTGGATCGGCCCGCGGACCAAGGCCTCGCGGCTGATCATGTGCCCCAGCTACTACTCCGACGACCCGGTCCTCGACCGCGTCTTCGGCGCGCGCCCGAAGACCTATCTGGAGGAGCTGGGCCTCGCCATCGACCCCGTGGTCCACATCATGTGGACCGGCGAGGAGGTCTGCTCGCTCGAGTACTCGCCCGGCCATCTGGAGCGGGTCGGCCAGGCGCTCCGCCGTCGGCCGTTCCTGTGGGACAACTATCCCGTCAACGACGGTCCGCGGATGAGCCAGCACCTGCACCTGCGCGCCTTCACCGGCCGCCCGGCGGCGATCGGCGAGCATCTCTCGGCGCACGCGGTGAACCCCGCCTCCCAGCCCGTGCTCTCGCGCATCCCCATGCTGACCCTTGTGGAGAGCTACGCCCGCGGCGACGGCTACCAGTACCTGGCCGCCTTCCGCCGCGCCGCGGGCGAGGTGCTGGGCGAGGCGCTGGCCGCGCGCGTCCTCGCCGACGTCATGACCCTGCAGGACACCGGCCTCGACCGCCTGTCCGAGCGCAAGGCCGCGATCCGCGAGCGCTACGCCGCCTTCGACCACCCGGCGGCGCGCGAGGTCATGGCCTGGCTCGACGGCGCCTACGCCGTCACCGGCGAGGACCTGCAGACTCAGTAGCTCGCTAAGCAGCTTGTCGCATATCAAGGCGGGCCGCCGGCGCCGCATCTTACGGTTGTCTGCGTCCCCCTAGTGCAGAGCCGCGTCATGCCCACCTCCCTCACCCCCGAGATCCACGTCAACACCACCAGCACGGGCGACCAGGTCCCCGCCGGCGTGGCCGCCCTGGCCGGCGGCCGCACGGTCGTCACCTGGATCGACCAGGGGCCGGAAACCGATCTGCTCCGGCTGCGGCTCGCCACCCCCGGCGGCGACGCCGCCTCGGTCGAGATCACCGTGGGTCCCGCCGCCCAGGCCGACGTCGCGGCCCTCAGCGGCGGCGGCTTCGTGGTCGTCTGGACCACCGGTCCCGACGCCCCGGCCACCGTCCAGGCCCAGGTCTTCGACGCCTCGGGCCAGGCGGTGGGCGCCACGCGCGAACTGGCCAGCTACGCCATCGCCGGCACGCCGACGCTGGGCTTGCGCCTGCTCGGCCTCGAGGTGACCGGCCTCTCCGACGGCGGCTTCGTGGCCGGCTGGAGCATCCAGCGGGCCGACAGCATGGGCTTCCAGGGCCTCGCCTCGCGCATCGTCGTCGCCGACGCCCAGGGCCAGGTGGAGCGGGACATCCCGGTCTTCGTGGAGCCCTCGAACAAGCAGCTCGTCCAGTACGACCCGGACATCAGCTTCGTGGACCTGGGCGACGGCCAGTTCCTCGCCACCTGGCGCGATGCGCCCACCTTCGGCCCGGGCGTGAGCGACGCCGGCGCCCAGTGGGCGCAGGTCTACGACCTCTCCGGCCAGGCCATCGGCTCCCCGGTCCGGCTCGACGCCGCCTTCCCGTCCGATGGCGGGCCGACCGTCGATCCGGCCCAGGGCCTCGGCCTTGGCCACACCGACGGTGGGGACGTCGTCTTCGCCTGGAGCCAGGGCGGCGCGGTCTGGGTCTCCTTCTATCCCGACGACCGCCTGGGCCTCGGCAACGCCACCAACCGCACCCAGCCGGTGCGGGCCGGCGACGCCGCCACGGGCGACGGGGCCGGGGAGCCGCAGGTGGCCGTGCTGCCGGACGGGCGGGTGCTGGTCGCCTGGACCGGCGCCGCCGGCGACGTGATGGGCCGGCTGTTCACGGCCGAGGGCGCCGCGGCGGGCCCGGCCTTCGTGCTCGGCGACACGCCGGCTGGCGTGCAGGACCTGCTGGCCGTGGACGTCCGCGCCGACGGCGCCCTCGTGGCGGTGTGGCGCGAGGCCGACGCCAGCGGGACGGGCGTCACCCTGCAGGTGATCTGGCCGGACTCCGGCGCCCAGCTGGGCGCGGCCGGGCCTGACGGCATGGTCGGCACGGCCGCCGGCGACCTGCTGGTCGGCGGCGCGGGCGACGACTGGCTGCTGGGCCTCGGCGGCGAGGACACCCTCTCCGGCGGCATGGGCGCGGACAAGTTCATCCTGACCGTGGGCGGGGGCGCCGACCGGATCGTCGACTTCACCCACGGCCGCGACAGCCTCCTGCTGTTCGATCAGCAGGGGAACATCGCCGCCGGCGCGAACGGCCTCCTGATCCTCGACCGGACGACGGGCGCGCTCTCATGGGACGCCGACAGCGACGCCGGCGCCGGCCTGCCCCAGGCGATCGGCGTCCTGCCGGGCGTCGCCGGCCTCGGCCGCGGCGACTTCGCCGCCGGCTTCCAGCCCAGCGGCCTGCGCACCCTCAACCCCGACGGCACGCGCACGGACATGGTGTTCGACTGGGGCGCTCAGCCCTGGGACACCTCGGCGGCGACCTTCACCGCCTCGGGCCAGCTCAAGCGCTACGAGGTCCACAACGACGACGGCGCCTGGTCCTTCCGCGCCAACGACGTGGGCAATGTCACCACCGCCTGGTCGACCGTGGTCGCCGAGTACGACACCGCGGGCCGGCTCTTCGCCTACAGCGTCTACGGCGACGACGGCTCGCGCACCCTGTGGCTGTTCGACACCGCCGGCGTCCAGCCGTGGTCGCGGGTGATCGAGGGCTACGATCCGCTGGGACGCCTCTCCGTCCAGGCCGCGGCCCTCGACGACGGCGGCGCCTGGGAGCGGCACATCGACACCTACGACACCCAGCCGTGGGCCTACTACATCGACAACTACGCCGACGGCCGGCTGCTCAACCACACCTACTACAACGCCGACGGCTCGGTGTTCGTCGGCTGACGAAGCCGCGCCTCCCCCCGTTCCCGGGGGGAGGCGCAGGCCTCAGGTCCAGCGCAGCGCGCGGCGGACGTCGTCGATGCTCTCTCTGCGGCTCGGTCGCGGCGCGCGGTGCTGGGTCAGTTCCTCCAGCCGCCGTTCGGCGTCGCGGCCGTAGCGGGCCCGCAGCCGGCGCGCCTCGGCCTCCGCGGCCTCGGCCGCCTGCAGGGCCTTCAGCCAGTACTCACTCATGGCCTCGTCTCCCGTGGGACAGGGTGGACGAGAGGTTAACGCCAAGCTTTTCGCGGCGCACCCACGCCGCCTTCAAACACGCGTGAGAGGGCGCTTGCCAACACCGCCCGTTCGACATACAGTTTTTATGCAACTAGTTAGTTTGCAGACAGTCCTCGCCGTCCGGCGCGCGGCCGCGGGCAATCTAGCCCCAGCCTCGCGGTCTCCCCCACTCCCCCAAGTGCGCGTCAGCCTGGGCGGCGAGGACTTCCCTTCCGAGTAGCGCATGACCGACACCGCCGCCCACCGCCCGCTCCGCGCCGCCGTCCGCTACGAGATCCGCTGGAAGCGGGCCATGGAACTCGCCGCGCTCACGGCGTCCGCGCTCGGCCTCGTCAGCCTGCTGTTCTAGGTCTTCGGCGGACGCCAGGCCCAGTCCTCGTGCGGCAGCCCGCCCTTCGGCCGCCGCGCCTTCAGGTCGAACTCGTCGCCCTCGGTGAGCACGTGCAGGCGCACGTCGTGCATCGAGAGCGCATAGTCCGCCTCCGCCTCGGCCACGTTGGAGTGGCCGACCTCGGCGCCGTCCACGATGTAGACCGCCGCGCGGCCCAGCACCGTCAGCCGGCCCTTCTCCATCACCGCGGCGGTGTCCTCGTCAATCCCGACGCCCAGCACCCGCGGATTGTGCGCCACCGCGCCGAGCAGCCGGCCGATCCGGCCGCGCTCGGCGAAGTGCTGGTCGATGATCATGTCCCGCACCAGCCCAAGGCCCGGGGCCATGTGCAGGTCGCCGATCCGGTAGGATTCGGCCGACGGCCCACGCACCAGCATGGTCTCCGTCATCATCGAGGCGCCTGCTGACGTCCCGGCGACCACGCCCCCGCGGTCCAGGATCTCCCGGACGCGGGCCTCGATGGGCGTGTCGCCGATCTGGCTCGAGATGCGAAGCTGGTCTCCCCCGGTGAAGAACACGCCCGCCGCGCCCTCGAACAGCGCCAGCTTCTCGGGGTCGCTCGTCTCGTGCCGCTCGTTGACGTAGAGCTCGCGCAGCTCGACCCCGAAGTCGCCGAACGCCTCCTCGTACATCTGGAGGTAGCCCTCGGGCTGGTGGCTGGCGACCGTGGCCAGCACCAGCACCCCGCCCTGCAGCCGGTCGGCCACGTACTTCAGGATCAGCCGGTCGCCGTCCTTGTCCTCGTGCCCGCCGATGGCGATCAGCACTCCGCGCTCAGGCATGTCCGCTCACGTCTCCCTCGAAGTCACCGCGCGCCCTCACGCGTGCGGCCGCGCCGCGCCGTCGGCCCCGGTCGCCCGCCGGCGGATCGGCTCGGGCAGGTCCGCCGTCAGCTGCGGCAGGGTCTCGCTGACGAAGTTCGGCCGCACCGCCGGGCGGAACGACAGCACGCTGCGCCAGACGTCCTCCACCTCGGTGAGGGTCAGCACCACGAGATCGCCCGGCCGGGCCAGGGACATGGCGGTCTCGGCGGCGTGGATCTCGTCCGAGATCCGGTGGATGCGGTGCTCCTGGGCGCCCGCCTTGCGCGCGCCCTCAACGAGGAGCTCGATGATCTCGCCCGGCGTGCGCCCGCGCCGGCTCGGGTCCTCGCGGAACACCAGCTCGTCGAAGGTCAGGGCCGCCACCTCGCCCATCTCGCGGATGTCGTCGTCGCGCCGGTCGCCGGGGATGCTGATCATGCCGATCTGGCGCGGGTACATGGGTCGCAGCCTGGTCAGCAGGTCGCGCAGGGCGATCAGGCCCGCGGCGTTGTGGGCGTAATCGGCGATCACCCGGAAGCCGTGGCCGTCGAAGACGTTGAGCCGTCCCGGGTTCTGCTCGAACGCCGTGCCGAAGGTCGACAGCGCCAGGCGCACGGCGTGGATGTCCACCCCGTGGCCGATGGCCATGGCCGCCGCGGTCATGGCGTTCTGGACGTTGAACTCCGCCAGCCCGCCGAGCGTCGCCGGGATCTCGGCCGCCCGCATCAGCAGCCTGCGGCGGCCGCCCTGGTGGACCACCAGCTCGCCGCCGCCGCTGTCGGCCTCGCGCACCACCGCCAGGCCGCCGTCCAGGATGTGCTCGCGCAGGAAGCGGGGCGTCTCGGTCCCGCCGCGCAGCGAGAAGAAGCCGATCCGGCCCCCGGCCCGCCGGCGCATCCGCGCCGTCAGCACGTCGTCGGCGTTGAGGATGCTGACGCCGCGCCGGGAAACGTTCTCCACCACCACCGACTTCACCCAGGCCAGGTCCTGCACCGTGTCGATGCCCTTCAGGCCCAGGTGGTCGGGCTGGACGTTGGTCACCGCGCCCACGTCGCAGCGGTCGAAGGCCAGGCCCTCGCGCAGCAGCCCGCCGCGCGCCACCTCGAACACCGCCGCCTCCACCATCGGGTCGTGCAGCACCATGCGCGCGCTGCGCGGGCCCGAGGCGTCCGCCTTCAGCACCTGCTCGGAGTTCACATAGACGCCCGAGGTGTTGGTCAGCCCCACCGTCAGGCCGGTCTGCCGCAGGATGTGCGACAGCATCCGCCCCGTCGTGGACTTCCCGTTGGTGCCGGTGATCGCGAAGATCGGGATGCGGCCGGTCTCCCCCTTCGGGAACAGCATGCGCACCACCGCCGGCGCCACGGGCCGCGGCCGCCCGACGGTCGGCTGCAGGTGCATGCGGAAGCCAGGCGCGGCGTTCACCTCCACGATCCCGCCGCCGGCCTCCCGCGCCGACTTCGAGATGTCGGGGCTGATGAAGTCGATACCGGCGATGTCGAGGCCCAGGCTCATCGCGGCGCGCACCGCGATGCAGACGTTGTCGGGGTGGATCTCGTCGGTGCGGTCCACCGCCGTCCCGCCGGTGGAGAGGTTCGCCGTGCCGCGCAGATAGACCACCTGGCCCGCCGCCGGCCTGCTCTCCAGCGTCATGCCGCCGGCCGCCAGCAGCTGGCGGACCTGTTCGTCCACCTTGATGCGGGTCAGGACCTGCTCGTGGCCCTCGCCCCGGCGGGGGTCGCGGTTCACCGCCTCGATCAGCTCGGCCACCGTGCTCTGGCCGTCGCCCACCACGTGGGCCGGGATCCGCTCGGCGACGGCCACCAGTTCGCCGCCGACCACCAGCAGGCGGTGGTCGTTGCCCTGGAAGTGCTGCTCCACCACGACGCGACGGCTGTGCTGGGCGGCCACCTGGAAGGCGCGGCGGATGTCGGCCTCCTCGGTCAGTCCCGTCGTCACCCCGCGGCCGTGGTTGCCGTCCAGCGGCTTGACCACCACCGGCCCGCGCAGCCGCGCGGCCTCGCGCACCGCCTCGTCGGCCGATCGCACCACCGCGCCTTCCGGCACCGGCACGCCTGCCTTGGAGAGCAGCGCCTTGGTCAGCGCCTTGTCGGACGCGGTCTCCACGCCGATGAACGAGGTCCGGCCGGTGATGCTGGCCCGGATGCGCTCCTGCTTGCGGCCCCAGCCGAGCTGCACGAGGCTCTGGTCGTCCAGCCGCATGACCGGGATTCCCCGCCGCCGCGCCTCGGCCACGATGGAGCCGGTCGTCGGGCCCAGGCCGGTGCGCCGCTCCAGCTTGCGCAGCTGCTCCAGGGCCGGCTCCAGGGCGAAGGGCTCCGGCGTCTCCCCGCGGTGCAGGATGTCGAGGCCCCGCACCCCCTGCAGGTCCGGCGGCAGGAGGGCGTTCACCAGCTCCAGGGCGAGGCGCCCGGCGAACAGCCCCGGCGCCTCCTCCTGGTATTCGAAGAGCACGTTGTAGACGCCGGGCCGGCCCTTCACCGACCGGGTCTTGCCGCGCGTCACCGGGATGGACGCCAGCGACTGCAGCTCGATGGCCACGTGCTCGACCACGTGGCCCAGCCAGGTGCCCTCGTGCAGCCGCTCCACGAAGCCGCCCGCGTGGCCGCGGCTGCAGGCGTGGTTGTGCAGCGTCGGCAGCTGCGCCAGCAGCGCCTCGGTGAAGCCGTCCAGCCGGCTCGTGGGGAAAGCCTCCAGGGCGCCCAGGTCGAGCTGGAAGCGGATCATCGGCATGTCGCCGAAGAGATGCGGGCCGCGATAGACGGCTCGCTCCAGCACCCGCATCGGTCCTGCGGGCGGGAGGTCGGTTTTTCGATTGTCCAATTGTCGCCCCGAAATTGCGTCGCTTCACCAACGGGCGGGCTTCCCCGGCGTTCCTCTTGTAATCAAAGGATAATTTGAGCAACCGGCCAGCGCGGCCGGAACCGCCGCCCGGCTCGCCTGTTGTTCTGGCCAAGGCCGCCCCCGCGCGGCCGACCCCTGGAGGCATCCGGCTCCCGCGCCACCCGGCGCGCGCGGGCCGCGACTTTCGCGTGGTGCGGAACCAAGCTCCGCCGCTGGGGGTTTTCCGCACCTAAGGCAACGGGAGACGCCAACCATGAACCGTGGATTCTATATGGCCGCGGCCGCCGTCGCGGCCCTGTCGCTCGCCGCGTGCGGCAACGGCCAGGCCGAGAAGAGCGCCGAGAACGCGTCCGCCGAGGCCGGCGGCCAGACTCCGGCCGTGAACGCCGCCCAGGACGCCGTCGGCGCCGCCGTGGGCTCCGTCTCGGCCTCGACGCTCGGCGCCAACACCCTCGAAGGCTACGTCTCGAACGCCGCCGAGGGCGACATGTACGAGATCGAGGCGGCGAAGATCGCGTCGAACAAGGCCAAGTCGGCCGACGTCAAGGCCTTCGCCAAGATGATCCAGACCGACCACACCACGGCGATGAACGAGATGAAGCCGCTCGTCACCGCCGCCGGTCAGACCCCGCCGGCCAAGCTCGACGAGCGCCGCCAGGGCATGCTGGACAACCTGAACGCCGCCCCGGCCGACCAGTTCGACAAGGTGTTCCTGACCCAGCAGGTCGCCGCCCACGAAGAGGCGCTGACCCTGCACCGCGGCTATGCCGACAACGGCGAGAACGCCGGCCTGAAGGCGCACGCCGCCAAGGTCGCGCCGAAGATCGAGGCCCACCTGACCCGGGCCCGCGAACTCGCCCAGAAGACGGGCGCGGCCAACTAGGCCGACCCGCCTTCGCGAACGCAGGACGGCCGCCCATCCGGGCGGCCGTTTTGCTGTGCGCCTATCGCGGCTCGCTGCGGCCGGAGCCCATGCCCTGGTTGTTGTCGGCGCCGGTCTGCTGGTCGCCCGCCGCCGTGCCGCCCGTCCCCGCGGAGCCCAGGTGCGCGTCCCCGCCGGTGTCGCCGGCCTTGGAGGCGCCCGTGGAGCCGGAGGAGCCCGAAGCCCCGCCCGTGTCGCCGGTGGCCAGCGGCCCCGTCTCCTGGCCGTAGCCGGTCTCGTCCTCGCGGCCGGCGCCGAAGCTGCGGTCCTCGCGCCCCTTGCCGGGCAGGGAGCCGCCGTCGGTCAGGCTGCCTTCGACCCGTTCGCCCTGCTGGCCGCCGCCGGCCTGGTTCTGCTGCGTCATCGCCGTCTCCTGTTGAGCCATGTCTGGGCCCAACCGCTCCCGCAAGACGCCGGTTCCGCGGCGGGCTAGAGCCCCTGCGCCTCCAGGTCGGAGATCACCTTGTCCACCATGTCGCCCCAGCCGTTCACCCGCGCCTGCCGGTAGAGCCGGGCCGTCGGATACCAGGGCGAGTCCGTGCGCCCGCGCATCCAGCGCCAGTCGACCTTCACGAACGGCAGCAGGATCCACACCGGCTTGCCCATGGCCCCGGCCAGGTGGGCGATCGAGGTGTCGATGGAGATCACCAGGTCCAGGCCGTCGATGATCGCGGCGGTGTCGGCCATGTCCGCGACGCCGGTGTCCTCCGGCTGCAGGCTGATCGCGCCGCGGTCCAGCAGCCGCCGGGCCAGCGCCTCCGGCAGGCCCTTGTTGGCGCCGTTGAAGCCGGTGGGGCTCGCCTGCCAGGCCAGGCCGATCCGGGCGTCCGGCTTCCACCGCGCTTTCCGGTCCTCGGTGGCGAAGCAGTAGGGCCCCGGCCACAGCGTCTGCTCCGTCACCCCCAGCCGCCACGGCAGGGTGAAGTAGCGGGTCCAGAAGTCGTGCGGCCTGAGCTTCGCCGTCGTCCCGGCGTCCAGGGCCACCGTCTCGTCCACGCCCGGGGTGGCGAGGAACAGCGGCGCGAGCGGGCTGCGGCAGGTCAGCGTCACCTGGCCCGCGCCGCGCGCCTTCAGCAGGGCGGCGAAGCGGGCCATCTGGATCTGGTCGCCCAGGCCCTGCTCCACCTGCACCATCACCGAGCGGCCCTGCAGCGGCTCGCCGGTCCACTCCGGATAGGGCAGGTTGACGGCCGGCACCACGCGCTCGTGCATGCGGGTCCGCGCCTCCATCAGCGGCCAGGCCTCGGCGAACCGGCCCACCGAGAGCAGCAGCGAGGCCAGCGACAGCTCGGCCGCGGCGAAGTCGGGGTTGAAGGCGAGCGCGGTGCGGTACTCGAGCTCCGCCAGTTCCACCTTGTCCTGCGCCGAATAGATCGCGCCCAGCCGCTGGCGCAGGTGGGGGTTGGCCGGCTGGTGGCGGGCGGCCAGACCCATCCAGTGCTCGGCCTCGGCGTATTCGCCGACCTCGCCCAGGCAGAAGCCCAGGTTGGCGGCCAGCCGAACCGTCAGCCCCCGCCGCGCCGCCGCGCGGTACACGGCGATCGCCTCGGGGATGCGACCCTCGCGCTGCAGGGCGAGGCCGTCCTCGTAGGACGGCGGTACGGGCTCGGAATCGGCCATGGCGCGCGTTCTCTAGCGCAAGGCGGCCGCGCCGCCCAACGCTCAGGCGGCGTGCTGCCTCTCCCCGGCCAGGAAGGCGATGAGCTCCTCCAGGGGCATGGCCCTGGCGATCAGGTAGCCCTGGATGGCGTCGCAGCCCAGGCCGGCCAGGGCCTCGCGCACCGCCTCGGTCTCCACGCCCTCGGCCACCACCTTCATGCCCAGGCCGTGCGCCAGCTCGATGGTCGACTTCAGGATCAGCCGCTCGCGCTCACTGGCCGCCGCGCCGCTGACCAGCGACTTGTCCAGCTTCAGCTCGTCGGCGTGGATCATCTTCAGATAGGCCAGCGACGACAGGCCCGCGCCATAGTCGTCGATGGCGATCTTCACCCCGGCCGCGCGATAGGCCGCGAGCGCCGACATCGCCGCCTCGGGGCTGCGCACCACCGCCGTCTCGGTGATCTCGAAGGTGAGCTCGCGCGCATCCTTGCGCACCGCCTTCAGGGCCCGCTCCAGGAAGCCGCCGTCGGTGAGCAGGCGCGGCGAGACGTTGAGCGCCAGGCTGACCGGGTGGCCCGCGTCGCGCAGGCGCGTGCGGTCGGCCAGCACCCGCTCCAGCGCCCATTCGGTCAGGCCGCGGATCGCCCCGGTCTCCTCGGCCGCGCCGATGAAGTCGTCCGGCGCAATCGGGCCGCGGGTGGGATGCTCCCAGCGCACCAGGGCCTCGACCCCGGCCACCCGGCCCGTCGCGGGACAGACCTTCGGCTGGTACCGCAGAGAGATCTCGCCGGCCTTCAGCCCTTTGCGCATGTCGCTCATCAGGGCGAGATTGGTCTGCGGGTCCACGAAGGCCGCCGCGTCATAGACCACCGTCCGGCGGTCGATCCGCCGGGCCCGGTCGAGCGCCAGAGAGGCGTTCTCCAGGAGCTGCTCGGCGCCCTCCCCGCCCTTGCCGCGATAGGCGACGCCCAGGCGCACGAAGGCGTCCACCGCGTGCTCGCCGATCTGGAAGGCCGGCGACAGCCGCTCCAGCTTCTGCACCTGCTCCATCAGCTCCGCGCGCGTCGGCGCGGTCAGCGCCAGGCCCAGCACCGAGGTGGAGAGGTGAGCGACCTGCGCCTGCCCGGTGGCCTCGGCCAGCCGTTCGGCCAGCGCCTTCACCACCAGGTTGGCCATGCCGTAGCCCACGGCCCCGCGCATCACCGGATAGCGGTCGATGCCCACGGCCACCACCGCCAGCGCGCCCTCCTCCGCCATCCGCCCGGCGACATCGGCGGTCAGGGCGCGGCGGTTGGGCAGCTCGGTCTCCGGCTCGTGCATCGCAAGGTGCAGCAGGCCCGCCTCGCGCTCGCGGACGATCGCCTCGGCGCGCCGTTCCAGCTCGCTCCGCACCGACCACACCAGCACCAGCGCCTGGGCCATGAGGATCGGGGCGACCTCCAGCGTGACGGGGAACAGGGCCTGCAGCCACAGCGGCAGGACGAGCGCCCCCGCCGCCGCCGCGAAATGGCGCGCCAGCAGGGTCTTCAGCGACATGGCCGCGCGCCGGGGCCTGAGCAGGAGGGCGACCAGGCCGGCGATCAGCAGGGTGACGTAGGGATTGAGTCGGGTCAGCGTGCGGCCGGCCAGCACGCTCTCGTAGGCGAGCGCGTGGACGTGGACGCCGGCCATGGTGCCGACCCGGGGCGTGGCGAACTCGTCGCCCAGTTCGAGCGCGGTGGCCCCGATCAGCACCGAGCGGCCGCGCACCAGCGCCGGGTCGAACCGGCCCTGGTAGACCGCCTCGAAGCTCAGGTGCGGGGTGTCCTCCACGCGGATCCCGTAGTCGAGCAGGAAGGTCCCCGCCCGTCCCGGCGGGGCGTCCGCCAGCAGCGCGCCGATCGACGGGCGCGGTCCGCCGCGCGTCTCCAGGGCGAAGGGGTAGCGCCGCACCCGGCCGTCCGGGTCCACCGGCACATTGACGCTGGCCAGCACCGCCTGGGCGGCGAGCGCCGGCAGCGGCGCGTTCTCCACCAGGGTCCCGTCCGGACCCCGGGCGCTGCGCTGCACGAAGACCGGCAGGATCACCGCGCCCGGATGGGCCTCCACCGCCGCCTGCAGCGCGGCGTCGGACTCCGGAGAGGATGGCGCGCTGAAGTCGACGTCGAAGGCCACCACCCTGGCGCCGGCCTTCTGCAGGTTCTCGATGGCGGTGGCGTAGCGTTCGCGCGCCCACGGCCAGCGACCCGCCGCCTGCAGGCTGGCGCTGTCGATCTCGACGGTGGTGAGCGTCCCGCTCGCCGGCCGCTCGAGCAGCCGGAAGCGCAGGTCCGCCAGCCCGTCGTCCAGCGGCCGCAGCAGTCCGCTGAACTGCGCGCCGAGGACCAGGGCGGCGATCACGACGAAGCCGGCCCCGCGGGCTGCGGGGCCGGCCGCCTGTCTGGCTCCGGCTGAGGGCTCAGCCGGTCGTCTTGTCCAGGGCCAGCGCAACACTATCCGTTCTTGCCGTTGCCGTTGCCGTTGCCGTTGCCGTTGCCGTTGCCGCCGCCGTTGTTCGCGGGGGGCGTGGGCTCGGCGTTGCCGTTGCCCGCGGGCGGCGCGGTCTGGCCGCCGCCGTTGCCGCCGCCATTGCCGTTGCCGTTGCCGGTGGGGGGCGTGGGCTCGGCGTTGCCGTTGCCGTTGCCGCCGGCGTTGGCCGGCGGGCCCGGATCGGCATTGCCGTTGCCGTTGCCGCCCGCGTTGGTTGGCGGAGCGGGATCGGCGTTGCCGTTGCCGTTGCCGCCAGCATTCGCAGGAGGAGCGGGCTCGGCAGCGCCGTTGCCGTTGCCGCCCGCATTGCTGCTGGCCGGCGGGCCCGGATCCGCGTTGCCGTTGCCGTTGCCGTTGCCGCCCGCATTGCTGTTGGCCGGGGGACCGGGATCGGCGTTGCCGTTGCCGTTGCCGCCGGCGTTGCTGTTGGCCGGCGGGCCCGGATCGGCGTTGCCGTTGCCGTTGCCGCCGGCGTTGCTGTTGGCCGGGGGACCGGGATCGGCGTTGCCGTTGCCGCCCGCATTGCTGTTGGGCGGGGGACCGGGATCGGCGTTGCCGTTGCCGCCGGCGTTGCTGTTGGCCGGCGGGCCAGGATCGGCGTTGCCGTTGCCGTTGCCGCCCGCATTGCTGTTGGCCGGCGGACCGGCGGCGGGCGGCTCGGCCGACGGGGCGGGAGCCGGCGCGGGCGCCGGGGCCTCGGCGCCGATCGGCCCAGGGGCGGGCGCGGTCATCGCCGGCGCCACGGAGACGGGCGGCTCGATCTCGGCCAGGCGGGTCAGGGTGCTGGCGCCGCCCGACGTCGCCGGGGCGGCGCCGGTTTCGGCCGGCGCGCCGCCGGGCCCCGAGGCCTGCGGCGGCGCGGACGCCATCTGGGCCGTGGGCGCGGCCTGCACCAGGCCGTCGGACACCGCCGCGTAGTTCAGGGGCTCCACCTTGCCGGCGGCCTCCGGGGCCGCCTGGGCCGTGGGCGTGGTCTTGCTCACCTGGCCGGGCGCCTCGCGCGACACGGTCGCCGTCGCCCCCGCCGCCACGTCGGAGCCCGCCCCGCCGTTCGACGGACGCACCTCGACGAGGCCCTCCGCCACGTGCACGGTGTCGGCCATCGGGCCGACGTTCACGGTGAAGGTCGTGCCCTTCACGATGGCCGCGAGCAGGGGAGTGTCGACACGGAAGTGCTTGGCCGGCTGCTTGTCCACCTGGAACAGGATCGAGCCCAGGTCCTGGACGATGCGGGTCATGCCTGCACCGGGCTCGGGCGCCACCGTCATCCGGCTGTTGGCGCCCAGCACGATCTTCTGCGCGCCGTTCGAGAGCGAGGCTCGCCCGCCGGCCGCCGTGGTGATGTTCGCGCCCACGGGCACGAGCTGGTTCACCGCCGCGGGCTGCGCCGTGCGCCCCGGCGCGGCGACGCGCACGGTCCCGCTGACCTCCACGAGCTTCCAGTCGGCGGCCCACGCGGCGTTGGCCCCGAAGACGAGCGCGGAGGTGAAGACGGCCGAAACAGCCAGGCGAAGAGTGCTCATAGTAGACCTGCTTCCTGAGACCAGTTACGCGGTCTTTCACGAATACACGGGCACTTTTTGCACGCTCAGGGATAACAGGCCGCTAATGCAGAAGGTTTTTATTCTTCGTTAGCGGCAAATTAAGCTTGGACGTCCGACAATCCTACTTAAAATTAGATTCACTATGGTGCGTAGGCTGGTGTCGCCGAGGGGGCTGCAGACGGACGATCGGACGGGCGCTTCAACGCGCACGGGCCTGGCGATCGCCCTGTGTCTGGCCCTTGCGCCTCCGCCTGCGCAGGCGCTTGAGCCCGCGCCGCCCGATCCGGCCCCGGCGGAGCCGGCGCCCGGCGACCCCGCCGACTGCGTTCCCGCCAGCGACGACTGCTTCGTCCTCATGGCGCTGACCGTGGACGGCGTCACCGCCTATCCGATGAAGGAGATCGCGCCTTTCTACGCCGATTACTTGACGCGCGAGGTCTCCATGGCCGACCTCGTGCGGATCGCCCAGGCGATCACCGACAAGTATCGCGCCGACGGCTACTTCCTGGCCCGCGCCGTGGTGCCGCCGCAGTCCGGCCCGCGCGGCGTCGTCCGCCTCTCCGTCTACGAAGGCTATATCGGCGAGGTGCAGGTGGACGGTCCCGCGGCCGGCGCCGTGGACGCCCTGCTCACCGGCGTCATGGACGCCCGCCCGCTCAAGCTCGCCGACCTCGACCGCCGGCTGACGCTGGCCACCGACCGGCCGGGCCTGAGGCTGAAGACCCACCTGGAGCCGGTGATCGACGACCCGGCCCAGCACCGCCTCGTGGTCTATGCCGACCGCCAGCGCCTCGCCCCCAGCCTCTACGCCGACAACCGCGGCACGGAATCCGCCGGCCCCTGGCAGCTCTACGGCCGCCTCGCCGCCAACTCGGCCCTCGTCGCCGGCGACCAGCTGGCCGTCTCGGTGCTCACCATCCCGGAGGATCCGGAGGAGTTCACCCAAGGCGAGGTCGCCTACCTCTATCCGCTGGCCACCGGCGGCTCGCTGGGCGTGCGCGCCTCGGCCGCCCGGGCCCGCGACGCCTCCGCCAACCTCGGCCAGGTGGTCGGCAACGAGAACCAGTTCGCCAGCCTGCGCTGGTCCCACCCCCTGGCCCGCGGCCGCAAGCACGCCGTCTGGGGCGCGCTCGCCTTCGACGCCTCGCGCATCCAGCAGGACTGGGGCGCCGCCGGCGGCTACGAGGACAACCTGCGCGTCCTGCGCGCCTCGGTCTTCGCCACGCGCCAGGACGACGGCCGCTCGCTCACCGGCTTCGCCCAGCTGTCGCGCGGGCTCGATATCCTGGGCGCCAGCGACGCGCCGGGCCGCACCCGCTCCCGCTGGGACGCCGACGGCCAGTTCTGGAAGGTGAACCTGCACGGCTCGCACTATCGCGACCTCGGCCGCCGGGCCGGCCTCTACGTCCAGGCCGACGCCCAGTGGTCCCCCGACACCCTGCTGGCCGCCGAGGAGTTCGCCGCCGGCGCCCTGCCCTACGGCCGCGCGTACAACTACGCCGAGATCGCCGGCGAGAAGGGCGCCGGCGCCCTGGTGGAGCTCCGCTACGGCTGGGATCCCAAGCCCCAGGCGGTCAGCTTCCTGCAGCTCTACGGGTTCGCCGACACCGCCAAGGTCTGGCGCAAGGACGCCTTCCCCGGCTTCAAGAGCGCCGCCCTGGCCTCGGCGGGCGGCGGGGTCCGCGTCACCTTCCAGCGCCGCGCCACCCTGCGCCTCGAGGCCGCCCGCCCGCTGACGCGAACCCCTTACGTCACCGACGACAAGGACTGGCGCCTCTTCACCAGCCTGACCGCCGCCTTCTAACCTCTTCGGCCCCGTGATCGCCGTCACGCGGTCGCGGCCCCCGGCGGACCTAGCCTCGCGCTTGCGCCGATCCGGCGCGCCTCTCGGAGGACGCGAGATGAATGTCCCCACCCGCCTGGCGGCTGCGGCCGCTCTCGTCATCGGCTCGGCGGGCTCCGGCCCGGCCGCCGCCCAGTTCTTCCCCTACCCGCCGCCGCCGCCGCCGGCGATGCTGTGTCCCGGCCCCTTCGGCCCGGTCCCGTGCGGCGCGCCGGTCTTCATCCCGCCGCCGCCGCCGATGCCCATGCCGATGCCGCCGATGCCGATGCCGCCTGGGGTCGGCGCGCCCATGCCCGGCGGCTTCCCGGGTGCGGGCGGCCCGCCGCCGGGTATTCCGACCACCTGGCAGGACGCCGCCCGCGCTGCCGGCGTGCCCCAGGACGGCGTGCTGATGGGCCAGATCGGCTCCCAGTGCGGGCCCGACCCCGCCTGCTGGGCCGCCGCCTGGGCGCCCATCGAGCTGGAGCGGTGCCAGAACGGCATCGGCGTTCCGGGGGGCTGCTTCGGGCCGAACGGCCTGGGCGTTCAGATCCTCACCGACCCCGGCCAGGTGCTGGAGGATCTCGGCGAAAGCATCGGCGACATCTTCGGCTGGTGACGCGCCTCGACCCTCTCCCGCGATCCCCCGTGGACGCCGCGCCTGCGGCGCCGCACCATCGGCCGGTCGCGGGAGAGGGGCTCCACCGCTTGCAGTCAGAGACGCCGGCCCTGCCGGCCTTCGTCCAGGACGTCTTCGGCTGCTCGCCCGAGGTGGCGCAGAGCATCGTGCGCCGCTGCGCCGAGCGCAGCTACCCGCCGCAGGCCCCGATCATCCGCCAGGGCGACGTGCGCGCCGAGACCTTCCTGCTGGTCCTGGGTCTCGCCTACGCCTACGCCTACGGGGCCGAGGGCCAGGGGGTCCTGCTGCAGGCCTATCGCCCCGGCGACGTCTTCGGCGCCGTGGTCGAGCGCGAGAGCCCGCCCAGCCCCACCGAGGTCCGCGCCGTCGACGAGGTGCGCGCCGCCGTCTTCCTCGCCCTGGATTTCCTCGCCCTGGTCGAGCTGCACAGCTCGGTCGGCCTGGCCGTCTCGCGGATGCTGCTGCGCCAGCTGCAGGCGACCACCGCCCGGATGGTGGAGCGCACCACCCTCACCTCCGTGGGCCGCGTCTACGCCGAGCTCCTGCGCCAGGCCGCCGATGGCCGCCGGATCAGCCCTCCGCCGGTGATCACCGAGATCGCCCAGCTGGTGAACACCACCCGCGAGACCGCCTCGCGCGCCATCAGCGACCTGGAGCGCCGCGGCGTCATCCGCCGCGATCCCGCCGCCCTCGTCATCCTCAGCCCCCGCCGCCTGGAGGAACTGGTGGTTTAGGCGCGCGGGCGGTCCTCTCCCCTCAGGCCGTCATGGCCGGGCTTGTCCCGGCCATCCATGATCTCCGCGCCGTTCGCTGCGAGCTCCACAGGATTGTCCCGGCGCGCCCAGCGATCCAAGCGCGCGCATCCCCTGTCCGCTTGGCGGGGCCAGCCCAAAGACCGCTCCCGACCCGTTGCGGACGTTAGCGCTAGCCGCCGGGACGCCTCCCGGCGCACTGACCTTCCCGCCAAGCTCCGCCTCCATCGAGGCAAGCATCTTGAGCCATTACCGGCGAGAGCCGGATGTAGGTCACCAGAGCCAGGAGCCCGGCCCCGGCGAGCGCTGCAACTAAGATCCATGGTCTACGCATCGACGGCCACGCTAGCTGTGCCAATGTCCGCTAACCACCCTTAGCTGACGTGTGGAACATCCGCTCGCCGGCATGGCGGCGACCTCGCCCCTCCCGCCCTTAAGTCCATGGTAGATCGCGAGCCTGCCGGGTCAGGCGTGTCAAGGACGCGCCCCCGGCGCGCCGCCCCGCGGCGAGCGCTGCGCGCTCGTCCTTGAGACGCCTGGCCCGGCAGGCAGAATGCTGGCCATGGCCTTCAGGGCGAGGTCTGCGCCAACGCGCTAGAGTCCGCCCGCGTCCGCCCTACCGCAGCGCGAACACCGGCAGCGGCCGGTCCGCGGGCTGGCCTTCCAGCTCGCCCACCGGCTCCGTCCGCGCCGGGCCGTGGGTGTGCAGGGCCGCGGCGAAGGCCTCGCTGACCTGCGCCCCGCCCGGCAGGGCCGCGCCGGCGAGCCGCCCGGACAGCGCGGCGGCCTCGCCGAGCAGCAGCCGTCCGCCGCCGAACGGATCGCCGGCCTCCAGCGCCACGCCATAGTGGCCGCCCACCCGCACCGTCTCGCCAAGCGCCGCGGTCAGCCGCCGCGCCGCTGCCGCCGCCTCGCTTGGCGCCCCGTAGGCCAGGAACAGCCGGTCCTCGCTCCACTGGGCCAGCGCCGGGTCCCCACCCTCGCTGGCGAGCGCCCGCAGCCGCGGCAGCACCTCGCCGGCCAGGGTGTCGGCCGCCATCGGCGCGACGATGGCGGTGAGCATGGCCGCCAGGCGGACATCCTCTCGCTCGGCCGCGGCCGGCGGCGCGGCGGCGGCGGGATCCCGCGGCGCCTCGATGACCACCGGCGCCTCGCGCCCCGCCGCGATCCAGGCGGCCCGGCTCCAGGCGCTGCTTCCCGGCTCCCCGGCCGCGGCGGCCGCATCCTCCAGCACCACCAGCTGCGCCGCCCGCGAGGCCAGGGTCTCGGCCTGCATCACCGCCAGCCCCATGGCGACCTCGCCGCCAAGCTGCAGGGCCAGCCGGTGGTCCGGGGCCGCCGCGCCGGCCAGCGCCCGCACGCTCGCCGCCGCATCCATCACCGTATCGAACCGCGCCGCCCACGCCGCGCCGAACTGCGCCACCGAGGCCGCCCGGAACGCGGCCGCCGATCCCGGCAGCACGAGGTGCAGCTCCGCGCCGCGGGCCAGCAGCGCCTCGGCGATGACGATGTCGGCCCCGGCCGCCAGCGCCCCGTAGCCGAAGCCGATCCGCATCTGCGCCAGCGCCTCGGCCACCTGCCCGGCGAGGCGCCGGTCGTCGGGGGCCACGGCCATGTGGCCGGCGAAGCACAGCGGCCTTGGCGGCCGGAGCGCGTCCAGCCAGCCCGCGTCCTCGCCCAGGGCGGCCAGCAGCAGCTCGAACTGCCGGAGGGTCGAGGCGTGGTCCGGCCAGGCCTCTGGCGCCCGGGCGATCGCTTCGGCCAGCGCCCGGCGCGCGTCCTCCGTCCGGCCAAGCACCAGCAGCGCCTCGGCCGGGGTCGCGGCCTGGAAATAGGCGGTCTCGTCGGGGTCGGGCGGCGCGGCCAGCGCCTTCTCGGCCAGCTCGCGCGCCGCGTCGGCCTGCCCCGCCAGCAGCGACAGGCTGGCGGCGTTGATCAGCGGATAGAGCGCCCCGCTTAGCACGTGCGCGCGCAGGTAGGCCGCCGCCGAGCGCACATAGAGCGCCCGCCGCGTGTCGTCCTCCGGCGCCGCCCGCGCCTCGTCCTTCAGGAGCCGCCCCTGCACCGCCAGCGCCGCCGGCTGGTCCGCCCCCTCCAGCCCCGCCTCCCGGAACAGCCGCCACGCCCTCTGCAGGGCGCCGGCCCGCGCGGCATGGATGATCGGGGCGAGTTCGAGGGACGACGGCAAGGGGGGACTTACTCTTTTGCTCGGAATTGGGGGCGAAGGCGCACAGCCACTACGGGATGGGAAACTGACCCGTGTTGCCGACATCCGGGTCGAAGATCACCTTCAGACGCCGCACAGCGTCCTCGTCCTTGTGCTTCTGGATGAACTCCACGTGGAGATTGAAATACTGGTGGAAGGGGACTTCGGCCGGTGGATCGCTCCCGGGCACGACCGTGCCGCGTCTCACGACCGCGAAATATGCGACCCGGCAACCGTCATCCTCATTCACCGCGCCCGGCGCGCCCGCGCCTGATCCTGAGACGTGCGTCAGGGCGCAGTTCGAGTCCAAGTAATCTTCCTTGGTGGTGATCGCCCGCTCACCTCGAGTGAATTGCCAGTTCTTGAGGTCACGTGCCAGTTCCAGGAGCACCCAGCACTGCTCCTTGACGAAGACGTCGTATGGAGACTGCGGCTCCTTCCTTCCGCGGTCCAGCGACTCGCCCGCGACCTCCAGGGCGTAGTCGTGGATCTTCGAGGGATCGCTCGGGGGGGCTCTACGCGGTTCGGCGACATAGAATCGAAGCCACTTGGGCTTGAGTTGCTCCGACTCGTCACCCCGCAGGGTCTTCTGCTCCTCCGGCTCCGGCCCATCGTCGTCCCGTTCCTTGGTCGTGAGGATCAGGTGGACGATGCTCTTGGGACTGAAGTCGGTGGGCAGTGCGGTGGGCAGTGTCTTGAACGCGTTGCCGGGGAACGCTTCGCTGCGGTCGTCCATCTCAGCCTCTCTTGTTGGAAGTCTTATTCACGTGCGCGATCGCCGCATCGAGCGCCTCGCGCATGGAAATCCAGCTCTTGTTCTCGGGATCGAGGTTGATCATCGCCACCACCGTGGTCCTCGCGAGATCGAGGCGGTGCGCCGCTTCGGTGTGGTCGCCCCTCTTGAGCGCCAGTCCGGCCTGGCCGAACTGCAGCGTCGCCCATTTCTCCTTCACCTCGACGTCCTTCTCATCCGCCTCCACGAGCGGACGCAGGAGTTGCTCCTGCCGGGCGCGCTCGCCCGCCGCGCTTGAGAAATCGCCCATGGCGTAGTGCGCGTCAGCCAGCCAGGCATGACGGTTGGCCAGATCGACCGTCAGCTTCCGATCTTTCGGCAGGCGCTCCGCGGCCTGCTGCATCGCCGACAGCGCGGCCTTGCAGCGATGCACTGCCATCCGAGCATCCTGCGGCGGAGCGAGGTCAAGAGTGCACAGGTTCCCCTCCGCGTAGCCCAGCTCGCGCCGCCACTTCGGGTTCTGCGGGTCGATCCGGGTGAGCTGTTCGGCGAGCCGCCGGTAGCTCTCCCACCCGGCCCTGGCCGGCTCGCGCCGGCCGCGGCGGTAGTCGATGTAGCCCACCCAGTATTCGCTCTGTGCGTGGTTGTAGATCCGCTCCGGGTCGTCCGGCTTGGCCGCCAGCAGGGCCGCGGTGGTCCGCCGCGCCTCCTGGAACTGGGCCAGCGCCCGGTCGAGGTCGCCGCGCTTCTCGTCGTCCTCGCCCATGGCGTGGAGCACGCGGGCGCGCCGCTCCAGCGAGTCCGCCGGCAGCCGCGCCAGGTCCTGGCCCTCGTAGTAGTCCAGCGCCCGCCGGTTGACGGCGGTGAGCACGTCAAGGCGGCCCACCCCCTCCAGCCGGTCGCGCAGGTCGGTCAGCATGAATTCCACGAGCGCCTCGGCTTCGGCGCGCTGGCGCAGGGCTTCGGCCCGGGCGTCCAGCGCGAAGATCGTCAGGAGACCCATGGCTAGCACCGCGGCGAACGCCGCCCCCGTGACGGCCATCACGCGTCGCAGCTGGCGCTGGGCGTCGCGCTGCACGAGCTCGTCGAGGCCGACGCCGGCCACGCCGGCCACCAGCTTCAGGAGCGCCAGCCTGGGCCCGTCGCGCCCGCGCCGGAAGTCCGCCGCCAGCGGCTCGGCGCCCTCCCGCAGCGGGGCGGGGAAGGCCTCGGCCGGCTCGCCCGCCACCAGCGCCGCCAGGATCGGCCGCCGGTCGCCGTGCAGCTCACGGAACAGCGCCACCTCGCGCGCCACCCAGGGGGAGCCCGCCGCGTGGGGCGAGCAGACGACGATCAGCGCCTCCGACCGGGCGAGCGCGGCGCGCACCTCCGCCGTCAGGTCGTGGGCGGCGGTCAGCTCCTCGCGGTCGCGGAACACGGGCGTCAGCCGCGCCGGCACGGTCCCGCGCGGCGTCGTCCGGCCCACCAGCCGCCGGGGCAGCCGGTAGGTCTCCAGCCGGCGATGCAGCCGCCGGCCGATCGCCGCATCCCTGTGGCTGTAGCTGATGAAGGCGCGGTAGCCCGCGCCCGCAGCCTCCCCCTCGCCCCCCATCCGATCCCCCGACCAAAGGTCGGCGAACACCGTGCCAGAGGCCGCCGGGACTCACAACGAGCTCGTGTGCACGGACAATCTTCGCGGCCCGCGGGCGTGATGGCCGTCACGCGTGGCGGACAGGCGATCGCGATAACCGTGGCGGTGACGATCACCGCTCGCGCTGAGGAGCCTGCACATGCTTACCGTCACCGCACCGGCCCGCTGGGCCCTGGCGCCCGTCGCCGCCGCCGGCCTGCTCGGCGGCTGCGCCACGACCGAGCCCCTGGGCGGGGCCGGCATCGCCTACCACCTGCCGCGCACCGACGCCGCCGCCACCCTGACCGCCGAGCTCCGCGAATGCGCGCCGCTCACCATCGAGTCCCGCCTGGACCTGACGTCCGCCCCCGGCGCCGACGAGACCCGCCACTGGCGCATCCCGGGCGAGGCGCTCGCCTCGAACCGCGTGAAGCGCGGCCTGAAGGTCACCGTTGACGACAACGGGGTGATCGCGGGCGTGAACAGCGCCGCCAGCGACCGCAGCGCCCAGATCCTCGCCTCGGTGGTGAAGACCGTGGCCACCGTGGCTCCGGCCGCCTTCGGCGCGCTCAGCATCACGCCCCGCGCCGACGGCACGCCCTGCAGCGCCGAAGCCGTGGCGGCGGTGGCGCGGCGCAAGACCCTCGAACGTCAGATCCTCACCCTGCGCCAGAAGCTGGCGACCGGCGGCGGCCAACCGACCGCCGCCGAGGCCGAGGCGGTGCGCACGCTCGGCCGCCTCACGCGGGAGCTCGCGGGTCTGCGCACCGGCTATCTCACCGCGCAGACGAGCGCGCCGGTGCAGCTCCAGCCCGGCGTCACCCCGGTGGCGGCGTTCAAGACCAAGCCCTTCGAGAAGTGGTTCGACACCGCCAGCTCTGCGGACGGCCTGTTCCCCCTGGGCTGGACCGCCGTCGCGACGCCGCCCTCGCCCCAGGTCGTCGCGGCGCCGGCCCGCCGGCTCCGTCCCTGTGGGCTGCGCATCAAGACGCCCGCCCCCGTGCCGGTGAAGGTCAGCGCCCTGGGTGTCCCCGGTACGGCCACCAACGGCCTGCAGGCGGAACTCGTCGTCCCGGCCGCCCAATGGGCCGAGCCCGCCGAGGTCTGCCTCGACGCCGGCTTCGGGGAGACCCGTTCGGTGGGGCTCACCTTCGACAAGTTCGGCCGCACGACCAGCTTCGACTGGAACTCCGAGGCCACCGCCGAGACCGTGGCCGGCGCCCTGGCCGGCGCGGCCCCGGACCTCGTCGCCCTGCACGGCGCCGTCCGTGGCCCTGACGAGGTCGCGGCGCAGAAGAGCGAGATCGACGCGCTGCAGACCCAGAAGACGCTCAACGAGCTGAAGGCCTGCGAAGCCGTCATCGCCGCGGGCGGCTTCGACTGCGCCGCGAAGGACGAATAGCCGCCGCGCTTTAGGAGCCCCTGCCATGAGCCTCGTTCGCCTGGCCCAGGAATCGGCCGCCCGCGCCGGCCGGCGCGCCAGTCCTGCGGCGGCGGCCGCCGCCCCGGCGCCGGCCCCATCGACCGATCCGTTCGACCAGCTCGTCCGCTACCTGCCGACGGAGACCATCACGCTCTTCGTCGCCGCTATGGCGGCGCTGGCCACGCGCCCGGACGGCGCACCGGACTGGCTGAACGGCTGGACCTTCTAGTGGGTGTTCGCCGGGCTCACGCCCCTGCTCTTCCTCGCGCTCGCCTATCTCAAGCAGCGCGAGGACGAGGCGGGCTCCGGCAGGCCGCCGGCGCCGTTCCGGCCGCACTGGTGGCCGCCCGTGGCCGCCTTCATCGCCTTCCTGGTCTGGGCCCTGTCCATCCAGGGCCTGCTCGACGCGGCGACGATGAAGGGCTGGGGCGGTCTGATCGCCTTCGGCGCCCTCAGCGTCTCCACCGTGCTGTCGCTGGTGGACCGGCTGGTGGGCCTGCCGCGGTCCTGACCTACTGCTTCAGGCTCGGGTTCTCGGTCGAGGGCGCGCCGACCACGCCGGGCGAGGCGCCGGCGGTGCCCACGGGCGGCGTCGGGGCCACGGCCGGGGCCGAGCCGTCGGCCGGCACGGTCCCGGTGGCGCCGGCGTCGGGCGTGGTCAGGGCCATGTTGTCGGTCTTGGCCGCCGAGGTGTCGGGCATGGCCGCGCCCACGGCGGAGTCCTGCGGGGCGGTGCCGGTGGGCCGGTCGCAGGCGGCGAGCGAAAGCGCGGCCAGGCCGGCGGCGGCGAGCATGATCTTCATGGGTCGGGTCTCTCCCTGGTGTTCGCGACCCTCAACGCCCGAACCGCCACCGAAGTGCCCGCCGGCCTTCAGGCCAGCAGCTCGGCGAGCTTGCCCACCGTGTTCCAGTTGCGCGAGGTGCCCGCCGCCGCCGGCGTCCGCGCATTGGCGAGCTTCGAGCGGCCCGAGCCGTCCGGATAGGCGATGTAGAGGCAGCGCGGCCCGCGGGCGATCATCTCGCCGGCGGTGGCCCACCGCTCCAGGGGCGACAGGTCCTGCGGCGGCTCGCCCTTCAGGAACACCGCCATCATCCGGCTGGGCTGCTCGCGGGCGAAGTCGGTGAAGGGGTTGGCCGCCATCACGGCCAGGAGCTCGGCCCGGTCGCGCACGAAGACGTCGGTGGCGAACCCGAACTGCGCCTTGAGCGCGTCCTCCAGCCGCCGCTCCACCGCCTCGCCCGCAGAGTCGGTCCCGAACACCGCATTGCCGCTGGCCAGCAGGGTCTGCGGCGCCTCGTAGCCCAGGCCCGCGAGCAGGGCCTTGAGGTCGGCCATGGGCAGCTTTCCGGTCCCGCCGACGTTCACCGCCCGCAGCATGGCCGCCACCCGCCTCACCGGGCGTCGGCCTCCCAGGCCAGGAACTCCGGCGTCTCCAGCAGCCGCGCGGCGTATTCCCCCGCCGCCCCGTCGTCGCCGAAGTCCGACAGCTTCACGCCATAGGTCCGGAAGCGGGTCGCCACCGGGGTGTAGAAGGCGTCGGCGATCGACCAGTCGCCGGCCAGGAACGGCCCGCCGAACCGGCCCAGCATGTCGCTCCACAGCGCCACGATCCGGCGCACGTCCTTGTGCGTCGCCTCCGACAGCTCGACCGCCCGCGGCTCGGCCGTCAGGTCCATCGGGCACTCCCCGCGCAGCGAGGAGAAGCCGGCGTGCATCTCGCAGGCCGCCGAGCGGGCCAGCGCCCGGGCGATCGGATCCTGCGGCCACAGCTTCGCCTGCGGGAACCGCTCGGCCAGGAACTCGCAGATCGCCAGGGAGTCGACGATCACCACCCCGTCGGTCTTCAGCGCCGGCACCAGCCCGCTCGGCGAATGCGGCCGGATGGCCGCGCCGGTCATGTTGTTCTCCTGGCGCAGCTCGATCAAGGTCTCGGTGAACGGCGCCTTCGCCCGCTTCGCCGCCAGCCACGGCCGCAGCGACCAGGTGGACCACTTCTTCGTGCCGATGATCAGCTCCACGGCGTTCTCCTCGAGACCAGCGTTCGGAACGCCCCTATTGCCGAACCGGCGAGCCTCCCGTCTAGTGGCGGACAACGAGAAGAACGTTCACGGGTTGGAAGCTTGGGTATGGCGGACGAGGACTCTGGTCCCCGGCGAGGCGGCGTGGCCCGGCGGCTGCCGACGACTGCGCCTGGACTAGGGATAGGTCGTTCGGCCCGCTGGCCGCCCGGCATTCTTCAGAATGCTGGAAGCCCTTCAGACCCATGGCCAGACTGCAGCTTCGGGGTTCGGCCGGGTCAAGGACCGCGCCTGCGGCGCGGCCGCGCGGCGGCGGCCCTGCGGGCCGTCCTTGAGCCGGACGAAGCCCGAAGCAGAATTGCCGCCATGGACTTAAGGGCCCCTCCGTCCGCGCGACGCAGCCGAGCCTCCCGCCTTTTCCCCGCCCCCATTTCAATCGCCCCGGAGCCCATTAGGCCATGACCTCGACCACGCCTGACGCCAAGCCCCAGGTCGCCCCCGGCCCGCCCAAGGCCGCCGCCCCCGGCGCCGCCGCGCCGGCCGTGCCGTTCAGCCGCGGCTACACCCGCTACGCCATGTGGCTGCTGCTCGGCATCTATGTGATCAACTTCCTGGACCGCCAGGTGATCAACATCCTGGCCGAGCCCATCAAGCAGGACCTGAAGCTCGCCGACTGGCAGCTCGGCCTGATGAGCGGCCTGGCCTTCGCGGTCTTCTACACGGTCCTCGGCATCCCCATCGCCCGCCTCGCCGAGCGCAAGAACCGGCCGGTCATCATCGGAACCTCGGTGGCCGTCTGGAGCGGCTTCACCGCGCTTTGCGCCACCGCCGGCAACTTCTGGCAGCTCGTCCTCTTCCGCATCGGCGTCGGCGTCGGCGAGGCCGGCTGCACCCCGCCCGCCCACTCCCTGATCGTCGACTACGTGCCCAAGGAGAAGCGCGCCTCGGCGCTGGCCTTCTACTCCATGGGCACGCCGATCGGCGGTCTCATCGGCCTGGTCATGGGCGGCATGGTCGCCGACGCCTACGGCTGGCGCGCCGCCTTCCTGATCGCCGGCGTGCCCGGCCTGCTGTTCGCCGCGCTCGCCGTCTTCACCCTGAAGGAGCCGCGCCGGATCATGCGCCAGCACGCGGCCCAGGTGACGGCCGAGATGGCCAGTTTCAGCGAGACCGTCCGCTACCTCGCCAAGCGCAACACCTTCTGGTTCATCGCCTTCGCCGCGGCCATCAAGGCCTTCATCGGCTACGGTCACGCGCCGTTCACCGCCTCCTTCTTCCTGCGCAACCACACCGCCGAGATCGCCCAGCTCGCCGACTTCTGGGGGAACATCCTGGGCATCAACCTCGGCCCCATCGGCTTCATCGGCCTGGCGCTGGGCGTCATCAGCGGCACCGCCGGCGCCTTCGGGGCCTGGATGGGCGGCGTCATCGCCGACAGGTACGGCAAGCACGACCTGCGCGCCTACATGGTCACCCCGGCCATCGCCAGCCTGATCACCATTCCGATCTACATCATCGCCGTGACCATCGACTCGGCCTCGATCGCGCTCCCGATGCTCGCCATCAACGCCTTCCTGGGCACGCTCTGGTACGGCCCGGTCTACGGCACCGGCCAGTCCGTGGTGCCGCCGCACATGCGGGCCACCGCCGCGGCGCTCCTGCTGTTCATCATCAACCTGGTCGGCCTGGGTCTCGGCCCGCTGGCGGTCGGCATCATGTCGGACGTCATGGCCAACGTCTTCCTCGGCGCCGACGGCCTGTCGGTGGGCGCCTGCAAGACCGCCGTGGGCGCCGCCAAGGCCACCTGCGCGGTGGGCGTCGGCGAAGGCGTCCGCTGGGCCCTGATCCTCTCCACCGCCTTCGGCCTCGCCGCCTTCGTCTGCTTCTGGCTGGCGCGCCGCACCATCCGCGAGGACACGGTGAGCTGAGGCTGAGTTGGCCGCGCGCGCCCGGAAACGGCGCGCGCGCCTCAGCGCGTCGAGGCCTTGTCCACCACCACGCCGACGCCGGCCCCCACCGCCGCGCCCACCGGCCCGCCGACGATCAGCCCCGCGGCCGCCCCGGTCGCCGCGCGCTGCTCCACATTGTGCCCGCATCCCGCGAGCGCCAGCACCGCCGCGCCCAGCGCCAGCCCCGTCACCATCCGACCCATCGCAAACCCTCCGCTCAAAGCTCCACCGTCCCTGCCGCACGATTCCGCCCAAAATCCGGCGGCGCAGTTCGGGGCTTGGCGGACCTTGCGCCCCTTACTCCTCGATGGAGGAAGGGTAGGGATGGTGGTGAGTGCAGGGTGTTGCAGGCAGGAGCGCCGCCGGGCGCTGGCGCCCACTGGAGCCATCCGCTTCAGCTCATCGCCCACACCACCACCCAACCCTCCTCCATCGAGGAGGAGGGCTTCGGCGGTACATGACCTGACCCGACGCGAGCCCCCCCTTCCCCCGCCCGCGGTTTTCCCCCACGCTCCGCCCCAACAACACCAGCCCGTCGCCCACGAGGCGCCGGGACACATGGGGGAGGACACGCCGATGACCGACACGCCTCTACGGGCGTCCGCGCCCGCGCGCACGCCGATGTTCTCGCCCGGCTACAAGACCACGGTGTTGGGGCTCCTGGTGGTCGCCTACACCTTCAACTTCATCGACCGGACGATCATCTCGACGATCGGCCAGGCGATCAAAGAGGACCTCAAGCTCACCGACGCCCAGCTCGGCTGGCTGGGCGGCCTGTCCTTCGCCCTGCTCTACACGGCGCTGGGCATCCCCATCGCCCGGCTCGCCGAGCGGAAGAGCCGGGTCAACATCATCTCCATCGCCATCGTCGTCTGGTCGGCCTTCACCGCGCTGTGCGGCTTGGCCAACAGCTACGTCATGCTGCTGCTCTGCCGGGTGGGCGTGGGCGTCGGCGAGGCGGGCCTGTCGCCGCCGGCCCACAGCCTGATCAGCGACTACTTCGAGCCCAAGAAGCGGGCCTCGGCGCTGTCCATCTACTCGCTGGGGATCCCGCTGGGCGCGATGTTCGGCGCCATCGCCGGCGGCTGGATCGCCGAGAACGTCTCGTGGCAGGCGGCCTTCATGCTGGTCGGCCTGCCCGGCATCGCGGTCGCCATCGCCATCAAGCTGATCGTCAAGGAGCCGCCGCGCGGCTGGAGCGACAGCGAGCTCGCCGCCGCCGAGACCGGCGTGGCGGTCGAGGAGACGCCGGGCGCCCTGGGCCGCGAGGCCTCGGAGGCCGGCGCGCCCGACGCCGCGCCGGCGGCCGTCGCCGCCGCCCCCGGTCCGACCATGGAAAAGCCGCCCGGCCTGCTGGTCGTCGCCAAGCGCCTGTTCGGCTCCTGGGGCATGTTCCACATGGCCGCCGGCATCACCGTGGCCAGCTTCGCGGGTTACGGCACCGGCCAGTACGCCCCGCCCTACTTCATCCGCGAGTTCGGCCTGGGCCTGGCCACCGTCGGCCTCGCCATCGGCCTGATCGGCGGGATCTCCAACGGCATCGGCACCCTGCTCGGCGGCTTCCTGACCGACTGGGCCTCGAAGCGCAGCCCCCGCTGGTACGCGCTGGTCCCGGCCATCGGCCTGATCGCGGCGACCCCGATCTACATCTACGCCTATACGCGGGACAGCTATCAGCTCGCCTGGGCGATCCTGCTGATCCCCGGCATCCTGCACTACACCTACCTCGGCCCGACCTTCGGCGTGGTGCAGAACGCCATGGACGTGCGCATGCGCGCCACCGCGGTGGCCGTGCTGTTCTTCGTGCTGAACCTGATCGCCCTGGGCTTCGGCCCGCCGTTCACCGGCTGGTGCATCGACCTGTTCGCCCAGCAGGCCTGGACCAACGCCGGCGGGGTGGGCGACTTCAACGCCGCCTGCCCGGGCGGCATCGGGCCCGAGGGCGGCTCGGCGGCCCTGGACGCGGCCTGCAAGACGGCGATGGCGGACGGCACCCGCTCGGGCATCGTCTCCAACCTGCTGATCTACGCCTGGGCCGGCGTCCACTACCTGCTGGCGGCGATCACCCTGCCCAGGGACATGGCCCGCGCCCGCGCCGCCGCCGACGCCGGCGACGCCGCGGCCGCCGCCGCCCGCCCCTGAGGCCGGCGATCGCTGGCCGGGCCCCCGCCCGGCCGGTCAGGCGCCGCCGCCGAACCGGATCCGCACGCCGCCGTTGGCGACGAAGCCCTCCGTGGGGCCCCAGGCGTCGACGGTCCAGCGCCCGTCCGCCGCGCGGCGCGGCAGCACCAGCGGGTCGTGTTTCGTCTGGCGCACGTCGAGCAGGTTCTCGAGGTTGAGGAAGACGCTGAGGTTCCCGAACCGCCGCTCGGCCATGAAGCCGAGCTCCACGTAGGGGCGCGACCGCGTGCGGTAGGGATTGTCCTCCAGGTCCTGCCGGCCGGTGTAGTAGGCCTCGAGGCCCACCCGGCCCCAGTCCTCGCGCTCCCACATGGCCACGACGCTGCCGGAATGCCGGGGCGTCAGGGGCACGGTCCGGCGGCCGGGCGCGTCCGGATCGGGCTCGGTGGCGTCGACATGGACGTAGCTGCCGGTGACGGTGAAGCCCTCCCAGCGGTAGCGCAGCAGGAGCTCGGCCCCCCGCGTGCGGGTGAGCCCGTCGGCGTTCGCCAGCCGCACCCGCCCGCCGGATCTGACCTCCACCAGCTGGACGGCGTCGTGGATGTTGGAGGCGAAGAGGGTGAGGTTCGCCTCCAGCGGACCGGACGCGTAGCCGCCCTCCAGCGAGGCGCTCTCCGCGACCTCCGCCTTCAGGCCGCTCAGGGGCTCGAGGCGCGAGAGGCCGGCCGCCTCGATCTCCTCGACGAAGGGCGTCGGCGCATAGAACCCGCGGCCGACGGAGGACCGGATCGTCCAGGGTCCCGGCCGGTAGAGCACCGACAGCCGCGGGCTGAACCGCAGGCCGTATTCGCTGTGGTCGTCCAGGCGCGCGCTGCCCGCCAGGGTGAGGTCCTCGCTGACCTCGTGCTCCACCTGCCCGAACACCGCCGGCGTCGTGTGGGTGTAGTCGAAGGCCGGGAAGGTCTTGGAGCGGTAGGCGTCGCGCTGCACGGCCAGCCCGCCCAGCCAGGCGGTGCCCCCCTGGACCCCCGAGACCGACAGCTCCGCGAAATAGGTGTCGTGGCGGTCGTCCTCGACCACCTCGCCGAACCGGTGCTCGTGGTCCTGGGTCACCGCCGAGGCGCGCAGGTGCAGCTTGCCGACGCCTTCGACGGACCGGTCGGCGACCAGCCCCAGGTCGTACCGGCGGCTGTCCTGGCGCTGGGGGAACGGGGCGCCGTCCGCCACCGTGCGACCGGCCAGCGTGCCGCCCTCGCGGGTCTCCCCCATCGCCCCTGCCGTCAGGAACGCCGTCGCCCCGCCCTCGCCTTCCCAGAAGAGCCGCGGGCGAACCGTCCAGCGATCGTAGCCCGGGATGTCCGCCCAGCCGTCGCCGTCCAGGTCCTTGCGCGCCTGGTGGTGCAGGCCCCCGACGACGGACTGGCTCCAGCCCCCCGACAGCGGCGAGGAGCCGTAGGCCGTCAGGTCCTGCCCGCCGCGGCTCGTGGCGTTCGCCAGCAGTTCGCCCAGCGGCTCAGGCCCCGGCCTACGGGCCACGAGGTTGATGACGCCGCCCAGGGCGGACGGGCCGTACAGCGCCGAGGCCGCCCCCTTGATCACCTCCACCTGGCCGAGGTCGGTGGGCGGGATCTGCAGCAGCCCCAGCGACGAGGCCTGGCCGCCGTACAGCGGCAGGCCGTCGGTCAGGAACTGGGTGTAGCGGCCGCGCATCCCCTGCACCCGGACGTTCGAGGCGCCGAGGCCGGGCGAGGTGACCTGCACCCGCAGCCCGCCGGTCTCGCTGAGCAGCATGGCGACGTTGCCGGGCCGCATGGCGATCTTTTCCTCGATCTCCTCGCGGCCGATGACGTCCACGCGGATCGGCTCGTCCTGCACCCGCCGGCCGGAGCGCGTCGCCTGGACGATGACCTCCTCGACCTCCTCCGCTTCCTCCCCCTCCCCGGCCGGCTGGGCGTGGGCGCCGCCGGCGCTGGCGGACAGGGCCAGCAGGGCGACCAGCGGGGTCACGGACGAGCGGAGGACTTGGCAACGGCGGCGCACGAAAGGAGAGCTCCAGGACAGGCCGGAAGGCGGCGCCCGTTTCCACCCTCTGGCGGCGCCCGGATCAAGCGCTAAGAACGCCGCCGCCGCCGAGGCGCCCACGCGCCGCGGGAACCCCCGCTTCGCCCGCCCCGCGCACTCCGGCCCTTGGGATCACGGCAGCCAGTCTCCGGCCCGACCAGGCTGGACCGGCAGGCTCGCATCCGACCGTGGACCCAAGGACCTCCAGCATTCCCGAAGGAATGCCGGGCCGCGACCGGAAGCGGACGTCGCGAGTGTCCGCAATGGGTCGGAAGCCGACCTCGCGGCAAGGCCGGGCAGCAGCCCCCCTGCGGCGCCGGCGCCACACAGATCAACCCCCGATTGACAGTTCCATGACGCTCGCTTGACCCGCGAGTGCAGCTCCGCCGTATCCTCGTTCCACGAAAGCGGCGAGTCCGCGCCGGCGTGGGGCCGGGACGGCGGGCCGCCCAAGGGGGAACCCATGCATCGTCACCTGAGGGGCGCAGCCCTTCTCGCCGCCAGCGCGCTCGCCGCCGGCGGCTCGTTCGGTGTGGCCCACGCCCAGGAGGACGCCTCGGTCTCCGAGGTGGTGGTCACCGGCTCACGCATCCGCACCAGCCCGCTGGAGCGCGACCAGCCGGTCGTCCAGATCGACCAGGAGTTCGTGGAGAAACAGGGCCTGACGTCCACCGTCGACGTCCTGCAGCGCATCCCCTCGGCCGGCGGGGGACTCAACGCCAAGTTCAACAACTCCGGCAACTTCGGCAATCCGCCGGACGGCGGCGGCGTCGGCGCGGGCTCGGCCGAGATCGACCTGCGCTACCTCTCCTCGCGGCGCGTGCTGGTGCTGGTCGACGGCCTGCGCTGGGTGCCGGGCGCCGCCGCCTCCGGCGTGCCGGGGTCGGTGGACCTTAACACCATCCCGGTCTCGATGATCGGCCGCATGGAGGTGCTGCAGGAAGGCGCCTCGCCGATCTACGGCTCCGACGCCATCGCCGGCGTCGTCAACATCATCACCAAGCAGAGCCAGGACGGCTTCCAGGCCTCCGCCCAGGTCGGCGGCTACCTCGAGGAAGGCGACGGCTTCAGCCAGGACTACAACCTCTCCTGGGGCGTCTCCAACGAGACCACCCGCGTCGTGGTCGGCGGCGGCTACTTCAAGCAGGATCCGGTCTACGCCGCCGACCGCGACATCTCCCTCTTCCCCTCGCCCTTCGCCACCTCCTGCACCGCCGGCGGCTGCAGCTCCGGCACGCCGCTCGGCCGGTTCATCATCTCCGACCCGAACACCGGCACGGACTTCGACGTGACGCTCCGCCAGGCGCTCGCCGCCGGCCAGCGGCCGACCTACATCCCCGGCGACCCGACCAGCGCCGCCGGCAGCTACAAGCCCTTCACCACCGCCGACCGGTTCAACTTCCAGCCGTTCAACTACATCCTGACGCCGCTTGAGCGGGTCAGCCTGTTCGGCTCGCTCACCCAGGACCTGACCAGCTCGATCCGCTTCCGGGCGCGGGCCAGCTACGTCGAGCGGTCCTCCGCCAACCAGGCCGCGCCGCTGCCGCTGTTCGTCGGCCCCGACGCCGGCAACGGCAACCTCTTGGACACCGTCAGCGTCGACGCCACCAACCCCTACAACCCGTTCGGCTTCACCCTCACCCAGGGCACCTACGCCTTCATCGGGCGTCGCCTGGTGGAGGCCGGCCCCCGCCACTACGAGCAGCGGGTCGACACCTGGAACGTCACCGGCACGCTGGAGGGCGACCTCGACGTGGGCGGGCGCAACTGGCACTGGGACGTCAACGGCGTCTGGTCGCGCAACCACGCCGAACAGACCTTCACCGGCAACGTCAACGCCCAGCGGGTGCAGCAGGCCCTCGGCCCCGCCGCCGCCTGCACCGGCTCCTGCGTGCCGCTCAATATCTTCGGCGGCGCCGGCACGATCACGCCGGAGATGCTGGCCTTCATCGGCTTCACCCAGCAGGACGTCTCCCAGCAGGAGCTGCGCGACGTCTCGGCCAACCTGACCGGCGACGTGTTCGACCTGCCGGCCGGGCCGCTGGCCTTCGCCGTCGGCGTCGAGCACCGCGAGACCGAGGGCTACTTCCAGCCCGACGCCATCGTCGCCGCGGGCCTGTCCTCCGACATCCCGGCCCAGCCGGCGCGCGGCTCGATCACCGTCAAGGAAGCCTACGGCGAGCTGCAGGTCCCGCTGCTGGCCGACATGCCGTTCTTCCACCGGCTGGACGCCTCGCTCGCCGGCCGCTGGTTCGACTACTCCACCTCCGGCAGCGACTCGACCTTCAAGGCCGGGCTCACCTGGCGGCCGGTGCAGGACGTGCTGATCCGCGGCTCCTGGGGCGAGGGCTTCCGGGCCCCGTCGATCGGCGAGCTGTTCGGCACCGCCTCGCGCTTCGACCAGGAGGTGGACGACCCCTGCTCGGGCATGACCGCCGCCACCCCGGCCAACATCCGCGCCAACTGCATCGCCGCGGGCGTGCCGGCCAACAACAGCTACGTCCAGCTCAACCCGCAGATCTCCGTCATCACCTCCGGCAACCGCGACCTGCAGCCGGAGACCAGCGAGAGCTGGCATCTCTCGGCGGTGTGGGAGCCCGCCTGGCTGCGGACCGCGTCCTGGGCCAGCGGCGGTTCGGTGGAGATCGCCTACTCCGACATCACCCTCGACAACGCCATCCAGGCGCAGAACGGCCAGACCCTGCTGGACCGCTGCGCCGAGACCGGCGACGCGCTCTCCTGCGCCACCATCACCCGCACGGCCTCGGGCCAGGTGGCCGGCATCGCCAACCCGCTGATCAACATCGGCGGCATCGAGACCAGCTCCGTCGACCTCAACCTGATCTGGCGCTCGCCGGACTGGGACGCCGGCCGCTTCGGCCTGCGCTGGTACACCAGCTGGCTGCTCGACTTCACCGAGTTCGTGCCCACCTCCGGCGGCCTTGCGCCGATCGAGCGCGAGGGCACCGAGCGCGGCAGCCCGGACCAGGCGTATCCGGAGCTGAAGTCCACCCTGATGGTCGACTGGGACCGCGAGGACTTCGGCGCCACCGCCACCTTCCGCCACATCTCCGCGGTGGACGAGGCGGGCGATCCCAACAAGCTGGAGGCCCGCACCTATGTCGACGCCCAGGTCCGCTGGTCGCCTGCGTTCATGGACGACATCCGCGTCGCCGTCGGCGTGAACAACCTGTTCGACAAGGACCCGCCGGGCTGCGTCACCTGCGGACTCAACAACTACGACCCGAACGCCTATGACGCGCCGGGCCGTTTCTTCTACCTTCGGTTGACGTATCGCCAGTAGTCGACCTGAGGCCGAGGGCGGCGGTTGGCACGGCCGCCGCCCTCACTTTTTGCGCTGCGGAATTTGACATTCGGAAGCCTCGCCGGGATACCCGGCGCCATGATCCCCCGCTACGCCCGCCCCGAGGCCGCCCGCATCTGGGACCCCCAGACCCGCTTCAAGATCATGTTCGAGATCGAGGCCCACGCCGCCGACAAGATGGCCGAGCTGGGCGTGATCCCGAAGGAGGCCGCCCGGGTCATCTGGGAGAAGGGCCGCGACGCGGTCTGGAACCCCGAGCGCATCGACGAGATCGAGCGCGAGGTGAAGCACGACGTCATCGCCTTCCTCACCCACGTCACCGAGATCGTCGGCCCCGAGGCCCGCTTCCTGCACCAGGGGATGACGTCCTCCGACGTCAACGACACCACCCTCGCCGTCCAGCTCTCGCGGGCCACCGACCTCCTGATCGAGGACGTGGACATGGTGCTGGCCGCCCTGAAGAAGCGGGCCTTCGAGCACAGGCTGACGCCCACCGTCGGCCGCAGCCACGGCATCCACGCCGAGCCCACCACCTTCGGCCTCAAGCTCGCCGGCCACTACGCCGAGTTCCAGCGCGCCAAGGAACGCCTGGCCATGGCGAAGTTCGAGATCGCCACCTGCGCGGTCTCCGGCGCCGTCGGCACCTTCGCCAACGTCGCGCCCGAGGTGGAGGAGTACGTCGCCGAGAAGCTCGGCCTGGCGGTGGAGCCGGTCTCCACCCAAGTGATCCCGCGCGACCGCCACGCGGCCTACTTCGCGGCGCTGGCCGTAGTCGCCTCGTCCATCGAGCGCCTGGCCATCGAGATCCGCCACCTGCAGCGCACCGAGGTGCTGGAGGCCGAGGAGCCGTTCGATCCGGGCCAGAAGGGCTCGAGCGCCATGCCGCACAAGCGCAATCCGATCCTCACGGAGAACCTGACGGGCCTCGCCCGCCTGGTCCGCTCGGCCGTGGTCCCGGCCATGGAGAACGTCGCGCTGTGGCACGAGCGCGACATCAGCCACTCCTCGGTCGAGCGCGGCATCTGCCCCGACGCCACCGTCCACCTGGACTTCGCGCTCCGCCGCCTGGCCGGCGTCGTCGAGCGGCTGGTGGTCTACCCCGAGAACATGGCCAAGAACCTCGACCGCCTGGGCGGCCTGGTGCACTCCCAGCGCGTGCTCCTGGCGCTCACCCAGAAGGGCATGAGCCGCGAGGCGAGCTACGCCGCGGTCCAGCGCAACGCCATGAAGGTGTGGCGTGGCGAGGGCAATTTCCTCGACTTCCTGGACGCCGACCCGGAGATCACCCTCACCCGCGACGAGCTCTCCGAGCTCTTCGACCTGGGCTACCATTTCAAGAACGTCGACCGCGTCTTCGCCCGGGTGTTCGGCGAGCAACCCTAGCCTTCGGTCACGCATTCCGCTTAGCTGGCGCGGGGTGGGCGTCGTTGGAAGGACGGCGCGGGGAGCGTTTTGGACAGGTCGGGTCGGCGGACCTCCCGCCATGATTTCCTGCTCGGCGGCGGCGAGATGGGCGAGCGTCTGCGCGCCCACGACTGGAGCGCCTCGCCGCTTGGCCCGCCCGAGGGCTGGCCGCAGTCGCTGCGCACCGCTGTCTCGATCATGCTCAACTCGGGCCACCCCATGTTCGTGGCCTGGGGCCCCGAGCTCGGCTTCCTCTACAACGACGCCTACAGCCTCATCCTCGGCGACAAGCACCCGGCCGCGCTCGGCCGCCGGTTCGAGGACGTCTGGAGCGACATCTGGTCCGACATCTGGCCGCTGATCGAGACGGCGCTCTCCGGCGAGGCCACCTGGAGCGAGGACCTGCGGCTCAGGATGTTCCGCCACGGGTTCTGGGAGGACACCTGGTGGACCTTCTCCTACAGCCCGGTGCGCGAGGAGAGCGGAGCCGTGGGCGGCATGTTCTGCGCCTGCACCGAGACCACGTCCAAGGTCCTGGGCGAGCGGCGCCTGAAGTTCCAGCTGGCCATCGCCGAGCGCCTGCGCCCCCTCCACGACGCGGGCCAGATCAAGGCCGCCGCCGCCGCCCTGCTCAGCGAGAGCCTGGGCCTCGGCCGCGCGGGCTTCGCGGAGGTGGATCCCTCCGGCGGCTGGGTCACCGTGGAGGACGACTGGTCGCACGGCGACCTCGGCGCCTTCCCCGGCCGCTACCGCCTGGACGACTTCGGCTCCGAGATGGCCGCCGACCTGCGCGTCGGCCGGGTCTCGCGGATCGACGACGTGCGCACCCATCCCGCCACCGCCGCCTTCGCCGAGGCCTACGCCGGCATCGGGGTCGGGGCGATGATCGCCGCGCCGGTCGTGAAGCAGGGCCGCCTCATGGCCCTCTTGACCGGCCATGTGGCCGAGCCGCGGGTCTGGACCGACGAGGAGCAGGCGATGCTCCTGGAGCTGGGGGAGCGGACCTGGAGCGCCGTGCAGCGGGCCCGGACCGAGGCCAACCTGCGCGAGAACGAGGAGCGGCTGCGGCTGGTCCAGGCCGCCGGCGGCATCGGCTCCTTCGACTGGGACATGGTCACGGGCCGCATCCACCGCTCGCCGGAGTACCTGGCCCTGCAGGGCCTGCCCGGCGACGCCACCGAGGTCGGGACCTACACCGACGACTGGCTGGCGCGCGTCCATCCCGAGGACCGGGCGCGGGTGCTGGCGGCGTTCGAGGAGGACCGCGCCCGCACCGGCCCGTTCGACCGCGAGTACCGGATCGTGCGGCCCGACACCGGCGAGACCCGCTGGATCCACAACCGCGGCCGGATCGACGCCGACGCCGCGGGCCGGCCGGTGCGGCTCCTGTCGGTGCAGACCGACATCACCCAGCGCAAGCGCGACGAGGCCCGCCAGCGCCTGCTGATCAACGAGCTGAACCACCGGGTGAAGAACACGCTCGCCACCATCCAGTCGATCGCCTCCCAGACCCTGCGGTCCGCGGCGTCGGTGGAGCAGGCGCGGCGGGACTTCGAGGACCGGCTGCTCGCGCTCTCCCGGACCCACGACATCCTCACCCGCCGCACCTGGGAGGGCGCGACGGCGGCGGAGATCGTCGCGGCGGCGGCCGAGCCTTACGGCCAGGACCTCTGGGACGCGGACGGGCCGAACCTGCACCTGCCGCCGCAGACCGCGCTCTCCATCGCCATGGCCCTGCACGAGCTCGGCACCAACGCCGCCAAGTACGGCGCCCTCTCGGTCCCCGAGGGCCGCGTCGAGGTGCGCTGGGTCGCCCGGGACGGCGGGCTCCTCCTCACCTGGCGCGAGCGGGGCGGCCCGCCGGTCGCCCCACCCACCCGCCAGGGCTTCGGCAGCCGCCTGATCGAGCGCGGCCTGGCGCGCGAACTGGGCGGCGAGGTGCGGCTGGCCTTCGAGCCGGCCGGCGTCGCCTGCGAGATCACCGCGCCCCTGCCGGATGACGACGCCGCCCGCCCAGGCTAGGCTCGCCGCCATGGCGACGTTCGACGACCTCCGCGCGGTCGCGCTGGGCCTGCCGCAGGCCGAGGAGATCAGCTACCGCGGCGAGCCCTGGTTCAACGTGGGCAAGAAGACCTTCGCCCTGATGTCCGGCCCGCGCGCCATCCTGAAGCTCGATCGCGGCCACCAGGAGTTGCTGTTCGAGATCCGCCCGGAGACCTTCCAGCCTTGCCCGGTGGCCACCGTGAAGTGGAGCTATGTCCGGCTCGAGGACCTCGACACCGACGAACTGGCGCGGCTGGTCGTGGAAGCCTGGTCGCAGGTCGTGCCCAAGAAGGTCAGCCGGCCCTACCTGGCCAGCTTGACGGCCCCCGCGTAACCCGGGTCTCTCTTCCCGAAAGGGAGGACGTCACGTGGACATGCAAGCGATCCTGGCCGCTCAGAAAGCGGCTCACCTGCGCGACGGCGCGCCGAGCGCCGAGCAGCGCATCGACCGCCTCGACCGCTGCATCCGGCTCCTGGTGGAGAACCGCCGGGCCATCGAGGACGCGCTCGACGCCGACTTCGGCGCGCGCTCCAAGGACGCCACCGCCTTCACCGACGTGGCCGGCTCTATCGGCCCCCTGAAGCACGCCAAGGAGCACCTGCGCCGCTGGATGAAGCCCGAGAAGCGCAAGCCCACCCCGGCCATCCTCGGCCTGTTCGGCGCCAAGGCCGAGGTCCGCTTCCAGCCCAAGGGCGTGGTCGGCGTGATCAGCCCCTGGAACTTCCCGGTGAACCTCACCTTCGCCCCGCTCGCCGGCATCCTGGCGGCGGGCAACCGGGCGATGATCAAGCCCTCGGAATACACGCCCGCCACCTCGGACCTGATGAAGGCGATGTTCGCCAGGGCCTTCTCCGAGGAGGAGATCGCCGTGGTCACCGGCGGCCCCGAGGTCGGCGAGGCCTTCGCCCACCTGCCCTTCGACCACCTGATCTTCACCGGCGCGACGGGGATCGCCCGCCACGTGATGCGCGCCGCCGCCGAGAACCTGGTGCCGGTCACGCTGGAGCTGGGCGGCAAGAGCCCGGTGATCCTCGGCCGCTCCGCCGACCTCTCGGTGGCCGCCGCCCGGATCATGAACGGCAAGACGCTGAACGCCGGCCAGATCTGCCTGGCCCCCGACTACGTCCTCGCCCCGCACGACAAGGTCGACGGTTTCGTCGAGGCCGCCCGCGCCTCCGTCTCCAAGATGTTCCCGACCATCAGGGACAACCCCGACTACACCGCCATCGTCGCCCAGCGGCACTACGACCGGATCATGGGCTACGTCGACGACGCCCGGACCAAGGGCGCGACGGTCGTCGAGCTGAAGCCGGCCGGCGAGGACCTGACCCAGCAGGAGCACCGCAAGATCGCCCCCACCCTGATCCTCGACCCGACCGACGACATGAAGGTCATGCAGGAGGAGATCTTCGGCCCGGTCCTGCCGGTGAAGACCTACCGCACGGTGGACGAGGCGATCGGCTACGTGAACGGCCGCGACCGCCCGCTCGGCCTCTATTACTTCGGGGACGACGCCGCCGAGCAGGAGAAGGTCCTGTCCTCCACCACGCCGGGCGGGGTCACGGTCAACGACGTCATCATGCACGTCGCCCAGGAAGAGCTGCCGTTCGGCGGCGTCGGCCCCTCGGGCATGGGCAGCTACCACGGCGTGGACGGGTTCCGGGAATTCAGCCACCGCAAGGCGGTGTTCAGCCAGATCCGCAAGGACATCGGCCCCCTGCAGGCGCTCCGCCCGCCCTACGGCCCCGGCATCCGCAAATACCTGGAAGGGGCGATCAAGGCCTAGGGGGGAGCCCGCCTCTCCCCCCGCGAAGCGAGAGGGGAGAGGGCAGGGAGAGGGGCGGCGCATGCGCGCGTGACCCGCCGAGCGGGGACGAGGGCCCTTGGCCGGAGATCGGGAAATCGGAGAGGGCGAGCCGCCCCTCTCCCTGCCCTCTCCCCCCGCACTGCGTTTCGGGGGAGAGGAGAACCGCCTCAGCTCTCGCTGCGGACGCTCTCGCGGGCCTGGGCGAGCAGCTCGGCCATCTTCATGCGGACTTCGCCTTCGGTCGTCTGGACGCCGGCGCCCTTCAGGTCCTCGAACACCTTGCGCAGCACGTCGTCGTCGCCCGGTTGTTCGAAGTCCGACTTCACGACCGCCTTGGCGTACTCGTCGACCCGGTCGGCCTGCAGGCCCATCAGGCCCGCCGCCCACTGGCCGAGCATGCGGTTGCGGCGCGCAGTGGCCTTGAATTCCTGCTCCTGATCGAGCGCGAACTTCTTTTCGAAACCCCGTTCACGATCGTCGAAGGTGGTCATGTGGTCCCCGGATAGCGACGCAGAAGCGGGCGACCACATATCCCGGCAGGCGCCGGGCCGCAATCGAAAGCGGGGTCGCGTCCCCACGTTTGCGCGAGGCTTCCGCATCCGCTAATTTCCAGCCGCCTCATATTGAGCGAGAGGCCGAGTCGGACCCGCGCGCGCAACTATCTGCCGCGCGCGTTTTTCGTTTCACCGACCGGCAAGTCCTCGCGCGGAGAAGGCTTAGAGATGACCCGCCGTAAGAAGATCTACGAGGGCAAGGCCAAGATCCTCTACGAAGGTCCCGAGCCCGGCACTCTGATTCAGTACTTCAAGGACGACACCACCGCTTTCGACGCGACCAAGAAGGCCGTGCTCGAGGGCAAGGGCGTGATCAACAACCGCATCAGTGAGTACATCATGACGCGGCTGAACTCGATCGGCGTCCAGAACCACTTCATCAAGCGGCTGAACCTGCGCGAGCAGCTGATCCGCGAGGTGGAGATCATCCCGCTGGAGGTGGTCTGCCGCAACGTGGCCGCCGGCTCGCTGTCCAAGCGCTTCGGCCTGCCCGAGGGCCAGGCCCTGCCCCGCTCGATCATCGAGTTCTACCTCAAGGACGACAAGCTCCACGACCCCATGGTCGCCGAGGAGCACATCACCGCCTTCAACTGGGCCTCGACCCAGGAGATCGACGACATGATGGCGCTCACCCTGCGGGTGAACGACTTCCTGACCGGCATGTTCGGCGCCGTCGGCATCACCCTGGTGGACTTCAAGATCGAGTTCGGCCGGATCTGGGAGAACGACTTCGCCCGGATCATCCTGGCCGACGAGATCAGCCCGGACAGCTGCCGGCTGTGGGACAGCCAGACCAACGAGAAGCTCGACAAGGACCGGTTCCGCCGCGACCTCGGCAACGTCATCGAGAGCTACACCGAGGTTGCGCGACGGCTCGGCATCATGAAGGAGATGCCCACCGTGATTCAGGGGGGTCTCCACTAGTGCGCGCCAAAGTCCATGTCTTCCTGAAGCCCGGCGTCCTCGACGTGCAGGGCAAGGCGGTCGAGCAGGCCCTGCACGGCCTGGGCTGGCCCTCGGTCGAGCACGTCCGGGTCGGCAAGACCATCGAGTTCGACCTCGAGGGCTCCGACCCCGCCGCCGCCGAGGCCGAGGTCAAGGCCATGTGCGAGAAGCTGCTCGCCAACACCGTCATCGAAAGCTACCGCGTGGAGGTGGCGTGAGGGCGGCCGCCCTTACGCTCCTCCCGATCCTCACCCTCTTTGCCTGCTCCGAAGCCGACGCGCCGGCCGCGCCGCCGCTGGCGCTCGACTGCGCCCGGACGTTCAGCGAGCTCTCCGCCGCCGTCACCGCCCAGCCGCTGAACAAGGCCCCCGGCGACCCCGCCGAGCCCTACGACTACTATTCCACGCCCGACGGGCGGGCCTCCTACCTGATCACCCGCCCCGGCGCCCCCGGCCACCCGGCGGTGATGATGCAGCAGGTGAAGGGCGCCGACGTGGTCACCACCGGCTGTCCCTACGGCGACCGCGCCGGCTACGACCAGCTGCACGCCTATCTCGACAGCTTGAAGGCCTGGACGCGGAAATGAGCGGCTGCGCCACAGCCGCCCGGCTGGCGAAATCCGCCGACACAGACTATGTGAGCGGCCCATGAAAGCCGCCGTCATCGTCTTCCCGGGGTCCAACTGCGACCGCGACTGCAAGGTCGCCATCGAGCGCTCCACGGGCGCCGAGGTGGCCATGGTCTGGCACGGCGACACCGAGCTGCCGAAGGGCCTGGACCTGATCGTCCTGCCGGGCGGCTTCTCCTACGGCGACTACCTGCGCTGCGGCGCCATGGCGGCGCTCTCGCCGATCATGGGCGAGGTCAAGGCCGCCGCCGAGCGCGGCGTGGCCACCGTCGGCATCTGCAACGGCTTCCAGATCCTCTGCGAGGTCGGCCTGCTGCCGGGCGCCCTGCTGCGCAACGAGGGGCTGAAGTACGTCTGCAAGCCGGTCGAGCTGGAGGTCACCAACGCCCAGACCCGGTTCACCGCCGGCTACCAGGGCCGCCGCCAGGTCGCCATGACCGTCGGCAACGGCGAGGGCAATTTCTTCGCCGACGACGAGACGCTGGAGCGCCTGGAGGGCGAGGGCCTGGTGGTCTTCCGCTACCTGCAGAACCCCAACGGCTCGGCCCGCGACATCGCCGGCATCGTCAATCCGCAGGGCAACGTCCTGGGCATGATGCCCCATCCCGACCGCGCCTTCGAGCCGGAGCTCGGCTCCGCCGACGGCGCCATCCTCTTCCAGAGCGCCCTGGCCAGCGCCTGACCTACCTCCCCCGCGAAGCGGCGGGAGGGGGACCGGAGGCCGAGGCGCGTTCGCGCCGAAGAGCCGAGGGTGGAGGGGGAAAGCCGCCGGCACGGGATGGGGCTCGCCCCATCGCCGCCGCGATGGTGGAGGTAGTTCCACGAAGCTGGCGCGCCCGCTACGCTTTCCCCATGAAGCACGCCCTCTCCGCCGCCGCCGCGGCGCTCCTCGCCCTCGCCGCGCCCGCCCAGGCCCAGACCCCGCCGATGACGCCGGACATCCCGGCGACCTTCCGCACGCCCGCCGACCGCTTCGACTACGAGAAGCGCGTGGTGATGATCCCGATGCGCGACGGCGTGCGCCTCCACACGGTGATGATCGTGCCCAAGGGCGCGAAGGACGCGCCGATCCTGCTCACCCGCACGCCCTACAACGCCAAGAAGTCCGCCGAGCGGAACGTCTCCCCCGCCGCCACGGCCACCGGCAGCCAGATGGACGAGGCCTTCCTCGCCGACGGCTACATCCGCGTCTACCAGGACGTCCGCGGCAAGTACGGCTCGGAGGGCGACTATGTGCTCACCCGCCCGGTGCGCGGGCCGCTGAACGCCACCGCCGTCGACCACGTCACCGACGCCTACGACACCATCGACTGGCTGGTGAAGAACGTGGCGGAGTCCAACGGCCGGGTCGGCATGATCGGCTCGTCCTATCCGGGCTTCACCACCGCCATGGCCCTGGTCGACCCGCATCCGGCCCTGAAGGCGGCGGTCCCCCAGAGCCCGATGATCGACGGCTGGATGGGCGACGACTGGTTCCAGAACGGTGCCTTCCGCCAGACCATGCTGGGCTGGTTCGCCAGCCAGATGACCGTCAGGGGCCTCGGCGACGGGATCGCCAAGGAGGCGCTGGACGACTACGACAACTTCCTGCGCGCCGGCTCGGCCGGCGAGTTCGCCCGGCGGCACGGCCTCGACCAGATCCCGGCCTTCCGCAAGATGACCGAGCACCCGGCCTACGACGCCTTCTGGCAGGAGCAGGCGCTGGACCGGATCCTCGCCCAGCGGCCGCTGAAGGTCCCCACCCTGTGGGTCGGCGCCCTGTTCGACCAGGAGGACATCTACGGCGCCCTGCACGCCTACCAGGCGACGGAGGCCAAGGACGCCGGCAACCACATGAACTTCCTGGCGCTGGGTCCCTGGCGGCACTCCGGCGTCAACTACGAGCAGCGCCAGCTCGGCGCCGTGAAGCTGCCCGGCGACACCGCCACCGACTTCCGCCGCCGGGTGCTCAAGCCCTTCCTCGACCAGCACCTGAAGACCAACGGCCCCAAGGCCGGCCTCGCCCCGGTGACCATCTTCGAGACCGGCACGATGGAGTGGCGCAGCTATCCGAAGTGGCCGCTGGCCTGCGCGCGCGGCTGCGAATCCACGATGCGGCCGCTCTACCTGCAGCCCGGCCTGAAGCTCGGCTTCGAGCGGCCGGCCGGCGGCGCCGCCTACGACGAGTACGTCTCCGACCCGGCCAAGCCCGTCCCCTACGTGCCGCGCCCGGTCCGCGCCGACCAGTCGGACCAGTGGCGCTTCTGGCTGGTCTCCGACCAGCGGCACGCCGCCACCCGGCCCGACGTGCTGACCTATGTCTCCGAGCCGCTCACCGCCCCGCTGCAGGTCTCCGGCGAGCCCGTCGTCAACCTGTTCGCCTCGACCAGCGGGACCGACTCCGACTGGGTCGTGAAGCTGATCGACGTGCACCCCGACTTCGTGGCGTCCGACCTGGACATGAGCGGCTACCAGATGCCCGTGGCGCTGGAGATCTTCCGCGGCCGCTACCGCGACAGCCTGGAGACGCCCACCGCCATCCCGGCGGGCAAGGTCCAGAAGTACCGGTTCGAGTTGCCGACCACGAACCACGTCTTCCTGCCGGGCCACCGGATCATGGTGCAGGTGCAGTCGAGCCTCTTCCCGCTCTACGACCGCAACCCGCAGACCTTCACGCCGAACATCTTCTTCGCGAAGCCCTCGGACTACCGGAAGGCGACCCAGCGGGTGTTCCACACCGGCGCCCAGGCCAGCGCCATCGAGCTGCCGGTGGTCGAGGCGAGATAGGCGAAGCTCGCGCAGCGGGCCCGTTTCTGCTACGGGCCCGCTCACTTTCGTTTCCGCCACGTTCTGTCGAGGCGCTCTGAAGGACCGCCCGATGCCCTTTCCCGCCACCCATCCCGCGCTCGCGCGGGCCCTTGAAGCTCAGGGCTACGCCGAGCCGACGCCTGTGCAGGCCGCCGTCCTGGCGGCCCCGGTCGACCGCGACCTGCTGGTCTCGGCCCAGACCGGCTCGGGCAAGACCGTCGCCTTCGGCCTGGCCGCCGCCCACCAGCTCTTGGGCGAGGCCGAGCGCTTCGGCCCGCCCGAGGAGCCCTTCGCGCTCGCCATCGCGCCCACCCGCGAGCTCGCCCTGCAGGTCGCCCGCGAGCTGGAATGGCTCTACGCCCCGGCCGGCGCGAAGATCGTCACCTGCGTCGGCGGCATGGACGCCCGGCGCGAGCAGCGGGCGCTGGCCGCCGGCTGCCACATCGTGGTCGGCACCCCCGGCCGCCTGCGCGACCACCTCGAGCGCGGCAACCTGATCCTCAAGGACCTGCGCGTCGCCGTCCTCGACGAGGCCGACGAGATGCTCGACATGGGCTTCCGCGAGGACCTCGAGGAGATCCTCGACTCCACGCCCGTCGAGCGCCGCACCCTGCTGTTCTCGGCCACCCTTCCCAAGGACATCGTGGCGCTCGCCCGCCGCTACCAGCGCGACGCCCACCGCATCGACACCGTGCGCCGCGACGAGCAGCACGGCGACATCGAGTACCGCGCCGTCCGCTGCGCGCCGACCGAGATGGAGAACGCGGTCGTCAACCTGCTGCGCTGGTTCGAGGCGCCCGGCGCCCTGATCTTCTGCTCGACGCGCGAGTCCGTCCGCCACCTGCACAGCGCGCTGCGCGAACGCGGCTTCGCCGCCGTCCAGCTCTCCGGCGAACTCTCCCAGAAGGAGCGCGCCGACGCCCTGCAGTCGCTGCGCGACGGCCATGCCCGGGCCTGCGTGGCCACGGACGTCGCCGCCCGCGGCCTCGACCTGCCCGACCTCGGCCTCGTCATCCACGCCGAGATCCCGATCAACAAGGCCGCCCTGCTGCACCGCTCCGGCCGCACCGGCCGGGCCGGCAAGAAGGGCGTCTCCGTCCTGCTGGTGCCGCACAACCGCCGCCGCAAGGCCGAGCAGCTCCTGGCCTCGGCCAACATCGAGGCCGAATGGTCCGGCCCGCCGACCGCCGACGAGGTCCGCGCCAGGGACCAGGCGCGCCTGCTGGAAGACCCGCTGCTGACCGAAGGCGCCACCGAGCAGGACCTGGCGCTCGCCAAGCGCCTGCTGGAGGAGCGCGGCGCCGAGGCCGTCGCCGCCGCCCTGATCCGCCTGCACCGCGCCCGCCTGCCCGAGCCGGAGGAGATCCTCGAGGACATCCCGCACGCCCCCTCCCCGCGCGACCGCGCCGAGCGCCCGGCGCGCGGCGAGCGCGAGACCTACGAGGTGATGGACGCCAGCTGGTTCCGCATCAGCCTCGGCCGCAAGAACAACGCCGACCCCAAGTGGCTCATCCCGCTGATCTGCCGCCTGGGCCACGTGACCAAGCAGGACATCGGCCAGATCCGCATCTTCGACCGCGAGACCAAGTTCGAGATCACCCGCCAGGCCGAGGGCCGCTTCCGCGAGGCGGTGAAGAACGCCACCGACGACCGCGAGCTGCAGATCGAGCCCGCGGGCGATCCCGGCCCGCGCGAGCGCGGCCCCAGGCCCGCCGGCCCCCGCCGCGGCCCGCCGCCGCGCCGCGGCAACGATGACCGTCCGCGCGGCGCCGACGACCGCCCGCCCCGCAAGCCCTACGCCGGCAAGCCCGACGGCGCGCCCCGCGGCCCCAGGCCGCCCCGCAAGCCGGCGCGGTAGGCCAGCGGCCCCTCAGGAATGCGCGCCCCTTCCTCCTCGATGGAGGAAGGGTAGGGATGGTGGTGGGTGCAGGGCGGCGGAGTAGCGGCGCTCTCGGCTCGGAGCCACACGAGCCCGCATTGCCCCGCTCTCGAACAGTCGGTACGTTCCCGCGCCTCAAGCGGAACACCGCGGGCGTGACGGAGCAGGGGACCAGGATGAGTGCGACGACGGCGGCCGGCGGGGACGGCCACCTTACCGGCTTCGGGTCCAAGCCCTACCGCAGCTACGTCCTGACCGCGCTGCTGGTCATCTACATCCTGAACTTCGTCGACCGCGGCCTGCTCTCGGTCGTCGCCCCGCAGATGAAGCCGGAGCTGGGCATCTCCGACACCGCGTTCGGCCTGCTCACCGGCTTCGGCTTCGCCCTGCTCTACACCTTCGTCGGCATCCCGCTGGCCCAGTTCGCCGAGACCCGCCACCGGGTCTGGATCATGACCGTCTGCGTGGCGCTCTGGTCGGCGATGACCGCGCTCTGCGGCCTGGCCGCCGAGATCACCATCGGCTCGATCACCATCGGCGCTTTCTGGGTGCTCCTGGCCTGCCGCGTGGGCGTCGGCATCGGCGAGGCCGGCTGCACCCCGCCCGCCAACTCCCTGATCGCCGACTACTATCCGCCGAAATCGCGATCGACCGCTCTCGGCTACTACGCCATGGGCGTGACGCTCGGCGGCCTCCTGGCCAACCTGATCGGCGGACCGGTCACCGACGCCTTCGGCTGGCGGGCCGCCTTCTTCGTCCTGGGCGTGCCCGGCGTGCTCGTGGCCATCGTCCTGAAGCTCACCGTGAAGGAGCCGCCGCGCGGCTACACCGACCCGCCCGGCACGGTGCGCCGGGACCGGCCGAAGTTCTCCGACGGCCTGAAGGAGCTGGCCTCGAAGCCCTCGTTCTGGACCATGACCGTGGCGGCGACCATCGCCGCCTTCTGCGGCTACGGCATCGCCTCCTTCCAGTCGCTGTTCCTGAACCGCAGCTTCGGCCTCTCGGCCGGCGAGGCGGCGGTGATGATCAACGCGCCCGTGGCGCTCTCCTCGGCGGTGGGCACCTTCGCCACCGGCTGGCTGGCCGAGAAGCTGGCCAAGCGCCACCCCAACGCCATCGCCTGGCTGGCCGGCATCGGCCTGACGGCCAGCGTACCCTTCTATTTCTGGGCCTTCACGACCCACAACCTGCTGTTCGCCGCCATCGGCCTCTGCATCGGCGGGGCCATCAAGTACGGCTACCTGGCGGCCCAGTACACGATCGGCCAGGGCGTGGTCTCCGCCCAGGTGCGCGCCGTCTCCACGGCCATCCTGCTGTTCGTGGTGAACCTCCTGGGCTACGGCCTGGGGCCGCTGTTCATCGGCGCGCTCAGCGACCTGATCTTCACCCTGCAGGTGGCCGACCTCGGCGCCGCCGACCTCACCCGCAAGGCCTGCGAGGGCGCCGCCCGCGCCGCGCTCGCCGCCGCCCAGCAGGACGTCTGCGCCATCGCCCACCCGCAGAGCCTGCAGCGCTCCATGCTGATCACCGCGGCCCTCTACGCCGTGGGCGGGATGTTCTTCTTCCTCACCTGCCGCTGGCTCCGCCGCGACATGGTGGCGAAATAGCCGCGCCCAGCAAAACCGCTCGTCATGGCCGGGCTTGTCCCGGCCATCCATCGCCACGACGCATGGGAGCAGGCCCGCAGGCGTCGCCGTCGAGCCCGCGTGCCCCGGCGCCGCGCTCATGGATCCCCGGGACAAGCCCGGGGATGACGGCTTCAGGAGGCGGGTTTGCCCGCCTGCGCCGCGATCCAGGCGTTCACGTGGGCGTCGACCACGTCGAGCGGCACGGCCCCGTTCTCCAGCACCGCGTCATGGAAGGCGCGCAGGTCGAACTTCGGGCCCAGGGTCTGCTCGGCCTTGCCCCGCAGTTCGCGGAACTTCAGCTCGCCCAGCTTGTAGGCCAGGGCCTGGCCGCTATCGACCATGTAGCGGTGCACCTCGGCCTCGATGTTGGCCCGGGAGAGCGCCGTGTTCTCGAGCATGAATTCGATGGCCTGCTCGCGGGTCCAGCCCTTGGAGTGCAGGCCGGTGTCGACCACCAGCCGGCAGGCCCGCCACATCTCGTAGGACAGCCGGCCGAAGTCCTTGGCCGGCGTGTCGTAGAGGCCCATGTCGATCCCCAGCCGCTCGGAATAGAGGCCCCAGCCCTCCGAGAAGACCGTGAACGACACCGCGTGGCGGCGGAACTCCGGCAGGTCCAGCTCCTGCTGCAGGGCGAGCTGCTGGTGGTGGCCCGGCACCGCCTCGTGCACCGTCAGCGCCGGCATCTCGAACAGCGGCCGCTGGTCCAGCTTGGTGGTGTTGACGTAGTAGACGCCCGGCAGCCCCGCCTCGAGCGAGCCGCGGTTGTAGTAGGCCGTGGTGGTGCCCGCCGCGATCGAGGCCGGCACCTCCTTCACCGTGTAGGGCATGCGCGGCAGCCGGCCGAACAGCTTGGGCATCTCGCCGTCGATTTTCTTGGCCAGGAACGAGGCCTCGCGCATCAGTTCGTCGGCGGACTTCGGATAGTACTGCGGGTCGGTGCGCAGGTGCTCGGCATAGGCCCGCCGGTCGCCCTTGAAGCCCGAGCGCTTCACCACCTGGTCCATCTCGGCGCGGATGCGCGCGACCTCCGACAGGCCCAGCCGGTGGATCTCGTCCGGCGTCCGCTCCGTCGTGGTCATCAGCCGGACCTTGTAGGCGTACCACTCGCGCCCGCCCGGCATGCCGGCGTCGCCGTGGTCCTTGCGGCAGCGCGGCTGGTACTCGCCCACGTAGAAGCTCTGGAAGTCCCGGTAGGCTGGGACCACCGCGGTGGCGATCAGCTCGCGGGCCCGCGCCGACATCGCCTGCCAGTCGGCCTCCGGGATGTTCGTGGGCCTGGCCTTGCGGAACGGGGCGTAGAAGTCCGAGGCCGTCGGGTCGGCGACGATGTGGGTCGCGATCGAGCGCTCGAACCCGGCCATCGCCGCGCAGGGGTGGGTGGCGCCGGCCTTCACCAGGCTGCGGGTCGTCTCGATGGCCTTGCGGTTGTACGCCGGATAGGCCGCCAGCCGGGCGAGGTAGTCCTCGTGGTCGGCCTTGTTGAACAGCGGGAACTCCTCGGCCTCGCGGGCGAACTGCAGGTGCCAGCCGCGGCGGTTGGAGAACAGCTGCGCCCGCTGGACGTGCCGGTTGCGCTCCACCTGGTCGGCCAGGTCGCGCCGGAGGATCTGCAGGTCGATCCGGTCGGCGGGCGACAGCTCCGCGGCCGGGATGGCGTCCAGCCGCGCGATGAAGGCGGCCGCCTCGCGGGCCTCGGCGTCCATGCCGGCCAGCGACGGGTCGCCCAGCTCGCGGGCGTACTGCTTGTGGCCGAGCAGCCGCGCCTGGCGCGGGTTGGTCCGCAGGTGCCACGCCCAGTGGTCGGCCAGCACCTGCTGGAACGCCTCGCCGGCCGGGGCGGCCTGCGCGCTCGCCAGGGGCGCGCCCGTCACGGCCGCCGCCAGCATCAACGCCCGGATCATCCCACCCTCCCCCGCTCTACAGGCCGGGGAGGAGACGACGGGCGCCCCCGGCGGTCAAGCCGGGGACGCCCGCCCGCGTCGGGGAGGCGACGTCCTTAGAACTCTTCCCAGCTGTCGGAAGCCGGGGCCGGCGCGGGCGCGGGCTTGCGCGCCGCGCCGCCCGGGCCCGTGGTCTTCATGGCGGTGACGGTCTGCTGGGCCTTGCGGACCGGCGCCGCCTTCCCGGACTCCACGATGGCGCTCACCTGGAAGCGGGCGACGGAGCTGTCCAGCACGTCGGCCTCGTGGCTCAGCGCGTGGCTGGCGGCGGTGGATTCCTCCACCATCGCGGCGTTCTGCTGGGTCAGCTGGTCCATCTGGTTGACGGCGGTGTTCACCTCGCCGATGCCGCGCGACTGCTCCTGGGCGCCCGTGGCGATCTCGCTCACCAGGCTGTCGATCTGCGCCACGCGCTCGACGATCCGCTGCAGGAACTCGCCGGTCTGGTCGACCAGCGCCACGCCGCGGCCCACCTGGGCGCTGGAGGTGCTGATCAGAGTCTTGATCTCCTTGGCCGCGTCGGCCGAGCGCTGGGCCAGCGCCCGCACTTCCGAGGCGACCACGGCGAACCCGCGGCCGGCCTCGCCCGCGCGGGCCGCCTCGACCCCGGCGTTGAGCGCCAGGAGGTTGGTCTGGAAGGCGATCTCGTCGATCACCCCGATGATGTTGCTGATCTCCTTGGCCGAGCCCTCGATCTCGCTCATGGCGGCCACGGCCTCGGAGACGACCGAGCCGCTCGACTGGGCGTCCTCGCGCGCCGACTGCACCACGCCGGCGCACTGGGTGGCGCTGGAGGCCGAGGCCTTCACCGTGGCGGTGATCTCCTCGAGCGCCGCGGCGGTCTCTTCCAGGTTCGCGGCCTGCTGCTCGGTCCGGCGCGACAGGTGGTCGGCGGCCGTGGCCATCTCGCTGGAGCCGGCGCGGATGGCGCGCACATTGCCCAGCACCACGGCCATGGCGCTTTCGAGCTGGCCGATGGCGCCGTTGAAGTCGGCCTTCAGCTTCTCGTACTCGGCCGGGAAGGCGATATCGATGCGGTGGCGCAGGTCGCCCTCGCTCAGCCGCTCCAGCCCCTCGCCCAGCGCGGCCACGACGCCCGACAGCTCGGCCGCCGCCTTGGCCTTGGCCGCCTCGTTGCGCGCCCGCTCCTCGTCCGCGGCCTTGCGCTGCTCGGCGGTCAGGCCTTCGAGCCTGAGCTTCTCGACCCCAGCGTCCTTGAACACCGACACCGCGTCCGACATCAGGCCGAGCTCGTCGCGGCGGCCCTGGGCCGGCACCTCGACGGTGTAGTCGCCCGACGCCAGCTTGCGCATGGCCTCGGTCAGCGCGGTCACCGGCCGGGCGATGGCGCGGGTCAGCAGGATGCCGAGCGCCGTGGCGATTAGCACCGCGAGCCCGATGCAGGCGGCGAGCGTGATGTAGGCGGTGCGCGTCACGCTCGCCTGGCGGGCGACCAGCGTCTCCATCCGCTTGTTGGTGCTCTCGTAGAGCGCCTCGATGCCGTCCTCGGCCGGCGCGATCAGGCCGTCGGCGGCGCCGTCCGGCCCCACCATGTCCACGGCCTGCTGGAGGGTCAGCGGATCGTCGGCCAGCACCTTGCCGGCGACGACGATCTGGTCGTGCCACTTGTCGGCGGCGACGCCCACGCCCTGCAGCACCTTCTGGTCTTCGGGACGGTCGGCCAGCAGGGCCGCCCCCGCCTCCAGGCGCTTCTTGAAGTTGCCCCGGTGCTTGGCGACCCGCTCCATGTAGTACACGTCCCGCGACAGCAGATAGCCGCGGTAGCTGTTCTCCTGGCGGGCCAGGTAGAACTTGGCCTGCTCCAGCGTGGCGATGACCTCGTTGGCCTTCGCCGTCTGCGCGCGCGCCGCGCCCAGGGTGTTCAGCGTGTAGAAGGTCCACCCGCCCATGCCCACGAGGGTGAGCACCACCGCCGCGAAACCGACGGTCAGCTTGCGGGAGATACGCAGGTTATCGAAAAGCATAGCTTGATAACTTTTCTTCGGTTTGCCGGAGCATTCCTCAGACACTACTCAGGCGAGTCCGAATAAGCGGTTACCCTCTACGCGGATTAACTCAGACATTTGTTCCGATGATCGGTCGGTCTTCCGACATTCGCGGCGCGCCTAATGGCGGAACCATCCCGCCATCACGCACGCCGGCCGGCCGTCGCGGACGCTGACCGTCACCCGCTGCGCCGCGCCCGGCTGGTAGAACACCGTCCCCTCGGCCGTGGTGACGCCGACGCCCGCGGGCCCGCTGAACTGGCAGACGGGGTAGGTGCGCCGCTGGAACGGTCCGCCCGCGTCCAGGGTCACGCAGCTCACATGCCCCGACTGCCGCGCGAAGCGGACCTTCTGGTAGCTGAACACCTTCGCCGGCTTGCGGCCGACCACCGCCGGATCCAGCGCCGCCACCTGCGGGCACGCCGGCCCGGAGATCGTCCAGTCCGCCTCCACCGCCCGCCGGTCCAGCCAGGTGGTCAGGATCACATAGGCCGGGATGCTCGCCGCCCCCAGCACCACGGCCACCATGCCCAGCGACTGCAGGACGGTGAGCCGCCCTTCCGCCGGGGTTCGTGAGCCGCCTGGTCGCGCCGCATCCCTCATCCCCCGACTTGACCCCAGATCCGCGGCCGGCACAACTACATCTGTAATTTTCCTGGACCGGACAGCAGAACGGCCGGGGGTGGCCCGGCCGTTCTCCTCAATTCCGATCGGGTGGGGCGGTCGCTAGTGGCCGCCCTTGTTCTTCTTCAGGTCCTGGCCATTCTGCTGCATGCGCTGGCCGTCGTCCTGACGGGAGCCCTGCTGGCCTTTCGGGTCCATCTGCTGACGACCGCCGGCCTGCTGCTGCCGGCCCTGGTTCATCTGGTCGTTGTTCATCTGGTTGTTGTTGGCCATCGGTACGCCTCTCTTACTGCGGCGTCCTGTGGACGCCAGGAGCGCCCGACCAACCGGCGGGCCTTGCGGCTTGTTCCCCCGATCGCGCGGCCCCTATCGCGCGGGCGCGAGAGTCCCGCTAGAAGGCGCCCCATGAGCGCCGCGCCCTCGAAGACCCTCGCCGAAACCGCCGCCGAGTTCGGGCTGAAGCCCGAGGAATACGACCTGATCGTCCAGCGCCTGAACCGCGAGCCGAACCTCGTGGAGCTGGGCGTCTTCTCGGTCATGTGGTCCGAGCACTGCTCCTACAAGTCGAGCCGCAAGCACCTCGGCAAGTTCCCCACCAAGGGCCCCCGCGTCATCCAGGGCCCGGGCGAGAACGCCGGCGTCATCGACATCGGCGACGGCCAGGCCTGCATCTTCAAGATGGAGAGCCACAACCACCCCTCCTACATCGAGCCCTACCAGGGCGCGGCCACGGGCGTCGGCGGCATCATGCGCGACGTCTTCACCATGGGCGCGCGGCCGGTGGCCCTGCTCAACGCCCTGCGGTTCGGTGATCCCAGCCATCCGAAGACCAGGCGGCTCGTCTCCGGCGTCGTCTCCGGCATCGGCGGCTACGGCAACTGCGTGGGCGTCCCCACGGTGGCCGGCGAGACCAACTTCCACCGCGGCTACGACGGCAACATCCTGGTCAACGCCATGTGCGTGGGCCTGGCCGACGCCGACAAGATCTTCTACTCGGCGGCTCCGGCCCCCGGTCTCTCGGTGGTCTACTTCGGCTCCAAGACCGGCCGCGACGGCATCCACGGCGCGACCATGGCCTCGGCCGAGTTTGACGAGGCCTCCGACGAGAAGCGCCCCACCGTCCAGGTCGGCGACCCGTTCGCCGAGAAGCTCCTCATCGAGGCCACGCTGGAGCTGATGGCCTCCGGCGCGGTCGCCGCCATCCAGGACATGGGCGCCGCCGGCCTCACCTCCTCGTCCGTGGAGATGGCCGGCAAGGGCGACGTCGGCATCGAGCTCGACCTCGACGCCGTGCCCCAGCGCGAGGAGGGCATGACCGCCTACGAGATGATGCTCTCGGAGAGCCAGGAGCGGATGCTGGCCATCCTCAAGCCCGGCCGCGAGCGCGACGGCCACGCCATCTTCGAGAAGTGGGGCCTCGACGCCGCCATCATCGGCAGGACCACCGACACCGGCCACATGGTCCTGAAGCACAAGGGCGAGGTGGTCTGCGACGTGCCGCTGGCCCCGCTATTCGACGACGCCCCGCTCTACGACCGCCCCTGGGTCGCGCCCGCGCCGCAGCCGCGCCTCACCGCCGCCGACGTGGCCGCGCCCGCCGACTGGAAGGCCGCCGTCCTGACCCTGATGTCGGCCCCTGACATGGCCTCCAAGCGCTGGATCTGGGAGCAGTACGACCGCCACGTCATGGCCGACACCCTCGAGGACTCGGCCACCGGCGCCGACGCCGGCGTCGTGCGCGTGCACGGCGGCCGCAAGGCGCTGGCCATGACCTCCGACGTCACCCCGCGCTACGTCCAGGCCGACCCCTACGAGGGCGGCAAGCAGGCCGTCGCCGAGGCCTGGCGCAACCTCACCGCCGTGGGCGCCACGCCCATCGCCATCACCGACAACCTGAACTTCGGCAATCCCGAGCGGCCCGAGATCATGGGCCAGATCGTCCGCGCCATCGAGGGCATGGCCGAGGCCTGCGCGGCCCTCGACTTCCCGGTCGTGAGCGGCAACGTCAGCCTCTACAACGAGACCAATGGCCAGGCCATTCCGCCGACGCCGACCGTCGGCGGCGTGGGCCTCCTGGCCGACTACGCCCGCCGCGCCGACTTCGGGAGCATGAAGCCCGGCGACCGGCTGGTGCTGGTCGGCGAGACCCGCGGCGAGCTCGGCGCGTCCATGTACCTGCGCGAATGCCTCGGCCGCGAGGAGGGCGCTCCGCCGCCCGTCGACCTCGCCGCCGAGCGCCGCCACGGCGACTTCGTCCGCAGCCTGATCCAGAGCGGCCAGGCGCACGTGGTCCACGACCTCTCCGACGGCGGCCTGATCGCCGCCGCGGCCGAGATGGCGCTGGCCTCCGACGTCGGCGCCCAGCTGAAGGCGCCCGACGAGCTCCCCGCCCACGCCTTCCTGTTCGGCGAGGACCAGGGCCGCTACCTCGTCGCCACCCGCGCCGCCGACGCCCTCCTGGCCGCCGCCGAGGCGGCCGGCGTCCCGGCCCACGTGGTCGGCGAGGCGGGCGGCGACGTGCTCGCCGTCCCCGGCCTCTTCAGCCTCGCCCTGTCCGAGCTCCGCACCGCCCACGAGGCCTGGATGCCGGCCTACATGGAAGGCCGATGAGCGAACCGCGCCACGTGGCGCTCGCCCGCGCCCTGGTCGGCGAGCCGGGCTCCCGCCACGAGATCCCGACGCCGGCGGCGATCCTCGACCTCGACGCCTTCGAGGCCAACCTCGCCCTGATGGCCGGGCGCGCCAAGGCGGCCGGCGTGGCGCTTCGGCCGCACGCCAAGTCCCACAAGTCGGCCTGGATCGCCTACCGCCAGTTCGAGGCGGACGCCGCCGGCGTCTGCTGCGCCAAGCTGGCCGAGGCCGAGGCGCTGGAGGCCGCCGGCATCGGCTCGATCCTGCTCACCTCGCCGATCACCGGGACGATGAACGCCGAGCGCGCCGCCTGGCTCGCCCGCGAGATGCCCGACTTCCGGCTGGTCGTGGACCACCCCGACGGCGTCGCCGAGCTGGCTGCCGCCGAGACCCCGATGCAGGTGCTGATCGACGTGGACGTGGGCCTCGGCCGCACCGGCGTCGCCGACGCCCACCACGCCGCCGACCTCGCCCGCGCCATCCTGCGCCACCCGCGCCTGCGGCTCCTGGGGGTGCAGGGCTACGGCGGCCACTGGCAGCACATGGCCGACGCCGCCGCCCGGCGCGAGGCCGTGGCCCAGGGCATGGCCCGGCTGCGCGACGCCATCGAGGCGGTCCGCGGGGTCGGCGGCGAGGTCGAGGTGGTCACCGGCGGCGGCACCGGCACCTTCCAGGCCGACGTCGAGCTCGGCGTGCTGAACGAGCTGCAGCCCGGCTCCTACCTGTTCATGGACCGCGAGTACCGCGAGGCGCTGGACGGCGAGCCGGCCGGCGACTTCCGCCAGGCCCTGTTCGTGGCCACCACGGTGATCAGCGCCAACCATCCCAAGTGGGTGACCCTCGACGCGGGCCTGAAGGCGCTGTCCACCGACGGCCCCCTGCCCGCCGTCGCCACCCCCGGGTTCGAGGACGCCGCCTACGGCTTCTTCGGCGACGAGCACGGCCGCCTCGTCCGCCCCGCCGGCCGCCACCTCCGCCGCGGCGACCGCCTCGACCTGGTCCCCGGCCACATCGACCCCACCATCGACCGCCACGACCGCCTCTGGGCCGTCCGCGGCGACGTGCTGGAAGCGATCATCCCGGTCGATGCGAGGGGGGCGAGCCAGTAGCGCGCCGTCCGTGTCTTCCGTGGTTCCCCCGATCCGCTAAGCTCCGCCGCATGACCCCCGCTCCCGCCGACCTCGCCGAGCGCCGCATCCAGGTCGTGCGCGACCACATGCATCTGGAGACCGTCCACGACTGGGACGGGGTCATCGCAACCTTCGACCACCCCCGCTACGAGATGTACGGCTCCGGCGCGGTGTTCGACGGCGAGGCCGCCGTGCGCGGCTATTTCGCGGCCTCCCGCACGCCCTTCCCCGACCAGGGCAACGAGATCATCGCCATCGCGCACGCCGGCGACACCGTGCTCGTGGAGTTCTGGCTGACCGGGACCCACCTCGGCCCCCTGAAGCTCAAGGGCCGCACCGTCGAGCCCACCGGCCGGACCTTCCGCGTCCGCATGGCCGCGAGCTTCGAGTTCACGCCCGGCAGCGACCGCATCCTCTGCGAGCGCCCCTACTTCGACCCGGCCGCCGTCACCCGCGCCCTCGGCCTCACCTGACCGCCTCTCCGCTCATCCCGGCGAAAGCCGGGACCCAAGCTGAATCCGCCGCGGCCGGACACCCGAATGCGGACGCGCCGAAGGTCCGCAGCGGGTGCGCAGTCGTCTTTGCTCAGCCGCTCCTCCCCAGCCGCATACCGGTTCATGTCAGCCACCGCCGCGACAAAGGCCTCACGGATCTCTGTTTGAGAGAAACGCTGGTCCCAGAGCTCGGTCATGAGCGTGTTGACCACAACATCTAAGGCCCCCGCGCTTACCGACGCCCCCATTTCTCGGAGGTGACGACAGCGGGCCGCCAAGTCCGCGGCCACGTTGAAGGCGCCAAAAAGCGCCCGCTCCTCTTCTGTTAGGTTGTCTGCAGGTTGTGTTGGCACTCGTGACGATCCTTATCGGCGCAGCCACCCTAGCAGGGGCCGCGCATCCGGACAGCCGACGCAGGAAGGCTCCGCAATGGGTGGTGAGCGGACCACCCCGACCACCTTCACCCTGGCGGACCAGACGATAGATGGGATTGGCCGGACGGCGACCCGTTGAGCCTCAGATATTGGCTGGGGACGGGATTCCCGGATCGAGGGTGATTTCCAGCTCTCTCCCTTCGATCACGCCCCCCAGCCCGTAGGCGGGTTCGATCTCCATGCGAAACTGCGCGTCCAGACCGCGGCCTATCGTTATCGCCATGACCGCGTTTTGATGATTGAAGCCATCAAGCCGAAGTTGGGTGAGATCGCGGAAGACGAACGTGACGACCACGTGCTTGGTGCAAACAAAATATCCATCTGCATCGACCTCATTCGTGATCTCGAAGCCGTGAACACGCACGGAGCAGGTAGCTCCCTCTCGGTCCAGCGCCACTTCAAGCACCTCGCCATCATGGAAGCGTGGTGCATAGCCAAACCATTCGACGAGTTCTGGCCCTCCAGGCAGTCGGGTGAGCAGGTCGATGTCCACTTGGGATCCCTTCTGACAGCGAGGTTAAGCGCTGCGTCTGCCCTCGGCTATGGGTCGAGCCGACGTTCGCCCCGCGGCCGCGGAACAGGCTCCCAACGGCCGCTATGGGTAGCGAGCGACCGTCGTCGCTATCTGCGGCAGTTGAAGGAGGGATCGTCGAGCCAGCCCCGCGCAGCCGCTCGGTGGCCCTCTGTTGATCCGGCTCTGGCCTCTTCCTGCATGATCCGGCGAGCGCCCGCACAGTCCGATGATGAGAGCTCCACCGCCCAGTTCAAGCGTGCGGTTTCATGCCCCTGCGACGCCGCGAGGGAAAGCCAGCGTCGCTTTTCCCGCTGATCATGTGCGAAGTTCCGAGGGCTGCGGTCCTCTCCCCCGGCCATGCCGTAATACTGCGCCAGGCGGAACGACGCCTCGGCGTCTCCATTGGTGGCTCGCCGGATCAGTCGCTCCCTTTCGACAGCAGCCAATGTGTAGGCAGCACCAGTGTCCGCGGAGGGTATCGAAGCTTCGGCCGGCGCTTCGCGACAGCTCGCCAGAAGCGGAGCGCAGAGGACGATCGTGACAAACAGACGGATCATCCCGATAGCTAGGCTTGCTCTCCCAGGGTCCGCAACCGACCCACTGCAGACCTCCTGCGTTGAGCCGCATCAGCCAGACCTGCCCCTGAAGCCCATGGCCAGCATTCTGCCTGCCGGGCCAGGCGTCTCAAGGACGAGCGCGCAGCGCTCGCCGCGGAGCGGCGCGCCAGGGGCGCGTCCTTGACACGCCTCTCCCGGCAGGCTCGCGATCCACCATGGACTTAAGGGCGGGACGGGCGAGGTCGCCCGCCATGCGACGAGCGGACGTTCCGAACCTCAGCTCTAGATGGACGGCCGACCTCGACGCCTAGTCACCGGCTGCGTGGTAACGCAGGACGCCGGCTATTCTGGATCCGCCGCTCGCGCCCCCGCTCCTGTCGCTGGCGTGATTGATGCCGTCGACGACGGGCACCTCCGCAAAATCGAAGGGACTCACCCCTTCGATGCAGGCCGCGTTCACGCCGAACTGTCTGGGATTGGAGCGCCGCTGATGATGGGTGTAGATTCCACAGACGGAGCAGAAATAGTGCCGGGCGACTTTGGTATTGAATTGATACTCGGTCAGTGTGTCCTGGCCCGAGACTATCTTCAGACCGTCAAGCTCCGCTGAAACGGCCACGGCCCCGCGCATCCGGCAAAACGAGCAGTCGCAACGAAGCGCCGTGTTCAAGCCGTCGGTCAGCTCTATCTCAAATCGGACGCTTCGGCAGTGGCAAGCCGCTTGAACAACCGTTCCCCTCGTCATCGCCATCCCTTCGACTGCAACGTCCCGAATATGCCCTGATCCTGCGGCCAACAAGCGGACGTTCCAAAGGTCTCAGATGGGTCGAACGCGGACGTCAGCTATGGGTGGAAAGCGGACCTCTCCCGCTCTGCTCAAAGCCGCGCTAGCCTCCGGGCATGAAGAACCATGGCGTCCGGTTGTTGGGGCTGCTTGGAATCTCGCTGCTTGCAGGCTGCTCGCCGCAAAGGGACGAAGCAGCGCAGCAGCTAGAATTGCCGCGAGCTGCTCTGCAGAAGGGCCGCGATGCCTTTGACATCGCGCTGCCGACGGGCTGCAGGATGACTTCCACTGAAACCCAAATGGATTTTCAGGTGTTCCGCGTCCTATGCGGTGAGGTGCCCTACGCAGCCGTTTACGTGGGTAACGCTGCGGACGCATCGATTCCGCGAAGTCGCCTGCTGCCAACTCCGTTCAGCTGGCCACGCGAGGTCCAAGCGTGGAGCCTCTCGGTCCCGAACGACCAAGATCGTGCGGATCAGATCGCTGCCTCGGTACGGGTCCGCAATCCAACTTGAATGTCGCTCAGGGGCGAAAGCAGCCCTCCTCCCTTCTCCCTTCACCCATCCAGACCGTCATCGGCTCCGCTTGGGTCCCGGCTTTCGCCGGGATAAACGGATCTCGGGGAAGGCGGCGGTGAGAGGGCGACCGCCAAGCACACCAAGGCGCAAAGTCGCGACAGCCGCGCCATCGGCCTACGAACCACACGAACCCCACGAACCCCGGCCCCTTCGTGGTCTTCGTGTCCTTGGTGGTTCAAACGGCTCCGCCCCCGTCCGTGTGGTCCGTGTAGTCCGTGGTTCCCCTTCACCCGGTCGCAGCCACGGCCAGGCACGACCCGGTAACCTTACGGCTGGATCATGCGGCCGCGCGCTGGCAGCTTGGGCGCCTAGGACGAACACACCCGCCATGGCGCCCCTTCCGAGACGCACCCCTGACGCCTTGCCGGGCCCGGAGCCGGACATCGCCGGCTTCTTCGCCGTGTCGCTCGACATGCTGTGCATCCGCGACGCCGACTTCCGGTTCGTGAAGGTGAACCCCGCCTGGGAGACGGCGCTCGGCTACCGCGTCGAGGAGCTGGAGGGCCGGCCGATGCTGGACTTCATCCACCCCGACGACCGGCCGGCCAGCCACGGCCACATGCAGCGGCTGGAGCGCGAGACCGAGGTCGACGGCTTCATCAACCGCTACCGGTGCCGCGACGGCTCGTACCGTCACCTGGAATGGCGCGCCCGCCGGGTCGGCGACCTGGTCTATGGCGTCGCCCGCGACGTCACCGAGCGGCTGGCCATCGAGGCCGAGATGGCCGCCGCGCGCGCCGCGGCCGAGGCGGCCAACCGCGCCAAGAGCGACTTCCTGGCCAATATGAGCCACGAGATCCGCACGCCGCTGAACGGGGTGATCGGCGTCGCCGCGGCGCTGGCCCAGACCGAGCTCGCCGACCACCAGCGCGAGATGGTCGAGCTGATCGCCCGCTCGGGCGGCACGCTCGAGCGGCTGGTCTCCGACATCCTCGACCTCTCCAAGATCGAGGCCGGCCGGCTGGAGATCGAGGTGCGCCCGTTCGACCTCCGGGCCGAGCTGGACGGGGTGGTGGAGGTCTTCCGCCTGCGCGCCGAGGACAAGGGGCTCGCCTTCCGCGCGGAGCACGGCGCGGCGGCCCGCGGCGAGTTCCTCGGCGACGCCGTGCGGCTGAAGCAGGTGGCCGGCAACCTGCTCTCCAACGCGGTGAAGTTCACCGCGCACGGCGAGGTGGCGGTGCGGCTGGATGTCGAGGACGGCTGTGCCGGCGCCCCGGCCCGCCTGACCCTGGAGGTCCGCGACACCGGCGTCGGCTTCGACGAGGCCTTCGCCGCGCGGCTGTTCCAGCGCTTCAGCCAGGCCGACACCTCCATCACCCGCCGGTTCGGCGGCAGCGGCCTGGGTCTCTCCATCAGCCAGGCGCTCGCCGAGATGATGGGCGGCGAGCTGCAGGCCGCCTCGGTCCCGGGCCGCGGCAGCGTCTTCCGTCTCGTCCTGCCCCTGCCGCGCCACCGCCCGCTCGCCGAGTACGACGCCGGCTCCGCCGCGCCGGAGCCGCCGTCGGCGCTCGCCCTGCCGGAGCGCGCCGGCCCGCTGCGCATCCTGCTGGCCGAGGACCATCCGACCAACCGCCGCGTCGTGGAGCTCATCCTGCAGCCGCTGGGCGTGGAGCTCGTCGCCGTGGAGGACGGCGCCCTGGCCCTCGAAGCCTATCGCGCCGGGACCTTCGACCTGGTGCTGATGGACATGCAGATGCCGGTGATGGACGGCCTGGCCGCCACCCGGGCGATCCGCGGCCACGAGACGGCCGCCGGCGCGCCGCGCACCCCGCTGATCGTGCTCAGCGCCAACGCCATGCGCCAGCACCGCGAGGACGCCCGCGCCGCCGGCGCCGACCTGCACCTGGCCAAGCCGATCACCGCCCGGGCGCTCGTCGAGGCCATGGCCCGCGCGCTGGAGCCGGCGGCCTAGTCCCCGACCGCGCGGCCCAGCAGCTCCAGCGCCGCCGCCGCGAAGGCCCGCATGTTGGCCGAGCGGTCGTCCGAGCCGGTCTCGATGGTGATCACCTGCTCCACGGGGCCGGAGATCGCCACGCAGGTGTGGCCGGGCGCGTCGCCGTAGGGATTGCCGGTCGGCCCCGCCGCCCCGGTCTCCGAGACGCCCCAGGTCGCCCCGAACCGCTCCCGCGCCGTGCGGGCGAGCAGCAGCGCGTAGGGCTCGCTGGCCGAGCGCATGCCGGCCAGCGCCTCCTTGGGGATCTCCATCAGCATCACCCGGGCCTTGGGCGTGTAGACCACCGCGCCGCCCAGGTAGTATTTCGACGCCCCCGGCACGGCGAGCAGGGCCGCCGAGATGAGGCCGCCCGACGAGCTCTCCGCCACGGCCACCGTCTGCCCGGCCGCCTTCAGCCGCTCGCCCACCCCGCCCGCGATCCGTTCCAGCTCGTCCACGCTCGTCCCCCTTGGCTCGCGCCCCGTTCGGGGCCCATGATGGCCGCCTATTTCCAAGAAGACCATTTCACGGGAGGAATTTGATGGACGCCCAATCGCAGTGGACGGGCCTGGACGCCGGCCGGCTGGAGCGGATCACCGACCACCTGGAGCGCAACTACATCGGGAACGGCAAGATCGCCGGCTGCCAGGTCACCGTCGCCCGCCACGGCCACATCGCCTATGCGAAGAACTTCGGCCTGATGGACCGCGAGCGGGGCAAGCCCACCGCCGACGACACCATCTACCGCATCTATTCCATGACCAAGCCGATCACCTCGGTCGCCCTGATGACCCTGTACGAGCAGGGCCATTTCCAGCTCAACGACCCGGTCAGCCGCTTCGTCCCCTCCTGGAAGGACCACCGCGTCTGGACGAGCGGCGAGGGCGACGTCATGCAGACCGAGCCGGCGCACCGGCCGATCAGCTTCCGCGACGTGCTCTCCCACACCGCCGGCCTGACCTACGGCGGCGGCCTGCCGGGCGTCGGCGTCCAGCACCCGATCGACCACATCTACCGCTCGCTGAAGATCCGCTCCTTCGACGCGCCCGACAGCATGCAGGTGTTCCTCGACAAGCTGGGCCAGGTGCCGCTGCGCTACCAGCCGGGCACGGCCTGGATGTACTCGCTGGCCACCGACGTCTGCGGGGCGCTGGTCGAGGTGATCTCCGGCAAGCCGCTGGCCCAGTACCTCGACGAGGTGATCTTCCAGCCGCTCGGCATGACCGACACCGCCTTCCAGGTCGCGCCGGACAAGGCCCACCGCTTCGCCGCCAACTACCAGCGCGGGGCCGACAAGCAGCTGAAGCTGATCGACGACCCGGAGAAGAGCGCCTTCCTCCGCGAGCCCGGCTTCAAGTCCGGCGGCGGCGGCCTGACCGGCACCAGCGCCGACTACCTGCGGTTCTGCGAGATGCTGCGCCGCGGCGGCGAGCTGGACGGCCAGCGGATCCTCGGGCCCCGCACCATCGAGCTGATGCACATGAACCACCTGCCCGGCGGCAAGGACCTCACCCAGGTGGCCCTCGGCTCCTTCTCCGAGACCGCCAACGAGGGCGTCGGCTTCGGCCTGGGCTTCGCCTCCACCCTCGGCCAGGTGGAGACCGGCGCGCTCGGCGCCGGCGACTACTACTGGGGCGGGGCGGCCTCGACCATCTTCTGGGTCGACCCGAAGGAGGACCTCTCCGTCGTCTTCATGACCCAGCTGATGCCGTCGGGCACCTTCAACTTCCGCGGCCAGCTGAAGAGCATCATCTACTCGTCGATCATCGACTGAACTGGACGTCATGGGCGGACGGGCCTATCCGTCCGCCCATGCCGATGTCCCAACCCGACCTGGAAGCCGCCCTGCGCGAAGGCTTCCCCGACGCCGAGATCGAGGTCTTCGACCTGGCCGGCGACGGCGACCACTACCGCGCCCGGATCGTCTCGCCCGCCTTCCAGGGCCTGCCCCGCGTGCGCCAGCACCAGCTCGTCTACGCCGCGCTGAAGGGCAAGATGGGCGGCGAGCTGCACGCGCTGGCGCTGGAGACCTCCGCGCCCTCCTGACGCGCCGCGCACGGCCGCGCTTGACCCTGGGGACCCCCGTCCCTAGCTCTTGCCCCGAAGTTCCCATTCGCCGAAAGGGCGATCCGCATGACCGACGCCGCCACCGCCAACCCCGTCCACGACTGGATCTCCAAGTCCGTGGCCGAGAACCCCGTGATCGTCTTCATGAAGGGCGAGCCGGAACAGCCCCGCTGCGGCTTCTCCGCCGTGGTGGTGCAGATCCTCGACCACCTGGGCGTGGACTTCGTCGGCGTCGACGTGCTGCAGAGCGAAGCCCTGCGCGAAGGCATCAAGTCCTATTCCGACTGGCCGACCATCCCGCAGCTCTATGTGAAGGGCGAGTTCGTCGGCGGCGCGGACATCGTCAAGGAGATGTTCCAGACCGGCGAGCTGAAGGGCTTCCTGGCCGAACAGGGCGTGCTTACGGCGTGACCCGCCTGCTCGAGCCGCCGGAGGGCCGGCAGGTCTTCACGCGCGGCTTCGAGCCCACCGATGCCGACATCGACGCCAACGGCCACGTGAACAACGTGGTCTACCTGCGCTGGGCGCAGGAGCTGGCCATCGCCCACTGGGAGAGCCGCGCCCCGGCTGAGGCCCAGGCGCAATGGGCCTGGGTGGCGCTGCGCCACGAGATCGACTACCGCCGCGCCCTGCTGCCCGGCGAGACCGCGACCGGCCGCACCTGGGTCTCCGACACCGCCGAGGGCCCCCGCTTCGACCGCTTCGTGCGCATCGACGGCCCCGACGGCGCCATGTGCGCCCAGGTGGCCACCACCTGGGTGCTGATCGACCAGGCCACCGGCCGCCCCCGCCGCGTCCTGCCCTGGATGCTGGAGATGTTCAGCTAGCGGGCGGCGCCCCGTCCTCGGCCTCGTCGGCTTCCGGCTCGGCCTTCGCCTTGCCGGCCAGCAAGGCCCGCGCCTCGGCCGCGAGACGCCCGCCGTGCGGATTGTTGGCCACGGGCTTGAGGATCGCCTCCGCCTCCGCGCCCCGGCCCCTGGCGATCAGCGCCCGGGCGGCCATCACCGAGGTGGCCTGGACCGCCGGCGCGAGGCCGCGCGCCTCCAGCAGCGCATTGACGTCGTTGTCCGTCGGATAGTTCGGCTCCACCGTCCGGCTCTGCGAATAGGCGACCAGGGTGCGGTAGTCCGTCTGGTCGAGCGCATAGGCCTTGGCCAGGTAGGCGCGGCCGGCCCTGAAGCGGGCGACGCGCTCGGCGGGCCTGCGCTCGCCGGCCAGCAGCTGGCCCTGCCCGGCGATCCGCAGCGCCTCGATGTCGTCCGGCGAGGCCTCCAGCCGCCGCCGCAGGATCGCCTCGCCGCGCGCCACGTCGCCGTAGAGGAACTCCGCCTGGGCCAGCGTCAGCTCCGCGAGACGGTCGCCCGCATGGCCCCCGGCGCGGCGGCGGATCGCCCCCAGGTAATGCGGCTGCGGGTCGGCGGCCGCCCCGTCCATCAGCCTCAGGCGGTCGAGCAGCAGATCGTCGGCCGAGTCCGGCAGGCGGCTCACCACCAGCCGGGGCGGCGTGGCCACGCCCCTCAGCATCACCGACCGCAGCTGGCGGTAGGCCCGCAGCTCGCGGGTCAGCGTCTCCAGCGGCGCCCCCGTGGCGGTCTCGAACGCCTTCACCGGCGCCTCGCCCGCGGAGATCGCCCGAAGCGCCCGGTTGAGCTGGTCCGCCCGCGCCGCCGTGCTCTGCATGTAGTGGGTGAGCAGCCAGGCCTGGGCATAGAACTGGCCGCGCCGGTCGCGCGGCAGCTCCCAAACGCGCTTGGAGAGGACGACGTCCAGGGCAAGCCAGTCCTCCTTCAGCAGGGCATAGGCGGACGACGCGTCGGGCGCCCCGAGCGTGATGTCCGCCCCCACCACCTGGGCCGACGCCACGTACTCCGCCCAGCCCTCGACGAACCAGGCCGGATAGGCGACCGGGAAGCGGTCCAGCATGAAGTGGTGGGCGTACTCGTGGAACAGGGTGTCGTCGTAGCGGGCGTTGGCCCGGCTCGCCACGGCCAGGGCGTAGACCCCCTCGGGCCCGGCCCGGTACCAGCCCAGCATGTTCCGCACGCCCGGCCGGACCTGGCGCATCTCCTCGAAGTCGCGGACCAGGTAGATCTCCAGCTTGACCGGCGAGCTCTCCTGCGACGCGGCCGGCGCCAGCCGCTGCAGCAGGCCGTCGAAGGCGGCGAGCTTGGCCGCATACTCGCGCAGCACATGTTCCGGACCGCTGCTGTAGATGATGAAGCGGTCCGCCTCGGCCTTCAGCCAGGCCGCCTGGGCCGGCCCGGCGATCAGCAGCCCGACGGCCGCGGCCAACACGCTCAGGCGCTTCATGAGAGCTCCCCCGATCCCCTGGCCCGAGCCTAGGAACTCCCGGACCGGGCGTCGAGCCCCGGCCGCCTCAGCCCCCCGCCAGCGGGTTGAGCAGCACGACCCGCGCGCCCGGCGGCACGCCCAGTTCGGCCCAGGTGAAGCTCAGCTCCGTGGTCCCGCCGGCGAGCGACCGGCAGGGGTCGAGCCGCCGGCGCCCGAACGCCAGGGTCACCGCCCCGCCCTTGCGCTCCACGTGGAAGGCGAAGTCCGCCTTGCCCGTGCAGCCGCGGCTGGCCACCCGGATCGTCAGCGCCTCGCGCCCGGCCCGCGCCCCCTGGAGCGTCTCCAGCTCCGCCAGCGCCGCGCCGCCCGCCCCCACGACCGTCCGCGGCGCCGTCGCGCACCCGCCAAGCGCCAGAGCGGCCAGGACGAACACCCTGCGATTCATGCCCCCACTCCGCCACACCCGCGCCGCGCGGGGAAGAAAGGAAGGAACCACGGACCACACGGACTACACGGAAGGCCGCTGCGCGGCCGGATTGAACCCCGAAAGCCACGAAGGACACGAAAAGGGCGGCGCCCCCCCGACGCCGCACCACGAGACCCCTGCGCGCCGCCGGCGCGCGATTCAAACCCACACCCCGGCCGGGTCCCGCACGTCCAGCGCGACGCCTTTCGTGGCCTTCGTGCCTTTCGTGGTTCCCCGCCCCGCAGGGGCGCCGTCTTCCGTGTAATCCGTGTCTTCCGTGGTTCCCCTCTCCCGGAGGCGCGCCCAAACGCAGAAGGCCCCGGATCTCTCCGGGGCCCTCGCAAACTCTGAACTCGTCTCGGTAGGTCGGCGTCTTACGACGCGTAGAATTCGACCACGAGGTTCGGCTCCATCTTCACCGGATACGGCACCTCGGCCAGCTCCGGCGCGCGGACGAAGGTCGCCGCCATCGCCTTGCCGTCGACCGTGATGTAGTCCGGCGTGTCGCGCTCGCCCGACTGCAGGGCCTCCAGCACCAGGGCCATGTTGCGCGACCGCTCGCGCACCGAGACCACGTCGCCCGGCTTCACCCGGTAGGACGGGATGTTCACGCGCTTGCCGTTCACCAGCACGTGGCCGTGGTTGACGAACTGGCGGGCGGCGAACGGGGTCGGCACGAACTTGGCGCGGTAGACGATGGCGTCCAGGCGGCTTTCCAGCAGCGCGATCAGGTTCTCGGAGGTGTTGCCCTTGCGGCGGGCGGCTTCCTGGTAGATGCGCGAGAACTGCTTCTCGGTCAGGTTGCCGTAGTAGCCCTTCAGCTTCTGCTTGGCGCGCAGCTGCAGGCCGAAGTCCGACACCTTGCTCTTGCGGCGCTGGCCGTGCTGGCCGGGGCCGTAGGCGCGGGTGTTGATCGGAGACTTCGGGCGACCCCAGATGTTCTCGCCCATCCGGCGGTCGAGCTTGTACTTGGCGCTATGGCGCTTGGACATGATCCACTCTTCATCTGACCCGAGCCGGCGCCCCCGAAGATGAGGGCGCGATTGCAACGGCGGCTTCGCGTCGTCCCGTCATAGGTACCAGCACCGCCCGGGCAAGCCCGGCGGCTGGAAGGGCGCGGTTATGATGGGGGGAGAGGTAGGAGTCAAGGTTGGGGGGCCGATGCACCACTAGATTGTGGCAGAGTGCGAACTAGACTATAGTTCCGCTTTCGTTCTAACTTCGCGTGGGCGACGCACTTGCTGAAGAAGAAGCTCGGATGGATTGGGCTTGGAGCGCTCCTCGTTCTCGCGCTCTGCCTCATTTCGGCTATCGCTGGCGGCGCGCTGAGTCACCGCTTTGGTAGCAGTAGCCACACTATTTCATACGCCGATTTCATCTCCATCATGCTGACGGCCGTCTCGGTCCTGTTGGCCGCGCTCACCATATTCCTCGCCGTCCTCGGTGTGCTCGGATGGGCAGCGATCTCGAATGGTGTACGAAGCCGGACAGAATTCTTCCTCAACGAGGGATTCAAGGAAGGCAATTCGCTCTATTCACTCGTGGAGGCGCGGGTTGCCGCGATTGTCTACAAGGGCATCGCGGCCATTGATGAAGCTGACGACACTTCGGAAAACGGGGAAAAGGCGTAGTGAGCGATCCCCTATTGCACCGCCTAACTGCCGACGAGGCAAATATTGTTGCGCAGTTCACGCAAGAATATCCAGTTAAGGTGGGTGAGCTTGCTCAAACCCTTGGCCTAAGGGTCGTGACAGCTCCATTGGAACCCCGCATCTCTGGCCTGATTCAGCCATCTCGCGAGGCAAAGGCAGGCTTTGAGATTAAGGTCAACAAATACGAGACACCTGAACGGCAGCGTTTTACCATTGCTCACGAGATTGCGCATTATCTACTGCACCGCGATTCGATTGGGAGCGGTGTTGTAGATAGCGTTCTCTACCGATCTAACCTGACCTCTCGCAAGGAAACGGAGGCCAACAGGCTTGCAGCGACAATTGTAATGCCTGCATCATTGGTCGCCAGAGAGGCGAACCGCCTGGGCGGCGCAAGTCGGCCCGGCGTCGCGGAGGAGCTAGCAAGGTTGTTCAGGGTTTCTGGCCCAGCGATGAAGGTCCGGCTTGGGTTGACCTGAGACCATGCTGGAGACCGTCTTCTACTGCCCCATTCTCCACGCGCGCGTCGCCGAGGTGAAAGCGCTCTCCCAACTATCTGGCGCAGCCAAGGACCGGATTTTCCCTGTTATCGTCTGGAGACCGTGGCCTAACGCAAAGTCCCTGGACCGGACTGCCGAGAAGGTCACAGAGGCGATGGGAGGAAGACGCTTCGCGATTGACCTTGATCGGACGAAGTTCAAGAGCACAGAAACTGCAGCAGGCAAGGCATTCGATACCCTCTTTGACCCAGATAACGGCTATGCCAGCTATTATAGGTTAGTAGGCGATCTACCGAGCGCCGTCCCCGTATTGCGATCATCATCGGACAACTTCCAAGATCAGATTGCCCACATTGAGACCCTAGATCGTGGAGTTGTGGTAAGACTAGAATACGGATCAGCCGCGAATAATATCGAGGCCGCACGAACACTCATTCGCGAGACGCCAGATGTCGTCATTCTCGTAGACGCCGGGTGGTCGTCGGATCTATTAGGGCGCGAACTCTGGGCATCTGAAGTAGTACAGTCGATGACCGACGTACGTCCAGAAATCGAACTGATAGTCTCCGGTAGCAGCTTTCCAAATACATTCGCCAACATAAAGGGGAGGGGGCGCATTCCTGTGAAGGAGCGGCGCCTGCACACTCAACTAACGCGCAGGCACAACGCCGCCAACCTCCTGTACGGCGATTGGGGAAGCACCCGCCCCCCCGCAGTCGATGCAGCTCCAATGCGTAATGTTCCACGCATTGACCTGCCTTTTCAGGCGGAATGGCTCTGCTATCGCCAATCGAACGAAGAGGGGTATCCCGAGCTTGCTCGGCAGATGATGGATGACCCTTCGTGGCCCGCTGAGTTAGCCATTTGGGGCACGTACATGATTACATGTACTGCGGATGGACTTCCGGGATCGATCCGCAGTCCAGGTACGGCAGCTGCGGCTCGGATAAACATCCACTTGCACCGCCAAGCATTTGTTGGCGCAGAGGCAGTTCCGGGTGATCCAGAAGAACCATACGTCGACGTAGTTTAAGCGAACGCTTCGGCCGACTGAACCCAACGGTATCCCAATCGTATGCCCTTCGACGCCATCACGATCGACGCCAATGTGGCCTACCGCAATGGTTTCGACTTCGAACACGGCCTGCTTGCGGAGCTTCGACAGTTCGCGCATGGCGAGGTCAAATTCGTTCTCTCCGAAGTCGTGCTGCGAGAGATCCGGAAGGGGATGGCGGCTAAAGCAGTCTCTGCAAGGGACAAGCTTCGGAATGCAATCAAGGACGGCCTGGAGCAAGGCCTCATACCCGCCGAAAAGACGGACGACGTGGCCAAGACTGCGCAGGAGCTTGTAGCCCCGCGACAAGCCGCAGAAGCCCGGATCAAGGCGTTTATGGAGGAGACGGGCGCACAGGTGGTGGAAGCAGACGAAATTGACGTCTCAGACGTCGTTGATCTCTATTTTGCGTCGCAGCCACCTTTTGAAGCGAGCGGCAACAAAAAGGCCGAATTTCCTGACGCCATCGCGTTACTCTCATTGCAGAGCTGGGCAGGCCAGCGCGGCGCGAAAGTGCTCGCGGTCTCACAAGACGAGGGCTGGAAAGCATTCGCCACATCCGTCGAGAGCCTATGTGTCGTAGACGATTTGGCGCAAGCGCTGTCCGTTCTACAGGCGCAGGCCGAAGCTCCGGAGAAGGCTGCACAGAAAACTCTTGGCCTCCTCAAGACCGGACAGGCACCGGAACTTGAAGAGAAGTTTCGCTCTTCCCTTGAATGGGCTGTTCAAAACCTCGATGTCGAGCCTGCAGGAGATTCTTACTATTACTTTGAGGCGGAACTATCTGGCATCCAGTTTCAGCACTACGAACTCGTCGAGGAAGAAACTGGCAAGTTCGAGCTCGTTATTGTACGCGTCGAGGAAGGCGAGCTGGTCTGCCAGGCCCAAGTGATCATTACGGCGACAGTCGAGGCTTCGTTCAATTTGCGTCAGTGGGACAGCGTTGATCGCGAATACATCCGCCTGGGTTCTACGTCAGCGAGCACCGCTGTCGAGTTCGAAGCCGGCGCGCTGATCACGTTCTCGGGTGACCCACAGGATCCTGAGGCGCAGCTGGCGATTGACCACGTGGATTTGGTTGATGCAATCGACAGCGTGGACTTCGGAGAGATAGAACCGGATCGCGGCGACTACTACTACGAGTGACATCTTCCTGACAGACAGGAATACGTCGCCGACGCTCATAAGGCAGGAACGGATCGACTGTCCGTGGGCCACGGCAGCCCCCCTCACCCCGCCCCCACCCGCGGCTCCGTCCCCGCCCGCAGGCGGCCGATGTTCGCGCGGTGCCGCACCACCACATAGAGCGCACCCACAGTGACCAGGAGGCGCGTGGGGAGCGGCTGGGGAAGCGCCCAGACGAGGGCCACGGACGTGAGGGCGCCGGTCATCGAGGCGAGCGACATGAACCGCCAGGCGGCCAGCACGCCCACGACCACCACGCCTGCGCCGAGGCCCACGGGCCAGGCCAGCGCCAGGAGGACGCCCAGGCCCGTGGCGGCGGACTTGCCGCCGGTGAAGCCCAGCCAGACCGAGCGGGCGTGGCCCACGACGACCGCGAGGCCGGCCGCCGCCACCACCCACGGCGCCCAGGGGTCGGGCGCGCCGCCCGCCCCCGCCCCGGCCCAGGCCCAGGCCCCAGCCCAGGCCATGAGCGCGCGGGCCAGGGCCACCGCCGCCCAGCCCTTGGCGAGGTCGACCGCCAGCACGGCCAGCCCCGGCCCGACGCCCAGCGTGCGGATCGCATTGGTCGCCCCCACCGAGCCCGAGCCGTGGGCGCGGATGTCGATCCCCTTCAGCCACCGCGCCGCCAGCCAGGCGGTCGGGACCGAGCCCAGCAGATAGGCCGCGACCAGCGCGGCGACGGCGACGATCCAGACCATGATCTCCCTCCCTTGATGGGGAGGGACGACTCGCCAAGGGCGAGCGGGGTGGGGAAGCCGCGTTCAGACCCCCACCTCCCCGCCATGCCCACACTCCCCCACCCGTCCGGCCTGAGTTTACCCTCGGGCCGGCCGAATGGCCGGACCCGGGGGTCCACCCTCCCCATCAAGGGCGGGAAAGACAAGCACCCCTCCCTCCCTTGATGGGGAGGGACGACTCGCCGGAGGCGAGCGGGGTGGGGAAGCCGCGTTCAGACCCCCACCTCCCCGCCAGGCCCACACTCCCCCACCCTGCCGCTCGCGCGGCCTGTCCCTCCCCATCAAGGGAGGGAAGCCAAAAACTTGACTTCCCCATTCTCCTATGTTCCCGTTTTGTTCTCATGGCCGACCACGCCGCCCCGCCTGCCGAAGACCGCCACACGGCGATGCTGCGCGAGCTGGCGGCGATGAGCCTGACGCTGGCCCGCGAGCTGCAGCAGCGGGCGCTGCAGGCCGAGACCCCGGACGAGGCCGTCAGGCTGGCCACCGCCTTCCACCGGGTCTCCCGCGGCCTGCGCCAGACGCTGGCGCTCGAGCTGAAGGTCGTCCGCCACCGCGACGACCAGGCGCGCGAGGCCCAGGTCGCCACCGACGCCGCCGCCGAGGCCGCCGCCGCCGCGCTGCGCCCCCAGGCCATCGCCGACCGCCGCGAGCAGGTCCGGAAGCTCACCTCCCGCGCCATCTGGACCGAGCACGACCCGCCCGACTGGCGGGCGGAGGCGGACGACCTCGACCTCCCCGCGCCGCCGCAGGACACCACCCGCCTCGCCTGCGACCTGCAGCGCTGGCTGGACCGCGCCGTCCGCCGCGCGGACTTCCTGAGCGCCCCGGTCGACGACCTGGTGCGCGAGGCCTGCGCCGCCATCGGCGCCGACCCCGCCTTCATCTACGCCCCCGCCCGGGCTCCCGCGCCCGAACCGGACCACGAACCGGACCGCGAACCGGCGGTGGTGGACACCGGCTGACCTCGCCGCTCATCCCTCGGCGCTCATCCCGGCGAACGCCGGGACCCAAGCCGGCTCAGCAGGCGCGCTTCGCGCGAAACCACGGAAAACACGGATTACACGGAAGGCGGGCCCTCCCCCGGGTCAGGCGCCTGAAAGATCCTGCGCGCCTTCGGCGCGCGATTCCCGCCCCCACGCCGTCGCCGGATCGCGCGCTCTCAGCGCCGACCCCGTCCGTGTCATCCGTGTGATCCGTGGTTCAATAAGAACGGCGCCGCGCCCTTCCGTGTATTCCGTGTGGTCCGTGGTTCGCTTCAAATCCCGGCTAGGCCGCCGCCCCCGGCGCCACCGAGATGTCCACCATCACCTCCGCCGAGATCTGCTCCAGCGCCGCCTGCACGCGCTCGGCCGCCAGCCCCGGCGGCAGGCGCAGGCGGGCGTCCAGGTGGAAGATCGGCGCGCCGGAATGCGGCTCCGGCGCCACGTGGGTCGAGAGCGCCTCGATGTTGACGTCCAGGCCGCTGACCACCGCGGTCACCTGGCGCACGATGCCCGGCCGGTCCTGGCCCACCAGGCTGAGCTCGAGGGTCTCGCCGGCCGCCGGGGCGCCCTCCACCGCCGGGATGACCCGCACCTCGAGCCCGCGGGCGTCGACCGCGGCCACCGCCGCGCGCAGGGCGTCCACCCGCTCGTCGCCGATCTCCACCAGGGCCGAGCCCACATAGAGGCCGCCCAGCCGGCTGAGGTGGCTCTCCAGCCAGTTGCCGCCGGCCGAATGGACCGCCTCGGCGAGGATGCCGGTGAGGCCGGGCCGGTCGGAGCCCACCACGCTCAGGATAACCGACGCCATGACCAACTCCTGCGGCCGGGCGGGCGCGGGCCGCCGGGCCGGACTGTGCCGCGAGGGCGGCCGCGGGCGGAGCGCCCGCGGCCGCGGGGTCGCGAAGCTAGTGCTTCTCGGCCGGGGTGGTGACCGCCGCGTCGGCGGCGGCGCCGGCGTTGGTGGCCGCCTCGCCCGTGGCGTTGGCCGCGCCGGCCGCGGCGTCGCCGGTGGCGTCGGCGGCGTTGGCCGCGGCGTCGGTGGCGGCGGCCGTGTTGGCGGCGGTGTCGCCGGCCGCGGAGCTGGCGGTGGCCGCGGCGTTGTCGCCGGTGGCCTCGGCGGCCTCCTCGGTCTTCTGCGAGCAGGCGGCGAGCGAGAGCGCGGCCGCCGCGGCGGCGACGATCATGATGGAACGCATGGTTGAAGTCCTCCCTGATGAAGGCCCGCAGCCTTCACCATCGCGGAGGTCCTGCCAAGCCCGCGCGTCACCCCCCGGCCCGGCGGCTGACCAGGTCGGCCGGCGGGAACGGCGCCGCCTGGCCGGAGCCCTGGGTCCGCGAGGCCAGCCGGCCCTTGACCGTGCGCCAGATCAGCGGCGCGTTGGCCAGCGCCAGCCGCCGCAGCGCCGGATTGAGCAGCAGCGCCCCGCCGGCCGCCGCGCCCACCACCAAGAGGCCGGTGGAGATCGGGTGGCGCCGCGCCTGGGTCGCCACCATCTGCGCGCCCTCGGCGGACCGCTGCTTGGACACGCGCGCGGCGCGCACGGCGCTCGCCTTCAGGGCCTCGCCCTTGCGGGATTTCTGCTTGGTCATGGGCCGGGTCCTCTGGTTGATCGCCCCCTAAACGCGGCCGGCCCGGCAATGTTCTCAGGCGGCCAGCGCCGCCTCGAAGTCGCGCCACAGGTCGGCGACGGATTCCAGCCCCACGGAGATCCGGACCAGGCCGTCGCTGATGCCGTGGGCGGCCCGCTCCTGCGGCGTGTAGGTGGAGTGGGTCATCGACGCCGGGTGCTGCACCAGGGTCTCGGCGTCGCCGAGGCTGACGGCGCAGCGGGCGAGCGTGAGGCCGTTCAGGAACCGCACCGCCGCCTCCCGGCCGCCCTTCAGCTCCAGCGCGATCATGCCGCCGAAGCCGCCGGTGAACTGCCGCTTCGCCAGCGCGTGCTGCGGATGGGCGGCCAGGCCCGGATAGAGCACCTGGGTCACCGCCGGATGGGCGTCCAGCCGGCCGGCGATCTCCAGGGCGCTGGCGCTGTGGCGCTCCACGCGCAGCTGCAGGGTCTTCAGGCCGCGCAGCACCAGCATGGCGTCCATGGGCGAGATCACCGCGCCGGTGGCGTCCTTGATGCCCGTGCCGCGGATCCGGGCGATCAGCTCGCCGTCGCCGACCACGACGCCCGCCACGAGGTCGCCGTGGCCGCCGAGGTACTTGGTGGCCGAGTGGACGACGAGGTGGGCCCCCAGCGCCAGCGGCCGCTGCAGCAGCGGCGTGGCGTAGGTGTTGTCGACGATCACCACCGCCCCGGCCGCCCGGGCGGCGGCGGAGACCGCGGCGATGTCCACCAGCCGCATGTTGGGGTTGGCCGGGGTCTCGAAGAACACCGCCTTGGCCGGCCGGGCGAGCGCCGCCTCGACGGCCGCGTGGTCGGTCATGTCCACGTGCTCGACGACGATGCCGAAGTCGGCCAGCTGGTGGCGGAAGAAGGCGAAGGTGCAGCCGTAGAGCGTCATGTCGGTGACCAGCCGGTCGCCCGGCCGCAGCAGCGTCCACAGGGTGGCGGCGATGGCTCCCATGCCCGACGCCGTGGCCGCGGCGGCCTCGCCGCCCTCCAGCGACGCCAGCCGGCGCTCGAGCAGGGCGATCGTCGGGTTGCCGAGGCGGGTGTAGATGTAGCCCGCCTCCTCGCCGGCGAACCGGCGGGCGCCGGACTCGGCGCTCTCGAAGCAGAAGGTGGAGGTCATGTAGACCGGCGGGGCCAGCGCGCCGTGGTGGTCGGCCGGGTCGTAGCCCTCGTGGATCGCCCGCGTCTCGAACGCCCAGTCCCGACCCGAACCCATATGCCTACTCCACACCAACCAGCCTGGAGGATAGGCCCGGCCGCCGCCGCACGTCCTTGCGTATTCAGCCGCGGCGGCCCAGGTTCGCGGCGTCTTCTGCTGTGTGGGAGCCTTCTGTTGGCGGATTCTGACCTGGACGCCCTGGACCGCCGGATCCTCGCCGAGCTGGAGAAGGACGGCCGCCTGCCCAACAGCGAGCTGGCCCAGCGGGTGGGGCTGTCAGAGTCGCCGTGCCTGCGGCGCGTCCGGCGGCTGGAGCAGGCCGGCTACATCACCGGCTACCACGCCCACCTCGAGCCCCGGCTCAACGGCCGCGGCCTGACGGTCTTCGTGGGCGTCAAGGTGCGCCGCCACGCCAGCGAGGAGGTGCTGCCGTTCGAGGACTGGACCCGCGGCCGGCCGGAGGTGGCGGCCTGTTTCCTGATCTCCGGCGAGTTCGACTACCTGCTGCACGTCGCCGTGCAGGACCTCGCCGCCTACGAGGCCTTCCTCACCGGCCACCTGCTGCGCAACCCGGCGATCGCCGACATCCGCTCGATGATCGCCGTGCGCAGCGTCAAGGCGCCCTTCGGCCTGGCGGCGGGGCCCCTGCCCTAGTCCGCCGCCTTCGGCCGCTCCAGCGTCGGCCACTTCACGCCGAGCTGGTCGAGGTAGGTCGGATACTTGGCCGGGTCGTAGTAGAGCGGCCGCATGGCCGGGCGGAATTGGGCCATGACCTCGGCGTTCATGTCGGCCGCCGGCCTGTCGTTGGGGCCGATCACCGGGACGTACGTCTCGGTCTTGGTCTGGACGTCGGTGAAGTAGGCCTTGGCCGCGGCCCGCAGCTTCGGCTGGGTCAGCAGGTCCAGCGTGGTCATGGCCACCACCTTGGAGCCCGCCACCACGCCCTTGTGGGCGATGGGCGTGGCCATGGCGATGGCGTTGGCCCAGTTGTGGCCCGGCAGCTCGGGGATGTTCGACGGATAGCGGACGGTGATGGTCGGCACGACCCAGGACACGTCGCCGATGTCGTCGGAGCCGCCGCTCTCCGGCTTCTCCTTGGGCGGCTCCAGCTTGTCGAGCTCGACGGCCAGCCCCTCGACCTTCTCGGCCTTGACCTCCTTTTGGACGGCCTTGGCGAAGGCCTGCTCCTCGGGCGTCCACTTCGGCAGGCCGACCATCCGGATGTTGGCGTAGGCCGCCTCGGCCATGGGCCGGTTGAAGTGGCGCGGCGCGGCCGTCCCCAGCACCCGGCGCTCCACCGTGGTGTCGGTCATCATGGCCGCGCCGTCGGCGATACGGTTGCCGACCGCGTAGAGGTCGCTGATGCGTTTGAAGTCCTGCTCGCGGAAATAGTACCAGACGCTGGCCCGCTCGGGCACGACGTTGGGCTGGTCGCCGCCGTCGCGGATCACGTAGTGCGAGCGCTGCTCGGGACGGATGTGCTCGCGACGGAACTCCCAGCCGGCGTTCATCAGGCTGACCGCGTCCAGCGCCGAGCGGCCCATCCACGGCTTGCCGGCCGAATGCGCCGTGCCGCCCTTGAAGGTGTACTCCACCGAGACCAGCCCCGTGCCCATGGGCTTGCCCCAGGAGGTGCCGAGGTTGTCGCCCACGTGGGTGAAGATCACCGCGTCCACGTCCTTGAAGACGCCGTCGCGGACCATGTAGGCCTTGCCGGCGACCAGCTCCTCGGCGACGCCTGGCCACAGCATCAGCGTCCCGGCGATGTTCTCCTTCTGCATGATGTCCTTCACCGCCAGGGCCGCGACGACGTTCAGGGCCTGGCCGGAGTTGTGGCCCTCGCCGTGGCCGGGCGCGCCCTCCACCTGCGGCTGGCGCCAGGGGATGCCGGGGGTCTGTGAGGCCTTGGGGATGCCGTCGATGTCGGAGCCGAGGGCGACCACCGGTCCGCCCTTGCCGTTCGTCCAGGTGGCCACCCAGCCGGTGGGAAGCCCGGAGACGCCGCGGGTGACGGTGAAACCGTTCTTCTCGAGGATCTCGGTCACATAGCGGGAGGTCTCGACCTCCTGGAAGCCGAGCTCGCCGAACGAGAAGATGCTGTCGTTCATCTCCTGCGCCAGCTTGGCGCGCGCCTCGACGCCGGCGATCGCCTGCTTCTTCAGCGCCGGCAGCGGCGCCGCGTGGGCCGCGGTGGCGAACAGCGCCGCGGCGAGCGCCAGCGGAATGGACCTGGACATGACGAGACTCCCCCGAAACCGAGGGAGGACGCTGGACGAGGAGCCCGGGGCTTGTCCAGTGCGGCGGGACCGGGATCGGGTCCCGCGGCCTCGGCGCCGCCAGGGAGCGCAGCCGCTCCCTGGCGGACGGCCGGATCAGAACTGCAGGTTGGCGCCGACGAAGACGGTCCGGCCGCTCTGGGTGGTGTTCCAGAGCCGGCGGGCCTCGGCGCCGTTGTACTGCTCCTCCCGCTCGTCGGTCAGGTTGACCCCGTCCAGCGTCAGGCGCAGGCGCGGCGTGAGCTGGTAGAAGGCCGCGGCGTCCACGTACTGGGTGGACCGGAAGCCGCCCTGGTCGATGGGATAGTCCGAGCGGTAGTTCGACGAGACGCGGAGACCCCAGACGGCGGTCTCGTAGTAGAGCGTCACGTTGTGGGTGAGATCGCTCATCCCCCAGATCGCGCCGGTCTGGCCGTTCGGATAGGTGGTTTTGGAATCGATCACCGTGACGTTGGCCACCACGCCCATGTCCTTCAGAAAGCCGGGCAGGAAGAAGAAGTCGGTCTGGGCGCTGAGCTCCAGGCCGGTCACCTTGGCGTCGTTCAGGTTGATGGGCCGGGTGAACTCGTTGACGTTCCGCGAGCCGCCGACGCCCGCGACCAGGTTGTCCGGCAGGCCGGTGCTGGAATAGGGCACGTTCGTCGCCTTCCGGCTGACCACGAAGCCGTCGATGCGCTTGTGGAACACGCCGGCCGAGACCATCCCGATCTCGTTGAAATACCACTCCGCCGCCAGGTCGAACTCGTCGGAGGTGTAGGGGTCGAGGTTCGGGTTGCCGACGCTGACCGTCACGAAGTCGCCCTCCACGCCGACACTGCCGTTCATGGCGTAGGCGCTGAGGGATGGACGGTTGATGTTCTGGGCCGCGGCGACGCGCAGCTGGAGGCTGTCGGTGACCTCCATCACCGCGTTGAAAGCGAACAGGACGCCGGAGTAGGTCGAGCTGACGGTGATCGGGCCGACGTTGGCCACGCCCGAGGAGGTGAGCTCGGTCTCATAGGCGCGGGCGCCGAGGTTACCGCGCACCGGACGGCCGAACAGCGTCGCCTGCCAGTCAAGCTGGGCGTAGGCGGCGCTCGTGTCCTCCTCCACCGAATAGATCGACCGCGGCGCGCCCAGGGCGCGCGTCACGCGGTAGTGCGCCAGCGCCTTGTCCCAGTCGACGGTCACCCAGGACTGGTCGTCGTGCTTGTCGAAGACCGTGTAGTAGGCGCCGACCCGGTCATCGAGGGTCCCCCGCTCCCAAGCGGTGCGGTTCAGGTCGTCGGTGGCCTGCGAGTAGCCGGAGTTGCGAAAGCCGCGGAAGGAGGCCCCGACCTTCAGGGTCGCGAGGTCGCCGAAGGCGTAGGCGGCGTTCAGCTCGGCGTTGTCCAGCCGGGTCTTCTGGTAGGTGGCCGAGAAGTCGATCTCGTGGGCCCGGAAGTTGTTCGGGTCGGTCGTGTCCCACTTGTAGGTGTTGACCGCGTCGCGGCCGTCGGCGCTGTAGTCGGTGATCAGGCCGCCGAAGGCCTCGGTGTAGAACTTGTCCGAGACGGGGATGTCATAGTCCGACTGCTCGTGACCCACGTGGCCGCTTATCCGCAGCCGGTCGGAGAGCTCCCAGTCCCCGGTCAGCACGACCTGCTGGAAGGTGTTCTCGGTCTGCTGGCGGCGGGTCTCGGTGGCAAAGACGGTGTTGTCCACGTCCGCGAACACGACGGAGTTGTACCGGTCCCAGCGCACGGCGTTCAGCCGCGGCGGCGGGCTGCTGGTTCCCGAGTGGGGCACCGCGTTGCCCAGCACGGTGGAGTTCTGCGAGGCGCGGGTCGCCAGGTGCCGCTCGTCGCGCGCGTTGGTGAACTCGCCGTAGAGCCCGTCGAGGGTCAGGGTCAGGGTCTCCACCGGCCGCCATTGCAGGGCGGCGGTGAGGCCCAGACGCTCCTGGTCGGAGCCCCAGACCGACAGGCGGTTGCCGCGCTGGAACACCAGGGTCCCGGACCGGACCATGGCCTGGTCGGCGGCGCTGAGCCGCGACAGGTCGGTGGCGCCGGGCCCGACGGGGCTCGCCGCATAGGTGTTGTAGCCCTGCTCCTCGGTCTCGCGCCGCGACCAGGCGGCGGAGACCAGGACGCCGAACCGGTCGTCGAAGTTGTGGCCCAGCATGCCGACCAGCCGGGGCTGGAAGTCCTCCGTCGCCGAGTTGGTGCCCGCCTGCGCGGCGAGCGCGGCCCGCGTCCCCTGGAAGTCGAACGGCTTGGCCGTGTAGAGGCCGACCGTGCCGGCCATGCCGCCCTCGTCCTGCTCGGCCGCGAAGGACTTGCGGACGTCCACTTTGGAGAACAGCTCCGAGGCGAAGATGTTGAAGTCGAAGGCGCGGTCGCGGGAGGTCTGGCCGCGGCTGTCCATCGGCGAGTCGACGTTGCCCAGCACTTCCATGCCGTTCAGCTGGACGCGGGTGAAGTCCGGGCCGAGGCCCCGCAGGCTGAGGCGCCGGCCCTCGCCGCCCTCGCGGTTGATGGCGACGCCCGGCAGGCGCTGGAGGGACTCCGCCAGGTTCAGGTCCGGGAACTTGGCCATGTCCTCGGCCACGATGACGTCGACGTTGATGTCGGCGTCGCGCTTCAGCTCGCGCGCCGCGCCCAACGAGGCGCGGAATCCGGTGACCACCAGTTCCTCCACCTCTCCGCCGGCGGTCGGTTGGGCGACGTCCTGCGCCCGGGCGGCGCCCGCCGCGCACAGGCACACGATGACGCTGGAGGCCACGCTCGTGACGAGCGTCCCCTTGAATCGAGACATGGTCGTTCGCTCCAGCCTCGCCGGGGAAGGAGCCCCAACTTCGGGTCCGGCGGGCCCGGGGGGGCGTTAGGGGCGCTCGGTGACCGTGGCTTCACGGTTCAGCTACGGCTTTGTGACCCGTGGGGGCGCCCCGGGCGGACGTCACACCTTCTTCATCAAACCGACACCGAACCCCGCAATCGCCCGGCGCCCGCAGCCCCTATGCACCGCCACGTCCTGTGGGGGAGTCTCGGAAGATGCGCAGATGGATGGCGTGCGCCTCGGCGGTGGGCGCGGCGGCGTTGTTCGCGGCCTCGGATGTCCAGGGCCACGGGCTCCACCAGCCCGTCGCGGTCGCCCCGCCGGGCAAGGCCGCGCCAGCCGGGGCGCGCCGCTGGCTGGCGGGAGACCACCACATCCACAGCCGGTTCAGCGCCGACTATCCGGAGCCGCCGCCGGGCCAGGCGCCCAAGCCCGTGCTGGGCGAGGACGGGCTCTACGGCATCCCCAAGAACGCCGAGATGGCCCGCGCCCATGGCCTCTCCTGGATGGTCTCCACCGACCATGGCGGACCGAGCCATTCGAAGCTGAACTACGAGCAGGCCTACCCGGAGCTGATGCAGGCCCGCGACCGGGTCCCGGAGGTCCTGCAGTTCTACGGCATGGAGCTGGACACCCCCGGCGGAGACCACAGCAGCCTGATCCTGCCCCGCACCGACGGCGAGCGTGAGCGGCTGCTGGAGCTGGAAGGCCGCTTCTCGGCGCACGAGCCCTGGCCGCGCGACCCGGCGCGCGAGACCGAGGGCAGGATGGTGGAAGCGCTCGCGCACATGCGCGGCCTGGCCGATCCGCCGGTGGTGATCGCCAACCACCCCTCCCGCTCGGCCACCGGGCCCGGTGTCTGGGGCCGCTATTCGCCGGCCGAACTGCGGACATGGCACGACACCGCGCCGGAGGTGGCCATCGGCATGGAGGGCGCGCCGGGCCACCAGGCCGGCGCGCTGCGGCCCAACGGAACGCTGAACCCCGAGGGGATCCGAGGCGCCTACAAGGCCTCGCCGACGCTCGGCGGGTTCGACCAGATGACCGCCCGGCTCGGCGGCTTCTGGGATTCCATGCTGGGCGAGGGGCGGCGCTGGTGGGTGACCAGCACCTCCGACTCCCACCGCCACTATCGCGAGGGCGGCGACGACTTCTGGCCAGGCGAGTATTCGAAGACCTACGTCCGCGCCGCCCGGTCCTACGACGACATCCTCGACGGTCTGCGCGCCGGCCGGGTGTTCGTCACCACCGGCGACCTGATCTCCGAGCTGGACGTCACCGCCTGCGCGCCCCGTGTCGGGCGCTGCGCCGAGATCGGCGGAGCCCTGGACCTGCGGCCGGGCGAGGCGGTGGAGGTGACCATCCGGGTCCGCGATCCCGCCGGCCGCAATTTCGGCGGCCGGTCGCCCGAGGTGGCGCGGGTCGACCTGATCCTGGGGGAGGTGAGCGGGCCGGTCGCCGACCGGACGCGCGACGTGAACCCGACCACGCGGGTCGTGAAGCGGTTCGGCCCGGCGGACTGGCGGCGGGAGGGCGAGGTCCTGACCATGACCTACCGCATCGCCGGCCTGCAGGGGCCGGCCTACCTGCGGGTGCGGGGGACCAGCACGGCGGAGCTCGAGCCGTCGGCCGACCGGCCGGGCGAAGACCCCTGGGCCGACCTCTGGTTCTACGCCAATCCCGTCTTCCTCACCCTCGGCTCCTGAGGCTCCCGCGAGCGCCTCAGCGGTTGCCGCCGATGATGTCGCCCAGCCCGCCGAGCACCGAGCCCTCGCCGCGGTTCTGGCCCGTCCCGCCCGCCGCGGCGAGCATCCGCCCGGCCAGACGGGAGAACGGCAGCGACTGGATCCAGACGCGCCCGGGCCCGGTCAGGCGGGCGAAGAACAGGCCCTCGCCGCCGAAGATCACGCTCCTGACGCCGCCGGCCATGACGAGATCGAAGTCGACGCTGGGGGTGTAGGCCGCGAGGCAACCGGTATCGACGTGGATCTGCTCGCCGGGGGCCAAGGTCCGCTCCACCACCGTGCCGCCCATCTGGACGAACACCCAGCCGTCGCCGTCGAGCCGCTGCATGATGAAGCCCTCGCCGCCGAACAGGCCGGTCATCACCCGCCGCTGGAACTGCAGGCCGATGGAGACGCCGCGGGCGGCGGCCAGGAAGGCGTCCTTCTGGCAGATCAGCGTGCCGCCGAGTTCCGACAGGTGCAGCGGCAGGATGGCGCCGGGCGTCGGCGAGGCGAAGGCGACCTTGGCCTTGCCGGTCCCGCCGTGGGTGAAGACCGTGGTGAACAGGCTCTCGCCGGTGATCAGCCGCTTGCCGGCGCCCAGCAGCTTGCCCATGAAGCCCGCGCCCTCGCCGCCCGACCCGTCACCGAAGACGGTGGTCATGCCGACCGCGGCGTCCTTCCAGACCAGCGACCCCGCCTCGGCGATGGCGCTCTCGCCGGGGTCGAGCTCGATCTCGACGAACTGCAGTTCCTGGCCCTTGATCTCGAAATCGATGTCGTCGGCGAGGCCGGCGCTGCGGTGATGGCTCCAGGGGCCCTGGCTCATGGGAGGCTCCAGCAGTTGGGGAGGAACGGAAGGGCTCTAGCCGTGCGGCTCGGAGCCGTGGAACAGGCGCCACTTCCAGACGCCGTGGCAGAGCTCGAACACCCCGGTCAGGCGGTAGACGCGGCGCTCGTCGGCGGCGTCCCCGTGCAGGACGGCGTGACCCTCGGCGTGCAGCCAAGCGATCGGGCCATGGACGGAGACCTCCACCTCACGCCAGTCGAAGCTGAGGGTCTGCGGCATGGCGTAGAGCTTGCGGAAATGCTCGGCGAGCGCCGCCCGGCCGCGGGCCACCTCGCCCACCTCGGAGCCGACCAGCAGGGTGTCCTCGTCGGGCATGAACTCGTCGAGCACGCCCAGGTCGCGCTTGGCCAGCAGGGCGTTGAGCCGCACGAGGGCCTGGCGCACGCCGCGCTCGGCGCCGCTCCTCGGGGGCGCGGCGGCGCGGGGACCGTACCCCAGCACCAGCAGCAGGGCCGCGCCGGCGGCGAGCAGGCGGGTGACGGCGGCCATGACCAAACTCCTGTCCTTAGCGGGGGGCGATACTTCCCCCCTTAACGCGCTGCGGGCAAGCCTAGCCGCCCGTGCGGGCCGAAAGGGCGCGGGCGGCGTCGCGCGCCTCGGCCCACCAGGCCCGGACCATGGCCTCGGCGGCCCCGGGCCTGGCGAGCTTCACCGCCTGGCCGGCCCAGAGCGACATCATCTCGGTGTCGCCGGCCTTCTCGGCGGCCTGGCGGAGCGGCTGGGTCAGGCGGTTCTGGACGGGATAGGCCGGGACCTCGTGCTCCACGGGCCGCATCTCGCGGGTGAAGCGGTTCTCCAGGCCCCGCGCATGGCGGCCGGAGAAGGCGCGCGTGAGCCGGGTGGGGTCGTCGGGCGCGGCCTCGATCGCCGCGCGCCAGGGGGCGCTGGTCAGCGCCTCGTCCGACAGCAGGAAGGCCGAGCCCATCTGTGCCGCGTCGGCGCCGAGCGCCAGGACCGCGGCCACGCCGCGGCCGTCCATGATCCCGCCGGCGGCGATCACCGGCAGGTCCACCGCCGCCCGCACCGTCGCGACCAGCGGCAGCGTGCCCACCAGGCTGGCCTCGGTCTCGGCGAGAAAGTTGCCACGGTGGCCGCCGGCCTCCGCGCCCTGGGCGCAGATCCCGTCCGCGCCGGCCTCGGCCCAGGCGCGCGCCTCGGCGACGGTGTTGGCGGTGCCGACCACATAGCTGCCGGCGCGGTGCAGGGCGTCGACCTGGGCGGTCTCGAGCACGCCGAAGGTGAAGGAGGCGATGGCCGGCGCGGCCTGCACCACCGCGTCGAGTTGGGCCTCGAAGTCGTGGCTGAAGCGGTTGGGCGCCTCCGGCAGCGGGACGCCGGCGGCCGCGTACCAGGGCGCCAGGCGGGCCAGCGCCGCGTCCAGCTCCGCCGCGTCGGGCTGGACCCTGGGGGCCATCAGCAGGTTCACCGCGAACGGGCGGTCGGTGACCGTCCGCATGGCGTCCACGGCGGCCACGATCTCGTTCGGCGCCAGCGCCGCAGCGGCCAGCGAGCCGAGGGCGCCGGCGCGGTTCACCGCCAGCGGCAGGGCCTCCAGGGTGGCGCCGGCCATCGGGGCCTGGACGATGGGGATCGCCAGGCTGTCGAGCAGGGCTTTCAGGCTCATTCGCCGACCTCCTTCTTGCGCGCCAGCTTCTCCAGCACCTTGCCGCGGCCACGGGACAGGGCGGTGACGACACCGCGCAGGGTGCGAACCTCCTGGTCGGTGAAGCGGGCGCGGCCCAGGGCGGAGCGCAGGTTCTGCACCATGGAGGGGGTCTTCTCCGGCGGGTGGAAGAAGCCGGCGGTCTCCAGCTCCCGCTCCAGGTGCTCGTAGAGGCCCATCAGGGCCGCGCCGTCGGCGGGCGGCGCGCCCTCCCGGAACCTCGGCGGCGGCGCGTCGGCCTCGGTGGTGCGCCACTCGTAGGCGTTGATGGCGACGGCCTGGGCGAGGTTGAGCGAGTGGAAGCGCGGATCGATGGGGATGGTCACCACCGCCTGGCAGAGCGCGATGTCCTGGGTCTCCAGCCCGGCGCGCTCGCCGCCGAACAGCATGCCCACGCGCTGCCCCTCCGCCACGGCCTCGGCGAGCTGGGCGGCGGCGACGCGCGGGGTGATCACCGGAAGCTGCAGCTCCCGCGGGCGGGCGGTGGTGGCGTAGACCAGCTGCAGGTCGGCGATGGCCGAGGCGACGTCGGGGTAGACGCGCGCGGCGTTCAGCGGCCAGTCGGCGCCGGAGGCCGAGGCCCAGGCCCGCTCCTGGGGCCAGCCGTCGCGGGGGTTCACCAGCCGCAGGTCGGCCAGCCCGAAGTTGGCCATGACACGGGCCACCGCGCCGATATTCTCCGCCAGCTGCGGCGCGTTCAGGATCACGACAGGTTTGGACGTCGACGTTTCGCTCATTGCGCGCGTTGTCGTTTCAGGAGGCTCCCCTGGCAACCCTTCCCCGTCGCCGTCTGCTCCTGGCCGGGCTCGCCCTGCCGCTGGCAGCGTGCGGCGACAGCGAGCCGCTGACCGCGTCCACCACGCCCCGGCTGGACATGGAGCGCCTGAACGCCGGCGTCGAAGCCCTGGCCGCGCGGGCCCCGCCCGGCGTGCTGGGCGTGGGGTTGATGAACCTGGAGAGCGGCGAGCACTTCACCTTCAACGGCGACCGGCGCTTCCCGATGTTCAGCGTCTTCAAGGCGCCCCTGGGGGCGGCGACGCTCGCGGAGGTCGACGCGCGGCGCCTCACCCTCGACGAGGGGGTGGTGCTGGACGAGCAGGACCTGTCTCCTCCGCTCTCGGCCGTCGCCGAGGCCTTTCCCGCCCGGCGCGACTACACCCTGCGCCAGCTGCTGCACGCCGCCGTCGTGGACAGCGACAACACCGCGGCCGACGTGGTGATGAAGCGGATCGGAGGCCCCGGCGCGGTGACCGCCTGGCTCAGCCTGAAGCGCCTGCCGGAGATCCGGGTGGACCGCTACGAACGGGAGCTGGCGCCCGAAGCCTACGGCATGGCCTCGTTCCGCCCGGCGTGGAAGGGGGCCGGTTTCCGCGCCGCCTATGACACCGTGCCGGACGCGCAGAAGCGGGCCGCCATGCGCGCCTTCCTGGCCGATCCGAGGGACACCGCCACGCCGCGCGGGACGCTGGACTTCCTCGCCCGCCTGGATCAGGGAGAGCTGCTGTCGCCCGGCTCCACCCGCCTGCTGATCCAGATGATGCGCGAGACGCCGCGGGCGGGCGACCGGCTGAAGGCGGGCTTCCCGGCCGACGCGGTGTTCGCGCACAAGCCGGGAACCTCGGGCCTCGACCTGGGCGTCAGCCTCGCCTTCAACGACGTGGGCATCCTGACGCTCGCCGATCGACGCAGCTACGCCGTGGCGGCCTATCTGTCGGGCGCGACCGCCACCATGGACGCCCAGGCGGCGCTGTTCGCCGAGCTCGGCCGGCTGGTCACCCGCAGCATCGGCTGACCGGTCGCACCCCTTGGCCTTTGCGTGGCGGTCGCAGGCGGCTATACGGCCCGGCAACCCTCAAAAGTCCGCCCGGAGCGCCGCGCCCTCATGGCCAAGATCAAAGTCGCCAACCCCGTCGTCGACCTGGACGGGGACGAGATGACCCGCATCATCTGGAAGCTGATCAAGGAAAAGCTGATCTTCCCGTTCCTCGATCTCCAGATCGACTACTACGACCTTGGCATGGAGAACCGCGACGCCACCGACGACAAGGTGACGATCGAGGCGGCCGAGGCCATCAAGCGGCACGGCGTGGGCATCAAGTGCGCGACCATCACCCCGGACGAGGCGCGGGTGAAGGAATTCAACCTCAAGAAGATGTGGAAGTCGCCGAACGGCACGATCCGCAACATCCTGGGCGGCGTCGTCTTCCGTGAGCCGATCATCTGCAAGAACGTGCCGCGGCTGATCCCGGGCTGGACCCAGCCGATCATCGTCGGCCGCCACGCCTTCGGCGACCAGTACAAGGCCACGGACTTCCGGGTGCCCGGCAAGGGCAAGCTGACCATCAAGTGGCAGGGCGACAACGGCGAAACCATCGAGCACGAGGTGTTCGACTTCCCGGCCGGCGGCGTGGCCATGGGCATGTACAACCTCGACGAGTCGATCCGCGAGTTCGCCCACGCCTGCCTGTCCTACGGCCTGAACCGCAACTACCCGGTCTACCTCTCCACGAAGAACACCATCCTCAAGGCCTACGACGGGCGCTTCAAGGACATCTTCCAGGAGGTCTACGAGACCGACTACGCGGCGAAGTACAAGGAAGCCGGCCTGACCTACGAGCACCGCCTGATCGACGACATGGTCGCCTCGGCGCTGAAGTGGTCGGGCGCCTTCATCTGGGCCTGCAAGAACTACGACGGCGACGTGCAGTCCGACCAGGTGGCCCAGGGCTTCGGCTCGCTCGGCCTGATGACCTCGGTGCTGATCACCCCGGACGGTAAGACCATGGAGGCTGAGGCCGCCCACGGCACCGTCACCCGCCACTACCGCCAGCACCAGCGCGGCGAGAGCACGTCCACCAACTCCATCGCCTCGATCTTCGCCTGGACCCGCGGCCTGGAGCACCGGGCCAAGCTGGACGGCAACGAGGAACTGGCCCGCTTCGCCAGGACCCTGGAGCAGGTCTGCGTCTCGACGGTGGAGAGCGGCTCGATGACCAAGGACCTGGCCCTGCTGGTCGGCGACACCCAGGGCTGGCTGACCACCGAGGGCTTCATCGACAAGGTGGCCGTGAACCTCGAGAAGGCGCTGGCCGAGGCCTGAGCCTTCACGGACCGGACGAGGCGGCCCGGCGAGCCTGGCCGTCTTTTTCGGACGAACGATGTTCTTGTTTTGTTTCACTCCCGACGCTACCCTGGCGACGGACGAGAGAGGAGGCTCCACATGAGCATCGGCTATGTGACCATCGGCGCCCAGGACGTGGAAGGCGCGCAGCCGTTCTTCGACGCCACGCTCGGCGCCCTGGGCTGGAAGCGCAGCAATCCCATGGAGGGCTGGGCCTTCTATGGCCCCGAGGGCCAGGACGCGGTGATCGGCGTCTGCCGGCCCTACGACGGCGCGCCGGCGCGGGCGGGCAACGGGATCATGGTGGCGTTCAAGGCCGACACCAAGGACCAGCTTGAGGCGGCCCACGCCGCGGCCCTGGCGAACGGCGGCTCGGACGAGGGCCCGCCCGGCTACCGCTCGGCGGACGAGGTGGCGAGCGGGTTCTACGCCGCCTACTTCCGCGACCCCGTGGGCAACAAGTTCTGCGTCTACCTGACGGACTAGCCGCCAGGCGGCCGGCCCCTTAGCCCCCCAGCGCGGCCTTGACCGCCGCGAGGCCTTCGGCGGCCTTGGAGCCGTCGGGCGCGCCGCCCTGGGCGAAGTCGGGCCGGCCGCCGGCGCCCTGGCCGCCCATGGCCACGACCGCGGCCTTGGCGAGCTCCACGGCGTTGAAGCGGCCCTGGGCCTCGCCCGTGACGGCGACAGTGACCGCCGCCTTGCCGTCGGCCGAGCCGACGAGCGCGATGACGCCGTCGGGCAGCTGCTTCTTGAACTCCTCGGCGATGGGCCGCAGGTCCTTGCCGCCGACGCCATCCATGACGCGGGCCATGACCTTCACCCCGGCGATCTCCTCCGGACCGGCCGCGGCCGCCCCGCCGCCCCCGCCCATGGCGAGCTGGCGCTTGGCGTCCGCCAGTTCCTTCTCGAGCTTGCGGGCCTGGGCCTGCAGGGCCTCGACCCGGGCGGTGACCTCGGCGACCGGCACCTTGAACTGCTCGGCCAGGGTCTTCGACACTCCGGCCTGCTCCAGCAGGTAGCGGCGGGCCGCCTCGCCGGTGAGGGCCTCGATGCGGCGCACGCCGGCGGCGACGCCCTGCTCCTGGACGATCTTGAAGAGGGCGATGTCGCCGGTGCGGGCCACGTGGGTGCCGCCGCACAGCTCGATCGAGTAGTCGCCCTCGCCGTCCAGCGCCTTGCCGAGGGTGAGCACGCGGACGCTGTCCCCATACTTCTCGCCGAACAGGGCCATGGCGCCGGCCTCGATCGCCTCCTGCGGCTTCATGCTCTTGGTCTGCGCCGGCAGGTTCTGGCGGATCACCGCGTTCACCTCGGCCTCGATCCGCTCGATCTCCTCGGGCGTGACCGGCTGGCCATGGCTGAAGTCGAAGCGGATCCGCTCGCCGTCCACCATCTGGCCCTTCTGGGTGACGTGGTGGCCGAGCACGTTGCGCAGGGCCGCGTGCAGCAGGTGGGTGGCGGAGTGGTTGGCGCGGGTCGACGCGCGGCGCTCGGCGTCGACGGCCAGGCGCACCCGGGCGCCGGGCGCGAGCGTCCCTTCCAGCACCTCGAGGGTGTGGACGTGCAGGTCGCCGGCCTGCTTCTGGGTGTCGAGCACCCGGCCGCGGCCGCTCTTCCCGTCAGAACCGGTCCATTCGGCCTCGCCCTGGTCGCCGGCCTGGCCGCCGCTCTCGGCGTAGAAGGGCGTGCGGTCGAACAGCGCCTGGACCGTCTGGCCGCCCTGGGCCGCCTCGACCTCACGGCCGTCGGCGGTCAGCACGAGGAGCTCGGCGATCGCCTCGGTCGTCTCATAGCCCACGAAGTCGGTGGGACCCAGGCGGTCGCGGATCGCGAACCACTCGGCCGCGGCGGCCACCTGGCCGGAGCCCTTCCAGGCGCCGCGCGCCATCTCCCGCTGGCGCTCCATCGCCGCGTCATACTCCGCGAGGTCGACGGTCAGGCCCTTGGCGCGCACCGCATCCTGGGTCAGGTCGATCGGGAAGCCGTAGGTGTCGTAGAGCTTAAAGGCGGTCTCGCCGGAGAGCACGTCGCCCTCGTTCAGGCCAGCGGTGGCCTCGTCCAGCAGCGCGAGGCCACGGCCCAGCGTGACGCGGAACCGCTCCTCCTCCTGGCGCAGGGTGTCGACGATCGCCGGCTCGGCGCGGCGGAGCTCGGGATAGGCGTCGCCCATCTCGCTGACCAGGGTCGGCGCCAGCCGGTGCATCAGCGGCTCCTCGGCGCCCAGCAGGTGGGCGTGGCGCATGGCCCGACGCATGATCCGGCGCAGGACGTAGCCGCGGCCCTCGTTGGAGGGCGTGACCCCGTCCGCGATCAGGAAGCTCATGGCGCGCAGGTGGTCGGCGATCACCCGGTGCGAGGGCTGGGCGCCGCCCTCGGCCTTCACGCCGGTGGCCTCGACGCTCGCCGCGATCAGGGTGCGGAACAGGTCGGTGTCGTAGTTGGAGTGCACGCCCTGCAGGATGGCGGTGACCCGCTCCAGCCCCATGCCGGTGTCGATGGAGGGCTTGGGCAGGTCCTCGCGCCGGCCGTCGGCGAACTGCTCGTACTGCATGAAGACCAGGTTCCAGAACTCGAGGAACCGGTCGCCGTCCTCATCCGGGGAGCCCGGGGGGCCGCCCTGCAGCTCCGGCCCCTGGTCGATGAAGATTTCCGAGCACGGGCCGCACGGGCCGGTGTCGCCCATGGACCAGAAGTTGTCGGACGTGGGGATGCGGATGATGCGGTCGTCGGAGAAGCCGGCGATCTTGCGCCACAGCGCCGCGGCCTCGTCGTCGGTGTGGTAGACGGTGACCAGCAGCTTGTCCTTCGGCAGGCCAAGCTCCTTGGTGATCAGGGTCCAGGCCGCCTCGATCGCGCCTTCCTTGAAGTAGTCGCCGAAGGAGAAATTCCCCAGCATCTCGAAGAAGGTGTGGTGGCGCGCCGTGTAGCCGACGTTGTCCAGGTCGTTGTGCTTGCCGCCGGCGCGGACGCACTTCTGGGACGACGCCGCGCGCGGCCACGGCGGGGTCTCGGCGCCGGTGAAGTAGTTCTTGAACGGCACCATGCCGGCGTTGACGAACAGGAGCGTCGGGTCGTTCTGCGGCACCAGCGGCGCCGAGGCGACCACGGCGTGATCCTTCCTCCCGAAGTAGTCCAGGAAGTGCGTGCGGATCTCGTTGAGCGTCGCCATGGCCTTGCTTTTCGTATCGGAACTGAAGGGGTCCGCCCCCTATCTGGGGACCCGGCGCCCCTTTACGAGACTTGCGGTTCCCGGAAAAGGAAAAGGACGCCTGAGGACCATGCCTCAGGCGTCCTCGCCTCGGGGACGCACGCTCGCGTGGGGTCGGCTGGGACGGGCCGGGTTGGCGGGTGACCCGCCCCGGGCCGCGACGCGCGTCCTCGGCGAACCTATTCCTCGCCGTCCTCCGGACCGCCGACGAGGAGCTCCTCCTCGATGGTCGCCTTGGCGCCGCGGACGGCCTTCTCGATCTCGCCGGCCATGTCCGGGTTCTGCTTGAGGAACTCGCGGACATTGTCGCGGCCCTGGCCGATGCGCGTGGAGTTGTAGGAGAACCAGGAGCCGGACTTCTCGATCACCCCGGCCTTCACGCCCAGATCGATGATCTCGCCCAGCTTGGAGATCCCCTCCCCGTACATGATGTCGAACTCGACCTCGCGGAACGGCGGGGCGACCTTGTTCTTCACCACCTTCACGCGGACGTTGTTGCCGACGATCTCGTCGCGCTGCTTCACCGAGCCGGTACGGCGGATGTCGAGGCGCACCGAGGCGTAGAACTTCAGCGCGTTGCCGCCCGTGGTGGTCTCCGGCGAGCCGTACATCACGCCGATCTTCATGCGGATCTGGTTGATGAAGATGACCAGGGTCTTGGCCTTGGAGATCGAGGCGGTGAGCTTGCGCAGCGCCTGGCTCATCAGACGGGCCTGCAGGCCGGGCAGGCTGTCGCCCATCTCGCCCTCGATCTCGGCCCGCGGCGTCAGCGCCGCCACCGAGTCGATGACGATCACGTCGACGGCGTTCGAGCGCACCAGGGTGTCGGTGATCTCCAGCGCCTGCTCGCCGGTGTCGGGCTGGGCGACCAAGAGGTCATCGAGGTTCACGCCGAGCTTGTGGGCGTAGGACGGGTCGAGCGCGTGCTCGGCGTCCACGAAAGCGGCGGTGCCGCCGCTCTTCTGCACCTCGGCGACCACGTGCAGGGCGAGCGTCGTCTTGCCCGACGATTCCGGCCCGTAGATCTCCACGATGCGGCCCTTCGGCAGGCCGCCGATGCCCAGCGCCAGGTCGAGGCCCAGCGAGCCGGTGGAGTAGGACTCGATCTCGACGATCTTGCCCTTCTCGCCGAGCTTCATGACGGAGCCTTTGCCGAAGGCCCGGTCGATCTGCGACAGCGCCGCTTCCAGAGCGCGCTGCTTGTCTCCGTCTTCTTTTCCCACGAGCCTCAAAGCCGATTGCGACATATGCCAAGCCCCTTCTATCTCAGATTCCCGCCAACCCGGCCGGAAGAAGCGTCGCCGAACCGAGGACTCAGCTGTACCGCTTTCGTTCTCTGTTCGCAAGATGTTCTCTTGCGGCAGACTGCGGCGGGCTGAAGCCCCGGGCCGGCCGGGGCGACGCGCTCCCGCCGGCAGAGGCACACTGCGGCCGGGGTCCGTCAGAAACGGACGCAGGTTCCAGCGGCCGATCAGTCGCCGGGCGGGCGGCGCTCCTGCACGGAACGCCCAGTCCTTGACGGGGCCCGAGGGGGCTCCAATACCGGGGCCATGCAGCCACCCGCCCCGCCTGCGCTTGCCGACGCCACGCTTCCCGGCTTTCCCAACCACTACCGCGGGAAGGTGCGGGACACCTACGATCTGGCCGACGGGCGCATCATCATCGTCGCTTCAGATCGGCTGAGCGCCTTCGACCGCATCCTGGCGGTCGTTCCCCACAAGGGTCAGGTGTTGACCCAGACCGCGCGCTACTGGTTCGAGAGGACGGCCGACATCTGTCCGAACCACGTCCTGGAGTATCCGGACCCCAACGTGGTGATCGGCCAGCGACTGAGTATCCTGCCCGTGGAAATCGTCGTGCGGGACTACCTTGCGGGGACGACCGGCACCTCGATCCTGACCCTCTACAGGCAGGGTGAGCGAAGCATGTACGGGCACACCTTGCCCGATGGGCTGCGCGACAATCAGCGCCTGCCGCACCCGATCATCACCCCTTCCACCAAGGCCTTCGACGCCGGCCATGACGAGCCGCTGACGCCGGAGGAGATCCTTGAACGAGGGCTGCTTACGCCGGAGCAGTGGGACGCGGTCTCCGCCTACGCCCTGGCGCTGTTCGCCCGCGGACAAAGCCTCGCCGCCGCGCGGGGCCTCATCCTGGTCGACACCAAGTACGAATTCGGGATCGACGCCGAGGGCCGTATCCTGCTGGCCGACGAAATCCATACGCCGGACTCGAGCCGCTACTGGATCGGGGAGACCTATCCCGCGAAGTTCGCAGCGGGCGAGCGCCCCGACTCCTTCGACAAGGACTTCATGCGCAGCTGGGTGGCCGCGCGATGTGATCCGTATGTCGACGCGATCCCGGAGATCCCGACCGACATGATCGAGGAGACCTCGAAGGTCTACATCCGCGCCTTCGAGGCCATCACCGGCCAGCCGTTCCAGCCCCCCGCCGCCGATGAGCCTGTGCTGGACCGCATCCGCCGCAACCTGGCGCCATACCGGTGACGTCCGCCCGCCCCTAGCTTGGCGGGATCGAACATGAACTCGCGCAGTTCCTGCTCGCAGCGGCAGGCCACCGCGACCATCGGGAACGCCCCGGCCGTGAGCACCATGGCTTCGCTCGGGAACGAGATGAGGTGCTTGGTCATGGCCGATGACGCACCATGGACGGCCGCGCGTGCAGCGTCTTGCGCCCCGCCCGGTCGTCGCGAGGCTCGGCGGCGCTGGCTGTGGGCCGGCGGCCGCGATAAGGCTCGGGCGGGACCACGCGGAGCGCCAGGACACCGGCCGTGACAGAGATTTCGCATTTCCAGCAGTTCCTGCGGGCCGCCGCCGAGCAGCCGCAGCCGCAGCGCCTCCTCTTCGTGTTCGCGCGGGCCGAATTGCCGGACAAGGCCACGGCCGAACAGCGCGAGCGGTTCCTGGCCGGCCAGGGCGGCGCGCTCTCGCCCCTCATGTGCGTCGACAAGGCGCCAGGGGACATCGCCGACTTCGAGGCCCTGGCGGCGGAGTCGCGGCGGGCGGGCCCGCCCTGGCAGGTGGTCTTCGCAGCGGGGCTTTCCGGAAGCGACGGACGGCCGCCGACGCCGGCGCAGATCGACCAGGCGCTGGAGAAGATGGTCCACGCGGTGCTTCTGGGCGCCGTCGCGCCGTTCGCCGCCTACAACCCGCAGGGCGAGCCGCTGGATCTCCGCTGACACGAGCGTCCGTGGCGGGACGTTTATGGCCCCGCCGGTCGTTGTTGTTTTCGGATGTGACGGTCGTGCGGGTTGGGACGCTCGACCGGAGCGGGACAACAGCAGGGGTTCGCCGTGTCGGGCTACAGGCTCTATTTCATCAGCCGGTCGGGACGGATCGAGGGCCGCACGGACCTCGAGGCGACCGACGACGCCAAGGCCATAGGCCTAGCGGAAAAACAGCTGGATGGCCGGGGCGTCGAGCTCTGGGCCGGCGAGCGCCTCGTAAAGAAATTTGAGCGGGCGGAACCCAAACGGTAGCGCTTCGTTGATTTCCTGCAGCGGCGCTGTCAGGCCGCTGCGCTAGCGTCCGAAGTCTGCGGGGAGACGAGCCCAACCGGTCGCCCGCAGGAGATCCCCCGGTCCGCCGCATCCCCGGGCCGGGGGATTTTCACATGTGCCTAGGCGGGGTCGCGCCAGGCCACCGCCAGCTCCTCGCGGAAGGCGAAGCGGACCAGGTGGCGGACGACCACGTCCTTCAGCGCCTCCAGCTCCGCCGGACCGGGCGCGGTGAGCGCGATGCTCAGGGTCTCCGCCTCCGCCCGAAGGTCCACGTCGCCGGCCGGAAAGCCGATGCGGCCGGCGCGCTCGCCGTGGCTGACCGGCAGCCTGTGGGCGAAGTGTTTGCAGAGCTGGACGAGGTACTTGCCCGCCTGCGGGGTGACGATTTCGGCGCGGCTTTCCGACATCAGCTGCGCTCCACGGCCTGGGCGGCTGCGTCGAGGGCCGCGGCGATGGCCTCGGCGGCCGCGGGCTCGATGGGCCCGCGCCGCATCCGCAGGCGGAGCGCCAGCTTGAGGTTCTCCATCCCGCGGATCACCGGCGCGGGCACGCCCTCGGGCCGGCCGCGGCCCCCCTCGCCCACCCGGGTCAGGAGCGCGTCCACGGCGGCGCGGTTGGCCTCCAGGAACTCGAGCCCGTCGGCCGTGGCGGTGTAGCGCTTGCGTCCGCCGTCCTCGGTCTCGACGGCGGCGTAGCCGCTGTCGTCGAGCCAGGCGAGTGTCGGATAGATGACGCCGGGGCTGGGCGTGTAGGCGCCGCCGAACTGCTCCTCGATACCCTTGATCAGCTCGTAGCCGTGGCGCGGCCGCTCGGCCAGCATCGCCAGGATCAGCAGCCGGAACTCCCCGTAGTCGAACAGCCGCCCGCCGCGGCGGCGGCCGCCGTGGCGGCCCCGGTGGTGGTGGCCCTGGGCCTCGTCGGTGGCGGTGAAATGGCGGGCGCGGCCGCCGCAATGCATGTGTCTCATGTTGCCGATATAGGTCTCGATATATCTTACGTCAAGATATATCTCGATATGTGTCTGATTGGTGGAGAATCCGGGGGAGGCATGGCGGCCCGGTCGCCGCAAGGCTCTGAATTCCCGAAAATTCCGGCCTCGACCGGCGGAAGCGTTTCCCCTGGCGGGCGACTCAGCGATCTTCGGGGCCGGGGGGTGTGAAGGACGAGGAGCCGCCATGCCAGACGCTACCTATGTCGCCTTCGTGCCGACCAAGAGCCGCGACGCCCTGCGGCGCATCCTGCAGACCGAGGACACGAGCCCGCTCACCTGGCGGGAGCGCAAGAGCCTGTTCGGCAGCGAGTTCTACTTCTCCGGCCCGCCCGACCTGGCCCGCAAGGCCCAGGCCTATGTGGCCGAGTGGGTGCTGTCCCACTAGCCGCCGTCGCGCTAGGACGCGCGTATGAGCCAGGCCCCCGCACCGTCTCCCGCCCACGTCCTCGTCACCGGCTCCACCCGCGGCATCGGGTCGGCCATCGTCGAGGCGCTCTCGGCCAGGGGCGCGCGGGTGGTCGGGCACGGCAGCCGCGACCGCGACGGGGCGCTGGGCGCCGACCTCTCCGACCCCGCCGCGGCCGACGGCCTCTGGGACCGGGCCCTGGGAGCGCTGGACGGCCGCATCGACGTGCTGGTGAACAACGCCGGGGTCTTCGAGCCCGTGCCGGTCGATGCGCCGCTGGCGGAATGGCAGGCCGGCTGGGGGCGCACCATGCAGATCAACCTGCAGGCCTCCGCCGACCTCTGCCGGCGCGCGGTCCTGCACTTCCGCGAGCGGGGCGGCGGCGGCCGGATCGTCAATATCGCCAGCCGCGCGGCCTACCGCGGGGACAGCCCGGCGCATTGGCACTATGCGGCGTCGAAGGCCGGCATGGTGGGCATGACCAAGTCGATCGCCCGCGGCTATGCGGCCGAGCGCATCCTGGCGTTCGCGGTCTGCCCGGGCTTCACCATGACTGGCATGGCCGAGGACTACCTGGCGAGCCGCGGCGGCGACAAGCTGCTGGCCGACATCCCGCTAGGCCGGGTGGCCACGGCCGAGGAGGTGGGCGGCGCGGCGGCCTGGCTGGCGCTCGAGGCGCCGGCGTCGATGACCGGCGCCGTCATCGACATCAACGGCGCGAGCTATGTGCGGTAGGCGCCTCAGCCGTTGAGGGCGGCTTCCGTGGCCTCGATCTCGTCCTTGATCCAGTCGTGGCCGGTGGTGACCAGCACGCCCTCGATGGCCGAGATGTGGCCGCGCAGGCGGTCGCGGATCTCGGGCGGCACGTCGCTGCGGCCGGCCATCCAGCGGGCGATCTGGTGGACGGCGAAGGCGGTGTGCAGGGCGAGCTTGTCGCGGTCGTCGTCGCTGAGCTTCACTTTCATGCGGGGGCTCCTCGTTGCCTGCCAGAATAACACGCCAGATGGCCTGTGGGCGCATCGCTTCCGGGAGGGGCGGCCAGTAGCGCTGGCTATTGGAGGGCCGAGACCCCATATGTGATCCGTGCGCCGCCGGGCGTGCGCCGCCACTCAAGCGGTCGAGCAATTCCGGCGCGGCGCCCCTTCAAGGACAGCAATGTCCCTCCTCTTCGTCGGCTCCGCCCTCTGCGTCGCGGCCGCGCTCGTGCTTCCCGCGATCTTCTCCCTCGCCCGTCCCGGCCAGCGGCCGTGACGTCGAGCCATATCCTGCGCGACGCAGGCCGGTCCTGCACCTTCCGCCTGCGCCGTCGCACGGGCGTCTGGGAGGTCACCCGCGACGACGTATTCCACGGTGACTACCTGACCCGGGGCGAGGCCCTGCGCAGCGCCTGCTCCGCCGCCCGCTCGTTCGAGGCGGCGGGCGGGACGGCGAGCGTGCTCGCCTCGCCCGGAGACACGCCCATCGCCCACCGGGCCGCACGGCCGGGCTCCTGAAACCGATCCGGCCGGAGGGCCCCATGACCGAACTCCCGAAGACCCCGTTCCTTTCGCCGCGCAATGTGCCGCTCTGGGCCGGCTTGGCGCTGATCGTGGCGGTCGTCGCCATCGTGCTGTGGCTGTGATGGACGACGTCCCGCACGGCGCGCGCACCCGCGAGGACCTCGAGCGGGAGAACGCCTACCTGAAGCTGCGGGTCGCCCAGCTCACCTCCGACGTCGCCGACCTCTCCGCGGAGACCGACCGGCTGCGGCAGGAGCGCGAGCGGCTCCACGGCCGGCAGGCGGCCCGGGCCGCCAATCCGCTCTCCGGCGGTCAGTAGGCATGGCCGAGCCCGTCTCGATCCTGATGCTGATGGGACCGATGGCCGCCCTGGTCGGCTATCTGGTGTTCGCGCGCCTGCGCCGCGGGCGGGACCGGACCCCCGCCGAGCCCGGGACCGACGGCTAGTACCGCGGCTCCACCGGCGCGCGGTTCCACTTCGGCGGCGGGGGGACGTAGGCCCGGAACTTCTCCAGGGCCTCGGCCGTGTCGTCGGCGTAGACCAGCATGTCCACGTAGGGCTGGGTGGAGAAGCCCTTGTCGGCCATCTGCTGGATCGTCTGGCGCAGCAGGTCGTAGTAGCCGTTCACGTTGACGAAGCCGCAGGGCTTGGCGTGGAAGCCGAGCAGCGCCCAGGTCCACTGCTCGAAGATCTCCTCGAAGGTCCCCGGCCCGCCCGGCAGGCAGAGGAAGCCGTCGGAGAGCTCGGCCATCTTCCACTTGCGCTCGTGCATCGAGTTGACGACGTGCAGCTCGGAGAGGCCGGTGTGGGCGATCTCCTGGCTGACCAGGTCGGCGGGCATCACGCCCACCACGGCCCCGCCGGCGGCCAGCGCCGCGTCGGCCACCGCCCCCATCAGCCCCACGCGGCCCCCGCCGTAGACCAGCGTCAAACCCTGCTGGGCGATCAGCGTGCCCGCGCGGACCGCCTCCTGGAGGAAAGCGGGATCGGAACCGGCGGCCGAGCCGCAATAGATGCAGATGCTTTTCACGAATGGTCTTCGGAGGTTGGCGCAAATGAGGGGCCTGGGCTGATAGGCTGATTGCGCTCTTCTGTCACCGTGCGGCTGGCGTGAGGGCTATTCCGCCGTTACATAGCTTCCACGGCTCGCCACAATCGGTGGCCGGGCGTCGCCGGTTGGGCGGCGGAAGACTTCTATCTCGGTTAGGTCACGCGAATGGCGACGGGCACGGTCAAGTGGTTCAACACCGCTAAGGGCTTTGGTTTTATTCAACCGGACGACGGCGGCAGCGACGTCTTCGTCCACATCTCGGCGGTCGAACAGGCGGGCCTGCGCGGCCTCAATGAAGGCGACCAGGTCCAGTTCGAACTGGAACAGGACCGCCGGTCGGGCAAGCTGTCCGCCGGTCAGCTGGTGGTCACGGGCCAAGGCGCCCCGGTGGCCCGCAGCGGCGGCGGCGGCTTCGGCGGCGGCCCGCGCGGCGGCGGCGGCGGCTTCGACCGTGCGCCCCGTGGCGGCGGCTTCGGCGGCGGCGCCGGTGGCGGCGGCGGGCGCTCGCCCGGCCAGATCGCCGGCTCCGGCGACGGCACGGTGAAGTGGTTCAACCCGACCAAGGGCTTCGGCTTCATCCAGCCCAACGACGGCGGCCAGGACGTGTTCGTCCACATCTCGGCGGTCGAGCAGGCGGGTCTCCGCGGCCTGAACGAAGGCCAGACGGTCTCCTACGACCTCGAGCAGGACCGCCGGTCCGGCAAGACGTCGGCGACCAACCTGCGCGTCACGGGCTGACCTGACGCAGGGCGGGCCCGCGCAGCGCGCGGGCCCCCTTCTCCGGGCGAAGGCGACGGCCTCCACAAGGCCGCGCGCGCCCGACCTATGCTGAACCAGCGCGTCGGCGAGGCGTTCGGACCCCCACACGAGGGGCGGAAACGCCTTGGAGGACCCGATGCGCCGAACGCTGATCGTGACCCTGGCCGGGGCCCTGTCCCTGCCGGCGACGGGCTGGGCCCAGACGGTCGACCAGCCCGTTCCGCCGCCTGACGCGGCGGCCCCGCTCCCCGAAGACACCCTGGCCGACGAGGCGTCGGCCCAGGCGGCGGCGCCCGAGGCTGCACCGCCCGCCGGGCCGCAGCCGGGCGACCCGGCCCCGCCGCCTCCGCCCCAGCCGGCGGAGACCTCGAAGGACAAGAAGAAGCTCGACCCCGCCAAGACGGCCGGCGGGTCCGTGGGCGGCGTGCTGGGCAGCGCCGCAGGCGCCGCCGGCGGACCGCTGGGCAGCGCGGCGGCCGGCTTCGTCGGCGGCAAGATCGGCCGCGGCACGGCCGGCGTGCTGAAGAAGGTGTTCGGCGGCGGCAAGAAGAAGAAGGACAAGGTCGAGCAGGCGGCGGCGCCCGCCGCCCAGGCGGCGGTGGATACGGCCGCAGCGGAGCCGGCGCCGGCCACGGCCGAGCCTGAGGTCGCCGCCCCCGAGCCGACGCCTCCGGCGGCGGTCGCCGAGCCCGCGCCTCTGGAGGCGCCGTTCCGCTAGGCGCCTAGCGGCCTGGCTGGACCGGCGAGAGCCGCACCGTCACGGCGCCCGGCAGCCTCGCCTCATAGGCGGGGAAGCGGGGGTCGGGCCGCATGTAGTCGGTGGAGACGTACTGGGCGCCCGAGGCGAAGGCCGCGGCCTGGCGGGTGCGGTCGCCCGTGCGGGCCTCGGCGGTGTCGGCGTCGGCGCGGGTGCGCACGATCAGCCCGGCCTTCACCGCCGCGGCGATGCGGGCCTGCTGCTCGGCCGGCTCGTTGAGGGTGATGTAGCCGGCGGCGGGCGAGGTTTCCTCGATGTTCACGAAGGCCACGCGGCCCTCCAGCACCTTGCGGCCGCCGCGGTAGAGGGCGACCTGCGCGGGCGGGCAGTCGCAGGCGAACATCACCTTGCCGCGGGCCTCGCCCAGCTTCGGCCAGGCGCCGGCGGCCGCGGCGGCCTTCAGGCTCGGGTGTCGGCCCTGCACCCGGTCCGGCGTGATCAGGGCCGTGTCGGGAAAGACCGCCCGGATCTCCGCGTCGATGGCGTCCATGCCGGCCGCGTCGAACGCCGGCGCGGTGACGCCGCCGGGGATGCCGACCGCCCCTTCCTTGAGGTTCAGCAGGATCAGCAGCGGCGCGTGGTCGGGGTGGGCCTGCGACCAGGCGCGGACCTGCCGCAGGCAGTCGGCGAACAGCGGGCAGACCGAGCGGTAGTCCACGTCCTGGGCGTGCAGCACCTTGAGGCCAGGGCCGCGGAGCGGGGCGAGGTCATAGGGCGTGGTGTCCTTCACCAGCCGGCGGAACACCGGGTCGGCGTAGAGGCCCCCCTTGGGGTCGTAGGCCAGGTCGATCTCGAGCTGGCGGGCGCCGTCGTCGAGCTGCTCGGCCAGCGGGCGGTGGGCGTAGTCGAGCGCATCGGCCTGCTTCGGGTTGGCGGACCGCAGCAGCGCCATCTCCTTGTCCGCGATGGGGAGCTTGTAGGAATTGTGGGTGCCCACCGCCTGGATGGCGTTCATCGGCAGGGCGTCGACCGCCTCGCGCGTGCATCCGGCCTCTCCCGACGGACGCTCCAGGTCACAGGCGGCGGCGATCGCGGCGGCGGCGAAAAGGACGGTGAGCATGGGCAGGTTCCCCGGAGAGTCGGCAGTGTCGCCAACCTGGGGCCGTCCCGCGACGGAATTTTCACAGCCGGTTAAGCATAGACCCCTGGTTGCGATATCTAAACTTTAAGACGTGAGACCTAGCCTGCTAATCATCAGCAAGCTTGGCCGAGGGGCTCATGAGCGAGGACATAGCCAGCAGCCGGCGCGACCTGGTCGCGCGGGTGGCCACGCTGGAGCTGCTGGTTTCCGACCTGATCGACCTGCTCTGGAAGGTGGATCCGCAGGGCATGGAGCGGCTCGCGAACGAGGCCGGCCAGGACCTGGAGATCCAGAACACCCGCATCCTCGCGGCCGCCGAGCACCAGCGCGAGCGCCTGTTCACCGTGCTGGCCGAGCGCCGGCGCAAGCTCCGGCACCGCCGCCGCGGCGTGCAGGAGGACGAGGCGGCGCTGAGCGCCTGACGGTCCACGAGATCCCATTCTCCCGCCGCCTCACTCCGGCGCGGAGACGGAGGGGCGCCGCCCCAGCTCCCCGCCCACGGCGGCGCCCCTCCATTTCATGCGCGGAAACCGAGGGTTAATCGGCGGGCGCTAGGGTCACGGTCCAATTGGGTCCCTGGAGAGCCTGTTTGTCCCTCGGCGCGTCCCGGCTGCTCGGCTTCGCCTTCGCGAACGCCGACCTCCTCGTCGAGGTCGGGACCGACGGACGTATCGCGCTCGCGATTGGGGCCAGCGAGATCGTCTCCGGCGCGGCCGAGGGCGAGCTGAAGGGCAAGGCCTGGTCCGACTTCGTCAGCCCCGACGACCTGCCGATGCTGGACGCCCTGTTCGACGGGCTGGAGGACGGGACCCGCGCGGGTCCCGTGATCGCCCGGCTGGCCAAGCCGAAGGACGGCAAGGAACGCGCCGTGTCTCTGGCCGCCCTGCGGCTGCCCGGCAACGGCGGGGCGGTCTCCTGCGTGCTGTCCGCCGCCGCCGCCGAGAGCGCGCCCAAGGCCGGCGAGCTGCACGACCGCGAAGCCTTCGAGGAGATGGCCCTGCAGCTCCTCAAGACCGCCAAGTCCGGCGGGACGGAGCTGGAGCTGGCCATGCTGGACATGGCGGGCCTGGAGGCCGCCCGCCAGAAGGCCTCGCCCGCCGACCGGGCAGCCCTCGACCGCCGCCTGACCGGCGCCCTACGCGCCGAGGCCTACGGCGGCGCGGCCGCCACGGCCCTGGGCGACGAGCGGTTCGCCCTGGTTCGCGCCCGCGGCGAGGCCATGGGCGCCCTGGTCCAGCGGGTCACCAAGCTCGTCCAGGCCGCCACGCCGCAGCCGATCAAGCCCACCGCCGAGGCCATCCCCCTGCAGGGCGACGGCGACCGGCAGGCGGTGCGCGCCCTGCGCTACTGCCTGGACAGCTTCCTGCGCGAGGGGCCCGGGGCGGCCACGCCGACCAACCTCTCGGAGGCGCTGAGCCTCTCCCTGGAGCGCACCCTCGACGAGGTGGGCGCGCTCGGCCAGGCGATCCGCAACAAGGAGTTCAAGCTGGTCTTCCAGCCGGTGATCTCGCTCGGCACCGGCGGTCTGCATCACTACGAGACCCTGGTGCGCTTCGGCGACCAGGGCAGCCCCTTCCCGATGATCCGCATGGCCGAGGAGATGGACCTCATCGAGGCCCTGGACGTCGCCATCCTCGAGCGGTCGCTGGAAGTGCTGTCGAAGCGGCCGGGCCTGAAGCTGGCCGTCAATGTCTCGGGCCGCACGATCGCCAGCAGCGACTTCATCGAGCGGGCCTGCGAGCTGATCCATGGCCACCCCAAGGCCCGCGGCCGGCTGATGTTCGAACTCACCGAGAGCTCGGCCCTGGACGACCTGAAGCTCGCCGACCGCCATCTGACGGCGCTGCGCAACGAGGGCTGCGAAATCTGCCTGGACGACTTCGGGGCCGGCGCGGCCTCGCTCGCCTACCTGCAGCAGCTCAAGCTGGACGTGCTGAAGATCGACGGCCGCTACATCCGCGACCTGCAGCAGGGCGGCCGCGAGGCCACCTTCGTCAAGCACCTGGTCTCCATGTGCAAGGAGCTGGGCATCCGCACCCTGGCGGAGATGGTGGAGACCGACGAGGCCGAGGCGGCGGTGCGCGACGCGGGCGTCGATTTCGCCCAGGGCTGGCTCTACGGCCGGGCCACCGACGAGCCGGTCTGGTCGCCGCCCCGGCGAGAGGAGCCGGCATCACAAGACGGTCAAGTGGCGCTCCGCCCCTCGATGCGCCGCTAGCCGCGCGAGATTTCCCGGCCTAGGGTTCTCCCAAGGGCGGCGTAGGCCAGCTCCCACTGGTCGTACGAACCGTCCGCCACCGCGCCCTGGAGGCGTCCCCGTCCCTCGGCGCCTGAGGTGATGGGAGCGACCAAATGCCAATCCAGACACAGGGGTCCGTTCGGGCGCTCGCGCTCGTGGGCCCCACAAGCGCCGGCAAGACCACCCTGCTCGAGGCCCTGCTCCTGGCGACCGGCGCGGTGCACGCGCGGGCCGGCGGCGGCGGCGAGATGGTGGGCGACTCCAGCCCCGAGGCCCGCGCCCGCGGCCATTCGGTGGAGCTGAACCTCGCCGGCTTCGAGTTCATGGGCGACCGCTACGCCGTGGTCGACTGCCCGGGTTCGCTGGAGTTCTGCGCCGACGTGGACGCGGCCCTGCCGGCGGTGGACCTGGCGATCGTGGTCGCCGAGCCCGACCCCAACAAGGCCCAGCTCCTGCAGCCCACCCTGCGCGAGTTGGAGCGGCTGGGCGTGCCGCACGCCGTCTTCATCAACAAGATGGACCAGGCCAGGGGCTCGCTGCAGGAGCTGCTGGACGCCCTGGCGCCGGTGAGCTCCGCGCCCCTGGTGGCGCGCCAGATCCCCACCTGGGAAGGCGAGCACGTCACGGGCTACATCGACCTGGCCCTCGAGCGCGCCTTCGTCTACCGGCCCGGCCAGCCGTCGGAGCAGGTGGACATCCCCGGCGACCTACGAGACGCCGAGGCCGACGCCCGCTTCCACATGCTGGAGCAGATCGCCGACTTCGACGACGAGCTCCTCGAACAGCTCCTCTCCGACGTGACCCCGAGCCGCGACGCGGTGTTCTCCGACCTGGTGCGGGAGATGAACGACGGCCTGATCGTGCCGGTGTTCTTCGGCTCGGCGGCCAACGGGTTCGGCGTCCGCCGGCTTCTGAAGGCCCTCCGCCACGAGGCGCCCCTGCCCGACCGGGCGGCCGAGCGGCTGGGCGTCACCAAGGGGGCCTATGTGCTGAAGGCGGCCTACGCCGGCCAGTCCGGCAAGCTGGCCTACGCCCGGGCGTTCGGCGCCAAGCTGGACGACGGGGCCGAGCTGGTGCTGCCTACGGGCGAGCGCTGCCGGGCCGGCGGCCTGTTCGCCGTGCAGGGCGGGCAGCTCAAGAAGATCGCCTCGGCCCCGCCCGGCGAGGTGGCGGCGATCGGCAAGGTGGAGCAGGCCGCCGCCGGCCAGATCCTGTCGCTCACCGGCCAGCCGCAGCAGCTGCAGAACGCGGTCCGGCCGCGCCGGCCGCTGTTCGCCGTGGCCCTCTCGGCCCGCAACCGCAAGGACGACGTCCGGCTGTCCGGGGCGCTCTCCAAGCTCATCGAGGAGGACCCGGGCCTCACGCTCACCCACGATCCGGAGGCCCGGCAGGTGCTGCTGGCGGGCCAGGGCGAGGGCCATGTGCGGCTGGCCCTGGAACGGCTCAAGCGGCGCTTCGGCGTCGAGATCGACACCCAGGACCCCAAGACCCCCTACCGCGAGACCATCCAGCGCGGCGCGACGCACCGGGCGAGGCACAAGAAGCAGTCGGGCGGCCACGGCCAGTTCGCCGACGTGACCATCGAGATCCGGCCCCTGCCCCGCGGCTCCGGCTTCGTTTTCCAGTCCAAGGTGGTCGGCGGCGCGGTGCCCAGGCAGTGGGTCCCGGCCGTCGAGCAGGGGGTCCGCGACGGGCTGGAGAAGGGGCCGCTGGGCTTCCCGGTGACCGACCTGGAGGTGACCCTCACCGACGGCCAGACCCACAGCGTGGACTCCTCGGAAATGGCGTTTCGGATCGCCGGGCGCATGGCCATCGAGGAGGGGCTGAAGGCCTGCGGCTCGATCCTGCTGGAGCCCATCGAGAAACTGACGGTCTATTCGCCCTCGCCGAGCGCGTCGAACGTGACCTCGGCGCTCACCGCCCGACGCGGCCAGATCCTGGGGCTCGCGCCACGGGAGGACTGGCGCGGCTGGGAGCGGATCGACGCCTACCTGCCGCAGAGCGAGCGCCAGCACCTGATCGCCGAGCTGCGGGGCCTGACCCAGGGGCTCGGCGCCTTCGAGGCCGACTTCGACCACATGAGCGAGCTGACCGGCCGCCTGGCCGAGGAGGCGAGCCAGCAGGCCCGGCATACGGCGCCGGCCTAGGGGCGGAGCACGCCGTCCTCTCCCGCTCGCGCGGGGGAGGCGCGGCTGCTACAGGCGCCGGATGACCCAGCGCCTCGCCCTCACCGCCCTGCTCGTCGCGGACTACGACGAGGCGCTCGGGTTCTATGTCGGGAAGGCCGGCTTCGAGCTGGTCGAGGACACCGACATGGGCGCAGGCAAGCGCTGGGTGGTGGTGCGGCCGCCGGGGTCGGACGGCGGCCTCCTGCTGGCCCGCGCCCTGGGCGAGCAGGCCGCCCGCATCGGCGACCAGGCCGGCGGGCGGGTGTTCCTGTTCCTGGAGACCGACGACTTCGACCGCGACCATGCGCGCATGGCCGCGGCCGGCGTGCGGTTCCTCGAGGAACCGCGACGGGAGCCCTACGGGACCGTCGCGGTGTTCGAGGACCTCTACGGGACCCGGTGGGACCTCATTCAGCCGGCTCGGGCTGCTTCTGCTGCTGGGCGATGATCCCGTCGTCGATCTCGGCCGCGCGGATCGCCGCCGGTCGGGCGGTGTGGCGCGCCGCATAGGCCTCGAAAGCCGGCCGCTTCTCGATCGTGCCGAACTGCATGCCCCAGGCCAGGTGCGAGGCGAGGTAGAGGTCCGCGGCGCTGAACCGGTCCCCGGCCACGAACTCGCGGTCCTTCAGATAGCCCTCCATGGCGTTCAGCACGCGGGCCATGCTGCCGAAGCCGAGCATCGCCTCCTGTTCGGCAGAGGGCTGGACGGCCATCGCGGCCAGGCCGGCGGCCTGCTCGATGGGGCCGGCGGCGAAGAACAGCCAGCGGTAGTAGGGCGCGCGCTCCTTGCTGCCGTGCGCCGGCGCGAGGCCGGCCTGCGGGAAGGCGTCGGCGAGATAGGCGCAGACCGCGCCGCATTCGGTGACCACGGCGTCGCCGTGCTTCACGGCCGGCACCTTGCCCATCGGGTTCACGGCCAGGAAGGCGGGATCGTTCCTGCCCCATTCGACCAGCACGGTCTCGTAGGGCTGGCCCACCTCCTCCAGCATCCAGCGGATGATGCGACCGCGGGACATGGGGTGGGTGTAGAAGACGAGATCGGACATGGGAGCCTCCTTCGGCGGAATTCGGGCATTCAACACCCATCCTGCTGCCAGGGCATGTCAGCAGTCCGCGATCAGGCGGGCTGCAGGCGCAGCGCGCCGCGGCGCAGATAGAGCTCGGCGACCAGCAGGTTCGGGATCCAGGAGATCCAGGCGGTCGCCACATAGACCTGCTCGAAGTCGAGGCCGGCCATCATGCCGATCGGAAGGTAGAGGCGCAGGGTGACGGCCGCGAAGGTCAGCGCGAAGGAGCGGATCATCCAGCGCCGGTGCTCGTCGAAGCGGCGGGCCCGCGCGGTCATCCAGCCCTGGGCGGTGACGTAGATCCACAGCGGCCCCAGGAGCGCGAAGCCGAGGCCCGCCACGGGGCCGGCGGTCGTGCCGAAGGCCAGGCCGAAGCCCGCCGCGCCGCCCACGATGCAGCTCGTGGCGTAGACCCGGCCCAGCCAGCGGTGGAGGCGCGGCAGGCGGCGGCGGACGGCCGGCAGGAACTGGAAGGGTCCGACCAGCAGGGCGGTGGCCGCGCCCGCCGCATGCACGGCGAGCCAAGGCCGGGCGAACAGATTGGCCATCACGTTCTCGGACAGGAGGCCGACCTGCGGCACATACCGGTAGGAGAAGACGGCGACACCGACGCTCAGGAAGGCGGCGAGGCTCCAGGCGGCGATCGACAGTGGACGGGTCATGGACGGCTCCGATGTGGACGCCGCCTGCATCGCCGGGGTCGCCGCGGGGCGTCGAGGGGCGAACCCGCGAACGGCGCCTGGGCTGCGCCAACGGATGCGGGCATTTCGCAAGTCGTGGCAGGATCGGCGCGAACGACTCGCCGCCGGGAAGACGGATGCCGAACCCCGCCCTGCCGCCCTGGACCCGCCGGCTCGCCGCCGACGTCGCGCTCTATGTGGCGATCGGCGTGGTGATGGCCTTCCTCGGCCCGTTCGGCTCTTCGCAGCAGCCGCTCGCGGAGCGGTTCGTCTACTGGTTCATCTGCATGGTCGGCGGCGGCCTGATCGGCACCGCCATCGACGAGCCCCTGCGGCGCAGGGTGGGCCACTTCTGGCTGCGGGTCGGGCTGGCCAGCGTGCTGATGACCCCGTTCGTCACCGTCCTGGTGGGCTTCACCAACCACGTCCTGAGCCAGATGCGCCTCGGACCGGAGAACATCGCCGAGCCCTGGTTCCAGGTGTTCATCCTGAGCTTCGCCACCATGACCTTCCGCCAGCTCGCCTGGGCCCAGACAGTGAGCGCCGAGGCGTCGCCGGAGGCGCCCGGGGATCCCCTCGCCGCTTTCCGCCGACGGCTGTCGGCCAAGCGGCGCGAGGCGGCCCTGATCGCCGTGGAGGCCGAGGACCACTACCTGCGCGTCCACACCGACGCCGGCGAGGAGCTGATCACCGCCCGGTTCGGCGACGCGCTCTCCGAACTCGCCCAGGCGCCCGGCTTCCGCACCCACCGCTCCTGGTGGGTGGCGGCCGACGCCATCGACGAGGTGAAGTGGCTGCGCGGCCGCGGCGAGGCGCGGCTGAAGTCCGGGCTGGTGGTCCCGGTCAGCCGGTCCAACGCCGCGGCCCTCAAGGCCGCGGGCTGGTTCTGAGGCCCCTTACGCCCGGCTGGCGACCCACTCCTGCACGTGGCGCTCCAGCACGGTCAGCGGCATGGAGCCGGACAGCAGGGTGGCATCGTGGAAGGCCTTCAGGTCGAACTTCCGGCCGAGCTTGGCGCGGGCGTCCTCGCGGACCTTCACCCACATGGTGTGGCCGACCTTGTAGCTGCAGGCCTGGCCCGGCGAGGTGAAGTAGCGCTCCACCTCGCGCTGGGAGCGCGAGCGCGTGTTGCCGATGGTGTCGACCATGTACTGGGTGGCCTGTTCGCGGGTCCACCGCTTGTGGTGGATGCCGGTGTCGACCACGAGGCGGGCGGCGCGGAACAGCAGGGACTGCAGGTAGCCCGCCTGGCCCAGCGGATCGCTGCGGTAGGCGCCCATCTCGTCGGCGAGCTGCTCGGCGTAGAGGCCCCAGCCCTCCGAGAAGGCCGAGAAGCCGAAGCCCGCCCGGCGCAGCATCGGCATGCCGGTGGACTCCTGGGACAGTGCGATCTGCAGGTGATGGCCCGGCGAGGTCTCGTGGTAGGTCAGCGTCGGCAGGTTGTACCGGGGCCAGTCCCCCGTATCCTTGAGGTTGATGTAGAAGGCCGCCGGCCGCGAGCCGTCCAGAGCGGCGGGCTGGTAGTAGCCGTTGGCCGCGCCGTCCTGGATGAACGCCGGCACCCGACGGACCTCCACCGGCGCCTTGGGAAGCGTCGCGAAGGCGCTGGGCAGCTGGCGGTAGATGTCGGCCACCTGCTTGTTGAGGTCGGCGATCACCTGGGCGCGGCCCTCGTCGGTGTTCGGGTAGCGCTGCTTGGGGTCGTCGTTCAGGGCGATGAGGCGCTGGGCGACCGTGCCCTTCGTCATCCCCTGCCCCTTCAGGATGGTGTCGATCCGGGCGCTGATCTCGGCCACCTGGTCGAGGCCCATCTGGTGGACCTGGTCGGGCGTGTAGTTGGTGGTGGTCGAGGCCTTCACCGCATCCGCGTAGTAGGCCGCGCCGTCCGGCAGGGCCCAGACGCCGGCGTCGGGCTTCGCCTTGGCCCGGGCCGCCTGCATACCGGCGATCTGGCGGTCGAGCGCCGGGAACACCTCGGCCGTGACGATCTTCTCGGCGCGGGCCGCCCAGTCGCCGCCGAGCTTGGCCTCGGTCGCCTTCTTGGCGAGCGAGGTGACCATGATGGTCCGCGCCGCCGGCTGGTCGCGCAGGGCCTTCATCTGGCCGACGGCGAGGTCGCAGGCGAAGTCGGGCGGCACCACGCCCATGGCCATGTCCTCGCGCTGGCGGGCGAGGTCCTGGTCCATCTGCACGGCGAAGGCGGAGAGGCGCGAGAGCCAGGCCTCGGCGTCGGCCGCGGTCTCCACCCGGTGCTGGCTGTCCATGAAGTCCGGGATGTCCTGGTAGGACCCGGTGCGCTGGCTCACGACATAGGGGCTGAAGTTCCCGCCGACGGAGCCGAACTTGTACTTGTCGCCGGCCGCGACGGTCCGCTCCTGCTGGTAGAGGACCACGTCGAGGTCGACCTTGGAGGCCGGCGAGAGCTTCGTGCGGTCGATGGCGCGCAGGTCCCGCACCCAGCCGCGCGAGCGCTCCAGGCGGCGCTGCTTGGCGGCGGTGGAATTGTCGTCGAGCCTGGCCTTGAGCCCCGCGCGAGGCCCCTTGTCCATGCCCAGCATGGTGGCGAACTCGGGACTGTCGTCGACGAGGGTCTCGAACATGCGGTCGAGCTGGGCGCGGAGCCTGGCGTCCTCGGAGCCCTGAGCCAGCGCCGGTGTGGCGGCGACGAGGACGGCCCCGGCCGAGGTGGCCAGGAAGCTGCGGCGGTCGATGGCGTTCATTCTCTGGTTTCCCCCTAGGCCCGCTGGGCCGCGATGTGACGGTCGACGACGCCCTCCAGCACGGTGAGCGGCATGGCGCCGCCGAGCAGGACGGCGTCATGGAACTTGCGGATGTCGAAGCGCGGGCCGAGCGCGTCCTTGGCCTTCTGGCGCAGGCGCAGCCAGGTGAGCTTGCCGACCATGTAGCTGCAGGCCTGGCCCGGCCGCACGCAGTAGCGCTCGATCTCGGTGGTGGCGGAGGAGACCGGGCTGCCGTCGATGGAGACCATGGTCTCGATGGCCTTCTCGCGGCTCCAGCGCTTGGCGTGCAGGCCGGTGTCGACCACCAGGCGCGCGGCGCGGAACAGGGCCGCCTGCAGCATGCCGATCTCGCCCAGCGGATCGCCCTCGTACATGCCCATCTCCTTCGCCAGCTCCTCGGTGTAGAGGGCCCAGCCCTCGGCGAAGGCGGAGAAGCCGGCGGTGCGACGGAGCATGGGCGCGTCGCCCTCCTGCTGCAGGGTGCGCTGCAGGTGATGGCCCGGGATGCTCTCGTGATAGGTGAGCGTCTTCAGGGTCCAGGTGGGGTTCTCGGCGGAATCCCTGAGGTTGATCCAGTAGATGCCGGGCCGGGAGCCGTCGAGCGCGGGGCGGTTGTAGTAGCCGCCGGGCGCGCCGGCCTCGATGAACTTCGGCACCCGGCGGACCTCGACGGCGGCCTGCGGGAGCTGGCCGAAGTACTGCGGCAGCTTCGGCCGGATGCCCTCCACGTACTTGTTGAGGTCGGCGATCAGCCGCTCCTTGGCCTCGTCGGTGTTGGGGTAGTGGTACTTGTCGTCCTTGAAGAGGGCGGCGATCCGCTCGCCCACCGTGCCCTTCGTATAGCCCTGGCCCTTGAGCAGGACGTCGGCGCGGGCCGACAGCGACTTGGCGGTCTCCAGGCCGAGCGCATGGACCTCGTCCGCGCTGAGCGTCGTGGTGGTCATGTTCTTCAGCGCGTGGCGGTAATAGGCCTCGCCGTTCGGCAGCCGCCAGCAGCCGGCGTCGTGCACGGCCCGCGGCCGCAGGCTCTCCATCAGCGCGATCTGGCGGTCGAGGGCCGGGATGACCTTCTGGCTGTAGATGGCCGAGGCCTGGGCCTCGTAGTCGCCCGCCACGCCGTTGGCCTTTGCCCGGTCGGCCACGGAGCGGACGAGCGGCGCCTCGCCCGGCGCGGTCTTCAGCCCGCGCATCTGGGTGAGCGTCTTGTCGAGGATGAAGTCGGGCGGGACGACGCCTTCGGCCACGTCGCGGCGGACGCGCTCCACCTCCTCGTCCATCACGGTGGCGAAGGCCTCCAGGCGCGACAGGTAGGCGTCGGCGTCGGCCTTGGTCTCGATGGAATGCTGGGTGCCCAGGAAGTCCGGCTTGTCCTGGTAGGCCCCGGTGAGCTGGGAGAGGACGTAGGGCTGCTGGCCGAAGGCGTCGCCGTAGTCGAACTTCGCGCCCTCGGCGTTGGTGCGGGCGGTGAAGAGGACGGTCTCCCAGTCCGAGCGGCTGCGCGGCGAGAGCTTGCCGCCTTCGATCTGCTCCAGGCGGCGGAGCTGGCCGGCGTTGCGGGCGCGGTCCTCGGCGAGGTCCTTCAGCGATTCCCCGTCGAGCTGCGACTTGGCGGCGGCGCGGGCGCCCTTGTCGAGACCCAGGCGCGTGACCGCCTCGGGCGAGGCCGCCAGGTTCTCCTCGTACATGGCGTCGAGGAGGGCGCGGAGCTTGGCGTCCTCGGCCGAGCCCTGCGCGAGCGCGGGTCCCGCCAGCGCCGCCGCGCCGGTGGTGAGCAGGAAGGCGCGGCGGTCGATGGCGTTCATCTTCATTCCCTCGATCAAGCCCGTGCGGAGGCGATGTACTGGTCGATGCGGGCCTCCAGCACCGTCAGCGGCATGGCGCCGGCGAGCAGGCCGGCGTCATGGAACTGGCGCAGGTCGAAGCGCGGGCCGAGGGCGGCCTTCGCCTTGTCCCGCAGCCGGACCCAGGTGAGCTTGCCCACCATGTAGCTGCAGGCCTGGCCGGGCCACACGCAGTAGCGCTCGATCTCGGTGGTGGCGGCGCTGCGGGGCGAGCCGTCGATCGAGGTCATGGTGTCGATGGCCTTCTCGCGGCTCCAGCGCTTGAAGTGCAGGCCGGTGTCGACCACCAGGCGGGCCGAGCGGAACAGCGACGACTGCAGGTAGCCCACCTCCGCCAGCGGGTCGTCCGCATAGACGCCCATCTCCTGGGCGAGCTGCTCGGCATAGAGCGCCCAACCCTCGCCGTAGGAGGAGAAGAACATCGCCCGGCGGATCATCGGCAGGTCCGCCTCCTGCTGCAGGGCGAGCTGCATGTGATGGCCCGGCACCGCCTCGTGGTAGGTCAGGGTGGGCAGGGTCCAGGTGGGGTTCTCGGCCGTGTCGCGCAGGTTGATCCAGTAGATCCCCGGCCGCGAGCCATCGAGGGTGGGCTGGTTGTAGTAGCCGCCCGGCGCGCCGGCCTCGATGAACTTCGGCACCCGGCGGACCTCCACCGGCGCCTTGGGGAGCGTCGCAAACATCTGCGGCAGCCGGGCGCTCATCACCTTCACCTGGGCGTTCAGGTCGGCGAGCAGCTTCTCCTTGCCGGCGTCGGTGTTGGGGTAGTGGTACTTCTTGTCCCTGTAGAGCGCCTGGATCCGCTGGCCGACCGTGCCGCGGCTGTAGCCGGCCTTCTTCAGCAGGACGTCGGCGCGGGCCGAGAGCTCGCGGGCCTGGTCGAGGCCGATCTGGTGGATTTCGTCCGGCGACAGGGTGGTCGTCGTCGAGCCGCGCAGCGCCACGTCGTAATAGGCCTCGCCGTCGGGCAGGCGCCAGGCGCCGGCGTCGTGCACGGCGCGCGGCTGGATCTCCTTCATGAAGGCGATCTGGCGCTGCAGGGCCGGGACGACCTTGTCGCGGTAGATCAGGCTGGCCTGGCCGGCGTAGTCGCCAGCGATCCCCTTCTCCTTCGCCCGGGTGGCGACCGAGGTGACCAGCGGCGAGCGATCGGCCGGGCCCACCAGGCCGGCCATCTGGGTGAGCGAGCGCTCGACCACGAAGTCCGGCGGGATCACGCCCAGGCCTACGTCGTGGCGGGCGCGCTCCAGCTCCTGGTCCATCTGGGTGGCGAAGGCGTCGAGGCGCGACAGGTAGGCGTCGGCGTCAGCCTTGGTCTCGATGGTGTGCTGGGTGCCCAGGAAGTCGGGGACGCTCTGGTAGGCGCCGGTGAGCTGGGAGAGCACGTAGGGCTGGCCCGCGCCCTGGTAGCCGTACTGGAACTTGCGGTTGCCCTCGTCGGTGACCTCGAGGGTGGCCAGCAGGGTGTCGTAGTTGACCGCCGCCATGCCGGTGAGCGGCTCACGCGGGATGGCCTTCAGGCGGCGGAGCTGGTCGGCGGTGAGCGCCTTGTCGCGGGCGAGGTCGGCAAGCGAGGCGTCGTCCAGGCGGGCCTTGGCGGCGGCGCGGTCGTCCTTGTCGAGGCCGAGGCTGGTGACGAACTGCGGGCTGTCGTCCAGCGCCTCGCGGAACACCTGGTCCATGTAGGCGGAGAGCTGCGCCTGCGGCGTGGGCGGCGGCGGGGCGGCCGGGGTCGGTGGCGGCGGCGCGGTGACGACGCCCGGCGAGGCGGTGGCGCAGCCCGCGAGCGCGACGGTGGCGCCGGCGGAGAGCAGGAGATTTCGACGGCTCAGCATGAGCGTCCCCCCAATGTTACGTTTGTGACCGGAAGGCTTAAGGGTCCGGGGCGCAAGGCCGCAAGCCGCGCGCAAGGCTCTCGCCGTTAAATTCCGGTAATGCGCAAGGACTTCCCCCTGCCCGCTGGTCCCGCGCGCGCAGATCGGCTCAAATACGTCCGCTTCCAGCCAAGGATTCCCGACCGATGTTCTCCGCGCCGCGTCCCGTGCTCGCCGCCGCCGTCCTCGCCCTGACCTTCTCCAGCGGCGCGGTGGCGCAGGGGCGTGGCGGGCCCGAGCAGACCGTCCAGCGGCTGGTCGCCAGCGCGCCCTTCAAGGCGGCCGTGGCGACGCTCGACCGGACCCACGACCAGACGGTGGCCGACACTATCGCGCTGACGGAGATTCCCGCCCCGCCCTTCAAGGAGGAGGCGCGCGCCAAGGCCTACATGGAGATGCTGAAGGCGCACGGCCTGACGGACGTGGAGATGGACGCGGAGGGCAATGTCATGGGCCTGCGCCGCGGCACGGGCCCGGCCGGCGGCAAGGTGGTCGTGCTGGCCGCGCACCTGGACACCGTCTTCCCCGAAGGCACGCCGATCAAGGTGCGGCGCGACGGGACCAAGCTGCACGCCCCGGGCGTCGGCGACGACACCCACTCGCTGGCCGTGCTGCTGGCCTATGTCCGCGCGCTGGACGCGGCGAAGATCAGGACAAAGAGCGACATCCTGTTCGTCGGCAACGTCGGCGAGGAGGGCCCGGGCGACTTGCGCGGGGTCCGCCACCTCTTCACCAAGGGCAAGTACAAGGACCGCATCAGGGCCTTCTTCTCCATGGACGGGACCTCGGCCGAGCGGGTGACCTACGGCGCCGTCGGCTCTCGGCGCTACCGCGTGACCTTCAAGGGGCCGGGCGGCCACAGCTACGGGGCCTATGGGGTCGTGAACCCTATGGCCGCCATGGGGACCACCGTGGTCGAGATGAACAAGATCACCACGCCCGCCAAGCCGAAGACCACCTATGCGACCAGCGTGGTGGGCGGCGGCACGAGCGTGAACTCCATCCCCGACGCCATCTGGCTGGAGGTGGACATGCGCTCGGAGAGCAAGGAGGAGCTGGCCAAGCTCGACGCCCGCTTCCTGGAGATTGTGAAGGGCGCCGTCGCGGCCGAGAACAAGGCCCGCAACACCCGCTTCGGCGAGGTCAGCGCGGACGTGAAGCTGATCGGCGACCGGCCGACGGGCGCCACCCGCGAGGACGCAGAGATCGTGCGGGCGACCACCGCGGCGGTGAAGGCGGCCGGCTACACGCCGATCCTGGGCGCCAGCTCCACGGATTCCAACATGCCCATCAGCCTGGGCATCCCGGCAGTGACCATCGGCTCCGGCGGCACGGGCGGCCGGGCGCACGCCGTGGACGAATGGATCGACGTGGAGAAGACCCAGTCGGTGCGCGGCCAGGCGGTGGGCCTCGCGGCCGTACTGGCCATGGCGGGGGTCTAGGCCAGGTGCGCCTGCGGGGGGCCCTGATCGCCGCGGCCCTGCTCCTGAGTGGCGGGACGGCGGCCGCGGCCCAGCCGGCGACCTTCGATCCGGCGCCGTGGGTGGCGGATCTGGACCAGCTCCGCGACGCCATGACAGCGCGCTACCCGAACCTGGAATGGGCGGCGGCGCGGGGGATGGACCTACCTGCCGCCTACAGCCGGGCCAGGGCGCGGCTCGGCCGGGCGCGCAACGACTATGAGGCGCGCCGGGCGCTGGACCGGTTCGTGGAAGGCTTCCGCGACGGTCACCTGGAGCTGCGCTGGCCCCGCCCTGCGGCGTCCCAGGGGCAGGCTCCGGCCGAACCCGCGCTCTGTGAACGGCTCGACTACTTCGATCCGGACACGCCGGGGATCGCGCCTCAGCTTCCGGGCTTCCGCAGGGTGGGCGCCGCCGACGCCCTGTTCACGGCAGGTGTCGTGGAGAGCGCGGGTCGCCGGGTGGGCGTGCTGCAGGTTCCGCTGTTCAGCTACCAGGGCCTGCCGGCGCTCTGCGACCGGCTGATCGCGCAGGCGCGGCTGACGCCGCAGAGCCCGTGCGACGACGCCTGCCGCGCGCGGTTGCAGACGCTCGCCGAGGGAGCCTTCGTGCAGGGCCTCCGCGAGCAGCTGGAGGCCGTCGCCGCCGAGCGGCCGGACGTGCTGCTGGTGGACGTGGCCGGCAACGGCGGCGGAGACGACAGCTCGGTGGTGCTGGCGAAGCTGGTGACCGACAGGCCGGTGCGCCGGCCGCCGGCGGGGCTGATCCGCGCCGAGGCCACCGCGAAGGAGCTCGCCGACCGGCTGGCGGAGGCGGAGACGGGTCTGCGCCGCAGCCGCGGGGCCGAGCGGTCGGCGCTGGCGCGCTTCGCCGCCGCGCTGCAGGCCGCCCAGGCGGAGGCGCGCGTCCCCTGCGACCGCGGCCCGCTCTGGCGCGGCGAGCCGATCGCCTGCACGGCGATCGTCATGGAGCCGGTCTACGAGGGTCCCCTGCCCGGTCCCGGCGCCCCGCGGCCGGACTGGGTCAGCGTGGCCGCGCCCCAGGCACGGTTCCCGGCTGTGGAGCCGGTCTGGCGCGGGCCGCTGCTGGTGCTGGTGGACGAGGGGTCCGGCTCGTCCAGCGAGCTGTTCGCCGCCATGTTGCAGGACGCCGGCGCCGCGGTGATCGTCGGCGCTCACACCGGCGGAGCCGGCTGCGGGCACATGACCTCGGCGGGGCCGGTCAGGCTCAGGAACAGCGGCGCACAGGTCACCATGCCTGACTGCCTCAGGCTGAGGGCCGACGGAACGAACGAGGTGGCCGGCGTGGACCCGGACGCGCCAGTCGGTTTCCTTGCGGGCGACACCCAGCGGCGCCGCGTGGAGTTGCTGGCCGCCGCCCTGCCCCATGCGGTCGCGGCGGCGGCGGGGCGGCGATGAACAGCGTCGCGGTCATCGGCGCGGGGCCCGCGGGGCTGATGGCGGCCGAGGTGCTCGCGCAGGCAGGCTGCCGTGTCACGGTCTACGAGAAGATGCCGTCGGCGAGCCGCAAGCTGCTGATGGCCGGCCGCGGCGGGTTGAACCTGACCCATTCGGAGGACTTCGAAGCCTTCGTCCGGCGCTATGGCGCGGCCGCGGCCCGGCTGCGCCCGATGATCGAAGCCTTCCCGCCTTCGGCCCTGACCGCCTGGGCCGAGGGGCTGGACCAGCCGACCTTCGTGGGCTCGTCGGGGCGGGTGTTCCCCCGGGCGCTGAAGGCCTCGCCGCTGCTGCGCGCCTGGCTCGGCCGGCTGGCCGCGTTGGGCGTGGGTCTTCGCACCCGGTGGGAATGGCTGGGCTGGGACGCCGGCGGCGCCCTGCGGTTCCGCACGCCCGACGGGGAGACGACGGTCAGGGCGGACGCCACCGTCCTGGCGCTGGGCGGGGCAAGCTGGCCAAGGCTGGGCTCCGACGGCGCCTGGGCCGGGCGGTTCGAGGGGGCGGTGACGCCGTTCCGGCCGTCGAACGTCGGCTTCGACGTGGCCTGGAGCCCGATCTTCCGCGACCGCTTCGAGGGCCAGCCGCTGAAGAACGTGGGCCTCGACTTCGAGGGCCAGGTCGCGCGGGGCGACGGGGTGGTCACCCGCTACGGGCTGGAGGGGGGCGCGGTCTACGCGCTCTCCGCCCCGATCCGCGACGCCATCGAGGCCCACGGCGCCGCGGTGGTGACGGTGGACCTGCGGCCCGATCAGACGGTCGGCAGGCTCACCCAGAATCTGCTGCGGCCGCGCAAGGGCGAGAGCCTGGCCAACCAGCTGCGCAAGGCGCTGAATCTGTCGCCGCTGGAGGTGAACCTGCTGCGCGAGACGGCCGGCAAGGACCTGCCGGCGGAGCCCGCGGCGCTCGCCCGGCTGATCAAGGCCGCGCCGCTGCGGCTGACCGGCGTGCAGCCGATCGCCCGGGCGATCTCCACGGCCGGCGGGCTGAAGCTGGAGGCGGTCGACGACCAGCTGATGCTGAAATCCCACCCGGGCGTGTTCGCGGCCGGGGAGATGCTGGACTGGGAGGCGCCGACCGGCGGCTACCTGCTGCAGGCGAGCTTCGCGAGCGGCGTCGCGGCGGCGAAGGGGGCGCTGGCCTGGCTCGCCGCGCCCGAGGTCTGAACACCCGCCCGGACACGACAGCCTCGCCGAACAAGCGCCCGCAGATCGTTTTGAACAACGCGTAGGTCTTCGTGTCAGGATCGCGGCGCGAATACCTAATTTACGCCACAATCGACTGTGGAACGAAGCGTCACCGGTAGAAGTTGAGCCCTCCAGAACCTGCAGAGCAGAGGGCGGACATGGCTCGGATCGACGGCACCAACGGCGCGGACGACGTCCACGGCACCAGCAACAACGACACGTTTTATATGAGGGACGGCAACGACAAGGCCGACGGCTGGGCCGGCGCCGACGTCATGAACGGCGGCGCCGGGCACGACACGCTGAACGGCGGGGACGGCAACGACAAGCTGTTCGGCGACGGGGGTCAGGACCTGCTGCGGGGCGGCGCAGGCCGCGACACCCTGGTCGGCGGCGCGGGTCCCGATCAGCTCTATGGCGGCGCGGGCGACGACCGGTTCCAGTTCAACTCGGTCACCATCGACGACGTCGCCGGCGGCGAGGCCGTCGACAACATCTACGACTTCACCCACTACAGCGACAAGATCGACGTCTCGGCCATCGACGCGAACCACAACGTCGCGGGCGACCAGGCCTTCCGCTTCCTCGGCGACGGCTCCTTCACCGGCCGCGCCGGCGAGATCAGCTACTACCGCTTTGATGCCAACGGGGCCGAGCCCGGCGGCGTGTTCACGGTGCTCGAGTTCGACGTGGATGGCGACCGGCAAAGCGACATGACGGTCTCGCTGGTGGGCAGCTACACCATGATCGGCAGCGACTTCATCCTCTAGCCCGCCCGGGCCAGCTCCACCTCGCGCGCCTGCTCGGCCATGGCCGGCCAGGGATCGACGGTGACACGGCGCATGTGGCGGCGCTGGCCGGGATAGTCGTTCAGGGCGAAGTGCCAGACCGAGCGGTTGTCCCAGAAGGCCACCGAGCCCGCCGCCCAGGTGAAGCGGCAGGTGAAGCCCTCGTAGCGGCAGTGGTTGAACAGGTAGTCGAGGAGGGCCTTGGACTCCGAGGTCTTCCAGCCATCGATCCTGAGCGTGAAGGCGGGGTTCACATAGAGCGCCTTGCGGCCCGTCTCGGGATGGGTGAGCACCACCGGGTGGACGTACTCGCCCACGTAGCCATCGGCCTCGGCCACGCTCATGCCCTTGCGCTTCTGGGCGGAGTGGCCCTGGGCCGAGTATTCGCGGCTGGCCGAATGGACGGCGCTCAGGGTCTCGAGCGTCGCCTTCAGGCCCGGCGACAAGGCGTCGTAGGCGGCCGCCTGGCTGGCGAACAGGGTGTCGCCGCCGAACTCCGGCACCTGGACGGCGTAGAGAATCGAGCCGATCGCCGGCGTCTGCAGGAAGCTCATGTCGGAGTGCCAGCCGCCGCCGAAGTTGATCCGGTCCTCCGGCTCCTTGACGATCTCCATGACCTCCGGGTGATCGGCCATGCCGGCCACATAGGGGTGGATGTTCAGCGGGCCGAAGCGGGCGCCGAAGGCTGTCTGGCGGGCGGGCGTCAGATCCTGGTCGCGGAAGAAGATCACTTGGTGCTCGACCAAGGCCCGGCGGATGGCGGCGATGGTCTCGTCGGGCAGGTCCTGGGAGAGATCGACGCCGGAGATTTCCGCGCCGAGGGCGCCGGCCAGGCGGCGGATCTTCAGGGGCTGGGCCATGGGGCGTCCTCCGTTCTCGGCGAACCATCCCCCTCGTCCCGGCCCGAGGCAAGCCGAGCGCTTCTGGCAGGCCTTTCAGCGCCGCTGGCGGCGCCGTGCAACCGTTGGCTTCCGCGGCGGCGACCAGGGTAGAAGGAACCGGGAGGAATTCGGCCATGGATGTCGCCACCCAGAGTTTCGACGCGGGCGCGCATGCAGAGCGGATCGCCGCGCAGGGCTACACCGTCATCGAGGAGTTCCTTGACGCCGCCACCGTGGCGGCCGTGCGCGAGGCCCTCGCGCCCTACCTCGGCAGCCACCACGGCCGCAACGACTTCGAGGGCTTCCGCACCGAGCGGGTCTACACGCTCGTGGCGCGCGGCAGGGTGTTCGAGGACCTGACCGAGGAGCCGCGGCTGATGGCGCTGCTCGGCCGGTTCCTGCAGCCGGGCTTCCTGCTCACCGCCAGCCAGGCGATCTGCATCCATCCGGGCGAGACGGCGCAGGACATCCATGTGGACGATGGCTTCTACCGTGTTCCGCGGCCGCGGCCGGCGATCAGCTACACCGTCATAGTCGCGGTGGACGACTTCACCGCGGAGAACGGCGGCACCGAGATCGTCCCCGGCAGCCATCTGTGGACCCAGGCCGACATCGAGGCGCGGCGCGACGAGCTGGAAGGGCTGGTGACGCCGATGGTGATCCCCTCGGGGGCGGCTGTGGTGTTCGCCGGGACCCTGCTGCACCGGGGCGGGGCGAACCGCAGCGCGCGGCCGAGGCTGGCCTTCACCAACCAGTACTGCGAGCCGTGGGCGCGGACGCAGGAGAACTTCTATCTGGGAATCCCGCGCGAGCAGCTGGCGGCGATGTCGCCCCGGCTGAAGCAGCTCCTGGGCTACGACATCTGGGCGCCATTCATGGGCCAGGTCACCGGCTCGCACCCGGCCAAGGCCCTGGAGCCCGGCTGGGTCCCGCCGGTGGTCCAGCAGCGGCGCCGCGAGGCCTAGAAGGGGACGACGTCCCCGCCGCCGCCGCCTGAGGTCGGCCCCGGGTCGAGGCGCGCCAGGTAGGCCGAGCCTTCCGGGGTGATGTCCCAGCCCTGGCGGCTGCGGCTGGCGAAGCCGAGCTCCGTCAGCCGCTGGGCGTCGCCGATGTTGAGGAAGGCGGTCACGGAGCCCGCCTGCTTCTGGGCGAGGTTGCGCAGGCAGCGCACCTCCGCCTCGGTCAGGTCCGCCATGCCCCGCGCCTTCCGGCCGTCAGCGCCGGCGGTACTGCGGACGCGGCGCGCCCGAGCCCACCCGCGCGCCCTCGGGCTTGTGGCGGTAGGTGATCCGCCCGCGATCCATGTCGTAGGGGGTCATCTCGACCGTCACCCGGTCGCCGACCATGGAGCGGATGCGGTTCTTCTTCATCTTGCCGGCCGTGTAGGCCAGGATCTCGTGATCGTTCTCGAGGCGCACGCGGAAGCGGCCCTCGGGCAGGAGTTCGGTGATCTGGCCGTCGAATTCGACGAGCTCTTCCTTCGCCAAGCGGAATCCTTTCGTGCTTGAGGATGGCCTGTGCGGCCGTTACTTGCGGGCCTTGCGGGCGGCGTAGCGGGCGTCCCGCTTGGCCTTGGCCTCGGCCTTGGTCAGCGCCTTGCGCTCCTTGCGCTCGCCGCGCTTGGCGTCGAGGGCGGCGGCGGCGACGGCCTCGTCGGCCTCACGCGCGGCGACGACGGCGTCCTCGGCGGCCTGCTTGCGCGCGGCGCGGGCGTCGGCGCGGTCGAGGCGCACACGGGTCAGCTCGGCGGCGCGCTGCGCGGCCCGTTCGGCGATCTGCGGATCGGTGACGGTGGGCTTGGGCTGGAACTTGGCCAGGAGCGCCTTGCGGGCGTCGGCCTGGGCTTGCAGGCGGTCGTTGAAACCGTCTCGGAGGGCGTTTCTCATTCGATCCTTTAGGAGGTCGCCGCGCCCAGGAAGACGCGGCCGTTGCGGGCGCGACGCTCTTCCGCCTCGGCCAGATCGGCCCAGACGGCGGCGGCGCGCTCGTGCTGTTCTCGGATGCGGTCGAGGCCGCAGCCCTGGGCCGCCTGGGCGGACGCCTCGGCGCGGGCCCGGTATTCGACCGCGCGGATTTCTGACTTCTGCGTCGTCATTCGCCCTCCGAGTTCTCTTGAGCCCGATCAGGCCAGGAGATCAATTTTCGGACAGGGTCGGACGGGGCGCCCGGAACCGAAGTCTACGACCAGGTCCAGATTGCCGAGAGATCCAGATCACGATTTGATCTCGGTGATATGGAGATGATCGCCTCGAAAATCAAGGTGATATCTGGATTAACGACGGTAAAGCCAGCGCTCTTCTAGCGCCAGCCACATGAAATCATGGGGAAATCAGCCGAGGTTGCGACGCCACAGGGCGAACAGCCGTTCCCAGTGGCGTTCGGCGGACGGCTTGTCGTAGGCCGCCCGCTGCGGGAAGGCGAAGCCGTGCTCGACGCCGGGATAGAGCTCCACCTCCGCCCGGGCGCGGCCCTGCTTCACCGAGGCGTCGAGGGCCTCGACCATCTCCAGCGGCGCCCAGCGATCGGTTTCGGCGCAGGCGAAATAGAGCTCGGCCCGCGCCTTCTGGGCGACGAGGTGCGGGCTGTCGTCCTGGTCGGTGACCAGCTGGACCCCGTAGATCGAGGCCGCCGCCCCCACCCGCTCCCGATTCCGCGCCGCGTAGTTGATCGCGTACTGGCCGCTCATGCAGTAGCCCAGGGTGGCGATCGGCCCCTTGCCCGCAGCGAGGTCGCGGTCGGCGAAGTCCAGCAGGGCGTCGGCGTCATCCATGACCCCCGGGATCGTCAGCGAGCCCATCAGGTCGAACATCCGCGCCCGCGCCGCCTCCTCCGGCAGCGGCGGGAGGTCGGCCAGCTCCATGACGCCGCGCCGGTAGTAGAGGTTGGGCAGCATGACGTAGTAGCCCACCGTGGCGATGCGGCGGGCCATGTCGCGCAGCTCTTCGCGGATCGCCGGGGCGTCCATGAAGAACAGGACGACCGGATGCGGCCCCTCCCGCTCCGGATGGACGATGAAGGTGGTCGTCGCCCCATCCTTGGTGGGGATCTCGATCGTCTGCTCGATCATGGGCGTCTCTCAGACCAGCTCGGCGGGCTGGATGCTGAGCTCCTTCAGGAAGGGCTCCGCGTAGTCGATGCGGCCGGTCATGGTCTTCGGGTCGCCCGAGGCCAGGCGGTAGACCGCCTCGGCGATGTACTCGATCGGCTGGACGCGGTCCCGGGTGGCCTCGTTGATCAGGCCGTGGACGGCCACGCCGGGCGTGTCCACCAGGCCGGGGGAGACCACGTTGACGGCGATGTTGTCGTCATAGACCTCGGAGGCCAGCCCCGTGGTAAACCGCTCCAGGGCCGCCTTGCACATGCCGTAGACCGTGCCGCCGCGGCCGCGCGCGAAGGGCAGCTTCGGATGCAGGCCGGCCGGCGAGGAGATGTTGACGATCCAGCCCTGCCTCCGCTCCCGCATCGATGGCAGCACGAGCTGTGAGAGGTGGAACGGCGCCCAGACCTGGACCTCCATCATCAGCTTGAAGCGCTTCTCCGGGAAGGTCTCCACGGGGATGAAAAAGGTGACGGCGGCGTTGTTCACCAGGATGTCCACCGGGCCGTAGGCCTCCACGGCCTCGCGCACCAGGCGTTCGCGGTCCTCTTCCGAGGAGAGGTCGGCGCGGATGAAGGTCGCCTCGCCGCCGGCGGCGCGGATCCGGTCGACGGTGGCGTGCAGGGTGCCGGGCAGCTTGCTCTCGCCGGTCTCGGCCGTGCGGGCCGAGCAGACGACGCGGGCGCCCTCCATGGCGAGCCGGGCGGCGATGGCCTCGCCGATGCCGCGGCTGGCGCCGGTGACGATGGCGTTGCGGCCCTTGAGCGAGCCATTGGGATTGATGCGAGCCTCACCCATCACGTTCCTCCGAAATGTCTTTGGTTCTAATCCGCAGACGCTCGCGCCTTGCGGGCCGCGATGCAAGGCGCCTGGAGGAAAGGGGAGCGGCCGAAACGGCTAGCGCTTCGGCGCGCCGACCTTGCGGACCACCAGTTCGTCCACCTCCAGGCGGCGGACGCGGAGGCGGCCGATCGTCATGCGGCCGACCGCCAGGCGTCCGATGGCCAGCGCGCCCAGGGCCAACGCGCCCAGGGCCGCGGCGCCCAGGGCCCCGGCGCCGAAGGCTGCGGCGGGCGGACGGCGGCGGACGGGGACGGGTTCGCTCATGGGGACCTCCGGTCCAGCTCGGCGCGCGGCCAGCCGCCGAGGTCGGCGGCGGCTTCGTAGGCGCACTGGAAGAAGTTGAGGATGGCGAAGTCCGGCGCGCGCGACAGACGCGCGGCCTCGTAGGGCAGGACGAACTCGCCGAGCGCCGCGTCGTAGGTCGACAGGCGGGTCAGGTGGGCGTCGCGGAAGCCCCGCGGCTCCGGATAGGCATAGGCGTAGAACACCGGCTCCTGCCCCGGGCCGCCGGGCCAGAAGCCGCAGCTCGACACCTCGTGGGAGTAGGCTTCGAGGCTTACCGAGGCCGGGAGGATCGCCGAGCCGGGATGCGGCGGGGCCCGACGGCCGGAGAAGCGGGTCACCGCCAGGTCGAAGCTGCCCCAGAAGAAGTGCACCGGGCTCGACTTGCCGATGAAACGGCCGCGGAAGACCTTCATCACCCGGTCGGCCTGCACGAGCACGCGCCAGAAGCGCTGCACGGCCTCGGCGTCATAGGCGCGATGCGCGCGGTCCCGCTCGAACGGAACCGGGTCGGGCAGCTCGCACGGCGTGGTCCAGATGCGGACGCGGACGCCCAGGCGCTCCAGCGCCGCCATCAGCGCCGCGTGGAACTCGGCGACCGTCATGGGCCGCAGGTCCAGGCGCTCGCGTGCGCCGTCGCTGCAGGTGATGTCGAGCCGGTGGTCGAGGAAGTTGAATTCGATCTCGAAGCTGCGGCCGCGGTCCGGGATCGCCGAGGTGGTGAGGCCGCGGGGGCTCACATAGAGCGGCACGTGCCACCAGTGGTTCACCGGCGGGGTGAGCGCCATGCGCACCTTTCCCACCACCTGGGTCCACAGGTGCAGGGTCGCGGCGGTCTCGGCCCAGGCGTCGTAAGGCAGGGGCGGCCAGTCCTTGCGGAGCTGCGCCGAGAGGCTCATCCGCGGGAGTCCAGGGCGCGGCGGACGTCGGCCAGGACGCTCGCCCAGTCGCCCGGAGCCGGTTGGCGGAACAGGCGGACGGTCGGATACCAGGGGCTGTCCGAGCGTCCCCGCAGCCAGCGCCAGTCGGCGTCGTGGGCCAGCAGCACCCAGCACGGCTTGCCCATGGCGCCGGCCAGGTGCGCCACGGAGGTGCAGACGCTGATCACCAGCTCCAGCCCGTCGATGATCCGGGCGGTCTCCTCCATGTCGCGCGAGCCGGTGTCGTCCGGGTGCAGGTTGCGGACCCCCGGCCACGAGAGCAGCTCGCGGGCGGCCGAGGCGTCGAGCGAGCGCATCAGGTCCTTGGGCTGGGCCGGGTTGCCGCGGGTCGCGACACCGATCCCCCGGCCGCCCGCGGCCCCCGGCAGGTAGGGGGCGGGCGGTATGGTCTCGAGAGTCGCGCCGAGGCGCAGCGGCAGGGAGCCGGACATCACCCAGGCGTCGTGGCGCGGCACGGCGATCTTGCCCTCGACGGGCAGCAGCTCCACGCCGAGCGGGGCGAAGAGGCGGGTGAGCGCCGGATCGCAGGCCAGGGTGACGCGGACTCCGCAGTCCTTCAGCAGCCGCGCGTATCGGGCGAACTGGATCTGGTCGCCCAGGCCCTGCTCGCGCCAGATCAGCAGCGAGTCCACCGGCTCGCCCCGCCACTCCGGGAAGGACAGGCGCGGCTTGGGATGGGCGCCCGGCCGGGCGAAGCGGGCCTCGAACAGCGGCCAGCCCTCGGCGTAGCGGCCCTCCCGGAGCAGCATGCAGCCGAAGTTCAGCTGGGCCACCGGATCGTCCGGCGCGGAACGCAGGGCGGCCCGGTAGACGGCCTCGGCGTCGGCGACCCGGCCCTGCTGCTCGAGCAGGAGGGCGAGGTTGCGGAACGCCTCGGGCGCGGGAAAGACGGCGAGGATCGCGCGGTAGAGCCTCTCGGCCTCCGCCGGTTCGCCGGCCTGCGTCGCCTCCACCGCGCGGCTGAAGGCGGCGGAGACGGAGAGCGGACGGGCGCGGACGGACAGGTCTGACACGGGCGGAGGTCTTGTCGCGGGTGCTTGCCCGAGTCTTGGAGCCGCGCCCGCGCCAAGGCAAGTGCGGCGTCAGGCCGCTTTCTGCAGCTCCTGCTTCACGCGCTCGGCCAGGGTCTTGATGTCGATCGGCTTGGGCAGGAAGGAGACGTTGGTCTCGCCCTCCAGCAGGTCCGAGAACTCGCTCTCTGCATAGCCCGAGATGAACATCACGGGCGCCGCGCCCAGGTAGCCGCGCGCCTGCTTGAGCAGGTCCGGACCCTGCATGCCGGGCATGACCACGTCGGAGATCATCAGGTCGATCTGGCCCGCATGCTCCTCGCAGAGCTCGAGGGCCTCCTCGCCGGAAGCCGCCTCGATGACCTCGTAGCCGCGGGCCCGGAGCAGCTTGGCGGCGACGCCCCGCACCGCGTCCTCGTCCTCGACGAACAGGATCCGGCCGGCGCCGGAGAGGTCGCGGGCCACCGGCCGCTTGGGCTGCACGGGCTGGACCGGCGGCGAGACCGCCGAGGGCACGTGGACCGGCAGGAAGATGCGGAAGGCCGCGCCTTCCCCCGGGCGGGAGTCGATGCTGATCCAGCCGTCCGACTGCTTGACGATGCCGTAGACGGTGGCAAGGCCGAGGCCCGTCCCCTCGCCCACCGGCTTGGTCGTGAAGAAGGGCTCGAAGATCTTCTCCATGATCTCGGGCGCGATGCCGGGACCGTCGTCGGAGACCTCGATCAGCGCCTGGTCGCCCTGCGCGCCGGGATAACCCATCTGCTGGGCCTGTTCCTGGCTCAGGCGCGCGGTGCGGATCGTCACCTGGCCGCCGCCATGGGCGCGCACGGCGTCCCGGGCGTTGACCGCCAGGTTCATCACCGCGGTCTCGAGCTGGCCCCGGTCGGCCTTCACCTGCGGCAGGTTTCGGCCGTAGTCGGTGACGAGCTTGACGTCCTCGTAGAGCACCCGGCGCAGCAGGACCTCGAACTCGCTGATCAGTTCGCCGAGGTCGAGGACTTCGCGCTGGACCGTCTGCTTGCGGGAGAAGGCCAGCAGCTTGCGCACGAGGTCGGCGGCGCGGGTCGAGGTCTGGCGGATCTCGTTCAGGCCCTCGTAGGAGGGATCGCCCACCGGGTGGCGCGAGGCCAGCACGTCGAGCTGCATGAAGATGGCGGTGAGCAGGTTGTTGAAGTCGTGGGCCACGCCGCCCGCCAGCTGGCCGATGGCCTGCATCTTCTGGCTCTGGGCGAGCTGCAGCTCGATCTGCTTCTGCTCGGAGACATCGACGAGGTAGGCCACCCATCGGCCATCCGACTTCGACAGGTACAGGTGGGCGATGCGGGCCGCGTCGTGCGCCAGCCGCACCTCCAGGGCGCCCACATGGCCGCCGGCCGCCAGCCGCTGGGCGGCGTCGGCGCGGGAGGCGGGCTCGATCAGCTCGCCGAACGCCTGGCCGACCTCGCCGCCGCCGGCGACGGCCTTCAGGGCCGGGTTGCCCTCCAGGATCTTCGCCTCGAACGGATCCTTGCCCTCCAGCAGGGCCGCGCCGAACGGCGAGGCGGCGGCGAAGGCGTCCAGCACCTTGGGCGGCGGGCTCCGGGCGGTGGAGACGGCGTTGATCACCTCCAGCGCGGCCGCGGGCAGCGCCAGGGTCTGGCCATGGCCGGCGAGGCGGACCAGGAAGCGGCGGGCGCCGAGCGGGGAGACCAGGGCCTCGTGCTCGGTCCCATTGGTGCGGATCGATGCGCGCCCGGTCTCGCCCCGGCGCGCGGCGCCCAGGGCGGCGAACAGGCTGGCCGCCGAGGAGCCGGTCTTCGGCAGACGGTTTGCGCCGCCCAGCACCTTCTTCCAGGCGGCGTTGGCGGCCTGCACCCGGCCGTCGGGCGCGGCGATGGCGGCGGGCTCGGTCAGGGCCTCGATGAGTTTGTCGGCCCCGGGCTCGCTCTCGCTGACCGGCTCGGGCTGGCCGCGCAGGACGAAGAGGCCGAGCGTGGCGACACCGGCCAGGCCGATGAGCAGCAGGAGGCCGGCGAGCGTCGCCGGTCCGGCGTTCAGCGCGGGCGCGGCCGCGAAGCCCACGGCCAGCAGGAAGAACACCACGGCTGCGGCGGTGAGCGGGTCGAACCCGCGGCGCTTGGCTTTCGGCTCGGCCATGGCGCGCGACGTGGTCTCCGGGTGGTGGGCGGCGAGCCCTATCGAATCACTCATACGCATTCTCTCACAGCACCCGGATTGTCACAGGGCCGGCTCAACTTCCGGTTCACAGGGGCCTCGCCCTTCGCTCCGGCTTGCGGCCGGCGTTCAGGATGAAGCCGATGATCTTGGCCACCGCCTCGTAGTGGGCAGGCGGGATCATCTCCTCGACCTCGACCGCGGCGTAGAGGGCGCGGGCCAGGGGCGGGTCCTCGATCACCGGCACGCCGGCCTCCTCGGCGATGGCGCGGATCTTCAGGGCGAGCGTGTCCAGGCCCTTGGCCACGCAGAGCGGGGCCTCGTCCTCGCCCTGCTCGTACTTCAGCGCCACCGCGTAGTGGGTCGGGTTCATGACCACCACGGTGGCGTTCGGCACGGCCTGCATCATCCGCTGGCGAGCGCGCGTCATGCGCATCTGCTTCTGCTTCGCCTTCACGTGGGGGTCGCCTTCGGACTGCTTGTAGTCCTCCTTCAGCTCCTCCTTGGTCATCCGCATGCGGGCCATGAAGCGCTGCTTCTGCCAGAACCAGTCGGCCCCGGAGACCACCAGCAGCAGCCCCGCCACCGCGAACACCAGCCGCTTCAGGATGTCGGCCATCAGCGGCAGCATCAGCACGGGGTCGAGGGTGGCCAGGCGGGTGATGGCCGACAGGTGCGGCTTGAGGATCCACCAGGCCAACAGGGCCACGGCGATGATCTTCACCACCGACTTGGCGAACTGCATCAGGCCGTCGATGCCGAAGATCCGCTTGAAGCCCGCCATGGGCGAGACCTTCTGGAAGTCCATCTTCAGCTTGTCGGGCGTGAACATCAGCCCGGTCTGGACCAGGTGCCCGGCGGACCCGGCGAAGGCGGCCGCGACGATCACCGAGATGATCAGGGGGGCGGAGGCGGTCAGCGCCTGGCGGGCCACCTGGGCGGCGGCCTGGCCGGTGATGTCGATGCCGTCGGGGTCGGCGATGTAGGGCAGCATGGCGGCGGCCAGGTTGCGGCACATCCAGCCGCCCGAGATCGCCAGCACCGCGGCGGCGGCCAGGAACGAGAGGAACTGCGGCAGGTCCGGGGTCTTGGCGACGTCGCCCTTGGCCCGCGCCTGCTCTAGCTTTCGCGGGGTAGGTTCTTCTGTCTTCGATGCGCCGTCGTTCTCCTCGGCCACGGGCTAGGCTCCGAAGCGCGAGAGGAGATCGCGGTAACGATCGGTCCAGACGACGCCGATCACGCCCAGGCTGAGGGCGAAGATCGACAGCCCCATCAGCACCATCAGGGGCGAGGCGACGAAGAAGATCTGGAACTGCGGCATCACCCGGCCGACGAGGCCCGTGGCGATGTTGAAGATCAGCGAGAAGACCACCACGGGCGCGGCGAGCTGCAGGCCGAGCGCGAACGAGGCGCCGACGGTTTGGATCGCCAGCTGGCCGGCGTCGGCGACCATCACCGGCTTGGTGAAGGGGAACAGCTGGTAGGACTTCACGATCGCGCTGATGAACAGGTGGTGCAGGCCGGTGGTCATGATCAGCACGATGCCGATCAGCCCCAGGAAGGTGCCGAGCGTGGTGGACGGCTGGGCCTGGGCGGGGTTGGCGGTCTGCGAGAAGGCGAGGGTCGTCTGGATCGAGATGATCTCGCCGGCCGCGGCCAGCGATAGCATGAAGAGCCGCAGGATGCCGCCGATCAGGAGGCCGATCATGATCTCCTTGATCACCGCCCCGGCCACGCCGCTCACGGCGTCCGGCACCGGCGGCACGCTGCCGCCGAGCACCGGGAACAGCAGGAGCGCCATGACGAAGGCCAGCGCCATGCGCACCCGCGGCGGGATGAACCCTTCCCCGATGCCGGGGATCAGCATGACGATGGCCGCCAGGCGCGAGAAGACGAGGCCGGCGGCGTAGACCTGCTGGGCTGTGGCGTAGGCTTCCATGGGCGGGCCCTGCCCTGCCCCTTTCCGCTACATCGCCGAGATGCGGGCGGCGATCTGGCGCATGAAGCCGCTCATCAGCGCGCCCATCAGCGGCAGGAAGACGAGCAGGGACACGAAGATGGCCACGATCTTCGGCGCATAGACGAGGGTGGCTTCCTGGATCTGGGTGAGCGCCTGGAAGAGGCCCACGCCCACGCCCACCACCAGGCCCACGATGAGGACCGGCGCGCACAGCTGGATGGTGAGCCAGATGGCGTCGCGCCCGACGTCCAGAACCTCGGCGCCGTTCATGGTGTCCTCACGGAAAAGCTTACGGAATCGGCCGCTGGCCGGGTCTCCGACACCTTCGTCCGGCATGGTTAACGGAAGGCTAAATGGTTAACGAAAGGACTCGCGCCCAGCGTGCCGCCGTGTAGCCTGCAGCCTCCGGATGATCGGGGGATCGCATGGAAGACTGGGAAAAGCTGGCCACCGCCATCATCGCCGTGGGGGCGCTGGGCACGGCGGCGTTCGGCGTCGTGGAGGCCTTCGGCAAGGCGCTGGTGATCCGCCGCTGGGGCCTGCCCTTCGTGGGCTTCGGCTGCGTGAGCGTGCTGCTCAAGGCCTACGGGCCCGCCCTGCGGTTTACCTACGGCGACAGCTACGAGCAGATCGTGGCCCAGCAGTACCGCGACGGGCGCGCCGCGGGCCGCGCCCCGGAGACCATCCGCAACGGTGTGCGCCTGGCGCTGCCGATGATGGACTTCGACTCCGCCGTCGCCATCGTGGAACAGGCCTGGGGGCTCGGGCGCCAGGCGGCCATGGACCTCGTGAAGGCCCTGCAGGCCGAGCACACGGGCGCCAGGATCACGCCCGCTCAGGCAGCCGACGCGGCCGTGATGGCCGGCCGGTTCGGCGTGGCGCTCGACAGCCGGATCGGGGCCGCCTTCACCCTGGCCGAGGAGCGCTACCAGGCGACCGCGCGGTGGCTGGCCGGCGCGGCGGCGCTCATCCTGTCGATCCTCTTCAACCTCGGCATGCGCGGCGTCGCCTGCGAGGGGCTGGCCTGCAGGGTGGGCGAGACCGGCGGCTACTCGTGGATCACCGCCCTGCTGATCGGGGCTACGGCGGTGCCCCTGGCGCCGGTCGCCAAGGACCTCTCCAGCGCGCTCACCGAGGCCCTGCGCGCCTGGAAGCAGGTCGGCGCGGCGACGCGGGGCTGAGGCGTGTACGTCCTGTCCTTCCGCGACCTGTCCGGCCGCCACGCCCAGGGCATCACCGCGGGCGAGCTCCTGGAATTCCCAACGGTCGGCAAGACCACCGACTGGCGGCGGCCGGAATCGCTGCGCGACCGGTTCCTGGCGGGCGAGGCGCGCCGGGTGGACTGGGGCGCCGTGCCCGGCGTCTTCGCCGACAAGCGGGTCTGCTTCATCGTCCACGGCTTCAACGTCGACCGCGACCACGGCTACGCCGGCTACGGGGCCATGGCGCAGGAGCTGCTGGGCCTGGGGCCGGCGCTGAACCTCCCGCCGGTGACCGGCGCCGACCTGGTGATCCCGATCCTGTGGCCCGGCGACTGGTACCTGCCGGCGATCAACTACCCCTTCGAGATGGGCGACGTGCGCGAGACCGGGCGGCGGTTCGGCGCCTTCCTGCGCGGGCCGGCCGCGCAGGCCGAGAGCTTCGCCTTCGTCAGCCACAGCCTGGGCGCGCGGGTGGTGCTGGAGACCATCACCCAGGCGGTGCTGTCCGGGCCGCCGCCGCAGGCCACCTTCGAGCTGGCCATCCTCTCGGCGCCCGCCGCCGACCAGGACGAGCTGGACAACCCGCGCTACCACGCCGGGGTCGAGGTCCTGGAGCGGATCATGGTGGTCAGCTCCCCGGACGACGAGGTGCTGGGCTTCGCCTATCCGGCCGGCAACATCATCGAGGCGGCGCTCTGGCGTGGCGAGAGGGCGCGGGCCCGCGCGCTCGGCCGCCACGGCCCCAGGGCGCTGAAGCCCGACTCCGCGGCCCGCGAGAAGCTCCGCTGGTTCCAGATCGCCGAGGGGCCGAAGGACCCCTGCCTGCACGGCGACTACTTCCCCGCCCCGTGGGCCGGGGCGACCAGGGCCTGGAACCGCCAGCGGAAGGCGTTCGGCCGGTTCCTGCACCAGGCGCTCGGGCCGGGCTTCAGGCCCGCCTGGCCGCCGGAGCGGGACCTGCCGCGCTAGCGCGCGAGCGTGGCCTCAAGGGCCCGGGCGGCCTCCGCGGGGCTCGCCTTGCGGTCGTCGCGGTCGACGCTGTAGTTGGCGGCGCGCATGGCCTCCACCGAGATCGCGCCGACCAGCGGACGCAGGGCGGCCAGCAGTCGGGCGTCGCCCGCACGCTTCGGGGAGACCAGGATCACGGCGTCGTAGGGCGGGATGGCCCCCTTCGGGTCGGCGAGCACCACGAGGCGGTCGGCGGCGATCCGGCCGTCGGAAGAGAAGGCGCTGATCACGTCGGCCTCGCCCCCCGCCAGCGCGCGGTACATGAAGGTGGGCTGGTAGGAGCGTTCGGCCCGGAAGCTGAAGCCGTAGGCGTCGTCCACCGCCTTCCATTCCGGGCGGGACAGGAACTCGAGGTCCGACCCAAGCGTCAGGCTGGGCGCCTGCCGGGCGAGGTCGGCCAGGGAGGCGATGCCGAGAGCCTCCGCCCGGTCCCGGCGCATGGCGAAGGCGTAGGCGTTCTCGAAGCCCAGAGAACCCAGCACGAGGACGCCGTCGCGGCGCGCAAGCTCCGTGGTGAGCTGGTCCAGCACGGCCTGGCGGCCGGGGTTGTCGGTGCGGCCCAGCACGTTCGTCCAGAGCGTGCCGGAGTAGTCCACGTAGACATCGAGCTCGCCCGCCGCGAGGGCCGAATAGGCGATCGAGGAGCCGAGGTTGTCCCGCCGGCTCACCTCCGCCCCCGCGCGCTCCAGCCGGTCCGCCATCAGCTCGGCCAGGATGTACTGCTCGGAGAAGTTCTTGGCCCCCACCACATAGGCCGCGGGCCGGCCGAAGCTCATCAGCGGGGCGAGCGCCAGGGCGATCCCGGCCACCAGCCCCGCGAGACCGAACAGCACCAGGAGGCGGCTGCGCCTGCGGGCGGCGGCTTCCAGCAGGCCGAGGAGCTGGTCGGCCGCCAGCGCCAGGCCCGCGGAGGCGGCGCAGCCGAACAGGACGAACACCCAGTTCTCGGTCTGGAGCCCTGCGAAGATGTAATTGCCGAGGCTGGTCTGCCCCACCGGCGTCGAGAGCGTGGCCGCGCCGATCGTCCAGACCGCGGCGGTGCGCACCCCGGCCATGATGACCGGGGCGGCGAGCGGCAGCTCCACCTGCAGGAGCTTCTGGCGCGAGGTCATGCCGACGCCGTCGGCGGCCTGGCGGACAGCGGGATCGACGCCGAGGATGCCGGCCGCGCCGTTCCTGAGGATCGGCAGCATGGAATAGAGGGTCAGCGCCAGCAGAGAGGGTAAGAAGCCCAGCGCCGAGAAGCCCCGGCCGAACACCGCGGCGCTCAGCGAGGAGAGCGCCAGCAGCAGCGGGTAGAAGAGCGCCAGCAGCGCCAGGCTCGGGATGGTCTGGACGAGGCTGGCCAGCGCCAGGACCGGCCAGCGCAGGCGTGGGCTGCGCGCCGCCCCGATGGCCAGTGGCAGGCTGATCGCCAGGCCCAGGACCAGTGCGCTCGCCGACAGCAGCACGTGCCAGGCGAGGTATTCCGGCAGGAGGGCGAAGGCCTGAGCTACCTGGCCGCTCATGGCGCGAGCCTCGCGGCCAGCCGTTCGGCCTGGCGTTTCGGCGCCTCCAGTAGGGCGCGGACGTCCGGGTCGGTCGCGTGCGCCAGGAGGTCGGCGGGGGCCCCGTCGGCGGCGATGCGGCCGTCCTTCAGCACCACGATGCGATCGGCGAGCAGCACCGCCTCGGCCATGTCGTGGGTGACCATCACGGTGGCCAGCCCCAGCCGGTCGTGGAGGGCGCGGACGTCGGCGCCCAGCGCGTCGCGGGTCAGCGGGTCCAGCGCCCCGAACGGCTCGTCCATCAGGAGGATCGCGGGCTCGGCGGCCAGCGCCCGGGCGACGCCCACCCGCTGGCGCTGGCCGCCGGACAGCGCATCCGGCGTGCGGCGGGCCATGTCCCCGGGCAGGGCGACGAGGTCGAGGAGCTCGGCCACGCGGCTCTCGATGCGGGCGCGGTCCCAGCCCAGCAGGCGCGGCGTAACGGCGATGTTCTCGGCGACGGTCAGGTGCGGGAATAGGCCCACCTCCTGGAAGACGTAACCGATCCGGCGGCGCAGCAGGTGCGGCGCGATCGCCGCGGCGTCCTCCCCCTCCACCCGCACACGGCCGGCGTCCGGCGCGACCAGGCGGTTGATGGTCTTGAGCAGGGTCGTCTTGCCCGAGCCGGAACCGCCGACCAGGGCCGCGAATTCCCCCTGCTGCACGGAAAGGGTGACGCTGCTGAGCGCCTCGGCGGCGCCATAGCGCTTGCCCACGTCCAGAAGCTCGATCACCGGCGCCGCCATGGCTAAGGCCTAGCATGTGCTGGTAGGAACCGCCCTCCCCCTGTGACGCGCAAGGAGAAGACCATCATGACCGCCAAGCTCCCCCTCGCCGCCGCCGCCGCCGCGGCCCTTCTCCTGGGGACCGCCGTCCAGGCGCAGGACAAGCCCCAGCCCACCACCGCGGTGCTGAAGAACGGCGCCGGCGAGACCATCGGCAAGGTGACGCTGACCGCCGCCCCCAAGGGCGTGCTGATGCGCGTGGAGGCCAAGGGGCTGACGCCCGGCTGGCACGGCCTGCACTTCCACGAGAAGGCCGACTGCTCGAAGAGCGACTTCACCTCGGCAGGGGGCCACACGCACGGCGGTGGCGACCGGGTGCACGGCCTGCTGAATCCGAAGGCCAATGAGACCGGAGACCTGCCGAACCTCTATGCGGACGCCCACGGCATCGGGATGGCGGAGGTGTTCTCCAGCCTGACCACCTTGGACAAGCTGAAGGACGCCGACGGCTCGGCCGTGCTGATCCACGCCGGCCCCGACGACCACACGACCCAGCCGATCGGCGGCGCGGGCGCGCGGGTGGCGTGCGCGGCGGTGAAGTGACCGCGCAGCGGGTCATCCCGGCGAAGGCGGGATCCATTCTGAGCCTCAGCTTGGATCCCCGCTTGCGCGGGGATGAGTCGCTAAGCGCTCAAATCGGCATCCGCATGATTTCCTGGTAGGCGCTGATCACCTGGTCGCGGACGGCCATCACCGTCTCCAGGCTCGCCTCGGCGGCGGAGATGGCGGTGACCACGTCCACGAGTTCGGCGCGGCCGGCGACCTGGGCCGCCATCTGCGTCTCGGCGTACTTGGAGGCCGAGATGGCGTCGGTCATGGCCGACTTCAGCAGGTCGGCGAAGCCGCCCCCGACGCCGGCCACGTCGCCGCCGCCCATGCCCGGGTCGATGCCGGCGGTCTTCTGGGTGGCCGCATAGGCCTTGGCGGCGGCAAGGGCGTTGATCACGGCCTAGGCTCCTACTTCTTCAGGAGGTCGAGGGTGCGCATCTCCATGGCGCGCGCCGTCTCGATGACGTTGAGGTTGGCCTCGTAGGCCCGCTGCGCCTCCTTCATGTCGAGAGCCTCGACCATGGTGTCCACGTTGGGCAGCTTGATGTAACCGGCGGCGTCGGCGCCGGGCGCGCCCGGGTCGTACTCCGTCTTGAACGGCTTCTGGTCGGGCTGCACGCCGGTCATCCGCACGCCCTGGGCGCCGGCCACCTTGGTGGGCTCGAACACCGGCGCCTGGCGCCGGTACGGATCGCCGCCGGCCACCCGCGAGGTGGAGTTGGCGTTGGCCAGGTTCTCGGCGATGACCCGCATGCGCGCCTGCTGGGCGCGCATGGCCGAGGCGGCGACCGCCTGGGCCACGCCGGCGAGGGATCTGGGATCGGCCATCGTCTACTCCCGACTCAGCGGCCCGGGGCCCTTGCGGCCATCCGGAGCAGGTTCATGGACTTCTGGTAGAAGCCGATGGCGGCGTCGTAGCTCATCCGCGACTCGCTCATCTTCAGCATTTCCTCCTCGAGCGACACGGCGTTGCCGTCGAGGGTGGTCTCGGTGACCTCGGCCTTTGTCGTCTTGACGCCGGCCGCCGCCCCGCGCTTCGCGCTCGGCGAGACCATGTGGCCGGCGTGCGTCACCGCCTGCACGCCGGCGGTCCGGGTCGCCTGCATCTCGGCGTGGAAGGCGAAGGGCTTGAGGTCCTTGGGCGCGAATCCCGGGGTGTCGGAATTGGCCACGTTCTGGGCGATCAGCTTCTGCCGTTCCGACAGGTAACCCATGCGGCTGCGCAGCAGCGAGAACAGCGGGATATCGGCCAGATCCATGCCGAACATGGTGAATAAACAGGGTTAATCACCGATTAAGGGATTCAGCCCCGAATGCCGCTCAGAACCCTCTAAGTGGCAGAAGCTGCATGGATTTTCCCGCCCTCCTCCGGGCCGTCTTCGCCCTGGCGCTCACGCTCGGACTCATCGGTCTGGGCGCGGTGGCGCTGCGCCGTTTCGGCCCCGACGCGCTGGCCAGGCTCACCCGGCCCGCCAAGCGGGAACGGCGCCTGGCGGTCACCGAGAGCCTGGTGCTCGACCCCACACGCCGGCTCGTCCTGGTCTCCTGCGACGGCCAGGAGATGCTGCTCCTGCTGGGCGAAGGCCGGGTCCTGGCCGAGGGCGTCCCCGCCCCGAAGGACGCCGCCTGATGCGCGAACTCCTCAAGGCGATCCGGGCCCTGCCCGCGGAGGACTGGCGGCGCGCCGCGATCCTCGCGGTGCTGACCACCCTGGGCTTCATGATCTTCCCCGCGGCGGCGGCGGCCCAGGCGCTGAACATCGACCTCGGCACCGGCGCGGGCCTCACCGAGCGGGTGGTCCAGCTCATCGGCCTGCTGACCGTTCTGTCGCTGGCGCCGTCCATCGTGATCATGACCACCTCCTTCGTGCGGATCGTGGTGGTGCTCTCCCTGCTTCGGACGGCCCTCGGCCTGCAGCAGAGCCCGCCGAACGCGGTGATCATCTCGCTCGCCCTGTTCCTGACGGCGATCGTCATGGGCCCGACGCTGGAGCGGTCCTACGAGGAGGGAATCAAGCCGCTGCTGGACCAGCAGATCGAGCTGCCGCAGGCCTTCGACGCGGCCGGCGGCCCGGTGAAGACCTTCATGCTCAGCCAGGTGGATCGCGACGACCTCGCCCTGTTCGTGAGGCTGTCCAACATCCCGCGCCCGGCGACCATCCAGGACACGCCGATCCGCGTCGTCACGCCGGCCTTCATGATCAGCGAGCTGAAGCGCGCCTTCGAGATCGGCTTCCTGCTGTTCGTGCCCTTCCTGGTGATCGACCTCGTGGTGGCCAGCGTGCTGATGAGCATGGGCATGATGATGCTGCCGCCCGTGGTGGTCAGCCTGCCGTTCAAGCTGATCTTCTTCGTCCTGGTGGACGGCTGGCGGCTGGTCTGCGGCAGCCTGGTCGAGAGCTTCCAGAAAGGCGCCGGGGCGGGCTAGCCCTTGGCCGGCGCCGTCTTCGGCGGGGCGGCGGCGGCCTGTTTGGCCGGCGCCGCCGGGGCCGCGGCAGGCTTGCCGCCGGTCGGGCCGGGCTTCGTGCGGAACCGCACCTTCATCTTCGAGACCCAGCCCGCGAAGGCCTCGTTGTCGGCCGTGACGCGGCCGAAGTCGGCGGCGCTGACCCGCCCGCTCGGCAGGCCGGTGAGCGCCACGCGGAGCGCCTCGGGATTGTGCGCCTGCTCGTAGAAGCCGCTGTACTGGCTCTCCAGCCGCGCGAGCGAGGCCTCGTCCCCGGCCAGGCTGTAGGCGACCCCGGCGCGGAGCAGCTTGCCCTCTTCCTCGCTCGAAAGGGGCTCGGGCCGTTTCCAGCGCTCGCCGAGCGCCTTCTCGAACAGCGGGCCGGCGGCGGCCCAGTTCTTCTGCTTCCAGGTGATCTCGGCGCGCAGCTCGTCGGCCTCGCGGGACTTGTCGCGCTCGATGATCTCCAGCGCCGCGTCGAAGCGGCCGACGCCGGTCCAGGCGCGGGCCTCGATCAGCCGCCGCTCCAGCATCATGGCCGACGGCAGGAGCGTGGTGCGTGACGAGTTGATCGCCTGCAGCGCCTGCTCGGGCTTGCGGTCCATCAGGTAGATCACCGCCAGGTCGGTGGCGACCTGGGCGCGCGGCACGCCGTCGAGGCGGTTGTCGGCCTGGTACTTCAGGAGGTCGGCGGCCTGGGTGAGCAGGTCCACGTCGACCAGGCGGCGCACCAGCTTGCGCACCATCAGGTCGCCGTCGGCGCCGATCGGGGTCAGTTCCTTGAAGTCGTAGAACAGGGCGAGCGCCTGGATCGGCTCCAGCCCGTCGGCCAGGCCGTCGAGGAACAGGCCGCGGAAGGCGGTGGAGAGGTCGGCCTGCAGCTGCAGCGCCTCGGGCAGGTCCGGCAGGCGCTGGCCCGCCGAGCGCAGCGCCTCGAGCGCCTCGCGGTAGCGGCCCTGGCTGAGGTAGAGCTGGCCGAGCGCGCGGATGGTCTCCAGCTCCGTGGCGTCGCCGCGCCAGCGGTAGCGCAGGCCGTCGAAGGTCTGGGCCGCCTGCACCGGCGTGATCCGGCCGGTCTCCAGCTGGATCTGGGTCGCGCGCAGCAGGGCCGGCGAGGAGAGCTTCTCCAGCGGCGCGCGGGTGATCGCCTGGTAGATGCGCAGCGCGCGGTCCTTGCCGCCCTGCATCTCCACGACCCGGGCCTGGACGAGGCGGGTCTCCAGCTCCTCCAGCGGATCGGTGCGGTCGGCCAGCGCCAGCTTGATGCGGGCCTCGGCGCCGACGAGGTCGCCGAGCGCCAAGGCCGCCTGGGCGTCGCCGCGGGCGAAGCGCGCCTTCCAGAGCGGGGAGAACTGGGCGAAGGCCTCGACGCCGCGCGAGAACTGGGTGCGCGTCTCGGGCCAGTGGGCCTGCTGGGCGGCGATATAGCTGCGCCACAGCGCGGCGGAGGGATCCTCCGACAGCACCGGGGCGGAGAAGTCGGCCTCGGCCTCCTTGTAGCGGCGGGCCATGACCCGGGCCATGCCGCGCAGGCCGCGGAACTCCGGATCGTCGAGCAGCTCGGGATGGCGCCGCGCGGCGGCGTTCAGCACGCCGATCGCCTCGAAGGACAGCTCCGAGCCCACCAGGAAGCGGGCCAGCGCCATCTGGGCGGCCACCGGCGAGCCCTTCTCGCGGCTGGCGGCCTCCTCGGTGGCGGCGGTGAAGAGGGCATTGTAGCGGGCGAGGAAGCCGCCCTCGCCGACCTTGCCCCACTCGGGATCGATCAGGCCCGGCATGGCCGCGCGGCGCGGCACGCCGAGGGCCTCCGACTCGCGCTCCTGGCCGGCCCAGGCGGGCGACAGGGTGAGGCCGCGGTCGCGGGCGATGCGGACGATGTCATTGTCGCGGGAGACCTCGAGGTCGTCCACGAAGCTCTCGATCGCGAGGCCCTGCACCGAGGGCAGGATCGCCATCTGCACATAGTCGCGCCGCGACGGCAGGCCCTTGGCGGGCCCCAGCGCCGTGACCACGGTGACCTCGTCGCCGGCGCCGGGATCGGCCATCCGGATGACCCGCGTGGCGCCGGCCACGGGCGCCTTCAGGATCGGCGGGCCGTCGGTGGCGTCGCGGCTGACGCGTACGATCGAGGGCTGGCCCTGGTCGCCGGGACCGAAGGCGATGATCCAGGAATTTCCCTGGGCGGTGGCGAACAGCGGCACGCCCTTGGCGGCCTCGATGCGCACCGCCGAATAGTCGGCGCCGCGGAAGGTCTCCAGGCCGGAGAAGTGCCGCACGCCCTTCGGCGCCTTGGAGACGTCAAGCTTCGCCGAGGCGTCGAACACCACCCACACGGTGTCGCCGCGCCGGAACACCGCGGCGCCGGCCGGGTTGGCCCAGGTGAAGGTGAGCAGCGTCTGACTGTTCACCACCTTGGCGTCCATGGCCACGACGCCGCTGGCCGGGACGGGGTTGGCGCGCGGCGGCTCGGGCTCCACGGCCCAGTCGACGGGCTTCTCCGGCTGCGCCGGCGGGACGGGTTTCTCGAAGACGTTGACGTAGGTGGCGCCGTCGGCGGAACCGACCTTCGCGTCGGCGTCGTCGGCCAGGATCAGGGTGAGTTCGAGCCGGCCGCCGATGTGGCGCTTCTCGGCCCCGGCCAGCCAGCGGGGCGGCGAGGTGCGCAGGCGCGCGATGTCGGGGTCGGCGTCGCGGCTGAAGGCGAAGACCAGCTTCTGGCCCTCGCGCCGGGTGGTCGCCCGCGCGCCGCCCCGCCAGTGGAATTCGATGCGCGAGAAGTCGGCCGCCTGCGCCACCCGCACGTCGAGCGGTCCGCTCGCCGCGGACTTCTGCCCCTGCTCCGGGGCCGCCACGCTGGCGGGCGCGACGACGCCTGCGATGCAGACCGCCGCGACCCCGGAGCGGAGGGTCTGGCGCAGGCTCATGCGGTCAGCCGGCCTTCGCCGCCGGCGCGGCCGGCGCCGCGGGCGGGGCGGCCGCCTGGTTGGCCCCCGGCGCGGCCTTGCGCGGCGGGGCCGCACCGGGACGGGCGGCGGGAGCCGCGGCCTGGCCGGCCGGCGTGTTGGCGGCGGCCGCGGCGTTCGCGGCCATGGCCCGGGCCTCGGTGAAGCGCTTGGCCATGGACTCGGTGAGCTTCTTGGCCTCGGCCGGCGGCATCTGGGCGATGATCGCCGAGAGCGAGCGCTCCTTCATCTTGGCCGCGATCGGCAGGCGCACCGCGTCGTCGAGGTTGACCAGCCGCGGGGCCGCGTCCTTGGCCTTCATGCCCTCGAACACCTTCACCAGGCGGTCGATCTCGGCGGCCTCCTTGGCGTCGGCCTCGCTGAGCAGGCCGCTGATCTCGCCCTTGAGGCCGTTCAGCGCCCGCACCTTCGCGTCGAGCTTGGCCTCGGCGGCGGCGAGCAGGGCGATCTGGGTCTCCAGGTCGTTCTCGCGCTGGTCGAGCTGTCCCCGGCGCTGGCCGAGGCTCTGCAGCACCTGCAGCTCGGCGGGGGAAAGGCCCGCCTGCTTGGCGAGTTCGGCGGCGGTGGGCGCGCAGATCGCCTGCGGCTTGATGGTCGAGGCGGGCAGGCCCGGCAGCGCGGCGGCGGCGTCCTTGCCCTCGCCAGTCTTGGCCTTGTCGCCGGCCTTCTCGGCCTTGCCGCTCTTGGCGGTTTCCTCGGCGAAGGCCCTGGCGCCGGACATCAGCTCGGGCAGCCCCTTGGCCCCGGCGAGCGCGTTCACGGCGAGGACGCCACCCATGGCGACGCCCACCAGCGGCAGGATGCGGGGGATGCTCTTCATCGGCGGCCGCCCCGGACGGCGGTGAGCGCCAGGGGTTCGTCGTCGAAGAGGTCGTCCTCGAACAGCGGCTTCGGACGCGAGACCGCCTGGCGGTCGGGCATGCGCTCCGGCCGCTGGCGGGCCTCGCGCGCCGCGGCGAGCAGGGCGCCCAGGCGGCGTTCCTGGGCGCGTTCGTCCTCGGGCTCCGGATCGGCCATGCGCCGGGCGCCGGCCTTCGGCGCCTGGTCGATCAGGCGCTCCAGCTTCTGGACCAGCTCGCGGCCCTTGTGGATGCGGTCGCCCAGCGCGTCCGTGGCCTCGTCGGTGGCGGCGCGCAGGTCGGCGAGCCCCTGTTCGGCGCGCTCGGCCGCGGCGTTCAGCTCGCGCACCGCGGTGGCGAAGCCGTCGTGAGAATCGCGCAGCGCCTGCAGGCGCTTGTTGAGCCGCCAGCCCATGGCCAGGGCCGCGCCCAGCAGGCAGGCCAGCAGCAGGTTCAGGCCGATGCCGATGATGCTCATGGTCTAGACCCTCTGGACGGCTTGCCGGGCGGTGGGCGTGAGTGGCGCCTCGACACGCACGGCGATGTGGGAGTTGCGGCGGCCCATGCGGCCGCGGGTGAGCGGAATGGCCCCGGCCCGCAGCTCGATCAGGCTGTCGGGCGTGGCGTTGAGCATGATGGTGTCGCCGACCTTCAGGTCGAGCACCTGCTTGAGCGGGACCTCCTGCTCGTCGAGCACGGCGCGGACCTCCATGCTGGTGGTCCAGAGCTCGGTGGCCAGGTGGCTTTCCCAGATGTTGTCGCGGCCGAACTTCTCGCCCATGAACTGCTGCAGCAGCATCTTCCGGATGGGCTCGAGGGTGGCGTAGGGCAGCAGCAGCTCGATGCGCCCGCCGCGGTCCTCCATGTCGATGCGCAGCTTCACCAGGATGGCGGCGTTGGCCGGCCGGGCGATGGCGGCGAAGCGCGGGTTGGTCTCCAGCCGGTCGAGGGTGAAGGTCACCGGCGTCAGCGGCTCGAACGCTTCCTTGGCGTCGGCCAGCACGACCTCGACCATCCGCTGGACCAGCACCCGCTCGATGGTGGTGTAGGGCCGCCCCTCGATGCGCATGGCCGCGGTGCCGCGGCGCCCGCCGAGCAGCACGTCGACGATCGAGTAGATCAGGTTCGAATCGACCGTCAGCAGGCCGTAGTTGTTCAACTCCTCGGCCCGGAACACCGACAGGATGGCCGGCAGCGGGATCGAGTTGAGGTAGTCGCCGAACCGGATGGACGAGATGTTGTCCAGACTCACCTCGACGTTGTCGGAGGTGAAGTTCCGCAGGCTGGTGGTCATCAACCGCACCAGGCGGTCGAAGACGATCTCCAGCATCGGCAGGCGCTCGTAGGAGACGAGCGCCGAGTTGATGATCGCCCGGATCCCGGTGCGCTCGCTGCCCTCGTCGTCCGAGAGGTCGAAGCCCAGCAGGCTGTCGATCTCGTCCTGGTTCAGGATCCGCTCAGAGGCGAGCCCGCCGTCGCCGGCCGGCGCGGCCGCGCCCTGGCCGCCCGCCCAGTCGGCGCCCGTTCCTTCGGCTTGGGATTCGTTGTCGTCGGCCATGGCGCTTGCGAACCGCCGCCCCTCGGAAGGGACGTCAGTTGATCAGCATCTCCTCGATCAGGACGGCGTTCGCCTTGGACGGCGCGATCACCAGGTTGACCCGGCGCAGGATCTCCATGCGCAGCTGATAGGAGCCCTGGCTGCCCTGCAGGTCCTCCGGGCGCAGCTCGCGCAGGAAGGTCTGGAACATGTCCTGCAGCCTGGGCATGTTCGGGTCGAGTTCCTCGACCACGTGCTCGTCGGGCAGTTCCAGGGTGAGCTTGAGCTTCAGGAAGGTCGGCCGGCCCTCGGCGGTCTGCATGTTCACCACCACGTCGGGCATGGTGTAGAAGACCACGCCGTCGGGGCCCTCGCGGACCACCGCGCCGCCGCCCTCGCCTTCCTTGCCGCCCTTCTCTTCCTTGCCCTTCTTTTCCTTCTTCTTGTCCTTCTTGCCGTGATCGGCCGCGGCTTCCGCGTCCGGCTTCGGCTTGAGGAACATGAACGCGGCCGTGCCGCCGCCGCCCAGAACGACGAGGGCCGCGGCGCCGGCGATGATCAGCATCTTCAGCGGCGGCTTCTTCTTGCCGCCGCCTTCCTCGCCTTCGCCGCCCTCGCCTTCGGGGGCTTCCTTGACCTTGTCGTCGGCCACGCGCGCGTTCCTTAGAATCCTAGTCCCACACCCATCGCCCGGGTTTGGTTAAGAACCGGTTTTTAACGGACCTTAACGGCGCCAATTCCTACCCGGCAGAAACCGCCGGGCGGCCCCCGTTAACCATTTTAACTATTGGATTTCCTGAAGTTTTCGGCTGGCCCGAAGCTTGCAGCGAAGGCTTGCGAAAGTGTCGCGCAAGCCTGGCAGACCTTAATGGAAAACGCGCTCTACGTCGGATTGTCCCGCCAGATCGTGCTTCGGCGCGAGATGGACATCATCGCCAACAACATCGCCAACGCCGACACCGCGGGCTTCAAGGTCGAGTCGCTGATGACGCGGGCCGACCCGCAGGCGCCGGCCTTCACCCTGGGCGGCCCCAAGCCCGTCAAGTTCGTGGTCGCCGACGGCGTGGCCCGCGACTTCGCCCAGGGCGCGCTCCGCAAGACCGACGGTCCGCTCGACATGGCCATCGAGGGCCAGGGCTTCTTCCGGGTGCAGAGCGCCGAGGGCGAGCGGTTCACCCGCGACGGCCGGTTCCGCACCGACGAGATCGGCCGCCTGACCACCCAGGGCGGCTCCCCGGTGCTGGACGAGGGCGGCGGCGAGATCGCCATCGACCCCGAACTCGGCCCGGTGAGCATCGCGCAGGACGGCACCATCAGCCAGGGCGGCGAGCGCATCGGCAAGATCGCCGTGGTCGCCTTCGAGAACATGGCCGTGCTCGAGAAGCGCGGCGACAACCTCTACCAGAACACCTCCAACGCCCTCCCCCAGCCCGCCGCCGAGGCGAAGGTCCGCCAGGGGATGCTGGAGGGCTCCAACGTCCAGCCCATCGCGGAGATCACCCGGATGATCGAGGTGCAGCGCGCCTACGAGTCCATGGCCCGGATGATGGATTCCAATGCCGACCTGTCGCGCCGCACCGTCGAGCGCATGGGCCGGGTGAGCTAGGGAGTAGACGACGATGCAAGCGCTTCGCACCGCAGCCACGGGCATGTCGGCCCAGCAGCTGAACGTCGAGGTCATCTCGAACAACATCGCCAACATGAACACGGTGGCGTTCAAGCGTCAGCGCGCCGAGTTCCAGGACCTGCTCTACCAGACCCTCGAGCAGCCCGGCGCCCAGTCCTCCGACCAGGGCACCATCGTGCCCACGGGCGTGCAGATCGGCGCCGGCGTGAAGGCGGGCTCCGTCTACCGGATCGCCACCCAGGGCTCGTTCACCCGCACGGACAACAAGTTCGACTTGGCGATCGACGGACGCGGCTACTTCCAGGTGCTGCTGCCCTCCGGGGAGACGGCGTTCACCCGGGCCGGCAACCTGGCCATCAACGACCAGGGCCAGCTCGTCACCCAGAACGGCTATGCGGTCCAGCCGGGCATCACCATCCCGAACGACGCCACCGACGTCTCCATCTCGCTCTCCGGCCAGGTGCAGGTGACCCAACCGGGCCAGGCCGAGCAGGCGGTGGTGGGCACCCTCGAGCTCGCCACCTTCATGAACGAGGGTGGCCTGTCGGCGCAGGGCGCGAACCTCCTGATGGAGACCGCCGCCTCGGGGCCGCCGATCACCGGCATCCCCGGCACGCAGGGGATCGGCCAGCTCATGCAGGGCTACACCGAAGCCTCGAACGTGGACGCGGTGTCCGAGATCACCGCACTGATCGTGGCCCAGCGCGCCTACGAGATGAACTCCAAGGTCATCTCCACCGCCGACAACATGCTGGGCGTGGCCAACCAGGTGAAGTCGTAGGGCCATGAAGCGCATTCTCCCCGCCCTCGCCGCCCTGCTCCTCGCCGCTCCGGCGTTCGCCGGCGAGCCGGTGACGCTGAAGGCCGACACCTCCGACTCCGACGGGATCGTCACCCTGGGCGACCTGTTCGAGGGCGCCGGCGCGGCGGGCAAGACGCCCGTGGCCGGTCGGGCTGGCGACAGCGTGCTGCTGGACGCGCGCATCGTGCAGGCGGTCGCCCGCCGCGCCGGCCTCGACTGGGCCAACGCCGAGGGGCTGAAGCGCATCCTCGTGCGCGGCGGGAACGCCGCGCCCGGAGCCGCCGCCGCCGCCGCCCGGGCCAACGTGGAGGTCCTGACCTACGCGCGCAGCCTCGCCGCCGGAGAGGTGGTGCAGCCGCAGGACCTGGTCTGGGCCAAGGTCGCCGCCGCCCCCGCCGACGCCCCATCGGACGCCGAGCAGGTGATCGGGCTGGCCGCGCGGCGTCCGCTCAGGGCCGGCGCCGCCGTCTCCGGGCGCGACGTGGCCGCCGCTCAGGTGGTGAAGGTGGGCGAGCTGATCACCGTCACCTACGAGGACGCCGGGATCTCGCTGTCGCTGCAGGGCCGGGCGCTCTCGGCCGGCGTGGCCGGCGACCTGATCAACGTCCAGAACACGCTCTCCAAGAAGACCGTCCAGGCCGTGGTCAGCGGCCCGGGCCAGGCGCTCGTCGGCCCCGCGGCCGACCAGCTGAAGGCCGCCCGCTCCGCCCGCTACGCGCTCCGCTAGAGGAAGCTATCCGTCATGCGTCTCCGCACCCTCGCCCTCGCCGCCACCCTCGTCCCGCTGGCCGCCTGCTCCACCGTCGTGGAGACGGTGAAGGGCCCGGCGCTGGCGCCGGTCGGCTATCCTGCCGCGCTCGTGCCGCAGCACCAGGTGGTGCTGCCCGCGGTTCCGGCCCAGCCCGCCAGCGCCAATTCGCTGTGGCGGTCCGGCGCGCGCGCCTTCTTCATCGACCAGCGGGCGAACAAGATCGGCGACATCCTGACCGTCAACATCGACATCGACGACAGCGCCAAGACCATCAACTCGACCACCAGCACGCGCACCTCCGGCGCGACGCTCGGCACGCCCCACCTGCTGGGGCTGGAGTCCAGCATCGGCCGGCTCCTGCCGCCCGGCACGCCGGCGATCGACCCATCGACCCTGATCGAGACCGGCTCCAAGAGCTCCAGCACCGGCAACGGCGCGGTGAACCGGGCGGAGAAGATCTCGCTCACCATCGCGGCGGTGGTGAGCGCGGTGCTGCCGAACGGCAATCTGGTGATCCAGGGCACCCAGGAAGTGCGCACCAACTACGAGGTCCGCCAGCTGACCATCGCCGGCATCGTCCGTCCGGAGGACATCTCCAGCGCCAACACCATCCGCCACACCCAGATCGCGGAAGCCCGCATCAGCTACGGCGGGCGGGGCGACATCAGCCGCGTCCAGAAGACCCCGGCCGGCCAGTCCTTGGTGGAGCGCTTCTCGCCCTTCTGAGACGGCGGCAAATAATTCCCGGCTTGTGACGAAAGTCACAGAACTGGCGGCGGCCATGTGGCGTTCTTCCCTTCGGAAGGGGTCGTCCCATGCGCCGTCGCGCCGCCTTGAGCTTCATCGTCGCCTGCACCCTGAGCGCCTGCGCGCACCAGCAGACGCCCGCGGCCCTGCCGGGGATGGCCTGGTCGCTGCACGAGGTGGAAGGCGAAGGCGCCAAGCTGGCGTTCGGCCAGCCGCAGAGCGACAACGTGGTGCTGATGCTGAGCTGCGCGCCGCGGTCCGGCGAGGTCCGGGTTTCGGCCAACGCCTCGCCCGGCGCGCGGCCGGAGCTGGAGCTCTCCTCCGGCAGCCGTAGCGCCCGCTACCCCGCCGAGGTGGCGCCCGGTCTGGGCGAGAGCGTGCTCGTGGAGGCGGTCGCCACCGCCCGTGACCCCGTCCTCCAGCGCTTCGCCGACAGCGGCGACCTGGCCATCGCCGTCAACGGCCGCCGCACCCCCGTCCCCGGCGACAAGGCCAAGGCGAAACAGTTCCTGACAACCTGCCGGGCCTAGGCTTGACATAGCTGCAAGTTCCGCTTTTGTTCTTCATCTCCCCCGCGCAGCGGCGGGAGGGGGACCACGCGCCGGAGAGCGCGTGGTGGAGGGGGCAAGCGGAGGCACGGCCTTGCGACATCGTCCTTTGATCACCACCCGGGCACGAGCCTTACGCAAGCAAATGAGCGAGCCGGAGGTCATTCTCTGGACGCGGTTGCGCGGACGCGGCTCGGGCCGGCCGACCTTTCGTCGCCAGCACCCGATCGGCTCCAGCATCGTGGACTTCTACTGTCCGACTGCGCGGCTCGTTGTCGAGGTTGATGGCTCGGCGCACTGGGCCGACGAGCAACAGGGCAAGGACCTGCGGCGGGATAGATGGCTGGAGAGCCAGGGCTTGACCGTCATCCGGCTACCGGCGTCGATGGTCTACCGGGACATCGACGGCGCGATGGACTGGATCCTCTCCACGGCGGAGGCTTTGATCGCGCGGCAAAGCGTTGCGCCGCGGCTTGCCCCCTCCACCATCCGCTCTTCGGCGGATGGTCCCCCTCCCGCCGCTCCGCGGGGGAGGTGAATGCCTAGGCCCGCCGGCCCTTGGCGGCGGCGTTGTCCACGCCGAGCGCGGCCAGGGCGCCCCGGACGATGCCCTCGGCGTCGAGCCCGGCCTGGGCGTACATGGCCTCGGGCTTGTCCTGGTCCTGGAAGATGTCCGGGAGAACCAGGGTGCGGACCTTCAGCCCGCGATCCAGCGCGCCGTGCTCGGCGAGCGCCTGCAGGACGAAGGCGCCGAAGCCGCCCATGGCCCCTTCCTCGACGGTGATGAGGGCCTCGTGCTCGCGCGCGAGCCGCAGGAGCAGGTCGACATCGAGCGGCTTGGCGAAGCGGGCGTCCGCGACGGTGGCCGAAAGCCCGCGCGCGGCGAGCATGTCGGCGGCCTTCAGGCTCTCGGTCAGGCGCGTGCCGAAGGAGAGTATGGCCACGGCCGACCCTTCACGGACGATGCGGCCCTTGCCGATCTCCAGCGGCTCCGCGAGTTCGGGGATCACCGCGCCGGTGCCCTCGCCCCGGGGATAGCGGAAGGCCGAGGGCCGGTCGTCGATGGCCACGGCGGTGGCGATGGCGTGGGCGAGCTCGGCCTCGTCGGAGGGCGCCATCAGGACCATGCCCGGCAGGGCGCCCATGAAGCCCACGTCGAAGGAGCCCGCATGCGTCGGGCCGTCGGCGCCGACCAGGCCCGCGCGGTCCATGGCGAAGCGCACGGGCAGGCGCTGGATCGCCACGTCGTGGACCACCTGGTCGTAGCCGCGCTGCAGGAAGGTGGAATAGATCGCGCAGAACGGCTTCATGCCGTCGGCGGCGAGGCCCGCGGCGAAGGTGACCGCGTGCTGCTCGGCGATGCCCACGTCGAAGGTGCGCTCGGGGAACTTCTGGCCGAACAGGTCGAGGCCGGTGCCGGAGGGCATGGCCGCGGTGATGGCGACGATCTTGGGATCCCGCTCCGCCTGCTTCGTCAGTTCCTGGGCGAACACCTTGGTGTAGCTCGGCGCGTGCGTCTGGCTCTTGGCCTGGGCGCCGGTGACCACGTCGAACTTGACCACCCCGTGGTACTTGTCGGCGGCATTCTCGGCGGGCGCATAGCCCTTGCCCTTCTGGGTCACCACGTGGACCAGGACGGGCTTGTCGGTGATGTTGCGGGCGTTCTGCAGGACGTGGACCAGGGCGTCCATGTCGTGCCCGTCGATGGGGCCCACGTAGTAGAAGCCCAGCTCCTCGAAGAAGGTCCCGCCGGTGACCATGCCGCGGGCGTATTCCTCCGCCTTGCGGGCGGCTTCCTGCAGCGGGCGCGGGAAGGCCTTGGAGACCGCCTTGCCGAGGTTGCGCAGCGAGCGGTAGCCGCCGCCGGACACCAGCCGCGCCATGTAGGCGCTCATTCCCCCGACGGGCGGGGCGATCGACATGTCGTTGTCGTTGAGCACCACCGTGAGCTGGCCCGTCGTCTCGCAGGCGTTGTTCATCGCCTCGTAGGCCATGCCGGCGCTCATCGAGCCGTCGCCGATGACGGCCACGACGCGGTTGTCGCGGCCCTCGCGGTCGCGGGCGGCGCAGAAGCCGAGCGCGGCGGAGATTGAGGTGGCCGCGTGGGCCGCGCCGAACGGGTCGTATTCGCTCTCGGCCCGCTTGGTGAAGCCGGAGAGGCCGCCGCCCTGGCGCAGGGTGCGGATCCGGTCGCGGCGGCCGGTGAGGATCTTGTGCGGATACGCCTGGTGGCCGACGTCCCAGATCAGGATGTCTCGGGGCGTCTCGTAGACGTGGTGCAGGGCCACCGTCAGCTCGACGACCCCCAGCCCCGCGCCCAGGTGGCCGCCCGTCTGCGAGACGGCGTCGATGGTCTCGGCGCGCAGCTCGTCGGCCAGCTGGCGGAGCTGCGGGATGGTCAGCGCGCGCGTGTCCGCGGGCGAGGAGACCTTGTCGAGAAGCGGTGTGGGTGGGGACATGGAACGCGGGTCGTCTGACGAACTAGTGCCGGCGCTCTAGCACGAAATCGACGCTGGCCCGCAGGAATTCGGCCTGTTTCCCGAACGGTTCCAGGTGATCTTTCGTCTGCTCCTGGAGGAGGCCCAGGCGATCACGCGCGGCGTCGACCCCAAGCAGGGTGACGAAATTGGCCTTGCCCTTGGCCGCGTCCTTGCCGGCCGCCTTGCCCATCTTCTCGGGGTCGCCCTCAGCGTCCAGCAGGTCATCCACGATCTGGTAGGCCAGGCCCAGGTCGTGGGCGAAGGCCAGCAGCGCGTGGCGTTCGGCCTCCTTGGCGCGGGCCATGACGAGCGGCAGCTCGAAGGCGCAGGCGATCAGGGCCCCGGTCTTCAGCCGCTGCATGCGCGCGACCCCGCCCAGGTCGTCGCGGACGCCGAGGATGTCGATCATCTGGCCGCCGCACATGCCTCGCGCCCCGGAGGCGTGGGCGAGCTTCATCACCAGTTCGGCGCGGATGGCGCCGTCCGGATGGGTGTCGGGATGCGCCAGGATCTCGAAGGCCGCGGTCTGCAGGGCGTCGCCGGCCAGCACGGCTGTGGCCTCGTCATAGGCCTTGTGCACCGTCGGCCGGCCGCGGCGCATGTCGTCGTCGTCCATGCACGGCAGGTCGTCGTGGATTAGGCTGTAGGCCTGGATGCACTCCAGCGCGCAGGCCGAACGCAGCACCGAGCGTTCGGCGAGGCCGAACATCCGGCCGGTCTCCAGGGCGAAGTAGGTGCGCAGGCGCTTGCCCGGACCGAGGGCCGCGTAGCGCATCGCCTCGGTCAGCCGCGACTCCGGTCCCTCGCCGCGCGGCAGCAGCTCGTCCAGCGCCACCGTCACGAGGTCCGCCGCCTCGGCGACCCGCCTGCCGAGGTCCGTCATCAGCTGAACTCGGCCGGTTCGACCCCCTTGGGCCCCTCGGCGGATCCGCCAGCGCCCATGACGATCTTCTCGACGCGCAGGCGGGCGGCCTCCAGGCGCTTCTCGCAGTGCCCCTTCAGCGCCGCGCCGCGCTCGTACATGCGGATCGAATCCTCCAGCGGCGCCTGGCCCGACTCCAGGCGGGCGACGATCTGCTCCAGTTCGGCGAGCGCCTGCTCGAACGACAGGGCCTCGATGTCGGCGGCTTCGGACATGTCACCTTTCCCGCGGCGGGCGAACCAGACAGGCCCAACCGTTAAGGCCCGCGCCAGCCCGGCACAACCATCATTGGCCCGCGCATCCGTCATTGGACTGTGACCTTCCGTCGGGATAGGTCGGACCGAGTGGGGGAACCATCGAATGTCCGTCAGCCGCCGCAGCTTCCTGGCGCTTGCCGCCACCTCCGCCGCCTTCGGGGGGCTCTCCCGCGCCGTCGCCCAGCCCGCCGCGGGCTACCGCAACGAGATCACCGGGTATGGGCCGCTGGTCCCTGACCCCGCCGGGATCTTCGACCTGCCGCAGGGCTTCTCCTACAAGGTCGTCTCGCGGGCCGGCCAGCCGATGGACGACGGCCTGCTGACCCCCGGCAAGCACGACGGCATGGGCTGTTTCCCGGATGCGTCGGACCCGAACCGCGTGATCCTGGTGCGCAACCATGAGCAGCGGCCATCGGAGCCGGACCGCTCGGCGTTCGGCAAGGATGGCGCGCTGGCCTTGAAAGTGCCGGCCGACAAGGCCTGGGACCGCATCGCCTCGGGCGCGCCCATGGACGGCGGGACGACCACGCTCGTCTGGGACCTCAAGCAGCAGCGGCTGGTCACCCACCACCTCAGCCTCGCCGGAACGACCGTGAACTGCGCCGGCGGCCGCACCCCGCAGCGCTCCTGGCTCTCCTGCGAGGAGACCGAGATCAAGGCCGGCGAAGGCGGGACGAAGGACCACGGCTGGGTGTTCGAGGTGCCCGCCGACCTGCGCGGGCTCGCCGACCCCGTCCCGATCACCGGCATGGGCCGCTTCAAGCACGAGGCCACGGCCACCGACCCGCGCACCGGCATCGTCTACCTGACCGAGGACTTCGCCGACGGCTTCTGCCTGTTCTACCGCTACCTGCCCGCCGATCCCGCCAGGCTGCAGGCCGGCGGCCGGCTGCAGGCGCTCGGCTTCCGCGACGGGGCGGAGTTCGACCTGCGCAACTGGGACCGGCAGGCCTGGAAGGTCGGAGACAAGAAGAAGGTGGTGTGGATCGACCTCGACGGCGTCGACAACCCGCACAACGACCTGCGCCACCGCGGCCATGCCAAGGGCGCGGCCTGGTTCGCCCGCGGTGAGGGAATCCACTTCGGCGACGGCGAGTTCTTCTTCACCTGCACCACCGGCGGCCCGGCCCGCAACGGCCAGATCCTCCGCTACCGGCCGAGCCCGCAGGAGGGCCGCTCCGGCGAAAAGGACCGCCCGGGGGAGCTCGAGCTCTTCCTGGAGCCCACCGACAAGGAGGTGATGTCGATGTGCGACAACATCTCGGTGTCGCCCTGGGGCCACCTGTTCGTCTGCGAGGACAAGTACGCCGGCCAGAACGCCCTGAAGGCGGTGACGCCGAAGGGGCAGGTCTACACCGTCGGCCGCAACGCCACGGTCCCGGCGCTGAAGAACGCGCCCAACACCGAGCTCGCCGGCGCGTGCTTCTCGCCGGACGGCTCCACCCTGTTCCTGAACATCTACTTCCCCGGCACGACCATCGCGATCACCGGGCCGTGGAAGGCGCTGAAGGCCTGAGCCCTCAGCGCGCCCGCTCGAAGCGGCGCATGGACCAGTACTTGTAGCCCTCGCTCCAGGCGAGCCGCCACCCGCGGCGCTTGAGCGCGCGGCCGATCATGAAGTTGAAGAAGCCGTGGGCGAGCACCACCACGTCCTCGCCGCGTTCGGCCAGCGCGGTGAGCATGGCGGCGGCCTCGTCGGCCCGCCGCTCCGCCTCGCGTCGCGTCTCCTGCCCTTCGTGGTGATCGAAGAACCACCACCAGACCCGCGCCCAGAAGCCCCACATCTTCGGGGACATCCGCACCCAGGCGGGCCATTTCGGCGGCGGCAGGGGCGCCTCGATCAGCATGTCGTGGCGGGTGAACTCCCGCCCCCGGGCCAGGGCCTCGGCGCTCTCGATGGAGCGCAGCCGCGTCGAGGCCACGAGCGTCCCGCAGCGCTCGACGAACCGGACGAGGGTCTCGGGCGGGGTCTGGCCGGGCAGCAGGCCCAGGACCTCGTAGCTCTCCCAGAAGGTGCGGTACTCCTCGGCGGAGAGCCTGACCTTGCGCGACAGCGCGGGCTCGCCGTGGCGCGCCAGGATGATGGCGCCCGGACGGGTGTTCGCGGATGCGACGGGAACCTCGGCGGTCAAGACGCTGGCCATTCCATCCGGTCGGCGTCGGATTCACACCCCGCGCCGCGTTCCCTCACCCCTCTGACAGGGCCCTGACGTGCGCAAGCGCCGACTGGCCCAGAGCCTCAAGGTCGTAGCCGCCCTCAAGCGACGACACAACCCGCCCCTTGGAGCGCCGGTTCGCCACCGAGGCGATGGCCCGGGTGGCCCAGGCGAAGTCGGCCTCTTCCAGGTTCTGCCCCGCCTCGCCGATGGGATCGCGCCGGTGGGCGTCGAACCCCGCGGAAACGATGATCAGGTCGGGGGCGAAGGCGTCCACCTTCTCCATCAGCCGCTCGAAGGCCTGGCGCCACACCTCCGGCGGGGCGTTCGGCGGGGCCACGGTGTTGACGATGTTGGGCGGCGCCGCCTGCGAGGGGTGGCCGGTGCCGGGCCACATCGGCCACTGGTGGATCGAGGCGAAGAACAGCCCCTCGCGGCCGGCGAACGCCGCCTGGGTGCCGTTGCCGTGGTGGATGTCGAAGTCCACCACCGCCACCTTGTGCAGGCCGGCCGCCTGGGCGGCGCGCGCGGCGACGGCGACGTTGGAGAAGATGCAGAAGCCCATCGGCGTGGAGGGCTCCGCGTGGTGGCCCGGCGGCCGCACGGCGCAGAAGGCCCGCTCCGCGCGGCCGGCGGCCACGTCGCGCACGGCGCTGACCACCGCGCCCGCGGCCCTTCGTGCGGCGACGATGCTGCCGGCCGACATGTAGGTGTCGGCGTCGAGCTCCAGGGGATGGTCGCCGGGCCGCAGCGCCAGGATCCTGTCGATGTAGGCCTGGGGGTGCACGAGGGCGAGGTCGGCCTCCTCCGCCAGCGGGGCGTCGCGCGGGGCGAGGTCGAGGTCGGAGGCGTCCTGCAGGGCGTCGATCACCGACCGCAGCCGTTCCGGCCGCTCGGGGTGCCAGTCACCCGGACGGTGGTCGAGCATGTCGGTATGGGTGTAGAGGGCGATGGTCATTCCGCAATCCTAACCCAACTCTCTCCGCCGCCGATGCCTGAACCCATCATCCGCCGCGCCGGCCCGGGCGACGCCGAGGCGCTCGCCGAGATCGGCGCCCGCACCTTCACCGAGACGTTCGGCCACCTCTATCCGCCGCAGGACCTCGCCCGGTTCCTGGACGAGGCCTACGGCCTGGAGCGGACGCGCCGCGACCTCGCCGACCCGGCGAAGGCCGGCTGGATCGTCGAGGCCGGCGGCGAGGTGGTCGGATACGCCCAGGCCGGACCCTGCGGCCTGCCCCACCCGGAGGTGACCCCCGCCTGCGGAGAGCTCAAGCGCTTCTATCTCCTGAAGGCCTGGCAGAACGGCGGGCTGGGACGCAGGCTGTTCGCCGAGACGATGGACTGGCTCACCGCCGGGGGCCCGCGTGACGTGTGGATCGGCGTCTGGTCGGAGAACGACGGCGCCCAGCGCTTCTATGGCCGCCACGGCTTCACCAAGGTGGGCGAGTACGGCTTCGCGGTGGGAAGCACAGTCGACCGCGAGTTCATCCTACGCAAATCTGCGGTGAATTTTTCCACAAGACCGGCAGATGAAGCGGCTCTCGAACACAATCTTGCCTAGATCCGCGGTTTCCGCCGGGATTATTGCCGCGAATTAAGGAATCAGGCTCTTGGCGAGCGGCCGCTCTTTTGGAACCTTCGCCTTAATCGGCAAAAGTTGCTGGGAGCGTGCGGAATGCTGCGGATCGGATATGTCCGGCTGAGGGACGAGGACTCGGCCGGCGAGACGGCGGCCCTGAAGGCCCTGGGCTGCCATGTGGTGCGCGCGGAGGAGCCGGGCCTGCCCGGGTCCGACGACTTCGCCGTCCTCGATTCGATCCTCGACTTCATCGGATCCGGCGATCAGCTGGTGGTGACGCGGCTGGGCCAGCTCGGGCCCGGCGGGCGGGCCGTGCTGGACGTGATCGAACGGCTCGATCAGCGCGGCGCCAGCCTGTTCGTGACGGAGTGCGAGCTCAGCAGCGAGGGCGTCGGTGGTCGGGCCCTGCGTGCGGCGCTGCAGGCGGTCGCGACCCTGGAGCCGGTGAGCTTCGCCCGCCGCCGCCGCCGGCCCGCCGCGGCCCAGGAGATCCGTGACCTGCAGCGCGCCGGCGTAGGCCCGGTCGAGATCGCCCGCCGCCTGGGCGTTTCGCGCATGACGGTCTGGCGCAAGCTCCGGGCGGTCGAGGCCTGAACGGAGACAAGCTTCGCCGTTCATCGGGGCGTCAGGCGGGGCGTGGCTATTGGCGGGGCCAACCTTGACCGTAGAGCCTGCCCGATGATCCTGCGCCCGCTCCTCGCCGCCGCCGCGACGCTCTCCCTCGCCGCCTGCGCCACCGCCACCACGGGCGCGGCGCCGCTGTCGATGGCCCCGGAGATCGCCGCCCGTAGCCACGTCGACGTGGTGCGCATGACCAGCGACTGGGTCAGCGGCAATCCCGACTTCACCGACACCTTCACCGACGCCGTGCACGAGAACCTGGCCGATTGCGCCCGCGGCCCGGAGAAGCTGGACCTGCGCCTGCACGTCTCGCGCACCCACCGGGAGGGCCGGCTTACGCAACTGCTGAACGGCGGCGGCGAGCACGAGATCGCCGGCGTGGCCGAATTCGTCGACCCGAAGACCCGCGCCGTCGTCGGCCGCTATCCCATCCACGTCGTGGTGGACGCCGGCGGACCGGTCGAGGCCCTGCTCGCCGACCGGCAGGTGATGATCAGCGACGCCTTCGCCACCGAACTGTGCCGCCAGGCGTTCGGGCGGGGATGAGAGCCGCCGCCTCCCTCCTCGCGCTCGCGCTCGGCGCCTGCGCCACCGTCCGGCCCGAGCCGCCGGACGAGGCCTCGCGCTGGGCGCTGCAGGCGTCGGCCACGGCCGGCGCGGCGCTGGTGCACACCGACGCCGAGGGCCGCGAGGTGCTGCGCATCGCCTGCCGGCGCAATCCGGAGGACCTGCTGGTGGCCACGCCCTGGCTGCGCGGCGGCGCAGGCGTCCCGCAGCTCAGCGTCGGCGAGGCGGTCTTCCCGCTGAACCGCATCGACGGCGGGCCTGGCCTCACGGCCACCGCGCCCTGGCCCAGCGCCCTGCCCGCGGCCCTGATGGCGGGCGGCGCGGTGACGATCCGCCAGGGCCGCCGCGCCGATGGCCCCCACGGACCGCCGGACGAGAAGACCGCAGCGGCCTTCGCCATCGCCTGCCGCGGTCCGGTCGGCTAGCCCTCGCGGCGCCGGCGCGCCTGCACATAGTCCACGAACGCCCTCAAGGCCGACGGCGGGTGACGCCGGCTCGGATAGTAGAGGTAGGGCCCCGGGAACGGATCGCACCACTCTTCCAGGACGCTGACCAGCCGGCCTGCATGGAGATGCGACTCGGCGTGGTCCCTGAAGGCCATGGCGAACCCCACCCCGTCGACCGCCGCCCGCAACAGCAGGGCGACATTGTTGGCGATCAGCGGACCTTCAGGCGAGATCCGGAGCACCTCGCCGCGGCGCTCGAACTCCCAGGGCGGCTCGGCCCCGCTGAGATAGCGGACCCGGACGCAGGGCTTGCCGAGCAGGTCACGCGGGTGCTCAGGCGTCCCGTGGCGCTCCAGGACCGAGGGCGCGGCGACCACGACATAGTGCTGCTGTCCGGCCAGTGGCACGGCCACCATGTCCTGCGCCAAGTGCTCGCCCCAGCGGACGCCGGCGTCGTAGCCCTTGGCCACGATATCCACGAGGTTGCTCTCGGCGGTGATCTCCAGCCGCACGTCGGGGTAGGCTTCCAGGAAGCCGGCCACCAGGGGCGCCAGCACCAGCTCAACCGCCGGCTCCGGCGCATTGATCCGCAGCGCGCCGGACGGCCGGTCTTGTTCGGAACGGACCTCCTCAAGCGCGCTGCCGATTTCCTGGAGCGCCGGGCCGAGCCGGGCCAGCAGCCGCTCGCCAGCCGGGGTGGGCGCGACACTGCGGGTCGTGCGGTTGAGCACCCGCACGCCCATGGCCGCCTCAAGGTCGCGCAGCGCCTGGCTGAGCGTCGAGGCGGAGACGCCCCGCTCCATCGCGGCGCGCCGGAAGCTGCGATGGCGCGCCACCGCTGCGAAGGCCTCGAGCGCGTCGAGATCCAGTCTGGCCATTGTTCGAAATCCCGCACAGTCCGTGCAGGATTATGCCGATTATCGTATCAGTCCCAAGCCCCTAGCTTCAGCCTCGCAGACGAGGAGAAGCGACATGGAACAGCGCAAACTGGGAACCACAGGCCCGCAGGTTTCGGCCATCGGCCTGGGCTGCATGGGCATGAGCGGCGCTTACGGGCCCTCGGAGCGGGCCGAGAGCATCGCCACCATCCACGCAGCCCTCGACGCGGGAATCAACCTGCTCGACACCGGCGATTTCTACGGCATGGGGCACAACGAACTGCTGATCGCCGACGCGCTCGAGGGCCGACGGCGCGAGGAGGTCGTGCTCAGCGTCAAGTTCGGCGCCCAGCGCGGGCCTGACGGCGCCTCCCTCGGCTTCGACGGCCGGCCGGCGTCGGTGAAGACCTCCGCAGCCTACAGCCTGCAGCGGCTCCGCACCGGACATATCGACGTCTACCGCCCCGCGCGACTCTCCCCGGACGTACCGATCGAGGAGACCATCGGCGCCATCGCCGACCTCGTGCACGCGGGCTACGTGCGGCACATCGGGCTGTCTGAAGTGGGGGCGGAGACCATCCGTCGGGCGGCCGCCGTCCACCCGATCGTCGACCTGCAGATCGAATATTCCCTGATCTCGCGCGGCGTGGAGCGTGAGATCCTGCAGACTTGCCGGGAGCTCGGCATCGCAATCACCGCATACGGGGTGCTCTCCCGCGGCCTGCTCGGCGGTCACATGCAGGGGGGCGTGGCGGACGTCAGCGACTTCCGCGCCCACTCGCCCCGCTTCCAGGGCGAGAACCTCAGGAAGAACCTCGCCCTCACAGAGGCGCTGCGCCGGGTCGCGGAGGCCCGCGGCCTGACCACGGCGCAGGCGGCGATCGCGTGGGTCGCTGCGCAAGGGCGCGACATCGTCCCGCTGGTCGGCGCGCGGCGCCGCGACCGGCTGGCCGAGGCGCTGGCCGCGCTGGACAGGGCCTTGACGCCGGAGGACCTGGCGGCGCTCGAACGAGCCGCGCCGGCCGAGGCCGCAGCCGGCGACCGCTACCCCGCCCAGCATATGGCCATGCTGGACAGCGAGCGCTGAGCCGCAGGACGGGCCGCGGACTGGACATCGGGGACCCGCGGCCCCATCCTTCGCGTTCAAACGAACGTTCGTCCCGCGAGACCGCCGCATGTTCATGCGTTTCTTCACCGAGCTGCGCCAGGCCCGCGTGCCGGTGACCCTGAAAGAGTACCTCATGCTCATGGAGGGGCTCGACAAGGGGGTCATCGACCGCTCGGTGGACGACTTCTACTACCTGTCGCGCTCGGCGCTCGTGAAGGACGAGAAGAACCTCGACAAGTTCGACCAGGTCTTCGGCCACGTCTTCAAGGGCCTCGAGCGGATGGAGGAGGGCCTCGCCGCCGACATCCCCGCCGAGTGGCTGAAGAAGATCTCCGAGAAGTTCCTCACCGAGGAGGAGAAGGCGCAGATCGAGGCCATGGGCGGCTTCGACAAGCTCATGGAAGCGCTGGCCGAGCGCATCAAGGAGCAGAAGGAGCGCCACGAGGGCGGCAACAAGATGATCGGCACCGGCGGCACCTCGCCGTTCGGCGCCAACGGCTACCACCCCGAAGGCATCCGCATCGGCCAGGACAAGGGCCGGCACGGCAAGGCCATCAAGGTCTGGGACAAGCGCGAGTACAAGAACCTGGATGACCAGGTCGAGCTCGGCACCCGCAACATCAAGGTGGCGCTGCGCCGGCTGCGCAAGTGGGTCCGCGAGGGCGCGCCCGACGAGCTGGACATGCCCGGGACCATCAAGGGCACGGCCGAGAAGGGCTACCTCGACATCCAGATGCGGGCCGAACGCCGCAACAAGATCAGCGTGCTGATCTTCTTCGACATCGGCGGCTCGATGGATTCCCACATCAAGGTCTGCGAGGAGCTGTTCAGCGCCGCGCGGTCCGAGTTCAAGAACATGGAGTTCTACTACTTCCACAACTGCCTCTACGAGGCCGTGTGGAAGGACAACCGCCGCCGCCACGCCGAGAAGATCCCCACCTGGGACGTGCTCCACAAGTTCCCGCACGACTACAAGGTGATCTTCGTCGGCGACGCCACCATGAGCCCCTACGAAATCACCTATCCGGGCGGCTCGGTGGAGCACTGGAACGAGGAGGCCGGCGCCGTCTGGATGGACCGCGTGGCCCAGATCTACGAGCACATGGTGTGGCTGAACCCCACGGCCGAGCGGCACTGGGACTACACGCCCTCGATCGGGGTCATCAAGCAGCTGGTCAACGACCGGATGTACCCGCTGACCATCGAGGGGCTGGAAAAGGCCATGAAGGAGCTCGCCCGCTGACGCTGTGGCGCTTGTGACCGTTCACAAGAGGCCTACTGTCGTGGGAAGTTCACAGGGATTCGCATGACCGATCCCATCATCCACGACGCGGCCGACACCGAAGAGGCCCAGGCCGCCACCAAGCAGGCGGTGTTCAACGCCGCCGAGCGTCTGTTCGCCCTGCACGGCTTCCAGAACGTGTCGGTGCGCGACATCACGGCCGAGGCCGGGGTGAACCTGGCGTCCGTGAACTACCACTTCGGCTCCAAGGACGCCCTGCTGTTCGAGATCTTCCGCCGGCGCACCAGCGAGCTGAACCGCGAGCGCGCGCGGATGCTCCACGAGGCCAGCGACCGCCACCAGGGCAAGCCGCCGGTGCGCGAGATCCTGGAGGCCTACTTCACCCCGCCGCTGAAGTGGGCCGCGCCCGACAACGACCGGCGCATCTCGGTGCAGTTCATCATCCGCGCCCGCTCCGAGGGCACGGAGGAGATGCGCGAGGCGATCCGCAACGACGTCTCCCACCTGGAGCGCTTCGCCAACGCCCTGCTGGCCGCCCGCCCTGACCTTCCCCGCGAGGAGGTCTACTGGCGGCTGCATTTCTGCCTGGGCATGGTCCACAACAACCGCTTCGTGGAGTTCGACCGGCTGCACCACCTGTCGGGCGGCCTGACCCGCGAGGGCGACGTGGCGGCCCTGCTGCGGCGCATGCTGGACTTCGCCGAGGCGGGCTTCGTGGCCTAGGGCGGATTGCGCGGCTTCCTCCTCAAGGTCTGCGCCTACCGCTTCCTCGACACCTTCGTCCTGATCTACCCGCTGAGCGCGGTCATGTTCGCCGACGCCGGTCTGTCGCCGGCGCAGATCGGCGTGGCGCTGGCCGCGTGGTCGCTCACCGGCGTCCTGCTGGAGGTGCCGTCCGGCGTGCTCGCGGACCACCTGCCGCGGCGCTGGCTGTTGGCCGTGGCGCAGCTCGCCCGGGCGACCGGGTTCGGGATCTGGATTCTCTTTCCCACCTTCTGGGGCTTCCTGGCCGGGCTGACCCTGTGGGGCGTGAAGAGCGCCCTGATGAGCGGCACCTTCGAGGCCCTGGTCTATGACGAGCTGAAGGCGGCCGGCCGGGCCGGCGACTACGCCCGGGTGATGGGCCGCGCCTGGGCCAGCCGGTATGCGGGCCTGCTGCTCGCGTCGCTGGGCGCGGCGGCCCTGGTGGGCTTCGGCTATCCCCTGCTGATCGCCGGCAGCGCGCTGGCGGTGGTGGTCTCGGCGGGCGTGGCGCTCTCCCTGCCGAAGGTCCCCCGCGCGGCCACGGCGGAGACGCCGCAGTACTTGGCCCACCTGCGGCGGGGCGCGCTGGACGCAGTGCGCCTGCCGGGCGTCCTGCCGCTGCTCATCTTCATCGCCGGCGTCCAGGGCGTGCTGCTGGCGCTGGAGGACTATTGGCAGCTGTTCGGCCGCGAGGTGGGGCTGACGCCGGCCCAGATCGCCCTGTTCATCGCCGCCATGAGCGGGGCGCAAGCCATCGGCAGCGTGCTCGCCCACCGGCTCGACCGGCTCGGGCTGAAGTCGCTCTACGGCCTGCTGGTGGTGGCGGGCGTGGTGATCCTCGCCGCCTCCGCGGTCTTCCGGCCCTGGGTGGTGGTCCTGCTGATCGGGGTGGGCGGCCTCAGCCGGGTGATTGACGTCAGCGCCGACGCCCGGTTCCAGCACGCGCTGGCCCCCGAGACCCGGGCCACGGTGGCCTCGGTGAAGGGGCTGGCCATGCAGCTCACCTACACCGGACTGATCCTCGGCTTCGCCGGCGTGGCGCAGGCCAGCGACTACCGCACCGCCTTCCTGGTTTGCGGCGCCGTCGCGGTGGGATGGGGCGCGCTCTTCGGCCTGCGGGCTTTGGCGCGCGGCCCGGCCTCGGCTAAGGCTCCCCCATGAAGATCGTCACCGACGCCCGCACCTTCACCGCCGAGTGCGCCTGGGGCGCGCGCGACCTGGCCGAGGTCGAGGGCGCAACCGTCCGCCTGCACTGGACCGACCAGCCCTACCGCTGGCACGTCAACGACGGCGCCGAGGTGTTCGTCGTGCTCGAGGGCGAGGTGGAGATGCGCTACCGCGAGGCGGGCGAGGAGAAGTCGGTGCGGCTCGGTCCCGCCGACATGTTCGTGGCCGAGGCCGGCGACGCGCACGTCGCCCACCCGCTGGGCGAGGCCCGCGTGCTGGTGATCGAGCGCAAGGGCTCGGTCTAGAAGCCTTCCTGGGCGACCACGGCGGTGACCGGCCCCCTGCGGAAGGTCACGCCGCGATAGAGCGTCTCGCCGCCGCTGTCCGTCGCGCCGGTCAGCCGGACGAACTCGTCCCAGCGGTCCTCCGGCATCAGCAGCACCAGGTCGGCCAGGTCCGAATAGGCGTCGATCTCCCGGTCGGCCTCCTCGCGGATGTCGCGCACGTCCGCCTTGGCCGGGTCCGTCTGGTCCAGGTGGCTGGGGTGGGGGCTCTGCTCGTGCATGCTGCACGAACACCGCCGGGCCGCAGCAGTTCCTAGGCCGCCAGCGTCCAGGCGAACTTCAGGTCCTCGACGAACAGGGCGTAGGCCTTCGCCTTGGCCTCGGCGTCGGGCACGCGCAGCAGGTAGGAGGGGTGGTAGGTGACCACGCCCTGGGCCTGGTCCGGGAGCTGGAGCGCCTGCTGTCGGAACTTGGCGATCGGCATGGTCTTGCCGAACACCGAGAGGGTGGCGGTCGCCCCCAGCGCCACGATCACCCGCGGCCGGACGATCCGCCGCTCGTTGTCCAGCCACCACCGGCAGGCCTGCACCTCGCCGCCGTCTGGGGTCTTGTGGATCCGGCGCTTGCCGCGCAGCTCGTGCTTGAAGTGCTTCACCGCATTGGTGACGAAGGTCTCGGCGCGCGGGACGCCCGCCTCGGCGAGCGCCCGGTCGAGCACCTTGCCGGCCGGCCCCACGAACGGCTTGCCCGCCAGGTCCTCCTGGTCCCCCGGCTGCTCGCCCACGAACATCAGCCTGGCCCGCGCGGGCCCCTCCCCGGCCACGCCTTGCGTGCCGCACTTCCAGAGATCGCAGCGGCGGCAGGCCTGCACGCCGGCCCACACCTCCTCCAGCGTCGTGGGCGCCGCGCCGTCGTAGGGCGCGTCGCGGCTGGCGCGCTGGGCGGCGCGCACGACCCGGCGGCTCGGTTCGGAAGGGGCCTGGGCGACCATGGCGTCTGTCTTCGCCTCCGCGCGCGCGATCAGCTCAGGAATGAGGCGCGCTTCCGGCAGGTTCCGCCAGTAGCGTTTCGGCATCTCCTTCTGCATCTGGGCCGTCTTCAGGCGCGCCGGGTTGAAGATCGAGGCATAGTAGGTGCGCCAGTAGTCCTCGAGCCCGTCCTCGCGCGGCGCGTCGGCGGCGTCCGCCCCCGGCGTGAAGGTGAGCTCACGGGTGTCCCAGTGGGCGCAGAGGTCCGGCGTCAGGATCGAGAAGCGCATGTTGGCGAACCGCCGGGCGAAGAACGGCGCGGTCATCTCCACCACCCGGTGCGCCGGCTCGAACCAGGCGACGTAGATCTCGCCCTCGGCGTCCTCCACCCGGCGGAAGCGGACGAAGGCCTTCATCTTGTGCGCCGCCTGGCTGACCTGGCGGGCGAGGCTGCGGGCCTGGGCCACGTCCGGGTCGGAGGCGATGCGCAGGAGGTTCGGCTCCTTCTGCAACCGCCAGAGCAGGCGGTACAGGAGGGCGAAGCGTTCGTCCGAGCGGTGCAGGATCACCGTGTCGGCCAGCTCCATGAACTCGCGCGGCACGGTGAACGGCGGCGCGCCGGGCTGAGGCGCGGGGGCGGCCTCGCCGAACAGGTCGCCGGCGCCGTCCACGGTCCAGAAGGCCTCCTCGGGCGGGACGCCGTGGGCGCGCAGGGCGCGGGCGGCCTCGCGCCAGCCGGTGAAGTCGGTCTCGGAGGCGAGGCGGACCACCTGCATCAGAAGAGGCTCAGCTGCTCGGGCGGCGGCGCCAGGCGCTCGCGCAGGTCGGCCTTGTCGGTGAGCGCGCCCGGCCGCCAGTCGGCCGTGACGATGAACGGCTTCAGCTTCTCCAGCCCGCGGGAGAGCCTGCGCACGTCCTCGAGGACGAGCTGCTTGAAGCGGCGGACGTCGAGGATGCGGTCCACGGCCTTGACCCCAAGCCCCGGCACGCGCAGCAGGCGCTCGCGATCGGCGACGTTGAGGTCCACGGGGAACTCGCCCCGGTTCCGGAGCGCCCAGGCGAGCTTGGGGTCGATGGCGAGGTCCAGGTCCTCCCCCTCGCCGACGATCTCCGCCCGCTCGAAGCCGTAGAAGCGCATCAGCCAGTCGGCCTGGTAGAGGCGGTGCTCGCGCACCAGCGGCGGGCGCTGCAGCGGCAGACGGGCGGTGGAGTCCGGGATCGGCGAGAAGGCCGAATAGTAGACCCGCCGCAGGCGGTAGGCGCCGTAGAGGGTCTCGCTGCGTTTGAGGATGTCGCCGTCGGCGGCGGCGTCGGCGCCGACGATCATCTGGGTGGACTGGCCGGCCGGCGCGAACTTCGGCGGCCGAGCGACGCGGCCCTTCTCCTTGCCGGCGTCGACGCCCAGCCGCACCGCGCCCATGGCCTTGCGGATGCCGGCGGCGTCCTTCTCGGGGGCGAGGCTCGCCAGGCTCTCATCCTTCGGCAGCTCGATATTGATCGACACCCGGTCGGCGTAGAGGCCGGCCTCGTTGACCAGCGCCGGCGAGGCCTCGGGGATCACCTTCAGGTGGATATAGCCGCGGAAGTCGTGGACCTCCCGCAGGGTCTTCGCCACCCGGACCAGCTCCTCCATGGTGTAGTCGGCGCTGCGGATGATGCCCGACGAGAGGAACAGCCCCTCGATGTAGTTGCGCCGATAGAAGTTCAGCGTCAGGTCGACCACCTCCTCCACCGAAAAGCGGGCGCGGGCCACGTTGGAGCTCACCCGGTTCACGCAGTAGGCGCAGTCGTAGACGCAGAAGTTGGTCAGCAGGATCTTCAGCAGGCTGATGCAGCGCCCGTCCGGCGCATAGGCGTGGCAGATGCCCGAGCCCTCGGTGGAGCCCACGCCCTTCCCGCCCACCGAGTCCCGCTTCGTGCTCCCCGACGAGGCGCAAGACGCATCGTACTTCGCCGCATCGGACAGGATGGCGAGTTTGCGCTTCAGGTCGAGGACCGCCATGGGCCGGTTCTACAGTTCGCGTTTTGTTCTGTATAGTGCGACCGAATGGAACCCTCCCGGCCAAGGGCGGTTCCGTGGCCCATGGCCAGGCTCAGCATCCGCCACGAGACGCTCTACACCTACGAGCGTCCCGTCAGCTTCGCGCCGCACCGGCTGATGGTGCGCCCGCGGGACAGCCACGCCATCCGCGTGGTGGAGGCCGTGCTCACCGTCTCCCCGCCCGGCGAGACCCGCTGGCTCTACGACGCCTTCGGCAACTCCGTGTGCACGTTCACGCCGCAGGGCGAGAGCACCGCGCTCTCGATCGTCAGCGACCTGGTGATCGAGCGCTATCCGGCCCCTATCTCGGAGCTCAAGATCGCCGACCCGCAGACCGCCACGCCGATCGTCTACGCCGCGGCGGACCGGGCAGTGCTGGCGCCGTTCATCGAGCCGGTCAGCGAGGACGGCGACGGCGACCTCCTGAAGTGGCTGCGCGGGCGGGTGGGCAGCCCCCACGAGCCCGCGCTCGACTTCCTGCTGCGGCTCAACCGGGCGATCCACGACGAGTTCGAGTACCAGGCCCGGGATCTCGGCGCGGCCCAGGAGCCCAGCCATACGGTCAAGGTCGGCTCCGGCACCTGCCGCGACTTCGCCTGGCTGATGGTCGAGGCGCTGCGCCGGCTGGGCTACGCCGCCCGCTTCGTCACCGGCTATCTCTATTCCCCCGGCCACGGAGACGTCCGCGGCGCCGGCGCGACCCATGCCTGGTGCGAGGTCTTCCTGCCCGACCTCGGCTGGATGGAATTCGACCCCACCAATGCGCTGGCCGAGAGCGAGGACCTGATCCCCGTGGCTGTGGCCCGCACGCCGGCCGAGGCCGCGCCGGTTTCGGGCGCGATCTACGGGGACGGCGGCCGCTCGGAACTCATCGTGCGGGTCGACGTGCGGCCGGTCGGCGCGCTTTCCGCCGCCGCCTGACCCGCACGCTAGGCGCCCGGTCCGGGACTCTGATAGACCGGTGTCATTGAATTTAGACATTGCCTGAAGGGGCCGCGGCGGCTCGGCCGGGGCTATTCCATTTTGGACGCCAAGCCTGACGCCTCTCCCGCGCCTGCGGGCGACGATGACCTGCCCGCCCGCGAGGCGGCGTACGAGAACTTCATCTGGTCGAACCTCCGGCGGAACTACCTCGGCAACTACCTGCACGGCATGCTGGGGATGACCGGCTTCCGGCTGGTCAACGCCCCCACCTTCCTGCCCGCCTACCTGTTCGCCATCTCCGGCTCCAACGCCATCGTCGGCCTCGGCCTCGCGCTGCAGCAGGTGGGCGGGGTGATCTCGCCGATCTTCGGGGCCACCAAGATCGAGCACCGCAAGCGGGTGATGCCGGCCGCCATGTGGATGGGCGGCCTCGCGCGCATGGCGATCCTCGGCATCGCGCTCGCCGGCTGGTTCCTGCCCAACGAGCCGGTGTCCCTGAGCTTCCTGGGCGAATGGCTGGTCCGCCCGCGCGTCGCCGCCATCCTCGGCTTCATGCTGATGTTCGGCATTTTCATGGGCGCCCAGCGGGTGGTGTTCAGCCTACTGATGGCCAAGGTGATCCCCATCAGCCGGCGGGGCCGCCTGCAGGCCTGGCGCAACGCCACCGGCGGGCTGATCGCCGCCGTCCTCGCCTATTTCGCCGGCCGGTACTTCATCGACGCCAACCTGTTCGGCAACGGCTATTCGACGACCTTCGTCTTCGCCTTCGTGCTGACCAGCCTGGGGCTCTGGGCCCTGCAGCTCCTCCTGAAGGAGCCGGAGCCGCCGACCACCCGGGCGCAATCGCGCTTCCGCGACCGGCTGCGCGACTTCCCCGCCCTGCTGCGCCAGGACCGCAGCTACGGCTTCTTCGTGCTGATGCAGATGCTGGCGACCTCGGCGCGGATCGCGACGCCCTTCTACATCATCTTCGTGGGCTCGATCATCGGCCTGGACGGCAAGACGCTGGGCCTGCTGTCGCTGGCCTTCCTCGGCGCCGACACGGTCTCCAACCTGGTCTGGGGCTACCTCGGCGACAAGACCGGCTTCCGGCTGGTCCTGCTGCTGTCGCTCGTGACCTGGATCGGCGCCACCGTCCTGCTTATGAGCGTGCACGACATCGCCGCCATGTTCGTGGCCTTCTGCGGCCTGGGCGCGGCACAGTCGGGCTACATGATGGCCGCCCAGACCATGATCCTGGAGTTCGGCGACAGAGACGAGCTGCCCATGCGCATCGCCGTCTCCGCCACCGCCGAGAGCATCACCGCCACCGCTGGCCCGCTCATCGGCGGCGTGGTCGCGGAACTCGCCGGCTACCACGTGGTGTTCGGCGTCTCCCTCGGCTTCCTCGCCATCGCCCTCCTCCTGCTCATCGTGGCGGTGAAGGAGCCCCGGACGGCGCGGCTGCAGGCCTTCTAGAAAAATCCGCGCCTCCGTGTCGGGACCCGGTCCCGGCGGGCGTCCTTGGAGCGTAAGCTGCCGCTCGCCCAAGCCAAGGAGGACGCCATGCGGATGATCTTCGTGAACCTGCCGGTGAAGGACCTGGAGGCGTCGCGGCGCTTCTACGCAGGCCTGGGTTTCGTCCAGAACCCGCAGTTCTCGGACGACACCGCCATCTCGATGGTGATCGAGGAGAACATCGTCGTCATGCTGCTGACCGAGGAGAAGTTCCGCGGCTTCATCACCGGCGACATCGCCGACACCTCCAAGGGCAAGGAGGCGCTGATCTGCCTGTCGGCGGATAGCCGCGCCGAGGTGGACGGATTCCTCGGCAAGGCGCTGGCCAACGGCGGCAAGCCGTGGATGCCGGCGCAGGACCACGGGGTGATGTACGGGGTGAGCTTCCAGGACCCGGACGGCCACGTCTGGGAAGTGATGTGGATGGACCCCGCCATCGTGCAGCCCGGCCCCGGCGTGCCGGAACGCGAGCTGGCCTGAACCCTACCGCTCATCCCGGCGCAAGCCGGGACCCAAGCCCACGTCGCCGCGCCTCCCCACGGCTGATGTGCGCCCCGAGAGGCCGCTTGGGCCCCGGCTTGCGCCGGGGTGAGCGGCCTTTTCTCGTTACGCCGCGGCCTTCTTCTCGGCGGCGCCGCCGATGCGGGCGCGGGCGATCTCGTTGGCGACCTCGTGCGTCGGGCGCGACTCCTGGCGGGAGCGGTCGAGCACCTCTTCCAGGGTCTGCATTAGGCGGGCGAGCTTGGTCTCCACCCAGGCCGGGTCGAAGGCCTCGCCGCGGTCCAGCGCGCGGATCTCGCCGGCCACGTTGATGATGCCGCCGCCGTTGATGACGTAGTCCGGGGCGTAGAGCATCCCGCGCTGGAAGAGCACGCGGCCGACCTCGGGATCGGCCAGCTGGTTGTTGGCGCCGCCGGCGATGATACGGGCCGAGATGCGGTCCAGGGTGTCGGTGTTCACCGCGCCGCCCAGGGCGCAGGGAGCGAAGACGTCGGTGGCGACGTCGAAGATCGCGCCCGGCGAGACGACCTTGGCGCCCGTGCGGCCGGCGACCTCCTGCACGGCTTCCTCGTTGACGTCGGCGATCACCAGCTTCGCGCCGGCGGCGTGCAGCTTGTCGGCGAGGTAGGCGCCCACGTGGCCGACGCCCTGGATGGCGACGGTGACGCCGTCCAGCTCGCGGTTCATGGCGCGGCGCACGCAGAGGCGGATGCCGCGGAAGATGCCCTCGGCGGTCACGGGCGAGGGGTCGCCCGAGGCGGCCGGGTGGCCCTCGAGACCGGCGACGTACCGGGTGTGCTTGCGGGCGTGCATCAGGTCGGCGGGCGAGACGCCCACGTCCTCGGCGGTCCAGTACTTGCCGCCGACGTCCTCGACCGCGCGCCCGAAGGCCTCGAACAGGGCCGGCGTCTTCTGGGTGCGGGAATCGCCGATGATCACCGCCTTGCCGCCGCCCAGCTCCAGGTCGGCCATGGCGTTCTTGTACGACATGGCGCGCGACAGGCGCAGCGCGTCCTCCAGGGCCAGCTCGGCCGAGGCGTAGGGCCACATGCGGCAGCCGCCGGCGGCGGGGCCTCGGGCCGTGGAATGCACGGCGATGATGGTCTTGAGGCCGGTTCTTTCGTCACAGAACGCGTGGACGCCTTCATGGCCCTCGAAGGCCGGGGAATCGAACAAGGTCATGCCGCGTAGACCACCATCATCGGGAAGGAATTGCGCCTGCCTCTACGCCCCTCCGCTCCATGTCACAACCCCGCGGCGACCTGCGGGTGACCCTCCTCGCCCGGCGCCCCCGGGATCGGCGGCGCGCCCGAGGGGAGCGGAGCCTCGGGATCGCGGATGAAGGACAATATGTCCCGCCACACCACCGGCCCCTGCCGGTCGCGGGTGAGCAGGTGGTAGCCGCGGGCGTAGTAGGCGGAGCGGTCGGAGGGCTTCAGCCGCTTCACCGCCCGGAAAGCCGCCTTCTCCGGGATGATCTGGTCGTTCTTGCCGTAGAGGTAGAGCGTGGGCGCGGCGGCGCGGCCGATGGACTCGGCGCCGTCGTCCATCAGCTTCACGAGGCCGTAGAGGGTGTCGGACCGCGCGCCCCAGACCATCAGCGGGTCGCGCCCCATGCGGATCAGCTCCTCGCGGTTGTCGGTGGGCGTGATCCGCTCGGTCAGCCAGCGCGGCGGGGTGTAGACCTTGCCCGGCGTGACGTTGGCGGCGAACCAGAGCGCGGTCTTGTAGGGCAGCGGCTGGCTGTCCCAGCCCCAGACGGCAGGCGCCAGCAGCACCAGGCGGTGGGCGGGCGGCGGGCGGTCGGAGGCGAAGGCCTTGGCCGCCACGGCGCCTCCCATGCTCTCGCCGGCGACGACGATGAGCGCGTGCGGGTGCCGCGCCCGGGCCAGCGCCGTGACCGTGCGCAGGTCCTCCATCAGCACCTCGTCGTCGGCCCAGATGCCGCGGCCTGGCGAACGGCCGAAACCGCGCTGGTCGTAGGCGTAGGTGGTCACGCCCTGTTCCGCCCACCACGGCGCGGCCAGGTGGAAGGCGTTGGCGTAGTCGTTCATCCCGTGGACGCCGACGATCACCGCCCAGGGCTCGCCGGCCGCTTGCCACTTCGTCAGGCCGAGCCGCGCGCCGTCGAAGCTGACCACCCGGTCGGCCTCCAGGCGCGGCCCCTGGAAGCCCAGCGGCGGCTGCCCGGCCTGCTGCACCATCATCGGCGCGCAGGCGGCCAGGCTGAGCGCGGCGAAGAGGACGGCGAGAAGTCGGCTCATGTCTCCAGGATCCGTCGAACCCTGTCCCTCAGATAGGGCGTAACTTCCGCCTCGAACCAGGGGTTTCGTTTCAGCCACGAGGTGTTGCGCCAGGAGGGGTGCGGCAGGGGCAGGATGGCGGGCAGGCGCGCCTGCCAGTCGCGCACCGTCTCCGTCATGCCCGCGGCGCGGCCGAGCGCCCAGGCCTGGGCGTGGGAGCCCACCAGCAGGGTCAGCTCGACCTGCGGCAGCTCGGCCAGCAGCCGGGGCCGCCAGAGCTGGGCGCAGCGCTTCGGCGGCGGGTAGTCCCCGCCCTTGGGGTCGGTGCCCGGAAAGCAGAAAGCCATGGCGGCCACCCCGAGCGCCGGGTGGCCGTAGAAGGTCTCGCGGTCGATCCCCAGCCAGTCGCGCAGGCGGTCGCCGGAGGGATCGTCGAACGGCAGGCCGCTCTCGTGCACGCGCCGGCCGGGCGCCTGGCCGCAGATCAGCAGGCGGGTGTCCGCCGAGACCCGCACCACCGGCCGGGGCTCATGCGGCCACTCGTGCGCGCAGGCCCGGCAGGCGCGGATCTCGCCAAGGAGGGTGTCCAACGACATCGGCCCCAGGTAGGGCCGACACCCGCCGCTGTCATCCCGCTGGCGGCGCGATCAGGCCGGCTCGGTGGCCTTGAGGAAGGCCCGCTCCTGGGCGAGCAGGCCGGCGAAGGACGGCCGCGCCAGGATCTTCTCCAGATAGGCCGCTGTCTTCGGATGCGCGCCGGCGTCCACGGAGCAGTCGGCGTGGGCCAGCGTCGCCAGCGGGCTCGCCACGGCGATGTCGGCCAGGGTGAAGCGGTCTTCCACCAGGTAGCCGGAGGCCGGGACGACGCTCTCCAGGTAGTCCATGAGCTTCGGGAACTCGGTCCGCTGGGCCTCGTCGGCGACGGCCAGGTCGCCCGGCTTGCCGAGGAAGCGCGGCGAGACGATGCGGTTGAAGACGATCTTGCCGCCGCAGGCCGCCACCAGGGTGTCGCCGAACTCCTCGAACCAGATGGTCCGCGCCCGCGCCCTGGCCTCGGTGGGGATCAGGTTCGGCTCGGGCTTCAGCGCATCCATGTAGGTTACGATCGCGGTCGAGTCGGAGATCGTGAAGTCGCCGTGCTTCAGTCCCGGGATCTTCCGGAACGGGCTCGCCTCGAGGAACTCCGCCGGCGGGGTCAGGCCGCCGCCCACCGGGACGACCTCGAACTCCAGGCCCTTCTCCGTGGCGAACACCACGGTCTTGCGGACGAACGGCGAAAGCGTCGCCCCGTAGATGGTCATGCTCATGACGCGTCTCCCTCCGCTGTGGTGGCGTCGGGCAGGCGCATCCGCCAGACGCCCTTGAACTTCTCCGGGTCCGCCGGCTTGCCGTGGCGGGTGATGACGAGCTGGCCCTGGCGCGCGAGGCCCACGGCCACCGGCTTCACCTTGCCCAGCTCCCGCCGCCAGCCGGCGGGATCGACCGCCTTGGCCACGTCCTCGGGCGAGATCGACTTGCCGGGCGCAAGCTTGCCCAGCAGGTCGAAGATGGCGGCCTCGACGGCGGCGCTCATCCTAGCCGCCCCGCTTCAGGGTCTCGCGGGCGATGACCACCTGCTGGATCTGGCTGGTGCCCTCGTAGATTCGGAAGATGCGAACGTCGCGGTAGAAGCGCTCGATGCCGTGGTCGGCCACATAGCCCGAGCCGCCGAAGATCTGCACCGCCCGGTCGGCCACCCGGCCGACCATCTCCGAGGCGAAATACTTGGCGGCGGCGGCCTCCATGGTGACGCTCTGGCCGGCGTCGCGCTTGCGGGCCGTTTCCATGGTCAGCGCCTTGGCGGCCAGCGCCTCGGTCTTGGAGTCGGCGATCATCGCCTGGATCAGCTGGAAGCCGGAGATCGGCTGGCCGAACTGCTTGCGCTCGGAGGCGTAGGCCACGCAGTCGGCGATCAGCCGCTCGGCCACGCCGACGCAGACCGCCGAGATGTGCAGGCGGCCGCGGTCCAGCACCTGCATGGCCACCTTGAAGCCCTCGCCCTCGCGCCCGAGCCGGCTCTCCACCGGCACGCGCACGTTGTCGAAGATCACGTCGCAGATGTGGGCCCCCTGCTGACCCATCTTCTTCTCGGGCTTGCCGACCGACAGGCCCGGCAGGTCGCGCTCCACCAGGAAGGCCGAGACGCCGGCGCCGCCGGGCTTGTCCGCGTCCGTCCGCGCCATGACTGTGAAGAGGTGGGCCTTGTTGGCGTTGGTGATGAACCGCTTGGAGCCGTTCAGGACGTAATGGTCGCCGTCGCGCACGGCGCGGGTCTGCACGTTGGCGCTGTCGGACCCGGCTTCCGGCTCGGTCAGCGCGAAGGAGGTGATGATCTCGCCCGACGCGATGCCCGGCAGGTACTTCTGCTTCTGCTCGTCGGTGCCGAACATGACGAGCCCCTGGGAGCCGATGCCGACATTGGTGCCGAAGGCCGAGCGGAAGGCGGGGCTGGTGCGGCCGAGCTCGACGCCCACCAGGCACTCGTCCTCCATGGAGAGGTCCAGGCCGCCGTACTGCTCGGGGATCGAGAGGCCGTAGAGGCCCAGTCCCTTCATCTCCTCGAGGATCTCGTCGGGCACGCGGTCCTGCTCGGCCACCTGGGCCTCGATGGGCCGCAGGCGCTCGGAGACGAACCGGCGCACGGTGTCGATCAGCTGTTCGCGGGTCTCGGCGTCGAGCGCCATCGGGTCAGTCCCCCTGGTTGCAGGTCTTGTCGTCGTCGATCTTGGCGGTGAAGCGGGCGAGCCCTACGGCCACCACCGGCGCGGGCCAGCTGTAGGTCTTCACCTGGCCGGCCGGCACCGCGCAGATGGTCACCGGCGCGGGCGTCAGCTTCTCGCCGCGCAGCACGAGCAGGATGGCGCGGAAGTCGAGCGGCTCGGCCCGGCCGTTCCACACCTTGAGCACGGTGGCGCGCTTCTCGGCGGAGCCGTCGAGGGCGGCGGCCACCAGCCCCTCGCCCGGCGCCTCGAAGGTCTCCTTCGCCTGGCCGGCGGGGTGGGCGTCGGCGAGCTTGCCCTCCTCCACCTTCTCCAGGAACGGCCGGCCGTTGTCGCCGACGGTGAACACCGCCCGCTGGCCGAGGATCACCTGCAGGGTCTCGCCGTCGACGAGCGTCTTGGGCTCGAACTTCAGCGACTGCGCGGCCGCCTGCGCCGCCGGGGCCGACTTCGTCGGCGGGGTGGCGGTCTTTGGCGGCGGGTCGCCCGGGGCGGCGAGCGCCAGGGCGGCCAGGGCGGCGATGAACATGATCAGGCCTTCGCGAGCGCCATGGCCGAACCCTGGCCGACGCCGACGCACATGGTGGCGAGCGCGCGCTCGCCGCCACGGTCCTTCAGCGCACGCGCAGCGGTGAGCGCCAGCCGCGCGCCGGAGGCGCCCAGCGGGTGACCGATGGCGATGGCCCCGCCGTGCGGGTTCACGTGCTCGGCGTCGTCCGCCAGGCCCCAGGCGCGGGTGCAGGCCAGGGCCTGGGCGGCGAAGGCCTCGTTGAGTTCGATGACGTCGAAGTCGCGCGCGGTGATGCCGAGCCGGGCGGTCAGTCGCTCCACGGCGGGCACCGGGCCCACGCCCATCACCCGCGGGGCGACGCCGCCGGACGCTCCGCCCTCGATCCGGGCGATGGGCTCCAGGCCGTACTTGCGCACCGCCTCCTCGGACGCCAGCAGCAGGGCCGCGGCGCCGTCGTTGACGCCCGAGGCGTTGCCGGCGGTCACGGTGCCGTCGGGCCGCACGATGGGCTTGAGGCCCTTCAGCGCCTCGAGGGTGGTGTCGGGGCGCGGATGCTCGTCCTGGGCCACCATGACATCCCCATTGCGGTCCTTGATGGTGACGGGCGCGATCTCGCCCTCGAAGAAGCCGCGCTCCCGGGCCTTGCCGACGCGGCTCTGGCTGCGGTGGGCGAAGGCGTCCTGGTCGTCGCGGGCGATCTGGTAGTCAGTGGCGACGTTCTCGGCGGTCTCCGGCATGGAATCCACGCCGTAGTCCTTCTGCATCTGCGGGTTCACGAACCGCCAGCCGATGGTGGTGTCGAAGATCTCGGCGTTGCGCGAAAACGCACTGTCGGCCTTGCCCATGACGAAGGGCGAGCGGGTCATGCTCTCCACGCCGCCGGTGACCACCAGGTCGGCCTCGCCCGTGGCGATCATCCGCGCGCCGGCGATGGTGGCGTCGAGACCAGAGGCGCAGAGGCGGTTGACGGTCAGCCCCGGCGTGCGCGTCGGCATGCCGGCCAGCAGCAGGGCCATGCGCGCGACATTGCGGTTGTCCTCGCCGGCCTGGTTCACGCAGCCGTAGACCACCTCGTCGACGGCCTCCCAGTCGACGGACGGCAGCCGCGCCATCAGCTCCTTGAGCGGGTGCGCCGCCAGGTCGTCGGCCCTGACCTTGGCGAGCGCGCCGCCGTAACGGCCGATCGGGGTGCGCACGCCCGTGCAGAGATAGACGGTCTTGCCTTGCATGGGGGCTCCTCGACGCTCTAAGCGGGCCGGCAAACTAGTGTTTGAACTGCGCGCGGGCAAACGCTTCCGCGAGCACGAGGAGGGGCGATGGACGGCGGCCAGGACGAGAACAACTACACCTCGAGGCTGACGGCGGTGACCGAGGGTGACTGGGCCGGCTGGTCCTATTATCCGGGCGGCGACCCGTACGAGGATCTCGCCGGCCCCTTCTACTTCCAGGAGCGCGACGGCAAGCGGGTCTGCGCCTTCCGGGCGGAGAAGAAGCACATGAACGGCGGCATGTTCATGCATGGCGGCTGCGTCATGACCTTCGCCGACTTCTGCCTGTTCGTGATCGCCGGCGAGGCGCTCGTCGACAGCCGCGCGGTGACCGCCACCTTCAACGGCGAGTTCGTGGGCTCGGCGGCGGTCGGCGACCTGGTCGAGTGCGCCGGCGAGGTGGTGAAGGCCGGCCGCAGCATGGTCTTCGTCCGCGGCCTGATCGTGAACGCCAGCCGCGGCGGCGACCCGATGATGAGCTTCTCCGCGGTGCTGAAGAAGACCGGCGCGCGCTAGCGTCGTTCCGCGGACCGGCGTTCATCAAGGCCTGACAAGCGCCGCCTCCGCAATCTAGGATGGGGCATGGCTCCACTTGCGCCCCTGACCCCTGACGACATCCCCGAGGTGATGCGTCTCGAGCGGCTGCCCGGCTACGACGCCTTCATCGGCCGCTTCGAGGCGGGCGAGCACGCCGCCCTGATGGCCTCCGAAGACGCCCGCTACTTCGGCGTGCGCAAGGACGGCGGCGGCCTCTCCGGCTTCGCCATCCTGCAGCAGATGCGCGAACCCATGGTCCTCCTCCGCCGCATCGCCGTGGAGAGCCCCGGCGGCGGGGCCGGCACGCGACTGCTGCGCGCGGTGACCGACTGGGTCTTCGAGACCACGCCCGCCGAGGCGCTGGAACTGGACGTGGCGCTCGGCAACGCCCGCGCCCAGCACGTCTACGCCCGCGAAGGCTTCACCGAGTTCCGGCCGCCGGACGAGGTCCACTATTTCCTGAAGATCACCCGCGCGCGCTGGGCGACCCTGCGGGAGGCCGTGTCGTGATCGAGGCGACCTGCCACTGCGGCGCAGCCCGGCTGACGGCGCCGTCGCCGCCGTCCGAAATCACCATCTGCAACTGTTCGATCTGCCGCCGGACCGGCGCGCGCTGGGCCTACTACACGCCCGTCGAGGTCACCCTGCCCCACCCCGGCTCCACCCAGGCCTACGTCTGGGGCGACCGGATGCTCGCCCTGCACCGCTGCAAGACCTGCGGCGTCGTCACCCACTGGCAGAGCCTGGACGGGGCGCTGCAGCGGATGGGCGTGAACGCACGGCTGATGGACGGCCTGGACTGGACGCGGATCCCGGTGCGGCGGTTCGACGGCGCCGACACCTGGACGACGCTCGCCGTGCGCCGGCCCTGCGACCCGGACTGAGCAGGCCTAGCGGGGACCGCTCCGCGTCCAGGCGGTGAGGCCGGCCGCGGCGCCCAGGGCGGCGAGGACGAAGAGCCCGGGATTTCGGCTCCAGATCGCCACACCGAGCACGAAGGCCGTAATGGCGAGGGTGAGCCAGAGAATCCGGTGGCGGGCCTCCATGCCTAGGCGGCCTTCTCCGGCATGCCCGCCGCGGCGGCCGGACGGGCGCGCATGGCGTCCGCCCAGCGGGCGACGTTCTTCAGCTCCTCCGGCGGCTTCAGCCGGATCATCCGGCCGAAGTCGATGCCGATGAAGGCGACGATGTCGGCAATCGTGATCCGGTCGCCCGCCAGCCACTCGCTCTCGGCCAGGCGCCGGTCGAGCACCTTCAGCGCCTTCAGGCCCTGCTCCTTGTTGTACTCGGCGATGGTGGGGTTCTGGGTCTCCAGCGCCGCGAGCGCGGGGTGGGAGTGGCGCACCCCCATCATGAACGGCGTGGCCACCAGCATCTCGGCCCGGCGCATCCACATCTCGATCACCGCCGTCTCCTCTGGCGTGCGGCCGAACAGGTTGGGCTCGGGATAGCGGCTCTCCAGGTAGCGGCAGATGGCGATGCTCTCGGTGATGCAGGTCCCGTCGTCCATCTCCAGCATCGGCACGTTCGGCAGGCCGGCCTTCTTCAGGTAGTCGGGCTGCTTGTGGGTCCCCTCCATCAGGTTGAGGGTGACGATCTCGACGTCGCGGATGCCCTTCTCGGCCATGAACCAGCGCACCCGGCGCGGATTGGGGGCGAGCGGCGTGTCGTAGAGCTTCATGGCGGACCTCCCTTTCGCCCGAAAAAAGTGCACGATCGGTCACCACAGTCAAGCTGGTGCGGGGCTCAGCCGAACAGGGCCCGCGGCAGGAGGCCCACCACCGAGGCGGTGAGGCAGGTGGCCAGGAAGCCCGCGAACATCGCCTTCCACACCATGCCCACGATCTCGTTGCGCCGCTCGGGCACCAGGACGGAGTAGCCGGCGAGATTGATGCCGACCGACGCCACGTTGGCGAAGCCGCACAGCGCATAGGTCATCAGCACGCGGGTGCGCTCGCTGATCTCGCCCACCGGGACCGCGCCCAGGTTGATGAAGGCGGTGAACTCGGTCAGCACCAGCTTCACGCCGAGCAGGGAACCGGCCTTCAGGGCGTCCTCCCACGGCACGCCGATCGCCCAGGCGAGCGGGGCGAACAGCACGCCCAGGACGCGCTCCACCGACAGGGGCGCGCCCATCACGTCCGGGAACAGGCCCAGCACGCCGTTCACCATCGCCACGAGGGCGACGAAGACGATCAGGGTGGCGGCCACGTTGAGCACGATCTGCAGGCCGTCGCCGGTGCCCTTGATCAGGGCGTCCACCGAGCTCTCGTAGCGCTTGGCCTGGGCGGGATCGAGGTCCTGCGGCTGCTCGGCGGCGGCGTTGCGGGGCACGATGATCCGCGCCAGCAGCACGCCCGCCGGGGCCGAGACGATCGAGGCGGTGAGCACGTGGGCCGCGGCGTTGGGCAGGACGTCACGCAGGATCGTCGCATAGGCCACCATGGTGGAGCCCGAGACGCAGGCCATGCCCACGGCGATCAGCAGGAAGAGCTCCGAACGCGACAGGCTGGGCAGGTAGCTGCGGATGAAGATCGGGCCCTCCACCTGGCCCATGAAGATGGTGGTGGCGGTGGCCAGCGCCGGCGCGCCGCGCAGGCCCATGGTGCGCTCGAAGATGAAGCCGAAGAGCTGGGTGATCCACTTCAGGATCCGCCAGTGCCAGAGCAGGGCGGCGAGCGCGCAGACCACCAGGATCACGGGCAGGACCCGGAACGCGAACACGAACAGGCTGGAAGGGTTCACTAGCTCGTAGGGCTGCTGCGGCGTGCCGGCCAGGAAGCCGAACACGAAGCTGACGCCGGCCTGGGTGGAGTTGGCGAGCCCGTCCACGACCGTGCCGACCCCGGCCAGGCCTGCGCGAAGGGCGGGCAGGCCGAACAGGGCCAGGACGAGCACGGCCTGCAGGAGGATGGCGCCCACGGCGAGCTTCCATGGGAAGCGACTGCGGTCCTCGGAGAGCGCCCAGCAGACGAGCAGCACCAGCGCGAGCCCCGCCAGGCTCTGCGCGTTTTCCGGACCGAACATGCGAAGCCCCCGCACCGCCGCCGAGTCAGGCGGCTCGAACGGCTAAAGGGCGCCAGAAGACGGGAGAGCGCAAGCGCCCGGCCGGCGCGTAGGACATGGAACCGCCAGACTAGCAAAACTCAGGAACTCGCGCGAAGGATGCGCCAGACTGGAAGCGTTCGAAACGAATAGGTTCAATTGTGAACTTGAGGCAGATCAACACTTATCCAGCTAACCAGTGTAACGTCGACTAGATTACCCACCCCTGGGTGCGGATTTTGAGTAATTACACGGTATAAGCGAAGAATCGAACACCGTTATTTAACTCAGGACGACGAGGGTACCCGCGACACCCACGGAGAAGCCGATGTTTTCGCGAAAGAGCCGGGTCGAACGAAACGACCAGATGGCCGAGCTTGAATCGAAGGTGGCCGCTATCCAGCGGTCGCAGGCCGTCATCGAGTTCGAGCTCGACGGCACGATCATCACGGCCAACGAGAATTTCCTGAAGACGCTTGGCTACACTGCCGAGGAGGTCGTGGGCCGCCACCACAGCATGTTCGTGGATCGCGAGTACGCCGCCAGCCCCGACTACCAGGCGTTCTGGGCCCGGCTGAACCGCGGGGAATTCTTCGCCGACAAGTACCTGCGCTTCGGCAAGGGCGGCAAGGAGGTGTGGATCCAGGCCACCTACAACCCGATGCTCGATCGCGACGGCAAGCCCTACAAGGTGATCAAGTTCGCCAGCGACGTGACCGCGGTGGAGAACGAGCGGGCGCAGAACGAGAGGGAGCGCCGCGAGGCCTCCGAGCGCCAGGAACTGGCCATGGGCCGCCTGGCCGACAGCCTGACCGCCCTGGCCGACGGCGACCTCACCGCGCGGATCGACGGCGACTTCCCGGCCGAATACGCGCGCATCCAGAGCGACTTCAACGCCGCCATCCAGCGCCTCGCCGAGGTCATGGGCGTGATCATCGAGACGGCCGGCAGCATCGGCGCGGCCACCGGCGAGATCGGCCAGGCGGCGGACGACCTGTCCAAGCGGACCGAACAGCAGGCCGCCAGCCTGGAAGAGACGGCCGCGGCGCTCGACGAGATCACCGCCACCGTGCGCAAGACCGCCGAGGGCGCCAACCACGCCCGCGACGTGGTCTCCACCGCGAAGTCAGACGCCGAGCGCTCGGGCGAGATCGTGCGCAACGCCGTCACCGCCATGACCGAGATCGAGAAGTCGGCCCAGCAGATCAGCCAGATCATCGGGGTGATCGACGAGATCGCCTTCCAGACCAATCTGCTGGCCCTGAACGCCGGCGTCGAGGCGGCCCGCGCCGGCGACGCCGGCCGCGGCTTCGCGGTCGTCGCCTCGGAAGTCCGGGCGCTCGCCCAGCGCTCCGCCGACGCCGCCAAGGAGATCAAGGCGCTGATCTCGGCCTCCACCCAGCAGGTGGGCGAGGGCGTGACGCTCGTCGGCCGCACCGGCGAGGCCCTGGAGCGGATCGTCTCCCAGGTGAGCGACATCACGGGCGTGGTCACCGAGATCGCGGCCTCGGCGGCCGAGCAGGCCACCGGCCTCGCCGAGGTCAACACCGCCGTTAATCAGATGGACCAGGTTACGCAGCAGAATGCCGCCATGGTCGAACAGTCCACCGCCGCCAGCCACAGCCTGGCCCAGGAAACCCACCAGCTCACCGAGCTGATCTCCCGCTTCAAGGTCGAGGGCGGCGCCCCGGCGCGGAACGTCCGCGGGCAGCCGTCGCCCCGGGCCCCTGCCCGCGCCAGCGGCCCCTCCAACGCCGAGCTCCGCCGCGCCACGGCGGGCGGCGCGGCCCTGAAGCTCGCGCCGGCCCAGCAGGCCGACACCTGGGAGGAATTCTGATGGAAGGCGGCCTCACCTCCAGCGGCCCGGCCGAGCTGATCTCTGTCCGCATCGGCGAGCAGCTCTTCGCCCTCGACATCATGTCGGTGCGCGAGATCCGCGGCTGGACCGCCTCCACGCCCCTGCCCCACGCGCCGGATTATGTGCTGGGGATGATCAACCTGCGCGGCGCGGTGCTGCCGGTGCTGGACCTCGCCGGCCTGCTGGGCCTGGCGCGGATCAATCCGGACGCCTCGTCCGTGGTGGTGGTCGCCGACCTCGGCAGCCGCGCCGTGGGCCTGCTGGTCGACGCCGTGTGCGACATCATCACCGTGCAGGAAGGGGAGATGAAGCCGCCGCCGGAGCTGGGCTCGGACTACGCCGGGTTCCTGAGCGGAGTGATCACCAACGAGGACGGAATCGTCACCGTCCTGCAGCTGGCCGGCGCCATTCCCGAGACCCCCGCGCTGGAAGCCGCCTGACGTTCGCGGCCGGCGGGCGCCGGATTACGAAGGTTTAATCCCGCCCTCCGCATCCGCCGGAAGCCCCGGCGGCCTCCTTGTAGTCGAGAACGGCGCCGTTTCCGGATGGCCCGCAGCCGCCCGGCTTACCGGGATTTAACTGGCCGCGATCCCCGCCCCGGACGACACCGTTCGCGAACTGAGGGGGTTCCCATGTCGCTGGCGCTCGCCACGCTGCTCTACGAATGGCGCCGCTACACGGCGGCCATGGTCGCGCTGGCCTTCTCCGGCCTGCTGATCCTCGCCCAGGTCGGCATGTTCACCGGCATGGTGAAGGGCGCGACCGCCACCATCGACCGCAGCCGGGCCGACATCATGGTCCTGCCGCCCAAGATGGAGAGCCTGATGAACTCCGGCGGCACGACCCTGCCGGTGCGCCTCCAGCCGCAGATGTACCTGCACCCCGAGGTGGTCGAGGTGGCGAGCTGGGACGGCGATGGCGGTCGCTGGGTGAACTATCCCAAGGACGGCAAGAAGGCCGTCACCACCTTCGTCAACGTCAACATGGTGGATACGCGGCCCGGCGCCGTGAACCTGCCCACCGACTTCAGCGAGGACATCCGCAAGGCGCTCCTCGAGCCGTATTCCGTGGCCATCGACGAGACCCAGCTGAAGCGCCTGGGCGTGCAGCTCGGCGACTCCGCCTCGCTGCGCGGCAAGACGGTCTACGTGCGGGCCGTCCTGCACGGCTATCCCGACATGAACAACGCCAGCGTGACCATGTCGCGCGACACCTTCCGCCTGCTCGGCATGGCCTACAAGGACGGCAAGAGCGGTCCCCTGATGATCCGCGTGAAGGACCCCGCCCGCGCCGAAGCCGTGCGCGACGAGCTGAACGCCAAGGCGAACGGCGCCTATCGCGCCTGGACGCGGCCGGAGCTCGCCAAGGCCAACGAGGGGGCGCTGATGAAGGAGCAGATCATCGGTATCTTCCTCGGCTTCTCGGTCTTCCTCGGCTTCCTGATCGGCGTCGGCATCACCTCGCAGACCCTGCGCGGGGCGATCCTGTCGTCGATCAAGGAGTTCGCCAGCCTGCGGGCGTTGGGCGTCTCCATGGGGTCCCTCAGCCTGATCGTCATGGAGCTGTCGTTCTGGGTCGGCGTGGCCGGGCTGATGGCCACCACGGTCCTCACCTTCGGCGTCTATCTGCTCGCCACCAACAACGGCCTGCCCATGGGCTTCCCCCCCGGGTGGGTGATCAGCGTGGCCCTTCTGCTGCTGATCATCTCCATCGCCTCGGGGCTGCTGGCCCTGGGCATCCTCAAGAAGAGCCAGCCCGCGGACCTCCTGAGATGAGCAAGACCGAACGCGCAATCGCCGCCCACGGCCTCTTCAAGCGGTTCAAGACCGGCCGCACCCACATCGAGGTGCTGAAGCGGGTCGACTTCGACGCCCTCCACGGCGACGTCACCATGGTCATGGGGCCCTCGGGCTCAGGCAAGTCGACGCTGGTGGCCGCGCTGTCCGGCCTGCTGAAGCCGGACGAGGGCCAGGTCACCTCGCTCTCGCAGGAGATCTGGAAGCTCCCCGGCGGCAAGCGCGACCGCTTCCGGCTTGACCACTGCGGCTTCATCTTCCAGGGCTTCAACCTGTTCCCGGCGCTCACCGCCCTGCAGCAGGTCGAGATCATCCTGAAGTACCAGGGCTACTCGAAGAGCGAGGCGCGCCGGAAGGCGGCCGATGCGCTGACCGAGGTGGGCCTGGAGATGCGCATGAACCAGCGGCCGTCCGAGCTGTCGGGCGGCGAGAAGCAGCGCGTCGCGATCGCCCGGGCGCTGGCCAAGGATCCGCGCCTGCTGTTCGCCGACGAGCCCACCAGCGCGCTCGACGGCGAGAACGGCCAGGTGGTCATCAAGCTCCTGCAGCGGGCCGCCAAGCAGCACGGCGCCGCCGTGATCTGCGTGACCCACGACCCGCGGCTGGAGGTCTACGCCGACCGCATCATCCACTTGGAGGACGGCCGCATCCTCGACGACCGGCGCCCCGCGCCGGCCGAACCGGCCAAGTCCCACTCCCAACCCGAGCTCGTCGGAGCCTGACGTCCATGTTCGCCTTCCTTCGCAACCGCATCGTCCTGATCGTCCTGGCCCTCGTCGTCGTGGGCGGCGGCGTCGGCGTCTTCATGAACAGCCAGGCCCAGGCCAAGAAGGCCGAGGCCGCCAAGGCCGAAGCCGCCGCAGCCGAGAAGAAGAGCCCCTACGCCGCCGTCGCCAACGGCAAGGCCGACGTGGAAGGCGGGATCATCCAGGTGGCCGCCCGCCGCGCCGGCGTCGTCCGCGACGTGCTCGTCCAGGAGGGCGACATGGTCACCCGCGGCCAGGTGCTGGCGAAACTGGAGGACGACGAGCCCCGGCTCGCCGCCGAGCGCGCCGCCGCCGAGGTCGCCCAGGCCCGCGCCGCCCTCGCCCTGCTGGAGGTCCAGCTCTCCTCCGCCCAGCGCGAGGAGCGCCGGCTGCAGGGGCTGGCGCCCAACAACTTCGTGGCCGCCCAGAAGCTCGACCAGGCCCGCGACGCGGTGCGCGAGGCCCAGGCCAAGATCCTCGCCCAGCAGGCCATCGTCGCCACCTCCCAGGCCCGCCACTCCGAGGCCCGCTACGACCAGGAGCTGTCGGTGATCCGCGCGCCGGCCGACGGGCGCATCGTGCGCCGCTACGCCAACCCCGGCGCCGGCGCCTCGACGCTGAACGTGTCCAACATGTTCGACCTGGAGCCGCAGGCCGGCCGCATCGTGCGCGCCGAGATCGCCGAGGGCGCCCTGCCCTATGTGGTGATCGGCCAGACGGTGCAGATGTCGCCCGAAGCCGACCCCACCAAGACCTATCCGGGCCGGGTGCTGCGCCGCGCCGCCGTCTTCGGCGCCCGCAAGCTGCAGTCGGACGATCCCACCGAACGCACCGACGACCGCGTGGTCGAGGTGGTCGTGCAGGCCGACGGGGCGCCGTTCCTGATCGGCCAGCGGGTGCTGGTGAAGTTCATGGACCAGAAGCAGGCCAGCGTCCCGGGGAAGCCGGTGGGGTGAGGCCGCCGGGCTCCCTCGCGTCAACTTGACGGTCCCCGTTCCGCGCCGCACAAGGCGCCGACTTCGAACACCTGTTCCAGAGGGGATCAGCACATGGCGGACATCCGCTTCGACGGCAAAGTGGCCATCGTCACCGGCGCGGGCGGGGGCCTCGGCCGCCAGCACGCCCTGGAACTCGCCCGGCGCGGCGCCAAGGTGGTGGTCAACGACCTGGGCGGCTCGGTGGACGGCTCGGGCGGCGGCTCGGATGCGGCCAACGCGGTCGTCGAGGAGATCAAGGCGGCCGGCGGCGAGGCCATCGCCAACGGCTCCTCCGTCACCGACGACGCCGGCGTGCAGCGGATGGTCAAGGACGCCATGGACGCCTGGGGCCGGATCGACATCCTGGTCGCCAACGCCGGCATCCTGCGCGACAAGACCTTCGCCAAGATGGAGTTCGGCGACTTCCAGGTGGTGGTGGACGTCCACCTGTTCGGCACGGTGAAGCCCGCCAAGGCCGTCTGGGAGATCATGCGCGAGCAGAACTACGGCCGGATCGTGGTGACCACGTCGTCGTCGGGCCTCTACGGCAACTTCGGCCAGTCCAACTACGGCGCGGCCAAGCTCGGCCTGATCGGCTTCATGAACACGCTGAAGCTCGAGGGCCAGAAGAACAACATCCACGTCAACGCCATCGCCCCGGTGGCAGCGACCCGGATGACCGAGAACCTGATGCCGCCGGCCATCCTCGAGCAGCTGAAGCCCGAGTATGTGACGCCGGGCGTCGTCTTCCTCTGCTCGGAAGAGGCGCCGACCGGCGCCATCCTGACCGCCGGCGCCGGCGCCTTCGCCCTGTCGCGTATCGTCGAGACCGAGGGCGTCTACCTGGGCGCCAACGCCTCGGTGGAAGCGGTCCGCGACAACTGGGCCAAGATCACCGACGAGGCGGGGGCCAAGGCCTACGTCAATGGCGGCGAGCAGACCCAGAAGTTCTTCCGCAAGATGCAGGGCGGCTGAGCCGCCGCCGACGCCGTTGCGCGCAACCATGGCGGGCGGCCCCTCGGGGCCGCCCGTTTCGCATCTGCAATCCAAAACCGCTTGCCGAAGCGCAGGTGAACGCGCGTAACCTAAGCCCCAGCGTCCGTTGAGAGACGCATGACGGAGGACGAATGCCGGTGGTCCCAGGCAACAAGGCCGCGCCCGATGGCGCACTCTCGCTTCCGGCTGTGCTGACCTTCGCCAGCGCCAGCATTCCCGTGGGCGCCCTGGTGCTGGCGGCCACGGTGCACCTGCCCCGCTACTTCGCCGCCGAGCTGGGCCTCTCGCTGGCCGTGGTGGGGACCGTCTTCGCCCTCGTCCGCTTCATCGACATCCCGATCGACGCCCTGATGGGCCTGGCCATGGATCGGACGCGCACCCGCTTCGGCCGCTACCGCATCTGGATGGCGGTGGGCGCGCCGGTGCTGATGCTGGGCTTCTACATGCTGTTGATCTCGCCCGAAGGGGTGGGCGCGGTCTACCTCGGGGCCTGGCTGCTGGTGATGTATGTCGGCTACTCCGGCATCTATCTCTCCCACCTCGCCTGGGCCGGGCGGCTCGCCGCCACCTACAAGGAACGCTCCCGGGTGTTCGGGGCCATCACCGGCCTTGGCGTCATCGGCGCGATCGCGGTCCTGCTGATCCCGGTGGTCATGACCCAGGCCGGCGCGACCGACGCCGAGGGCGTGCAGGCGATGATCTGGTTCATCATCGGCAGCACCGCGCTCACCTGCATCCTGGTGGTGGCGACCTCGCCCGAGCGGATCGCCCGCGACCACGGCTCCCACTTCGCGCTGAAGGACTACGCCGCCCTGTTCAGCCGCGGCAACGTCATCCGCCTGCTGGCCGCCGACCTGCTGGTGACCCTGGGACCGGGGTGGATGGCGGCCCTCTACCTCTTCTACTTCAAGGACAGCCGCGGCTTCGACACGGCGGCGGCCAACCTCCTGCTGCTGATCTACGTGGTCGCCGGCTTCGCGGGCGCGCCGCTCGCCGCCTGGCTCGCCAACCGCCTGAGCAAGCACCGCGCCCTGATGGTCAACACCAGCATCTATTCGCTGGGCCTGATCGTCGTGCCGCTGCTGCCGGCCGGAAACTTCCTGGCGTTCGCGCCGATCATGTTCCTGGTCGGCGCCATGGCCGCCGGCTTCACGGTGATGATCCGGGCGATCTGCGCCGACATCGCCGACGAGCTCCGGCTCGACAGCGGCCGGGAATGGATGGGGCTGATGTACGCCGGCATCACCGCCACCTCGAAGCTCGCCACCGCCGGCGCCATCTTCCTGACCTTCAACGTCCTGGCCGCCGTGGGCTATGTGGCCCAGGCCGGGTCGGTGAACACGCCGGAGGCGATCCGCGGACTGGAGATCGCCTACATCGTCGGCCCGATCGTCTTCGTCATGGCCGCGGGCGCCTGCTTCATCGGCTATCGGCTGAGCGCCGACCGGCACGCCGAGATCCGGCGCAAGCTGGAGGAGCGCGACACCCTGCTCGATCCGGCCGCCAGCCTCGAGTCGCTGACCGGCGAGGACCTGGCGCCGGCGAACCGGCCGTCGTGACCCGCCCCGCCGGCGCCCCGGCGACGAGCCGCCTGCCGCTGGGCACGGCGCTCGCCTTCGCCGCCACCAGCCTGCCGCTGTCGGCGCTGGGCTTGGCCGTGGCCGTTCACCTGCCGGCCTACTTCGCCGCCAACATCGGGGTGCCGCTGGCTGTCGTCGCCGCGGCCTTCGGCACGGTCCGGCTGATCGACGTGCCCATCGAGGTGGCGCTCGGCCTCGGCATGGACCGCACCCGCAGCCGGTTCGGCCGCTACCGCCTCTGGACCCTGCTGGGCGCGCCGTTCCTGATGCTCGGCCTCTACATGCTGCTGACCGCCGGACGCGGCGTGGGCAGCGGCTATCTGATCACCTGGCTCCTGGTGATGTACCTGGGCGTCTCGATCCTGATGCTCTCCCACCACGCCTGGGCCGCGACGCTGGCCAGGTCCTACGACGACCGGGCGCGGCTGTTCGGGGTGATGGCCGCCGTGGGCGTGCTGGGCGCGGTGACCGTGCTCGCCATACCCATCGTCATGGAACAGCTCGGCTACGGCGAGGCTCAGGGCGTCCGGGCCATGGTCTGGTACCTGATCGTGCTGGCCCCGATCGCGGTGGCCATCGTGGTCTGGCGCACCCCCGAGACGATCACCAAGGAAGTCCCCGGGCAGCGGTTCCGGCTGCGCGACTACCTGGAGATCGTCACCGACCGCAACATGTCGCGCATCCTGCTGGTGGACCTGATGGTCTCCCTGGGGCCCGGCTGGATGGCGGCGCTCTACATCCTCTACAGCCGCGACTACATGCAGTTCACGGCCGGCCAGGCGAACATCCTGCTGCTGGTCTACATCCTGGCCGGCATCGCCGGCGCGCCGTGCCTGGCCTGGTTGGCGACCCGGATCAGCAAGCACCGGACCGTGATGCTGATCGCGGCCGCCTATTCGCTGCTGCTGATCAGCCTGCCCTTCCTGCCCAAGGGCAGCGTTCTGGCCTCGCTGCCGACCCTCTTCTTCACGGGTTTCATGGCGCAGGGCTTCAACGTGCTCACGCGCGCGATGACCGCCGACGTGGCCGACGAGATGCGGCTGAAGCAGGGCAAGGAGCGCAGCGGCCTGCTCTATGCCATGACCACGCTCACCACGAAGATCGCCGCCGGCGTCTCGATCTTCCTCACCTTCGGCGTACTCTCGCGGATGGGCTACGACCCGCAACTCGGCCAGCGCAACACGCCGGAGGCGATCCAGGCCCTGATGCTGTCGTTCGTCGTCGGGCCGGTGTTCTTCGTGATGCTGGGGGCGGCGTGCCTGATCGGCTATCGGCTCACCGCCGAGCGCGCCGCCGAGGTCCGCCGCCAGCTCGAGGAGCGCGACGCCGTGCTCGACCTCTCGGGCGCGCTGGTCAGCCTCACCGGCGAGGAGCGCGAGGCGCCTCGCCCGCCCGGCCCGCCGCATAGCCCGAAGCCCGGGCCGGCCACGCCCGCCGAATAGGAAGGCCCCGGCCTAGCGGGACGCCAGCCGCTCGGCCATCCTGAGGAAGGCCTGGGCGGCCGGGCTCTCCGGCGCGGTGGCGACCAGGGGCCGGCCCTCGTCGGAACCCTGGCGAAGCGCGATGTCGATGGGGATCTCGGCCAGCAGCGGCACGCCCAGGCGCTCCGCCTCGGCCTTGCCGCCGCCCTGGCCGAAGATCGGGATCGGGGCGCCGGTCGCGGGATCGGGGAAGTAGGCCATGTTCTCCACCACGCCCAGGATCTCGGCCCCGGTCTTGGAGAACATCGCGGCCGCGCGCCGCGCGTCGATCAGGGCGATCTCCTGAGGGGTCGAGACGATCACCACCCCGTCGAGCTTCAGGCGCTGCACGAGAGTGAGCTGGATGTCGCCCGTGCCGGGCGGCAGGTCGATCACCAGCACGTCCAGCGGCGCCTCGGCCGTCCCCCAGTTGGAGCCCATCAGGGTGCGCAGGGCCGACGAGGCCATGGGCCCGCGCCAGATGTTGGCCGTCCCCGGCTCGACGATGAAGCCGATGGACATCACCTGCAGGCCCCAGGCCTCCACAGGGTTCAGCTTCTTGTCGGCGTCGAAGGTGGGCTCGGCCTCCTCGATGCCCAGCATGGTGGGCGCCGACGGTCCGTAGATGTCGGCGTCGAGCAGGCCGGCCCGGTAGCCTAGGGCCGCGAAGGCGGCGGCCAGGTTCACCGCGACCGTGGACTTGCCCACCCCGCCCTTGCCGCTGGCGACGGCGATGACCTTCCTGACGTGGGGCGGCTTCTCGGCCTCGGGCATGTTCCCGAGCCTGGCCTGCGGATCGTCGGAGACGCGGGCGCGGCGGGGCGCGGTCTTCAGCTCGGGCGGCGGCCCCTCGGAGGTCAGGATCACCTGCGCCCGGCCCACGCCCGGAACGGCGGCCAGCGCCCGCTCCGCGGCGTCGCGCACGGGGGCGTAGAGCTCGATGTCCGCGGGGGCCACCTCCAGCATGAAGGCCGCCCGGTCGCCGCGCACCACCAGGCCGCGCACGAGGCCGGCCGCGGCCAGGCCCTGGCCCGATTTCGGGTCGCGGACGTGGTCCAGCGCCTCAAGGATCACGGCCCGTTGCGGTCCGGCCGGTTCGCTCATGACGCCCCTTTGTCTTGCTTTGCCCGGGAAGGGGTCTCATATCCGGCTGACTGCGCCGGTTTACAAGCCCATGGGGGCTTGCCCGACACGGCCGCGCCTGGACACGAAAACAACAACCTTGACCAAGACGCGACCTGCCTGATGCCCTGGAACGACAACGCCAACCCCGGCCCGTGGGGCTCGCCGGGGGACGACGGCGACCGCCGAGACACCCCGCCCAAGCGCCCGCAAGGGGGCGGCCCCCGCGGCCCGCAACGCCCGGGCGGCCCTGGCCCTGACCTCAACGCCAGCTTCGAGACCCTGCGCCGGCGCTTCGGCGGCTACTTCGGCGGCCCCGGCGGCGGCGTCCGCCCCGGCGCCATCGTGGCCATCGCCGGCGGCGCCTTCGCGCTGTGGGCGCTGTCGGGGATCTATGTGGTCGAGCCCAACGAAGAGGCGGTGGTCACCACCTTCGGCGCCTACACCCGCAACGAGTCCCCCGGCATCAAGTACCACCTGCCCTTCCCCATCGAACGCGTGGTGAAGGTGCCCGTCACCAGCCTGCAGCGCGTCGACATCGGCGGCGTGGGCGAGAGCGACGTGCCGCAGGAAAGCCTGATGGTCACCGGCGACGAGAACATCGTCGACCTGGACTTCAGCGTCACCTGGCGCGTGGCCGACGCCGACCAGTTCGTATTCCGCCTGCGCGACCCGGAAGCCTCCGTGAAGGCCGTGGCCGAGAGCGCCATGCGCGAGGTGGTCGGCCGCATGCCGCTGGACGACGTCCTGACCCGCCAGCGCGGCCAGGTGCAGACCCTGACCGCCGATCTGATGCAGCGCACGCTGGACCAGTGGGGCGCGGGCGTCCGCGTCGTGGAAGTGCAGATCCGCAGCGCCAACCCGCCGCAGCAGGCGATCGCCGCCTTCCGGGACGTGAACAGCGCCGAGCAGGACCAGGCCTCGGCCGTCAACGAGGCCAACACCTACCGCAACCGGGTGGTCAACGAGGCCCGAGGCGACGCGGCCAAGATCGTCCAGTCGGCCCAGGGCTACCGCGAGCAGGCGGTGCGCGAAGCGACCGGTGACGCCGCGCGCTTCAACGCCATTTACAACGAGTACCGCCGCGCGCCGGGCGTCACCCGCGACCGGCTCTACATCGAGACCATGCAGCGCGTGCTCGCCCGTTCGAACAAGGTGATCGTCGATTCCGAGGGCGCCTCGGCCCCGATCATCCTGCCGCCCGACGTCTTCCGGCCGCGCACGGCCCCGGCTCCGGCCGCGGTTCCCGTCCCCGACGTCCAGGTCCAGCCCGAAGCCGGCGCGAGGGCCGCCCGATGAACACCCGCCGCCTCTGGATCTATCTGCTCGTCGCCGTGGGCGCGCTGGTCCTGCTGAGCCAGACCCTGTTCGTGGTCGACCAGCGCGAGCAGGCCATCGTCGTCCGCCTCGGCAACCCGGTCCGCGTGGTCAACCCGCCGGGCGTCAACGGCGCCGGCCTGAACGCCAAGATCCCGTTCGCCGAGAACGTGATCAAGTTCGACCGCCGCAACATCGCGCTGGAGTCGCAGCAGGAGGAAATCCTCACCGCCGACCGCCAGCGGCTCGTGGTCGACGCCTTCGTCCGCTACCGCATCTCCGACCCGCTGGCCTTCTACCGCACCCTGCGGGACGAGCGGACCGCCACGGACCGGATCGAGCGGCTGGTGAACTCCTCGCTCCGCCAGGTGCTGGGCTCGGCCACCCAGAGGGAGATCATCGCCGGTCGCCGCGGCCAGCTGATGCAGCTCGCCCGCCAGGACGTGGCGCGTCGGGCGCAGATCTCGCGCCTCGGCATCGAGGTGATCGACGTGCGCATCCGCCGCGCCGACTTCCCGGAGACCAACGAGGCCGCCGTCTACCGCCGGATGCAGACCGACCGGCAGCAGGAGGCCGCCCGCATCCGCGCCGTCGGCGAGCAGCAGAAGCGCGAGATCATCGCCTCGGCGGACCGGGAGGTGACCATCACGCTCGCCCAGGCCCAGGAACTCGGCGAAACCACCCGAGGCGAGGGCGACGCCCAGCGCACGCGGATCTTCGCCCAGGCCTACGGCAAGGACCCGGCCTTCGCGGCCTTCTACCGGTCCATGCAGGCCTATGAGGCGAGCCTCGGCCAGGGCGAGACCACCATGGTCCTGTCCCCGGACAGCGCCTTCTTCCGCTACTTCGAGCAGGGGCCCTCCGGCGGCCGCCGGTGACGTCCCCGCTCGTCCGGCCGGACCTCCGCTGGATGGCCTCCTTCGTGGAGGCCATGCGCGAGGGCTATTCCCGGGACAACCTGCGGGCGGAGACGCCCCAGACCATCGAGGCGATCGCCGCGGAGCCCGAGGCGTTCGTCCGCCAGCTGCTGACCCCTCCCACCACCATCGTCCTGCCCGACGGGTCCCTCGGCGAGCGGGTGCCGGAGACCCACTTCTGGGCCGTGGACGGCGACCGCTTCCTGGGCTCGGTCGGCGTGCGCCACCGGCTGAACGACATGCTCGCGACGTGGGGCGGTCACATCGGCTATGCGGTGCGCCCCTCCGCGCGCGGCCAGGGCGTGGCCAGCGCCATGCTCGCCGGCGCGCTCGCCTGGTGCCGGGAAACCCTGCCGCTCGACCGGGTGATGCTCACGGTCGCGGAGGACAACCTCGCCTCCCGGCGGGTCATCGAGAAGAACGGCGGCGTGCTGGAGCAGATCATCCCGCACCTGTGGGTCGAAGGCGCGCTCGGCCGCCGCTACTGGATCGATCTTCGCTAATCGGTTGACGTTTGTAATTTCCGGCGTAGCCTCGCCTCAGATTACGCATGTAGTCTGGAGATGAACCCATGCTGCGCATGTCCCTGGCCGCCCTCGCCTTCCTGGCCGCGACCCACGCCGCCGCGGCTGACGGGCCGCAGCCGGTCGAGGTCCGCATCTGGCGCGCCGACCTCGACCTCTCGACCGAAGAAGGCGCGCGGATCCTGCTCCGCCGGCTCGCCGGCTCGGCCCGCGAGGCCTGCGCCCATGTGGAGAGCCCGATGTTTCCCCGCGCACGGGCCTATGCCTACCGTTGCCGGCGCAAGGTGATCGAGAGGGCGCTCGCGAGCCTGAACGAGGCCGAGGTCAACCGCACCTACGCCGCCCTGGTGGCGCGCGGGGGCCTGGCCGAGCTGACCCGCTAGCCCTGCGCCCGCAGCAGGTCGTGGACCTCGTGCAGGTCGCGGGCGATGCGGACGCACAGCGCGTGCATCTCCTCGGTGGGATGCAGCAGGTCCGGCACCATGATGGTCATCATCCCCGCCCCGGCCGCGGCGCGCACGCCGTTGTGGCTGTCCTCCAGCGCCAGGCAGTCCTCAGGCGCGACGCCCAGCGCCTCGGCCGCCTTCAGGTAGGGATCGGGGTTGGGCTTGGGCCGCGGATAGTCGCCGTTGGCCAGGATCGCGTGGAACCGGTCCAGAAGGCCGTGGGCGCTCATGTGATGCTCCACGTCGTGACGGCGCGACGAGGTGGCGATGGCCCGCGGCAGCCCCTGGCGGTCCAGCTCGTCCAGCACCTCCAGCACGCCGGCCTTCAGCGCCACCTCGGCCTCGACGATTTCGTAGAACCGTTCGGTCGACAGGCGGCGAAGCTCGTCGGTGTCGAAGGCCTCGCCGAAGTGCTCGCGCAGCACGACCGCGCTGCCCAGCCAGATGTGGCCGATCATCCGGTGCAGCACCGTCTCGGGCAACTCGTGGCCCATGTCCCGGCAGGTGAGCGTCAGCGCCTCGCAGTAGACCCGTTCGGTGTCCACCAGCAGGCCGTCCATGTCGAACACGACCGCCTTGACCGGGCGCGGGAGGCTCATGGCGTCAGTCCGCCACGAACTCGTCGGCGGCGTAGCCCTGGAAGTAGAGCACGCTGGTCAGGTCGCCGTGGTCCACCTTGGCGTGGGCCTCGGCGGCGACCACCGGCTTGGCCCGGTAGGCGACGCCAAGGCCCGAGGCCTTGATCATGGCCAGGTCGTTCGCCCCGTCGCCGATCGCGAGCGTCTGGGAAAGGTCGAGGCCCAGGGACGCGGCCTCCTCCTCCAGCGCCGCCAGCTTGGCCTCGCGCCCGAGGATCGGCTCGCCCACCGTGCCGGTGAGCGCTCCGTCGGCCTCGTTCAGCGTGTTGGCGCGGTTGGCGTGGAAGCCCGCCGCCTGCGCCACCCGGCTGGTGAAGAAGGTGAAGCCGCCCGAGACCAGCACGCAGCGCGCGCCGTTCGCCGCCATGGTCCGCACCAGGGCCCGCGCCCCGGGGTTCAGCCGCACGCGCTCGTCATAGGCCTTCTGCAACGCGGTGGTGGCGAGCCCCTTCAGCATCCCTACCCGCTCGCGCAGGGCGCCCTCGAACTCCAGCTCGCCGCGCATCGCCCGCTCGGTGATCTCGGCGATCTCCGCCTTCAGCCCCGCGTAGTCCGCGAGCTCGTCCAGGCACTCGACGTTGATGATGGTGGAATCCATGTCGGCCACCAGCAGCCGCTTGCGGCGGCCCTGCGCCGGCTGCACGCACCAGTCGACGGGGATGTCGGCGAGATCCTCGGCCAGCTCCGCCCGGAAGGCGTCGGCGTCGGCCACCTCGAGCACGAAATCCTCGGCGAAGGTGTCGCTGTCGGCCAGGAACCTGTTGTCGACGACACTTGCCTTGGCCAGCGCTTTGAGATTGGGCGTGTAGGCCGCCGAGCTGGGCGGAACGACGTAGGTGAAGGCGATCTGCATGGAGCCCCGCATCTGGCTGATCGCCGGCCCCACGGCAAGCGGCAAGTCGGCGCTCGCCCTGCGGTTGGCGGAGGCGACGGGCGGCGAGATCGTCAACGCCGACTCCATGCAGCTCTATCAGGGACTGCGGGTGCTCACCGCCGGCCCGTCCCCCGAGGAAACGGCCCGGGCGCCGCATCACCTGTTCGGGACGGTCGATCCGGCGGAGGGCTGGTCGGTGGGCCGCTGGCTGCGGGCGGCGACCGACGTCCTGGCGGACATCCGCGGCCGGGGGCGCCACGCCATCGTGGTCGGCGGCACCGGGCTCTACTTCCGGGCCCTGACGCGGGGGCTGGCCGAGGTGCCGGAGATCCCGGCCGAGGCGCGCTCGACGGCCGAGGCCGAGTTCGGGCGCCTCGGGGAGAGCGCCTTCCGCGAACGGCTGGCCGCCCATGATCCGGCCGCGGCGGGCCGCATCGCGCCAGGCGACCGCCAGCGGCTGGTCCGCGCCTGGGAGGTGTTCGCCGCCACGGGCGCGCCGCTCACCGACTGGCAGCGCACCGGTGATCCGGCCATTCCCGAGGGGAGCTGGACGGCGGCCGCGCTCGAGCCGCCGCGCGCGACGCTCTACGCCCGCTGCGACGCGCGCCTGGAGGCCATGGTGGCGCAGGGCGCCCTGGACGAGGTGGCGGCGCTCATGGCCCGCAACCTGGCTCCCGACCTGCCGGCGATGAAGGCCGTGGGCGTGCGCGAGTTCGCGGCCCATCTCCGGGGGGAAACGACCCTCGCCGAGGCCATCGCCCGCGCCCAGCAGGAGACCCGCCGCTACGCCAAGCGTCAGATGACCTGGATGCGCGGCCAGATGGCCGGCTGGCGACGCATCGAAGGCGAGGACCCCGAGGCACAGTGGAGGCAGTTTATTGCGCCGGAACCCGGCTTGACGCCTCCTTAGGAGCATGCGAAAGCCCTGATCCTCCAGTTTGGAAGAACACCCGTGCGCACCATTCTTGTACTCGTAGGGCGACCGTAGACGGACTGACGACGCGTCAGGACCGACCGGTCGCTCGTAACCAGGCCCCCCGCGGGCCTTTTTTATTGCTCGAAACGCCCCGAAGGCTCGCCGCCATGACCGCCCACCAGACCATCGAAGCCGACACCCAGACCCTCTCCGGCGCCGAGATCGTCGTGCGCGCCCTCCTCGACCAGGGCGTGGAGGTCCTGTTCGGCTATCCGGGCGGCGCGGTGCTGCCGATCTACGACGCGCTCTTCGCCGAGCCCCGGCTGCAGCACGTCCTGGTCCGCCACGAGCAGGGCGCGACCCACGCCGCCGAGGGCTACGCCCGCTCGACCGGCAAGTGCGGCGTGGTCCTGGTGACCTCCGGACCCGGCGCGACCAACGCCGTCACCGGCATCGTCGACGCCCTGATGGACTCCATCCCGATGATCGTCATCACCGGCCAGGTGGCGACCCACCTGATCGGCACCGACGCCTTCCAGGAATGCGACACCATCGGGATCACCCGGCCCTGCACCAAGCACAACTACCTGGTGAAGGACGTCGCCGACCTGCCCCGGATCATCCACGAGGCCTTCCATATCGCCACCTCCGGGCGGCCGGGCCCCGTCGTCATCGACATCCCCAAGGACGTGCAGTTCGCCAAGGGCGTCTACCAGGGCCCCGCCGAGGTGAAGCACAGCCACAACTACGCCCCGCGCGTGAAGGGCGACGCGGCCCGCATCGCCGAGGCCGCGGCGATGATCGCCAAGGCCCGCCGGCCGATCCTCTACACCGGCGGCGGCGTGATCAACGCCGGCCCCCGGGCCTCGGCGCTGCTGCGCGAACTGGCGGAGCTGACCGGCGCGCCGGTCACCTCGACGCTGATGGGCCTGGGCGCCTTCCCGGCCTCGAACCGCCAGTGGCTGGGCATGGTCGGCATGCACGGCTCGTTCGAGGCCAACAACGCCATGCACGACTGCGACGTCATGGTGGCCATCGGCGCGCGCTTCGACGACCGGGTGACCGGCCGCCTCGACGCCTTCGCGCCCACGTCGCGCAAGATCCACATCGACATCGACGCCTCGTCGATCGGCAAGAACGTGCGCGCCGACATCGGCATCGTCGGCGACGCGGCCTCCGTGCTGGAGGACCTGATCGCCGTCTGGAAGCAGCGGAAGCTGAAGATGGACCAGCAGGCGCTCGCCGACTGGTGGAAGGAAGTGGAGGCCTGGCGGGCGCGGGACTCGTTCCGCTACCGGCCCGACGCCAAGCTGATCAAGCCGCAGCACGCCATCCAGCGCCTCTACGAGCTGACCAAGGACCGGGACGTCTACGTCACCACCGAGGTGGGCCAGCACCAGATGTGGGCCGCCCAGTTCTACCACTTCCAGGAGCCGAACCGCTGGATGACCTCCGGCGGCCTGGGCACCATGGGCTACGGCCTGCCGGCCGCGGTCGGCGTGCAGATGGCGCACCCGAAGAGCCTGGTCATCGACATCGCCGGCGACGCCAGCGTGCTGATGACCATGCAGGAGATGTCCACGGCGGTGCAGTACGAGCTGCCGATCAAGATCTTCATCCTCAACAACGAGTGGATGGGGATGGTGCGCCAGTGGCAGCAGCTGCTGCACGGCGAGCGCTACTCGCACTCCTATTCCTCCTCCCTGCCCGACTTCGTGAAGCTGGCGGAGGCCTACGGCTGCGTCGGCCTGCGCGCCGAGCACCCGGACGAGCTGGACGACGCCATCCGCGAGATGATCAACGTCGACCGGCCGGTGATCTTCGACTGCCGGGTGACCAAGGAAGAGAACTGCTTCCCCATGATCCCCTCGGGCAAGGCGCACAACGAGATGATCATGGCCGAGGAGGCGCGCGACCTTGGCTCGATCATCGACGACGCCGGCAAGCGGCTGGTCTGACGCGGTCATTCAACTGACGCGGCGGCGGGTCTAGGATGGGCGCCTCAGCTAAGGAGGCGCCCATGTCCGACCACGGCCGTTTCATCTGGTATGAGCTGATGACCCCCGACGTGGCCGGGGCGAAGGCCTTCTACGGCCCGCTCCTGGGCTGGACGTTCGAGGAGATGGACGGCGGCGGCATGTCGTACACCATCGCCGGGCCGGGGCCGGGCGTCGCGGGCTTCATGGCGCTGTCGGACGAGCTGAAGTCGGCCGGCGTGCCGCCGAACTGGTCGTCCTATGTGGATGTCGACGACGTGGACGCCGCCGTCCAGAAGGTGAAGGCGCTGGGCGGTTCGGTCGAGATGGAGCCCATGGACATCCCGGGCGTCGGCCGCTTCGCGGTGATCGCCGATCCCGGCGGGGCCGCCATCGCGGTGATGACGCCCGCGCCGATGGACGAGACCCCGCCCATGCCCGCGCCGGGCAGTCCCGGCACGGCCGGCTGGCGCGAGTTCTACGCCGCCGACCTGGAGCGCGCCTTCGCCTTCTACTCGCAGATGTTCGGCTGGCGGAAGGACGACGACGTCGACATGGGCCCGATGGGCCCCTACCGGCTGTTCGCCAACCAGGACGGGCAGGTCGGCGGCATGATGACCATGCCGGCCGAATTCCCGGTCCCAGCCTGGCTCTACTATTTCGTGGTGGACGACATCAACGCGGGGGCGGACCGCGTGAAGGCCGGCGGCGGCCAGGTGCTGAACGGCCCCATGGAGGTGCCCGGCGGCGACTGGATCGTCCAGGCGACGGACCCACAGGGGGCGATGTTCGCCCTGATGGGCAAGAAGACCGCCTGATCGCCCACGGACGTCGATGTCGAAGACCACGCCCGCCACCCTGGCGCTGGACCGCGCCGGAGTGGCCTACACGCTGGCCACCTACGCCTACGATCCCGGCGCCGACCGCGTCGGGCTGCAGGCGGCCGAGGCCCTGGGCGTTCCGCCCGGCGAGGTGCTGAAGACCCTGATGGTGCGCGCCGACGGCAAACCCGCCTGCGTGATCCTGGCGTCCAACCGCGAGGTGGCCATGAAGAAGCTCGCCGCCGCCCTGGGGGCGAAGTCCGCCGAGATGATGAAGCCCGCCGACGCCGAACGGCTCACCGGCTACCGGGTCGGCGGGGTCAGCCCGTTCGGCCAGAAGAAGCCCGCGCCCACCGTGCTCGATGCGGCCGCGGCCGCCCTGCCGGAGGTGTTCGTGAACGGCGGGCAGCGCGGGCTGCAGGTGCGTCTCGCGCCGGGGGAGATCGTCCGGGCGACCGGCGCCATCGTGGCGCCTGTGACCTAGGTCACAGGCTGCGACACCGACGCACCTTACCCATTGGCCCCGGCGCTCCTGGGGAGGGGGGCCTGACAGTCACGTCAGTTCCTGGCTTCAACCCGTGCGCTCCGCGCGGTCCTCCACGCGCGTGCGCAGCATCCAATGGGGAAACGGATGACTACGGGCAGCTACTGCTACTTCCGCAACGGCTACGAATATCTCGAGCATCCGTTCGGCGACCAGGGCCGGATGGGCTATCGGCGCGACCGGGCCGAGCCCGAGGTCTGGACGCGCCCGGGCGCGGGCCTCTCGCGCCTCTGGTTCATGCAGGACTACGGCCAGATCGAGGGCGGCCATCCCGCCCGCCGGATGGTCAGCCTGGCGGCCGTGGACACCGCCGTGCCCGGCATGCCCGAGAACCCGGACAAGTACGCCTACTGGGCGCACGCGCCGCTGCTGCTCGGCGCCTTCCAGGACGGCGAGGTGCGCCTCACCGGCACCGGGCCCGACCTCATCGAGGAGGCCCATGTCTGCTGGATCGCCGAGACCCTGGTCCTGCCGCTTCCAAACGGTCAGGGGACGGGCCTTGCGATGCGCTTCGAGTCCTGGGCGTTCCGCGGCCGCCGGCTGGGCCATGAGCGGACGAGCCCGGTTCCGGCGAACGCCAGCCCGATCCGCGACGGTCGGCTGATGACCCATGCCGAGGACGCGCCGCAGGCCTCTCGCGATTCCCTCTGGTGGCTGGAGCCTGCCGAGGCGCCGCAGAGCACGGGCGACGTGCGCGCGGCCTAGTTCAGGCGTGCGGCGCCGGCCGGATCGCGCCCACCCGTCCCAGCACCTCCGGCGGGATGTGGTAGCGCGCGATCAGGTCGCGGTGGTCACAGACGTCGCAGGCTTCGTGCTGCACGATCAGCCGCCACGCCGCGTCCGCCGCTTCATCGAGCCTGCGACTTCGCTCCGGCCCGTCGGCTTCGGCCTCCAGGGCGGCCAGCGCCGCCTCGAGCCGCCGTTCGCAGCGGGCGAGCCCGCCGTCCAGCTCTTCCAGGAGTTCGAAACGAAGCACCGCCTCGCCGGTGTCCACGTGCTGTGGCTCACTCAGGCCCTGCGGCATGCGGAGTGGGGACATGGGTCAACCCCTCGTTCAGGACGCCCCGACGATACCACCGTTCTTCGGCCGCCGCGCAGGCCTCGCGGGGATTTGAGCGCGCAGCTCAGCGCGCCCCGATCCGGTTCAGCACCTCGCGCGGGATGGCGTACTGCTCGATGATCGCCTGCCGGTCCCGCAGCCCCATGACCTCCCGCTGCACCAGGAAGCCCCAGACAGCGTCGGCGGCCGCCTTCAGCGCCTCGGCCCGCCCCTCCCCGCCGGGATGGTCGCGCAGGGCGGCCAGCGCGACCTCCACCTTCCGGCCCGAGCGTCCGAGCGCATGCGCCTGCTCCTCCAGGAGCTCATAGCGCAGCACGGCCTCACCGGTGTCGACGCCGAGGCGCCGGACGAGGCTCTGGGGCATGCGAAGCGAGGACATCGGCCCCATGTTGGCGGCCGATGTCCCCGTGGCAAGCGCGGCCGCGGTCATTCGCCGAAGGCTTCGGCCATGACCTCCTCGGCGGGACGCAGGGCATAGGTCCGGCCCACGTCCACGCTGAGCGCCCGGTCGAGCTCCCACCCGCTGCGGCCCACGTGCACGCCCATGAGGGCGAGCTCGCCGGCGATGGCGTCGCGCACCGGCTCGGGCACGGCGGCGTTGTCGGCCAGCCGCGCCTCCTCCAGCCGCGAGCCGAAGATGTGGTCGCGGGTCACCTCGACCACGCCCGCCGGCGGGCCCTCCCACAGGTAGTAGGCGGACCAGCCGGTGACCGCGTGCGGCACGCGGTCGGCTAGGCAGTTGCGGAACCGCCGGGCGACCGCGCGGATCTCCGCCTTGCTGCCGAGCGGCTTCAGCCGCGCGGTGCCCGGGTGCGGCGGGGCCAGGGGCTCGGGCGCGAGGTCGTCGCGGACCGCCTCGAACATCGCCCGGGCCGATCCGCTCCGCGCCCAGCGGGCCGCCGCCGCCGCCGCCGCCGCCTCGCCGGAGCGGAGCCGCAGGGCGGCATAGGCCTCACGCAGGGCGCCGACACCGTCCTCGGTCAGCTCCAGCGCCAGGTGCGCCGCCTCGCCCATCGGCTCCGGCAGCGCCGCGAGGCGGCGCACGACGTCGGCCTCGATGACCGCGGCGTGGCGCAGGGCCTTGGCGGCCCTCGGCGCGCCGAGCACCCGCAGCAGGATGCGGTAGTCCTCGGCGGCCCAGGCCACCTCGCCCATCCGGCCAAGCGCCCGCTCGAGACCGGGCGGCGGCTCGCCCACGGCGGCGGGAATCGCGCGCCGCAGCCGATCGGTCAGCAGACGCTCGTGCAGCGCCGGGTCCCGCACGCCGAGCGCCAGCGCCAGGCAGACGAGGTGGCGCCGCGCGGCGGGCGCGGTCACGAAGGCGGCGTGCGGCGCGGGCCACAGCCGGTCCACGGCCGGCGCGAAGTCGCCCGCCACCAGGGTCAGGAGGGACGTCGGCCCCACCTTCACGAGGGCGGGGGCGACGCCGTGGGTCCGTTTGAACATCGAAGGCTCCCGTCGGGAGGCGCGGACGCGCCTCTCTGGGGAGCGGCCGCGGGATCAGATCGAGTGGGCGGTGCGCGCGGCGGCCGTTGGGACGAGGCGCGCAAAGGCGGTTCCGCGGAAGCGGCCCCAACCTGTATCTGCGTTGCGCATCGTCATTCGGCGAACTCTCGTATTTGGAGCCGGCCGTTTCCCATGATCCGCCGGAGCCGCGCAAGGCCAAGCCTGTAGCCCGCTAACCATGCGCCGCCGGATGTGGCGCGGAAGCAACGCTCCGGTTGCGGCGGGGCGGCTCCTGTGACACCTCCTGCGGCAAGAGGAACGACCATGACCGACGCCCAGCCCGCTTCCGTGTACGACCTGGCCCACGACGAGGAGCCGGAGAGCCTGGCCACCTTCGCGGTGCTGGTGGACAACGAGCCGGGCGTGCTGCACCGGCTGGTCGGGCTGTTCGCGGCGCGCGGCTACAACATCGAGAGCCTGACCGTCGCCGAGACCGACCGGAAGGCGCACACCAGCCGCGTCACCATCGTCACCCGCGGCACCCGCCAGGTGCTGGGCCAGATCGAGGCCCAGCTGGAGAAGATGGTCTCCACCCGCCACGTCCAGGACATCACCCGCGACCCGCACGGCCTGGAGCGGGAGCTCGCCCTGGTGAAGGTGCGCGGCACGGGCCCCGACCGGGTCGAGGCGCTGCGCGTGGCCGACATCTTCCGCGCCCGGGTGATCGACACCACCCACGAGAGCTTCGTCTTCGAGGTGACCGGCGCGCCCTCCAAGATCGACAGCTTCATCGACCTCATGCGGCCGCTCGGTCTCGTGGAAGTCTCGCGCACCGGCGTCCTGTCGATCCAGCGCGGCGTCGAGGTCTTCTAGGGAACCCTCTCCCGGCGGTAGGATGTTTGGCGGGCGGGGGCCGGCTTCTTGAAGGAGACCGCCTGCGTGCGCGCCGCCTGCCTCGCCATCGCCCTCGTCACCGCCGCGACGCCCCCCCTGCCGGCCCAGGCGCAGCTGTTCGGCTTGCGCCGAACGCCGCAGGGCCAGGTCCCCGTCGCGCCCGCGCCCGAGAACCTGCCGCCGCACGAGGCGGCCATCTGGCCCTTCCCGCCACCCGACCCGAAGACCTGGTGGGAGGACAAGTGGCCGAAGCCGTCCGAGGCCGCTGATCCGCTGGGCGGCCGCCGGCTGGGCCGCGGCGAGCGGACCGTGGCCATCGACAACGGGGTGGACCCGCCCACCTACCGGCTCTGGGGCCTGATGCCCCTGCAGTGGCAGGTGCTGCGCGGCCAGGAGATGATCCTGGAATTGTGGATCCGCCCGTCGCAGAGCGTGCGCCAGAGCGTGGTGCGGGTGACCGTGCGGCGCGACGGCGACGCCTTCGTCCAGGCCCGTGCGGGCCTCGCCTGCTGCGAAGCCGGGATCGCCCGGCGGATCGGCTTCGATCGCGAACTGCCGGCCGGTTCGGCCGAACGGTTCCTGGCGCTCCGCCAGCATCCGATGTGGACCGCGCCGCGCGAGGTGCGGGTGCAGGAGGGCGGCGGCGCCTCCGAGGCGGTCTGCGTGGAGGGCACCTCCTACGACCTGACCCTGGTGGTCCCCGGCCGGTCGGTGGCGCTGCGCCGGGCCTGCGACAGCGCCGAGATCGGACAGGTGGCCGACGCGATCGAACCGGTGCTGGGCGCCGCCCTGGGCCACGAGCCCCGCTTCGACGTGATCTTCCCGGGCGGAGCGGATTACGCCTCGGCGCGACGGATGTACGAGAGCCTGCTGCGCGACGGCGGGACACTGAAGCCCGATCCTCTCGCCCGCCCGCAGGCGCCCGCCTTCGAGCCGCCGCCGGAGACCGCCGAGCCCCCGGCTACGCCGCCTGCGCCTGCGGCTGCCCCGCGGCCATGATCTTGCGGCGGACCACCGCGCGCACCGTCGCGTACTGGATCGCGAACAGGGCGAGCTTGGACGTCATGGGGAAGGTGGCCTTGTAGAGCGGCCAGTGCTCCGGGGCCCAGACGGCGACCACCAGGTTCGCGCCGGCGCTGAAGACCATCAGCCCCGCCCAGACAAAGCCGAACACCACCATCGTCCGCTCGCCATGGCCGGCGGCGATCGGCGGCATGTAGCGCAGCATCCAGCCCGGCTTCAGCATCACCGCGGCGACGATCAGGTAGATGATCGACGGCTTGGCCATCAGGAAGCGCGGGTCGTGGAAGAACAGGCTCGCGGTCCCGAACACAAGGACGAGGCCGAGGCTCGCCCACTGGAGAGGGGCGATCGGCTTCTTCAGCGCCTTCCACAGGACCACATGGGCGACGCCGAAGCCGATGGCCCAGAGGGTCGCCGTCATGGCGTCGGCGCCCAGCGCCAGGAGCGCGGCGAAGAACAGGCTGGACGCCAGGTCGTTGAACAGCGGACGGGCGGCGTAGGCGAGGTTGCGCATCGGGGAAAACTCCAGGGAAATCCGATGCGTGCGAGTGTGGCGGCGAGGCGGCCCGGCCGTGAGTCCGCCGACGAAGCCGGCGCGGCCGTTCACGCAAACGGCGCCGCCGTCCACGCTTCGCCAACGGCGAAAAGGGACGATGCGGTCTTCAAATCCTAACCCTCGGTCCCTATATTCCTCTGCGTCGGGTTCGCCCGACTATGGAGATAAACGCGCACGCAATAAGCGGACTGGACCCGGGTGCGATTCCCGGCGGCTCCACCAAAATCCTTCCGGGTTATCGCCGGGGAGCCAAGTTCTTGGCTTTGGAAGTACGGGGCCGATCAGCATCGACAGACGTGTAAAGGTGTTGCTTTCTCTCGGCCTGACCCACCGCTTCGGGTCTTTAAACTAAATGCGAACGATAACTTCGCTGAGGAAGTCCGCCTCGCCGCGTAATGCGGTGCGGTAGAAATCCGACCTAAGTCCTGGGGGTTCAGATCCTCAGGCGGGGCCGGGAGGGAGCCTGGCAACAGAATCCCTCCACCTCATTCCGGAAGGCGGCTCCCCGAGGGGGCCGCCTTCTTTGCATCCGGGCCCTTGCGCCGCCTTGCGCGTTCTGGCTCACACGCTACCTTTCGCAATTGCGTAAAGTTTCGGAGCCCCCATGGCCCAGGACCCGCCGTCCCAGGACCTGATGCACTACGAGGCGCTGGCTCAGGACGCCCTGCGTGGCGTCGTGAAGGCCGCGCTGAAGCGGGCGGCCGCGCCCGAGGGGCTGCCCGGGGCGCACCACTTCTACATCACCTTCAAGACCGACGCGGCGGGCGTCTCGGGCCCCGCGGACCTCCTGGGCAAGTACCCGGACGAGATGACCATCGTCCTGCAGCACCAGTACTGGGACCTGGCCCCCGGCGAGACCTTCTTCTCGGTGACCCTGCAGTTCGGCGGCCAGCCCAAGCGGCTCTCCATCCCGTACGCCGCGGTGACCCGGTTCTACGACCCGTCCGTGCAGTTCCTGCTGCAGTTCGAGCCGCCGGCCGCGGCGGCGACGGACGCCAAGGTCGCGCCGCTGCCCGCCCCGGCCGAGGCCGCCGCCCCCGCGCCGGCCGCCGAGGGCGACGGCGAGGCGAAGATCGTGTCCCTGGACCAGTTCCGGAAGAAGTGAGCCCGCGGATGAGCGACGCCCCCACCGCGGACACCCTGACCGACGGCGACATCCTCCAGCGCTTCCTGCGCACGAAGAACCAGCCCACCGGCTCCCAGACGCTGGGCTTCCGGATGGTGGCGGTGAGCCAGGCCGAGCGCAGCGTGGAGGTGGAGTTCGACGCCCGCGCCGAACTCCTGCTCAACCCCATGAAGCAGATCCAGGGCGGCTATCTCTGCGCCATGCTGGACGAGTGCATGAGCGTCGCCTGCATGGTGGCGTCCGGGATGACGGCCGTCGCGCCGACCCTGGAGATGAAGACCAGCTTCTTCCGGCCCGGCATGCCCGGGAAGATCAAGGGGATCGGCAAGGTGGTGAAGTGGGGCCGGCAGGTCGCCTTCACCGAGGGGGAGCTCTACGACCCGGACGGCCGGCTGCTCGCCAAGGCCACGGGAACGGCGATCCCCACGCCGTTCGCCAACTACAAGAAATGACCCGTGGGCTGTCCCGGCTGGTTGTGCTCCTCGCGGGCCTCTGGCTCGGGACGGCGCCCGCCGCCCAGGCCGGCTCCTTCTCCGACTGGGCGGCCATCGTGGTGGCCGGGGACTGGCGGGCCCACAACGGCGGCCCCACCGAGACTTTCGACAACGCCCGCCGCGACGTCGCCCAGGCCCTGGAGCGCGTCGGTTTCCAGCGCGACAATCTTCGCCAGTTCTCCGTGCGGCCCGAGCGCTACCGCGACAGCCGCCCGGCGAAGTCCGACCTGGAGGCGATCTACGCCTCGATGAGCGACCTCACCGCCCGCACGAGCGGCGGATGCCTGCTCTATGTCACCTCGCATGGCGACCCGAGCGGGGTCCTGGTGGACGAGCGCGTCCTGCCGCCCCGCGTGCTGGGGACCATGGTCGACCGCACCTGCGGCGAGCGCCCGACCGTGGTGGTGATCTCCGCCTGCTTCTCCGGCGTCTTCGTGCCGGCGCTCGCCGCCCCGAACCGGATGGTCCTCACCGCCGCGCGGCGGGACCGCAGCTCGTTCGGCTGCGGCGAGGCCGACAAGTACCCCTATTTCGACGACTGCTTCCTGCAGTCGGCGCCCCGGGCCCGGGACTTCGCGGGGCTCGGGCGGGCCGTCCAGGCCTGCGTCGCCGATCGCGAGCAGAAGGAGGGCATGAAGCCGCCGTCCGAGCCGCAGCTCTGGGTCGGCCCCGCGCTTAGGCCGCTCCTGCCGCTCTACGCCTTTGCGCCGACGCCGGCGGCCCCGGCCCGGACGCTCAGCACCGGCCCCTGAGGCGGCCCCCCGCCATCGCACGCCCAGCCAAACTGACGCGACCGCGGCGGCTTTGAAGGACTCACTTTGCGCCCTACACCTGGGCAAGGTTCCATAAAATCAAAGTCGAGACGGGGTTTCCTTGAAGCGGTCCATCGTCAAAGCCGCCGTCGCCGCGCTGGCCCTGCTCGTCGCCGCGCCGGCCGCCGTCGCCCAGGATCCGGCGCCCGCCGCGCCCGCGCCGGCCGTCGACCTGCCCGACGCGCCCGTCCCCTACACCAAGATCCGACCGCAGCGCCGGCCGCAGCCGAAGGCGGCGAGCCGCCCGGCGCCAGCCGCCACGGCCCCCGCCGCAGGCGCCGCGTCCGCCGCAACGACCGCCGCCCCGGGGCCGGCCGTCGCCGGCGCCGTTCCCACCCTGGCCCGCCAGCCGACGACGGTGACGGGCGCACGCCTCTCTGCCGGCCAGGCCCTGCCGCCCGCCGAACTGGAAGCCTTCGTCGACGGCATGGTGAAGGACGCCATGGGCCGCGAGCACATCGCCGGCGTCACCGTCTCGGTGGTGCAGAACGGCCAGGTGGTGCTGAAGAAGGGCTACGGCTTCGCCGACCTCGACCCCCGCAGGCCCGTGGACCCCGACCGGACCCTGTTCCGCCTGGGCTCGATCTCCAAGACCTTCACCTGGATCGCCCTGATGAAGGAAGTCGAGGCGGGCCGCATCCGCCTGACCGCGCCCATCAACCTCTACCTGCCCGAGAAGGTGCGGGTCCGCGACCAGGGCTATCAGCGCGACGTCCAGGTGCAGAACCTGATGGACCACTCCCCGGGCTTTGAGGACCGCGCGCTGGGCCACCTGTTCGAGGGCGATCCCGACCGCGTCCGGCCGCTCGAGCTCTACCTGCGCCAGGAGCGGCCCCGGCGCGTCGCCGCGCCCGGCGTGGTCTCGACCTATTCCAACTACGGCGTGGGCCTCGCCGGCCAGGCGGTCACCTACGTCAGCGGCAAGCCCTTCGAGCAGCAGGTGGAAGACGAGATCTTCACCCCGCTGGGCATGGGCCGGACCACCTTCCGCGAGCCGCGCGAGGCCAAGCGCGGCCTGCCCGGGCCGATGCCCGCGGCGCTGGCCGCCGACGTTTCCGACGCCTACCGCTGGACGCCAGCGGGCTTCGAGCGCCGCGGCTTCGAGTACGTGGGCCAGATCGCCCCGGCCGGCGCGGCCTCGTCCACGGCGGCCGACATGGCCCGTTACATGATCGCCCTGCTGAACGGCGGCCAGCTGAACGGCGTGGCGATCTACAGCCCGCGCACCGCGCAGGCCTTCCGCAGGCCGCTTCGGCCGACGCCCACCGGCATCAACGGCTGGGCCCACGGCTTCATGATCTACGAGCTGCCGGGCGGCTACCGCGGCTTCGGGCATGGCGGCGACACCATCTTCTTCCATTCCAACATGGTGACGGTCCCGGCGCTGAACCTCGGGATCTTCATCTCCACCAACACCGAGACCGGCGCCCAGCTCGCCGCCCGCTTCCCCGACCGGCTGGTGCGCGAGTTCTACGCCGCGCCCCATACGTTCCCGCGCCCCGGCTCGCCGGAGCTCGTGCGGCAGGCGGGCATGTTCACCGGCCACTATCTCACCAGCCGGCGAGCCTATTCGGGCCTCGAGGGCTTCGTCACCTCGCTGATCGGCGGCGGCGAGGTCTCGGTCACCGATGCCGGCCGGCTGGTCACCGGCTCGGGCGAGGGCGTACGCACCTGGGTCCCCGACGGGCCGCTCTCGCAGGGCCGCTTCGTGGCGACGGACGGCGACCAGCGGATCGCCTTCGTCATGCGCGACGGCAAGGCCACGGGCTACCTGCCGACCTTCGGCGGCGCGCGGATGGAGCGCGCGCCGTTCTGGCGCCGGCCGCCGGTTCTGGCGGTGCTGGCCGCCCTGACCGCCTTCGCGGCCATCGCCACCCTGGGGGGCATCTTCCTGCGCAACCGTCGGGAGTTCCGCGAGAACGCCATCCAGGCCCGCGCGGCCCTGGTGCAGAACATCCAGGCCGGCCTGTGGCTGATCTCGATGGCCCTGCTGGCGGTGTGGGCCACCAAGACCGGCGACGTTTCGCAGATCATCTATCGCTGGCCCGGCGCGCTGCTGATCACCGCCTCGGCCTGCGCCCTGGTGGCTGCGGCCCTGACGCTGACCACCATCATCGCCCTGCCGGCGATCTGGCGCGGCGGCCGGCGCGTGGATTCCTGGACCCACCTGCGCAAGGCCTTCTTCACGGTCACGGTCCTGGTCTACGCGGCCTTCTCGGTGGTGCTGGGACTGTGGGGGGCGCTCAGCCCCTGGAGCGGCTGAGGCCGTTAACCCCTGCTTGGCAGAACGCCCGTCGCCGACCCCGGCGGCGGGCGTTTTCTTTTGTGGCTCAAGATGTTGCGCGGAATGTCGCAGGCGCCGCTGATCCGCCCCCGGAAGGACCTTCTTAAAGCCCCGTTTACCAAGACCCCGGTAATTCTTGCCTAGCGGCGGGCGGGGCTGATTTGCCTGCCGCTCTGGGTTTTTGGGGTTGGGGGACGGACGCGCTTGAACCAGTTCATGGCGGCGCTTCAGCGATTCGGGATCGGCCGGCTGGCCGCTATCCTGGGCATCGGCGCCGGCGTGGCCGCCGTGCTCGTCGCCGTGACCATGAACCTGGGCGAGCCCAAGGCCCTGCTCTATTCCAACCTCGACCTCAAGGAAGCCGGTTCGATCACCGCCGCCCTCGAACAGGCGGGCGTGAAGTACGAGGTGAAGGGCGATGGCTCCACCATCCTGGTCCCGCGCGACGAGGTGGCCTCCACCCGCCTGATGCTGTCGTCCAAGGGCCTGCCGACCGCGGGGTCCGTCGGGTACGAGATCTTCGACGAGGCCAATGCGCTCGGCCAGACCGACTTCGTCCAGCAGCTGAACCGCCAGCGGGCCCTGGAGGGCGAGCTGGCCCGCACCATCCGCAGCCTCGACGGCGTCACCTCCGCCCGCGTCCACCTGGTGCTGCCCAAGCGCCAGCTGTTCGACGAGGAGGGCGAGCAGCCTTCGGCCTCGGTGAACATCGGCGTCGGCGGCCGCGAGCCCACGGCCGAACAGGTCCGTGCGATCCAGAACCTGGTGTCGGGCGCCGTCCCGAACCTGAAGCCCGACCGCGTCACCGTCGTCGACCAGCACGCCAAGACCCTCTCGGGCGGCGAGACCGGCATGGCCGCCGAGGCCGATGGCCGCAAGACCGAGGTCGAGCAGCGCATCGCCAAGCAGGTGAAGGCGCTCGTCGAAGGCGTGGTCGGCGCCGGCAAGGCGCGGGTCAACGTCACCGCCGACCTGGAGCTCGCCCGCGTCACCGTCCAGCAGGAGACCTACGATCCCGACGGCCAGGTGATCCGCTCCGAGTCCACCACCGACGAGAACGCCCGCGAGAACGAGCCGGAGACCACCGGAGAGGTCTCCGCCGCCGCCAACATCCCGGGCGGCGGGGGCGCCGACACCGGCCGCAACTCCTCGGCCTCGGGCCGGCAGGAATCGACCACCAACTACGAGATCTCCAAGACCGTCCGCACGGAGGTTCAGGAGCCCGGCCAGGTGAAGCGGCTCTCCGTCGCCGTGGCCGTGGACGGCGTCACCGCCCCCGGCCAGAACGGCCGGCCCGGCGGCTACACGCCGCGCAGCGCCGAGGAGATGCAGCGCATCGAGCAGCTGGTCCGCACCGCCGTGGGCTTCAGCCAGGACCGCGGCGACCAGGTGAGCGTGATCAACGTCCGGTTCCCCTCCGACGCCGATCCCAACGGCGTGGAGGCGGCCAACCCGCTGATGGGCTTCGACAAGAACGACATCATGCGGGCCGCCGAGTTGGGCGTGCTGGCGATCGTGGCGCTCCTGATGATGTTCTTCATCGTCCGGCCGCTGCTGCGCGGCGCCATGGGCGGCGGCGCGGGCGGCGGCATGCCGGCGCTGGCCGGCCCCCAGGTCACCCGCGTGGTGACCACCGCCGACGGTCAGCAGATGCAGATCTCCGCGGACGGCACGGCGAACCTCGCCCTGCCGGGGCCCATGGGCGACCTCGAGCAGAAGATCGACATCGCGCGCATCGAGGGCCAGGTGAAGGCGTCCTCGATCAAGCGCGTCTCGGAGTTCGTCGAGAAGCACCCCGAGGAGTCGGTCTCGATCCTCCGTAGCTGGCTGCACGAGACCGCCTGATGGCCAAGGGCAAGACCATCGACGTGGCCGCGCGCCTCACCGGACCGGAGAAGGCCGCCGTCATCCTGCTGGCCCTGGGCGAGGAGCACGCCCAGGTCTGGAAGCAGCTCGACGAGGACGAGATCAAGGAGATCTCGCAGGCGATGGCGAGCCTCGGCACCGTCTCGTCCCAGGCCGTCGAGGATCTCCTGCTGGAGTTCGTCTCCGGCGTCGCCGGCACGGGCGCCTTGATGGGCTCCTTCGAGCAGACCCAGAAGCTGCTCGCCTCGATCATGCCGAGCGAGAAGGTCGACCAGCTCATGGAGGAGATCCGCGGCCCCGCGGGTCGGACCATGTGGGACAAGCTCGGCAACGTGAACGAGGCCGTGCTCGCCAACTACCTGAAGAACGAATACCCCCAGACCGTCGCGGTGGTGCTCTCCAAGATCAAGTCGGAGCACGCCGCGCGCGTGCTGGCCGCCCTGCCCGAGGACTTCGCGCTGGAATGCGTCAACCGCATGCTGCGCATGGAGCCGGTGCAGCGCGAAATCCTCGACAAGATCGAGCAGACGCTGCGCACCGAGTTCATGTCGAACCTGGCCCGCACCTCGAAGCGCGACAGCCACGAGATGATGGCCGACATCTTCAACGCCTTCGACCGCCAGACCGAGGCCCGGTTCATCACCGCCCTGGAAGAGCGCAACCGCGAAGCCGCCGAGCGCATCCGCGCCCTGATGTTCGTGTTCGAGGACCTCTCCAAGCTGGATCCGGGCGGGGTCCAGACCCTGCTGCGCGCGGTCGACAAGGACCAGCTGGGCCTGGCCATGAAGGGCGCCTCCGACACCCTGCGCGAGATGTTCTTCTCCAACATGTCCGAGCGCGCGGCGAAGATCATGCGCGAGGACATGGAGACCATGGGGCCGGTCCGCCTGCGCGACGTCGACCAGGCCCAGATGGCCATGGTTCAGGTCGCCAAGGACCTCGCCGCCAAGGGCGAGATCATGCTCGCCGGCAACGGCGGCGATGACGAGCTGGTGTACTGATGACCGGCTCCCTCCCCAAGTTCGGCTTCGACACCGAGTTCGACGACGGCGGCGCCGTGGCCTACCAGGCGCCGCGGCCGAAGACCGCCTTCACGCCAGAGGAGGTCGAGCAGATCCGCCAGCAGGCCTATGCGGAGGGCGAGAAGGCCGGCCTGCAGAGCGTCAACGCCGCCCAGGCGCGCGCCATGGCCGAGGTCGCCGCGGCTTGCCGCCAGGCCCTGCCGAAGCTGGCCGAGGTGGCCCACCTGCACCGGGTGGGCTCGGCCAACCTGGCGCTGGCCTGCGCCCGGGCCATCGCCGACGCGGCGCTCTCGCGCTTCCCCGAGGCGCCTCTGCAGGCGGCCATCGAAAGCCTGGCGCGGGAGGTCGAAACCGCGCCGCGCCTGGTGATCGCCGTGCGCCCGGAGATGGCGGCCCACGTCCAGGAGAAGCTGGGCAACACCGCCGCGGCCGTGGGCTTCCCCGGGGCCGTGCAGGTGCGCACCGAGCCGACGCTGTCGCCCTACGCCTTCACCCTCGACTTCGGCGACGGCTCGGCCGCCTTCGATCCCGAGGCCGCCGCCCTGCGCGTGACCGAGGCCCTGGAGGCGGCGCTGGCCGCCGAGGGCCTGCATGCGGAACCCCTGATCCCCGGAAGCGAAGGCTAGACGGCCATGTCCGAGAATGACCTGAAGCTCGACGAATTCGCCCCCGGCGAAGGCCCCCTGCCCGACAACGTCGTCGGCGAGGACAAGACCGCCACCGACCTGGCGCCCGTCTTCGACGTGCCGGTGAACATCTCGGCCGTGCTCGGCCGCGCGAGCCTTTCGGTGTCCCAGCTGCTGGAGCTGGCGCAGGGCAGCGTGCTGGAGCTCGACCGCAAGGTCGGCGAGGCCATCGACATCTATGTGAACAACCGCCTGGTGGCGCGCGGCGAGGTCGTCATCGTCGACGAGCGCCTGGGCGTGACCATGACCGAAATCATCAAGGACGGCGACGCGGCGGCCTGAAGGCCGGCGTGATTGACTGAAGGAGACAACCCATGCGGCTTCTGGTCGTCGGAAGACTGAACGGACAGCTCTCAACCGCCGTGAAGATGGCGATGAGCGCTGGGGCCAAGGTGAGCCATGTGGAGAGCATCACCCAGGCCACCCACGCTCTGCGCGCGGGCCAGGGCGCCGACCTGCTCATGGTCGACTACGAGCTCGACATCGCGGCGCTGATCGCGGCCAACGAGGCCGAGCGGATCCGCGTGCCGGTGGTCGCCTGCGGCATCGGGGCCGACGCCATCGGCGCCGCCGCGGCGATCAAGGCGGGAGCCAAGGAGTTCATCCCGCTTCCCCCGGACGCCGAGCTGATCGCCGCCGTCCTGGCCGCCGTCTCCGACGACAACCGCCCGATGGTGGTCACCGACCCCTCGATGCATGCGGTCATCGCCCTGGCCGACCAGGTGGCCCCCTCCGACGCTTCGATCCTGATCACCGGGGAAAGCGGCGTCGGTAAGGAGGTCATCGCCCGCTACGTGCACCAGAAGTCGCGCCGGGCGTCCAAGCCGTTCATCTCGGTCAACTGCGCCGCCATCCCGGAGAACCTGCTGGAGAGCGAGCTGTTCGGCCACGAGAAGGGCGCCTTCACCGGCGCCGTGGCTCGCCGGATCGGCAAGTTCGAGGAGGCTAACGGCGGCACCCTGCTGCTGGACGAAATCTCCGAGATGGACGCCCGCCTGCAGGCCAAGCTGCTGCGCGCCATCCAGGAGCGGGAGATCGACCGGGTCGGCGGCGCCAAGCCGGTGAAGGTGGACATCCGCATCCTGGCGACCTCCAACCGCGATCTCGCCCAGGCGGTGAAGGACGGCACGTTCCGCGAGGACCTGCTCTACCGCCTGAACGTCGTGAACCTGCGCATCCCGTCCCTGCGCGAGCGTCCGGCGGACGTCACCGCGCTCGCCGAGCACTTCATCCGCAAGTACGCCGCCGCCAACGGCGTGCCGGAGCGGCCGCTGTCGGCCGAGGCCCGCCGTCGTCTCGCGCTGCACCGCTGGCCCGGCAACGTGCGCGAGCTCGAGAACGCCATGCACCGCGCGGTGCTGCTCTCCAACGGCCCGGAGATCGAGGAAGGCGCCATCCGCCTGCCCGACGGCCAGCCGCTGGCGGCCGCCGATCCCGCGACCCGCACGGCCCAGGCCGCCTCCTTCGCCGCCGAGAGCGCCAGCCGCGCCTTCGTCGGCCAGACGGTGGCCGCCATGGAGCAGCAGCTGATCCTCGACACCCTGGAGCACTGCCTGGGCAACCGCACCCATGCGGCCAACATCCTGGGCATCTCCATCCGGACGCTGCGCAACAAGCTGAAGGAATACACCGAGGCCGGCGTGTCCGTGCCCGCCCCGCAGATGGGCGCGAGCGCGGCCTAACCCCAGATGTCGGACACGGGGATCACAGGCCAGGCGGGATCGCCGATCAACGCCCGCGAGGTGTGGAGCTGGGTCGCGCGCGGCGAAGTCGCGCTGGCGATCGGCATCGCCGCGGTCATCGTCATCCTGATCCTGCCGGTTCCGGCCTTCCTGCTGGACCTGTTCCTGGCCATCTCGATCACCAGCTCCGTGCTGATCCTGATGACCTCGCTGCTGATCAAGCGGCCGCTGGAATTCACCGCCTTCCCGACCGTCCTGCTGGTGGCGACGCTCTACCGGCTGGGCCTCAACATCGCCTCCACCCGCCTGATCCTCGGCCACGGCCACGAGGGCGTGCACGGGGCGGGCAAGATCATCGAAGCCTTCGGCAACCTGATGATGGGCGGCAGCTTCATCATCGGCCTCGTGGTGTTCGCCATCCTGGTGCTGGTGAACTTCGTGGTGATCACCAAGGGTTCGGGACGGATCGCGGAGGTCGCGGCCCGCTTCACCCTCGACGCCATGCCCGGCAAGCAGATGGCCATCGACGCCGACCTCTCGGCGGGCCTGATCGACGACACCGAGGCCAAGAAGCGCCGCAAGGAGCTGGAGCAAGAAAGCACCTTCTTCGGGGCCATGGACGGCGCCTCGAAGTTCGTGAAGGGCGACGCCGTCGCCGGCCTGGTCATCGTCGCCATCAATGTGATCGGCGGCATCCTGATCGGCGTGATCCAGCACAAGGTGCCGATCGGCCAGGCGTTCTCCACCTACACCATCATGACCATCGGCGACGGCCTGGTCAGCCAGATCCCGGCCCTGATCATCTCGATCGCCGCGGGCTTCCTGGTGTCGAAGTCCGGCGTCGAGGGCTCGGCCGACAAGGCGCTGGTCGCCCAGCTGGCCATGAACCCGATCAGCCTGGGCATGGTGGCGGCGTCGTCGGGCGTCATCGCCCTGATCCCGGGCATGCCGCTGATCCCGTTCGCCCTGATCTCCATCGCCACCGGCCTCCTCGCCTGGCGACGTTCGATCCGCGGACAGCCGCCGCAAGCCGTGGAGATCGCCCCCGTCGAGCAGGTGGAGGAGGTCGAGGAGCCGATCGGCCAGACGCTCGCCATCGACGAGATCAAGATCGAGCTGGGCTACGGCCTGCTGGGCCTGATCAACGACCTCGAGGGCCGCCGGCTCACCGACCAGATCAAGGCGCTGCGCCGCACCCTGGCCGCCGACTTCGGCTTCGTCATGCCGAGCGTCCGCATCCTCGACAACATGCGCCTGCCCTCCCAGGGCTACTGCATCCGCATCAAGGAGATGGAGGCCGGCTCCGGCGAGGTGCGGCTGGGACAGCTGATGGCCATGGACCCGCGCGGCGGCCAGGTGGAGCTGCCCGGCGAGCACATGCGCGAGCCGGCGTTCGGCCTGCCCGCCACCTGGATCGACGAGAACCTCCGCGAGGAGGCCACCTTCCGCGGCTACACCATCGTCGATCCCGCGACCGTGCTGACCACGCACCTGACCGAGATCCTCAAGGAGAACATGCCGGACCTGCTCTCCTACGCCGAGGTCCAGAAGCTCCTGAAGGAACTCCCGGCCGAGCAGAAGAAGCTGGCCGACGACCTGATCCCGTCGGTGGTCACCGCCACCACGGTGCAGCGCGTGCTGCAGGCCCTGCTGCGCGAGCGCATCTCGATCCGCGACCTGCCGGCGATCCTGGAGGGCATCGGCGAGGCTGCGCCGCACACCGCCTCGGTCACCAATCTGGTGGAGCAGGTCCGCACGCGCCTCGCCCGCCAGATCTGCTTCGCCAACCGGGGGGACGACGGGGCCCTGCCCATCGTCACCCTGTCGCCGGAGTGGGAGTACGCCTTCGCCGACGCCCTGGTCGGCCAGGGCGAGGAGAAGCAGCTCGCCCTGCCGCCCTCCCGCCTGCAGGAGTTCATCCGCGCGGTCCGCGACACCTTCGAGCGCGCAGCCCTGTCGGGCGAGACGCCGGTCCTGCTCACCAGCCCGACCATCCGGCCCTATGTCCGCTCGATCATCGAGCGTTTCCGCGGCCAGACCCCGGTGATGAGCCAGAACGAGATCCACCCCCGCGCCCGCCTGAAGACGGTCGGCACGATCTAGCCGGCGGAGCCCCTCGCCGGACCAAGCGTCGCGCCTCGCCCGACGTCTGGCCCGTTGCGACCGGGCCCGGCGGCTGGTAGCGGTTCACCCCTGCGGAGCGTTCGAAGCTCCGGCGAGTCTTGGAAATCGGATGCGGCGAACTCTCAAAAGACCTCAGGGCGCCGGCGCGGCGGTCCTGTGGGACCTGCTCACCTTCGATAAGCTGATGACCAACTCGGTCATCCATCTGATCTACTGGGCCGGCCTGGGCGTGATCGCGCTGGGGGCGTTCGGCTCCATCGGGGCTGCGGTGGGCGTCGCGATCCGCGAATCCAGCATCTTCGGGGTCCTGCTGGCGATCCCGGTGCTGGTCGGCGGCCTGCTGGTGATCGGAGCGCTGGCGCTCCTGTGGCGCTCGTTCTGCGAGTTCTACGTGGCGATCTTCAAGATCAGCGAGGACCTCAGCGTCCTGCGCCAGGACGTGGAAGCCGAGCGCGCCCGCCAGTCGCAGCCGCGGGTCTGATCGGAGGGACCGGAGCCCCCCTCAGCGCCCGCCGCCGGCCTTCCTGAGGCCCAGTTCGTCCATCGCCGCGGCCTCGACCTTGGCCTGGACCTTCAGCTCCATCAGCCGAGCCTGTTCGGCGATCTGCTCGTACTTCTTCTGCTCTTCGAAGGCCTGGGCCAGGGCGTCGCGCGCGCCGGCCTCCTCGGCCATGATGATCTCGATCTCGCACTGGATCTGCTGCTTGCGGCCCTTCAGCGCGTCCAGGAAGCGCAGCAGGTCGCCGCTGGTGGACGGGTCGGCCTGGGCCGCCTCCGCCTCGCCCTGGGCGAACAGCATGGCCAGCCGCATCTCGGCCTGGCGGCGGCGGTCGCCGATCTCCGCCAGCCGCTTCTGGAGCACCTCCACCTCGTAGGTGGAGAGCTTGATCAGGGACTTCGCCCAGCTCATGCGGCCTCATTCAGGATCTGGGAGAGCTGGGCGAAGGAGGCCTCGAGGCCGGTCGCATCGTCGGGGCTCTGCGAAAGGAAGGCCTCGAGGGCCGGGTTGAGCTGGATCGCCCGGTCGACGTCGGGATCGGCGCCGGCGCGGTAGGCGCCGATGCGGATCAGCTCCTCCATGTTCGAATAGGCGGCCAGAGACCGGCGCGCGGCGGTGACGATCTCCCGCTCGTGCGGCAGGTGGCAGCCCGGCATGGTCCGGCTGATCGACTTCAGCACATTGATCGCCGGGAAGCGGCCGCGCTCGGCGATCGCCCGCTCCATGACGATGTGGCCGTCGAGGATGCCTCGCACCGCGTCGGCGATGGGCTCGTTGTGGTCGTCGCCGTCCACCAGCACCGTGAACAGGCCGGTGATCGGCCCCGCCTGGGTGCCGTCGGGCCGGATCGGGCCGGGACCGGCGCGCTCGAGCAGCTTCGGCAGCTCGGTGAAGACGGTGGGCGTATAGCCCTTGGTGGTCGGCGGCTCGCCGGCCGCCAGGCCGATCTCGCGCTGGGCCATGGCGAACCGGGTGACCGAGTCCATCAGGCACAGGACTTCCATGTCCTGGTCGCGGAAGAACTCGGCGATGGCGAGCGTCATGTAGGCGGCCTGGCGACGCTTCAGGGCCGGCTCGTCGGAGGTGGCGACCACGACGACGGCCCGGCGCAGCCCCTCCTCGCCCAAGGTCTCCTCGATGAACTCGCGCACCTCGCGGCCCCGCTCGCCGATCAGGCCCACCACGACGGCGTCGCAGTCGGCGTTCTTGGCCAGCATCGAGAGCAGCACCGACTTGCCGACGCCCGAGCCGGCGAAGACGCCCAGGCGCTGGCCGCGGCAGCAGGTGGTGAAGACGTTCATCGAGCGCACGCCGAGGTCCAGCCGCTCGCCCACCCGGGCGCGGGCGTGGGCGGCTGGCGGCGGCGCCTTCAGGGGGTAGGAGGCAAGCCCATGAGGCAGCGGGCCCAGGCCGTCGATCGGCTCCCCGAAGGCGTCGATGATGCGGCCCAGCCAGGCCTTGGTCGGCCGCACCGCCGATCCCTGCGGCTCGATGCGGATCTCGGCGCCGGGGGCCACGCCCTCCACAGGACCGAAGGGCATGAGCAGGGCGCGCGTCTCGCGGAAGCCCACCACCTCGGCCGACAGCGGGACCTCGCCGTGGCGGGTGATCTCGGCGCGCGCGCCCACGGCCAGGCGCGACAGCCCTCCGCGGGCCTCGATCAGGAGGCCGTTCACCGCCGCGACGCGGCCCGAAACACTGAGGGGATCCAGCCGCTCGACCGCGGCCACAAGGCTCTGCACGTAACGCCCCCGAACTGAGGGGGCAGAATCCGTGCTTCGCCCTTAAGAGGTGATGAAGATCGGTGCGGCGCTTCGGCGCGTCACCCCCTTTGGGGGTGGCTCAGCGGGCCGCCCGCGCCGCCGCGCCGGGACGGGCCGCCAGCCAAAGGGCCCCGGCCGCAGCCGCGGCGAGACCCACGCCCAGGGTCAGGCCGGGATGCTTCTGGGTCTCGGTGTAGACGCTGAAGTTCCGCGCCCGGTAGGCCCGCGTGCGCACCTCGCCGTCCCCGTGCGGCCCGTCCAGACTGTCCTGCGCCGGCGGCGGCGCGTTCCGCCGGGAGAGCGGCGGCACGACGCGGGCGTAGATCCGGTCGGCCAGCCCCGGGGCGGCGGCGGCCGCCAGCACCTGCGGCCGCCCGCCGGCGCCCACGATGATCTGCCGGATCGGATGGGCGGCGGCGTGCAGGATCGCGTCGGCCACCACCTCCGGGGCATAGACCGGCGGCGGCACGCGCGCGGCGCGACCCATGAAGTTGCGGGCATGGTCGGGGAACGGCGTGCCGATGCTGGAGGGCTTGATCAGGGTCACCGACACCGGCGCGCGGGCCCGGGAAAGCTCCATCCTGAGGGAATCCGTGAAGCCCTTCACCGCGTGCTTGGAGGCCCCGTAGGCGCCGGTCAGCGGACTGCCGATGTCGGAGAGCACCGAACCCAGGTTGATGATCGCGCCCGACCCGCCGCGGGCCTGGAAGTGGCGGGCCGCCTCCACCGAGCCGTTGACCACGCCGAAGTAGTTGGTCCGGAACATCCGCTCATGGTCGCCGGGCGGGATCTCGGTGAGCTCGCCATAGATGCCGACGCCCGCATTGTTCACCCAGGTGTCGAAGGCGCCGAAGCGGGCGATCGCCGCGCGCGCCACCCGCGCCACGTCGTCCGGGACGCCCACGTCGCCGGGCGCGGCGTGCGCCCGGCCGCCCTCCGCGTTGATCTCGTCGCAGATCTTCCGCAGCGTCGCTTCGTCGCGGGCGTTAAGGACCACGGCCGCCCCCGCCCGCGCCGCCTGGCGGGCCAGCGCCAGGCCGATGCCCGAGCTCGCGCCGGTGATGACCATGACCTGGTCGGAGATCGGCTTGAGCCTGGCGCGCATGGCGGAACCTGTCGGTTTGCTGGAGTAGGACCGCTGCGCTGAACGGCCCCGCCCGGCCGTCGTTCCGCCCCCTCCGCTTCGCGGAACTGTCCAATCACAAAAGATTCAACGGGGCTGCGGCGGACCGTCCGCGCAGTCCCGCTTGTCCCGGAATCTCAAATCAGATTAACCATTCCGGGCAGAGAGCCATCATCCATTAACCAGTCTTAAATTAACTCGCTGGCAGGTTTAACGGCGAGCTTCGGGGCGGATTCCGAGAATCCGAGGGCTGGGCGGGGACGCAGTAGGAGAGCAGAATGCGCGTACTGTTGATCGAGGACGACAGCGCCACGGCACAAAGCATCGAATTGATGCTGAAGTCGGAAGGGTTCAACGTCTATACGACGGACCTGGGCGAAGAAGGCGTCGATCTCGGCAAGATCTACGATTACGACCTGATCCTGCTCGACCTGAACCTGCCGGACATGAGCGGCATGGATGTCCTGCGCACGCTGCGCGTCGGCAAGATCAACACCCCGATCATGATCCTTTCCGGCACCGCCGAGATCGACACCAAGGTGAAGACCTTCTCGGGCGGCGCCGACGACTACATGACCAAGCCGTTCCACAAGGACGAGCTGGTCGCCCGCATCCACGCGGTGGTCCGCCGTTCCAAGGGCCACGCGCAGTCGGTCATCAAGACCGGCGACATCACCGTCAACCTGGACGCCAAGACCGTCGAAGTGAACGGCATCCGCGTCCACCTGACGGGCAAGGAATACCAGATGCTGGAGCTTCTCTCCCTGCGCAAGGGCACGACCCTGACCAAGGAGATGTTCCTCAACCACCTCTACGGCGGCATGGACGAGCCGGAGCTGAAGATCATCGACGTCTTCATCTGCAAGCTGCGCAAGAAGCTGGCGGCCGCCGCCGACGGCAAGCACCACATCGAGACCGTCTGGGGCCGCGGCTACGTGCTGCGCGACCCACAGGAGGCCCAGGTCGCAGCGTAAACCGCGACCTGATCATCGAGGAGAGTGGGACGCCCGCCGGTTCGCCGGCGGGCGTTTTCATTTGGCCGCCCCGCGGCTAGCCTCGCCACAAACGCCCGTCGGGGAGGACGGCCCATGGGACGAGTTCTGGCGCTGCTGGCGGCGCTGGTCGCAGCCACGCTGATCGCCTGGTTCGACGCCCGGCCGCCGGCGCCGGAGCCGGCCACGGCGCCGGCCGCCGTCTTCTCGGCCGAGCGCGCCATGGCCGACGTGGCGCAGATCGCCCGCGAGCCTCACCCCATGGGCACGCCCGCCAACCACCGGGTGCGCGACCATCTCCTGGCCCGCATGACCACGCTCGGCCTCTCGCCGCAGGTCAGGCGCGGGGATGCGGTCACCCACCGCCAGCGGGGCGGCGACACCTTCGTCTCGGGCGGCGCGGTGGAGAACCTGGTCGGCGTCCTGCCCGGCCGCGACCGCACCCTGCCCGCCGTGGCGCTGATGGCCCACTACGACAGCGTCCCGGGCTCTCCCGGCGCCGCCGACGACGCCGCCGGCGTGGCCGCCGCCCTGGAGATCGTCCGCGCCATCAAGGCGCAGGGCGAGCCCGTGCGCGACGTCATGGTTCTGATCACCGACGGCGAGGAGAGCGGCCTGCTGGGCGCCAACGCCTTCTTCAAGCGCGACCCGCTGGCGCGGCGCGTCGGCCTCGTCGTGAACATGGAGGCGCGCGGCATCTCCGGCCGGGTGCAGATGTTCCAGACCAGCGCCGGCAACGGCGAGCTGATCGACCTCCTGCGCCGCCACGCCGAGCGGCCCTCGTCCTCGTCGCTCTCGGTGTTCGTCTACGAGAACATGCCCAACGACACCGACATGACGGAGTCGAACGAGGCAGGCTTCCCCGGCATGAACTTCGCCTTCATCGGCCGCCAGTTCGACTACCACGCCGCCACCGCCACACCCGCCAACATGGACCGCGGCACGCTGCAGGACCTGGGCGCCCAGGTACTGGCGGTGACGCGGGCCGCCGCCTTCGCCCCCACCCTGCCCGGCAAGGCGCCGGACGCGGTCTACAGCCAGGTGTTCGGCGACCTGGTCCTCGCCTACCCCGCCTGGGGCGGCTGGATCGTGCTGGCCGTGGCGGGCGGGCTGATGCTGCTGGGCGTGGTCCGCGCGCGCCGGATCGAGGCCTTCCCCTGGCCGGACGTGGCGCGGGGCGCCGGCGCGACGATCTCCGCCGTCCTCGGCTCGGCCGCCATCCTGCACTTCGCCCGCCGGGCCACCGGCGCGGACTTCGGCTACTTCGAGCAGCGCTTCCTGCTGGCCCAGGTGAGCCGCTGGGAGGCGGCCGTGTTCCTCCTGGCGATGGGCTTCCTCCTCTGGTCGGCCTGCGAGCTGGCGCGGGGCCGCCGCAACATCGCCCTCGTGCCCCTGGCCGCCGGCCTGGCCAGCTCGGCCTTCGGCGGCCTGGACCCGCTGGGCGCGGGCCTGGGCGTCGGCGCCGCGGTGGTCGCCGTCCTGACCTACGGCCGGCCCGCCGGCCGTCCCGGCGCCTGGACCGGCGTCCTGGCCCTCACCTTCCTCGTGGCCGTGGCCGCCCAGGTCGCCGCCCCCGCCACCGGCTACATGTTCGCCTGGCCGCTGGCGCTGGCCGGCGTCGGCGGGGCCGCCACGGCCATGGCCGCGCGCCGCGGGCTGCCGGCCTACGCCCTCCTCGCCCTGCTGGCCGCCATCGGCCTCGGCTGGATTGCCGGCACAGCGCACGTCCTGTTCCTCGGTCTCGACATGCCCGAGCTGCTGGCCGCCGCCGTCTGGCTGGCCGCCATCCTGATCTGGCCGCTGGCCCAGCCCGAGGAAGGCGCGCCGCCCGCGCGCCTCGTGGGCCCGCTGCTGGTGGCCGCCGGCCTCGTGGCCCTGGTCGCCGTGCGGCTGAACGACCCCTGGGACGCCCGCCATCCGCGGGCCACCCTCGTCGTCTACCACCTGGACCAGGACACCGGCCGCGCCTGGCGGGTCAGCACGCTAGAGCGCACGCCCTGGGTCGAGCGGGTGCTCACCGCCGACGGCGGCCGCATCGCGCCCTCCGGGCACTGGGCGATCGGCCGCCCGCACATCGCCGCCGCCGCCCGGCCGCTGCCCGCGCCGACGGCGCAGGCGAGCCTGGCCCGCCAGTCGGACGGCTCGGTGCTGCTGACGGTCGTCCCGCCGGCCGGCGCCCGCGAGATCGGCCTGCGCCTGCGGGCCGACACCGCCGTGACCCTGGAGCAGGTGGCGAGCCTGCCGGTGAAGCTCATCCTCACCCCCGGTCGCTGGACCCGGGTGAACTGGGAAGCCGCGCCCGAGGGGCTCACCCTGCGCCTGCGGCCCGCCGGGCCCGGGACGCTCGACGTCCGCTACATCGCCACGATCGACGGCTGGCCGGCCGGCGCGGCCCCCCTGCCGCCCAGGCCCGCCGCGGACATGCCGTTCGACGCCTCGGACTCCGTCCGGGTCAGCGGCACGCGCCGCTTCTCTTGGTGAACGGCCGCGAACCGGCTAATGGATCCGGCCCATGAGCGACGTCGTGATCTACCACAACCCCGCCTGCGGGACTTCGCGCAACACCCTGGCCCTCCTGCGGGAGAAGGGGATCGAACCCACCGTGGTCGAGTACCTCAAGGAGGGCTGGACCCGCGACCAGCTGCAGGCGCTCCTGAAGAAGATGGACGCCTCGGCGCACGACATCCTGCGGGTGAACGGCACCAAGGCCGACGAGCTCGGCCTCACCGATCCGGTGGCGTCGGACGACGCCCTGATCGCGGCCATGATCGTCGATCCGATCCTGGTGAATCGGCCTATCGTGGTGACCCCGAAGGGTGCGGCCCTGTGCCGGCCCGCGGAGCTCGTCCTGGGACTGCTTTAGACACCGTGACAAAAGGACCGGGGGCGGCGGCCGCCAAACTCGGCCATCTTCCGACCGCCTGGGGAGGCGGCGGATAATCGGCTAGTTCGTGGCGATGCCTTAACCATGCATCGCCTAGTACGGGGGCGTGATGCAGGAATTCGACCCGCGACAGACCAATTTCCGGGTGGCGCCGCGCGTGCTCGCCGGGACCGCGGCCGTGCTGGGCCTGTTCGTGGCCTGGAAGGTCACCCAGGGGCCCCAGGGGCCCGACGCCCCGCCGCCGCTCAGCCCCGCCGCCATCGCGGCCCTGCAGCACACCGCCTTCACCCACGCCGAGGCCCAGCCCGGCTTCGACCGTCCTGAAAGCGTCGAGGTCAAGGTCCGCCGCGGCGAGACCCTGGAAGGCGCCGTGGAGCGCGCCGGGGTGGCTCCCGAGGAGGCCCGCCAGGCCGTCCAGGTCCTCGCCCAGTCGATCGACACCACCCGCATCCGCGCCGGCCTCGCGTTCGAGGCGGCCATCGCCCGGCCCCGGGCCGACCGCGGCCACGCCCGGCTGATCGGCCTGTCCATGCGGACCGGCCCCGCCAGCACCCTGACGCTCTCGCGCACCTTCGACGGCGCCATGCGCCTGCGCGAACTCGACGAGCAGATCCGCGCCGAGACCACCGTCGCCGACGGCGAGATCCACGGCTCGCTCTACGAGAGCGCCGCCAAGCTGGGCGCCACGCCCGCGATCACCGCCCAGGTGGTCAAGCTGTTCGCCCACAAGCTCGACTTCCAGCGCGACCTGAAGGCCGGCGACGACTTCAAGCTGGTGTTCGGCCGGCAGGTCACCGAGAGCGGCCGCACCATCGAGACCGGCGAGCTGGAGTTCGCCGAGGTCAAGGGCGTCAAGTTCTACCGCTTCGAGCGCGGCGACGGCGACGCCGAGTACTTCGACGAGTCCGGCAAGAACATCCGCGGCTTCCTGCTGCGCACCCCGGTGGACGGCGCGCGGATGACCTCCCGCTTCGGCCTGCGCCGCCACCCGGTGCTGGGCTACGCCCGCGCCCACCAGGGCGTCGACTTCGGCGCCGGCCACGGCACGCCGATCCTGGCCGCCGGCGACGGCGTGGTCACCAAGGCCAGCCGCTGGGGCGGCTACGGCAACTGGCTGCAGATCAAGCACTCCGGCGGGTGGTCCACAGGCTACGCCCACGTCTCCCGCTACGCCAAGGGCATCCGGCCCGGCATGCGCGTCCGGCAGGGCCAGGTCGTGGCCTATGTGGGCTCCACCGGCATGTCCACGGGCCCGCACCTTCACTACGAAGTCTGGCTGAACGGCAAGCGGGTGAACCCCGTCGGCGCCAAGGTGCCCCAGGGCACGGTGCTGGCCGGCGCGGACCTGGCCCGCTTCAAGGCCAACAAGGCCCGCATCGACCGCCTGCTGGCCGGCGAGACCGAGACCCGCCAGCTGGCCCAGGCCGACACCACCGCCGTCCAGTCGCAGCTGCGCCGCTGACGCCCGAGCTTGCCGCGCCGTCCGCCGGCGCGCCATAAGCTGGGCGGAGTGGCGTAGGAGCAGGGCATGGCCGGGCCAATCACCGAGCGGATCAGCGAGTTGCTGCGCGACGGCGTCAGCCGCCTGCCGCCACAGCCCGGCATCGACGACCTGAATTCCGTCCTGCGCCTGCTGGCCCGCTGGCGCTCCCAGCTGATCGCCAACACCTATGTCCGCCACCACGGCGCGAAGGTGCTGCAGGGGCCGTTCGCCGGCTTCGAATACGTCACCATGCAGACGGAGGGGGCGCTGATCCCCCGGCTGCTCGGCACCTACGAGTGCGAGCTGCATCCGCACTTCCAGGCCTTCGCCGACGAGGGGGTGGAGTGCGTCATCGATGTGGGCTGCGCCGAGGGCTACTACGCCGTGGGCCTGGCGCGGCTGATGCCCAAGGCCACGGTCTACGCCTACGACATCGAGGCCCGCGCGCGGGAGGCCTGCGCGCTGCACGCCGAGGCCAACGGCGTGAAGGACCGGGTGGTCGTCGGCGGTGAGTTCACGCCGCAGGACTTCCAGGCCTTCGAGGGCCGCCGCGTCCTGGTGCTGGTGGACTGCGAGGGCGCCGAGGACGACATCCTGAAGCCGGATCTCGGGCCCGCGCTGGCCGGCATGAACGTGATCGTCGAGACGCACGACTGCTTCCGCCCGGGCGTGAAGGCCCGGCTGATCGAGCGGTTCAGCCCCACCCACGACATCACCGTCGTCGACCTCGGGCCCAAGACCATGCCCCTGCCGGCCTGGCTCCAGGAGTTTCCCCACCTCGACCAGCTGCTGGCGGTCTGGGAGTGGCGCTCGGCGCCGACGCCGTGGCTGGTGATGCGTCCCAGGGGTTGATCGCGGTCAAGGCGGCGGGCTCCGGTCCGGCGCCTCATGGCGCCATGCGCCGCCTCCCGCTCCTGCTCCTCGCCACCCTCGCCCTGCCCACCGCGGCCCTCGCCGCCGAGCGGGACGCCTCCGCCGAGCGCGGCAAGGCGCTCGTCCAGCGCCACTGCGCCGGCTGCCATGCGGTGGCCGCCACCGGCCGCAGCCGCAACGCCGCCGCCCCGCCGTTCCGCGAGCTGCACAAGCGCTATCCGGTGGAGAACCTGGCCGAGGCCCTCGCCGAGGGGATCATCGTCGGCCACCCGGCCATGCCCGAGCTGCGCTTCGGGCCGACCGACGTCAACGCCATCATCCGCTACCTCAAGTCCGTGCAGACGAGCCAGGCCGCCGGCCTGCCGCACCCCGAAGCGGAATAGGCGGGGCTCAGGCCCGCGCGGCCTTGGCGGGGGCGCTGGGCTCGGCCGCCTTCTTCGCCGCCACAGGCGCGGCGTCGGGATCGCCGCGGTAGAAGATCGGCACAGCGAAGGTCCACACCAGCACCAGAAGGGTGGCCGGCAGCGGATCCCAGATGCCCATCACCAGGTGGAAGACGTCCCCGAAGGAATAGACCCAGATCAGGTAGGAGACCGCCGCGATCAGCACGGCCGACCACTGCGGGCGATCGTTCTGCTTGGTGGCCCAGGCGCGGACGGCCAGCAGGGCGAAGAAGCAGATGGCGGTCCAGCCGACCCAGGCCACGTCCTCGTTCGGCCCCAGCACCGGCGGGTCCTGCGACGGCGCGCCGACGGCCGGGGTGTGGAAGTCGATGTAGCGGGTCTGGATGGCGGCCTTGCCGCCCAGGTAGAGGCCGATGATCTCGGTGGGGATCAGCTTGACCAGCCGCTCGATGTACTCACTGGGCGGCCGGGGCTCGCCGCCCGCCGCCGCCTGGCCGGGCGACGCCCGGCGTATCCGCAATGCTCCGCTCATAGCTGGCCCCCGCCACGGTCCGTGCGACTCTGGCACACGCAACCTTAGCGAGAGGCTAACTTGGCCGTGGCGGTGGCACAACGATCATCGTTATGCCACCGCGCAGGGAGGCATCAGGCGTCGAAGACGATGACCGAGCGGGCGATCGAGCCGGTCTTCATCTCGTCGAACGCCTCGTTGACCTGCTCCAGCTTAAGCCGGCGGGAGATCATCTCGTCGAGCTTCAGCTTGCCGGCCATGTACATGTCGCACAGCCGGGGCATGTCGACCGGGAAGCGGTTGGAGCCCATCAGCGAGCCCTGGATGCGCTTCTCGCCCAGGAAGGCCGCGCCCATCAGGCTGATCGACTGCCCCACCGGGATCATGCCGATGATGTTCGCCGTGCCGCCCCGGCGCAGCATGTTGAACGACTGCTCGGCGGTCTTGGTCATGCCCAGCGCCTCGAAGGAGTGCTGCACGCCGCCCTTGGTCAGCTCGATCACCGCCTTCACGGGATCGACTTCCGAGGCGTTGACGAAGTCGGTGGCGCCGAACGCGCGGGCGAAGTTCTCCTTACCGGCCACCACGTCGATGGCGATGATCCGGCCTGCGCCGGCGATCGCCGCCCCGTTGATCGCCGAGAGGCCCACGCCGCCGCAGCCGATCACCGCCACGGTGTCGCCGGGCCGCACGTTGGAGGTGTGCATCACCGCGCCCACGCCGGTCATCACCGAGCAGCCGATCAGGGCGGCGCGGTCCAGCGGCATGTCCTTGCGCACGGCTACGCAGGCGTGCTCGTGGATCAGCATCTGCTCGGCGAAGGACGACAGGTTCAGGTACTGCATCATCGGACCGTTGGCCGCCGACAGGCGCGGCTCGTCGTCCTGGTCGCGCTTGGTCTCGGGGCTGACGCACAGGCTCATGTGGCCGGTCAGGCAGTGCTCGCAGTGGCCGCAGAAGGCCGACAGGCAGGTGATCACATGGTCGCCCGGCTTCACGGTGCGCACCTCGGAGCCCACCGCCTCGACCACGCCGGCGCTCTCGTGGCCCAGCACGGCCGGCAGGGGGTGCGGGTAGGAGCCTTCGATGAAGTGCAGGTCGGAGTGGCAGACCCCGGCCGCGGCCGTGCGGATCAGCACCTCGTGCGGGCCCGGCTTGTTGATCTGGACGTCTTCGATCTGGAGCGGCTTGCGGACTTCACGCAGAACGGCGGCCTTCATGGCGGATCTCCCCTTCCCGTTGGGCCCGCTCTCGTCGCGGACCGGTCGGGATGAGCCTTATCGCCGTTCAGATGCGGCGGCCAAGGGCTTTTCCGAAAACGCCTCGACAGCGCAGCGTCCGCCCCGCATGACAGGGGACGTCGATGGCCGCCCCGGATTTGATGGACGAGACGCAGCCCCAGCGCGCGCCCCTGTGGGAGGTGTTCCTCGCCTTCCTTCACCAGGGCCTGACCGCCTTCGGCGGCCCGGTGGCGCACATCGGCTACTTCCGGAAGGAGTTCGTCGAGCGCCGTGGCTGGGTGTCGGAAGCGGTGTTCGCCGATCTCCTGGCGCTCTGCCAGTTCCTGCCGGGCCCCGCCTCGAGCCAGCTCGGCATGGCCATCGGGCTCAGGCGCGCGGGCCTGGCCGGCGCGCTCGCGGCCTGGGTCGGTTTCACCCTGCCCGCGGCCACGGCGATGATCCTGCTGGCCTACGCCACGCCGGTGCTGAACTCGGCCTGGGGCCAGGGCTGGCTGCACGGGCTGAAGATCGCCGCCGCCGCCGTCGTGCTGCAGGCCGTCGTGGCCATGGCCCGCAGCCTCGCGGTGGGCCCGATCCGCGCCGGCATGGCCATCGGGGCGACCGGCGGGCTGATCCTGGCCCAGGGGCCGGTGGCGCAGATCTGCGCCCTGATCGCCGGCGCGGCCTTCGGCGCCGCCTTCCTGAAGGAGCCGCCGCCCGAGGCGCCCGAGGCTGCGTCGGCGAACTCCATCAGCCTGCGCGGCGCGGCCGCCGCCATCGCCGTCTTCGCCTTCCTGCTGGCCGGCCTGCCCTTCCTCGCCCAGCTGCTGCAGAGCCCGACCCTGGGGCTGGCCAGCATCTTCTACCGCACCGGCACCCTGGTGTTCGGCGGCGGCCACGTGGTGCTGCCGCTGCTCGAGGGCGAGGTCGTCGGCCGCGGCTGGCTGGACGCCGACACCTTCCTGGCCGGCTACGGCGCGGTGCAGGCCCTGCCCGGACCGCTGTTCAGCTTCGCGGGGTTCGTGGGCGCGGCCCAGGGCGTGGCGCCGGGGGGCTGGGCCGGCGGCCTGGTGGCCATCGTGGCCATCTTCCTGCCGAGCTTCCTGCTGGTCCTGGGCGTCCTGCCGTTCTGGGACGACCTGCGGCGGCGTCCCGGGGCACGCGGCGCGCTCGCCGGCGTCAACGCCGTGGTGGTGGGGCTGCTCGCCGCCGCGCTCTGGGATCCGGTCCTCACCAGCGCCGTGAGCCGGTCGGGCGACTGGGCGCTGGTCGCCGCGGCCTTCGTCTTCCTTACGGTCGCCAGGCTGCCGCCCTGGCTGGTCGTCGTGGGCTTCGCCGCGGCGACCGGACTGTGGCCGCGGTAGGCGCCTAGGCCGCCTGCTGCCGGGCCGTGGCGCCCGGGGCGATGGCGCCGAACGCCGCCGCCGGCCGCGGGAAGCGGATCTGCGGCAGCTTCGGCAGGCGGAAGGTCCAGGCCGCCTTCTTCTGCGGAATGCAGCTTTCCAGCGCCGCGAGCAGCTGCTCGGCCGGTCCGTCGTTCAGGAAGTGGTTGGCGCCCTGCGTCCGCACGAAGTTGATCGGCCGCCGGGTCCTGACCTCGCGCGCCATCCGCTCGGCGACCTCGATCGGCGCGAAGTCGTCCTTGTCGCCGTGGATCATGTGGATCGGCATGTGCAGCCGCTCCAGGGCGCGCTTGGCGTGGACCAGCTGCGGCCGCTGGCCCGAGGCCTCCATGACCGCGTGGCGCAGGTCCTTGGGGATCACCTTCAGCGCCTTGGCGCCGGTGTCGAGCAGCCAGCGGGCCGTCGGGCCCGTCTCGCCGAAGAAGCCGGAGAGCAGCACCAGGGCCGACACCCGGTTCGGATTGGCCTCGGCCATCAGGCTGGCGATCGCCGCCCCGTAGCTCTGGCCCACCAGGAGGACCTTCTGGCCGGGCGCGGCGTGCAGCAGCGGCGCCAGCGCCTCCGCCTGGGTGCGGATGTCGGTGACGGCGTGGGCCGGCTCGGAGGCCGCATAGCCCGGCCGGTCGACGACGATCATCTCGCGGTCCTGCGGCAGCTCGGCCATGGTCTCGGCCCAGTACTCGGCCCAGGACGGCGCGCCGGTGATGACCACGACGCGCCAGGGCGCCGGCTCCTCGCGGGGGGTCTCGAGCGCCGAGATCTTCCAGCCGTGGCCGCCGCCCGCGTAGAAGCTGGTGCGCCGGATGACACTATCCGGATAGTCGGCCGACGTCGGCGCGTGCTCCGTGCGGCCGGTGGCGGCGCACTCGATACACGCCCACCCCATGGCGAGCACACCCTTCGGCCGTTTGCGCGGCACGTTCGCAATCTCCTCAGGTCACCATTGTCACCTGAGGTCGCAAACGCGCGTTTCAAGGCTTGGTTCTGGCGGCTGCGGCCTAAACCGCAGCTTCTGCCGCCGGTGTGGCCAGGGTGTCGCGCAGCTCCCGCTTCAGCACCTTGCCCGTGGGCCCGATGGGCAGGGCCTCGACGATGCGGACCTCGTCCGGGACCCACCACTTCGCCACCCGTTCGGCCACGTGGGCCTTCAACACCTCGGGATCGACCCATGCCCCGGCGCGCAGGGTGACCAGCAGCAGCGGCCGCTCGTCCCACTTCGGGTGCGGCACGCCCACCGCCGCGGCCATGGCGACCGCCGGGTGCGAGCAGACGGCGTCCTCCAGGTCGAGGGTGGAGATCCACTCGCCGCCGGACTTGATCACGTCCTTGGCCCGGTCGGTCAGCCTGAGGAAGCCGTCGGCGTCGATCGTGGCGATGTCGCCGGTGTCGAACCAGCCGTCGGCCGTGAACGCGCCCGCGCCGTCGTGCTTGAAATAGGCCGAGGAGACCCAGGGCCCGCGCACCTGCAGCCGGCCGGGGCTCCTGCCGTCCCGCGGCAGCAGGCTCCCGTCCTCCCCGACGATGCGCAGGTCCACGCCCCACAGCCCGCGGCCCTGTTTCAGTTTCTGCGCGGGCTCCGCCGCCTGGCCGGGCAGCGGGGTGTTGATCACGCCCAGCGGGCTCGTCTCGGTCATCCCCCAGATCTGCCGCACCTCGCCGCCCAGCCTGTGCTCGATCCGCTCGATCAGCGCCTGGGTCGGCGCCGAGCCGCCGATGGCGATGGTCTTCACGGACGTCAGCGTCCGCCCCTGGGCCTCCAGGTGCTCGGCGACGCCGACCCAGATGGTCGGCACGCCCAGCAGGAAGGTGACCCCCTCCGCCTCGATCAGTTCCGACACCGCCGGCCCGTCCAGCTGCCGGCCGGGCAGCACCAGCGTGGCGCCCACCAGAGGGGCCGCGTAGGGCGTGCACCAGGCGTTGGCGTGGTACATCTGGGCGCAGGGCAGGACGACGTCGCGGGCCGAGAGGTTGAAGGCGTCGGGCGCCACCAGCGCCATGGCGTGCAGCACCGTGGAGCGGTGGCCGTAGAGCACGCCCTTCGGATTGCCCGTGGTGCCCGAGGTGTAGCAGAGGCCCGAGGCGCTACGCTCGTCCAGCTCAGGCCAGTCGAACTCTGGCGCATGGGCGGCGATCAGCTCCTCGTAGACCAGGGCCGTGTCCGGCGCGTCGGCCGGCAGGTGCGCCCGGTCGGTCATCGCCACCAGGGTCTTCACCGTCGGCATGCGGGCGGCGAGTTCGGCCACCTGGCCCGCGAAGGTGATGTCGAAGAACAGGACGCTGTCCTCGGCGTGGTTGGCGACCCAGGCGATCTGGTCGTCGTGCAGGCGCGGGTTGATGGTGTGCAGCACCGCCCCGATGCCGGTCACCGCGAAGTAGAGCTCGAAGTGCCGGTGGGTCGACCAGGCCAGCGTCGCCACCCGGTCGCCGGGCTTCACGCCCAGGGCCAGCAGCGCGTTCGCCATCCGCTTGGTGCGCGCCAGGGCGTCGGCGTAGCCATAGCGGTGGATCGGCCCCTCGACCCTGCGCGTCACCACCTCGCGGTCGGGATGGTAGAGCGCCGCGTACTCCAGGATCGTGGGCAGCGTCAGCGCCCGGTCCATCATCAGCGCCCGCATGGCGCGTCCTCCCTGAACGTCGTCGGGGAAAAGGCTAGGCCGCCATCCGGGCCTTGAACACCCCGTCGGGCAGGCGCGCGGCGCGGGCGGGATGGATGAAGAAGTAGTCCTTCCAGGGCAGGTCCGGGACCACCGTGTCCCGCTCCTCGAGCCGCCCTCCGTCGAGGGCGAACATCCGGTAGCCGCGGCTGCGGAACAGCTCCACCACCGCCTCCGCCGTGCCGCCGAAGCGGGCGGCGAGCATGGTCGGGTGGATCTCGATCAGCACGTGCGGCCGGTCGCGGTCGAGGATGCCCTTGGCGCCCTCCAGGGCCCGCAGCTCGGCGCCCTCGATGTCCATCCGGATGAAGTCGACGCGGCCGATGCCGTTCTGCGCGCAGTACTCGTCGAGGGTGACCACCGGCGTCGGCTGCAGGTCGGCGCCCTTGTCCTGCAGGTCGGGCCGCGCGGCGCCCTCCGGCGCCTGCTCGGCGACGAAGGCGTAGGCCCGGCCCATGCGGCCGGACATCTTCTTCGGCGTGACGAGCAGCAGCTCGCCCGGCTTGTCGGCCACGGCGGCGTGGACCGGCGTCACCTGGCGGGCGATGCCGTGCCAGGCCATGCAGGTCTTCAGCACCTGGAAGGTGAAGGCCGAGGGCTCGAAGGCGTGGATCCGGGCGTCCGGGGCCACCTGGGTCATGACGTAGGTGTGCCGCCCATCGCTGGCGCCCACGTGCAGGCAGACCGGCGCGCCGGACAGGAGGTCGGCCAGGTACGGCGTCTCGGGCTCGTGCTTCGCCCACCTCAGGTTCCGCCGCCAGGCCCGGAAGGCGTGACCCAGCACGCGTAGCGAAGCCATTGAAGACCCTCTTCGGCGCCCCCGCGCCCCAAAGCCGGTATCGGCCACCCTTCTTAAGCGGGGTCGCGCACCACCGTCATCATGTAGTTCACGTCGGTGTCCGTGGACTGCGACCACCGGCCGCTGAGCGGGTCGAAGGCCACGCCGTAGGGACCGTCCACCTGCACCGGCTCGCCCGCGAGGAAATCGCGGATCTCCTCCGGCTTCAGGAACTTCTTCCAGTCGTGGGTCCCGGCCGGCAACCACCGAAGCACGTACTCCGCCCCTACCTTTGCGAGCGCGAAGGCCTTCAGGGTGCGGTTGAGGGTGGCGACGATCATCAGCCCGCCGGGCTTCAGCAGCCGCGCGCAGCTGCGCAGGTACTCGCCCGGATCGGCCACGTGCTCGATCACCTCCATGTTGAGGATCACGTCGAACGGCGGCTCGCCGGCCTCCAGCAGGGCCTCGGCGGTGGAGCAGCGGTAGTCGATGTCCAGGCCCTGCTCGGCGGCGTGGGCCGAGGCGGTGCCGATGTTGCGCGCCGAGGCGTCGACGCCGGTCACCTCGAACCCCAGCCGGCGCATGGGCTCCGACAGGAGGCCGCCGCCGCAGCCGATGTCCAGCAGGCGCAGGCCTGTGAAGGGCTGCCGCTCGGCCCCGTCCCGGCCGAACCGGTAGAGGGCGTGGTCGCGGATGAAGGCCAGCCGGACGGGATTGAACTTGTGCAGGGGCGCGAACTTGCCCCTCGGGTCCCACCATTCGGCGGCGATGCGCGAGAACCGCTCGACCTCGGCAGGATCGATGCTCGAACGGACGGAGGCGGAGGAAGTCATGCCCCGTCATACCCTTGCGCGGCCTCCACATGAAGCGTTTGTGCCCGTTGCGGACCCCTTATCGCGCCGCTAGAAGGGCCCGCTCTTTGCTGAGGGGGTTCGGCGCGGCGTGTCCCGGCTGGTGATGAAATTCGGCGGCACCTCGGTGGCCGACCTGGAGCGCATCCGCCGCGTGGCGAGGCTCGTGAACGCCGAGGTGGAGGCGGGCCACAAGGTGGCCGTCGTCGTCTCCGCCATGGCCGGCAAGACCAACGAGCTGGTCGCCTGGACCGACGGCGCGGGCTCCGCCGCCCAGGGCCTCCCCGCCTCCGACGACGAATACGACGTGGTGGTCGCTTCCGGCGAGCAGGTCACCGCCGGCCTCCTGGCCATGACGCTCCGCAACATGGGCGTGGCGGCCCGCTCCTGGCTCGGTTGGCAGATCCCGATCATCGCCGACGACGCGCACGGCCGCGCGCGCATCGACGACATCCCGCCCGAGAAGCTGGCGGCGGCCATGGACGGCGGCGAGGTGGCCGTGGTCGCCGGCTTCCAGGGCGTCACCCGCGACGGGCGCATCGCCACGCTTGGCCGCGGCGGCTCCGACACCAGCGCGGTGGCCATCGCCGCGGCGCTGAAGGCGATCCGTTGCGACATCTACACCGACGTCGACGGCGTCTACACCACCGACCCGCGCATCGAGGCCAAGGCCCGGCGGCTCTCCAAGATCTCCTACGAGGAGATGCTGGAGATGGCCTCGCTGGGCGCCAAGGTCCTGCAGACCCGTTCGGTCGAGCTGGCCATGTCCCAGAACGTGCCGGTGCGGGTGCTTTCAAGTTTCGTCGAGCCGGGCGAAGCCCCCGGACAGGGCACCATCGTCTGCGACGAGGAGGAGATCGTGGAAAAGCGGATCGTGAGCGGGGTGGCCTACAGCCGCGACGAGGCGAAGATCAGCCTCTTCGGCCTGCCCGACCATCCCGGCGTCTCCTCGGAGATCTTTGGGGCCCTGGCCGACGCCAACGTCAACGTCGACATGATCGTCCAGAGCCACGCCCGCACGGCGGACACGGCCAACATGGAGTTCACCGTCGGCAAGCGCGACGCCCAGCGGGCCGTCGAGATCGTCCGCGCCGCCCAGCCGAAGATCGGCTTCGACGACGTGCAGGTGAACGAGGACGTGGCCAAGGTCTCGGTGATCGGGGTCGGCATGCGCAGCCACGCCGGGGTCGCCAAATCGATGTTCAAGGCGCTGGCCGACAAGGGCGTGAACATCCAGGTGATCTCCACCTCCGAGATCAAGATCAGCGTGCTGATCGACGCCGCCTACACCGAGCTGGCGGTGCGCGCCCTGCACGCCGCCTACGGGCTGGACCAGCTCTAGGCCCGCTCCGCCCCGCCGGTCAGCCGCCAGGACGCCCAGGCGCCCACCAGCGCCAGCGGGATCACCGCGGCGAACACCCAGACCGAGGCCCCGCGCGCGCTCTCGGCGGTGAGGCCGTGGTGGAAGCCGGCCAGGTTGGCCGCCGCCCCGGAGATCGCCGCGCCGGCCGCGGCCCCGGTCTGGCGCACGGCCGTGATCGCCGAGGAGCCGATGGCCCGGTCGTCCTCCGACAGCGCCGCCATCACCCGCCGGCCCATGAAGCTCCAGGAGAAGCCGAAGGCCGCCCCCATCAGCGCGCCGCCGACCAGCACCCAGGCGAGCGGCCCGTCGGCCATCCCCCAGGTGAGGATCAGGAGGCTCACCACCAGGCAGACGGCGCCGATCCGCACCCAGCGCCCGTCCCACGCGCCGCTGACGTGAGCGACCGCCAGCGCCGTGACGGTCCAGGCGAGGGACTCCACGCCGATCACATAGCCCGCCCAGAGCGGCGACATGCCCCTGAGCTCCTGGAAGATCGGCGGCCCGTAGATGGCGAAGCCCATCGACGCCGCGGTCAGCCAGAACATCGCCTGGTAGCCTGAGCCCACCACCGTGCCGAGGTCGCCCGCCCGGTGCGGCAGGAGGCGCACCTTCGAGCGGTGGTCGATCCAGAACACCAGGCCCAGCACCACCAGGCCCGCGGCGATCAGCGCCATGGAGAGGCCGGGCCTCGGCAGGACGTCGGCCACGGCGATGGCGCCCACGCCCACGGCCAGCACGCCCAGCTGCAGCCAGGGCACGCCGGGCCCGCCCGCGCCCTTGGACGTGCCGCTCAGCAGGAAGGGGGCGGCCAGGCTGAAGCCCGCCGCCTGCAGGGCGAACAGCCAGAAGACGTTGCGCCAGTCGCCGGTCTCGGCAAACACCCCGCCGACCAGCGGCCCCAGCAGGGTGGCGATCCCCCAGACGCCGGAGACGCTGGCGAACACCCGCGCCAGGTGCCGCTCGGGGAACATGAGCGCGATGGCGACCATGGCGAAACCGGAGATCCAGCCGGAGCCCAGCCCCTGGACCAGCCGGCCCATGAGGAAGGTGCCCACGTCCGGCGCCAGGGCGCTCATCACGCAGCCCGCGGTCATGATCAGGCCGGCCAGGGCGGTGGCGGCGCGCAGGCCGAACAGCTCGGACAGCCGGCCGGCGCTGGCGCCAGCCAGGATCGCGCCCACCAGGAACCCGGCCGTCGCCCAGGCGAAGTACTGATAGCCGCCCAGGTCCGCGCCGACGCTCGGCATGATGGTGGCGGTGACCAGGCTGTCGGCGGCGTTCAGCCAGACGCCGAGGCAGATGATGGCGAACCGCGGCAGCCGCCCCTCGCCCAGCAGGTCGCCCCAGCCCTTCGGATTCCGGATCGCCGTGTCCATTCGCCCGTCTCGGCCTCGCCGTCGCCCACGTCAGCGGGGGCCGGCGTTTTGCAGCGCGCCGCGCCGGAAATCCAGCCACGTCCCCCGGCCGCTTCTCGCATGACGGCGCCGGCCGCGGTCTTGTGACCGCGGTCACGGCGCGCGGCGGCGCGGCGGCTCAGCGCGAGCGACTCGCTCCCGGCTGCGGCAGCTTGAAGTCCGGCGTCCAGTGCACGGCCGTGCCGGCCGTCACGTACCAGCCGATCACCAGGGCGCAGATCAGGGCGCCGGGGACGTAGGAGCTGGTGCGCCGGTAGGTCCAGGCGCCGATCGCCCCCACCAGCGCCAGCAGGGGCACGAACTGGATCGCCACGATGGTGTTCAGCGGCTCCGACGGCGTGGCCAGGAAGCCGGTGGCGAACAGGGTCACGTACTGGATCGTCACCAGCGCGAGGAACCCCAGGCTCATGGCGAGCTTGCCGGTCGTCACCTGGCTCAGGAAGCCTTCGCCGCGCACCGCCAGGTCCGCCGCCAGCCCGCGGACCGCCACCAGGAAGAACAGGGTCCAGAGGACCACATAGGGGACCAGCGTCGCCCAGTCCTCGGCCGCCAGCGTCGGCAGGCCGAGCACCCAGAAGCGGTAGTCGGTCTGGAACACCGCCTCGACGGCCACCAGCGACAGATAGCCCGCGCCCACCGTGACCAGAGCCGCGGCCACGGAGAGCAGCCAGCGGTTCACGAACACCGGCTTCCGCTTCCGGAAGCGGCCAAGGACCAGGAAGATCAGCCCGTTCACCAGCGCCCAGACCAGCAGCTGGTTCTGGATCCACTGCGGGAACAGCCGCATCGGGAAGAACACCTGCCCGAGCTTCATGGCCGGATAGAAGGTGAGCGCCGGGACCAGGGCGGTGAGCGCGAAGGCCAGCCACCAGCGCCGGTCGCGCCGCTCCACGACCGGCTCGGCCGGCCGGCTGAGGCCCGCGAACAGCGGGGTCCGCAGCAGGATCTCGAACGTCCCGAGCAGCAGCCAGGCGAAGCCGACGAACGCGATCCCCGTGCCGATCTCCTTCCAGAGCCACACCTGCTCGCCCGCCGGCGGGCCGGCCGGCTCGCCGTCGAGGGTCTGCTGGAACCAGGCCACCGCCGGCGCCACGCCGGCCCGGGAGAAGTGCTCCCACGGATGGGTGATCGGCGGGTTGTGCAGCACCCGCGCCGTGCCGTCGGCGATCGAGCCGTAGACCCGTCCCTCGACCACCGGCGCCGCTGTCCCGAACAGCGCCATCAGCCGCGCCGACCGCTCGACGTCCGAGCCCTTCGGGACCTGCCACATGAGCTGCGCGAACTCGTCGTAGCCGCCGAACACCACGGCCAGGTTGCGCGGGCGCTCCGGCGCCTTGGCGCCCAGCAGGCCCGGCGTCGAACCCTCCAGCACGATGGACCGGTAGCCGTCCGGCTGGGCCACCGCCGCCGCCAGGATCGGCCCGCCGCCCATCGAGTGGCCCTCGAGCCCGATGTTCGCCCGGTCCACGAACGGCAGGCCCTGCAGGTAGCGCAGCGCCGCGGGGCCGCCGAAGTCGTTCTCCGCCACGCCGCCCTGCGAGCGGCCGTGGCCGGTCATGTCCATGGCCAGCACCACGAAGCCCCGTCGGGCGAGCTCGATGGCGAAGGCGCTCTGCATCTCGCGGGTGTTGATGTAGCCGTGACTGGCCAGCACGGCCGGCGCGGGATCCTGCGCCGTGGCGGTCTTCGGCACGTAGAGCAGGCCGCTCTGGATCAGCCCCCCGTCGCCGGCGAACCGCACGTCGCGCACCTCCACCCGGCCGCCGTCCGTCTGCACCCGACTGGCCAGCAGGCTGCCCCCAAGGATGAGGGCGAGGCCCAGCAGGAAAAAGCCGCAGGTCCTGAGCATGGCGCGTCCCCCCGAACACGTGTTTCTTTTGGCGGCGACGATGAGCCCGCGTGGCGGAAAGCTCAAGCGGGCGGGAGGACGGGGCGATGCGGGTTATGATCTTGGGGGGCACGGGCTTCATCGGCCCGGCCGTGACGGAGCAGCTGGCCCGGCTCGGGCACGAGGTGACGGCGGTCTCTCGCCGGGGCGGATCGGGCGGCGGCGCCACCCATGCCGCGGCCGATCGTGGGGACGCGGGCAAGATCGCCGCCCTCGCCGCCGACCGCCGCGTCGAGGTGGTGATCGACCTGCTGGCCATGAGCCGCGCCGCCACCCAGCCCCTGCTCGACGCCCTGTCCGGCGTGGTCCGGCGCTACGTCCTGGCGAGCTCCGGCGACGTCTACCGCCAGTACGGCGCGCTGCACCGGCTGGAGACGACGCCCATCCGCGAGCGCCTGGACGAGGACGCGCCGCTGCGCACCCACCTGCATCCCTACCGCGGCGCCCAGCCCCGCGCGCCGGGCGATCCCGAGGCCTGGCTCGACCGCTACGACAAGGTGCCGATCGAGGCGGCCGTGCGCATGCAGGCGGGCCTGGAGCACGCCGTCGTGCGCCTGCCCATGGTCTACGGCCCGCGCGACCGGCAGCGGCGCTTCTCCTGGGCGCTCCGGCCCATGACCTCCGGCGAGCCGGTGCTCGAGCTGGACGCCGCCTGGACCGACTGGAGGACGAGCTACGGCTATGTCGACGACGTCGCCTATGGCCTGGCCCTGGCCGCGACCCATCCCGCCGCGGCCGGCCGCACCTACAACCTGGGGCCGGTCGAGGCGCTCGACCACGCCGCCTGGGCCGCCCGCTTCGCCGAGGCCACCGGCTGGGACGGCGAGGTCCGCCGCCTGCCACGCGAGGCCGCGCCCGAAGGCGTGCGCGGCGCCCTCGACGCGCTCGACCTCTCCGTGCCGATGGTGCTCGACAGCGGCCGCATCCGGGCCGAGCTGGGCTATGCGGAGCCGACGTCACCCCAGGAGGCGATCGCCCGCACCCTCGCCGACGAGATCAGGCGCGCCTGAACGCCACGGACCGGGGCATAACGCGGTCCTAACCGTCACCGCCCTAAGCTTGCCATGCTCGGGTCCCAGGCAGACGGGCCAATCGACGCAACGCCCCTCTTTCCGTCTCCGTCCGGACACGTAAAGCTGTTAGGGACGCCGCGCCGAAGGGACAGGGAGGACGACGCCGCCAGATGGCGATTCCAGGGGTAGCCATACGGGGCCAACGCAGCCTGCTGCGCCAGATCCGCGAAGCCCTCGCGGGCGGCGGCCCGGCGCAGGCGCGCCTGGACATGGTCGTGCGCATCATCGCCCGCTCCATGGTGGCCGAGGTCTGCTCGCTCTACATGCGCCGCGCTAGCGGCGAGATGGAGCTGTTCGCCACCGAGGGCCTCGACCCCAGCGCCGTCCACCTGACCCGCATGCGGCCGGGCGAAGGCCTGGTCGGCGAGATCATGAAGGCCGGCCGTCCGCTGAACCTGGCCGACGCCCCCGAGCACCCGGCCTTCTCCTACCGTCCGGAGACCGGCGAGGATCCCTACCACGCCTTCCTCGGCGTGCCCCTGCTGCGCGGCGGCCGCGCGATCGGCGTGCTGGTGGTCCAGAACCGCACCGAGCGGGTCTACACCGAGGACGAGGTCGAGGACCTTCAGATCATCGCCATGGTCCTGGCCGAGATGGTGGCCGGCGGCGAGCTGATCGCCGAGGACGAGCTCAAGGGCGTCGAGATCGCGCCCCACCGGCCCGAGCGGCTGAAGGGCGCCAAGTTCGCCGACGGCCTGGCCTATGGCGTGGCCGTCCTGCACGAGCCCCCGGTCGCCCCCTCCCAGCTGCTGTCCGACGACGTGGCGGCCGAGGAGATCCGCCTGAAGACCGCGGTCGCCGCCCTGCAGGCCCAGATCGACACCATGCTGGAGGGCCAGCACGGCCTGGTGGAGGCCTCCTACGAGGTCCTCGAGACCTACCGCATGTTCGCCCACGACCGCGGCTGGAACCGCAGCCTGGAGGACGCGGTGCGCAACGGCCTGACCGCCGAGGCCGCCGTCGAGCGCGTGCGCTCCGAGCACCGCGCCCGCCTCGGCCAGGCCCGCGACCCCTATCTGCGCGAGCGCCTGCACGACCTGGAGGACCTCAACGACCGCCTGCTGCGCCACCTCTCCGGCGACGGCCACGTCGCTCGCGAGCTGCCCGAGAACGCGGTCCTGATCGCCCGCAACCTCGGCCCGGCGGACCTGCTGGAATACGACCGCACCAAGCTGCGCGGCCTGCTGCTCGAGGAGGGCTCCGCCGCCAGCCACGCGGCGATCATCGCCCGCTCGCTCGACATTCCCTGCGTCGGCCGCCTCCCCGGCCTGCGCGACCGGGTGAGCGAGGGCGACCCGGTGATCGTCGACGCCGAGACCGGCGAGGCCTACCTGCGGCCGCGGCCCGACGTGGTGAAGGCCATCCAGGCCCGCATCGACGTGCGCCGCCAGCGCCGGGCCGAGTTCGCCAAGCTGCGCGAGACGCCCGCCTTCACCCGCGACGGGGCCAAGGTCACCCTGCTGATGAACGCGGGCCTCGACGTGGACCTCGACATCCTCGGCGAAACGGGGGCCGAGGGCATCGGCCTCTTCCGCACCGAGTTCCAGTTCATGGTCGCCGAGGAGATGCCGCGCCTCGACGCCCAGGCGGCCCTCTACGCCCGGGTGATGGACGCCGCCGGCGACCTGCCGGTGACCTTCCGCACCCTGGATCTCGGCGGCGACAAGGTGCTGCCCTACCTGGAGGCCGAGCGGGAGGACAATCCGGCGCTCGGCTGGCGGGCGATCCGCATGGGCCTCGACCGGCCGTCCCTGCTGCGCCTGCAGCTGCGCGCCCTGATCACCGCGGCCAAGGGCCGGGCGCTCAGGATCATGTTCCCGCTGGTCGCCAGCGTCGACGAGTTCCGCGCCGCCCGCGCGCTCGTGGACACCGAGATCGCCTGGGCCCTGCGCCGCGGCCGCAAGGCGCCTTCCCGCCTCGACGTGGGCGCGATGATCGAGGCGCCCTCGATCGTCTGGCACCTCGACGCCCTCCTGCCGATGACCGACTTCGTGAGCGTCGGCACCAACGACCTGATGCAGTACATGTTCGCCGCCGACCGCGGGAACCCGCGGGTCTCCGACCGCTTCGATCCGCTGTCCCCGCCGTTCCTGCGGGCCATGGAGCAGATCCAGCGCGGCTGCGCCGAGACCGGCACCCCGGTCAGCGTCTGCGGCGAGATGGCCGGCCGGCCGCTGGAGGCCTTCGCCCTCGTGGCGCTCGGCTTCGAGCGGCTGTCCATGCCGCCGGCGGGCGTGGGCCCGGTGAAGCAGATGGTGCTCTCGTGCGACCGCGAGGCAGCGCGGCGGGGGGTTTCGGCGTTGTTGAAGAGCGGAGCCGGTTCCGTGCGCAACGAAATCGAAACTCTCGCGCGCAAAATCTACCTGGCGGTCTGAGGAGAGCCCGGCCGACGTGACCGAATACCGCATTGAGCACAACCCCGACGCGTGGTACGCGAAGTTCTTCTCTAGAACTTCCGCGAGTCTTGGGTTCGAACGCCGCCGCGGTGAGCTCACCGCTGCGCATGTCCGGGGGTGAGAGTGGCCATGCCGCTCGATACTGGTCGCATTGTCGATCTTGAAGTCGAACCCGTGAACGCCGGCGACCCTGGTCTTGTCGACTCCTACGCGCCGACGCTGCAGTCCGGCGCGGATATTGGCGAGGCGCTGCGCGCCGTCCGCGAATTCAGGGGACTGTCGCTGGAGGAGCTGGCCGAGCGCACCCGGGTGCGCCGCAGCTATCTGGCGGCCATCGAGGAGCTGCGGCTCGAGCAGCTGCCCTCGCGGCCGTTCACCATCGGCTACATCCGCTCCTACGCCGAAGCGCTGGGCCTGGACCCGGAAGAGGCGGTCTACCGCTTCAAGGCCGACGAGCCGGTGCTCGACGAGCCGCTCCGCGCCCCCGTCGGCGTGCAGGAGGACCGCGATCCGCGGCTCTCCGCCCTGATCGCCGGCGGCTGCGTGATCGTCGCGGCCATCTTCATGTGGAACATCGCCCAGCGCGCCATGGTCGACGCCGCCCCGCCGCCGCCGCTGGCGCCGGAGAAGGCCGTCATCCAGGCGCTGACGGCGCAGAAGGCCGGGCCGGTGACCCTCGGCGCGCCCCTGCCGGCGCCGGTCGAGTCCACCACGCCCACGCCCTACGAGACGCCCGGCCTCGCCAAGGCGGGCGAGGACGGCATGGGCAACCTCGCCCCGCCGGCCATCCTCGGCGTCACGCCCGACGACGCCCCGCCGCCCGACACCTCCCAGCTCGCCCCGGTGTTCAAGCCGGACGGCAAGATCTACGGCGCGGCGGTCGGCCAGCCGTCCTACGTGACCCTCAAGGCGCTGAAGTCCGGCGCCCTGATCATCCGCGGCGCCGACGGGTCGGTCTACTTCGCCCGCCAGCTCGACAAGGGCGAGGCCTACCGCATTCCGGCCATCGAGGGCCTGATGGTGGACGTCTCCGAGCCGCAGGCCTTCCAGGTGTTCGCCGGCGGCCAGTCCCGTGGCTTCCTCCCCGCCGCCCTCTCCTCCGCCAGCAAGCTGGGCGGGTAAGCGGCGCCGCCGCGCTTGGGTTCTCTCCTGAAAGTCCCTATTTTCCGCGCGGCATGAGCACCCAGGACCACACCTCCGTCCGCCCCTGGCGGCAGATCCAGCGCCGGCCGAGCCGGAAGATCCGCGTGGGCTCCGTGGAGGTGGGCGGCGATGCGCCGATCACCGTCCAGTCGATGACCAACACCCTGACCGCCGACGCGGCGGCCACCATCGACCAGATCCGCCAGCTGGAGGAGGCCGGGGCCGACATCGTCCGGGTCTCCTGCCCCGACGAGGAGTCCACCGCCGCCTTCCGCACCATCGCCCGGGCGGCGAAGGTCCCGCTGGTCGCCGACATCCACTTCCACTACCGGCGCGGGATCGAGGCGGCCCAGGCGGGCGCGGCCTGCCTGCGGATCAATCCCGGCAACATCGGTAGCCCCGACCGGGTGCGCGAGGTCATCCAGGCCGCTCGCGACCACGGCTGCTCCATGCGCATCGGCGTCAACGCCGGCAGCCTCGAGCGCGAGCTGCTGGAGAAGTACGGCGAGCCCTGCCCCGACGCCATGGTCGAGAGCGCGCTGAACCACGCCCGCATCCTGCAGGACCACGACTTCCACGAGTTCAAGATCAGCGTGAAGGCCTCCGACCCGTTCATGACGGTGGCCGCCTACCAGATGCTGGCCGAAGCCATCGACTGCCCGCTGCACCTGGGCGTCACCGAGGCCGGCGCGCTTCGCACCGGGACGGTGAAGTCCTCCATCGGCCTGGGCGCCCTGCTGTGGGCCGGCATCGGCGACACGATCCGCGTCAGCCTCGCCGCCGATCCGGTGGAGGAGGTGAAGGTCGGCTTCGACATCCTGAAGTCGCTCGGCCTGCGCCACCGCGGCGTCAACATCATCGCCTGCCCGTCCTGCGCCCGGCAGGGCTTCAACGTGATCAAGACGGTGGAGGCCCTGGAGGAGCGCCTGGCGCACATCTCCACGCCGCTGTCGCTGTCGATCATCGGTTGCGTGGTCAACGGCCCGGGCGAGGCGCTGATGACCGACCTGGGCTTCACGGGCGGCGGCAAGGGCTCGGGCATGGTCTATGTGGCTGGCCGGCCCGACCACAAGATGGACAACGAGGCCATGGTCGACCACATCGTCGGCCTCGTGGAGGCCCGCGCCGCCGAGATCGAGGCGGCGAAGACCGCCTCCCTGGAAGCCGCCGAGTAGAAAACTGCGAAGTTGACGCCGGCGTCACCCTTGCGCCTGCGACGCAACCGCTGTTAGCTGCGCGCCGACCAACACGGGAGGGACTGATGTCCTCGGCTGACGGCAACTGGAAGATCACCATCAACACGCCCATGGGCGCGCAGGAAGTGAACGCCTCGATCACGACCAGCGGCGACACCTTCACCGGCAAGACCGAAGGCCGCATGGGCTCGCAGGAAGTCTCCGGCAAGGTGGCCGGCGACACCCTCACCTGGAGCTCGAACATCACGAGCCCGATGCCGATGACCCTGGAGTTCGAAGCCAAGGTCGACGGCGACAAGATGACCGGCAACGTCAAGCTCGGCGCGTTCGGCAACGCCCCGCTCTCGGGCGTCCGCGTCTAAGGCTCCACGCCTGACCGAAAACAGCGAAGGCCCGCTGCGGACGCCGCAGCGGGCCTTTTCTTTGCCTTCCCGGATCGTGGGCAGGAGATCCTACTTGCTCGGGTTCACCGCATTGGCCGCGTCGCCCACCGCGTCCGCGGCGCCGGCGGCGCTGTCGGCCACGCTGGAGGCCGCGCTGGTCACGGCGTCGGTGCGGATCGCCTCCTGGCGGTTCGCGCTCAGCAGGAAGAAGGCGACGATCGCCACAAGCGCCAGGACGGCGATGCCGATGATCACGCCGCCCACGCCGGAGCCGCCGCGTTCCACATAGGTCGTGCCGCCGCTGTCGCGGTCAACGACCCGCTCGGTCGTGCCGTCCGGGTGCTGGGTCACGCGTTCGGTAGCCATTTCAAGTCTCCTCGTAGTCACCGTGGCCGTAACTCGGAACGGCGCTCTCCCGTTCCGGCGGGGTTTGGCATCCGCCCGGCTGCGCGCTAGAGGAGGCTCCCCTCTTTTCCGGGTGCGAAACCACGTGCGACTTCCCCAGGCCAGGCTCGACCAGGTGCTCGACCGCTTCCGCGAGATCGAGGCGCGCATGGGCGCGGCCACCGACGGGACCGAGATCGTCCGGCTCTCCAAGGAGCACGCCGAGCTGAAGCCGGTGGCTGACGCCGTCTCCAACCTGGAGCGCGCCCGGGCCGAGCTGCCGGAGCTCGAGGAGATGGCCTCCGGCGACCCCGAGATGGCCGCGCTGGCGCGCGACGAGCTGGAGGCCCTGAAGGAGAGGCTTCCGAAACTTGAGCACGAGGTCGCCCTGCTGCTCGCACCCAAGGACCGCGACGAGAACGCCTCGGCCATCCTGGAAGTGCGCGCCGGCACCGGCGGCGACGAGGCGGCCCTGTTCGCCGGCGACCTGTTCCGCATGTACCAGCGCTACGCCGCCAACCGCGGATGGCGGGTGGAGATCGATTCCATCTCCGAGGGCGACGCCGGCGGCTACAAGGAGATCGTCGCCTCCATCACGGGCGACGGCGTGTTCGGCCGGCTGAAGTTCGAGAGCGGCGTGCACCGGGTGCAGCGGGTGCCGGCCACCGAGGCCCAGGGGCGCATCCACACCTCCGCCGCCACCGTCGCCGTCCTGCCCGAGCCGGAGGACGTGGAGATCGAGATCCGCGACCAGGACCTGCGCATCGACACCTACCGCTCCTCCGGGGCCGGCGGCCAGCACGTCAACAAGACCGACTCCGCCGTGCGCATCACCCACCTGCCCACCGGCATCGTGGTGACCAGCTCCGAGAAGTCGCAGCACCAGAACCGGGCCCGCGCCATGAAGGCCCTGAAGGTCAAGCTCTACGACCAGCAGCGCGAGGCGCTCGACACCGCCCGCGCCGAGAGCCGCAAGAGCCAGGTGGGCTCCGGCGACCGCTCCGAGCGGATCCGCACCTACAACTTCCCGCAGGGCCGGGTGACCGACCACCGGATCAACCTGACCCTCTACAACCTGCCGAAGATCATGGAGGGCGAGGCCCTCGACGACGTCATCGATCCCCTGATCGCCGAAGACCAGGCCGCCCGCCTCGCCGCCCTCGAGGAGGAGCTGGCCTAGGCGCTCAGCCGCCGAACCGCTCGCGGTAGTCGCTGGGGGCCACGCCCAGGCGGCGGCGGAAGGCCCGGCGCAGGTTCTGCTCGTCCTGGAAGCCGCAGCCGCGGGCGACGTCCTTCAGGCTGCCGGCCCCGCTCTCCAGCCGGCGGCGCGCCTCCTCCAGCCGGACCTTGCCCACCCACGCGGCCGGCGTCGCGCCCATCTCGGCCCTGAAGCGCCGGGAAAAGTGCCGCGGGCTCATGCCGGCGACGGCCGCCAGCCGCTCCAGCGGCAGGTCCTCGTCCAGGTGATCCAGAACCCAGAGCTGCAGGCGGCCGAACACGTCCTCCCGCCGCTCGGCCTCCAGGAAGCGGCTGAACTGCCCCTGCCCGCCCGGCCGCTTGCGGTAGATCACCAGCTCCTGGGCCACCGCCACGGCGGTCGCCTTGCCCCAGTCGCGCTCGACCATCTCCAGGGCCAGGTCCATGCCGGTGGTCACCCCCGCCGAGGTGAAGACGCCGCCGCTCTCCACGAAGATCGCGTCGGGGGCGATGTCGCAGCCGGGCGCGAGCGCCGCCAGCCGGTCGCAGTAGGCCCAGTGGGTGGTCGCCGCCCGCCCCTCCAGCAGGCCGGCCGCGCCGAGGATCAGGGCGCCGGTGCAGATCGAGCCCAGCCGCTCCACCTGGCCCGCCATGCCGCGCAGCCAGGCCAGCAGGCCGGCGTCCTGCGCCGCCCCGGCCCAGCCGATGCCGCCCGCCACCAGCAGGGTGTCGCAGGCGTCCAGGTCGCGGAAGCTGCGCGAGGCGGTCAGCTCCAGGCCGCTCGACATCCGCACCGGCCCCGCCTGCGCGGCGACCACCTCCACTGAATAGGCCGGCTCGGCCCGGCCCCAGGTGTCGGCCAGCCAGCGGGCGGTGCGCGAGAACACCTCCAGCGGCCCGATCACGTCCAGCACCTGGGCGTCGGGGAAGGCGAGCATGGCCACGCGGTGGGTCATGCCGCGACGCTAGGCCCACGCGCGGCCCGCCCGCAACGACCTTGGCTGGAATTGACGCCTCGGCGTCCTTCGCGCCACGCGGGCATGGGCGCAAGCTTCGCCGCAGCCTCAACCGGAGCCCTCGCCATGAACCGTCGCGAGCTCGTCACCGCCTCGGCCGCCGCCCTCGCCGCCGGCCCGGCGCTCGCCCAGCCCCTCCCACCGCTGCCGGCCTCGAAGATGATCAAGGTCGCCTTCCTGCTGGGCGACAACGCCAACGTCATCGACACCGCCGGCCCGTGGGAGGTGTTCCAGGACGCGATGTTCATGGCGGACGGTCGCCATCAGCACCCGTTCTTCCCGTTCACCGTCGCGCCGACGCTGGAGCCGGTGCGGATGACCGGCGGCCTGCTGGTTCAGCCCGCCTACTCCATCGACACCGTCCCGCAGCCGGACGTCATCGTCGTCCCGGCCCAGCGCTCCACCGAGCCCTCCCGCGCCTGGCTGAGGGCGGCGAGCGACAAGGCCCACATGACCATGAGCGTCTGCACCGGCGCGTTCCAGCTCGGGCGGATCGGCCTGCTCGACGGCCTTCCGGCCACTACCCACCACGAGTTCTTCGACGATTTCGCGAAGGAGTTCCCCAAGGTGGCGCTGCAGCGCGGCCCTCGGTTCGTGGACACCGGCCGCATCGCCACCGCCGGCGGCCTCACCTCCGGCATCGACCTCGCCCTGCACGTGGTCGGCCGCTGCTTCGGGCCCGAGGTCCGCAAGGCCACGGCCCGCTACCTGGAGCATGCCGGCGGCGACTGGCGGCAGGCCTAGCGTTGCGGGCGTCTCGGCGGCGGCGGCAGGGTCGGGAGCGGCGGCGGCGGCTCGCGCGGGCCGCGGCGCACCAGGTTGCCCACCTGCCGGCGCGTCGTGCCCCACAGGATGACCGCGCCCTTGCGCACGCCCACGAAGGCCAGGCCGACGCTGTCGGCCACCACCGCGCCGCGATGGCCCATGGGCTTCGGCTCCCCGATGGTGGTGTCGAGCGCGGTCTGGTGCTCCACCTCGGCGTTGACCTCCGCGCCCAGCAGCAGGGCCATCACCGAGAACCAGATCCACACCAGGAAGCCGACGATCGCGCCCAGCGAGCCGTAGGTGATCTGGAACCGCGCCACATGGTTCACGTACCAGGAGTAGCCCAGCGAGCCGCCCATCCAGACGGCGGCCGCCAGCATCGCGCCCACCGCCACCCAGCGCCACTGGGCCCACCGCCGCGACGGCCCGTAGCGGTAGAGGATGGCGAAGGCCCCGGCGACCAGCACATAGAGCACCAGCCAGCGCAGCGGGATCAAGAGCTCGCCCGCCCCGATCTCGTTCAGCACCAGGGGCGCGGCCACCAGCACGGCGGTCACCACCGCCATGAACACCAGGGCCGCGAAGGTGAAGCTGTAGGTGGTGATGATCCTGAGCAGATAGGGCCGGCGCTCCTTCTCCTCGTAGGTGACGTTGAGCGCGTCCACGAGCACGCGGATGCCGAGGCTCGCGGTCCACAGCGACAGCAGCACCGACAGCGCAAAGGCGATGGAGAGCTCCGCCGGCCGCTGGGTCGCCAGCCGGGTCATCTGCTCGCCGACGATCACCAGCACGTCGTGCGGCACGAAGGCGGCCAGCTGGTCGAGCTGCTTGCTCACCGTGTTCACGTCGGAGAACAGGCCGTAGAGCGAGACGAACACGGCCACCGCCGGCGCCAGCGCCAGCAGGACGTAGAAGGTCACCCCGCCCGCCAGGAAGGCGATGCGGTCGTTGCCGCTCTCGCGGTAGACCCGCCAGACGATGTCCTTCCAGCCCTTCCACGGGATCTGGAACGGCCAGGCGGCCAGCCGCCCGCGGCCGGGCTCGGTCAGCTCGAAGTGCTCCGGCGCGGCGATCTCGGGATTGGAGAGGCCGGGCGGCGGCCGTCGTGCGGCCTGCGCCCAGAGCGCGGTCATGGCGGCCAGGCCGAGCCACGGCGCCGCGCCCAGCAGGAGGCGGGAGACGCCGCCGCCCCGGCCGGGCGGCTTGTCGGTCTTGCCGGGTCGCGCCACGGGCTGCTTCGCTTCCTCTCCAAGGCGGCGCTTGTCCGAACCCGCCGCCTGCGGCCTCCGTTCCCCTTGAAGCCAGCCGGCCGTTCCGGCAAGGGGCGTCCATGACCGGACACGTCGCCGCCATCTTCCGCCACCCGGTGAAGGGGTTCACCCCTGAATCCCTGCCGCACGCGGACCTGGCCCCGGGCGAGGGCTTCCCCTTCGACCGCCTGTGGGCGGTGGAGAACGGCCCCTCCGGCTTCGATCCGGCGGCGCCGGCTTTCGTGCCGAAGCAGAAGTTCACCGTCCTGATGTCGATCCCCAGGGTGGCCGCGGCGCGCACCCACTACGAGGAGGACACCGGCCTCCTGCACGCCCACGCCGACGGCCTGCCGGTGTTCTCCGGCAAGCTCGCCGAGGAGGCGGGCCGCGAGGCCTTCGCCGCCTGGCTGACGCGCCTCCTCCCAGAGGACGACCTCCGCGGGCCCCTGAAGGTGGTCAAGGCGCCCGGCGCCTACCGCTTCACCGACCATCCGCAGGGCCAGGTCTCGATCATCAACCTGGCCAGCCTTCGCGACCTGTCGCAGAAGATGGGCGTCGAACTCGATCCCCTGCGCTTCCGCGCCAACCTCTACGTCGACGGCTGGGCGCCCTGGGTCGAGAACGAGTGGACCGGCCGGCCGATGATGCTGGGCTGGGCGAAGGCCGAGGTGTTCAAGCCCATCGTCCGCTGCGCGGCCACCCATGTGGATCCCACCACCGCCGAGCGGAACCTCGACGTGGTCAAGGCGCTGTTCGACAACTACGGCCACATGAACTGCGGCATCTACCTGAAGGTCACCGCACCGGGGCGCATCAGCGTGGGCGACGCGGTCACCTCTCCGGACGCCCAGCCGGTGGAGACCCCCGAATGGGCCTGAACCTCGTCCAGGCCTGGACGCACGCGAAGAGGGCCCTGGAGGACGCCGGCCTCGCCGGGCCGGTGATCGACGCGCGCCTGCTCGTCGAGGCCGCCGCCGACGCCACCCGCACCGACATCGTCACCGACCCCTACCGCCCGCTGTCCCCGGAGCAGGAGGCGACCCTCTCCGACTACCTGGCCCGCCGGATGAGGCGCGAGCCGGTCAGCCACATCCTGGGCCGCAAGGGCTTCTGGAAGATCATGCTCAACGTGAACCGCGACGTGCTGACGCCGCGGCCGGACACCGAGACGGTGGTCGACGTGGTCCTGAAGCAGACGCCGGAGCACAAGGCCTTCTCGATCCTCGACCTGGGCGTGGGCTCGGGCGCCATCCTGCTGGCCATCCTCGCCGAGCGGCCCGCGGCCAGGGGGCTGGGCGTCGACGTCTCGGAGGAGGCCCTGGCGGTCGCGCGCGACAACGCCGCCCACCTCGGCCTCGCCGGGCGCGTGGCCCTGCTGCGCGGCGACTGGACCGAGGGCCTGGCCGACGCGAACTTCGACGTGGTGGTCTCCAATCCCCCCTACATCGCCAGCGACGTGCTGGAGACCCTGGAGCCGGAGGTCCGGGACTGGGAGCCGCGCCTCGCGCTCGAGGGCGGCGCCGACGGCCTGGACGCCTACCGCCGCCTCGCCCCCGAGATCCTCCGCGTACTGAAGCCTGGCGGAATCTTCGCCGTGGAGATCGGCTACGACCAGAAGGACGCCGTCGAGGCCCTGTTCCGCGAGGCGGGCGCCGCGGACGTGCGGACGATCCGCGACCTGGCCGATCGGGACAGGGTTGTCGCAGGTGCGAAAAACCCCTTGGAAACGGGCGCTTGAGTCGCTACATCAAGTGTCGTCTCCACCCATGAAAGCCGGCTAGGCAGACGCGCCCGACGAGGGCGCAGGCCGTCCCGGCAGGCGCGAGCTTCTCAAAAAGGCCTCTCGCTGAAGAGCTTCCGGGCGGAAGACGGGGAACTTAAGCGTCTTCAACAATCCATCCGGGCCGCGGGCCCGAACCCGCTGAAGGCTAGGGCACAGGCCGCCTCAGGGCCGCTCAGGAAAAGAGCAAACGGTTATCGAATAATGAGAGATTTCAAGGGTATGAAGCGTCAGCGCGGCCGCAATCGTGGCGGTGGCGGCGGCGGTGGGGGCGGCGGCAAGCCTCAACAGAACGCGAACCGGGCCTTCGATTCCAACGGGCCCGAAGGCGTGAAGGTCCGCGGCAACGCGCAGCACGTCTTCGACAAGTACCAGCAGCTGGCGCGCGACGCCGGCTCGGCCGGCGACCGGGTGCTCGCCGAGAACTACCTCCAGCACGCCGAACACTATTTCCGCCTCCTGCGCGCCATGCAGCCGCAGCGGCCCGCCTCCGACATCCTCGGGCGCGACACCTTCTCCTCCGGCTACGACATCGACTTCGAGGACGAGGGCGCCCAGGCCCAGGCCGCCGCCGCCGATGAGGCCGCCGCCGCCGCCGGCGAGGGCGCCGCCCAGCCCGAGGGCCAGGACGGCGACGGCCAGCAACGCCGCGACCGCGACGACCGCAGCCGCGACGATCGTCCCCGCGAGGGCCGCGACCGCGACCGCGGCGAGCGCTTCGAAGGCCGCCGCGACGACCGTGACCGGGGCGAAGGCGGCGGACGCCGCGACCGCTGGCGCGACCGGGACGACCGGCCCCGCGACGACCGCAGCCGTGACGACCGCCCACGCGCCGACGATCGTCCCCGCGAGGACCGCGCCGCCCGTGACGACCGTCCCCGTGACGATCGGCCCCGTGACGATCGGCCCCGTGAGGATCGTCCTCGCGACGACCGCCCGCGCGGCGACCGTGACCGCGACGACCGGCGCGAACGCCGCGACCGCGAGGAGCGCCCCGAGCGTGATCCGCTGGCCGTGGTCGAGCCCCGCGGCGCCGCGGCGCCGGCCGACGAGCGTCCCTCTCCGGTCCTGCGCGACGCCGAGGGCGGCGAGAGCCACGCTCCGGCCTTCCTGCAGGCCCGCACCGAGCCCCGTCCGGAGGCCGCCTCCGACGAGGAGGCCCCCGCCCGCAAGCCGCGTCGCCGCCGCGCCCCGCGCAGCTTCGAGGCCGGCGAAGGCGCGCCCTCCAGCGAGAGCGAAGAGGCTTAAGGTCTGAAATCCCCTTCTCCCCTTGTGGGAGAAGGTGGCCCGCGACGCGGGTCGGATGAGGGGTCGCACGAGAGATCGTGCGGCCCCTCGTCCGTTTTGGACGGCCTCAGAAGCTGTAGGCCACGCCCACCCGGACGTTCCGGCCCGGCAGCGGCGCCAGGTCCTTCAGGAAGGACGCGTGCTCGCGCGCCTCGGTGTCGGTGAGGTTGCGGGCGTCCAGGAACAGCTTCAAGCCCTCGTCCTTGAGCGGACGCACGGTCAGCGAGGCGTTCAGCATGGTGGAGCCGTCGGTGGGAAGCTCGAACTCGGCGACCCGCTCCTGCTCGCCCACCCGGCGGGCCTCGAGCTGGCCGGTCCACCAGCCGCCCTCGAACACGCCGCGCAGCGCCGCCGACCACGGCGGGATCCGCGCCGGCGCGCCCAGGTCGGTGTCGCCGCGCACATAGTCGGCCATGCCCTCGAGCCGGAAGCTGCGCCCGGCGTCCGCCCACAGCCGGTACGAGACCTCGGTCTCGAAGCCGTGGAAGGTGGCGTCGGTCTGCACGTAGCGGAACACCGGCAGGCCGGAGTCGGGATCCGCCTCGCCCGTCGGCCGCAGGTCGATGAAGCCCTCATAGCGCACCCCGAACAGGTGGACGTCGGCCGTCCAGCGGTCCGAGCCGTAGTGGGCCGTCGCGTCCAGCGACCAGGAGACCTCCTGGTCGAGGTCGGGGTCGCCCACCTCGAACCCGCGGGTCGCGGGGTGCGGACCGCTGGCGAACAGCTCCTCCTGGGCCGGCGCGCGGCTGGTCCGCGAGCCCGACAGGCTGAAGAACCAGGCGTCCGCCGGCCGCACGAAGGCGCCCAGGGATGCCGAGACGTTGGTGAAGTCGCGCTCCCCCGCGACGCTGTCGAGGCTGCGGTTGTCGACCCGCAGGCCGCCCTCCACGCCCCAGCCGTCGCGGTCGTACCGCTGCAGGACGAAGGCGCCCCATTCCTTGGTGGTAGTCGCCGGGACCAGCGCCTCCTCGCCCACCGCGTCGAAGTCGCGTGACAGGGCCTGGAAGCCCACCGCCCCCTGCCAGCCGTCGCGGTCGGGCTGCACCAGCTCCAGCCGGCCTTCCCAGCCCTCGGAGAAGAAGCGGGTGGCCGGCGCGCCGTCCTCCAGCTCCACGTGGGTGTAGTCGGCATAGCCGCCGGCGAAGCGCAGCTTCTCGAACGGGCCCAGCGCCATGTCGTACTCGCCGCGCAGGTCGTAGCGGGTCTGCTCCAGCTCGATGGCGACCCCGGCCTCCTCGCCCTCGTGGCCTTCCTCCTCGGCGCCCGCCTCGTGGGCGTGGCCGGGCACGCCATAGGTCGTCTCGGTGCGCTTCACCGAAAGGCCCAGGTAGCCGCGGTCCTTCACATAGGCGACGCCCGCGCCGTAGGAGCTGAGCTCGGTCGAGGTGTTCTCCACCACCGAGTCCACCGGCCCCGGCCATTCCTCGCCGTCCGCCTCCATCAGCCGGCGCGATTCCGGATGGGTCGGGACGTCGTAGTTCTCGGTCTCGCGGCGCACGCCGTCGAGGGTGACCACGAACGGCCCCGCGCCGGCCTTCAGCGAGGCCGTCGCCATCCGCCCCTCGTCCACCGTCGAGCCGGAGGCCATCACCCGGCCCTCCAGCCCGTCCACCGGGTCGCGGGGGATGCGGTCGTCGATGACGTTGACGATGCCGCCGATCGCCGAGCCGCCGTAGGCCAGCGCCGAGGGCCCGCGCAGCACCTCGATCCGCTCGGCCTCTTGCGGGTCGGTGGCCACCGCGTGGTCGGGCGACAGGGCGCTGGCGTCCACCTGGCCCAGGCCGTTGGACAGCACCAGCACCCGCGGGCCCGCCAGGCCCCGGATCACCGGCCGGCTCGCGCCCGGTCCGAAGAAGGTCGAGCGCACGCCCGGCAGGCCGCTCAGCACGTCGCCCAGCCCCCCCACCGGGGCGGTGTCCAGCTCCTCGCGCTTGACGATGTTGACGCTCGTCGTCGCCGAGCCGATCGACACCGGATAGGGCGCGGCGGTGACCACCACCTCGTCGAGGTCCTTCGGCGCGGCGGCGTGCGCGCCTCCGGCGGCGGTCAGGGCCGTGACGGCGGCGCAGGCGAACAGGGCGGCTCGCGACATGGACCCTCCAGGGACTTGAAAGCGGGACTAGGTGTTATGAAGTAACAGCACCGTTATGAAATAACATAACGCGTCGTCAAGAGCGTTGCGGCCGGGCGCCGAGCGGAGTTACGTGATTGCCCATGGGAGATGCGTGTCACCACGACGATGGCGTCCACCCGGGCCTGAAGGGCCCGGCGCTTCGCCGCGCCCTCGGTGCGGCCGAGACGCGCTGCGCCGAGACCCAGGAGCGGCTCACCGCCCCGCGCCGACGCGTCCTCGAGCTGCTGCTGGAGGCCGACGCGCCGCTGAAGGCCTACGACCTGATCGCCGCCTTCGGGGCGACCGGGGAGCCGGCGAAGCCGCCCACGGTCTACCGCGCCCTGGAGTTCCTAGAGCGCCTGGGCTTCGCCCACCGCATCGAAAGCCTGAACGCCTACGTCCCTTGCCGTCTGGAGGGCGACGGCCACCTGGCCGCCTTCCTGATCTGCGACTGCTGCGGGGCGGCCGAGGAGTTCGAGCCCGACCTGGCCCCGGCCCTCGCGGCCGCCGGGGCCGCCGGCTACGCGGTTCGCACCGTGACGCTGGAGGCCCGCGGCCGCTGCCCGGCCTGCGCCGAGGGGTGAACCCCGCCGCGACGCGGACGTTCAACCCACCCATGCGCAAGCAGATCTACCTCGACTGCGACGGCGTGCTCGCCGACTTCGACAAGGGGGCCGAGAAGGTCCTCGGCCTGCATCCCCGCGCCTTCGAGAAGCGGCATGGCCTGGGCCAGTTCTGGAAGCGGCTCGCCACCGCCGACGGCTTCTTCGAGACCCTCGAGCCCCTGCCGGACGCCTACCAGCTGTTCGAGGCGGTGAAGCACAGGGAGCCGATCATCCTGACCGGCCTGCCGCGCGGGAACTGGGCCGAGCCGCAGAAGCGCCGCTGGGCGGAGAAGCACTTCCCGGGCGTCGAGGTGATCACCACCTCCGCCGCGCTCAAGCGCGAGCACTGCCACCCCGGCGACGCCCTGGTCGACGACCGCGACAAGTACCGCCACCTCTGGGAGGCCGAGGGCGGCGTCTTCATCCATCACAAGGACGCCCGCAGCTCGATCGCCGAGCTGCGGGCCAGGGGCTTCATCTAGGCGGGCGTCACCAGAAGACCAGCCGCACGACCTGGACGACCCGGCCGGTGAACCGGTCCACCAGGACGGCGTCGTAGCCGACCCGCACCCAGTCGTAGCCGGGCGGCGGCATGGGCAGGCCGTAGTCCCACCAGCTCCACAGCCGGTAGCCCTCGTCGTACCAGCCGCGCGGCAGCACGTCGCCGTAGCTCCACAGGCGGACGTAGAACCCCGACGGCGGACGCCAGACATGGCCGCGGTAGCGGTGGCGGCTGCTGTAGACCGGCGGATAGTGTCGGCGGTCCCAGCGCGGATGGTTCGGCGGCGGCCGGCGGCCGTCGCGGTATCCGTCCCAGCGCCGGTCGCCGTCGCGCCGGCCGTCCCGGTCTCCGTCCCAGCGTCGGTCGCCATCCCAGCGGCCGTCCCCGTCGCGGCGGTGGTCGCCGTCGCGGCGGCCGTCCCCATCCCGCCGGCCATCGCCGTCACGGCGTCCGTCGCGCTCGCGCCGACCGTCGCCGTCACGGTCGCGGCGGCCGTCGCGCTCCTGCCCGTCGAAGCGGCGGGCGTCGCGCAGCTCGGTGCGGTCCTCGTGGTCCTGCCGGTCGGCGCCGGTCAGGCCGGAGACGTCCGGGTCGCCGTCCCGATCCACCCAGACGCCGCGCCCCACGGGCCGGCCCTGGCCGTCGCTGTCGCGACGCCGGCCCTCCGTCCCGCGTCCCTCGCCGCCGCGACGGCGCTCGCCGCCGGACGCCTGGGGCGCGGCGGGCGCCTGCGGGGCCTCCGCGGCCTGCGGCGGCCGGGGCGGCGTCTCCGGCCGCGGGTAGACGCCGCGCGCCACCGGCCGTTGCGGCCGGTCGCCCGGACCCACGTGGCCACGCGGCTCGCGGTCCCGCTCCTGTTCCTGAGCCATCGCCGCGCCGCTGGCGCCGGCCAGCAGCAGGAGGCTCAGCGCCATGATCCTGGTCTTCATCTTCGTCATCCCCCGCGGCCGCTTCGGCGGCCGGGACAAGTCCACTCGGCCAGCAGGATTGGCGCCGCTCCAATGAACCGGGGTTGAACGCCGCCGCCGGTCGCGCCAACTCTGCGCCGCCGACGTGGAAGAGGATCCCCCGTGCCCGCGACCCCGAACGACATCCTGGGCTTCTGGCGCAATGCCGGGCCGGAGAAGTGGTACGCGAAGAGCCCCCGCTTCGACGAGGCGATCCGCCTCAAGTTCGAGCCGGTTCACCACCGCGCCGCCCGCGGCGAGTACGACGCCTGGGCCGTGACCCCCGAGGGCGCGCTCGCGCTCCTGATCCTGCTCGATCAGTTCCCGCGCAACCTCTACCGCGGCTCCGCCCACGCCTGGGCCACCGACCCCAAGGCCCGGGCCATCGCGCGCGCCGCCACCGAGGCCGGCTTCCACCGCAAGGTGGAGCCCCCGCTGGCGCAGTTCTTCGTCCTGCCCTTCGAGCATTCCGAGGACATGGCCGACCAGGACTACGGCCTGTCCCTGGCCGCCGAGCTGGACGATCCGGAGGTGCTGAAGTGGGTCCGCATCCACCGCGAGATCATCGCGCGGTTCGGACGCTTCCCGCACAGGAATCCCGCCCTCGGGCGCGTCACCACGCCCGAAGAGCAGGCCTTCCTGGACGAGGGCGGCTTCGCCGGCTGAACCGGCGCCGCCCGCGGGTCCGTCTAGTGGGCGTGGTCGTGGCCGGCTTCGGCCTTCGCGCCCGGAGCAGGCGCCGCCTTCTCGGTGACCGGCACGGTCCGGCAGGACTTCTTGGCCATGCGCGAGCCGCTGATCGCCGGGCGCTCGGTGCAGACCTTCTTGGTCTTCGCATCGCCCTTGGCGTCGAGGGTGGGGGTCTGGGCCGTGGACTCCACGGGGGCCTGGGCGGTCTTCTCGACGGCCGCGGCTTCCGGAGCCGCAGCGATGGCCAGGGCGGCCAGGGCGGAGACGAAGAGCATCTGTGTACGAACCTGAATTGGGGAGGATCATGGGCCCTTAGCGGCCGCAGGGCGTCAGGCCAAGTTTCGAAAGCTTAATTTGCGACGAACGGACGCTCCGAAGGCTGTGGATGGCGTTCCACGCGCCGAGATTCCGATTCGCGAATCGGGCAACCTCGACTCGCCATGAACGCCCCCGTCTCCATCGCCGCCCGCTACCAGGCCGCCCAGGACCATCCCGAGCGGCAGTACCTGGACCTGCTGGAGGACATCCTCGCCAACGGCGTCCAGCGCGGCGACCGCACGGGCACGGGCACGCTCGGCGTCTTCGGCCGGCAGATGCGCTTCGACCTTTCGAAGGGCTTCCCGCTGCTGACCACCAAGAAGCTGCACCGCAAGTCGATCATCCTGGAGCTGCTCTGGTTCCTGCGCGGCGACACCAACGTCCGCTGGCTGCAGGAACGCGGCGTGTCCATCTGGGACGAGTGGGCCGACCGCGAGACCGGCGAGCTGGGCCCCGTCTACGGCAAGCAGTGGCGCTCCTGGTCCGCGCCGGACGGCCGGGTGATCGACCAGATCGCCGCCGTGGTGGAGGGCCTGAAGACCAATCCCAACAGCCGCCGCCACATCGTCTCGGCCTGGAACCCGGCCGAGGTCGAGGACATGGCCCTGCCGCCCTGCCACTGCCTGTTCCAGTTCTTCGTGGCCGACGGAAAGCTCTCCTGCCAGCTCTACCAGCGCTCGGCCGACGTCTTCCTGGGCGTGCCGTTCAACATCGCCAGCTACGCCCTGCTGACCCTGATGATGGCCAGGGTGACGGGCCTCGAAGCCGGCGAGTTCGTGCACACCCTCGGCGACGCCCACCTCTACCTGAACCACCTCGACCAGGCCCGCCTGCAGCTCTCCCGCGAGCCCCTGCCGCTGCCCGTCATGCACGTCGCCGACAAGGACGACCTGTTCGCCTTCGACTACGAGGACTTCCAGCTCGAGGGCTACCGCGCCCACCCCTCGATCGCCGCGCCGATCGCCGTCTGACCATGACGCTCGCCGAGATCAGCGAGGCGGCGGCCCGGATCTCCGACATCTACGCCGGCAAGTACGCCATCGACCGCGACGACGACTGGTTCCTGCTCAAGCTGCAGGAGGAGCTGGGCGAGCTCTCCCAGGCCCACCTGCGCCTCTCGTCCCGCGGCCGCGGCGAGGCCAGCGAGCAGGACCGCGCCGACGAGGCCGCCGACGTGCTCTGCATGCTCCTCCTCTACTGCCGCCGCTTCGGCGTGGACCCGCAGGCCGCCGTCCAGCGGAAATGGCTGAGCTGGCTGGAGCCCCCGCCGCTCACCCCGTCGGAAGCCGGGGCCCAAACTGAGTCCGTGGACTAGCTCGCGCGACGCGGCTCCCGACGCCGCTTGGGTCCCGGCTTCCGCCGGGATGAGCGGATGGGCTACATCGACCCCATGTCCCAGATCATCCTCTCCGCCGGCCCCATCGCCCGCGACCGCAACGGCGTCATCGGCAAGGACGGGACCCTGCCCTGGCGACTGAAGTCCGACATGGCGATCTTCAAGGCGGTCACCATGGGCAAGCCGGTGATCATGGGCCGCAAGACCTGGGACAGCCTGCCCAGGAAGCCCCTGCCCGGCCGCACCAACATCGTGCTCACCCGCGACGGTTCCTTCGAGACCCCCAACGCCATCGTCTGCGAGGACTTCTCGGAAGCCCTCCAGATCGCCCGCGAGCAGGCCGAGGAGGACGGCGCCGAGGAGGTCTGCGTGATCGGCGGCGCCTCGCTGTTCGAGCTGGCGCTGACCCGGGCCCGGCGCCTCTACCTCACCGACGTCGACGCCGAGGTGGAGGGCGACGTCCGCCTGTCGCCCATCGACGAGAGCCGCTGGCGGGAGGTCCGCCGCGAAGCTTACCCTGCGTCAGAAACCGACCAGTTCCCCTTCGTCTTCCGCGTGCTGGAGCGCCTATAGTCCGGCCAGACGACAAGGAGGGACACGCATGGATTACGAGCTGGTCGCCGAGGGCTTCGAGTTCCCCGAAGGGCCGATCGCCATGGCCGACGGGTCGGTGATCCTCACCGAGATCAAGGGGCAGCGGCTCACCCGCGTGCGGCCGGACGGCTCGAAGGAGACTGTCGTGGAGACCGGCGGCGGGCCGAACGGCGCGGCCATCGGCCCGGACGGCGCCATCTGGATCACCAACAACGGCGGCTCGTTCCAGTGGCTCGACAACCAGGGCCTGACCATCCCCGGCCCCACCCCGCCCGAGCACCAGGGCGGCATGATCCAGCGTTTCGACCTGCGCACCGGCGAGCTCACCACGGTCTACGAGGCCTGCGACGGCCGCCGGCTGATCGGCCCCAACGACATCGTCTTCGACCGCGCGGGCGGCTTCTGGTTCACCGACCACGGCTGCTCGACGCCGGAGGGCCGCAAGTTCGGCGCGCTCTACTATGCGAAGACCGACGGCTCCCACATCAGCCGCCAGCGCGACCACATCATCTCGCCCAACGGCGTCGGCCTGTCGCCGGACGAGAGCGTGGTCTACGTCGCCGACACCCAGCTCGGCCGGCTGTGGGCCTTCGACGTGGCCGAGCCGGGCGTGCTCGCCCCGCCCGCCGGCTTCGCGCCCGGCCGCGTGGTCTGCAACCTGCCCGGCTACCAGCTCCTCGACAGCCTGGCCGTGGAGGCCTCCGGCAAGGTCTGCGTGGCGACCATCATCAACGGCGGGATCACCGCCTTCGACCCCGACGGGACCACCGAGCACGTCCCGATCCCGGACCTCGTCACCACCAACATCTGCTTCGGCGGCGCCGACATGATGGACGCCTGGATCACCGCCTCCTCCACCGGCAAGCTCTACAAGGTCCGCTGGCCCAGGCCCGGCCTGAAGCTGAACTTCAACGCCTGAGCCCCCTCACAGCCCGGCCCTGACGGGAACGTTCCCGCGGCTGGGACGCTTCGGACCGTGAAGGACGGACCTTGGCGGTAGGGCCGCCAGCGAACCTGTGAGACGGCGAGACATGGACACCGCGAGGCCTGCGACGACCGACCAGGCCTCCACCGGCGTCGGCGGACTGGACGACATCCTGGCCGGCGGCTTCGCCCGCGACCGCGTCTACCTCCTCGAAGGCAGCCCCGGCACCGGCAAGACCACGGCTGCCATGAGCTTCCTGCGGGAAGGCGCCCGGCGGGGTGAGCGCGCCCTCTACATTACCCTGTCGGAAACCGAGGAGGAGCTGCGCGACACCGCCCGTTCCCACGGCTGGGACCTCGACGGCGTGGAGGTGTTCGAGCTCGTCCCGCCCGAGAGCCTGCTCGACGAGCAGCAGCAGCAGAGCCTGCTCTATTCCTCCGACCTGGAGCTCGGCGAGACCACGCGGATGATCTTCGAGGCCGTCGAGCGCATCCGGCCGAGCCGGGTGGTGATCGACAGCCTCTCGGAGATCCGCCTCCTGGCCCAGAGCTCCCTGCGCTACCGCCGCCAGGTGCTGGCCCTGAAGCACTACTTCGCCCGCCGCGGCGCGACCGTGCTGCTGCTCGACGACCTGACCACCGACACCCTGGACAAGACCGTCCACAGCGTCGCCCACGGCGTCGTGCGCCTGGAGGAGCTGGCGCCGGAATACGGCGCGGAGCGGCGGCGCGTCCGCGTCGTGAAGTATCGCGGCCGCAAGTTCCGCGGCGGCTACCACGACTTCACCATCAAGACCGGCGGCCTGGAGGTCTATCCCCGGCTGATCTCCTCCGAGCACAAGACCCGGTTCTCCCGCGACCCGCTGCCCAGCGGAGTGGTCGGGCTGGACGAGCTGCTCGGCGGCGGGATCGAGCGCGGCTCCAGCTGCCTGATCCTGGGGCCCGCGGGCACGGGCAAGTCGCTCGTCACCCTGCACTTCGCCCTGGCGGCCATCCATCGCGGCGAGCGCGCGGCGCTGTTCATCTTCGACGAGGAGCTCGGCCTGCTGTTCAACCGGGCGCGCTCCCTGGGGATCGACCTGCAGCCGCTGGTGGAGACGGAGCAGCTCCTCGTCCAGCAGGTGGACGCCGCCGAGCTGTCGCCGGGCGAGTTCACCGCGCGCGTGCGCCACTGCGTCGACACGAGCGGCATCAAGACCGTCGTGGTCGACAGCCTCAACGGCTACCAGGCGGCCATGCCCGAGGAGCAGTTCCTCGTCCTGCACATCCACGAGCTGCTGCAGTACCTGAACCGCCAGGGCGCCTCGACCTTCCTCACCGTCGCCCAGCACGGCCTGGTCGGCGACATGAAGGCGCCGGTGGACGTCACCTACCTGGCCGACACGGTGCTGCTGCTCCGCTACTTCGAGGCCGTCGGCCAGGTGCGCCGGGCGATGTCGGTGATCAAGAAGCGCTCCGGCCAGCACGAGAAGACCATCCGTGAATACGAGATCGGCGCCGAGGGCCTCGTGGTCGGGCCGCCGCTCGTCGAGTTCCAGGGCGTGCTGCGCGGCGTGCCGAACTTCGTCGGCCACGGCACGGGCCTCATGGGCGAGCCCTCGGCATGACGACCGCCACGTCCGGCTCCGGGCGTGTGCTGGTCCTCGCCCCCCTCGGCCGCGACGCGGCCATCGCCCGGGCGATCCTGGGCGAGGCCGGCCTGACCGCCACCGTCTGCGACGGCCTGGCGGGTCTCGTCGCCGAGCTGGACCATGGCGTCGGCGCGGCGCTCGTCGTGGAGGAGGCCCTGCAGGGCGCCGATTTCCCGGCCCTCGGCCACTGGATCGAGAGCCAGCCGCCCTGGTCGGACCTGCCGATCGTGGTGCTCGCGCCGCGGGGCGGCGGGCTGGAGCGCAACCCGGCCGCCCGGCGGCTCTCCGGCGCCCTGGGCAACGTCACCTTCCTGGAGCGGCCCTTCCACCCGACCACCCTGGTCAGCGTGGTGGAGACGGCGCTGCGCGGTCGTCGGCGGCAGTACGAGGCGCGCGACCGCCTTCAGGCCATCCGCGAGGCCGAGGAGCTGCTGGAGCGTCGGGTGGAGGAGCGCACCGCCGAACTCGCTTCCGCCAACCGCCAGCTGGCCGGCCAGATCGCCGAGCGCGAGCGCATGGAGTCCGCGCTGCGCCAGTCCCAGCGGCTGGAGGCCGTGGGCCAGCTCACCTCCGGCGTCGCCCACGACTTCAACAACCTGCTGATGGTCGTGCTCGGCAACATCCGCCAGATGCAGAAGACCGAGGCCGACCCGGTCCGCGCCCGGCGGCTGGAGATGATCGTCCAGGCCGCCGAGCGGGGGGCCCAGCTCACCGCCCAGATGCTGGCCTTCTCCCGCCGCCAGAAGCTGGAGCCGCGGGTCGTCGACCTCAACGAGACGGTGCGCGCCATGCACGACCTCCTGCAGTCGACCATGGGCGGCAGCGTGCGGATCGAGACCCGCCTGCAGCCGGACCTCTGGCCCTCGCTGACCGATCCCACCCAGATCGAGCTGGCGATCCTCAACCTCGCGATCAACGCCCGCGACGCGATGGAGGTGGGCGGCGATCTCCGCGTGGAAACCGCCAACGCCACCGTCGGGCCGCCGCAGCGGCCGGAGGATCCGCCCGCCGGCGAGTTCGTCGCGGTCTCCGTCACCGACACCGGCTCGGGCATGACCGAGGAGGTGCGCGGCAAGGTGTTCGAGCCGTTCTTCACCACCAAGGAGGTCGGCAAGGGCTCGGGCCTCGGCCTCGCCCAGGTCTACGGCTTCGCCAAGCAGTCCGGCGGCGGCGTCCGCATCGAGACCCTGCCCGGCGAAGGGACGGCGGTGAGGATCTACCTCCCCCGCGCCACGGTCGAGCGGTCGGGGCCGGTCGCCGCCCCTCCGGCCGAGCCCCACGTCGCCCCGGAGAACCTCCGCGTCCTGGTCGTCGACGACGACAGCGCCGTGCGCGAGGTGACGGCCGGCATCCTGGGCGACCTCGGCTATGGCGTCATCGAGGCCGGCAGCGGCGGGGCCGCGCTGGACGTGCTGGACCGGGAGCCGGACGTGGACCTGGTGCTGCTCGACTTCGCCATGCCCGGGATGAACGGCGCAGAGGTCGCCCGTGAGGCGCGCGCGCGGCGTCCCGACGTGCCGATCCTGTTCGTCACCGGCTACGCCGACACCGCGGCCCTGGAAGAGGCGGGCGAGGACGGCATCCTGCGCAAGCCCTATGTGGAGCGCGACCTGGCCGCCAAGCTCAGGGCCGCCCTGAACCCGCCCGGGCGGACCTAGCGGTCTCCGAGGATCGCGCGCCGCCGCGCCAGGCTCTCCGGCGGCCACTCCGTCTGCATGTCGTAGTAGACCTCGAAGACCCGCGCGTCGTCCGGGAGCCGAACCCAGGGCAGCTTGGAGCGGGTGAAGATGTGCACGTCGGGCGGAAGCGCGGCCCGATCGTCCAGGGTCGTGGCGCGCAGGAAGCTCATCACCTTGCGGTCGCCGTAGTCGCTCCACAGCGTCGTGCCGCAGCCCGTGCAGCGGTAGACCAGGTGCGGGCGGCCGCTGTCGGTGGGCAGGCGCGTGGGCGCGATCTCGCCCGACTGCACCTCGATGCGGTCGGTCTCGATCAGGGCGTTGATCACGAAGGCGCTGCCCACCTGGCGCTGGCAGTCCGAGCAGTGGCAGCAGTGCACGAACATCGGCCCGCTCGTCAGGCGGTAGCGCACCGCCCCGCACGCGCAGCCGCCGGTGAGATCCCGCATTCCGATCCCCGTTTGTTCCGGACGCGCGAACCTGCCGAAGCCCAGCTTCGCTGTCCAGCCCCTTCCCCTTCGCGCCGTTTCCGCGCAAGACTTAGGTGAACGGCGGTCACCCAACGGACCGCCACGGGGAGGACCAGCCATGGACGACGGCTCCATCGACGTGAAGCGCGCGGCGCGGGAAGCGGCCTATTCGATGCCGCTCGACCAGATCAATCCGGCCGACCCGGAGCTCTTCCGCACCGACACCATGTGGCCCTACTTCGAGCGGCTGCGGAAGGAGGACCCGGTCCACTGGGCGGAGTCCGGTTTCGAGGACGTCGGCCCCTACTGGTCGGTCACCAAGTACAACGACATCATGGCGGTGGACACCAACCACGAGGTCTTCTCGTCGGAGCCCACCATCGTCCTCCCGGACCCGGCGGAGGACTTCACCCTGCCGATGTTCATCGCCATGGACCCGCCCAAGCACGACGTGCAGCGGAAGACCGTGAGCCCGATCGTCGCCGGCCCGAACCTCGCCCGGCTGGAGCCGATCATCCGCGAGCGGGCGGCGAAGATCCTCGACGACTGCCCGATCGGCGAGGAGTTCGACTGGGTGGACAAGGTCTCCATCGAGCTCACCACCATGACGCTCGCCACCCTGTTCGACTTTCCCTGGGAGGACCGGCGCAAGCTCACCCGCTGGTCGGACGTGGCCACCGCCTCGCCGGACTCCGGCCTGTTCAGCTCCACCGATCCCGACATCGCCGAGCAGGAGCGCCGCGCCGAGCTGTTCGAGTGCGTCGACTACTTCATGCGGCTGTGGAACGAGCGGGTGAACGCCGAGCCGAAGCCCGACCTGATCTCCATGCTCGCCCACGGCGAGTCCACGCGGAACATGGACCGCATGGAGTATCTCGGGAACCTGATCCTGCTGATCGTCGGCGGCAATGACACCACCCGCAACACCATCACCGGCTCGGTGCTGGCCCTGCACCAGAACCCGGACCAGGACCGCCGCCTGCGCGAGGACCACAGCCTGATCCCGTCCATGGTCTCCGAGACCATCCGCTGGCAGACGCCGCTCGCCTACATGCGCCGCACCGCGCTGCGCGACTTCGAGCTCGGCGGCAAGACCATCCGCCAGGGCGACAAGGTCGCCATGTGGTACGTCTCGGGCAACCGCGACGAGGAGGTCATCGAGCGGCCCAACGACTACTGGATCGAGCGCCCCAGGGTGCGCCAGCACCTCTCCTTCGGCTTCGGCATCCACCGCTGCGTGGGCAACCGGCTGGCCGAGCTGCAGCTGAAGATCATCTGGGAGGAGATCCTCGCCCGCTTCCCGAAGATCGAGGTGGTGGGTCCGCCGCGCCGGGTCCTCTCCTCTTTCGTGAAGGGCTACGAGCGCCTGCCCGTGGTGATCCCGACGCGCAATTGACGCAGTCGCCCGGCAGGGTTTCAGTCGCACCGCTCAGGTCGGGGGACCGGAGGAGACACACCATGACCTACGCCCCACTCGGCGCCGCCGCCTTGGCCCTCGCCCTCGTCGCCCTGCCCGCCCAGGCGCAGGACGGCGGCCGCCCGCTCAGCGCCCACATGACCGGCGCGGCCGAGAAGCCGAACCCCGGCGACCCCGACGGCTCCGGCCACGCCACCTTCCGCGTCAACGTCGGCCAGTCGCAGGTCTGCTGGGAGCTGATGGTCGAGAAGATCGGCGCGGCCACCGCCGCCCACATCCACAAGGCCGGCCCCGACGCCGCCGGCCCGCCCGTGGTGCCGCTGACCGCCCCCGGCGCCGACGGCAAGAGCTCCGGCTGCGCCACCGCCTCGGCGGACGTCGTGAAGGACATCCTGCAGAACCCGGCCGGCTACTACGTCAACGTCCACAACGCCGAGTTCCCGCCCGGCGCGGTGCGCGGCCAGCTCTCGAAATAGCCCCTCCGGGCGTGATCGGGCGGCGCCACAATGGCGCCGCTTGATTTCCCACAATGGCAACCCCGCGCCGCGGGCGCACGTTTGCGCCGGAACGACTGGGGGCGGTCTTCCGGAACCGGAGAGGTAAGATGCTGAAGAAACTCGTGCTGTTCGGCGCCGCGGCGGCGCTCGCGGCCTGCACCACCACCGACCCCTACACGGGCGAGCGCGTGCGCGACAACCGCGCCACCGGCGCCATCCTGGGGGCGCTCGCGGGCGCCGGCCTCGGCTACGCGACCAACACCAACAAGAGCGAGGAAGGCCGCCAGAACGCCCTGATCGGGGCCGGCGTCGGCGCCCTCGGCGGCGCGGCCGTCGGCCACTACATGGACCGCCAGCAGGCCCAGCTGCGCGAGCAGCTCCGCGGCTCCGGCGTCGACGTCACCCGCCAGGGCGACGACATCGTCCTGAACGTGCCGGGCGACATCACCTTCGCCTACGACCGGGCCGACATCCGGCCGGAGATGCGCGATCCGCTCGAGCGCATCGCCCGCACCCTGCGCGACTATCCCTCCACCACCGTGGACGTGATCGGCCACGCCGACTCCACCGGGTCCGACGAATACAACCAGGGCCTCTCGGAGCGCCGGGCCTCCTCGGTCGCCACCTACCTGACCGACCGCGGCGTGATGCGCGAGCGGCTGTACATCGCCGGCCGCGGCGAGAGCCAGCCCAAGGCCTCCAACGACACCGACGCCGGCCGCGCCCAGAACCGCCGGGTGGAGATCATCCTGAAGCCGCTGCGCGGCTAGGGAGCCTCAGGCCCCGAACAGCCAGTCGCCGGTCAGGGAGGAGAGCTGGACGCCCACCAGCACCACCTGGCCGGCGCCGCCCATGGTCACCACCACGTCGGCGCCACTCTGGGCCACGCTGTAGGTGGTGCCGGGCAGGAGGTTGATGCGGTCGCCCTCGGCGCGGCTGAAGTCGAGGATCCGGTCGATCCCGGCGTCGGCGTGGCTGTGGAAGATGTCCGCGCCCGCGCCGCCGCTCAGGGTGTCGTTCCCGCGGTCCCCGGCCATCCAGTCGTCCGAGGCCCCGCCCGTCAGGGTGTCGTCGCCCTGGCCGCCGCGCACCACGTCCGCGCCCTCGCCGCCGTCCAGGGTGTCATTCCCCAGATTGCCGTAGACGATGTCGCCGCCGGTCTCGCCGAACAGCCGGTCGTTGTCCTTGCCGCCCACGACCCAGTCGTCGCCGTCGCCGCCCCAGGCCGCGTCGTCGCCCATGTTGCCGTGGATGTCGTCGAAGGCTCCGCCGCCGGTGAGGCTGTCGTTCCCCTCGTCGCCGCGCAGGAAGTCCTGCCCGTCGCCGCCGCCGATGGAATCGTTCCCGAGCCGTCCGAACACGCTGTTGGCCGCGCTGTTGCCGGTGATGGTGTCCGAGCCCGACCCGGCGATGACGTTCTCGATCACCGTGGTGGTCGCGATCGCCACGTTGCGGCTCCAGGTGTAGGTGTCCGCCGCCCCGAAGGCCTGGTTGAGGAAGCTCGCGTATCCCGCCCCGTAGACGCCGGTCCAGTAGGCCGCCTGCGCCTGGCCGGACCAGTAGGCGATGCTGGAGAACTCGCCCGGCGTCAGGTTGACGATCGAGGCGCGGCTGTGCGCCGACAGGTCGAAGGTGTCGATCCCGCCGGTGTCGTAGACCGTCTCGAAGATCGCGTTGGCCTGCGACCAGCTGTAGACGCTGTCGCCCGGCGCTGCGGCCAGGTCGGCGCCGTACTTGGCCTGGATGGCGATGATGTCGAACAGCATGGGCGTCGACGGCATGACCAGCGCCCCTCGCCACTCGATGCCGCCGGCCGTCGCCGAGACGGTCTTGAGGTAGGCGTCGCCGGCGTCGTCGTACGACATGATCGTGTAGCGCTGGTTGTCGTACTCCGCCGGGAGGGTGGTGGCCCCTTCGAACGGGTGCTTCAGGCCCAGGGCGTGGCCGAGCTCGTGGATCAGCGTGTGGAAATCGTCCGTGGTCGGCGAAAAGGCGCTCGGCTTGGTGGAATCGTCCAGCCAGATGTCGCCCGCCCAGGTCGGTCCCGTGCCGACGGTGGGCGCGCCATAGGCATAGGCCACCGCGCCCTCGGTGAAGTCGTCCACGTCGGTGAAGGCGACCCGGATCTGCCCCGGTGACTGCTGGTCGTTCGTCTCGGCGAAGCCTGGGGCGATCAGGCGGTCCCAGGCGGCGATGGCGGTGCGGAAGGCCTGCGCCTGGAGCGCGTTCAGCGCGCCGTAGCCGGCGTTGTCCTGCTCTTCGCCCGCCGAGTAGCCCGGCCAGAGGCTGGCCAGGCCCGGGATGCTGAAGGTGATCGTCGAGCCGACCCATTCGCCGGGTTCGACGAGGGACGAGATGATCTGCTGCGTCGTGATAGGCAAGGCCGCCCCCGCGGTGGAAACGGCCCTACCCTATCCGAATTCCTTTCCAGAACCTTCCCCAAGCGGGTGAGGCCCGGCGTCGCGTCGCCTCAGAGGCCCAGCACCATCTTGGCCATGATGTTGTGCTGGATCTCGTTGGACCCGGCGTAGATCGAGGTCTTGCGGTAGTTGAAGTACATGGGCGCCACGGTGGCCGCATAGTCGGGGCCGGCGCGGGCTTCGTTGGTCCGCCCGTCGAGCTCGGCCCAGGTGTCGCGCACGAACGGCTGGGCGTAGATCCCCGCCGCCTCCAGCGCGAGCTCGGTCATCGCCTGCTGCATCTGGCTGCCTTCCAGCTTCAGCATCGAGGACACCGCCCCCATGGCCTCGCCGTTGGCCCGGCCGGCGAACACCCGCAGCTCCGTGGCGTTCAGCGTGCCCATCTTGATCTCGATCTCGGCCAGCTTCCGCCGGAAGTCCGGGTCGTCCAGCATCCGCCCGCCGCGCCCGTTCTGCTCGACCGAGGCGATCTTCTTGACCTTGTTGAGCATGTTGGAGAGGCCCGGCGCATAGGCGTTGCCGCGCTCGAACTGCAGCAGGTACTTGGCGTAGGTCCAGCCCTGGCCTTCCTCGCCGATCCGGTTGGCCACGGGCACGCGGACGTTGTCGAAGAAGACCTGGTTGATCTCCTGGTCGCCCTCCGGCGGGCCGTCCAGGGTCGGGATCGGCACGATCTGGATGCCCGGCGTCTTCATGTCGAGCAGCAGGAAGGAGATGCCCTGCTGCCGGATCGCCTCGTTGGAGGTCCGGACCAGGCAGAACATCCAGTCGGCCCACTGGGCGTAGGTGGTCCAGGTCTTCGAGCCGTTGAGGACATAGTGGTCCCCGTCCCGCTCGGCCTTCAGGGCCAGGGAGGCGAGGTCCGAGCCCGAGCCGGGCTCGGAATAGCCCTGGCACCACCAGACGTCGGTGGAGAGGATCTTCGGCAGGTGCTGGGCCTTCTGCTCCGGCGTGCCGAAGGCCATCACCACGGGCGCGCACATGCGCAGGCCCATGTTCGAGGTCGAGGGCGCGCCGGCCAGCGCCATCTCCATGTCGAAGACGTACTTCTTGCCGAGGCTCCAGCCGGTGCCGCCGTACTCCACCGGCCAGTCGGGCGCGATCCAGCCCTTCTCGTGCAGCCGCTTCAGCCAGCGGACCTGGCCGTCCTTGTTGATGTGGCCGTTCTTCGACTGGGCCATGCGCGCGCGCATGTCGTCGTCGAAGGCCTCGGCGATGAAGGCCCGGACCTCGTCCCGGAACGCGAGGTCCTCAGCGGTGAATTCGAGGTCCATGGCCATGGTCCATCACCCCACGCCGTCGAGGTATTCGACGTTCGGCGCGCCCGCCAGCACGCCCATGAACTTCGGGCCGGCGGCCTTGAAGTAGGGGGTGCCGCCGTGGTGCTTCAGGGCGTCCTCGTCCGCGTAGAGCTCGAGCACCTTGTAGGTGTTGGGCTCGGTCCGGCTCTTGGTCAGCTGGTAGGCGAGGTTGCCCGGCTCGTTGGCCCGGACCTGCTGCTGCAGCTCCCCGAAGAAGGCTTCGAACTCCTGCGCCTTGCCGTCCTGGATCTTCAGCGTCGCGATCACCCCGATGGTCATGCCGTCCTCCCAACGTTTGTTTGAAGCCGCGACGGTAGTGGCCCCGCCCCGCAGCGGCAAGCGCGTCCCTAGGGAAGGGAACCACGAAAGGCACGAAAGGCACGAAAGCTCAGAGCGCGAAGCGCTCGATCTTCACCTTCGGAAGGGCGCCGAAGTTCACCAGGAGGCCCAGCCTGAGCCCACTGGCCTTCAGGTAGTTGAGTGTCTGCGCCCGATGCTCGGGCGCGATCTCGCGCACGGCCTTGAGCTCCAGGATGATCCGGTCAAAGCACACGAAGTCTGCAACGTAGCTGTGGCGCAGCGGCCGTCCGCGATAGCTCAGCGGCAAGGAGTGCAGCGCAGCGAAGGGAATGCCGCGCGCCTCGAACTCGATCGCCAGGCACTCCTGATAGACACCTTCCAGGAAGCCCGCGCCCAGCGTGGCGTACACGGCGAAGACAGCGCCTTGGATCCCGAACACCTCGTCGGGATAGAGGAGCTTTTCGTGTCTTTCGTGACTTTCGTGGTTCATCCAGACGGCAGGCTACGCCTTGCCGTTGATGAGAACAATGCGAGAACTTAGGCTAGCTGCGCTCGTTCCAGCCGTAGGCGACCCAGTGGTGGCCGCCGAGGTGGCGGGCTTCGATGACGCCGTCGGCGCGCTGGCGGGCGCGGGCGGTGCGGCGGGCGCGCATGGCGAGGCCGGCGAAGGCGAGCAGCGCCGAGGCCATCAGCGCGATCACCACCACGGTGGCGGCGAAGAACACCGCGAGCACGACGCCGACGACCACCGCGGCGGCGGTGGCGAGGCTGGCGCCCAGCACAGCGAAGCTGCGGAGGGCGGATCCGTGCCGGGCGGCGAAGTCTTTCACCATGGCGTCCTCACTTGCGCCCTCGGGTCGGGCCCTCGGGCAGGGCTTGAACCAACTATGTCGGCCCGCGGGTCCCCCTCGTCAACAATCTATGAGGGTTAAGGCCCCGAATTGGGCATCATGCGACGCCCTCGAGCGCCCAGGCGCGGCGCTCGCGCATGATGGCGTCGAAGGCGGCGTTGATCGCCGCGGCCTTGGCCTCGGCGACCTCGATGAACTCGCTGGGCAGGCCGCGGCCGCGGGCCCGGTCCGGGTGGGCCTCGGAGAGCTGCGCCCGCCAGGCGGACCGCACCGCCTCGTCGGTGGCGTCGTGGGCGATGCCCAGCACGGCGTAGGGATCGTCCTTCTCCGCGCCCAGGTGGACCGCCTTGATCCGCCGGAAGGTGAGCGGGCTCTGGCCGAACAGCTCCGACACCCGCTCCAGGTAGGTGAGCTCGTCGGCCGTCACCGCCCCGTCGGACGTCGCCACGTAGAACAGGCCGTCCAGCACGTCCTCGAGGATCTGCGGGCAGTGGCGGTAGCGCTTGGCGAGCCGCCGCGCGTAGCTCTCGAAGCCGCGGGTGGTCTGGCGGGCCAGCTGGTAGAGCCGGCGCACATTGCCCTGGCTGCCGTCCTCCGGCTGGAACACCTGGGCGAAGGCGGAATATTCGTCGGCGTGCGCGTCGCCGTCGGCCTTGGCGAGCTTGGCCCCAAGCGCCGTCACGGCCGTGGAGAAGGCCGGGTCCTCGCCGGGCAGGCCGGGCGGGCATTCGGCGCATTCCGCCTCGTCGAGGTTGCGGACCGCCAGCCCCGCGATTTTACGCCAGAAGCTCATCGGAGTAAGTCCAGCCTTAAGACCATGGCGCCGCCATGACAATTCATCGGGACGTTAAGTTTTGGACAGGCGGTGGAGTTTCTGGATCGATCGCGGCGGCACCTTCACCGACGTGATCGGCCGGGCCTCCGATGGTCTCGAGATCTCCGCCAAGCTCCTCTCCGCCTCCCCCGCCTATACGGACGCGGCGGTGGAAGGGATGCGCCGCCTCCTGGAGGTGGCCCCCGGCGAGCCCTTCCCCGCCGCCCGGGTCGACGCCATCAAGATGGGCACCACGGTGGCCACCAACGCCCTGCTCGAGCGGGCCGGCGCCAAGACCCTCCTGGTCACCACCGAGGGCTTCGCCGACGCCCTGATGATCGGCGACCAGTCCCGCCCCGAGCTCTTCGCCCTGGTCATCCGCCGGCCCGAGCCGCTCTACTCGGGCGTGGTCGAGGCCGGCGAGCGCCTGGCCGCCGACGGCGCCGTCGTCCGCCCCCTGGACCGCGAGGCCCTGGGCGGCAAGCTCCGCGCCGCGGTCGCCGAGGGCTACACGTCCTGCGCGGTCGCCTTCCTGCATTCCGACCTCGACCCCGGCCACGAGATCGCCGCTGGCGAGCTGGCGCGCGAGGCGGGCTTTCCCTTCGTGGCGCTGAGCCACGAGGTCTCGCCCCTGCCCCGCTTCGTCCCCCGCGCCGAGACCACCGTCGCCGACGCCTACCTCACCCCGATCCTGCAGGCCTATGTCCGCCGGGTGGCCGACGCCGTGGCCGGCGCGCCGCTCTACTTCATGACCTCGGCGGGGGGGCTTGTGCGCGCCGAGGCCTTCCGCGGCCGCGACGCGGTGCTCTCCGGGCCCGCCGGGGGCGTGGTGGGCGTCGCCCGCACCGCCGCGCAGGCGGGCTGCGACGCCGTGCTCGGCTTCGACATGGGCGGCACCTCCACCGACGTCTGCCGCTACGCCGGCCGGCTGGAGCGGCGCGACACCGCCCGGGTGGCCGGCGCGCGCCTGCGCACGCCCATGCTGGACGTGGAGACGGTGGCGGCCGGCGGCGGCTCGGTGCTGACCTTCGACGGCATGCGCGCCCGCGCCGGCCCGGCCAGCGCCGGCGCCCAGCCCGGCCCCGCCTGCTACGGCCGCGGCGGCCCACCGGCCGTCACCGACGCCAACCTGGTGCTGGGCCGCCTCGACCCGCAGTTCTTCCCGAAGGTGTTCGGCCCCGCCGGCGACGCGCCGCTCGATCCCGACGCCGCCCGCGCCCGCCTCGCCGAGCTGGCGCAGGCCATGGGCGCCGAAAGCGTCGAGGCCGCCGCCGAGGGCTTCGTCGCCGTCGGCGTCGAGCAGATGGCCCAGGCCGTGCGCCGGATCTCCACCGAGCGCGGCTTCGACCCGCGCGAGCACGCGCTCACCGCCTTCGGCGGCGCCGCCGGCCAGGTGGCCTGCCAGACCGCCGAGGCGCTCGGCGTCACCCAGGTGCTGTGCCCGAAGTACGGCTCGGTGCTCTCCGCCTGGGGCATCGGCCAGGCCGAGGTCACCGCCCTGCGCCAGGCCGGGCTCGACCGGCCGCTCGCGGCCGAGGGCCTCGCCGCCGCCACCGCCCTCCTCGACGAGACCGAGGCCGAGGCCCGCCGGGCGCTCGCCGAGCAGGGCGCTGAGGCCGGTTCGGTCCGCCGGACGCTGCGCCTGCGCTACGACGGCGCCGACGCCGAGCTGCCGGTCGAGGCCGGCGACCTCGGGTCCGCCAAAGCCCAGTTCGAACAGGCCCACCACCGCCTCTTCGGCTTCACCGAACCCGACCGCCCCATCCTCATCGCCGCCGTGGAGGCCGAGGCCACCTCTACCGCTCATCCCCGCGAAAGCGGGGACCCAGGCTTCTTCCGTTCGGGACAGCTGGGCCAATCCGCGCCGCCTGAAGCTCCGCGACAATCAAAACACCTGGGTCCCCGCTTCCGCGGGGATGAGCGGGTGAAGATGTTCGCAGCGGGCCAGTGGCACGAGGCCCCGGTCGTTCCGGCCGACACCCTCACCGCCATCGACGGCCCCGCCCTGGTCGTGCGCCCCGACACCCAGATCGCCATCCTGCCCGGCTGGCGCGCCACCGCCGACGCCGACGGCCTCGTCCGCCTCACCCGCACGCGCACCGCCCAGGCGCAGCAGATCGCCCTCGACCGGCCCGACCCCGTCACCCTGGAGCTGTTCAACCGCCGCTTCATGGGCGTGGCCGAGGCCATGGGCGCGGCCCTGGAGCGCACGGCGCATTCGGTGAACATCAAGGAGCGGCTCGACTTCTCCTGCGCCCTGTTCGACGCCGACGGCGGCCTGGTGGCCAACGCCCCGCACATGCCGGTGCACCTGGGCTCCATGGGCGCCTCCGTCCGCGCCGTCCGCGACCGCCACCCGGTGCTGAAGCCCGGCGAGGCCTATGCGCTCAACAACCCCTACGCCGGCGGCACCCACCTGCCCGACATCACCGTCGTCATGCCGGTGTTCATGGCGGAGGCGGACGCCCGGCCCGCCTTCTACGTCGCCGCCCGCGGCCACCATGCCGACGTGGGCGGGGTCCAGCCCGGCTCCATGCCGCCGTTCTCCAGGTCCATCGAGGAGGAGGGCGTCCTGCTCGACGCCCTGCCGATCATGCAGGGCGGCCGCTTCCTGGAGGCCGAGACCCGCGCGGCCCTGCTGGCCGGCCGCTTCCCGGCCCGAGCGCCGGACCGCAACCTCGCCGACCTGAAGGCCCAGATCGCCGCCTGCCAGGCGGGCGCCTCCGCCGTCGCCCAGATGATCCGCACCCACGGCTCCGAAGCCGTGGCGCGCTACATGACCTTCGTGCAGGAGAACGCCGCCCAGTCGGTCCGCCGCGCGCTAGGTCGGCTCTCGGACGGCGGGGCCCGTGTCCCCATGGACGGCGGCGGCGAGATCGTGGTCCGCACCACGGTGGACGCGGCCGCCGGCGAGGCGGTGCTCGACTTCACCGCCTCCGCCGACCAGCTCCCCTCCAACTTCAACGCCCCCTCGGCGATCGTCGACGCCGCGGCGCTCTACGTCTTCCGCACCCTGGTGGACGACGACATCCCGCTGAACGCCGGCTGCCTGAAGCCGCTCCGGATCCTCACCCGCGACGGCTCGATGCTGGCCCCCCACCCGCCGGCCGCCGTGGTCGCGGGCAACGTCGAGACCAGCCAGCACGTGGTCGACGCCCTCTATGCCGCCCTCGGCGTCATGGCCAACGCCCAGGGCTCGATGAACAACTTCACCTTCGGCGACGAGGCCCGCCAGTACTACGAGACCATCTGCGGCGGGGCGGGCGCGACGGCGGATGCGGACGGGACCAGCGCCGTCCACACCCACATGACCAACTCGCGCCTGACGGACCCGGAGATCCTGGAGCGCCGCTTCCCGGTCCGCGTGGAGGCCTTCGCCATCCGCCACGGCTCGGGCGGGGCGGGCGCGCACCGGGGCGGCGACGGGGCGGTGCGCCGCATCCGCTTCCTGGCCCCCATGGAGGCGGCCCTGCTCTCCTCGCGCCGTGAGCACGCCCCCCAGGGCCTGGCCGGCGGCGCGCCCGCCCTGCCCGGCCGGCAGCGTTTGCTCGCGGCCTCGGGCGAGGTTACTGAACTTCCTGGCTGCTTCTCCGTTACAGTGAAGCCAGGGGACGCCATCGAGATCGAAACCGCGGGGGGCGGAGGGTTCGGTCGCGCGGCGCCCGAAAATCGCTGAATTTCAGGATGATGACTGACGGTATGACCGCGCTTGCTCTTGCTCTGGCCCTGATGGCCCAGGACCCCGCCGCCGCCACCGTGACCACGGCCCCCGCTCCGGCGGCCGAGGCGCCCGCGGACACCCACCCGACCGGCGCGCCGAAGGAGGACTATCCCTTCGTCGCCTGGTGCTATGGCGCGCTGCGCGGCTACCTCGACCTGCACGACCAGATGCTGCCCGAGGTCCGGCGCATCGAGTCCGCCTACCGGCCGCCGAACCGCACCCTCGCCGAGGACATGAAGGTCTACGCCGACCAGCAGAAGTACGGCCAGGGCAAGCTCAAGGACTTCCAGGCCGCGCTCACCGCCGCCGAGAAGGCCAGCCTGCGCCCGATCAACCAGCAGGGCGCCGCCGCCGTGCGCCAGGGCCGCTCCATCTGGAACGCCGGCCCCGAGGTGAAGAAGTCCACCGTCGCCCAGATGTGGATGAGCTGGGCCCTGCCGGCGAAGTGCGAGACCGTCGCCGCCAGCCTCGAGAACCGCGCCAAGCTCATGGGCACGGCCTTCAAGGTCAACGCGCTGGAGGAGGAAGCGCCGGCCGAGGCGCCCGCGCCCGCGGCCGCCGAGACCCCCGCAAACTGACCTTCCTTTCCCGCGAAGCGGGAGAGGAGGGGCGCGGGGCGGTTTCTTTCCTAATCTCAGTATACTGAACGCCGTTCAGTCGCGTTTCGTTAAGCGCTGGCCCGCTACGCCTTATCCTATGTTGGCGTTCGTTCTTGCGTACGTGGCGGGCATCAATGCGGCCGCGCTGGCCGTGTTCGCGGCCGACAAGCGCAACGCCCGCAGCCGCAAGCGCCGGTTCCGCGAGCGCCACCTCCTGGCGCTGGCCGCCCTCGGCGGCTCTCCGGGAGCCATCGCCGCCCAGCGGCTTCTGCGCCACAAGACGAAGAAGGAGCCGTTCCGCACCTGGCTCGGCCTGATCGTCTTCGTCCAGCTCGTGGCCGTCTGCGGCTGGGTGGCCTACCGGCTCATGTAGGCGGCGAGGCGCGCCAGCCCCTCGGCGTTCTTCTCCGGCCGGGCGGCGAAGCACCAGCGCAGCCACCCCTCCCCCTCCGTCCCGAAGGCCGAGCCCGGCGCGAGGCCCAGCTTCGCCTCGGCGATCAGGGTGCGGGCCAGGTCCACCGAATTCTCGCAGCCCTCGATGCGGAAGAAGGCGTACATGCCGCCGTCCGGCTCCGGCGCCTCGATCCCCGGGATCGCCCGCAGGCCGCCCAGCACCTGGTCCTTGGCCGCCGAGAGCTCAGCGCGCAGCTCGGCGATCCACGGCTCCCCTTCCTCCAGGGCCGTCAGCGCCGCGTGCTGCACGAAGTCGGGCGCGCAGGAGGTGTTGTACTCCAGCAGCACGCCCACCGGCTCCACCAGCGCCGGCGGCAGCACCATCCAGCCCAGCCGCCAGCCGGTCATCCGCCAGGCCTTGGAGAAGGAGTTGACGCTGATCACCCGGTCCTCGGGTTCGGCGAGCTCCAGGAAGGAGGCGGCGTGGTCGCGGCCGAAGGTCAGCCGCTCGTAGACGTCGTCGGCGATCAGCCAGATCCCGTACTTGCGGCACCGCTCCAGCACCGCAGCGCGGTCCTCGGCCGGAAGGGTCCAGCCGGTGGGGTTGTTCGGCGAGTTCAGGAACAGGGCGCAGGTGTCGGGCGTCAGCGCGTCCATCAGCCGGTCGAGGTCGAGCCGCCAGCGCCCCTGGGCCGCCTGCACGGCCAGCGTCTCCACCTGGCCCGACATGATGCGGGGGATCTCCGCCACATTGGGCCAGACCGGCCCGGTCACCACCACGCGGTCGCCGGGCGACACCACCGCCTGGGCGGCGATCATCAGGCCGCTGACCCCGGCCGAGGTGACCGCCAGCCGCTCGGCGCCCACCGGCCGGCCGTGCAGCCGGCCGAGATAGGCCGACAGCGCCTCGCGCAGCTCGGGCCGGCCGAGATTGTGGGTGTAGTAGGTCCGCCCCGACATCAGGGCCTCGGCCGCCGCGCGCCGGACCGGCTCCGGCGTCGGCAGGTCGCCCTCGCCGAACCAGAACGGCAGCACGTCGGGCCGCCCGAGCGCCGCATTGGCCACGTCCCGGATCTGGGACGATCGAAGGGCGAGGACCTCGGGACGCGCGACGGGCGGGTGCATATGGGGCTGCTACCCCGCCGCCCGCTTCTGCGCCAGCGCGCAGCAGGCGGCCGAGCCGATCGGGCCGGCCTCGTCGTAGAGCAGGCACTCGCCGATCCCGACGCCGTCGGTGGAGCCGTGGTTGATCACCTCGAAGCCCACCCACTCGGTCGTGGGCTCCCGGTGCAGGTACACGGTGATGTCGGTGTTGATGTACTCCAGCCCCTTGTCGCCGGCGTTGGCGAAGGGGCTGGCGAAGTCGGCGGCCACCGCCACCCGGGTGAACGGCGTCAGGGCCCGCCCCTCCACCAGCTCGCGCACCTCGCTCATCCAGGTCTTCCGCGGCCCGACGGTCCCGAAGGCGCCGGTGATCGGCCGCATCGCCCACATGCCGCCCATGCCCATGCGCGGGTCCTGCGGGACCGGGATGTCGGCCGGCTTCGGCGCGTCCCAGTTGTCGGGCTTCCAGACGTTGCCGGTCGTGGGCTCCGTGCGCCGCAGGAGCTGGCAGGTGGCCCGCCCGGCCGAGACCCCGCCGGAGACGAACTCCGCGTCGATCACCTTGATCCGGTAGCCGTCGCGCACGACGCGCGTGGTCACCTCCACGGGCGACAGGTCCGGCAGCCGGTACATGTCCACCGTCAGCCGGCCCGGGATGTAGTCCGGCCCGCCGTACAGCCGCTCGATCTCGTGGCCCAGGAGCCCGATGATCACCCGCCCGTGCAGGGAGTTCGGGTTCCACGGCCCGCGGCTGGCGGGGGTGGGGACGTAATGGTCCCCGTCGATTCGAAAGAAAGGTTCGTTCTGCATGGCGCGGGACCATGCCCCACGTTCCGCGCCGTCACCAAGCCCCTACCCCAGCGCCGGCTCCGCGTCGGAGTCCACCGCCGGGTCGGGTTCCTCGCCGCGGGCCAGGATGGCGGTCACCGCCATGTCGCCGGTGACGTTGCCGACCGTGCGGAAGATGTCCGGGATCACCTCCACCGCGATCAGGATCGGCAGCAGGTCCAGCGGCAGGCCCAGGACCAGGCAGATCGGCCCCGTCGACATGAAGAACGACACCTGGCCCGGCAGGCCCACCGAGGCGACGCTGACCGCCAGGGCGATGATCACCGCGCCCAGGTACTGCACCGGCGTGGGCTCGATCCCGTAGACCTGGGCCACGAAGATCGCCACGCCGAGGTTGGCCACCGGGCTGGTCAGCTTGAACACCGAGACCGCCAGCGGCAGCACCAGGCCCGTGATCCGGTCGGGCACGCGCAGCTGGTCGCGGCTCTGCTCGATCATCGCCGGCAGGCAGGCGATCGAGGACTGGGTGGCGAAGGCGGTGACCTGCACCGGGCCCAGCGCCCTGAGCCACAGCCCCAGCGGCACGCGCCCGACGACCACCGCCGCGGTCAGCGCCACGAGGATGATCCCCACCTGGGCCAGCACCACGGCGGCGATGTAGTGGCCGATGATCCCCGCCGCCCCGACGCCGGCCCTGAGCCCCACCCCCAGGCACAGGGCGAACACGCCCACCGGCGCGGCCCACAGCACCCAGCGGACGATCTCCACCATCGCCGCGGCGATGGAATCGAAGAACTCGGTCAGGGCCACCCGCCGGGGCTCCGGCAGCCGCGTGACGGCGAAGGCGAAGAAGCCCGCGAACACCACCAGCGGCAGGATCGAGTCCTCGGCCGCGGCCTTCACCGGATTGGTCGGGGCCAGCGCCTTCACGAACTCGCCGAAGCTGGGGGTCGCCTGCACCTCGGCGGGCGGCGGCGGGGCGCCGGCGGTCAGCGCCGCCGCGCCCGCCTCGCTCACCGGCCAGATCGCATAGAGGCCGTTGCCGAACAGGATGGTCCAGGCGCAGCCCACCAGCAGGAAGCCCAGGAACCAGGCCAGCGCCCGGACCGCCAGCCGGCCGGTGGCCGCCGCGTCGGCGACGCTGGCGATGCCCACGACGAGCACCGAGAACAGCAGCGGCACCACCGTCATCCGCAGGCCGTTGAGCCACAGGGTGCCGATCGACTCCACGCCCTCGATCAGCCCGCGCAGGCCCTCGCCGCCGTACGCCGCCGCGGCCGCGCCCAGCCCCAGCCCCGCCACGAGCGCGATCAGCACCCGCACGCTCAACGATCGCAGCATGTGTGGACGTCCCCCAACAGCCAAGCGCGCAACCTAGAGCGGCGATGGGGGCGGCGCCAGCGGCTCCTCCCCCGTTCGCGCGGCGTCCGGGGGAGGCGCCTGCCTACGGCTTCAGCACCACCTTGATGCAGCGGTCCTGCTTGTCGCGGAAGATCTTGTAGAGCTCCGGCCCCTTGCCGAGCGGGGCCACGTGGGTGACCACGAAGGTGGGGTCGATCTCGCCCTCGTCGATCCGCCTGAGCAGGTCGTCGGCGTACTTGCGCACATGGGTCTGGCCGGTGCGCAGCGTCAGGCCCTTGTTCATCAGGGCGCCGACGGGGATGGCGTTGCTCATGCCGCCGTAGACGCCGGGCACGGACACTCGGCCCGCCGCCTTGCAGGCCATGATCGCCTCGCGCAGCGCCACCGGCCGTTCGGTCTCGAGCTTGAAGGCGGTCTGCACCCGGTCCATCAGCTCCAGGATCGCCGTCGGCCCGTGCGCCTCGATGCCCACGGCGTCGATGACCACGTCAGGCCCGTGGCCGTCGGTCATCTCCTTCAGGGTCTGGATGACGTTGATCCCGCGCCGGTCCAGCGGCTCGGCGCCGAGGCGCGCGGCCATCTCCAGCCGCTCCGGCACGTCGTCGATGGCGATGATCCGCTTGGCGCCCATCACCTTGGCCGACAGCACCGTCATCTGGCCGACCGGGCCCAGGCCCCAGACCGCCACCGTGTCCTCGGGCCCGACGTTCACCTGCTCGGCCGCCTGCCAGCCGGTGGGCAGGATGTCGGACAGGAACAGGTACTTCTCGTCCTCGCCGGCCTTCGGGACCTTGATGCAGGTGGTGGCCGCATAGGGCACCCGCAGGTACTCGGCCTGGCCGCCGGCGTAGCCGCCGGTGATGTGCGAATAGCCGAACAGCCCGGCCACGCTGTCGCCGAAGAAGGCCTTGGCCAGGTCGTTGTTGCGGTTGGTCGTCTGGCACGCCGAGAAGTTCTGCTTCAGGCACTGCTCGCACTCGCCGCAGGTCATCTGGAACGGGACCACCACCCGGTCGCCCACGTTCAGGCCGCGGGCCTTGGCCTCGGCGCCCACCTCGACCACCTCGCCCATCGGCTCGTGCCCCAGGACGTCGCCCACGCACATGGTCGGCACGAAGCCGTTCATCAGGTGCAGGTCCGAGCCGCAGATGCAGGTGGAGGTGATCTTGATGATGGCGTCCTTCGGGTCCTCGATGATCGGGTCCGGGACTTCCTCGCAGCGCAGGTCCTTCTTGCCCTGCCAGCAGATCGCTTTCATGGCTTTCGCTCCCTACTCGCAGTTGCGCTTGACGGTGCTCATGCGCACCGCGGTGACCAGGTCGAGGGCGGTGACGGCGAGCACGAAGCCCAGCGCCGCCTTGGCGTTCCCGCGCTTGGGGTTCTCCGGCTTGTCCAGCGAGGCCAGCACGGCGATGTCGCAGATGTCGCCGGCCACCCGGGCCCACAGCATCTCGGACTTCGTCGGGTCGCCCGCCAGGGTGAAGCCGGTCCACAGCTCGCGCGCGCCGAACAGCGCCTGCACGACCGGGGCCGAGGATTCCACGCCGAGCGTCCGCTTCACGCTCTTCGGGAAGAGGAGCCCCCAGAGGCCCAGGCCGATGGCCGTCTGGCCGATCATGTAGGAGAGCTGCGGCGTCACGGCCGGCTTGGCGCGCACCCGGTCGGCGAACAGGCTGGCGCGATGCTGGCCGATCGGCAGGTTCATGGGCGAGGGCGCGCCGAAGCTCCGGCGCTCCGCGTGTCTGGAGGTGATGTCCGGGCGCGCCCGTCCCGGCGCGGTCCCGGTTTCGCTGTAAGTGTCAGCGGCGGTCATGAATGGCTCCCGTCGATCCCCCGACGAGGGCCCAAGCGGCCGCGCCGCCCGAATGTTCCAGCCTTGGCTTTTGAAAGGCTTAGCGCCGGCGGTGCGGGTGGAGCATGGCTTCCGTGCCGCGCTGGATGGCCTCGTAGCACTCGCAGGAGGTGCGCTCGAGCGCCCGGCGGTCCTCCACCGTGATCTTGCCGCGCACATAGGAGATGAGGCCGCGCGCCTGCAGCTCCGAGGCGATCGCGGTGACCGTGGTCCGCTGCACGCCCAGCATGATCGACAGGTGCTCCTGGGTGAGCGGCAGCAGGTCCGAGTTCAGCCGGTCCTGGGTCAGCAGCAGCCAGCGGGCCAGCCGCTGCTCGGCCGAGTGCAGGCTGTTGCAGGCCGTCGACTGGGCCGACTGGATGATCGTCGCCTGGGCGTGGTGGACGATGCAGCGGGTGAGCTGGGCGCTGTCCTCCGCCGCCGCCCGCAGCCGTTCCAGCGGCAGCCGCCAGGCCTGCCCGCTCACCTGCACGATCATCCGCTCGTAGGAGATCGGCGAGCCCAGGGCGTGCAGCAGCCCATAGCCGCTCTCCCGCCCGATGGTCCGGCTCTCCACCTGGGCGCCGTCGCGCATCACCGTCACGATCGACAGGATGCAGTCGATGGGCAGGTAGACGTCGACGATGGTCTGGCCAGCCTCGTCCAGCAGCTCGTTGCGCTGGAGCGCCACCTCGCTCAGGTGCGGGCGCAGGCCGGCGATATCCCGCGGTTCCAGACTGTCCAGGAAGTGGTTCCTCAGGGCCATGGTCTTCACAACGCAGAACCGGGGCTGTGGGGTTCACGCCCGGCCGGGCCAAGGAACAGGGGCGATCGTGGGTTGTTCAGTAGACTGTATCTGTTCCTGACGAGACGAGTTGACCCGTGAGTGGACCCTTCTCCGAACCCATGACCGTCACCACCGTGGAGGGGGAGGTCGTGGTGCTTGGCCCCGACGCGATTGGCGTGTCCCTGACGCCGGCCTCCGCCGAGGAATCCGCCCATCGCCTCCTGCGCTGCGCCGAGGAAGCCCGCCGGACGGCCACCGGCCCCCGCGACGAATTGGCCTGAGACCCTATGTCGGAAGTTGTGCAGACGCCCCCGATTCAACCGGCTATCTCTTCCTGCGGACGGGGAAGAAGACGTGGGCGAACTGCTCCTTTACGCGCTGGACGAGGCGGGCGAGACCGCCTTCGCCGAACAGCTGCAGGCGGCTGACCGGGCCAACGCCCGCGCCTTGGCCGAGGCGCGGCTGCGCGAGCACCATGCCGTCGAGGTCTGGGACGGGCCGCTGTGCATCCTGCGCCTGCGCCGGCGGCCGTTCGCCGCCGCCTGAAACGGCCGCCGTCACAACATAAAGCAAGCCGTGGCGGGATCGAACCGGCCGCTCGGCCGTTACCTAAGCTCACCCACAAAGGAGAGCCGATGGCGCACGCCCGTAAGCAGCTTCCCATCTTCCCCGGCGCCGGTGAGCTCCGCTATCGGGGATTCAAGGGCCAGGTCGACTATGAGATCCTGGGCGAGCCGGCCAGCCTGAGGTTCGGCCCCGCGCGGCTGCGCGGCTCCATCATCACGACGCCCGAGATCGCCGCCGACGCGTTCCGCGAGGGTGAGGGCGTGCTGACGCTGGAGAACGGTGCGACGTTCCGGCTGGTCATGCTCGGCCACACCACCGGCAGCGACAAGGCCTACTTCGAGATGCGGGTCTAGCCCGCCAGGGCTTCGCACACCTGAGCGGCGGGCGCGCTGGCGCGCGGCAGGGTGAAGACCAGCAGGTCCTCCTCCCAGAGTTCCGCGCGCAGCCCGTCCGGCCGCTGGGCCAGCAGTTCGCCGGCGCGCTGGATCGCCTCGTCGCGGGTCAGTTCGGGCAGGACCTCGAAGTGGGGAACGCCGCCCGAGGATCGGTGTACGTAGCAGAGATAAGGCATGACGAACTCCCTCGATGCTGGCGGGAGCTGTCCCTTGTGACGGGATCTGTCTCTCGGTCGCCGGCGGCCAGACGCCACAGCCAGCGATGAAGGCATTGTGCGCCTCATCGAGGCGGAACCCAAGCCCTTTTCAGGTCCTCGCGAATATTCCCGCGGCCGCCGACACTAAGTCAGGTACCCGCCATAGCAGCCAGCCTTAACAATTGCTGATATCCACAGGCCGGTCGGCGAGCGGAGACTTAGCCGGCTCTCGCCTGGTAGCGCACGGAGAGCCCTGCGCCGGCATCGCCCACGTCGGCGTCACGCAGCCGGCGCGCCACTTCGTCCAGCGCCAGGACCTGCCGGTCGAACCGCGCGACCTCCTGGCCCTGTTGCTGGACGATCCACGCCCCGGCCTGTTCGATCACCTCGAACTTCATCGAAAACGCCCCTCGGTACTCCACCACGTGCGATAGGCGGCTTCGGGTTAACACACCAACTGCGCGCAGGGCGGGCGCCTGCTACCGGTTGTCGCAGCCGATAACTATCGCGATGCGCGTACCGGGACCTCGACGTCGCAGACGCTGAAGTCCGCGCCCTTCCTCGCCTTCAGCTCGCCCACCCGGCGCGCGAACGCCGGCCCGCGCTCGTTCAGCACCTCGAGCGCCGGGCGCTCGCCGGGCGGCAGGTCGGCGGCCACCCGCACGCGGATCATCCGGTCGGGTTCGGACGGCGGCTCGCCGACCCGGATCGCCCGCACCACGTCCAGACCCTGCACCACCCGGCCCCAGACCGCATAGTCCCTGTCCAGCCGGCGGGCCGGGGCGCGCATGAAGAAGATCTCCGAGTTGGCCGTGCCCGGATCGGCCTGCCGCCCCATCCCCACCACGCCGGCGCAGTAGGCGCCCCAGGCGCGCATCAGCCGGTCCGGGGCCCGCGCGGCCTCCGCCTCCGAGACCGCCTCGAACGGCGTCGCGCCCACGAAGCCGGCCACGCCGTCGCTGCGGCGCGCGACCACCGCCTGGGGGCCGCCCGGCGTCAGCTTGAAGGTGAACTCCGGCGGCAGGTCCGGATGGGCCGAGGTCCCGCCGTCCCGGTTGTTCGGGTTGCCCGTCTGGTCGACGAAGCCGTCGATCACGCGGTGGAACAGGAGGCCGTCGTAGACCCCCTCCCGCGCCAGCAGCTTCACCCGCTGCACCGCAAGCGGCGCGAACTCCGGCCGCATCTCGACCACGATCCGCCCCTTGGAGGTGTCCACCACCAGGGTGTTCTCCGCCGCCAGCGGCCGCCAGTCCGCAGGCGGCGGGGCCTGGGCGGCGAGCAGCACGGCGGCGGCGGCGAGTAAGGCTCTCCTCATCGAATCTCCCCCTCTCCGTTTGCGAGAGAGGGTAGGGTGAGGGCGGCGCCGGCGTCACGTCCTGAACCACCGTGGGACCCGAACCCGCAGGCCCCGCCGGAGCGCCTTGGCTCGACGGCCTCCGCCGCCCGCACCCCTGCCCGCTCCCGCTCGAGGGAGAGGGGGAGGCCCTCAGTACTTCCGGCAGAGCACGTCGCGCAGCACCGGCGTGCGGCCGACGATCTGGCCCTCGGGACCGAGCGCCCGCGGGGCCCGCTCGCTGGAGTCGAAGTAGACCGCGGCCCCCAGGCCCTGACGGCGGCAGAAGCTGTTCGCCCCGTTGGCGCCGGCCGCCAGGTCCATGCCGCGCACCGTCGGGCGGGCGAAGAACACGCTGCGCGCGCCTTCCACGCCGCGCGTGTCGGGCCGGCCGCCACCCGGGCCCCAGCCGCCGCCGGGCCGGCCGTCGTCGTCGTCCCAGTCCGGCCGGCCGCCCCCGTCGCCGCGGCCGACCGGCTCCAGCGAGGTGATCCGCTCGGCGAGCGCCATGGTGTTCAGGTCCGGCACCTCGCCGGTCAGCTCGACGCAGCGGCCCTCGAAGTTCGCGTGCTCGCACAGCCGCCAGCGGCCGGTCAGGCGCAGGCTGTGGGCGCGGTCGTTGAAGGCGTAGTTGGAGAGGTTGGACACGTCGCCCGAGATGGTCACGCTGCGGCCGGCGAAGTTCGCGCCCTCGTAAAGGGTCGCCGTCGGGCCGCGCCCGCCGCCGCCGCGCGGCTGCGCCTCCGCCGCGCCGGCCAGCGCCAGGGCCGCCAGGCCCGCGCAGATCAGGGTCGTCTTGGTCATGTCCAGCTCCTCAAGCCTCGGCGCCCTTCATGGCCAAGCTCGGCTGAACCGCCGATGAAGGCGCCCGGAAGCGGCCGTTCAGGCGGCCGCTTCAAACCCACGAGAAGGGAAGCGGCCGTTCAGGCGGCCGCTTCAAACCCACGAGAAGGGAAGCGGCCGTTCAGGCGGCGGCTTCAAACCCCGGGAAGGGCGGCGGCCGTTCAGGCGGCCGCCGCCCTCCGCGCTCACCGCCGCTGGGTGGTGGTCTCGGTCGTGCCGGTGGAGTTCGCCGAGGTGCCGGTGGCGCCGCTCGTGGCCGTTCCGGCCGCCGGCGTCGAGGCGCCGGTCGCCGCCGTCGAGCCGCCCTGGGCGCCGCCGCCCACCGACCCGCCGGCCGCCATCTGCTGCTGCACCACCTGGGCCAGTTCCTGCGGGGCGCTGGTCGCCTTGCACTGGGCCTGGCCGCCGGTGGAGACCGCCAGCACGTTGACGCTCACGCCGCAGACGTTCGCCGCCAGCTGGACCGGCAGCTGGATGTTGATCGGCACATTGGCCCGGTCGATCTGCAGCCGCACCGACAGGTCGTTCAGCACGTCCTGCAGGTTGACGTTCACCAGGCTCGGGATGCTGCTGGTCGACGGCCGCGGGACGCTCGTCCCCGTCGTCGTGCCCGCGTTCGTCCCCGTGCCGGTCTGCGCGGTGGTGGAGGCGCCGGTGGAGCTGCCGCCGGTCCCGGAGGCGCCGCCGCTGGCCGGCGCGGCGGCGGTGGTGGTGCCGGTCCCCGCCGCGGCGCTGGGGCCGTTGTTCCCGTCGGTGGCGCAGGCGGCGGCGAACGGCAGGGCGAGGCTGGCGATCGCGAGCGACTTGATCGTGTGGTTCATGGGGTTTCCATTCCCTCTGGGGTTCTTGCCGCCACGCTCAACGCGGACCGCACGGGCCGGTTCGTTGGCGCACGGATCATCTCCAGTCCGGAAACAATCTTCTGCGCGAGCACTGGTTTATGTCGCCTCCGGCAAGCCTATCTTAGCCGTCGAAAGCGGGCGCCCGGCGGCGCCCCCAGAAGCCCCCAGGAGATCCAAGATGATCGAGCGCAGACCGTTCGACCGCCTCGGCGGCGCCGACCACGGCTGGCTGAAGGCCCGCCACCACTTCTCCTTCGCCAGCTACTACGACCCGCAGAAGATGGGCTGGGGTCCGATCCGCGTCTGGAACGACGACGAGATCGCCCCGCGCTCCGGCTTCCCGCCCCACCCGCACGCCGACATGGAGATCATCACCTATGTCCGCGAGGGCGCGATCACCCACCAGGACAGCCTGGGCAACCAGGGCCGCACCGAGGCCGGCGACGTCCAGGTGATGAGCGCCGGGACCGGCATCCGGCATGCGGAGTACAATATGGAGCCTGAGACCACGCGGATCTTCCAGATCTGGATCGAGCCCAAGAGCCGCGGCGGCCCGCCCGCCTGGGGCGCCAAGCCCTTCCCGAAGGGCGACCGCGCCGGCCGTTTCGTCACCCTCGCCTCCGGCCTGCCCGGCGACGAGGACGCCCTGCCGATCCGCACCGACGCCCGCGTCTCCGGCGCCACCATCCGGGCCGGCGAGACGGCCGAATACGCTCTGGGCGCCGGACGCCACGCCTATCTGGTGCCGGCGGCCGGCGCGGTGGAGGTCAACGGCGTCCGCCTGGACGCCCGCGACGGCGCCGCCATCGCGAACGAGGACGTCCTGCGGATCACCGCCCTGGAAGACGCCGAGGTGGTGCTGGTCGACGCGGCTTAGGACGCCCCTCCTCTCCCCCCGGCGAAGCCGAGAGGGGAGAGGGTAGGGAGAGGGGTGGCGCCGAGGCGCTGACGCAGGGCGGCCGGTCGAGGGCCCTGGATCGGAAGTGTGGGGACGTGGGCGCGGCCGAGCCGCCCCTCTCCCTACCCTCTCCCCTCGCACTTCGTGTCGGGGGAGAGGCGGGCGCCCTGCCTCAATGGCAGGTCGGCGGCTCCACCACCGCCTCGTCCCACTCGCCGGGGATCTCCTGGATCAGCACGTGGCGCGGCTCGGCGTCGACGCGGGCGTAGGCGCCGGCCGCCTCCAGGGCCTCGGCCTGGGTGGCGTAGCTGCCCAGCTCGCCCTCTTCGTCGTCCACCAGCAGCCATCGGCCGCCGTGGGCCACCACCGTCAGATCGAACATGTCACCGTCCCGCCCAGATGACGAGGTTATCCCACCCTCTCGCGAGGGTTGCGTCGTGTCAGCCGGTCGCAGGCGGTGCGGCAGGGCGCCGCAGCCAGGTCGCGGGGCGGGCCTCAGCCCTCGCGGAAATAGGGCTCGACCTCGCCCTGCAGCTTCAGGGTCAGGGGCTTGCCGCGGCGGTCCTTGGCGTTGCCGGCGACCACCCGCACCCACCCTTCGGAGACGCAATACTCGTCTACGTTGGTCTTCTCCTCGCCCTTGAACCGGATGCCCACGTTCCGCGCGAGGACCTCGGCGTCGTAGTAGGGGCTGTCGGGATCGGTGGAGAGGCGGTCGGGAGGGGTGTCGCTCATGGCCGCCCCCTCGCATGGGCCGGGCCCGCGATCAAGCGCGGCGTTGGCGCGGAAATCGTCGCGGCTCGCGAAAAAGTCAATGAAAGCAGGTGGACCTCCCGCATCGTGTCGGCTAGGCGACCGTCAGGATAGAGGATGCATGACGACAGTTCTGCTTGTCGAAGATGAGGCGGATGTCCGCGAGCTGATCGAGGACGCCTTCGCCGACCGCGGGTTCGAGGTCCGCTCGGCCGACACCGACACGCGCGCCTACCAGCTCCTGGAACAGCAGGCCCCCGTCATCGACGTCCTGGTGGCCGACATCAATCTCGGCGCCGGCACCACCGGCTTCGACGTCGCCCGCCGGGCGCGCCAGCTCAGGCCCGAGCTGAAGGTCGTCTACATCACCGGCCACGCCGCCCACCTCGACCGCTTCGGCGTCGACGGCGCGGTGATGTTCCCCAAGCCGTTCAATCCCCGCGAGCTCGCCGACCAGGTGGCGGGCCTGCTCGACGGCGGGACCGCCGTCAGGGCGTAGCGGCCGCCGTCCGCGGCGGCTTGTGGGCCACCAGCTCGATGCGGAACTCCGCGGCGATGTTGTTGCGGGTCTTCAGGAGCTCCTGCGCCTCGTCGGTGGTCATAGCCCCGCTGTTCAGCCGGCCCCGGTAGGGCTCGTCGAGCATCACGTCGCGGCGGACGAGCTCGAAATCCACGTCGAGGTAGAGCGCGAGCGGCGTGTTGGCGGTCCCGGCGTTGCGCCAGCTCTGGTTCTTCGGCCGATCGAACAGCTCCATCATCTGGGGCGTGATCGGCCGCACGTGCGTCGGGTCGTTCAGGAAGTTGTCGTGCCGCGGATGCGGCACGTGGATCCGCACCACCCCGCCCGGCGCGGCGATCCGGTAGACCTCGCGCATGATCGCCAGGAACACCTTGGGGTCGGCCCCCATGTGCTCCAGCGAGTGGTTGAAGAGGATCTCCTCGGCGCAGCCGTCGGGCCACGGCCAGGGCGTGACCTCCAGGTCCACCACCTCGTCCGGTTCGCTCGCCGCGGCCGCGTCGACGTTGACGTAGCCCGGCTGCTTGTTCTGGCCGCAGCCCATGTTGAACTTCATGGACGAGTGTTAGCAGCGCCGGCCGCCCACGAAAAAGCCCCTCCCGTTGGGGTGGGAGGGGCTTCGACGGAGCGGGCCCGGCCAGGTCCGGGGGGAGAGTCCCGCTCGCGTGGGGGACTAGCGGGCGGCGTAGGTGGCGCCGCGGATCTGCGCCAGCTGGGCGGCCGGCAGCTTCTCGTGCAGTTCGCTCATCACCGCCGAGCGGCAGTTGGCGCGGACCAGCGGGCTCTCCGGGCCGCGGGAGTCGCGGCAGAACTCGCGGGCCGCGTGCTTGGCGCGCTGCTCGAAGGCGGCCAGGCCGTGGGCGCTGTTCAGGTCGATGTCGCTCACCTGCACGCTCACCGGGCGGGCGTCGGCCGTGGTGGCGATGGCGGCCAGCGGCAGGGCGGCGAGGGCCAGGGTGGCGACGCCGGCGATACGGGACGCGAAGTTCGTCATGTTCAATCCCTCGGTTGGGCGTCGGCGTTCATTCGCCGGCGATGAGAGATGAATACTTGGGTGTTTCCTGAAGGTCCCGTGAATACGAGGTAATGACGCCGATTTAACAATATTACGGCGCGTTCATGGAGATCATTACATGGCGTTCATGTGTAACGGCCGTCACACGACGCCGGCGATCAGCCCCAGTGACAGCGCCTCGTCGGCCGAGACGTACCAGTTGGACTGCGCCCGCTCGAGGAGGTCGTCCATCGCCACCCGGCTGCCGGCGATCAGGTCCTCGAACCCCTCCCGCTCCAGGTCGAGGCCCACGTCGATCTGGTTGAGCAGGGCTTCCACCCGCTTGCGGGCCTGCGCCAGCGGCCCGTTCAGGTCGACGGTCTGGGCGAGGCTGCGGCAGTGGATCAGCAGGCAGGTCCCCCGCGACAGCCAGCGGTCCTCCCGCGGGAAGCCGGACATCGCCGTCACGCCCGCCGAGTAGACCACCGCCTTGCCGAAGAACAGCGGCCGCCGGCCGGTGCGCTCGCGGAACAGCCGGATGTCGGTGGCGATCCGCCGGCCCACGTCGGCGTCGCCGCCCGTGGTGGTGAGCTCCAGCACGACCGGGTCCGGTCCCGCCTCGGCCGCCGCGAAGGCCTCCTTGAAGGCCCGCAGCATCTCGTCGTCCACCGTGCCGTGCAGGCGGACCTGCGGGCGCGCGAGCGCCTCGGGGGGCGACGTGGTGGGGGCTGCGACCTGGTTCATCCGCCGCAGCAACGCAGGCCGCGCCGCGGCGGTTGCTGACGCTCAGGCGGCTTCCACGAAGCCCGGCCAGTTGCCCATGTAGTCCACGAAGGCCGGCGACAGGCCCTCGGCCTCCAGGTGGCCGCGGGACACCGGCCGGGCGACCGGCTCGAAGCCGGGGTCGCGCCGCACGCGCTCGGGGAAGTCGTGGTGCAGGATCGCCGCCCGGCCGATCACCGCATAGTCGTAGCCGTCGGCCAGCAGCTCGGCGGCCTGCGCCCCGGTCATGATCTTGCCGGCCGCGCCCAGCCGCACGGGCCCGCGGTCCAGCTCGGCGAAATAGGCCGCGAGCTTGCGGCCCTTGAACTCGTCCTCCACCGGCTCCTTGGCCACGTCCCACAGCGACATGTCGAGGAAGTCGATCCGGCCCTGGCGCAGCACCTCCTGGGTCACCTCGACGATCTCGGCCAGCCTCAGGCCGAACCGCTCGGGCGACAGCCGCAGGCCGAGCTGGAAGTCCGGCCGCGTGCGGCCGCGGATCGCGTCGATGATCTCGAACAGCAGCCGCGCGCGGTTCTCCACCGAGCCGCCGTAGGCGTCCGTGCGCCGGTTCAGCTCCGGCGACAGGAACTGGGCGACGACATAGCCGTGCGCCCCGTGGATCTCGACGCCGTCGAAGCCGGCCTTCTCCGCCCGCACGGCCGCCGCGGCGAAGGACTCCACCAGCCCCTCGACCTCGGCCCCGGTGAACGCCCGCGCGCCGGTCTCCGGGTCGTCGGAGGGGCAGAGCGGCTCGCCCACCAGGTCCTTCGGGCTGCGGTTGCCGGCGTGGTGCAGCTGCACCGACGAGACGCTGCCGTTCGCCCGGATCTCGGCGGCGAGCCGGCTGAGGCCGGGGATGTGGTCGTCGGCGAAGATCCCGAGCTGCCCTGGGAAGCCCTGGCCCTGGGCGGCCACGTGCGCCGCGCAGGTCATCGTCAGGCCGAAGCCGCCCTGCGCCCGCATGGTCAGCCACCGGTACTCCGCCTCCGAGAGCAGGCCGTTCGGATGGCTCTGCTGGTTGGTCAGCGGGGCCAGCATGAAGCGGTTCTTCCACTCCGGCCCGTGCTGGAAGGTGATCGGCTGGAACAGGGCTTCGACGGACGACGGCATGTGGCGGGGCTCTCCTCGGGGCGGCGCCGACTGAGGTAGAGCGCCGCTGGCCCTTCCGCAACGGCGCCGCAACGTGAGGCGCCGCGCCTAGCCGGCCTTGCGGCAGGCCTCGACGATCCGCTCCAGCTCGGCGAGCCTGCGCATCCGCAGCAGCCGGCCGGCGGCCAGCAGCTGGTAGCGGTCCGCCGCCTCGCCCGCCGCGCGCAGCCGGGCGTCGGTGTCCGGATAGCGGGGCGGCGGCGGCAGGTTGCGGGGCACGCAGCTCGCCCGCGCCTTCCGCTCCACGCCCGCCGGCGCGGCGGGAGGCGGCGCGGGCGGGGCCTCGACGACGGGGACAGGCGCGGCGACCGGCGGCGCGGACCGGCCGGGCAGGCTCGCGCAGCCGCTCACGCCGATCGCGAGGGCCAGCAGGACGGAGCGGGAGCGTCGCGCGGCGGCCAGGCTCATTTCAGGCTGTTCAGGACGGCCTGGTCGGCGCTCTCCATGCGCGCGCAGGTGTCGAAGCCGGCCGGCGCCTCGTTCACCAGCCGCTCGGCGATCTTCTCGGCGCTCGCGTCGCCCGGCGCGGGCGGAGCGTCGGCGAGCGCCGGCTGGGCCGCGCCCGGGGCCAGCGGCGCCTGCCAGTAGACGGCGGCGGCGTTGAGCTGCCCGTCGAGCCGGGCGATGCGGCCCTCGAGCTCGGCGCGGGTGTGGGCGGCGGACGACCAGCTCAGGCCGAGCAGCACCGCCAGCACGGCGGCGACGCCGGTGGCGGTGGGGCCGGCCACCGGGCTGGTGAGCGCGCGGAGGATGGGATCGAACATGGCTGCGCCCTCTGGTGGGTCCGGATTCGACGAAGCTGCGCCTTGGATGTCAACGGCCAAGCCGCGCCGCGCTCCCCACTGCCCCGGGATTCGGGCCGATTCCGGGGCAGGCTTGACGATTCCATATTTCTCGAAATATAGATTCGTCATCGACAACGGAGACCGGCCATGAAGCGCCTCCACCTGCACGTCAGCGTGCCCGACCTTTCCCAGTCCATCGCCTTCTACGAGACCCTGTTCGGCGCCAAGCCCACGGTCGTGAAGGACGACTACGCCAAGTGGATGCTCGAGGATCCGCGCGTGAACTTCGCCATCTCGCAGCGCGAGCGCGCCGCCGGCCTCGACCACGTGGGCGTCCAGGTGGACAGCCGCGAGGAGCTGGCCGAGCTCGCCGGCCGCCTGAAGGCGGCCGGGGCCCAGACCTTCGACCAGGAGGCCGCGACCTGCTGCTACGCCCGCTCCGACAAGAGCTGGGTGGCCGATCCCGCCGGCCTGCGCTGGGAGACCTTCTTCACCTTCGGCGAGGCCACCGCCTACGGCGAGGACGACGTCCCGGCGGTGGCGGCCGAACCGGCCGCCGCGGCCTGCTGCGGCGCGCCCGCCAAGGCCGAGCCCGCGCCGGCCTGCTGCTAGCGGGTGATGGGCGGGGCGCAGCGCGCGGCGACGCGCTGGACGGCCCCGCCCCGCTCGTACCAGCCCTTCGACCGGTTCACGATCGCCACCACCGACAGCATCACCGGCACCTCGATCAGCACGCCGACCACCGTCGCGAGCGCCGCGCCCGAGGAGAAGCCGAACAGGCTGATCGCCGCGGCCACCGCCAGCTCGAAGAAGTTGGACGCCCCGATCAGCGCCGAGGGGCCGGCCACGCAGTGCGCCTCCCCGCTCCAGCGGTTCAGCAGATAGGCCAGGCCCGAGTTGAAATAGACCTGGATGGTGATCGGCACGGCCAGCATGGCGATGATCAGCGGCTGGGCGATGATCTGCTCCCCCTGGAAGCCGAACAGCAGGACCAGCGTCGCCAGCAGCGCCGTCAGCGACACCGGCCCGATCCGCCCCAGCACGCCCTGCAGCGCCGCCTCGCCGCCCCGCCGGAGCAGGAGCGTCCGGAAGACCTGCGCCAGGGCCACCGGGACCACGATGTAGAGCCCCACCGAGAGCAGCAGGGTCTCCCAGGGCACGGTGATCGCCGAGAGCCCCAGCAGCAGCCCCACGATCGGCGCGAAGGCCACCACCATGATGGCGTCGTTCACCGCCACCTGGCTCAGCGTGAAGTGCGGCTCGCCGCGGGTCAGGTTGCTCCACACGAAGACCATCGCCGTGCAGGGCGCCGCCGCCAGGATGATCAGGCCGGCGATGTAGCTGTTGATCTCGCCCGCCGGCAGGTAGGGCCGGAACAGCCAGCCGACGAACACCGCCCCCAGCGCCGCCATCGAGAACGGCTTCACCGCCCAGTTGACGAACAGGGTCACCCCGATGCCGCGCCAGTGCCGGCCCACCTCGCGCATGGCGCCGAAGTCGACCTTCATCAGCATGGGAATGATCATCAGCCAGATCAGCCCCGCCACCGGCAGGTTGACGCGGGCGACCTCGGCCCCGCCGATCGCCTGGAAGACGCCGGGGAACAGGTGGCCGAGGCCCACGCCGGCCACGATGCACAGCGCGACCCACAGCGTCAGGAAGCGCTCGAACCGCGACATGGCCTTGGGCCCCTCGGCGGGCGCCGGCGGTTCGATGCTCATGGGACGGAAGTCTCTGCGTCGGCGGCCTGGTGGATGGCCTTCAGCTTCGTCTGCAGCGCCAGCCGGTCGATGGACTCCATCGGCAGCGCCAGCAGCAGGTTGATGCGGTTGCGCAGCTGCCGGGTGGCCTCCCCGAACGCCACGCCGATCTCGGCCTCCGAGCCGGTCGCCGCCGCGGGATCGGGGATGCCCCAGTGCGCCGTCACCGGCTGGCCCGGCCACACGGGGCAGATCTCGCCCGCCGCGTCGTCGCAGACGGTGATGATCAGGTCGAGTTCGGGCGCCCCCGGCGCGGCGAACTCGTCCCAGGACTTGGAGCGGAAGTCCTCGGCCCGAAAGCCCAGGCTCTCCAGGATCGGGACGGCGTGCGGATTGACCTGCCCCTTGGGGAACGAGCCCGCCGAATAGGCCCGGAACCGGCCCCGGCCCTCCCGGTTCAGCAGCGCCTCGGCGATCACCGAGCGCGCGGAATTGCCGGTGCACAGGAACAGCACATTGTACGTCTTGCCCGTCGGCGTCTCGGCCACGGCGGTCTCCTTCAGGCGGAAGCGGCTTCGGCGGCGCAACCCTGGCCGGCCAGCGCCGCCAGCGGGGCGCAGATCTCCGGCGCGCCGGCGCAGCAGTCCTCCATCAGGAAGGCGAGCAGCTCGCGCATGGCCCCGTAGTTGGCCGTGTAGATGATCGAGCGCCCGTCCCGCCGAGACGAGACCAGGCCGGCGTGGGCCAGCACGTTGAGGCTGGCCGAGAGCGTGTTGGGCAGGACCTCCAGCCGCCGGGCGATCTCGCCGGCGGCCAGCCCCTCGCCGCCCGCCTGCACCAGCAGCCGGAACACGCCGAGCCGCCCCTCATGCGCCAGGGCGCCCAGCACCCCCACGGCCGATTTCGTTTCCATACTTCCAGACTAGACGAAATCTGCAACGCTTTGAAGACACACCTCCCCCATCGCGGCAGCGATGGGGGAGGCAGGCCCTACGGCTTGCGGAACTTCATTACGAACTGGTCGGTCTTGCCGCGCACCGAGGGGTCGAAGACGTTGGTCCCGATCTTGTCGGCCGTGCTCTTCAGGAGCGGGCTCTCGCCCTCGAAGCGGAAGCCCGCGGCCTCCACCTCCTTGCGCACGATCGCCGGGTCGATGCGGTGCAGGCTGTCGGCGGCCTCGAGCCCCGAGCCCGCGGCCGCCGTGTGGTCGACGATCAGGTAGACGCCGCCCGGCTTCAGCGACTTGAAGATCTCGGCGTTGACCTTGCTCGCCGTGTCCTTGGGGAACGGCTTCAGGTGCAGGTCGTGGTAGTTCTGGCTGGTGAACACCAGGTCCAGGCCGTCGGGCAGATCCAGCGCCTGCAGGCTGGCGTTCAGCGGCGTCACGTTCTTGTAGGCGCCGGCCACCGTCTTCAGGCTCTCGCCGTAGCTCGCCTGGAACTGGATGAATTCGGCCGGCTGGTAGGCGTAGACGTGGCCGTTCGGCCCCACCGCCGCGGCCAGGATGCGGGTGAAGTAGCCGCCGCCCATGATCAGGTCGGCCGCCTTGTCGCCCGGCTTCACGCCCGCGAAGGCCAGCAGCTCGCCGGGCTTGCGCGCCGCGTCGCGGGCGGTGTCCGCCGCCGGGCGGCTCGTGTCGCCCAGCGCCGTCGTGATGTTGGCCGGGACCTGGGCGGCCGCGGCGCCCGCGACGCCCAGCGCCAGGGCAGCCAGGATCGGGGCCAGTCGATTGCGCGTCATGGAGCGCCTCCCTCTCGTCTTTTCGAAGCGGGACCGTAGCACTTCCCCCCCGCCCGCCGCGAGCGCCCGCGAACGGCGTTCGCCGCGCCCCCGCGACCGCCTGTCGCTGGTCAGGTCCGCGGCGCCGTCGTACGATCCTCCGGCGTGTCAGATCGGAGCTGAAGTGTTCAAGCCTATCCTTCCGGGAGCGGCGGGCCTCGCCGTGCTCGGCGCGCTTGCCGGCCAGGCCATGGCCGCGCCCCTGGCCCCGGCGTCGGCCGGCCTTCCCTCCATCGCCTGGGTGATCAGCCCCGCCGAGGGCGTCTGCCGCACCGACCTGGAGCTGGCCGGCCGCTCGGGCGCCGTCTCCCCCGTCCAGCTGGTCTCCGACGGCGAGCGGCTCAGCCTGCGCTTCGCCCGCGACAACCTGCCGGAACAGGCCTTCCTCGCCGTCCGCATCGACCAGAAGCGGTTCTCGAACCTGATGACCCGCACCGCCGATCCGGCCGTGGGCGAGATGACGCTGAGCCCCGAGACCGAGGCGGCCTTGCGCAAGGGCGCCTCCCTCGACATCGCCTGGCTCGCCGCCGAGCCGGTGGGCGCCTCGCTCTCCGGCTCCGAACAGGGCGTCAACGACCTGAAAACCTGCGGCGCCCAGGCCGCCTCGCGCGCCCGCGCCCGGCAGGCGGCCCAGGCCGCCGAGGCCCAGCGCGCCGCCGACGAGGCCCACCGCCGCGCCGTCGCCGAGGCCGAGCTGCAGGCCGCCCGCGCCCAGGCCCAGGCCGCCGAGGCCGAACGCCAGCGCCTGGTCGACGAGGCCGAACGCCGCCGCGAGCTGGAGGACGCGCGCCGCCAGCAGGCCGCCTACGAGGCCCAGCGCCAGGCCTTCGAGGAAGCCGAGCGCCGCCGCGCCTGGGAGCCCGAACCCGAACCCTACCGCCCCGCCCCGCCCCCCTGGGCCTGGCGCCGGTACTGAGCCCGCGTCCCCTCCGCTCATCCCCGCGAAAGCGGGGACCCAGGCTTTTTCTTTCACCGGCCCGACGGGACGTCGGCCATGGGCGGCACGCACACCGCCCGTCTAGCGCACCGCCTCGGGCAGCTCCGCCCCCGGCGCGGCGATCTGGCCGGCGCCGGTCACGCTCAGCACCGCGCCCTCGAGCTCGGCCGGCGCGGGCGGCTCGTAGATGGCCTCCAGCATGCCGAACATCTCCGGCGTCACCTCCATGACGAAGGTCTCCCCCTTGGCGGTGTTCCGGTCGGCGACGCGGGCGCGGCGGACCTCCTGCGGCGCATCGACGAAGTGCCACTGCAGCGGCAGGCCCTTCGCCTCGGCCATCTGGCGGATGCGCTCCCGGTCGGCCCGCCGCATGGCGCCGGTGTCGAGGACCACCGGCGTCCCGGCGGCCAGCACGGCCTCGGCGGTGGACCAGATCAGCGCGTTGCAGCGGGCGAGGCGCTCCAGCATCCACCCGAAATCGATGGCGCCCTGGACGTCGGGGCCGAACAGCCGCGCTCCCCACTCGTCGAGGACGAAGGCGACCGCCCCCTCGCGGCGGGCCAGGGCGTGGGCGTAGGTGGTCTTCCCGGCCGCGCAGGGCCCGAAGATCACGTTCAGCGTGGCAGGCGTCATGCGTCACCCTCCCCTGAAGCTCAGGCGCAGCGTGGAGGCCCCGCCCGCCTGCGGCGTAGAACGGCCAAGCTTGCCCGCCGTTCCGCCCCTGCGGCCGCGGCAGCGCGTCAACCTCCGCCAACCCATGGCGGACGTTCTGGGAGGCCGCTGTCTCGCACGACTCCGGAGTGTCTGCTTCCGAGGGCAGGGCTGATGTCTGCTGTCGACCCGTTGCGGACCCTAGGAAGGAAGGTCGGCGAGCACAGATTCGAAGAACACCCGCGTGTCAGGCTCCGCCTTCGAAAGGTCGTGCGCGGGCACTGTGGCGATCCGTGCTCGTGCGTCCGCGTCGCGCCCCGCCCGCAACAGCGCCAAGGCGTAGTTAGCTTCAATCAGAACGCGGTCAGCGGAGGGTTCCCTCAGCGCCTGTTCGTAGGCAGCGAAGGCTTCCTCATAGCGACCGAGATCCGACAGATAATTGCCGAGGAGATTGCCATTCAGCCAGCTTGTGGGTGCGGCTTCCAAGCCTTTCCGCAAGACTGCTATCGCCTCTTCTTTTGAGCCTTCGCGAGCCAGCGCTTGAGCCTCGATCTCAAAGGCTCCTGAGTAACGAATGGAACGCAGTTCCTCAGCAGCGGCCAGTGCCTCGGCCGTCTTGCCTTGCTCCACTAAGGCAAGGCCGCGCGTCATCAGCCTGTCGGCTCGCTCTTGCGGCGAGCAGGCGCGAAAGAGGCGTGTCCACCAACCCACCTCCAAGCGTTACCACAGCAATGTCCGCTTCCCACCCGTTGCTGACCATCCCGACGTCCGCTCGCCGAAGGCGGCGACATCGCCCCTCCCGCCCATAGGTCCACGGTAGATCGCGAGCCTGCCGGGCCGCCATGGCCTTGAGCGCAGGACCGCCTCCGCCGTCCGCTCCGCTCGCGTCCCCTCTCCCGCAAGGCGGGAGAGGGCTAGGGTGAGGGCGGCGCGGCGGAAGGATCCCCGCCACCGTGGGACCCGCGCGCACGGGTCCACCGGAGCGCCCCGTCCATCCCCCTCCGCCGCCCTCACCCACCCTCTCCCACGGCGCTGCGCGCCTGGGAGAGGAGCCGCCGCCACAGGCCCGAAAGCGGATGCGACCGACGTCAGCGACGGGTGGCTAGCGGACGTTCGCCAAAGGATCGAAACGGGTACGTCGCCGCTTCCAATCCTCCAACTTCAAGTCCGCACAGCCGTATCCATCCGTATTGCTTGTCAGGGCGTTGCCGTCCACGACAGCCAGCCGATTGGCCATCCTGCGTAGGACTGCGGCTTCGCCCTTCGTCTTTGCCTGCCCAAGCGCTTCCACGACGAGTTGTCGAAAGAACGCGAGGTCGGCGGGGGACAGGCTGAAGGGACAAGGCTCCCCCCCGCTGTCCGGCATTGGCCGGCCAACTATGGGGGTCCCTGTATCGAAGACGAGATAGTCGTTAGAGGTGAAGTAGTTCATCGCATTCCCCTCCAGCGACAGCGTAACGTCAGCGTAGTCGTTGGTCGCCGACCATTTCGCGGATCCGTGCGCCAACGGTCTGCGCCACCTCCAATGCATGCCGCTAGCCTTCCAATTGTATGTGGCTGCGGCGTCTGCGGGGACGTATTTCGGACGAGGCAAGACCGGACCGATAGCCGGTACGACAGTGGGGTAGACGAAGAAGGGGCCGAGCAACAAAACGAAAAGTCCGGCGACCAAGGTTCCGAGCAAAGTAAGCGCTAAGGCCCGCTTCAAGTATACCTCCCCGCCATTTACTGGCTGAACCTAAAAGGTAGTCGAGCTGCGCCGCAACGCCGAACATCCGCCAAGGGTCGGAAGCGGACGTTGAGCGTTCTGCAACGGGGCTGTCGTGGGGGAGGTAGGCCTCCGGAGGCGCCCCCTACCCCTCCCACCACGGATACTGGCTCGGCATGTCCGTGGAGACCTTGCCCGGGAACTCCGGCCGACGCTTCTCCAGGAACGCCGCCACGCCCTCGCGCACGTCGAGGCCCGCGCCCAGCTCCATGGACATCGCCCCGTCCACGGCCAGCAGGCCGAACGGGTCGGGCGCGCCGGCGTAGCGCCACAGCATCTGGCGGGTGAGCGCGATCGACACCGGGGCGGTGTTCTCGGCGATCTCGAGCGCGATCTCCCGGGCCCGGGCCAGCAGGGCCTCGGGGGCCGTGACCTCGCTCACCAGGCCGCCGGCCAGCGCCTCCTGCGCCGGCACGAGCCGCCCCGACAGGCACCAGCGCAGGGCCTGCGGCAGGCCCACCAGCCTCGGCAGGAACCAGGCCGAGCCCGCCTCCGGCACGAGGCCGCGCCTCGCGAAGACGAAGCCGTAGCGCGCGCCCTCGGCGCAGATGCGGATGTCCATGGGCAGGGTGAGCGTCGCCCCCACCCCCACCGCCGCGCCGTTGACCGCCGCGATCGAGGGCTTGCGGCAGTTCCAGATGGCGCCCACGAAGCCCGCCCCCGAGCCTCGCGGCCGGTCGGGCGCGGCGAAGGCCACCGAGCCCTCGGCGCTCGCATCGAACGCGCCCGCCCCGCCGGAGATGTCGGCCCCGGCGCAGAACCCGCGGCCGGCCCCGGTGACGATCACCACCCGCACCGCGTCGTCGGCGTCGGCCCGCCGGAAGGCGTCCTCCAGCTCCGCGCCCATGGCGGCGGTGTAGGCGTTCAGCTTGTCCGGCCGGTTCAGGGTGATCGTCAGGATCGGCCCGTCGCGCTCGTAGAGCAGGGTCTCGTAAGCCATGGCGAAGCCTCGCGGAAACCTTCGGTCCGCGAGGCTCGGGCGCCCGCCGTTACGTCAGTCCAGCGCGATCCTAGCCGCTCACCGGCGCGCGCGCGTCGTTCTGGATCTTCTCCAGCGCGCGCCGCTCCTCGAGCTGCCGCATCTGGAGTTCCTGCTTGTTGTAGCAGCGCTTCTTGGGGATGCGGGTCCCCATGGGGGCCTCGTTGCGGCAGAACCGCTCGTCGCTGTTGCCGCCCTTCTTGGCCTTGGTGGGCGTCGCGGTGTCCGAAACCGCGACGGGCGCGGTCTCCACGGCGGCGGGCTTGGCCGGGTCGACGGATGGGTCCGCCGCGGCCAGCAGGGCCGCCGCCAGGATTGCCGAGATCATGGGTCCTCCGGGATCGTGTCTGGATGTCACCCTAGTCACCTGCGGTTACGCTTGGCGGGCGGCATTCGACGAACGGCGTTCCCTGCGCGACGAGCGGCGCCGGAGATGGCCTGCGGAGCGGGAGCCCCGCCCCGCAGGCCGAGCCGCCTAGAACAGGAAGTCGCCCGCGGCCACGCTCTTGGTTCCCATCAGGACGAAGGCGAACTCGGGGTCGCGGTCGTCGTCGAGGTTGCCCAGCACCACGCTGACGTGGCCCGAGCCCGCGCCGGCCAGGCCGTCCAGGTCGACGCCCAGCGCGCGGGCCGCGGCGTTGACGTTGCCGAAGGTCATGACGGTGATGTCGCCCGCGTCCTTCAGCCAGCCGTTGACCAGTCGGAAGCCCTGCCGGCCCGCCGCTTCGAGGTCGGCGTCCAGGCCCGAGAAGTCGAGCTTGTCCCCCTGCGTCCGGCTGAAGTCGAAGATCACGTCCACCGAGACCTGGGTCTTCTTCAGGTCGATCGGGTCGGACGCCACCTCGGCCACGAACCGGTCGGCCCCCGTCCCGCCGATCAGGATGTCCACCCCGTCGGAGCCGCGCAGCACGTCATTGCCCGCGCCGCCGTCGAGCGTGTCGATCCCGGCGTCCCCGTAGAGGTCGTCATTACCCGCGTTGCCGACCAGCCTGTTCTGGGCGCTGTTGCCCTGGATCAGGTCGTTGCCCGAGCCGCCGATGGCGTTCTCGATGGTCGTGCCGTAGGCGATGCCGACGTTGTCCACCAGCCGCCCGGCGTTGGGGTCCGCCGCCAGGTTGGCCATGCGGGTGTCGTAGGCCGCCTGCGGGAGGGGCGCGTAGCCGTCCGCCGCCCGCGTGGCGTTCACCGCCGCGAGGCTCGGCGCATTGGCCTGGGTGACCCCGCCGATGCTCGACAGGTGGCCGGGGCGCAGGTCGATGATCTGGTTGGTCGCGTAGCCCGAGGCGTCCAGGGTATCGATGCCGCCGGCGTCCCAGATGGCCATCACCGGCGCCGGGGTCTTCACGAAGTCGAAGGCGTCGCGCCCGGCGTTGGAGTTGAAGCCGTAGGTGGTGTCGCCGGTCCGCGTGGTCATGTCCGCGCCGTACATCATCTGGATCGCCAGGATGTCGTGCACCATGGGCGTCGCCCCGTAGGCGATGGTGCCGCGCAGGTAGTCGTGGTCCTGGATGCCCACCTCGCGCGGGTTCCAGTAGGACATGATGGTGTAGTTGCGGATGTCCTGGGCGTATTCCGCACCGTTGGCGTAGGTCACCGCGAAGCCTGGGGCGAAGTTGTAGTTGCCCGGGTGCGACAGGCCGAGGCCGTGGCCGATCTCGTGCACCAGGGTGTTCAGGCCATAGAGGCCCTCGTCCAGCTGGAAGTTCGAGGCCGTGGTGCCGGTGACCCAGACGTCGCCCACGATGTTGTAGGCCTGGGCGTTCACATGGGCGTTGGAGCTGACCAGGTCGGCGGGCAGGCGGGCGTAGGCCTGGGTGCCCGGCCGGTTCATGACGTTGCCGAAGTTGATGTCGCCCTCGCCCACCGGGGCTTCCTGGAACGAGATCGCCACCACGTCGTCCCAGTACTGGATCGCCTCGCGCGCGGCGGCCCGCTGGGCCTCGGTGAAGGCGCCGAAGCCGAAGTACTCGTTGAGCCCGTAGTAGGACCCGTTCAGCTCGTAGACGTAGCCGTTGGTCTCCAGCTCCTCCTGGCTAGAGAAGAAGCCGTAGGTGATGACCGTGGCGTCGCCGTCGCGCGGCACGCCGGTCACGCCCCAGGCCGTGCCGCTGCGGTTCAGGTACTCGGCCGCCTCCTCCGGCGTCCAGATCGTCTTTCCGTTGAATGTTCCGGACTGGCCATCCAGGGTTGCGTCATCGTCGTCGACGAAGAGGTCCGGATCGTGCGGAAGGATCTCGCTCATTCTTGAAGCCCCGTCAGGGTTAGGTGTTGATCAGCGTCCTCGCGGCCCTCCGGCCGTGCGCCAAGGCAGGGTTTCGTCCAGCGCCGCCTCGAGGGCGGCGTCGGCGGCGGGGCTCCCAAGGCCCCCGCCGCTGACCGGCGCGATCCGGGGGACCGTGCCGAGCAGATGGGTGTCCTCCGTCCCGCGTCGGAACGGCCGGATGGTGAAGGCCAGCACCTCGCCCGCCGCGCCGGGCGCGGGGTGGAGGCCGGCATGGACGATGAGGCTGACGGCGGTCGCGGGCTCCAGCATCGGCGAGCCGCTCACGCCGGCGCGCACCGGCATCGGCGCGCCCTGCGCCGCCAGGGTCCGCACCCGTTCGCAGAGCGCCCGCGACAGGGCCACGGGGTCGCGGCCGGGGGCCTGGACGGTGCAGTGGACGACCACCTCTTCCGCGCCCGACCAGGTGAGACTGGGGGTGGCCGCCAGGGCCGCGGCCGGCGCCGCCAGGCCGAGCGCCAGGGCGCCCGCACGCAACACGTTTCCCTGGCTCTTCGGCCTCAACGCCCACTCCCCATGGTGGCAGGCGCCGACGGTACACGGTTAGCGGATCATGTCACCTGGTTACGCTAGAAACTTTTATGTGACAATGAGTTACGTCGGATGCCCGACATATCGGCGCTATGCCGCGACCGCGCCCGCCAGGTAGTCGAGCTTGCCGATCGGCACGCCCTGGCTGCGCAGCAGGCCATAGGCGGTGACCACGTGGAAGTGGAAGTTCGGCAGCGAGAAGCGCAGCAGGAAGTCCCGCGCCGTGAACGTCAGGGTGCGTCCCGGGACCGGCAGCTCGATGATCCGGCTGTCGTCGCCGTTCACCGCCTCGCGGTCGACGCTCTCCACGAAGGCGATGGTCCGGGCGATGCGGTCCTTCAGCTCGGCCCAGGTGGTCTCCACGTCCGGGAAGCTCGGCGGCGTCACGCCCGCCAGCCGGGCCGCCCCGCTCTTGGCCGCGTCGCTGGCCAGCTGCACCTGCCGGGTGAAGGGATGCATGTCCGGCGCGAGCCGGGCGTCGAGATAGGCCAGCAGGTCCGCCCCCGTCGCCTCCGCATGCGCCTGCGCCTTGTCCATCAGGGCGGCGAGCGTCCTCAGCATCTGCAGGTAGCCGGGGATCGCGGCGTCGTAGAGCGACAGGGCCATCTGGGAAGTCTCCGTGGTGAAGCTTGAACAGGGCAGATAGGGAGGCGACGCTCCCGCCGCCATCCCGCCGTGATCCGGGCGGGACCATGTCGGCCCCCACGGCCGCCGTTCGTCCTTCGCCTGCACGCCCGAGAAAGAGGGAACCCGCGCATGCTCTACGCCCTCCTCGCCTACCACGAGGAACACATCGTCGAGTCCTGGACCGCGCCCGAGGACGCCGCCCTGATGGAGGACCTGCACAAGGTCCACGGCCGGCTCACCGCGGAGGGCCGCCTCGGCCCCGCCGCCCGCCTCGGCCGCACCCTCGACGCCCGCACGGTGCGCGGCTCCGACGGCCAGCCGGCCGTCCTCGACGGCCCCTTCGCCGAGACCAAGGAGCAGCTGCTGGGCTTCTACGTGCTGGACTGCGCCACTGAGGAGGAGGCCGTGCAGGCCGCCCGCGACCTGCAGGCCGCCAACCCCACCGCCGTCTACGAGGTCCGCCCGATCCGCCTCTACCTGCCCGGCGTGCCCTTCCCGGTCACCGACGCCGACGCGGCCCCCTAGTCGCGGCAGGCCGCCTCCATGTCGCGCAGGTGGCCGCCGCCGCCGCCGTGCGGCGCCTCCAGGCCACGCGGCTGGGCGAGCACCGTGACCATGTCCGCGCCGGCCTCCAGCGTCCGGTGCACCGGGCACTTGCCGGCGATCTCCAGCAGCCGCGCCCGCTGGCCGTCGTCCAGCGGCCCCTCGAGCGTCACCTCGCGCGCGAAGCGGTCGCGGCCCTGCGGGCTGGGCCGGCTGTGCAGCACCCGCACGGTCGCCCGGCTCAGCGGCCAGCCCTTGCGCTCGGCGTAGAGCCGCACCGTCATGGTCGTGCAGGCCCCCAGGGCCGCGGCCAGCAGGTCGTAGGGGTTCGGCCCCGAGCCCAGCCCGCCGAGCTCCGCCGGCTCGTCGGCCAGGAAGCTCGCGCCCGCGCTCAGCACCTCCACCTGGAAGCGGCCCACCCCCGTCTCGGTGACGGTGACGGCGTCCGGGTCGGCGTCCTGGGGTTCGTGGGTCATCGCAGGCCTCCGCAACACTGGGCCGCCAGATGAGCCCCGACGCGCCGTCCCTGTCGAGCCGCCCTCTCGCCCGGCGAGAGGCGCGCTTCCGCACCACGGCCCTGCTTCGCGCCGCCCGGCGGCGCCATGCTCCGCTCCGCCGACCTCCCCCGTCGGCGCCCTTCGAAGGAGACCTGGCATGGAAGCCCGCACCAACAGCACCGGTTTCATCACGACCAAGGACGGCGTCCGGATCTTCTACAAGGACTGGGGCGCCGGGCAGCCGATCGTCTTCTCCCACGGCTGGCCGCTGAGCGCCGACGACTGGGACGCCCAGATGCTGTTCTTCGGCGAGCGCGGCTACCGGGTGATCGCCCACGACCGCCGCGGCCACGGCCGTTCCGACCAGACCTGGGACGGCAACGACATGGACACCTACGCCGACGACCTGCGCGCCCTGGTCCTGGCGCTGGACCTGAAGGACGCCATCCACGTCGGCCACTCCACCGGCGGCGGCGAGGTCGCCCGCTACCTGGGCCGCCACGGGACCGACCGGGCGTCCAGGGCCGTGCTGATCGGCGCCATCCCCCCGGTGATGGTCAGGAAGGAGAGCAATCCCGAGGGCCTGCCGGTCGAGGTGTTCGACGGCTACCGCGCCGCCTACCTGGCCGATCGCCCGCAGCTCTACCGCGACATCCCCGCGGGCCCGTTCTACGGCTTCAACCGGCCGGGCGCGAAGGTCAGCCAGGGCCTGATCGACAGGTGGTGGCTGCAGGCCATGCTGGGCGGCTCCAAGGCCCAGTACGACTGCATCCGGGTGTTCTCCGAGACGGACTTCACCGAGGACCTGAAGCGCATCGACATCCCCGTCTTCCTGATGCACGGCGAGGACGACCAGGTGGTCCCGGTGGCCGACTCCGCGCTCAAGGCCATCCGGCTGCTGCAGAAGGGGACGCTAAAGGTCTACCCCGGCCTGCCGCACGGCATGGCCTCGACCCACGCCGAGGTGATCAACGCCGACCTGCTGGCCTTCATCCGCGGGGACGACGCCGCGGCCCGGCCGGCCGAGGCGGCGCTCGAGACGGCCTGACGCCCGGTTTCCAGGCGCCGGCGGGCGTCCGTCCCGCCGGCGCACCGGCGCCGTCGTGCGGCGGTCGTACGGCCGTGCTACGACACCGCATGGACCGTCTCGACGCCATGGCGACCTTCCTGGCGGTGGTCGACACCGGCAGCCTGTCCGCCGCAGGCCGCCGGCTCGAGGTCCCGCTTCCCACGGTCAGCCGCAAGGTCGCCGACCTCGAGCGCCACCTGGGCGCCCAGCTCCTGGTGCGCACCAGCCGCCGGGCGGAGCCGACCGACGCCGGCCGCGCCTACGCCGCCGCCGCCCGCCACATCCTCGACCAGCTCGAGGAGGCCGAGCAGACCGCCGCCGGCGAATACCACGAGCCCCGCGGCGCGCTCAGCGTCACCGCCCCCACCCTGCTGGGCGAGCTCCACGTCCTGCCCCTGGCCGCGGCGTTCCTCGCCGCCCATCCGCGCATCGACCTGCGCCTGTCGCTCACCGACGCGCCGGTGAACCTCGCCGAGGAGCACGTCCATGTCGCCGTGCGCGTGGGCGAGCTGGCCGACTCCGGCCTGATGGCCCGCCGCGTCGGCGCGGCGCGCCCGCTCACCTGCGCCAGCCCCGACTACCTGCGCCGCCGCGGCGCGCCGCAGGCCCCCGAGGACCTCGCCGCCCACGACGGCGTCAGCTTCAGCGGCTTCGCGGCATTCCAGTGGCGCTACGTCCGCGACGGCGTGACGCTCACCGTCGAGCCCCGCAGCCGGGTCACGCTCAACTCCGCCGCCGCCGCCATCGGGGCGGCGAGCGCCGGCCTCGGCGTCACCCGCGCGCTCGACTACCAGGCCGTCCGCGCGCTCCGCGAGGGCGCCCTCGTCACCGTGCTCGACGCCTTCGAGATCGCCCCGCGCCCCGTCCACCTGGTCTACACCGGCCAGGGCCGCCTGCCGCAGAAGGTCCGCGCCTTCCTCGACTGGATGGCCCCGGCGCTGAAGACCCGCCTCGCCGACCACGGGCTGGACGCCGCGCGGCCCGCCCCGGCCCTCACCAGCGGCTGACCGCGCCCCAGGGGTGCTCGAACTGCAGGGCCACGAAGCGGGCGGTGGGTTCGCCGTAGGCCGCGCCGATCTGGGCGAAGGTCCGCCGCATCACGTCCGGCCCCGGCAGCCCCACCGTCCGGTCGAAACGCTCCGGCGGGGTCGCCGCCCGGCGGACCACCAGCCCGTGGCGCGAGCGCACCGCCGCCGGCCCCGTCGCCCAGGCGGTGGAGCGCCAGGTCCGCGACCAGGCGTCCAGCGCCGTGCCGAACGCCAGCTCGTCGAAGCCGGGGCCGATCGGCAGGGCCACGTCCTCGTGCGTCCAGAAGGCCAGCCGGTTGCGCGCCCCCGTCCGCATGCCCGTCGCGGTCAGCCGGTAGTCGTCGCCGTCGTGCCGCACGTCGGGCAGCGGCAGGGCCAGCCGGCGCGCGGTGTCGCGCATCACCGCCTCGCCGGCCAGCTCGCCCAGCAGGGCCAGCGTCGCCGGCTCCCCGGCGCTGATCCCCGCCGTGGTCGTCACCGGCCCGTCGCTCACCCAGCGCCGGTCGTAGCGCCAGCGGACCTCCGGATGGGCCCTGGCCATGTCGCGGCGGCTGTACCAGTGGACCGTCGCCTGCCGCCCGTCGAGCAGTCCCGCCCCGGCCAGCACGCGGGCGCCGTTGCAGATCGACATGATCCGCGCGCCCCGCCGCATCTGCGCCCGGAGCCAGGCCGCGCGCGCCGCGTCCGCCTCCACCTCCAGGGCCGGCACGATCACCACGTCCGGCCGCCGGCGATCCAGCTCCGCCAGGGTCATCTGCGGCTCGACCCAGGCCCAGCCGGGCGTCAGCCTGGCCGGCGCCCGGCTCGCGGCGACCACCTTCACCTCCACCGCCCCGCTTTCCGCGAGGATGGCGTAGGGCGCGAGCAGGTCGGTGGCCACCGTCCCGCGCGCATCGGCCAGGATCACCACCAGCGGCCGGGCCGCGGCCACGCCGGCTTGGATCAGCCCGGCGGCGAGGCCGGCCAGGAAGATCGCGATCCGGATGAGGGACATGGGCGCCTCCTTGTCAGGCGACCGAAGCTAGGCCCCGCGCCGCTTGGCCGAAATGACGTATTTCCCGCCTTTCCTGCCACACAACCCAAGGGGCGCCGCCTGGCTCAGCCCGGCTTGCGCCGCCGCGCCACCCGCCAGACGTAGAGGACCACCACGCCGGCCAGCACCACCTCGCTCACCGGGTCCATCCAGCGCTCCACGAGGTGGTATTCCGCCGCCAGCAGGTAGCCCGCGCCGGCCAGGAACAGGGTCCAGACCGCCGTGCCCAGCGCCGTCCAGCCCAGGAACCGCCACCAGGCCATCCGCACCACGCCCGCCGGGACCGAGACGAAGGTCCGCACCCCGGGGATCAGCCGCCCCAGGAAGACCGCCCAGCCGCCGCGCCGCGCGAAGGCCCGTTGCGCCCGATCCAGTTCCTCGGTGTCGATGGTCAGCCAGCGGCCGTGCCGCTCCACCCACGCCCTCAGCCGCGCCTCCGGGATCCGCCGTCCCACGACGTACCAGAAGGAGGCGCCGGCCACCGCCCCGGCCGTGCCGGCCGCCACCACCCCGGGGAAGCTCAGGTGCCCCTGGGCCGCCGCGAACCCCGCCAGCGGCATCACCACCTCGGAGGGGATCGGCGGCACGAGGTTCTCGCCGAACATCAGCAGCGCCACGCCCACCAGCCCCGCGCCCACGACCACGCCCACGACCCACTCGAACACCCGGCCCGTTCCCTCGCAGCTGCCTGCCGATCCCCGCCTGCCGGGACTATCTAGGCGCCGGCCCCGGCGCCCGCTACCGCGCCGCCCAGCGGTCCACCACCTGGTACAGCGGCCCGTCGTAGGGCTTGCCGTGGGCGGCCTCCCAGCGCGCCTCCTCCTCGGCGTTGCGCGGCGGAACGGCCAGGATCGTCTTGCCGTCCGGCGAACGCTCGAAACGGGTGACGCAGATCAGCCGGTCGGGCCGCTGGGCCGCGGCTTCGGCCTCGGCCCGCCGCCGGGCCTCGTTCGCCTCCATCACCGCCAGGCGCTCGACGTACTTGCGCGGCGCCAGCCGCGCCGCCTGCCAGCGGATCACCGAGAAGCACAGCCGCGCCACCCACACGGTCTCCGGCGTGGCGGCCAGCGCCACGTCGCGCGCCTCGTCGCAGAAGTAGTCGGCCTGCACCTGCCGGGCCTGGGCGTACATGTCCTCGAACTCGGGATGGCGCCGCACCCAGCCGAGGATCGTCGCATAGGCCGGCATGGCCGGGTCGCGGGCGATGGCGGTCAGGCTCTCGCCCTCCATCAGCCGCGCGCAGATCGCCTCGCCCATGGCCGGGGTGTAGGTCGAGGGCTTGCCCCCGCGCGGCGGCTTCGGCCGCGCCGCCAGGTGCGCGAAGCAGGCCCGGTCCCGCCGCCGCCAGGCCAACCGTGCGGCCTGCTGCGAGGCCACCAATCCCTGGGCGAACTCCGGATGCCGCGCCATCCAACCGCGCAGGGTCGTGCGGTGCGGCGCCCCCGGCTCCGCACAGATCGCCCGCAGGCTCTCCCCCGCCAGCACCCGCCGGCAGATCGCCTGCCCCAGCGCTTCCGTATAGACGCTCATGCCCGGCGCAGCCGCGCCCGGCCGCGCCGGACTGCCGCCCGCCCCGTCCGCCATCGCCCGATCCTGCTGTTCAGATCCCGGCCGCGGCCCGCACCGCGCCCAGCCCTAACCCTGCCTCAGCCCCCCCGGAATGTCAAGAACAAACAGGGAACATGGAGACTCCTCTCCCCCCACACGCAGTGGGAGGGGAGAGGGTAGGGAGAGGGGCGGCGCGGCCGCTGCCGCCGTCGCCCGATGCCGGGTCGAGGGCCCTCGCCTGCCATCCGTCGCGCCGCCCCTCCTGCGCCGCCCCTCTCCCTACCCTCTCCCCCCGCGGGTGCCGGGTCGGGGGAGAGGAGCCGCCCGCCCCCTCCCGCCCTTAAGTCCATGGTTGATCGCGAGCCTGCCGGTCCAGGCGTGTCAAGGACGGCGCCTCCGGCGCCGCCGCCCCGCGGCCGGCCTGCGGCCGGTCCTTGAGACGCCTGGTCCGGCAGGCAGACTGGCCGCCATGGCCTTCGGCGCAGGACTGCGCCCGATGCGAGGACGCCGAGAGCACGTCGCTTAGCGGCTCTCCTGCGGGTCCTTGATGAAGACGCCGCCACGGTATTCCCATGCCACTGGACTTCGCGGCCCCACCCCGCTCTCCGCCTCATATGTGCGAACCACCGGCGTCCCATCGGCCGCAGAGAGGATGTCCGGGCGACCACGGCTTGAGGCGTCGAGAACCTGGCTCACGCCCCCCAGGCTCACCTTCCAGACCCGGACCCGGTACGCCGATCCGCCGGCCCAGATGGAGTATACGAGGTCGTCCCCATCCCACGGCCTGAACAGGCTGATCGGCGCATCCCCGATGTCCTGCACGTAGCGCATCGGTGGGATGCACCCGCGCACGCAATCCACGATGAACCGGTAGCCCTTTGGGGCGTCTTCGATGGTCGCGTGCCACTGCGCCTCGTGGGCGTCCAACCAGACAGAGGCCCTGACGCTCTCCGGCCGCAACCGCGGATGTGCGGTCGGTTGGTTCAGGCGCACTGCACAAGCGTCGACGTGGCCCAGGTACCATCCGAACCGAACAGCGGAGCCGTCGCCGGCGAGCGACGTCCAGTCCCTAGAGGAGTCGCTCCGCCGGAGCCGGTCCGAGAACACGCGCGTCATCCGCTCAGGATCGACCTTCCCAAAGAGAGGCGACGGCCGTCCGTCCAGTCCCCTTGCAAGCGTTAGGCAGTCGAGATCGGCCTGTTGCTCGACCGTCATGACCTGCCCCGGCGGCTCCGGTGGTGGGACCCCCATCATTGTGAAAAGCCCCTGTTTGGCCCTTGCCCACGCGCGACCATGCCATCGAGCACCCGCACTGTCAGTGGAGCGGATCGGCTACCTCTCCAGCCAGCGCGAGCAGGGAAGCCCCTCACCCCCGCGGGAACCCCTCCGGCAGCTGCGGCCACACCTTGTCGGGGTCGTACCAGCTGGCGCCGTCCGACCGCCAGATGTGCCACTGGCGCTCCGCGGTCACCGGGGTGTCGAGGCCGCCCATCCGGAGCATGACGGTGGGCTGGCCGGTCCGCTCGGCGACGAGCTGCGAGCCGCACGTCGAACAGAAGCGCCGGATCTTGCCCGGCGAGGACTCGAAGGCGCTCAGCGCCTCCTCGCCCCTCGTCCAGCGGAACCGGTCGCGCGGCACGGACGCGATGCTCGCGAAGGCCGCGCCGTGCGCCTTGCGACAGGTCTCGCAGTGGCAGTGGGCGACGCCCTCCACCTCCGCGGCGACCTCGTAGGCCACACGACCGCACAGACAGCTGCCGACCAGCATCGGGACGCGCCTTTCCAGCAAACGGGACTCGCCCAGCATACATGACGCGCCCTTCACCTCCCCCATCGCGGCAGCGATGGCGGGCGGAGCCGAGTCCATGAGCCCAGTGGCCTCATGGACCGTGCGGCGGGACAGGCCACCCCCTCTCCCGCGCGGAGCGGGGGAGAGGGTCGGGGTGAGGGCGGCGCAGGCGCTCGGGTCAGTCGCTCCGGGGGGACCCGTGCGCGCGGGTCCGACGCGGGGGATGCCCCGCCTCCCGCGCCGCCCTCACCCGGCCCTCTCCCGCAAGCGGGAGAGGGAAGGCCGCATACCGCCGCGGGGCCTTCCCCATCGCCCCCGTCCCGGCCTAGCCTCGCCTTGCCCAACCCGGAGCCCCGGATGCTCGTCCCCGTCCTCGCCGCCCTCGCCCTCGCCGCCGCCCAACCGGCCCCGGCCCAGCCCGCGCCGCCGCCCCCGGCCGAGGCCCCGGCCCTCTCCCCCGCCGCCCAGCAGGCCCTCGCCGGCTGGAAGGCCGAGTTCGCCAAGGTCCGCGCCGAACAGGCCGCGCTCCCCCTGCCCGCCGGGGTGGTCGAGGAGCTGGCCCGCCGCGTGGCCCTGGAGCAGGCCGGCCGCCGGGCGATGACGCCGATCATGGTCTCCGACCTGCCCGCGCCCGAGAAGCGGGCCGTCCTCGCCGAGGTCTGGCGCGAACTCACGCCGATCGACGAGGACAACACCCGCTGGCTGAAGACCGTGCTCCCCGCCGACGGCTGGTTCCGCCACAGCCGCGAGGGCAAGGAGGCCGCCCGCAACGCCTGGCTGATCGTCCAGCACTCCTCCGACCGCGACTTCCAGAAACAGGTGCTGAAGCGGATGGAGGTGCTGGTCAGCCGCGACGAGGTCGCCGGCCCGGACTACGCCCTGCTCTACGACCGCCTGGAGATGTTCGAGGGCCGGCCCCAGCGCTACGGCAGCCAGGCCTCCTGTCAGGACGGCAAGCTGCAGATCTATACCCTCGAGGACCCCGCCCGCGTCGACGAGCTCCGCCGCCGCGTCGGCCTGAAGACCACGCTGGAGGAATACAAGGCCATGATGCGCGTCGGCGCCTCCTGCTGACGCCAACACGCGAGCCCTTCCTCCTCGATGGAGGAAGGGTTGGGATGGTGTGGGCAGGGGCCCGGGCGAAGCTCAAGGTCGGCGCCGAGACGGGACGTCCTTCACCGCCGCGACCACACCACCTCCCCTACCCCTCCTCCATCGAGGAGGAGGGGGCGCTCACGCCCCTCACCCCTCCACGTCCTTCCACGCCATCCGCACCGCCCCGCCGAGCCGCGCCCGGTCGGGGTAGCGGTCGGCCATGGCGGCGGCGACGGTCTCCACCGCCTGGGCCGGGTCCTGGCCCGCCCGCTTCGCCTCGGCCGTCCGCCGCGCCACCTCGGCCAGGTAGTCGCGGTAGCCTGCGATGAAGCCCGCGTCGCCCACCGGCCCGTGGCTCGGCACGACGATCCTGGGCTCCAGCTCCGCCTGCCGGTCCAGCACGCGGCGCCAGTCGGCCAGCGTCGCCGTGGGCGTCGCCATCGAGGGCTGCAGCTTCATGGCCAGGTCGCCGGAGAACAGCACCCCGTCGGCCGGGACCCAGACGATGGTGTCGCCGGGCGTGTGCGCCGGGCCCATGGCCTCGATCTCGGCGCTCACCCCGCCCAGGTCCAGCACGTGGCGCCGCGCGAAGGTCAGGTCCGCCGGCCGGAACACCGCCCCCTTCAGCAGCGCCGCCCAGTCCGGCCCGCGCTCGGCGAAGGCGGCCGCCACCCGCAGGTCCGCGGCCGCCTCGCCGGCCTGCACCGACGAGCGGATCAGCACCGCGCCCGCCGGAAACGACTGGGCGCCCAGGTCGTGCTCGGGATGGGCGTGGGTGGCCACGAGGTAGATCTTGCGGCCCGGCGCGAGCCGCCTGGCTGTCGCCGCCACCGTCTCGCCGTTCGGCGGCCCGAGCCCGGTGTCGACCACCAGCACGGCCTTGCTTCCGACGATGAAGCCCACGTTGGGCAGGCCCGAGAGGCCGCGGTCGGGGATCACCTGCACGTGCGGCGAGACCCGCGTCAGGTCCTGCGCCTGCACCACCGGCGCCGGCAGCAAGGCCTGCTGCGCCGCCACCGCGCCCGCCCCCAGCGCCACCGCCGCCACGACCCCCCAGACCACCCGCATCACCGCCTCCGCCGCTCGAAGAGGCGCGGAGCCTGCAACACTGAAATCGCGGAGGCCACCCCCTCCTCTCCCCCCACACGCAGTGGGAGGGGAGAGGGTAGGGAGAGGGGCGGCGCCGGCCGCGCCACCTCCCGAGAGCCCCGGCAAGGATCCTCGGATCGACGCGGTGGAGACGGAGAGGCCCAGCCACCCCTCTCCCTACCCTCTCCCCCCGCGCGTCCCGCGTCGGGGGAGAGGAGGCCCGCTCGTCCCCCGCTTGCGGTGGAGGGGGCGCTGCGGCCCCTCAATCACACCACTCGTCATGGCCGGGCTTGTCCCGGCCACCCATGATCGCAGGAGCCTGCAGGCAGCCCCCGCGCGCCGGCGGCATGGATCCCCGGGACAAGCCCGGGGATGACGAAGCCTACTCCTCCGCGCCCGCCTTCGCCCGGTAGTCCAGCGGCGGCGCGCGGTCGCCGACCATGGCCTTGTAGGCGAAGCCCGGCCCGCGCTTCTGCTCCAGCTCGGCCTTGGCGGTCGCGATCAGCGCAGGCTCGCGGAACAGGGCCGCGCCGGTGAGCGCCAGCGTCTTGGCCGCCACCACCCCGCCCTTGGCGGCCATGCTGGTGCCGCCGGCCGCCACGGCCTGCCAGCTGTGCGCCGGCGTGCCGGGCACCCAGGTCGCCGCGCGCATGCCGACCGTCGGCGTCACCCAGCTCACGTCGGCCACGTCGGTGGAGCCGCCGCCGTCGCCGCCGATGCGCAGCGGCTGGATCTCGGCCGCGCTCTCCAGCTTGGCGTTGTTGGCCGGCAGCTGCTTGGCCATGGCCTCGGCGAAGGCCCGCTCCTGGGCGTTCCAGACCACCCCGCCCACCTGGCGCAGGTTCTGGTCCATCACCTTGGCCAGGGTCTCGTTGGGCAGCATGTTGTAGACGCCGCCGGTCTGCTCGAAGGTCACCTTGGTCTCGGTGGCCAGCGCCGCGCCCTCGGCCGCCTTCTGCAGGCGGGCGGTCACGTCGCGCACCACCTGCGGGTCGCGGTGGCGGACGTAGTAGTAGACCTCGGCCTTCTCCGGCACGACGTTGGGGGCCGAGCCGCCGTCGGTGACGACATAGTGGATCCGCGTCCCGTCCGGCACGTGCTCGCGCATCATGTTCACCGCGGCGTTCATCACCTCCACGCCGTCCAGCGCCGAGCGCCCGCGCCAGGGCGCGGCCGACGCGTGCGCCGAGGCGCCGGTGAACCGGAACTTGCCGCTGATGTTGGCGAGGCTGACGCCCTGGCTGGCGTCGTTGGCGTCGCCGGGGTGCCAGTGCAGGGTGGCGTCCACGTCCTGGAACAGGCCGGCGCGGACCATGTAGACCTTGCCCGAGCCGCCCTCCTCGGCCGGCGTGCCGAACACCCGCACCTCGCCCTTCACGCCATTGGCCTTCATCCACTGGCTGAGCGCGATGGCGCCCTGCACGGAGGCGGCGCCGAACACATGGTGGCCGCAGGCGTGGCCGGCGATCCCGGGGATCGGCTTGCGCGCCGGCTCGGCCGCCTGGGCCAGGCCCGGCAGGGCGTCGAACTCGGCCAGCACCGCCAGCACCGGCCCCTCGCCGGTCTTGAAGCTGGCCACGAAGGCGGTGGGCATGCCGGCGACGCCCGGCTCGACCTTGAAGCCCGCCTTCTTCAGATCCGACTGCAGCAGCGCCGAGCTCTTGTGCTCCTGGTAGCCGACCTCGGCGTAGCCCCAGATCTCGTTGGCCACCTGCGCCAGCCGGGGCGCGCCCTTGTCGACGCTCGCGACGATCTGCGCCCGGTCGGCCTGCGACAGCTCCGCCGCCTGCGCCCCGCCGACCAGCGCCACCGCCGCCACCGCCCCCAGAAGATACCGCCTCATCGAACGCCCCCTACTGCACATGCGAGACTGACGGTCTAGCAGTCCGCCCCGGCGCAGCGAAAGGCGCGAACGTCCGCCATGGACCCAATCCGCGCGCACAGACCTCCTCTCCCCCCACACGCAGTGGGAGGGGAGAGGGTAGGGAGAGGGGCGGCGCGGTCTTCGCCCGGGCCCCAGCGTCCGTCCAAGGGTCCTCGCTCCCAAGTCGGGAAGGGTTCAGCGGCCCAGCCGCCCCTCTCCCTACCCTCTCCCCCCGGGCCCCGCCTCGCGGGAGAGGAGCGCCCTACGCCGGCTCGTAGTTGAGGATCGGGGCGAGCCAGCGTTCCGCCGTCGCCAGGTCCCAGCCCTTGCGGCGGGCGTAGTCCTCGACCTGGTCGCGCTCGATGCGGCCGACGCCGAAATAGTGCGCCTCCGGGTGGGCGAAGTAGAGGCCCGAGACCGCCGCCGGCGGGGTCATGGCCAGGCCCTCGGTGAGCACCAGGCCGGTCTGGGCCGTGGCGTCGAGGATGCGGAACAGGGTGGTCTTCTCGGTATGGTCGGGCTGCGCCGGGTAGCCCGGGGCCGGCCGGATGCCGCGGTACTTCTCGCCGATCATCAGGTCGAGGTCGAAGGCCTCGTCGGGCGCGTAGCCCCAGAGTTCGGTGCGCACTTTCCGGTGCAGCGCCTCGGCGAAGGCCTCGGCCAGCCGGTCGGCCAGCGCCGTCGACAGGATCGCCGAATAGTCGTCGCCCTTGGCGCGGAACTCCGCCGCCATCTCCAGCTCACCATGGCCGGCGGTGACCGCGAAGCCGCCCACCCAGTCGGGCTTGGTCCCCACCGGAGCCACGAAGTCGGCCAGCGCCACATTGGCCCCGTCGCCCGACTTCAGCATCTGCTGGCGAAGGGTGTGCAGCCGGGCGAGCTCCGTCGTCCGGTCCTCGTCGGCGTAGAGCACCACGTCGTCGCCGTCGGCGTTGGCCGGCCAGAAGCCCACCACCCCGCGCGCCTCCAGCAGGCCCTCCTGGATGATCCGGTCCAGCATCCGCTGGGCGTCCTCGTAGAGGTCGGTGGCGGCCTTGCCGACCACGTCGTCCTCGAGGATCTGCGGGAACCGGCCGACCAGCTCCCAGCTGGCGAAGAACGGGCTCCAGTCGATGTGCCGGCGCAGCTCGTTCAGGTCGTAGGGCCCGAACGCCCGGGTCCCGAGGAACGACGGCTTCGGCGGGTCGTAGGCCGTCCAGTCCGGCGTGAAGGCGTTGTCGCGCGCCTCCTTCAGCGTGGCCCGCGCCCGGTTGCCCTGGCCGCGCGCGTACTGCTCGCGCACCTTCTGGTACTCGACCGCGGTCTCGGCGATCACCCGGTCGCGCTCGGTGGGCGAGAGCAGGTTGGAGACCACGCCCACCGCCCGGCTGGCGTCCAGCACATAGGTGGTCGGGCCGGACTTGTACTTCGGCGCGATCTTCACCGCCGTGTGGGTCTTCGAGGTCGTCGCCCCGCCGATCAGCAGCGGGATCTTGAAGCCCCGCCGCTCCATCTCGCCGGCCACGAAGGCCATCTCGTCGAGGCTGGGCGTGATCAGGCCCGAGAGGCCGACCATGTCGACCTTCTGCTTCTCGGCCTCGTCGAGGATCCGGTCGGCCGGGACCATGACGCCCAGGTCGATGACCTCGTAGTTGTTGCACTGCAGGACCACGCCCACGATGTTCTTGCCGATGTCGTGGACGTCGCCCTTGACGGTGGCCATCAGGATCCGGCCGGCGTGCTCGCGCGGCTTGCCTTCCTTCTCGGCCTCCATGAACGGCATCAGGTAGGCCACCGCCTGCTTCATCACCCGGGCCGACTTGACCACCTGCGGCAGGAACATCTTGCCCGCGCCGAACAGGTCGCCGACCACGTTCATGCCGTCCATCAAGGGGCCCTCGATGACGTGCAGCGGCCGCTCGGCCTGCTGGCGCGCCTCTTCCGTGTCGGCCTCGATGAACTCCGTGACGCCGTGGACCAGGGCGTGCTTCAGCCGCTCGGCGACGGTGGTGTTGCGCCACTCCAGCGACGGGCCCTTGGCCTCGCCCTTCTGGCCCTTGTACTTCGGCGCCAGCTCCACCAGCCGCTCGGTGTTGCTCATCTCCGGGTGGCGCTGCGGCCGGTTGAGGATCACGTCCTCCACCGCCTCGCGCAGCTCCGGCTCGATGTCGTCGTAGACCGGCAGGTCGCCGGCGTTGACGATGCCCATGTCCATGCCCGCGGCGATCGCGTGGTACAGGAACACCGAGTGGATGGCCCGCCGCACCGGCTCGTTGCCGCGGAACGAGAAGCTGACGTTCGAGACGCCGCCCGAGACCCGCGCGTGCGGCAGCTCGGCCTTGATCCGCCGGGTCGCCTCGATGAAGTCGACGGCGTAGTTGTCGTGCTCCTCGATCCCCGTCGCCACGGCGAAGATGTTGGGGTCGAAGATGATGTCCTCGGCCGGGAAGCCGACCTCATTTGTCAGTATACGGTACGCCCGCTTGCAGATCTCGACCTTGCGGTCCGCCGTGTCGGCCTGGCCCACCTCGTCGAAGGCCATGACCACCACCGCGGCCCCGTAGCGCAGGCACTTCTTCGCCTGCTCGATGAACTTGGCCTCGCCTTCCTTCAGGCTGATCGAGTTGACGATCGACTTGCCCTGCACGCACTGCAGCCCGGCCTCGATGACCTCCCACTTGGACGAGTCGATCATCACCGGCGTCCGCGCGATGTCCGGCTCGGCCGCCACGAGGTTGAGGAAGGTCCGCATGGCCCCGACCGAGTCCAGCAGCCCCTCGTCCATGTTGACATCGATGACCTGCGCCCCCGCCTCCACCTGCTGGCGCGCCACGCTGAGCGCCTCGGGGTAGTTCCCCTCCGCGATCAGCTTCCTGAACTTGGCCGAACCGGTGACGTTGGTCCGCTCGCCGACGTTGATGAAGATGGGTCGCATCAGCTCACAGATCTCAGGGTACGCATCACGAGGTAGAGGCCGCCGTTTTCGGTGGGCGCGCGGTACGCCCCCTCGGCGTCGAGGATGCGCGTGGCGATCGCCGCCAGCATCCAGCCGAGGCCGTCCAGGTCGTCGCTGACGAGGGACTCGGTGGTCAGCTCCTCGATGCCGTGCTCGGCGCCGAAGGCGCGGACCCGCTCCGCGTCGGCCACCGTAGCCGGCGGCCAGATGGAGTTGGCCCAGCCCCAGAGCCAGTCGGACGGGGCGGTCGTGCCGAGCACCTGGATGTCGGCCACGACCCGCGGGCCGTTCGCGTCGGAGAAGGTCAGGACGCCGGCGTCGGTGTCGTAGTCGTACCGCGCCCACTCGCCGAGCCGGTAGGTCTCCGTCGCGCGCTTCTGCTTGGCCATGAAGGCGTCGAACGCCTCGTCGCACCAGGCCTCGTACCAGTCCGGCGCCCGCATCAGGCGAGCTCGAACGGCTCGAGGCCCGCCAGCCGCATGGCGGTCGGCCGCTCGGGGACCTGCCGCGGCTTCAGGCCACGCACCTCGTCGGCGACGTGCCGGATGTGGTCGGGCGTCGTCCCGCAGCAGCCGCCCAGGATGTTGACGATCCCGTCCTCGGCCCACTGGTGCAGGGCGTGGCCGGTCTCGTCGGGGGTCTCGTCGTACTCGCCCATGGCGTTGGGGAGGCCGGCGTTCGGATAGGCCGACACAAGCGTGTCGGCGATCCGCGCCAGTTCGGCGATGTGCGGCCGCATCAGCTCGGCGCCCAGGGCGCAGTTCAGCCCCACCGCGAAGGGCTTGGCGTGACGGACCGAATTCCAGAAGGCCTCCACCGTCTGGCCCGACAGGGTGCGGCCGGAGCGGTCGGTGATGGTGCCCGAAATCCAGATCGGCAGCGGCTCGTAGCCCTCGTCCTCGAGGTCGAGGATGGCCTTGATCGCCGCCTTGCAGTTCAGGGTGTCGGTGATGGTCTCCACCAGGAACAGGTCCACGCCGCCCTCGTGCAGCGCCCGCACCTGTTCCGAATAGGCGGCGTAGACCTGCTCGAAGGTCACCTTGCGCGCGCCGGGATCGTTCACGTCCGAGCTCATGGACAGCATCACCGGCAGCGGCCCGATGGAGCCGGCCACGAACCGCGGCTTGCCCGGCTCCTTGGCCGTCCAGCGGTCGGCCGCCTCGCGGGCGATCCGCGCGCCGTGCAGGTTGATGTCCCGGACCGCGGCTTCCAGGCCGTACTCCGCCTGGCCGATCGAGGTGGCCGAGAAGGTGTTGGTCTCGGAGATGTCCGCGCCGGCGGCGAAGTACTGGTCGTGCAGGTCGGCGATGATGTCCGGGCGCGTCAGGCACAGCAGGTCGTTGTTGCCCTTCAGCTGGCCCGGCGCGTCTGCGAACCGGTCGCCGCGGTAGTCCGCCTCGTCGAGGCCGCGCTTCTGGATCATCACCCCCCACGAGCCGTCGAGGATGAGGATCCGTTCCTTGGCCGCGGCCTTCAGCGCCGCAATGCGCTCCTGCCTCGTCATGCCGCCGCCTCCTGGGGTTCGGGTTCGGTCTCGCGCACGCCCAGGACCCGGCAGATGGCGTAGGTCAGGTCGGCGCGGTTGAGGGTGTAGAAGTGGAAGTCGGCGAAGCCTTCCTCCGCGAGCCGGGCGCACATCTCCGTGGCCACGGAGGCGGCGATCAGCCGGCGGGTCTCCGGATCCTTGTCCAGGCCGTCGAACAGGTTGGCCAGCCACTGCGGCAGCTCGATGCCGATCGGCCCGGCCATCTTCTTCAGGCCCTTGTAGTTGGTCACCGGCATGATGCCGGGCGAGATCGGAATGGTGACGCCGGCCTTCCTGACCCGGTCCATGAACCGCAGGAAGCCGTCGATATCGAAGAAGAACTGGGTGATCGCTCGGGTCGCGCCGGCATCCACCTTGGCCTTCAGGACGTCGATGTCGTGGTCGATGCCGCTGCTCTCGGGATGGACCTGCGGATAGAGGCCTACGCTGACCTCGAAGTCGCCCACCGCCTTGATGCCGGCGGTGAGCTCGGTGGCGTTGCGGTAACCGTCGGCGCGGGGCGTGTAGGCGCCGCCGATCTGGCCGGGCGGGTCGCCGCGCAGCGCCACGATGTGGCGGATGCCGGCCTCCCAGTAGTCGCGGATCACCTCGTCCACCTCTGCGCGGCTCGCCTCCACGCATGTCAGGTGCGCGGCGGGCTTCAGCGTCGTCTCCTTCAGCATCCGCAGCACGGTGCGGTGCGTGCGGTCGCGGGTGGAGCCGCCGGCGCCGTAGGTCACCGAGACGAAGGACGGGGCGAGCGGCTCGAGCCTGCGGATCGCCTCCCACAGGCTCTCCTCGGCCTCGGGCGTCTTCGGCGGGGAGAACTCGAAGGAGACGTTCGGGCGCGGGCGGCCGCCGACCCCGGCGCGGGCGATGGGACCCAGGGCGGTCATGCAGCAGTCCTCTGCGGCTGTCGGGCGCGTTCGGCGACCCAGATCTTCACGGTCAGGCCCCCGTCGCGGGCGGGAGCGAGGGCTTCGACGTCGACATGGACGAGGGAGCTTTCGGCGAGCCAGCGGGTCATCTCGGCGTCGGAGAAGCCCAACCTGCGGTGTTGGTGTTGCTCCCGCAGGTACTCCAGGTTGTGCGGCGCGAAGTCGACGATGATCAGCTTGCCGCCCGGCTCCACGAGGCGGGCGGCCTCGCGGACCGCCGCGGCGGGGTCGGCCAGGTAGTGCAGCACCTGGTGGACTACCACGAGGTCGGCGCTGGCGTCCGGCAGGCGGGTGCCGAAGATGTCGCCGTGGCGCAGCTCGCAGCGCTCGAGGCCGGCCTCGGCCACCTGGTTGCGGGCGATGTTCAGCATCTGCTGGGAGAGGTCGAGGCCGAGCGCGTGCTCGGCGTGGGGCCCCAGCAGGGTCAGCATGCGGCCGGCGCCGGTCCCCAGGTCCACCAGCCGGCGGAACGGGCCCCGGCCGGCGGCCTTCAGGATGGCGGCCTCGACGGCGGTCTCGGAGACGTAGAGCGAGCGGATCTCGTCCCAGCGGGCGGCGTTGCGGGCGAAGTATTCGGAGGCCGCGTCGGCGCGCTCGGCGCGCACGGCGATCAGCCGCTCGGCGTCGCGGGCCAGCACCGGATCGGCCGGATCAATGCGGCCCAGCATCTCGGAGATCAGCTCGCCGGCTTGCCCGCCGCCGGTAAGGCGGTAGAAGACCCAGGCCCCGTCCGGGAAGCGCTCCACCAGGCCGGCCTCGGCGAGCAGCTTCAGGTGGCGCGAGACGCGCGGCTGGCTCTGGTCGAGGACGCGGCAGAGCTCGAGCACCGCCAGCTCCTCGCGGGCGAGCAGGGCCAGGATGCGCAGGCGCGTCGGCTCGCCTGCCGCGCGCAGCACGTCAACAGCCTGGCCCGCCGAGAGCGTCATAGGCCATATAAAGATATCTTTATGTCTTTAAGTCAAGTGGCCAACACGCTCGGGCCGGGCAGCGTCACACACCGAAAAGCCACCCGGCGGGGAGGCTGGAGCCCTGCACGCCGACCAGGATCATCTGGTGGTTGCCACCCATGTAGACCCAGAGATCGTCGAGGATCTGGCGCAGTTCGTAGGTCGTGCCCGGATCCAGCTGCACGCGGTCCCCCTCGGCGGCGTTGAAGTCGAGGATGCGGTCGACGCCCGCGTCCTGCGAGCCGTGGAAGATGTCCGCCCCGCCGCCGCCGGTGATCGTGTCGTCGCCGCGGTCCCCGGAAAGCCAGTCGTCGCCCGCGCCGCCAAACAGCACGTCATTGCCCTGGCCGCCACGCACCACGTCCGCACCGACGCCGCCGTTCAACGTATCGTCGCCGAGGTTGCCGTAGACCAGGTCAGATCCATCGTCGCCATTCAGCCGGTCCTGGTCCTTGCCGCCCACGACCCAGTCGTCACCGTCGCCACCCGACGCGGTGTCGTCGCCGGCGTTGCCATGGATGTCGTCGAAGTCCGCTCCGCCTTCGAGGCTGTCATGACCGTCCTCGCCCCGCAGGTAGTCGAGGCCTGCGCCGCCGGTGATGTCATCGTCGCCGGCCCCGCCGAGCACACGGTCACCGCCGTCGTCGCCGGCGAGGCTGTCGGCGCCCGCCAGCCCCTGGATGGTGTCCGCGCCCGCGCCCCCGCTGTAGGTGTCGGGCCCAGACCCCAGGGAGATCGACTCGGGGCCGGGCCAGCCGCCGACCGAGCCGGTCACCCCCTGGACGTTATCCGACGAGATGTCCGAGAGCGTGCGGTTCGCTAGGATGACGGCGTCGCTGGCGCCTCCTCGGCTGAGGCCGTCGGCGAATACAACCACATCCGCACCCACCTGCACGGCGACATAGCGGGCGCTGCCGGCGGCGATCGTCTGGTTGGCCCAGGCGTAGGCCTCCGCGTAGGTGGCCTGCGTCGCTTCCAGGTAGCCGCCGCCAGCGACAGTGTCGAACACCAGGCGGTCGTCCGAAGACCAGTCGAGGACGACGTCCTGGGCGGGCGAGGTGGGCGGTTGGACGAGGCCGATCTGAAGGCGCCAGAAGGTGTCGAAGCCTGCTCCACCGCTGAGCGTGTCTGCGCCGGAGCCGCCGATCAGCCGGTCGTCGCCCGCCGCGCCGGCCAGGACGTCGCCGCCATCGCCGCCGTCAAGGGTGTCGCCGCCGCCGCCGCCATCGAGGCTGTCGCCGCCCCCCAGGCCCGAGACCAGGTTGCCGAACGCATCGCCGGTGAGCGTGTCCCCATGGGCGGAGCCTTCGAGGTTTTCAAACCCGGTGAAACGGTCGGTTCCGTCCACACGACTGGCCCGCCCGTGCCCGCTTTCGAGGTCCACCCTGACGCCTTCGACGGCGAGGCGGAAACTGAGCACATCCACCCCGGCGCCGCCGTCGAGGGAATCGTCGCCGTCGCCGCCCGACACAGTGTCGTCGCCATCGCCCGCCGACAGGGTGTCGGCCCCTGCTCCGCCGCGCAGGTCGTCATTGCCTTCCTCCCCCACCAGGCGGTCGTCTCCATCGCCTCCGTCCAGCAGGTTCCCGAACGCATTGCCCGTCAGGGTGTCGGCGAAGGCGCCCCCCGCCAGCCCTTCAACGCTGACCAGGCGGTCCACACCCAGGCCACCGCCGACCGCCTGGAAGGTGGTGAGGCGCAGGTCCACCACCACTCCGCCGGTCGCATCCGCGTAGCTCGCGAGGTCGCCGCCGTCGAAGCCGCCGTCGAGCTGATCGTCGCCGGCCCCGCCCGCCAGCACATCGGAGCCGGCTCCGCCCAGAAGGGTGTCCGCGCCGGCCGCCCCGAGGATCACGTCGTCGCCGCTCAGACCGTCGAGGGAATCTGCGCCGCCCGAACCCGCCAGCGCGTCCGCCGCCAGGGTGGCCAGGCCCGTCGCCGCCGTCGGCGCGCCCTGTCCGGGGCGGGCGACCGGGGTCGCGCCGCCGGAGACGATCATCGCGTAGTGAATGTCCGCCAGGGTCCTGAAGGGAAGGATCACGACGTCATCCGCAACGCCGTCGTCATCGCCGCTGTCGGCGAACACCAGCACCCAGGCCGAGGACTGCACGGCCACGGCGACATAGTTGACGCCGCCGGTGGCGATCAGGCGGTTGGCAAGCGCGTAAGCTTCGTCGACCGAGGCGGCAGCGCCCTCGACATAGTCGCCGAGGGTCGCCGACGGACCGGCGAAGCGCAGCCGGTCGTCCGCGCTCCAGTCGAGAATGTAGTTCCGGGCTCCATCGAGAGGCGCGTCGCCCCGGGAGACGCTGAACAGGTCGGCGCCGTCTCCGCCATAGGCCTGATCGGCTCCCGCGCCGCCTGCGAGGGTGTCGGCCCCATTGCCGCCTTCCAGCCTGTCGGCCCCGCCGCCGCCCGACAGCAGGTCGTCGCCATCGCGGCCCTGGATCGAGTCGTCGTCTCCAGTCCCCGTGATCGTGTCGGCGCCCGCGCCGCCGGCGGTGGTCTCGCCGGGCGCGGCGAACGGGCCGTTGGCTGTTCCGAACACGCTGCTTGCCACCCCTAGTCCCCCAGCCACCTTTGCCCCCTCACGCCCCGAAGATCCAGCCGGCCGGCAGCCCGCTGAGGGTGACGCCCACGAGCACCATCTGGTGCCCGCCGCCCATGTCGATGACGGTGTCCAGCCCCTCCTGGCGCACGGCGTAGGTGGCGCCCGGATCGAGCTGCACCCGGTCGCCGGCCTGGAAGTCGGTGACCCGGTCGATGCCGGCGTCCTGCGAGCCGTGGAAGATGTCGTTCCCCGCCCCGCCCGTGATCGTGTCGTCGCCGCGGTCGCCGGAGAGCCAGTCGTCGCCGGCCCCGCCGGTGACGATGTCATGGCCCTGGCCGCCGCGCACGACGTCGGCGCCGTCCCCGCCCTGGACGAAGTCGTCGCCGAGGTTGCCGTAGACAATGTCGGCGCCGGCCTCGCCGAGGAGCTCGTCGCGGTCCTTGCCGCCCACCACCCAGTCGTCGCCGGCCCCGCCGCGGACGGTGTCGTCCCCCTCGTTGCCGTGCGCGTCGTCGAAGCCCGAGCCGCCGGCGATGGAGTCGTTCCCCGCGCCGCCGCGCAGGAAGTTGGCCCCGGAGGTGTCCAGGATGAGGTCGTTCCCGTCGCCCCCCATGATCCGGTCCGCGCCAGCGTCGCCCCAGAGCTCGTCGTCGCCCTCCAGCCCCTCGATCCGGTCGTCGCCGCCCTCGCCGTACAGCACATTGGCCACGGCCGAGCCGGTCAGGCTGTCGCCGTGGTCCGAGCCCCACAGCGCCTCGATGTTCAGCAGGGTGTCGAGGCCGAGGCCGGTCTGCTGGGCCGTCGTCAGCCGCAGGTCGATGGTCAGGCCGCCGTCCGCGAAGAAGTAATAGTCGGCCAGGTCGAAGCCTTCGCCGCCGTCGAGCAGATCCGCCCCATAGCCGCCCTCCAGCACGTCGTCGCCGGCGCCGCCGGTCAGCACGTCGTTGCCGGCAAGGCCGCCGATCAGGTCATCGCCGCCGTTCCCCGCCATCTGGTCGACGCCGTCGCCCCCCAGCATGGTCTCGGCGCGGTCGCCGCCGTGGATCCGCGAGCCCTGCTCGCCCACAACGACCAGCTCGACGCCGTCGAGCCGCAGGTCGCCGGCCGGCGCCGGCTGGTCCATCCAGACCTCGACGAAGCGCTCGACCTCGTTGAGGAAGGCCAGGTCCTCCCCCTCCCCGCCGTCGATGCGGTCGACGCCGTCGCCCGCCAGAAACAGGTCGTTGCCGGCTCCGCCGGACAGGGTGTCGGCGCCCGCCCCCCCGATCAGCAGGTCGGCGGCCACGCCGGGACCGCCATGCAGCACGTCATCGCCCGCGCCGCCGTCGATGACGGTCTCACCCGCGAAACCGGTCAGGGTGTCGGCGCCCGAGGCGCCCACGAACTCCACCACCAGACCCGGGAAACCGGCGGCCATGGCCGCGAGGGTGACCGTCGCCGGCAGCTCGGTGATGACGCTGACCAGGGCGCCGGCCGCGTCGTAGAGCTCCACCTCGGCGATGGCCCCGGTGAACGGCTCGCCGCCGGCCGGGCCCGGCGCGAAGGCGCCGACCGGGGTCAGCTCGATCCGCCAGCCGGCCATGCCGGATTCCGCGGCGCCGGTCAGGATCACCTTCTCGGGCGTGACGGAGGTGACGGTGTAGCGTCCGGCGCCACCCAGGATGGCGCGCAGCCAGTCGCCAGTTGGCGCGGCCGGGTCGCCGTTGAACGGCAACGGCCGCAGAAAGGTGATGGTCGTCATGGATAGCCCCCCAACCGTCAGTTGAGGGGAAAAGGCGCCGGCTCGTCAATCGTGCGGCTGTGACGACGCCGGACGCTCAGAGCGGCTGGAACATCACCAGCACATCCACATAGCCTTGCGTCGGGTGTCTGAAGGCAAGTGGTAGCCGCCCGGCGATGTCGAACCCGAGCGACTGCCAGAGGCGCACCGCGCGCGTGTTGGTGCTCACCACGAAGTTGAACTGCATGGCGCGGTAGCCGCGGGCCCGGCCGTGCCGAAGCGAATGCTCGCACATGGTGCGCGCGACGCCGCGCCCGGTGGCCGCGGCGCCGGTCATGTAGCCGCAGTTGCAGACGTGGGCGCCCCCGCCGGCATGGTTGGGCCGCATGAAGTAGGTCCCAACGATCCGGCCCTCGTCGTCCTCGGCCACGAAGGTCTCCTTCTCCGGCGCGAGCCAGTAGGCCAGCGCCTCGCCTTCGCTCATGTCCGGGTCGAGCGCATAGGTTTCCCCGGCCCGGATGGTCGGCCCGATGATCGACCAGATGGCGGCGGCGTCTTCGGCGCGGGCAGGACGGATCAGCATGTCCCCCCTTAGCCCGGCCGGGCCCCCGCGCAAGCCTCAGGCCCCGAAGATCCAGCCGCTGGGCAGGGCGGAGAGCTGCACGCCGACCAGCAGGAGCTGCCCGGGCCCGACCTCCACCAGCACGTCGGCGCCCATCTGGCTGACCGTATAGGATGCGCCCGGCAGGAGCTGGACGCGGTCGCCCTCGGCGGCGTTGAAGTCGGTGACCCGGTCCCAGCCCGCCTCGGCGAAGATGTGGAAGGTGTCCGCGCCCGCGCCGCCGGTCAGGGTGTCCAGCCCCAGGTCGCCGGAGATCCAGTCGGCGCCCGCGCCGCCGACCACCGAGTCCTGACCCTGGCCGCCGCGGACGATGTCCGCCCCCTCGCCGCCGTCGAGGGTGTCGTCGCCGAGGTTGCCGTAGACGATGTCGCCGCCGGCCTGGCCGGACAGCACGTCCTGGTCCTTGCCGCCGACCACCCAGTCGTCGCCGGCCCCGCCGGAGACGGTGTCGTCGCCCATGTTGCCGTGCAGGTCGTCGAAGCCGAGGCCGCCCCGCAGGACGTCGTTGCCCTCCTCGCCGCGGACGAGGTTGGACCCGGCGATCTCGGTGAGGGTGTCGTCGCCCGCCCCGCCCATCAGGGTGTCGTTCCCGCCGGTCGCATAGCTCGGCAGGTCGTTCGACTGCTCGGCATAGCTCCAGTCGCCCCAGATCCGGTCGCCCCCGCCGCCGCCCAGGACGGTGTCGGCGCCGTCAGAGGCGGTGATCGTCTCGGCCAGGTCCGAGCCGTGGACCTCGCCGGCGTGGGTGCGCAGGATCAGCTTCTCGATGTCGCGGGCGATGATCACCTCGCCGGCGGCGTCCTGGTTCAGCCAGATCTGGTAGGGCGGCGCGCCGGCGGCCGGATAGGGCCAGTCGTTCAGCTCCAGCCAGTCCACGCCCGTCCCGCCGTCGACCACGAAGCGGGTCTCGTGCAGGGCGTCGGTGATGATCCAGTCGTTCCCCGCCCCGCCGGTGACCGAGTGCAGCTGCCGCGTGTCGCCCGGCTGCACGCGCGCGATGGTGATGACGTCGCGCCCGTCGCCGCCGTCGGCATAGGCCACGCCGAGCGTCAGGTTCAGGCTGTCGTCGCCGGCCCCGCCCTCGTAGCGGTCGGCGCCGCGGCCGCCCTGCAGCACGTCATGGCCGTCGCCGCCCACCAGGGTGTCGACGCCGTTGTGGCCCCAGATCCAGTCGTCGCCGCCCTCGCCGTACATGGCGTCGGACCCGGAGGTGGTGTCGTCGAAATCGCGGTCGCCGGCGCGGATCGAGTCGTTGGCGGCCCCGCCGTAGATCACGTCGCTGCCCGCGCCGCCCCAGACGATGTCCACGCCGAGCCCGGCCTGGATGGTGTCGTCGCCGCCGCCGCCGCCGAGCGTGTCGTTGCCGCCCAGCGCGTCGATGAGGTCGTTCTCGTCGTTGCCGAAGATGGTGTCGTTGCCGGCCGTGCCCGTGCGCGTCGCCATGATCCGCTCTCCCTAAGCCCCGAAGATCCAGCCGCTCGGAAGCGACGACAGTGTGACGCCCACGAGCACGAGCTGGGCCCCCGGCCCGGTCTCCACCACCACGTCGGCGCCCACCTGGCTGGCCGTATAGGTCGCGCCCGGCAGGAGCTGGACGCGGTCGCCCTCGGCGGCGTTGAAGTCGGTCACCCGGTCGAGCCCGGCCTCCGCGAAGCCGTGGAAGATGTCCGCGCCCGCGCCGCCCGTGAGGGTGTCGCTTCCGCGGTCGCCGGATATCCAGTCGTCGCCGGCGCCGGCCCGCACCAGGTCGTCGCCCTGGCCGCCGCGGACGATGTCGGCGCCCTCGCCGCCATCCAGGGTGTCGTCGCCGAGGTTGCCGTAGACGATGTCGCCGCCGGCGTCGCCCGACAGCAGGTCCTGGTCCTTGCCGCCCACGACCCAGTCGTCGCCGTCGCCGCCGGCCACGGTGTCGTCGCCCTCGTTGCCGTGGGCGTCGTCGAAGGCCGCGCCGCCGGAGACCGAGTCGTTCCCCGCGCCGCCGCGCAGGTAGTCCGCCTCGCCCATGCCCTGGACGGTGTCGTCGCCGGCCCCGCCGAACAGGGTGTCACGGCCCGCCATCGGGATCACCGAGACGAACTCGCTGTCGCCCAGGATGACGTCGCCGCCGCCACCGCCGTCGGTCCAGTCGTTGCCGTTGTGGTTCAGGATCCGCTCGGCCACCTCGCCGCCGTGGACCCGCAGCCAGGCCTGGTCGGAGGTCACCGTCTCGACGCCCAGGGCGACCACGCCCGCGCCGGCGTGGGCCTGGTTCAGGTAGACGTCGGAGATATCCCAGCCCCAGATCTCCAGGGTGTCGGATCCGGCCCCGCCGTCGACCGTGAACCGGTCGCCGATGCCGGGCACGTTGAGCGAGATGAAGTCGTCGCCCGCCCCGCCGGTCACCGAGCGCAGCACCTTCGGCTCCTGCAGGAGCTCGGGCATGGTGGAGATCGATATCCGGTCCGCGCCGTCGCCGCCGTCCACCTCGGCGTCGAACACGTCGGCGCTGATGGTGTCGGCGCCCTCGCCGCCCAGGAAGCGGTCCGGCGGCGCGACGAAGTTGGCGTACTGCCGCATGCCGCCGTAGTCGTGCAGCATGTCATTGCCGGCCCCGCCCTCGAGCCGGTCCGCGCCGTCGCCGCCGATCAGGCTGTCGTCGCCGGTCCCGCCCCGCAGGGTGTTGTCGCCGGCCCCTTCGCGGGTGACGTCGCTGAGGAAGCCGCCGAACAGCCAGTCGTGGCCGTCGCCGCCGTCCAGCACGTCGTCGCCCGCCTGGGCGGCCAGGACGTCGTCGCCGCCCATGCCCGAGAGCGTGTCGTTCCCGTCGAAGCCGTAGAGGCGGTTGCGGCCGTTGTCGCCGGCCAGGATGTCGCCGAACGGCGAGCCCCAGAGCTGCTCCACGCCCACGAAGGTGTCGAGGCCCTCCCCCGTGGACTGCGGCCCGGTGATCATCAGCGAGGCCACGATCGCGGTCGTAGCGCCCTCGAAGCTCACGGCGTCGCTGGCGTTGAACGGGTCGTTCCAGGTGTCGAAGGCGTTCTGCGGGTTCCACTGCCGGTCTTCGGCCACGCCGGCGCCGCCGTCGTAGCGGTCGTCGCCTGCGCCGCCGACCAGGAAGTCGCCGCCCTCGCCGCCCTCCAGGGTGTCGGCGCCGGCGCCGCCCAGCAGCCGGTCGCCGGCCCCCAGGCCGCGCAGGACGTCGTCTTCCGCGCCCCCGGTCAGGGTGTCGCTCTCGGGCGTGCCCACAAACTCGGCCATGGTGTCACTCAGCTCGCGTGAAGCCGCGCGCAGGCGATCGGTCGCTGCACGGCGGGCAAACCTCGCGTGTCTCCGAGGACCGTGGCCGAATGACGGCGAAGCGTCGCCTTAAGCCCCTGTAGTCGCTCGACTTCCGCGCCCGCCGGCCGGGATCAGGCCCCGAAGATCCAGCCGGGTGGCAGGGACGCGAGCTCGACGTTCAGCAGGATCATCTGGTGGCCGGCGCCCATGTCGATGATCGTGTCGGATCCCACCTCCCGCAGCGTATAGGTGGTGCCGGGATCGAGCTGGACCCGGTCGCCCTGCGAGACGGAGAAATCCAGCACCCGGTCGATGCCCGCGTCCTGGGAGCCGTGGAAGATGTCGGCGCCCGCGCCGCCGGCGACCGTGTCGTCGCCCCGGTCGCCCGAGACCCAGTCGGCCCCCGCGCCGCCGTAGAGCCGGTCCGCGCCCTGGCCGCCGCGGACGATGTCGTTGCCGTCGCCGCCGACGCCGGTGTCGTCGCCGAGGTTCCCGTAGACGAGGTCGGCGCCGGCGTCGCCGAACAGGCTGTCGTTGTCCTTGCCGCCGACGACCCAGTCGTCGCCGTCGCCGCCCACCGCCACGTCGTGGCCGGCGTTGCCGTTGATGTCGTCGAAGCCGGCCGCGCCGAAGATGGTGTCGGCGCCGTCGTCGCCGCGCAGATAGGTGGAGCCGCCGGAGTTCACCTGCGGGCTGACGAGGCCGGCGGTGGCGAAGATGCGGTCGTTCCCGGCTCCGCCGAAGATGGTGTCGGAGCCGCCTCGGCCTTCGATGTAGTCCGCGCCGTCGAAACCGCGCACCAGATCGGCGCCGAGCCCCGCGGCGATGCCGTCGGCGCCGCGCAGCAGGGTCGCGAAGGCCTCGCCCACGGCGTCGTACAGGAGCCAGCCGCCCAGCGGCGCCGGCGAGACGGGCGTGGTCATCCGGACGTCGAACTCGAACCCGGGCGTCCGGAAGTGCAGGCCGGTCATCTGGCCGGAGATGAGCTCCGGCCCCTCGTAGTCGAGCCCGAGACCGTCGATCCTGATCCGGTGGCCGGCGCCGTCGTCGGCGACGAAGGCGTTGGCGTCCGCCTGCAGGATGATCGCCTCGAGCAGGCCCGACAGGTGCGCGGCGTCCATGTTGCCGATGACCGTCGTCCGCGTATTCAGCGCGCCCGGACCGGGAATGGCGGGTCGCTCCGGGTCCACGACCGCCAGCGCCCCGACGAGGAGAGACCGCAAGGCGCTCTCTTCGAGACTCGCGGTCCGCACGACGTCGTCGGCCTGGCCATCGTCGTTGCGGCTGTCGACGAAGATGTAGGCCTCGTTGCTGGACACCCGAACGAAGACGAAGTTGGCCTGGCCGGTCCCGATGTAGGTGTTGGCGCGGGTCAACGCCTCCGCGAAGTCCCTGGCGTCCAGGCCGGCGACCAGGCTGCCGGTCAGCCGCCCGCCCGCGAACACGAGCCGGTCGCTGCTCCCGATGTCGGCGATGGTGTCGAACTCGCCTGCGACCGGCGCCGACTGGCCGACGCCGACCACGAAGCGGTCCGCCCCGGCGCCTCCCGCCAGCCGGTCAGCGCCTGCGCCGCCGTCGAGGGTGTCGTCCCCGTCGCCGCCGTTGAGGGTGTCCTCGCCCGCGCCGCCGCTCAGCGAATCCGCGCCGCCCAGCCCGTCCACGACGTCGGCGGCGTCGCCCCCCGCCAGGGTGTCGGAGCCGGCGGTCGCCGAGGGCGGCGGCGGCGGCGGGGGCGGGGGCGTCGGCTCGGCCGGACCCATGGGCATGGTCGGCAGGACGGTGAGCGCGCCCACGTTGGCCCCGTCGATGTCGGCGAGCGTGCGCCCCGCGAGCAGCATCGCGCTCTCCGCGCCGCCGCCGTCATAGGCGGAATCGAAGTAGACGATGACCCCGGCCGGCGTCTCCATGGCGACGACCTGTGCGCCGCCGGCGATCAGCCTTTCGGCGTAGGCGCGGCCGGCGTCGGGCGCCGAAGCCTCCTGGTAGGCGCCGCTCAGGATCAGGGCGAGACGGTCGTCGCTCGACCAGTCGAGGATGACGTCGGGCGCCTCCACCGCGGAGTCGCTCCCGTCGACGACGAACCGGTCCGCCCCCTCGCCGCCGCGCAGGGTGTCCGCACCCGCGCCGCCCACCAGGGTGTCGGCGCCGAAGCCGCCATCCAGGCTGTCCGCACCCGCCCCGCCCCGGAGGCTGTTGTCGCCCGCCGCGCCGGTGAGGGTGTCGCCGAACGAACCGCCGGACAGATGCTCGGCGTTGGAGATCTGCGGTCCGCCTGGCGAGGGGAACAGCGAGACGGCGACGCCGCCGGTAGCGTTGTCATAGGAGATGACGTCGACGCCCGCGCCGCCGTCGACGGTGTCGTTTCCGCCGCCGGGCCGGATGAGGTCGTCGCCGGCCAGGCCGGAGAGGCTCTCGGCCGCCGCGGAGCCGGCCAGGGTGTCCGGGCCGCTCGTCCCGACGACGTCGCTCACGTCCGCAGCGCCGCGGGGCGGGACGGCCGCCGACTACCTGCCCACGATCTTCCGTACACCACGCGCCCCCCAGCTTCGCGAGGGGCTACCTTATGGCGAAGCTCGGCGGCGCCGCAACCCAGGGAGTCGCCGAGGGTCCGCCGGCTAGCGGGTGAACTTCTGGAACTTGATGCGGTGGGGGATGATGCTGTCGGAGCCGAGGCGGCGCATCTTGTCCTCCTCGTAGGCCTCGAAGTTGCCCTCGAACCACTCGACCTTGCTGTCGCCCTCGAAGGCCAGGATGTGGGTGGCCAGCCGGTCCAGGAAGAAGCGGTCGTGGCTGATGACCACGGCGCAGCCCGGGAAATCCTCCAGCGCGCTTTCCAGGGCGCCCAGGGTCTCCACATCGAGGTCGTTGGTCGGTTCGTCGAGCATCAGGACGTTGCCGCCGTTGGCGAGCGTCTTGGCCAGGTGGACCCGGTTGCGCTCACCGCCCGAGAGCAGGCCGACCTTCTTCTGCTGGTCGGCGCCCTTGAAGTTGAAGGAGCCGACGTAGGCGCGGCTGGGGATCTCGCGACCGCCCACCTTCATGATGTCGAGGCCGCCGGAGATCTCCTCCCAGACGTTCTTGTTGGGATCCAGCGTGTCGCGGCTCTGGTCGACGTAGGAGAGCTTCACCGTCTCGCCGAGGCGCACGGTCCCGGCGTCGGGGGTCTCCTGGCCGGTGATGATCTTGAACAGCGTCGACTTGCCGGCCCCGTTCGGGCCGATGACGCCGACGATGCCGCCCGGCGGCAGCTTGAACGAGAGGTCCTTGAACAGCAGCTTATCGCCGTACTCCTTCTCCAGGCCCTCCACCTCGATGACCACCTGGCCCAGGCGGGGGCCCGGCGGGATCTGGATCTGGGCGAAGGTCTGCTTGGCGTTGTCGGCGGCGGCCTGCAGCTGGTCGAAGGCGGCCAGGCGGGCCTTGGACTTGGTGCGGCGGGCCGAGGGCGAGGAGCGGACCCAGGCCAGCTCGCGCTCGATCGTGCGCTTCTTGCCGGCCTCCTCGCGCTCTTCCTGGGCCAGGCGCTTGGTCTTGGCCTCCAGCCAGGACGAGTAGTTGCCCTCGTGCGGCAGGCCCTTGCCGCGGTCGAGCTCGAGCGTCCACTTGGTGACCTGGTCCAGGAAGTAGCGGTCGTGGGTGACCAGGATCACGCAGCCCGGGAAGGCCTCCAGGTGGTGCTGCAGCCACGCCACGCTCTCGGCGTCGAGGTGGTTGGTGGGCTCGTCGAGCAGCAGCATGTCGGGCTTGGAGAGCAGCAGGCGGGCCAGCGCCACGCGGCGCTTCTCGCCGCCCGACAGCTTGTCCACGGGCCAGTCGTTCGGCGGGCAGCGGAGGGCGTCCATCGCCATCTCGATGCGGCTGTCGATGTCCCACAGGTCGTGGGCGTCGAGCTGCTCCTGGAGGGTGGTCATCTCCTCCATCAGCTCGTCGGTGTATTCCTCGCCCATCTGGGCGGCGACGGCGTTGTAGCGGTCGAAGATCCGCTTTTCCTCGCACCAGGCGATGACGTTGCCCCACACGTCGAGCTGCTCGTCGAGCTGCGGCTCCTGCTCGAGGTAGCCGCGCTTCACGCCCTCGGCCGCGAAGGCCTCGCCGGTGAACTCCTTGTCGAGCCCGGCCATGATCTTCAGGAGCGTCGACTTACCGGAGCCGTTGACCCCGACGACGCCGATCTTCGCGTCCGGATAGAAGGAGAGCCAGATGTTCTCGAAGGTCTTCTTGGGGTTCCCAGGATAGCCCTTGGTCAGGCCCTGCATCTGGAAAATGTACTGCTGCGCCATGGGGCGTCCGCGCTCGCTTCGATGGGAATGGGGAAGTCGGGCGAGCAGATAGCGGCGCGGGGCCGGGGGCGCAACGTTCCCCCTCCTCTCCCCCGACGCGTTGCGCATCGGGGGAGGGAAAGAGTCGGGCTCAGTTCCTCGCGGTCTGGATCTGGATCGCGCCCTTGTTGCAGGCGCGGACCTGGCCGGCCGAGAGCTCGCGGCCCTGGCTGCGGTAGGAGGAGACGGGCCCGATGACGGCCACCACCTTGCGGCACTCGCGCACGAGCCCGTCGACGTTGGCCTTCCGCTCGGCCGCGCCCTTGCAGGCGTCGCCCTCGCAGCGCCAGGCGACGCCGGCGATGGTGGCCGCCTGCGGGGCGGCGGCGGGCTGGGCCAGCTTGGCCTCGCTGGAGTAGCCCTGGGCGTAAGCCGCCCCGGAGACGAACACCGCGGCTGCGGCGATCGCCCCGAACACACTGAGGTTTTGCATTTTCGTGATCCTTCCGTTAGGGAAAAGAGCACGACCGGTCGCTAACGCCGGAAAGAGCACGATCGGTCACTTATTGTCAAGCAGGGAGGCTTGGCCTTTGCGCAAAGGCGACGTGACGCGCGCCCGAATCCTCGACGAGGCGGCCCGCCAGGTGGCCGCCCGCGGGCTGACGGCCGCCAGCCTGGGCGACGTGGCCGTGGCCGTGGGCCTGTCCAAGAGCGGCCTCTTCAAGCACTTCGACTCCAAGGAGGCGATGCAGCTCGCCGTCGTCGAGCAGGTGCAGCAGCGCTTCACCGACTTCATCTGGACGCCGACCCTCGACCTGCCGCACGGCCGCCCGCGGCTGGAGGCGGTGTTCGACCGCTGGCTGGACTGGTCGGAGAGCGAGTGGTCCGAGCATGGCTGCCCGATCGTCTCGCTGTCGGTGGAGCTGGACGACCAGCCCGGCCCGCTGCGCGACCAGCTGCAGAAGGGGATGATGCAGTGGCGGCGCACCCTGGTGCGCGAGTTCATGGCCATGCGCGACCCGCCGCTCAGCGAACCCGAGGCGCAGTCCGGCTACTTCCAGATGAAGAGCTTCGTGCTGGGCCACTCCGAGGCCCGCCGGCTGATGGGCGACCCCGACGCCCGCCGCTCGGCGCGCGCCGCCTTCCACGCCCTGCTCGAGCGGGCCGAGAAGGGCGCCGCCTAGCGGAACATCCGCCGTCCTTCCGCGTACAGGTCCCGACGCGAACACGCGAAAGGACCACGACCATGCACAAGGACGAGATGAAGGGCGCCGCGAAGGACGCCAAGGGTTCGGTGAAGGAGTCCGTCGGCCGCGCGACCGGCGACGAGCGCCTGGAAGCCGAAGGGACCGCCGACAAGGTGGCCGGCAAGGGCCAGAAGGCGGTCGGCAATGTGAAGGAAGCCGCCCGGGACATCCTGAAGCACTAGGACTGCCGAGCTCGACGCGGGGCCCGCATCCCCGAGCGGAGGACGAGCGTCCCCAACGGACCGCCAATCCCCCCTGCGGGCGCCGCCGTATCGAGGCCGAGGGCCGCGCCGCGCTGGCGCGGCCCTCGTCGCGTCGGGGCTACCGCGCCGCCGGCAGGGCGTAGGCGATCACGTAGTCGCCCTTCTTGCGGGCGAGCCGGGCGCCGCCCGCCGAGACCACCACGTACTGGCGCCCGGTCCTGGGCGAGACATAGGTCATCGGCGTGCCGCCGACGCCCGCCGGCAGCTTCGCCTGCCACAGCATCCGGCCCGTGCCGTTGTCGTAGGCCCGCAGGTAGGGGTCGGTGGTGGCGGCATGGAAGGTGACGCCGCCGGCCGTGGTCACCGGCCCGCCCAGGCCGAAGGTCCCCAGAGGGATCGGCAGGCCGGACCCGATGCCGAGCGGCCCGCTCGCCTCCGCCGTGCCCAGCGGCACCTGCCAGACGATCCGGCGGCTCGCCATGTCCACCGCCGTCATGGTGGCGTTGGGCGGCTGGACGCAGGGGGTGAACAGCGGCCCCAGCAGCCAGACGTTGTCGGCCTCGTAGAGCACCGCGCCGCGGCTCTGCGCCGGACGGTCGGCGGCCGGCGTCCCGATGGGCTTCTTCACCGGCTTGAGCTGCACCCCCTGCGGCATGCGGATGTCCGTCACGATCAGCAGGTTGCGCCGCCGGTCGTAGGCGCCCGAGCCCCAGTTCATGCCGCCGCCGTTGCCGGGGTTCTGCAGGCTGGGTCGCCCGTCCGGCCCCGGCGGAGTGAAGTCGCCCTCGTAGCGCATCTTGCGGAAGCTGATCCGGCAGGCGAGCTGGTCCAGCGGCGTCGCGCCCCACATCATGGATTCGGTCAGCCGCGCCGGGCCGATGCGCGGCATGGCCGAATAGGGCTGGGTCGGGCTGGTCCATTCGCCCTTGGCCGCGCCCTGCGGCACGGGCCGTTCGGTCACCGGCACGATCGGAACGCCGGTCCGCCGGTCGAGCGCGAAGATCTCGCCGCGCTTGGTGAGCTGGACCAGCGCCGGCGCCGTCCCGCCGGGCACGGGCACGTCGACCAGCATCGGCTGCGAGGGCACGTCGTAGTCCCAGAGGTCGTGGTGAACGGTCTGGAAGCGCCAGCGCTCCCGCCCCGTGGCGATATCGAGGGCGACCACCGAGGAGGCGTAGCGCTCCGAGGCCTGCGAGCGGTGCGAGCCCCAGTAGTCCGGCGTGGCGTTGCCGGTGGGCAGGTAGACGAGCCCCAGCGCCGGGTCGAAGGCCGGGGTCGACCAGACGTTGGGCGTGCCGCGGGTGTAGGTCCGGCCCTCCGGCGGCAGGCGGGTGATCGCAGGGTCGCCCAGGTCCCAGGCCCAGACCAGCTCGCCGGTCTCGGCCGAGAAGGCGCGGACCACGCCGGAGGGCTCGCCCAGCTCCTGGTTGTCCACCACCCAGCCGCCCAGGATGATCCGGTCGCCGGCCACCGTCGGCGTCGAGGTCTGGAAGTAGTAGCCGGGCTTCACCGGCCCGATGCCCTGGGTGAGCTCCACCGCGCCGTCCCGGCCGAAGCCCGGGCAGCGGCGGCCGGTGACGGCGTCGAGCGCCAGGAGCTGGGCGTTGATGGTGCTGGTGACGATCCGCTGGTCGCAGGGCTGGCCCGTCGGCTGCGGCCGGGCCCAGTAGCCGACGCCCCGGCAGCGGTTCCAGAAGTGCGGCTTCACCTTCGGATCATGACGCCAGCGCTCCTTCCCCGTGTCGGCGTCCACCGCGATGACCACGTTGGTGGGCGTGCAGACATAGAGGGCGTCGCCCACCTGCAGCGGGGTGTTCTGGTCCTCCGAGCCGCGCAGGTCCGGATGCCCGGTGCGGAAGGTCCAGGCGACCTCCAGCTTGCCGACGTTCGCCGCGCTGATCTGGTCGAACGGCGCGAACCGCTGGCCGCCGGGATCGCGGCCGTAGAACCGCCAGTCGCCGGTCGCCGGCCCGGCCTCCGCCGTCACCGGCGCGGCGGACGTCGCCTGCCCCTGGCGGAAGGTCGCCGGCAGGGCCGCGGCCAGGACGCCGAGCGCCAGGACCACGCCCGCGGCCGTGAGGCCCATGGGCAGCCGGCGCCGGTCCTTCGGGGCGGCGAGCAGGATCAGCAGCACGAGCAGGCCCAGCACCGCCGGGGCGAACAGCCGGGGCATCAGCGGCCAGAAGACGAAGCCCGCCTCCCACAGCGCCCAGACGAGCGTCGCCAGCAGCACCGCGCCATAGACCGTCCCGCCTGCCGGCCGGCGCAGGGCCAGCAGCACGCCTGCGCCCAGCACGCCGAGCCCCGCCAGCAGGTAGTAGGGCGAGCCCTTCAGCAGGACGAGCTGCACGCCCCCCGCGGTCAGCGCCGCGCCGATCAGCGCCACGAAGAGCGCGCCCACGAGCGCCGCCCAGCCGCCCGCGCCCCGGCGCGGCCGTTCCGTCTTCGACATCGTCGTTCCCCCCGACTTTTGCCGCCATCCTGCACCCGCTCGGGCCGCGATGGAACCTTACAGCCGAGCTTGCCGGCCGCCCCGCCGACCGGCGTTCGACCGCCATGCGTTGACGCCGCGCGCCGCCCGCGCTTCGGTCACGCCCTCGAGCTGTTCAGGGGCCTTCTTCCGATGCTGTCGCGCGCCGTCCTGCTGGGGTCCGCCCTGGCGCTTTCCGTCGTCACCGCCACCGCCGCCCAGGCGCCGCAGGCCGCAGCGCCCGCGCAGGTCCGCGAGGTGGGCGCCATCGTCTACGACGGCGTCCCGGCGACTCCCGCCGAGCTGCAGGCGGCGCTCGCGCCCTACTACAACGCCCGCTCGGCGGTGTTCGAGGACTGGCTGCCGGACGGCTCCCTGCTGATCGCCACCCGGTTCGGCAACGTCAACCAGATCCACCGCGTCGCCCAGCCGGGCGCCGCGCGCACCCAGCTCACCTTCTTCGACGAGCCGGTGAACACCGCCCAGGCGCAGCCCGGGACCTCGCGCTTCCTCTATCCGCGGGACGTGGGCGGGGCGGAATACTACCAGGCCTACCTGCGCGACCTGGCCGGAAACGAGGTCCAGCTCACCGCGCCCAACACCCGCAACCAGGGCTTCAAGTTCTCCAAGGACGGCCGGCTGGTGGCCTGGAGCCAGGTGACGCCGGGCGACCCCAACTACGACATCGTGCTGGCCGATCCCGCCAACCCGGCCGGGCGCCGGGTGGTGCACGAGGGCGAGGGCGCCATGTCGCCGCTCGACATCTCGCCCGACGGCCGGCGCATCCTCGTCCAGCGCTACAACGCCCAGCCGCACGTGGAGCTGTTCGTGCTGGACGTGGCCTCCGGCGCCCTGACGCCGGTGGGGCCCACGAAGCGGAAGATCGGCTATGCGGACGCCGCCTTCGCCCTGGGCGGCGCGGCCGTGGTGGCGCTGTCCGACGACGGGGCGGAGTTCGCCCGGCCGGTGGTCTTCGACCTCGCCTCGGGCCGCATGCGCGACCTGGAGCCGGGCGCGAAGTGGGGCGCCGAGGCCCTCGACGTGGCGCCGGACGGCCGCACCCTGGCCTATGCGGTGAACGAGGAGGGCTATTCCCGGATCGTGCTGCGCGACCTCGAGAGCGGCCGCGAGCTGCCGGGCCCGAAGCTGCCCATGGGCGTGCTGACTGGCATGGGCTTCTCGCCGGATGGCAAGAAGCTGGGCTTCAGCCTCTCCACCTCCACGGCCTCGGGCGACGTCTGGAGCTGGGACTCCGGGAGCGGGGCGCTCACCCGCTGGACGGAGAGCGAGCTGGGCGGGCTGGATCCGGCGAAGCTCGTGGAGCCGACGCTGTTCCGCTACCCGAGCTTCGACGGCCGCTCGATCCCCGCCTTCATCTACCGGCCGCCAAACAACCGGGCTGGAGGCGCGACCGGTAAGCTGCCGGTGGTGATCCAGATCCACGGCGGGCCGGAGGGCCAGGAGCAGCCGAACTTCAATCCGCGCCGGCAGTCCTGGGTCAACGAACTCGGCGCCGCGGTGATCATCCCCAACGTCCGCGGCTCGTCGGGCTACGGCAAGACCTACATCAACCTCGACAACGCCGAGAAGCGCGAGGACTCGGTGAAGGACATCGGCGCCCTGCTGGACTGGGTGGCCAAGCAGCCTGACCTCGACGCCTCCCGCGTCGCCGTCGTCGGCCAGTCGTACGGCGGCTACATGGTCCTGGCGGTCGCCGGGCACTACAACGACCGCATCGCCGGCGCGATCGACCTCTACGGCATCTCCGACTGGGTCACCTTCCTGCAGAACACCGAGGGCTACCGCCGCGACCTGCGCCGGGCCGAGTACGGCGACGAGCGGATCCCGAAGATGCGCGCCGTCTTCGACCGCATCGCGCCGATCCGGATGAGCGACCGGATGAAGAAGCCGATGATGGTCTTCCAGGGGGCCAACGACCCGCGGGTGCCGAAGAGCGAGTCCGACCAGATGGTCGCGAAGCTGCGCGCCCAGGGCACCGAGGTCTGGTACGTGGTCGCCAAGGACGAGGGCCACGGCATCCAGAAGAAGGCCAACCAGGAAGCCGTCCGGGCCACCGAGGTGGTGTTCCTGAAGAAAGTGCTGGGCGCCCGCTAGGCCGGCGCGTCGTCGGTGGCGGCGGGTTCGGGCTGCAGGAACGGCTGGTTCTCGGCCCGGATGCGGGCGCCGGCCTCGTCGTAGAGGAACGGCAGGTAGGCGTAGCGGCGGCCCCGGGTCACCGGCGTCGCCTCGTGTAGCAGGGTGCAGGAGAACACCACCGCCCCGCCGGTCGGCGGGCGGTAGGTGCGCGGCCCGAATTCCGGGAAGCGCAGGTCGCCGCCCTCGAACTCCTCGGCGTTCAGGTTGATGGAGACCGCGAACTTGCGGTGCGCGGTGCCCTTGGTGGTGTTGTCGCGGTGCGGGCGGAAATAGCCGCCCTCCTCGGCGTCGTAGCTGGCGACGATGTAGCGCTCGATGCGGGTGGCCTCGAACTGGAAGGCCTTGGCGATCTCCGGCAGCAGCCGGCGGCCGAGGCGGGTCCGCAACTCCGCCTGCAGGGCCGGATCGCGGATGAAGACGTCGCGCCGCTTCTTGAAGTCGTCGAGCACGCCCACCGTGCGGCCGTCGACCTCGCGCATGACGCCGGACGGCTGGCCGCCCTCCGCCTCGTAGAGGTCGATCAGCCTCCGGCAGAGCTCGGGTTCCAGCACCCGCGGCACGACCAGCACCGGGGCGTGCAGCGTGACCCCGGCGTGGTCCTCGACCCTGGGGAGCGTCGCCAGCCGCGCCAGCATGGCGTCCGTGGCCTCAAGCGGCGCGAGGGCCAGCACCCGAAGGGCCGGGTCGAGCAGGACCCACATGGGCCGCTCGGCGCCGGCCTCGTCGAGCGCGCCCCACAGCCGCGAGATCGCGCCGTCCGCGTCGAGGAACCAGCGCAGTCCGCGCCCGTCGCGGGCCCGGCCGATGGCGTGGGGGTCGCGCAGCACCACGAAGGCCGAGACCGTGTCGTCGTCCAGCAGCGCCCGCCTGGCGTGCAGCGCCGTCAGCGCCGCCGCCTGCGCCTCGCCCCCGGCCGGCAGGAACCCCAGCAGGATGTAGCGGCCCGCGACGCTGGAGAAGTGGAAGCGCGGATTGGACGGGGTCGGCGCCGTGAACCAGGGCGCGGGCTCGCCGACGCGGAACCGGCTCACGGCCGCAGGGCCCGGCGAAGCAGGCCGGCCAGGCCGACGCCGGTTCGCCAGACCAGCCAGGCGCAGGCCGCGGCGGCGAGAGTGGCGAAGGTGATCAGCGGGGCGGCGGACATCGGCGTCTCCAACGCCCCGGACGCGGTCCTCCGGCCTTCGGGCCGGATGTGCTCCGGCGCCACGCCCGGGGTCGCCCGACTGATGCGGCCGCGCGGCTGCAGAGCCAAGCATAAGAAATTTATAAGTTCAGTGACTTAGGTGGCCATAAGGGCCCCATAATTGACCTGCCCGCCCAGTTGCCCACTGTGGGGCCGGTCCGCTCCCCCTGCGGATCCGCGCCGGCGATGCGCACCGCCCGGTCCCAACGGCGCTATGCTCGCCGGCGCACCCCTTCCCAGAAGGCGACATGCCGCTAACGCCCCCGACCTCGACCTCGACCAGCCTCTGGAGATACCCCGCGGCCCTCGCGATCGTGGCGGTGTCGGCGGCCGCCGCCGAGGTCCTCTACCGCGTGACGGAGAACACCCGGCTGTCCATGGTCTTCCTGGCCGGGGTGCTGGTGACCGCCTTCCTGTTCGGCTCCGGCCCGGCCTACTTCGCCGCCGGCGCCGCCTTCCTGGTCTACAACTTCTACCTGGTGGAGCCGCGGTTCACCTTCTCCTTCGAGGCGGAGGACGCGGCCACCCTGGCCATCTTCCTGGCCGTGGCCATGCTGACCGGCCACCTCACCGGCCGGATCCGCGACGAGGCCAAGCGGGCCAAGGCCCGGGCGCGGACCACCCAGGTGCTGCTCGACGCCACGCGCGACTTCTCGGCGAGCGACGACGAGGCCGTGGTCCGCGAGCGGCTGGCCCGCCGCCTGGGCGAGGCGGCCAAGGGCGAGGCGGTGGTCCGCGACCCGGAGACCCTGCCCGGCGACGAGGGCCCCGGACAGGCGGCGGTGATGGAGGCCTTCGCCCTGGCCCGCGCCGGCGCGCTCGCCACCACCCGGGCCGAAGGCTGGGCGCTGCGCCCGCTGTGGGCCGACGGCGCGCCGCAGGGCGTCGCGGCCTGGCGCAGCGACGCCGACCAGTCGCTGGGCCCCGACGAGCACGCCCTGCTGGACATCCTGGTGGACACCGCCGCGGCCGCCATCGCCCGCGCGCGCCTGGCGGCCGCCAAGGCCGACGCCGAGACGCGGGCCCGCACCGAAGCGCTACGCAACGCCCTGCTCTCCTCCGTCTCCCACGACCTGCGCACGCCGCTTGCGGCGATCATGGCCTCGGCCAGCAGCCTGCAGGAGTTCGGCGAGACCTTCACGCCGGCCGTGCGCAACGACCTCGCCGCCACCATCCAGGAGGAGGCCGTGCGGCTCGACGCCTTCGTCGCAAACCTGCTCAACATGACCCGTCTGGAGGCCGGCGCCCTCGCCGCCCAGCGGATTCCCTTCAGCGTGCCGGAGGTGGTGGAGCGGATCCTCGCCCGCCACGGCGCGACGCCGGCCCGGGTGTCGGTGCGCGTGCCCGGCGACCTGCCGGAGGCGCTGGGCGACCCGATGCTGTTCGAGCAGGCGCTGGGCAACGTGGTGGAGAACGCCCTGCGCTACGCCGCCCAGGGCGCGGCGGTGGAGATCTCCGCCCGCGCCGCGGCCGATCGGCTGGAGGTGGAGGTCCGCGACGAGGGCGCCGGCGTGGCCGAGCAGAACCTGGAGCGCATCTTCGAGAAGTTCTTCCGCGCCCCCGAGGCCGCCCGCCGGCCGGGCGCGGGCCTGGGTCTTTCGATCACCCGCGGCCTGATGGAGGGCATGGGCGGGGCCGTGTCGGCCCGCAACCGCGCCGACGGCGTGGCGGGCCTCGCGGTGACCATGACCCTGCCGGCGGCCGCATGACCCCCGCCGCCGGACGCCTCCTGCTGGTCGACGACGAGCCGCAGATCGTGCGCGCGCTCACGCCCGCCCTGGCCGCCGCCGGCTACGTCGTGGAGACGGCGGAGGACGGGGAGACGGCGCTCATGCGAATGGCGGCGGAGCCCTGCGACGTGGTGATCCTCGACCTCGGCCTGCCCGACATGGACGGCAAGGCGGTGATCGAGCGGCTGCGCGAGTGGACCGACGCCCCGATCATCGTGCTCTCGGCCCGCGACCTGGAGGCGGAGAAGATCGCCGCCCTCGACCTGGGCGCCGACGACTTCGTCAACAAGCCCGTGGGGGTGGGCGAGCTGCTGGCGCGGGTGCGCGCCTCGCTGCGCGGGCGGGAGCGCCGCTTCGCCTCCCAGGCGCGGTTCCGGTCCGGCGACCTGCAGATCGACTTCGCCCTGCGCCGCGTCCGGGTGCAGGACGAGGAGGTCAAGCTGACGCCGCGGGAGTACGACCTGCTGCGCATCCTGGCCCGCCACGCCGGCCGGGTGTGCACCCACCGCCAGGTGATCACCGCGGTCTGGGGCGCCAGCGCCCAGGTCGACGCCCAGTTCGTCCGGGTGCTGATCGGCCAGCTCCGCCAGAAGCTGGAGGCCGAGCCGTCGGCGCCCAGGCTGGTGCTCACCGAGCCCGGCGTGGGCTACCGCCTGAGGGCCGAAGAGGAGCCCTGAGCGCTGGCGCGGCGGGGCCCTCTCCCGCTAGGCTGGGCTGGACAGTCTTTGGGGGCTCTCCGCATGCTGAAGTTCGCAACCTTCGCCGCCGCCGCGGCGCTCGCCGGCGCGGCGCACGCGCAGCCGGTGACGCCCTATTCCTCGGCCGTGGCGCAGCAGCAGGCCATGCGGACCGGCGCCGTGACCTCCGAGGAACTGGTGCGGCTCTCGCTCGACCGGATCGCCCGGATCGACAAGGCGGGGCCGAGGCTCAACAGCGTGCTGACGATCAACCCGCGCGCCATGGCCGACGCCCGCCGGGCGGACGAGGAGCGCCGGGCCGGCCGGGTGCGCGGGCCGCTGCACGGCGTGCCGGTGCTCCTGAAGGACAATATCGAGAGCCGGGACGGGACGGCGACCACCGCCGGCTCCCTGGCCCTGCTCGACAACGTCCCGGAACGCGAGGCCCCGATCGTGCGGCGGCTGACCGACGCCGGGGCGGTGATCCTCGGCAAGACCAACCTGTCGGAATGGGCCAACTTCCGGTCCACCCGCTCGATCAGCGGCTGGAGCGCGGTGGGCGGGCTGGTGCGCAACCCCTACTCACTGGACCGCACCGCCTGCGGCTCATCCTCCGGATCGGGCGTGGCGGTGGCGGCGGGGCTGGCGGCGATCGCCATCGGCACCGAGACCGACGGCTCGGTCACCTGCCCGGCGGCGATGAACGGGGTGGTGGGCCTGAAGCCCACCGTCGGGCTGGTCTCGCGGACCTTCATCGTGCCGATCTCGCCGGAGCAGGACACCGCAGGTCCCATGACCCGCACCGTCGCCGACGCCGCCGCCGTGCTCACCGTCATCGCCGGGAGCGACCCCGCCGATCCGGCCACCGCCGAGGCGGACCGGCGGCGCACCGACTATGTGGCCGCTCTGGACGCCCGGTCGCTGAAGGGCGCGCGCATCGGCGTGCTGCGCAACCTGGCCGGCCGTCATCCCGAGACCGACGAGGTCTATGAGAAGGCCCTGGACGCCCTGCGCGAGGCCGGTGCGGTGCTGGTGGACGTGAAGGGCCCGGAGGACTCCGTGCTCGCCCAGGTGGGCTCCGCCGAGGGCGACACCCTGCGGGCGGAGTTCAGGGCGGCGCTGGACGCCTACCTCGCCTCGACGCCGCCGGCGGTGAGGACCCGCAGCCTGGACGCCCTGATCGCCTTCAACGCCGCCGAGCCGCGCGAGACGCCGCTGTTCGGCCAGGAGATCTTCGAGCAGTCGGCCAAGGCCCCGGCGCTGACCGACCCCGGCTACAAGAAGAAGCGCGCGGACGCCAAGAAGCTCGCCACGGACACGCTCGACCGGCTGATGCGCGAGGCCAAGGTGGACGTCCTGGTCTCGCCCAGCGGCGGCCCGCCCTCCATCGTCGACCCGGTGAACGGCAGCCGCTTCTTCGGCTCGCCGTCCAGCCTGCCGGCGGTCTCGGGCTATCCGCACCTGACCGTGCCCATGGGCTATGTCCGCGGCCTGCCGGTGGGGATCTCCTTCATCGGGCCGGCCTGGTCCGAGGCCCGGCTGCTGTCGCTCGGCCACGCCTTCGAGCTGGCCACCGAGGCCCGCCGGCCGCCGGAGTTCTTGCCTTCGGTCAATGCGCGGCCGGACGTGGCGCGGGCATACGATCCCCGCTGAGGCCCTTGTCGGGCCCGCCTTCCGCCCCAATCTGGGAGCGAAGCTTCAGCGTGGCGCGCAGCTCGCCGCGGAACGTGAGATGGGAGGCCCCGCGGAAGGTGGGACGTCGTGCAACCTCGTTCGCCCGCCGGGGGTTCATGGGGCGCCGGGGCCGCCGGCCCCTCCCCATCGAACGGAGCTTCCCATGAGGATCAGCGAGATCATGTCGCGTGACGTGAAGGTCGCGCGACCGCAGGACACCATCCAGGACGTCGCCCGGCGTATGGTCGAGATCGACGCGGGGGTCATGCCGGTGTGCGACGGCGACCGCCTGCAGGGCATGGTCACCGACCGGGACATCGTCGTGCGCGCGGTCAGCGAGGGCCGCAGCTTCCAGACCCCGGTTTCCGAGGTGATGACGCCCGACGTCGAGTGCTGCTACGAAGACGACGACATCGGCGAGGCCGCCGACCGGATGGCCGAGCTCCAGGTCCGCCGGCTCGCGGTCGTCGACCGGGACAAGCGCCTGGTCGGGATCGTCGCGCTGGGCGACATCGCAAGGCAGGCGAAGGACAAGACCACTGGCCAGACTCTGGAAGAGATCAGCGAGCCGAACCGCCACGTCTAAGCTGCGGGCGTTGAAGCAGCGCGGCCGGGATCGTTCGGCCGCGCTGTTCGTTGCCGCTTCAACGAGCATCATCGAGAGACCGAGGGCACGCCGAATGTTCGACGTCGTCGCGCCGGAGCACGAGAACCTCATCCGGCTGGACCCCGCCGAAGCGCCTGCCTTCCCGGGCGACGCCCAGGGCTTCCATCTCATCGACACGACCATGATGTACGCGCCCAAGTCGGGCGGCGTGAAACGCTACCTGATGGCCAAGCGCGCCTGGCTGGAGAAGCGGCGGCCGGACGTGCGCCACACCCTGGTGGTGCCGGGCGCCCGCACCCAGGCCGACGGCGACGGCCTGGTGACCATCGCCGCCACGCGTCTGCCGTTCGGCGACGGCTACCGGATGCCGGCCAGCCTGACCAAGTGGGAGACGGTGATCCGGATGCTCGAGCCGGACATCGTCGAGGCCGGCGACGTCTTCGTGCCGGGCCACGCCGCGCTCGAGGCCGGCGAGGCGCTGGGCGTGCCGGTGGTGGGCTTCTGCCACACTGACGCCGCGACGCTCGCGGCCCTGCACTTCGGCGAATGGGCCGAGGCGCCGACCTTCAACTTCTGGGCCCAGGCCTACCAGCGCTTCGACCACGTGGTGGCCCCCAGCCAGCACATGGCCAACCGCCTGCGCGAGGCCGGCGTGGAACGCCTGACCGTCCAGCAGCTCGGCGTCGACACCGACCTGTTCCACCCCGCCCGCGGCGACCGCGGCAAGCTGCTGAAGCGGCTGGGGCTTGCCGCCGACACCCGCCTGCTGGTGTTCGCCGGCCGCCCGGCGCGGGAGAAGAACATCGATTCCATGGTGGCGGCGGTGGAGCGGCTGGGCGCGCCCTACAAGCTGCTGCTGATCGGGGCCGGCAAGGACGTGGGCTATTCGCCCAACGTCATCTGCCTCGGCTACGAACGCGACCCGGTGAAGCTGGCCGGCATGATCGCCTCCTGCGACGCCTGCCTGCACGCCAACGAGAACGAGATCTTCGGCCTGGTGGTGCTGGAGGCCATGGCCGCCGGCCTGCCGGTGGTCGGCGCCGGCAAGGGCGGCGTGGCCGAGCTGATCGACGAGACCGTCGGCCAGCGCGCCCGCAACGTCGAGCCCGCGGGCCTGGCCGAGGCCATCGAGGCCCTGTTCGCCCGCGACCTCGACGCCCTGAAGGCCGCCGCCCGCCGCCGCGCCGAAACCCGCCACGGCTGGGACACCACCTTCGAGGGCCTCACCCGCCTCTACGCCCAGCTGCTCGGGACCAACACCCGCAGGAGCCCGCTGGCGCTCAGCGCCTGAGCCTCCCTCTCCCGCGCTACGCGGGGGAGAGGGTCAGGGTGAGGGCGGCGGAGGAGGAAGAGCACGTCCGCTCCGGTGGGACCCGGGTCCACCGCTTGATCAGCCGCCTGATCGGACCCGCCCTCACCCAACCCTCTCCCGCAAGCGGGAGAGGGCTGCGCCTACCGCCCCGTGGGCATGTCCTTGAAGGGCACGTCCTTGTCGACGCGGATGTCGCCGGGCAGGCCCAGCACGCGCTCGGCGATGATGTTCTTGAGGATCTCGTCGGTGCCGCCGGCGATGCGCAGGCCGGCCGCGCCCATGAGCGAGCCGTGGAAGCCGCCGCGCAGGGGCGCCAGCGCCGGGTCGTTGATGATCCCGTACTGGTCCAGCATCTCCACCGCGGTGTTGGCCAGGTCCTGCATCTGCAGGGCCGAGACCACCTTGCCGATCGAGCTCTCCGGTCCCGGCGTCTGGCCGCGGGACAGGGCCGTCAGCGTCCGGTTGCGGGTGTGCTTCAGCCCCTCCGTCGCGACGTACCAGTCGGCGATCTTCTCGCGCAGCGCCTGGTCCTTCAGGGCCGGGCCGCCGTCGAGGCCCGGGATATGCCGCGCCGCCTCCATGAACTCCGAGGGGCCCGCCCCCGAGGGCCCGCCCACGGCCAGCCGCTCGTTCATCAGGGTGACCAGGCCGACCCGCCAGCCGTCGTCTACCGCGCCCAGCCGCTGGCTGTCCTTCACCCGGACGTTGGTGAAGAACACCTCGTTGAAGCCCGAGCCGCCCGACATCTGGTGAATCGGCCGCACCTCGATTCCTGGATCCTTCATGTCGACCCAGAACATGGTGAGGCCCTTGTGCTTGGGCGCGTCGGGATTCGTCCGCGTGATGACGATCCCGAAGTCGGAGAACTGGGCCCCGGTCGTCCACACCTTCTGCCCGTTGATCACCCACTCGTCGCCCTCGCGGACGGCGCGGGTCCGGGACGCGGCGACGTCGGAGCCGCCGGAGGGCTCGGAGAACAGCTGGCACCAGATCTCCTCGCCACGCAGGGCGGGACCCACGAACCGCTTCTTGGTCTCCTCGTCGCCGAAGGTCATCACCGTGGGCACGCACATGCCCAGGCCGATCTGGAAGGGGTTCGGCGGGATCGGATACTTCGCCTCTTCCTGGTTGAAGATCACCTGCTGGATCGGCGTGCCGCCGGGGCCGCCCCACTCCCTGGGCCAGGTGATCTGCGCATAGCCGGCGGCGGCCTTCTTCGCCTGCCAGGCCTTGGACGCCGGCATGGTGTCGCCGCCGCCTTCGAGGTCGTTGCCGCTGACCGGCTTCTTCGGGGCGTTGGCCTCCAGCCAGGCGCGGACCTCCGCGCGGTAGGCGGCTTCTTCGGGGGAGTCGTTGAAGTCCATGATCTGATCCTCAGGCCGCGTTGCGACGCTCGAGCTGGCTCACCAGCCGTTCCTTCCAGACGCGCGGGGCGCCGGCCACCAGGGCCAGCTGGCGCGAGCGCCGGTAGAACAGGTGGCAGTCCATCTCCCAGGTGAAGCCGATGCCGCCGTGGGTCTGGATGTTCTCCTTGGCGGCGAACCAGTAGGCCTCCGACCCCGAGATCCGCGCGGCGCTGGCCGCTACCGGCAGCTCGGCGGCGCCCGTGTTGAGCGCCCAGGCCCCGTAGTAGGCGTTGGAGCGGGCCAGCTCGTTCTTCACGTACATGTCGGCCAGCTTGTGCTTGATCGCCTGGTAGGAGGCGATCACCCGGCCGAAGGCGTAGCGCTCGAGCGCATAGGCCTTGGCCATCTCCAGGCAGCGGTCGGCGCCGCCCACCTGCTCGAAGGCCAGCAGCACAGCGGCGCGGTCGAGCACCTGTTCGAGCAGGCTGAACCCCTCACCGGCTCCGCCGAGCCGCCGGGCGGCCGCGCCGTTGAAGGACAGCTTGGCCGCGTCACGGGTGGGATCGAGGGTCTGCAGCGCCTCGCGCGCCACGCCCTCAGCCGCGAGGTCCACGAGGTAGAGCCCGGCCTGCCCGTTCTCCTTGGCGAGCACCAGGGCGAGCGTGGCGACGTCGCCATCGGTCACGGGCAGCTTGGTCCCGGTGAGCTTGCCGCCGGTGACGGTGGCCTGGATCGAGCCGGGGCTGACCGGGCCGGGGCCCTCGGAGGTGGCCAGTGCGCCGATCACCTCGCCCGCCGCGATCTTCGGCAGCAGCTCGGCCTTCTGCGCCTCGTCACCGGCCAGCATGATCGCCTCGGCCAGCATGTAGACCGTGGAGGCGAACGGAATGGGCGCGACCGCGCGGCCCAGCTCCTCGGCGATCACGCAGAGCTCGAGGTGGCCGAGGCCCAGGCCGCCGTATTCCTCGGGGATCGCCGCGCCGAGCCAGCCCTGGGCGGCCACGGCCTTCCAGAGGGCCTCGTCATGGGACCTGGCGTCCTCGTCCAGCACCTTGCGCACCTGGGCCGTGGAGCTGTTGGCCTCCAGGAACTTGCGCGCCTCCGATTTCAGGAACTTCTGGTCGTCTGAGAAGTCGAAATTCATGCCCTGCTTCCCGCCGTTGGCCGGCCCCGGAGTCTTTCCTCCGAGGCACCATACGCCGGGGCGGCGGGCTGAAAAGCGTGACCTCGCGTCAGGCTTCCGCAGGGGCGATCACGCTTGCGATCGACCGCTGCGCGCGCCTCCGGGAGAAGGACGGCGGCGGGGAGGAACGCCGCCGCCCTTCCCCGCCGAGGGCGGAGAGCCAGGGCTGAGGGAGAGCCCCGGCCGCCGGGGCTAGAACTTGTAGCCCACACCCGCGGAGACGACCCACGGGTCGAGGTTCACCTTGGACTTCACGCCGTTGTAGCGGTCCGTGGCGTCGGTCTCGAAGAAGATCTTCTTCACGTCGACATTGGCGCTCCAGGGGCCCTGGATGGCCACGTCGGCGCCGGCCTGCAGGGCCAGGCCGAAGCCATTGTCGATGTCGAGGCCGAAGCCGTTGTAGTCCTTGTCGGCGTAGAACAGCATGTAGTTCACGCCCGCGCCCACGTAGGGGCTGACCTTCGCGGCCGGGGCGAAGTGGTACTGGACGCTGACCGTCGGCGGCAGCACCCAGGTCTCCTTCAACTTCACGTCGACGCCCGTGCCCTTGGCGCGCACGGTGTGCTTGGTGGAGCCGGCGATCACCTCGACGGCCACGTTGTCGGTCACGAAGTAGCTGAGGCCGATGGTCGGCATGATGCTGTCGCCCACGTCGGCCTTCAGGCCCGTAGGCGCGCCGGCCAGGGTGGTGATCGGGTCGCCGGCGTCGGGCGCGACGTCGGTCACGCGGACGTTCAGCATGATCGTGCCGGCCTGCTTGGGCTGGAAGTCCTGGGCCTGGGCGGCGCCCGCGAAAGCGAGCGCTGCGCCCGCGGCCAGCGCGAGACGGATGGTGTTCATGGCTATCCCCTTCTTTGGCGGCTGAGCCGCGGCGCGTAACTGCGCCCGGGGCGCAAGCGTCGCCTTGATCGGGCTCAATCCTTAGTTTGCTTCAGGACGCCGGATCGGCCCGTGGCGGGTGGCGAGCCGCGCCCGGTGCGTCTAAATCCCTGGGATGCGCACAGAGACCCCCCAGCCGATCCGGCTCTCCGACTACCGTCCGCCTGCGTACCTCGTGGACGAGGTCCATCTGGCCTTCGACCTGCAGCCCAACGCCACGCGCGTGACGGCCCGCCTGCAGGTCCGCCGCAACGGCGACCACGCCGAGCCGCTGAGATTCAACGGGGAGCGGCTGAAACCCGTCTCGGTGGCTATCGACGGCCGCGTCCTGGCCGAGGCCGAACGGACCATCGACGACGAGTTCCTGACCATCCCGGACGTCCCCGCCCAGTTCGTGCTGGAGACCGAGGTCGAGATCGACCCGGAGAACAACAAGGCGCTCGAAGGCCTCTACATGTCCGGGGGCCGGTTCTGCACCCAGTGCGAGGCGGAGGGCTTCCGCAAGATCACCTTCTGGCCCGACCGGCCGGACGTGCTCTCGCGCTTCACGGTGCGGATCGAGGCCGACCGGAAGTTCCAGCACCTGCTCTCCAACGGCAACCTGATGGAGACCGGCGAGCTGCCGGGCGGGCGCCACTACGCGGTCTGGAACGACCCCTTCCCCAAGCCCTGCTACCTGTTCGCGCTGGTGGCCGGCGAGCTCGACGTGCTTGAGGACCGGCTCGTCACCATGAGCGGCCGGACGGTGGAGCTGAAGATCTTCGTCGACCCCGGCATGGCGCCGCGCGCCGCCTACGCCATGGACGCCCTGAAGCGCTCGATGAAGTGGGACGAGGAGGCCTTCGGCCGCGAGTACGACCTCGACCTGTTCATGATCGTCGCGGTCCGCGACTTCAACTTCGGGGCCATGGAGAACAAGGGGCTGAACATCTTCAACTCCTCGCTCCTGCTGGCCGACCCGGCGACGGCCACCGACATGGACTACGAGCGCATCGAGAGCGTCGTCGCCCACGAGTACTTCCACAACTGGACCGGCGACCGGATCACCTGCCGCGACTGGTTCCAGCTCTGCCTCAAGGAGGGCCTGACGGTCTTCCGCGACCAGAGCTTCTCCGGCGACATGCGCGGCCACGCCGTGCAGCGGATCAAGGACGTGAAGGCGCTGCGCGCCCGCCAGTTCGCCGAGGACCAGGGGCCGCTGGCCCACCCGGTGCGGCCGAACAGCTATCTGAAGATCGACAACTTCTACACCGCGACCATCTACGAGAAGGGCTCCGAGGTCATCCGGATGCTCAAGACCCTGATCGGGCCGGAGGCGTTCCGGCAGGGGATGGACACCTACTTCGAGCGATGGGACGGCCAGGCCACCACGGTCGAGGCGTTCATCGCCTGCTTCGAGGAGGCGTCGGGCCGCGACCTCTCCGACTTCTTCGCCTGGTACGAGCAGGCGGGCACGCCCAGGGTGACGCTGAAGAGCCGCTACGACGAGGACGCCCGCACCCTCGACCTGGAGCTGGCCCAGGAGACCCCGCCGACGCCGGGGCAGCCCACCAAGAAGCCGCTGCCGATCCCGGTGACCGTGGGCCTGCTGGACCACGACGGCCGCACCCTGGCCTTCGAGCGCGACGGCCGGGCGGTGGACGAGACGGTGGTCGTGCTGGACGCCGCCCGGGCGAAGGTGACGCTGACCGGCGTGGACTCCCGCCCGGTGGTCTCGGCGCTCCGGGGCTTCTCGGCGCCCGTGCTGCTGGAGACCGATGCGCCCTCCAAGGACCGCTACGTCCAGCTGGCCAGCGACCCTGACCTGTTCAACCGGTGGGAGGCCGGCCAGGACCTGGCCCGGGCGCTGATCCTGTCGCGGGCCGGCGGGCGGCCCGACGAGGTCAACGAGGAGCGCTACGCCGAGGCCGTGGGCCGGGCGCTGGCGGACCAGGCCGCCGATCCGGCGTTCAAGGCCCTGCTGCTGACCCTGCCGTCGGAGTCCGACCTGGCCCTGGCCATGAAGCCGGCCGACCCCGCGGCCCTGCACGAGGCCCGCGAGGCCCTTCGGCTGCGGCTCGCCCTGCACCTGAACGGGGAGCTGCGGCATCTGCACACGGGCCTGCAGGATCTGGGCGAGTTCTCGCCGGACGCCGCCGGCGCGGGCCGCCGGGCGCTGCGCAACGCCGCCCTGGAGCTGATGGCCGCCAACCCGCGCAGCGACATCGCCGACATCGCCGAGGGTCACTATCGCGCGGCCGCCAACATGACCGACGCCATGGGCGGGCTCGCCGCCCTGATGCTGATCGGCGGCCAGGCCTACGAGGCGGCGCTCGAGGACTTCTACGAACGCTGGAAGGGCGAGCCCCTGGTCATCGACAAGTGGTTCGCCATTCAGGCGCGCGACCCATCGGAGACGGCGCTCGGCCGGGTCATGGGCCTCACCGCCCACCCCGCCTTCGACGCCAAGAACCCGAACCGGCTGCGGGCGCTGGTCTCCAGCTTCGCCAACTTCAACCCCGTGCGCTTCCACGAGCCCAGCGGGGCGGGCTACCGCTTCCTGGCCGACCAGATCCTGGCGGTGGACGGCTTCAATCCGATGATCGCCGCCCGGCTCGTCGACCCGCTCGGCGGCTGGCGGCGCTACACGCCGGAGCTGGGCGCGCTGATGAAGGCCGAGCTGCAGCGGATCCTGGCGACCCAGGGCCTGTCGAAGAACGTCTACGAGCTGACCAGCCGGGCGCTGGGCGAGGACGGCGGCGGCTGAAACGCCGCGCCGCGGACCGGTGACGGATTCCGCGACGCACCGTAGACTCGGGCTCCGAGTGGGTGACTCGGCTCGGAGGGGGGCGGCAGGCGTTGGCCAGGCGCGGCGGCGATGACGTGGCTGACGCGGCGCGGCAGGATCGGCCGTCCGATCGCCCCGCCGTGCCCGGCCCGCCGTCCTACCGGTTCGGCCGCATCGCCATCCTCGCCGCCCTGCTGCTCATGGCGGTCTACGCCGCGGTGGCGGTGGCCCGCCTGCAGGCCGGATCGCCCGCGCCGCAGGAGCAAATCGTCTGGCTGACGGCGCCGCTGGCCGCCGCCTTCGGACTCGGCCTGATCCTCCTGCTGGAGTGGCGGCGGGTGGAGCGGGCGCACGCGGCCTATTCGGATTCCGAGCACCGCTTCCGCCTGGCCGTGGAGGCCGCGCGCTGCGGCATCTGGGAGTGGGACCTCACCACCGACCGGATCTTCATGTCCGACGTCACCGGCGCCCTGTTCGGCTGGCGCGGCGGGGTGGTCGACGGCCAGCAGGTGCTGGACCGCGTCTCGCCCGGACACCGCGACGGCCTGCGCGACGCGCTGGCCAACGCCGCCATCTACGGCGGCTTCGACGTCTCCTTCCAGGTGCCGTCGCCGATCGGCGGCCGGCCGGTGTGGATCGACGCCCGCGGCCAGGGCTTCGGCCACGCGGCGGAGGGCGGCTACGCGCGGATCATCGGGGTGGCGCTGGACGTCACGGAGGAGCGGCTGGCGCAGGCCCGCGCCCAGACCGCCGAGACCCGCCTGCGCGACGCCATCGAGAGCGTCTCGGAGGCCTTCGTGCTGTGGGACCGGCACGGCCGGCTCCTGATGTGCAACAAGAACTACCGCAGCTTCTTCCGGCTCGACCCGCAGCTCCTGAAGCCGGGCGTGCAGCGCGAGCAGGTGGACCGCTTCGCCCAGCTGGCGGTGCGCCAGGAGCTGCCCACCCAGGGCGGCGCGCGCGGGGTGCGCGAGGCCGAGCTGGTGGACGGGCGCTGGGTGCAGATCTCCGAGCGCGCCACGGCCGAGGGCGGCCTCGTCGTCACCGCCGCCGACATCACGGCCCTGAAGGCCCAGGAGGAGGCCCGGCGGCGCAACGAGGAGGCCCTGCGCAAGGCGGTGGCCAACCTCGAGGCCAGCCAGACCGAGCTCTCCGACCTCGCCCGCAAGTACGAGGCCGAGAAGGTCCGCGCCGAGAGCGCCAACCAGGCCAAGAGCGAGTTCCTGGCCAACATGTCCCACGAGCTCAGGACGCCGCTGAACGCCATCAACGGCTTCTCCGAGATCATGCTGGGCGAGATGTACGGGCCGCTCGGCGACCGGCGCTACAAGGACTACTGCCGCGACATCCTGCATTCCGGCCAGCACCTGCTGGCGCTGATCAACGACATCCTCGACATGTCGAAGATCGAGGCCGGCAAGATGAGCCTGCGCTTCGAGCCGGTGTCGCTGGAGGAGGTGGCCGAGGACGCCGCCCGGCTGGTGCGCAACAGGGCAGAAAGCGCGGGCCTGACGCTGACGGTGGAATTCCCGAACCTGCCCGAGGTCGAGGCCGACTACCGCGCGGTGAAGCAGGTGCTGCTGAACCTGCTCTCCAACGCCATCAAGTTCACGCCGCGGGGCGGGAAGGTCACGATCCGCGCGGAGCTGCGCGCCGAGCACCTGGGCGAGCGGGTGCGGGTGAGCGTGCACGACACCGGCATCGGCATCGCGCGCGAGGACCTCACCCGCCTCGCCCGGCCGTTCGAGCAGATCGAGAGCCAGCACTCCAAGACCCAGCAGGGGACGGGGCTCGGGCTGGCGCTGACCAAGGCCCTGGTGGAGATGCACGGCGGCCTGCTCGACCTCCAGAGCGCCCCCGGCCAGGGCACCGAGGCGAGCTTCCTGCTGCCGGTGCGCCAGACCCAGCCGGAGCCGGCGCGGGGCCAGCCGGCGATGGCGTGAGGATCCCTCCCCCGAAGGGGAGGGATGTCGCCTAGGCGGGCTTGTGCTCGCCGTGGCCGCCGTGATGGCCGTGGGGACCGCGGCCGCGCTTCATCTTCTGCAGCTCGTCGCCGGACAGCGCGCCGTCCTTGTTCGCGTCGGCGGCCTCGAAGCGGCTGCGGGCCGCGGCGTCCATCTCGGCGCGGGTGACGGCGCCGTCCTTGTCGGCGTCCATCATTGCCACCATCCGCCCGCCGCCGGCGTGGCCGCCGGCGCCGCGGCGCCCACGCTCGCCCTCCGGCTTCTGCGGGCGGGCCGCCTGCATCTCGGCGGTGGTGATCCGGCCGTCCTTGTCGGCGTCCAGGCGCTCGAACATGCGCGCGCCCCGCTGGGCGTGCATGGCCTGGAACTCGGAGAGGGTGACGCGGCCGTCGGCGTTGGCGTCGGGGCTCGGGCGTTGCTGGGGCTGGCCCTGCGGCTGGGCGATGGCCGCGCCAGCGAGCGCGGCGAGCGCCGCGGCGGAGAGGAGAAGACGTTTCATCGGGTTTCCTTCGGGATGCACAGGTCTGGCAGGCGCTCCCGTCCGAACGTCGCCGCCTACAGCACAGCCGCTCAGGGTTGCACGACGATTTCGTAAGCTTTCCGGGCCGCGACGCGGGCCGCCACAAGTTTGGCGTAAAGTCCCTTGAGGTCGCGGGCCCCGCCGGCCCGGGCCAGCAGCGCGCGGAACGCCTTGGGCTCGGCCGCGGGATCTGGGTTGTCCTCCAGCGCGACCTTCAGAAGCTGGGTGAGGTCCTGCTGCAGCCGCCAGGCCTTCTCGAGGTCGGCCAGCGGGGCGGGCGGCGCCAGCCCCGCCTCCCGGAAGGCGGCCAGCGCCCGGGCGGTGTTGGGGTTCAGGGGCCCGCCGTCGGCGGCGTGGGCGAGCTGCAGGAACTGGGCGGCGAACTCGATGTCCACCAGGCCGCCCGGCGAGAGCTTGAGGTCCCAGTCGCCCTTCGGCGGCCGCTCGTCCTCCAGGAGCTGGCGCATGTCGCGGACGTCGGCGGCGGTGCGGGCGCGGTCGCGCGGGCGCCGCAGCGCCGTCTCGATGGCCTCCCCGGCCGCCCGGGCGAAGTCGTCGGAGGTCGCCCAGACCACCCGGGCGCGGGTCAGCGCCAGGAGCTCCCAGGTCTCGGCCTCGCCCTGGTAGTAGGCGTCGAAGGCGGTCGCGCTCACCGCCACCGGCCCCTTGGTGCCGGACGGGCGCAGCTGCATGTCCACCTCGTAGAGGCCGCCCTCCGCCGTCTGGCTGGAGAGCGCCGCGATCAGCCGCTGGGTGAAGCGGCCGTAGAAGGTGGAGGCGTCCCAGCCCTTCACCGTCGAGACGGCGGTCGGGTCGGCGGCCCGGTAGAGGGTCATCAGGTCGAGGTCGGAGCCGGCGCTCATCTCGCGCGAGCCGCACTTGCCCAGCGCCACCACGGCCACGTCGCCCTCGAACCCGCCGCCGAGCCGCACGGTCTCGGCCAGCGCCACCGGGCCGAGCGCCCCGATCACCACGTCGGCGAGGTCGGCGAACGCCTTGCCGGCGACCTCGGCCGTGGCCGCCCCGCTCATCACCTGCACGCCGACCCGGAAGGCCTGCTCGCGGTGGACGCGGCGGACCACGTCCATGGCCGCCTCGAAGCCGTCGGCGCGGGCCACGGCGGCGGCCATCATCGCCCGGTCCTCGGCGATGTCGATCGGCTGGAAGAAATCCCCGTCGAGCATGGCGTCGATGGCCGCGGGCCGGCGCGCCAGGGTGGCGGCGAGCCTGGGCGCATAGGCCATCACCTGCACCACCAGCTCGAACAGCTTCGGCTGGGCCAGGAACAGCGACTGCAGCTGCACCCCGGACGACAGCCGGGCGAAGAAGTCGGAGAAGCGGTTGAACGCCACGTCCGCCGCGCCCGTGGCCTGGAAGGCGTCGAGCATGCGCGGCGCGAGCCTCGTGAACAGCTCGCGGCCGCGCTCGGTGCGGGTGGCGGGGATGTGGCCGTGGTGCCAGCTGCGGATGGTCTGGGAGACGCGCGCCGGGTTCGAGAACCCCATGCGGGTGAGGGTCGCCAGCGTCTCGGGGTCGTCGTCCACGCCGGTGAACACCAGGCTGCCGAAGCGCGAGGACAGCGGCTCCTCCTCCGGGAAGAGCTCGGCGTAGCGGCCGTTGACCAGCTTCAGGATGCGGGTGATGGCGGCGTCGAAGCTGCGCAGCCGGTCGTAGCCCCAGAGCGCCGCCACGCGCCGCCGGTCGGCGTCCGATTCCGGCAGGCGGTGGGTCTGCTCGTCGGCCAGCATCTGGATGCGGTGCTCGACCGCCCTCAGGACCCGGTAGGCGTCGGTGAGCTCGGCGCAGGTGTCCGGCTCAACGTGGCCGGCGTCGCGCAGGGCGGCGAGCGCGTCGAGCGTGCGGTTGCTGCGCAGCTCCGGATTGCGGCCGCCGAGGATGAGCTGCTGGGTCTGGACGTAGAATTCGATCTCGCGGATGCCGCCGCGGCCGAGCTTGAGGTCCACGCCCTTGGCCGAGACCCGCTCGTCCACCTTGTGGGCGTGGATCTGGCGCTTGATGGAATGGATGTCGGCGATGGCGGCGAAGTCGAGGTTGCGCCGCCAGACGAAGGGCTGCAGCTCGCCGAGGAAGGCCTGCGCCGCGGGGATGTCGCCGGCGCAGGGGCGGGCCTTGATGAAGGCCGCCCGCTCCCAGTTCTGGCCGACGCTCTCGTAGTAGTCGAGGGCCGCGGGCACGGGCACCGCCGCCTGGGTGGACGATGGATCGGGACGAAGGCGAAGGTCCATTCGGAAGACGTAGCCGTCGCTGGTCTTGGCCTGCATCAGGTCCGAGAGGCGGTGGGTGAGGCGCACGGCGAAGGCCTGCGGCTCGACGCCCTCGGCGAGCGGCATCCTGTCGGGATCGAAGAAGACCGAGACGTCGATGTCGCTGGAATAGTTGAGTTCGTAGGCGCCCTGCTTGCCCATGGCGATGCAGAACCAGCCGGGGACCGGGCCCTCCGCACCCCCGCCCAGCCGCACCAGGCGGCCGGCCTCCACCTCCCCGCGGGCCGCGACCGTCAGGGCGGAGGCGACCGCCGCATCGGCGAAGCGGGTGAGCGCGCCGGTCACCTGGTCGAGATCCCAGACCCCGCCGAGGTCGGCGAGCGCGGTGAGCAGGTGCAGCTCGGCCTTCAGCTTGCGGAGCTCGACGGTGGCGGCCTCGGTGTCGAGGGCCGCGGCCGCGGCGGTGCGGGCGAGCACGTCGGCCAGGCGCTGGTCGGGGTCCGACTCCAGGATGCGGCCCAGCATCCGCGGGTCGCGGCGCGCCAGGCTGGCCAGGTAGCCGGAAGCCCCGAACACCGGCGCCAGCGCCGGCCAGGCCTGATCCAGCGCCGGCCCGGCCCAGGTGTCGGCGATGATCTCGCGCGCCCGCTCCGCCGCCTTGGCGTCGACGACCGGGCCGCACGGCGCGAGCCGCTCCGCGATTACGCCCATTTAACTGGCCGCGCCGGTTCGGACGCGCGCACCATGCCGCGCGACCGATGGGGGACATCCGATGACGCGCGCCAGGACCCTGCTCACCCTCTCGCCGCTCGAGCGCGGCGCGGACGCCGCCCTGCTCGCCCTGCGTGTGGGGGTCGGATCGTTCCTGGTCTTCGGTGTCTGGGACAATGTGACGAGCGCAGAGCACATGGCGGAGTTCGTGAGTTTCCTGGCGCGGTTCGGCTTCCCCTATCCGCACCTTCTCGCGCCCTTCGACGTGTGGGTCCAGTTCGCGATCGGCCTGGCCTTCGTCCTGGGCCTGATGACCCGCTGGGCCGGGCTGCTCTGCGCGGTGAATTTCCTCGTCGCCATCGCCATGGTGGACCATCACGCCGGCTGGCGGGGCTCGTTCGGGTCCATGTGCCTGGTGCTGATCGGACTCTACCTGGCGACGCGCGGACCGGGGGCCTTCGCGCTCGACCGGCTGCTGTTCCGCGAGGACCGCGGCTTCGCCCGCCGGCTCTAGGCGCGCGGCAGGACCAGGGCGACCCGCAGGCCCGGCCCCATCTCGCCGACCTTTCCAGGGCCTTCGGCCAGGTCCAGGCGGCCGCCGTGGGCCTCGGCGACGGCGGCGACCAGGGAGAGACCCAGGCCCGCGCCGGGCTCGTTGCGGCTGTTCTCCAGGCGCACGAAGCGCTCGACCACCCGGGCGCGGTCCTGCTCGGGCACGCCCGGGCCGGTGTCGGTCACCGAGAACTCCACCTCGCCGGAGGAGCGCCGGCGGACGCGCAGCATGATGGCCCCGCCCGCGGGCGTGTACTTGATGGCGTTGTCGAGGATGTTGGCCAGCGCCTGGGCCAGGAACTCGCGGTTGCCGCGCACCTGCAGGTCCTTGGCGAACTCGGCGGCGAAGTCGATGCCCTTGTCCTCGCAGAGCGGCTCGTAGAGCTCGGCGATGTCGGCCGCGAGTTCGGCGGGATCGAAGACGACCGGGTCGGGCGCGGTCCCGGCGGCCTGCAGCCGGGCGATGGAGAGCACCGCGCCGAAGGTCTTGAGCACCCCGTCGGTGTCGGTCAGCGCCTGGGCCAGCGCCTCCTGCGGGTCGCCCTTGCCGGCCTCGACGTCGAGGTAGGCGGCCTCCAGCCGGGCGCGCAGGCGGGTGAGCGGCGAGCGCAGGTCGTGGGCGATGGCGTCGCCGGCGTGCTTGTGGCCGGCCATGGACCGCTCCAGCCGGTCCAGCATCTCGTTGAGGCCCTGGGCCAGTTCGTCGAACTCGTCCCGGGCGCCGCGGACATGGGCCCGAGCGCCGAGGTCCCCGTTGCGCACGGCGTCGACCACGGAGGTCAGCCCGGCCATGCTGCGGCTGACGTTGCGGCTGACCAGCACGCCGCCCGCCAGCCCCAGGATCACCACCAGGGCGCCGGCGCCCCACAGGGCGTTGATGATCTTCAGGACATAGGCCTCGTCCTCGCCCACGTCGGCGCCGACGAACAGGATCTCCCCGCCGGACAGCCGCTCCTGCAGGCCGCGGGCTGGGCGGCGCACGGTGCGCCCCTGCGTCTCGTCGGTGACCTGGAAGCTGGTCCAGGTGGGGCCGCCGTTGAACTCGTCGACCGGGCTCTCCTCGATGGAGCCGGAGATGGTGTCCCCGTCCTGGTCCATGAGCAGGTAGAGGAAGGGCCGCTCGCTGGCCGCCCGCTCGATCAGGGACTGGTTGACCGCCGCCACGCCGGCCCGGTCGTAGGCGGCCACCAGCGAGCGCATCTCGCGGGTGATCTCCTGGTCGGTCCGGCGCGTCGCCTCGCCGGCTGTGGCCACGTAGATGTAGGCCAGGAAGGCCGAGGCGGCGCTGGCGAACAGCGCCAGGAACAGCAGCGTCAGCCGGAACGGCGTGGTGCGGAAGATGCGCGGCAGGCGCATGGGTTCCGCCGCCTCTTCTTAGGCGTCCAGGCGGTAGCCCGCCCCGCGGACGGTCTGCAGCATCGGGCGGTCAAAGCCCTTGTCGATCTTCGAGCGCAGCCGCGAGATGTGGACGTCGATCACGTTGGTCTGCGGGTCGAAGTGGTACTCCCAGACCTTCTCCAGCAGCATGGTGCGGGTCACGGACTGGCCGGCGTGGCGCATCATGAACTCCAGGAGCTGGAACTCCCGGGGCTGCAGGTCGATCTCCTTGCCCTGGCGGTGCACGGTGCGGGCGATCAGGTCCATCTCCAGGTCGCCGACGCGCAGCAGGGTCTGCACCGAGCCCGTCTCGCGACGGCGGGCGAGCGCGTCCACCCGGGCGGTGAGCTCGGCGAAGGCGTAGGGCTTCACGAGATAGTCGTCGCCGCCGGCCTGCAGGCCCGCGACCCGGTCGCCCACCTCGCCCAGGGCCGAGAGGAACAGGACAGGCGTCTGGTCGCCCTCGCGGCGGAGCGTGGTGATCAGGGTGACGCCGTCCATCTTCGGCATCATCCGGTCGACGATCATCACGTCGAACTCGCCGCCCCGGGCGGCGGCGAGGCCCTCCTCGCCGTCGGCCGCCCGCACGCAGGCGTGTCCGGCCTCGGTGAGGCCACGCTCCATGGCCTCGGCCGCCTCAAGGTCGTCTTCGACGATCAGGATCCGCATGATTCCGCCCCCCGCAGAGCCAAGCCTAGCCTGAAATGTTCAGTGGCAGGAAGGAGGTGCGGCCGTTGCGGTAGACGCCCACCAGCACGCTGGTGCGGTTGGCCCGCTTGGCGGCGTCCACCACCGCGGCGAGATCGGCCGCGGTGGTCACCGCCCGGTCGCCGGCGCGGGTGATCAGGTCGCCCCGGCGCAGGCCCTTCTCGGCGGCGTCGGAGGACTGGTCCACGCTGGTCACCAGGGCGCCGCGCACGTCCGCGGGGACGTTGAGCTGCCGGCGGGAGGCGTCGTCGAGCGGCGCCAGCGCCAGGCCGATCACCGGCGGCGCCTGGGTCGGCGGCGCAGGCGCGCCCGGCGCGCGGCCGCCCGGCGTGTTGTCGTTGGCGGCGAGCTCGCGCTCGGAGGGCCGGGTGCCGGAGCGGACCGTCACCTGCTGGCGGCGGCCGTTGCGGATGATGTCGAGCCGCAGGGCGTCGCCCGGACGCGCCTGGGCCACCCGGCGGGTGAGTTCGGACGAGTTCTTCACCGACTGGCCGTTGATCGCCACCACCACGTCGCCGACCACCAGGCCGGCGCGGGCGGAGGGACCGCCGGCGACGAGGTCGGCGACGATCGCGCCGCGCTGGTCGCCCATGCCCTGGGCCTCGGCCATCTCGCTGGTGAAGTTCTGGATCGAGGCGCCGATGTAGCCGCGCTCGATCTTGCCGCCGCGGATCAGCTGCTTGGTCACGGTGTCGGCCACCTCGGCGGGGATGGCGAACCCGATGCCCACCGAGCCGCCGGACGGCGAGAAGATCGCCGTGTTCACGCCGATCACCCGGCCGTAGATGTCGAAGGTCGGGCCGCCCGAGTTGCCCCGGTTGATGGGCGCGTCGATCTGGATGTAGTCGACGAAGGTCTCGCCGATGTCGCGGCCGTAGGCGGAGATGATCCCGGCCGTGGCGGTGCCGCCCAGGCCGAAGGGGTTGCCCACCGCGATGACCCAGTCGCCGACGCGCGGCTTGGCGGAATCCTCGAAGTTGACGAACGGGAACGGGCCGCTGCGGCCCTTCACCTTCAGGACGGCGAGATCGGTGCCCTCGTCGCGGCCGACGATCTCGGCCTCGAGTTCGGTCTCGTCCTTCATGACCACCGTGATCTTCTCGGCGTTCTCGACCACGTGGTTGTTGGTGACGATGTAGCCGTCGGCCGAGATGAAGAAGCCGGAGCCGGAGGACTGCTGGCTGGGCAGCCGGGGCTGGCCGCGCTCGGTCTGGCCGCCCTGCGGCGGGGCGGTGGGATCTTCCCCCTCCTCCTCGGGCTGCGGCAGCAGGAACGGCAGGCCCGGGATCGCCCGGCGCAGCGCGTTGGCGTCCATGCGGCTGGTGACGTTGATCGACACGACGGCCGGGGACACGCGCTCGAAGATGTCGGCGTAGGACATCGGCGCGCCCGGCGGCGGGGCGAAGATCGGCGCGGTCGAGGCGCGGATCAGCTGGGGCTGCTCGGCATGGGCCATGGGAAGCCGCATGCCCGCGCCCGCAACCGCCGCGGCCATGACACCGGCGCCGGCGACGGCGCCCAGGAGGTAACCGGTCTTCTTCGAGGTCATCAGCCTTCTGTTCCCTGTAGGCGGTCCGCGAGATCCGCTGTCCGCCCGAAAAACCTAGGTTCGATGCACGAGAGTGCAACGGCTCTCAAGTTACATTCAGGTCACCCTACGCGCGGCTTCGCGTCCATTGTTGGGCGCCATCTTGTCAGGGGGCGTCGCCCTCCGACAGCCGCCTGAGCCGCTCGCTCTCCTCCTGCGAAAGCTCCGCCTCCGGCGATCGGTTCCTGAGCCGCAGGAACAGCAGGCCCGCGCCCAGCACGACCACGATGAACGGGCCGATCCAGAGCGCCAGGTTGCCGGCGGAAAACGAGGGGGTGAGCAGTACGAACTCGCCGTAGCGCTCGGTCAGGTAGGCCTTGATCTGGGCGTCCGAGCGGCCGGCGGAGACCTGCTCGCGGACCAGCTTGCGCAGGTCCTGGGCGAGCTCGGCCTCGGAGTCGTCGATGGACTCGTTCTGGCAGACCAGGCAGCGGACATCGCGGAATATCTCCCGGGCGCGGGCTTCCTGGGCCGGGTCCGGCAGGCGCTCGGCGGGATCCGACGCGGCGGCCATGCAGAACACGGCGGCGACGGCGGCGAGGACGGCGCGGAGCCTCATGCCGGCTGCTCCTTGCGGCGGGCGACGCCGAGCCGCAGGCGACGGTCGGAGAGGGAGACGAGGCCGCCCAGGGCCATGATCGCAGGGCCCAGGAAGATCAGGGTCGCCCAGGGGTTCCAGTAGGCGCGGACCAGCCAGACGGGCGCCTCGCCGCCGCCGCGGCGCTCGCCCAGCACGACATAGACGTGGCTCAGGCCCTGGTAGCAGATGCCCACTTCGGACGTGCTCTGGCCGCCGGCCGGGTAGAAGCGCCGCTCAGGGCTCGGCGCGCAGATCGGCCGGCCGTTGCGGGTGACGGAGAGCTGCGCCCGCTCGGCGTCGTAGTTGGGGCCTTCCACCCCGACCACGTCCTGCAGCACCACGTGATAGGCGCCCGCGTCGAGCGCGCCGCCGATCGGCAGAGCCTCGGCGGCCTCCACCTTCCAGCTGGTCTCGAACACCGCGCCGAGGACGAAGACGCCGAGGCCCAGGTGGGCGAGCGTCATGCCCCAGGCGCCGCGCGGCAGGCGCGTGAGGCGCCGCCAGCTCTCCGCGGCCGGCGCGCGGAAGGCGCGGACCCGCTCCAGGATCTCGGCCAGGGCTCCCACGATCAGCCAGGCGCCCAGCGCCACGCCCGCCGCGCCCCAGCCGTGGCGCGGGCTGACCAGCAGCAGGGTGGCGAAGCCCACGGCCACCGAGATCAGGGCGGCCGCCCACAGCCGCTGCAGCACGCCGCGCGCGTCGCCGCGCTTCCAGGCGAGCAGCGGCCCGGCCGGCAGCAGGATCAGCAGGGCGGCCATCAGCGGCGTGAAGGTCAGGTTGAAGTAGGGCGGCCCCACCGAGATCGCCTCGCCCGTCGCCGCCTCGCGGATCAGCGGGAAGAGCGTGCCCAGGAGGACGGTGGCGGTGGCCGCGGCCAGCAGGATGTTGTTGAGCACCAGCGCGCTCTCGCGGCTCACGGGCGCGAAGACCCCGCCCTGGGCGAGACCGGGCGCGCGCCAGGCGAAGAGGCCGAAGCCGGCGCCGGCGGTGACGCCCAGGATGATCAGCAGCAGCACGCCGCGGGTCGGGTCCACCGCGAAGGCGTGCACCGAGGTAAGCACGCCCGAGCGCACCAGGAAGGCGCCCAGCATGGAGAAGGAGAAGGCCGCCAGAGCCAGGAAGACGGTCCAGCCGGAGAGCGCGCCGCGCTTCTCGGTGACGATCGCCGAGTGCAGCAGGGCCGCGGCCACCAGCCAGGGCATGAAGGAGGCGTTCTCCACCGGGTCCCAGAACCACCAGCCGCCCCAGCCGAGTTCGTAGTAGGCCCAGAAGGCGCCGAGCGTGATGCCGATGGTCAGCATGCTCCAGGCGGCCAGCGTCCAGGGGCGCACCCAGCGCGCCCAGGCGGCCTCCACCCTGCCCTCGATCAGGGCCGCCACGGCCAGCGAAAAGACCACGGAGAGGCCGACGTAGCCGGCGTAGAGGAACGGCGGGTGGAAGGCGAGCGCCGGGTCCTGCAGCAGGGGGTTCAGCGAGCGCCCCTCGACCGGCGCGGGATCCAGCCTGGCCAGCGGGTTGGAGGCGAAGACGGTGTAGGCCAGGAAGACCACGCCCAGCACGCCCTGGACCGCGACGGTGAGCGCCTTCAGCCCGCGCGGAAGCCCGCGGCCGGCGAGCGCGGCCATGGCCCCGTAGCCGGTCAGGGCCAGGCACCAGAGCAGCATGGACCCCTCGTGGCTGCCCCAGGTCCCGGCGACGCGGTAGAGCAGCGGCTTGTCGCTGTGCGAGTTGGCCGCGACGTTGGCCACCGAGAAGTCGGACACCACGAAGGCGTGCATCAGGGCCGCGAAGGCCACCAGCACGCCGAGGAAGGCGACGAGCGCCGCCCCCTCCCCGCCCGCGGCCAGCACGGACGAGCGGCGCACGCGCGCCATCGCCGACAGGCCGATCTGCGCGACCGAGACGGCGAGCGCCAGGATCAGGGCGAAGGAGCCGACCTCTGCGATCACAGGGCGCTGCTCTTCGGGCCGGCCGGTTCGGCCTCACGCATGGGCTTGCCGCCCTCGCCGTACCATTCCCCCTGCTCCTTCAGCGCCTTGGACACCTCGCGGGGCATGTAGCGCTCGTCGTGCTTGGCGAGCACGCGCTTGGCCTCGAAGACTCCGTCGTCGCGGAACGAGCCCACGGCCACGATCCCCTGCCCTTCGCGGAACAGGTCCGGCAGGTCGCCGGAGAAGACCACCTTGTCCGTCGCCGTCTGGTCCTGGACGGTGAACTCCACCCGGCCGTCGGGATGCTTGACCACCGAGCCCTCGGCGACCAGGCCGCCGAGCTGGATGGAGCGCCCGGGCGGCGGCTTGGCCGCGTCGGCCTGGGACGGCGTGTAGAAGAACGAGATCGAATCCCTGAGGCCCCAGAGGGTCAGGCCCGCCGCCAGCGCCAGGACCGGCGCGATGGCGAGGATCAGGGTCAGGCGGCGGCGCGCCTTGGGGGATTTCGGCAGGAAACTCATCGCATCGGCTCCGCCCGCGCGGCCTGCGCGAGCTGGTTCAGGATCTCGGGCTTGCCGGCGTAGCGGCCGCGGGCGGTGGCCAGCGCCGCATCCCGCTGGGCCGTCTCGCCCAGGACGGCGTAGGCGCGGACCAGGCGCACCCAGCCCTCCGGATCGTCGGGATTGGTCTTCAGCCGGGCGGCCAGCCCCTCGACCATGCCGCGGATGGCGGCCATCTGGTCGCCGCTGAAGCCCGGCTGGGTCGGCATGGACTCGGCCTCGGCGATGGCGCGGCGGACCACCTCGGCCCGCGGATCGCCGGGCGGCAGCTCGGCCAGCAGGGCGCGCCAGTCCGAAACGCCGCCGGCCCGGTCGCCCGACAGGATGCGCTGGCGGCCGAGGTAGAAGCGCGGCTCGACGGCCTTCGGATCGCGCTTCAGCGCCTCGCGGAAGGCCTCCTGGGCGGCGTCGTCCACCTCGCCCGCCTGGCTGGCGTAGGCCTCGCCGAGCAGGGTCCAGAGGTCCGCCCGCTCCGGCGCCAGCGCCACGGCGCGGCGCAGGGCGCGCACGGCGGCGGTGGGGTTGTTGGCGCTGGCCTCCGCCATGGCAAGGAAGCGGTAGAGCTCGGGATCGTCCTTCCGCTCGCGCGTCAGGCGGTTCAGCACCGCGGCGATCTCAGCCGGCTGCAGGGTGGCCAGGTCGCTGGTCCGCCAGGTCTCCAGCCGCTGCGCGAAGGGCTGGTCGGGCATGCCCGGCGCGCCGATCCCCAGGTAGAGGCCGAGCGCCAGCATGGGGGCGAGCACCACCGCGGCCAGCACCGGCATCCGGGCCCCGCGGTCGGCGCGCCAGGCCTCGCCCGGCTTCTCGGTGGCGGCCAGCAGGCGCCGCGCGGCCTCGGCATGGGCCACCCGGCGCTCGCTCTCGCCGATCAGGCCGCGTTCGGCCAGGTCGTCGATCTCGGACAGCTGCCGGCGATAGAGGATGGGCGTCGGGTCCGGCGCCTCGCCCTGCGAGGCGGCCTGTGCGGCCCGGAAAAGGATGAGGCCGGCCGCTGCGGCGGAAAGGACGCCGGCGACCGCCCAGAACACGATCATGGGCGGCCGTTTAGCCGAAAGCGCGGGTCAGCGCGAGGGGGCGCTCAGGCGCCTGCGGCCATCGGCGGCGGCTCGGCCCTGCAGGCGGCGGCGCGGCGGCGCACGAGGTCGGCGGCCTTCTCGTCGCGCACCAGCCGACTGAACTCCACGACCACCGCCAGATGCTCGCGCGCCACGGGCTCATTCTCGCAGTCGCCGGTCTTGATCAGGTCGAGGGTCTCCTCGACGTAGTGGTCGAGCATGTCGCCGACCTTCTCCAGCATCTTGGAGCGCGCCGAGGCGAAGCCGCCGTAGTTGGCGCTGGAGCGGATCTCGCGGGCGAAGTGGAACAGGGTCAGCGCGCGGCGCACGGCGCGGGGGTCCGGCGGCAGGGTGTGGCGCGGGATCATCCGGCGGATGCGGCGCAGCCTGGCCGGCTGCATGGGCAGGGCCAGGTTGGCGTACTTCTCCGCCTCGCGGATGCGGCCCTCCACGACGCTGGCCAGGGCGTTCTTCTGCTTCAGCAGCCGGTGACCCCAGCTGTGCTCGCGCTCGAGCGCGATGCAGGCCTCGATCTCGGCCACCTGCAGGGTGACCAGCTCCACGAGCTTGGCGGCGGCGCGCGCGGTCTCCTCGCCGCCGTCCACGTCCAGCGTCTGGATCGACTTCAGGGCCGCGTCGATGTCGTCCATCACCCGCTCGGCGAAGCCGCCGAGTTCGGAATCCCGCAGGTAGCGCTCGCTGGGCTTGTCCATCACCGCCGAGATGATCCGCAGGACCATCCAGGGGTGCGGCAGCTGGGCGGCGATCATCTCGAAGAAGGTCGGCCCGGCGTCGTCGGCGACCGAACAGGCGTCGCGGTAGACCAGTCGCGCGGCCGCCGTGGTGTCGTCGCCGAAGTGGGCGGTCCATTCCGGCAGGCGGTAGGCGGCGCGCCGGACGATGGGAGCCAGGTCCAGGCACAGCTGGAAGGCCGCCCCGCCGCCGGGACGCGCCTGCTCGCACAGCATGGTCACGGTGGCGAACTCGCGCGGCTCGCCGGCGCGCACCGCGTCGGCGGCGCGCTTGACCAGGGCGTCGAACGGGGCCGGCGAGCTCTCGCCGGGGCGATAGTCGTAGAGCGCCAGGGACGCGGCCTTGATCCCCTGCGGATCCAGCGCCTTCAGCCCCTTCCAGAGGTAGCCCAGGGCGAAGGAGGGAAACACCAGGCTGTGCGGGTCGCGGCCGTCGCCCACGCACATGGGGGCGATCGGCTGCAGGATGATGTTGCGCAGGCGACGCTCGCCGGCCTCGGCCTCCACCAGCCGCCGGACGCTGGCCAGGGCGGAGTCGCCCTGGGCCTCGGCCAGGGCCGCCTGCAGCCCGCCCACGACCTTGTCGGGGGCGGCCGCGACGAGCGCCTTCACGATCTGGATCTTGCGCTCCGAAAGAGCGGGCATGCGAAACTCCACGGGCGGGCGCAGGCCCGCACGGTCCGCAACTTGCCCAACCGCGGGTTAAGGTTTTCCAAAGGTTAGGGAATTCAGGCGGCCGCCTGCGGCAGGTCGATCTCCAGGCGCAGTCCGCCGAGCGCGGAGTCGTCGAGCTTCAGGGCCCCGCCGTAGGCTCGGGCCAGCTCGTCGATGATGGAAAGCCCCAGCCCCGAGCCCGGGGCGTTCTCGTCCAGGCGCGCGCCGCGGCGCACCACCTCGTCCCGACGGTCCGGCGGCAGGCCGGGCCCGTCGTCCTCGACGGTGAGGCGGAAGCGGTCGGGCGCCGTGGCGGCGGCGCGCACCCGCACCCGGCTCTTGCCCCATTTGCAGGCGTTCTCCATGGCGTTGCCGGCGATCTCAAGCAGGTCCTGGCGCTCCCCAAGGAAGAACAGGTCGTCGGCCGCGTCCCAGTCGATCTCGATGCCCTTGTCGCGGAAGATGCGCTCGAGCGTGCGGGCCAGCTCGTCGAGGATCTCGGCCACGGAGGTGCGCTCCCCCTGCCCCTGAGTGCGCGCCGCGGCGCGGGCCCGGCGCAGGTGGTGGTCCACCTGCTGGCGCATGGTCTCGGCCTGGCGGCTGACCACCTCGGCGAGCGGGCCGGGCCGCTGGCCCGCCTCGGTGAGCATGACCGAGATCGGGGTCTTCAGCGCATGCGCCAGGTTGCCCACGTGGGTGCGCTGGCGCTCCACGACCTCCTGGTTGTGGGCCAGCAGCGCATTGAGTTCGTCGGCGAGCGGGGTGAGTTCGGTGGGATAGGCCTCCTGCAGGCGCTCGGCCTTGCCCCGACGCACGGCCGCCACCTCCCGCTGCAGGTCGTAGACGGGCCGCAGCCCCACCCGCACCTGGATGATGATCGCCGCCACCAGGCCCGCGCCCAGCAGGGCGAAGGCGCCGGCGGTCCAGGCGATGAAGTTGCGCACCGCCCGGTTGATGGTCGAGCGCTCCTCGGCGGCGAGGAAGATCACCGGCACGCCCTGCAGCTCGGCGTAGACCGCCCGGGCCCTGAGCGGCTCGTCCAGCGGTCCGCGGGTGTCGTAGGCGACGGGCTTGCCCGGATTGGCCTTGAAGTGGGCGACGAGGTCCGGCGGCGTCGGCAGGACGGAGTCGAACAGGGAGTAGGAGCGCACCAGCGGCCGGACCTTCCCGTCAGCGGTGGGCGCGGCGATGGTCCAGTAGCGGCCGGAGAAGGCGCGCAGGGCGCGCTCATCGGTGAGCGCCGGGGCGAACACCTGGCCGCGGTCGACCGTGGAGTTGGACAGCAGGTTGTCGATCAGCTCGCCGAGTGTCTGGTCGACCCGCTGCAGGGCCGCCTGCTGGAAGAGCAGCGCCAGGACGGCGGCCGAGACCACCAGGGCCGCCAGGCTCCAGCCGACCGCCAGGAGCACGAGCCGGCGCGCAAGCGACGGCCGGCCGAGCGCCCCCAGCAGCTTCACGGGCGCGGCGTCACGGGTTGGCGGCCTGGCCCGCCTCTTCCTCGGGGCAGGTCAGGCGGTAGCCGAGGCCGCGGACGGTCTCGATCCGGTCGGCGCCGATCTTCTTGCGCACCCGGCCGATGAACACCTCGATGGTGTTGGAGTCGCGGTCGAAGTCCTGGTCGTAGAGGTGCTCGACCAGCTCGGTGCGGCTGATCACCCGGCCCTGGTGCATCATCAGGTAGTGCAGCAGCCGGTACTCCAGAGAGGTGAGCCGCAGCGGCTCGCCGTTGACGCTGGCGCGGGCCGCGCGCGGATCGAGCCGAAGGCCGCCGCAGGACAGGTTCGGGGTGGCGTGGCCGGCCGAGCGGCGCAGCAGGGCGCGCAGGCGGGCCAGCAGCTCCTCGGTGTGGAACGGCTTGGTCAGGTAGTCGTCGGCCCCGGCGTCGAAGCCGGCCACCTTCTCGCTCCAGGCGCCACGGGCGGTGAGGATCAGCACGGGCGTCGCCATGCTCTCCCGCCGCCAGCGTTCCAGCACCGAGACGCCGTCCACCTTGGGCAGGCCCAGGTCGAGGATGATGGCGTCGTAGGGCTCGGTCTCGCCCAGGAACTGGGCCTCCTCGCCGTCGGGGGCATGGTCGACGGCGTAGCCGGCGTCGGCCAGCGCCAGCTTCAGCTGGCGCGACAGGTCGGGGTCGTCTTCAACAAGCAGGATGCGCACGTCCGCGTCCCTTCCTTATGATCCGGATCGCCCTACTGGCGGCCGATGATCCGGCCGGTCTGAGCGTCCACCACGATGACCATCACGCGGCCGTCGGGCGTCTGCCACTGGACGAAATAGGCGGGGCGGCCGCCCGCGTCGCCCATGGTGGTGTTCAGGTGCCGCCCGGGAATCTGCTGGGCGATCGTCTCCAGAACGCGCGACAGCGGCACCTGGCGCCCGGACTGCACCGGGATCAGGCGCGCGGGCTGGGCCTCGGCCGCGATGGGCGCGGCGGCGGCGCCCAGCAGGGCGGCGATCACGAGAAAGCGTTTCATGGCCCCAGATCTACCCGGCCAGGACTGAACCGGGCCTGAATACAGGGTTTATGTCCCGGCTGCGGCGCCCTGTCACGCCGAAGCCCGTCACGCCGTGCCCGTCATGTGCGCCGCTTCGGCGTGTAGGGCCGCTTCTGCCGCCAGGTCTCGGCGATCTGCTCCAGCTCGGCGTCCACGGTGTCGGGCAGGGTCACCACCAGCCGGGCGAACAGGTCGCCGCGATGGCCCTTCGCGTCCGAGAGGCCGCGGCCCTTCAGGCGCAGGCGCGAGCCGGTGTTGGCGCCTTTCGGGATGGTCAGGGTTACAGGCCCGTCCGGCGTCGGCGCCTCCGCCTTGCCGCCCAGCACGGCGTCGTAGACCGTCACCGGCACGTCCATGACCAGCACCTCGCCCTCCCGGCGGAACACCGGGTGCGGCAGGATGCTCAGCTCGATGAAGGCGTCGCCGGGACCCGAGCGGCCGGGGGCGCCCTGCCCCTTCAGCCGCAGCGTCTGGCCCTCCTGCGCGCCCTTGGGGATGGTCACGTCGATGGTGCGGCCATCGGAGAAGGCGATCCGCCGCTTGCCGCCGCGGATGGCGTCCAGCAGGTCGATCTCCAGCTTCGCGCGTACGTCGGCGCCGCGCTGGGAGAAGCCGCCGAAGCCGCCGCCCGCGCCGCCGCGGCCCTGGCGGCCGCCGCCGAACATCTCGCCCAGGATGTCGCCAAGGTCGACGCCCTCGAAGGTCTCGCTCTGGTAGGGGCCGCCGCGGCGCTGGTAGCCGCCGTCCCAGCCGGGACCGCCCGGCTGTCCGCCCCAGGGGCCGTGGCCGCCGCCGCCGAAGCCGCGGGCGGTCTCACGCCCATCGGCGTCGATCTCGCCGGCGTCGAACTTCTTGCGCTTGTCGACGTCGCCCAGGATGTCGAAGGCCGCGCTGACGCGCTTGAAGCGCTCTTCGGCTTCCTTGTTCCCGGGGTTGGCGTCGGGGTGATTCTGCTTGGCGAGCTTGCGGAACGCCTTCCTGATCTCGTCCGCGCTCGCACTGCGGGGGACGCCCAGCTCCTGGTAGGGGTCGCGCGCCAAATCCTCTGCCCTTGCCCACATCGTCTAAGACCTCTGGCTTGTAGATTGGTCCGGGCCGAGATGCACGCAAGGGCCGATGTGGCAAAATTGTCACATCAGATGTAGGGGCGCGGCTCCTGCGGCGGACGCGCGGCGCGGGTCATGGGGTCGTCCTCGGCGGATGACCCCGAGGCGGCGTCGGCCGACCGGGCGCCGCGGGTGAACACCTCGTCGGCGAAGCGGGCGATGGCGCGGTTGTAGTCCTCCGCCAGTTCGAGCGGCCCCAGGTGGCCGGCTTCCTCCAGGTGGACCGGCCGCGCCTGCGGCATGCGCCGGGCGATGGTCTCGCCGGCGGCCGGGACCGTGACGATGTCGGAGCCGCCGATGAACAGCAGGGCCGGGATGCGCATCTCCGGCAGGGCCTCGGTCACGTCCCACTCCATCATGGCGATGTTGCCCTTGGCCTGCACGGCCGGCGAGTTGCGGGTCACCGCGCGGGAGACCTGCTCCAGCTGGGCCTTGGTCGGCGTGGTCCCGAACCCGCCGAAGCGCATCGCCAGGTGTGTCGAGCCCGACAGGTAGCTCTGCCAGTTCATCGCCCAGGCCAGCGGCTGCAGCCAAACGTCGAGGCGCATCAGCGGCTTCACGACGGGCTCGAGCGCGTGCAGCGCCTCACCGAGCACGGTGGTGCGCATGGGATCGGTGTGGGTTGTGTTCTCCAGCACGACGCCCAGCACCTGGCGGCCCAGGGTCTCCGGGTAACGCCGGCAGAAGGTCTGAACCGTCATCCCGCCGATCGAGTGGCCGACCAGGATCACCTTGCGCGGGCAGGCGGCGGAGACCAGCGCCATGAGGTCGTCGGCGAAGCGGTCCAGGCTGATCTTGCCGTCGCGGGGCTGCTTCGACCGGCCGAGCCCGGGCAGGTCGTAGGTCACCACCTGGTAGCGGTCGGCGAGCATCTGGCGGGCGTCCCACCAGACCCCGGCGTCGAGGCCCCAGCCGTGGACGAAGATCAGCACCGGCGCGTCGGGCGGCCCCGAGCGCTCCACGTGCAGCCGCGCGCCGTCGGGCGTCTCCAGCGTCTCGCCCGGCAGCCGCCGCATGCGCTCGCGGTCGTCGTCACGGCGGCCGAGCAGCAGGCCCACGGGAATCCGGCCGAGGAGGGACCAGGCGATCAGGGCCCCGCCCGTCCAGAGCCTCCAGTCCTGGCTCTCGATCAGCTCGCCCGGCAGGGGATCGAGGATCTCGCGCAGCCGCCACCACGACCAGACGAACCAGCCGCCGATGGCCAGCAAGGCCAGCGAGGCAAGCGCCGCAAGGCGCTGAAACAGGGAAAGCAGCATCCCGGACCTCCAACCCACCGGCCGGAGGAACAGTCGTAAGAGGCCAAGGTTCCGCTAGTCGCGCCCGCGCTCCTCGACGAGGTCCCAGGCGGCGAAGTCCAGGGCGTCCTCCGGATCGGCCAGGGCGTCCTCGTTGATCGTCTGGCCGCGCACCGAAACGCCCGCCCGGTGCACGCTCTCGGGATCGCCGGAGATCAGCGGGTGCCAGTCCGCGAGGTCGCGCCCCTCGTGGATGCGGCGGTAGGCGCAGCTCTTCGGCATCCACTGCAGGGCCTCGATGTTGTGCGGCGTGAGCTTGATGCAGTCGGGCACGTGGCGCTTGCGGTTGGCGTAGTCGGTGCAGGCGCAGAGGTCGGCGTCGAACAGCTTGCAGTGGACCCGCGTGGGGATGATCTCCCCGGTCTCCTCGTCCTCGAAACGCACCAGGCAGCAGAGACCGCAGCCGTCGCAGAGGCTCTCCCACTCCGCCACGGTCATCTGTTCCAGGGTCTTGCGGCGCCAGAAGGGTTCACGCGGCATGCGGGGGCATCTAGACCCTCGCGGCCCCGGACCCAAGACCCCGCGGCCATTCGCGCGCCTTTCCGTCACGCCCGCGAGCCTCTATGTCAGCGCCCCCATGAGAGCCCCCATCCTCGCCCTGAAGGACGTCCGGCTGGCCGACGGCCCGGTGATGCTGTTCGACGGCGTCGACCTGGGCCTCGAGCCGCGGGTCCGCGCCTGCCTGGTGGGGCGCAACGGGGCGGGGAAGTCCACCCTGCTGCGGGTGATCGCCGGCCAGATCGAGCCGGACAGCGGCGAGCGGACGGTGACGCCGGGCACGCGCATCGCCTTCGTGCCGCAGGAGCCGGAGATCACGGGCGCGACCCTGCTCGACCACGCCACCGGCGGCGGGGCGGAGCCGCATCGCGCCGAGGCGGCGCTGCAGGCCTTCGGCCTGGACCCGGCCAAGGGAACCGCGGGGCTGTCCGGCGGGGAGATCCGCCGCACCGCGCTGGCCCGCGCCTTCGCCGAGGACGCCGACGTCCTGCTGCTCGACGAGCCGACCAACCACCTGGACATCCTGGCCATCGAGACCCTGGAGGCCGAGCTGGCCGCCAGCCGCGCCGCGGCCCTGATCGTCAGCCACGACCGCGCCTTCCTGGAGCGGGTGACGAAGCGCTGCTTCTGGCTGGAGCACCGCCAGGTGCGCCGCCTCGACGGGGGCTTCGCCGCCTTCGACGCCTGGGCCGAGAAGATCGAGGCCCAGGAGGCCGAGGAGGCGCGCCGCCTCGAGGTCACCATCAGGAAGGAGATGCACTGGCTGGCCCGCGGGGTCACCGCGCGCCGGACGCGCAACGAGGGCCGCCTGCGCCGGCTGAACGCCATGCGCGAGGCCAAGAGCCAGTGGATGAGGGAGCAGCGTGGCGACTTGAACATGGGGCTCGCCACCTCCGGCGTCTCCGGCCAGCGGGTGGCGGAGGCCAAGGGGATCTCCAAGGCCTTCGGCGAGCGGGTGATCCTGAAGCCGTTCTCCACCCGCATCATCCGCGGCGACCGGGTGGCGATCGTGGGGCCGAACGGTGCGGGCAAGACCACGCTGGTCAAGCTGCTGCTGGGCGAGCTGGAACCCGACACCGGCTCGGTCAAGCTCGGGACCAATCTCGAGATCGCCTACATCGACCAGGCGCGCGCGGCGCTCAGCCCGGACATGACGCTGAAGGACGTGCTGACGCCGAACGGCGGCGACCAGGTCATGGTCCGCGGCCGGCCGATGCACTACGCGGGCTACGCCAAGGACTTCCTGTTCCGCGACAGCCAGCTGCGCCAGCCGGTGCGCAGCCTCTCGGGCGGCGAGCGCAACCGCCTGCTGCTGGCCCGGGCGCTGGCCCAGCCGTCGAACGTGCTGGTGCTCGACGAGCCGACCAACGACCTCGACATGGACACCCTCGACCTGCTCGAGGACCTGCTGGCCGACTACGAAGGCACCCTGATCCTGGTCAGCCACGACCGCGACTTCATCGACCGGCTGGCCACCTCGACCATCGGCCTGGACGGCACGGGCCGGGCGGTGGAGACGCCGGGCGGCTGGCAGGACTTCATCGCCCAGAACCCCGGCTTCTTCGGCGTCCGCGAGGCGCCCGCTCCGGCCAAGGCCGCGGCGCCCCGACCGAAGGCCGCCCCGGCCCCCGCCGCCAAGCTGTCGTTCAAGGAGCAGCGGCGGCTCGCCGAGCTGGACGGCCTGGTCCACGACCTGCCGCAGAAGATCGCCGCCCTGGAGAAGGGCCTCTCCGATCCGGACCTCTACGCCCGCGACCCGAGCGCCTTCGACCGCTACTCCCGCGCGCTCGACGCGGCCCGCGAGCAGCTGGCGGCGGCGGAGGAGGAATGGCTGTCGCTGGAAGAACGGCGTGAGGCGCTGGAAGCCGGCCGCTAAGGTGGCGATCCGCTTTCCTGTGGATAGATCAGGACACTGAAAAGCCTCGGGAAACCGCTCGCGATCCCCGGGTTGTTAACACTTTATTCACAGAAGAGTGACGCCTCGCGCACACGGGGGCGCTCTCGGGCGCTTGCCTCATAACGGGTTCAGGCGCACCGTCAAGTCGTCGAGAGGGACTGAGGCGCAGAGCTGAACCGGCGACGGGAACGCTCAAGCGAACAGGAGGCTCCTCCAGAGGCGAAGAACCGGGGCGACCCGGGACGAGCTTCGAAGAGCGGCACCGATCACGGCGGAAAACCAGCGGGGCGACCCGCAAACCGACACCGTGACCGACCTAGCGACACAGATCCCCCAACGGATCTGGATGAGAGGGCGACGCCCCGGGAAACCGGAGCGCCGCCCTCTTGCTTTTGGGGCTTGGCCGTAGCCGCCCTTGAGCTAGGTTTCCCGGCCTGATCCGGGGGTGTCCATGAAAGCCTTGCGCCTGCTCGCCGTCGCCTTCGCCGCGCTGGTCGCCGCCTGTTCGCCGGCCAAGAAGGAGGAGGCCGCCTCCGGCCAGCCGCAGCGCACGGTGATCCGCTTCGCCACCGACTGGCGGGCCCAGGCCGAGCACGGCGGCTTCTACCAGGCGCTGGCCTCCGGCGAGTACGCCAGGCGCGGCCTCGACGTGCAGATCGTCCAGGGCGGCCCGGGCGTGAACGTGCCCCAGCTGCTGGCCTCGGGCGCGGTGGAGCTCGGCATGGGCTCCAACAGCTTCATCGTCATGAACCTCGCCCAGGAGGGCGTGCCGGTGAAGGCGGTGGCGGCCTTCATGCAGAAGGATCCGCAGGTCCTGATCGCCCACCCCGACCCGGGGATCGGGTCGCTGGCCGACCTGAAGGGCCGGCCGATCCTGCTGTCCGACGCCTCGGTCACCGCCTTCTGGGTCTGGCTCAAGGCGAAATACGGGTTCACCGACGACCAGGTGCGCAAGTACACCTTCAACTCCGCCCCGTTCCTGGCCGACAAGCGGGTGGCGCAGCAGGGCTATGTGACCTCGGAGCCCTACACGATCGAGAAGGCGTCGGGGATGAAGCCGCAGGTCTTCCTGCTCGCCGACGAGGGCTACCCGGGCTACGCCACCATGGTGCTGGCGCCCGACAGCCTGATCGCGAAGAATCCGGCGGCCGTGCAGGCCTTCGTGGAGGCCTCGGCGAAGGGCTGGGCCGACTATCTGAACGGCGACGCCTCGGCGGCCGACGCCCTGATCCGCAAGGACAATCCGGAGATGACCCAGGACGTCCTCGACCAGGCCCGGGCCAAGCTGAAGAGCTACCGCATCGTGGAGGGCGCCGAGGGCGCGCCGATCGGGGCCATGACCGACGCGCGGTGGAAGACCTTCTTCGACATGGCGAGCGCCCAGGGCGTCTATCCGAAGACCCTGGACTACCGGGCCGCCTACACCCTGCAGTTCGCGCCGAAGTGAGCGTCGCCGCGCTCAGCGAGGTGGAGGTCGACTACGCCGCGCGCGGGCGGGCGCTGGGGCCGTTCAGCCTGGCGATCGGCGCAGGCGAGATCGTCGCCCTGGTCGGGCCGTCGGGCTGCGGCAAATCCACGGCGCTGCGGCTGCTGGCCGGGCTGGAGGCGCCGAGCCGGGGCGAGGTGCGGCGCACGCCAGGCCGAGGCGAGACCTCAGTGGTGTTCCAGGCGCCGACGCTGGCGCCGTGGCTCTCGGCGCGGGCCAACGCGGCCCTGCCGCTGGAGCTGGCGGGTGTCGGCAAGGGCGAGGCGCGGGCCCGGGCCGACGCGGCGCTGGCGCGGGTGGGGCTCTCCGGAGCCGAAGCGGCCCGGCCGGCGCAGCTCTCGGGCGGCATGGCGATGCGGGTGTCGCTGGCCCGGGCGCTGGCGACGGAGCCGAAGCTTCTCCTGCTCGACGAGCCGTTCGCGGCGCTGGACGAGATCACCCGACGGGCGCTGGCCGACGACGTGCTGGGCCTGTGGGCGCAGTCGAGGCCGGCCATCGTCTTCGTGACCCACAACGTCGAGGAGGCGGTCTACATGGCCAGCCGCGTCGTGGTGATGACCCGAGGACCCGGGCGAACGGCGGGCGAGGCGGCGGTGGCCGGTCCCCTGCCCCGGCCGGCCGGGTTCCGGACCACGGCGGCGTTCCGCGACACCGTCGAGGCGGTCTCGGGCCTGCTGGCCCAGGGGATGGCGGCGTGAGGCGGCTCATGGGCGTGATCGCGCCGGTCGCCTTGGTGGCCGTGCTGCTGGCCGGCTGGGAGGTGGCGTGCCGGGCGCTGGAGGTTCCGGCCTACTTCCTGCCGACGCCGTCGGCGATCGGCCAGGCGCTGGCGAGCGACTGGCCGGCGCTGCTCGCCTCGGCCTGGGCGACGCTGCGGATGGCGCTGATGGCGCTGGTCGCGGCCAGCGTGGTGGCCCAGGCGGTGGCGCTGGCGGTGGCGCTGTCGCCGGTCGTGGAGCGGGCGGTCAGGCCGCTGGCGGTGGTGCTGCAGGTGACGCCGGTGGTGGCGATCGCGCCCCTGGTGCTGATCTGGGCCGGGATCGACCATCCCACGCGGGCGATCGTGGCGCTGGCGGCGGTGGTGGCCTTCTTCCCGATCTTCTCGGGCGCGGTCACCGGGCTGAAGGCGGCCGATCCGGACCTGGAGCGGCTGTTCGACCTCTATGGCGCGGGCCGGGTCCAGCGGCTGGCGCGGCTCAGGCTGCCCTCGGCCGTGCCCTACCTGCTGGAGGGCCACAAGGTGGCGGCGGGCCTGGCGGTCATCGGGGCCGTGGTCGCCGAGTTCGTGGCCGGCTCGGGCGGAGCCCAGGGGCTGGCCTGGCGGATCCTGGAGGCCGGCAACCGGCTGCAGACCGCCCGGATGTTCGCCGCCCTGGTGGTGCTGGGCGTGCTGGGCGCGGTGCTGCACGCCGCGCTGGAGGCCGCCGAGCGGGCGGGCCTCAAGTGGTGGCGCGGCCGCTAGCGGGCGGCCTGCACCTGGGTCAGCTCGTAGCGGATCGGCACACGGACCTTCTGGCCATAGGTCGGCTGGCCGTCGGTGGACCAGGCGGCGACCCGGAACTTCGGCGCGAGGGCCAGGGCGGCCTGGCCGTAGCCCTGGCCGGCGGGCTCCTCGCGGTCCACGGCGCAGTCGGCCAGGGCGCCGCCCGGCTGGGCGGTGCAGATCAGGGCGACGCGGACGCTGTTCACGCCGTTCTGGGTCTGCGGGAAGGTGGCCTGGAAGTCCTGGGGCGTGGGAATCGACGCCCAGGCCGGGTTGCGGATCACCAGCGGGCCGGCGGCGGCCAGCTCGGGCGCGAAGGTCACCGGGACCTCCACCTCGACGCCCTTGTGGAGCCCGGTCCCGGGCGCGGCGGCGAGCCCGGCGGCGACCTTGCGGGCGGCGGTGGCGAAGCCGTAGCCGGACGGCGTCTCGCGCAGGGTGGCGCAGTCGCGCGGGGTCAGCGACATGTTGAGCGTGCAGGTCAGCAGCACCACCCCGCCCACGCCTTCGGCCCGGGCGCGCTCGGGATAGGCGGCGGCGACGTCGGCCGGGGTGGGCGTCCTGGCCCAGCTGACGGCGGGCTGGGCCTGGGCGGCGCCGGCGGCCATCAGGACGGCCGCGCCGGCGGCGGCGAAGATTTCGAAGCGCATGAGCTCTCCTCCGCGGGCGAGCTTGCACCCGACGGCCACGCTTGAGAAGCCGCGACGACGAACGGTCACTTCTTTGCGGCCGGCGGCGGCGTCGCGGGCTTCGGCGGGCCGAGCTCGAAGCGGATCGGGATCTGCACCGTGCCGCCGACGGTGGGGAAGCCCTCCACGGTCCAGGTGTCGAGCATGAATTCGGAGGCGATCTTCAGGGCCGCGGCGCCATAGCCGCGGCCGGCCGGCTCCTCGCTCACGACCTCGCAGCCGGAGACCGAGCCGCCCTGCTCCACGTTGCAGGACAGGCGGACGCGGACGGTCCCGCCGGCGGTCTCGGCGGGGAAGGCGGTCCTGAGCGCCTCGGCGGTCGGCAGCTTCGCCCAGGTCGGCTTGCCGATCACCGGCGGGCGGGAGGCGTCCAGCATGTCGGGCGAGAAGGCGAAGGGGATCTGGATGGTGGCGTTGACCGGCTTGCCGTCGGCGCCGGTGGCCTGGGTGCGGAACTTGCCCACGAGGCTGCGGGCGGCGGCGGCGAAGCCATGGCCCTTCGGCTCCTCGCGGATCACCTGGCAGCGGCGGAACTCCTGCTCGCGCACGTCGCACTGCAGGGTGGCCACCCCGCCGACCCGGGCCGCGCGGGCCTTCTCCGGATAGGCGGCGACCACGTCCTGGTAGCTGGGCGCCTGGGGCCAGGCCTGACCCACCGGGACGACCGGGCGCGTCCCGAACGTCGGGTTGCCCCCCGCCGCCGGCCCGCCGGGCATGACGAAGTTCAACGGGATGCGGACGTCGCCGATCACCGGCTTGCCGTCCTTCGTGGCCGGCTTCATCAGGAGCTGTGGGGTCATGCTGAGGGCGGCGACGCCGAAGCCCGAGCCCTTTGGGGTCTCCTCGTCCACCTTGCAGTCGAACAGCACGCCCTGGATCGAGACCTTGCAGGCGATGATCGCCTTGCCGCCCTGGCCGCGCTTCCACGCCTCGGTCGGCCAGACGGCGCGGAGCATCTCGGGGGTCGGGCGGCGGCGCCAGTCCGGCTCGGTGTCCGGCGGACCGTCGGCGGCCGGGGCCTTGGGGCCTGGCGCCTGCGCCGCCAGGACCGGCGCCGCCGCGAGGATCGCCAGGAGGGCGAGGACCGGACGGCGCACGCGGCCTCCGCTACACCGCGGTGCGCGGGTTGCGGGCGGCCCCGGCGCGGACCCGGTCCAGCGCGTCCTGGGCGGCGACGGCGAGCGAGCGCAGGCCGTGCTCGCCGAACACCTCGAGCGCGGCGTCGAGCGCGATGATGGCGGCGGCGCGCTGGCCGCGGTCCTTGCCGGTGATGTCGAGGCGCGCCTCGTAGAGCCGGGCCAGGTTGAGCTGGGCGAGCGCCCAGCCGACCGGGTCCTTGCCCGGGCGGGCCGCGGCGAGCTCGATCTTCATGGCGGCCTCGGCGGCGTCGAGCACGGCGAGGTCGCCGGTGAGCTCCGCCGAGCGGGCCAGGCAGACGGCGCGGGAGCCGGCGGCGAGCCCGCGCAGGGGCAGGGCGACGGCGTCCTTCAGCACCAGGTTCGCCCGGTCGTAGCAGGTGACCGCCTGCTCGAAGGCGCGCTCGTCGGCGCAGGCCTCGCCGAGCGTCTGCAGGGTCTGGGCGAGCGCCAGCTGGGCGCGGGCCCAGTCGAGCGGGCTGTGGTCGCGGGTGAGTTCGTCCAGCGCGGAGGCGAGCGCGGTCGCGCCGGCCGAGATGGCGTCGAGGTCGCCCAGCGCCTCGCCCCAGAGCGTCAGCGCCTGGCCGCGCAGGGCCTCTGCGCGGGCCCAGGTGAGCGGCTCGTAGGCCGGGTCGAGGCGGCGGGCGGCGGCCGAGGCGTCGTCCACGGCCATCTTCAGCAGCACCTCGTCCTTCAGCCGCACGCCCCAGCCGCACATCAGGTCGGCGCGGGTGAGGCGGGCCTCGGCGGCGAGCGCGCGGGCGGCGACCACCCGGCGGGTCTGGGCGTCCAGCGCGGCGATCGGGCCCGAAAAGGCGGCGGCGATCAGGTGGGCGTCGGAGGCGTCGCCCCGGCCCATGAGCTGGCGGCCCTGGACGGCGGCGAGGCCGAGGTCGGCGAGCGGCGCGGCGAGGCCGCCGCGGGCGACGGCGCGGGCCTCGCGGAAGGCCACCTCGGCGGCGGCGTCGAGGCCGGGGTCGCCGAACAGCTCGGCGCCGGTGAGCGCGCAGAAGCCCTGCTCGGCCCGGGCGCGGGCCCAGGGCTCGCCCTTGCGGCGGCCCTCGAAAGCCACGGCCGCCAGCTCGGCGGTGGCGGCCGCCTTGCGCAGGGCGGCGGCGTCGCCGGTGCGGCGGGCGACCTCGCGCCAGACGGCGGCGGCCTCCAGACGGCGCTGGCCGGGGTTCTTGGCGCCCACGCGGCCGGCGGCCACGTCGGCGGCCTTGCCCTCCTGGCGCAGCAGCTTGAGGTCGAGGAGCTCCAGCAGGGCGGGGTCGCCGCCGGTGAAGCCATCCTGCGGCAGGTGGGCGGCCTCGGCCCCGAACAGCCGCTTCAGCTCCCGTCCCAACTCGAACATCGCGCCCCTCCAGCGGACCGGGCGTCCCGCGATGAAACGCGACGTCTGCGCCCTGACGGAGGTCAGCAAAGCCGGAGCCGAAGGGTTTAACAAGTCATTAACGTCTTGGTTATGGTTAACGAAAGCCTGCCATCCACAAGTAAAGGCGCATGTTGTTGATGTGTTCCGCGCACGGGGTGGTCTCGCGGCGTCTGGCGGGTGGCGCGTGATGAGAAGGAAGGAAGGAACCACGGATTACACGGATCACACGGATCGGCGCGGCGCTGAACGTGCGAGCCGGGCGGTGTGGGGGGACGTGAGATCACGCGCCGGAGGCGCGCAGGGTGACCTCGGCACGGCCTGTGAGGGGGCCCGCCTTCCGTGTGGTCCGTGTCTTCCGTGGTTCCATCCTGCGCGTCAGCGCGCCGGCGGGCTCGGCTTGGGTCCGGGCTTTCGCCGGGATGAGCGGGGTTTTGCTAGCTGGAGTTGGGTTGCGGCGGCGGCGCGGCGGTGGGCGTGAGGGGCTGGCTGTCCCCGCCTCCGCTCACCCCGGCGGACGACGCGGCCCAGGCTGAGGGGCGGGTCGGGACGCGGTGGGTGTCTCCTGGCGCGGCCTGGGTCCCGCCCCGGATCGGGTCCGGGGTCGCCGGGATGAGCGGTGTGTCTGCGGGCGCGCGGCGGAGCTCAGGCGGGACCAGGAGCTCGTCGAGGTCGTCGTCGAAGGCCTCGAAGGCGTCGAGGGGGTCGTGGAGGGTCTCCCGCTCGCGCTCGGGACGGGCGGGGCCGAGGCGGCAGGCGTCGGCGTGGCGGCGCTGGTGGTCGCGCTTCAGGCGCGCCTCGGCCGCGACCCGGGCCTCGCGGGCCAGGTCGTGGACCAGCTTCGCCTCCAGGGCCAGGCACTGGCGCACGCAGCGCGCGGTGCGGTGGAAGGCGGCGGCGAGTTTGGCGGCGTCCTCGGCGGACTCAGCGGCCAGAGCCCGGGCCTGCAGGTCGCGCGCGAGTTCCAGGCTCAGCCCGGCCAGCTCCGCCAGGATGCGGCCGTGGCGGTCTTCGGCGATCGCGGGGATGGGCGGCGGCGCGGACATGAACGTAACGGGAACATGGAAGTCCCTGGAAGGCAAATTTTGAGTGGGGGAGATTTCGCGGGACTGGATCGAGGACTGCATCTGCGGCCAGGATCATGGTTAGTTGTGCGACTTGGGTGGTCAGCGGGGGCGTTGATGTCGGGAAGGCCTGTTGCGGCGCTCGCGGCGGCGGCGCTCTCGCTCGTGGGGACCCGCGCCCAGGCCGCGTCCGTGTTCGATCTCTTCGGCGACCTGTGCCTCGCCACCAGGGCGGAGCCGGCGGCGGCGCTGGCCAAGGCTGAAGCTCTCGGCTGGTCCGCAGCGCCTCCGAGACTCGTCAGGATCCTCACCAAGCCGAGCGAACCGGGCGAAGTCACCACCGGCGCCGCGGGACGGGCTGCGCGGGACCTTCACGGCAAGCTGGCGGTGGTCGTGGCCCGGACGAGCTGGATGGTTCCCCGCCGGGAAATGCCTGCGGATACCTGCTCGATCGTGGCCGGCCCGTCCGTGGACATGGCGGCGGTGGCGCGGGACGTCGAGCGCTTCGCCGCGACGCCGGCCCAGCGGGGCCTCGCGTTCCAGAAGAACGCAATCGGCTATCTCTGGCGGGACCTCGAAGGTCGCCGCGAACCGCTTTCGCCCGAGCAGCTCGCCGCCGACCCGTTCAGCGGCGACGTGACGATGCTGGTGGTGACGCAGTTGAGAGGCGTCGTCGTCCTGCAGCTCTTCGTGCCGGCGAGAGAGAAGATCTGACCGGGGCCCATGGCTCGCCCAGGCGCGAGGGCGGAGGAAGGTCGCCCGCACCGTGAGGCGCGGTTCGCACACCTGTCCCTTGAGCCCATGGCCAACATTCTGCCTGCCGGGTCAGGCGTTTCAAGGACGAGCGCGCAGCGCTCGCCGCGGGGCGGCGCGCCGGGGGCGCGTCCCTGACACGCCTGGCCCGGCAGGCTCGCGATCTACCATGGACTCAAGGGCGGGAGGGGCGAGGCCGCCGTCGTGCCGACGAGCGGGCGTTTCCGGCGGCGGCTGAGGGTGGGGAGCAGACATTGCGATGGCTCGCGTCTCTGCTGTGTGGTGACCTGCACACGTGCGCGCAGTAGATCGAATCCTCGCCGACATCCTTCGCGTCAATCACGCTGGAGAGTGCGGCGCTATCCGCATCTACACCGGCCAACGCTACCTCGCTCGCTGGCGGTCGCCAGACTTGCTGACCTTCCTGGATCAGGCGCTGCTGGATGAGCGCGGCCACAAAGATGAGTTCGCGGCTCTGATGAAGCAGCGCGGGATCAGGCCCTGCGGCGCGCTCGCACTTTGGGGCGTCGGTGGTTGGCTTCTTGGCTTGGCGACCGCAGGCTTGGGCAGATCAGCGATCCTTGTCTGCACCGAGGCTGTCGAACGGACGGTGCACGCCCATCTGCAAGCTCAGCTTGCGTGGCTCGCTGACCGCGACCCGGAAGTCTCAGAGGCGATAGCGGCCATCCAGGTAGAAGAGCTTGCACACCTGGAAGGAGCACGAGAGCGGCGAGGGTCTCGGGGCGGGAAGGTGCTCGACGCGTTCGTCTCTAAAGCGACCGAACTTCTGATCTGGATGTCCACCTACGGTGCATCCTCGCGGATGGCGCGGCGGATCGGGCGTTAGTCCCGCGCTAGTTCGACGTCTGCCATGGGTCGGGAGCGGACTTCGGCGCCTCTCCGGAAGCCGGATCTTGCGGGGGGCGCCCGGCGGCTAGGTCTTGCGGAAGACGAGCACCAGGTTGTTCGCGGGCATGGGGCGGCGCTCGGAGAGGGCGAGGCCGTGGGCGGCGGCCAGGGCGGCCAGATCGTCCAGGCGGCGAAGCCCCCAGTCGGGGTTGCGGCGTCTCAGGCTCTCGTCGAAGGCGAGGTTGCTGGGGGCCGTCGGCGCGTCGCTCTCGATGAACGGGCCGTACAGGAACAGGCCGCCGCCCGGGGGCAGCACGCGCGCGGCGCCCGCCATCAGGCCGGCCGTGGCCGCCCACGGCGAGATGTGGACCATGTTGATGGCGACGACGGCGTCGGCGCGGTCCACGGGCCAGGTGTCCGGCTGGGAGGCGTCCAGCGCCAGCGGGGGCAGGAGGTTGTCCAGGCCGGCGTGCTCGCGCCAGGCGGCGATGCTCGCCAGGGCGTCGGGATCGGCGTCGGTCGGCCGCCATTGCAGGGTGGGCAGGGCCGCGGCGACGTGGACCGCGTGCTCGCCCGCGCCCGCCGCGACCTCCAGCACCAGGCCGCCCGCCGGCAGGCGGGTCCGCAGGACCTGCAGGATGGGATCGCGGTTCCGGGCGGTGGAGGGGGACGTGCGCGCGGCGGGGGGCGGCGGATCGGACATGGCGACAGTCTGAGGGCTCCGGCGGGCCGGCGCCAGGCGCGGACGCCCGGGCGTGCCGCGAGGCGTCGCTGGGCCGGCGCCCGGCCGGCGTCAGTGGCCGCCCTCGACCCACGGGATCCCGGCGCGTCGGAACTGCTCGGCAAGCGCGGCTTCCAGCTCGACGGCCTCCCATCGGCGCATGGGATTGAGGTGATCGACCAACTCCGGCAGCAGGCGGACCCCGAAGCGGCGCGCCGCCCCGCTCGCCTTGTAGCCGAGCTTGTGCTGGTCGAAGCGCCAGTCGGGATCGCGCGCGGTCTGGCCGACGTAGAGCCCCCAGGGCTCGGCGCGGCGGCTGTCGTGCAGCAGGATCACGTACACGGAGTGGGAGGCGCCGCGGGTCCGGGCCGTGGTCGCCCGCAACCCCTGCGCGGCGCGACGCGCGTCCGCCATCCAGCCCGGCCCGGCACGATCCTGCACCACGCCCGCAGGATACACGGAAACGGCCGCGGGAGGTCAGCCTAGGGCCACGTGGGGACGTCGGGGCTTCGGCCGCAGGACGCGGACGTTCACGCCCGTCGGGAAAGGCTGGCGGCAGACGGCGCCGTCCGGGCAATGTCGGAGGGTCCGGGCGCGGCGCGTCTTGAAACCAGGATCGCATGGAGGAGCGGGACGATGATCACGGTGTGGGGCGGGCAGACGTCGAGGTCGCTGCGGGTCGTCTGGCTGCTGGAGGAGATGGGCCTGCCCTACCGCGTGCGGCAGGTGGACATGCTCTCCGACGAAAAGGATGCCGCCTGGCTCGCCGTCAATCCGGGCGACTTCCTGCCCGCGATCCAGGACGGAGACGTCACCATGGTCGAGTCCGTGGCGATCCTGGAGTACCTGATGGGCCGCCACGGCCCCACGCCGCTGCAGCCGGCGCCCGACGATCCGGCCTTCCCCGCCTACCAGCAGTTCCTCCACATGGGCGAAGCGGGCCTGGCGACCCTGATCATGGTCCCGCTGGTCAGCGGCTTCATCGCGCCGGAGGCGGAGCGGGACAACTGGGGCGCCCGCTGGGCGCGCGAGTGCGTCGAGCGCCGGCTGCTGCTCGTGCGGCGGCAGCTCGACCGCGCGGCCTACATGGCGGGCGACCGGTTCACCGCCGCCGACATCTCGGTCAGCTACGCGCTGCGGCTGGGCGCGAACCACGCCGGGTTCGTCCTGGGCGACGCCGAACAGGCCTACCTCGCCCGCACGACGGCCCGGGACGCCTACAGGCGCGCCTTCGAGCGCTCGCACGAGGGGCTCCCGGCCTAGGGGCCGCAGGACCAGCGGCCGGCGAAGGTGCGCCGGGCGCCGTCGGCGCGGTCGTAGGTCAGGGTGGCGGGGCGTGGCGGGGACTCGCCGCCGCCGATCGCAGGACCGGTGAGCGCGATGCGGACGGTCTTGCCCGCGCCCGAGAAGGACGCGCCCTCCAGCATGGCGTCGAAGCCGCCGGGGGCGGCGACGCGCTCCACGTAGCTGCCGACCTTGACCACGCCGAGGGCGGGCTCGCGCGAGGCGACGTTCCCCATGGCGACGAGGAGCGGGCCGCCCGCGGAGGCCTGGAAGCTGCACCCCAGCTCGCCGGGCAGCCGGGCCGCCTCGATCTCGGCCGGCGACAGGGGCGAAAGCGCGATGGGCGAGCCGTCGCCGCCGACCGTGGCGCCCTCGGGAGCCTGCGCCGGGGCGGGCGGCGCCGGGGCGGGGTCCGGCGGGCGGGACGCGGGGACGGCGGCCGGGGCGGCCGGCGCGCGGGCGGCGTCGACGCCGCCGGAGCCGGAGCAGGCGCAGAGCAGGACGGCGGCAGCGGTCGGGGCGAGGCCCGCCGCGGGTGTACGCCGGGGCCGGCGGGGGGTGGGCGTGGGCCGCAAGCTCGTCTCCTCCGGAAGCGGGTCGGGCTGCGAGCCTAGGGCCGGCCCTGGGGCGGGAAGAGGGCGGCGGGAGGCTTCGGGTGTATAGGACGAGCATGGCGGCGCGGGCCGGAGGCGTGACGATGCGGGCAGGCAGATGCGTGGCGGCCCTGGCGGGGCTGGTGCTGGCGGCGTGCGGGCCGGCCGCGCAGGCGCCGGCGACTCCGGAGACGCCGGAGCCGAAGGCGGCCGCGCCGGTCGCCGTGGCGGAGCCGCGGTGGAGCCTGGAGACCCCGGCGGCGGGCGGGGCGGCGCTGGTCCACGCGGACGCCGGCGGCCGGGAGGTGCTTCGGGTGGGCTGCCGTCCGGACCGGCGGGAGCTGCAGGCCGCCGTCCCCGGGATCGCGCGGATCGGCAGCGAGGACCGGCTGACGCTCGGGGCCGGGACGGAGCTGGCGGTGTTCGTGGTCTCCATGGCGGGGCCGGACCAGGGCCTGCGCGCCACGGGCCAGCCGCAGCCGGGGTTCGTGGAGGGGCTGGCCGAAGGGCGCGAGGTGGGGGTCTCGTACGGGGCCCGCCAGCTGACCCTGCCCGGAGCGCCGCGGGACGTCGCGGCGGCGTTCGCGGCGCGGTGCGGCGGCGGGCGGTAGGGCGCGGCCCGCCGGCGCCGGCGGGTGGACAGGCGGCGGCGGGCGCCCTCACCTGCGGGTCCGCGAGCCGGCGCGCGCCGCCGGCCGACCCACCGCCCACCTTCGAGGACGCCCGAGCATGACCACCGAGATCCCGCAAACCGGCCTTTCCCTGCGGACCCTGATCACCGCGTCGGGCGAGCTGCAGCTCTCGCTGGTCGACCAGCCGGTGACGCCGCCGGGGCCGGACGAGGTGCTGGTGCGGATCGAGGCGGCGCCGATCAATCCGTCGGACCTGGGCCTGCTGTTCGGGCCGGCCGACCTGTCGGGCGCCAGCCTGGGCGGCTCGGCCGAGCGGCCGGTGCTGACCGCGCGGGTGCCCGAGCGGTTCCTGCCGGCGGTGCGCGGGCGGCTGGACCAGTCGCTGGCGGCCGGCAACGAGGGGGCCGGCGTGGTGATCGCCGCGGGCGAGAACGCGCGGCATCTTATCGGGCGCACCGTGGCGGTGTTCGGCCGGGCCATGTACGCCCAGTACATCACCGCCCCGGCGGCCGAGGTCCTGCTGCTGCCGGAGGGGGCGACGGCGGCGGAGGGGGCGTCGTGCTTCGTCAATCCGCTGACGGCGCTGGCCATGGTGGAGACCATGCGCAACGAGGGCCACACGGCGCTGGTGCATACGGCCGCGGCGTCGAACCTCGGCCAGATGCTGAACCGGATCTGCCTCAAGGACGGGGTTGAGCTGGTCAACATCGTGCGCAAGCCGCAGCAGGCCGAGCTGCTGCGCGGGCTCGGGGCCAAGCACGTGGTGGATTCCAGCGCCGAGGGCTTCCTCGCCGACCTGACCGCGGCCCTGGAGGCGACGGGGGCGACGATCGCCTTCGACGCGATCGGCGGCGGGCGGCTGGCCGGCCAGATCCTGAGCTGCATGGAGGCGGCCGCGGTGCGGAAGATGCCGGTCTACAGCCGCTACGGCTCGGACACCTTCAAGCAGGTCTACATCTACGGCGGACTGGACACCGGGCCCACCGAGTTCAACCGCAACTTCGGCTTCTCCTGGAGCCTCTCCGGCTTCCTGCTGACGCCGTTCCTGGTGAAGGCGGGGCCGGCGCGGGCCCAGGCGCTGCGCGAGCGGGTGGCGGCGGAGCTGAAGACCACCTTCGCCAGCCACTACACCGGCGAGCTGTCGCTGGCCGAGGCGCTGCAGCCGGCGAACGTCGCGGCCTACGCCGCCAAGCACACCGGCGAGAAATACCTGGTGGCGCCGAACAAGGGGCTGTGAGCGGGCGGGGCGGGCCGCGGGAACGCTGCAGCTTGTTGCACGCTATGGCAGGGACCGCGGCCGGGCCGCTGAAGGAACGCCATGTCCATACTCGTCTTCGCCCTCATCGTCATCGTCGTCGCCGCCCTGATCGCCTGGGCCGTGCAGAAGCTGCCCCTGCCCTCGCCCTTCGGGACGATCATCCAGGCGCTGATCCTGATCATCGCGGCGATCGTCATCGCCCAGCGGGCCGGCCTGTTCTAGCGGCCGGCCAAGGACGCCCCGCCCCTGGCGCGCCGGCCCGTGCGCAAGCGGGCGGCGGCGTGCTAGCCTCTGCGCGCCTCCAGCCTGAGGGGAGCCAGACGGTGACGACCACGACCAGGCACCGGATCTTCACGACCAGCTTCGCCAGCGTCTACCCGCTCTACGTCGCCAAGGCGGAGAAGAAGGGGCGCACCAAGGCCGAAGTGGACGAGATCATCCGCTGGCTCACCGGCTTCAGCCAGGACGAGCTCGACGCGCACCTGGCGGCGAAGACCGACTTCGAGACCTTCTTCGGCGCGGCGCCGCTCAATCCCGCCCGGACCGAGATCCGCGGCGTGGTCTGCGGCGTGCGCGTGGAGGAGGTGGCCGATCCGCTGATGCGGGAGATCCGCTACCTCGACAAGCTGATCGACGAGCTCGCCAGGGGCAAGGCGATGGCGAAGATCCTGCGGGCCTGAGCGGTCAGCCGCCGGCCTGGGCAGGCGTTGGGCATCCCAGCTGAAGGACGAACGCGCCTGGGGACCCCCGACAGGCGGCGGGATTTCGCCGTCGGGCGCATTTAACCATTGCGCTAATTAAACGGTTTGTTAAATTAGGTCGAGGAACACCAGGCATCCGAATGCAGGCGCAAGCCGACCCCCTGAGCGCGACCCTGTCGGCGCTGGCCGATCCCACCCGCAGGGCGATCCTGGCCCGGCTGGCGCAGGGCGAGGCGACGGTGAACGAGCTGGCCGAGCCGTTCGAGATCAGCCTGCCCGCGGTGTCGCGGCACCTGAAGGTGCTGGAGCAGGCCGGGCTGATCTCGCGGGGCCGCGAGGCCCAGTGGCGGCCGGCCCGGCTGGAGGCGGGACCGCTGAAGGACCTGGACCACTGGCTGGCCGCCTACCGCCGGTTCTGGGAGGGCAGCTTCGACAAGATGGACGCCTACCTGGCGACGCTCACCAAGGGAGATCCCAATGGACGCAAGAACTGAGGTCCGCGGGGCGCCGGTCGATCCGGGCATGCCGCTGAGGGACGACGAACTGCTGATCGTGCGGGCCTTCGACGCCCCGCGCGGCCTGATCTTCCGGCTGTGGGAGGACCCGGTCCACCGGGCGAACTGGTGGGCCCCGAAGGGCTGCCGCTGCACCCACTTCAGCCACGACTTCCGCGAGGGCGGGGCCTGGCGGGCCTGCTTCGTCTCCGAGACCTACGGCGAGAACTGGCAGGGCGGCGTCTATCGCGAGATCGACCGCGACCGGCGGATCGCCTTCACCTTCGTCTGGGACGAGGGCCCGGCCGGCGGGGTCGAGACCCTGGTGACGGTGACCTTCGCCGAGGCCCACGGCCAGACCATCCAGACCTTCCACCAGACCCCGTTCACCAGCGTCGAGCGCCGCGACAGCCACGTCACCGGCTGGAGCACCCTCATCGACCGCCAGCAGGCCTATGCCGAGGCCAGATCGCAAGGAGCCCCCTCATGATCACCACCACCGCATTCAAGTGGGTCCCGCCCTTCGCCCAGGGCCTGGTCCGGGACCTGCGCGTCCGCTGGGCGCTGGAGGAGGCCGGCCTGCCCTACGAGGCCCGGCTGCTCGGCGAAGGCGACGGCGACACCCCCGCCTACCGCGCCGTGCAGCCCTGGGGCCAGGTGCCGGTGTTCGAGGAGGACGGCCTGACCCTGTTCGAGAGCGGCGCCATCCTGATCCACCTGGCCGAGCGGTCCGAGGCCCTGGCGCCGAAGGACCCCGCCGGGCGGGCCAAGGCCATCCAGTGGACCATCGCGGCGCTGAACTCGATCGAGCCGCACGTGCAGAACCTGGTGCTGATCGACATCTTCTACCAGGACGAGGAGTGGGCGAAGCTGCGCCGGCCCGGCCAGGAGGCGTTCACCCGCATGAAGCTGGCGTCCCTGGCCCGGCGGCTGAACGGCCGCGAGTGGCTGGAGGACCGGTTCACCATCGGCGACCTGATGATGGCCACGGTGCTGCGCCTGCTGCGCCACACCGACATCGTCACCGCCGACCCGGTGCTGGGCCCCTACCTCGCCCGCTGCGAGGCCCGGCCGGCGTTCAAGACGGCGCTGGCCGACCAGCTGGCGACCTTCGCGGCCCACGAGCCGGCGCTGGAGCCGGCGTGACGAAGCGCGCGGCGGGGCCGGCCGGCTCCGCCGCACCCGTCGCCGTCGCGGCCAAAGCCCAGTTGTTTCAGCCACCTCCCTTGCGCGGACCGGGCCCGGCGCGCTTAGTGCCGCTCACCCGGCGCCGCCGGTGGAGGAGCACGCCGTTGTCCGTACACACCAAGCCCGCGGACGTCTGGCGGCCCGAGCATCTGCGGCTGGCGATCGACGCGGCGTCCGTCGCCCTGTGGTCCTGGAACGTCGACAGCAACCGCTTCACCATGGACGAGCGGGCCTTCGAGCTGTGGGGCCTTCCCTGGACGGAGGAAGTCGCCTTCGAGACCCTCTCGGCGCACATCCATCCGGCCGACCGGGACCGGGTCCGGGCGGCGTTCCTCGCCACGCGGTCGGTCGCCGAGCCCTACGAGATCGATTTCCGGATCGTGCTGGGCCACGAGGTGCGCTGGATCTCGGCGCGCGGCCAGGGGGCCGACGCGGGCATCGTCGACCGCCTGATGTTCGGCATCTTCCTGGACGTCACCGGCCGCAAGCAGGCCGAGGAAGGCAACGAGCTGCTGGCCGGCGAGATGAGCCACCGGGTGAAAAACCTGCTGACCGTGGCCACCGCCCTGACCCACATCACCTCGCGCACCGCCGGCAGCATGGAGAGCATGGCGACGGAGCTGGTCGGCCGGCTCACCGCGCTCGGGCGCGCGCACGACCTGGTCCGCCCGCTGCCGGGCCACCAGGGCACGGCCGCCCTGCTGGGCGACATCTTCTCCGTGCTGCTCGCCCCCTACGACGACCACGCCGCCTTCGCCGGGCGCATCCGGGTGGCCGTGCCGCGGATGGGGGTCGGCGAGACCTCGGCCCGGACGCTGGCCCTGGTGGTCCACGAGCTGGCCACCAACTCCCTCAAGCACGGCGCGCTGTCCACCGGAGCGGGCACCCTGGACGTGTCCAGCACCAGCGACGAGCGCGACGTGGTCGTGATCTGGGCGGAGACCGGCGGGCCGGAGATCGCCGAGCCGCCGCAGATGGCCGGCTTCGGCAGCACCCTGGTCCGCCGCAGCATCTCCGACCAGCTGGGCGGGTCGATCGACTACGACTGGCAGCCGAGCGGCCTGGTGGTGACCCTGCACATGCGGAAGGACCGGCTCGCCGCCTGACACGGGCTCCGCGACCAGGTTCGCGGGCCGGATCCGCGATGAGAGAGGAAAGGCCTCCGCCATGAGCGACCTGACCATCTGGACCTACGACCGGGTCCCCGAGGGCCCCCGGGGCTTCGTGCGCGACCTGAGGCTGAGATGGGCGTGCGAGGAGGCCGGGCTGGCCTACGCCGTCCGCACGGTCCCATTCGAGGGCCGCGAGACCAACCACCTGGCGCGCCAGCCGTTCGGCCAGGTCCCGTTCCTGAACGACGGGGCGCTGGAGATCTTCGAAAGCGGCGCGGGGCTGCTGCACCTGGCGCGCAAGAGCGAGCGGCTGATGCCGCCCGATCCGGCCGGCGAGGCCGAGACCCTGCAGTGGGTCATCGCGGCGCTGAACTCGATCGAGATGGTCACCGTGCCGTGGTGGTTCCTGAACATCTGCGGCGATCCGGACAACGGGCTGACCGGGTGGATGACCCAGCGCCTCGACCATGTGGAACGGGTGCTGGCCGAACGGGACTGGCTGGCCGCCGGCCGCTTCACGGTCGCCGACCTGCTGATGGCCGACGTGCTGCGCGTGCCCAAGGTGCGCGCCTTCGGCGACCGTCCGGCGAGCGAGGCCTATGTGGCGCGGATTACGGATCGGCCGGCGTTCCGCAAGGCCCACGCCGAGCAGATGGCGCACTTCGCGGCGGCGGGCTGAGGCGGGCGCCGCATCAGCCCGGCGACCGCGCGAATGGTGGAAGCGCTTGGGCCGTCGAGAGCTCCCCGCAGTCGCCGCAGAAGACGCGACGGCCGCTCGCCCCGCTTGCCGAGCCCTGCTTGGGCTTCCTGGCGCCGGCTTCGAGCCCGCGCCAGCCTTGGGCGATCTTCCCGCAGGCCTGGCGCTCCGTGGGATCGGCGGCGCGGGCGGCGGGGCAAATCCGGGAACGCAGCGCGTCGCCGGTCGCTTGGGTCGTTGTCGGCATGCCCGCGCGCCGCCAGAATGCGCGCCATCGCCGCGTTTCCTGGGCTGCGGCGGCTGAGAGACCGCGCGCTCCCGCCCACCGCCCGGAGTTGGCCGGATGCCGCTGTACTTCTTCGACACCCGCGACGGCGACGTCTTCATCGAAGATGACATGGGGCTGACGTTTCCGGACCTGGAGGCCGTCAAGGTCGAGGCGGCGAGGGCCCTGACCGAGCTGGCGCGGGATGTCGTTCCTGGAAGCCTGAAGCGGGAACTTGCCGTGGAGGTGCGCGACGACGCGGGCCCGGTGCTGGTCGCACGCCTGACGTTCGAGGCGCTCGTCCTGCGGCCGACCTAGACCTTGGGCCGCCGGGGCCCGCGACCCACCCTTGGCTGCGGTTCCGGAGGTCTGCTCGGTAACCCGAGCCAACGTCCGCTCGCGACCCGCGCCAGCCCCTTCCCGCCACGCCCGCGTCGCGCGGACCTGCCCGTAGGTGCGGCGCCGGCATTTGCCCTGTCGCGGAGCCTGGGCCCGCAGGCGAGGCTCAGCGCGTCCGCTGGCGGCGGCCGGGCGCCTCGGGCAGCCACGACAGGTCGGTGGAGCACTGGGCATGGCGCCTGCGGGGGTCGGCCTGCATCCACGCCTCAATTCGGCAATGGCCCGCGGTGGAGGCCCGGCACCCTGGGTCCGGCGTGACGAAGATCAGGTCCGTCAGGTCGGCGGCGAGGTCCTCCGACCGGGCGCGCTTCAGCGCCTCGGCGTCGGCGGGGCCCAGGCGCCGCGAGGCGAGGTAGCGCTCGATCCGCCGCCTCGCCTCGCGCCTCTGGCTTCGCGTGGAGCCGAGCAGGGCGTCGGCCTCGGCGGACGGCCGGGCGTTGCGGGCCAGGCCGTCGTGGAGGTCGAGGACGTCCAGACAGTACCGCGCCCTGACGTCGACGGCGCTCGGCTCAGCAAGGGCGAGGCCCGGCGCGAGGCAAAGGGCGAGGGCAAGGGCGGTGATCCGGATGCGCATCGCCCACCCTTTGGCCGCCCGAGATGGCTGGAAGATGGCTCCGTGCGGTCAGGGGGGGCCGCTGCGGCGCAGGATGCGGTCGCCCTGGCGCAGGACGAAAAGGGCGCCGGGGCGTTTCCCGGCGACGTCGCCGCCATGCCGACGAGCGGACGTTCTCGATGACGGCTTAGGCTGGATTGAGGGCGTTTGGTCACTTGTTCCAGAAGCTGAAAGCCCAGCCCAAAACGCTCGCCCCCTGATCGTCTAGGTCCGGATGACGACGCCTCATCTCGTGGACCGCCCAGTGGGTTGCCGACACGAGGTCATGGACGGTCCAGTCAGGCTCAAGACCGCCAATCTCCTCTGAAAGGCGCTCGACCCGCCGCAACGCGTCGGGACCGAACACCTCCAAGACCGCGTGCGGGTTCCGCTTGGGATAGGAGGAGACACCCTCGCTAAGGTAGAGCCGCAGCTGCTGGCGAAGAGAGTTGGTCATGGAGATCAGGATGGTTGGACCGCTAAGGTCCGCAAAGGGTCGGAAGCGGACCTAAGCGCGACGACGAGATGCGGCCGTTCGTTCTGCACGATCCTTGATGACGGTGAGCACATTGTCCTGCACATCGCCCATCATCAGCTCGCCCCATAGCTTTGCGTACGGGTTGACGCGGGTCTTTGCGATGTAGCGGGTGGTCAGCGTGAGCTCGGTCTTCCCGTCCGCGATCCGCCGCAAGGTGTAATCCCCAGAATCCACCTTCAGGAACTCGCCATCCGGCGAGATATGCCGATCCGTGTAGTCCTGCACGCTGCTGTTCGTGAAGTTGAACCGCCAACCCAGCTTGCGGCCCGGCACCCATTCCACGATGCGTTCTTCGAAATTGACGTGGTCACCCCAGTAGGCCGTCCGAACCCCGCCGACGCCTAGCTTGTCGACAACTGACTGCCTTGGCCTCGGCATGCCGATCAAGTTGTGCGTGATCGTCCAGCGCCCTTCGTCCGGCCCGATCCCGCGGCTTGAGACAGCGTAGGGCCAGATATCTTCGGGCGAGGCATGAACGACTATGCTGCGGGTAAGCACCACGGTCTCGTGCGGGGTCGGCAGCTGGGCCTCCACCATCGCCGCTACGAGCGGAATGATCAGGAAACTGGATTGAACTGATCTGCCGCGGCGATTGCGCTGTGAGCGCATAATGAACGCGCCGACCCACCCGCTTCCCATCCAGATCGGGGCGAGCATGATGAGGCAGATGACCCCTTCGCGCAGGAAGAATATGGAGGCGGCGCTGACGAGGCCGCAGAGGATCACGGGCACCCACCAGTAGAACACTTCCGAGCGAGTGCGATCAGGGTCGCCGATGTAGCAGATCAGCGCGCTGAGCAGCGCCGGCAGGAGGGCTAGAAACCAGATGCTGGCGAACCACGCTGAGCCTGCGCGCGACGCCGACAGCAAGAAGTAGGCACTGAGCGCTATAACGCTGGCGAGAGCGAAACCGGAGGCGACACTACGGAGTGGTCGGCGACGGAGAGCATCCGGGAACTTCAAGGCTCGCTTCACAGCTCACTCCGGCGGCATTCTTGTGTTCAGAGATTTCAGGACGATTGTTGGCGTGAGCCGCCTTCCTGATCCTTGCGCCCGACAAATCTGAGTAGACCCACGACCTTCGAGCCCATCTTGATCAGCCGCATGAGGGTATCGGGCGGCACGTCCAGCATCTGCTGGTACCAACTATCGACCGTGCCGACGAAGGCGTGCATCCGCTTTAGCCGTGCCTTCACCTCAGGGCTGACACCGGAGTCTTTGGCATCGATGTTCGCGACGGCGTCATTGATGGCGGCGACCAGGGGGTCGATTTCGCGCGCCTTCCGCCCCTGCGCGACCTTGGTAGCCATCTGCCAGAGGTCAGTCTCAGCCTGATAGTGGTCACGGCGATCGCCCCGCACCGGGATCCGGTAGATCAACTTCCAGGCCAGAAGTTCTTTAAGGCTGTTCGAGACGTTGGAACGGGCCAGTCCAAGCGTCTCGGCGATGTCCTCCGCAGTTAGCGGGGAATCGCTGAGGAAAAGGAGCGCCTGGATCTGCGCCACCGAGCGATTGACTCCCCACTGGCCGCCGAGATCGCCCCAGCGCAGGACCGTTTGCTCAACAGCTGGCGGAAGCCTGCGGGCGCTGTCCGAAATTTCTGTCATGACAGAAATTATCGACGCAACTGAATTGGCTGTCAAGCTCTGGTGCGTGACGAGCACACAAGCTGGCATTCCGAGGGTCCGCTACCGACCCGTCTCCGACATTGACCTGCGGTCGCGATCATCCTCTGCTCGATCGATGGCGAAGGTCTACGGGAGCGGCGAGCAAGATGCGCTAGAGGCGGACCTACGAACCAACTGGCGATGGCTGAGTGTGATGGCCATAGAGCCGGTGGGGGGTGGCCTCATCATCACCGTTCGCGATGACCAACAACACTCTGAGCAGTTCCAGTTCGCGTGGGACTTGGTGCACGCCTACGCCGTGCGCAATGAGAGCTTCGCCAACATCGACAAAGGGGGCCTGGGAGGCCCGTACAAGGAGCTGACTGCCAGCCGCTTCCTAGCCTGGGTCGCTGAAGCGACGTGGACTCACGAAGGAGAGGCGCTACGGCACTGGCAGATCGCCGGGTCAGACGATGTTGTCGATGTGGCGAGTTTAGACCCGCCCACGATCCGGAAGGGCCGGTTGACGCTCCCGAACCTACGCTTTCAGCCGATGAGCCAGCGTCCGCTTCCGACGTGGCGGACCTCTCCCGCCACGCTGCGTCGCGCGGACCGCGCCCCTGAAGCCATGGCCAGCATTCTGCCTGCCGGGCCAGGCGTCTCAAGGACCGGTCCGTGAGGACCGGCCGCGGGGCGGCGCGCCGGAGGCGCGTCCTTGACACGCCTGGACCGGCACGCTCGCGATCCACCATGGACTTAAGGGCGGGAGGGGGCGCGGGCGCCGTCATGCCGCGAGCGCTGGTTCCCGGCGGATTGAGGATGGCGAGACCTACCGCTTCTGCAGCTGCGCGGCGGGGAACAGGGCGTCAAGGCGACCCGACCGTTGGCCGAGCCTGATGTCACGAAGATGGCTGCAGGCCCGGCGTGGCCGCCCTCCCCCGCCCCGGTCAGGCGGGGCCGCCGCGGCGGAGGATGCGGGCGCCCTGGCGGAGGACCACGCGGGCGCCGCGGCGTTCGTCGGCGGCGGCTTGCCAGGTGGCCTCGGCGACGGCGAGGCTGTGCAGGCGGGCGAGCACGGTGAGGGCCTCGGGATCGGCGGCGGGGCTGGTCTCGACGATGTAGGACAGGTCGGCGGCGGCCTCGTCCTCGACGGGCCGAAGCGCGGGCGGCTGGGGGCGGTCGGGGGCCTTGTTCATGCCGCCGGCCTCAGTGCGAGCGCCGGGCCCACCTGGCGAGCACGCGGCCCTTGTGGGTGATGGTGACGTCGCGCCCCGGGTTCTCCCGGGCGGCGGCGTAGTAGGCGGCGAAGCCGATGGTGGCGTCGGCGGCGATGGCGATCACCCGGTCGAGGGCGCCGTCGGGATCCCAGAGCTCCACCTTGTAGGGCAGGTCGTCGCCCTCGATGGTGAAGGGCAGGCCGCCGAAGCCGCCGCCGCCGGCCTCGCCGTCGCCGTCGCCGTCATTGCCGCCATGGGCCAGCCGGACGGGTCGATGGAACAAGGGACGCCTCCTGGGAGCGCGAAATCTCCCAGAGACGGCGCGCGAGTCAATGGCCCGGCCGTCCGCGGACGGAGGGCGGTCGGGCCTGCGCCGGGACCCGAAGGCCCCGGCGCAGGACGGGCTACTTCTTCTCGACGGTGGTCGTCGTGCTCGAGCCGACGCCGGGCACGGTCACCGTGGACTCGCGCGTCGTGGTGGTGGTGGACGACGGCGGGCCCGGCACGTTCACCTCGGGCGGTTTGATGTTCACGTCGGGGGGATTGATGTTCACGTCGGGCGGGTTCACCGCCGGCGGGGTGACATTGACCGGGGCCGGGGTGGTGACGTTGACGTCGGCGGCGGGCGGGGTCGTGGCCTCCTCCTGGCGCTGCTGGCAGGCGGCGAGGCCGACCAGGGCGGCGGCCGCGACCGTGACCTTGAGGAGGGGGGCCTTGAGGGTGGGGAACGAGGTCATTCGGGCTCCTTGGGTTCGGCGCCTGCGCCGGCCGGCGCCCCCCGGTTCGACGGGATCCGGAGGGCTCCGGCCTCGCGACCCGGGCGAGGGCCCGGCGCGCGGACTTCAGACGTCCAGCTGCGCCGGGGCTGACCCACCCGGCGCAGCAGGACAACCGCCAAGCCTCACCTTGGGTTCCGCGCGTTCAAATCAGGCGGCGTCCGGTGGCGCGCGGCGGGCAGACCGCAGGATGAAATGCTGCCCGGGCGGCAGGCGGCGGCCGCTTCCCCCGGTCCGCGCGAAAAACGCCCAACCCCCTTAACCCACTTGAATTTTGGGGGTCCGGCGGCGGGGTATTCTGGCCGTGGGAGAGAGCGTCATGCGTACATTTACCTGCCTGCTCACGGACAGCCGCTATTCCGTGCCGACCCTGTCGTTCATCCTGGCCGCCGACGCCGACCGGGCGCGGGCCCTGGCGCAGCGCGAGCTGCACGCCAGCGCCTATCACCAGGCCTACGAACTGCACGACAACGAGCGCCTGGTCTGCGCCGAGGCCCGATGAGCGCGCGGCCCGACGACACCGACGCCGGCCTCACCCTGGCCGTGCTGCGGCACCGGGACGGCTGGCGCGTCTTCGGCCCGAACGGCGGCTGGCGGCGGTTCCAGTACCGGGTGGACGCCGAGGAGGCGGCCCTGCGGCTGGCCGGGCAGGCGCGCCGCAACCGCGCCGAGGTGACGGTCCTGGTGCAGGACCGCTGGGGCCAGCTGCGGCCGCTGGAGGCCGCCTAGCTCCGCGCCGCGGCGGCGAGGCGGACCTCGCGGGCCCGCCGCCCCTGGGCCTCCACCGCCGGGCTGTCGGCCTCGTCGGGCATGATCACCGGCAGGGTGAGGCAGGCGCTCTGGCGGGCCAGCACCGCCTTCCAGTCGCCCACCAGCTGGCGGAAGGCGTGGCCGACCTGCCGCGGCCGGCGGTCGAGGTCGAACAGGCCGAGGCGGTTCACCTGCCCGCGGTCGAGGGTCAGGGCGGAATCCCAGTCCACCTGGTCGGTGAGCGAGTACCAGGTGAAGCCCAGCACCGGGATGCCGGCGCGGCGCACGCGCAGCACGTTGGCCCACTGCTTCTTCAGCCAGTGCACCGCGGCCGCCTCCTCGGCCTCCATGCGGATGTTGGTCTCGGTGTGCATCACCGGCAGGCGGTAGCGCTCGAAGTACTCGCGGGTGATCTCGCTGTAGCCGAACACCTCGCCGGCCGTGGTGACGGTCCCGTCCTCGGCCACCCAGTGCTCGTTGGTGGCGTAGTAGTCGTTGCCCATGATGCAGTGGTTGCGCAGGGCGCGGCGCATGAAGAAGGCGTACTCCTCCGGCTTCATGCCGTGCTCGAGGAGATAGGCGTAGGTCTGGGCGTCCACCGAGCGGCCGTAGTTCAGGTCGAGCGAGAGGAAGCGCTCGGCGTTGTAGCGGTCGGTCCAGACGGTGGCGGCGGGGGTTTCCGGGTGGAAGTACTCGGAGGACTCGCTCTGGATGAACAGGGCGTCGGGCCGCACCTCGAGGATGGCCTCCATGGCCAGGATGTTGGCCTGGACCAGGTGCTTGAGCGCGGCGACGAAGGCCCGCTCGTCCTTCAGCTGCTCGTTCCACCAGCCCAGCCGGGCGGAGAAGCTGGCGCAGACGAACATCTCGTTCACCGGCGTGTAGAGCTGGACCCACGGATAGCGGGCGGCGAAGGCGCGGGCGTAGCCGGCGAACAGGGCCGGGAAGTCGGGGTTCTGGAAGTCGCCGAGCCAGTCGGGAACGCCGAAGTGGCAGAGGTCGACGATGGGGACGGTGTTCTGGGCCCGAAGCTGGCCGAAGGTGAGGTCGGCGAACTCCCAGTCGTAGCGGTCCGGGCCGGTCCAGGTGCGGTGGATCGGCGGCCCGAAGCGGAGGAAGTCCAGGCCCAGGTCCTTCACCAGGGCGAAGTCGGTGCGCCAGTGGACGTAGAAGCCGCACTTCTCGAGCTCGTCCACGCGCTTGGCGCCGTTGTCGATGGTGGGGGCGCTGTTCTCGATCCCGGTGGCGAAGGCGAAGTTGAACATGCCGCGGTCCTGCGTGGGTCGGGGGCGTCCGTGGCTAGCGCGCGGGGCCGGTTCTGGCTCCGAGGGCCAAGGTCGAAAACGGCCCCCGGGGGATGAATCGGCGCGGCCGGGTCGTTGGTCCCGATATGACGTACACGCTCCTGGTCACCGGCCCGGACGGGCGCCAGCAGGCGCGCCTGACGGACTATAGCGACGAAGAGGCGCTGATCGCCGAGGTGCGGCACCTGCTGTCGGCCGAGCAGCCGCGGATCGCCGTGGCCCGGGGCCGGGGCGAGGCCGTGACCCCGCTGGGGACCTGGGACTGGTGCGGCGGCCTGCCCACCTGGACGCCGCAGGCGGCGGCGCGGTCCGGCTGAGGCGACAACCGCCGCCCGCGCGGAGCGGGCGGCGGCGAGCGCGGCGGTCGGCCGGCGCGGTCAGGCGCCGGCGAGCTCCATCGGGGTGTAGTCCCGCCGGCGGCGGACCGTGGAGCCCAGCTCGGCGGCGATCACCAGGACGGCGAGGCCGGCGTTGACCAGGGCCACGGCGAAGTGGGCGCCGCGGTCGCCCTTGAGCCCCAGGGCCTCGATCTCGGCGGCGGTGCGGCCGGCGGCGAGCGCCTCCATCAGCGGGGTGTAGTCCGGGATGTTGATCCCGAGCCACGGCGTCAGGTGGGCGACGATGAAGGCCGTCGACAGCACCAGCGCGCCGACCGCGGCCGCCAGGCGCGTGCGCTTGACGAGCAGCAGCAGGGCCAGGACGCCGGCCACGATCCCCACCGCGTAGCGGGCGCCGGGCTCCAGCCAGCCCACCCCGGACTTCGCCTCGGCCCAGCCGTAGATCGGGTGGATGTCGAGCCCGACGAACTTCGGCCAGACCCAGAGGGCGACCAGGCTCATCGCCAGCATCACCGCCCCGCTGAGGCCGAAGGCCATGTTCTGATTGTTCATAGCTTCCTCCGTTCTGCTTGGCCCGACATCGCGGCCGGCCGGCCGCCAGAGGGGCCCGGGCCCTGAAGGCTAGGTGAGCGGGGCGGGCCCCCGCGCCAACAGGCTTGGCCATTGAAAATCGCAATGGCTGCGATGCGGCCTCACTGCCCCTGGCCGAGGCTGTAGCCCGGCTCGCCGTCGAAGGTGCACAGGTGCTCGGTCTTGATGAAGTCGACGCCGGCGTCGGCCGCCCGGGCGGAGAGGGCGACGATCTGATCGAGCGACACGGGGCCGCCGCCGTTCATGAACCGGCAGCGCCAGTGGTCGGTGCAGGTGGTCTCCGGCAGGCCGTCGGGCCAGACCTTCACCCCGCGGTTGGTGATCATCTTCAGCTGCAGCGCCCCCTGCCCCAGGCGTTGCAGCCGCCGGGCGAGGACGTCGGGAGCGCCGCGCCACTGGACGAAGAGGTCGACGCCCACGGTCTGCTTCTCGGCGGGCGGCCGGAGGCGGGCGCGGGGCGGGGCGAAGGGGGCGTTGGCGCCGTAGGTCACCGGGGCCAGGGTCTCCGGCCGGCGGCCGAGGCGGGCGATCACCGCCTCGGCGAAGCCGCGCGTGCCGACGAGCCGGCGCGACACGCCCTCGCGCCAGATGTCGCGGGTGTGGACGCCCTCCTCGAGGGTGGCGAGCCAGGCGTTGTGCACCGTCTGGGCGACGGCCGACTGGCCGAGGTGGTTCAGCATCATCACGCCGGCGAGCAGCAGGCCCGAGGGGTTGGCGCGGTCCTGGCCGGCGAGCCTCGGCGCCGAGCCGTGGATGGCCTCGAACATGGCCACCCGCTCGCCGATGTTGGCGGAGCCCGCGAGGCCCACGGAGCCGGCGATCTGGGCCGCCACGTCGGAGAGGATGTCGCCGTAGAGGTTCGGCATGACGATGACGTCGAAGGCCTCGGGCGTGTCGGCGAGCTTCGCCGCGCCGATGTCGACGATCCACTGCTCGTGCTCGAGGTCCGGGTACTCGGCCGCCACTTCCCGGAAGACCTCGTGGAAGAGGCCGTCCGTCAGCTTCATGATGTTGTCCTTGGTGAAGCAGCTGACCTTCCGGCGGCCGTTGGCGCGGGCGTATTCGAAGGCGAAGCGGACGATCCGCTCGCAGCCCGGCCGGCTCACCAGCTTCAGGCACTGGTAGACCTCTTCGGTCTGCCGGTGCTCGATGCCCGCGTAGAGGTCCTCCTCGTTCTCGCGGACGATCACCACGTCCATGGCCGGGTGGCGCGTGGGCACGAAGGGCGCGTAGGCGGCGCAGGGCCGGACGTTGGCGTAGAGGCCGAGCGTCTTGCGGATGGTGACGTTCAGCGACTTGAAGCCGCCGCCCTGGGGTGTGGTGATCGGCGCCTTGTAGAACACCCGCGTGCGCCGCAGGCTGTCCCAGGCCTCCGGGGCGATGCCGGCGCTGTAGCCGCGGCGGTAGACGCCCTCGCCGATCTCGATGACGTCGAGGTCGAGCTGGGCGCCGGCGGCGAGCAGCACGTCGAGGCTGGCCTGCATGATGTCCGGCCCGATGCCGTCGCCATAGGCCACGGTGACGGGGGCTTTCAGGTTCACTGCGCTCATGGAGTCTCGCTTCCCGGATTGGAGGTGAGCTCCCTTAGGGCCGAGCTGTGGATTGCCGACGTTGATTATGGTGATGCCGGTCATTAGCTATCCTCATCATCCGGAGGCGGCATGGCGTTCATCAACCTCGATCTCGACCTGGTGCGGACCTTCGTGGCGGTGGCCGAGGCGCGGAGCTTCACGCGGGCCGGCGAGCGGCTGGGGCGGACCCAGTCGGCGATCAGCCTGCAGATCCGGCGGCTGGAGGACCGGCTCGGACGCCAGCTCCTGTCGCGCGACCCGCGGCACGTGACGCTCAGCGCCGAGGGGGAGGCCTTCCTGCCCGAGGCCCGGCGGCTGCTGCGGCTGAACGACGACATCGTGGGCCGCCTGACGGAGGGCGACGTGGAGGGCGAGGTGCGGCTGGGCTCGCCGGAGGACTTCGCCACCGTCCACCTGCCCGAGATCCTGGGCGAATTCGCCAAGGCCCACCCCAGGGTGACGCTGACGGTGACCTGCGACCTGACGCTCAACCTGCTCGACCGGCTGCGCGACGGGGCGCTGGACCTGGCGCTGGTGAAGCGCGAGCCGCTGGGGCCGGACCTGGGCGTGCGGGTCTGGCGCGAGTCGCTGGTCTGGGCGGCGGCCGATCCGGGGGTGCTGGAGCGCTCGGAGACCGCGTCCCTGGTGGTGGCGCCCAGCCCCTGCGTCTACCGCCGGCGGGCGATCACGGCGCTGGAGAAGGCGGGCCGGCCCTGGCGCATCGGCTACACCAGCCCCTCGCTGGCGGGACAGCACGCGGCGCTGCGGGCCGGGCTCGGCGTCACCGTCCTGCCGCGCGACATGACCCCGCCGGACCTGGCGGTGCTCGGCCCGGAGACCGGCCTGCCGCCGCTGGCCGACGCCGAGATCGCCCTGATGCGGGCCACGACCGCGGTGCCGCCGGCCGCCGAGCGCCTGGCGGGCTTCATCCTCTCCTCCCTGGACCGCCGCCACGCCATGGCCGGGTGATCAGCCGGGCTGATCTTGTCCATCACGAGGATCAATCGCCGCCGCCCTCCCCGGCCGCGGCCGGCGTGGCCATATCAGGCGTGGCGGACCGGGCCCCTCTGACGGCCTCCCCCGGTCGTGATGTCGGACCGCCACAGGCGCGTCCGGCCGGCCGCTCTCCAGTCCCACCCACGGCCGGGCGCGCCTCCATTCGAGGAGGAGCCAATGACCAGCTACAGGATCGCCCGTCTCCGGAACCAGCACCGCTGGCTCGAGGAGCAGCTGCGCGAGGAGATGCGCCGGCCCGAGCCGGACAACCTCGCGATCCAGGATCTCAAGCGCCGCAAGCTGCAGGTGCGCGACGAGATCTTCCTCGCCGAGGCGGGCCTCGCGCCGCTGCGCCTCTAGGGCCGGCCGGGGCGGGGGCGGGCTCCGCGCCCGCCCTCAGGCCCGCTCGCGGGCGCGCTCGAAGCGGACCTTGGGGTACTTCTCGCCCACGTAGCCGATCTCCCAGGCGGACTTGGCCAGGAACACCGGCTGGTCGTCGATGTCGGTGGCCATCTGCATCCGGTGCTTGTTCGCGAAGTCCTCGAGGTCGGCGCGCTCGGCGACCAGCCAGCGGGCCTCGGCCCAGGGGCTGGCCTCGAACAGCACCTCGAGCTGGTACTCGTTGGCCAGGCGGTCGGCCATGACCTCGAACTGCAGCTGGCCCACGGCGCCGACGATGAAGTCCGCGCCCATGGTCGGGCGGAAGAGCTGGGTGACGCCTTCCTCGGCGAGGCCCGTGAGCGCCTTGGCCAGGTGCTTGGCCTTCAGCGGGTCCTTCACGCGCACGCGCTGCAGGATCTCGGGCGCGAAGTTGGGCAGGCCGGCGAAGCGCAGGGTCCCACTCTCCGACAGGCTGTCGCCGACCCGCAGGACGCCGTGGTTGGGGATGCCGATGACGTCGCCGGCGAAGGCCTCCTCGGCCAGCTCCCGGTCGGAGGCGAAGAACATCACCGGCGCGTTGACGCTGAGCTGCTTGCCGGTGTTCTGCACCTTCAGCTTCATGCCGCGGCTGAAGCGGCCCGAGGTCAGGCGCAGGAAGGCGATCCGGTCGCGGTGGTTGGGGTCCATGTTGGCCTGGACCTTGAAGATGAAGCCCGCGACCTCCTTGTCGCCGGGCTGCACCTGCACCGGCTCGCCGCCCTTGGTGGCGGGCACCGCCTTGGGCGCGGGCGCGTAGTCGCCGAGGCCCTCCAGGAGCTGGTCGACGCCGAAGTGGCGGAGCGCCGAGCCGAAGAACACCGGGGTCATGTGGCCTTCCAGGAAGGCCTGCGGGTCGAAGGGCTTGGCGGCCTCCTGGACCAGCATGGCGCCCTCCTCCACCTCGGCCTGCTCGGCCTCGTCCAGGTAGGCGGCGAGCGAATTGCCCTTCAGGGCGACGGGCTCCGGATGGCCGTCGTCGGAGCCGTCGGCGCCCTTCTTGGCGAAGGGGATGAACTGCTCGCGGCGCAGGTCGAGCATGCCCTTGAAGCGGCCGCCGGAGCCGGCCGGCCAGTAGAGCGGCGCGGGGTCGAGGGCGAGCTTGGAGCCGATCTCGTCCAGCAGGGCGAAGGGATCCTGGGCCTCGCGGTCCATCTTGTTGATGAAGGTGACGATCGGGATGTCGCGCAGGCGGCAGACCTCGAACAGCTTCAGCGTCTGCGGCTCGATGCCCTTGGCGGCGTCCAGCACCATGACGGCGGCGTCGGCGGCCGTCAGGGTGCGGTAGGTGTCCTCCGAGAAGTCCTCGTGGCCCGGCGTGTCCAGCAGGTTGAACATCTTGCCGGCGTGGTCGAACGTCATCACCGAGGCCGAGACGGAGATGCCCCGCTCGCGCTCGATCTTCATCCAGTCGGACCGGGTGCGGCGGTTCTCGCCGCGGGCGCGGACCTGGCCCGCCGCCCGGATGGCGCCGCCGGCCAGCAGCAGGTTCTCCGTCAGCGTCGTCTTGCCGGCGTCGGGGTGGGAGATGATCGCGAAGGTGCGCCGCCTGGCCGCCTGGACGGCGATGGGTGAGCGGGACGTGGCGGCCTCGGCGGCGGGGGGCGTGCTCATGGGGGGCGTGAGGTAGCGGGTCGGGGGCTTTTCCGCAAATGCGGCGAGGTCGCGGGGGCCTTCTCTCCCCTTCATGGGGAGGGCGGACGGCGCGACAGCGCCGCCGGGTGGGGAGGCCAGGTTCAAGCCCGGGCGCCGCGCCCAGCCCGCACCTCCCCACCCCGGCCGCTCACGCGGCCTGCCCCTCCCCATGAAGGGGAGGGAAAAAGTGCGACAGCGGGGCCTTGAAAGCCGCACGCACGATCCCAAACTTAAGGCTGCGGGCCGGGCCCCTCTGGCGATCGATCTCCCAGTGATCGCGATGTCGGACCGCATCGGGTGTGCTCGATGCCTTGGGTCCGTCGCCTCCCCCCACGCGGATCCCGGTGTCGGGCGCACCCTCCATAACGAGAGGAGCCCCGATGATGTCGCACATCCTGATCTATCGACTTCGCGTTCGGCGCCGTGAGCTGGAGCGCGAGATCCGCCGCGAGCTGGCCAGGCCCGCGCCCGACCTGGGCCGCGTGGCGAAGCTCGAACGCGGCAAGCTCGCCGTGAAGAGCGAGCTGTCGCGCCTGGAGAGCGGGTTCGCCCCGCTGACCCCCGCCCGCGCCTGGTGAGGCCGCCGCCATGGATGTCCTGACCCAGGTCGCCCTCGGCAAGCCCGTGTGGATGTGGCTCGCCTTCCTGTCCGTGGTCGTGGTGCTGCTGGCGCTGGACCTCGGCGTCCTGCACCGCAAGGCCAAGCCGATCGGCGCCCGGGAGAGCCTGGTGCTCTCCGCGGGCTACCTGACCGTGGGCCTGGCCTTCGGGGCCTGGGTCTGGAGCGAGCTCGGCCGGCAGGCCGGGCTCGAATACGTCACCGGCTTCCTGGTCGAGAAGAGCCTGGCGATGGACAACGTCTTCGTCATCGCCAGCATCTTCGCCGCCTTCGCCGTGCCGGCCGCCTACCAGCACCGGGTGCTGTTCTGGGGCATCCTGGGCGTCATCGTGCTGCGCGCCATCATGATCGGCGCGGGCGCGGCCCTGGTGGCGAATTTCGAATGGGTGCTGCTGCTGTTCGCCGGCTTCCTGGTGATCGCCGGGCTGAAGATGCTGTTCTCCAAGGCCGGGCACGGCGACCCCAGGGACAATCCCGCCTACCGCTGGCTGGCCGGGCATCTGCGGCTGACCGACGGCTTCGAGGGCGGCCGGTTCTTCGTGCGGCGCACGCCGCCGGGCGGGACGCGGCCCCTGCTCTACGCCACGCCGCTGTTCCTGGCGCTGGTGATGATCGAGCTGGCCGACGTGGTGTTCGCGGTGGACTCGGTGCCGGCGATCTTCGCCATCACCACCGACCCCTACATCGTCTTCACCTCCAACATCTTCGCCATCCTGGGCCTTCGGGCGCTCTACTTCGCGCTCGCCGCGCTGACCGAGCGGTTCGCCTACCTGAAGACGGCGCTGGCGCTGCTGCTGGTGTTCATCGGCGGCAAGGTGTTCGTGGCCGAGGCCATGGGCTGGGAGAAGTTCCCCGCGCCCGTGTCCCTGGGCGTGACCGCCGCCCTGCTGGCCGGGGGGGTGCTCTACTCCATGTGGCGGACGCGGCGCACGCCGCTGCCCGCCTAGCGGGATCGTTCCGGGCGCGGCGCCGCAGGGTTCGCGCCCCTTCCTCCTCGATGGAGGAAGGGTAGGGTTGGTGGTGGTCGCACCGTGAGGCCGGGTCAGCACCGTCGGGCTCGGCGCCCACGAGCGCCACGTCCGGCGGCTCCGCGGACACACCACCACCCAACCCTCCTCCATCGAGGAGGAGGGCTTCCAGGCGGAGGCCGGGCCGCGTCCGGTTACGCGCCGAGCGCGGCAAAGGCGGCGGCGCCGCCGCCGTCGAGCTGGTCGTAGGCGCACTGGCGAGGCGCCTTGTCCGGGCGCCAGCGGACCAGCTTGGTCCCGTGCCGGAAGCGGCCGCCCGTCATGTGGTCGTAGCGGACCTCGACGACCAGCTCGTGGCGCAGCGGCGTCAATTCGGTAGAGCGCTCGTTCGACCAGCGGCTGGGGCCGCCGGGCGCGGAGCCGGTGAAGCCGGGGCCGGGGGCCAGCGCCTCCAGCCGCTTCGTCAGCTCCGGCCGCTCGGCGTTGGAGATGGTCGAGGTGAAGCCCACGTGGTTCAGGCGGCCGGCGTCGTCATAGAGGCCGAGCAGCAGGGAGCCCACCAGCTTCGAGCCTTGCGCGTAGCGGAAGCCGCCCACCACGCAGTCGACCGTGCGCATGCGCTTGATCTTCAGCATCGCCCGCTCGCCGGGGACGTAAGGGCCGTCGAGGCGCTTGGCGACCACGCCGTCGAGCCCGGCGCCGGCCTGCTGCAGCCAGCGGCAGGCCTCCTCGCGGTCGGTGGTCCCGGGGGAGAGGCGCAGGCGCGGCTGGTCGCCGAAGCGCCTGAACAGCGCCTCCAGTTCGGCGCGCCGGCGGGTGAAGGGGGCGTCCACGAGCGGGGCGCCCCGGGCGTCCATCAGGCAGTCGAACAGGACGTAGGCGGCCGGGGTCTCCGCCGCGAGCTTGCGCACCCGGCTCTCGGCGGGGTGCAGGCGAAGCTGCAGGGCGTCGAAGTCCAGCGCGCCTCCGGTCTCGATGACCAGCTCGCCATCGACGACGAAGCGGTCGACCGGCAGGGCGCGGAGCATCTCCACCACCTCGGGGAAGTAGCGGCCGAGCGGCTTGCCGGACTTGGCGTGCAGCTCGACCTCCTCGCCGGCCCGGAAGGCCAGGCACCGGAAGCCGTCCCACTTGGGCTCGTAGCGCCAGCCGGCCTGCTTCGGGATCTCGTCCACGAGCTTCGCCTCCATGGTGGCGAGGTCGAGGGGCACGGGCAGGTCGGAGAGGCTGGGCATCGGGGGGGCTAACTGCGAGCCGTCGCAGGTGTTCCTTCACCTCGCGTTCGTCATGGCCGGGCTTGTCCCGGCCATCCATCAGCTCCGCGTTGCGTCGGCGGCGGCGACGTTCGCCTGCATCCGGGACGAACGGAGATCATGGATCCCCGGGACAAGCCCGGGGATGACGGGCCGATAGAAAGGGGACCGCCGCCTACGCCTTCTCCACCGGCTCGGTGAGGAAGTGGCGGCCTTCGCGGTCCTCGATCTCGACGACCCAGATGTCGGGGTCGATGCGGGCGGCGCGCTCGATGTAGCGGTCGAGGTCCTGCTCCTGGTCGGTGAGCTGGGGCTGCATCCAGACCCGCTCGCCGTCCATGCGGGTGGCCTCGGCGTAGAGGCGGGCGGTCCCGTCGGTGCGGTTGAGCACCTTGACCAGGACCGCGCCGGCGCGGGCGTCGCCCTTGCGGACGACGACGGCGAAGGCGCCGCCGATCTCGGCCCGGCGGATCAGGGCGCCGACCCAGATGTCGGTGGAAAGCAGCATGGCTGGGGACCATGCGCGAAGTCCGCCCGCGGTGTCACGCCGTTAACCGCGCCGGTTAAGGACGTTCCTCAACGCAACCTCAAGACGCGGTCCCTAGGGTGGCCGCAATGTCCGGAAAAGCCGGACGCAGAACAGAAGACGCATGACGGTTCCGCGCAAGCCAGCGCGGCCGGCGTCTCGGTGGTTGGGTTTGGTGGGCGCGGCGAGCGTGATCGCGCCGATGGCGGCGCATGCGCAGCCCGTGGACCTGTTCCTCGAGCGTACGGCCATCCGGGAAGCCGATTCCCGCTGCGGGCTCTTTGCGCCCGAGGTGTCGCAGGCGCTGGCCGTGGGCGTGGCCCAGGCGCGCGGCTCGGCGCTGCGGGCCGGTGCGTCTCCCGAGACCCTGAAGGCGGCCGAGCGGTCGGCCCGCGCCAAGGCGGCGCGGACGGCCTGCGAGGCGCCCGAGATGGCGGTCTCCGCCGGCCGCGTGCGCGACGCCTTCGACGGCTACGCCCGGCTCACCCGCCTCTCCTATCCCGGCGACCACGGCGCCTGGCGCGCCGACCGCGTCCCCTCGCGCGGCCTGCGCTGGCGGCTGGTGCAGGACGCCCGCTTCGGGCGCGACCGGCTGTCGTTCGGCCTGGTGGGCGAGGAGCGCGCCGGCGCCCTGATGGCCGTGGCCCGCTTCGCCGACGGGGCGGAGCCCTACGGCGCGCGGCTCCTGCTGCGCGACACCCTGCGGACCTGGGGCCCCTATCTCGACCGCTACTACGGCGGGCCGACCGCGGCCCTGCCGCTCGCCCGGCGCGTGCCGCCGGCCTCGGCCACCCGCGGCTACATGGCCGAGGCGCGGAGCTCCGCGGGCCAGGACCTGCTGCCCGAGGACGCCCGGAGCGGCTGGGCGTTCCGCTTCCCGGCCGGCGCGGCGCGGCACCTGGCGCAGCTCGACCCGCGCGAGGCGATCGTGGTGGAGTTCCTGTTCTCCGGCGGGACGCGGCGCGCCTACATCGAGGTCGGCGACTTCGCCGCCGGCCGCGCCTTCCTGAACGTGACGCCGGCTAGAGCCCCGACAGGGCAGAGGCAGGCGGCGCTTCGGGCTCCGCCGCCGTCTCAGGGCCGATAAGCACCGGCATCCGCACGGTGACGGTGGCGCCCTCGCCCACCGCGCTCTCGATGGACATCTCCCCGCCATGCAGCCGGGCGAAAGCCCGCACCAGCGACAGGCCGAGCCCCGCGCCGGCCGCCTTCTGGCCCGCGTCGCCCGCCTGCTCGAAGGGCCGGCCGAGACGCTCGAGGTCCTCGGGCGCGATGCCGACGCCGGTGTCGGCGACGACCAGCTCCAGCATCTCGCCCGAGCCCTGCAGGGTGACGGTCACCGAGCCGTTGCGGGGGGTGAACTTCAGCGCGTTGGAGACCAGGTTCAGCGCGATCTGCTTGATCGCCCGGCGGTCGGCGTCGGCCTCCAGCGGGTCGGCCGGCAGGACGCCGCGCAGCTGGATGCCCGCCCGGTCGGCCTGGCCGCGCATCAGGCGCAGGACCGAGGAGACGGCGTCGCGGGCGTCGAAGGTCTCGCGGGCCAGCTCGAACCGCTCGGCCTCGATCTTCGACATGTCGAGCACGTCGTTGATCAGCTCCAGGAGGTGGGCGCCGCTCTCGTGGACCAGCTCGGCGTATTCCACGTAGCGGTCGGACATCGGGCCGAACAGCCGCTGCCGCATGATGTCGGAGAAGCCCATGATGGCGTTGAGCGGGGTGCGGAGCTCGTGGCTCATGTTGGCCAGGAAGCGGCTCTTGCCGGCGTTCTGGCTCTCGGCCGAGGCGCGGGCCTGCTCCAGCTCGGTCTCGCGGGCGCGCTGGGCGCGGGCGTCGCGCAGGGCGGCGACGATGCGGATGCTGCTCATCCGGCGCAGGCTGAGCACGCACCAGCCCTGGGGATCGTGGATCGGGATGAAGGCGACCTCGGCCGAGCCGTCCTGCACGGCGCGCTGCAGGGCCTCGTCCACGGCCGGCCGGTCGTCGCGGGAGACCATCTCGCCGAGATTGCGGCCGACGAACTCGCGGTGGTCGAGGCCCACCGGCGCCTGGCCGTAGGCCTCCAGGATACGGCCGCCCGGATAGACGCCCATCAGCAGCTGCGGCTGGTTGTCGAGCAGCTCGCGCAGGGCCGCCTCGGCCTCGTCGCGCGTCCGGGCGTAGCGCCGGGACTGGCCCTGCAGGGAGACCAGGCCGGCGCCCAGGCCCACGGCGACGGTGGAGAGCGACAGCAGGCTGAGCCAGGGCGCGGCCCCGGCGGGCGGCGCCGGCAGCGGCATGAGAAGCGTGCCCACCGTGGCCAGGGCCGCAGCGGCGACCGCGCCGGCGGCGCCCAGGGAGAGCAGTTCCGAGCGGCGGAAGGCGGCGGCGGCGGCGAGCGGGGCCAGGCACCAGGCGGCCAGCGGCCCGAGCGTGCCGCCGGTCATCTGACAGGCGACGGCGCCGGCCAGGGTCCAGATGAGGAGGGCGATGATCCGGGCGGGCTGCACGCGGCTCATGGCGAGGCCTGCGCCGACCAGGGCCGGCACGGCGCCCACGGCGAGCGCCGCCAGCTCCACGCCGGACGAAAGGCGGCCCGAGCCCACCAGGGCGCCCGCGGCCAGCGCCACGGCGAGCGCCCAGGCCAGATGCCAGCCCACGGCGAAGCCCGGTCCGCCGCGGCGGACCTTCCTGCGCGAGCTGTACCGCACGTACGGCATGGTCTGGGGTGGCTTCCCTCTCCGGTTGCGCCGCGAGCTTAGCGGCCCAAGCGAGTCCACGTAAGGCCGCTCGCCTGGGGCGCGACCGGCCGACCGGGCGAAACGAAATCGTAAGCGCGATAGCCGAAGCTCGCGCCTCCATTGGACAGAAGGTCCGCGGCGACAGTATGGCCCAGCCGGCATTCAAGACGATCGCTCCGCCCGCCAAGAAGGCGCAGGCGCAGCAGACCCGCCGCGACGCGGCCTTCGAGGAGCAGAAGCGGTCCTTCCTGCGCATGGTCAGCCATGAGCTGCGCACGCCGCTGAACTCGATCCTCGGCTTCTCCGAGATCCTCGCCACCGAGCTCTACGGACCCCTGGGCGACCCGCAGTACAAGGAATACGCCGAGATCATCCGCGGCAGCGGCGCCAAGCTGCTGAAGCTGGTGAACCAGGTGCTGGAGATCGCCCGGCTGGAGAGCGGGGCGGCCGAGATGAACGCCCGCGCCGAGCCGCTGGAGTGCGTCCTCGAGGACGTCACCGGGGCCCTGAAGGAGGAGCTGGTGACCCGCGACGTGGCGCTGAGCGTCGACGAAAGCGCCGAGCACGTCCTGATCCACGCCGACCCCAAGGCGCTGCGCACCGTGGTCGGCAACCTGCTGCAGAACGCCGTGACCTTCTCGCCCGACGGCGGCGAGGTGAAGGTGCGCGTCGAGCGCTGCGGCGACAGCGTCGAGATCGTCATCGAGGACCAGGGCGAGGGCGTCGACCCCGCCGACCTGCCGCGCCTGCTGAAGCCCTTCGAGCAGGGCGAGAACGCGCTCACCCGCCGCGGCCACGGCGCGGGCCTCGGCCTGGCCATCTGCGACCTCAACTGCCAGGCCATGGGCGGCACGCTGAAGCTCGCGTCCGCCGTCGGCCAGGGCATGACGGCCCGCGTCCGCCTGCCGGCGGGCTAGGGGCGCCCCCGCCGTAAGCACACGCTTACGGCCGGCCGGATAAGCGCGCCGGCAATGGCCCCGCGGCGCCGCGGGCGCGCCTGATCCGTCGATCAACGACGGAGGCGACCATGCAGAACATCCAGGCGCGGCGGTGGGACCCGCTGGTGCGGCTCACCCACTGGGGCGTCGCGGCGGGCGTGCTGGCCAACGGGGCGTTCACCGAGGAGGGGTCGGGACTGCACCTATGGGTCGGCTACGGTGTGGGCGCGCTGCTCGCGCTCCGTCTGCTGTGGGGGTTCATCGGACCGGCGGAGGCGCGGTTCTCGGCCTTCCCGCCGAGCCCCGGGCGGGCGGCCGCGCACCTGCGCGAGATCGCCGAGGGGCGCCGTTCGCACCATCGCTCGCACAATCCCCTGGGCGCCCTGATGGTCTACGCCCTGTGGGCGACCCTGGCCGTGGTGATCGCCACGGGCGTGGCCATGGCCGGACCGCCGACGCTCTCGACACCGCCGGCCGTGGCGGCCTCTAATGAACGGGGCCACGAGGCCGCCGAGGCGGCCGAGCACGAGGGCGGCCACGAGGCGCACGGCTCCGCACGCGACGGCGACGCGGAGCACGAGGAGGACGAATGGATGGAGGAGGTCCACGAGGCGGCGGCGAACCTGCTGTTCGTGCTGGCCGCGCTGCACATCCTCGGCGTCGCCTTCGAGACGCGGCGGAGCGGCCGGCAGATCCTGACCGCCATGATCGGGGGCCGGCGAAAGGCCGCGCCCGCCGAATGAGGGTCCGCGCGCGGCGGCGGCGCGAGCCGGGCGCGGAGGCCGTCGCCGCGGTGGCGGCCCTGCAGGCCCTGGCGGCGGTGTTCTTCATCGTGGACGCGGCCGGCGACGTGGCCGCCCAGGGCGTCACCTGGCACGTGGCGATCGAGGGCGTCATCGCCGTCGCCCTGCTCGCGGGCGTGGTGACGGGGAGCCTGCAGCTGCGGGAGATCCTGGCGGCGGGGCGACGCAAGAGCGCCGCCCTGGCCGTCGCGGCCGGCGCGCTCAGCGAGGTGATCCAGGAGCGCGTCCAGGCCTGGGGCCTGACTCCGGCCGAGGCGGACGTGGCGGTGTTCGCCCTGAAGGGCTGCGACGTGGCCGAGATCGCAGCCTTGCGGAATTCCGCGCCGGGGACGGTCCGGGCGCAGCTCGCCCGGGTCTACGAGAAGGCCGGCGTGCGGTCCCGCTCGGACCTGGCGAGCCTGTTCCTGGAGGACCTGATCGCGGCGCCGGAGCGCCCTGGCCGCTGACCGGCTGTTCGCCTCGCGCCCCCGGTGCTAGCGTCGGCGGGCCTCGACTGGAGGATCGGCTCATGAAGGCGTTCGCCTAGCCGCCGACGACGATCGGCGAGCCCGCTCCTGCGACTGCGCGGCCCGGCGCCGCGCGACGGCGCTTGCGCGCCAGCCATGAGACCCAGATGAAATTCCAGCACATCGGCATCCCGACGCGGGACCGGTTCGAGGGCGAGATCCCCCTGCCCCACCTGCGGATCACCGTCAGCGACCACGCCAACAACCCCTTCGGCATCCAGTGGCAGCGCTACTGGGACGACGCGCCCTATCCGGACCTGGTGAAGACGGTGGCCCACGTGGCGTTCGAGGTGGACGACCTGATGGCGGCGATCGCTGGCCACAAGGTGATCATCGAACCCAACAGCCCGAGCCCGGGGGTGCTCGTGGCCTTCATCGAGGTGAACGGGGCGCCGGTCGAGCTGCTGCAGGTCGACCACGCCAGGCGGCCGGACCTCTAGGGCTGTTGCGTGCGGGCGGCGGGGTCCTTAAGTGGCCCGGCCATGGCTTCCAGCATCGACCAGGACCTCGAAGATCTCGCCGCCGAGTTCGACCTCCTGGGCGACTGGGAGGAGCGCTACAAGTACGTCATCGAGCTCGGCCGCGAACTCGCGCCGCTGACCGACGCCGAGCGCTCGGACCCGAACAAGGTGCGCGGCTGCGCCAGCCAGGTGTGGCTGGTCACCGAGCCGCAGGACGACGGGACGCTGCGCTTCCGCGGGGATTCCGACGCCCACATCGTGCGCGGGCTGATCGCCATCGTGCTCAGGCTGTTCTCGGGCCGGCGGCCGGAGGATATCCTCGGCTTCGACACCAAGGCGGCGTTCGACCAGCTGGGCCTGACGGGGGCGCTGTCGTCGCAGCGGTCGAACGGGCTGGCCTCGATGGTGGCGCGCATCCGCCGGGACGCGGAGCTGGCGCGCGCGGCCTAGGGGCTCAGGCGGCGCGGATGCCGCTGGTGAGCTGGCCCATGCCGACGACGGCGTCGAGGCCGAGGATCATGTCCACGTCCGTGCCGTTGGAGGCCAGCGGCAGGCGCAGCCACAGGATCGACAGATGGGAGGCGCCGCGCCAGGCGAGGTTGTGGACGCCCACCGAGGGGCGGCGCTCGGCGACCACCTTGCCCAGCTCGTAGCGCCAGTAGTCGGCGGCGCCCGAGGCGTAGACCTCCGACAGCATGCGGCCGGTGATCTCCCGGCCGTAGACGCCGTAGAGGCCGGTGCCGGCCAGGCGGATGCGGTAGTCGACAGGATCGGAGAGGACGTCGATCAGGCTGACGGTCGGCAGCAGCCGCTTGAACCCGGCAGGGTCGATATCCGGACGGCCGGGAAGCTTCGCGCCCCGCCGGAGCGAGACCCAATAGCGAAGCAACTCCTCATGCGCGCGGGCCGCCGCGGCGGGGGCTCCGATCTGCGCAGCCATATTCAGATTCCTTAACAACCCCTTGGAATCGCGACGAATCACTTATCGCCTGATGCGCGAATCTGCGGCAAGTCAAAACTATGGCCGCGCTACAAGATTTCGCAGGTGGCTCGACTGAAAACGGAAACGCCCGCCGAAGCCGGCGGGCGCCCCAAGACTGTAAAAATGATCCGGCTCAGCAAACCTGAGCCGTAGATCCTAGCGCTTCTTGCGCGGCGCCTGACGGCCGCCCTGGCCCAGGCCCATCTGCTTGGCGAGGTCCGAGCGCGCCTTGGCGTAGTTGGGAGCCACCATCGGATAGTCCTTCGGCAGGTTCCACTTCGCCCGGTATTCCTCGGGGCTCATGTTGTACTTCGTGCGCAGGTGCCGCTTCAGCGACTTGAACTTGCGGCCGTCCTCGAGGCAGACGAGGAAATCGGGGGTGATCGACCGGCGGACCGGCACGGCCGGCTCCTTCGGCGCAGCCTCGGCGGTCTCGACGCCCGACGAAACGCCGGCGAGCGCGCGGTGCACGCTCTGGATCAGACCGGGAAGGTCGGCCGCCGCGACGGAGTTGTTGCCCACATAGGCGGAGACAATATCCGCCGTCATCTCGATGACTTCCGACTTCTCGTCCATTCTTGTCGTTCCGTAGAAGCGCGCCGATGAACGGCGCTGAAGCGATCCAGTAGATCAGTAGCGCGGTCCTTATATGGAACTCGCGCCAAGGACAAGCAAGTCAGCACGACTTAATTTCACCGAACGCTCTCGGCAATTGAGATAAATACGGTTTTTGAAACTGGGCGCCGCCGGTACGCCGAGTAAGCCTGCTCTGCTCTACCTGCCGTGGCGCCCGCGTCGCGAATCAGTCGCGCACGCACGATTTCGCCGGGATCCTTGGCGGGAGCCCGGCGAAACCTCGGCGACATCTGCCGCGAAAGACTAGCGGAAGGTCGGCGCTTCCCAGTGCGGCCAGATGTCGGGCAGGTCCCTGGACACCCGGTCCGGATAGTTCGGCGGCCGCTTCTCGAGGAAGGAGCTGACGCCCTCCCGCGCGTCGCCGGACTTGCCGCGGGCCTGGATGCCGCGGCTGTCGGCCATGTGGGCGTCCATCGGGTGGGCGGCGCCGGCCATGCGCCAGATCAGCTGGCGGGTGATGGCGACCGACACCGGGGCGGTGTTGTCGGCGATCTCGCGGGCCAGGGCGCGGGCGGCGGGCAGCAGGTCGTCCGGGGCGTGCAGCGAGCGGACGAGGCCCTTGTCGAAGGCCTCCTGGGCCGGGAAGATCCGGCCGGTGTAGCACCACTCCAGCGCCGTCTGGACGCCCACCAGGTGGGGCAGGAACCAGGAGGAGGCGGCCTCGGGATTGAGCCCCCGCCGGGCGAAGACGAAGCCGTAGCGGGCGTCGGTGGAGGCGAGCCGGATGTCCATGGCCAGCTGCATGGTGACGCCCACGCCCACGGCCGGGCCGTTGCAGGCGGAGATCACCGGCTTGAGGCTGTCGAAGATGCGCAGGGTGAGGAGGCCGCCGCCGTCGCGCTGCACCCCGTCGCGCTGCCGCTCGGCCAGCGCCGCCCCGCCCTGGGCCTCGTAGTCGAAGGTCTGGGCGCCGGCCGAGAGGTCGGCCCCGGCGCAGAAGGCCCGGCCCGCCCCGGTGACGATCACCGCGCGCACCGCGTCGTCGGCGTCGGTGACGTCGAACACCGCGATCAGGTCCTTCATCATCTGGGTGTTGAAGGCGTTGAGCTTGTCGGGGCGGTTGAGGGTGACGGTCGCGACGCCGTCCTCCACGGCATACTGGATGGTCTCGAACGTCGGCGCGGACATGGGCGTCTCCCTTGTGGTTTGGGCCACTCCGGACGGGTTGACGGACGGTAGGTCAAGGCCCGTGAATGGCCCTGAACACAGATAAGTCAGGCGCCGGACCACGGCCGCCCGCGGGAGAAACGAGACGTCCATGCATCCGGCGACCCACGCCAAGACCCAGCCCGACCGCCCCGCCTATGTGATGGCGGGCTCCGGCGAGACCGTGACCTACAGGGAGCTCGACGAGCGCTCGAACCAGGGGGCGCAGCTGTTCCGCTCGCTGGGCCTGAAGCCCGGCGACGTGATCGCCCTCTTCATGGACAACAGCCCCAGGTACTTCGAGATCGCCTGGGCGGCGCAGCGCTCGGGCCTCTACTACACCTGCATCTCGTCCAAGCTGACGGCCGGCGAGGTGGAGTACATCGTGGGCGACTGCGGGGCGAAGGTGCTGATCACCTCGGCCGGGGTCGGCCCGGTGTTGGACGAGCTGCCGGCCCTACTGAAGGGCGTGAAGCTCTACATGGTCGGCGAGGCGCGGGCCCCCTACGAGAGCTTCGAGGCGGCGCGGGCGAAGATGCCGGTGACGCCGATCGCCGACGAGACCGCGGGCTCGGACATGCTCTATTCGTCGGGCACCACCGGCCGGCCGAAGGGCATCAAGCCGGCCCTGACCGGCGGGGCGATCGACGAGCCCAATGCGCTGGTCATGATGGCCCAGGGGCTGTTCGGCTTCCAGCCGGGCTGCACCTACCTGTCGCCGGCGCCGCTCTATCACGCCGCCCCGCTGCGCTGGTGCATGAGCGTGCACAAGCTGGGCGGCACGGTGATCGTCATGGAGAAGTTCGATCCCGAGGCGGCGCTGGCGCTGATCGAGAAGTACAGGTGCGACTGCGGCCAGTTCGTGCCGACCCACTTCGTGCGGATGCTGAAGCTGCCGGAGGCTGTGCGGGCGAAGTACGACGTCTCGTCGATGAAGTCGGCGGTGCACGCCGCCGCCCCCTGCCCCGTGCCGGTGAAGGAGCAGATGATCGCCTGGTGGGGCCCGGTGATCTACGAGTACTACGCCGGGACCGAGGGCAACGGCTTCTGCTTCATCAAGGCCGACGAGTGGCTGACCCACAAGGGCAGCGTCGGCAAGGCGGTGCTGGGGGAACTCAGGATCTGCGACGAGGACGGCGAGCCCCTGCCGCCGCGCGCCGAGGGCGTCGTCCACTTCGCCAACGGCCCGCCGCTCAGCTACCACAACGCGCCCGAGAAGATCGCCGAGGGCACCAACAAGCACGGCTGGACGACCCTGGGCGACGTGGGCTGGATGGACGAGGAGGGCTACCTCTACCTCACCGACCGCAAGAGCTTCATGATCATCTCCGGCGGGGTGAACATCTATCCGCAGGAGATCGAGAACCTGCTGATCGGGCATCCGAAGGTCGCCGACGCCGCGGTGGTGGGCGCCCCCGACGAGGAGATGGGCGAGAAGGTGGTGGCGGTGATCCAGCCGATGGACTGGGCCGACGCCGGCGACGAACTGCGGGCCGAGCTGATGGCCTACGCCCGCCAGAACCTCAGCCACGTGAAGTCGCCCCGGGTGCTGGACTTCATGCACGAGCTGCCGCGGCACCCGACGGGCAAGCTCTACAAGCGCCTGATCCGCGACGCCTACTGGGGCAAGGAAGGCTCGAAGATCGTCTGAGCCCCCTCTCCCGCTTGCGGGAGAGGGTTGGGTGAGGGCGGCGCAGGACGCGGTTTTCGCGCTCCGGCAGGACCAGCAGCGAGCGGGTCCAACGCCGGGGGCGATCGCATCGCGGAGCCGCCCTCACCCCAGCCCTCTCCCGCGCCCGGGCGCGGGAGAGGGAGTTCTTGCGGCCGTCCGAACAGGTGTTAGGACGGTCAGGAACCCAAGCCATTACGAGGGAGAGACGAATGAACCCGGTGGAGATCAAGGACCTGCCCGGCCTGGTGGGCCAGGAGGTGGGCGTGTCGGACTGGGTGCAGATCACCCAGGAGCGCGTGAACCAGTTCGCCGAGGCGACCGGCGACCACCAGTGGATCCACGTGGACGTGGAGCGGGCCACACGCGAGATCGGCGGGCCGATCGCCCACGGCTATCTCACCCTGTCGCTGATCCCGTTCCTGTCGGCCGGCCTGATGCCGGTGAAGGGCGTGACTCGCGGCATCAACTACGGCTCGGACAAGGTGCGCTTCACCAACATGGTCCGGGTCGGCAAGCGCGTGCGCCTGCGCCAGAAGCTGATCGGCGCCGAGCCCAAGGCCGGCGGCATGCAGCTGAAGAACGAGTGCACGATCGAGATCGAGGGCGAGGACAAGCCCGCCTGCATCGCCGAGACGATCAGCGTGGTCTACGGCGGCTGATCTGCTGCAGGTGTCATCCCGGGCGGCCGCAGGCCGATCCGGGACCCATGAACACCAGGCGAAAAGAAAAGGGCCCGGCGGCGACGCTGGGCCCTTTGTCGTGATGCGGAGTCCATGGGTCCCGGCTCTCCGCTTCGCTGCGGCCGGGATGACACCGGAGCTAGTTCTTCGCGACCGCTTCTTCCGCCGAGGCGGCCTTGGCGCCGGTGGTGCGTTCGCCGGCGGCCATGGTGACGGGCGCGGCCGGGTCGCTGACCAGGGCCAGGGTCTCGCGGATGTACTTGGCGTGGGTGACGATGCCGATCTCGAGCCGCTCGTTGTTCAGCTCCACCTGCTGGGTGAGCAGGCCGGCGATGAACTTCGCCTCGCCCTCGGCGCCGGCGCGGCGGCGGGAGTTGTCGGTCATGAACACCGGCCCGCCCGAGTTGCCCGGGAAGACCGAGAAGTCGAGCAGGAAGGTCGGGAAGATCTTGGCCGGGGCGACCGGGAAGGAGGCCACCCGGCCCGAGCGCAGGATCGGGAAGCCGGCCTGGTTGGCGGCGAGCCCGCGCGGGAAGCCGAGCGCCATCATCTCGTCGCCCGCGCCCACCTGGTAGCGCGAGAAGGTGTCGTCGGCGGCGAGGTAGTCGGCGGGGATCGCAGCCTTGGCGAATTCCGGCGGGGCGGTGATGGCGATGGCGGCGACGTCGCGGCTGGGGTGCTGGGTCCAGAGCGGCGTCCCCTTGGGGTCGCGGATCTTCAGGGTCTGGGGCGAGTAGCTCCAGGAGCCGTCGGCGTTGGAGATGCGGTAGCCGATCCGGGCGTTGGCGCTCGGCATCTTCTGGAAGACGTGGTTGGCGGTGACCAGCACGGTCCGCGGCCGTCCGTCCGGCGCCGTCTCGGAAATGAGGAAGCCGGTGCCGACCGTGCGCGTGCCGTCGCCGAGCGGCTGCTCCAGCTGAACCGTCGCGTGGATCAGCTCGACGGAGAGATCCATGACCATGGCGCCCCCAAGGCTCCCAGATTGTGAACTACGCCCCTCGCGTCTTCGCGCGATCTCGATGCACACCTAGTTAATGAGGGTTCGTCCCGCGCAACAAGACGAGAACGTACGGCAGCGTCGCGCCCTAGTGACGCGGGTACGCGCTTGAGCCGGCGGTCCCGGCGCCGCATCTAGCCGGGATGAGCCTCCCCGCACCGCCGAAAGCCCGCAAGGATCCCCGCCGCATCGAGCAGCTGGGCCGCGTCCGCACCGACGACTACGCCTGGATGAAGGACGACAACTGGCAGCAGGTGCTGCGCGACCCGAAGGCCCTGCGCGCCGACGTGCGCGAGCACCTGGAGGCCGAGAACGCCTACATGAAGGCCATGCTGGCCTCGACCGAAGAGCTGCAGGCGCAGCTGTTCGCGGAGATGAAGGGGCGGATCAAGGAGGACGACAGCTCCGTCCCCGCCCCCGACGGCGGGTGGGAGTACTACGTCCGCTACGAGCTGGGCGCCGAGCATCCCGTGCACGGGCGAAAGCCCCGCGGCGGCGGCGAGGAGCAGGTGCTGATCGACGAAGACGCGCTCTCCAAGGGCAAGGCCTACTTCCACGTGGGCGGGGCGGGCCACAGCAACGACCATGCGCTCTATGCCTGGGCGGCCGACGAGCAGGGCAGCGAATACTACACCATCCGGGTGAAGGACCTGGCCACCGGCGAGGAGGTGGCCGCGCCGATCGAGAGCGCCTACGGCGACTTCGCCTTCTCGCCGGACAGCGCGTGGATCTTCTGGATCTGGCGCGACGAGAACGCGCGGCCGTCCAAGGTCTTCCGGCGGCCGGCGCGCGGCGGCGAGGACGTGCTGGTCTACGAGGAGCCGGACGACGGCATGTTCCTGGGCGTGGGCGTGACGGCCGACGACAGCCATGTGGTCATCCACGTGGGCAACCAGGAGACCACCGAGAGCTGGCTGATCCCGGCCTCGGACCCGACGGCGGCGCCCGTCGTCGCCGAGCCGCGGAGGGTGGGGGTGAAGTACAGCCTCGACCACTGGACGGACCGCTGGGTGATCCGCACCAACGATGACGGGGCGCTGGACTTCAAGCTCTGCGTCTCGCACGCCGAGGTCCCGGCCAAGGCGACCTGGCGCGACTGGATCGCCCACGAGCCCGGCCGCTACATCACCGGCTTCCTCGCCTACGAGGGCCACCTGGTGCGGGCCGAGCGGGTCAATGCGCTGGACCGGCTGGTGGTGATGGCCCGCGAGGGCGGCGAGCACGAGATCGCCTTCGACGAGGAAGCCTATGCCCTGAACCTGGAGGGCGGGTTCGAGTACGCCACCACCGTCACCCGCTTCGTCTACCAGTCGCCGACGACGCCCCGGCAGTGGTTCGACTACGACATGGCCAGCCGCGAGCGGACGCTGCGCAAGACCCAGGAGATCCCCTCGGGCCACGACCCGGCGCGCTATGTGGCCCGGCGGCTGTTCGCCACGGCGGGCGACGGCGAGACCGTGCCGATCACGGTGCTGATGCTGAAGGACACCCCGCTCGACGGGTCGGCGCCGGTGCTGCTCTACGGCTACGGCTCCTACGGCCACGCCATGGAGCCCAGCTTCTCGATCCGGAACCTCAGCCTCGTGGACCGCGGCTGGATCTGGGCCACGGCGCACATCCGCGGCGGCTCGGACAAGGGCTGGGGCTGGTTCCTGGACGGCCGGCGCGAGAAGAAGACCAACACCTTCACCGACTTCATCGCCTGCGCCGAACACCTGATCGACCAGGGCTATGGGCGGAAGGGGAAGATCGCGGCCTACGGCGGCTCGGCCGGCGGCATGCTGATGGGGGCGGTGGCGAACCTGCGGCCCGAGCTCTGGGGCGCGATCATCGCGGCGGTGCCGTTCGTGGACGTGCTGAACACCATGAGCGACACGACCCTGCCGCTCACCCCGCCGGAGTGGCCCGAGTGGGGCAACCCGATCGAGGACGCCGACGCCTACGACCGGATCGCCGGCTACAGCCCCTACGACCAGGTGAGCGCCCAGGCCTATCCGCCGATCCTGGCGACCGGCGGGCTCTCCGACCCCAGGGTGACCTACTGGGAGCCGGCCAAGTGGGTGGCCAAGCTGCGCGAATTCCAGGCGGGCGACGCGCCCATCCTCCTGAAGATCAACATGGAGGCCGGCCACGGCGGGGCGTCGGGGCGGTTCGACTTCCTCAAGGAGATCGCCCTCGACTACGCTTTCGCCATCTGGGCGATCGACGAGGGATGGACGCGGGCATGAAGATCCGGGAGGCGACGGCGGGCGACGCCGAGGCCCTGGCGGCGATCTACGGCCACCACGTGCTGCACGGCTTCGGCACCTTCGAGGAGGAGCCGCCGGACGCGGCCGAGATGGAGCAGCGCCGGGCGGCCATCGCCGAACGCGGCCTGCCCTACCTGGTGGCCGAGCTGGGGCCGAAGATCCTGGGGTTCGCCTACGCAGGTCCCTTCCGGCTGCGGGCCGCCTACCGCTACACCGTCGAGGACAGCGTCTATGTGGCGCCCGAGGCGATCGGCCGGGGCGTCGGCGGGGCGATCCTGGCCGCCGTGCTCGACCGCTGCGAGGCCATGGGCGTGCGCCAGGTGGTGGCGGTGATCGGCGATTCGGAGAACGAGGCCTCTATCGGCCTGCACCGGTCGCTGGGCTTCCAGGACGCCGGCGTGGTCCGCGACGTGGGCTACAAGCTCGGCCGCTGGGTCGACATCGTGACCATGCAGCGGATGCTGAACGGCGGCGCGGCGACGCCGCCCGAAGGGCCGGGCATCCGGCTGGGCTGAGCCCTCACCGCTACTCGCCCTCTCCCGGCAAGCCGGGGGAAGAGAGGGAGAGGGCCGGTGGAACGCGCCGAGCCGCCGGCCGGTTAGGCCCGGAGCGGGCGGCGCACAATAGAGCTGATCTATGCGATGGGATGGCAAAATCAATTTTGCTTATGCCGCATCGCACACTAAATGGAGCCCACCTCAATCGGGAGTGCACGATGTCTCTGATCAACACCACGGTGAAACCCTTCACGGCGCAGGCCTACAAGCAGGGCAAGTTCCTGTCCGTCAGCGACGGCGACCTCAAGGGCAAGTGGTCTGTCATCTTCTTCTATCCGGCCGACTTCACCTTCGTCTGCCCGACCGAGCTGGAGGACCTGGCGGACAACTACGCCGAGTTCCAGAAGCTGGGCGTCGAGATCTACTCGGTGTCGACCGACACGCACTTCTCGCACAAGGCCTGGGCCGACACCTCGCCGGCGATCGGCAAGATCCAGTACACCATGGTCGGCGACCCCTCGGGCGTCGTGACCAACAACTTCGGCGTCATGCGTGAAGGCCAGGGCCTGGCCGACCGCGGCACCTTCCTGGTCGATCCGGACGGCGTGATCCAGTTCATGGAAGTCACCGCCGAGGGCATCGGCCGCAACGCCGCCGAGCTGCTGCGCAAGGTGAAGGCCGCCCAATACGTGGCCGCCCACCCGGGCGAAGTCTGCCCGGCCAAGTGGGAAGAAGGCGAGAAGACCCTCGCCCCGTCGCTCGACCTCGTGGGCAAGATCTAAGACCCGCCTGCACGACCGACCCGGCGCCGCTCCCCTCCCCGAGGGATGGCGGGCGGCGCCGGCCTCTTCTCCAGTACCCCTCCTCCCGGAGCTCCGCATGTTGGACGCGTCGCTGAAGGCCCAGCTGAAGGCCTATCTCGAGAACCTGCGCCAGCCGATCGAGCTGGTCGCCTCCCTGGACGGGACGCCGAAGTCGGCCGAGCTGATGCAGCTCCTGGAGGACATCGCCGCCCAGTCTGACAAGGTGAGCGTGAGCCGCGACGGCGACGACGCCCGCAAGCCGTCCTTCGCCATCGTCCGGAAGACCGACCCGGCCGTCTCCGTCCGCTTCGCCGGCCTGCCGCTGGGCCACGAGTTCACCTCCCTGGTGCTGGCCCTGCTGCACGTGGGCGGTCACCCGCCGAAGGTGGATGCCGAGGTCGTCGAGCAGGTGAAGGCGCTGGACGGCGACTTCCTGTTCGAGACCTACTTCTCCCTCTCCTGCCAGAACTGCCCGGACGTGGTGCAGGCGCTCAACACCATGAGCGTGCTGAACCCGAGGATCCGCCACGTGGCCATCGACGGCGCCCTGTTCCAGCAGGAGGTCGAGGACCGCAAGGTCATGGCCGTGCCGACGGTGCTCCTGAACGGCGAGCCGTTCGCCCAGGGGCGCATGGAGCTGGAACAGATCCTGGCGAAGATCGACACCGGCGCCCAGGCCCGCGCGGCCGAGAAGATCAAGGGCAAGGACGCCTTCGACGTGCTGGTGGTGGGCGGCGGCCCGGCCGGCGCGGCGGCGGCCATCTACGCCGCGCGCAAGGGCATCCGCACGGGCCTGGCGGCCGAGCGGTTCGGCGGCCAGGTGCTGGACACCATGGCCATCGAGAACTTCATCTCCGTGCCGCACACCGAGGGCCCGAAGCTGGCCTCCGGCCTGGAGCAGCACGTCAAGGACTACGACGTCGACGTGATGAACCTGCAGCGCGCGGCGAAGCTGATCCCGGCCAAGACGCCGGGCGGGCTGATCGAGGTCGAGCTGGAAAACGGCGCCACCCTGAGGTCGCGCACCGTGATCCTGGCCACCGGCGCGCGCTGGCGGCAGATGAACGTCCCCGGCGAGGACGCGTACCGCAACAAGGGCGTGGCCTACTGCCCGCACTGCGACGGCCCGCTGTTCAAGGGCAAGCGCGTGGCGGTGATCGGCGGCGGCAACTCCGGCGTCGAGGCGGCCATCGACCTGGCCGGCATCGTGGCGCACGTGACCCTGATCGAGTTCGACGCCCAGCTCCGCGCCGACGCGGTGCTGCAGAGGAAGCTCGCCAGCCTGCCGAACGTGCGCATCGTCACCTCGGCCCTGACCACCGAGGTGCACGGCGACGGCGAGAAGGTGACCGGCCTGACCTACAAGGACCGCAACACCGACCAGACGCACCGCGTGGAGCTGGAAGGCGTGTTCGTGCAGATCGGCCTCGTGCCCAACACCGAGTGGCTGAAGGGCGCGGTGGCGCTGTCGCCGCGCGGCGAGATCGAGACCGACTACCGCGGGGCGACCGACGTGCCCGGCGTGTTCGCCGCCGGCGACGCCACGACGACGCCGTACAAGCAGATCGTCATCGCCATGGGCGAAGGCTCCAAGGCCGCGCTCTCGGCCTTCGACTACCTGATCCGCCTGCCCAATCCGGCGGAGGGCGCCGAGCCGGCCGACATCGGGGCCCAGGCGGCGGCCTGACCCGGAGCCGCCCCCCGTCGCGAGACGGCCGGCGGACCGGCGCCGTCACAATCCATTGCAGTTCGTTTCACTGGGCCGTCACGGAATCCAGTCAGAGAAGCCGCGTCCAACAAGATCGGAAGTCATCCGACGATCCCGGATGGATGTGGCCGTTCTGCTGGTGTGACGCGGGTGTTCACGCCGCACTAGCACGCCACAGCTCTTGGAGCTCAGGCGATGTACTTGGCGATGCTCGCGATGGCCCCGCTGCTGGCCGACGTCTCGTCCACCGAGATCTTGCGCACGGCGGCCGCGCCGAAGGCCGCCGAGATCAGCGTGCTCACCTACAACATCAAGGGCCTGCCCTGGCCGGTCGCCACGGGCCGGGCGCGGGCGCTGAAGGAAATCGGCGAGGAGCTGGGCCAGATGCGGCGCGAGGGCCGCCAGCCGGACGTGGTGCTGCTGCAGGAGGGCTTCCGCGGCGAGGTCCGCACGCTCGTGGCGGCCAGCGGCTACCGCTACTGGGCCCAGGGGCCGGTGCGCGGCGCACGCGCCGAGGCCGGCGGGCTGGGCGGCCTGGCGCGGATCACCTCGGGCGAGGGCTGGGGCAAGGTCACCGGCGGCGGGCTGCACGTGCTGAGCGACCTGCCGATCGTGGACGTGCGCAGCGCCCCCTTTGGCGCCTGCGCGGGCTTCGACTGCCTGGCCAACAAGGGCGTGATGATGGTCCGCCTGTCGCTGGGCGATCCGCCGTTCGAGATCGACGTGGTCAACACCCACATGAATTCCCGCCGGGCCGCGCGCGTGCCGGCCGAGCGGGCGCTGAAGGCGCACAACCGCCAGACCGAGGAGCTGCTGGGCTTCCTGGCCGACCACGCCAGGCCTGAGCGGCCGCTGCTGATCGGCGGCGACTTCAACGTCAGGAACGCGCCCGAGCGCTACTACTACAAGGCCGAGGCGCGGCCCTACACCGTGGTCAGCGAGTTCTGCCGGCGGCCGGACGCGGGCTGCGAGCACCCGGGCGCGGACGCCCCGGAGCCCTGGCTGAAGTCGCAGGACCTGCAGGCCTTCGCGAGCCCCGCGGCCGTCCGGTTGGAGCCGGTGAGCGCGCGGACCGTGTTCGACGGCGCGGCGGGCGGCAAGCTCTCGGACCACGACGGCTATCTGGTGCGCTACCGCCTGACCTGGAGCCCCGAGCGGACGACGGGGGCGCAGCGCGGCGTGCAGGTGAAGCCGCAGTTCCCGAAGCTCGGGGCCAAGGTCTCCTTCGTCTACTGAACCTTCGGCAGGCGGACCTCGACGAGTTCCCGGGTCGAGCGGCTGATGCCGAACAGCACGCCGGGGCGGGCGCGGTCGAAGGCGATGGCCTGGCCCTCGATGGGGAGCTCGATCGTCGCCAGGTGCTCCAGCGTGGAGCCGCCCACGGGCAGGCGCAGGACGTAGAGCTCGGGATGGTCGTGGCCGGTGACGTAGAGCAGGCCGTCGGAGCCAAAGCCGCCGCCGGACGAGCTCATCGGCCGGAACCTCGCCAGCACCGTCTCGGGGAAGGACCAGGCCTCGGTGCGCCGCCACTGGTCGTCGAACTTCACGAGCTGGGTGTGGCGGTGGTCGCGGCCGGGTTCGCCGCCGCGGGCGTCGTAGTTGGCGAAGGCCGCCCACCAGAAGCCCTGGTGGCGCACCACCCAGGTGAGCGAGCCGACCTGCTGGCCGAGCGCGACGGTGCGGACGTGGACCATCCGGCGGGCGTCGAACACCTCCACCGAGCTGGTCATCGGCGTGGCCGGATAGTTGGAGCTGGCGCAGACCAGCTCGGCGCCGACCGCCTCGCAGGAATTGATGTGCGGAAAGCGGCCCCGGTCGCCGGTCCACTCGGCCACGCGGCGGCCGGCAGCCTTGTCGTACTTGCCGATCACCGAATTATCGATGGCGTAGAGGTGGCGGGCGTCCACCGCCACGCCCTGGCGGGCCTCGGGCGCGGGAAGCCTCCGCAGGACCTCGGCCTTCAACACCGGGACCTGGGCGGCGGCGGGCCCGGCGAGCAGCCAGGCGGCGAGGACGAGGAGCCGCCTCACGCCCGCTTCAGCCCGGGTTCGCCGGCCTCCACCACGAAGCGGGCGAGGTCGCGGACCGGAGAGGCGGGGACCAGGGCGTTGTCGATGGCGCGGAAGGCGACCGTGGTCGTCCTCGGCGTCAGCTCGACCAGGCCGTAGCCCCGCCGCTCGCCCTCGGTGAAACGCAGGTGCGGGTTGGCGGCCATCAGCCGGGCGAGGTCGGCGTTCGACGCGCCCAGCGAGGAGATCGAGCCGCCGACGAACTCGCTGGCGATCGGCCGGCCGGGCTCCAGGCCCACGTCGCCGGCCACGAAGCAGTGGATGTCGCCGCCGAGCGCCAGGGGGTTGGCGACGGCAGCGTCGCGCCACTGCCGCAGGATCCGCGCCCGCGTCTGGGCGTAGCCGCCCCAGCCGTCGTTGGAGTAGCGCACGCCCTCCGGCGTCAGGCGCTGCAGCTCGGCCATGACGTACTGCTGGGCCAGCAGGTTCCAGCGGGCGCGGGAGGCGGCCAGCGTCTGCATCAGCCACCGCTCCTGGGCGGCGCCGAGCAGGGATCGGGCGGAGTCGGTCCGCTCCGGGCAGTCCGGGATCAGCTTGCCGTCCGAGAGCGCGTCGCAGGTCCGGGCCGGCCGGTGCTGGCGGGTGTCGAGGAACTGCAGCTGGGCGAGGTTCCCCCAGTCCAGGGCCCGGTGCAGCAGCATCTGCGGGCCGACCGGGATGGACCGGCGGCGCAGGGGCATGTGCTCGTAATAGGCCTGGTAGGCGGCGGCGCGCCGGCGGAGGAAGCTCGCGGGATCCATCCCGTCGCGCGCCTGGTCGCCGCCGTAGTCGTTCTCCACCTCGTGGTCGTCCCAGATCACCATCCAGGGGGCGCAGGCATGCGCGGCCTGCAGGGCGGGGTCGGACTTGTAGGCGCCGTAGCGGACCCGGTAGCCGGCGACGTCCATGGGCTCGGGGCCCGGGTGGCGGCGCACGCCGCGGTCGGTGGGCGCCTGCTCGTAGATGTAGTCGCCGAGGAAGAGGACGAGGTCGGGGTCCTCCTCCACCAGGTGCGGATAGGCGCCGTAGAAGCCGGCCTCATACTTCTGGCAGGACCCGTAGGCGAGGCGCAGGCGCGAGACGTCCGCGCCGGGCGCGGGGGCGGTGCGGGTGCGGCCCACGGGGCTGCGGTGGCCGCCGGCCGTGAAGCGGTACCAGTAGGCTCGGCCGGGGCGCAGGCCCTCGACCTCCACGTGGACGGAATGCCCGGCCTCGGCGACGGCCAGGACGCGGCCGCGGCCGGCCGGGCGGCGGAAGGACTCGTCCTCGGCGATCTCCCAGACGACCTCCACGGGCGCCGGGGCCATGCCGCCGTCGGGCGCGAGCGGGCTGGGCGCGAGGCGGGTCCAGAGGACGACGCCGCCGGGCTCGGGCTCGCCGGAGGCGACGCCCAGGCGGAACGGGTCGTCCGGCAGGCGGGCCTGGGCCAGGGCCGGTGACCAGGCGCCGGGCAACAGCGCCACCCCGGCCAGGCCGGCGGCCTGGGCCAGCAGGCGGCGACGCGGAAGGCTGCCGAAGCTCATGGCCTCACCATCGCGCGGAAACGCCGAGGTAGTAAGTGCGGCCGTAGCGCTCGTAGTTGGTCAGCCAGTCGCGGCGGCCGCCCTGGTACTCGCGCAGAACCTCGTCGTTGAGGTTCTGCAGGTCGACGAAGACCTCGAGGTTGTCGGTGAGCGCATAGCTGGCCTTGGCGTCGAGGCGGCGGTAGTCGTCGTCATAGGTGTCGGCGTCGGCGTCCGCGCCCAGCCCCTGCACCGCCTTGCCGGTGTGGTGCCAGGAGAGCGCGGCCTCCAGGCGGCCCGCCTGGTAGAAGAGCTGGGCGCCGTAGAGCAGGTCCGACTGGGCCGGGAACGGCAGCTCGCCGCGCCCGGGGACCGTCAGGCTGGAGTCCGTCCAAGTGACGTTGGCCGAGGCGCCGAAGCCGCTCAGGAAGCCGGGCAGGAAGGTGAACTGCTGCTGGTACTGCAGCTCCACGCCCTTGATCTCGCCCTTCTCGGCGTTGCGCGGCTGGGTGTACTCGAGGCGCGAATAGGTGCGGCCGTCGATGACCTGGCCGGTCAGGGTTTCCTCGAAATCGAAGATCGGGTCCTCGATCCGCTTCAGGAAGGCGCCGGCCGAAAGCAGGCCGCCGGGGGCGAAGTACCACTCCGCCGAGATGTCGAAGTTCTCGGACCGGAAGGGCTCCAGCTCGACGTTGCCCTCGGAGAGCTCGCCCTCGAAGGTGCCGTCGTTGAGGGGGGTGGAGATCAGCGCGCCGCCGGGGCGCAGGTCCGGATACTGCGGCCGGCCGAGCGTGCGGGTGTAGGCGAGGCGCACGACCACGTCCTCGCGCGGCTCGAAGCGCAGGTGAAGGCTCGGCAGGAAGTCGGTGTACTCCCCCTCGCGGGAGACCGGCGTCACGGCGGAGCCGGCGAGGCGGAAGCCCTGCACCTCGGTGGCGGTGTGCTCGACCCGCCAGCCGCCGATCACCCGCACGGCGCCGAAGTCGACGTCGGCCATCACATAGCCGGCGGTGACCCGCTCGTTCAGGTCGTAGTCGTTGAGGGTGTCGTTGGAGAGGCTGTTGGCGCCGTTGCGCACAAAGCGCGGGCCGCCCAGGTTCTCGGCCGTGAAGCGGCGGATCGCGTCGGCGTCGATCGTGAACCGGTTGACGTAGGTGTAGTCGCCGAGGTCGACCTCCATCACCGGGCCCTGCAGACCGAAGTCGGCAAGGGTGAAGCGGTTGGCCGAGGCTCCGCGGTCGTACTGGTCGGTGCGGCCGTCGAAGGCCTTGTCGGTGTCGCGCACTTTCAGGCCGAACTTGAAGTAGCTCGCCTCGCCGACGTCGAGGTCGCGGCGGACGTCGACCTTGGCGGCGATGTTGGTCTCCTCGCCGCTCTCGTCCTGGACCGTGTGCTGGCGGAAGCCGAGCAGGGAGGCCGAGGCGTTGCGGGGCTCGGCCGTGTAGAGCAGCGGCCGCATGTCGAAATCGACGACGAGGTTCGCGCTGGTGGCGCGGAACTGCCAGGACTGGTTCGGCTCGACCAGCTCGTTGAAGCCGTAGGAGAGGTCGTAGGCGACCTGCCACGGGCCGCGCTCGTGCTCGCCGCCCAGGGAGTAGGAGGAGATGCTCTTCTCCTTGTACTCGAGCCGCAGGTCCTGGCGGGCGTCGACGTTGCGGGCGACGCCGGTGGCGCCGTCGGCGTTCAGGGTGAGGTTGGCGAGGTTCGAGGCGAAGTCGAGCCGCCAGCGCTGGCGGTACTCGTCCTCGGTGAAGCGCGAATAGAGGCCGCGCAGGTAGAAGCGGTCCTCGTCGGTGGGCCGGAACTCCAGGGTCCCGGCGGCGGCGATGCGCTCGCGCTTCAGGGTGTAGTTGGTGAACTTCAGGTTGGTGGGCAGGCCGCCGCGGGCGACGCCCGGGACCGTGCGCCAGTCGTCGGGATAGAGCCCGTCGGAGCGGTAGTCGCGGGAGGAGCCGCTGACGCCCAGGAGCACGCCCCAGCGGCCGTCACCGAACACCGCGCCCAGGGTCAGGTCGCCCTGCACCGGGGTCTTCTCGTTGAACTGCTGGTAGCCCACCTGGATCGAGCCGCGGGCCACGCGGTCGCCGCCCATCTCGAACGGCGACTGGCTGACCAGGTTGATGGTCCCGCCGATGCCCTGGGCGTCGTAGTCGGGGGTGACGGCTTTCACCACCTCGATGCGCTGCAGGAGCTGGCCTGAGATCACGTCCAGCGGCAGGGCGCGGCTGTCGCCGTCGGGGTTGCCGACCTCGACGCCGTTGAGGGTGACGTTGTTGAGCTGGGCGGGCGTGCCGCGCACCGAGACGTAGCGGCCCTCGCCCTGGTCGTAGGCCAGGCCCACACCCGGCAGGCGCTCCAGGTTCTCGGCGACGTTCTTGTCGGCCAGGCGGCCGATCTCGTCGGCGGAGATGGCGTCGACGACGCCCACCGCCTCGCGCTTGGTCTCGATGGCCCGCTGCTGGGAGAGCCGCTGGCCGGTGACGACCAGCTCGTCGACCGTATCGGCCTCCTGGGCCACGGCGGCGCCCGACCAGGCGAGCGCCACGGCGAGCGCAATGCGGCTCGCCGCCATCCTGTCCAATCGCATGACTTACCCCCGATGTGTTTGCGACGGTGCTTAGGCGCCGCCCACGTCACGCCGGTTAAGCTTCCGCGTCAAATCCGTGACGGTCAGGGGAGGCCGAGCGCCCGCTTCACCTCGCGCCAGTCGACCAGCTTGAAGTTCTGCCGGTCGCGGCCGGCGGTGGGGGCCTCGCCGTCGGTGTCGCTGTCGTCCTGGGCGACGAACAGGCCGGCCGGATAGGGGCCGACCTGGCCGCCCAGGGCGGCGATGCCGTCGGTCCCGGTGACCGGGTCGGCGCCGTTCGCGCCCATCACGGAGAAGCGGCCGGCCCAGGCGGGCTCGGCGCCGTCGACCCGCCAGACGGCGAAGGCGCTGTCGCCCTGGCTGGAGGCGATCAGCCAGGTGGCGGCGCCCTCGCGCAGCAGGGTGAGGCCCTCCACGTCCGGCTGCAGCCTGTCGGACGGCGCCTCGGCGATCAGGGTCCCGGCGTTGGTCACCGGGTCCAGCGGATAGCGCCAGATCCCCCGCCCCTCCTCGCCCACGTAGAGCAGGCCCCGGGCGTCGTCGGCGACGCAGCCCTCGGTCTGGGTGGCGAGCGCGAAGCGGCGCTGCTCCGTGCTGCGGATCGCGCCGTCGGGGCCGGCCTCCACCGCCACCTGGCGGACCTGGCCGTCCGTGCCGTTGACGATCACCACGAAGGCCTCCCCGAGCCTCGCCATGCACATGCCGTAGGGTTCGGCGAGGTCCAGCGGGACCACGCCCCAGGGCCTGACCTCGAGCGTCGCCGGGTCCATCAGGTAGAGGGCCGCGCCCATGCGGCCGCGGTCGCTGGCGGCCACCAGTACGCGGGGACCGTGCGGCGTCGGGAAGCCGTCGCGCAGGTCGACGTTGTTGAGCTTGCCGTCGGGGAGGAAGGCGCGGACCTTGCCGTCGAGGCCGTAGACGTAGAGGCCCGCCTGCTTGTCGGTGCCGAAGATCACGCCGCGGCCGCGGTCGGCGGGGTCGACCCAGATCTCCGGGTCGTCGGCGGCGTCGGCGTTGCGGGTGGCGACGGCCTGGGTCTCGGCGGCGGCCGGGACCGGCGTCCCCACGCCCGACAGCATCTTGCCGGAGTCCGAGCGCGCCTCGGGATCAAGACCAGCGCAGGAACTCATAAGCACAGCGACGGCAGAGAGCGACGCAAAACTGTAATAAATCCGCCGCGAAAACATCACTGGCCCCCTCGCCTCTGCAAATCTAAGCCCGGCCCGGGATTTTCACAGTCCAGCTCTCCCGTCAACCACGGCTGGACTGCGGTCGGGGGAATGAAAACATGAAGAAGTCCGCGTATTTCGCGCTGGCCGCGCTCGCGCCGCTGGCGCTCGCCACCCAGGCCAAGGCCCAGGAATCGGCCCTGGCCGCGGCGGCCGCGCCGGCCACCGTGGAGGAGCTGGTGGTCTCGGGCGAGATCGTCTTCCGCAACCGGACGGAGGACACCGTCCCCACCCTCTCCTACGACCTGGAGTACTTCCAGCGCTTCGAGCCGCTGACCGCCGGCGACGCCATGAAGCGCGTGCCGAGCGTGGCCTTCCTGTCGGACGTGCTGGAGAGCGACGGCGCGCGGCTGCGCGGGCTGGACCCCGGCTACACCCAAATCCTGATCAACGGCGAGCGGGTGCCGGGGGCGGGGGTCGACCGCTCCTTCTTCGTGGACCGCATTCCCGCCGAGCTGATCGAGCGGATCGAGGTGGTGCGCTCGTCGTCGGCCAACCGCAGCGGCGACGCCGTGGCCGGCGCCCTGAACATCGTGCTGCGCGACGGCCATTCGCTGGAGGGCGGCTACCTGCGGGCCGGCGCCATCCTGCTGGACGACAAGCGGGTGCGCGAGACGGTGGGCGGGGTCTACGCCGGCCAGGTGGGGCCGGGCCGGCTGCTGGTCGGCGCCAACATGCAGGGCCGCCGCAATCCGAAGGTGAAGGTCAGCCGGCGCTATTCCGAGCCCGGCGGCGAGCTCGAGGACATCGAGCTGCAGACCGACACCCGCAACGGCACCGACTACTCCGCCAACGCCAGCTACGACCTGAAGTTCGAGGGCGGATCGCTGGAGCTGTCAGGCTATTTCGTGCGGACCGACCGGCGCGAGGACGAGGACTCCATCGAATACGCCGGCGGCCGGATCGGCCCGGCCGACCTCCTGACCCTGAACGACAACAACGTCGACATCGTCACCGACAACTGGACCCTGGGGGCGAAGTACGACCGCGAGATGCTGGGCGGCCGCTTCAAGGCCCGGATCGGCTACGCGGCGTTCGAGGATGCGCAGGACGAGGTGGAGGAGGAGACCGAGTACCTGCGCGACACCCGGCCCTTCCCGGAGGACGACCGGTTCACGGGCGACCTCACCTTCCTGCGGCTGAAGGACACCGAGTTCACCGCCCAGCTGGCGCAGGAATTCGACCTGGCGGTGGGCGAGCTGGAGGTGGGCGTCCAGTACGTGGGCAAGGACCGCGCCACCGAGATCACCGCCGACCGCAACCGGATCACCATCCCGAACCCGCCGGCGGCGCGGCCGACGATCCCGGGCGCCTACGGCCCCTTCCTGCCGGTGGCGGGCGGGGTCTCGACGATCGAGGAGCGGCGGATCGACCCCTATGTGATGCTGTCGGGCAAGTCCGACCGGCTGAGCTGGGAAGCGGGCCTGCGTTACGAGACCACCGAGACCGAGATCGTCGACGAGACCGCCGAGGCCGCCGACCGGGTGCGCGAGAGCGACGAGGCGGTCCTGCTGCCGTCGGCGCACCTGCAGTGGAGCCTGTCCGACCGCGACCGGCTGAGCCTGTCGGTGGCGCGCACCGTGCGGCGGCCGAGCTTCAACCAGCTCTCCCCGGCGATGCTGGAGGCCGAGCTGGGCGACAACGACTTCATCGGCAATCCGGAGCTGGAGTCGGAGACCGCCTGGGGCCTCGACCTCGGCCTGGAGCGGCGGATCGGCCGCCGCGGGGTGGCCGGCGTCAACCTCTTCTACCGTTCGGTGGAGAACCTCGTGGAGGTGGCCAACACCGGGGAGGAGGGCAGCGAGGGCGAAGGGACCTTCGTGTTCACGCCGCAGAACACCGGCGACGGCAAGGTCTGGGGGATCGAGTTCGACCTCTCCACCCCGCTGACCGCCGTGGGCCTGCCGAACACCGGGGTGTTCCTCAACTACTCCTGGCTGGACAGCGAGATCACCGACGGCTTCGGCGAGCGGCGGTTCAACGACCAGTCGGACCATGTGCTGAACGTCGGCTTCATCCAGGACCTGCCGGAGTGGAAGGCGGCCTTCGGGGCGACCTACCGCAAGCAGGGCGACGCCTTCGGCCGGGTGGTGGGCGAGGAGGTGGAGACCTCCTACGGCGCGGACCTGGAGCTGTTCGTGGAGAAGCGGTTCGGCGACCGCTTCGTGCTGCGCCTGACGGGCTCGAACCTGCTGAACGCCTCGAAGGAAGAGGTCTTCCACAAGTTCGCGACCTTCGAGGACCAGCTCGACCGCAGCTACGACGAGTACGAGCTGGAGAGCGAGGAAGCCGGGCCGGTCTTCCAGCTGGTCGGGCGGGTGACCTTCTAGCCGGCGTCGCCGAACCCTCATCGAAGCTTCACCGGGCTGTCGCAGACGCCCGGGATATTGCGGCGCGAGGGAGACGGGCGACGCGCCTGGATCAAGCTGAGGGCGGGGCGCGGGGCTTTGCGGTACGGGATCGTTCGAGAGGTCGAGGGCCTCGCTCCGCCCCTGCGCCAGCGCGCCCTGCTCGAGCAGGCGCAGTGCGACCTGATCCTGCAGGAGGGGCCGCCCACCCCCGAGGCGCAGCGCCGCCTGGGCCGGCTGCTGGCCGGGCTGAAGGCGCAGGACGAGGTGATCGTCCAGAGCCTCGACGCCTTCCAGCGCTCCACCGGCGAGCTGGCCCAGCTGATCCGCACCTTCCTGGAGGTGGGCGTCGTGCTGCGCATCGTCGGTGGTCCGGACGAGTCGGAGGTGCTGCCGCCGGCCGAGAACGTGCGCCGGGTGCTGGCCCTGCTGGCCGAGCACGAGGCGCGGCGGCCGAGCCGCTCGCCCGCCGGGGCCGCCTCGCGCGCCAACAGCGGCAGCCGCAAGCCGCTGTCCAAGTACCAGATCGAGTACGCCCGCCGGCTGCACCGCGAGGGGACGTCCCTTCGCTCGCTCAGCCTGCTCTTCCAGGTCTCGCCCAACGAGGTCTGGGAGGCGATCGGCGACTGAGCGGTCGCCCTTGAACTGGCCCGACCTTCCGCTCCTCGGCTGGGCGGCGATCCTCACGGGCGCGGCGGTGGGGCCGGTGCTCGCCACGCTGTCGCTGCGGCTGCCCGGCGTGGCGGCGCGGCCCGGCCGGGTGCGGGTGCTCGCGCTGGCGCTCGCCTGCCAGGCGCTGGCGGCCTGGTCGCTGGCGATCCATCCGGACGCCACAGGCGTGCTGGGCGCGCTGATGGCCTGGCAGCTCCTGCTGCTGGCGATGCTGGACGCCGAGCACCTGTGGCTGCCGCGGGTGCTGACCCTGCCGCTGATCGCCACGGGCCTGGCCGCCGCTCTGGGCGATGGCCCGGACGCGCTGGCGGCGCGGGCGGTGGGCGCGGCGGCGGGGTTCGCGTCGCTGGCCGTGGTGGCCCGGGGCTACCGCCGGCTGCGCGGGCGCGAGGGCCTGGGCGGCGGCGACGCCTACCTGCTGGCCGGCGGCGGGGCGTGGGTCGGCTGGACCGCCCTGCCGACCGTCCTGATCTGGGCGGCGGCGGCCGGGCTGGCGGCGGTGGCGCTGCTGGCGCTGGCCGGGCGGCGGACGGCGGCGGGCCAGCCGATCCCGTTCGGGGTCTTCCTGGCGCTGGGGATCTGGATCGCCTTCCTCTACGGGCCGCTCGGGCGCGCCTGAGGCGCGGCGGGCGTCAGGTCGAGGCCGCCCTTCCCCGGACGGACGACGCCCGCTCCGAGCGGGCTCTCCACCCGCAGGCCGCCGGAGAGGGGATCGAGCCGGGCGCGGACGTCGCCCAGCGGCAGGCCGCGGAAGCTCGCGCCGTGCAGGGTCCCGCCCCAGATGGTCCCCTCGACGCGCTGGGCGGCGAGCCCCGCCTGCTCCGCGTCCAGCCAGCCCAGCGCCATGCGCAGCGGCGTGAAGACCACCGCCATCAGGAGGAAGGCGGCGCCGAACACCGCGAGGAGCCGGGCCATGCTCAGTCCGCCCCGCCGAAGGTGGCGTCCACCGACAGGGTCCCCTGCTCGTCCTTGATCACCGTGAGGTGGCGGGGCGTCACGCCGTAGTCGGTCTGCAGGGCCGCGAGCCAGGGAAAGAGCTGCGACGGCGAGACGCCGGCCACCGCCACCTGCACCCCGCCGGAGGGATCGGGTTCCACCCGGGCGAGGGCGAGGCCGGCGGCCGAGGCCGCGGCGTTCACCGCCTGGGCCGGATCGGCGGCGGCGGGCCGGACGCGGGCGGCGGCGCCCATGGCGCGCAGCCGGACAGTGGCGCGGTCCACCTCCGCGGCGGTGGCCGCCGCGCGGTCGAGGCGGCGCTCGGCGTCGGCGCGAGCCTGGGCCAGGGGCCGGTACAGGCCGAACCACAGGAGGAAGGCGGCGAGCGCCACGGCCAGAACGGTGAGCAGGACCTGCTCGCGCCGGGTGCGCCCTTCGAACCAGGCCCTCATGGGCGCGCTCCCAGGATGATGTCGCTGACGATGCGGCCGCCCTCCTCGCGCGCGCCTTCCTGGCGGAAGGCGACGCCGGCGCCCTGCAGGGCGCGGCCGAGCAGCTCCATGTCGGAATAGTTCGTGTGGCTGACGGTGGCCCGCAACGCGCCGTCCGGCGAGACGATCAGGCTCTCCGCCTGCGCCTGGTCGATCTCGGCGAGCGCCGCGAACAGCCGGGCGGCGACACCCGCGGGCCCGCCGCCGGCGGCGAGCTCGGCCCGTTGCAGGACGGCCTGGGCCTGGGCCGCGGGATCGCTGACCGTCGCGCCCCTGGGCAGCACCGCCGCCGCCTGCTGCGTCGCCGCGCGCTCGAGGCGGCCGGCCGCGAGGTTCAGGCGCACGGCCTGGGCGGCGTCGAGAACGGCCGGGCTGAGCAGCAGGACGCCGGCCAGGACCGCGGCGCGGAGCAGGTCGCGGCGCGCGGGCGGGGTCCGGTCGGCGGGGGCGAAATCGCCCTGGCGCAGGTCGAGCGGCAGGCGGCCGGCGCCCTCGGCCAGCAGGCGCTCGGCGGCCTCGCCGTCCGCCACCTGCGGCGCGCGGCCGTCGAGCAGGACCGGAGCGAGACCGGGTTCGCAGGCGAAGGCCAGCCTGGGCCGCCGCACGGCGAGCGTCCCGCCGATCGCGACGGCGAGGGGCCCCTCGTCCTGCGGCTCGGGCAGCAGCAGGTGGTCGGGGACCACGGCGTCGGGCGCGAGGCCATAGGTGCGGGCGAGGTCCAGCCAGGCGCGCATGCGCGCCTCGGCCACGGCGACGACGAGACGACGGCCGTCCGGCTCCAGCGCGCCCAGGGCGAGGTGCATGGGCTCCTCGACGGCGGTCTCCTCGGCCAGCAGCAGGGCGGCGGCGGCGCGGGCCTGGGGATCGGATCGGGTCGGCAGGTGCAGCCAGCGGGCGACGGCCTCGGTCCCCGGGACCACCAGCACGACGGTCGTGGGGACGGCGGGCGTCTCGGCCAGCACCGGCTGCTCGCCGCGGCCCACGGGCTCGCCGAACTCGTCGACCAGCAGGTAGGCGGGCGGCGCCTGGGGGTCCTGCGGCGCGAAGACCAGTCGGGTTCGTCTCATCATTCCTCGGGTCCCCACCGCCGGGCGGCCAGGCGGACGCGGCCGCCCTCGTTGATCAGGAGCGCGCTGGACACGGCCTCGGCGTCGCCGAAGGTCACCTCGGTCTCCAGCCGGAACCAGCGCGGGGTGACGGTGAGCGCGTCGGCGTCGATGGCGGCGTCGACCACCGCCGGCAGGCCCAGGAACTCCCCCGTGCTGGCCCAGCCGCCGGGCGGACGGGCGGCGATCAGGCCGCGGGCGGCGGCAAGGCTCATGGGCCGCCCGGCCAGCATGGCGATCAGCGGCGCCTGATCCGGGGTCAGGGTGTTGATGTCGATCGCGGCCGGGGTGGCGGTGGGCAGGGCGCAGACGTATGGGCGGAGGCGCGCATAGACCGAGGGCGCGAAGCCGCGGACGGCGCGCAGCTCGCTGGGCTCGGCCAGCAGGGTCCCGGCGGTGAGGTAGCCCCCGCCCGCCCCGGCATAGGCCTCGTCCTCGGCGCCGCCGGCCTCGCGCAGGGGATCGGCGTCGATGAAGTCCACGAGGGCGGCGGCCAGCATCGCCGCTTCGCGTTCGCCGATCCCGAGCACGCCGGCCAGGGCCACGAACCGGGCGACCCCGGCGTCGCTGCGCTGCAGGCCCTCCGGCGGACCCGCCACCACGCTGTTCAGGTTGAAGCAGGCGCCGCCGTCGGTGATCCGGGCCTGGACGGCGCCGTTCTCCACCGGGAAGCGCACCGCCCGGCCGTTCCAGGCGCCGGTCGTCGCGCCGGTGGCTGCGAGGCGGGCGACCTGGGCGCGGGCGAGCTGCTCGGCGCCCAGCGCATACCAGCGGGCCTGGCCCACCGCCTCGGCGTTGGCGGCGCGGCGGATGGAGAAGCGGATCTCGTCCAGCACGCCGGCGGCGAGCGTCGCCATCACCGCCACCAGCAGGAGCACGGTCAGCAGGGCCACGCCGCGTTCGTCGTCACGCCTCATGCGGCCTCGCCGGTGACGACGAAGAGCTGTGAGAGCGGGCCGTAGTCGTCGAGCGTCAGGTCCAGCCGCACGGCCTGGGGCAGCGGCTGGTGGGCGCCGTTGGGCAGGGCCTCGATCCACTGGCCGCCGACGCGGAAGGCGACGCGCGCCTCGCGCACGCCGGTGAGCAGGACCTGCGGCGGGCTCCAGGCGGCGCCGTCGAGGGCCTGGCGCGTGCGGCGCTCCAGCCGACCCTCCGTGAGGCGGTACTCCACGGCCTGCAGGGAGGCGCGCGGCGCGGCGTCGGGGTTGTCCCAGCCGCGGCGGACGAGCTGCAGCAGCGGCCCGCCGACGGCCTGCTCGCCGCCGGCGAGGGTGCGGGCCGAGGGCCGGCCGTCCTCGCCGCGGGTCCGGCGGGCGGCGGCCTGGGCGAGGTCGGCCTTGAGCGCCGAGCGCGCCCGCTGGATCTCGGCCAGCCGGTGGCTGCGGGCGCGGACGACCTGCTGGTTGTCGACGCTGAATGAGAGCACGGCCACGCCCGCGGCCGAGACCAGGCCGAAGATCAGCAGCGCCACCATCATCTCCACCAGGGTGAAGCCCTTCATGGCCGCCCCCGGAAGACGGTGACCTCGCCGGCCGTCAGGGCCCCGGGGCGGGCGGCGACGCGGACGTCGATGCGCAGGATCGCGGGATCGGCGGTGCGGCTGACGCGGCGCGTCCAGCGCCAGGCTTGGCCGCCGGCGCTGGCCACGCCCGAGGCCTGGCCGAGCGCCGGCGGCGCGGGGGCGGTCAGGGCCTCGATGGCCTGGTTCTCCGCGACGATCCCGGCGAACAGCCGGCTCTCCACCGCGCCGGCCTGGCGGGTGTTCTCGCCCGCCAGGTTCAGGAGCGCGAGCGCGCCCAGGCTGAGCACGGCGAGCGCCACCAGCATCTCCAGCAGGGTGAAGCCGGCCTCAGCGCGCGCGGTCATCGATCCTGACCTCGCCCTGGGCGTCGACGGTGAGGGCGACGGTGTCGATCCGGTTGGTCAGCCGCACGGTGACCGGCTCCGCCGCGCCGGTGGAATCGAAGCGCACGGCGCTGCGGCCCTCGCCGGCCTCGACGGAGACCGCCAGGCCCTCTGGCCAGCGCTGCGGCTGGAAAGGGCCGTCCTCCAGCGGCGTCCAGCGGCCGCGCCGCTGCTCGCGGAAGGCGTAGCCCTCCGCGTCGAGGGCCATCTCCACCGGCCGGTTGGCGGTGACCGCCGCGTCGCGGGCGTGGGCCAGCCGAGCGGCCAGCCGCTCCGCCTCGTCGGCCAGCCTCGGGCCGGAATCCGGCGTGGTGATCAGCACCGCGGAGGCGAGCAGGGCCATGACCAGCACGGCCACCATCACCTCGACCAGGGTGAGGCCGCGCTCGGCGGCGGGGCTAGAGACCCCAGTTGCCGATGTCGGCGTCATCGCCCTCCCCGCCTTTCTGGCCGTCGGCGCCCGTGGACCAGACGTCGAAGCGGCCGTGCTCGCCCGGGTAGCGGTACTGGTAGGCGTTCCCCCACGGGTCCTTCGGCAGGCGCCGGACGTAGCCGCCCTCGCGGTAGCGGTCGGGACGGGCCAGGCCCGGCGGCGGCGCGACCAGCGCCTGAAGGCCCTGCTCGCTGGTTGGGAAGGCGAGGTTCTCCAGCCGGTAGCTCTCGACGGCCTGCTCCAGGACGGCCACGTCGGCGCGGGCCTTCTCCTTCATGGCGCGGTCCTGGCTCGGCAGGACGTTCATCATCACCACCGTGGCCAAGAGGCCGATGATGACGATGACGACCATCACCTCCACCAGGGTGAAGCCCTGCTCGGCGCGGGCATGTCGGAGGGCGCGGGTGTCGGTCATGGTTGGTCTCAGCGGTAGGCCAGGGTGTTGATCTGGAGGATGGGCAGCAGGATCGAGAGGACGATCACCGTCACGATGAGGCCCATGACGATGATGATGGCCGGCTCCAGCAGGCTCAGCGCCACCTGCACCACGGCCTCGAACTCGCGCTCCAGGTACTCGGCGGCGCGGCCGAGCATGAGGTCGACGCGGCCGGCGTTCTCCCCGCTGGCGGCCATGTAGAGCAGGATCGGCGGGAAGACCCCGGCGCGGCGCATGGCGCCTGACAGGCTGCCGCCTTCGCGGACGGTGGTGGCCATCTCCGTCACGGCGGCGCGGAGCGCGCGGTTGTGCACCGTGGGGACGGTGAGCAGCAGGCCCTCCAGCACCGGCACGCCGGCGGCGATCATGGTGGAGAGGGTGCGGGCGAGCCGGGCGGCGTGCAGGTCGCGGATCAGCCGGCCGAGGAAGGGCGTGGCCAGCAGGGCCGCGTCGAAGCGCAGGCGCAGCGCCGGCCGGCGCAGGGCCTGGGCGGCGCTGAGGCCCGCGGCCGCCAGGACCAGCAGCATCAGCCAGCCCCAGTCCCGGGCGGCGTCGGAGAGGAGGATGATCGCCCGGGTGAGCCAGGGCAGCCGCTGGCCCATGCTGTCGAACTGCTCGACCACGCGGGGCACGACGAAGGTGATCAGGGCGGCGATGACCGCGAGCGCGGTGACCGCGAGCGCGGCGGGATAGACCAGCGCCACGAGGAGCTTGGAGCGGGCCTGCTCGTCGCGCTCGAGGAGGTCGGCGAGGCGCTCGAGGATCTCCGGCAGGGCGCCGGAACTCTCGCCGGCGGCGACCATGGCCCGGTAGAGCCTGGGGAAGGCCTCGCCCTGGCGGCCCATGGCGTCGGAGAGCCGGTAGCCCTCCAGCAGGCCCGCGTGGGTGGCGGTGAGCACCCGGCGGACGGCAGGCCGCTCGGCCTGGGCGGCGAGGGTGCGCAGCGCCTCCTCCAGCGGGGCGACGGCGATCAGGGTGGCGAGCTGGCGGGTGATCAGCGCCAGCGCCCGCGGCCCGATGCGGTCGGGGAACAGGCGGGCGAGGGGTCCGGGCCCGGGGCCGGTCGTGGCGCGCAGCTGGACGGGGACGAGCCGGCGGCCCTGCAGGATCTCGCGGGCGGCGCGCTCGCTCGGCGCGGAGACCACGCCCTGGCGGGTGCGGCCGCCGGCGTCGAGGGCGACGTACTCAAACGCCGACATGGTCGGCGGTCTCCTGGCGGACGACGCGCAGCGCCTCCTCCACCGTGGTGATCCCCTCGGCGACGTAGCGGCGGGCCTCGGCCTGCAGGGTCCCCGCGCCGTCCGGGAAGGCGGCGGCGAAGATGGCCGACTCGTCGGCGTCGGCGACGATCAGCCGGCGGATGCGGTCGTCGACCCGCAGGGCCTCGTAGACCCCGACGCGGCCCACGTAGCCGGTGTTGGCGCAGGCCGGGCAGCCGGTGGCGCGGAACAGGGTGGCCGCCGGCGCGACGCCGGCCAGCCGGGCGGTGGCCGGGTCGGCGGGGTCGGGCCTGCGGCAGGCCGGGCAGAGCCGGCGCACCAGCCGCTGGGCGACGATGGCGCGCACGGTGGAGGCCAGCAGGAAGGGCTCGACGCCCATATCGCGCAGGCGGGTGATGGCGCCCACCGCATCGTTGGTGTGGACGGTGGAGAGCACGAGGTGGCCGGTGAGGCTGGCCTGCACCGCGATCTGCGCGGTCTCCACGTCGCGGATCTCGCCGACCATGACCACGTCAGGGTCCTGGCGCAGGATGGCGCGCAGGCCCGCGGCGAAGGTCATGCCGACCTTCGGGTTCACCTGGGTCTGGCCGAGGCCCTGGACGGCGTACTCCACGGGATCCTCGATGGTGAGGATGTTGCGCGTGGCGTCGTTGAGCAGGGCGAGCCCGGCGTAGAGGCTGGTGGTCTTGCCCGATCCCGTCGGGCCGGTGACCAGGACGATGCCGTTCGGCTCGCGCAGCGCGCCTTCGAAGACCGCCAGCGCGGCCGGCGCCATGCCGAGGTCGGCGAGGCCGAGGCGGGCCTGGTCCTGGTGGAGGATGCGCATCACCACCCGCTCGCCGGCGCGGGCCGGAAGGGTGGAGACCCGGACGTCCAGCGAGCGGCCGCCGAGGGTCAGCGAGATGCGGCCGTCCTGCGGGATCCGCTTCTCGGCGATGTCGAGGCGGGCCATCACCTTCACCCGGCTGACCAGCAGGGGCGCGATGCGGTGGGAGAGGCTGAGCACCTCCTTCAGCACGCCGTCGACCCGCAGGCGGACCACCAGCGCGGTCTCGAAGGGCTCGATGTGGACGTCGGACGCGCCCTGGCGCACGGCCTCGGCGATGACGCCGTTGATCAGCCGGATGACCGGGGCGTCGTCCTGGGCGTCCAGTAGGTCGGCGGCGGCCGGCAGGTCGTCGGCCAGGCTGTCGAGGCCGCCCGGCAGGTCGAGGTCGTCGGCCGGGGCGCCGAGGCCCTCGCCGGCGTAGGCCTCCGAGAGCCGGCGCTCGAACTCGGCGCGGGTGAGGGGCTGGACGGCGAGCGGCGTGCGCAGCGCGCGCCGGGCCTCCAGCAGGCCCAGGGGGTCGGCGCCCTCGCGCAGGCCGACGGCGGCGACGTCGCCCTCCTCAAGCAGGATCACGCCATGCTTCTTGGCGAAGGCGTAGGCGAAGGCGCGCGGTCCGGTCATGGCTTGGCGGTCGGTTGGGCGCCCGGCTGGGCGGGCGCGGCGGACGGCGGCTCGGCGCGCAGGTACTCGCGGACCAGCGCCTCGAGCTCGCTCTGCCGGGCGGGGTTCCGGATCGCCTGCTGGGCGGCGATGTAGTCGTAGCGCGGGCCGGTGACGGCGCGGGCCTCGGCGGCGGAGCGCACGATCCGCGGCCGGATGAAGACCATCAGGTTAGTGCGGGTCCGGCGCCGGCTGGTGGCCTTGAAGAGGTTGCCCAGCACCGGCACGTCGCCCAGCACCGGCGTGCGCTCGGTGGTGTCGCGGTCGTTCTGGTCTAGCAGGCCGCCGAGGACGACGATCTGGCCGTCGTCGACGTTCACCGTCGTCTCGATCTCGCGCTTGTCGAGCACCAGGTCGCCCACCGTGGTGGTGAGCCCGCCGGCGATGCTGGAGACCTCCTGGCGGAGCGCCAGGGTGATCGTGCCGCCGGCGTTGATCTGCGGGGTCACCTCGAGCTGGACGCCGACGTTCTGGCGCGCCGTGGTGCGGAAGGGGTTGGTGTTGGAATCGCCCAGCACCTCGCCCGTGGTGACCGGCACCTCCTGGCCCACCAGGATGGTGGCCGGCTGGTTGTCGAGGGTCATGATCGAGGGCGTGGAGAGCAGGTTCGACTGGCCATCGGTCTTCACCGCGTTGATGACGAAGCCGAAGAGGACGTCGCCGCTCTGGCCGCCGCCGCCGAGGATCAGGCCGTTGGTCCCGAGCAGGGACTGGGCGGCGGTGGCGCGGAGCTGCGCCAGGAGGGCGGAGTCCTTGGGCAGGTTCTGCTCGCCGGCCGCGGCCCCCAGGATGGCGCCCAGGTTCGGCTGGGCGTTGGCATAGCCGGTGCTGGCGAAGGGCACGGCCGAGCCGTTGACCCCGGCGAGCGCGAACTGGACGCCGAGCCGGCGGGCCGCGTCGTCGGAGACCTCCACCACGATGGCCTCCACCAGCACCTGCTGGCGGCGGACGTCGAGCTGGCGGATCACCTCGGCCAGCATGCGCTGGGTGTCGGGGTCGGCGGCGATGACGATGGCGTTGGTCCCGGGATAGCGGGCGATGTTGGCGCGCGCCGCGCCGGCGGTGGGCGCGGGCGCCGGCGCGGCGTCGGCGGCGGGCTGGGACGTGGGGGGACGGCGTGCGGTCGCGGCGGCCTGCGGCGCGGCGGCCGTGACCGGCTGGCCGACGAGCTGCTGCAGGACCGGCACGAGCTGCTCGGCGTTGGCGTGCTGCAGGGTGACGACGCGGACGTCGCCCGCCGTCTCGGCCCGGCGGTCGAGGTCGGCGACCACGCCGAGCAGCGGCCGCACGGCCTCGGCGTCGCCGCGCAGGATCAGGGAGTTGCTGCTCTCCACCACCACGATGGAGACCACGCCGTTGCGCGCCTGCGGGTCGGCGCCCGGCGGCTTCAGGAGGTCGTTGAGCACGGCGGCGATCTCGCGCGCCGAGGACGAGCGCAGGGTGACCGTCTGGGTCGTCGCCCGGTCCTCGTCGATCTGGGCCAGCAGGCCCCGGATGCGGCGCAGGTTGTCGGCGTAGTCGGCGACCACCAGCATGTTGCCGCGGGTCGACGGGATGATCGCCCCCTGGCGGCCGACCAGGGGCTTGAGGGTCTCGGCGGCGGACGCCGCGTCGAGGTTGCGCAGGCGGAACACCTGGGTCGCGAAGCCGTAGCCGGCGGAGGCGCCGAGGGTGGCGGGTTGCTGGGCGGCGCCCTCCTCCGGCGCGATGCGGTAGGCGCCCGAGCCCGTCGGCACGGCCACCAGGCCGTTGGCCCGCAGGGTGGACATCAGGACGTCCAGCAGCTCGGCGCGGCTGAGCGGCTCCTGGCTGGCGACGGTCACCTTCCCCTGCACGCGCGGGTCGACGATGAAAGTGCGGCCGGTGGCGCGGGCGACGTCCTGGATGAACACCCGGATGTCGGCGTCCTGCAGGTTCAGCACCTGCTCCTGGGCCGCGACGGGCGCGGGCGCGCAGAGCGGGGCGGCGGTGGCCAGGAGGGCGAGGGCGAGCAATCGTTTCACTGGGCGGCCGTCCGGATGCGCGTGTTCATGACCTGGCCGCCCCGCTCGAAGCGGATCTCGGCCCCGCTCGCGCCGGCGAGCTCGTCCTGCAGCTGGCTCACCCGCTCGGGGGTGAGCGTCACGCCGTCGACGGCGAGGAGGACGTCGCCCTGCTGCAGGCCGGCCTGGCGCAGCACGTCGGAGCCGCCCTTTGGGTAGACGGTGTAGCCGGCCGCCTGGCCGTCGCGGACGCGCGGCACGAGCGAGGTCTGGGCGAGCAGGCGACGCGGATCGATCGCCGCGCCGGACGAGGGCTGCGCGGCCTCCGCCGGCGCCAGAGACGCGGTGGCGGGCTCGACGGCGGCGCCGGGCTGGGGCGTGGGGAAGCCGAGGCGCCGCCGCGCGCCGCCGCGGGACAGGATCACATGGTCGGCGCCGACGGCGGCGAGCACGACGTCCGGCTCCACCTCCTCGCCCACGGTGACCGAGCGCTGGATCCCGCTGATGGAGAGGATGGCCGAGCCCCGGCCGCCGGCCGCCGCGCGCACGCCGTGCAGCACGAGCTGGCTCGCGTCGCCGCCAGAAGCGGCCGGGCCGGCGGCCGCGCCGGACACGCGGAAGAAGGGATCGAACCGGGCGAGGATGGAGAGGTCGGCCTGCGGCCGCGCCGCGGACTGGACCGTGGCGGCGGCGCCGAACGGTCCCACCGGCGTGACGAGGGCCCAGGCGAGCCGCGCGGCCTGGGCGGCCAGCGCCACCGCGAACGCGATCTCGAGGCCCGCCAGCAGCGTGCGCGGGCGGACCGCGCCAAGGGCTTCCAACTGGAGCTTCAACCTATCCCCCGTAACCGCCGATCAGGGCGGGACGGCGGACTCTTGGCGGACGACGCCGACGTTCCCGTGAAGCTTGGATGAAGCTCCCGTGACAGTCGGCGTCCCGGCCTCAGAACCGCGTCGACAGGCTCACCGAAAGGCTGCGGCCGAGCTCGTAGTTGTTGAGCTTGATGGCGTCGCCGCCGCGCTCCTGGCGCTCGTCGAACTCCTCGCCGAGCAGGTTGCGGGCCTCGACCCCGAAGGTGAACTCCTGGGCCCAGACGCTGAACTTCTGCCGGAAGGTGAAGTCCAGCAGGACGCCCGGGTCCTGCACGAAGTCCGGCGCGCCGGACTGGCCGCGGGCCGTGGTCCGCTCGCTGGCGTAGTTGGCGAGCAGGGTCGCCTGGGTGGAGCCGTCGGCGCTCTCCAGGCCGAGCTGGACGTTGGCCAGGTGCTCGGACTGGCCCTGCAGGCGGCTGCCGTCGATGATGAAGTTCGCGGCCGGCGCGGGCAGGCCGTTGTTGGTGATCGGGAACACCACGTCCCCGTCGCCCACCTTCACCTCGGCCTTGGTGTAGGTGTAGTTGGCGGCCACCAGGAAGCGGACGCCGCTCATCCAGGCCAGGTCGAGCTCGGGCTCGAAGAACTTCTTGAACTCCGCCTCGACCCCGTAGAGCACCGCGCGCGGCGCGTTGAGGAAGGTCTGCTGCAGGCCCGAGCCGGACTCGTTGACCACCGACTCGATGGGCTTGTCGATGTCCTTGTAGAAGACGCCCAGCGTCGCGAACTGGCCGCGGTCGAAGTAGTGCTCGTAGCGCGCGTCGACGTTGATCAGCTCGCTGTCCACCAGGAACGGATTGCCGATGAAGGTGCGGTCCGATTCCGGGTCGAGGTAGAGCTGCGGCGCCTGTTCGCGGAACTGCGGGCGGGCGATGGTCTTGGAGATCCCGAAGCGGAGCTGCTGGTCCTCGGCGAAGTTCCAGGTCAGCGTGCCGGCCGGAAGGATGTAGTCGTTCTCGATCCGGTTGCCGGTCAGGTCCGCGCCGGCGTTGAACAGGTCGATCGCCTGGACCGTCTGCTCGCCGCTCTCGTAGCGGGCGCCGAAGGTGGCGCGCACGGCCGGCAGGATCTCGCCCTCGCCCTGCAGGTAGAAGGCGCTGGTCTTCAGCGACGCCTCGTAGGCCGCCGCGCCCTCGGAGCCGGTGACCTCCCGCAGGATCAGGCCGTTGGGGCCGATGTTGAAGTCGGAATAGAGGAAGTCCACCCGCTGCATCTGGAAGGCGATGGACGGCGTGGAGTTCATGGTGAAGCGGAACACGCGGCTGTCGGCGAACCGCTCGTTGTCATACCAGGCGTAGCCGCCGGAGACGGTGAAGTCGGCGATCAGCGGGTTCTCCAGCCGGTAGCGGACGTCGACCCCGAAACCGGTGGCCTTGTCCTCCAGCTCGCTGAAACGGATGAAGTTGGCGTCGGACTGCGGGTTGTGCAGGTAGACGCCGTCGACCCGGCGGTAGCGCACCTGGCGCTCGTAGGGCACGTCACGCTCGGTGCGGGCGTAGGAGCCGCGCCAGTCGATCTCGAGTTCGCCGAACCGGTGCGCGCCGGTGAGCTGGGTGTCGATCAGCTCACGCTGGTACCAGGCGGTGAAGTCGTCGCGGATGTAGTTCGACGCGCGCGAGCTCTCGCCCTCGACCGAGCGGGCCTCCTTGGTGACGTTGCGGACGTAGAAGTTCGTCCACTTGAAGGTGTGGTTGTCGAGCTCCAGGGCGACGCTGGTCAGGCCGTTGATGACGATGTCGTTCTGGGTCGAGCTGGACTGCAGGTCCTCCAGCACCGCCAGGCCCTCGAGGCTGACCACGCCCTCCTGCTGGATGGCCCGGCGCGTGGACCAGCTGGAGTCGTAGCCGCCCACGGCCACGAAGCCGATGTCGCCCCAGTCGAAGGTCCAGGACTCGCCGCCGGAGATGTCGATGCTGCCGTTGATCGGCACGTCGTTGGTCGACTGCAGCAGGTTGATGTTCGCGTTCTGGAAGCTCCGCCCCATGGCGGTGAGCTGGGCCGACGAGAAGTTGGTGGAGTCGATCCGCTTGCCGGTCTCGATGCCCTGGCGGATGAGGGCCGGCAGCTCGCGCGTGCCGTCGTCGACGCCGAACCGGTCGGAGTCGCCGCCGTAGTAGGTGAGGCCCTGCTTGAGCGACGTCTCGTCGTTCATGCCCAGGCTGACGCCGAGCGACAGGAAGGCCTCGTCCGGCACGTCGACGGTGCGCAGGTCGATCAGGCCGCCGCCGAACTCGCCGGGATAGTTGACCGAATAGCTCTTCTGGACGTTGACGCCGGCCAGGACGTTGGACGGGAAGAGGTCCAGGGGCACGACGCGCTGCAGCGGTTCGGGGCTGGGCAGCGGCGAGCCGTTCAGGAGCGCCGAGGAGTAGCGCTCGCCCAGGCCGCGGACATAGACAAAGCGGCCGCTGACCACCGAGAGACCGGCCAGGCGGGTCAGCGCCTGAGCGGCGGTGTCGTCGCCCTGGCGGACCAGGTCCTCGGGCGTGACGATGGAGGTGACCTCCGAGGTCTCCCGCATCACCTCCGGGATGTAGCGGCCGCGCACGACGATCTCGTCGACCTCCGCCACCGCGGCCGCCGCGGTCGCCGCCTGCTGGGCGTGGACGAGGCCGGGCGCCATCAGCGCGGTCGTGCACAGGAGCAGCCCGCTGAGCGGGCGGATGAGCTTCGTCATGGGGGTCGCTTTCAAGATGTCGCCGGCGTGCGGGAAGGGCGGGGCCTGGCGGCCCCGCCCCGCGGGATCAGCAGCTCGAGCCGCTGGCCAGGCCGCAGGTCCAGCCCTGCCACCAGGTGTCGGCCGCATCGCGCACGGCGCCGATGTAGGTCGTGGTCGTGTAGAAGGCGCCGAGCGTCGCGGCGTTGAACGCCGGGACCGCGGTCTCGTTGGCGCCGTTCACGAAGCCGCCCGCGAGCGTGTTGGTGAAGCTGGCGTTGTTGTTCGCACCCGCGCCGAACAGGGCCGTGGCGTCGGCGGCGTTCACGTCAGAGTCGTTGCGGAAGTTGATCGCGCAGGACAGGACCACCGAGTCCCAGCGCGGCGCGGCGGCCACGGTGGAGGCGGTGTCGACGTCGACGCAGGCGGTGGCGGGGTTGGCCGACACGTGGATCCCGTTGACGAAGCGGCCGCCCGTGCCGGTGTTCAGCACCTGGACGTCGCCGGCGCCGGTGCGGCCCGAGCCGATGACGGTGTAGTTGGCGATGATCGGGCGGGAGTTCAGCGACGCCTGGACGCCGGCCGAGCTCTGTTCGAACACCCGGTCGCCGCCGTTGGCGCGCTGGCGGGCGATCAGGAACTGGATGCCGCCGCGCCAGCCCTCGTCGGTGTCGATGCTGTCGTCGTCGGCCCCGGTGATGACGATGTGCTTCAGTTGCACCGTGCCGCCGAAGAACTCCATGCCGTCGTCGGAGCTGTTGTGGACCTGCACGTGGTCCACCACGGTGCCGGAGCCGACGCCCAGGAAGCTGATGCCGTTCAGCTCACGGTTCGGCTGCACCTCGAAGCCCGGGTAGCGGACCTGGACGTAGCGGATGCGGCCGGAGTTGTCGGTCGGGCTGTTGCCGCCGTAGAGCGACACGCCGCCCTCGAAGGTGGCCACGCAGTTGATGTTCGGCGGGGTCGTGCCGGACGGGCAGCTGGCGATCGGCGCGCGGCCGGCGATAACGATGCCGCCCCACTGGCCGATCAGGTCGGCGCCGGCGGCGCCCTCGAGGTTCGAGCGGCTGGTGAAGATGATCGGATTGGTGGCCGTGCCCTCCGCGAAGATCTGCGAGCCGCGCTGGACGTTGATGTAGTCGAGGCCGCCGGAGCCATAGAGACGGACGCCCGCCTCGATGGTCAGGATGCCCTGCTGGGCGCCGGCGATCGGGGCGTTGGGGTCCGCGCCGCGGTCCTGGCCCACGTCCACCCGGCCGCTGATGGCGTAGACAGTGCCGGCCCGCAGCGGCACCACCAGGTTGCCGGTGATGGTCTGCGGCAGTTGGCAGGCGCGCAGGGTGCCGTTGGCCACGGTGCCGACGTTGGCGAAGCCGGTGGGGCAGTCCGCCGCCGCCTGGCCCGGAGGGGGCTCGGTCGTGCCGCCGCCCGTGCCGCCGCCGCTGCCGGGCGGGAAGGCGCCTTCGCCCGGAGAGGCGACATTGTCCGCGCCGCCGCCGCCGCAAGAGGCCAGCGCCACCGCGCTCAGCGAGGCGAGAAGAAGGGTTTTCAGCTGGGTGACGCGGGTCATCGAGGGTTCTCCCACCGTGGCTCATCGACGGCGCACGCGAGAGTTACGTCCCCGGCCCGTGCCGGGCGCCCCGCCTGCCCTTAGCCGGGTTCTAGGGAGCACCCATGACAGCGGCCCGACAGAAGCGTGACAACTGTGTTGCAGAGCTTGCGGCGGCAGCCCGCGAGGTCACGCAGGCGAGTCCGAACCGACACGGGCCTGTCGCGAAGGTTGTGTAGAGCCGCGGCCACAACAGCTGCGGAGTGAGTGGCATGCGGCAGATCGTTGTACGGCGGACCGACGGCGCCTGGGCCCTGCACGCGGGCGCGGGGGCCATCTACTTCCGGACCGGCGCCCAGGCGGAGCGCCAGGCCCGCGCCCTGGCCGCCGACCTCGCGGCCCGCGGCGAGCCCGCGGAGGTGGCGGTGTTCGACCTGTCGGACCAGCCGGTGGGCCGCCTCACCTTCGGCGCCGCGGCCTGAGCGGCAAGAAGAGAGGACCCGGGACGGGGGGCCCGGATCCTCCAAGGTGCGGGGTAAAGACCTCAGAAACGCGAGATCAAGGGCACGGCCCCGCTTCTAGCGGACCGCCGTGACGGCCCCGCTACACCCGCGCGAACAGTTGCTGACAGCCCGGGCGCGGCCCGCGTCACCCCTCGTCGGGCGCGGCGCCCTCGGCCGGGCCGGGGGCATAGCGCGCCGCGAGATCCGCGTGCTCGGCCTCCCGCGTCGCACGGGCGACGTTGAGGCGGGTGTAGACGCGCGCGCCCCGGCGCACCTCCGCCGGCTGTTCGGCGAGGACGCGGGAGAGGTCTTCCGTCACGGCGACCACGACCACCTTCACCCCCTCCCCCCGCGGCCGGACCACGACATAGTTGCCGGCGATGGGGACATGGGCCTGCCCGTCGGGCAGGAGGCGGAAGCGGTAGGCGGCGCCGGAGGCGCCGACAAGGTCCAGGAACGGCTTCATGGCGCGCCGGTTAGGGGAAGGCGCACACCGCGTCGAGCCCAATCCGCCCGGTGGCGCGTTGAATGCGGCGGGGAACCGCGATCATGCCGAAGAAAACCAAGCACGGCCGCAAGGAGTCCGTCGGCGCCGCCGGCGCCGCGCTGGGGCGGGTGTTCAGCGTTCGCCGGGAGACCTGGCGGCTCGACCAGGACCCCTCCCGGGAGCCGCCGGAGGTGACCGTGCTGACCTCCCGCCGCAGCGCCGCGGAGGCGGCGGACGTGGCGCGGGACGCCGTCTCCGCCTTCCGGAAACGGGGTTTCCACAAGCCGACCCGGTCCTGGTGGGGGGCGGCCGACGGGCGGATCCACCGGTTCCGGGTGGAGGGCCCGCGCGCCCGCGCCACCCTGTTCGCGGTGGGCGTGGGCCTGGCCGCCGCCGCCGTGCTGCTCGCCAGGCGGCGGCGGCAGTAGGGCCGCTCGGGCCTGAACGCGTTGCGCCGAATTGACCGTCCCTGGCCGCGCGCCGATGCTGGTGCGATGGCGGTCTCCACGATCCCGTTCGCGCTTGCCGCCGCCCTGCTCGGCCAGGCCGCCGCCGCTGCCGAGCCTGAGCCGGCTGCGCCGCCCAAGATCGTCGAGGGCGTGACGGTCCAGGCGCCCGACAAGCCGCTCGACGGGCGGGTCCGCGAGTTCGTCGGCGGCGCCCTCGGCCACCGGCTGGATGGCTCCATCGTCCGCTGGCGTGATCCCATCTGCCCCCTGGTCTCCGGTCTGCCGGGACCCATGGGCGAGGCCATCCTGGTGCGGCTGTCCGAGGTCGCGCGCCGGGTCGAGGCGCCGCTGGCGGGGCCCGACTGCCGGCCCAATCTCTATGTGATGGTCCACCGCCAACCCCGCGCCCTCCTCGAAGGCTGGCGTAGGCGCGACGGCCGCCTGTTCGGCGAAGCCTCGCCGGAAGCGGTGCGGCGGATCATCGAGAGCGACCAGCCGGTGCGGGCCTGGCACAACTGGCGGTACGAGGAGCCGGGCCTGCCGCGCGCCAGCCGGCTCGTCCGTAACGTCGTGCGCAACACCACCAGCGCGATCGTCGTGGTGGACGCCCGGCGCCTCGATGGCGTGACCGTGGCGCAGCTCGCGGACTATGTGGCGATGGTCGGGCTGGTCGAGATGCAGCCGGACATCGAGACGAGACGCGCCGCCACCATCCTGGCGCTCTTCGAGGAGGCCCGCGAGCCGCCGCCGGGCCTCACCCGCTGGGACGAGGCCCTCCTGCACGGCGCCTACAGCACGCCGCAGGAGAACGTCCTGCAGCGTTCGGCCATCGCCCGGAAGGTGCTGCGCGAGGCGAGCCGCGAGGAGCCGCCGGAGGAGGCGCCGCCCTAGGCCGCGCTCACGCCGGCGGGCGGCGCGAGGCGAGAAGCTCGTCCAGCTGGGCGAACTGCTCGGCCGACATCGCCTGCATCCCCGCGACGGCGTCGGCGACGGGGTCGGCGGAGGGATAGAGCTCGCTCATCATCAGCAACGTCCGCTCGCCGTCGTCCTCGAAGGTGACGGTCGTGACCGGCGCATCGGCGCTCTCCTCGTTCGTCCAGACGAGGCGCGAGGGCGGCGTCACCTCGAGGTACTTGCCGAAGAATGTCGCCGAGTCCGCGCCCTCGCCGAAGGTGATCCGATAGCCGCCGCCCGTGCGCGCGTCGATCTCGCAGGCGCTGAGCGTCGCGCCCATCGACTTCGGCGCCCACCACAGCCTGAAGAGCTCGGGCCGGGTCCAGGCCTCGAACACGGCGGAGGCCGGGCTGTCGAAGGCGCGGGTGACGACCAGCTCGCGATCGGATTTCCGCGCGACCGTGGTGGGCCTCTTCTCGCCGTTGGGCTGACCGCTCTGGCTCATGGATCTCTTTCCTCCTCTCGAGACTTCGTCCGGTTCACCGGAACGACGAACGAGGGCCGCGGAATCCGACAGCGTGGGGGTTCGGTGTTGGCGGGAGCGGGGTCTGGCGCGTTAGGGCACACCTCTCCCTGAAGGCCATGGCCAGCATTCTGCCTGCCGGGTCAGGCGTCTCAAGGACCGGTCCGCAGGACCGGCCGCGGGGCGGCGCGCCGGGGGCGCGTCCTTGACACGCCTGGCCCGGCAGGCTCGCGATCAACCATGGACTTAAGGACGGACGGGGCGAGGTCCCGCCATGCGCGGCGAGCAGACACTCGCGACGGCGGCTCAGGGTGGAAGGCGGGCATCCGTCTCGGTACCTTCGCCACGATGCCTAGCGCACACGACAAGATCATTGCGAGGGCGGCGAAAGCGACGCTTCAGCCGCTGGGGCTTCGCCGCAAAGGCCAGTCGCGCCTGTGGATCGGCGACCATGGCTGGTGGCTGGCTATCGTCGAGTTCCAGCCGAGCGGCTTCAGCAAGGGCAGCTACCTCAACGTGGCCGCACACTGGCTCTGGTCTGACAAGGGGTACATCAGCTTCGACCTTGGCAGTGGAGCCGATTGGGATAGCCGAGCGGCTGACTTCGAAGAGTACCAATCCGATGAGCAGTTCGAGGAAGCGGGAAACAGGCTCGCCGTGATCGCCTCGGAAGAAATCCGTGAGCTAGCGGCTCGCCTACCGTCGATCGAGGCAACGGCGGACCTTTTGCTCAGCCACGAGAAATCCACGCGCGGCGGGGGGAGCTGGTCGACCTACAACGCGGGAATCGCAGCAGGGCTTTGCGGACGCGCAGAAGAGGCAGCCGCCATGCTGCGCTCCGTCACGGACGCGCGGGTTAGAGACGCGGTAGACCGTTATGTGAGCCTGACATCCGACCTCACGCGCTTTCGCGAGCTGGTCCTCTCGCAAATCGCAAGTCAGCGCGAAGCACTGCGTCTAACAGCCCTGCGCAGTCCGCCCCTCTAACGTCCGCAACGGGTCGCGAATGGACACTGGCTCAGCGCCGCCGAACGGACATTCGCCCTTCAGCGGGAAAGTCGGGCTCCCGGACAGCCTAGGGCTGGCGCGGCGATCTCGGCGTCATGGAGGGAGGAAGTGGCTGGGGAACTAGGACTCGAACCTAGAATGACGGTACCAAAAGCAAGTCCTCGACAATCTGAAATAAGATTATGACCACACAATCAGGGCCTCAATCGAGCACCGAATTTCAGTAGGTTAGCGCGTCGCCTGAAATCGTATAATCGGATACACGATAGAGACTTCCCACGCACGCATTTTCGGGTCACCATAACTGCAGTCGACCTGCAGCACACCGCGCGACGAGATGCCCTCCACCAACCACAACCATGGCTCCCCCGTTGGACCGCTCCATCACCCCGCGCCTGCTCACGGCGAGCGAAGCTGCCGCCTACTTCCGTCTGCCGGTCACGCGCTTCAGGCGCCTGCGACTCGGAGAGGTCAGCCTCGGGGCGAAGGTGCTCTATGACCGGCACGCTCTCGACGCCTACCTCGACCACATCAGCGGCCTCGGCCGTTCTGGGCAGCCGATCAGCGAAGCGGACGCCGCGCTCGCCAGGTTCGTTGCGCGTCCGCGGCGCACTTCCCGGAATCCATAGGGTCCGTCGGCTGCGGGCTGACGGAGGCGTGGCGGAGTACTGGTACGCTTGGCGGGGCGGTCCGCGGATTCTCCACGCCTCGGCGGCGAGCGACCTGCTTCTCGACCGCGAAGTTGCGCGAAGTTTTCCCGACGCTGCAGCTGCCTATGCCCGCCATCACACCGAGCGAAAGGTTCCCGATCGCACGTCGCTGTACGGGCTTATCACCCGTTACCTGCAGAGCCCCGAGTTCGCCCGCGCGGCGCCTCGAACTCGCAAGGATAGGCGGACGCTTCTGGACCGCGTGCGCAATGAGCTGGGCGAGCTAGAGCTGCGAGCGCTCGAGGCCCGAGGCGCTCGTGCGGCGCTCCTGGCCTGGCGGGACCGCTACGCGGCAACCCCGAAGACCGCGGACGAACTCGCAGGCGTCGCCTCCAGGGTGATGCAGTGGGCCGTGGACCGGGGCGAACTCCAGCTCAATCCACTGGCAGGTTTCCCACGCCTCTACCGGGTCAACCGGGCCGAAGCCGTCTGGGAGAGCCACCATTTGGCGACCCTGCTTGCGCACGCCGCGCCCGAATTCGCCCACGTCGTTCGGCTCGCTGCGCTGAGCGGTCTGCGCCTGGGGGACCTGATCCGCCTTCCCTGGACCGCCGTCGGCGAGCACGCGATCGTGTGGCAGACAGGAAAGAGCCGGGGCCGGACGACGGCTGTGATCCCGATCCACGACGAGCTTCGCGTGCTCCTTGCCGAGATTCCCCGCGGCGACAGCCCCACCGTCCTGAATTCGGCGCGCGGGCGCTCCTGGACAGAGCCCGGCATCGCGTCGGCATTCCGACGTGCGAAACTTGATGCCGCGGCTGCGGCCCAGCTCGCGGCGGAAGACGCATCCGCGGCCTCCGGCATCGAGCACCTCCGCTTCCACGACCTGCGGGGAACGGCCGCCACCAACTTCATACGCGCCGGCCTGGAGCTGGACGACGTGGCGACGGTGCTCGGCTGGATGAAGGGGCGAGTGGAACAGATCGCCGCCCGCTACATCAGCGGAGAAGCCATCGGCCTGGCCATGGTCGAACGCCTGCGCCGCGCGAGGCCTGCGCCCACGGGCGCAGGCCTGCAGCCAGACGCAGCGGTCAATCAACAACCCGCACCTTAAACGGGTCGCTCAACCGTTGATTTCGTGACGGGGCGCCCCTCCCGCGCCTAGCCTCACCAAGCCGGGCGATCGCGGTCAGGGGGGGGAGTGTGGTTCGGGAAGCTGTGAAGGGCTCTGCGGGCGCGGAGCTGTCTATGAAACGCGACCGTGCGGCTGTGCGCGCAACCCTGCTGCAAGCGGTGATCGCCACGAGCTCCGAGTGGCGCAGGCACATGGACGATGAGCTGAAGCGCCACGGCTGCAGCGCGATCGAACTCGCGGTGGTGCGGGAAGTGCTGGCGAGTCCCGGCACGAATCAGCGGGCCCTGGCCGCAGAGCTCAACCTGGGCTCTGCGCTCGTCCGCATCCTCGATGATCTCGCAACGAGAGGCGTGCTCGAACGGCGCGAGGATTCCGGAGACCGACGGAACAACCGCCTCTATCCACTCCCATCTGCGCGAAGGTTCCTTCAGAGGGGCGAGCAGGCTCTGAGATCGCTCGAGGCGGACCTTCTCAGCGGCTTGGATCCGCAGGACCTGGAGCGCCACCTCCTGCTGCTGGCGGAGGTGCTCCGGCGACTGGGGGCGGGGGAGGTGCGCCCGAGTTGACGTCCGCGGCGGCCGCTCCTTTCCGGGCGGCAGCTTCCTCAAGCTCGATCCCGCACAGCGGCGTTCGCCGGTCGAGCGCCGCCGGTCACCCTCCGGTAACCGGCGGTGGAGATAGTAGAAGCTGGGCGGGGGGATCGACGAATGGCAATCCTGCTGATGATGGTCGGCGGCTGTGGTGCGGCGGCGGCTTTCGGCCTGCTCGCGCGCGGCTACGTCCGCAACAAGATCGCGGCGGCCGCGGAGGACTCGGTCGCCGAGTGAAGGTTTTCGCTCGCCGCGCGAGCGTGCCGGCCGGCTCTGCGAGCGCGTCAAGGCCGGCTTCGCCGCCGCTTTCGCGGTGCGGCCTGGCGGCCGCAGCCTGGACCCGCTCCCGCCGGCCGGCTCGGGCTCGGCGTGTCGCGAAAGCCTCTTCCCCTTCGTAAACGAAGCGGTGTTTCAGGGATGGTCCCGCGAACTCCGTTGATGCGGCTGGCGTTTTCGTCCGGCGCGGGACCAGGGTTCGCACGAGGTCCCGCGAATTCCTCAACACCCACAGGCGCTAAGGACCTCCGGGTCCCGCGCCTTTCATCTTGCCGTCGTGCCCGTTCCGCCAGCGCCGGTCCGCCGCCTCTCTCCGCCGCGGTATTCGGGATCCGCACGACGACGTCGATCTGGCCCCACGTACGCTTCCGTGTTGATGAACGGCCGGCGCCGCTCCAGGGCGGCGCTCAGGTGTTCCGCTAGGGCCCCGACGGTGAAAGGCTTGACGAGGAACTCGTCGACGCCGGCGTCGCGGGCTGCTCTCACCCCGGCGAGGTCACCGGAGGCGGTGACCATGATGACAGGCGTGCGGGCTGCGGGTCCCGGGGCGCGCCGCAGACGGCGGACCAGGTCCAGGCCGTCAGTGTCGCCGAGGCGACGGTCCACGATCAGAACATCGTAGTGTGCGAGGCCGAGCTGCCGCCAGGCCAGGTCGGACCGGTGCACGACTTCCACTTGCGTTACGCCGAGGCCGGCGAGGACGGCGCGTACGAGGCCTCCCATCTTCTGGTTGTCCTCAACGACAAGAATACTGATCGATTCAAGCAGCACGCGTCCCCCCCGGGCATGTCATCGGCGGGTTGATAGCGGACGGCGAGCGCATGGGAAGCAACGATCGCCCTGTCGTGTCGGGGGGCGTTGGCGTGGGCTACTCAGATTGGGGTCGGGCGTGTCGGGCGACGGGCCCCGCGACCTCCTGTCCTGGAGACGGGAAGCCACGGGCCAGACCGCCGCGACGGCCCGCGAAAACTCGCAGGACGAAGGCGGCTTGTGCTGGATCTGCCTGCCCGACAGGCCGCCGGGGTCCAGCTGCAGCGCCGAATCGCCGGTCGTGCGGAGACGGGGAGGTCAGGGCGGATTTCGCGGCTGCCCGGCGCTGCAGTCCCTATAGCGCGACGCCAACCTTCAAAACGGTGACAAGCAGGTCCGGCCGTCCTTCAAGGCCCGCAAGCGGCGCTTCGGCGTACGGGGCTGTGAGCGCTCCGCGCGTGGCCTGGCTCGCAGGTGTAAATCGCGGTGTAAAAGATGGGCGCGCCGCGGGTTCCAGCCCGGGGGCAGGAGACCCATCAGCTCTGATTTTGTTGAAGAAAAGAGTGGCTGGGGAACTAGGACTCGAACCTAGAATGACGGTACCAAAAACCGCAGTGTTACCATTACACCATTCCCCAGCAGGAACGGCGCAGAGGGGGCTCCCCTCGCGAGAGGCGGTGAGATAGCGCAGTCGCCCTGTCGATGCAACGCCCCTCAGGGCCGCTTGCGGGGGCGAAAACACTCCCCTATAAGGCGCCCTCCCAAGTCGGAGTGTGGCTCAGTCTGGTAGAGCACCGCGTTCGGGACGCGGGGGTCGCAGGTTCGAATCCTGCCACTCCGACCATCTCTTCCCGCGTCATCCCAAGATCCTGAAATCGCGGCCCTTCCCGCGTGCGGGATTGTGTGCGACAGGCCGTCGCACGGCCGCCTCCCCGCGGCCGCGCCAAGGGTTCGATCGCGGTCCATGAAGCAGTTCCTGATCACCGCGGCCGGCGTGTTCGCCGGCCTGATGATCTTCCTGATCGGCGTGCCCATCGTTCTGGTATCGATGGCGGCCAGCGCGGCCGGTCCCGCCCCCGTGCCGCAGCGCACGGTGCTGGAGCTGGACCTGCGCGATCCGCTCACCGACCAGTCGCCGCAGAACCCGCTGGCCGGCATCGGCCGGCGCGGCCAGTCGGTGATGGCCATCGTCGAGGGCCTGCGCCGCGCCTCGAGCGACGACCGGATCAAGGGCGTGCTGGTGCGACTGCCCGAGGACGGGCTGGAGCCCGGCATGGCCGACGAGATCCGGCTGGCCATCAAGCAGTTCCGCTCGTCGGGCAAGCCGGTGATCGCCCACAGCCAGGGGCTCTATCCGGCCGGCGTAATTACCGCGACCTACATGGTCGGCGCCTCGGCCAACGAGCTGTGGATGCAGCCCGGCGCATCGTTCCAGGTGACCGGCATCGCCAGCGAGGACCTGTTCCTGAAGCGGTTCTTCGACCGCTACCAGGTGAAGCCCAACTTCGAGCAGCGGCAGGAATACAAGAACGCCGTCAACGGCTTCCTCCAGGAGGACTACACGCCCGCCCACCGGGAGGCGCAGCTCTCCTGGATGACCTCGGTCTACCAGTCGGGGCTGGCGGCGGTGGCGACCGACCGCAACCTCGACGCGGGCGTGCTGCGCACGCGGCTGGAGGCGGGGCCCTACCTCGCCGAGGACGCCCTGCGCCAGCGGCTGATCGACCGGCTGGGGCATGTACGCGAGGCGCAGCTTTCCCTGCTGCGGCGGGCCGGCGAGGACGCCGAGCTGGTGGACTTCGAGGACTACGCCCACGGCCGGCGCGACCGCCGCCGGGCAGGCCCGACCATCGCCGTCATCGAGGGCGAGGGCCCCATCGTCACCGGCCGCGACGGGGCCTCCAATCCGTTCACCGGCGGCTCGACCATCTATTCCGACGACGTCGCCGACGCCTTCCACGCCGCCATCCGCGCCAAGGACGTGAAGGCCATCGTCTTCCGGGTGAACTCGCCCGGCGGTTCGGACACCGCCTCGGAGCAGATCCTGTCGGCGATCCGCGCGGCCAAGGCGGCGGGCAAGCCGGTGGTGGTGTCCATGGGCACCTATGCGGCGTCCGGCGGCTACTGGGTGGCCTCGGAGGCCTCGCACATCGTGGCCGAGCCCACGACGCTCACCGGCTCCATCGGGGTGTACGGCGGGAAGTTCGCGGTGGGCCCGGCGCTCGCCCGCTACGGCGTCGACATGCGCCAGCTGGAGGTGGGCAGCACCTACGCCGGGGCCCTCGGCCTGGGCCAGGAGTTCACTCCGGAAGAGCGGGCCGCCTTCGCCCGCTGGATGGACCGCATCTACGAGACCTTCGTCACCCGCGTCTCGGCGGGGCGCAAGCTGCCGCCCGAGCGGGTGCGCGAGATCGCCCGCGGCCGGGTGTGGACGGGCTCGCAGGCGCTGCGGCTGGGCCTGGTGGACGAGCTGGGCGGCTTCTACCAGGCGGTGGACCGGGCCAAGGCGCTGGCGAAGATCGAGGGCGAGCCGCACCTGCGCCGGATCGGCCCCTCGGCCTCGCCCTTCGAGGCGCTGGAGCGGATGCTGGGCGTCCAGGCGAACTCCGCCCGCACTCTGGCGGCGGCGGCCTGGGTGTTCGGAGACCCCCGCGCCGAGCGGGTGCTGGACGAGTTGGCCCAGGCCCGCCTGCGCGAACAGGGCGCCACCGTGCTGGCCCCGACGCCGTTCCCCTGAGCCGGCCGACGGCCTAGCGCGGACGGCGACCCGGCGGGCGGGGCGTGAAGGTCACGTGCTTGCGGCCGAAGTCGAGCGTGACGTCCTGGAAGTGACGCAGCACGTCGACGCCCACCAGGATCGCCGGGCGGTCGGCAAGCTTCCACAGGTCGAAGATGTGCAGGTCGGCGAAGACGCCCAGCACCTGGTGGATGGCGAGGCCGCCGAGCCGGACCGTGGGCAGGGTGGCGAACTCGCCGCGGGCGGTCTGGCCGGTGGCGCTGATCAGCGGCACGGGCGCGAGCCGCACGCCGAATTCGGGCCGCAGGCGCACGGCGGCGTCGCGCAGGGCGCGGTTGCCGACGGTGACCTGGGAGCCGGAATCGATGAAGGCGCTGACCTTCACCTCCCCCACCTCGGCGTCGAGGATGACCAGCTGGCCGAAGCGGTACTGCGCGGGCACCCGGACCGGCTCGCCGATCGGCCGGATGCGGCTGTCGGTGCGGCGGCCGATCTCGGCCCCGCCGCCCGAGGCGCTGATCTCGAAGCGGTTCTGGCCGAAGTCCAGCCGCACGCGGCGGTTCCTGAACACATCGACGCCTAGGAGGCCGTCGGCGCCGAGCCGGGTGCGCGGCAGGACGGGCAGGGTGAGCGCGCTGGAATGGACCGATCCCACCCGCAGGCGGCGGACCTGCGCGAGATCGGCCGGCTCGACGCCGGCGATGCCGTGCACCGCGGCCTGGCCGGCCGGGGCGAGGTCGCACGCCAGGGCGAGTTCGCGGGAGACGACCGTGCGGTTGGCGCCGGTGTCCACCACGAAGGGAAACGGGCCCTTGCGGTCGATATAGACCGGCACGGTCATGCGGCGCGCCTCGTCGAAGGCGGTCTCCAGGAGGGCGGCGTCGGTGGGCGGCTGCGGCGGCGGGTCGGCGTCCAGCAGATTCACCGAGACCAGCGGCCGCTCGGCCGGCCGGGTGGCGCAGGCGGCCAGCAGGCCGGGCGCGAGCGCGGCGGCGAGGCCGCGGCGGGTCCAGTCGGCGCTCATCGCGGCGCCTGGGGATAGGCGGTGAGCACGGGCCCCAGCGCCGCCTTCAGCGGGTCGAGCCACGGCTCGTAGTGACGCCAGTGCTCGGCGGCGTCGGTGTAGATCGGCTGGCGCACCTGCTCGGAGCTGGCCGTGCGCACGGCCCGGTCGTTCTCGTAGAACCGCAGGCAGGCCTCCTCGAACGGCAGGCCGCAATGGTCGAGCAGGGCCCGCACCTGGGTCTCCGGATCGGCGACCATCTCCTCGTAGATCACCCGGTGGATGCGCCCCGGCAGGACGGCGTCGAAGTGCGCCATCAGCTCCACATAGTCGGCATAGTAGCGGCCGATGTCCTCCAGCGCGTAGCTGAACTCCTGCCCCTCGGCGAAGTGCTGCTTGAAGGCCGAGAAGCCGCAGCCCAGCGGATGGCGCCGCGCGTCGATGATCCTCGCGTTCGGCAGGGCGAGCTGGATGAGGCCCACGTGGGCCCAGTTGGTCGGGTTCTTGTCGATGAAGAACGGACGGCCGAGCTTGCGGTGGACCTTGGCGCGGCCGAGGTACTCCTGCCCGAGAGCCGCGAGCTCGACGGGAGACAGAGCGGCCAGGACATCCGGGTAGGCGCCTTCCGAGGCGCGGCGGGCGCGGCCGCCGAGGCGCTGGGCGATGGCCGGCAGGTCGGCGAGCTCCTGGGTCCCCTCCACCTGGGAGTGGCTCGAGAGGATCTGCTCGATGAGCGTCGAGCCGGCCCGCGGCAGGCCGACGATGAAGATCGGGTCGGGCGCCGGATCGCCCTGCCCCGCCCGCGCGGCGAAGAAGCCGGCGCTCATCAGCGCCTTGCAGCGGCGCATGTGCTGGGTGGTCTCGGAGGCCTGATAGCCCAGGCGGCGGCGGCGCAGGGCGTTGCCTTCCTCGTAGCGCGCGAAGGCCGGGCCATAGCGGCCGGCGTCCTCGTGCGCCTTGCCGAGGGCGAAGCAGAGGTGGAAGCGGTCGTCCTCGTCGAGGTCGTCCCGGGCGAGCTCGGCCTCCATCACCGCCACGTCGGCCTCGTCGAAGCGGACGGTCTTGAGGTTGGCGAGGCTCCACCAGGCTTCCCCCAGGCCGGGCCGCAGGTCGACGCTGCGGCGGTAGGCGGCCACCGCGTCGGCCTGGCGGCCGAGGATCTTCAGGACATGGCCGTAGCTCATCCAGCTCAGCGGCTGGTCGGGATGGTCGGCGAGGACGGCGGCGTAGGTCTCGGCCGCCTTGGCGTACTCGCCCACGCGGACCAGGGCGGCGGCCTTCAGGTGGCGGTAGATGGGATGGCCGGGCGCCTCGGCCAGCAGGGCCTCGGCCTCGCGCAGGGTCTCCAGAGGCCGGTTCTGGCGGTGCAGGACGAGGGCCAGGGCGTAGCGGGCGCCGGGGAAGCGGGGCGAGAGCTGCAGGCAGCGGACCAGCAGGCGCTCGGCGTCGGGCAGGCGGCCGATCCGCGCCGCCACCTCGGCCAGCATGCGCACGGCCGCCGCGTCCGACGGGCGCCGCTGGAGCACGGCGTTCAGCAGGCGCTGGGCGTCGGCCAGCCGGTTGTCGTGCAGGGCGTCGGCGGCCTCGACCAGCTGGGGGTCAGTCACCCCGGCGCGCAGCTGGCGGGCGTAGGCGCGGTCGGCGCCGGCCAGGTCGCCGGCCAGCCGCAGCCGGTCGCCCAGCGCCGCCCAGCCGGCGGCGTCGGCGGGTTCGGCCGCCAGGGTCTCGCTCATTGCGGCTCGTAGCCGAACCGCTCCACCCAGGTGGCCAGCGTGGGCGACACGGGCGCCAGCTGCTCCTGGTAGCGCCGCCAGGAGCCGACGCCCTCGGCCGAGAGGCCGCCCGCGAGCTGGGCGCCCGAGGGCGTGGCGATGCCGCGGTCCCTGGTGCGATCGGCAAAGCCGCGCATGGCCTCGGTGAACGGCAGGCCGATCGCCCGGCAGACCTCGCCGACCGTCTGGTCGAAGTCGGCGATCAGGGACTCGTGGCGGACGACGTGCAGTCGCTCGCCCAGCACCGGGGCGAACCGCTCGGCGAGCTGCATGGCGGCGTCGTAGTAGGCCGCGGCGCCGGGCAGGGTGAGGAGCTGGTAGGCCGAGCCGCTCATGGCGAAGCGGCGGCGCCAGGCGGCCAGCACCACGTCGCGCGGATCGCGGCGGGCCAGCAGCACCACGGCGTCGGGGAACAGGCGGGCGATCAGCGGCAGCTTGAAGGTGTTGAGCGGGTGCTTGTCGACGAACACCTTGCCCGAGGGATCGGCGCCCTCCGCCCGCACGCGCTCCCAGTAGGCGGCCCGGAGCTCGGCGAGTTCCGCCTCGCCGGCCGTGGCGAGGTTGGCCACGTCGCCGGGCGCGGACATGAAGGCGCGCATGGCGTCGGCGAGGGTCTCGCGCTCCTCCAGGGCCTCCACCTCCGGGTGGCTGGCCAGCACCTGCTCCAGGAGGGTGGTGCCCGAGCGGGGGAAGCCCAGCAGGAAGACGTGGCCCTTCACGCCGGCGGGGGCGCCGGCCGGGGAGCGCGGCCAGGTCTCGGGACCGGCGAAGTCCAGCGCCTCGGTCATCTCGCGGACGAACTCGAGGGCGCTCGGCCCTTCCTGGAAGGCTCCCGCATAGGCCCGCCAGAGGCCCATGTTGCAGGCGGCGTAGGCCTCATAGGCCTCGGCCGGACGCCCTTCGGCGTCGAGGACGTCGCCCAGCAGGCCCTGGGCGAGCGCCCGCTGCTGGGGCGTCAGCCGCGGCTCGGCGACCAGGGCCTCCAGCCGCGCGCGGGCCTCGGACCGGCGGCCCTCGGCCAGGTCGGCGGCGGCCAGCACCATGACGGCGTCGGGATAGTTCGGCTGCGCGGCCAGCACCCGTTCGGCCAGCGGACGGGCCTCGGCATGGGCGCCGCGACGGCTGAGCAGGTTGGCGAGGCCGGCGACGGCGCCGAGGTTCTCCGGCTGCAGCTCCAGCGCCCGGCGGTGAGCGGCCTCGGCCTCCACGAGCCGGCCCAGGGCTTCGAGGGCCGCGCCCCGGGCGCAATGGGCGCCGGGGAAGTCGGGCTGGGCGGCCAGGGCGCGGTCGAACTGCACGAGCGCCTCGCCGTAGCGTTCCAGCCGGTGCAGGCACAGACCCAGGGCGTTGCGCGCCGCGAAGTCGTCGGGCGCGAGCTCGCAGGCCCGCTCCAGGATGGCGAGCGCCTCCGGGAAGCGCTCCTCGCGCTCCAGCTTCAGGGCCACGAGGTTGAGCACCATCGGGTGCTCCAGGCCGCGCTTGTGGGCGGCCTCGGCCAGCGCCGAGGCGCGGTCCAGGTCGCGTTGCTGGGCGGCCTCGTGGATAGCGCGCAGCTCGGCGCGGTCGCGCTCAACCTGGGCCTGGGACGGCGCCACCTGGGGCATGCCCAGCGCGCCCACCTTGACCTTGATCTGTCCGACCTTCCAACCGCCGCTCAACGCCGCCTCCTCAACTCGCCGGCAAGGTAGCCCAGGCGCGGCGCCCCCGCCACCCGAGGGCCCGCTTGGCGGCGGGGGCGGGTTGCTCTACCTCAGCCAGACAGGCGGGCGGAGCGCCCGGACGAGGGAGCGAGACATGGCCCGCGCGCCGGGATCAGAGAAGCGGCCCGGCTGGCACTGGTCCGACTACTGGCGCGGCGGACGCGCCGAGGTGATGACCGTGGAGGGCCCGGCGGGCCCCGCGCCGCTGGACATCGGCGACCTGTGGCCGGGCTTCTTCCGCGAACTGCCGGACGGGGCGCGGGTGCTCGACCTCGCCACCGGCGGGGGCCAGGTGGCGCGGATCGCCTGGGACACGGCCCGCGCGGCCGGTCGCCGCCTCGAGGTGGTCGGCGTGGACTATGCCGACCTCCCGCCGCCCGGCGGCGACGGGCCGGTGCTGATGGGCGGCGTCTCGCTGGAGAAGCTGCCGTTCGACGCCGCGAGCTTCGACGCCGCCACCTCGCAGTACGGCATCGAGTACGCCGAGCCGCGGGCCGCCCTCGCCGAGCTGGCGCGCGTGCTGCGCCCCGCCGGCCGGGCTCTGATCCTGGCGCACCACGCCGCCAGCGCGATCACCGCCTCCGCCGCCGCCCAGCTGGACGCTTTCGACAGGACCATGGGCGGCGGCGAGGCGCTGCGCCGGGCGCGGCGGCTGTTCGCGGCGATCCAGGAGCGGCGCAAGCCGGAGGTCACCCAGGTCGCGCACGCCGCGCTGCGCGAGGCGGTGAGCCGGGCCTCGGCGCGCCTGCCCGTCGCCCCCGAGGCCGAGTTCGCGCGCTACATGGTGCACTACCTCGCCGATCTCTCGCAGCGGGCCGGCGCCTACGAGCCGGGAAGCGCGCTCCGTCGCCTGGACGAGGTGGAAGCCGGCAACGCCGCCTGGCGCCAGCGCCGGCGCAACCAGCTCACCGGCGCCCTCGACGCCCGCGGCGCCGACGAGTTCCTGCACCGCGCCGGGCGCGCGGGCCTCTCCACGGTGGAGCGGGCGGAGGCGCACGACGCCAACGGCGTGCTGATCGGCTGGCGCTTCCTGCTGCAGCGCGCCTAGGCGCCCTTCCCCTTCCCCAACGTCCCGCCGCGCGCCGGCGACCGGACAAAGAAAAAGGGCGGTGGGTCACCCCACCGCCCTTCAGTCCTTGCGGACCCGTCGACGACTAGAAGTCGGCGGTCAGGCCCACGAACACGTAGCGGCCGAACGCGTCGTACACTTGCGGCCAGGTGTTCCCGTTGCAGGGCCCGGTCGGGCAGTTCGACGAACCCGTCAGCGGCGGCTCCTTGTCGAAGACGTTGTTCACGCCGACGCGGAAGTTGACGCTGTCGCGCATGGTCCACGTCGCGGTGAGGTCGAAGTAGTCACGCGAGCCGAGCACGCGGTCCGACTCGTAGGCGATGCCCGGGTTGGCGAGCTGCGGGTCGGAGTCGAAGGCGTCCAGGGTCACCTTGTTGAAGTGACGCCATTGAGCCGAGAGGCCCAGGCTGGTCACCCACTCACCGAGCGTGAAGGGGGTGTTCCAGGTCAGGCGGGCCTTGTGGCGCCATTCCGGGTTGGGGACGCCGCAGATCGTGCCGTAGAGGCCGACGCAGTCATAGGCGGGGTCGCCCGGCAGGGAGACGGTCTCCAGGCTGTCCAGCCAGGTGCCGACGAACGACAGCGAGATGCCGCCCATGTCGTTGAGGCCGAAGGCGTCCAGATCGGTCCGGTAGCCGACGTTGAAGTCCACGCCCTTGGTGCGCAGTTCACCCGTGTTCAGGCTGGTGTTGGTCACATAGCCTTCGGGGGAGAGCCAGATCGAGCCGTTCGCGTCCCGGTTGACCAGGCCGCAGAAGAACGGATCCAGGGTGTCGACGCAGCGGTTGATGATCAGGTCCGCGCCGATGCCCGAGATGTAGTCCTTCACCTTGATGTCGAAGTAGTCGACCGACACGTTCAGGCCCGGGATGAACGACGGCTGGTAGACCACGCCCAGGGAGTAGGTGTCGGAGGTTTCCGGCTCGAGGTTCGGGTTACCGCCGTTCAGGCCGTTGTACTGGTTGGCCGGGTTGGCTTCGATCGCCAGCACCTGCGCGGTGGTCAGGCCGAAGGCCTGGGCGCAGCGAGCCACGTCCGCATCGCCCGCCGACAGGCCGGCGCAGGGATCCTGCGTGCCGTCGAGGACGACGTTCTGCGGGCTGAACAGCTCGATCACGTGCGGCGCACGGACCGCGCGCTGGTAGCTGGCGCGGAAGCGGAGGTCTTCGATCGGCTCCCAGTCACCCGCGAACTTGTAGGTGTGGGTGGTGCCGCTCTCCGAGTAGTCCGAGAAGCGGTACGCGGTTTCCAGCGTCAGCGAGCGGGCGAACGGCATGTCCTGGATCAGCGGGATCCGGGCTTCGCCGAACAGCTCGTAGACGTCGTAGCTGCCGTTGACCGGCGGCGAGGCGCCGCCCGAGCCGTTCAGCAGGCCGGCCGCGGCCACGAAGTCCGAAGCCGAGTCCAGCTGCTCGCGGCGATATTCCGCGCCGAACGAGACGCCGACGCCGTCTTCCGCCCACGGGCTCTTCACGCCGTAGTCGCCCAGCAGGCCGCCGAACGTGACGTTGGCGATCCGCTCGTAGGTGTTGCCGGTCGAGAAGCTCGGGGTCTCGAGGTAGTCCAGGGCTTCCCGGGTGACGCCGCCGATGCGGAAGATGTTGTAGGGCACGCAGGCGGTGTCGCTGCCGTTCAGCACGGAGGCGCAGACCGGAGCGCCCGTCGTCGGGTCGGTGACCACGTTCAGGGCGTTCTGGATGGCCGTCGTCCGGAAGAAGCCGGTCTGGACCTGGTTGAACGACACGCGGCCGTACTGGAGGTAGGCGTCATACGACCAGGTGTCGCTGATGTCGCCGCGCATGCCGATCACGTAGCGGTACTGCTGGTGCTGCGTACGGCCCTGACGGCCGCCGCCTTCGATGTTCCGGCGCGAGACCGTGCCGGTGAAGGTGCCGGCCGGGTTGCTGGCGCAGGTGCCGCCGCCGGTGGCCGCGGTCGCGTTGATCAGGCCGCGTTGCTGAGCGGAGAGCAGCGGGTTGGCGCAGTTGATCGAGAAGCTGCCGGCGAAGATGCCGCCCGGCGCGATCTGGTACGTGGACGTGTCGTCCATGTACATCACGTCGGCATAGGCCTCGGCCCAGTCCGCCAGCTGGTAGTTGGCGAAGGCGCCCAGCACGTACCGGTCGTCGGGACGCTGGTAGTAGTTCGACGGGCCGTAGTTGTAGACGTCACGGGTGCCGACGCGCGGGCGGAAGGTGTTGCCCGCCGGGTTGGTCACGTCGACCACGAAGCTGCCGACGCGGGCCGGATAGGCCGTGCCGGAGCCGCCGCAGCCGAATTCCGCGAAGGTCTCGCCGGAGAACAGCGAGCAGGACGAGTAGTCGCGGTTGCCCTGGAGGATCGGCTCGACGTGGCGGTAGCCGGCGTAGGCGGTCACGTTGCCGCGGCCGTCGGGCGCGTTCACGCCGATGGTCAGGGTGACTTCGCTGCTCTCGCCGTCCCAGACGTTCTCGTCGGGCAGGGCGTAGCCTTCCGGCGTGGCCGAACGGGCGGCCGCCGCGCTCACGATGCCGCGGACGAAGTCGTTGTCGTTCTTGTGGTTGTAGATGCCGTACTGCGCGTCGAGGCGAACGCCCTCGAAGTTGCGCTGCATGATGAAGTTCACGACGCCGGCGACGGCGTCAGCGCCGTACACGGCCGAGGCGCCGCCGGTCAGGATGTCGACCCGCTCGATCAGGGCGGCGGGGATGAAGTTCAGGTCGGCGGCGAGGGCGCCGCCCGAGGTGTTCGGCGTGCCGGGCATCAGGCGCCGGCCGTCGATCAGCACCATGGTCCGCGTGGCGCCCAGGCCGCGCAGGTTGACCGTGGCGGTGCCGGTCGAGCCGTTGGAGAGGGCCGCGCCCTGGGCCGCGAAGGCCTGGGGCAGGCTGTTGACCATGTCTTCGACCCGGGTGATGCCCTGGGCCTTGATTTCGGCGGCGCCGATGGCGGTCACCGGGCTCACGCTCTCCAGGTTGGGAGAGGGGATCCGGGTGCCGGTGACGACGATCTCGGAGACTTCACCCTCCTGGGCCGCCGCCTGGGTGGCGGAGAGGCCGAGCACGGCCACACCGCAGATCATGGAAGACGCCAGCAGGCGCTCCCGCATGGATTTGATTTTCAAGGTCTACATCCTCCAGCGGCCCGCCGCTCGCCAACGAAAAGCGGACCCGCTCCCCAACAAGGTTCGGTCCCGGGAACGAAGTCGCGCCCGGTTACGGTGGAGTTACTGGTGGATCGAAGTGGGGGTCAACGAACAACGACGTGTGGCAACGTTGACGGCGCCAACCTGTCGCATTCTGGTCACAGATTGTCGCACGTGCCCCGAACCGAGCACTTTTAGACCTGCAAGACCGGGGCGGCTGGCATCCACCCGCCCCGGCCTTGCCGCGAATCGGGGCAGCGGACAGCCGCCGCCCCGAAGGCCTCAGAACTGGACGCGCACGCCCGCGTAGTAGCGGCGGCCGATGGCGTCGTAGACGTCCGGGTAGGTGGTCCAGCCGGTGGTCTGGCCGGGAACCAGGCCCGAGGTGCCGCCGACGAACTGGTATTCGTCGAAGATGTTGTCGACGCCGAAGTAGACGTTCGCCTTCTCGGTCACGTCCCAGCGGACCTGGGCGTTGTGGAACGCCTTCGCCTCCAGCGGGACATTATAATAGAAGTCGTTGACGTCCTTCGTGACGACCACCTCGTCGATGTACTGGGTGGTCCAGGACAGCTGCACCGGGCCGCGCTGGTAGAGCAGGTTCAGCGTCCACTCGTTGGTCGGCGCGCCCACCGTGCCCGCGTCGCGGATCAGGTCGGCGGGATCGGCCCCCTCGAACGGCAGGGTGGTCAGCTTTTCCAGGTAGCCGTAGGCGAGGCTGGCGGTAAGGTTCCCCTTCTCGCCGCCGTAGAGGCCGTTCAGGAACGGGAGGTCGTCGAGGTTCTGGCGGTAGCTCACCTGCACGTCCCACCCGCGGGTGTCCGTCTCGGCGAAGTTGTCGCTGACCTGGTTGACGAACTCGAGCGCGCCCACCTGCGGGCCGGTGCCGAAGCGGCCGATGGCCGAGCAGAACGGGTTGGCCGCGTTGAAGCCGGCCGGGCCGTAGCAGCCCGTCAGCAGCCGGTCCTCGCTGATCGTGGTGATCCGGTCCTTGATCTTGATGATGTAGTAGTCGACCGACAGCGAGAGGTTGTCGAGCAGGCCCATGCCGCGCGGGTTCAGCAGGAAGCCCACGGTGAAGCTGTCGCCCTCCTCCGGCTTCAGGTTGGGATTGCCGCCGTCGAAGCCGGTGACGCCCTGCTGCTCGATCTGGGTCAGGGCGAAGCCGCCGTCCCGCGCCACGCGCGCCGCCACCGCCGGATCGGCGAGACAGGCCGTGGCCACCGCATTGCCCACCGTCGACGCGTTCACGCCGCTGGCCAGCACGGCGGAAGGGTCGCCGATGTTGGTGCGGGTGTTGAAGAACGCCGCCTGGCCCGCGGCCGTGCGGGTGACGCCGGCGCAGGGGTCGTTCACGCCCGGGAAGTCCTGCGACGCCGGCGAGTAGAGCTCCGAGATGTTCGGGGCGCGCACCGCCTTGGCGAACTGGGTGCGGAGCTTCAGCCAGCCCACCGGCTGGTACTCCAGGGACGCGGCGTAGGCGGTGGTGTCGCCCACCGTCGAGTAGTTGGAGTAGCGGCCGGCCAGGTTCAGGTCGAGCGACTGGACGAAGGGCATGTCGGCCAGCAGCGGCACGCGCAGCTCGCCGTAGACCTCGGCCACGTCGAACTTGCCGCGCGTGGCGGGCGTGGCGTTGCCCGAGGTCTGGCCGAGCTGGGTCAGCAGGTCGGGGACATCGTGCGAGCGCTCGCGGCGGTACTCGGCGCCCGCCGCATAGCCGACGGCGCCGGCCGGCAGCTCGAAGAGCTCGCCGCGCAGGAAGCCGCCCACCACGAGCTGCTCCACGAAGGCCTCGCGCGAGGTCGGCACGCGGACGTAGTCGGCGGCTTGCGCCGAGATGGCGCCTTCGCCGAACGGGTTGAGCGGCACGCAGCCGGCCGCGCGGGCGGCCGGGTCGGCGCAGACGGTCTGGCCGTTCACCACCACCGCGTCGAGCGCCTGGCGGAAGCGGTTGGCGTCGATGTCGCCCGACGAGGTCTGGCTGTCCTCGGTGCGGCCGTAGTTGATGGACAGCTCGTAGGAATGATCCTCGCCGAGGTCGCCCTCGAAGCCGGTGACGATCCGGAAGGTGTCGCGGTCGATCTCGTTGCCGCGGTTGCCGACCTCGGTCAGGCGCCGGCGGAAGCCGACCACCAGGTTGTCGTCGGCCACGCCCGGGTTGGCCGTGCGGACCGCGGCGCGCAGCGCCTCGGGCACGATGGCCGAGGTGATCGGCACGCCGTTGGCGCAGGTCCCGTCCTCGCAGAAGGCGAAGGCGCCGTAGACCTGGTCGGAGCCGAGCGGCGTGGGCTCGATCTGCGAGCTGAGCTTCGACTTCACATAGTTCAGCTCGGCGAAGAACCGGGCCGAGGGGTTGAACTCGTAGTTCAGGTAGCCGGCGAAGTTGCCCTGCTCCAGCGGCACCTGCAGCAGGCGCTGGGCCTGGCGGTTGTAGCCGAAGGTCGCGCCCGAGTAGGGCTGGACGCCCGTAGGCGTGACCACGCGCAGCAGGTTGGCGCCGCCGCCGATCCGCGGGATCTCGACCACGCCCGCCGGGGTGTAGGAGGAGAACAGGCCCGCGGTCTGGCTGCGGATCAGGTGGTAGTTGGCCGGGTCGCCGTCGTAGTCGTCCACGGCGTCGAGGGCGAGACCCTGGTCGGCGCGGTCCTTGGCGTAGATCGAGCCCAGCTCCTGGTAGCCCAGGGAGACCAGGAACGAGCCGCGGCCGTCGTGGAAGCTCTTGCCGCCGGTGACGGCGAACTTGATCTCCTCGTCGTCGCCGCGCTCGGACAGGCCGTACTGGCCGCTGACGATCAGGCCGTCGACGTTCTTCTTGGTGATGATGTTGACCACGCCCGCGAGGGCGTCGGAGCCGTAGGTCGCCGAGGCGCCGCCGGTGACCACGTCCACGCGCTCGACCAGCTCGGTCGGGATGGTGTTGAAGTCGACGATCTGGGTGCCGACGAGACCGGCCACGAAGCGGCGGCCGTTGACCAGCACCAGGGTGCGGTCTTCGCCCAGGTTGCGCAGGTCGACCGTCATGATGCCGTTGGAGGCGGTCTGGAAGCCGGAGTTGGTGGGCGTGATCGAGGACACGCCGGCGGCCGGCAGGATGCGGATCACGTCGCCGGTGTTCACGGCGCCGGTGGCCTCGATCGTGCGGGCGTCGATCACCGTAACCGGGGTCGGAGCGTCAAGATTCGGCCGCGCGATGCGCGATCCCGTAACAACGATCTCATCAACCGCGACGTCCTGAGCAAGAACAGGGGTCGCCGAGAAGGCTGACATAACGCCGATCAACATCGACGAGGCCAGCAGATACTGCCGCCGCACTTTCATATTCTACGCCTACGCTTGAAATCGACCTGGGAGAAAGGTCGCGCTGACGTAGTTGACGCCGCCTCCGCAGGGTCAATCCGAAGGCTTCGGCAAAGCTTCGGGGATAACGGCGTGTGTCACATGGGCGTCACAGTTTCGCCCGGTCAGGGGCGCGCGGCGGCCGTCTCCGCAGCCCGGCGTTCGCCGGCCCCCGCTACGCAGAGGAAGCGCGTCGGATGGTAGTCGACGAGGTTGGCCTTCCAGCCGGTGATCTTCGGGCTGACCAGGTTCTTGTTCACGTAGAAGTAGGTCGGCACCACCGAGGCGTCGTCGAGCATGAGCTGCTCGGCCTCGGCGAGGATCGCCGCGCGACGGCCAGCGTCCGGCTCCTGGTCGGCGCGGGCCAGCAGGGCGTCGTAGGCCGGGTTCTTGTAGTCCCCGTAGTTCTGCGCTCCGGTCGAGGACTGCAGCAGGTAGAGGAAGCTCATCGGGTCGTTGTAGTCGGCGATCCAGGCGGCGTCGGCGACCTGGAAGTCGCGGGCCCGGTAGGAGGCGTAGGCGATCTGGGTCTCGTTCTGGGCCAGGACCGCATCGATCCCCACCTGCTTCCAGTCGGCCTGGATGGCGGGCATCAGCAGCATGGGGTCGGGCGAGTTGCGGTGCTTGATCTCCAGCCGCAGCGGATTGGCGGGGCCGTAGCCGGCGTCGGCGAGCAGGCGGCGGGCCTCGGCCTGCCGCCGCTCCAGCGGCCAGGCGGCCCAGGCGGGCGGCTTCGCGCCCTTGTAGGCGGCCACGCCGGGCGGGACGAAGGTATAGGCCGGCGTCTGGCCGCCGCGCAGCAGCTTGCCGGTGATGAACTCGCGATCAACGGCCATGTTGAGCGCCTGACGCACCCGCCGGTCCCGAAGCGCGGGGATGTTCGAGTTGAACGCCAGGTAGGCGACGCCGAGGTAGGTGTGGGTGTGGACGTAGCCCGGCATCTGCTCGCGCAGGAAGGCGATGCGGTTCGACTGGATGTCGGTGTTGATGTCGAGCTCGCCGCGGCGGACCCGTCGCTCGGCGCTCACCGCGTCCTGGGTGGGATAGTAGTAGACCTCGTCCACGCAGACCTTGTCGGCGTCCCAGAAGCGCTCGTTCTTCACCGCCTTGACGTAGTCGCCCAGGCGCCAGGCGACGATGCGGTAGGGGCCGTTGGAGACGTAGTTCTCCGGACGGGCCCAGGCGTCGCCGAGCTGCTCCACCTTGTGCTTGGGCACCGGATACATGGTCTGATGCTTGGCGAGCTCGGGGAGGTACGGCGCGGGGTGCTCCAGCGTGATCTCCAGGACCCGCGGCGAGAGCGCGCGCACGCCGAGGCTCTCCGGCGGCGCCTTGCCCTCGTTCACCGCCTGGGCGTTCTTGAACAGGTAGAGCAGCGAGGCGTACTCCGACGCCGTCGCCGGGAGCAGGATCCGCCGCAGCGAGAAGACGAAATCCTCAGCGGTCACCGGCACGCCGTCCGACCAGACCGCCTCGCGCAGGTAGAACCGCCAGGTGAGCCCGTCGGCGCTGGTCTCCCAGCGCTCCGCCACGCCGGGGATCGGCTCGCCGTCCGCATCGTCCTGGGTGAGGCCGATCAGGTTGTCGAGCAGGAGGCGGTGCTCCCAGGTCCCCTGCACCTTGTGGGGGTCGAGCGAGATGGGCTCCGAGCCGTTGCCGATCTGAAGGCAGACCTTGCCCGGCGGACAGTCGGGCCGCGCCGGCGCCTTCGGCGCGCAGGCGCTCGCACCCAGAAGTGCGGCGAGGCCGAGGATCAGGAGATTGCGCCCGGGGGCGCGGGTCGCTTCAATGCGCGTTCGCAGGGACATGGAACCAACGCATGACGATTTCTAAGGCGCGGGCAAGTCTGGGGGCGGCCCTTCTGGGCGCCGTGGCGCTCACGGGGGCGCCGGCGCTCGCCCAGGGCAAGCCCGAGGCGCGCGCCGCGACGCTGCAGAAACTGAGCGACTGCCGAAAGGTGGCCGACAGCACGGCCAGGCTCGCCTGCTACGACGCCGCCGCCGCCGAGCTCGAGACCGCGGAGGCCAAGGGCGACATCGTGGTGGTGGACCGCGAGCAGGCGCGCACCGTGCGACGCCAGGCCTTCGGCTTCTCCATGCCCTCGCTCACCCTGTTCGAGCGCGGCGAGAAGGCGGAGGAGGTCGACACCATCACCGCCAAGGTCGCGTCCGCCAGCATGAACGGGGCGGGCAAGTGGGTCGTGGAGCTGGAAGACGGCGCTGTCTGGGTGCAGATCGACGCCAACGAGGTGCCGCTGTCGCCCAAGGCCGGCGACCCGGTGCGCATCCGCCGCGCCTCGATGGGCAGCTACCTGATGAGCGTGAAGAACCAGCGGTCCTTCCGCGCCCGGCGGCAGGAGTAGCGCGCCGCCCTACCGGTCCTTGGGGTCGATCGCGTCGCGCAGGCCGTCCCCGATGAAGTTGAAGCTCATCAGGGTCACGACCATCACCAGGGACGGGAAGATCAGCAGCCACGGCGCGAGTTCCATGTCCTGGGCCCCGTTGGCGATCAGGGTGCCGAGCGAGGCCATGGGCGGTTGGACGCCGAGGCCCAGGAACGACAGGAAGCTCTCCGCGAGGATCACCGCCGGGATCGTCAGGGTCACGTAGACCACCACGGGCCCCAGCAGGTTCGGGACGATGTGGCGGAAGATGATGGCGCCCTGCCCCAGGCCCGCGGCGCGGGCGGCCTCCACGAACTCCTTGTGCTTCAGGGTGAGCGTCTGGCCGCGCACGATGCGGCTCATGGTCAGCCATTCCACCGCGCCGATGGCCACGAAGATCAGGATGATGTTCGAGCCGAAGGTGACCATCAGCAGGATCACGAAGAAGATGAAGGGCAGCGAGTAGAGCACGTCGACGACGCGCATCATGACCTCGTCGAGGCGGCCGCCGACGAAGCCCGCCACCGCGCCCCAGGCCACGCCGATGATCAGCGAGACGACGGTGGCCACCAGGCCGATCGCCAGCGAGACGCGCAAGCCCATGAGCAGGCGGGCCAGGAGGTCGCGTCCGAGCGAGTCCGTGCCGATCAGGTGGCCGTTCTGCAGGGGGCCCAGCCAGACGTCGTTCTTGTTGATCTCGTCGTAGGCGTAGGGGGTGAGGTAGGGGCCGACGATCGCGGCCACGACGAGGACCGCCAGGACGATCATGCCGGCGACGGCGGCCTTGTTGCGCAGCAGGCGGCGGCGGGCGTCGTCCCACAGGCTGCGGCCCTTGAGCGCCGCCTTCTCCATGCTTTCGGCGCCCTTGCGGGAGCCCGGGACCAGGACGGACGACGTCACGACAGCCTCACGCGGGGATCGAGCGCCGCATAGAGCAGGTCGGCGATCAGGTTCAGGACCAGGATCAGGGCGGCGTAGAAGATCACCATGCCCATGACGACGGTGTAGTCGCGCTGCAGGGCGCTGATGACGAAGAACTTACCCAGGCCCGGCAGGTTGAAGATCTTCTCCACCACCAGGGAGCCGGTGATCAGGCCGGCGCAGGCGGGGCCCAGGTAGCTGACCAGCGGCAGGATCGCGGCGCGAAGCGCGTGCTTGCCGACGATCCGGTGCTCCGGCAGGCCCTTGGCCCGGGCGGTGCGGATGTAGTTGGAGTGCAGCACCTCGATCATGCCGGCCCGCGTCAGGCGCGAGATGATGGCGATCTGCGGCAGGGCCAGGACCGTCACCGGCAGCACCATGTTGACCAGGGCCCCGTCGTTCCAGCCGGCGCTGGGCAGCCAGCCCAGCTTGGAGGCGAACACCAGGACCAGCAGCGGGGCGGTCACGAAGGTGGGGATGCAGACACCCAGGATGGCCACGGTCATGACGCCGTAGTCGAGACTTCGGTTCTGCCGGAGCGCCGCGAGCACGCCCAGGCTGACGCCCATGACGGCGGCGATCAGGATGGCCGACAGGCCGAGCCTGAGGGAGGGCTTGTAGTTCTCCTGCAGGATGTCGAGGACGGTCTTGTCGCGGTACTTCAGCGACGGGCCAAGGTCGCCGCGGGCGACGCCGGCCAGATAGTCCACGTACTGCTCGTGCAGCGGCTTGTTCATGCCGAACTTCGCCAGGACGTTCTTCTCGATCTCGGGCGAGAGCTTGCGGTCCATGTCGAAGGGCGAGCCCGGGGCCGCGCGCATCATGAAGAAGGCGACGGTTATCACCAGGAAGAGCGTCGGGATCGCCACCAGCAGGCGGCGGCCGATGAAGCGGAACATCTGGTGAAAGAGCCTTGCGCGTGAGGCCTTTGGAGGGCGGGGCGTTGCGAAAGTTTCACCGGGCTCCGATGATGTCAACGAACCCCCGCCCCCCAGCGAAGAGTGCAGTCATGGCCGACTTCAGACCCGTCACCGAGGATATCTCCGTGGCGCCGCAGATCAGCGTCGACGACGTGGAGGAGGCCGCGCGGCAGGGTTTCAGGACGATCATCAACAACCGCCCCGACAACGAGGAGCCCGGGCAGCCCTCGGGCCACCAGATCGAGGCCGCCGCCAAGGCCGCGGGGCTCGCGTACTTCCACGTGCCGGTGCGCGGCTCGCCGACGCCGGAGCAGGTGGAGACCACCAACCGCATCCTGGCCGAGGCCCCCGCCCCGGTGCTGGCCTACTGCCGCTCGGGAACCCGCTCCATCACCACCTGGTCGCTGGGCCAGGCGGTCTCCGGCGCCCGCGGCCGCGACGAGCTGAAGGCGCTGGGCCGCCAGGCCGGCTACGACCTCTCCGGCGTGCTCGGCTGATGATCCCCTACGTCCGGGACATCGCCTTCGAGTACGGCCGCTGCGATCAGCTCAGCCCGCTGATCCGGCGGGTGATCGCCAACAATCCGGGTCCGTTCACCTATGTGGGCACCGGCACCTACATCGTCGGCCGCGACGAGGTGGCGGTGATCGATCCGGGCCCCGACGACCCGGCGCACCTGGAGGCGATCCTGGCGGCGATCCCGGGCGAGCGGGTGACCCACATCGTGATCACCCACCACCACTCCGACCACTCCCCTCTGGCCGGAGCGCTGAAGGCGCGGACCGGGGCGGCGATCTACGGCTGCGCGGTGGCGACCCCGGACGAGGACGACGGCGAGGTGAGGATGGAGGCCGGCCACGACGCGGGCTTCCGTCCCGACGTCAGCCTGTGCGGCGGCGGCGAGATCGCCGGGCCCGGCTGGACGCTGGAGGCGATCCCCACCCCCGGCCACACCTCCAACCACCTCTGCTATGGGCTGAAGGAGGAGAACTGCCTGTTCTCCGGCGACCACATCATGGGCTGGTCGACCACCGTCATCACCCCGCCCGACGGGGACATGACCGCCTACCTGCAGAGCCTGCAGGACATCCGCGAGCGGGGCTTCTCCACCCTGTGGCCCACCCATGGGGCGCCGATCCGCGAGGTCCGGCCGTTCATCGACGCCTACATCGCCCACCGCCAGGAGCGGATGGACCAGATCACCACGGCCCTGGCCAGCGGGCCGGCGAGGATCCGCGACCTGGTGCCCCGGCTCTACGCCGACGTGGACGCGCGCCTCCATCCGGCGGCGGCGCGATCCATGCTGGCGGCGATGATCCACCTGACGCGGCAGGGCGTGCTGGCGGCGGACGGAGAGCCGGGCCCCGACAGCACCTACCGCCTGGCCTGAGGCCATGCCCGGCATGCGGCTCTGGGAGCCGCTCACCGCCCAGTTCGGCGACCTGACCTACTGGGGCGAATGGATCGTGACGGGCGGGGCGGTCCACGTCCGCTGCGACCACGGCGGGGCGAGCCGGCCGCTAGCGCCGGACGATCACGCGCTGGCGGTCGCCGAGCGCCTGCTGATCGACCTGCTGCGCGAGCGCGGGAAGCTCTAGAGCGCCCGCTCCAGGACCACGAAGGCGAGGTCGTCCCGCGTCGGGCGGCCGAAGCGGTCGTCGCCGTAGGGGAAGGGCCGGGTCTCTCCGGTGAGCTGGTAGCCGCGGCGCAGGTACCAGGCGATCAGGCTGTCGCGCCGGTTGATGACCGTCATGCGCATGCGGGCGGCCCCGCGCTCGCGGGCGTACTCCTCGGCCGCGCCGAGCAGGGCCCGGCCGAGCTTGCGGCCCTGGCGGTCGGGGCGGACGGTGAGCAGGCCGAGATACCAGGTCCCGGCGTCCGCCGGCTCAAGCCAGACGTGGCCCAGGTGGTCGCCGCCCTCGTTGCGCCAGATCAGCAGGTGGGCGTGCGGCTTGTCCGCGAGATCCTGGCGCAGGAGCTCGGCGGTGATCCGGTCGCCGGCGATCATATCCTCGACGTTCCAGCTCGCCTGCGGCCCCGTCTGACGGAAGGCGCGGTTGGTCAGCGCCACGATCTCCGGATGGTCGGCTTCCGTCGCCGGCCGCACGCCGCTCATGCCGTGACGGGCTGCTTGGCCGTGGGCAGGACGTAGCCCTCCATCCGCTGGCGGATCAGCTTCTTATCGATCTTGCCGGTGGCGCCCAGCGGGATCTCGTCGACGAAGACCACGTCGTCAGGCGTCCACCACTTGGCGATCTTGCCCTCCAGGAACTGGAGGAACTCCTCCTTGGTGGCGGTCTCGCCGTCCTTCAGCTTCACCAGCAGGACCGGCCGCTCGTCCCACTTCGGGTGGGCCGCGCCGATCACCGCGCAGATGGCGGCCTTCGGATGGCCCATGGCCAGGTTCTCGATCTCGATGGAGCTGATCCACTCGCCGCCGGACTTGATCACGTCCTTCGCGCGGTCGGTGATCTGCATGAAGCCGAACTCGTCGATGGTGGCCACGTCGCCGGTGTCGAAGAAGCCGTCCGCGTCGAGGATCTCGCCGCCGTCGCCCTTGAAGTACTCGCCGACCACGAAGGGCCCGCGGACCATCAGCCGGCCGAAGGTGGTCCCGTCGTGCGGCAGGGGCTCGCCGGCGTCGTTGACCAGCTTCAGCTCCATGCCCACCGGCGGGCGGCCCTGCTTCAGGGTGAAGCGGAGCTGCTCGTCGTCGCTCATCATCGAGATGGCGCGGGTGGGGGTGGCGAGCGTGCCGAGCGGCGAGGTCTCGGTCATGCCCCAGGCGTGGGTGACGGAGACGCCGAACTCGTCGCGGAAGCCGCGGACGATGGCCTCGGGCACCGCCGAGCCGCCGATGACCACGCGCTTCAGCGTGGTGAGCTTGCCCTTGGTCTCGCGCAGGTGGGTGAGCAGCATCTGCCACACCGTCGGCACGGCGGCCGAGAAGGTGACGCCCTCGGTCTCCAGGAGTTCGTGCACCGAGGCCCCGTCGAGCTTGGCGCCGGGCATGACCATCTTCGCGCCCACGGCCGGGCAGGAGAAGGCCAGGCCCCAGGCGTTGGCGTGGAACATCGGCACCACCGGCAGCACCACGTCGGTCGCCGACAGGCCCATGACGTCGGTGCCCATGGTGACGAGGGTGTGCAGGAAGTTGGACCGGTGGGTGTAGAGCACGCCCTTCGGATTGCCGGTCGTGCCCGAGGTGTAGCAGAGCCCGGCCGGCGTCTCCTCGCCGAAGCCGCCCCAGGCGATGTCGGGCGAGTTCTGCTCGATCAGGTCCTCGAAGCAGAGGGCGCCGGGGAAGTCGACGCCCTTCATCCCCTCGCGATCCGTCATGACCACGAAGTGCTTCACCGTCGGCATCTTGTCGCGATGCCCGGCGAGGATCGGCAGGAAGGTGAGGTCCGTGAAGAGGACCTTATCCTCGGCGTGGTTGACGATGTAGCAGAGCTGGTCGGCGAACAGCCGCGGGTTGAGCGTGTGGCAGACCGCCCCGATGCCCATCACGCCGTACCAGGCCTCGATGTGGCGGCCGGTGTTCCAGGCGAGGGTCGCGACGCGGTCGCCGTGGCCGACGCCCATGGCCTTCAGAGCGTTCGAGAGCCGCTTCGCCCGCTCGTGGATGGCGGCGTAGGTGGTGCGCGCGATCGGCCCTTCGATCGAGCGGCTGACCACTTCCGACCCGCCGTGCCAGGCCTTGGCGTGGTCCAGGATCCTGTCCACCGTGAGCGGCCAATCCTGCATCCGGCCCTGCATCGAACGTTCTCCCAACTAATCTTTGTTCACTTCGCGATACGCTAGTTTCTCAAGGGCTTGGACGCAAACGGAAGCGGCGTCAGCGGACCACCGAGATGCAGCCCACGACCTTGTTGGGGACGGGCACGGTCCCGGCCTCGATCCGGATCGCCTCGACGATGTAGGTCCCGGGCCGGTCGAACGCGAAGACGTGCTCCTGGCCGCCCGGCAGGATGGCCTTGATGTTGGCCGAGTAGTTGGCCTGGGGCCCCTGCGGCGGTCCCGGCGAGTGGATCATGACATGGGTGGGGGACTTGAAGAGGGCGATGGTGAGGAGCCCGCCGCCCGGATACTGCGGGAACTCGAAGTAGCCCGCGCCGCCGGCCTGGCAGGAGGCCTGCGGCGGGGCGGGAGCCTGGGCCACCGCGGGTTGCGCGGACGCTCCCAGCGCCGCGGCGAGTGCGGCGGTCGTCATGCGGTCGATCATCTGGTCCCCCTTCGGCGCGGCGCGGATTGCCACCGAACGCCGTTTCACGATTAAGCTGGGGCCCATGGAATATTCATCCGTACCCGCCGTCCACTGGCTGTCGCCCACGCCGCTGACGTTCACGGCCTACCCGGCCCTGAAGGATCCCGGCGACATGCAGTGGGGCTACCAGAACCAGCGCTGGTTCACGGCGGCCGGGGCGATCGGCCGGCTGAACGGCGACGGCTCGGTCAGCAAGTTCGCCGTCCCCGGCGGCGGCTCGCCGATGTTCCTGTCGCGCGCGGCGGGGGGCAAGGGCGGCTTCTGGTTCACCCTGCCGAAGAAGAACGCCATCGGCCGGGTCTTCGAGGACGGGACCTTCGGTCCGCTGATCGACTGCGGGAACAAGGCGCAGCCGGCGGCGATCACCGGCGGGCCGTACCGCAGCTATGCGGCCGCCTTCGGACGTCCGGAGATCTACGAGCTGACCGGCGACGACGAGGTCCGCGAGATCGGCACGGACCTCTACGGCGTGGAGGCCCTCGCCGACACGACCGGCGGCGACTGGCTGTGGTGCTTCGCCAAGGGCGAGCTGGTGCGGATCTCCACCGAGGACGGCCGGCGCGGCAATCACTACACCCTGCCCGAAGGCGCGGCGGTGGAGCGGATGATCCGCCATCCCTCGGGCGAGGTGTTCTACGTGGACATCGGCCGGCGGGTGATCGGCCGCATCAAGGACGAGTTCACCATCGTCGAGTACCGGCTGCAGCCGGGCATGACGCCGCTCGACCTCTGCGCCGGCGGCGGGAACACGGTGTGGTTCCCGGTCTCCGGACGGGCCTCGATCTGCCGGATGGAGGACGACGGGGTGCTGGAATATCCGCTGACCGGCGTTGCGGACTTCCACCTGCACCGGATCATGTTCGACCTCGAGAACCTGTGGTGCTCGGAGAGCGCCGGCAAGCGGATCGGCTACGCGAAAGCGCCCTGAAGCCAGGCCGCGGCGGCGGGCTCCGCAGGCCCCGTGACATCCACGCGGGTCCAGGCGATGTCGTCGCCCACGCGGGCGATCTGGTCGCGCAGCACCTCGAGCGTGGCGTCCGACGCATCGTGGGTGCGGCCCGAGACGCGCGCCTCCAGCACCTCGGCCGGGGCGTCCAGCCAGACGCCCTCGAACGGGACGCCGCATTCGCGGGCCAGCGCCTCGGCGCGGCCGCGCAGGCCGGGATCGATGAAGGTGGCGTCGAGCACCACCGAGGCGCCGGCCCGCAGCAGGGCGCGGGCGTTGCCGACCATGGTGTCGTAGGTCTTCGCGTAGAAATCCGGCGTGTAGATCGCCGGCTCCATCCGCTGGGTGGGCGGCACGTTCAGCAGCCGTTTGCGGATCTCGTCGGTGCGCAGGATCACCGCGCCGGGCGAGGCCCCGAGCGCGGGCGCCACGGCGCGGGCGAAGGTGGACTTGCCCGACCCCGAGAGGCCGCCCACGGCCAGCAGGCGGGCCGGCGGGGGCGAGAGATGCGCGATGCCGGCCTCCACGTAGCGGCGGGCCGTCTCGGGGTCGGCGCTGTGGGCCATGACGTGGGCGCGGACGCCGGCGCGCACGGAGAGCATCAGCGGCAGGGCGGCGATCCCGTCCCAGAGCTCCGGCGGGAAGCTGCGGGCGGCCTCGTCGAGATAGGCCGAGAGCACGCGGACCGCGGCGTCGCGCCGGCCGCGGAAGTCCAGGTCCATCAGCAGGAAGGCGAGGTCGTACTGGACGTCGAGGTCGGACAGAAGGTCGTTGAACTCGATGCAGTCGAACAGCACCGGGCGGCCGTCCTCCACCAGGATGTTCCCCAGGTGCAGGTCGCCGTGGCACTGGCGGGCGAAGCCCGTGGCGCTGCGGTGGGCGAGCATCGGGGTGTGGCGTTCGAACTCGGCCTCGGTCCGCGTGACGAGCTCTTCCACCTTCTCCGCGCCCAGCTCCGGGGCGAGCTCGCGCAGCAGCTGGGCGTTGGAGCCGATGGTGAAGGCGAGCGCGGTGAGCCCGCCCTGCGGCTTCAACGGCGCCTTGGCGTGAAAGCCGGCGATGGTGCGGCCCAGCGCCTCCGCCATATCGCCGTCGATGGCGTCGGGGGTCTTCGAGAGCACGGCGTCGTCATCGAAGCGGCGCATCTCCAGGGCGTAGTCGACGACCTCGCCCGGCCCCTCCCACTCCAGCCCGCCGCCGGCCGCACGGGTGATCGGCCGCAGGCGGCGGTAGATGTCGCAGGTGCGGGCGTTGAAGGCGAGCTCGCGCTCCAGGGCCCAGAGCCGGCGCTCGGGCGTGCCGAACTCGACGTATCCCAAGGAGACGTGGCGCTTCAGCTTGTAGGCCAGGGTCTCCCCCAGGAAGACCCGGGAGATGGCGGTCTCGATGGGCTTGCCGACCTGGCTGGTCAGCCAGCGGACGACCTCGGCCTCGGCGCCCCCGGTCGGAGCCTCGGCGCCGCTCAAGGATAGAGCCTGTGGGTGGTCCAGCCGTCGCCGGCGCGCTCGAACACCAGCCGCTCGTGCAGGCGGAAGGGCCGGTCGCGCCAGAACTCGATGGTGCGCGGCGCCACGCGGAAGCCCGACCAGTGCGGCGGGCGCGGCACCTTGCCGAGGCCGAAGCGCAGGCCGACCTCGGCGATCCTCTTCTCCAGCCCCAGCCGGTCGGCGAGCGGCCGCGACTGGTCCGACGCCCAGGCGCCGAGCTGGGCCGGGCGGGCCCGGGTGGCGAAGTAGGCGTCGGCCTCCTCGGGCGTCACCGGCGAGACGGTCCCGCGGACGCGGACCTGGCGGCGCAGGGACTTCCAGTGGAACAGCAGGGCGGCCTGGGGATTGGCCGCGAGCTGGCGGCCCTTGGCGCTCTCCAGGTTGGTGTAGAAGACGAACCCGGCCGGATCGACGTCCTTCAGCAGCACCATCCGCACATCGGGCAGGCCGTCGGCGTCGGCGGTGGCGATCGCCATGGCGTTGGCGTCGTTCGGCTCCTTGGCGAGCGCCTCCTTCAGCCATTCGGAGAACAGGGCGAAGGGATCCGTCTCGGTGAGCAGCGGCGGCGGCTCGGCGGTGGTGACCTGCCGGACGTAGTCGTCTTCGCTGGGCGAGGCGGGGATCAGGGTCTTGTCGGTCATCTCGCGCGGCATATAGCGCGGCCGGCGCGCCGACGGCGAGACGTAACGCGGCATTCACCATGTTCGGGTTCCCTCCCTGGCATGGCCGACGCCGCTTCCCCGATGACCGCAAGGGCCGCCCGCGATGCGCTGGGCGTGGGCCCGCTGGCCGGGCCGGGCGAGATCCGCCGCGCCTTCCGCGAGGCCGCCAAGCGCGCCCACCCCGACCGGCGCGGCGGCTCGGCCGAGCGGTTCCGGCAGGTGGTGGACGCCTATCACCTGCTGCAGCACGCCGGCCGGCCCGCCGAGCGCATCGTCCAGCCGCCGGCGCGGTGGACGCCGGCCGAGACGGCGCTGTCGATCTCGCCGCTCACCGCCATGCAGGGCGGCGCGGCCGACCACCGCCTCGCCGACGGGCGCACGATCCGCCTCACCCTGCCGCCCGGCCTGCGCACCGGCGACACAGTGCGGGCGGGCGAGAGCCAGCTCACCGTCACCGTCCGCGGCGAAGGCGACATCATGGTGCGCGGCGACGACCTCTGGCTGACCGTCCCGGTGCCGCCGCGCACCCTAGCCGAGGGCGGACGCCTGGCGCTGGACACGCCGATCGGGCGCCGGATCGTCTGGGTGACCCGCAAGGCCGGCGAACGCGGCCTGGTGCGGCTGGAGGGCCAGGGCCTGCCCGCCCGCGGCCGCCACGGCCAGGGGCACCTGTTCCTCAGGCTTTCGCCGATGAAGAGCTCCACCGACTCCGCGGCCCGCAAGCTGCTGCGCCGGTTCGCGGCCGCCTGGGCGGCGTGATCCTCCCCCTCCCCCGAGCGGGAGGGATGGGCTAGAAGCGCCGCCATGTCGCACAACACCTTCGGCCACCTGTTCCGCGTGACGACCTGGGGCGAGAGCCACGGGCCGGCGCTGGGCTGCGTGGTGGACGGGTGCCCGCCGGGGATCCCGCTGACCGCCGAGGACATCCAGGTGTGGCTCGACCAGCGCCGGCCGGGCCAGGGCAAGTTCGTCACCCAGCGCCAGGAGCCGGACGCGGTGCGCATCCTCTCCGGCGTGTTCGAGGACGAGCGCTCCGGCGGCCAGGTGACCACCGGCACCCCGATCTCGCTGATGATCGAGAACACCGACCAGCGGTCGAAGGACTATTCCGAGATCGCCCAGGCCTTCCGGCCCGGCCACGCCGACTACGCCTATTTCGCCAAGTACGGCGTGCGCGACTACCGCGGCGGCGGGCGCCAGTCGGCGCGGGAGACCGCCGCGCGGGTGGCGGCTGGCGCGATCGCCCGCAAGATCCTGCAGGGCGTCACCATCCGCGGCGCGGTGGTGCAGATCGGCCCGCACGCGGTGGCGCCCGAGCGGATCGATTTCGCCCGCACCGGTGACAACCCCTTCTGGTGCCCGGACCCGGAGACGGTCCCCGTGTGGGAGGCGCATCTGGAGACGGTGCGCAAGTCGGGCTCGTCCACCGGCGCCGTGGTGGCCGTGGAGGCCCAGGGCGTGCCGGCGGGCTGGGGCGCGCCGGTCTACGGCAAGCTCGACGCCGAACTGGCGGGCGCGCTGATGTCGATCAACGCCGCCAAGGGCGTGGAGATCGGCGCGGGCTTCGCCTCGGCCGCCTTCTCGGGCGAGGAGAACGCCGACGAGATGCGGATGGGCAACGACGGGCCGCTGTTCACCTCCAACCACGCCGGCGGCGTGCTGGGCGGCATCTCGACGGGCCAGGCGGTGACCGCGCGGGTGGCCTTCAAGCCGACCTCCTCGATCCTCACGCCCCGCAAGAGCCTGAACGAGCAGGGCGAGGAGATCGAGCTGCGCACCAAGGGCCGCCACGATCCCTGCGTCGGCATCCGGGCCGTGCCGGTGGTGGAGGCCATGGTCGCCTGCGTGCTCGCCGACGCCTTCCTGCGCCACCGGGGCCAGACCGGCGGCGGAGCCTACAGCCCCGGCGCTGCGAAAGGCCGCAGCTGATCGCCATGTTTCGGCGCCGGGCCTGGGGCAGTATCCGCGCCAAAGTCCGGGGAACCTTCAGATGACCGCCAAGTCCCTCTTCCGCGCCGCCGTGCTCACGCTCGCGGGCTTCAGCCTGTCGGGCTGCCTGGCCGTCGCCGCCACGGGCGCGGTGGTGGGCACCGCCGTAGGAGTCACCGGCGCGGCCGTGAAGACCACCGCCAAGGGCGCAGGGATGGTGGTGGGCGCCGTCGTCCCCGGCGGCGGCGACAAGGACGAGCGCTAGGCGACCCGCATCGCGCAGCTCTCGCCGATCGTCGGGCGCGAGACCACGATGCGCGAGAGGCCCGGGAACTGCGTCTTCAGCCGTTCGGCGAAGTAGAGGCAGATGTGCTCGAGGGTCGGCCGCTCGAGGCCCGGCTTGTCGTTGAGCAGGCCGTGGTCGAGCTCGGCCGCCACGGCCTTCAGCGCCTGGTCGAGATCGGCGAAGTCGGCGACCCAGCCCACCGGCTCCTGGGCGGGGCCGGCGACGGTCGCCTCCACCTTGAAAGAGTGGCCGTGCAGGTTCGTGTAGGGCCGGTGCTCCGGCCCCTCGGCGATGTAGTGCGCCGCGTCGAAGGTCGCGGTCTTGGTGATCTCGAAGATGTGGGCGGTCATGGGAAAGGTCAGGGGCAGCCTGGGCGGGAGGCCTCAGGCGATGCCGAGGTATTTGTGGGTCTGGACGCTTAAACGCCAGCGGGGGTGGGCAAGGCAATAGGCGATGGCCGCGCGGGTGTTGGCCTCGCGGTCGGGACCGTCCATCGGCTGCAGCAGGAAGCGCTCGAAATCCAGGCCCTCGAAGCGGGCCGGATCGACGCCGGCCTGGGGATAGACCAGCTTCAGCTCTTGGCCGCGGGTCTGGACCACGGGCGCATCGGCCTTGGGGCTGACGCAGATCCAGTCGACGCCGGGCGGGACCGGAAGGGTGCCGTTGGTCTCGAGCGCGATGGAGAAGCCTCGCGCGTGCAGCGCCGCCACCACGGCCTCGTCCACCTGCAGCAGGGGCTCGCCGCCGGTAAGCACCACGAGCCGGTTCTCCGCCCCGCCCTGCCAGGCCGCCTCGACCGCCCGGGCGAGGTCGTCGGCCGTGGCGAAGCGGCCGCCGCCGGCACCGTCCATGCCCACGAAGTCGGTGTCGCAGAAGGTGCAGACGGCGCTCGCCCGATCCTGCTCGCGGCCGCTCCAGAGGTTGCAGCCGGAGAAGCGGCAGAACACGGCCGGACGACCGGCCTGGCCGCCCTCCCCCTGCAGGGTCAGGAAGATCTCCTTCACCGCGTAGCTCATGCCTCGACGGCTCCCGGGCGCAGCACCGGGCGGTCCTGGGCGACCCAGCCCTCGTAGCCGCGGGCGCGCAGCTCGCAGGCCGGGCAGGTCCCGCAGCCGTAGCCCCAGGGGCGGCGCACCTCGCGCTCGCCGCGGTAGCAGGTGTGGCTCTCCTCCAGGATGAGCTCGACCAGCGGCTCGCCGCCGAGCCCCTTGGCCAGCGCCCAGGTCTCGGCCTTGGTGAGCCGCATGAGCGGCGTCTCGATGCGGAAGTCCTGAGCCATGCCGAGGTTCAGCGCCTGTTCCATGGCGTCGATGGCCTCGCGCCGACAGTCCGGATAGCCGGAGAAGTCGGTCTCGCACATGCCGCCCACCAGCACCTGCAGCCCCCGCCGGTCGGCCAGCGCGGCGGCGTAGGTGAGGAAGACGAGGTTGCGGCCCGGCACATAGGTGGAGGGCAGGCCCTTGGCGGTGATCTCAAACGCCCGCTCGCCGGTCATGGCGGTGTCGCCGATGGCGCCGAAGCCGCGCATCTCCAGCATGTGGTCCTCGCCCAGGCGCGACGCCCAGTCGGGGAAGGCCCCGGCCATGCGGGCGCGCACGGCCTGGCGGGCCTGGAGCTCGACGGCGTGGCGCTGGCCGTAGTCGAAGCCGACCGTCTCGACGCGCGGATAGCGCTCGAGGGCCCAGGCGAGGCAGACGGTGGAATCCTGTCCGCCGGAGAACAGGACGAGGGCGCCGGTGGTCTCGATCATCGGCCCCATATGCGCCCTGAGGCGCCGCGGGGGAAGCCAGGGGCCCGCCATTCGACGGCCGTGGGTGAGCAAGAATCACTTGGGAAGGCGCGAAGCTCAACGCAGGTGCAACAGCGGCGCGATACCGGACGTTCAAAGTCTAGCGACGCCGTAACGGCGTTATATTCCTCGAAACTTCCGCAACGGAAGCGTCGCTGCTGGACGAGATTCGTCGCGAAGATTGAATTCCGGCGCGTTTTCCCGCTCCCGCGGGCGTTGACAGAACCCCGCTCCCGGCTGAGCTTGAGCCATTCGGCGAAAAACCGGGCCAACAGAACCCGGGCGCCTCTGGGAGAAAACGAATGTCAAAAACTCTGCACCTGCGGAGCCTGCTTGTCGCGGGCGCGTCCGCCATGACGCTCGGCGCCGTCGCTCAGCCGGCGCTCGCACAGACCGAGATCCAGGAACTGGTGGTCACCGCCGAGAAGCGCGAGCAGTCGCTGCAGGACGTGCCGGTGGCCGTCACCGCCTACACAAGCGAGCGCCGCGACATCCTGGGCGTGAACACCGTCGAGGACCTGGCGCGGATCACACCCTCGCTCAGCTACACCAACAACGACCGCCTCTCGATCCGCGGTTTCGGCCGCCTGACCAATGCGATCGGCACCGACCCGTCGGTGGCGCTCTATTCGGACGGCATCTTCTCCAACTCCATGGCGGACGCCTCCACGCCGCCGCTGTTCATCGAGCGGACGGAGATCCTGCGCGGGCCGCAGGGCACCCTCTACGGCCGCAACTCCATCGGCGGCGCGATGAACGTCATCGCCAAGCGTCCCACCGAGGACTTCGAGGGCGAGGTCCGCGCCCAGGTCGGCAACTACGAGTCCTACCGCGTGGACGGCCTGATCCGCGGGCCGATCGCCCCGAACCTGCGCTTCCTGGTGGGCGCCTCGATGGAGAAGCGCGGCGAGGGCTTCATCAAGAACATCGGGCCGGCGCGCGACACCGCCGAGGTGGACCGCTGGATGGTCGAGTTCCAGATCGAGGCCGACCTCGGCGAGAACACCACCGCGCGGCTGCGCTATTCCAAGTTCGACTGGGACGACAGCTACGGCGTCGGCAATACGCTGACCAACATCATCTCGCCGTATGACGTGACCTCGCCCACCGGCTCGGGCACCTCGGCGCTCTATTACAACACCGCGCTCGGCTACACCGGGACCAATCCGGCGGTGGCCGACCCCTATCGGATCAACACCAACCACGACGCCTACGGCTCGCTGGACAACCACCACCGGGTCCACCTGGACGTCACCCACGACCTCGGCTGGGGCACGCTCAAGTACCTCGGCGGCTACCAGCAGTACGACTACAACACCTCCTCGGACTCCGACCTGACGCCGCGCGTCGGGCCGCAGGACCTGCCGTTCCCCGACCTCGACGGGCCGGGCCCGCTGACGCCGTTCACCGCCAGAAACGTCTCCACCGACGCGCGCACCTTCTACGAGGAGCGCCAGAGCTGGATGTCGAACGAGATCAACCTCTCGTCGAACAGCGACGGGCCGCTGAACTGGATCGTCGGCGTGTTCCAGTACTACCAGGAGTACGACCAGCCGCAGGGCATCCGCGTGGTCGGCGACCCGGGCATGTTCAACCCGGTGAGCCTGACCGGCGCGCCGGTGCCGGCCAATCCGCGCGGCGCCTTCCTCTATGTGGACGGCCACCTGGAGACCAAGTCCTACGCCGCCTTCGGCCAGATCGACTGGGAGTTCGCGCCGAACCTGACCCTGACGGCCGGGCTGCGCTACACCTACGACGAGAAGGAAGGCTACGACGTGGCCCGCTACGTGGCGCGCCTCCCCGCCGCGGCCCTGCTGCAGGGCCTGGTGGGTGCGGGCGTGCCGATCTCCGTGGCCCAGGGCCTGTCGCTGGACCTCACGCCGTTCCAGGTCTGCGGCGGCTTCACCCTGGCGGCCTGCGCGGCCAACCCGCTGACCGCCGACCTGTTCCCGAACCCGACCGGCGGGCTGCGCCGCAACCTGTCGGGCGACTGGGACGCGCTGACCGGCACCCTCGGCGTCCAGTGGGAGCCGGACTCGGACACCAACCTCTATGCGCGCTACAGCCGCGGCTACAAGTCGGGCGGCTGGCTGGGCTCGAACGGCCTGACCCCCAGCCCCTACGCCGACCCGGAGTACGTGGACTCCTATGAGCTTGGGGCGAAGAAGAACTTCGGCCGCAGGCTGCAGGTGAACAGCGCGCTCTTCTTCTCCGACTACAAGGGCTTCCAGACGCCGCTCACCGTGGCGCTCGGCAACATCACCGGCAGCCGCTTCCTGAATCTCGATGCCGAAGTCTGGGGCGCGGAGTTCGAGGCCCAGTGGGCCCCGGTCGACAACCTGCAGCTCCTGATGAACTACGCCTACCTCAACGCCGAGGTGACGGAGGGCTGCTGCTTCGTCGACACGCCCGACCCGCGGGCCCTAGCCCCGGGGGCGCGTCCGTCCGGCGCGCCACTCGCCAACGGCAGCCAGCCGCAGTCCCTGGTGGGCAACGCCCTGCCGCTGACGCCGAAGCACAAGGTGACCGTCGGCGCCACCTACACCTGGGAGTTCGACGCCGGCAGCCTGATCGCCAGCGGGACCTACACCTGGACCGACGACCAGCAGTCCACGATCTTCAACAACCCGGTCTACACCTCGCCGGCCTTCGAGATCGCCGACTTCCGGATGCTCTGGAAGGACGGGGAGGACCGCTACACCGTCATCGGCTACGTGAAGAACGCCTTCGACGAGGTCGGCTACCAGAGCTCGACCGCCGGCTCGCCGACCGCGGTGGGACCGCGCCGGACCGTGATCCTCAATTTCCCGCGCACCTACGGGGTCGAGTTGCAGTATCGGTTCTGACGAGCAGGTACAAAACGGCCTGTCAGGGGGCGGCGGGGAGACCCGCCGCCCCTTTACGTTAGGTCCGCTGCTTCGCCAATTTTGTCACAGCCGGCTATCTAATCAGCGATTGGCTAACGATGTTCTGTTGACAGGAACCCTCCTCTACCGCGTGCTTGGCCATGGCTGTCGGGGGGACTCGCCGCACCCCCCAGCGCATTTCCGCGAGCGGCGAACGTCACGGGCCAAAAGAGCCCGGCGTGTTGGGAGGAACCGATGGACAAAGCAATCACCTTGCGTCGCATGCTCGTGGCCGGCGCTTCCCTCGCGGCCATGGCCGCCTCCACGCCGGCGGCGGCCCAGGCGGTGATCGAGGAGCTCGTCGTCACGGCCCAGAAGCGCGAGGAAGCGCTGCAGGACGTGCCGATCGCCGTGTCGGCCTTCAACCAGGAATCGCTAGAGAAGGCCAAGATCGACGGCGGCCCGAACCTGGTTCTCGCCGTGCCGAACGTGAACTTCTCCAAGGGGAACTTCACCGGCTACAACTTCCAGATCCGCGGGATCGGTTCGAAGCTGGTGGCCGCCTCGGGCGACGCCGGCACCGGCATCCACCTGAACAACGCCCCGCTGATCGCCAACAACCTGTTCGAGACCGAATTCTACGACATGGAGCGCGTCGAAGTGCTCCGCGGTCCGCAGGGCACCCTCTACGGCCGGAACGCCACCGGCGGCGTGGTCAACCTGATCACCGCCAAGCCCACCGACTCGTTCCAGGCCCACGCCCGGGCCGAGTACGGCAACTACAACTCCATCAAGCTGCGCGGCATGGTGAACATGCCCCTGGGCGACATGTTCGCCCTGCGCGTCGCCGGCAACTACCTGAAGCGGGACGGCTACGGCGAGAACCTGGCCACCGGCAACGACGCCGACGACCGCGACCTGTGGGGCGCGCGCGCCACCCTGTCGTTCTCGCCGACCGACAATTTCCGCAGCTGGCTGCTGTTCGACCACTTCGAGGAGGACGACAACCGCTCGCGGATCGGCAAGCAGCTCTGCACCAAGGATCCCGGCCCGGCCAACATCGGCGGCCTCGGCTATTCGGCCATCCCGCCTGTGGGGCAGATCCAGCGCGGCCTGTTCAGCCAGGGCTGCCTGCCCACCTCGCTCTACGACCCGAGCGCCCTGGGCACGGTGAACTCCCAGGCCACGCTGGGCGGCCTGTTCGGCGCGCTCGGCGGCTTCCAGACCGGGGACGCCTACGCCGGCAAGATGCAGACGCCCGACGTGCGGGACATCGAGTCGCTGTTCGACCCGATCTACAAGTCGAAGACCGACATCTACGAGTTCAACGCCGAGTTCGACGTCACCGAGAACGTGACGATGAACTGGCTGAGCGCCTACACCTACTACAAGCTCTACACGCGGCAGGACTACAACCGCTACCTGCCCTCCACGACGTTCAACACCACGCCGAACCCGGTCAACGCGTTCGCGGCCGCGCCCATCCCGGGCGGCTATGCAGCGCTCTACGGCGCGCTGTTCCCCGGGGGCGTCATCAACGATCCGCAGAACGGCGCGCAGAACCGGTTCACCACCAGCGACATCTCCTCGGCCTACACCGAGCAGTGGAGCCACGAGGTGCGGTTCCAGTCCAACTTCGAGGGGCCGCTGAACTACAACGTCGGCGCCATGATGACGAAGTACAAGTCGACCGGCGACTACTACGTCATGTTCAACACCGGGACCGGCTACTACCAGATCAACAACCTGCTCACGACCGGCAACCCGAACTGCGTTGGCGGGGCGCCCTGCGTGTCCGTCGACCCCAACGCCGACCCGACCCGCCTTGGCCACAACTACTACGACAGTTACGGCCCATACCGGCTGCTGTCCTACGCCGCCTTCGGCGAGCTCTACTGGGACATGAGCGAAACCTTCAAGTGGACGCTCGGCCTGCGCTACACGGTCGACGACAAGCGGGTGATCGCCCACTCCGTCGCGCTCGGCGTTCCGGGCCAGGGTCCGATCCCGATCGGCCGCCAGGAGGTGAAGTTCAAGGAGCCCACCGGCCGCTTCGGCTTCGACTGGCAGCCGGACCTGGGCTTCACGGACGACACCCTGATCTACGCCTTCTACACCCGCGGCTATAAGGGCGGCGGTCTCAACCCGCCGTTCAGCCCGGGGATCGGCGTGGTGCCCGTGCCGGAGACCTTCGACCCCGAGTTCATCAACGCCTACGAGATCGGCACCAAGAACACCCTGATGGGGGGCTCCCTGCAGCTCAACCTCACGGGCTTCTACTACGACTACAAGGGCTACCAGGTCTCGAAGATCATCAACCGGACCTCGATCAACGAGAACATCGACGCCCGCGTCATGGGCCTGGAGTTCGAGTCGATCTGGCAACCCATCGAGAACCTGCGCCTGAACGCCCAGATCGGCTGGCTGGACAGCGAGATCAAGGACGCCAGCTCGATCGACACCTTCAACCGGACCCAGGGCATCGCCGGCCTGACTCTGGTGAAGTCGAGCGCGGCCTCCAACTGCGTCGTGACCACCACGGCGGCGCAGACGGCGCTCGCCATCTCCAACGGCCAGGTGCCGGGCTTCACGCCCAATCCGTTCAACCTGCTCGGCGTCTGCACCCTGGCCTCGGCCGCGGGCGCGGGGACCAACATCGGTGGGGGCGCGATCGCCGCCGGCACCAACGCCTTCGGCGGGCTGGTCTCGGAAGGCGTGCCGGTGGACCTGGACGGCAACGACCTGCCGAACTCGCCCCACTGGACGGTCTCGCTGGGCGCCCAGTACACGATGGAGCTCACGGACGCCTGGCAAGCCGTGCTGCGCGGCGACTACTACAAGCAGGGCAAGACCTACGCCCGGATCTACAACAGCGACGCCGACCGCATCCGCGGCTGGGAGAACGTCAACCTGACGCTCACCATCGAGAACCCCGACGCCGGGCTCGAGATCGGCGCCTTCGTGAAGAACGCCACCGACGAGACGGCCGTCACCGACTTCTACCTGACCGACGACTCCTCGGGCCTGTTCCGCAACGTGTTCTACACCGAGCCCAGGACCTACGGCGTCTCGATCGCCAAGCGCTGGTAGGCGTCCAGCCGGCGCAGACGACAGGGGGCGGCGGGGTGACCCGCCGCCCCTCTTCTTTTGCCGCAAGGATCGTCGTTCCTAGATTCGGTACGGCCGTCGGATTTCTGCAGGCGCGTCAGTTCCCGCGGCGGCAAGCGTTCGCCGAGCGGCGTTCAGTTTTGTACGATGTATTCGAAAGTGCGGTATTTGCGCCACGGCCACGGCAAAGTTGCCGTGAAAGTCGATAAGTTATCGCCGTCCAGTTGACCCGCGACGCCGGGCGCCCTGAGGGTCCCGGCCCTTCGGGCGCCTCCCCGCGCCCGCCCACAGCAAAGCGAAAGAAGCGGCGCCGCGCACCCGCGCGCGCGTCCCGGGAGGACTGCATGTCTCTGAATACCCTGCGGCTGCGCAGCCTGCTCGCCATGAGCGTGTCGGCCGTCGCCCTCACCGCCCTGGCCCAACCCGCCCTGGCCCAGGACGCCGGCGGGACCGAGCTCGAGGAACTGGTCATCACCGCCGAGAAGCGCGAGCAGTCGCTGCAGGACGTGCCGGTGGCCGTCTCGGCCTTCACCTCGGAGCGCCGCGACATCGCCGGCATCACCGGCATCCAGGACTTCGTGAACTTCACGCCGGGCATGAACTACTCCGGCACCGACCGGGTCAGCCTGCGCGGCGCCGGCCGCAACACCTTCTACATCGGCAATGACCCGGGCGTGGCCTCCTACTCGGACGGCTTCTACTCGGCCTCGTCGTCGGAGCTGTTCAAGTCGCCGCTGTTCATCGAGCGCACCGAGATCCTGCGGGGCCCGCAGGGCACCCTCTACGGCCGCAACGCCATCGGCGGGGCGATCAACCAGATCTCCAAGCGTCCCGACCAGGAGTTCGGCGGCGAGATCCGCGCCGGCTACGGCAACTACGAGCGCACCAAGATCGAGGGCGTGGTCTCCCTGCCGGTGGCCGAGAACCTGCGCTTCAAGGTGGGCGGCAGCCAGGACTGGCAGCGCGACGGCTTCATCAAGAACATCGGCGGCGGCAAGGACGGCGCCACGATCAAGCGCACCTACTTCGAGTTCCAGGTCGAGGCCGAGCCCACCGAGAAGCTCAGCATCTGGGCGCGCTACAACCGCTCCAACTGGGACGACACCATGGGCGTGGGCGACCGCCTCGCCAACCTGGTGACGCCCTACGACACCACGCTGCCGTTCGGCCCGATCGGCCAGCTCGTGCCCAACGCCCAGTTCGGCTACGCGACGCCGAATCCCGGCGTGACCGACCCGTACGTCACCAACACCAACACCGACGGCTACGGCCAGCTGCGCGGCAACCACGTGCTGGCGACCAATGTCAGCTATGACCTGGGCTTCGCCACGCTGAAGTACATCGGCGGCTTCCAGCAGTACAACTACCAGACCGGCGGCGACTACGACGGCACCAGCCGCACCGCGGCGATCAATATCCCGGGCATGGCGGTCCCCTACTTCCCGACCACCACGACCGACTTCGACGAGAACAAGCGCTACTTCTCGAACGAGATCAACCTGACCTCGAACTCCGACGGCGCCCTTCGCTGGATCCTGGGCTTCTACCAGTACCACGAGGAGTACAAGCAGCGGATCCAGCTGGCCAATCCGAACCAGGTCCAGCTCGCCACGCCGCTGACCCTGCGCGGCACGCCGGCGGCCGCCAACCCGAGCCGCAACTTCGCCGACGGCCAGGCCAACCTGGAATCCGAGGCCTGGGCGGTGTTCGGCCAGGGCACCTACGAGTTCAACGAGCAGTTCGCCCTGACCGCCGGCCTCCGCTACACCAAGGACAAGAAGTCGGGCTTCGAGACCCAGCGCCTGGTGATCCTGTCGCCAGCCATCGCCAGCGGCGCGGCGGCGTTCGACGTCTCCACCGACATCGACGGCAACGCGGCGAACGGCGTGCAGAACTTCCGCTCGCTGTCGGACAGCTGGGACGCCGTCACCGGCGTGCTGAACCTGGACTGGACGCCGGACGAGGACACCCTGGTCTACGCCAAGTACAGCCGCGGCTATAAGTCGGGCGGCTTCCTGCTCGGGACCCTGGCTCCCGACCCGACCGCCGACCAGGAGCAGGTCGACGCCTACGAGCTGGGCCTGAAGAAGAGCCTCGGCCGGCGCTTCCAGCTGAACGCCGCAGCCTTCTATAACGACTTCAAGGACATGCAGCTCAACCTGTCGCAACTCAACGCGGCGGGCACGGCGGCGGCCAACAACTTCGTCAACGTCGACTCCGAAGCCTATGGCGTCGAGCTCGAGGCGCTGTGGCGGCCGATCGACAACCTCGACCTGTCGGCGAGCTACGGCTACCTGCACACCGAGATCACCAAGGGCTGCTGCTTCTACGATCCGGCGGACCCGGGCGCGCTCGATCCGAACGCCACCCCCTCGGGCGGCTTCGTGACGTCCAACGGCACTCGCCTCGTCTTCCAGACCCTGGAAGGCTCGCGGATCTACCAGTCGCCGAAGCACAAGTTCGCAGGCAACGCGAACTACACTTTCAACTTCGATCCGGGTTCGCTGATCCTGTCGGCGACCTACACCTGGACCGACGAGACCACCTACCAGCCGTTCAAGAGCGCGGCGAACAAGGTCCCCGCCTACGACGTCACGGACTTCCGGGTCCTGTGGAACGACGCGGACGACCGCTACACCCTCATCGGCTTCGTGAAGAACGCCTTCGACGAGCGGGGCTACACGTCCAACGGCTCGACGACGCCGACGGCGATCTTCGACATCCCCAATCCGGGCCCCGGGCTCGTCCAGACCCGGACGGCCATCACGCGGGGGCTGATCCAGCCGCGCACCTACGGCGTGGAGCTGCAGTACCGGTTCTAGAAAGGCGCGTTTCCTCCCTAGCGCCATCTTGGGCGGCGGGTCTCCCGCCGCCCTTCTTTTTTGCGGAGCGGTCCACTTAACGACTGCTCAAAGCCTTGGCGGCATGATCGGGGGGATCCAGTCCTCCCACTCCGGCGGCCCATGTCTCTGCCAGCGTTCTTCTTCGACCGGGTCAGCGCTGAGATCCGCCAGCAGATGGACGGTGTGCTGGCGCTGGCCGACCAGCTGTCGCGCCAGCGGCTGGCGCCGGACGCCCAGGCCTGCGTGGCCGGCGTCGCCGAGGCCGCGGCAGGCGTGCGCCGCACGCTCGACAGCGCCCTCGACCTGAAGTCCGTGGCCACCGAAGGCCTCACCCTTTCGCCCGCGCCGATCCGGCTGTGCGAACTCACCGACACGATCAGCGACCGCTGGCAGGGCCGCGCGGCCCAGGCGGGCGTGACCCTGCTGGTCTCCTACGACGGCGACCCGGAGGCGTGCGTAATGGGTGACCGGGCCCGGCTCCTGCAAGTGTTCGACGGCTTCATCGGCGAGGCGGTGGCGAGCGCCGGCCGCAGGGCCGTGGAGGTGAGCCTGAAGGCGTTCGCCGGGCCCGGCGACACCGTGAGGCTGGAAGGCCGGGTGCGCGGCGCACGCAGCGCCGCCTGGGAAGCCCAGGACCTGGAGGCGCGGGTGCGGGACGTCGCCGACCGCTTCGGGCTGGAGGTGGCGATCGGCGCCATGCTGGCCCGCCGGATCGTCGCGGGCCACGACGGCGCGATCACCGACGAGCCGCAGGCGGGCGGGGCCCAGACCGTCGCCTTCGAATTCCCCCTGCCCCGCGCCACCGAGGCGCCCGAGGGCCCGGCCGAGGCGCACGGCCGCGCCGCTCACATCCTGATCGTCGACGACAACGCCACCAACCGGGTGGTCGCCCAGGCGCTGTGCGAAATGCTCCAGTGCACCACCGAAACCGCCGAGGACGGGCTGCAGGCGGTGGAGACGGCCCGCAGCGGCCGCTTCGACCTGATCCTGATGGACATCCGCATGCCCGGCATGGACGGGGTGACCGCAACCCGGGAGATCCACGCCCTGCCCGGCCGCGCCGGCCAGACGCCGATCATCGCGCTCACCGCCAACGTCGACCCCGACGAGGTGCGCGGCTATCTGGAGGCCGGCATGGTGGGCGTGATCGAGAAGCCCATGAAGGCCGAGCACCTGCGCGACGCGCTCGCCAAGGCGCTGGGCGAGACGCAGGACGCCCGGGCGGCCTAAGTCCTGGTTGCGGCTGCAACTTTCTTGCGTCCTCCGGCCCTATTGCGCCCGGCCGCGCAATGACCTAGGTCGCGACCCTGCATTTTCGGGGGAGAAAATGGCCGAAGCCGAGACCACGCCCGCGACACCGACGCTGGACGAGGTCCGTGCGCGCATCGACGTCATCGACGCCGAGCTCCTGAAGCTGCTGGACGAGCGGGCGGGCCTGGCCAGGGTCGTCGCCGCCGCCAAGGCGGCGGCGGGGGAGGCCGGCAGGTTCGGCCTGAAGCCCGGCCGCGAGGCCCAGCTCCTGCGCCGGCTTCTGGCGAAGCCGCGCCAGGGCGCGAGCGCCGCCCTGGTCGTGCGGGTCTGGCGCGAGATGATCGGCGAGAGCCTGAAGCTGCAGGGTCCGTTCCACCTGGCGGTCTGGGGCGGCAAGGATCCCGCGCGCGCCGTCGAGCTCGCCCGTCTGCGGTTCGGCGCGGCCCCGCCGCTGCGCCAGGTCGCCAGGCCCGAGGAGGCGCTCGCCGCGGCGAAGACGCCGGGCGGCGTCGCCATCGCCGCCCTGACGCCCGACAGCGCCTGGTGGGGCCGTCTGCTGGCCGAGCCGAAGCTCAGGGTGTTCGCCGCCCTGCCCTGCGTCTCCGCCTGGGGCCCGCTGTCGGCGCTGGCCGTCGGCGAGGTGGAGGTGGAGCCCACCGGCGGCGACGTCACCTTCTGGGTCACCGACGCTCCGCAATCCGCCGGGGCGGTCGAGGAGACGCTGAGCCGGGACGGCGCGGCGGCCACGCTCGTGGCCGAGGCCGGCGGCCTGAAGCTCTTCAGCCTGGCCGGCTTCTACCAGGCCGACGACCCCCGGCTGGCGCGCGCGCCGGGCCGGCTTTCCGGCGTCATCGGGGCTGCGCCCGCGCCGCTGGACGTGTAAGAGGCGACGCTTCCCGGCCCGAACGGGCCTCAAGGCTGATCCTCTACGGTCCGAATGTCCGACGACGCCCCGCTCAACGACCGCGCCCGCGCCGCGCGCCCGCTCCCCAAGCCCGGCATCATGGACATCCACGCCTATGTGCCCGGCAAGGCCAAGGCCGAGGGCGTGGAGAACCCGATCAAGCTTTCGGCCAATGAGAACATCCTGGGCTGCAGCCCCAAGGCCCGAGAGGCCTACGCCGGCGCCGCCGACCAGCTGCACATGTACCCGGACAGCCGCACCAGCCTGCTGCGCGCGGCGGTGGCCGAGCGGTTCCGGCTGGAGCCGGAGCGGCTGATCTTCGGCCAGGGCTCGGACGAGGTCTTCCAGCTCCTCAACCAGGTGTTCCTGGAGCCCGGCGACAACATCGTGCAGGGCGAGTACGGCTTCGCCGCCTACGCCATCGGCGCCTACGCCTGCCAGGCCGAAGTGCGGCGGGCGAATGAGCCGAACTACACGATCAGCGTGGACGAGATCCTGAAGTGCGTCGACGACCGCACCCGGCTCGTGTTCATCGCCAACCCGGCCAACCCGACCGGCACCTGGATCCCGTTCTCGGAGATCCTGCGGCTGCACGCGGCGCTGCCGCCCAGCGTCGTTCTGGTGCTGGACGGGGCCTACGGCGAGTTCTGCGAGGACCCGGCCTTCGACGACGGCCTGGACCTGGCGCGGACGGCGCAGAACGTGGTCGTCACCCACACCTTCTCGAAGCTGCACGGCCTGGCCGCCCTGCGGGTCGGCTGGGGCTATGCGCCGGCCGAGATCTCCGCCGCCGTCGACCGTATCCGGCTGCCGTTCAACATCTCGATCCCCGGCCAGGCCGCGGCCATCGCCGCGCTCGGCGACGAGGACTTCCAGCGCCGCTCCATCGACCATGTGGAGCAATGGCGGCCGTGGCTCGCCCAGCAGTTCGGCGGCCTCGGCGTGGACGTGGTGCTGCCCTCGGCGGCCAACTTCCTGCTGGTGGGCTTCCCCACCACCCCGGGCAAGACCGCCAAGGAGGCCGAGGCCTTCCTCGCCACCAAGGGTCTGCTGGTGCGCGGCGTCGGCAACTACGGCCTGCCCGGCCATGTGCGGATCACCATCGGCCTGGAAGAGCACAACCGCGCCGTGGTCGACGCGCTGGCTGAGTTCATGAGGGCCTAGGGGCCGTCTCCACCTGCTTCAGCAGGTCCTGGGCCTGGGCCACGAAGCCGCGGACCACCTCCGGCGCGTAGGGGTTCTGGGTCTGGATGGCGGTGAACAGCTCGAAGGTGTCGCCGCCGATCAGGCCGCAGAGCTCCAGCAGGTGCTGGTAGGACTGGGTCGCCAGCCGCTCGTCCGGGATGCCGAGATTGACGAGGCTGCGGCCGATCAGGTGGGTCAGGGCCTGTACGTAGGCCATCTCCTGGTCGTGCTCCTCCGGCGTCGTCACCGTGACGGCCAGGCCCAGCTCGCGGCCGAAGGCGGCGACCTTCTCGTGGCGGTCGCCGCGGATCGGGCAGACCACGAAACGCAGGCCCGGCAGGCCGTCGCGCGCCACGCTCTGCGGGCCGAACAGCGGGTGGGTGGCGACGATGTCGACGTGGGCCGGCAGCAGCTCGCGCATCCACTGAGCCGGCAAGACCTTCACCGAGCCCACGTCCACCACCAGGGCGCCGGGCTTCAGGAGCGGCGCGATCGCGGCGATCACCGCGCGCATGGCGGCCACCGGCACGGCCAGGACGACCACGTCGCGGGCGGCCGCCTCTTCGAGGGAGCCGAAGGCGACGCCGAGCTCGCGGGCGCGCTCGCGGGCGTCCGGCGCCCGGTCGGTCACCAGCACGTCGAAGCGGGTCTTCAGGACCCCGGCCGCCAGCTGGCCGAACTGGCCGAAGCCGATGAGACCCAAGCTTTTCATGGCGCCTGAGTAGCGGGCCGGCCGCCGCTCCGCAAACGGCCTAGGTCTTCAGAAAGGCCGCGGTCTTCTCGATCGCCTCGACGAGACTGATCCGCTCCAGCTCCACGCCCTCCGGCAGGGCCGAGAACAGGCGGGTGGGCGACGAGGCGTCGAGCATCACGAAGACGCCCTTGTCGTCGGCGCGGCGGATCAGGCGCCCGAAGGCCTGGGCGATGCGGCCCCTCGCGATCGCGTCGTCGTAGCCCTTGCCGCCGAAGCGGACGCGGCGGGCCTTGTGCAGGATGTCGGGCCGGGGCCAGGGCACCCGGTCGAACACCAGGCAGCGCAGCGAGCGGCCGGGCACGTCGACGCCGTCGCGCACCGCATCGGTGCCGAGCAGGCAGGCGTCCTCCTCGGCCCGGAAGATGTCCACGAGCGCGCCCACCTCGAGCGGGTCGACGTGCTGGGCGTAGAGGGCGAGGCCGCGATCGGCGAGCGGGGCGGCGATGCGCTCGTGCACCGCGCGCAGGCGGCGGATGGCGGTGAACAGACCCAGCCCGCCGCCGCCGGCCGCCAGGAACAGCTCGCGCATGGCCGCGGCGATCTGGCGGGGATCGTCCTTGCCCACGTCGGTGACCACGAAGCAGCGGGCCTGGTTGGCGTAGTCGAACGGTGAGGCGAGGCGCAGCGTCTTCGGCCGGTCCGGCAGGCGCGCGGCGCCGGTGCGCATCTCGGCGAGCGCGAAGGGGTCGTCCAGGGTCTGGTCGGCGAGGGTCGCGGAGGTGACCAGCACGCCGTGCGCGGGCGCGATCACGGCGTTGGTCAGGGGCTCGGTGGGATCCACCCAGTGGCGGCGGCAGGCGGCGTCCACCACCCGGCCGTAGAGGAAGGTGGCGTCGAACCAGTCCACGAAGTCTGGGTCGTCCTCGGCGTCCTCGTCGATGGCCCGCAGCATCGAGCGCCAGGCCGGGAGCGTCATGCGGGCGCGGCGGTCGAGGCCGCGCAGCGCGCCCTCGATGCGGGCCCGTTCCGTGGGACCGAGGGTGGCGGCCTCCTGGTCGAGCACGTCCTCCAGGGCGCGGGCGAGCGCCAGCAGCGGCGCCTCCACCTTGGCGAGGGCCGCGGCGGCTTCCCGGGCGGTGTCGCGCACGAGGTCGAGCGCCGGGCGGGCGGCGCATTCCATCCCCACCTCGGAGGGAGCGGCGCGGGCGCGCAGCTGCTCCAGCACGGCCACCAGGAACTGCTCGATAGGGCCGATCGGGTTCACCTCGCCGTTCGGCGGGGCGATGCGGCCCGACCAGCCCTCGCCCGGCAGGGCGGCGGCGGCGTGGGTGGCCTGGACCAGCGCCTGCTTGGCGTCGTCGTGGTCGCCCAGCACCTCCATGAGCCGCGCCTCGAGGCCCCGGCCGCGCCGGCCGCGCCCCTCCGGACCGCGTATCCAGCGGCGCATCTCGGCGCTCTCGGCGCCCGAGAGCGCGGCCGAGAAGGCGCTGTCGGCGGCGTCGAACAGGTGGTGGCCCTCGTCGAAGACGATGCGCTTGAGCTGGGTGGTCTCGGCGTCGGCCTTGGAGCCGCGGGCGGCGCGGGCCCCGTCGAACGCCGCCTGGGTCATGACCAGGGCGTGGTTGGCGATGACGATGTCGGCCCGGCGCGAGCCGCGGATCGCCTTCTCCACGAAACAGGTACGGTAGTGCTGGCAGCCGGCATGGATGCACTCGCCGCGCCGGTCCACCAGGTTGGCGGCGCTGGCCTGGGCGGCCGGCGGGACCGCGAACAGCGTCGGCAGCCAGGCCGGGAAGTCGCCGCCGGTCATGTCGCCGTCGCGGGTCGCCCGCGCCCAGCGGGCGGCGAGCCCCATGCCGACCAGGTCCGCGCCGCCGAGCTGGGCCTGGTTGGCGTGGTCCTGGAAGTTCAGCAGGCAGAGGTAGTTCTCGCGGCCCTTGCGGACCACGGCCTTCTTCGCCCGCACCTTGGGGTCGGGGAAGACCGAGTGGCTCTCGCGCTCGATCTGGCGCTGCAGGGCGCGGGTGTAGGTGGAGACCCAGACCGCCGGGCCGTTGGCCTCGGCCCACAGCGAGGCCGGGGCGAGGTAGGCCAGCGTCTTGCCGGTGCCGGTGCCGGCCTCGGCCAGCATCATCCGCGGCTCGCCCTCCTTCTCGCGCGGCTGGAAGGCGTAGGCGGCTTCGGCCGCGTACTCGGCCTGGGCGGGGCGGGCCTCGTCGAGGCCGGAGCGGTGCAGCAGCTCCTTCAGCCGCTCGGCGGCGTGCTCCGCGCCGACCGACTTGGAGCCGGCCTCCCCCGGCGGCGCCTCCGCTTCCCACTCGACCATCCGCATCCAGACATCGAGACCGGAGGAGCGGAACATGTTGCCGACGGGCGCGGAGCGCAGGGCGGCGATGGCGGCCTGGCCCCAGGACCAGCCGGCGCGGGCGAGGGTCTCGGCCACCGCCAGCGCCTCCTCGCGGGACGGCTCCGGCGCGGCCGCGAGTTCCGCCAGCAGGATGCGGCAGGCCTCGCCGAGCGCCAGCGCCTGGGCCTCGGCCCCCTTGGGCTCGGGCATGCCGAGCGCCTGGGCGACGCCGGCGGCGGACGGGGCGCAGAACCGGGCGGGCCGCACGAAGGCGAAGAGTTCGAGGGCGTCGAAGATCCGCGGCGAGCGCGGCGGGACGTTGAGGCCCAGCCGGCGGGCCGTCATGGCCGCGTGGGCCAGCAGCACCGGGGCGGCTTCGACCAGGTCGCGCGCGGCGGGAGGCCGCAGCGTGCGCGCGCCGGCGCCGTCCGCGACAGCCGCGCGGGGGCCGGGCAGCACCACGAGGGCAGGCGCGAGGTCGACGGTGGCGAGGGGGGCGGTCACCCGCGGAGTTTAGCGGAGTCGGGGCGGAACGGAAGGCGAACCCGCGGGCGACGACGCCGCAGGCGGCCTCAGGCCGGGACGATCTCCTTGCCCACCGGGGTGAGCGACAGGCCGGCCAGCTTCACATGCTGCCAGGCGAACGGGATGCCGATGATCGTGACGGCGAGGCCGACCGCCAGGACCAGGTGCTGCAGGGCCAGCCACCAGCCGGCGAACACCAGCCACAGGACGTTGAGCAGCACGCTGGTGACGCCGGGGTCGCGGTCGGCGATCACCCGGCCGAACGGCCAGTAGCTGAAGCCCGCGATGCGGAAGGCGGCAGGCGTCCAGGGCAGGCCCACGATGGTGATCGCCAGCACCAGGCCGGCGAGCAGCCAGGCGGTCCCGGAGATCCAGCCGCCGAACACGAACCACAGGAGGTTGAGCAGCAGTCGCATGGGTCCTCCGCCTCGGCCCAGGGACGGCCGGCGATGCAGGTGTGGAAGCGCCCGGGCGGCCCCTCCGTCAAGCCCCGCCGGCAGGGCTCAGACCGGACGCAGGCCCACCGGGTCGCACTCGCGCAGGATGCGCAGGGCCCGCTCACGGATCGCGCGCTCGACGGCGCCCGACGAGTCCAGGCCGTCCTCGACGGCGCGGGCGATCTCCCGCCGCACCTCCGGAGGGTCCTGGGCGACCCTCAGCGACAACAGGAGCTCCAGAGCCAGCACGTACTGCTCGGGATCAGTCATCGATACGCTCGCAACTGCGCGCCGAGAATTCGGCGCCATCTACAGGTGTGACAGACGGTCCGCACGCGGCGAAATAGATGTTTCCTTGGCTCGGCCATAGGACACCTCTATCGGGCAGCGGAGATCAGGCGATCTCGCGGCCTCTGGCTGGAGTGACCTTGCCGTCATCGAGATCGTAGCGGGCGGCGACGATCTTGAGCTCTCCGGCCAGCACCCGGCTGCGCAGGGGCTTGGAGCCGGCGAAGATCTCGGCCGCGGCGTGGGCGGCGTTCAGCGAGACGGCGGCGTCGACCTTGTCCGCCGCGCCGGCCGGCACGGCGCGGACCGCCGGAGCGATCAGGGCGGCCAGGGCGCCGATCTTGGTGTCGGCGTCGTCGGGGGAGCCGTGGCCGTCGAGGGCGTCGGCCGTGGCCTTCACCGCTCCGCAGCGCTCGTGTCCCAGGGCCATGACCAGGTTGGCCCCGAGGTGGATCACCGCATATTCGATCGAGGCGAGGACGGCGTCGTCCACCACATTGCCCGCCACCCGGACGACGAACAGGTCGCCGAGACCCTGGTCGAAGACCAACTCGGGCGCGACGCGGCTGTCGGCGCAGGCCAGGACAACGGCGAACGGGTGCTGGCTGGCGGCCACCAGTCGCCGCCGGGCGGCGTCGCCGTTCGGGTGCGTGGCGCGGGCCGCCACATAGCGGCCGTTGCCGGCCATCAGCCGGGCCATGGCGGCCTCGGGCGTGAGGGCGGGCGCGGCGTTGGCGTCGGCAGCGGCATGGGGGGCCGCAGCCGGCTTGGCCTTGCGCGGCGTGGCGGCGAAGGCGGCGGGCGCGGCCATGAGCGCGGCGCCGCCGGCGAGGAAGAGGCCGCGGCGCGACAGGCCGGGCCGGGACGGGTCTTGCATCGGCTGTTCGCCCCCCGGGCGCGTCGTTGAACCGGCCGCCATCGAAGGTGAAAATCCCTAAGATGGCGTGGAGCCGGGCGCGGCAAGGCGTCGCGGCGGACGCCGTCCACGGAAAGATTTCAGGGGCGCGGGAACGCCGTTCGGCCGGCGACGTTCTTGCTCCCGACCGCACGAAGCCCCCCCCGTCGCGCGGTCGGAACGGCCGGTCCCGCCACACCCCTGGCATCCCCCCTACTGCCCCCGCGGGACCGGCCAACTTCCCCTCCAGACCCCCGCCGCGCTAAGCATCGGCATGGCCGCGGCCCCTTCCGATCCCGACCGGTCCGACGCCGCGGCGCACGTCGCCGCGGCGAAGGCCTGCGCGCGCCAGGGTGACCTTCCGGGCGCCGCCGCCGCGCTCCGGGCGGCCGAGGCGGCGGGAGGCGCGCCGGGGGCCCTGGCGGCCTTCTTTGCCGCGCTCGGCCTCTCGTTCCATCAGGCCGGCCGGCTGGCCGAGGCCGAGGCGGCCTATCGCGACGCCCTGCGGCTCGATCCCCGCCTCGCGGAGCCGCACAACAACCTGGCGGGCCTCTGCCTGGCCCAGGGCCGCGCGGCGGAGGCCGAGGCGCACTACCGCCAGGCGCTCGTCCTGGAGCCGAGGCTGACCGCGGCGCTGGGCAACCTGGTGATCCTGCTCCGTCGCGGTGCGCGCCTGGGCGAGGCCGAGGCCGCCTGCCGCGCGGCCGCGGCCGCCGCCCCCGGCTCGGCCGAGGTTCGGTTGCACCTGGGCCGGGTGCTCGAGGAACAGGGCCGGACGCAGGAGGCGCGCACCGCCTATGGGGAGGCGCACGCCCTGAAGCCTTCGTTCGCGGCCGCGGCGCGCCACGCCCTGACGCTTCCGGTCATTCCGGGGTCGAGCGCCGAGGCGGCCGAGGGGCGGACGCGCTTCGAGGCCGGGCTGGCGGCGCTGGAGCGCGCGCCGGAGACCCCCGTCGACCTGGACGCGCTGGGACAGCTGCGCTGGTTCAACCTGGCCTACCAGGGCGGGGACGACCGGCCGCTCGTCGAACGGCTCGGTCGCCTCTTCCGGGCCCGCGCGCCGCAGCTCACCTTCGAGGCGCCCCACGTGGCGAGCTGGACGCCGCCCGCCGGGCGGCGGGTCCGCGTGGGCTTCCTCTCCGACTTCTTCCGCGACCACTCCATCGGCCGCTTCTACCGGGGCTTCGTCGAGCGGCTGGACCGGGAGAGGTTCGAGGTGGTGGTGATCCATGGCCCCGGGTCGGTGCGCGATGGGGTGCGCGACGCCGTCGACGCGGCCGCGGACCGGGCCGTGATCCTGGCGGGGCCGCTGGCGCAGCAGCAGCAGCGGCTGGCGGGACTGGCGCTCGACGCCCTCTTCTATCCCGACGTGGGCATGAGCTCGGCGACCTACTGGCTGGCCTACGCCCGGCTCGCGCCGGTGCAGTTCACCAGCCTGGGCCATCCGGTGACGAGCGGCCTGGACACCATGGACTGGTTCGTCTCCTCGGCCCTGACCGAGCCGGCCGGCGCGGAGGCCCACTACAGCGAGCGGCTGGCGAGGCTGGCGAGGCTGCCCTGCTTCTATCCGCGGCCGGTCGCGCCCGCCCCCGGCTCGCGGATGGACTTCGGCCTGCCGGAGACCGGCGCGCTCTACGGCTGTCCGCAGAGCCTGTTCAAGCTGCACCCGGAGTTCGACGCGGTCCTCGCCGAGATCGCCGCGCGCGACCCCAACGGCTGGATCGTCGTGCCGGCCGCGCCGGAGCCCTGGTGGACGAAGCTGCTGAAAGCCCGGTGGGAGCGGCAGGCGCCGGCGCTGCTGGAGCGCGTGATCTTCCTGCCCCGGGTGGGAGGCGGCGAGTTCGCCCGGCTCTGCGCGGCCTTCGACGTCCTGCTCGATCCGATCCACTTCGGCAGCGGCGTCACCCTCTACGAAAGCCTGGCGGCCGGCACGCCCACCGTGACCTGGCCCGGCCGCTTCGCCCGCGGCCGCTACGTGGCGGGCGCCTACCGGCAGATGGGCGTGGCCGACGCGCCCGTCGCCCAGGAATTGGGGGACTATGCGGCCCTCGCCACGGCCCTCGGCGCGGACGCCGACCGGCGCGCAGCCCTGCGGGCGGCGACGGTCGCGGCGCTCGGCGAACTCTACGAGGATGGGCGGGCCGTCACCGACCTGGAGGCGTTCATCGCCGGCGCGATGCGCGCCTGATCACCGATCAGCTTGCAGCCGGGGGTTGCGCGCGCCTTGATGCATGTCAAGGCTAAGCGCCCCAGCCCGTGCGCCTGACACTCACATGCCCCAGTCCCAGCCGCTTTCCAGGCTCAGGCTCATCGGCCGCATCTCGGTCGCCTTCCTCCTGGACCTCGTCCAGGTGGGCCGTCTGGACCGCGAGTTCCTGGACGGCGTGCTGCTGCTCTCCATCGTCCAGGCCAACATCGCGCCGCTGACCCGCGACGCCGACCTGCAGCTGGCCTACGCGGACTACGACGCGCCGCCGCCGGACGAGCTGCGCCGACGGGTGAGCGTGAGCGCCATCGCCCAGTCCCTGCGCCTGCCGTACGAGACGGCGCGCCGACACATCGCCCGCATGGCCGCCGCGGGAGCGTGCGAGGTGACGCCCCAGGGGGTCTATGTGCCGGCCGCGACCCTGCATTCGCCGCGTCACCGGGAGGCGGTGATCGGCACCTACCAGCTGCTGCGCGACTTCTACTTCCGGCTGCGCGCCCTGGGCGGCCTCGCGGACCTGCCGTCGCCGGACCCCGCCCGCGCCCTGGACCCCGCCTCCAGCGCGCCGGTGCGGGCGGTGGTGCGGATCTCGTCGGACTATGTGCTGCGGATGGTCGACCTGCTGGCCATCCACGTGGGCGATCTGGTGCGTGGCCTGATCCTGCTCGCCGTCCTTCGCGCCAACACCGAGGGCTTTCCCGACGAGACCCGCGGCGGCGAGGAGGGCGGCCCGGCGAGCTTCGTGCCGGACGAGATGCGGCGGCCGGTGCGGGTGGCCGAGCTGAGCGCCCGCCTGGGCGTGCCGGAGGAGACGGTGCGCCGGCACGCGGCGCGGCTGGTGCAGGACCGGCTCTGCGTGCGGGGGCCCGAAGGCCTCGTCCTGCCGGCCCATGTGCTGGCCCGGCCCCAGTTCGTGCAGCTGATGGCCGACAACCATGCCAATGTGACCCGCATGTTCACGGCGCTCGCCAGGCTCGGCGTGGTCGCCGAGTGGGAACGGCAGCGCGCCGCCGGCGGCGGCTGACGGGCGCCCAGAACCCCTGCAGACGGGGCCGCCGGGGGCGTTTCGTGCGACGGCTCGTCGCACCTGCGCCTCGAAAGGCCCCAAAATGGGTAAGGGCATGGCTTCAACCGGCGGTTGGCTTCAGGCCTCTTAGGGCGAAGCTTCGAGGCTGGGCGACCACCGCCCGGCCCGAAGACGAGACCAACGTCGGGGCGACCCTGAACATGACCAAGCCGATCAAGCCCGCGAGCCTTGCCGCGGCCACCCCCACCGATCCGGACGCCCATCCGGTCGACCGTCACGTGGGCCTGCGCATCCGCATGCGCCGCAAGGAGCTTGGGCTCAGCCAGGACAGGCTGGCCGATGCGCTCGGCATCACCTTCCAGCAGATCCAGAAGTACGAGCGCGGCGCCAACCGCGTGAGCGCCTCCAAGCTGTGGGAGACGGCGCGCGCCCTGCAGGTGCCGATCAACTACTTCTACGAGGGCCTGCCCGAGGACGGCGAGGCCTCGGCCGCGGCGTCGGGCGCGCATGCCTTCCTGCTCACCGCCGAGGGCCTCGAGCTGGCCTCCAACTTCCCCAAGCTCAGCGACCCCCGGTTGCGGCGCAAGATCGTCGAGCTGCTGCGCGCCATGGTCGAGGCCGAGACGGCCGCGGCCTGAGCCCTCAGGCCCGGCAGGGACGGATCGCGCCGGGCTCCGGCCGCCGTCCCGGGGCCGGCGGCTCGAACACCGCCAGGTAGCCGCCGCCGCCCTTGAGAGCGGTGAAGCCCACCTGGCGGTAGCCCACCGCCTCGAATTCGCACTTCAGCAGGGCCGGCGGCGTGCCGTGCCGCGGGGTCGGCCTGTCGAGGTCGATGACCCCTACCCGCGCACCGAGCTTCAGGGAGCCTGCGAGGTTCCAGAGCAGGGCGTAGGGGCTCTCCACCTCGTGGTACATGTGGACCAGCACGGCGCGGTCAACCGGCGCCGGCAGCCGGGGATCGTCCGGCGTCCCCACGACCAGCTCCACGTTCGTCAGGCCCCGCCGCGCCACCTCCGCCTTCAGGTCGGCGAGGTAGTCCACCATGATGTCCTGGGCGTAGACGCGGCCCTTGGGCCCCACCACCGGCGAGAGCCGGATCGTGTGGTAGCCGGAGCCCGCGCCGATGTCGGCCACGGCCATGCCGGCCCGGATGCCGAGGCCGCGCACCAGCTGGCCGTTCTCGTCGGCCTTGTCCCGGTCGGGACCGCTGGACCAGACGGGGCTCACGATGTCGGCCACCGGCCGGTCGGGCTTGGGGAAGGTCGCCGGCGCCGCGGCCGCGGGCTGGGCGTCCGTCGGCTGCGAACAGGCGCAGAGTGCGAGCGAGAGGGCGGCGAGCAGGGCGGCTTTCATCGGCCCACGATCCGCGCGGCGGCGTGCACGCGCAAGGCCGCACCGAAAAGCGAGGGCCCGGACCGCGGCCCGGGCCTCCAGTTCGGGGGGATCAGAAGGTCTTGCGCAGGGTGGCGAACACCTGCCGGGGCGCGCCCGGAAGCAGGGTCTGGCTGTCGCCGCGCAGGGGGAAGCCGTTGGAGTTGATGGTGGAGATGTAGTCCTCGTCGAAGAGGTTGGAGACGTTGAGCTGAACCTCCAGCCCCTCCAGCCACGGCGAGCCCGAGAAGCGGTACCCGACCGCCAGTTCGGCCAGCGTCTGCGACGGCACGCTGCGGTCGTTCTCGTAGGTGAAGTAGCGCTTGCTCATGTAGCTGACGGAGACCCGCCCGAAGAAGGCGCCGTCGTCGTAGCCGAGCTCGGCCTTGGCGAGGTGGCGCGGCGTGTCGACGGTGGTCTTGCCGGCGGTGCGGGCGACCACCGCGCCGTTCCCGTCCACCGTGTCGTCGTCATAGGTGGAGTCGTTGTAGGCGTAGGAGCCGAAGGCCGACCACCGGTCGGTGATGTCCCAGGCGCCGACCGCCTCGACGCCCTTGGCGGTGACGCCGCCGACGTTGGACAGCGCCGAGGGGTTGCCGACGATGCCGGAGCCCACCGGCACCGCGAACAGCCGGTCCTTGAACGTCACGTGATAGGCGGCGAGCACGCCCTGGAAGCTCGCCGTCCGGAAGCGCCAGCCGCCCTCGAAGGTGTCGGAGATCTCGGGCTGCAGGGTGTCCTGGATCGCCGCGAAGCCGGCCTGGGTCGTGGAGAACGGACCCGAGGTGCCCGAGCTCGGGAAGGCCCGCATGTTCCGGGCGTAGCCGGCGAAGAGCTCGCTGTCCTCGGTGAGCGCGTAGCGGGCGCCGGCCTGCGGCAGGAAGTTCTCCTTCGCCTCGATCGTCCCGTTCTTGCGCAGGGACTCGGTGCGGGCGAAGACCGTGCGGCCCTCGTTCTCCACCGAGAGCGAGGCGAAGCCGAGGTTGACGGTGAGCGCCTCGGTGACCGTCCAGGTGTCCTGGATGTGCAGCTTCCAGGTGGTGGTCCCGAAGTCGTACTCCCAGTCGGTGCGGAACGGGCCTTCCTGCATCTCCAGGCTGTCGCGGCCGGGGGCGTCGTAGCCCAGGCCGTAGTAACGGCGGGCCTGGTTGAACTCGTTGTTCTCGAACCAGACGCCGGCGTTGATCGCGTGGGCGCCGATCCGGACCGTGCCGGACGCCACCAGGCCCTGGCGGCCCAGGTCGTACTCGGTGGTGCGGATGGAGATCGGGGCGTTGTCGCGGGTCGCCCCGGCGACGCCGTAGTTCGGCGACGGCACATAGGGCGTGAACCAGAGGCCCTGGCCTTCGTCGTTGTGCAGGTAGGCGGTGGCCCGGAAGTCCACGCTCTCGTGCGGCGACAAGCTGAGCGTGACGGCGCCCACCAGGTCGTCGCGCAGGCCCGCGGCGTTGGCGTAGGCGTCGTCCGCCGAGACGATCGGCGCCGGGTAGGTGGTCCCGGCCGAGGGTCGGGCGGGGGTCACGCCGGTGTCGCCGCGGTTGTTGGCGATCTCGGCGATGCGGACGATCAGCGGCCAGTCGTCGGAGATGTTGTCCCAGCCGGGGCCCAGCCGGTCGAGCATCTCCAGCGACAGGTCCTGGTAGTCATTCTCGCGCCGCTTGGACCAGTTGACCCAGCCGGTGACCGACGCCGTCTCGCCGAGCGGCTGGACGACCTTGGCGTTGAGCTGCTGGTGCCGCTGCTCGCCCGCGCCCTTCCACTTGTCGGCGGTGTTGTGGGAGTAGCTGACGTAGCCGCGGGCGCCGGTGGCCAGCTCGCCGGTCTCCAGACGGGCGAAGCCGCGCCAGGTGGACTCGCTGCCCCCGGTCGCGGCCACCAGGCCGCCGAAGTCGGTCTGCGGATCGCGCGAGACGTACTTGAGCGCGCCGCCGAGATTGTTGGCCGAGGCCGTGTCGAGCGCGCCCGCGCCCTGCGCCAGCTCCACGGCCCCGACGTTCTCGCCGGCGATGGCGCGCGAGATATGCAGGCCGTTGTGGTTGCCGTAGGTCATGTCGCCCAGCGGCACGTCGTCGAGGGTGAAGCCGAGCTGGCTCTGGTTGAAGCTGCGGATCGAGATCCGCGCCGCCCACTCGTAGGAGCCGAAGGGATCGGCCGCCTGCAGGTTCACGTTGGGCAGCTTCTCGACGAGCTTCAGCGGGCTGGCGCCCGGCGTCTCGAGCGCGAGCTCCTCGCCGCTCACCGTCTGGACCTGGCGGGCCTCGCCCCGGCCCAGCACGACGATCTCCTCGATCGCCGTGTTCTCAGCGAGCTGGACGGTTTCCTGGGCGGCGGCGGCCTGCGCCAGCCCAGCGGTGATCGCCAGCGCCGTGGCGCTGGCCCAAAGCTTCGACTTCATCGTCTGTTCCCCCAGCCGCTGTGTGCGGTCGACGGGGGGCCCTAACAGGCGCGATCTACAGTGAAGCTACAGTTCCATGACCGCTGTTTGACGGACGCAGGGGAAGGCCGCGGCCCCGTCAGTCCTCCACGACGAAGGTGAGCCCGGCGTTCTTCTGCAGGCGGTCGATGAGCTTCGTGCGCATGGCCGCGCCGGGCGTCCATACGCCGCCGGGCGTGTCCTGGCACTCCTTCACCAGGCACAGCGCCGACTCGGCGATCATCTTGGAGGTCGAGCCGTAGCCGGGGTCACGGTCACCCTTCACCGCCACGCGGACCTTGCGGCCGTCGGCGGCGAGGCCCACGAAGACCACGTCGAAGAAGCCGGTCTCCCGCTCCTCCTTGGTCGGCCCCTCGCCCGGCTTCGGCCCGCCGGCCTGGCCCACGGCGGTGAATTCGGTGGGCGCGCCCGGGACCAGGATCGACATCTCGTCGTACTGGAAGTCCTGGCCGTAGGGATGGCCCATCAGGAAGTTCGAGCGGTGGACGTTCTTGGCGTTGATCACCGCCATCATGAACGGCCCCACGTCGGCGCCGACGTCCTCGTCGTGCTGCACCTGGTTGGCGGGGGGCTGCGGCGGCCCCTGGAAGCCGGGCGTGAGCGCGAAGTCGTTCATCATCGCCGCCAGCTGCGACGGATCCTTCTGGATCGCGGCCATGGTGGCCGCGCCGGAGGCCGCCGTGCCGCCGGAGAGGCCGCCCTTGATGGCGCGCACCCGGCCCTTCACGCGGGGGACCGGGCCGCCCAGCTTCGCCTTGGCGGTCTCCTCGCAGAACAGCACGCCCAGCTCGAAGGGAATGGAGTCGAAGCCGCAGGAGTGGCAGAGCCGCGCGCCGGTCTTCTTCGCCGTCTCGTGGTGGGCGACGATGGTGCGGGCCATCCAGTTCGGCTCGCCGGTGAGGTCGAGGTAGTCCGTGCCGGCCGCGGCGCAGGCGGCGATCAGCGTGTCGCCGTAGAGCTGGTAGGGGCCCACCGTGGTGATCACCGCCTTGGCGCGCTTCACCATGGCCTCCAGGGAGGCGGGGTCGTCGGCGTCGGCCACGATCAGCGGGGTGTCCTTCGGCGCGCCGATCTCGTCACGCACCTGCTCGAGCTTGGCCTGGCTGCGTCCGGCCATGGCCCATTTCACCTCGCCGCCCACGCCATAGCGCTGGGCCAGGTGCTCGGCCACGAGGCGGCCCGTGTAGCCGGTGGCGCCGTAGACGATGACATCGAATTCCGCAGCGGGGTTCATGGCGCGCCTTCCTTGTTCCGAGGCGGCGCACCTTGCCGAGCGCTTACGATGTAAGCAAGAGGCCGCGACCTGCCTCGTGAAACGGAACGGGAACATGCTATAGGGGCGGAATGGCCGACGCCGCGGTCCCCGCATCCGACCTGCTCCCGGAGAGGTTCGCCGACTGGTTCGCCCAGCGCGGCTGGAGCCCGCGCGCCCACCAGCTGGCGATGGTCGAGCGGGCGCAGGCCGGTCGCGACGCCCTGCTGATCGCACCCACCGGCGGCGGCAAGACCCTGGCAGGGTTCCTGCCCAGCCTGATCGAGCTGACGCAGCGGCCGCCGGCCAACGCGCCGACGGGCCTGCACACCCTCTACATCTCGCCGCTGAAGGCCCTGGCGGTGGACGTGGAGCGGAACCTGAACGCTCCGATCCTGCAGATGGGCCTGCCGGTCACCGCCGAGAGCCGCACCGGCGACACCGGCGTCTCGCGCCGCCAGCGCCAGCGGCTGAAGCCGCCCGACATCCTCCTGACCACGCCCGAGCAGCTCGCCCTGCTCTGCGCCTGGGAAGGCGCGCGGGCCTATTTCGAGAGCCTCTCCTGCGTGGTGCTGGACGAGATCCACACGCTGCACTCTTCCAAGCGCGGCGACCTGCTGGCGCTCGATCTCGCCCGCATCCAGCAGTTCGCGCCGAACCTGCGCCGCGTCGGCCTTTCGGCCACGGTCGACGACCCGGAGGTGATCAAGCGCTGGATGGCGGGGCCCGGCGGGCCGTCCAGCATCGACCTGGTCCGCGGGCCGGCCGGTGCGGAGCCGCTGGTGGACGTGCTGCTGTCGGAGGGGCGGGTGCCGTGGGCGGGCCACACCGCCCAGCACGCCATGGCCGAGGTCTACGAGGTCATCAAACGCTCGCGGACGGCGCTCGTCTTCGTCAACACCCGCTTCCAGGCCGAGTTCGCCTTCCAGGAGCTCTGGCGCCTGAACGAGGACAGCCTGCCCATCGCCCTGCACCACGGCAGCCTCGCCGCCGAGCAGCGGCGCAAGGTCGAGGCGGCCATGGCCCGCGGCGAGCTGCGCGCCGTGGTCTGCACCTCCACTCTCGACCTCGGCATCGACTGGGGCGACGTGGACCTGGTCATCCAGCTCGCGAGCCCCAAGGGGGCGTCCCGGATGGTGCAGCGGATCGGCCGGGCGAACCACCGGCTGGACGAGCCCTCCCACGCGATCTTCGTGCCGGCCAACCGCTTCGAGATGCTGGAGTGCCAGGCCGCCCGCGAGGCGATCGCCGAGAACAAGCTTGACGGTGACCCGCCGCGGATCGGGGCGCTGGACGTGCTGGCCCAGCATGTCATGGGCTGCGCCTGCTCCGAGCCGTTCGACATGCTGGAGCTCTACGACGAGGTCCGCACCGCCGGCCCCTACCGCGACCTGCCCTGGGAGGACTTCGAGCAGGTCGTCGATTTCGTCTCCACCGGCGGCTATGCGCTGAAGACCTACGACCGCTTCCGCCGAATCGTGAGGGGACCCGACGGCCGCTGGCGGGTGCGCAATATCGCCACCGCCCAGCGGCACCGGCTGAACGTCGGCGCCATCGTCTCCCCCGCCATGCTGTCGGTGCGCATCGCCAGCCGCGGCGGCCGCGGCGGGCGCAAGATCGGCGAGGTCGAGGAAGGCATGCTGGAGATGCTCGACCCCGGTGACACCTTCGTCTTCGCCGGCCAGACCTGGCGGCTGATGGGGCTCACGAACCTCGACGTGCTGGTCTCGCCGGCCAATGACACGGATCCGAAGATGCCGTCCTGGGGCGGCTCGAAGTTCGCCCTCTCCACCTATCTCGCCAAGCGCGTGCGCCAGCTGATGTTCGACGAGAGCCACTGGAGCGTCCTGCCCACCGACGTGCGCGAATGGCTGGAGGCGCAGCGCGACCGCTCGCTGATCGTCCGCGAGGACGAGATGCTGCTGGAGACCTTCGCGCGCGGGAAGCGCCACTTCATGGTCTGCTACCCGTTCGAGGGCCGCCTGGCGCACACCACGCTGGCCATGCTGCTGACGCGGCGGCTGGAGCGGCTGAACGCGGCGCCCCTGGGCTTCGTCTGCAACGATTATGCGCTCGCCGTCTGGGCCCTGAAGCCGCTGGATCACCTCGACTTCGACGAGCTGTTCGCCGAGGACATGCTGGGCGACGACCTGGAGGACTGGCTCAACGAGAGCTTCATGATGAAGCGCGCCTTCAAGGGCTGCGCGATCATCGCGGGCCTCATCGAGCGGCGCTTCCCCGGCGAGCAGCAGAAGACCGGGCGGCAGATCACCTTCTCCACCGATCTGATCTACGACGTCCTGCGCCGCCACCAGCCGGACCACCTGCTGCTGCGCTGCGCGCGCGAGGATGCGGCGACCGGCCTCATCGACGTGGCGCGCCTGGGCCAGATGCTGGCGCGCATCCGCGGCCGGATCCGCCACGCCCCGCTCGAGCACCTCTCGCCCTTCTCGGTTCCGATCCTACTTGAGATCGGCAAGGAGCGGTCGCCGGGCGCAGCGGGCGAGATGATCCTGGCGGAAGCCGAAGAAGACCTGATCGCCGAGGCCCTGAGTTGAGTTCGCCCGCCTACGTCTACGACTTCGAAGGCAGCCCCTGCGGCTCGCTGCGGACCCGGGTGCGCGGGACCGCGGTGATGCTGCGGCCCTCCGGCGCGCTCTGGCTGGAGGCCGAGCGCACCCTGGTGGTGGCCGACCTGCACCTGGAGAAGGGCTCGTCCTACGCGGCCCGAGGCCAGATGCTGCCGCCGTACGACACGCGCGAGACCCTGGGCCGCCTGGAGGCGGAGGTCGCGGTGCTCTCGCCCATGGCCGTGATCCTGCTGGGCGACACGTTCCACGACCGCAGGTCCGAGGAGCGGCTGGCGGGCGATGACGCCGGGCGGCTGCGGGCGCTGGCCGCGGGCCGGCGGCTGATCTGGGTGATCGGCAACCACGACGCCGACGGACCCCGCGCCCTGCCCGGCGAGACCGCGGACGAGCTGGAGCTGGCCGGCCTCACCTTCCGCCACGAGCCGCAGGCCGGCGTCCATTCCGGCGAGGTGGCCGGCCACCTGCACCCGGCGGCCAAGGTGCGCGCCTCGCGCGGCGCGGTGCGCCGACGCTGCTTCGTGACCGATGCGGAACGCGCCATCCTGCCCGCCTTCGGCGCCTATGCCGGGGGGTTGAACATCCGCGACGCGGCTTTCTCGGGCCTGTTCGCGCGGCCCCCGCTGGCCGGCGCGCTCGGCCAGGCGCGGGTGCACGCCGTCGGGTGGCGCTCGCTGGGCCCCGACTAGTCTCGTCGCATGGCGAAGCTCGCCGCCCAGCCGGCGGCCAGCGCCAGCGCCATGGCGACGATCCCGTAGAGCCACGGCCGCTCGTGCGCCCAGACGTAGAGGGTGCGCTCGACGCCCACCTTCTCCACGGTGAGCGTCCGGGTGCGGACCGACACCGGCTCGCCGTCCTGGAACAGCAGGATGTCGGCCCGGTACTGGCCGGTCGGGGCCTGGGCGGGCAGCGCGATCTCCGCGCGGAACAGGCCGCGGTCGACGAAGCGGACGCCGTGCTCGTCGGCGGCGTAGAGGCCGGCCTTCTCCTTCAGCCGCACCACGGCGCGCCGCCACAGCAGGTAGTCGGGGCCGAGCCGGCTGACGACCACGTCGCGCACGCCGTAGCGGGTCTCCACGCGCTGCTCGTCCGGGGCTCGGATCGGCAGGTGGTCGACGCCCGCGCCCAGCTCGCGCAGCGTCCGGAAGCGGGCGATATCGTCCAGCGGCCGGGTGGAGGCGGCGATGTAGAAGCCGGGCGCGCCGTGGAACACCACCGGTCGGCTGTTCAGCCACAGCGGCCCCACCCGCACCTTGCGGGCGATCCGCACCGGCTGCTCCGGGCCGCGCACGATCACCACGACGTCGCTCGGCCGCTGGGCGGGATCGAACACCGCGCCGTAGAGCACGATCTGCGCGCCGCGGAAGTTGGACGCGACCTGCACCTGCGTCTCGGTGAGCGCCGCGGAAACGGCGGCGGGCGGGGCGGCGTCGACAGCCATCAGCCGCCCATCCCCTGCATGAGGACGAAGGCTTCGTCGGGCCGGACGAAGAGGCCGAGGCCCATGCGCAGGCCGACCATCAGGACGATCAGCGCCAGGATCGCCCGCAGCTCCTCGGCCCGGAACCGCGCCGAGGCCCGCGCGCCGTACTGGGCTCCCAGCACCCCGCCGAGCAGCAGCAGGGTGGCCAGCACGATGTCCACGGTCTGGTTGCGGCCGGCCTGCAGCACGCCGGTGAGCGCGGTGGTGATGATGATCTGGAAGAGGCTCGTGCCGACCACGACGCGGGCCGGCATCCGCAGGATGTAGACCATGGCCGGCACAAGGATGAAGCCGCCGCCCACGCCCATCACCGCCGAGAGTACCCCCACGAAGGCGCCGAGCGCCAGCGGCGGGATCACGCTGATGTAGAGCCGGGAGCGCGGGAAGCGCAGCTTCAGCGGCAGGCCGTAGAGCCAGGGGGGCCGCCGGTCGCGGCGCGGGGGCGGCGGCTCGCCCCGGCGGCGGCGCAGGATCGCCCTTAGGGACTCGGTCAGCATCAGCCCGCCGATCACGCCCAGGAAGATCAGGTAGGAAAGCGCCACCACCAGGTCGGCCTGGCCGAGCAGCCGCAGCCAGCGGAACAGCTCGACGCCGACGATCGCGCCGACCACGCCGCCGGCCGCCAGCACCCCGCCCATCCGCCAGTCCACCGCGCGGTTGCGGCTGTAGGTGACCACGCTCGACATGGAGGAGGCGGCCACGTGGTTGGACATGCTGGCCACGGCGACCGCGGGCGGAATGCCTAGGAACACCAGCAGCGGCGTCATCAGGAAGCCGCCGCCGATCCCGAACAGGCCCGAGATGAAGCCCACCAGCGCGCCCAGCGCCACGATCAGCGGCGCGTTCACCGACACCTCGGCGATGGGCAGGTAGATGTCCACGTCTCAAGCGCCCCCTTTGGAAGCGCCGCCGATCAGCGCGTGAAGACGGAGAGCCGCTGGGCGGTGTTGCGGTCGATCGTGCCGGTGGCGGCCAGCCCCTGATCGCGCTGGTAGGCCGAGACCGCAAGGCTGAACTCGCGCGAGGCCGCGCCGTTGGCCGGGCCCTTGTAGTAGCCGAGCCGGCCGAGGATCCGCTGGGCGGAGGCTACGGACACCGGGGCCGCGGCGGCCTGCTGGGTGGCGGACGCCGGCCGGAACGCCTGCGCGGCCTGGTCGGCGGCGGCCAGCTGGGCCGGGTTGAGCTTCGCCTCCAGGTCGATGGCGCTGGCGCGGGCGGCGGCGTCGCCGCCGCCGGCCGCGATCGAGAACCACTTGTAGGCCTCGCCGAGATCACGCGGCACGCCGCTGCCGGCCTGATAGAGCAGACCCAGGTTGTACTGGGAATCGCCGACGCCCAGTTCGGCGGCTTTCTTGAACCAGCGCGCGGCGCTGGCCAGGTCCTGCGGACCGCCGGTGCCCTCGAAGTAGTAGAGGGCCAGGTTGTGCATGCCGCGCGGCTCGCCGTTGATGGCGGCCTTGGTGGTCCACCGGCGGGCTTCCACGAGGTTCTTGGTCACCCCGCGTTGGCCGCTCTCGTAGAGCTTGCCCATGTAGAACTGGGCCGGCGCATAGTCGGAGTCGGCGATGGCCTTCATGCGGCCCAGCGCGCCCGGCTCGCCCTTCTCGACGGCACGCACGGCTTCCAGGTACTGGGCCGAGAGCGGAACGGCGGGCGGGGCCTCGGCCGCCTGCTCGACGGGCGCGGCCTCCACGGGCGCGGGGACGCTGGGGCCGATCGGCTGCGGCGCGATGGCCACCGCCGCGCGCGGCGGGGCGCCGAAGGGCGAGGTTTCCACCGCCTCCCGGGCGCCGCCGGCGTTCATCAGCACCATGCCGGCCGCGCCGACGCTGAGGAAGGCCGCGCCGCCGGCGATCATGAAGGCGGTCTGCAGGGTGGAGTTGGGCCGCGCCCGGGCGGCCTTCGGCGGCATCGGCGGCTTCGGCTGGGCGCGCCAGTTGGCGCGCGCCTTCACCTGCAGGCGCGGCCGGCTGGCTTCCGCCGCGCGGGCGGCGGCGCGGGCCTGGTCGATGACCTCGCGGGTGGAGAGCGGCTTCGGACCGGCGGTGACCGGTTCCGGCGCCGGCGGCGGCGGCTCGGGCTGGTCGAGGCCGAATATGTCCTCTTCCGGCTCGGGGATCGGCGCGAAGGCCTCGGCGTCGATGTCTTCGGCGAGCGGCGTCGGCCGCTCGGCCACCGGCTCGTCCAGCGGCAGCGCCTCGGCCCGGGAGAACAGTTCCGGCCCGAAGGCCGCCATGGACTTCAGCGGCCGATCGTCGGCCACGGGCGTCCCGAGACCGTTCAGGCGCTGCTCCAGCCGCTCGCTCGCCTCGTCGAGCAGGCGCGAGGTGCGCTCCTCGCTCTGGCGCAGGCGTTCGGCGATATCGGAGGCCACGCGCTCGTGGCGCTGCTCGATACGCTCGGTGACGCGGCTGACCTGCTCGCCCACGTCGTCGATCGCCTGGGCCGCGCGGCGCTCGGACTGCAGCATGCGGTCGGTGAGGCGCTCGGTGATGCGGCCGATCTCGGCGCCCAGCTTCTCCAGCGCGTCGGCCTGCGCCTGCTCGGCGCGGCCGAGCCGGTGCTCCACGGCGCCCGCGATGCGGGCCATTTCCCCGCCGACCGAAGCGATCGCCTCGGCGCTGCGGGTCTCGGACGCCTGCAGGCGGCGGTTGAAGGCCTCGGCGACGCTGATCACCTCGCGGCCCATGCGCTCGATGGCCTGGGCCGAGCGCTGCTCGGCGGCCTGCACCTGGCTAGCGAGTTCAGCGAAGCGTTCATCCACCCGGCCGGTGGCCGTGGCGGCGAGCTTCTCGGCGATCTCGGCGCGGGCGGCCTCGACGCGTTCACTGAGGCCAGCGGCAAGGGTCTCGAGCCGGTGCTCGGCGTCGCCCACGGCGGCGCCTTCCACCGCGCCCAGGCGGCCGTCGAGGGTCGCCAGGGAGGCGCGCAGGCTCTCCAGCGCCTCGGCCGTGCGGCCCTCGGCGTCGGCGAGCCGCTGGCCCAGGCGGCGGACGACTTCTTCGATCAGCGGCGCGGGGTCGCCGCCGGCGATCGCCTCGGCCCGGGCGACCCGGGCTTCCATGGCGGCCAGGGCCTCGCGGGTGCGGGCCTCGCCGGAATAGACGTGGTCGGCGACCCGGGTCACCGACTGCTCCAGCACGCGCAGGGCCTCGGCGGAGCGCGGGCCGCCGGTGGACTCGCTCTCCATGCGGCGCAGCCGATCGGCCAGCCGCGACTGCTCGGAGCCCACCTGGTCCACGGCGCTCTCGAAGCGGGCGGCGACGGCCACGTGCTCGCGCTCGCCGGCCTCGATGCGGGCGACCGCGGCGCGCACGGAATGCTCGACGCCGGAGATCGCCAGGCTGGTGCGGGTCTCGGATGACTCGATGCGGTCGGTCAGCCGATCCAGGGCGTAGGCGACGCGGGCCAGGTCGTCGGTCCGGGAGGCCTGATGCTGCTGTTGCGGCGGCGGCGTCGAGGCCACCAGCCGCGGCTTGGCCGGCTCGAACGAAGCGCGCGGCGCGCGGTCGTTGAAGTGGTCTTCGGAGGTCACGTCCTCCGGTACATCATCTTCTAGGATGACGCGATTCAGCCACTCGCCCAGCGTCATGCCCGAACGGCGCGCGAGGTCCTTGGCGACCTCCCTGGCCTTCGGATCAATCCCCTTGACGCTCCAGGGCGCCCCCGCCGTCATCGAATCGTTCTCCAGGTACTGAACGAAGGGTACGCACCGATTCCTGGGGGTGTAAACGCGACCTTAACGCTACATGTTGCGTCCCGGCCCTCGGGCCTGTGGACGCTTTTGGCCGCTTCCGAGGGCGTTCTTCCTTCATCGGGCGGAGCCTGCGATATGCGGTCGCAGATGTCCCTGCCCGTCACCCTCGCGCTCGCCGCGGCCCTTGCGGCGCTCACCGTCTTCGCCGGCTGGCGGGGCGCCCGGCCGCCCAACCCGTTCCGCGGCCCACGGATGATTCCATGGCGCGCGATCATGGTCACCGCGGCGGCCTTCCTGCTGATCGTGGTGGTCCATCTCCTGAACCTCCTCGGCGTGAAGACCGGTCGCTAAGCGGCCTCGGCCGTCTCCCGTGCGGGCTCGCGGCGCGGCCGCTTGGCGAGGTTGGCGATGCCGCCGGACGAGAGCAGGCCGACGTCGGCCAGGAGCAGCGGGATGGCCCACCGCCTGGGCGCGGCCACGTAGCGCGGCTGCCAGAGCGGGTCGTACTTGTCCTTGTACCGGCGCACACCCTGGAAGTTGTAGATCTCCTCCCCGCGCTCGAAGAGCAGGCGGCCCACACGGGACATCATCGGGGCCAGCGGCCGGTCGTCGAGGCCGGCCAGCGGGGCCATGCCGAAGTCGAAGGCCTGGTAGCCCTCGCTGCGCCCCCACTCGATCAGCTCGACGAAGAGGTAGTCCATGACGTTGCGCGGCGCGTCCTCGCCGTAGCGCATCAGGTCCATGGAGAAGGAGCCGCGGCTGGCCGTGGTCCAGAGCGTGGCGAAAGCGACGGGACGCCCGTTGAACGACACCACCGCGACCGGGAACTCGCGCACGTAGGCCGGGGCGAACCCGCCCATGGAGAAGCCCTTCTCGCCGCCGGCGTGGTGGGCGAGCCAGGCGTCGGAGATCGCCTTCAGCTCGGGCATCAGGGCGCTCACCGCCTCGTCGCGGATCACCCGGAAGGTGCAGCCGTCCTCCGCCGCCTTGCGCCAGGCGCGGCGCAGGTTGCCCCGCCGGCGGCCCTCCAGGCTGAAGCTGTCGAGCGGCACGAGCGCGGCCTCGCCCACCTTCTGGATGGAGAAGCCCAGCTCGACGATGTCCGGCAGGGCGTCGGCGGTGAGGCCGTAGAGGCCCGGCCGCGCCGCGTGGGCGTCGGCCAGCTCGCGGAACCGCCAGAGGAGCTCCATGCGCTCGTCGGCGCGGCCCACGGGGGCGCCCAGCGCGATCCAGCTGCGGCCCCGCACCCCGAACATCAGGAAGCTGCGGCCACTGGCCGAGAACAGGAATCGCTTGTCGCCGAGCAGCGCCAGGTTGGCGCCGGGCTCGGCGTCCTCCGCCGACGCCAGGATCTCGCGCACGCGGGGGAAGTCCGGGTCGGTCTCGCCCACGACCGGCGGCGTCGCGGCCGAGCCGAACAGCCGCCACAGTCCGAAGGCCAGCAGCGCGATCGCCGCGCCGGCCCAGGCGCGGACCGAGCGGGCGGCGTCTTCGTCCGCCATCACCCGCCACCAGGACATCTCGCCGTAGTCGGCGTTCTCGTAGGACCACAGGCCGAGCAGGCCCGCCCCGGCCACGGCGCAGAAGGCCGACACCAGCCAGCCCGGCGTCACCTCCATCCGGCTGAGCCGCGCCGTTCGGGGGAAGGCGCCGCGGAAGGGCGCAAGCACGGCCGCCAGGGCCACCAGCGCGACGGTCTCTTCCCAGTTCAGGCCCTTGAGGAGGGAGAGCGAGGCGGCGGCGAGCAGCAGGGCCATGGTCGCCGCCCAGGCGGCGTCGAGCCGGGCGCGCAGACCGAAGGCGACCAGCACCAGGGCCAGCCCCAGGACGCTGTCGAGGAAGTGGCTGATCTCGATCAGGATGACCGGCGTGATCTCGAGCAGCCGCACGAAGCGCATGGGCTCCGACGGCGTGGCGCCCGAGGCCAGCAGCATGACGCCCGCGGCCAGCGTCAGGACCGCCGCCGTCCAGGGCGCGGCCGCGAAGGCCGCCGGCTTCAGGTCCTTGAGGAGGCGCATCGCGGCCTTATAGCACCGGCCTGCGAAGACGCGCGGGGCGGATGGCCTCAAACAACTGTTCGGTTCCGCTTGCCCGCCCCGCGGCCGGCGCTAAGGTGGCGGCTCGGTTTCAGATGAGTTTGGGAGCTGGCCATGGCCGACTTCGGCGGCGCCGAGCAGGACGCCTTCCGCACGGAAGTGCGTGCGTGGCTGGAGGCCAACTATCCGCCCGAGCTGAGGGACGCGGACGCGAAGACGGACCCGGAAGCGGTCTGGGGCGGCCGGGCGTTCGCGGACAAGGACTCCGATCCGCAGGTCGTCTGGATGCGCCGGGCGGCGGAGAAGGGCTGGACCGCGCCGGCGTGGCCGAAGGAATACGGCGGCGGCGGGCTGTCGCCGCAGGAGGCGCGGATCGTCGAGCAGGAGCTGGCCCGCGGCCGCTACCGTCCGCCGCTGCTGTCGTTCGGCGTCTGGATGCTGGGGCCGGTGCTGCTGGAATACGCGAGCGAGGAGCAGAAGCGCGAGCACCTGCCGAAGATCGTGCGCGGGGAGATCCGCTGGTGCCAGGGCTATTCCGAGCCGGGCGCGGGGTCGGACCTGGCGAGCCTGGCCACACGCTGCGAGGACAAGGGCGACCATTGGCAGATCGACGGCCAGAAGGTCTGGACGAGCTATGCCGACAAGGCCGACTGGTGCTTCTGCCTGGTCCGGACGGACACGACCAAGAAGCACGAGGGGATCTCGTTCGTGCTGATCGACATGCGGACCCCGGGCGTCGAGACGCGGCCGATCCGGCTGATCTCGGGGGAGAGCCCGTTCTGCGAGACCTTCTTCACGGGCGTGAAGATCCCGAAGGACAACCTGGTCGGGCGGCTGAACGGCGGGTGGGAGATCGCGAAACGGCTCCTGCAGTACGAGCGGCAGAACATCTCGGCGGGGTTCGGCGAGGGCGGGTCGGCGGGGGGCGCTTCGGGCGACCTGGCGGAGATCGCCAAGGCCTACGGGGCGCTCGCCTATGACGGCGGAGAGCTCCGTACACGGATCACTCGCAACAAGATGGACTTCCAGGCGCTGCGGCTGACCATCGCGCGGTCGGCGGCGGAGAGCCGGGCCGGCAACGGGCCCAGCGCCGCCACCTCGATCATCAAGTACGCGGCCGCCGAACTGGCCAAGGAGCGGTCGGAGCTGATGATCGAGGCCATGGGCAACCAGGGCCTCGGCTGGAGCGGCGAAGGCTTCTCGACGCCCGAGCTGACCGCGGTGCGCGGCTGGCTCAGGACCAAGGCCAACTCCATCGAGGGCGGCACCTCCGAGGTGAACCTCAACGTGGTGGCCAAGCGGGTGCTGGGCCTGCCCGACCCCAAGTAGAGGAAACGACCCATGGCGGACTTCGGCGCAGACGTGGAGACCTTCCGGGCCGAGGCCCGCGCGTGGCTCGAGGCGAACTTCCCGAAGGCGCTGGCCAAGGACCCCGACGCCCAGGTCGCCAAGATGCAGGGCCGGACCGAGACCGACGAGGCCCAGGCCTGGCGCCGCGCCATGGGCGAGAAGGGCTGGGGCACGCCCACCTGGCCGGCCGAGTTCGGCGGCGGCGGGCTCAGCCGCCAGGAAGCCCGCGTCCTGCACGAGGAGATGGCCAAGGTCGGGGCGCGCAACCCGATCGGCGGCATGGGCGTGATGATGTTCGGCCCGACGCTCATCGAGTACGGGACGGAGGAGCTGAAGCGCCAGCACCTGCCCGGCATCGTCACCGGCGAGGTGCGCTGGTGCCAGGGCTATTCCGAGCCGGGCGCCGGCTCCGACCTCGCCTCGCTGCAGACCCGCGCGGTGGACATGGGCGACCACTATGTGGTCACGGGCTCGAAAATCTGGACCAGCGGCGCGAACCTCGCCGACTGGTGCTTCTGCCTGGTGCGCACCGACACGACCAAGAAGCACGAGGGCATCAGCTTTCTGCTGATCGACATGAAGAGCCCGGGCGTCGAGGTCCGGCCGATCCGGCTGATCAACGGCACCTCGCCGTTCTGCGAGACCTTCTTCACCGAGGTCAGGGTCCTGAAGGACCAGCTGTTCGGGCCGCTGAACGGCGGCTGGACGGTGGCCAAGCGGCTGCTGCAGTTCGAGCGCGACAACATCTCGGCGGGGCTGGGCGGCGGCTCTATCGGCGCGCCGGTCCAGGCGCTGACCGTGCTGGAGGCCGCCAAGGACTATGTGGGCCTGGACGAGGCCGGCCGGCTCGCCGACCATGACCTGCGCCGGCGGGTCACCGACCACCTGATGGAGGCGCGCGCCTTCCAGCTCACCGTCCGGCGGGCGGCGGACGAGGCGAAGTCGGCCAACGGGCCGTCGAACGCCGCCTCGATCATGAAGTACGCGGGCGCCAAGCTCGCCCAGGACCGCAACGAGCTGATAGTCGAGGCGCTCGGCCACCAGGGCCTGGGCTGGGAGGGCGAGGGCTTCAGCGACCGGGAGACCGCGGCGCTGCGCACCATGCTCAGGTCCAAGGGCAACTCCATCGAGGGCGGCACCTCGGAGATCAACCTCAACGTCGTGTCCAAGCGGGTGCTCGGCCTGCCCGACCCCAAGAAGGCGTGACTCCTACCCATTTCGAAGACGTGGTACGATCAAGGCATAAGAAGACCAAGATATTGAATGCATAGGGAGATTGGGTGATGGCCGATTTCGGCGGCGCCGACCTCGACGCCTTCCGCGCGGACGCGCGGGCCTGGCTCGACGAGAACTTCCCCAAGGCGCTCGGCGCGGACACCGAGGCCCAGCAGCTGGCGGCGCAGAGCCCCGCCAAGCCGACCGGCGACTTCGCGGTGTGGAAAGAGCGCATGGCGCAGAAGGGCTGGGGCGCGCCCACCTGGCCCAAGGCCTACGGCGGCGGCGGCCTGTCGGCGGCCGAGGCCCGGGTGCTGGCCGAGGAGATGACCCGCATCGGCGCGGTCAACCCGATTGCCGGCATGGGCATCTCGATGTTCGGCCCGACCCTGCTGGAATACGGCAACGAGGAGCAGAAACAGCGCCACATCCCGCCGATCGTGCGCGGCGAGATCCGCTGGTGCCAGGGCTTCTCCGAGCCGGGCGCGGGCTCCGACCTCGCCGGCCTGCAGACCAAGGCGGTGGACGCCGGAGACCACTACATCGTCAGCGGACAGAAGATTTGGACCAGCGGCGCCCAGTGGGCCGACTGGTGCTTCTGCCTGGTGCGGACGGACAACACCAAGAAGCACGAGGGGATCAGCTTCCTCCTCATCGACATGAAGAGCCCGGGCGTCGAGGCGCGGCCGATCCGGCTGATCGCCGGCAACAGCCCGTTCTGCGAGACCTTCTTCACCGAGGTGAAGGTGCCGAAGGAGAACCTGGTCGGGCCGCTGAACGGCGGCTGGACCATCGCCAAGCGCCTGCTGCAGTTCGAGCGCAACGGCATGGGCAACCGGCAGAACGGCCCGGCGCCGGCCGCCGTGCACGAGATCGCCAAGGAATACCTCGACACCGACGCCACCGGCCGGCTGGCCGACCGCGACCTGCGCGCCAGGATCTGCGAGCACGAGATGGAGAACCGGCTGGTGCAGCTCACCGCCCGGCGGATCGCCGTGGAGGCCAAGGGCAACCAGGGGCCGTCCGCCGCCACCTCGATCATGAAGAACGCGTCGATGAAGGCCGGCCAGGACCGCCAGGAGCTGCTTTTGGAGGTCTACGGCCACCAGGGCCTGGGCTGGGAGGGCGAGGGCTTCAGGCCGGAGGAGCTCACCACCGTTCGCTCGTGGCTGTCGTCCAAGGCCTTCTCGATCTTCGGCGGCTCGGCGGAGATCCAGAACAACATCATCTCCAAGCGCATCCTGGGGCTGCCGGAGCTGACACAGTCGAGGTAGGGTGGAGCTCAGGTGATCATTGATCACTCGTCATGGCCGGGCCTGTCCCGGCCATCCATGGACACCGCGGGTCGGGAATTAGCCTGAGGCCGCGGTGATCATGGATCCCCGGGACAAGCCCGGGGATGACGGGGATGGAATTCGAACTTTTTCAGGAGACCTTTTTCAGATGGCGGATTTCGGCGGTAGCGATCTCGAGGCGTTCCGGGCGGAGGCCCGGGCGTGGATCGAGGCGAACTTCCCGGCGGGCCTGAAGGGCCAGCCCAACCCGATGATGCGCGAGGAGCGCAGCAAGCCCACGGCCGACCAGGAAGCCTGGCGCAAGGCGATGGGCGAGAAGGGGTGGGGCACGCCCACCTGGCCCAAGCAGTACGGCGGCGGCGGCCTCTCGGGCGCGGAGGCGCGCGTTCTGCAGCAGGAATTGAACCGGGCGGGCGCCTACAACCCGATCGGCGGCATGGGCGTGATGATGTTCGGCCCGACCCTGCTGGAATACGGCAACGAGGCCCAGAAGCAGCAGCACATCCCGGCCATCTGCAAAGGTGAGATCCAGTGGTGCCAAGGTTTCAGCGAGCCGGGCGCCGGCTCTGATCTTGCGTCCCTGCAGACCCGTTGCGAGGACAAGGGCGACCATTACCTGGTCAACGGCCAGAAAATCTGGACCAGCGGCGCGCAATACGCCGACTGGTGCTTCTGCCTGGTGCGGACCGACACGACCAAGAAGCACGAGGGCATCTCCTTCGTGCTGTTCGACATGAAGACGCCGGGCGTCGAGGTGCGGCCGATCCAGCTCATCTCCGGCAACTCGCCCTTCTGCGAGACCTTCCTGACCGACGTGCGGGTGGAGAAGGACCAGCTCGTGGGCCCGCTGAACGGCGGCTGGACGATCGCCAAGCGGCTGCTGCAGCACGAGCGCTCGGGCCTGTCGGGCGCCGGCGGCGGCGGGCGGATGGGCTTCGGCCGCGGCCCGGTGCAACTCGCCAAGGAGTATGTGGGCGTCGACGAGACCGGCCGCATCGCCGACCGCGACCTGCGCACCCGCATCATCCTGAACGAGATGGAGGGCCGCGCCTTCCAGCAGACCGCCGTGCGCGCGATGCTGGAATCGAAGGGCAATTCCGGCCCCTCGGCCGCCACCTCGATCATGAAGAACGCCGGCACCTCGGTGATGCAGCAGCGCGCCGAACTGACGCTGGAGATCATGGGCCACCAGGGCCTGGGCTGGGAGGGCGACGCCTTCACGGCCGAGGAGCTCACCGCCGTGCGCGGCTGGCTGGGCGGCAAGGCCACCACGATCTACGGCGGCTCCCAGGAGGTGCAGAACAACATCATCTCCAAGCGCATCCTGGGCCTGCCGGACCTGACGCAGGCGAAGTGACGCAGAGCCGATGAGGATTGGAGCCACGGATTTCACGGATTGCACGGATAGGAGCCTCCCTGGAGGGGCCATGCCCAGCGGGGTTCGCGCGCCGGAGGCGCGCAGGCGGATCCGGCGCTCCAATCGGCCATCCGTGAAATCGGTGAAGTCCGTGGTTCCCTAAGCCTTAGCCCGCCCTTCCCTCCCGTGACGGAAGGGCGCCACACAAAGACGAGTATTCGAGGAAAGACACCAAGATGGCCGTTCTGAACGAAGAACAGAGCATGCTGAAGGACGCGGCGAAGAGCTGGGTCCAGGAGAAGAGCCCGGTCACCGCCTTCCGCAAGATGCGCGATAGCGGCGTGGAGCTGGGCTATGACGCCGCCGCCTGGAACGAGATGGCGGAGATGGGCTGGGCCGGGGTGATTATCCCGGAAGAGTACGGCGGGTCGAACTTCGGCTACCTGTCGCTTGGCCTGATCCTCGAGGAGCTGGGCCGCACGCTCACCGCCTCGCCGCTGCTGGCGTCCGGCCTGGGCGCCGCCTCGGCCCTGATCCTCGGCGGCTCGGAGGAGCAGAAGTCGGAGTGGCTGCCGAAGATCGCCGAGGGCTCTGCGGTCGGCGCGCTGGCCGTCGACGAGGGCCCGCACCACAATCCGGAAAAGGTCGAGGCGACCGTCTCCGGCGGCAAGCTGACCGGCAAGAAGACCTTCGTGCTGGAGGGCATGGCCGCCGACATCTTCCTCGTCTCGGCGAAGGAAGGCTCGGAGATCAGCCTCTACCTCGTGAAGGCCGACGGCCCGGGCGTCACCCGCCAGCGCCTGGCGCTGGCCGACAGCCGCGGCGCGGCCAACGTCACCTTCGACGGGGCCCCGGCCGAGAAGCTCTCGGGCGGCGCGGCCACCCTGGAGAAGGTGCTCGACCGCGTGCGGGCCGGCCTCTCCGCCGAGATGCTGGGCGCCGCCGTCCAGGCCTTCGAGACCACGCTGGACTACCTGAAGACCCGCGTGCAGTTCGGCCAGGTGATCGGCTCGTTCCAGGCCCTGCAGCATCGCGCGGCCAAGATGTTCACCGACCTGGAGCTGGCCCGTTCCGCCGTCGAGGCGGCGCTGGCGGCGATCGACAACGACACGCCCGACGTGCCGGAGCTCGTCAGCCTCGCCAAGGCCAAGATGGGCGACACCTTCCACCTGGTGTCGAACGAGATGGTCCAGATGCACGGCGGCATCGGCATGACCGACGCCCACGACGCGGGCTTCTACCTGAAGCGCGCCCGGGCGGCGGAAGCGGCCTTCGGCAACCAGGCCTTCCACCGGGACCGCTACGCGAACATCCAGGGGTACTAGGGTCTAGGACATCGGAGCTTCGGCCCCGCGCGGGAGCGTGCGGGCCGAGGGGCCGGGGGAATGAAACCCCTCCGCTGGCGGCGAGCTGGCGGAGGGGTTTTTTGTTGGGGGGTGGGGTGGGGCGGCAGGCCCGCGTTCCGACGGTCGGCTATGGTGGTTTGGGGACGTTGTGATGGGGAGACGCACTCCCGTAGGGTGTCGGTGTGCCCGATGTAGAGCGTGCCGTTCCGCTGGCTGGCCACGATGTAGACGGCGAACATCGGCGTTGGAAAAAGCCTGGGTCCCCGCTTTCGCGGGGATGAGCGGAGGTTGGGGGAGTTAAGCGTGGGGTGGGGCCGGAGCAAAGCCTGCGGCCCGCAGAGCGTCATTCGGGCGGGGGCAGCGCCCCCTCGACCGCCCACCGGGTGGCTCCACCACCCGGCGCCCCCTCGCGCTTCGCGCGCCCACCCCCAGAGGGGGTGGAATAGCGGTCCCCCTCCCGCCTGGCGGGGGAGGAGCTGGGCGGGGCGACCGCCACTCTGGCGCTTAAGGCCATGGGCGGCATTCTGCCTGCCGGCCTCGGCCTCTCAAGGACGAGCGCGCAGCGCTCGCCGCGGGGCGGCGCGGCCGGGAGGCCGCGTCCTTGACAGGCCGAGGCCGGCAGGCCCGCAATCAACCATGGGCTTAAGGGCGGGAGGCATCCTGAAGGATGCTTCGGGTCACCTCAGCGGCTCGTACTCCGCAAACGCGGCCTCACAGAAGAAGGCGGATCCGGCGAGGCGCGCGAGGAGCTGCGGCTCTGCGTCGGCGGAACCCGGCACGACGTTGTAGGCGACGCCCAGGCGGTCGAGTTCGCTGAGAAGCACGTCGCGCACGAAGGCAGGGCCGCGGGCGAGGAGGAAACCGGGGCGGGCCGCCATATCGCGGAACGCGGAGATCCGCGCAGCGCCGTTCAGGAAAGCCTCCGGGCCGAGGAACGACCCAGCGAGCGCCAGCTCGTCCTGCAGACGCATGTAGAGGGCTAGTGGCTCCGGCAGGGCGCCGGAACAGTAGATTGACCAGTCGGACGCCTGCGCCCACGGAGTCTCGCTGACGGGCGTGAGGCTGAAGTCCTCCAACGCCTCGTCGTCCAGCAGATCGAACTCATCCGTCCTCAGGCAGCCTTCGCCGAGGCCCTCGAAGACCAGGCGACAACGCCCCTCGCCGGTACGGTCCACGTAGGGGCCCTCCCACCAGGGAAAGCCTGCGACGTTGATGCTCAGGGTGCGTCCGCGCCAGCTGGCCGCCGTGATCCGCGTCGGATGAACGATCTCGCGCTCGCTCAGGAGCTTCAGGAGGTCCTTGCGCATCGTTCAAGATCGTCCGCGAGAGGCGCTGCATCGGCCCCGCTCAAGCTTAGCTTTACGGCGGAGGTGCAGGCCAGCGGGTCCCACCGGAGCGTCGGCGGCTGGGCCTGCGCCGCCCTCACCCTACCCTCTCCCGCAAGCGGGAGAGGGGTGCGACGGCAGGGCGTCGCGCTTCAGATCGGAGGCCCCGGGCATGAAAAAGGCGGGACGGCCGGCTGCGTACAGCCAGGGCCATCCCGCCTCTCGGACCGCGGCTAGCGGCCGGTCGTCAGGCGTCGCAGCGCTTCGCCTTGTAGAGGTCGGCGAGAACCGCCTTGCGCTTGTTGACCAGCTGCTCGGCCTTGTCGGCGTCCATGTAGTTGCCGACGGCCGCCGGCCAGAACAGCAGGACGGCCGCGACGTTGGCGCCGCTGACACCCTTGTTGTGCTGGGCCTTCTCGAGCAGTTCGTCGAGCTTCTTGTCCTGGGTGGTGATGTCGGCGCAGGACAGCTTGTCGTCGCCGAGCTGGTTGGTGGCCACCTTCTGATTGGTCGCGCAGCCCGCAAGAGCCACGCTCGCCGCCACGGCGGCGATCGCAATAAGCTTCATGATGTCAGTCCCCCCTAGTGGTGGGGGGAGCTTGGGCGTATCCGGCCGCCGAGGCAACCGGAGGTTTTCCGAGTACGGAAAATTCGCGGCGGCAACCACTCCGGCGCTTAAGGCCATGGGCGGCATTCTGCCTGCCAGTCTCGGCCTCTCAAGGACGACCGCGCAGCGCTCGCCGCGGGGCGGCGCGGCCGGGCGGCCGCGTCCTTGACCGGCCGAGGCCGGCAGGCTCGCAATCAACCATGGGCTTAAGGGCGGGAGGCATCCTGAAGGATGGCCTTCGGGGACGTCCCCTCCTCTCCCCCCACACGAAGTGGGAGGGGAGAGGGCAGGGAGAGGGGCGGCGCGGGAGGCAAAGCTCCGCGCGCGGCCGGTCAAGGGCCCTCGGTCGGCCGGTTTCGAGGTGGAGCGGCGGAGCCGCCCCTCTCCCTGCCCTCTCCCCCCGCGCGCTCCGCGTCGGGGGAGAGGAGGTGGCGCGCGGGCGCCCTGCCGTCAGACCGGGTCGAGGCGGGCGGAGGGGGCGAGCTTGCGCTCGGTGGCGGACCAGAGGTCGACGGAGGGGTTCTGGCCGGGGCGGAGCGCGCTGGCCTGGGCCTGGGCGTCGGCGGCGGTGCCGGCTTCGACCCAGGCGGCCCAGGTGATCACGCCGGCGGCGTCGCGGAGGTAGGCTCGGAAGGTTTGCATCGGCTGATGTAGGGGTGCGCCGCGCGAATAGCCATGGCGCGGTTCGGCGCAGCGAATTTTTGGCGGGCGGCGGGGGCGGCCGTATCCTGGCGGCATGGGGGCCCGCGAGCACTACGACCTGGACGCGCTGGAGGAGGACGGCTGGGGGCGGCGCGATCGCGGGCCGCTGCCTTCGATGGACCACACCGGCGGGTGGAAGGCGAGCCAGTACGACCCGCGGCTGGGGCGCGAGATCGTGCGCCGGGTGCTGTGCGGGGAGACGATGCGCGCGATCGCGGCCGACGAGGAGATGCCGTCCTATCCAACGCTGTTCCAGTGGCTGCGCGTGCACGCCGACTTCCGCTGGCGCTACCAGGCCGCGCGGCGCCGCCGGGCGGCGGATGAGCGGCTGGCGCCGGGGGCGCCTTCAATGCAGTCGAACTCCGTTCCAAAGACGCTGTTCAGCGGCGCGCGGCGCGTCTAGGCTCAGCTTCGCACCGAGGAGCGAATGCGCGTCCTGATCATCGCCGCCGCAGCCCTGACCCTGGCCCTGGCCGCCGCTCCGGCGAGCGCCCAGAGCTCGGCGGGCTATGACTGCCGCGGCTTCGGCGGCGGGGCGCGGTGCGCCGGGGCCCAGCCCCGGATGGCGCAGGCCCCGAACCGTCCGGTCAAGCGCGAGCGGCCGGCCAAGCCGCGCACCGCCCGGCCGCTGTCGGCCGAGGGCCCCGAGGGCGCGCCGGCCGCCGACTGGCGACGCCGGCTGGGCGACGCGATCCTCGAGGGTCGCTGCCAGGAGGCCAAGCGGATCGCGCTCGAGTTCGGCAGCGTCGACATGGCGGTCAAGGCGGTGCGCCTGTGCCGGCCGGGGCCCTGGCTGCCGCTGAGCTGAGGCGAGCCGGGACTCAGACAACGGCGAGCTGCGCCACGGCGGCGAAGCCGGCGGCCATGGGGATGATGGCGGCCACCACCAGGTTGGCGAGGCCGGAGAAGAACGAACTGCGCTTGGACATCTTGAAGGTTCCTGTCTTGGGGGGCGCGGGGGCGCCCGGCTGCGATGGACCCTCAGATGCGCCCGGCGGGACCGGGCGGCTGTGACCGCCGTCACCGGAGCTTCGCCATGGGGGCCGATCAGCCCTTCGGCTGGGCCTCGATCAGCGCCTGGACGATCTCGTGGTAGCGCACGGCCTGGAACTCGATCGCCTCGCGCACAGGGACCAGGTCGGCGTAGGCGCGGGCGGTGAAGTAGAGCTCGTTGCCCTCGCGGGCCAGCCAGCCGGCGTCGACCAGCTCGGCGACCTTGCGGCGCACGGTCTCCTTGGGCATGGCGAGCGAGTCGGCGATCGAGCGGACGTTGGTGCCGAGGCCCGGGAACACCGGGATCTCGCCGCTGAGCAGCTCCTCCTGGGTGTGGCGGGCGAAGTCGGGGTGGGCGGTGGTGCGCATGCCCACCGCCAGCAGGATCAGGAACTTGTCGATGTCGCCCCCGCAGGCGGCGCGCGAGCGGCTGCACAGCTCGAGCAGCGGCCGGAGCAGGTCGTCGGCGATGGCGGGGTAGTTCTCGGCCATGAGCCGGAGAAGGGTCTGACGCACGCGGCGATACGCTCCGCTCGGGCCCGGGGCGCGTGTCGGGCCGCTTTGTGACGCCCTCTCCGGACGTGGCGAGGGGGCAGGCGGTTCTAGCCGCCCGCCCGCCCGGAGGCCACTATTTCGGCGCGCCGCCGCCTTCGGTCGCAGCCGGCGCGGTGGTGGTCGCGTCGGCCGGCGGCGCGACGACAACGGCGGTGGAGCTGCCCTGCGGGGTCTCGGCGGCCGCGACGGCGCCCTCGGCGACGTTCTGCAGCTGCTGGTCGGTGACCTGGCTCTCCGGAAGGGTGGTGGTCACCTCCGCCTCGGCGGTCGGGGTCTCGGCCTCGGCGCTGCGCTCCTTGTCGCCGCAGGCGGTCAGCGCGCCGGCGCCGGCGATCAGGGCCGCGGCGGCGAACCAGGCGGTCAGGGGACGTTGGGACATGGAGAAGCTCCTCGCGTGATAGGCACGAGGCGTTAGTCCGCGGGGCGGAGGATCGTTCCCGGAGGCCTCAGGCCTCGTTAGCGGCGCGTTTCTCGCGGCGGGCCTCGTCGGCCAGGAACACCCACTGCATCGCGAGGTCCAGGTAGGCTTCCTTGATCTCCGAGCCCGGCGCGCGCCAGGCCATGTCGCGGACCTGGTCGGCGATGCGGAGGTAGCGGCCGGCGCGGTCGGCCGGCGACTCGTGGAGTCGGATTTCGTCAGGTCGGGTGACGTGCAGCACTTCTGTTCGCCTGTGTCGGGACGCCCCCTTGCGGACCGGCACACGCGGAATCTTTACCATTCGAAGGGGCGAACCGGAAGGCCCAGGCTCAACCTGCGGTATGGCGGGCGCAGGCCCTTGAAATAACGTCAGTCTTCGGGTCCGAAGCTGCGCCGCTCGCGCCCCACGCGCACAGTCGGGGGCGGCAGGGGCGGCGGCCTCGGGGTCGCCGGATTGAGGCTCTTGCCGGCCATGTAGAGCCAGGTCTCGGCCTCCTTGTAGAGGGCCGCGGCGGCGTCCTCGCTGGAGGCCTGTTCCGCCGCCTCGATCGCCTCCTGGGCCCGCTGCATGAACCAGCCGGCGGCCCGGAGCTGCTCGTCCTTCCTGCTCCGCATGTGGTTGGCCAACGGGCCCCCCGACCCGCAGGTTCCGCCGCGCCCGGGGATGTGATCGGCGGGATCGAAGGCGCGGCTGCGGCGTTGACCGGCGATGATCCAGACCGACGAGAACCTGGCGCGCCTGGTGGAAGAGCTCCGCCGCGCGGTGGTGAGCTCCGAGCGCCGCCGGATGGGGCTCGGCCGCCCGCCGGCGGGCGGCCCGGCCGGCCGCGCCGGCCACGCCAACCGCTAGCCGCCGTCGCCCGGGGGCGCGACCTCAAACCTTCGTGACGACTCTGCGCGCCTGTGCCATCCGAAGGGCGATGAGCGAGCGCACCCTGTCCGACCTCGAGGTCTACCAGCACCTCACCCGCACCGCCGAGGAGCTGGAGGCCCTGGCCGGCCGCACCGCGACGCTCATCGGCGGCACCGCGCTGCGGACCGCCGCCCAGACCATCCGCGGCATGGCGACCGCCGTCTACGAGCACAGCCTCTCCGAGCCGGGCGGCGGCGGGCACTAGCCGCCCCCTGTGACCGCGGTCACGGCGGAAGAATGGCGAAAACGTGACCAATAGGGATCATTTGTAGTTGCCGAGCTTGCTCAGGTGAGCTTGGCTTGGCGTCCTTGGAGGGCCGGACCATGAGCAGCTTCGCCTCGCCGCTGCAGATCGCCGCCGTCGTGGCGGCCGTGGCCTGGCCGTTCGCCGCCGGCCTGGCCGTTGTGCTGTGGTCGAAGGCCCGCGCCGCCGCCCGGGCGCGCCGGGAAGACACGCTGAACGGCGACCTGCAGGGCATGTTCCGCCAGGTGGAGGCCCGCGGCGTGCCCGCCCGGCTGGCCCTGGTGGTGGACGCCCTGGAGGAGCACGACGCCCTCTCCGCCGCCGCCGAGCGCGCCAAAGCCGCCGCCGCCCCGACCAAGGCCGGCGCGACGGGCTAGCTCGGCACACCGCGCCTGGAGGGCGCCGCTGCGGCTAGAAGTAGTCCGGCTCCAGCTGGCGCAACTGATCCTCGTGGGCCGCCAAGGTGGCCATGATACCCTCGCGCCACGTGGGGTCGACGGCGCGGCCCAGGTCATAGGCTGTCCAGGCGTGGCCCACCTCGTAAGCGGCGTAATAGGTGTCGCCGACGTCCTTGTAGCTGTTGGCCGACCACGGATGCGCAGCGATATGGATCCAGTAGTTGTCGGCCCTGTCGGCCGGCATGGCCGCCGTCACATCCTTGGGCCAGGTCTCGGAGCCGCGGGACGCCGCCAGCAGGTTCGCATAGGTGACGTTCAGGAAGGTGCCGAACTTCAAGTCCCGCCCCTTCAGGGAGGCGAGGAAGCGCGCGGCGGCGAGCCGGTCGCCCTGGGCCGCGCGATCGCCGGCCAGGCGGCTCGCCTCCATGAACTGGTCATACTCAGCGCCGTCCAGGCGACGCAGCAGGGGCCCGACCTCCGCCCTGAGCCCGCTGCCCCCGCCCGCCTGCAGCGCCCCGGCGTGTTCCTGGGTGAGCTCCATGAACAGCAGCAGGGCCTGCAGGTCGTGTTCCTGCTCGGCGGCCTGGCGCATGGCCGCAACGAGGGAGGCGGCCGTGGGGCGCGGCGCCTTGCCGGCGATCACCTCGGCCGCCCGCCGAACGGCCGCGTCCCGCGGCGAGGTTCCGCTCCGCGCTCCGGCGGCCAGGGCCGACTCCAGCCCGGTTGGGAGGGGATAGACCACGCGGACCCGCCGCGGATTGGAAAAGCTGAGGACATGCCGCTCCGGGCGCATCGCGACGGCCCCGCTCTCGACCCTGATGACCGCCGGCAGGTGGTCGGCGCGACGCAGGTCTCCGCGCACCTGTGGGTGCAGGCGGGCGTGGTGCGCCAGGAAGCGCACAAAACGCCGCATCTCGTCGGTCGAGACGGCGCCGCTCGAACCGTGCACCTCCGTCACTGTGGCCTTGCCCAGGAGGTAGGCGGTCCCGTCCCTGGTCGCGCGGGACTTCAGGGCCGGTCCGCGCCCGCTCAGCGTCCCAAGCTCGGTCTCGCTCATGTACAGGGTCCGGGTCTCGTCGGGCCCGGCCGGAGCGATCACCTTGGCCAACAGGGCGCGGTTCTGCATCTCCATCCGGCGGAAGGCGACGCCCGCATAGCAGCTCACGTTCTCAAACGTCCGCCCGGACCCCGACCATCGTAGCGACCGGCACAACTGGTGGTCGTCGAGGACGTGCGCCTCCCCCTCCGCGAGATGGGTGAAGGTCGGTGCGAGCGTCACCACGCCCGTGGTGACGGCCGTCGCCTCTCCCTCGCGGGCGGTCTCCCGCCGGAAGTCGAACACGAGCGCCTCGCCTTCCGCGAGCGCCCGGGCCTCACGCAGCTGGTCGCTGCCCGCCAGCGGCGAGATCGCCTGCGCCGCCGCCCCGCAGGCGCCGAACGCCCAGACCGCGGCCACCATCACCCAACGCAAGATGCCCACGCCGCCCTCCCAAGCGCCCAGACCGTGACCACCATGCTGTACGGCGGCGGCCGCGCCCAGCCCCGGCTTCATCTCGACGGCGGTGAGGGCCCGGCCGGACCGTATCGGGAAGACGGGGGAGGACGCGCCTCCCCCGCGGACTTCAGAAGATCCAGTCGCCGGCGCCAAGGCGGCCCGGGGCGACCTCGGAGAGGGTGACGACGACGCTCGGCCACTGGACGCCGGAGCCGTGGCCGTCGGCGTCGAACAGCACCTGGGTCCCGCCGCGGCCGTCGGACTGCAGCCTGATGTAGCCGTCGGCGATCGGGTTGGAGCCCGTGTAGCCGACGCCGTCCAGCAGGGCGCTGACGTCGAGGTCGTCGCTGCCGGGCCGGAAGTCGGTGATCCGGCCGGGCGACCAGGGCGTGGTCCTGAAGACGAAGTTGTCGTCGCCCAGGCCGCCGGTGAGGGTGTCGGGCCCTTGGCCGGCCACCAGGGTGTCGTCGCCCAGCCCGCCCTTCAGCCGGTCGCCATAGGCTTCGGAGACCAGGGTCTTGCCGCGCACCAGGGCGCCGGTGACGCCGTTGACGACGTTGCCCACGGCCGTGCCCAGGCCGCTGCCGCCGGCGTCCAGCCAGTTGCCCAGGGCCTCGAGCAGGCCGGGCTTCCAGTTGCCGAGCACCACGTTCGAGGCGCTGAGCCCGCCGGAGGCGACGCCGTCCAGGGTGACGACCTGCTGGGCCACCGCCGCGCCGCGCGCGCCGTCGGCGTCGTAGAGGACCCGCGTCCCGCCGCCGGCCGCCTCGAAGCGGAGGAAGCCGTCGCGCACGGGGTCGGAGCCCATGTAGTTGGAGCCCTTCAGCAGGGCGGAGAGGTCGAGCTTGTCGACGCCCACCTGGAAGTCGGTGACGCGGCCGGCGTTCCAGGGGGTCGCCCTGTAGACGAAGACGTCGGCCCCGGCCCCGCCGGTCAGGACGTCGGGTCCCATGCCGGCGATGAGCGTATCGGCGCCGGCGCCGCCCACGAGGACGTCGCCGTAACTGTCTGAGGTCAGCACTGCCATGATCTTGTCCCTTTCGGATCCTGTGCCCGGCCGCTCGAACCCGGGCCATGGCAGCGCTGTTCCAGCTTCACCGTGGGAAATTGCTTCGCTTACGGAGCGTCCCCTGCAGAGCTTTGCGGCGGCGGGCTTCACGTTAAGGTGAGGGTGTCCGTCCGCCCCGGAGCCGCCATGCCGCGACCGCTCGCCGCCGCCCTGATCGCCGCGCTCGCCTGCGCGTGGCCGGCCGCCTCGCAGCCGGGACCGGCCCAGCCCGGCGCGGCGCCGATGCTGTCGGTGCGGGAGGTGATGCGGCACATCGTCAATCCCGCGGCGGAGCGGTTCTGGAAGGGCTCCGGCTCGGTCTCCACGGAAGAGGGCGTCGAGGAGCGCGCGCCGACGAGCGACGCGGCCTGGGCCGAGATGGTCGACGCCGCGGCGGTGGTGCAGGAGTCCGGCGCCCTCCTGGCCATGGACGGCCGGGCGCGGGACCAGGACGCATGGCTGCGCTATTCGCGCCAGCTCGCGGTGGCTGGCGCGGCCGGGGTGGCCGCGGCCCGCGCCAAGGACCCGGACAAGGTCTTCGAGACCGGCGGGGAGATCTACAACGCCTGTTTCGCCTGCCACGCGCGCTATATCCCCCGCCCGGCGAACTCGCTGTGGAAGCAGCCGTGACGCCCAGCCGGCGCACGGCGATCGCGGGCGGGATGGCGCTGCTGGCCGGCGCCGCGGCGCCCGCGCGGCCGACCGCGGCGACCTGGATCGGCTACGAGGGCCGGCTGCGCGACCGGCTGAAGGACGCCGGCGGCGGGCGGTTCGACGACGAGGCGGCGCGCGCGCTGATGGCGCTGACCAACGCCGCCCGGCGCGACGCCGGGACCGGGCCGCTGGCCTGGCACGAGGACCTGGCGCGGACCGCCCGCGCCCACGCCGCCGACCTCGCCCAGCGGATCTATGTGGAGCACGTGTCGCCGGAGGGGTTCGACCCTACCGACCGGCTGGGCCTCGTGGCGCGGCGGCTGCTGTGCACGGCCTCGGAGAACATCGCCTACCGTCGCGGCGCCGGGCCGCACGAGGCGCCGGACCTGATGGAGCAGTGGCGCGACAGCCGGCCCCACTGGCAGAACCTGCTGCGCGACAAGCACACCCACGCGGGCTTCGGCGTGGCGCGGCTGCGCGAGCGGACCTATGCGGTGGGGCTCTATGCCCGGCCGGACGGCGAGCTGGCCACGGCCGTGCCGTTCCGCCCGGCCGGCGCGGGACCAATCCTGGCGGCGATCCAGGGGCTGGAGGAGCCCTACGTGGGCGCCTGGCTGGACGACCAGCTGCGCGGCGGCCGGCGCGTGCCGATGGCCGAACCCCGGCCCGACGCCAACCCCGGCGTCTACCGGCTGCGGATCGACCGCCGGGTCAGGGACCGCACCTTCGAGTCGCTTTTCGGGCCGATCTTCGTGTGGCGCCACACGGGCTCCGCGGCGCCGCTTGCGCGCACGCCCGGCTAGGTGGTCTAGCTGGGCCATGCGCTCCACAGCCGTCGCCCTGTCCGCCTTCGCCCTCGCCCTCTGCGCCCTGCCCGCCCTGGCCCAGCCGGCGGACCTGGTGATCTGGGGCGGGCCCGTCCACACCGGCGAGGCGGGCGCGCCGAGGGCCGAGGCGGTGGCGGTGTCCGCCGGCCGCATCGCCTATGTGGGCGACCGACGGGGCGCACAGGCGCGGGTGGGCCCGCGGACCCGGGTCGTGGACCTGAAGGGCGCGGCCCTGTTCCCCGGCTTCACCGACGCCCACGCCCACCTGCGCGGCATCGGCGAGCGCGAGCTGACCCTGAACCTGGAGGGCGCGAGATCCGCCGCCGACGCGGCCGGGCGCCTGAAGTCCTACATCGCCGAGCGCAAGCCCACGGGCCTGGTGCAGGGCCGCGGCTGGATCGAGACGGGCTGGCCCGAGGGCCGCTTCCTGGAGCGGCGAGACCTCGACGCAGTGTCGGGCGCCCTCCCGGTGATCCTGGTCCGCGCCGACGGCCACGCCCTGGTGGCCAATTCCGCCGCGCTGAAGGCGGCGGGGGTGGACGAGACCACGCCGGTTCCGGCCGGCGGCCAGATCCTGAAAGGGCCGGACGGCAAGCTGACCGGCGTGCTGGTGGACAACGCCATGGGGCTGGTCCGCAAGCTCGCGGCGGCGCCCAGCGAGGCCGAGCGGCTGGCGGCGTTCCGCGCCGCCTTCAAGGTGGAGACCGCCTACGGCTGGACGGGCGTCCACTCGATGAGCGTCGCCTGGCCGGACGTGGCCCTGCTGGAGCAGATGGCGGCGCGCGGCGAGGCGCCGCTGCGGGTCTACAACGCCGTGGACGCGGGCCAGGCCGGGCCGCTGTTCGAGGGCGGGCCCAGGCAGAGCCCGGACGGGCGGATCACCACCCGGGCGGTGAAGCTCTACATGGACGGCGCGCTGGGCTCGCGCGGCGCGGTGCTGTTCGCCCCCTATGCCGACGCCCCGCACGTGAGCGGCACCTATGTCACCCGGCCGGAGGCGGCGAAGCCGATCCTGGCGCGGGCCCGGGACAGCGGCATCCAGGTCGCGATGCACGCCATCGGCGACAAGGGCAACGCCACCGTCCTCGACCTGTTCGAGGAGGCGTTCCGCAACGTCCCGGCCAACGTGCGGCTGCGCGACCCGCGCTGGCGGGTGGAGCACGCCCAGATCGTGCGCCCGGCGGATATCCCGCGGTTCTCGCAGGACGCGGTGATCGCCTCCATGCAGCCCAGCCACGCCATCGGCGACTTCCACTTCGCCCCGGCGCGGCTGGGCGAGGCGCGACTGAACGGCGCCTACGCCTGGAAGAGCCTGCTGAAGTCCGGGGCGGTGGTGGTCGGCGGCTCCGACGCGCCGGTCGAGCGGGGCGATCCGCTGATCGAGTTCTACGCGGCGGTGGCGCGCAAGGACCTGAAGGGGTTTTCGGCCCCCAACTGGCATCCGGAGGAGGCCCTGTCCCGGGAGGAGGCGCTGAGGCTGTTCACCGCCGCGCCGGCCTTCGCCCGGTTCGCCGAGGACGAGCTCGGGACCATCACGGTCGGCAAGCGGGCGGACCTGACCGCCTTCTCCGTGGACCTGATGACCGCCCCCGAGGCCGAGATCCCCAAGGGCCACGCCGTGCTGACCGTGGTGAACGGTCAGGTGGTCTACGAACGGAAGTAGGCGGGCTCAGACCGCCACGGGCAGCGGGCCGGCGGCGCGCAGGCGGGCGGCGTCGCGGGCCGGCGGGGCGCCGAACAGGCGGGCGTACTCGCGGCTGAATTGGGAGGGGCTCTCGTAGCCCACCTGGAAGCCCGCCGCCTGGGCGTCGCGCGCCTCGCCCAGCATGAGGCGGCGGGCCTCCTGCAGGCGGATCTGCTTCTGGTACTGCAGCGGGCTCATGGTGGTGACCGCCTTGAAGTGGTGGTGCAGGGCCGAGGGGCTCATCCCCGCCTCGCGGGCGACGGCCTCGATGCGGAACGGCCGGTCGAAGTTGGCGCGGATCCAGGCGATGGCGCGGTTCACCTGCGACAGGCGGCTGTCGGGGGCGCCGATCTGGCGGACGATGCCGGCCTGGTCGCCGGTGAGCAGCCGGTAGTGGATCTCGCGCCGGATCAGCGGGGCGAGGATCGGGACGTCCTGCGGCCGGTCCAGCAGGGCCAGGAGCCGGCCCACCGCATCGACCAGTTCGGGCGTGGTGCGGCTGAGGTGGAGGCCGCGGGCGGTCTCGGCGCCGGGCTGCGGCGGCTGCTGCAGCATCAGCTCGCCCAGCAGGGCGGGCTCCAGGTCGACGCGGACGCAGAGGTAGGGCCGCTCGGGCGTCGCCTCCACCACCTGGCCGACGAGCGGCAGGTCGACGGAGACCACCAGGTGGCTGGCCCGGTCGTAGCGGTAGGCCTCCTCGCCCAGCAGCACGACCTTGGCGCCTTGCGCGATGATGCAGACCGCGGGTTCGTGGAGCACCGGCACCCGGTCGGTCGGATGGCCGTAGCGGATGACCGCCAGGCCAGGAACAGGCATGTCGTGCATGCCGTCCTGCGGCGCGTGGCGGGCGATCAGGGAAGCGAGGTCGTCCATGGGACCTGCGTCCCACGCCCCGGCGCAAGCCGCAAGCGCCGCGGCCCGATCGTGGAGGATCGGGCAAGAACCGCGGAGGTCCGTTCTAACGCCCGATCCTCCAGGCGGCCCATCTCTGTCGTCGCCAAACGAAGGAGACGACCATGACTGAACTTGCTGACAAGGTGGTGCTGGTGACCGGCGCGAGCAGCGGCATCGGCGAGGCCACGGCCCGGGAGCTGGCGGCGGCCGGCGCGACGGTGGTGATCGGCGCGCGGCGCGTGGAGCGGCTGGAGGCCCTGACGCGGGAGATCGAGGCGGCCGGCGGCCGGGCCATGGCCCAGGGGCTGGACGTCACCTCCCGCGCAAGCGTGCAGGCCTTCGTCGACGCGGCGCGGGAGCGGTTCGGCCGCGTCGACGTGATCGTCAACAACGCCGGCGTCATGCCGCTGTCGCCGCTGGCCGCCCTGAAGGTCGACGAGTGGGACCAGATGATCGACGTGAACATCCGCGGCGTCCTGCACGGGATCGCCGCGGCCCTGCCGGTTATGGAGGCCCAGGGCCACGGCCAGATCGTCAACATCGCGTCCACGGCCGGACACCAGATCCTGCCGACGGCGGCGGTCTACTGCGCCACCAAATACGCCGTGCGGGTGATCTCCGAGGCCCTGCGGCAGGAGACCGACAAGGTGCGGGTGACGGTGGTGTCGCCGGGGGTGACGACCTCGGAGCTGGCCCACACCATCAGCCACGCCGAGACCGCCGCCTTCATCGACGAGTACCGCAAGAAGGCCCTGCCGGCCGAGGCCATCGCCCGGGCGGTGCGCTTCGCCATCGCCCAGCCGGCGGACGTGGACGTGAACGAGATCGTCGTGCGGCCGACGGCGACGACCGTCTGACGCAGGCGGGCGGGCTCAGCCCGCCGGGCGGGCCTTCGCGGCCGGGACGTTGGCGACGATCCCGGCCTCGTTGCCCGCCTGGCCGGCGGGGATCAGGTCGTAGAAGCCGGCGAGCTTCAGGCGCACCACCACCGGGCCGAAGCCCGAGTTCTGGAAGAACCAGCCGTGGATGCCGTCGAAGCCGGCGGTGAGCGCGCCGGCCTGGCGCTCGCCGGTCGCCTGCCTGTAGGTCGCGACCGTCATGGTCTCGCCCGGCGCGGCGGCCAGGGTGTGGCCGTGGAAGTCGTAGTAGAGGTCGGCGGCGTTGCGGGCGCCCTCCACCCGCCACTCGTAGACCAGGGTCGCGCCCTTCTTCATCCGCACCTTGTATTCGAGCTGGAAGTCGCGCGGGTCGCCGGAGACGGCGCGCAGCGGGATCTCGACGACGTCGGTGCGGAAGCCGGTGGGATACTCGCGCGCCAGCGGGCCGGCGGAGGTGTTCGGGTCGAGCGCCACCTGCGGCGGGGACCAGAGCTTCGATAGCCCCGTCGCCTTGCCGAGGCCGGTGGGGTCGCGGCCGAACTCGGCGGGGATGACGGCCGCGAACAGGACCAGCAGGGCCACGGCCGCCGCCCCGGCGGTGGAGAGCAGCAGCCGGCCGCGGGACAGGCGCAGCGGGTGGGGGTCGGCCATCAGGCGGCCTCCTGGAAGGCGTAGCCGGCGAGCTGCTGGCCCATCAGCAGGAAGCCCGCGGTCATCAGCAGGACATTGGCCGCCACGGCGCCGCGCCGGAAGGCGGGCGTGGCGCGCCACAGGGCGAAGAGGACGAGCATCGCGCTCAGCGCCACGAGCTGGCCCAGCTCCACGCCCACGTTGAAGGCCAGGATGTTGGGGACCAGGCCGTCGGGGGAGAGCTTCAGGTCCTGCAGCTTGGTGGCCAGGCCGAAGCCGTGGACCAGGCCGAAACCCAGGACGACGAGGCGGTTGTCCGGCTGGCGGCCGGTGAAGGCCGGGAAGGCGCCCAGGTTGTCCAGCGCCTTCCAGACCACCGAGAGCCCGATCACCGCGTCCACCAGGAAGGGATCCACGTGGACGCGGGCGAGCACGCCGGAGAGCAGGGTCACCGAGTGGCCCAGGCTGAACATGGTGACGTAGAGCGCCACGTCGCGCAGGCGGTGGAGGAAGAAGATCACCCCGGCCAGGAACAGCAGGTGGTCGTAGCCGGTGACCATGTGCTTGGCCCCCAGGTAGAGGAAGGCCAGGACCTGCGGCCCGGGATTGGCCTCGATGAAGGCGGCGTCCTTGTCGGCCACCCCGTGGGCCCAGGCGGGCACGGCCGCGAGCGCCAGCAGGAGGACGGGCGCGGCGAGACGCGCGAGATGGCGGACGGGCCGTGGCAAGGTCGAGCTTCCCCCTGCCCCACCTTTAGCCGCGGGCCCGGCGGCCGTCATCTGCAGCGTCGTCAAGGCGATTTTGTCCCTGCGGTTGCGGGGGTAGCAGTAAATTCATGCCTCGGTTGCAGATTGGCGGAACAATCTGCGCCGTTTCAGCCCAAGCAACGGCGCCGCTGTTGCATTGCAGCGGACACAGGGGTATTGGCCGGAGCGAACAATGTTCAGTTTTGACACGGGAATCGTCAGGCGGAACCGGGCTTCCGATCTGAGCCAGTCCGTCACCGACCGAGTAGCTCCCGAGCGTCAGACCCGCAGGAACGAGATGAAGAACCTTCGAAACCTGGTCCTTGGAATGGTCGGGGCCGCCGCGGCGACCGCCATGGCGACCACCGCTTCCGCGCAGGCCTCGTCCAGCCAGGTCACCAATTCCACGGCCACCATCTTCCAGCCGATCCAGCTGACCAAGAACACCGACCTGTCGTTCGGCACCATCGTGCGCCCGACGTCCGGCTCCGGCTCGGTGACGATCAGCTCCACCGACGGCCAGCGGACCAACACCGGCGGCGTCGCCCTGCTGAACAGCGGGCCGAACGCGCCGTCCGGCCGGGCGACCTACACCGTCAGCGGCGAGGGCGGCCAGTCGCTGAACGTCAACATCCCGGCCAGCTTCTCCATGACCCGCACAGGCGGGTCGGAGACGATCACCGTGACGCTCGCCATGTCGGTGACCAACCCGCAGCTGCTGTCGGGCACCCTGGGCAACACCGGCAACCTGACCTTCGGGGTCGGCGGCTCGATCCCGGTGGCGGACAACACCCACTCGGGCGCCTACACCGGCACCTTCAACGTGGTGGTCGCCTACAACTAGCCGCGGGCGACCCCCGCCCGGCCGAAAACCGCCCCTCCGGTCCGCCGGAGGGGTTTTTCGTGCGCGCCAGGCAGGCTAGAGGGCGCGTCCTGTCGGAGGAGGCGCGCGTGTCGGGCGGCTGGGTGATCGGCGTGATGGTGGAGGCCGCAGGCCAGGCGGCCCAGCGGCACTACTTCGCCGTCGGCCACGACGACCGCGCCAAGGCCGAGTGGACCGCCGTGGACTGGGCGCTGCGCGAGGGGGCGGTGGCCTCGAGCCCGGTGGGCGGCCAGGAGCCGGTGCAGGCGCTCCGCCGCATCCCGCCGCAGAAGATGGGGCCGCTGGGCCTGAAGCCCGGCGAGGTCCGGCCGCTGGGCTGGCGCCATCCGCGGCGCTGGCTGTCCTGAGCGCTTCCGTAGCCCTACGGAGTGGCGAAATCCCCACCGGAGGCCTAGGTTAACGGCGAAGAAGGCCGTGTCCGCCATCCTGGGTCCGGCGTCATTCTGGACCTTGAAACCGATGCCCGACGCAGCCGCGCGGACGGCCTCCGCGAAGCTCTACCGCCCGAAGCTGGCCACCACCCTGGCCGAGGGCTACGGCCTGGACCACCTGAAGAAGGACGCCATGGCCGGCCTGACGGTGGCCATCGTGGCGCTGCCGCTGTCCATGGCCATCGCCATGGCCTCGGGCGTGTCCCCCGACCGCGGGCTCTACACGGCGATCGTCGGGGGCTTCCTGGTCTCCGCCCTCGGCGGCAGCCGGTTCCAGATCGGCGGGCCCGCGGGGGCCTTCATCGTACTGGTCTCGGCCACAGTGGCGAAGTTCGGGATCGAGGGCCTGATCCTCACCGTCTTCCTGTCGGGCGTGATGCTGGCGCTGCTGGGCCTCGTGCGGCTGGGCGGGCTGATCCGGCACATCCCGCACGCGGTGACCGTGGGCTTCACCGCCGGCATCGCGGTGACCATCCTGGCCAGCCAGCTGAAGGACCTCCTGGGGCTGAAGCTCGCGGGCGCGGAGCCCGGGCCGATCCTCGAGAAGCTGGCGGTGCTCGGCCAGGCGCTGCCTACCCTCAGCGTGGCCTCCGTGACGGTGGCGGCGACCGTCATCGTCGTGGCGCTGGGCCTGCGCCGCTGGCGCCCCGCCCTGCCCGGCATGCTGATCGCCGTGGCCGCGGCGACCGTGCTGGCGGCCCTGCTGCACCTGCCGGTGGAGACCATCGGCTCGCGGTTCGGCGGCATCCCGCACAGCCTGCCCGCGCCGCAGATGCCGGCCTTCACGCCGGAGCTGCTGATCGCCGTCCTGCCGGCGGCGCTGTCCTTCACCCTGCTGGGCGGGATCGAGTCCCTGCTCTCGGCCAAGGTGGCCGACGGGATGACCGGGCGCCTGCACCGCTCGAACATGGAGCTGGTGGCCCAGGGCGTGGCCAACGTCGGCTCGTCGCTGTTCGGCGGGATCGCGGTGACCGGCACGATCGCGCGGACCGCGACCAACATCCGGGCCGGGGCGGTGAGCCCGGTCTCGGGCGTGCTGCACGCCGCCTTCATCCTGGCCTTCATGCTGCTGGCCGCGCCGCTGGCGAGCTTCGTGCCGGTGGCGGCCCTGGCCGGCGTGCTGGCGGTGGTGGCCTGGAACATGGCCGAGAAGGAGGAGTTCCGCAGCCTGCTGCGCGAATGGCGGACGGCGGCGGTGGTGCTGGCCACCTTCGGCCTGACGGTGCTGCACGACCTGATGGCCGGCATCCTGGCGGGCTGCGCTCTGGCGGCGCTGTTCTGGGCGGCCTCGCGCCTGCGCCGGCGCCAGGCCTAGGAACCCCTGCGGAGCGGCGGGGTTTGAGGGGCGACGCTAAACCCAAGGAGCTCCCCATGGCCGACCACAACCAGGACCCCGCCGCTGTCGAACAGAAGCTGTGGAAGGAGATCGAGGACAGCCGCACCGGCATGCTGGGCCTGATGCGCGACGACCAGCACTTCCAGCCGATGACCGCCTTCGTGGAGCGCGACACCAACCAGATCTGGTTCTTCACCTACAAGGACACCGACCTCGCCGAGGCGGCGGGCCAGGGCGGCGGCCACGCCATGTTCGTCTACCAGGGCAAGGACATCCAGGCCTGCATCGGCGGCGAACTGACCGTCCGGCAGGATCCGGCGCGGATGGAGAAGTACTGGAGCCCGATCGTCGCGGCCTGGTATCCGGAGGGCAAGGACGACCCGCGCCTGACCATGCTGTGCCTGGACTGCCACGACGCCCAGGTGTGGGTCACCGAGGCCGGCCCGCTGCGCTTCGCCTTCGAGATCGCCAAGGCCAATGCGTCGAAGGCGCGGCCCGACCTCGGCGAGCGGACCAACCTCAACCTGCACTGACGCAGCCTCAAGTAGCGGCCGCCGGGGCCGGAGAGAAGAACTTCGGTCCCGGTCGTCCATCAAATGACAAGCTGGTCGTGATTCGCGGCCGTTTGCGGCAGCCAGCTATAGTTACGTCGCGTGCGCGACATTCGCCGTGGACCGGGAAATCACCGGATATCCACAGGCTCTATCTAGTTTTTCTGAGTTTTTGCCTTTCGCGCCATGCGAGTGTCGAGTTCTCGACAGTCTTTGATCACCGGCATCGATAACTTGAAACCCAAGCCCTACGGCGACGTTTCGTATCCCCGATGCAAAGGCTCCTATCCGCGTTGCGAAACCGTCTGCTCGCGTCGCTGTCCGCTGAAGACTACGGGCTGATCTCGCCCAGCCTCGCCCAGGTGGACCTGGAGCGGGGACGGCTGCTGTACGACCCCGGCGACGACATCGAAACCGTCTACTTCCCCCACGACGGGGTGATCTCCCTGATGACCCTGATGGAGAACGGCGCGGCCATCGAGAGCGCCACCATCGGACCGGAAGGCGCCCTGGGCCTGATGGCGGCGGTGTCGCCGCGCCAGTCGCTGTCGCGGGCCATCGTCCAGACGCCGGTGCGCGCGGCCCGGGTGAGCGCCGCGGCCCTGCACGACGCCTGGGAGAAGAGCCCGGCGATCCGCCGGCTGGTGGACCGCCACAGCGAGGCCCTGTTCGGCCACGCCATCCAGTCGGTGGCCTGCAACGCCCTGCACTCGGTGGAGGCCCGGTTCTGCCGCTGGCTGCTCACCTGCCACGACCGGATCTCCAACGACACGGTGGCGCTGACGCAGGAGTTCCTGGCCGACATGCTGGGCGTGCAGCGCACGACGGTGACCGCCGTCGCCCGCAGCCTGCAGGAGAAGGGCGTGATCCGGTACCGCCGCGGCGTGGTGGACATCCTCGACCGCAGCGTCCTCGAGGCCCTGGCCTGCGAGTGCTACTCGGCGATCAACCGCACCTACGAGCGGCTGCTGCCGTAAGGGGTTGATCGGGGACGGATTACCCCCATTGTTGCGCAGCAAGGCAGGCTGGACCTGCCAAAGCCCCTTCTGCGCATCCCGGGACCGTTCATGACCGCCGTTTCGCGAAATATCCTGCTTTCCGCCGCCGCCGCGGCCGCCCTGATGACCGGCGCGCCCGCCCTGGCCGCGGTCCACGACCACGCCTGCGCCGACCAGGCCTGCGAGACCGAGCTGCTGTTCCAGGAGGGCCAGTCCGGCGGCTCGGCCGAGGCCAGCCTGGTCTCGCCGAAGTACGGGACCTGGGGCTTCGACCGCTCCGGCATGGACACCTCGGCCGAGCCCGGCGACGACTTCTTCAAGTACGCCAACGGCGCCTGGGCCGAGCGCACGCAGATCCCGGCCGACCGCGCCCGCTACGGCAACTTCGACAAGCTGAGCGAGCTCTCCGAGAACCGCGTGCGGGCGATCCTGGAGGAAGCCGCCGCCGGCAAGCTCGCCGACCCTGACGCGGCCAAGATCGCGGCGGCCTACGCCTCCTTCATGGACGAGGCGACGGTGGAGAAGCTGGACGCCAAGCCGATCGCCCCGGCCCTGGCCGAGATCCGCAAGGTGAAGACCAAGGACGAGTTCACCGGCCTGATGGGCAAGGCCAACACCACCGGCTTCGCCTCGATCCTGCCGGTGTTCATCTCGATCGACGCCAAGGCGCCTACCCGCTACGCGGTGATGGCGGCGACCGGCGGGCTCACCCTGCCCGACCGCGACTACTACCTGGCTCCGTCGTTCGCCGAGAAGAAGGCCGCCTACCAGGCCTACGTCGAGAAGGTCCTGACGATGATCGGCTGGGAGGCCCCGGCCGCCAACGCCAAGGCCATCGTCGACTTCGAGACCCGGCTGGCCGAGGCGAGCTGGACGCGCGCCGAGCGCCGCGACCGGGACAAGACCTACAACCCCGCGACGCTCGCCGAGCTGCAGGCCCTGACGCCCGGCTACGACTGGAACCGCTACCTGGCCTCGACCGAGCTGCCGAAGGTCGACCGCTTCGTCGTCACCACCAACACGGCCTTCCCGAAGTTCGCGAAGATCTATGGCGAGACGCCGCTGCCGACGCTGAAGGCCTGGCAGGCGTTCCGGGTCGCCGACGACGCCGCGCCGCTGCTCTCGAAGCGCTTCGCCGACGCCGCATTCGAGTTCCACAACAAGACCCTGCAGGGCCAGCCCGAGCAGCGGCCGCGGTGGAAGCGCGCGGTCACCTTCACCAACGACGCGGTGGGTGAGTCCGTCGGCCGGGTCTACGTCGCCCGCTACTTCCCGCCCGAGAGCAAGGCGAAGATGGACGACCTGGTGGCCAACATCCGCACGGCCATGAAGGCGCGCATCGAGAAGCTCGACTGGATGGGCCCGGAGACCAAGGCGCGCGCGCTGGACAAGCTGGCCAAGTTCACCGTGAAGATCGGCTATCCGCAGGAATGGCGCGACTACTCGGCGCTGAGCCTCGACCCGAAGGACCTCTACGGCAACGCCCACCGGGCCGGCGCCTTCGAGTGGCGGCGCAACGTGGCGCGTCTCCACGGGCCGGTGGACAAGAAGGAGTGGGGCATGACCCCGCAGCGGGTGAACGCCTACTACAACTTCGCCAACAACGAGATCGTCTTCCCGGCCGCCATCCTGCAGGCGCCGTTCTTCGACCCCGACGCCGACCCGGCGATCAACTACGGCGGCATCGGCGGGGTGATCGGCCACGAGATCAGCCACGGCTTCGACGACCAGGGCCGCAAGTCCGACGGCGACGGGGTGCTGCGCGACTGGTGGACCGCCGAGGACGCGGCCAAGTTCAACGCCCAGGCGCAGAAGCTGGGCGCCCAGTACTCGGCCTTCGAGCCGCTGCCGGGCGCGAAGGTCAACGGCCAGCTGACCATGGGCGAGAACATCGGCGACATGGGCGGGCTCTCGCTCGGTCTCGACGCCTATCACGCCTCGCTGGACGGCAAGCCCGCGCCGGTGATCGACGGCTTCACCGGCGACCAGCGGGTGTTCCTCGGCTGGGCGCAGGTGTGGCGCCAGAAGCAACGCGACGACGCCCTTCGCCAGCAGGTGGTCTCCGACCCCCACTCGCCGTCCTACTACCGGGTCAACGGCACGATCCGGAACCTCGACGGCTGGTACACGGCCTTCAAGGTGAAGCCGGACGATTCGCTCTACGTGGCGCCCGTGGACCGCGTGCGCATCTGGTAGCGACCTGCGTTCTCCGGCCGGCGCCGCGGCCGGCCGGAGAGACGTGGTGAATCCAACCTTAAGGCGCGGAACCGCCCGCCCCCGCAATCGGAATGGTACGGCGCGTCGTCGCTGTGCGGGCCTGCCGCTTTCGCGGTGAACCTTCCGGCCCCTAGGGAGTTGTTGCCGACGGCGGAAGCTTGGCCGTCGGGTTCCCGACACTCCAGGGGGCGAAATGCGGATCGCAGCGCTACTCAGTCTTGGTCTTCTCGCAGGGTGCGCGACCACCTCCACGGTGGACGCCACGACGGCGCTCAGCGGGCGCGAGCTGGACACGGCGCTGAACCTCTACGGCCGCTGGGACGAGAGGATCGTGCTGGCCGACCGGCCGCACTACGTCTGGCGCCGCGCGGTCCTGCTGAACGGCCGGACCTACTACTGCGAGCTGCGCACCGAGGTGGCGTTCCGCAACACCATCAGCGCGGTGACGGTGGAGGGCTATCCCGCCGCCTGCTCGCTGTTCGAGGTGCAGTACAAGTCCGCCTACGACGCCAAGGCCACGCCGGAGCCGCCCAAGACCGCGATCGTCGCCGCCCGCAACTTCCGGCCCGTGGGCGGGGCGGACAGCGCTACGGGGGCCAGCCGAGACGCCTCAGCGCGTCCTCGAGAACAGGCCGCTGGCCTGCGTGGATCCTGACGCGCGCCTCGTCGGGCGCCAGATAGGCCGCCTGGTCCACCTCGGGGAAGGTCGCGCGGCGGCCTGAGCGCGGCGGCCACTCGATCTCGAACACATTGCTGCGCAGCCCGGTGAGGTCGAGGTCGGCCTGCACCAGCCAGGCGTGAATCCATTTGCCGCCCGGCGTGCGGCAGGGCGCGAGCGCCTGGGCCTCGCCCGAGACGGGCTGGCCGAGCTCCTCGGCGAATTCGCGGAGCGCCGCGGCGTAGAGGTCCTCGCCGGGCGCGGCGAGGCCCTTGGGGATCGACCAGGCGGCCTTGTCCTTGCCGCGCCAGTAGGGCCCGCCGGGGTGGACGAGCAGCACCTGCGGCCCGTCCGGCGACGGGCGCCAGGCCAGGACGCCGGCGCTCACCTCCGGCATGGCGGCTCCTGGCGGCTGGCGGTCGCGGGGGCGAAGATCATCGGCAGGACGAACGCTCGGTCGAGGGCGGCGGGTGCGTTTTTGTACGCCAGCGACTGAATTGCCCGGAAACGTAGCGGCCCGGGCCCCCCGCGCCTATCGTGAGGGCAACAATGCAAGCGGAGGAAGACGATGCGACATCTGATGCTCGGGACCCTCGCCCTGGCCCTGGCGCTGCCGGCGGGGGCGTCCGCCCGCGAGACGGCGGTGCGGTCCGGCGACCTTAACCTCGCCCAGGCCCGCGACGCCCAGCTGATGCTGCGCCGGCTGGACAAGGCGGCGCTGGAGGTCTGCGGCGCCTCCATCGTCAGCGTCGCCGACCAGCAGCGGGCGGTGCGCCGCTCGGCCTGCTACCGCGAGGCGATGGACGAGGCGGTGGCGTCCCTACGCGCGCCGGTGGTGATGGACCTCTACCGCGAGCGCGCGGCGGCGGATTGAGTCCACCTCGACGTGTCATCCCGGACGGCCGCAGGCCGATCCGGGACCCATGAACACCTGAGGTCGAGACTGGGATGAGGCGGCGACGCCGGGGCCAGCATCTGGGTTCGGCGCTCATGGGTCCCGGCTCTTCGCTTCGCTGCGGCCGGGATGACACACGATTGGATCAGGGCTTCTTCGCCGCCTGGACCTCGATCTCGGCGAGCATGCCGGGCTGGACGAGGGCGGCGACCTGGGAGGTGATCCGGGCCGGGCGGTTCTTCAGCGGGCCGTAGACGGCCATGTAGGCCTCCATCATGCCGGCGAAGTCCATGCGGCCCCCCTTGGCCGGGTCGCCGACGAGCAGGACGCGCATCATCACCACGTCCTCCCAGCCGTAGCCCTGAGCCTTCATGATCTCCTCGATCTGGCCGAGGATGCTGGCGACCTGGCCCTTGGTGTCGGCCCATTGCGGCGGCGTGCCCTGGGGCGCGCCGGCGTTCAGCGGCCGGGGCGTGATGCCGCTGACGTAGAGCATCTCCGACCCCGCAGGCACCTTCACCGCCCGCGAGATGGCCCCGTTGGTGGGATTGACGTGCAGGTTCTGCGCCTGGGCGGCGCCGGCGACGGCGAGGCTCAGCGCGAGCGCGGCGGTGACGGACTTCAGCATTCAGGAGTTCCCCCGAGGTTCAGGCGGCGGCGTACGGCGGCCGGCCTCGATCCATAGCCTCCGGCGCGGGCGTGCGGCGATCAAGCCGGCGCCGACCGCCCGGAAAGAACCTCACGCTGCAGGGCGCGGGCAGCCGCGCCCGGCCGGCGCCCGAAAAATGGTCGTCCGCCGCCGTCGGGCGCGGATCGCACGGCGCCGCGGCGCGCACGGTCGAGCTTTCGACGCGGACATCAAAAAAAGCCGAGGCCGGGTTTTCTTCACGCTCATCCAAATCGACGCAAAATTCAAAGACGACATTTCTGGATATAAAATAGTCAGCATTCCTTCTTCTGACCCAAATCCAAGCAGCTGCGAACAGTCGCCGCCAAATCCATTGACTCTGAACAGCTCTGGCCCGGTCCTGATCACGGGAAGACGGCCGCAACAGGACACGGGGAGTCCTGAATAGTGAAACGCGCGGTCGACCTTCTCTGCGAACAAGAAACGGGGGTTATCTCATGCAGACGAAGACGGGGCGGCGGCTTTGGCTCGCCGGTATCTCAGCTCTGGCGCTGGCGGGGGCCGGATCGGCCTGGGCCGAGGACGCGGACATCGACGAGGTGATCGTCACCGGCTCGCGGGCCGCGCCGCGCACGGCCATCGAGAGCGCGGTGCCGGTGGACAGCTTCAGCCAGGAGGACATCGAGTCGATCTCGGTCACGGACACCCAGGACCTGCTGAAGACGCTGGTGCCGTCCTACACCCTGACCCGTCAGCCGATCTCCGACGGCGCCACCTTCATCCGCCCGGCCTCCCTGCGCGGCCTGCCGTCGGACAAGACCCTGCTGCTCGTGAACTCCAAGCGCAGGCACCGCTCGGCCCTGGTGGTCACCGGCGGCTCCGGCGTGCAGGCGCAGGACGCCGCCCAGATCCCGGCCGCGGCGCTGAAGTCGGTGGAGGTGCTGCGCGACGGGGCCGGCGCCCAGTACGGATCGGACGCCATCGCAGGCGTGATCAACTTCATCCTCAAGGACGGTCCGGACGGCGGCAGCCTGCAGGTGCAGGCCGGGCAGTATTTCGAGGAGGACGGCGAGTCGATCATCGTCAGCGGCGCCAAGGGCCTGCCGCTGCCCAACAACGGCTTCGTCAACCTCGCCTTCGAGTACACCACCGAGCAGCCGACGGCCCGGACGCAGACCTTCTGCAACCGGGGCATTCCCAACCAGTCGGCGGGCTTCTGCATCCCGCTGTTCGCCACCGAGACCACCGGACCGGGCACGGCCTTCACGGCGGCCTACGCCCAGCAGGTGAACTACGCCGGCCTCTACCGGCGCATCCCGCAGAAGTGGGGCCAGCCGGAGGGGACGGCGACGCGGGTGTTCGTCAACTCGGCGATGGAGCTGGGGGTGGGCGAGCTCTACGCCTTCGGCAACTACAGCCGCAGCCACCAGAAGGAGGACTTCAACTACCGCAACCCGGTGGACGTGGGGGCCTCGACCAACAACCTCGACGACTATGTCCGGATGTCCAACGGCCAGCTGTTCCGGGCCAACCAGATCTTCCCGCTGGGCTTCACGCCCGAGTACTTCGGCACGGTCACCGACTATTCCATCGTCGGCGGCTACCGCGGCGAGGCCGGGGCCTTCGGCTACGACCTCTCGGCCCGGTACGGCTACGACAAGCTGCGCTACGACCTGGACGAGACGGTGAACTTCTCGCTGGGCGAGAAGAGCCCCACCGAGTTCCACCAGGGCGACCTGGTTTCCGACGAGGTCGCGCTGAACGCCGACCTGACCTACGAATGGGAGCCCGGCTTCACGGCGACGCCGGTGGCCGTGGCGTTCGGCGCGGAGTACCGCAAGGAAGGCTACGAGATCCGCGAGGGGGACATCCCCTCCTACATCGCCGGGCCCTACGCCATGCCCGACCCCTACGACTTCTGCACCAACGAGCCCGTGGTGGCGAACCGGACGCTTCGGCCCACCGCGCCGCAGAACGCCGGCATCGTCTGCAATTCCACGACCCAGGTGATCGACGGGCGGACGTTCACCAACCCGGTCTATGCGGTGCTGGGCGTGGGCTCGAACGGGGCGCCGGGCTTCCCGCCGCTCTACGCCGGTCGGCTGACGCGCAACTCCAAGGCCGCCTATGTCGACGTATCCACCGACCTGACGGAGCAGCTGTTCCTGCAGGCGGCGATCAGGGCGGAGGACTTCTCCGACTTCGGCTCGACGCTGGACTACAAGGTGGCCGCCCGCTTCGAGATCAACGACATGCTGGCGGTGCGCGGCTCGGTGGGCACCGGCTTCCGCGCGCCCACCACCGGCCAGAACTTCACCACCATCGTCTCCACCGTCGTGAACAACGGCCAGCCGGTGGCCCAGGGCCTGTTCCCGGCCTCCAACCCAGTGGCCCAGTTCCTGGGCGCCGAGGACCTGGAGCCCGAGACCTCGCAGAACGTCTCGTTCGGGGTGACCGCCCAGCCGATCGACGGCCTGACGCTGTCGGTGGACGCCTACTACATCGCCATCGACGACATGTTCTACGCGGTGACGCCGATCACCGTGACGCCGGCCCTGCAGTCGGCGCTGATCGCGGCCAACGTCCCCGGCGCCGACACCATCGGCCAGGTGAACTTCTTCCAGAACGCCTTCGACGCGAAGATCCAGGGCGTGGACGTGGTGGCCACCTACGCGGCCCTGTGGCCGAACGGGCAGTCCACCAACCTCAGCGCCGCCTTCAACTGGAACATGCCGATCGTCGACAAGGTGAAGGTGATCACCGACCCCTCGGGCGTGCAGCGGCGGTTCTTCGACGGCGAATACATCTACGACTTCAAGCATTCCGAGCCCCGCTGGCGCGGGGTGATGACGGCGATCCACAAAGCGGGGCCGTTCACCGGCGTGGCCAGGCTCAGCGTCTACGGGCCGTACAAGAACATGTTCAGCGCCACCAATCCGGCGATCCAGAAATGGGATCCGGAGGTGTTCCTCGACCTCGAGGGCAGCTGGGACGCGACGGAGAACACGACGCTGACGCTGGGGGTGCGCAACGTGTTCGACAACTACCCGACGCGCGACCTGATCGGCGAGTCGGCGACCAACGGGCGGATCTACCGCTCGGACATGATCGTCGACTGGCAGGGCGGGTTCTACTACGCGCGGGTCGGCGTGAACTTCTGACCCGCCCCTTGGTGTCAGGGTTCGCGTGAGCGGCGGGCGGGTCGAGAGGCCCGCCCGTTTCGCGTCCGGAGCTAGAGGTCCTTGGCCATGCGGACGAGCGGCACGCGCACGCCGCTGGAGGTCTCGACCTCGAAGGGCTCCACCTCCCGGTAGCCGCAGGCGCGGTAGAGCGGCAGCCCGCCGAGGGTGGCGGCGAGCTCGGCGGCGCGGAAGCCCTCCGCCCGGGCCGCGGCCTCGCAGGCGTCCAGGATCATCCGCCCCAGGCCGCGGCGGGCGAAGTCGGGATCGGTGTACATGGCCCGCACCCGGGCGGGCTCGAGCGCGGGGTCCAGCAGGGCGGCGCTGCGGCCAGAGGTGTGGTCGCCGCCGAACAGGGTGGCCCGGCGGCTCCAGCCGCCGCTGGCGGCGAGGCGGCCGTCCAGCTCCACGACGTAGTAGGTCGCGTCGGCGAGGAGCTGGGTGTCGAGCCCCATCACCTCGAACGACGCCTCGACCGCCTCCGGACTGAGGAACGGCTCCAGCAGCCGGCGGATCGAGCGGTCCATCAGCCCGCGCAGGGCCGCGGCGTCGGCGCCGGTGGCGGTCCGGAGGATCGGGGCGGAATTGGCGGCGCTCATCACGGCCACGTTTCACGCACCGCCGCCGCCCGGCAAGGCCCCAGCTGGGCCGTGAGGTAAACAAGCTTGGCACGGTCAACTTGACGCAGGTTTGCGGCGCCAGGCGCCACATTTGGGCCCGCGCACATCGCCATCCCTGAACGCGTCGAGCCGGGGGGCCCCTCCCTAACCAAACCTGCAAGCCGAAGCGCCGTCACCGCGGCGTTTCCCAAGCCGCGAGGCCGACGGGGGCGCGCGGCCTTTCCAGACAAAGGGTGATCGAGAATGAGCGCTGGAAGCTATTTCGACCTGCTGCGCGCATTGGGCCAGAACGAGTCGGGCAACAACTACGCCTTCGTGAGCAGCGTGGGCTATCTCGGGCGGTTCCAGTTCGGGGAAGAGGCCCTGAAGGCCATCGGCTTCTACGAGGGCAACGACGGCACGGGGGCCATCGACTTCATCGGCCGCTGGACGGCCAAGGCGGCCAGCTACGGGGTCCATGACAAGGCCAGCTTCCTCGCCTCCCCGGCCGCCCAGGACGCGGCCCAGCAGGAGTGGTTCCTCAACATCCACAACGACCTGAAGGCCCTCGACCTGGTGAAGTACGCGGGCCAGTGGGTGGACGGCGGCCAGGTGACCATGTCGGGCCTGATCGCCGGCGCCCACCTGGTGGGGGTCTGGAACCTGAAGGACTACCTGAGCTCCAACGGCGCCATGAACATGCGCGACCCGTACGGCACGCCGGTGTCGGACTATGTGAAGAAGTTCGCCGGCTACGACACGCCCTTCTCCGGCTCCCCGTCACCGTCGCCGACGCCGGGCCCGGTCGCGGTGGGGGGCGGGCCCACGGCGGGCGACGACGTCCTGGTGGGCGGCGACGGCCATGACGTGCTGCACGGCCAGGACGGGCGCGACAGCATCTCCGGCGGCGGGGCCTTCGACGACCTGCACGGCAATGCGGGCGACGACACCGTCTCCGGCGGCGGCGGCCACGACTGGGTGGTCGGCGGCCGCGACCAAGACCTGCTCGACGGCGGCGACGGCGACGACGTGGTGCTGGGCAACATGGGCAATGACACCGCCGCCGGCGGCTGGGGCGCCGACGTGGTGCGCGGCGGCCAGGGCGACGATTCCGTCTCCGGCGGCGAGGGCGCCGACTGGCTGTCGGGCGACCGCGGCTTCGACTTCCTGTCGGGCGGCGCGGGCGCGGACACCTTCCACGTGTTCGCCGACGCCGGCAGCGACCGGGTGCTGGACTTCAACGTCTGGGAAGGCGACCGGGTGAACGTCCTGCCGGGCAGCCACTACACGGTGGCCCAGGTGGGCGCCGACACGGTGGTGAGCGTGGACGGCGGGGCCCAGCTCACCTTGGCGGGCGTCCAGCTCTCGTCGCTCGGCGACGGCTGGATCTTCTAGGGTCCGGTCGGGCGTTAGGGCGGGGACAGCCATCCCCGCCCGGAGACGCCCATGGACCTCGCCGACCTCCACCTCCTCCTGGGCCGCCAGGACGACATCACCTGGTGGCAGATGTCGATCCGGGCGGCGCTGATCTTCCTGTTCGGCCTGGCGCTGGTGCGCATGGCCAGCAAGCGGGTGTTCGGCAAGTGGGGCGCCATCGACATCATCCTGTCGGTGATCATCGGCTCCAACCTCAGCCGGGCCCTGACCGCCAGCGCGCCGCTCTGGGAGACCTTGGCGGCGACCGCGGTGCTGGTCGCCCTGCACGCCAGCCTCGCCTGGGCCTCGGCGCGGCTGCACTGGCTGGGGCCGCTGGTGAAGGGCCAGCCCTGCCGCATCGCCGCCGACGGGCGCTTCGACGAGGCGGAGCTGCGCCGCCACGGGGTCGGCCGCCACGACGTGGAGGAGGCCCTGCGCGAAGCCGGCCTCTCCAGCCCCGACGGCGTCGCCGAGGCCTGGATCGAGCGCAACGGCAAGATCAGCGTGATCAAGAGGTGAGGGAGAGGTTGGAGCGGGTGAGGGGAATCGAACCCCTGACATTCAGCTTGGGAAGCTGACGTTCTACCTCTGAACTACACCCGCGAAGGCCGGCGGTTTCAACCGCTTAGGGCCGGAGAGTCAAGGCCGCGGACGGCGCCGGCGGAGATGACGTAGCGCGTACGTAGCATCGGCGAGCGACGGAGGCGATGGGGAACCTGGCCGGCCGCGGTCGGAAGGCGGGGCGGGTCGCACTCCTCAAGGTTATCACGCCTTGGCTCGCCCAGGCGCGCCTTCAAAGCAGCGCAAGCGCTCCTGCCTGTCGCTGGCAGGGCCGTGCCGCTCCCGCTTGGATAGGCGTCGACGATCGCGAGCAGCCCGTTAACGAACGGTGATAGCCTATGCGCCCCCCTCAACCTGCATTCCAGATTGCGGGCGCACGGGGGCATCGTTCCAAATCGGGGTCGACCTTCAACTCCCACTGAGGCGGCCACCCTTCCGTGTAAGCTCGATCCTTGTCCGCCAAGAGGAGCATGAAAGCACCTAGGGAAGAGCCAGCTGCCCATTCGGGCTCTTTGAACCCGCTCTCGTGATCGAAAAAGTAGACCGCCGGTGTCTCGACACAGGCCGTCAGGTCCAATCCGTAAAGATTGCCACATCCATCATCGAAAACTGGCACCGCCTCGGCGTGCAACAGGGCCGTGACTATCGACGATGGCGAGCGCCACCCCACCCAATCGTTCCACTCGGGCACTTGAGCGTAGAACGCTCCCAAGGTGGCCACCCGCTCCCTATAGAAGGCAATCAGATCTGGCGGCAGATCACGGCCCAGGAGGCTTCCCACGTGCTCGATGATCCGCTCGGAATGATCCTTGGAGTCGCGTGTAAGGAGACCGCGCCGCTCAAGGTCCAAAGCCGCTTCTGCGACGGGTACTCTCACCTGGGCCCTCCCTTGCCCGGCGGCCTGTTCGATCGTGGCACATCGGCGCGGCGGATGTAGGGCTCGACCATACGGTCAATACGTAACTTCGCCTGCATCAGTTCAGCCTGGGTGGGCATACGGCCCTTCAGCTGCTTGCCGAATTCCGTCCACTCGCGCGATGCAATGGCGTGCGCCTCCTTCCGCAGACCCCAGAGATTTGCCAAGCGATTGGGATCGGCTCCGGGCTTTAGGTGGGCATACTCAAGCGGATCGCTATGATGAACCTCTGCCCGCATCCTGCTTGCCGGGATGCCATTCGCCTGCGCATACCTGATCCGCGCCTGCTCCCTTAATGTAGCCTTGGCGTCTCGCGACAGCGCTTTGGGCGTCAGTTGGCCGCCCCGCTGCCAAGCCTCTCGCGCAACGAAGGCCAGCGGCGGACCTGCCACTACTGCGCCCCTACCGGCAAGCGCCGCAGCACCGCCCGCACCTAGCGCCAGAGCCACCGGACCCAGCGCAGGCGCGGCCATCCAGCTGTTCTGGTCGGCGATCTTGCGCCGCGTCGCTGCGAACTCAGCCTGCTGACGACGCAGTTCCGCCAAGTCGCCGGGCGGTGGTGCGTAGAGCGCGCTGTACTGAGTGCCGCGAGGTTGCCCCCCGCCCGGAGCTGGCGCTACAGCGCGCGACCTCATGGATTGGTTATAAGCCGCGCTACGCGTTTGAGCGCCCAGCACCACAACATCCGTTGGTCGTGCGGCCGAGTAATTTTGGCCCGTCCGGGTCGATGCAGACCACTTCTCCTGGCCCGCCGCGTAGTTGACTTGGCGGCGGGCTTGCTCCGACTCTCGTCGAGCGACGAATTCATCCATGGTTTCAGGCGCGCGCGAGCGCGCCAGCTGAGCGCCGGCCATCAGTCCCCCCAGAGTTTGTCAGAGCGCTCAGAGGTGGGCTGAACCCGCGCATATTCCTCCAGCGCACGGCTATTATGGCTCAGCTGCGTGAGGTAGTCAAGAACAAACCAGGAACATTCCGAGGCGGACCTCGAAGGTTCCAGGAGGGCGTCTGCGCGGCGTAGGGTCCGGGCATGTCAGACCAACCCATGACCTATGCGCGCTATCTCGCGCTGGACGAGCTGCTGGCGGCGCAGAAGCCGCTGAGCGACCGGCACGACGAAGTCCTGTTCATCGTGATCCACCAGACCAAGGAGCTGTGGCTCAAGGAGATCATCCACGAGGTGAAGCTGGCCCGGCGGCTGATCGCGGCGGGCGACCTGGAGCCGGCCTACAAGGCGCTGGCGCGGGTGTCGCGGATCCAGACCATCATGACCCTGTCGTGGGACGTGCTGGCGACCATGACGCCGGCCGACTACCTCAGCTTCCGCGGCAGCCTGGGAACCAGCTCGGGCTTCCAGTCGCACCAGTTCCGCGAGCTGGAGTACCTGCTCGGGCTGAAGGACGAGAGCTTCCTGCGCTTCCACGCCGAGCGGCCGGCGGCGCTGGCCGACCTGAAGGCCGCGCTGGAGGCCCCCAGCCTCTACGACCTGGCGATCGCCCAGCTGGCGGCCCGGGGCCTTTCCGTGCCCGAGGCCGTGCTCAAACGCGACGTCTCTCAGACCTACGCCCCCTCCCCGGCCGTCGAGGACGCCTGGCTGGAGGTCTACCGCGACACCAAGGGCCACTGGGAGCTCTACCAGCTGGCCGAGAAGCTGGTGGACCTGGACGACGCCCTGCTGACCTGGCGGCACAAGCATGTGCTGACCGTGGAGCGGATCATCGGCGGGCGGCCGGGCACCGGGGGCACGGAGGGCGTGGGCTACCTCGCCCGGACGCTCACCCGGCGCGCCTTCCCGGAGCTGTGGAGCCTGCGCACGCGGCTGTAACCAGGGCTGTCATCCCGGAAGCCGGGCAGCGGCTATCCGGGATCCATGATCACGGCGCGCAGAGGGCAGGCGTGGTGTCGACGCCGCGTCCGACCCGGAGATCACGGCGCGTATGGGTCCCGGTCTTCGCTGCGCGAAACCGGGATGACACCGGATAGCTACTGCCGCTCCACCCGCAGGCCGCGCTTGGCGAGCTGGGCCTGGACGCTGTCGGGGCCGACGAGGTGGCCCGCGCCGACGGCGACGAAGCTGACGCCGGAGCCCTGCAGCTTCGTCTCGAGCTGGCGGGCCCAGTCCTCGTTCCGCTGCACGACGACGAGCCGGTACATGTGCGGATAGTCGCGGCGGGTCTCCTCGACGAACTCCTTCTCCAGCGCCGCCTGGTCGCCGGCCGCCCAGGCGGCCACCATGCGGTCGAGCTGGGCCGGCCCCTCGGCGACGTCGTCGAGGGTGGCGCTGAGCAGGTCCACCTCCACGTCCCGCGGCATGTCGGCGAAGAAACGGAGCTGCTGCTCCAGGGTCTCGAGAGAGCCGAGTTGCTTGCCCGCGGCCTTGGCCTCGGCGGTGAGCACGGTCTCGACCCCGCTCTTGGCGTCGTAGCCGGCCTGGACGATGGGGAGCACCGCCAGGGTCAGCGCCGCGAGCCAGGGGCGCATGGGCTCCATGGCGCCGTCGGGCAGGCCCATGGACTTCGCCGCCGCGGCCAGCCTCGGCCGGTCCGCCTCGGGGAGCTTGGCGGACAGCGAGGCGCCGGGATCGACGCCATAGCGGGCGATGAGCGGCTGGACGGCCTTGGGATCGTCGGCCCCCAGCACCTCCAGGACCAGTTCCCCGCTCTGACCTAGGGCGGCGGCCACCTTCGGCGAGCGCCACTCCGTGCCGGGCTTCAGCACATGGACCGTGCCGAACAGGTAGATGGTGGAGTCCGCGTCCTTCAGGGCCCAGAGCGCGGGCTCGGCGGCAGCCGGCGAGGCGGCGACGAGGGCCAGGGCGGCGGCGGCGGCGGCGAGGCGGCGGACGCCGCGGGAGAGAGACGACAGCATGGCGGGGTTCCTGTCCGGAGGCGCGCTCAGGCGGCCTCGTCCTCGAAGATGGATTCGATCGGCAGGTCGAAGACCCGGGCGATCTTGAAGGCGAGCGGCAGGCTCGGGTCGTACTTGCCGGTCTCGATGGCGTTGACGCTCTGGCGCGAGACCTGGAGGCGCTCGGCAAGGTCGCCCTGGCTCCAGTTGCGCTCCGCGCGGAGCACCTTGAGGCGGTTCTTCATCGCGAACGCTCCTAGCGCTTGGAGATCCACCAGCCGACCCAGACCAGGAGATAGCCGACGAGTTGGGCCGAGATGACGAGGATGGCGCCCAGCGCCACGAAGGACTCGGGCGTCGTGCCGCCGTGGAGGCCGGTGGTGATCAGGCCGCCATCGCTCCGCTCCAGGAGCATCAGGCCGACCAGCCCCACGAGCATCCCGAAGGAGGCGCCCCAGTACCAGGCGGTCTTGTGCGCGTCGCGGGCGACCTCGTCGAGCATGCGCCACCACATGACCGAGGCGACCAGGGCGGTGATCACGGGGATGGAGAACCAGAGGGCGAACTGCAGCGGCTGGTCGGCGTCGACGAAGCGACGGGTGGCCAGGCCGATCGCCAGGCCCACGGCCACCGCGGCGAACGGGATGACGCCGCGCCGGAAGCTGGAGGTGAGGAACATCGGGGGTCCTTCTTCAGAAGCGCTCGGCGGCCAGGCGGCCAGCCAGCGGCAGGAGGGTCTGGGAAGCGGCGGCGAGCAGGCGCGGGGCGTCGGCCACGGCCGCGAAAGCCGGTGGGCGGAGCAGCAGGGCCGCGCCGGCCAGGGCGTAGGTCGCGAGCGCGGCGAAGGCCACGACGGCGACCATGGCCCAGATCGATACGCGGCGCGGCATGGAAAGCTCCCTTGTCTAGGTGACAAGGAAACATGACATCGCGGTGGTGTCAAGCGTCCATGACAGAATGTCGGGCGTGCTTGCTACTGCACCCGCTCGACGGCGAAGCCGCGGGCGGCCAGGAGGGTCGGCAGGCCGTGCTCGCCGACCATGTGCAGGGCGCCCACATTGACCAGTTCCACGCCGGCGCCGGACATCTCGCCGGCGAGCTGCTCGGCCCACTGCAGGTTCCGGCGCCTCAGCAGCGCCTCGTAGAGGCCGGGGTTCTGGTCGCGCAGCTCGCCGACCAGGGCGGGGCCCAGGCGCGCCAGATCGCCGGCCGCCCAGGCCTGCTCCAGCGAGGCCACGGGACGCAGGGCGAGCCGCGGGCCTCCGGAGCGCTGGCGGATCACGTCGCAGAGGTACTGCAGCTCGGCGGGCTCGGAGAGGCCGGCGAACAGGCGGGCCTGGTCCTCCAGGGTCTCGAAGGCCCGGACCGTCTTGGCGGTGCGGCGGGCGGCGCGGGTGACGGTCATGTCGGCGCCGGCCTCGACCCGGGCGCCCCGCTCCAGCATCGGCTGCATGGAGAGCATCAGGGCCGCGGCCCAGGGCCGGAGGTGGTCGATGCGGGCCACGTCCACGTGGCGGCTGAGCGCAACCAGGTCCTGCGGCGGCAGCTTGCGCGACAGCGGCCGGTCCGGGTCCTTGCCGTAGGTCTCCAGGATGCGGCCGATGGTTCGCGGGTCGGCGGTGTCGAGGTCGGCCTCGAACCAGACCGTCCCGGCGCGGGCCAGGGCGGCGTCATAGACGGGCGTGCGCCAGCGGGTGGCCGGGTCGAGGGCGTGCAGGGTGCCGAAGAGATAGATCTCGCTGTCGGCGTCCCTGACCACCCACAGCGCGGGGGCGGCGGCCGCGGCGCCGGCGATCGAAAGCCCGGAGATCAGACCGGCCGCCGCCAGGGCGGCCCTGCGAAGCCAACGCACTCGACACGCTCCCCCTCGGGTGGGGAAGGCTTCTCGCGCGCCCTATTCGCCCCACACCCTGAAGTGCTTGGATAGCTTGAGGCCCTGGCGCTGGTAATGCGACCCGAGGTCACCGTAGAGGCGCGTGGGCCGCTCGGTCAGCGGCTCGTAAACCAGGCGGGCGACCGTCTGGCCGTCCTCCAGGATGAAGGGCGTCTCGTGGCTGCGGACCTCGAGCACGCCGCGCGAGCCCTTGCCGTGCGCCTCGTCCGTGCCGAAGCCGGGGTCGAAGAAGCCCGCGTAGTGGACCCGGAACTCGCCCACCGAGGGGTCGATGGGGGTCATCTCGGCGGCCTCCAGGACGGGGATCTCCACCGCCTCCTTGGACGCCAGGATGTAGAACTCGCCCGGATCGAGCAGCAGCTGGCCGTTCTGCGGGATCAGCGGCTCCCAGTAGAGGCGCGGGTCGTGGCCGTCGACGTGGTCGAGGTCGACGACGGGGGCGTGCCGGCGGCCGCGGAAGCCCGCCACCTCGCCGGTGAGGTCGACGCCGACGCTCTCGGTGCGCAGCCTCGGCGGATCGCCGCGCTTCAAGCGCAGCTGGTTGAGGCGGGTGCCGCGGCGGACCAGGACCGAGAAGGTCTGGGGCGCGATCTCGATGTAGGTGGGGCCGCGGTAGCCCTCGACCACGTCGTCGAAGGCCGGTCCGCCGTCGGAGAGCAGGCGCACGAAGACGTCCACCCGGCCGGTGGAGCTCTTCGGATTGGCCCGGGCCGAGACGCCGGGCGGCAGGGCCAGCCGCTCCTGCAGCTCGGCGATGTAGACGCAGCCCTTCTCCAGCACCGCGCCGCGGGTCAGGTCGAGCTCGTGCATGGCCACGTCGGCGATGCGCTGGGCGACCGTCTGGCCGAGCCTCGGCAGGAAGGAGGCCCGCACCCGCCAGCACCGGGCGCCGAGCCGCAGGTCGAGGCTGGCCGGCTGGACCTGGTCGTCGTCGAAGCGGTCTTCGGTGAGGATCGCGCCCTGGTCGATCAGGGCGTCGATGGACTGGCAGGGCAGGATGCCCGGGCGGCTGGGTTCGCTCATGGGCGGCGAAGCCTTAACGCGGAACGGGAGTCTTGCAAGGCTTCTCCCCCGTTCTTCGCGGGGAACCGGTGGGCGAGGCGTTGGGGACGGCGAAGCCGTCAGGTTGACCACGAACCACACGAACCACGAGAGCCGCTGAGAGCCCGGCGCATCGACGGCGATGTTCGTGTCGTTCGTGTGGTTCGTGGCTTCCGTGCGCGGCTGCGCGCGCTCCAGGCGGCAGGAGAGCTGGGCGTGGGTTCAGCAACGCTCGCCTTGACGACGACCCCTCGCCTGCCGTTCATGCCGCACCGCCGAAGGAGGGTGCGTCATGGCTGAAGATCCGCGCGACTGGGAAGAAGCGACCCGGGCCGTCCGCGGGGGCATGGCGCGAACGCCCTATGGGGAGATCTCCGAGGCGCTGTTCCTGACCCAGAGCTTCGCCTACGGGAGCGCGGGCGCCGCCGACCGCCGGTTCTCGGGCGAGGACCCGGGCTTCATCTACCAGCGCTTCGGCAACCCCACGACGCAGGTTTTCGAGGACCGGCTGGCGCTGATGGAAGGCGCCGACGTCTGCCGGGCGACGGCGTCGGGCATGAGCGCCGTGCATGTGGCGCTGATGGGCCTCCTGAAAGCCGGCGACCACCTGGTGGCGGGCCGGGCGCTGTTCGGCTCCTGCCGCTGGATCATCTCCGAATGGCTGCCGAGGTTCGGCGTCGAGGCGACCTATGTGGACGCCACCGACCTGGAGGCCTGGAAGGCCGCCGTGCGGCCGAACACCCGCGCCTTCCTGGTGGAGAGCCCGGCCAATCCGCTGCTGGAGGTGACCGCGATCGGGGCGGTGGCCGAGATCGCGCACGCGGCCGGCGCACGGCTGATCGTCGACAATGTGTTCGCCACGCCGGTCTTCCAGAAGCCGCTGGCCCTGGGCGCCGACGTGGTCGTCTATTCCGCCACCAAGCACATCGACGGCCAGGGCCGGGTGCTGGGCGGGGCGATCCTCGGCGGGACCGAGCTGATGACCGAGGCCTACAAGGACCTGCTGCGCCACACGGGGCCGGCGCTGTCGCCGTTCAACGCCTGGGTGCTGCTGAAGGGGCTTGAGACGCTGGAACTGCGCGTGCGCCGGCAGACCGAGAACGCCGGCCGCGTGGCCGACGCGGTGGCGGCCTCGGGCAAGGTGCGCCAGACCGTCTACTGCGGCCGGCCGGACCACCCGCAGGCGGCGATCATCGCCAACCAGATGACCGGCGGCGGCAATGTCATCGCATTCGACCTCGGGAGCCGGGAGGCCGCCTGGCGGTTCCTCGACGCGCTGCAGATCGTCGACATCTCCAACAACCTGGGCGACGCCAAGTCGATGGCCACCCACCCGTCGACCACCACCCACCGATCCATGCCCGAAGCCCAGCGGCTGGAGATCGGCCTCACCGAGGGCTGGGTGCGGATGAGCGTCGGCCTGGAAGGCGCCGGCGACCTCGTGCGCGACGTCTCCCGGGCGCTGGACGCGGCGTAACTTCCCTTCCCGCGGCGCGGGAAGCGGGACCGTCGGCCGAGCCGCAGGCGAAGAGCGGATGGTCCCCCTCTCCCACTGGGTGGGAAAGGAAGATCGGCTACGCCGCCTCGCCGAGCTTTTCCGGCTCCACGGCGTAGACGCGGCTGCAGTACTCGCAGGTGACGTGGATCTTGCCGTCGGGCTCGACCATGTCCTCGCGGTCGGCGGCGGGGAAGGACTTCAGCACCGTCTCGATCCGGTCCTGCGAGCAGCGGCAGAAGGCGCGCAGCGGCGTCGAGCCGAACACGCGGACGCCGTCCTCGTGGAAGAGGCGGAACAGCAGGTGGTTGGACGAGAGCAGGCTGTCGATCAGCTCGTCCTCGCCGATCGTCTCGAACAGCGCCTGGGTGCGGTTCCAGGCCTCGGCGGTGGAGCCGCGGGCGTCGTCCTCGGCGATGTTCTGGATCAGCACGCCGCCGGCCCGCCACTTGGGGCCCTCGCCGTCGTTGGCCTGGCCGACGGCCAGCCGCACGCGGGTGGGGGTCTGCTCGGACTGGGCGAAGTACTGCTCGGCGCAGAGCGCGAGCGTCTCGCCTTCGATGGCGGTGACGCCCTGGTAGCGGTCCATGTCCGGACCCTGGTCCACGGTCATCAGGAAGATGCCGTCGCCCAGCAGCGAGCGCGCGCCGGGGCGCACGAAGCCCTCGGACGCGGCGGCCACCTCGTCGGGGTCGAAGCGGCAGTAGCCGCGCAGGCCGCCGGAGGTGTCGTAGTCGGCCACCACGTAGCGCACCGGGCCGGAGCCGCGGGCCTCGACGATCAGGCGGCCGTCGAACTTCAGGTTGGAGCCCACGAGCGAGGCGAGCGCGCAGGCCTCGCCCAGCAGGTTGGCGACGGCCTCGGGATAGTCGTGGGCGCGCAGGATCTCATCGACCGCGGGGCCGAGGCGGGCGAGGCGGCCGCGCACGGGCTCGCCCTCGATCTGGAAGGCGCCGACCAGGTCGTCGGGTACGGAAGGCGTAATCATCGGCCCCATATAGGAAGACGATTCCAGGTTTCGAGCTTCGCGCTAACGGCCGGCTCCGGCGATGGGCCGGATGGCCGCAGGGTCAGCCTATGTGTCCGAAGCACCAGGCGAGGATCGACTTCTGGGCGTGGATGCGGTTCTCCGCCTCGTCCCAGATCAGGCTGCGCGGCCCGTCGATCACCTCGTCCGTCACCTCCTCGCCGCGGTGGGCGGGCAGGCAGTGGAGGAAGCAGGCCTCGGGATTGGCCAGCTCCATGAGCTTCTCGTCCACCTGGTAGGGCTCCAGCGCGTCGAGCCGCTCGTCGTGGTCGGTGTCGCCCATGGACACCCAGGTGTCGGTGATCACGCAGTCGGCGCCGCGCACCGCCTCGCGCGGGTCGCGGGTGGTCATCACCTGGCCCTGCTGCTCCTGGGCGCGGGCGAGGTCCACCAGGTCCGGATGGTAGACGGCGGGACTGGCGATGTTCAGCCGGAAGCCGAGCTTGGGCGCGGCGTGGATGAAGCTGGCGCACACGTTGTTGCCGTCGCCGATCCAGGCGAAGGTCCGGCCCTCCACCCGGCCGTGGTGCTCCTCGAAGGTCATCAGGTCGGCGAGGATCTGGCAGGGGTGGCCCTTGTCGGACAGGCCGTTGATCACCGGCACGGTGGCCGAGAGCGCCAGGCGCTCCACGTCCTCGTGGTAGTTCGCCCGGATCATGATGGCGTCGACCATGCGCGAGAGCACGCGGGCGGTGTCCTCGATGGGCTCGCCGCGGCCGAGCTGCATCTCGGCGGCGTTGGAGATGATCACGTCGCCGCCCAGCTGGCGCATGGCCGCGTCGAAGGAGAAGCGGGTCCGGGTGGAGTGCTTCTCGAAGATCATGGCCAGCGTCCGGCCGTCGGCGGGACGGTCGGCGTCGGGGCGGCCCTTGGGCCAGCCGAGGCGCGCGGCCTTGCGGGCCTTGGCGTCGTCGAGGATGGCGCGCAGGTCTGAGCCCTCGAGCCGCCAGAGGTCGAGGAAGTGCCGGATCTGGCTCATGCCGCGGCCTGCGCCTTGGCCCGGGCGGCCTCGCAGGCCTTCTCCAGCTTCTGCATGGCCTCGCTGGCCTCCTCGATGGTGAGGACCAGGGGCGGCAGGAGCCGCACGCAGTTGTCGCCGCCGCCGGCGATCAGCAGGTGCTCGTCGCGGGCGTGCTGCATGAACTCGCGGTTCGGCGTCGCGAGCTTGATCCCGATCAGCAGCCCCTTGCCGCGGATGTCGAGCACCACGTCGGGGTAGCGGTCCTTCAGGCCCGAGAGCTGCTGGGTGAAGTAGCCGGCCACCTCGCGGACGTGGGCGAGGAGTTCGGGCTTCACCAGCTCCTCGAAGGAGGCGACGCCCACCGCCATGGCCAGCGGATTGCCGCCGTAGGTGGAGCCGTGGGAGCCCGGGCCCATGCCCTTGGCCGCGTCGATGGTGGCGAGGCACGCGCCGACCGGGAAGCCGCCGCCGAGCGCCTTGGCCACCGCCATGATGTCGGGGTCGGCGCCGCCCTCGGCCCATTCGTAGGCGAAGAGCTTGCCGGTCCGGCCGAGGCCGCACTGGATCTCGTCGTAGATCAGGAGCGTGCCGGTCTCGTCGCAGAGCTGGCGGATCTCGCGCAGCTGGGCCTCGGTCCAGGAGCGGGCGCCGCCCTCCCCCTGCACGGGCTCAAGGAGGATCGCCGCGGTGGTCGGGCCGACCAGCGCCTTCAGGCCCTCCAGATCGCCGAACTTCGCGCCGACGAAGCCCGGAGGCGGCGGGCCGAAGCCTTCCACATAGGTCGGGTTGTTGGCCGCGAAGATCGCCGCGATGGTCCGGCCGTGGAACGAGCCGTCGAAGCCGATGATGTCGATCCGCTCAGGGTTTCCGTTCGCCCAGTGGTGCTTGCGCGCCGTCTTGATGGCGCACTCGATCGCCTCGGCGCCGGAGTTGGTGAAGAACACCACGTCGGCGAAGGTCGCGTCGGTCAGCATCCCCGCCAGCTTCTCCTGGTTGGGGATCTTGAAGATGTTGGAGGTGTGCCAGAGCTTCTCGGCCTGGTCCTTCACCGCCTGCACCAGCTTGGGATGGCTGTGGCCCAGCGCGGTGACCGCGATGCCGGCCATGCAGTCGAGGTATTCCTCGCCCTCGGTCGTGTAGAGGCGCACGCCCTCGCCTCGCTCGAACGCCAGCGGGGCGCGTGCGTAGACGCCCATGATGTGGTCGCTGGGAACGGCGGGAGCGGTGGTCGTCTGCGTCACCGAAGGAGCCCTCCAAAATGGAGCGTCCCCGCCGCTTGCGCGCCGGGGACCGGAAGGCTTGGCGTTTTCGTCCTCTAACGCCGGTGTGTCAATCGCGCCTGCGTGACAGCACGACGGCGATGACCAGGCCCACGCCGACGTGGGCCAGGATGTCGGTCACCGACTGGACGCCGTCCCAGCGGGGGAAGCGCTGCGGGAAGCGGAGCGGCAGGACGATCCCGTACATCACGCCGTAGAGGACGAGGCCGTAGAGGCTCCCCGCCAGCAGGGGCCGGCGGGTGAGCACGGCAAGCCGGGTGGCGGCGAGCGCATAGGCGGCGGCCATGGCGGTGGCGATGGCGAAGTGGGTGACGAGGCCGAGCGCGGCGGAGGCCAGGCCCATGTCGCGGGCCGCCGCGCCGAGCCAGCCCGAGGCCACGCCCTGCCAGGGGCTGATGATCGGCCGGCCGAGGACGAGGGCCAGGCCGCTGGCGTAGAGGACGTCCACGAGGCCGCCGAGCAAGCCGGCGGCGAGAATGCCCTGTGGGCGCGGGCGCCGCCCCGGCGCTCCTGGTGCGTCGGCCGTCATGCGTCCCCCGAAGCCTCCCTAGGTCTTGATCTTGTAGCCCACCTCGAACATCCGCAGGCACGCCCAGCCGGTGGCCAGCACGAGCGCCACGGTCATGGCCACGCCGATCCGCAGATCGCTCTCCGCCTGGCCGATGAAGCCGTAGCGGAAGCCGTCGATCAGGTAGAAGAACGGGTTGAAGTGGCTGGCCGAGCGGAACGGCTCGGGCAGCCGCTCCACCAGGTAGAAGGTGCCCGACAGGAAGGTCATCGGCATGATGACGAAGTTGGTCACCGCGGCCATGTGGTCGAACTTCTCGGCCCACAGCCCCGCCATGATGCCGATGAAGCCCATGATGAAGGCCGCGCCCAGGCCGAAGACCAGCAGCGCCCACGGCTGGGCCACCGGCAGGCGGGCGAAGGGCAGGACGGCCACCAGGCTGACCGCGCCCACCACGATGCCGCGGGTGGCGGCGCCGAGGCCGAAGCCGACCACGTGCTCGGCCGGCGTCAGCGGCGGGGTCAGGAAGTCGCCCATCAGGCCGTTGAACTTCGCCTGCAGCAGGCTGGACGAGGAGTTGGCGAAGGCGTTGGACAGGATCTGCATCATGATCAGGCCGGGCGCGACGAAGGTCCCGTAGTCGACGCCGTGGACCGCGCGGCCGCCGCCCACCGCGACCACGAAGACCAGCATGTAGAGCAGGGCCGTCACCACGGGGGCGGCGAGGGTCTGCATGCCCACCTTCATGAAGCGGCGGACCTCGCGCAGATAGAGGGTCTGCAGGCCCACCCAGTTGACGCCCGGGTATTCCCGGGGCCGGGGCGGCGAAACGGCGTCGGCGGTGGCCATGTCCTTCATGCCCGCTGATGTGCGCCGCCAGCGCGCAAGCCGCAAGCCTGCGACAAAATCGGCGTCCACCGACCCTACATCTAGTTCCTGTGGACAAGCCCGAGGGCGCCTATTGTGGCCCTTAAGGAGTTGTTTACTACTGATGGTGGTTGGTAGGCGCTGAGGCTGCTCAACGCCACAAGATGTTGATCCGAGACCGCGGGGGCGCGGCCGGATCCCTGGGCTGGGAGAGGCGAAATGGGTTGGACGGACGAGCGCGTCGAGCTTTTGAAGAAGCTCTGGCAGGACGGCCTTTCGGCCAGTCAGATCGCCAAGCAGCTGGGGGGCGTCACCCGCAACGCGGTGATCGGCAAGGTCCACCGCCTGGGTCTGTCCGGCCGGGCCACTCCGTCGAAGCCGGCCCGCACCGTCTTCAAGGCGCCGCGCCCGGCGCGTCCGGTGACGGCGGCCCCCTCGGCCCCGCGCCGCATCGCCGAGCCCCCGGCCCTGGCCGCGACCCAGCCCTCGCCCGTGCGCTACGTGGAAGAGGCCCCCGGCACCGCCACGGTGCTGACCCTGGGCGCCCACATGTGCAAGTGGCCGATCGGCGACCCGGCCATGGACAACTTCACCTTCTGCGGCCGCCGGTCGGGCGAAGGCCCCTACTGCCACGAGCACAGCCAGGTGGCCTACCAGCCGGCCCAGACCAAGAAGAAGTCCAGCGCCGCCGAGCTCGCCCGGAGCCTGCGCCGCTACATCTGAGATCCGCCCCTGCGCGGTGAGTGATCCGTTGGGGATGGGGGCGCGTTGGACGCTGTTAGCGGCCGGCGCGCCCTTTCCCATTCCGGTGTCATCCCGGAAGCCGCGCAGCGGCTATCCGGGATCCATGATCTCCGCGCCTCAGGCCTGGATCGAGCCCAGCCGCCGCAGCGCGTCGGCGAAGTCGGCAAGATCAGGATGGAGCGGCGCCGTCTCGGCCATCATGCCGGGATAGAGGTCCTGCCAGAACGGATTGGCCTCCTCGATCAGCGCGACCTTCCAGTCCCGCCGCCAGCGCTTGAGCTTCTTCTCGAAGGCGATCGCTTCCGTCACCTCGCCGAAGCCGCGGAACCACACCAGGCGGTCGACGCCGTACCGGCTGGTGAAGCCGGAGACCTGTCCCGCCTTGTGCTCGGCCACACGGCGCTCGAGGCTGTTCGTCACCCCGACATAGATCGTGCCGTGGCGCCGGCTGGAGAGGATGTAGACCCAGTAGGTGCGCTCGTCCCACATCGGTGTTCATGGGTCCCGGATAAGCGCTGACGCGCTTTCCGGGATGACACTAGTTTCAGAACATATTGCGAACAAGTGGGGCCGATGCATTGGGTTTTCGGCGGCCCGTCGCTAACTTCCCCCGATGAGCGAGCCCGCCCCTGAGTCCCCGGCCGCCGAGAGCGGCAATGCGCGGCCGTATTCGGTTTCGGAGCTGGCGTTCGCGCTGAAGCGGACGCTGGAGGACGCCTACGGCTTCGTGCGGCTGCGCGGCGAGCTCTCCAAGGTCACCCACCACTCCAACGGCCACGTCTACCTGACGCTGAAGGACGAGCGCGCCGCCATCGACGGCGTCGTCTGGAAGGGCCAGGTGAGCCGGCTGCAGGTGCGCCCGCAGCAGGGCATGGAGGTGGTGGTCACCGGCAAGATCACCTCCTATCCGCAGGGCTCCCGCTACCAGATCGTCATCGAGACCATGGAGCCGGCGGGCGTGGGCGCCCTGCTGGCCCAGCTCGAACGGCTGAAGGCCAAGCTGCAGGGCGAGGGCCTGTTCGAGGCCGCCCGCAAACGCCCCCTGCCCGCCATGCCGGCCGTGGTGGGGGTGATCACCAGCCCGACCGGCGCGGTGATCCGGGACATCCTGCACCGTATCCGCGACCGTTGGCCCTGCCGGGTGGTGGTCTGGCCGGTGGTGGTGCAGGGCGACGCCGCCGCCGCCCAGGTCTGCGCCGCGATCCGGGGCTTCAACGCCCTGGAGCCCGGCGGGCCGATCCCGCGCCCCGACATCCTGATCGTCGCGCGCGGCGGCGGCTCGGTGGAGGACCTATGGCCGTTCAACGACGAGACCCTGGCCCGCACCGTGGCGGCCGGGACCATCCCGCTGATCAGCGCCGTGGGCCACGAGACCGACACCACCCTGATCGACTTCGTCTCCGACCGCCGGGCGCCGACGCCCACGGCCGCGGCCGAGATGGCGACGCCGGTGCTGGCGGAGCTGAAGGCCCTGGTCAGCGACCTCGGCGCGCGGATGCACCGCTGCGGCGGGCGCGCGGTGGAGGACCGCCGGGGCCGGGTGCAGCACGCCGAGCGGGCGCTGCGCCGGGTGCCGGACCTGGTCGAGCTGGCCGTGCAGCGGTTCGGCATCGTGTCGGGGCGGCTGGGCGCGGGCCTGGCCAAGAACGCCGCCGCCCACGAGCGCGACCTAGTGCGGGTGGCGTCGCGGCTCTCGCCCCTGCTGCTGCAGCGGCCGCAGCAGGTGCAGAAGCAGCGGCTGGAGGCCGTCGCCGTGCGCCTGCAGCCGGCGGCCGAGCGCAAGCTGGAGCGGCTGTCGGAGCGGCTGGCCGCGCTTTCCAAGCTGCACGCCTCGGTCGATCCCGAGCGCCCCCTGGAGCGCGGCTTCGCGCGGGTCACCAGGGCCGACGGCTCGATCGTCCGGCAGGGCGCGGCCCTCGCCAGCGGCGAGGCGGTGTCCATCAAGTTCGGCGACAAGGTGACCCGCCAGGCGGTGATCGACGGGGCGGGCGGCAGCGAGCCTCCGGCCGCGCCCAAGCCGGCGAAAGCGAAGCCGAAAGCGCCCTCGCCCGCGCAGGGCGATCTGTTCTGACGCCCGCCGGGGCGCTATATCGGCAGCCATGAACGCCCACGACCGCGACTTCTCCGGCCAGGACCTCGCCAAGCTGCATTACGGCGACGGCGAGTTCGCCGTGCTGAAGCCCGGCCGCTACGTGATCTGCGCCGTCACCGGCAAGAAGGTGCCGCTCGAGCAGCTCCGCTACTGGAGCGCCCCGCTGCAGGAGGCCTACGCCGGCCCCGCCGAGGCGCTGCAGCGGTGGAAGGAAACCAACGGCTAGCGCCGCTTGCGCTTGTAGAGCTCGCTCGGCCAGCGCTTGTGGACCCAGAACCACTCGGCCGGGCGCTCGCGGATGCGCTCTTCCATCCAGGCGTTGATGGTGCGGACGCCGGCCTCGATGTCGGCGTTGCGGTCGCCGGTGTCGGCGAGCCGGATGGGCTCGTGGACCACCACCCGGAAGCGGGCCTTGTCCTTGCGCTGCACGCTCATCGGCTGCAGCGGGATCCCGAACCTGAGCGCGAAGGACGACGGCCCGGGCGCGGTGTGGGCGGTGAGGCCGAACAGGGGCGCGGCGACCCCGCCGTTGAACTTCTGGTCGTTCATCAGGGCGACGGACTCGCCGCGGGAGAGCGCGCGCAGGAGCTCGCGCGCGCCGTCCGTGCCCTTGGGCGCGAAGAGCCGGACGCCGTAGCGGAACCGGCTGCGCCGGATGCGCTCGTCCACGTAGGGGTTGTTGGTCGCCCGGTAGGTGATCTGGCAGGTGACGCCGGAATGGATGATCACCGCCGGCATGATCTCGAAGGACGAGAAGTGGCCGGAGATGAAGACGACCGGACCCGCACCGTCGCGGATCGCGGCCAGCCGCTCGGCGCCCACCACCTCCACCCGCGACGGGTCGGCGATGATCCGGTCGAGGATCGGGAATTCGGTGAACCAGCGGCCGGCGTGGGCCCACTGCTCGGCGAGCAGGGCCCCGATCTCGGCGTCGGATTTCTCCGGAAAGGCGATCCTGAGGTTGGTCTCGGCCACCCGGTGGGCGCTGGTCAGCGGCCCCAGCCTCGTGAACAGCCAGGCGCCGAAATCCGATACGGCGTCGATCGGGAAGGCGCGCGCCAGGGCCTCGGCCACGTCGTAGGCGAAGGCCTCCAGGCGCCACGCGATGTCCTGCCCCAGCGAGGGCTTCTTCTCCGCCATACCGCCTAACTAGGGGGCGTCGCGCCTTCCGTCCAACCTGGCCGGCAATTCGCGTGGCGCGCGACTTGCGGCGTCGTCCTGCAAATGTCCCGGCATGGGACGGGGATGATGGGGTTGGCGTCATGAGCAGCGAGATCGACGTTCATCTTGGGCGCAGGCTGAGGCGCCGACGCCGCCTGCTGGGGCTGACCCAGCAGCAGCTGGCGGCGGTCTGCGGCGTGCGCTTCCAGCAGATCCAGAAGTACGAGTGCGCCGCCAACCGCATGTCGGCCGCCCGCCTGTGGCAGCTCTCCGAGGTGCTGGAGGTGCCGGTGAGCTACTTCTACGAGGGCCTCTCCCAGGCCCAGCGGGAGCTGCACGCGGCGGCCGGCGAAGGCGGCGGCGAGATGTTCGCCCGCAAGGAGACGCGCGACCTGATCCACGCCTACTACCAGCTGGGCGAGCGGCCGCGCCGTCGGCTGCTGGACCTCGCCAAGTCGCTCAACGGCGAGGCGGAAGGCTGATAAAGGGCGGGCCATGCCCGCCCTCTCCCAAGACAAGATCGCCGAGCTGGACGCCTTCCTGCTCGAGTTGAACCGCGTGGCCGCCGAGGCCATCCTGCCCCTGTTCCGCGCCGAGCACGGCATGGTCGACAAGGGCGGGGTGAAGGGCTTCGACCCGGTCACCGAGGCCGACAAGGGCGCCGAACGCGCCATCCGCAAGCTGGTGGCCGAGCGCTATCCGGAGCACGGCGTCATCGGCGAGGAGTACGGCGAGGACCGGCCGGACGCCGAGTTCGTCTGGGTCACCGACCCGGTGGACGGCACGCGGGCCTTCATCGCCGGCCTGCCGCTCTGGTGCACCCTGATCGGGCTGCGCGTCGAAGGCCGCCAGGTGCTGGGCTCGATCGCCCAGCCCTATCTCGACGAAATCTATGTGGGGACGCCGCAGGGCTCACGGCTGGTCGCCCGCGGCGGCGAGTGGCCGCTGAAGGTCCGCCCCTGCCCGAAGCTCACCGACGCCATCATCGCCACCACCGACCCGGAAGGCTGCTTCGACGGGGCCGAGCACGGCGCCTGGACCCAGGTGCGGGCGGCGGCGAGGCTCGCGCGGCTGGGCTGCGACGCCTACGCCTACGCCATGGTCGCCACCGGCCAGATCGACCTGGTGGTCGAGGCCGGCCTGCAGCCCTGGGACGTGGCCGGCCTCGCCCCGCTCATCGAGGGCGCGGGCGGCGTCGTCACCGACTGGCGCGGACGCCCGATGCCCGAGCGGGGCGGACAGGTGGCGATCGCCGGCGACCGCGCCTGCCTGGACGAGGCGCTGGTCGCCCTTCGGCGATCCGCCAAATAGCCTAGACCGTCGCGGGCTTCTTCGCGGCGGGCTTCTTGGCAGCGGCCTTCGGAGCCGCCGGCTTCTTGGCCACGGCCGGCTTGGCGACGGCGGCGGGCTTGGCGACAGCCTTCGCAGCGGGCTTGGCCGCAGGCTTGGCGGCTGGCTTCGCCGCGGCCTTCGGAGCCGCGGCCTTCGTGGCGGGGGTCTTGGCGGCCGCAGGCTTGGACGCGGCGGCCTTCGGAGCCGCCGCCTTGGCCGGAGCCTTCTTGGCCGGGGCCTTGGCGGCCGTGGCCTTCGCCGCGACCGGCTTGCCAGCCGACTTCGGGGCAGCCGACTTTGGGGCAGCCGCCTTCGGGGCGGCCGCCTTGGGGGCGGCGGGCTTCGCGGCGGCGGGCTTCGCGGCCGGCTTGGCGGCGGCCTTCGGAGCCGCGGCCTTGGCGGCGGCGGGCTTCTTGGCCGCCGGCTTCTTCGCCGCGGCGGGCTTCGCGGCCGCCGGCTTGGCGGCCGGGGCGGCGGCGGTCACCGGAACGGCGGGGGCGCTGGCGGCGGGCTGGGGCGCCGGCGCGGGCTTGGGGGCTTCGGCGGGCTTCGGCGCAGGCGCCGCAGCCGTCGGCTTCGGCGCTTCGGCAGGCTTCGGCGCAGTGCGGCCGGTCAGCATGTCGAACGCCTTCAGGAAGATGTTACGCATCTCGTCGGTCTCCATCAGGATTTCGTGGTAGGCGCCGGGGACGTTGACGAACTTTCCCTGCGGCAGGTGTCGGGCGGCCGCCGCCTGGGCGGCGTTGTCCACCAGCCTGTCGTCCTCGGCCGAGACGATGGTCACGGGCGTGGTCACCTCGCGCAGGCGCTCGGGCCGGGCGAGGAAGGCGGTGGCGCGGAAGGCGAAGTCGAGCCAGCCCCAGGTGGGCTGGCCGAGCGCCAGGTCCGGGTTCTCAGCGACGATGCCGCAGTTGCGGGCGAAGCGCTCCCGGTCGTGCGTCAGGATGTTGGCTGAGAAGTCGTCCTCGGGCGCGGCGCGGCGGACGTCGCGCACGTAGCGCGCCGCCCGGCCGGTGAGCACCTGCAGGCGGGCCATGATCTTCGCCTGGCCGGCCGGGGTCTTGCCGGTCTGCAGGCCGAGCATGGGCGCGGAGAGCAGGGCGCCGGAGAAGCGGTCCTCGCCGTGGGCCAGGGCCAGCAGCGTCAGGCAACCGCCCATGGAATGGCCGACCGCCAGCCAGGGCTTCGGGAGCCGGGGCGCGAAAGCCCCCAGCAGGGCGCGGTAGTCGTCGAGGAAGGCCTTGTAGCCGCTGGCGTGGCCCTTCAGCCGGTCGGCCAGCGCTCGGTGCGACAGCCCCTGGCCGCGCCAGTCGTGGACCAGCACCACGAAGCCGCGGGCGCGGAAGTCCTCGACCGTCTCGAAATACTTCTCGATGGGCTCGGTGCGGCCGCCCGACAGCACCACCGATCCGCGCGGCGCGCCTTCCGGCTGGAACAGGGCGGCGCGCAGCTTCGCCCCGCCGTGGCCGGTGAACCACTCGGCGGTGCCGCCCGCCGGGAGCGGATTGCCGGGCGTCGGGAAGAGGGGCGCGGACGAGGGCATGGACGTCCCTTAGCCGGCGCTGGAAAACAGAGACTGAATCTGCGGCAGGAGCTTCATGGCGAGCCCCATGTCGGAAAGCTTGAGGCGTCCGGTCATCATCGCCCGCATGGGATCGAGCTCGCCCTTGCCGAGCGCCTCCAGGTCCTTGCGCGCCACGCGCACCACGAGGTCGGCGGGCAGGTCCGCGTTGGAGACCTCGGCGCCCTGGATGTGGATGAAACCCTCGCCCTTCAGGTCGAGCTTGATCGACCGCTCGAGGGCGCCCGACGCCGCCGCGCGGCGGATTCGGTCGGTGATTTCCTCGATGGTCGCCATGCCCCCCGGCCTCCCGACTCACCGCCGAGCTTCGCTTTGCAGGCGAGCGAAGTAAACCGTCAGGGTTGCGTTGTGGAAGGTTTCACGAACCTGAGCGTCATTCGGTCGCTCTCGCCGATCGCATCGAAGCGGGCGTGGTCGAAATTGGGGTCGTCGGGCTGGCCGCGCGGGCTGGAGCGGCGCACCGGCGGAAGCGTCCAGACGCCGAAGGGATGGTCCTTGGTGTCCTTCGGATTGGCGTTGATCTCGCTGGCCGCGGCGAGCTGGAAACCGGCCTCCTGGGCGAGCTTCACTACATAGGCCTGCTGCACGTAGCCGTCGGCGGCCAGCACGTCCTGCACCGCGCCGACGTTCGCCCGGTGCTCCTCGACGCCCAGGACGCCGCCGGGCTTGAGGGCGGCGAAGGCGTCGCGGAAGGCCTTCTCGGCGATGCCGGCGGCCATCCAGTTGTGCAGGTTGCGCAGGAAGAGGACGAGGTCGGCGGTCCCGGCCGGGGCCACAGGGCCGCTGGTGGGGCCGAAGGCGGTGATCTCCACCTGCCCATAGAGCCGGGGATTGGCCGCGAGCTTGCGGCGGTAGGCGTCCACCGCCTGAGCGGCCACGGGATCGGCCGGGTCGGCCTGCAGGTTGGCGGCGTAGAGCTTGCCGCCGGTGGCGGCCAGGAACGGCGCCACGATGTCGGTGTACCAGCCGGCGCCGGGCCAGAACTCCACGACGGTCTGCCCGGGCTTGAGGCCCCAGAACTTCAGGCTCTCGACAGGATGGCGCCAGGCGTCGCGCGCGCGGTCGGCGGGCAGCCGCCAGTCGCCGGCGACGGCGCCCTCGATGGTGTCCGGACCGCCGGACGCGGCGGCCTTCTTCGCCGGCGCCTCGGCCGCGCCACGCGGGCTGCAGGCGCCGAGCGCGACGGCGCCCAGCAGCACGGAGCGGCGGGAAAGGATGGGAATGGGGCGCGCCAAATCGACCTCGTCACGCCCCCCGGCATCTGACATCGACCGTCGAAGTAGCCTGCGCCGCAGCGGCGGTCAAAGCCTCGGCGTCACGAAGGCTTCACGAAGCGGAGCGTCATGCGGTCGCTCTCGCCGATGGCCTCGTACTTGGTGCGGTCGAAGCCGGGGTTCGCCGGCTGGCCGCCGGGCGCGGAGCGGCGCACGGGCGGCAGGGTCCAGACGCCGAACGGGTGGTCCTTGGTGTCCTTCGGATTGGCGTTGACCTCGGACTGGGCGGCGAGCTTGAAGCCCGCCTTCTCGGCGGCGGCGACCACGGACTTCACGGCCACATAGCCGTCCGTCACGCCGGGCGTCTCCGGCCGCGGGTCGGCGCGGTGCTCCTCGACCGCCAGCACGCCGCCGGGCTTCAGGACCGCGAAGGCGTCCTTCATCACCTTATCCAGCATGCCCTGCTGGTACATGAAGTTGTGGATGTTGCGGGCGGTGATGACCATGTCGGCCGAGCCCGGCGCGCCGAGCGGTCCCGACTGCGGGCCGAAGTTGACGACCTTCACCGGGCCCCACTTGGCGGCGTCGGCGTACTTGGCCTCGAAGTCGGCGCGGCCCTTCTTCGCGCCCTCGGAGACCTTCGGATTGTCGAGGTCGGCGCCGGTGGTGACGTAGGTCCCGCCGGTGGCCTTGGCGTAGGGCGCCAGGATCTCCGTCCAGTAGCCGGAGCCCGGCGACAGTTCGATCACCGTCTGGCCGGGCTTCAGGCCCCAGAAGGCGAGCGTCTCGGCCGGGTGGCGCCACTGGTCGCGCGCCCGGTGCTCGGCGCCGCGGGCCGGATTGTCCACCGCCTTCTGCAGCTGGGCGTCGGCGGCCTGGACGGGCGCGGCGGCGACCGTGAGGACGAGAGCGGACGCAGCGAGGAGGGCGCGGAGCATGTCGGTTTCTTCCCTTGTGGCCGGCCGGTGGCCCGGCTGTTCGGGCGCCACCCTCGCGTGCGGGAAAGCGGCTGGCAAGGCCCGGATTGGCCCCCTTGAACGCGCCTCGGCGCCCCCTACCTCTACTGGCGGAAGGCGCTGGATGTCCGGGCCTTCCGGGGCGCCGCGCGAGGCCTGATGGCTCGCCGACAGTCCCAGAAACGCAACCTTGCTGTTGAAGAAGGATGTGACCGCATGCGTACGATCGACTTCTCCCCCCTCTATCGCTCCGTCGTGGGCTTCGACCGCCTGGCCGACCTGCTCGAGTCCGCCACCACCGAAGCCGCCACGGGCTATCCGCCCTACAACATCGAGCGGACCGACGAGAACGCCTACCGCATCGAGATCGCGGTGGCCGGCTTCCGTCCGGAAGAGCTCAATGTCGAGGTGAAGGAGAACCTCCTCACCGTGCAGGGCCGGAAGGCCGCCAACGACGAGACCCGCCGCTACCTGCACCGCGGCCTGGCCGAGCGCAATTTCGAGCGCCGGTTCCAGCTGGCCGACTATGTGGTGGTGACGGACGCCAACCTCGCCGACGGCCTGCTCTCCATCTCGCTGAAGCGTGAGCTTCCGGAAGCCCTGAAGCCGCGCCGCATCGAGATCGGCTCGGGCAAGTCCCCGCTGATCGAGGGCGAAAAGGCCGCCTAAGGCCCGGAGCCTCTCAGCCCGAACATGGGGCGGTCCCGCAAGGGGCCGCCCTTTTTCGTGTCAGATGATGTCTTCCAGGCCGCGCGCGCCCTGGCGGACGACGCCCGTGAAGTTGGCCTGGCGCAGCAGCGCGCTGGTGAAGTTCGCCCGGCTGACGTCGGCGCCCGTCAGGTTGGCCTGGTGCAGGTCGGCGCGGGCGAGGTCGGCGCTCTTCAGGTTGGCGCCGGTCAGGTCGGCCGGCAGGACGCGGCTGGGGCCGATCAGCAGCGGACCCATGAGCGCGTCGCGCAGGTCGGCGCCGGCGAGCTTGGCGCCCACCAGGCGCGCGCCGCGCAGGTCGGCGCGGCGCAGGTTGGTGTTGCGCAGGTCCGCGCCCTCGAGGTGGGCGCCCTGGAGCTGCACGCCCTCCATGTCGAGGCCGTAGAACACCGCGCCCTTGGCCGAGAGCGCCGTCAGGTTGAAGCCGCGGATGCTGGCCAGCGCCCGCAGGTCGGCGTTGTTGAACGACGACGGATGGCCTTCCGCGCCGCCGGTGGCGCACCAGCGGGCGTGCTCGCGGATCATGATCTCGTAGGGCAGGTCGGCGGCCGGAATGCCGGCCGGCTCGTCGGTCAGCACGCCCTTCATGTTGGCGTCCATGACGTTCCAGGCGGCGGTCTTGGCGCCTACCAGGACCGCGTCCTGCAGGTCCGCCCCGGCGAGGTCCGCACCCGACAGGTCGGCGCCGGAGAGGTTGGCGCCCCGCATCTGGGCCTGCTTCAGGTTGGCCCGGATCAGCTTGGCGTCCTTCAGCACCGCGTCGGTGAAGTCGGCCTTCTGGGCCATGACGCCGGAGAGGCGCGAGCGCTCGAGGTTGGCGCCGGCCAGGATCGCACCGGCCACCTCGCCCGGCCGGGCGGTGGGCTCCAGGCGCTTGAAGCCCTCCTTGCGGTCCGCGGCGGCGAGCGAGCCCTCGCGCAGGTCCGCCTCGAAGAGGTCGGCGCCGGTCAGGTTGGCGTTGCGCAGGCAGGCGCCGCGCAGGTCGGCCCGGCGCAGGGAGGCCTCGGAGAGGTCGGCGTGCTGCAGGTCGGCGCCGAAGAAGGTGGCGTGGTCGAGCCGAGCGCCCTTCATCTTGCAGTCCTGGAGGACCGCGCCTGTGAAGTCGGCGTTGCAGAGGTTCTTGCCGCGCAGGTCGAGGTTGGACAGGTCGGCCCAGGCGAACACGGCGCGCGCCCCGCCCGGCTTCGAGCTCCACAGGCGGTCGTGCTTGGTGGCGATCCCGTTCAGCTCCGCCTGGGTGAGGCGGCGGGTCAGCATGCTGTTGGCAGGAGCGACGGCCATGACCCGCGAGCCTAGGGCCGTCGCGCTTAACGGAGAATTTCCAACGCCTTAGGTTCCGGCCGGACGGTACGCGGCATAGAGCCGCCGGGCTTCGTCGGCCAGCAACCCCGTCTCCACCGCCACACCCGCGGCGCGCAGGCGCTCGGCCCCCTGCCCCGCGGCGAAGACCGAAGGGTCCTCGCAGGCCACCACCACCCGCGCCACGCCGGCCGAGACCAGGCGCGTCGAACAGGCCGCCGCGCCGGACGAGCGGGCGCCGCAGGGCTCCAGGGTGACGTAGGCGGTGGCGCCGCGGGCCGCCTCGCCCGCCTGAGCCAGCGCCAGCTCCTCGGCATGCGGCCGCCCGCCCTCGCCGGTGACGCCCTCGCCGACCACCTGCCCGTCCTGGACGATCACGCAGCCCACCGACGGGTTCTCGCCCGTGCGGCCGACGTGGGTCTCGGCCAGCGCGATGGCGCGGCGCATGTGGGTCTCGTCAGGGCTCATGGGGCGCACCATGGAGCCTGGCTCACGCCCCCTCAAGATCGCGCTTCAGCCGCCCGAGCAGCTCCACCGCCTCGTGGGCGTAGGGCGAGATCCAGCGGTCGTAGATGTCCTTGAAGGGCGCGGCGTTGAGGTAGTTCCAGCGGGTGCGGCCCTCGCGGCGGGCGATCACCAGGCCGGCCCGCTCCAGCACGCCGATGTGCTGCATGACCGTGCAGCGGTCGAGCGCCCCCTCGAAGGCCTCGCACAGCTCGCCCGTGGTGCGCGGCTGGGCCTTCAGCAGATCCAGGATCCGGCGGCGGCGGGAATCCGCCAGGGCCTTGAAGACCAGGTCGTCGCTGTCGGCCGTTGACATGTTATATTCTTATAACATAAATGGGCCTCGATTCGCAACCGGAGGCAGGTCCGATGGAGCCGAAGTTCCAGGTGCAGCTGAAGATCCGAAAGCCGGTGTCGGAGGTGTTCGACGCGGTGGTGAACCCGGAGAAGCTGACGGGCTATTTCATCCAGAGCTCGACCGGCCCGCTGGCCGAGGGCGCGGTGGTGAAATGGAGCTTCGCCGAGGCGCCCGAGCCCTTCGACGTGAAGGTGCGCGAGGTGCTGAAGGACGAACGGATCGTCTTCGAATGGCCGGCCGACGGCGGCTACGACACGCGCGTGGAGATGGTGTTCCGGCCGCTCGACGACGGGAACACCATGGTCCAGATCAGCGAGAGCGGCTGGCCCGCCGACGCGGCCGGGACCAAGGCGTCCTACGACAACGCCGGCGGCTGGATGCACATGCTCTGCTGCCTCAAGGCCTACCTCGAATACGAGATCAACCTGCGGGCCGGCGGCGCCTTCTAGAGCGCCGGCAGCGGCGTGGCGCGGGCCTCGTCGAGGTAGCGGGCGGCGGTGGGCTTCAGGTTCGCGTCGAGCTCGATCAGCAGCGGGTTGCCGGTGGGGATCTCGACCCCGACGATGGCGTCGTCCGCCACTTTGAACAGCAGCTTCACGATGGCGCGCAGCGAGTTGCCGTGGGCGGCGATCAGCAGGGTCTTGCCGGACTTCAGCTGCGGGGCGATCTCGGCCTCCCAGTAGGGCTGCACGCGATCCAGGGTGGTCTTCAGGCTCTCGGTCGCCGGCAGGGCGACGCCGGCGTAGCGGCGGTCCTTCGAGAAGTCGTACTCCCCGCCCGGCGCGAGCTCCGGCGGCGGGACGTCGTAGGAACGGCGCCAGATCTTCACCTGCTCCTCGCCGTGCTTCTCGGCGGTCTCGGTCTTGTTGAGGCCGGTGAGGCCGCCGTAGTGGCGCTCGTTCAGCCGCCAGTCCTTGACCTCCGGCACATAGGCCTGGCCGGCGGCGTGGAGCGCGATCCAGGAGGTGCGGATCGCACGGGTCTGGACGGAGGTGTAGCAGCGGTCGAGGAGGACCCCGGCCGCCTTGATCAGCTCGCCGCCCTTCTTCGCCTCGGCCTCGCCCTGGGGCGTGAGGTCGACGTCCACCCAGCCGGTGAAGCGGTTCTCCAGGTTCCACTGGCTCTGGCCGTGGCGGAGCAGGATGAGCGTCGGCAAGTCGGACCTCCTTCGATGCGGACCCGAGCGGCTAGGGCGCGGGGCGTTGGCCGTCAAGCGCCGAAGCCGCTATACGGCAGTCATGCTCGACCGCCTCTACCTGCCGATCCTGGGGCTCGCCGCCGTTCTGGTGATCGCGCTCGCCATGGTCTGGCCGCAGGGCTACGGCGCCCGCTCGCCGGGCCCGTTCGGCCACACGCCCATCCAGCAGACGCCGGAGATGAGGGCGGCCATGAAGCGCGAGCACGAGGCGGCGCAGGAGCGCGCCAACCAGGCGCGCGAGGCGGTCCGCGACCTGCAGACCCAGGCCATCGCGCCCACCCAATGAGCGACTTCGACGCCATCGCCGTGGGCCGGCGCGTGCTCGCCCAGGAGGCCGAGGCCCTGTCGGCGCAGGCGCAGGGCCTGGACGAACGGTTCGGCCGCGCCGTCGACCTGCTGTTCGCCGCCAAGGGGCGGATCATCTGCACCGGCATGGGCAAGGCCGGCCACGTGGCGCGCAAGATCGCCGCCACCTTCGCCTCGACGGGCTCGCCCGCCTTCTTCGTCCATCCGGCCGAGGCCAGCCACGGGGACCTCGGCATGGTCACCGGCGACGACGTGATCCTGGCGCTGTCGAAATCCGGCGAGTCCCGCGAGCTGGCCGACATCCTGGCCTACGCCGCTCGCTTCGACATCCCGCTGATCGCGCTGACCGCCCAGCCGCAGAGCGCGCTGGGCCGGGCCGCCGACCTGGTGCTGCCGCTGGCCGACGCCGCCGAGGCGACCGCGGAGGTCAATGCGCCGACCACCTCCACCACCCTGCAGATCGCGCTGGGCGACGCCCTCGCCGTGGCCCTGCTGGAGCGCCGGGGCTTCAAGCCCACCGACTTCCACGTCTTCCATCCGGGCGGGAAGCTGGGCGCCATGCTCAGGACCGCGGGCTCGCTGATGCACGGGGCCGACGAGCTGCCGCTGGTGACCGAGGCCACGCCGATGCGCGAGGCCCTGCTGGTGATGACCGAGAAGCGGTGGGGGATCGTCGGCGTCACCGACGCGGCCGGGCGGCTCAAGGGCGCGATCACCGACGGCGACCTGCGCCGCCACATCGAGGGCCTGATGGACCATACCGCCGGCGAGGTGATGACGCCGGGGCCGAAGAAGACCGTGCCGCCGGACATGCTGGCGTCGGAGGCGCTCGCCATGATGAGCGACCCCGCGCCCGCGGTCACCGTGCTGTTCGTGGTCGAGGACGGGCGGCCCGTCGGCATCCTCCACGTGCACGACATCCTGCGCGCCGGGGTGATGTAGGGGCACAAAGCGGGGCCATGGGCGTTGAAGTGGCCTTGGGGCCTTCCGCTCATTAAAGACACCCAACGCCGTTTTCCCGGAGTTCCGATGCTGCCTGCTCCCCGCGCCGACCTCGCCCCCAACACCTTCGACTACGAAGTCCTGCCGCTGGTGAAGGCCACCGGCTTCCGCGAGTACGACGCGCGCTGGCTGTTCGGGCCGGAGATCAACCTCCTGGGCGTGCAGGCGCTGGGCCTGGGCCTGGGGACCTATATCCACGAACTCGGCCAGACCCGTATCGTGGTCGGCCACGACTACCGGTCCTATTCGCTGTCCATCAAACAGGCCCTGACCATCGGCCTGGTGGCGGCCGGCTGCGAGGTGATCGACATCGGCCTGGCCACCTCGCCCATGGCCTATTTCGCCCAGTTCGACCTGGACGCGCCGTGCGTGGCCATGGTCACCGCCAGCCACAACGAGAACGGCTGGACCGGCGTGAAGATGGGCGCCCAGCGGCCCCTCACCTTCGGCCCCGACGAAATGGGCCGGCTGAAGGAGATCGTGCTCTCCGGGACCTGGAAGCAGCGGCCCGGCGGCTCGGTGGCGCACATCGACGGGGTGCGCGAGCGCTACATCGCCGACGCGGCGAGCCGGGCGCAGATCCAGCGGCCGCTGAAGGTGATCGCCGCCTGCGGCAACGGCACGGCCGGCGCCTTCGCGCCCGAGGCCCTGCGCCGGATGGGCGTGGCCGAGGTCATCGAGATGGACTGCGACCTCGACTGGAATTTCCCCAAGTACAATCCGAACCCCGAGGACCACCACATGCTCTCGGAGATGGCCAAGGCCGTCCGCGAGCACGGGGCGGACCTGTGCCTGGGCTTCGACGGCGACGGCGACCGCTGCGGGGTGGTGGACGACGAGGGCGAGGAGATCTTCGCCGACAAGATCGGCCTGATGCTCGCCCGCGACCTGTCGCAGCTGCACAAGGACGCGACCTTCGTGGTCGACGTGAAGTCCACGGGCCTGTTCGCCACGGACGAGGTGCTGAAGGCCAACGGGGCCAAGACCGTCTACTGGAAGACCGGCCACTCCTACATAAAGCGCAAGACCGCCGAGCTGGGCGCCCTGGCCGGCTTCGAGAAGAGCGGCCACTTCTTCTTCAATCCGCCGATCGGCCGGGGCTACGACGACGGCATCGTGGCGGCGGCCGCGATCCTGGCGATGCTCGACCGCAACCCGGGCAAGAAGCTGTCGGACCTGAAGAAAGCCCTGCCGGTGGCCTACACCTCGCTGACCATGAGCCCGCACTGCGCCGACGAGGAGAAGTACGGCGTCGTCGACGACGTGGTGCGCGAATACACCGAGTTCGCCAGGGGCGGCGGGAAGATCCTCGGCCGCGAGATCGTCGACGTGATCACCGTCAACGGCGTGCGCGTGGCGCTGGAGGACGGCTCCTGGGTGCTGGTGCGGGCCTCGTCCAACAAGCCCGAGATCGTGGTGGTGGTGGAAAGCTCGCAGAGCGAGGACGACATGCGCGCCCTGTTCCGCGAGGAGGTGAAGCCGAGGCTGGCGAAGCGGCCGCAGGTGGGCGCCTACAACCAGGAAATCTAGCGGCGCCGAAATTGCTGCGGTTTGGTGAAATTGTGCCGCCCTGAACCGGCGGCCGGTTGGCGCCGCCTCGCCATAGTGGTGAAAGGCGCAAACTCGACTCGGGGATAGACTTCCATGCACGTGGCGATGATCGGCACCGGCTATGTGGGCCTGGTGAGCGGCGCCTGTTTCGCGGACTTCGGCCACACGGTCACCTGCATCGACAAGGACGCCTCGAAGATCGAGCGGCTGAAGGCGGGCGGGATCCCGATCTACGAGCCGGGGCTGGACGTGCTGGTGGCCCAGAACGTCAAGGCCGGGCGCCTGTTCTTCGCCACGGAGGCGGCCGAGGCGGTGAAGCAGGCCGACGCGGTGTTCATCGCCGTGGGCACGCCCTCAAGGCGCGGCGACGGCCACGCCGACCTCTCCTACGTCTATGCCGCCGCCGAGGAGATCGCGGGCCTGGTGGACGGCTTCACCGTGGTGGTCACCAAGTCCACCGTGCCGGTGGGCACCGGCGACGAGATCGAGAAGATCTTCAAGCGCGTGCGCCCCGACGCCGACGTTGCGGTGGTGTCGAACCCGGAGTTCCTGCGCGAAGGCGCGGCCATCGAGGACTTCAAGCGCCCCGACCGGGTGGTGGTGGGCACCGACGACGATCGGGCCCGGACTGTGATGCGCGAGCTCTACCGGCCGCTCTATCTTAACGAGACCCCGATCCAGTTCACCGGCCGGCGGACCAGCGAGCTGATCAAGTACGCGGGCAACGCCTTCCTCGCCATGAAGATCACCTTCATCAACGAGATCGCCGACCTCTGCGAGGCGGTGGGCGCCGACGTGCAGCAGGTGGCCCGCGGCATCGGCCTGGACGGCCGGATCGGCGGCAAGTTCCTGAACGCGGGGCCCGGCTACGGCGGATCGTGCTTCCCGAAGGACACGCTCGCCCTGGTGCGCACCGCCCGCGACGCGGGCTCGCCCGTGGAGCTGATCGAGACCACGGTGCGGGTCAACGACGCGCGCAAGAAGGCCATGGCCCGAAAGGTCATCAAGGCGGTGAACGGCGAGGACCTGTCCGGCAAGACGATCGGGGTGCTGGGCCTGACCTTCAAGCCGAACACCGACGACATGCGCGACGCGCCCAGCCTCGACATCGTGCCGGCGCTGCAGGCGGCGGGCGCACGCGTCCAGGCCTTCGACCCGGAAGGGCACGAGGCGACGCACATGCTGAAGGACGTGGACTTCAAGGCCGACCCCTACGCGGTGGCCGAAGGCGCCGACGCCCTGGTGATCATCACGGAATGGGACCAGTTCCGGGCGCTCGACCTCGATCGGATCAAGCTCCTCATGAACCGGCCGGTGCTCGTCGACCTGCGCAACATCTACAAGCCGGACGACATGAAGGCGCGCGGCTTCGCCTACACGAGCGTGGGGCGTCCGTAGAGACGGAGAGCCGGTGGCTTCCCTAGAAGCCGCCGGAACTCAGATGAATGAGAACCTGCCCTAGCCAGACAGCGCCGGCCCAGAAGGCGAGCGCCAGCAGAACGACGAAGGCCAGGCAGGCGACAGAGCTTACGCCCTTGCCGACCACCGGCCGCGCCGCCCCGCCGAAAGCGAGGTCGCGCCGCATGTTTCCTCCAACCCTATTCGTTCGCCTGCGCCGGTCGAGCGGCGCAGGATGTGTCGATGCTGACACAAGCGTTCAGGGTTGGGTAGGGTTGCCGCCACGGCAGCCCTGATCACCCGACGTTGTTTCTTCAGAGCACCCGGTCGGCCCTGGCGCGCAGGTAGCCGTGCAGGGCGGCGACCTCCTCGTGCGACAGGGCGTTGAACCGCGCCGGCGAGACCTGGCTCATCAGGCCCAGCCTGCGCCCGCCCGGCGCGACGCCGGTGCGCAGCAGGGTCTCGAAGTCCGAGAGGTCGTAGGCCGCGGCGATGGTCAGGTCGGGCGCGCCCACCACCTCCCGCCCGGTGAGCGCCGGCCCGTGGCATTCGATGCAGGCTCGGGCGAGCCGCCGTCCGGCCTCGTGCTCAGCGCCCACGCGGGGCAGCTCGATCGCCCCCTCGGCCTTGAGCATGGCCGGAGCGGAGTCGAACTTGCGCATCAGGACGCCCAGCCGGCCGACCGGACCCACCTGGGTGCGCGGCAGCGCCTCGCCCTGCGCCGGGAAGCTGCGGACGTAAGCCAGCAGGTCGGCGGCCTCGGCGTCGGTCAGGCGGGCGAAGGCCTCGGAGGGCATGACCCACAGGGTGCGGCCGTCGGCGGCGACGCCATGGCGGATCGCCCGGTCGAGCTCGGCGTCGCTCTGCTCGGCCGCCGCCAGGGTCAGGTTCGGCGCGTAGGCGCGCAGGATCGGCATCTCGTCGTGGAACAGCCGGCCCGTGAAGTCCGCGCCGTGGCAGTCGTGGCAGCCGTTGAGGATCGCCACCTTGCGGCCGCGCTCGAGGGCGGCGGGATCGGTCGCCGCGGCGATCCGCACCGGGGCCTTCGGATAGGCGCGGCGGATCATCACCTCGCTGGCGGCGAAGGCGCCCAGCGCCAGGCACAGCGCGACGGTGACCAGGCCGGCCAGCCCGAGGCCGGCCCACCGCAGAAGACGTTTCATAGGACCCCCATGCTCGACAGACGCGGGGCCTCGCAGACCCCCGTTCGCGGAGCGCGGGTCATTAGGCCGCGCCGCGGGGCCGGGCAATCCGCGGCCTCGCCGACCCGCTCTGCAGGTTTGCAGAGCTTCGCCGCGCGCCCGGAAAGTTGACGCCGGTCAAGGCGGGGCCGTCCACGGGGTCCAGGGTGACGCATCGTCAACCGCTCCGGAGGAGAGCGTCATGACCGCCACCCAAGTCCCAACCGCCCCCCGCCGCCGGTCCGGCCTGATCCGCGGGGCGCTCACCGGCGCCGCCGTCTCCGGGGTGCTGTTCCTGGCCTGCTGGCTGGGAACCGGCATCGCGGGCCTGAGCGTCACCCACGCCTTCATCTCGCTGTTCACCGCCGAGCCCGTCACCTCGCAGGCGGCGCTCGCGGAGGGCGGGCTGTGGGCGGTCGTGTTCGGCGCCTTCGTGGGCGCCCTTGTCGCCTTCTTCCACGGCCTGTTCGCCGGCCGCCGCTAGTCCAGGAGTTCTCCCGATGTCCGTTCTTCGCCTCGCGCTGCCGCTGGCGGCCCTGCTGGCCGCCGGCCCGGCGCTAGCCCAGGCGCCGCCCGCCGATCATGCCCAGCACCATCCGCCGGCCGCGGCCGAGAAGCCGGCCGACGACATGCACGCCCGCTGTCAGGCGATGATGGGCGCCAGGATGGCGGGCCCGCCGCCCCACGACCACGCCAAGGACAAGATGGGGCACGCCGTGGGCATGAAGGGAACGCCGCCCTCCAAGGAGGAGATGGCGGCCATGCACAAGCGGTGCGCCGAGATGATGGCCAAGACCGAGGCCCCGGCGAAGAAGTAGCCGGGATCTAGGCGGCGGCCTTCTTCACCGCGCCGGCGATCTCCTTGACCACCTGGTGGACGAGCTTCTCGTCGTCGCCCTCGGCCATGATGCGGATCAGCGGCTCGGTGCCGGAGGCGCGGACCACGAGGCGGCCCGAGCCGTTCAGCTTCTGCTCCGCGTCGGCGAGCACGGCCTTGACCTGCTCGCTCTCCAGCGGCTTGCCGGCAGCGAAGCGGACGTTCTCCAGGCGCTGCGGCACCGGCTCGAACTGGCGGGCGAGCGCGCTCATCGGCTTGTCGCTCTCCTTCAGTACGGCCAGCACCTGCAGGGCGGCCAGGAGGCCGTCGCCGGTGGTGGCGAAGTCGCGCAGGATGATGTGCCCGGACTGCTCGCCGCCGAGGTTGAAGCCGCCCTCGCGCATGCGGGCCATGACGTAGCGGTCGCCCACCTGGGTCCGCTCCAGCTTGAGCTTGCGGGCGGTGAGAAAGCGCTCCAGGCCGAGGTTGGACATCACCGTGGCCACCACGCCGCCGCCGGTCAGGCGCTCGCGCTTGGCCCAGTGGTCGGCGATCAGCGCCATGATCTGGTCGCCGTCGACGACCTGCCCCTTCTCGTCGCAGATCACCAGCCGGTCGGCGTCGCCGTCGAGCGCGATGCCGATGTCGGCGCGGTATTCCTTGACCGTCTTCTGCATCAGCCCGGGCTGGGTGGAGCCGACCTCGTCGTTGATGTTGAAGCCGTTGGGCGTGACGCCGATCCGGATCACCTCGGCGCCCAGCTCGTAGAGCGCCTCGGGGGCCACCTTGTAGGCGGCGCCGTTGGCGCAATCGATCACCACGCGCATGCCCGTGAGGTTCAGCCGGCGCGGGAAGGTGGCCTTGGCGATCTCCACGTAGCGGGCCTGGCAGTCGTCGATCCGCTGCACCCGGCCGAGGCCGTCGGGCGGGGCCAGGCCCTCCTGCAGGCCCTGGTCCATCAGGGCCTCGATCTCCAGCTCGCGCTCGTCGGAGAGCTTGTAGCCGTCGGGGCCGAACAGCTTGATGCCGTTGTCGGCGAAGTGGTTGTGCGAGGCCGAGATCATCACGCCCAGGTCGGCGCGCAGGCTGCGGGTCATCATCGCCACGCCCGGCGTCGGCAGCGGCCCGAACAGGCGCACGTCCATGCCCACGCTGGTGAAGCCCGCGACCAGCGCCGGTTCGATCATGTAGCCCGAGAGCCGGGTGTCCTTGCCGATCACCACCAGGTGGCGGCGCTCGTCCTTGGACATGAACAGCTTGCCCGCCGCCATGCCCACCCGCAGGGCGACTTCGGCCGTCATCGGGTGCTTGTTGGCCTGACCGCGGATGCCGTCGGTGCCGAAATAGGCGCGCTTGCTCATCGATTGCTCTCGAAACGATCCGAAACTGAGATTTAGTGGCCGGCAGCTTAGCGGATGCTAAAGCCCCAGCGTTACAGGCGTGAGCGCAGGTTCGCCCTCTATCACAAAGGAATCAAAGCCTCATGTGCGGTATCATCGGCATCGTCGGCGCGTCTCCGGTGCAGGAGCGGCTGGTCGAGAGCCTGAAGCGGCTGGAGTACCGGGGCTACGACTCCGCAGGGATCGCCGGCTTCACGGACCAGGGCATCCAGCGCCGCCGCGCGTCGGGCAAGCTGAAGAACCTCGAGGCGGTGCTGGCGGCCGAGCCGCTGGAGGCCACGGTGGGCATCGGCCACACCCGCTGGGCCACCCACGGGCCGCCGACCCAGGGCAACGCCCACCCGCACCAGGCCGGCCGGGTGACCCTGGTGCACAACGGGATCATCGAGAACTTCGCCGAACTGAAGACCAGGCTGCAGGCCGAGGGCCGCACCTTCGAGACCGACACTGACACTGAGGTGGTGGCCCAGCTGCTCGACCGTGAGCTTTCCTCCGGCAAGGCGCCGGTGGACGCCTTCAAATCAACCCTGGACCAGGTGCGCGGCGCCTTCGCGCTGGTGGTCATGATCGAGGGCCAGGACAGCCTGCTGCTCGGCGCCCGCCGCGGGCCGCCGCTGGTCGTGGGCTACGGCGACGGCGAGATGTTCCTGGGCTCCGACGCGCTCGCCGTCGGCCCCTTCACCAACCGCGTCGCCTACCTCGAGGACGGCGACTACGTGGCCATCGACCACGCGTCGGCCAAGGTGTTCGACGAGGACGGCCGTCCCGTGGACCGGCCGGTGCAGGTGGTGCCCCAGTCCCCGGCGCTCATGGAGAAGGGCAACTATCGCCACTTCATGGAGAAGGAGATCCACGACCAGCCGGAAGGCTGCCAGCGGACCATCGCGGCCTATGCCGACATGGTCGCCGGCGTCACCACCTTCGAGGGCGTCGACCTGGCGGGCATCGAGCGGATCCAGATGGTCGGCTGCGGCACCGCCTACCTGGCCGGCATGGTCGGCAAGTACCTCATCGAGCCGCTGGCCGACCTGCCGGTGGACGTCGATGTGGCCTCGGAGTTCCGCTACCGGCAGCCGGCGCTGCGCGAGAACACCCTGATGATCGCCATCTCCCAGTCGGGCGAGACGGCCGACACCCTGGCGGCCCTGCGCTACTGCCGGGACAAGGGGCTCAAGACCGCGGTGGTGGTCAACGCCCAGGGCTCGACCATGGCCCGCGAGGCTGACGTGGTCTGGCCGATCTACTGCGGACCCGAGATCGGGGTCGCCTCCACCAAGGCGTTCACCGCCCAGGTCAGCGTGCTGACCGCGCTGGCGGTGGCCGCGGCCCGGGCGCGGGGCCGGATCGACGCGGCGGAGGAGAAGCGGCTGGTCAGCGTGCTGGTCGAGGCGCCGCGCCTGATCGCCGAGGCGATCAACCTGGAGGAGGCCGTGCAGGGCGTCGCCCACGACCTCGCCAAGGCCGCCGACGTCCTCTACCTCGGTCGCGGCCCGATGTACCCGCTGGCCCTGGAGGGCGCCCTGAAGCTGAAGGAGATCAGCTATATCCACGCCGAGGGCTACGCCGCGGGCGAGCTCAAGCACGGGCCGATCGCGCTCGTCGACGAGGAGACGCCGATCGTGATCCTCGCCCCCTACGACAGCTATTTCGAGAAGTCGGCCTCGAACATGAGCGAGGTGATGGCCCGCGGCGGCCAGGTGGTGTTCATCACCGATCCCGAAGGCGAGCGCCATGCGCCGGCGGGGGCGAAGGTGGTGGTCACCGCGCCGCGCTGCGACCCGCTGATCGCCCCGCTGGTGATGTCGGTGCCGATCCAGCTCCTGGCCTACCACGTGGCCGTCCAGAAGGGCGCCGACGTGGACCAGCCCCGCAACCTCGCGAAGTCGGTCACCGTCGAGTAGGGCCCAAAGAAAACGGCCGCCCCTGCGAAAGGGGCGGCCGCCTCAGATCAGCTTCAGGCGTCTTGCGACGTCTTACTTCTGTTCCGGCGTGGTGGTGGTCGCGCCGGCCGGCGGCGTGGTCGTCGTGGCGCCGGCGTCGGCCGGAGGCGTGGTCGCCATGGCGCCGGTGTCGGCCGGCGGCGTGGTGGCCATCGCGCCGGTGTCGGCCGGCGGCATGGTGGTGGTGTCGGCCGGAGCCGTGGCGGCCGCGTCCGTGGCCGTGCCCGTGGCCGGCGCTTCTTCGGTCTTGGGCTGGCAGGCGGACAGGCCGGCGGCCATGACGGCGGCGGCGGCGACCGAGGTCAGGATACGCAGTTTCATTGGAAGGTTCCCCTGGAGGACTATCCCCCGACAGGGCCGGACCTTACACACTCTCGTGTCTTCCCGAAATCGTGAACTCGCCCCCGACGTGAGTTTTTGACGCAGGGACCTGTGGATTTCCCGGGCCTGCTCCTCTAGTCGGCTCGCGGGGGATCGGGATCGCAAGCTCCGCGTTATGGCGCCTGCCGCGAAGGCGAAGCTTCAGCAGACGAACAGGTCGGAGGGGTTGATGACGAAACGCGTGCGTAAGGCGGTGCTGCCGGTGGCGGGCCTAGGGACCCGCGTGCTGCCGGGCGCCAAGACCACGCCGAAAAACCTGCTGAACGTCGTCGACCGGCCGATCCTGTCCTACATCGTCGAGGAGGCCCGGGCGGCGGGCATCGAGCACTTCGTGTTCATCGTCGGCCGCGGCCAGGGCGCTATCGAGGACTACTTCGACGCCAGCCCCGAGATCGAGGGCATCCTCGAGGCCAAGGGCAAGGTCGAGATCCTGGCCGACGTCCGCCGCGACCTGCCGGAGCCCGGCCAGATGAGCTTCATCCGCCAGATGGCCCCGCTGGGCCTTGGCCACGCCGTGTGGTGCGCCCGCGACGTGATCGGCGACGAGCCGTTCGCGGTCATGCTGCCGGACATGCTGATGGCCGCCCAGCCCGCGGCCCTGGCCCAGGCGGTGGCCGCCTACGACAAGGTCGGCGGCAACATCGTGGTGGTGGAGCCGGCCCCCGAGGGCGAGGCCCACAAGTACGGCATCGTCGCGCTCGACGGCCAGGACGGCCGGCTCAACCGCATGACCGGCATGGTCGAGAAGCCGGCGCCCGGGACCGAGCCCTCCAACCTCTTCATCTCCGGCCGCTACATCCTGCAGCCGGAGATCTTCGAGGTGCTGGCTACCCAGGAGCGCGGCGCGGGCGGCGAGATCCAGCTCACCGACGGCATGGCCAACCTGATGAAGACCCAGGACTTCCACGCCCTGGAGTACGAGGGGACCACCTACGACTGCGGCGACAAGATCGGCCTCCTGCGCGCCAACGTCGCCTTCGCGCTCATGCGGCCCGACCTGAAGGACGCCGCGCGCAGGGCGATCCAGGAACTGCTCTAGCTACTCAGGCTTCCGGATTGCCCTGCCGTGCGTTAGCCCTTTCATCGGGGGAGAACGGGAGCGGCGGATTTGCGGGTACTGATCCTCGGCGGCGATGGCTTCTGCGGCTGGCCCACGGCGCTCCACCTCTCGGCGCGCGGCCATGAGGTGGCGATCGCGGACAACCTGTCCCGGCGCAGGATCGACGCGGAGCTGGGGGCCTATTCGCTGACCCCGATCGCCGACATGGAGACGCGGCTGGCGGCCTGGACCGAGGTGTCGGGCCGGACGATCGGCTTCCACCCGCTGACCATCGGCAAGGATTACGACACCCTGCTGGCGCTGCTGACCGGCTGGCGGCCCGACGCGGTGGTCCACTTCGCCGAGCAGCGGGCCGCGCCCTATTCCATGAAGTCGGCGCGCCACAAGCGCTACACCGTGGACAACAACCTCAACGCCACGAACGACATCCTGGCGGCGATCGTCGAGAGCGGCCTCGACATCCACCTGGCGCATCTCGGCACCATGGGCGTCTACGGTTACGGCACGGCCGGAATGGCGATCCCGGAGGGCTATCTGACCGTGAAGGTGGAGACGCCGGAAGGCTGGGTCCCGCGGGAGATCCTCTACCCGGCCAATCCGGGGTCGATCTACCACATGACCAAGACCCAGGACGCCCTGCTCTTCCAGTTCTACGCCAAGAACGACCACGTGCGGGTCACCGACCTGCACCAGGGCATCGTCTGGGGCACCCAGACCGCCGAGACGCGGATGGACGAACGCCTGGTCAACCGCTTCGACTACGACGGCGACTACGGCACGGTGCTGAACCGGTTCCTGATGCAGGCGGCGGTGGGCTATCCGCTGACCGTGCATGGGCCCGGCGGCCAGACGCGGGCCTTCATCAACATCCAGGACACCGTGCGCTGCGTGGAGCTGGCCCTGACCCACCCGCCCGAGCGTGGCGAGCGGGTGAAGGTGATGAACCAGATGACCGAGTGCTGGCGGGTCCGCGACCTGGCCCAGATGGTCGCCCGCCTGACCGGCGCGCAGGTGGCCCACCTGCCCAACCCGCGCCAGGAGGCCGACGAGAACGACCTGGCCGTGGAGAACCGGCGGCTGCTGTCCTACGGCCTCGATCCCATCACCCTGGAGGACGGCCTGCTGCTGGAGGTGACCGAGATCGCCCGGCGCTACGCCGCCCGCGCGGACCTCTCCAAGATCCCCTGCGTCTCCGCCTGGAACGCCGAGCGGGCCGCGGCCACGGCGGCCGCGCAGGCCGGGGCCGTGGCGGCGGAATAGCGGTTGCGCCTCTTCGTCTTCGGCTACGGCTTCTCGGCCCGCGCGCTCGCCCGGCGGCTGCGCCCGCAGGGGTGGGAGGTGACCGCCACCTTCCGCAAGGCCGAGGCCGGCGCCGCCCTGGCCGCCGAGGGCGTCGCCGCCCTGCCGCTGGACGACCGCGACGCCATCGCCCAGGCGCTCGCCCAGACCCAGGCCCTGCTGGTCACCGCCCCGCCCGGGCCGGAGGGCTGCCCCGCCCTGCCCGTGCTCGTGCCGGCCTTGGCCCGGTCGGGGGCCTTCCCGGACTGGACCGGCTATCTCTCCACCACCGGGGTCTACGGGGACCGGCGCGGCGGCTGGGTCTTCGAGACGAGCCGCCTGGCCGCCCAGTCGGTGGAGGGGGCCCGCCGGGTCGGCGCCGAGCGCGACTGGCTGGAGGTGGGCCGCGGCATGGGCCTGACCGTCACGGTCTTCCGCCTGCCCGGCATCTACGGCCCCGGCCGCTCCGCCCTGGATCGGGTGCGGGCCGGCCAGGCCCGGCGCATCGCCGCCCCCGGCCAGGTGTTCTCGCGGATCCACGTGGACGACCTGGCCGCAGGGCTCGGGGCCTCCATCGCCGCGCCGCGGGCCGGCGGGATCTACAACCTCTGCGACGACGAGCCGGCGCCGAACCCGGACGTGGTGGCCTACGCCGCGCGCCTGCTCGGCCTGCCGGTCCCGCCGGAGATCCCCCTGGCGGAGGCCGGACTGGGGCCGCAGGCGATGCGGTTCTACGCCGAGAGCAAGCGGGTCTCGAACGCCCGGGCGAAGGCCGAGCTCGGCTGGCGGCCGGCCTATCCGACCTATCGCGAGGGCCTGCAGGCGATCCTGGCGGCCGGCGGCTAGGGTTTCGGTCCGCGGCCGGCGAGCAGGATGCCCGCGCCGATCAGGGCCAGGCCCGCGGCGTGGAAGAGGTGGAAGGACTCGCCCAGCAGGAGCACCGCCAGGACCGCGCCGAACACCGGCTGCAGGTGCAGGTACTGGCCGGCCCGCGCCGAGCCGATCAGCTCCACCCCGCGGTTGAAGAACAGGTAGGCGAGGAAGGACGGGAAGACCGCCACATAGCCCACCCCCAGCAGGGCTTTCGGCGTCAGAGCCATGGTCCGCCCCGAGGCCAGCTCGGCGAGATAGAAGGGCGCCAGCAGGACGATGGCGGCCCCGAAGGTCGCCCAGAGCAGGCTCATGGGGCGCACCTGCGGCCGGCGGCGCAGGATCAGGGAATAGACGGCGTAGAGCACCACGCCCACCAGCACCACCGCGTCGCCGCGGTTGAGGCCGAGGTGCAGCAGGTCCCAGGGTCGCCCGCGGGAGAGCACCACGAGCACGCCCACCAGCGACAGGGCGACGCCCGCGACCTGCCAGCGGCCGGTCCGCTCGCGCAAGGCCACCCAGGCGAACAGCATGATCAGCGGCGGGATGGCGGCCTGCACGACCAGGCTGTTCAGCGCCGTGGTGCTCTGCAGGCCCACGTAGAGCAGGGCCCCGAAGCTGGCGACGCCGGTGGCGGCCAGGGCGAGCACGGTGGGCCAGCGGCGGATCAGCTCCGCCCGGTCCTCGGCCAGGCCGCGCCAGGCCAGCGCCGAGACGATCAGGAAGGCCACGACCCAGCGCCAGAAGACCAGCGCCATGGGCGGCGCGACGCCGACCAAGGCCCGCCCGGCGATGGAGTTGCCGGCCCAGAACAGGACCGCCGCCGAGAGCAGGAGGGGCGCGGCCCGCCAGGGGCTGAACGTCCTCAGGCGAGCTCCTCCACGGTCGCGATCAGGCGGGCGATGTCCTGCGGGCGGGAGAGGCGGTGGTCGCCGTCCTTGACCAGGGTGAAGACCACGTCGCGCCCCTTCAGGCCGTTGGCGAGCTCGAGCGCGTGCGCCCACGGCACGTCCGGATCCTCGCCGCCCTGCAGGATGCGCACCGGGACCTCGATGGGAATCTCCTGCGCCTCCAGGATGGACCAGCGGGCGCCGTCCTCCAGGAGCGCGCGGGTGATCGGGTAGGGCTCGCCGTATTCCGAGGGCCGCAGCCAGACGCCGTCGCGCTCCAGGTCGGCCAGGCCCTGCGGCGGGATCTCCGGCCGCATCAGCTTCTCGGTGAAGTCCGGCGCGGGCGCGATGAGCGCCAGGGCCTTCACCCGCTCGGGCCGCGCCATGGCCGCCAGGCAGGCGATCCAGCCGCCCATGGAGGAGCCCACCAGCACCGTCTCGCCCCAGGTGAGCTCGTCGATCACCGCCAGCGCGTCCTCCCGCCAGCGGGTGATGGTCCCGTCCCGGAAGTCGCCGTCGGACTCGCCGTGGCCGAAGTAGTCGAAGCGGACGTAGGCGCGCCCCGCGGCCTGCGCCCAGTCGGCCAGGGCCAGCGCCTTGGTCCCGGCCATGTCCGACTTGAAGCCGCCCAGCCAGACCACCGTCGGCCCCTCGCCCGCCACGCGGCGCCAGGCCAGCCGCGCGCCGTCGGGCCGCGCGAGATATCCGCTCTCTTCGCTCATGCCGCGCTCATAGCCTGCGGCGCATCGCGCGTCAGCGCCGGCGGTGTTTACGGGGGGCCGTTTCACGCTATGCAGGGGGCGTGCCCCTGCCGCCCGACTTCACCCTCCTGCAGGTCGTCCCCGAGCTCGAGACCGGAGGCGCCGAGCAGACCACGATCGACGTGGCCCAGGCCGTCGTGAAGGCCGGCGGCCGCGCGCTGGTGGCCACCCGCGGCGGGCGGATGGCGACGCGGCTGGAGGCCGACGGCGGGCGGCTGACCCAGATGCCGGTGCAGTCCAAGAACCCGCTGGTGATCCTGGGCAACGCCGCCCGGCTGGTGGACCTGATCCGCACGGAGAAGGTGAGCGTGGTGCACGCCCGCAGCCGGGCGCCGGCCTTCTCGGCGTTGTGGGCCGCCAAGGCCACCCACACGCCGTTCGTGGCCACCTACCACGGGGTCTACAAGGCGGGCTCGCCGCTGAAACGCTGGTACAATGCGGTCATGACGCGGGGCGACCTGGTGATCGCCAACTCCGACTACACGCGCGACCACGTGCTGGCCGAGCACCGCGTGGCGGCCGACCACATCGTCACCATCCCGCGCGGCGTGGACCTCGACCGCTTCAGCCCGGCCTTCGTGACCTCCGACCGGGTGGCGGCGCTGCGCCGGGCCTGGGGAATCGACGAGGCCGACGGGCGGACCAAGATCCTGCTGGCGGGCCGGCTGACCCGCATCAAGGGACACCTGACGATCATCGAGGCCGCGGCGAAGCTGAAGGCGCAGGGCGTGGGCGATTTCCTGATCCTGTTCGCCGGCGACGACCAGGGGCGCACCGGCTACCGGGAGGAGCTGGAGGCGGCGATCGCCGGGGCCGGTCTTTCCGACCAGGTCCGACTCGTGGGCCACTGCGACGACATGCCGGCGGCCTACCTCCTCAGCGACCTGGCGCTCCTGCCGACCACCAAGCCGGAGTCCTTCGGCCGCGCCGCGGTGGAGCCGCAGGCCATGGGCCGGCCGGTGATCGCCTCCGCGCACGGCGGCACGGTGGAGACGGTGGTCGACGGGGTCACCGGCTGGCTGGTCCCGCCGGGCGACGCCGACGCCTGGGCCGGGGCGATGGCCCGGGCCATCGAGATCGGCCACGGCAAGCGGCTGGAGATGGGCGAGAAGGGGCAGGCGCGCGTGCGCCAGCTCTATTCGGTGGACGCCATGTGCGAGGCCACGCTCGCCGCCTACGAACGGGTGCTGGAGGCCCGCGCCTGATGCCCCGCGCCGTGCAGAAGATCCTCGTCATCAAGCTGGGCGCCCTCGGCGACTTCGTGCTGGCGCTGGCCGCCATGAAGAAGATCCGGGAGGCGCACCGCAAGGACCACATCACCCTGCTGACCACCCCGCCCTTCGAGGCGCTGGCGAAGTCGTGCCCCTACTTCAACGCGGTGGAGACCGACGGGCGGCCCGAGACCTTCCCGCAGTGGATGGCGCTGCGCCGCCGGCTGAAGGCGGCGAACTACGCCCGCGTCTACGACCTGCAGACCTCGGCCCAGTCCAACCGCATCTTCCAGATCCTCCGGCCCAGCCCGCCGCCGTGGTCGGGCGTCGCGCTCGGCTGCTCCATGCCCCACAGGAACAAGCTGCGCGACCACATGCACACCCTGGAGCGGCAGGCCGACCAGCTGATGTACGCCGGCATCTGGCCCGACGCCCCGACCGCGCCGGGGACCGCGCCGCCGCCCGACCTGTCGTGGGTGTGGAAGCACCTGCCGCCGGACCGTCCGGTCCCGGGAGCCGTGAAGCCCAAGCCCTATGTGATGTTCGTGCCCGGCGGCTCGGCGCACCGGCCCGAGAAGCGCTGGCCGGTGGAGCGCTACGCCGAGCTCGCCCGCATCCTCTATTCCCGCGGCTTCGACATCGTGATCATCGGCGGGCCGCAGGAGACGGCGCTCGCCCACACCATCCAGCGCACGGTGCCCCGCGCCCGCGACCTGACCGGCCGGACCGACTTCGCCCGGGTGGCCATCCTCGGGGCGAAGGCGGCCCTGGCGGTGGGCAACGACACCGGTCCGCTGCACCTGGCGGCCGCCTCCGGCGCGCCGACGGTGGTGCTGTTCTCCGGCGCCTCGGAGCCCTCGCTGTCCGCGCCGCGAGGCAAGGTGCTGGTCCTGCAGGCCGACCGGCTGTCGGAAATGCCTGTGGCCAAGGTGGCACAGGCGGCGGTCTCTCTCTTGCCGCAGACCGCCGGCGCGGGTTGATAGAGCGTCAACCCTCACGCATATACTGGCGGCCCACCGGAGCGCTCGACGCGCGCCGGCGTTTTGCGTTGAAACAATCCTAGGAGCCTCGCCTATTCGCCGCCCCATGCAGGCGCCGCCCGTCAAAGACGGTCCGCGCATAAACGATGAAATCCGCGTTCCCCGTGTCCTGCTCATCGACCAGCACGGAGAGAAGCAGGGCGTGATGCCCACGTCCTCCGCCCTGGAGGCCGCTGAAGAAGCAGGCCTCGACCTGGTGGAGATCGTCCCGAACGCGGATCCGCCCGTTTGCAAGATCCTGGACTACGGCAAGTTCAAGTTCCAGGAACAGAAGAAGAAGAACGAGGCGCGCAAGCGGCAGAAGGTGGTGGAGATCAAGGAGATCAAGCTCCGCCCGAACATCGACATCCACGACTACGAAGTCAAAGCCCGCTCGATGCACCGGTTCTTCGAGGAAGGCGACAAGGTGAAGGTCACCCTGCGCTTCCGCGGCCGCGAGCTGGCCCACCCGGAACTCGGCATGAAGCTGCTGCAGAAGGTGAAGGCCGACTTCGAGCCGGTGGCCAAGGTGGAGTACGAGCCCCGCATGGAGGGGCGCCAGATGATCATGATCCTGGCTCCCCGCTAGTGCGCGCCGGACAGCTGCGAATCCTGGGAGCGGTCGCCGTCACGGCGGCCGCTTTTCATTTGCCCGCCGCGGCGCAGGACAAGCCCACCCCCGAGAACGCCCCCTATGCGCCGTTCAGGATCGCCGAGGGGCTCTACTACGTGGGCGCCGCGGACTACGCCGCCTACCTGCTGACCACCCGGGCGGGGCTGATCGTCATCGACGGCGGCGACGCCATCACCGGGCGCCAGGTGGTGGCCAACATCCGCGCCCTCGGGTTCGACCCGAAGAACATCAAGGTTCTGGTCAACAGCCACCAGCACTTCGACCACGCCGCGGGGCTGGCCGAGCTGAAGAAGGCCGCGCCGGGCGCGAAGCTCTACGTCAGCGCGCCCGACGCCCCGATCATCGAGGCCGGCGGCAAGGGCGATCCCTACCTCAAGGGCCCGGAGTGGGAGTACGAACCCACCAAGGTCGACGTGATCCTGAAGGACGGCCAGAAAATCAGCCTGGGCGGCGTCACCCTGACGGCCCACATCACGCCCGGCCACACCAAAGGCTGCACCACCTGGACCTTCCCGGTGAGGGTCGCCGGCAAGGTGCGCCAGGCCCTGGTCCACTGCTCCTCCAGCGTGCTGCCGGGCTACCGGCTGGTGGCGCCGGAGACCTATCCCGGCATGGCCGCCGACTACGAGAAGAGCCACCGATTCTGGCTGAACGCCCCCTGCGAGGTCTTCCTGGCCAGCCACACCCGGTTCTTCGGCCTCGACGCCAAGAAGAAGGCGCTGGACGCCGGCAAGGCCGACGCCTTCGTCGATCCGCAAGGCTGCAAGGCGTACTACCAGGCCTCCTACAAGAGCTTCCGCGACACCCTCGCCAGGCAGCAGGCGGCGGCGAGGTAGTTCCCTCCCGATAGGGAGGAACTGTGGCGCCCATGTCCTTGCCGGGCGCCCCCGCCCCGTCCTAACAGTGTTAACATGTCCGACACTGCGCCGCGGGAGGCGACGCCGCCCCCGCGGTTTGCGGCGGCGGCGCTGATCTCGCTGATCTTTCTGAACATGCTGGGCTTCGGGATCGTCGTCCCGTTGCTGCCCTTCTACGCCAAGTCGTTCGACGCCCCGCCCTGGCAGATCGCCCTGATCTTCTCGGCCTTCTCGGTGGGGACCTTCTTCGGCGAGCCGTTCTGGGGCCGGCTGTCGGACAAGTACGGCCGCAAGCCGCTGCTGATCTCCACCATCCTGGCCAACTGCCTCTGCTACCTGGCCCTGGCGTTCGCGCCCAACGCCTGGGCCGCGTTCGGGGTCAGGCTGCTGGGCGGGCTGTTCTCCGGCAACGGCTCGGTGATCCAGGGCTACATCGCCGACGTCACCCCGCCGGAGCGCCGGACGCGGGCGCTGAGCTACCAGAGCGCGGCCTGGAACGTGGGCCTGATCGTGGGGCCGTCGCTGGGCGGCCTGTTCGCCCGGCCGGAGGCGGGGCCGATCGGCTTCCAGCTGCCGCTGTTCATCGCCGCGGCCCTGTTCGGGACCTGCGCGGTAGGCATCGCGCTGTTCATCCGCGAGAGCCGTCAGCGGGAGATGACCAACGTCCACCGGCCGAACCGCTGGGCCGCCACCGGTGAGGCCGCGCGCCATCCGGTGATCGGGCGGCTGATGCTGGTGACCTTCCTGGTGGGCTTCGCCTTCACCGGGGTGGAATCGATCTTCGGCCTGTGGGCGCAGGAACGCTACGGCTGGGGTCCGCGCGAGGTCGGCGTGGCGTTCGCCTTCGCCGGCGCCGCCTCGGCGATCACCCAGATGACCGTCACCGGCGCGCTTTCCGAGCGCTTCGGCCAGGGGCGCATGCTGGCGGTGGGGATGGCCATCACCATGGTCTGCCTGGCCCTGCAGCCGGTCGTGCCCAGCGGGCCGGCGACCATCGCGCTGATGTCGCTGAGCGCGGTGGGCTCCTCCATCGCCTGGCCGAACGTGGCGGCGATGATCTCCGAGGCCGCCGACCCGCACCGCCAGGGCCAGATCCTCGGCCTGAACAACGCCATGGGGGCGCTGGCCCGGGTGATCGGGCCGTTCTCCGCCGGGCTGACCTTCGCCGGCCTGACCATCCACGGACCCTTCCTGCAGGGCGCGCTGGCCGTGGCCCCGGCCATCTGGCTGGCGCTGGCCGCCGGCCAGCTGGCGGCCAGGCGGCGGGGCGGAGGCGCGCCATGACGACGCCGCCCGAGGAGCGGCGGGCGCTCTATGTCCTGCTGTTCGTGATCTTCCTGATGATTGCGGGCTTCGGCCTGGTCATCCCGCTCTTGCCGTTCTTCGCCCAGGCGTTCGACGCCCCGGCCTGGCAGGTCACCCTGATGTTCTCGGCCTTCTCCTTCGGGCAGTTCCTGGGCGAGCCGTTCTGGGGCCGGCTGTCGGACCGGATCGGCCGGCGCCCGGTGCTGATCCTGACCATCTCGCTGGTGGGGCTGAGCTACGCCGCCCTGGCGTTCGCGCCGAACATCTGGGTCGCCTTCGCGATCCGCTTCTTCAACGGGATCTTCGCCGGCAACATCTCGACCCTGCAGGGGGCGATGGCCGACATCACGCCGCCCGAGAAGCGCGCCGGCCGCATGGGGATCATGGGCGCGGCGTTCAGCGCCGGCTTCGTCATGGGCCCGGCGATCGGCGGCCTCCTGGCCCAGCCGAGCCGCGGAGCGCTGGGCTTCCAGCTGCCGCTGCTGGTGGCCGCGGGGTTCGCGCTGGCCTCGGCCGTCGCCGTGGTGGTCTTCGTGCGCGAGCACCGCCCCGAGCGGCCGCCGCACCGGCCGCTGAAGCGGCTGGCCGGGCTGCAGGAGGGGCTGGCGCACCCGGTGATCAGCCGGATGCTGATGATCAGCTTCATCGTCGTCGTGGGCTTCGCCGGGATCGAGGCGACCTACGGCCTGTGGACCGAGGCGCGGTTCGGCTGGGGCCCGCGCGAGATCGGCCTGGCCTTCATGGTCATCGGCCTCCTGGGCGCCGTCTGCCAGGGCTGGCTGTCGGGGCGGCTCGCCCGCCGCTACGGCGAGACCACCACGCTCACCGGCGGCCTGGTGTTCATGGGGCTGGGGCTGGTGGTGCAGTGGATCTCGCCGGTGTGGGGCGTGGCCATGCTGGGCTTCGCCTTCGTCTGCCTGGGCCAGTCGATCTGCTTCCCCAACCTGACGGCGCTGATCTCCCAGGCCGCCCCGCCGCACCGGCAGGGGGAGATGCTGGGCCTCAACATGAGCGGCATGGCCCTGGCCCGCATCGGCGGCCCGGTGCTGGCCGGCCAGCTGTTCTCGCTCGTGACGCCCGGCTCCCCCTTCGCCTTCGCCGCCCTGCTGATCCTGCCGGGGCTGTGGCTGGCCGTGCAGGTGAGGAACCGGATGCCCGCGCCGGCGTGACCCGTCGCCTTGCGTTCGGGCCCCGTTTCGCGTAATAGCCGCGCCCTTGCGAACCGCCTGGCCAAAGGCATGCCATGGCGGTTCATAAACACGACCAGAAGGACGGGGCCCCGCGCTCCGACGTGAAATGCCCAAACTGAAGACCAAGTCAGGCGTGAAGAAGCGCTTCAAGCTGACGGCGTCCGGCAAGCTGAAGGCCGGTGTGGCCGGCAAGCGCCACCGCCTGATCAGCCACAACGCCAAGTACATCCGTCAGAACCGCGGCACCAAGGTCATGAGCGAGGCCGACACCAAGCTCATCAAGACCTTCATGCCCTACGGCCTCAGCTAAGGAGCGCTGACAGATGGCTCGCGTGAAGAGGGGCGTGACCGCCCACGCCAAGCACAAGAAGGTCCTGGAGCAAGCCAAGGGCTTCTACGGGCGCCGCAAGAACACCATCCGCGCCGCCAAGGCGGCCGTGGACAAGGCCGGCCAGTACGCCTACCGCGACCGCAAGGTCCGCAAGCGCAACTTCCGTTCGCTGTGGATCCAGCGGATCAACGCCGCGGCGCGCCTGGAAGGCTTCACCTATTCCCGATTTATCTTCGGCCTTGAGAAGGCCGGGATCGAGATCGACCGCAAGGTCCTCGCGGACATCGCGGGCAACGACCCCACCGGTTTCAAGGCCATCGCCGACAAGGTTCGCGCCGCGCTGGCTTGAGGCACTTAGGGTCCCTTCGATCCTGAAAAGCTCAGAAGCCCTCCGGCCGAACCGCCGGAGGGCTTTTTGCTGCCCTCTTCACCCCGTGAAAGCAGCGCGCTAGGACACCGCTCCTCATGACCGACCTCACCCAACTCGAAGCCGACCTGACCGGCCGGATCGCCGCCGCGCAGGATGTCGCCGCCCTGGAGGCCGTGCGCGTCGAGGCGCTCGGCAAGTCCGGCTCGATCTCCGAGCTGCTCAAGACCATGGGCCAGCTCAGCCCGGACGAGCGCCGCGAGCGCGGCCCGCTGATCAACGGCCTGCGCGACCGGGTGGCCTCGGCGATCGCCGACCGCAAGGCCGCGCTGGAGGCCGCCGAGCTGGAAGCGAAGCTCGCCGCCGAGCGCGTCGACCTCACCCTGCCCCCGCCGCCCGAGCGCCGCGGCCGCGTCCATCCCACCATGCAGGTGCTGGACGAGATGATCGCCATCTTCGCCGACATGGGCTTCGGCCTGGCGGAAGGCCCGGACATCGAGGACGATTTCCACAACTTCACGGCGCTGAACTTCCCGCCCAAGCACCCGGCGCGGGAGATGCACGACACCTTCTGGCTGCCCGAGAACGAGCAGGGCGAGCGCAAGCTGCTGCGCACCCACACGAGCCCGGTGCAGGTCCGCGTCATGCAGCAGGGCCAGAACGGCAAGCTGCCGGCCTGGATCGCCCAGGGTCAGGCCCCGCCGATCCGCGTGATCGTGCCGGGCCGGGTCTACCGCTCGGACTCGGACGCCACCCACACGCCGATGTTCCACCAGATGGAAGGGCTGGTCATCGACCGGAACATCCACATGGGCCACCTGAAGTGGACCCTGGACGCCTTCACGCGCCGGTTCTTCGAGACCGACGCCGTGGTCACCCGCTTCCGGCCGCACCACTTCCCGTTCACCGAGCCGTCCTGCGAGATGGACGTGCAGTGCGACCGCTCGGGCGGGGCGATCCGGATCGGCGAGGGGTCGGACTGGCTGGAGATCCTGGGCGGCGGGATGGTGCATCCCAAGGTGCTCGAGAACTGCGGCCTGGATCCCGACGAGTGGCAGGGCTTCGCCTTCGGCCTCGGCATCGACCGGCTGGGCGCGCTGAAGTACGGCATGCCCGACCTGCGCGACATGTTCGCCGCCGACGTCCGCTGGCTGGAGCACTACGGCTTCTCGGCCTTCCAGGCGCCCAACCCCGCCACCGGCCTGAGCTGAGCGTCGAGAGGATAGCGAGATGAAGTTCACCCTCTCCTGGCTCAAGGAGCACCTGGACACGACCGCCACCGTCGAGGAGGTGGTGGAGGCCATGACCATGGCCGGCCTCGAGGTCGAGGGCGTCGAGAACCCGGCCGCCAAGCTCGCCAAGTTCACGGTCGCCAAGATCGTCGAGGCCGTGCAGCACCCCAACGCCGACAAGCTGCGGGTCTGCCAGGTGGACACCAAGGACGGCCGGCTGGAGATCGTCTGCGGCGCGCCGAACGCGCGCGCGGGCCTGACCACCATCTACGCCCCGATCGGCGCCTATGTGCCGGGCTCCGGCGTCACCCTCGAGGCGCGGCCGGTGCGCGGCGTGGTCTCCAACGGCATGCTCTGCTCGGCGAAGGAGCTGGAGGTGGCCGAGGAGTCCGACGGCATCGTCGAGCTGCCGGACGCCCTGCCGGTCGGCGCGTCGGCGACCGAGGCCTTCGGCCTGGAGGCGGTGATCGACTTCGAGGTGACGCCGAACCGGCCCGACTGGCTGGGCGTGCGCGGCATCGCCCGCGACCTCGCCGCCGCGGGCCTGGGCACGCTGAAGCCCGACCCGACGGAGCCGGTGGCCGGCAAGTTCCCGTGCCCGATCGAAATCCGGGTGGACGGCGACGCCTGCCCGGTGTTCGCCGGCCGCCTTATCCGGGGCGTGAAGAACGGGCCCTCCCCCGCCTGGCTGCAGCAGCGTCTGGCGAGCGTGGGCCTGCGCCCGATCAACGCGCTGGTGGACGTCACCAACTACATCTCCTACGACCGCGCCCGGCCGCTGCACGTCTACGACCGCGCCCTGCTGGTCGGCGAGACGATCGAGGCCCGCCTGGGTCGCGGGCCGTCCGAGCCCTCCGGCGAGGACCAGCCCACGCCGCACGCCCACAAGGACGAGCAGCTCATCGCCCTGGACGGCAAGACCTACGACCTGACTCCCGAGATGTGCGTCATCGCCGACGCCGACGGCCAGCGGCCGGTGGGCCTCGGCGGCATGATGGGCGGGGAGAGCACCGGCTGCTCCGAGGCCACCGTCGACGTCTTCGTGGAGTGCGCCTGGTTCGATCCGATCCGCACGGCCCAGACCGGCCGGACCACCGGCATCACCTCCGACGCCCAGTACCGCTTCGCGCGCGGCGTGGACCCGGAGAGCGTGGTCCCGGGCCTGGAGCTCGCGACCCGCATGATCCTGGACCTCTGCGGCGGCGAAGCGTCGGAGATCCGGGTCGCCGGCCAGGCGCCCGCCCCGCCGGTGGCCTTCGACTTCGACCGGGCCTATGTGAAGAAGCTGTCCGGCCTCGACCTGCCGCGTGCTCGGACCGACGAGATCCTGGAGAAGCTGGGCTTCCAGCTGTCGGGCGACACCGTCCAGCCGCCGTCCTGGCGGCGCGACGTGGAGGGCAAGGCCGACCTCGTGGAGGAGGTCGCCCGGATCGCCGGCTACGACAACCTGCCCACCGACCCGCTGCCGGAGATCGCCGCCCCGACCGGCGGCGCACTGACCGTGCGCCAGACCCGCATGCGCAACGCCCGCCGGGCGCTGGCCGCGCGCGGCTATTCCGAGGCGCTGACCTGGAGCTTCATGCGCACGGAGTGGGCGCAGATGTTCGGCGGCGGCCAGCCGGAGCTGGTGCTGGCCAACCCGATCGCCTCGGACCTGGCCTGCATGCGCCCCTCGGTGCTGCCGAACCTGATCGAGGCCGCCGCCCGCAACGCCCGCAAGGGCTTCGCCGACGCGGCTCTGTTCGAGGTGGGCCCGAACTTCCGCGGCGACCGGTCGGAGGACCAGTGGACGGCGGTGGCCGCCCTCGTGGCGCCGCGTCCGCCCCGCCGGTGGGACGGCGCCAAGGCCGATCCGCTGTTCGCCCTGAAGGCCGACCTGATGTTCCTGCTGGAGGAGCTGGGCGCGCCGGCGCTGCAGACTGTGCAGGGGAGCAACTCGCCCTGGTGGCATCCCGGCCGCTCGGCGCGCCTGCAGCTTGGCCCGAAGAACGTGGTCGCCGAGTTCGGCGAGCTGCATCCGCGCATCCTGAAGGCGCTCGACGCCGACGGTCCGATGCTGGCGTTCGAGCTGAACCTCGAGGCCATCCCGGAGGGCAAGAGGAAGGCGATCAAGACGAAGCCGGCGCTGGACCTCTCGGCGCTGATGCCGCTGCGGCGGGACTTCGCCTTCGTGGTGGCGGAGGCGACGCCGGCCGGGGACCTGATCCGCCCGATCCTGGGCGCGGACAAGGCGCTGATCGCCGACGCCCGCGTCTTCGACGTGTACCAGGGCAAGGGCGTGCCGGAGGGGACCAAGTCGGTGGCCGTGGAGGTGGTGGTCCAGCCGCGCGAGAAGACCCTCACCGACGCCGAGATCGAGGCCCTGTCGGCCAAGATCGTGGCCGCGGCGGAGAAGGCCGTGGGCGCGAAGCTCAGGAGCTAGGGCCTGCGGCCGCGAGGCGGCTTTTCGGGCCGTCGCCGAGGCCTCACCCTCGGCCCATGACCGATTCCCCCGCCCGCGCCTGCGGCGGCTGCGACGCCTGCTGCACGGTGATGGCGGTGCGGGAGCTCGACAAGCCGACCTGGACGGCCTGCCGCCACCGGCCGGCGGATCGGCCGGGCTGTTCGATCTGGGGCGCGCATCCGGCGTCGTGCCGGACCTTCCATTGCCTCTGGCGCCAGGACCCGGCGGTGCTGCCGGACCGGTTCTTCCCGCCCGATTGCGGCTTCCTGCTGAGCGTGGGCGACCTCGACCGCTGGCCGGTGGCGGTCCAGGTCTGCGCCCTGCCCGGCCGGCGGCACGCCTGGAACACGCTGGAGAACCGCCAGGTGTTCGCCGGGCTCGCCGCCGCCTGGAACTGCGTGGTGACGATCACCGCCGAGGACGGCCGCGCCACCCACGCCTTTTCGCCCCGCGGCCGGGTCTATTCGCGCACGCTCAACCCCGAGGTCTTCCCGCAGGACGGCGCGACCATCGCCGTGCCGGACGCCGACTACGGCCCCGACCGGCGTCCCGCCCGCCTGCGGCTTGCGCCCTCCTAGAACGGCAGGATGTGGCGCTTCTTGGAGTAGCTGAGGTAGCCCACGTTGGCGCCCAGCCGCACGCCGACGCCGGCGCGGATCGGGGCCAGGGTCACGCCCGCGGCCTTCTGATAGTTCACGCCCAGGCCGCCCACGAAATAGGCCGAGCCCTCGACGCCCGGGAACCGCTGGAACAGGGTCTCGGGGTTCTCCAGGTCGTAGCACAGGGTGAAGACGCGGCTGGCGTTGCCGCCGAAGTCCCAGCCGGCCGAGGGGCCCTGCCAGTAGACCTCCACGGGCTCGCGGCCCTTCATGTAGAGCAGGCCGCGGCCGTAGCGGGCGCCGAACACCAGGGCGCCGGAGCCCTCCTCGCCCGCGATGTAGGCGGTAGGCCGGCCGTTCCTGGCGAACACCTTCTCCACGGCGGCGCCGGCGGTCTCGGCCGTGACGCCCATGAAGTCCGAGACGTTCTGGACCATCTCGTCGCGCGTGTAGGTCTCCACCTGGCCCGGCGGCTGGGCCGGATAGCTGGGGGTCGAGTTCGGCGGCGGCGGGGCCTCGGGCCGCGGCGCGGCGGTCTCGTCGACGGCGCGGGCCGGCGGCAGGTCGCGGATTTCGGTCGAGGGCTGGGCGCGCGCCACGGCGGCGGTCCCGAGCGTCACCAGCCCGGCTGTGATGAGGGTGCGGCGATCCATGGGCGCGTCTTCTCCTTGAGGTAGTCCAAACTAGCTCCCGCCCAGGGCCAGTGAATGAACATCGCAGTTTAACGCTGGATTAACCACGCACGCCGTGACGCGACGCCGCGTCCCTCGCGAAGCGCGCGATATGTGCTAGAGGGCGCGCCTGATGAGCACTCCCCTCGACAAGATCCGCAACTTTTCCATCGTGGCGCACATCGACCACGGCAAGTCGACGCTGTCCGACCGGCTGATCCAGGAGACCGGCGCGCTGACCGCCCGCGAGATGTCCGAGCAGGTGCTCGACAACATGGACATCGAGCGCGAGCGGGGGATCACCATCAAGGCCCAGACCGTGCGCCTGCACTACAAGGCCGACGACGGCGAGACCTATGTCCTGAACCTGATGGACACCCCCGGCCACGTGGACTTCGCCTACGAGGTCTCGCGCAGCCTGGCCGCCTGCGAGGGCTCGATCCTGGTGGTGGACGCCAGCCAGGGCGTCGAGGCCCAGACGCTGGCCAACGTCTATCAGGCGATCGACAACAACCACGAGATCGTGCCGGTCCTGAACAAGGTCGACCTGCCGGCCGCCGAGCCCGAGCGGGTGCGCCAGCAGATCGAGGACGTCATCGGCCTCGACGCTTCCGACGCCGTTCTGGCCTCGGCAAAGACGGGCCTGGGCATCCACGAGGTGCTGGAGGCGGTCGTGAAGCGCCTGCCCGCCCCGAAGGGTGACCCCGCCGCGCCGCTGAAGGCCCTGCTGGTGGACGCCTGGTACGACCCGTACCTGGGCGTCGTGGTGCTGGTGCGGGTGATCGACGGGACGCTGCGTTCGGGCCAGCGCATTCGCATGATGCAGACCGGCTCGACCCACCTGGTCGACCGGATCGGCTACTTCCGGCCCAAGCGCACCGAGGTGGAGGAGCTGGGCCCCGGCGAGATCGGCTTCATCACCGCCCAGATCAAGGAAGTCGCCCACGCCGCGGTCGGCGACACCATCACCGACGAGCGCAAGCCCGCGGACCAGCCCCTGCCGGGCTTCCGCGAGGTCCAGCCGGTGGTGTTCTGCGGCCTGTTCCCGGTGGACGCCGCCGACTTCGAGGACCTGCGCGCCGCGATCGGCCGCCTGCGCCTGAACGACGCCTCCTTCACCTACGAGATGGAGACCAGCGCGGCCCTCGGCTTCGGCTTCCGCTGCGGCTTCCTGGGCCTGCTGCACCTGGAGATCATCCAGGAGCGGCTGTCGCGCGAGTTCGACCTCGACCTGATCGCGACGGCGCCCAGCGTCGTCTACAGGATCAAGATGACCGACGGCTCGGAGATCGAGCTGCACAATCCGGCGGACCTGCCGGACCCGGTGAAGATCGAGAGCATCTCCGAGCCCTGGATCAAGGCCACCATCTTCACCCCGGACGAGTATCTCGGCTCGATCATCAAGCTCTGCCAGGACCGCCGGGGCGAGCAGCGCGAGCTGTCCTACGTCGGCGCGCGGGCCATGCTGGTCTACGACCTGCCGCTGAACGAGGTGGTGTTCGACTTCTACGACCGGCTGAAGTCGATCTCGAAGGGCTACGCCTCCTTCGACTACACGATCGAGGAGTACCGCGAGGGCGACCTCGTGAAGATGTCGATCCTGGTCAACGCCGAGCCCGTCGACGCGCTCTCCATGCTCGTCCACCGCAACCGCGCCGAGCAGCGCGGCCGCGGCATGGTCGAGAAGATGAAGGAGCTGATCCCGCCGCACATGTTCCAGATCCCGATCCAGGCGGCGATCGGCGGCCGGATCATCGCGCGCGAGACCGTGCGGGCGCTGCGCAAGGACGTGACGGCCAAGTGCTACGGCGGCGACGCCAGCCGCAAGCGCAAGCTCCTCGACAAGCAGAAGGAGGGCAAGAAGCGCATGCGCCAGTTCGGCAAGGTGGAGATCCCGCAGGAAGCCTTCATCGCCGCGCTGAAGATGGACGCGGACTAGGGCCAGCGCCCCCGCGTGGCTAGATCTGGTTGAACTCGCCGCAGCGGCACTTCACGACGAGGTCGGCCAGCGCCTCGCGGTCCTGGGCGGTGAAGATGATGTCGTCGCAGGCGCCGCAGACGAAGCGCGCGCCCTGGCTCTGCACCGAGGATTCCAGCGCCTCCACAACGGTCCGGCGGCCGACGAACAGGCCGGGGAAGGTGCGCATCGGGACGGCAAGCATGGACACTGACACTCCAGGAACTCGGGGCGGGCTATAGCCCAGCCGCTTCGCACCTGCAAAACTCTTCGGTGAAGAGTTTGTTGCAGCGCAGCGTTATGCGAGTTTCGCCCGGCCCGGCGGCACGCGGCGCCACAGGACGAGCACCAGGGCGAACAGCGCCAGATAGAGCGCCGTGAAGACCCACATCGGCAGCGGCCAGTAGATCAGGCCGTTCACGAGCCGCATGATCAGCGGGGGCTCCGCTCCGCCGCCGGTGAGGTCGTCCTGCCAGATGGTCAGGAAGCAGGCGCGGCCCAGCGCCGCCTGGATCGCCACCACCACCCAGGACGCCAGGTGCAGCGCCCGCCACCAGCGGATCCTCACCCAGCCCCAGCCCAGCCGCGCGCCCAGCGGGATGGCCACGAGGCCCAGGACGTTGAAGGCGATCACCAGGAGGTGGACCGCGAGCACGAGCTGGCCGAGGATCGGGGACATGCGGCCAGCCTAGGCCCTTCTGCGTTGAATCCGCATGCGGTTCCTGTGCGACGAGATGCTGGTGCGCCTGGCCCGCCTGCTCCGGGCGGCGGGGTACGACACCTATCTGGCGAGCGGCGGGGAGAAGGACTCGGCCCTGCTGCACATCGCCCGGGAGGAGGGCCGCATCCTGCTCACCCGCGACAAGCGGCTGGCCGAGGCCGCCCTGCCCGAATCGGTGCTGATCGAAGGCCGCGGCGTCGAGGCGGAGGCCGAGAGCCTGACCCGCAACGTGGTGCTGGACTGGGACTTCGCCCCCTTCACCCGCTGCGTCATGGACAACGCCCGGCTGCGGCAGGCCACCCTGGACGAGATCGACCGCATGCCCGCCCAGGCCCAGGCCCTGCGCGGCCCCTTCCGCGCCTGCCCGGCCTGCGGGCGCCTCTACTGGCCGGGCAGCCATGTGCGGCGCATGTCGGCCCGCCTGTCGGGGCTTTCCGCACCGGAGGCTTGACGGGCGCGGCCGCACATCCGAAATGGCGGCCCGTGAAGACGGGTGGGAACCACATGCGCAAACTGATCGTGCTGGGCGCCGCGCTTTCGGCGCTCTGGGTGTCCGGGTGCAACACGCTGTCCGGCCTCGGCCGCGACCTCTCCGCCGCCGGCGACGCGGTGAGCAGCACCGCCGAGGACGCCAAGCGCTGATGTGAGGGAACGGCCCGGGTGCGGGCGCCGTTCGACCGGGACCAACCCCAAAGGAGGTCCCCATGAGCACGTCCAAGCATCCCGCGCCCGGCGAGGCCACGCCCCCGCGCGACGACCTTCAGGACGATCCCGGCATCGGCGCCTCCCGTGGGACGACCATCGCGGGCGAGGATCCGCACATCCTGCGCGGCGACGAGGCCGAGAACACCGAGGAAGGCGATGTGGGCAACGACGCCGACGCCACCGGCGCGCCGACGCCCCTCGAGCAGCACCGCACCAACAGGTAGCCGCGGCGGGGCGGCCGAGGCCGCCCCAAAACGGGTCCGAAGCGTGCGGCATGACGCCGTTCGCCCTTCCTAAACCGCGGCCGGCGGGCCATATGGCGGCGCATGGCTGAAATCCTGCACCCGCTCGGCCGCTCGGTCTCCCGCGGCCTCCAGCACCACTGTCCCGCGTGCGGGAAGGGCAAGCTGTTCCGCAAGTACCTGAAGGTCTCCGAGCGCTGCGAGGCCTGCGGCCACGAGCTGGCGCGCTATCCGGCGGACGACGGTCCGGCCTATCTCACCATCCTGCTGGTCGGCCACCTGATCGTGGCGCCCATGCTGTTCTTCCCGATCGTCTGGGAGAGCTCGGCCTACTACTCCGTGCCGATCATCCTGGGCTCGCTGGGCCTGATCACCCTGCTGGCCCTGCCGCGCATCAAGGGCGGCTGGATCGGCATGATGTACGCGCTCGGCATGCGCGACACCGAGGCCCGCTTCCACACGGCCGACGCCGCCGACTGACGGGCGCGCCGGGCGCTCTCCGGAACCGCAGCTTGACCACAGCCGTTTGCGCGGCGGGTGGGGAGACACGGCTCAAGGAGAGACGGCGCAATGTCGCTTGGCACCATCCTCATCATCATCCTGATCCTGCTCCTGATCGGCGCCCTGCCGAGCTGGGGCTATTCGCGCGGCTGGGGCTATTTCCCCTCGGGCGGGCTCGGCCTGGTGCTGGTGATCATCATCATCCTCGTCCTGATGGGACGGTTGTAGCGATCGCCTCTTAGCCTCGGCGCTCCAATCGCCTAGCATCCTCCCCAGCAAACGGGGGAGGATGCATGACGGCGGCTGAAACGGGGGTCGACACCCAGGCGCCGGCGGCGGCGACGCAGGCGGGACTGACGCCGTTCCAGCGCGCCAAGGCCATCGTCGGCGGCTCCGCGGGCAACCTCGTGGAGTGGTACGACTGGTTCGCCTACTCCTCCTTCGCCCTCTACTTCGCGCCGCACTTCTTCCCGGCCGGCGACACCACCGCCCAGCTCCTGCAGACTGCGGCCATCTTCGCCGTGGGCTTCTTCGCCCGGCCGCTGGGCGCCTGGCTGATGGGGCTCTACGCCGACCGCCGCGGGCGGCGCGAGGCGCTGGCGGTCAGCGTGGCCATGATGTGCGCCGGGGCGCTGGCCATCGCGCTCCTGCCCGACGCGCGCCAGATCGGCGAATGGGCGGCCGTGGGCCTGCTGCTCGCGCGCATCCTGCAGGGCCTGTCGGTGGGCGGCGAGTACGGCGCCAGCGCCACCTACATCTCCGAGATGGCCAGCCGCGCCCGCCGCGGCTTCTGGGCCAGCTTCCAGTACGTGACCCTGATCGCCGGCCAGCTCCTGGCGCTCGCCGTTCTGATCCTGCTGCAGACCCTCATGGATCCGGCCGACCTCGCCGACTGGGGCTGGCGCATCCCGTTCTTCATCGGCGGCGCCCTGGCCGTCGTGGTGTTCTGGATCCGGCGGGGGATGGACGAGAGCGCGTCCTACCTGGCCGCCAAGGCGGAGGGCGCCGAGCGCGCGCGCACCATGATGCTGTTCGCCCGCTACCCGCGCGAGAGCGGCATCATCTTCGTGCTGACGGCCGGCGGCTCCTTGGCCTTCTACGCCTACACGACCTACATGCAGAAGTTCCTGGTCAACACGGCGGGCTTCACCAAGGGCGCGGCCACCTCGATCACCGCGGTGGCGCTGATCGTCTACATGTTCGCCCAGCCGCTGTTCGGCTGGCTGTCGGACCGGCTGGGACGCAAGACCACCATCGCCATGGCCTTCGGCGGCGGACTGGTGGCCACCTATCCGGTGATGACCGCGCTCTCCGGCGCCACCTCGGCGACCCTGGCGACCGGGCTGGTGATCCTGCTGCTGCTGATCCTCTCGGGCTACACGGCGGTGAGCGGCCTGGTGAAGGCCGAGCTGTTCCCCGCCCATGTGCGCGCCCTGGGCGTCGCCCTGCCCTATGCGGTCGCGAACGCCCTGTTCGGGGGCACGGCGGAGTATCTGGCGCTGTGGTTCAAGGGCATCGGCGCGGAGAGCGGCTTCTACGTCTATGTGTCGGCGATCATGGGCGTGGCCATGGTGGTGGCGCTGCGCCTGCGCGACACCAACCGCCACAGCCTGATCCGGGAGGACTGACGGCGTGAGCGCCCTCGACCTGGCGGCCCTTGGCCTGTTCGTCGTCTGCTGGCTGGCCTACCAGCCGCTGCTGCGCCTGCTCGCGCGCCAGCGCGGCGGGGTGATCAACACCGACCTGATGGCCATCCGGGCCGCCTGGATGCGCAACATGGTGGCGCGCGAGAACCGGTTCATGGACGGCCAGCTGCTGGGCCACGCCCTGAACTCGGCCTCGTTCTTCGCCTCGTCCAACCTGATCCTGATCGCCGCCACAGCCGGGGCGCTGTTCGGGGGCGAGAACACCTTCCGCAGCGTCTCGGCGCTCGAGGTGATCCGCACCTCCTCGCGCTTCCTGTTCGAGTTCCAGCTGGCCCTGGTGCTGGTCAGCCTGGCCCGGGGCCTGCTCGACTTCATCTGGTCGATCCGCCAGATGAACTACTGCATCGCCACCGTGGGCGCCGTGCCCGAGGGCCTGACGCCGGAGGAGGCCAAGGTGTTCGGCGACGTGGCGGCCCGGCTGCTCAACCCGGCGCTCTCCTCGTTCAACTCGGGCGTCCGCGGCTACTACTTCGCGCTCTCGGCGGGCGCCTGGCTGTTCGGCCCCTACGCCTTCATGGCCGCGACGATCGGCTCGATGGGGCTGCTGTTCTGGCGCCAGCGCCGCTCGCCGGCCGCGCGCGCCATCGCCGATCTGCGCCGGCTGGTGGAGAGCCGCCCGCCCGCGCCGCCCGCCCAGGGCGACGGCGGCGGGGACCCGATCAGCTGAGCCCCAGTTCCACGCGCGCCTTGCGGGTCAGCTTGCCGGCGATCAGCGAGTGGGCGGTGGCGAGCCAGCCCTGGGCGTCGTCCGGGGCCATGTCGGCATAGTCCACGTTCACCCACTGCCCCTTGGCGCAGTAGGGCGCCTGGCGGCCGGGGCCGCCCTCCTCGGTGAGCACGACGAAGCCGATCTCGCTCACCTTGAACGAGACGCCGTCGTCGCCGCAGATGGCGAACACCTTGCCGCCGACCTTGTAGACGTCCGAACCGCCCCACTGGACGACCATGGTCACGGCCGGCAGGGCCATGGCCACGGCGCCGATCTCGTCGCGGGTGATCATGCGAGGCCGAGCTCCTGGCGAACCTTGCGGGTGAGCCCTGCGGCGGCAAGGCGGTGGGAGTTCTCGATCCAGCCGGCGGCGTCGGCGGCGTCGGCCTCTGCGAGCGGCAGGTTAACCCAGCCGCCGGGGACGAACCCCGGGGCCGGCCGGCCCGGACCGTCATCGATGAGCACGGCGTAGAGGATCTGCGAGGCGCGGAACGTCAGGCCGTCGCGCTCACCGCAACTTGCGAACACCCTGCCGCGCACCTTGTAGACGTCGAGCCGGTCCCAGAGCGTGACCTTGGCGGCGCCGGGGAGCGCCGTGGCCACCGCCTCGACCTCCGCCCGCGTCATGGGCCACCGCCCCCGCCGTCAGGCCTGGACGCCGACGCCGATCGGGCAGGTCACGCCCGTGCCGCCGATGCCGCAGTAGCCGTGCGGATTCTTCGCCAGATACTGCTGGTGGTAGTCCTCGGCGAAATAGAACGGGCCGGCCGGGACGATCTCCGTGGTGATGGCGCCGTAGCCCTGCTTGCCCAGCGCCTGCTGGTAGGCCTCCCGCGAGGCCTCGGCCGCCTGGGCCTGGGCGTCGCTGGTGGGATAGACGCCCGAGCGGTACTGGGTGCCGATGTCGTTGCCCTGGCGCATCCCCTGGGTCGGGTCGTGGTTCTCCCAGAAGGTCTTCAGCAGGTCCTCGTAGGTGACGACCTTGGGGTCGTAGACCACCAGCACCGCCTCGGTATGGCCCGTGCGGCCGGAGCAGACCTCCTCGTAGCTCGGGTTGGGCGTCACGCCGTTCACATAGCCCGCGGCGGTCACGTAGACGCCGGGCAGGTTCCAGAACACCCGCTCCACGCCCCAGAAGCAGCCCATGGCGAACACCGCCGTCTCCAGCCCCTCGGGATAGGGACCCTTCAGCGGCCGGCCGTTGACGAAGTGGGTCTCGGCGGTGGGGATCGGGTGCGCGCGGCCCGGCAGCGCGGTCTCCTGGGTCGGCAGCTCGAGGGTCTTCTTGAACAGCATGGCGGGCTCCTTCGCGGGGCTTCCCAAGATAGGTCTTCCGGGCCCGCGATGCACCTCCCGCGGCCACTTCGACGCCCGCGCCACGCGCCGCTTGCCCCGGGAGGCATCCTGACTATATTGCGCGCCTCCCGAGGGGAGCCCGCTCCCCCTGTGGCGCGTGGTGAGGTGGCCGAGTGGTTGAAGGCGCACGCCTGGAACGCGTGTATAGGTGAAAGCCTATCGAGGGTTCGAATCCCTCTCTCACCGCCACCGCCCCAGTTCCCTCCCCTAGGCTGGCCCAGGCGAGCTGGGAAACTCCGGCAGCCATCCGATCGAGTCCCGCACGAACGCCGGGAGGCGATGCTTCGCGAACAGGCGGACGTCGGCGCTGTAGCGGGTCCGGGACATTCCGGGATCGATCGCCGAGCGGTGGACCGCGAAGTGGTCGAAGATCAGCACGTCGCCGCGGTCCATGACCGGCCGCCAGAAGCGGTCCTGGCACGCCTCACGGGCCACGCCGTCCTCGATGAAGAGGTAGGGCTCGGCCACGCCGGCGGGCGGGGGGAGGATGCGGTCAATGCGGTACGGAGACACCTCGAGCCCCGGCGCATCCACGCCGCAGGGGGTGAAGGGCGCCCAGATGGTCAGGCCGGCATGTTCGTCCGGATGGCGCGAATGGAAGCTGCCGTCCTGATGAAAGGCGTAGCTGAAGTCCGAGATCGAGGCCGACTGGTAGCGGACCGTGTTGTGGCTGTAGGGCGAGACGACGTCGTCGCCGAAATAGGTCGTGGCGATCTCAAGGAGGCGCGACCGCAGCACCAGGCCGAGTATGACGTTCGGAAAAGAGGCGCCGTTCTCCCAGAAACGGATTTTGTAGTTCCTCCGGCCCTCATAGTACCAGCTTCGATCCATTCCGGATTCGGCCAGGGCGCCGGGGAAGTCCGGGTAGGGCCCGCCGTTCCAGGTCGACAGGCCGCCGGCCTGGCCCGTGGCGGGGTCGCTGAAGCAGATGGGCATGTCGTTCACCGGCCGGCCGATCATCTCGGCGAGACTGCGGGAGCTGGCGATCGCCGCCGTCTCCAGGACCTCGATCGACGCCGCATCCAAAGCGCCCCTCACCAGGACGGCGCCGCGCTCGCGCAGGGCTGCGGCGACCTGCCGGGGCGACAGCGAAGCGGCCTCGAACACGACGCCCTGCGCCAGTGCGGCCTCCTGTGCGGTCCTCATTGGAACGGCTCCGGCAAGGTGTCGTCCCAGCGCACGACCCGTCCGAACATCCCGGCCAGCCGAGGCGCGGCCCGGGCGTGATGCCGCGGCTTCAGGGACAGGAGAACGGCGTCCCACTCGCCCGGGTCCACCTCGTCCAGGTAGCTGATGCTGCGACCTGCACACCCGGCCACGACGCTCCCGCCCGGCGTGGCGGGCCTGTCGACGCAGAGCCGGCCGACGCGGGCCCAGGTCCGGGGGGCATAGGCGGCGAGCAGGTCCGCCGTCTCGCCGGCGCCGAAGCCCAGGATGCGCTTCGCGTCGCCCAGCCGCTCCAGCAGCATCGAATCCAGCCGGCTCCACCGCTCCAGGAAGTCGCGTCGCCGGGCGCTCAGCCCCTCCGGGCGCTCGAACGGCGCCGCGCCGTTCCGGGGTTGCGGCGAGGTCGTCCGCCGCCGCAGCAGCATCGCCTGGAACGCGCCGTACTCCGGCGCGAGCGGCCACCAATCCTGAAGCTGGAAGCCCGCGCGGCCGGCGAAGGCGAGCAGATGCTGCGGCTCCAGCGTGCGGAGGTGATCGACGAACAGCAGCTCCGGATCGACGGCCTGCCCGTTGGGGCAGATGATCAGCAGGGTTCCCCCGTCCGCCAGGACGTCCGCCGCCGCCGCGAGAAACAGCCCGCAGTCCGGCACGTGCTCGATGACATTGATCGAGTAGACGAAGTCCGGCCGCCACGCCGCGATCTCGGCGTTCGGCAGTTCCCCCGCGATCATCTGGAGCCCGGCGGCCCTGGCGGCCTCGACCATGGCGGAAGACGGCTCCAGCCCCTTCAGGGCCACGCCTGGATGGCGCGCGCCCAGGCGCTCGAGCACCCATCCCGCCCCGGCGCCCAGTTCGAGGACCCGCCTCGCCGAGACCTTGCCGATCACGTCGCCCACCATATACGCGTACATCTCGTAGCGGGGCGCCTCGAACGCCGCCATCGCGGCCCTGTCGTAGAAGCGGTAGGTGTCCCGATAGGAGAAGCCGCTCAGCTCGGCGAGGTTCGGGAGCAGGCTCTCGACCATGCCGCAGGCGTCGCATTCGCTCTTGCTCCAGCGGTGCGGGATGACTTGGCCGTCTGTCGTCGTCGACACGTCGGACGACGGTCCCGGGAGCGCGAATCTTTCGCCGCCGCAGTTGCTGCACCTGGGATGGATGGGCATTCCGGGATTCGTCGGCTCGTTTGCGGGCGGCGGTCCGCTCGCCTCGATTCGCGCTCGGACCCCACCCAAGTAAAGCAGCCGTCTTGGTTTGGCACCTCACGGCAGGGCTGGCCTGGGCGCCCCCGAACGCGGAACGGGGCCGGCTGTGGCCGACCCCGTCCGGTACGCTTCGAGGGAGATACTCAGGGGGAAACTAGTGGGGGGCCTCGTAGTTGTGCAGGCCCGCCGGACGGGGGTTGATGGCCAGGCGCGTAGCCGGGCCGGTCCCGCCGAAGCTGGCGCGGTGCCAGCGGCCCACAGGCGCGTAGACCACGTCGCCGGCCTGGGCGCTGAAGAACGGAACGCCCTCGATCAGGTAGTCGATCTGGCCCTCCATCACGAGCCAGAACTCGCCGTAGTCGTTGTGGAAGTGGCCGAGGTTGGTGGGCGGCGGCACGGGCTGGCCGCGGCCGCGGATCACGTTGGCGAAGGTGTGGTCGTCGCGCACGAAGGCCCCGCCGCGTGCGCCGCCCTGGACGAGATCCTTGTTGAAGTCGAGGAAGGGCTTGTTGACGTCGTCGTAGGCGCCCTTGCCGTTGAAGGCGACCTTCACATAGGTCTTGCCGGGGACCGGCGTGGGCGTCTCGGTCGTGGGGTAGAGCGGGGCCGCCCCGGCCTGGGTCACCTCGAAGCGCAGCGACGGCCTGTCGCCCACCGTCTCGATGCTGTAGGGCACCCGGTAGGGTACCTGGACGAGGAAGCCCTTGGACGCCACGAACGGCTCCTGGCCCTCGATCGTCACCCGCATCTCGCCGTCCTGGACGATCCAGAACACCCGGTTGTCGGGCCAGAACTGGGTCTTGGTCTTCTCGCCCGGGGCCATCTGGACATAGGTGGCCTCGAAGTCCCGGTCCCGGACGATGGGCTCGCGCCAGCTCTTCTGGCCGCGGCGCTTGGCCAGCACATCGGCCAGCTTCCAGTGCGCCTTGTTGGGCGCCGTCCAGGGCGTGGCCTTCGTGGGCTTGGGCGACCAGGCGATCACCGAGTCCGGCGGAGGCCGTTGGGCCTGCGCGCCGGCCGAGTTGGCCCCGACCAAGGCAAGGCTTCCCAGCAGGGCCGCCAGGGCCACGGGCTTCAGGATTGCAGACGCCATCTTGAACTCTCCTCCCCTGCCCGGCCCCGGACCTTGCGGCCCGGGGCCTGCGGCCGGACTAGAACTTCGCCCGCACGCCGACCGAGACCAGGCGGCCGATCGGATTGGAGGCGAAGCCGTTGAAGCCCCACGCCCCGCCGAGGATGCCGGCGGTGTTGCCGTTGTAGAAGGACGGGTCGGTGTCGAGGACGTTCTGGATGTCCAGGTACACCTGGGCGTTCTCCATGATGCCGTAGCCGTCCTCGAAGTCGTAGGAGGCGTGGAGGTCCCAGATGGTCTGCGACTTCACCTTGTCGCCGCCGCCCGTCGGGTTGCCGATGGAGTCCACCAGCACCGGCGCCACCGAGGTGTTGCTCCAGTTCCGGTAGCTGCCCGTGTAGTTCATGAACACGTCGGCCGAGAAGGCGCCGAAGTCCCACCCGAAGGAGGCGCGGTTCTTGAACTGGATCGACGGGAAGGTGGTGTTGTAGCCCGAGGTGTTCAGCACGCTGAAGCTCGAGCCGCCGCCGAAGTTCTGGTCGAAGCGGGTGAAGTAGGTGAGCGCGTCGCCGATGCGGAACGTGCCGAGACTGTCCGTCGGGATGCGGTACTGGAACATGAAGTCGATCCCCTGGATGTCCAGGTTCAGGACGTTGCCCGAGCTCTGGTCCAGCAGGAAGTAGACCTGGGCCGGCACCGCCCCGTTGATCGTCGCCCCGCCCGCCAGGTTCGCGAAGGTGTTGATCTGCTCGGTGGTGCAGGTGTTGGGGCAGATCACCAGGCGGTCGTGCAGGCCCGCCGAGTTGACGATCGAGTTCGGGTTCGGCGAGTTCACGCCGCCTTCGAAGGTGTTGTTGAAGAGCGTGATGTTGGCCGCGAAGCCCGGGATGTAGGGCGGGATGTAGTCCAGGCCCACCGACCAGGCGTCACCCGTCTGCGGCACGATGTTCAGGAAGCCGCCGCCGAGCTGCCGGCGAAGGCCCTGGTTGGTGCCCAGGCCGATGTTGCAGGTGGTGGTGGCGTTGGCGCAGCCGGGCACGCCGCGGACTTCCGGATAGTTGGCGACAGGCACGAAGAGCGAGGCCGCCACGCCGACGCTGCCGGACGCGTAGAGGTAGCCCTGCGACGGGTCGCCGATGACCGCCAGCGGCGGGGCCACGAAGGCCGTGGAGTAGTTGGCCCGGAGCTTCAGGCCCTCCATCAGCTCCCAGTCCACCGCGAACTTCGGGTTCTTGGTGTCGCCCACGTCGGAGAAGTGGTCGTAGCGCCCGGAGATGTTCACATCCAGGCGCCGGACCAGCGGGATCTCCATCTCGGCGGAGACCAGCGGGATGGCGACCTCGACATAGGCCGAGTAGGCGTTGCGCTTGTACTTGTAGTTCCGCTGGCTGGAGCCGGTGCTGGAGGGGCCGGTGTTGTTGGCGCCGCGGATCTTCTGCTCCAGGCGAGACAGCATGTACTCGCCACCCACCGCGACGCGGACCTCGCCGGCCGGCAGGCTGAACACCGGGCCCTGGAACTCGAGCTTGGTCTGGTTGATCTGGTTGTAGTTCGAGTTCTCGCTGTCGTTCTGGTACCAGGACGAGATCAGGTCCCGCGACGAGCGCAGCGAGGCCGGGTCGCTCCAGACATCCAGAGCGTTGGCCGCGGTCAGCGGCAGGTTCAGCACCACCACATTCTGGCCGGCGATCGACGAGGCCGTCGTGCTGCCGCTGGTCTGGGTGGTGCCGTTAAGGGCCAGGTTGGCGCAGGCGCCGCAGAAGGTGTCGTTGTTGGCCAGCAGGCTGCGGCTGGAGCCGAAGGCGTTGCTGAGCTTGGCCGACCAGTCCTCCGTGATGGCGAAGTCGAGGACACCGGTGGTGTAGAAGAACTCCGATTGCGAGTTCACCGTTCCCCATTCGTCGGGGCTGGTGACCAGGTCGATCCAGCTCACCGTCTCCTGGGTGGCGCCCGGCTCACCGGCAGGGGCGCGGAAGTACGGGTTGATCTGGCCGCCACGGTTCGAGCCGGGACCGAACACCGTCACGTTGTTCAGCGTGCCGGGGAGCGAGTTCTCCTCCGTGGCCTGGCGATTGTAGACCATCTTGCCGGTGAACCGCAGGCGATCGGTGATCTCCTGGTCCACCTTGATCATCAGGTTGGCGCGCCACTGCTCGGGCAGGGCGTTGTCGTAGATGGAGTTGTTGCAGGGGGCGTTCGCCGCGGAGTTCGGCACGGTCGAGGTCGCGCCCGGCGACAGGTAGACGTTGTTGCCCGAGGCCGGCGTGCGGATGGTGGCCGGGGCGCAGGCGAAGCTGTTGGTGTTGGTGCCGCCGAACGGACGGTAGTCGCCGCGGGACAGGAACGGCCGGTCGGAGTTCCGCAGGATGCTCTGATAGGAGTACTGGCCAGCGATGTAGAAGCCGCCGGTGTCCCAGGTCTTGCCCCAGATCGCGTTGGCGTCGCGGTTCGAGTAGCTGTCGCCCCAGCCGCCCTTCACGTTGACCTGCAGGCCATCGAAGCTCTGGCGGGTGATGAAGTTGACCACGCCGGCCACGGCGTCGGAGCCGTAGACCGAGGAGGCGCCGTCGGCCAGCACCTCGACGCGCTGGATGGCGCTGGTCGGGATGATGTTCGGGTCGGTCTGCGAATACTGGGTGCCGCCGCCCACCAGGCGCAGGCCGTCGACGATCACGAGCGTCGAGTTCGAGGCGCTGCCCGCCAGGCTGTGGATCTGAGGCGAGTAGTAGGAATAGGCGTTCTCGCCCTGCGGCGCGGAGCCGGAGGTGGTGATCGCCGGCACGGTGTTGACGAGCTGAGAGGCGTTGATCGCCCCGGTCTTCTCGATCTCTTCCTGACCGACGCTGATGACGGTGGAGCCGATCGGGGCGACGCCCTTCAGGCTCGTACCGGTGACGACGACCTCCTCGAGGTTGGTCTCGTCGTCGTTAGCGGCGGCGGCGGCGCGGCCCTGGGCGTTGGCGGACGTCGCGAAGAACGACGCGGCCGCGATCAGGGCGACGACGGAACTCGTGGTGTGCAGATGGCGCAGCATAGCTTCCCCCTGAGGCGGACGTCCGCAGTGCGGCCGCCCTTTTTCTTTGTGTTCGGCGAACCGGCCGAGGCCGGATCCCGCCCTGGCCACGGGGGTCAGGACGATGCGTTGCGGATACTTGCATACACATTTGGGGCAGGCAAGCGGCCAAGGTCCCAGGAAATGGCTCCTGTATGCAAATAGGCAACACTGTCGGGTTTGCGACAGGGCGGTCGCCCGACGGCCGGCGAGGCGCCGCCCGCCGCTGCGCGCCTCGGGGAGCGGATTTGCCGATCGTGTCAAAAGGAATCCTGCGCGCGCGGGCGCCGCGCCCGCACACGAGGCCGCTTCCGAGAACCACGTTGTACGTAGCCGACTTTTTGCCGGGAAACGCGCCAAGTGGCTTGATCAACGTGTATGCAACATGATCATGTAGCGCCGCGCAGATGGCGATGATCGTCGCGCGGGGGAAACGACATGCGCAAGACCATCGCGCCACCATCCAGATCCACGCGGCGCCTGGCGCTCGCCGGGGCGGCCGCCGCCCTGCTGGCGGGCTGCGCCACGGTGATGACCGCCGACGCGCCGGTCGCCGACACCGAATGGCGGGTCTGGGGCGGCTCGCCCGACCAGACCCACTACTCCGAGCTGACCCAGATCCACCCCGGCAACGTCGACCAGCTGGAGGTCGCCTGGACCTACGACATCGGGACCGACATCTCGATCTCCAACCCTCTGATGATCGGCGGGCGGGTCTATCTGATCGGAGCGGGCGGCGCGATCGTGGCCCTCGACGCGGCGACCGGCGCGGAGATCTGGAAGCAGCCGGGCCAGGCGCCGCGCGGCGCCCGCGGGCTCGCCTACTGGTCCAGCCCCGACGGCGCCGACCAGCGGATCATCTACAACAAGGACAACTTCATGCGGGCGCTCGACGCCCGCACCGGACAGCCCATCGCCGGCTTCGCGGTGGACCTGCGCCAGGGCGTCGACCGGGACCCCGCCACCGTCACCAACATCCAGTCGAACGCCCCGGGCACGGTGTACGGGGACCTGATCATCACCGGCGCCCTGACGGGCGAGGACTACGATGCGCCGCCGGGCGACATCCGCGCCTTCAACGTCCGGACCGGCGAGCTCGCCTGGGTGTTCCGGCCGATGCCGCGCGCCGGCGAGCCGGGCGCGGAGACCTGGGGCCCGAACCCCCGCGCAAACCACGGCGGGGCGAACAACTGGACCGGCTTCACCCTCGATGAGAAGCGCGGGATCGTCTACGCGGTCACCGGCTCCTCCACCTACGACTTCTGGGGCGTCGACCGGCCGGGGAACAACCTCTACGCCAACTCGATAATCGCCCTGGACGCCAAGACCGGCCGGCGGCTGTGGCACTTCCAGACGGTGCACCACGACCTGTGGGACTGGGACATCCCGACGCCGCCGGTGCTGCTCACCGTGCGCCACGAGGGCCGAACGGTCGACGCCGTGGTGGTCGCGGGCAAGACGGGTTTCCTCTACGCCTTCGACCGCGTCTCCGGCGAACCACTCTGGCCCATCGAGGAGCGGCCGGTGCCCACCCGCGGCGTCGAGGGCGAGTGGGTCTCGCCGACCCAGCCCTTCCCCACCAAGCTGAAGCCATTCGCCAGGCAGAGCTTCACCATCGACGACATCGATCCCAGCCTGCCCGCCGCCGAGCGCGCGGAGCTGGTCGCCCGCATGAAGGCGGCCCGCGACGAGGGCCTGTTCACTCCGCCCGACGTCATCGACACGGTGCAGATGCCCGGCAACATCGGGGCCACCAACTGGGGCATGCTGACCGGCGATCCGAAGACCGGCATGGCCTATGTGATCTCCACCGACGTGCCCTCGATCATCAAGCTGCAGCAGGTCTCGCGGATCGTCGCCCAGGGCGCCACGCCCTACGAGCGCGGCAAGGCGATCTACGGCCAGGTCTGCGCCGCCTGCCACGGCGCCGAGCGCCAGGGCAGCGATGGGGCGCCGTCGCTGATCGGCGTCTCCGCCCGGCTGACCCCGGACGTGATCTCCGGGGTGATCCAGCGCGGCCGCGGCCACATGCCGGCCTTCCCGCAGGTCTCCGGTCCGGCCATGGGCGAACTGATGGCCTACCTGGCCGAAAACCGGAACGCCCGCGGCGCCCAGGCGCCGGAGGGGGCGGCGGGCGCGGTGAAGGTGGAGGCCCAGCCCGCGCGCTGGCGCACCGACTACGGCTATGTGATCTCGCCCACCACCGGCAATCCGATGATCAAGCCGCCGTGGTCGCAGGTCACCGCCTATGACATGAACACGGGCGAGATCGCCTGGCAGCGGCCGATCGGCGACGATCCCGAGTACAAGGGGCCGCGGAACGGCCCCACGGGCTCGGCGCCGGCGCGCGTCGGCTCGGCGCTCACCGCCAGCGGCCTGATGTTCGTGGCCACCGCCAAGGACCGCACCCTGCACGCGCTGGACAGCCGCACCGGCAAGACCCTGTGGACCGGGACCCTGCCCGGCACGCCCGCGGGCCTGCCCTCGATCTACGCGGCCGGCGGGCGCCAGTTCGTGCTGGTGCCGGCCGCCAGCAGCCGCCCCGCCGCGCCGGGCCAGGCGTCGCCCCTGCGCAACGCCTTCGTCGCCTACGCCCTGCCGCGCACCGCCAAGAGGTAGAGATGGTTGAACTGACCCGCCGGTCGATCTCCGCAGCCGGGCTCGCCCTGTTCCTGAGCGCCAACGGCGTTCCCGCGCGCGCCCAGGTCGAGGCCCCGAACGGCGCCGGGACACGCGGCGCCAAGGACGGCCAGTGGCCGACCCATGGGGGCGACCTCTACAGCTGGCGCTACTCGCCGCTGGACAAGATCAACGCAGAGAACTTCAAGGACCTGGAGCTGGCCTGGCGGTTCAAGACCGCCAACCTCGGGCCCGCCGTGGACCCGATCATGCAGGCCACGCCCCTGATGGTGAACGGCGTGCTCTACACGACCGCCGGGACCCGGCGGGCGGCCATCGCCATCGACGCCGGGACCGGCGAGCTCCTGTGGACATACAGCCTCAACGAGGGCGAGCGCGGCCGGCAGGCCCCGCGCCAGGGCAGCGGCCGCGGCCTCTGCTACTGGACGGACGGCAAGGCGGAGCGGGTCCTCTACGTGACCCCCGGCTATCGCCTGATCTCGCTGGACGCCAAGACCGGCCGGCCGGCCGAGGGCTTCGGCGAGGCGGGCCAAGTCGACCTGAAGCTCGAGCTCGACCAGCAGATCGACCTCGAGAAGGGCAAGATCGGCCTCAACGCCACCCCGCTGGTGGTCGGCGACGTCATCGTCGTGGGGGCCGCGTTCGAGGCCGGCGACGCGCCGAACAAGACCAACATCAAGGGCGCGGTGCGCGCCTACGACATCCGCACCGGCAAGCGGCTGTGGATCTTCCACACCATTCCGAAGAAGGGGGAGTTCGGCGCCGAGACCTGGCTGAACGACTCCAACTCCTGGACCGGCAACACCGGCGTCTGGGCCCAGATGAGCGCCGATCCCGAGCTGGGCCTCGTCTACGTGGGCGTCGAATCCGCCACGGCGGACTGGTACGGCGGCAACCGCCCCGGCGCGAACCTGTTCGGCGAGAGCATCGTGGCGCTCGACCTGAAGACCGGCAAGCGCCGCTGGCACTACCAGATGGTCCACCACGGGATCTGGGACCGCGACGTGCCCTGCGCCGCGGTGCTGGCTGACATCACCGTGGGCGGCCGGAAGATCAAGGCGATCGCCCAGCCGACCAAGCAGTCCTGGCTCTATGTGCTGGACCGCGTCACCGGCAAGCCGGTGTGGCCGATCCCCGAGCGTCCGGTGCCGAAGGGCGACGTGCCCGGCGAGTGGTACTCGCCCACCCAGCCGATCCCCAGCAAGCCGCCCGCCTACGACCGCCAGGGCGTGATGAAGGACGACCTGATCGACTTCACGCCGGAACTGCGGGCCGAGGCCGAGAAGGTCGCCGCCGACTACAAGCTTGGTCCGATCTTCACCCCGCCGGTCTATTCGAAGTGGCCGAGGCCGCTGGGCACCCTGATGCTGCCCAACACCCAGGGCGGCTCGAGCTGGCCAGGCGCGTCCTTCGATCCCGAGACCAACATCATCTACCTCTATTCCATGACCCGGCTGACGGCGCTGGGCATCGGTCCGATCGCGCCGGAGCAGAGCGACGCCGGCATGGGCCTCAACATGGCCCGCGACCCGAACGCCACCAGCCGCCGGCGCGCGCCGCTCGGCGTCCGCGGCCTGCCGCTGATCAAACCGCCCTACGGCCGGGTGACCGCCATCGACCTGAACAAGGGCGACATCGTCTGGCAGGTGGCGCACGGGGAGACGCCGGACTCGATCCGCAACCACGAGGCGCTGAAGGGCGTGAAGATCCCGCGCACCGGCAGCGCGGGCCTGATCGGCACCCTGACCACCAAGACGCTCGTGGTGATCGGCGACGCCGAGACCACCACTGGCGAGGACGGAGTGAAGAGCGGCTGGCTGCGCGCCTACGACAAGAAGACCGGCGCAGAGGTCGGCCAGGTGCGCATGCCCACGCGCCAGACCGGCACGCCGATCACCTATCTGCACAACGACCAGCAATACATCGTGCTGGGCGTCGGCGGACCGGATTCGCCCGGCGAGCTGATCGCCTACAGGCTGCCCTGAGATGGACGCCCGGGCCTTCGACCGCCGGACGCTGCTGGCGGGCGCCCTGGGCCTGACGGCCACGGCCGCCACGGCCCAGCCGGCGCCCGCCCCCGTCAGCCCCGACGCCACGCCGCGCGACTGGGACGCGCCCCTGCGCTACCCGGAGCCCGACATCGTGGCGCTGGACCCGCGCTTCCGCGGCTACATCATCGGCAACACGCCCATGAAGCGGCTCTACACCGGGACCATGTGGGCGGAGGGGCCGGCCTGGAACGGCGTGGGCGGCTACCTGGTCTGGAGCGACATCCCGGCCAACGTCCAGCTCCGCTGGATCCAGGACGACGGGCGGGTCACCACCTTCCGCAATCCGTCGGGCTATTCCAACGGCAACACCTTCGACTTCCAGGGCCGGCAGCTGTCGGCCGAGCACGGCGGCCGGCGCGTCGCGCGCTACGAGCCCGACGGACGGGTGACGGTCATCGCCGACCGCTTCGAGGGCAAGCGGCTGAACTCGCCTAACGACCTCGTCGTCCACCCGGACGGCAGCATCTGGTTCACCGATCCGCCCTACGGCATCGGCGGTGACTACGAGGGCTTCCGCGCCGAGCAGGAGCTGAAGGAGGCGGTCTACCGCGTCGACGGCCAGAGCGGCCGGATCGAGAAGATCACCGACGAGATCGGCAAGCCCAACGGCCTGTGCTTCTCGCCGGACTACAAGCGCCTCTACGTGGCCGACACGGGTCCTGGCGGGGTGATCTCCGTCCTCGACGTGGACGGCGGGCGGGCGCGCAACCGGCGCACCTTCGTGAAGCTGGACGTGCCGGGGACGGGCGCGCCCGCCTATGCCGACGGCCTGCGCTGCGACCGCGACGGCAACCTCTGGGCGGCGGCCCGGCCGGGCGTCCAGGTGTTCACCCCCGGTTCAGAGCGGATCGGCATGATCCGGTTGCCTGAGAACTGCGCGAACCTTTGCTTCGGCGGAGTGAAGCGAAACCGGCTCTTCATGACGGCTAGCCAGTCGTTGTATGCAATCTACGTCGGCGTTACGGGCGCGCACGTCGCCTGACCGCCCAAACCTGGGACCGAAACCTCCGAATGTTCGTACGCCTGTCTTCGACCCGCCTCGCCCCCGCCGCCGTGATCGCCACGCTGCTGGCCGCCTCCACAGCCCAGGCCCAGCCCCAGGTCGTCAACGGCCTGATCCAGGCGCCGGAGCGCCCGCTGGTGCAGCGCGCCTGCACGACCTGCCACGCGGCCGCCCAGGTGGTCGCCCGCCGCCGATCCGGCCACGAGTGGCAGGAGGTGGTCGACAAGATGATCGAGCACGGCGCCAAGGTCTCCGACGCCGAGTACGACAAGATCGTCGGCTATCTGACCAAGAACTACGGTCCGACGGGCAGCGCCACCGCCGCCAAGCGCTGAGGCCTTTGCCTCAGCGCCGATAGAGCGGCAACTGGCCGGGCGTCGCGACGGGCAGGCGATACACCCCCGTGGACGCCGTGACGTAGAGGGTGCGCCCCTCGTCCGCCCAGCCCAGGTTCGCCGCCACCTCCGGCAGCTTCACCACCCCCAGCCGCTTGCCGGCCGGGGAGAGGACATGGACGCCTCCGGGCCCGGCGAGCCACACGTTGCCGGCGGTGTCGAGCTTCAGCCCGTCGGGCAGGCCCTGGCCGTCGGCGGCCGTGAATTCGGCGAACACCTGGCCCGGCCCGACGGTCCCGTCCGCGGCGACGGCGTACTTCATCACCCGCATGGCCGGCCCGGAGTTGGCGACGTAGAGCGTCTTACCGTCGGCGGTGAAGCCCAGGCCGTTGGGCCGCGTCAGGTCGCGGATCGGCGCGGTCAGCTTGCCGCCGGCATAGCGGTACACGCCGTTGAAGGGGACTTCCTTGGCCGGGTCCTCGTCCTGGCCCACAAGGCCGTACGGCGGGTCGGTGAACCACAGGGCGCCGTCGGGGGCGAACACCAGGTCGTTGGGCGAGTTCAGCCGCTTGCCCTCGAAGCGATCGAGGAACGGCGTGGCCGCGAAGGACTCGTCGAGGCGCACGATCCGCCGGGCGCCGTGCTGGGCCGCCAGCACCGCGCCCTCCGCATCGGTGACCAGGCCGTTGGAGCCCAGGTAGGAGCCCTCCGGCGGGTTCGGCAGGCCGCCGGCCTTGTCGAGCAGCAGGACCTTCTCGCCGGCCGTGGTGACGGCGTAGAGCCGGTTGCCCACCAGGTCGGAGAGCCAGAGCCGCCCACCGCGCCACAGGGGACCCTCGGTGAACTTGAAGCCGTCGGCGACCTTCTCCACTCGCGCCCCCGGCGCCACCAGGGCGTCGAAGGCGGGGTCCAGGCGCACGATCTCGCCGGCGGCGCCGGCGGCGGGCGCGGAGACGGCGGCCTCCGCCTTCGGCGCGGCGTCGTCGGTCTTCGAGCAGGCGACGGCCGCCGCGGCGGCGGCCGCGACGGTCAGGATCTTCCAGGCCTCGGCCATGGCGGTCTCCGTGAAATCTGTGGTCAGACGCTGTCGGTGAGCAGGACGAGGTAGCCCTTGTCCGTCAGCGTGTTCTCGATGGTCGGCCAGACGCGCTGGTGGGCGTCGGATTTCACCCAGAGCTGACGCAGATCCTCGTTCTCATAGGTCAGCTGGAAGCGGTAGTTGAAGCCGGGGATCGGCGGCGGCCCCCCCTGGATCACGGTCCGCAGCTTCAGCATCTTCAGGTCGACGAAGCCTTTGAAGGTCCGGGCGGTCGGCATGAAGATGGTATGGAAGTTGTGGAGCATCTCCTGCTCCCTGGCGGGATCCACCGCCAGGTCACAGTAGAGCACGATCGGGCCCTTGCCCGGCGCCGGCGCGGCGGGCCGCGTCTGGGCGCGGGCGGCGCCGCCCACGAGGCCAGCAAGCCCGGCCATGGCCGTCAGAACGGCTCTGCGTCTCATCGGAAACCCTCCCAATTCGCCCGCGCTTGTCGCGCGGATCACATCTCGGGCCGCCAACTTAGCGGTTGCCCTGCTTGCCTAGGCTTGCATACAATTTTGCCTGACAACAAGCCGAAAACGCCGGCGTGAACCCGGCCGGCGGAGGAAACCGATGACCCGATCCCTGACCGCCGCGGCCCTGGCCCTCGCGCTCGCCGGCGCGGCGCCGGCGCTGGCCCAGACCCCTGCGGCGCCATCCCTCGCCGAGCGGATCGCCCACACCGATCCGGGCAAGTACCGCACCTCGAGCTCGGTGCACGGCGGGGCGGGGAGCATGGACTTCGGCTCCCTGCTGGGGACGGACGCGCTCGACACCAACTTCATCTTCCTGCACCGCGGGGTGATCCACCCGGGCGGCGGGATCGGCGCGCACTTCCACAACGACTGCGAGGAGATGTTCGTCATCCTCGACGGCGAGGCGCAGTTCACCATCGACGGCCGCACCTCGGTGCTGAAGGGACCGGCCGGCGCGCCGACCCAGGCGGGCCACTCCCACGGCATCTACAACCCCACCGGAAAGCCGGTGCAGTGGCTGAACATCAATGTCGGGATGACCAAGGTCTACGACGCCTTCGACCTGGGCGACCCCCGCGTCGGCGCGCCGCTGGACCCCATCCCGAACTTCATGACGCTGCGGCTCGACCGCGCCCTGCTGCGCCCCGTCGAGCGGATGAAGGGCGGCCAGGGGACGGTGCAGCATCGCCGGGCGCTCGGCCCCAGCGTCTTCCGCACCGCCTGGTCCTATGTGGACCATCTGCTGGTCCCACCCGGCGCGTCGGTCGGCCGCGACGTCCAGACCGACATGAGCGAGGTCTATTACGTGATGGGCGGCGAAGGGACCGTCACCCTGAACCGCCAGACGGCGGCGATCCGGGCCGGCGACGCCGTCCCCGTGCGGCTCGGCGAGGCCAAGGCCTTCGCCACGACGGGGTCCGCGCCGCTGGAGATGATGGTTATCGGGGTGGCGAAGGACCTGGACGCGAAGCGGGCCTTCATCCAGGCCACCGCGCCCCGCCGCCGCTGACCGCTACCAGGGCTGCCGACGCTTCGTGTGTGCGCGGCCCCTGTCCGCGGCCGGCGTGTCGCCGCCGGTGCAGATCATCACCCCGTCCTTCAGCTGGTCGACAACGTCGGCCTCGTTGCAGGAATTCAGGAACCGGATCTTGGCCGCCTTGGTGGCGGCGAGGACCCGGGCGCGGGTGGCGGCCATGGCCGGATGGCGGGCGATGTCGCCGCCCTGCCCGGTCGGGCGGCCGATCAGGTAGAAGGCCTGGTCGCTGGGGCCCCACTCGGCGAAGGTCAGGCCCGGCACCCGGGTGAGCTCCTCGGCCCGGGCGGTGGCGCGGGGGTTCTCAATCTTGATCCCGAGCATGATCTCGCCCTCCGGATTGAGCGGCCAGGCGTCCGCGCGGCGGAGGTATTCGTTCTGGGTGAGGCCCCAGATCTGGGCGGCGAAGCCCTGGCTGCCCGCGCCGCGCTTGCCGACCTCAAGGCCGGGCGCCTCGGGCGCGAACGGGTAGCGGGTCGCCTCCACGAACACCTTCACCGCGTCAGGCGCCTCGGCCTGGCAGAGCAGGATGCCGTGCACGCCCGCGGCCAGGGTCTGCTGCACCATCCAGACGTTGGCCTTCAGGCTGGCGGCGTCGGAGCCGGCGATCGGCAGGGTGACGATCACCGTGGGCGTCCGGTGGCCGGTGCGGGTGGGGCCCGCGTCCACCAGGCCGCGCATGAAGGCGCGCAGCGCGGCGAAGTCGAGGGTCCCGTGCTCCATCTCATAGGTGATGTAGTCGGCCTTGGTGGCGGCCATCCGCTTGCCTTCGTCGTACCCGCCGCCGGAGATCTGGGCGTAGTAGACGGGCTGGCCCTGCTCGAGCAGCTCGATGGCGCGGTTGATCCGCTTCGGCGCGGGCGCGGCGGCGGAGGCCGGCCCGGGCTGGGCCTGTGCCGGCAGCGCCAGGGCGCAGGCCGCGGCGAGCAGGCTCAGCGCCGCCAGCGGACGCATCGGTCGGATCATCTGGTCTTCCTCCCCTTGTTCTTCAGACCGCCGGCGCGAGGCGCGGCTTGGCCCGAGCGCCCAGGCCCGCGTCGGCGTCGATGAACAGCCAGCCGACGGCGCCGGCCATGGCGGCCGCGGCGGCGACCAGGAAGCCGGCGTTCCAGCCGAGCTGCTGGGCGATCACGGGGGTCAGCGCCGCGACGGTCGCCCCGCCCAGCTGGCAGCCCATGTTCATCACCCCGGACACCGAGCCGGCCGACGACTTCCCGAGGTCGGCGCTGAGCGTCCAGAAGGCGCTCTGCGAGAGGTAGAGGGAGCCCGAGCCCAGGGCCAGGACCACCGCCGCGAGCCGCGCGTCGGCCACCGTCATGGCCGCGGCGAGGAAGATGGCCGCCAAGCCCATGCCGAGCACCGCCGGCCCGCAGCGGCCGATCCGCTTGCCGAACCGCTTGGCCAGCCCGTCGGAGATCCAGCCGCCGGCCGAGGAGCCCACCGCCATGGCCATGAACGGGAGCATGGCGTAAAGGCCGCTCGCCTTCAGGTCGAGGCCGCGCACCTCCGAGAGGTAGGTGAAGAACCATGTGAAGAAGATCCACACCACATAGCCGAAGCAGAAGTAGCAGAGCGTCAGCAGCGCCACCTGTCGGTCGAGGACGATGGTGCGCCACTTGGCGAGGCCGCCGGTCTCCGCCGCCTGGGTGATCCGGTCGGACCGGATGTGCTCGAGTTCCGCCTCGCGCATCCAGGGGTGGCTCGCGGGCTTCTCGCGCGCCAGCAGCATCCACACGGCCAGGGCCACCAGGCCGATCAGGGCGGTGACGTGGAAGGCGACGCGCCAGTCGTGAGTCAGCATGATCGAGGTGATCAGCGGCGGGGCGATGCCCGCGCCGACGCCGACGCCGGCGAAGATCAGGCCGTTGGCCAGCCCGCGCTCATGCGACGGGATCCAGGCCGCCACCAGCCGGTTGCCAGCGGGGAAGATGATCGACTCGCCCACGCCCAGCGCGGCGCGGACGGCGATCAGCGCCACAAGGGCCCCGGCGTAGCCCGCCGGGATCAGGGCCGTGGCCGAGGTCAGCACGCTCCACAGGAAGATGCCGATCGCGATCACCCGGTAGGGCCCGAAGCGGTCGGCCAGGCGCCCGGCGAGCGGCTGGGCGAAGGCGTAGCCGAACACGAAGGCCGAGAAGACCATGCCGAGCTGCACGTCGGAGATGCCGAGGTCGGCCTTCAGCCGGGGTGCGGCGATCGAGATGTTGGCCCGGTCCAGGTAGGACACCGCCGCCACCGCGAAGACCAGGAAGACCATCAGCCACCGGACATTGCCGATGCGGCCGCCAGACGAAGACATGGGCTCCTCCCCAGAGCACTTGATTGCCTTCATCTTGCATACAGTTTGAAGGAGGCGTCAATCGACGCTCTCCGGATGGGGCTGGCCGGCAAGGCCTCTGCATACAGCCCCTAGGTGGAGCCCACCGCCGCCTGGGCCACGGCGAGCGCGGTCATGTTGACGATGCCCCGCGCCGTCACCGCCGGGATCAGCACGTGCAGCGGCTTCGACAGGCCAAGGATCAGCGGCCCGACCTGCAGGGCCTCGCTCGCCGCCCCTAGCAGGGTCAGCGAGATGTTGGCCGCGTCCAGGCTGGGGCAGACCAGCAGGTTCGCGGCGCCGTCCAGGGTGCTGTCGGTGACCAGGGCCTCGCGCAGGTGGGGCCGGAGCGCCGCGTCGGCGTGCATTTCGCCGTCCACCTCAAGGTCGGGGGCGGCGGCGCGGATCAGGGCCAGCGCCTCGCGCATCTTGCGCGCGCTCGGCGAATTGCTCGCCCCGAAGTTGGAGTGGGAGAGCAGCGCGGCCTTCGGGGCGATGCCGAAGCGCCGGACCTCCTCGGCGGCCAGCACCGTCATCTCGGCGATCTGGGCGGCGGTGGGGTCGACGTTGACGTGGGTGTCGCAGAGGAACAGCGCCCCGATCGGCAGGATCAGGGTGGACAGCGCATAGACCCGGCTGACCTCCGGCCGGCGGGCCACGATCGGCAGGGCGTAGCTCATGTGCCGCCACCAGTCGCCCTGCCCGCCCACCAGGGCCGCGTCCACGTGGCCGGTCTCGAGCAGCAGGGAGGCGGTCACCGTGGGCCGGGTGCGCACCCGGCGCACGGCGGCCGGCGGCGAGATCCCCCGCCGTCCCACGAGGCGGGCGTAGCGGGTCTCCAGCTCGGCGGTGGCGGCCGGGTCGGTGGGATCCACCACCTCCACGTCGGCGCCGAGCGCCAGGCGGAGCGAGAGCTGCCGGATCTTCTCCTCGATCACCGCGCGGCGGCCGATGAGCACCGGCCGCGCCAGGCCCTCGTCCACCACCGTCTGCACCGCGCGCAGCACGCGGTCGTCCTCGCCCTCGGCGTAGGCGACGCGGGCGGGCGCCTTGCGGGCGAGGTCGAACACCGGGCGCATCAGCTGCCCGGAGCGGTAGGCGAACACCTCCAGCTGGCGGCGGTAGGCCTCAAAATCCGCGATCGGCCGCTCGGCGACCCCGGACTCCATGGCCGCCTTCGCCACGGCCGGGGCGATCACCAGGATCAGGCGGGGATCGAAGGGCCTGGGGATGATGTACTGCGGCCCGAACGGCTGGGAGACCCCGCCATAGGCGGAGACCACCGCCTCATGCGCCTCGGCCCGGGCGAGCTCGGCCAGGGCCTCGGCCGCGGCCAGCTTCATCGGCTCGTTGATCTCCCGGGCGCCCACGTCCAGGGCGCCGCGGAAGATGAAGGGGAAGCACAGGACGTTGTTGACCTGGTTCGGATAGTCCGACCGGCCGGTGGCGACGATGGCGTCGGGGCGGACGGCGGCCACCTGCTCGGGCAGGATCTCAGGCTCCGGGTTGGCCATGGCCAGGATCAGCGGCTTCTCCGCCATCTGCGGCAGCCATTCCGGCTTCAGCACCCGGGGCGCCGAGAGCCCCAGGAAGACGTCGGCGCCGGCCAGCACCTCCGACAGCGCCCGGGCGTCGGTCCTGCGCGCATAGCGGGCGAGGTTCTCCGGCATGTCGGGCTCGCGGCCCTCGTAGACCACGCCCTTGATGTCGGTGAGGGTGACGTTCGCGGCCGGCAGGCCCATGGCCACCAGCAGGTCCACGCAGGCCAGCGCCGCGGCGCCCGCGCCGGAGGTGACGAGCTTCACCTCCTCCAGCGCCTTGCCCTGCAGGACGAGGGCATTGCGCACCGCGGCGGCGCAGACGATGGCCGTGCCGTGCTGGTCGTCGTGGAAGACCGGGATGGCCATCCGCTCGCGCAGCGCCTTCTCGATGGCGAAGCACTCGGGGGCCTTGATGTCCTCCAGGTTGATGCCTCCGAAGGTGGGCTCCAGGGCGGCCACCACCTCGACGAACTTCTCCGGGTCCTGGGCGTCCACCTCGATGTCGAAGACGTCGATGCCGGCGAACTTCTTGAACAGGACCGCCTTGCCCTCCATCACCGGCTTGGACGCCAAGGGGCCGATGGCGCCGAGGCCCAGCACCGCCGTGCCGTTGGTGATCACCGCCACCAGGTTGCCGCGCGCGGTGTAGTCCGCCGCCGCGCGCGGGTCGGCGACGATCGCCTCGCAGGGCGCCGCCACGCCGGGCGAATAGGCCAGCGCCAGGTCGCGCTGGGTGGCCATACGCTTGGTGGACTCGACGCTCAGCTTCCCCGGCCGCGGGATGCGGTGATAGTCGAGCGCGGCGCGGCGAAGGTCTTCATCCATAGGTCAGGTCCTCGGGCGGCAGACGCGGCAGGCGGCGCGTCCGGATAGAGACGCCCGGTCTTGCCGATCGGCGGCGCGCGGACAAGCCTTTCGGACGTCCGCGCGCCTCGCCTAGGCCGGAGCCGCCACCGCCTCGGCGCCGCGGTACACCCGCCGCGAGGCGTCGATCCAGAGGAACAGGAAGGCCGCCACGGCCGCCAGCCCCGCCAGCACGCCGAAGGCCGTGCTCCAGCCGTAGAGGGTGACGAGGTATCCCGTGGCCGCCGCCGAGACCGTGGCGCCCAGGTTGCCGGCGGTGTTCATCACGGCCGAGACCGAGCCCGCGTACTCGTCGCCGATGTCCAGCGCCACCGCCCACGACACGCCCACGGTGAGCTCCAGGCCGAAGACGGCCAGGCAGAAGAAGGCGACGCCCGTCTCCGGGTCGGTCTGGTTGACGGCCAGCATGATCATCGAGCCGGCCACGATGAAGCCGACGATGGCCACGATGCGGCGGCCCATCTTCAGGTTGCCCGTGCGCTTGACGATCAGGTCCGAACTCCAGCCGCCGGCGATGTCGCCGAGCACGCCGGCCAGCAGCGGCAGGCTGGCGTAGAGGCCCATCTTCGCCAGGGTGAACCCGTGGGCGTCGACCAGGTACTTGGGGAACCAGGACAGGTAGATGCCGATGGAATAGCCGTAGCAGGCGTACATCGCCGCCAGGATCCACATCTGCGGGGCCGTCAGGATCTGCTTCCAGGGCACCGAGCCGCGGCCCGGGCCCGAACGGCGGCCGAGCGCGCCGGCGATCAGCTCACGTTCCGGCTCGTTGACGAAGCGGTGCTCGGCCGGGCTGTCGCGATAATACCAGAACCAGACCACGGCCCAGACCACGCCGATCAGGGCGAAGATGATGAAGGGCCCGCGCCAGCCGAAGGCGGCGATCAGGGCCACGGCGATGACCGGGGTGAGCGCGCCGCCGAGACGGGAGCCCGCGTGGGTGACGCCCTGGGCCCAGCCGCGTTCCGACGGTAGCATCCAGCGCGACAGGGACCGGGTGGCGATCGGGAAGGCGCCGGCCTCCCCCATGCCGAACAGGAAGCGGCAGACGATCATCGAGGCGGCGGACCAGGTGAAGGCGGTGGCCGCCGTGAATATCGACCACCAGACCACGACGCCCGAGAGCGCCCGCCTCGGCCCGAACCGGTCGCCGAGCCAGCCGCCGGGGATCTGGAACATGGCGTAGCTGAGCTGGAAGGCGGCCAGGATCCAGCCGATCGTCACCGTCGAGAAGCCGAACTCCTTCTGGATCGACGGCACCGCGGCGGAGATCGCCACCCGGTCCATGTAGGTGATCATGTAGACGGCGACCGTCAGCCACAGCACGACGTGGCGGGTGCGCGTGGGACGCGCGCGGGGCGCAGAGGCGGTCATCGACGTTTCCTCGACTGTCACTTGTTCGGGATGTGGCGGGCCGTCTTGCGCGGCCCTGCGGCGGCTAGGGGCGGACGGGCGGGACCGGGCGGCCGGCGACGTAGACGGCCTCGATCCTGCGGCTGTTCCTGATGTCGGCGAGCGGGTCGGCGCCCAGCACCACAAGGTCGGCCCACTTGCCGGCCGCCAGCGTGCCGAGGTCCTTGGCGCCGAGGAACTCGGCGGCGGTCCCGGTGGCCGTGCGGATCGCCTCGGCGGGCGTCGCGCCGGACTCGACCATGAGCGCGAGTTCCCAGTGCGAGAAGTAGCCGGCGAAGCGGCCGGGGGGGCCGGAGTCTGTGCCGAAGCCGTACTTCACGCCGCCATCCGACAGGCGCTTCAGATTGGCCTTCGCCGTCTCCAGGAAGCGCGGGTAGTCGTGGAAGTGCGGGTTCGAGGCCACCGTCTTCTGCCGCTCGGGGCTGCGCAGCTGGGCGAGCGCGGCGGGCGACACGGCGGCGGCGAAGAAGGGGTCGTTCAGCACCGGCGACGGCGGGATGCCATAGGCGAACATCGAGGCCTCGCGCGACAGGGTCTCGGCGAGCTGCCAGGTCCCGCGGCGCTTCATGGCGTCGATCAGCGCCTGGTCCACGGCCTGGTCGCGCACGCTGTGCACGAGGCCGTCGACGCCCTGGTCCACGACCCGCTTGGCGTCCTCCAGGTAGAAGATGTGCGCCAGGACCTTCAGGCCCCGCTTGTGCGCCTGGTCGATGACCGCGGCGGTGACCTCCGGCGGCATCTTCGGCATTGTTCCGAGCTCGTCGTCGAGCCAGAGCTTGATCACGTCCACGCCCTTGCCGGCCTGGACGTCGACGGCGCGGCGGGCCTCCTCGGGCGTCGCCACCTGCTGGTTCAGGCCGGGCACGCCGCCGTAGCCGCCCTTGAAAACCACGCCCTGGCCGGCGGTGTAGACGCGGGCCATCGACGGGCGCCCCGTGGCGCGCTGCTCCGCGCGCAGGGGGAAGATGGCGTCGCCCTCGGTGCCCATGGCGAGCACCGTGGTCACGCCGTAGGCGGCGTACTGCTTCAGGTCCTTCTCGACGTTGGCGCGGGTGAAGTTGCGGTAGTCCTGGGTGAGGTCGACCACATTGCCCACATGGACGTGCAGGTCGATCAGCCCCGGCATGACGTACTTGCCGCCGAGGTCCACGGTCTTCGCGCCGGCGGGCGCCTTCAACCGGGCGGCGGGCCCCACCCACTTGATGCGGCCGTTCTCGCCGATCACCAGCGCCGAGCCCGGCTGGGCCGCCCGGCCCGTGCCGTCGATCAGGGTGAAGTTCCGGAGCACCGTGGCGCCCTGCGCCAGCGCTGGCGCGGCGGCGGCCCAGGCTCCGGCCGCGAGCGCCGCGGCGGCGAAGGTGTGGCGAAGCTTACCCAGGATCATCTCTAAAGGACCTCCAGCACTGGCTCTTGGGCGCTGCGTCAGGACGGAGGAAGGCCCGCACGCGGCGCCGGACGGCTCCGCGGAACGCCGACGGCGAGCCACGGCTCGATCCGTCCGCTGGGGCGCCTCCCTTTATGTCTTGTCTTCGCGCCTCGGCTTTCGGGAAGCGTTGCATACAAGCGAGGGCCACACAAGCAGCCCAACCGTCGGTTTCCTGACGCCGAAGGTGAGAATCATTCGCGGACGGAGCTTGCGGCCTCGGGGCGCAGGCAAATGAGCTTGACCCGCTGCACGTCTTGTATACACGTTTTGATCAATCGACAGACGGGCCCGGCCCGCGTGCCCGCCAGGAGGAAAGCGTCGAATGCCGCCGTTGACCGGAATCCGCGTACTGGACGTCTCCCAGGTCATGGCAGGCCCCTTCTGCTGCATGCTGCTGGGAGATCTCGGCGCCGACGTGATCAAGATCGAGCCGCCCGGCGTCGGTGATTCGACGCGGCGTTCGATGGGCTTCCGGCTGAAGGGCGAGGACAGCCCGGGGTTCCTGGCGCTGAACCGCAACAAGCGCAGCATCGCCCTCGATCTGAAGGACCCCGCCGATCGCGAGGTGCTGCATGCCCTCGTCAAGACCGCCGACGTCATGGTCGAGAACGGTCGGCCCGGCGTCGCCGCGCGCCTGGGCATGAGCTGGGAGCAGGTGAGCGCGATCAACCCCAGGCTCATCTACGCCTCCATTTCCGGCTTCGGCCAGACCGGTCCCTGGGCCCTGCGGCCCGGATTCGACCTGATCGCCCAGGCGATGTCCGGCGTGATCAGCGCCACCGGCCACCCCGACGGAGAGCCGGTGAAGAGCGACATCCCGGTCGGCGACCTCGGGGCCGGCATGTTCGCCGCCTACGCCATCCTGGGCGCTCTCTACGGCCGGGAGAAGACCGGCGAGGGCCAGTTCATCGACGCGTCCCTGTTCGAGGCCGCCCTCGGCCTCTCGGTCTGGGCGACGACAGAGCTCTGGGGCACGGGCAAGTCGCCGAAGCCGCTCGGCACGGCCAACCGGATGTCGGCGCCCTACCAGGCGGTGAAGGCCTCGGACGGCTACTTCGTTTTCGGGGCCGCCAATCAGAAGCTGTGGCTCGCCTTCCTGGAGGTGATCGGCCGCCAGGAGTTGGCCGACGATCCGCGCTTCAAGCAGAACAGCGACCGGGTCGCCAACAATGCGGCGCTGATCGAGCTCCTGAAGCCGACCTTCCTCATGCGCACGGTCGACCAGTGGGTGGAGGCCCTGCTGGCGGGCGGCGTCCCGGCCGGGCAGATCTATGACTACGAGCAGGCGCTCGCGAGCGACCACGTGAAGGCCCGCAACATGGTGATGGACATCGCCCATCCCGTGGAGGGATCGTTCAAGTCGCTGGGCTTCCCGGTGAAGCTCACCGGCACGCCGCAGGAGGTGCGCTACCCGCCGCCCCTGCTCGGCGAGCACGGCGCGGAGATCCGCAAGGAACTCGCCGAGCGCGGCCTGCTTCCCGCCAGCACGGCCGGGGCGACCGCGTCATGAGCGAGGGCCGGCTCGTCTATGAAAAGGTCGGAGCGGTCGGGAAGATCACCTTCGACAATCCGGGCGCGCTGAACGCGCTCACCGCCCAGATGTGGAGCGACCTCGGCCAGGTCTGCCGCGAAGTGGCGAAGGACCGCAGCGTTCGCGTCGTCACCCTGCGCGGGGCCGGCGGCAAGGCCTTCCTCTCCGGCACGGACATCACCGGCTTCCTGAGCTTCACCTCCGGCCAGGACGGCCTGGCCTACGAAGCTCGCATGGACGAGTACATCGGTGCGGTGGAGGCCCTGCCCCAGCCGGTCGTCGCCGTCGTGGAGGGCTGGGCGGTCGGCGGGGGCGTCGCCCTGTCCTGCGCGGCCGACATCCGCATCGCCACGCCCAGCGCCAAGTTCGGCTCGCCGCTCGGCCGCACCATCGGCAACTGCCTGTCGGCCAAGGGCTACGCCCGGCTGGTCGGCCATGTGGGCGTCGCCCAGGCCAAGCGCATGCTGCTACTGGGCGAGATGGTGACGGCCCAGGAGATGATGGGCCTGGGCCTGCTTCACTCCATCGTCGAGCCGGAAGGCCTCGACGCCGCCGTCGACGCGCTTTGCGAGAAGCTGGCCGGCATGGCGCCGGTTTCGCTGAAGGCGAGCAAGGAGGCCATGCGCCGGCTGACCTATCGCGCCCTGCCCGACATGAGCGACCTCATCGAGGAGGTCTACGGCAGCGAGGATTTCCGGAACGGGGTCCGCAATTTCATCGACAAGAAGAAGCCGGAGTGGAAGGGCGTCTGACCGACGCCCTCGCCGCCCTGCCGCTCTAGTCCGCCTCGGCCGGGGCCGCGGCCGGCGTCTGCGGGGCGGCGCCGGCGGAGGTGAGCGCCCGCACCCGCACCCGGCTCTTGGTCTGGGAGATGCGCTCGATCACACCCTGCGCGAAGTGGTCCTGCATCAGCGAGCTGAGCAGCGGCCCGTCGCGGGCCGCCAGCGCCGCGAAGATCTTGCGGTGCTCCTCGAGCGCTATGGCCCAGCGGTGGCGGTCCAGGGTGTTCACCGAACGGACCCGCTCGGCGCGCGGCACGATCATCCGCCAGGCCAGGATCAGCGAGCTGTTGCGCGAGGACTCCACCATCAGCTCGTGGATCGCCCGGTTGGCGCGGATGTACTCGGCGCGGTCGTGATTACGGAAATGGAGCTCCATCTCCTCCTGCAGCTCGCGCAGGCGGTCGAGCTGCTCGGGAGTCATCCGCTGGGCGGCCTGCTGGGCGGCGAGCGCCTCCAGCGTGCCCAGCACCGAGAAGACGTCGATGGATTCGCTCTCGTTGAGCTCTGCGACCACGACACTTCGGTTCGGCAGCAGCTCCACCAGGCCTTCGGCGGCGAGGGTGCGGAAGGCCTCCCGCACCGGCGTGCGGGACATGCCGAGCCGCTCGCTGATCGCCACCTCGCGCAGCCGCTCGCCCGGCTCCAGCTCGCCCGACAGGATCATCTCCCGAAGCAGGCTCACGGCGTCCTTGTGGCGCCAGCCCTTCTGCTGTCGCATCGGAGGTTGCTTCCGGTCCTGCGCAACCGGAGCGGGTTCCACGGCGGGAACGGCGGCTTGTTTTTGACTCATCGGACATAGTATCCCGGAGCGGGCCTCCGGCCACAAGCCTTGTCCGAAAAGATGAATACAACTGCGATAGGTTCGCAGAACGGCGCTTTGCCTAGCGTTCTAAGTAATCGCGCCCAGGTTGTCGTCTACTCGCCACGCACCGGCTCTTGCGCGCAAGGTCAGCCGGCGACGCGTGCGGCGAAGCGGGCCCGGGACCGCTCGATGTGCGTCCGCATGGCCCGGGCGGCGGCCGCGCCGTCCCGCCGCTCCAGCGCCGCGACGACCGCGGCATGCTCGGCCAGCGCGCCGCGGGTCACGTTGGCGGCGTACATCAGGCGGAACAGATGCACGTGGGTGTGCAGGCGGGCGAGCGCGTCCTCGATAAGGCTGTTGCCGCCGGCGTGCGCGATCTGGTCGTGGAACAGCTTGTCGAGCTGGGCGAAGCGGCCGTAGGCGAGCGCCCCACCCTCATCGCCGGCGGTCATCTGCCGGCCGAGCGCGACCAGTTCCGCGAGCGCGGCGTCGGAGATGGTCTCGGCCGCCCGCGCCGCCGCCTGCGGCTCCAGCAGCAGGCGCAACTCATAGAGCTCCTCGAACTGCCGGCCGCTGAGCTGAGGGGCGGCGCGATAGCCGAGCAGGTGCGTGCGCTGGATCAGCCCCTCGCCCTCCAGCCGCCCCAGCGCCTCGCGCACCGGCGTCGGCGAGACGCCGAGCTCGCGGGCCAGCGCATCAATGGTCAGCCGCGCGCCCGGCGCGATCTGCAGCGACATGAGCTGTGCGAAGAGGACGGCGTAGACCTCCTCCCCCAGCCCCACCGGCCGGCGGATCGGCGAGACGGCTGCGGCCGCCTCGCCCGTATGCCGGGGTCCCGTCACCAGGTGGTGGCGATGTACTTGGCCTCCAGGAATTCCAGGATGCCGTGGTGGGCGCCCTCGCGCCCGAGGCCGCTCTGCTTCACCCCGCCGAAGGGCGCGGCCGGGTCCGAGGCGATGCCGCGGTTCAGCCCGATCATGCCGGCCTCCACCTTCTCGGAGACCCTGAGGCCGCGGGCCAGGTCGCGGGTGTAGACGTAGGCGATCAGGCCGTACTCGGTGTCGTTGGCTGCGGCGATCGCCTCGTCCTCGCTCTCGAAGCGCACCACCGGCGCCACGGGGCCGAAGATCTCCTCGTTTATGATCCGCGCGTCCGCCGGCACGCCGGCCAGCACGGTCGGCGGGTAGAAGTAGCCGTCCTGGTCGAGCGGCTTGCCGCCGACCTTGACCTCCGCGCCCTGCCCGACCGCGTCCTGCACCAGGGCGTCGATCTTCCTGAGCGCCGCGGGGGTGATCACCGGGCCGCACTGGGTGGCCTCGTCATAGCCGGGGCCGACCTTCATGGCCCCCATCCGCTTGGCGAAGCCCTCAACGAAGCGGTCGAAGATGCCGGATTGCACATAGAAGCGGTTCGCCGCCGTGCAGGCCTCGCCGCCGTTGCGCATCTTGGCCAGCATGGCGCCGTCGAGCGCCGCCTCGAGGTCGGCGTCGTCGAAGACGATGAAGGGCGCGTTGCCGCCCAGCTCCATGGAGCAGCTCAGCACCGTGTCGGCGGCGCCGCGCAGCAGGATCCGGCCGACGTTGGTGGAGCCGGTGAAGGAGAGCTTGCGCACCCGCGGGTCGGCCATGATCGCCGAGACCACCTCGCCGGGGGTGGAGGTGGTGACGACGTTGACGACGCCCTTGGGCACGCCGGCCTCCTCGAGCAGGGCCGCCATGGCGAAGGCCGTGAGCGGGGTCTCGGCGGCCGGCTTCAGCACGCAGGTGCAGCCGGCGGCGAGCGCCGGCGCGATCTTCCGCGTGGCCATGGCCGCCGGGAAGTTCCACGGCGTGATCAGCACCGCCACGCCGATCGGCTGGTACTGCACCATGATCCGGTTGGCGCCGCTGGGGGCCATGGTGATGTCGCCGATGATCCGCACGGCCTCTTCCGAGAACCAGCGGAAGAACTCGGCGGCATAGGCCACCTCCCCGCGGGCGTCGGGCAGGGCCTTGCCGTTCTCGAGTGAGATCAGCTGGGCGAACTCCTCGGCCCGGCCGGTCATCAGCTCGAAGGCCTTGCGCAGCACCTCGGCGCGCTTGCGCGGCGGAGTGGCGGCCCAGTCGGCGGCGGCGGCCGCGGCGGCGTCGACGGCGGCCTTGCCGTCCTCGACCGTACCGTCGGCGACGGTGGCGATCAGCTTGCCGGTGGAGGGGTCGATCACCTCGATGCGCTGGGCGCCGCCGCCCGGCAGCCACTGGCCTGCGATGTAGAGATCGGTCTTCAGGGACGTCGCCGGCTCGGCGACCTTCTGGGAAGCGACGGACACTTGGATTTCCTTCCTAGGCGGGGAGCTTGCGCAGGTCGGCGCGGGCGCCGGTCTGGGCGGCGTGCAGGATGTGGCCCATGGCGGCCACGTCCAGGGCGCGGGGGTTGTTCTTCACCAGGCGCGCGGCGCCCATGGCCTGGTCGGCGGCCCAGTCGAGCTGGTCGTCGGCGAGGCCGAGGTCGCGGATCGTGCGCGGGATGCCCACGCGGATGAACAGGTCCTCCACCGCATCGATCGCGGCGATGGCCCGGGCCTCGTCGTCCTCGCCGGTCCGCGGCAGTCCCATGGCGTCGGCGATCTGCACCAGCTCGGGCACGCAGCTCGGCCGGTTGTACTCCATGACGTAGGGCAGCAGGCAGGCGACCCCCAGGCCGTGGGCGGTGTGGGTCAGCGCGCCCACCGGATACTGCAGGGCGTGGGCCGCGGCGGTGCCGGCGGCGCCGAAGGCCAGGCCCGCCAGCATCGAGGCCCACATCATGTTCTCGCGGGCCTTCACGTCGGAGCCGTTCTTCACCGCCGTCTCCAGGTTGGCCGAGATCTTGGCGATGGCCTGCAGGGCGTACATGTCGCTGAAGGCGTTCTTGCCCAGGAAGACGTGGCTGTAGGTGAGGTCCGACGAGGGCTCGCGCCGGGCGGCCATGAAGGCCTCGACCGCGTGCGTCATGGCGTCGGAGCCTGAGGCGGCCGTCAGCCCCGGCGGGCAGGTCATGGTGAGCTCGGGGTCGCACAGGGCCACCAGCGGGATCAGCTCGGGGCTGGCGATGCCGACCTTCAGCGTCTTCTCCGGATCGGCGACCACGGCCACGGGGGTGACTTCCGAGCCGGTGCCGGCGGTGGTCGGCACCGCGATCACCGGCAGGACCGGGCCCGGCACCTTGAACTCGCCGTAGTAGTCGTGCGGCTCGCCGCCGTGGGCGAGCAGGACGGCCACCACCTTGGTCAGGTCCATGCAGCTGCCGCCGCCGAGGCCCACCAGGAGGTCCGGGCCAAAGGCGCGGGCGATCTCCATGCACTCGGCCACCGAGCTCATCGGGACCTCGGGCAGGGTGCGGTCGTAGACGCGGCTCTCCACCCCCGCGGCGGCCAGGGAGTCGACTAGGTCGCGCAGCGCCGGGTCCTGGCCCATGCGCTCGTCGGTGCAGATCAGGGCGCGGCTGCCGTAGGCGCGGGCGTATGCGCCGATGGCGTGGCGCTGGCCGGGGCCGACGGCGATGTGGCGCGGCGGGCGCGTGGCGGCGAACAGGGTCATGGGATGGTTTCCTCCTTGGCGGCCCTGGCGGCCAGGGCCTGCAGTTCAGTCCAGACGTCGTCGGCCACCGGCAGGCCCTCGCTCGCGCGGGCGGCGCGTGTCGCGCGGGCCCGATCACCAGGGACACGGACGGCGTCGAAACCCTCCGCCGGCGGCATGCGCCGGATCGCGTCGAGGTAGGCGGCGAGCGCCTGCCCCTGGCCCGCGGCGCCGGGATCGATGACGATGAAGAGGTCGCCCTTGTTGCAGGCGGTGGCGTCGTCCAGCGTGCCCGTCACCTCGCGGCCGAGCGCCGATCCGGTGAGCGCGGCCACCAGCAGCTCCACCGCCAGGCCGAGCGCATAGCCCTTGGCCCCGCCGAACGGGGCGATGGCGCCGGCCTTGGCGCGGTCGGCATCGGTGGTGGGCGCTCCGTCGGCGTCGAGCGCCCAGCCGGGCTCCAGCGGCAGGCCGCGGTGGGCGTGGTCGTGGATCTTGCCCATCGAGACCACGCCGGTGGCGGTGTCCATGACGAACGCGCCGTCGGCCGTGGGCACGCCGATGGCGATCGGGTTGGTTCCGATCATGGCGGTGCGGCCGCCCCAGGGATGCACCAGGGCCTCGCTGGTGGTCAGCGCGATGGCCGCGAGCCCCGCGTCGGCCGCGCGTTCTGCGTACCAGGCCAGCATGCCCAGGTGGTTGCTGTTGGCGACGGCCGCGACGGCGACCCCGGTCTCCCGCGCCCGGGCGATCGCTCCGTCCAGCGCCCGCGCAGCCACGACGGGGCCCAGGCCGCGCTCGCCATCGACCGCGAGGAAGGCGGGCCCGCGCCAGGCGTGCCGGCCGCGGGCCGTGGGGTCGACCACCCCGTTGGCGATGCGGCGCACCAGCCTCGGCAGCCGCAGCAGGCCGTGGGACGGGGTCCCGCGCAGCTCGCCCTCCAGCAGCACCTCGGCCTGGAGCCGGGCGTGCGCCTCGGGAACGCCGGCGGCGCGGAGCGCCGTCAGCGCCGTGTTCCGGGCGTCGGCCAGGGAGACAAGCGGCATGCAAAATCCGATAGGATATTGGCCTCACTCCTGCGCCGCCGAGGAGAGGGAGTCAACCTTGCATACAATTCACGTCCGCGTGCGCCAACGGGTGGCAAGCAGCGGCAGGAGCCCCAGGAGCAGCAGGGTGCGGGCGACATGGTGGGCCGCCACATAGGCCGGGTTGGCGTTCAGGCTGAGCGAGACGGCCACCATCATCTCCATGCTGCCCGGCGCGAAGGCCATCAGGCCGGCGGCCGGACCGACGCCGGAGAGCCAGCCGGCCAGCGCCCCCACCGGGGCGCTCACCAGCGCCATGGCCGCGAGGCTCGCAAGGCTGGCGGGCGTCAGGGCCAGCAGGTCCCGGGGTCGGATGCCGGCGAAGCGCGAGCCGATCACCGCGCCCAGGCCCGCGGCGGCGACGGTGAACACCGCGGGCGGCAGGCGCGTATCGACCGCGGCCGTGGCGTGCAGCGCCGCGCTACCCAGAAGCGCGCCCAGGAAGACCGGAACCGGCCAGCCCAGCCGCCGGGCGATCCAGGCGCCGGCCGCCGCCGCCGCCAGCACCGCCGGCCAGCCGACGGCCTGGGGCAGGAGCGGCGAGACCGCGGGCTCGGGCGGCGCCACGTGGCCGAAGCCGAGCGCCAGCGGAGCCATGGCCACCAGGGTCGAGATCCGCAGCGTCTGCGCCACGGCCACGGGCACGAGCTGGGCGCCCTCCTCTTCCGCAAGGATCATCACGGCGCTGAGCGCGCCGGGCGAGGTGGCGAAGAAGGCGGTGGGGGCGTCGGCGCCGGAGAGCCTTCGGAACACCAGGAAGCCCACCGCCCAGATGCCGAGGGTGGCGACAACCAGCGCGGCCAGCGACAGCGGCCAGACCGCCGCCGCCCCGAGCGTCGCCGGCGTGACGCTGGCGCCCGCCCCCACGCCGGTGACGAAGAACAGCAGGTCGCGGAGCGGCGCGGGCCAGCCGAGACGCCGGCCGGCCAGGGAAGCGCCGGCGGTGAACAGCAGGGCCCCGAGGATCGCGCCGGCGGGTACGCCGAGCAGGACGAAGAGCGCCGCGCCGGCGCCGCCGACCATCGCCGTCTCCGCCAGCCGGGCGACCTCGGCGGCCAGCGCCGTCCGCGCCTGCGACTTGAGCCGCCCGAACCTCACACTCGCCCCCATGCCGAAGCCTTGTGCGCACCTTTGCATACATCAGGCGCGACCGCAGGCGGGTGATCGGACAAAAAGAAGGCCAGCCGCGCAAGCGCGGCCGGCCGAGGGAAAAACGGGAGGAACAGAACCTTCCGGATGTGAAAGGTCGGAACCGACGCCGGTGTAGCATCGCGCCCAGATCTTGTATACATAATTGTACAGCCGCCGGATCACGGAAGAGCCAAAGGGAGGAACAACGATGCGTCACCGTCGCACGGAGCTGATCCGCGCCGAAGCCCTCGCCGAGGCGATCGCCCGCACCCCCATGACGCACCACGTCTTGTGGATCGGCCGCGAGGCCGTGGGCCAGCGCGGCTCGCTGAGAGCGCGCGCCTTCGACTGCCTGCACGAGGTGGGCGTGCCCGTCAGCCTGCGGCTCCTGCTGCAGCGCGCCGCCCAGCTTCCGGACGGCACCGGCCTCGATCCGGACGCCGTGCGCAGCGCCATCCGCCTGCACCAGGGCGCCAAGCCTGCGGTGGTCTTCCTGCTGGAGCGCCGGCCGGCCGGCGAGTTCGTGGCCGTCACCGACATCCCGTTCGCCGGCAGCTGTGGCCGGCGGATCGCCGCCGGCGAGGTGGTCGTCGACCGCGGCGGCCGGTTCGGCTTCGACCTGTTCGCCGACGCGGCCTGACGTGCGCCCCGCCGCACCTCACGCCGGCGCCGCCGCGCGGGCGCCGCGGCTACTCGTGGCGCCGCCCGGCCTCTGGCCCGACGGGCCGCGCATCGTGCAGTACCTGGCCGGCTGCGGCTTCGCGGTCGAAACCGCCGACGCCCGCGACCTCACGCTGCGCGCGATGGCCTTCGACCTTATCGTCCTGTCCGCCCGGGAGGCGCTCGGCGGCTCGGGCGGGCCCCTGCTCACGGCGCGCGCAGCTCCGCCCGTCGTCGCCATGTTCCACCCGGGGGAAGAGGACCTGGGGCTCGAGGCGATCGAGGCGGGGGCCGCCGACGCCGTGGCGCTCGCCGCCCGGCGCGAGCTGCTGGCCCGTGTCCGCGCCATCCTGCGCCGCAACCGCCCGGCGCTCCGCGCCCCCGTCTCCGCCTATGAGTTCGAGGGCGCACGGTTCGACCTGGCGCTGGCCGGCCTCGTCGGCCCGATGGATCGTCGGGTCCCGCTCTCCACCAAGGAGGTGCTGATGCTCCGCGCCTTCCTGGAGCGGCCGGGCGCCGTGCTCTCGCGCCAGGAGCTGATCGACCTTTGCATGGGACACGAGGCCGACGTCTATGACCGCGCCGTGGATTGCCTGGTGAGCCGCCTGCGGCGCAAGCTGGTGTCCGTGCTGGGTCACGACCCGATCCAGACCCGCCGAGCCGCCGGCTACAGCTTCGCCCCGCAAGTACGGCCGGTGCGCGGTCCGGTCGAGGCCGCCCCTCGCGGGATGCCGGAGGTCCGGACCCGCGCCGACGCCCACCCGTAGCCGGCGCCGGCCGGGCCACGGCGCCTAGCCGACCATGTCCTCCAGCTCCCGGCCGCGGGTCTCCTTGACCATGGCCCGGACGAACAGGAACGAGACGGCCGCGCTCAGCGCATAGAAGCCGTAGGTGATCGGCAGGCCGAGGGAGGCGGCCAGCGCCGGGAAGCTGACGCTGATCGCGAAGTTCGCGGTCCACTGGGCGAAGCCGGCCACGGCCAGGCCCGAGCCGCGGATCTGGTTGGGGAACATCTCGCCCAGCATGACCCACATCACCGGGCCCCAGCTGAGGTTGAAGAAGATCACATAGAGGTTGGCCGAGATCAGGGCCGTGAGGCCCGCGCCGTCGGATAGCTGCACGGCGCCGTCCACCATGCTGGCGGTGGAGAACGCCGCCGCCATGACGCCGAGGGTCACGGCCATGCCGGCCGAGCCGATCAGCAGCAGGGGCTTGCGGCCAATGCGGTCGATCAGGCCGATGGTGGCCAGGCAGGCGAGGATCGAGAGCGAGCCGGAGAGGATGTTGATCTTCAGGGCGTCGTCTTCCGAGAAGCCCACCGACTGCCAGAGCACCGCGCCGTAGTAGAAGACGACGTTGATCCCCACGAGCTGCTGGAAGACGGCCAGGCCGATGCCCGTCCAGACGATCGGGCGCAGCTTGCCGCTGGTCTTGTCGACCAGGTCCGACAGCTTCGGGCGATGGTGGTCGGCGGCGAGGCTGGAACGGATCTCCTCCACCTTCCGGCGGGCCTCGGCCGCGCCGAACAGGCGGGTGAGCACGCCCTCGGCCTCGGCGTCGCGGCCCTTCACGACCAGGTAGCGCGGGCTTTCCGGGATCAGCAGCAGGGTCAGCAGGAACACGCCGGCCGGGATCACCTGCATCCAGAACATCCAGCGCCAGGCCGGGTAGCCCAGCCAGAACTCGCTGGTGGAGCCGCCGGCGGTGGCGGCGAGGATGTAGTTGGCTACGAACGCCCCGGTCAGACCGGTGATGATCATGATCTGCTGGACGCTGGACAGCCGCCCGCGGATGTTCGCCGGCGTCACCTCGGAGATGTAGACGGGGCTCAGCACGCTGGCCGCGCCGACGCCCAGGCCGCCGATCAGGCGGGCGATGATGAACACCGCCGAGGAGTCGGCCGCGCCGGTGCCGAGCGCGCTCAGGATGAACAGCACCGCGGCGATCATCATCACCGTGCGGCGGCCGATCTGGTCGGCGAGGCGGCCGGCGATGAAGGCGCCCACGGCGCAGCCCACCAGGATGGCGCCGACGTTGAAGCCGGTGCCCAGCTTCGAGAGGTTGAAGGTGCTCTCCAGCCCCTCCTGCGTGCCGTTGATGACCCCGCTGTCGTAGCCGAACATGAAGCCGCCGATGGTGGCCACGGCCACGATCGCGGCGATGAACGCCATGTTGACCCGTGCGGCCTCGCCGCTCAGCCCGGCGGCGGCCGGGGCATTCCCTGTGGTGGACACTTGGACGCCTCCCTGGGCGGGCCTCGGCCCGCGATTCCTCGTGATGCCCGGCGGTTCTCTATGGCCGCCGGATCGTCGCTACAGCCTTATTGATAGCGCTATCATGGTCAAGCCCTCCGGCTCGCCTCAGTGATTGTGGCGCGGATTGCGCGCCGAGATCGCCCGGTATTTGACGGCCATTTCGAGCACGGCGCCCTCGGCGAGCTGGCCGGTTTTCTCGCGGTAGAGCTCTTCCCAGGGGGTATGGCTCTCCGGGACCGGCGGCGGGGCCTCGGCCCTGCGCCGAGCGATCTCGGCCTCGTCCACGAGGGCGTCGCAGCGGCCGGCGGAGAGGTCGATGCGGATCACGTCGCCGGTGCGCAGCCAGGAGAGCCCGCCGCCCGCCGCGCTTTCCGGCGAGGCGTTGAGGATCGAAGGACTGTCGGAGGTCCCCGACTGGCGCCCGTCGCCCAGCGTGGGCAGGCTCATGATCCCCTTCCGGATGAGGGCGTCCGGCGGCTGCATGTTGACCACCTCGGCCGAGCCGGGCCAGCCCAGCGGGCCCGAGCCGCGGATCACCAGGATGGTCCCCTCGTCGATCCCCAGCGCCGGGTCGTTGATCCGGTGATGGTAGTCGTCGGAGCCGTCGAACACCACGCAGCGGCCCTCGAAGACGCCCTCGCGTCCCGGTTCGGAGAGGTAGCGGGCGCGGAAGTCCTCGCTGATCACGCTCGTCTTCATGATCGCGAAGTCGAAGAGGTTGCCCTTCAGCACCAGGAAGCCGGCCCGCGCCTTCAGCGGCGTCGCCCAGGGCGTGATCACCTCGCGGTCGCTCGCCTCGCGGCCGGCGATGTTCTCGGCGAGCGTCCGGCCGGTGACGGTCAGGCAGCCGCCGTCCAGCCTGCCGGCCTGCAGCAGCTCCCAGAGCACCGCAGGGACGCCGCCAGCCCGGTGGAAGCGCTCGCCCAGGTACTTTCCGGCCGGCTGCATGTTGACGAGCAGGGGGATGTCGTAGCCGTGGACCATCCAGTCCTCGTTCGAGACCTCGACGCCGGCATGCCTCGCCATGGCCACGATGTGCGGCTGGGCGTTGGACGAGCCGCCGATGGCGCTCACCGTACGGATGGCGTTGAGGAAGCTCGCGCGGGTCAGGATGTTGGAAGGTCGCAGGTCTTCGTAGGCCATCTCGACGATCCGCCGGCCGGTCTCATAGGCCATCTGGCCCCGCTCGCGGTAGGGCGCGGGGATCGCCGCGCAGCCCGGCAGCGACAGGCCCAGCGCCTCGGCCACCGCGTTCATGGTCGAGGCGGTGCCCATGGTGTTGCAGTGGCCGGCGGAGGGGGCGGAATCCGCCGCGCGCTTCAGGAACTCCTCCTCGTCGATCTCCCCGGCGGCCAGCTTGCGCCGCGAGCGCCAGATCACCGTGCCGGAGCCCACCAGCTCGCCCTCGTGCCAGCCGTCCAGCATCGGCCCGCCCGAGAGCACGATGGCCGGGATGTCGACCGTGGAGGCGGCCATGATCCCGCTGGGCGTGGTCTTGTCGCAGCCGGTGGTCAGCACCACCGCGTCGATGGGATAGCCGTAGAGGATCTCGGTCAAGCCGAGGTAGGCGAGGTTGCGGTCCAGCGCTGCGGTGGGCCTGCGGCAGTTCTCGAAGATCGGATGGACCGGGAATTCCATCGGAATGCCGCCCGCGTCCCGGATGCCGTCGCGCACCCGGCGCGCCAGGTCCAGGTGGATGCGGTTGCAGGGCGACAGGTCGGACCCGGTCTGGGCGATGCCGACGATCGGCCGGCCGCTCCGGAGCTCCTCGGGCGTGATGCCGTAGTTCATGAACCGCTCCAGATAGAGGGCGGTCATGTCGCTGCGCTCTTCGTTGGCGAACCAGTCGCGCGAGCGGAAGGGCCGGACGGGGGTACGGTCAGACATTGCGCATTTCGTTCTGCGGCAGGCCCGGCACGTCAACCTGGAAGCTGAACAGACCGCCGGCCAGCGGCTGCGCCTCGCGCTCCGGCTTGGAGAGGCCCTTCCACGCCGTGGTGGCGTAGACGGTCTTCAGGTCGTCGCCGCCGAAGGCGAGCTTGGTGATGTTGGAGACCGGGAACTCGACCGTCTCCAGGAGGTTCCCCGCCGGCGAGTAGCGGCGCACGTGGCCGCCGGCGAAGAGCCCGGTCCAGACGCAGCCCTCGGCGTCCACGGCGGGGCCGTCCGGATAGCCCTGGTCGATCTGCGCGAACACCCGCTTGCCGGTGATCTCGCCGCCGGCCGAGACGTCGAAGGCGTAGATCACCTTCTTCAGCGTGTCGGTGTGGTAGAGCGTCCGCCCGTCGGGGCTAGCCGCCGGTCCGTTGGTGATGCAGTAGCCATCGTCGCATCGCACCGGCCGATGGCCGTCCAGGCGGTAGAGCGCGCCGCTGAGGTTTGTCTCCCCATCGTGCATCGAGCCGAACCAGAGCCGACCCTGGGCGTCCACGAAGCCGTCGTTCAGACGGTTGTCGAGGCCGGGGTCCTCCACCGTCGCCAGCAGGTCGAAGCGGCCGCTCCTGGAATCGAACCGGTGCAGCCCGGTCTTCAGGCCGGCGATCCAGCCGCCGCCGGCGACGGGAGCGATGAAGCCCGGCTGGGCCGGCGCCGCCCAGCTCCAAGCAGCGCCCGTGGCGGGCTCATAGCGGTGGATCCGAAGTCCCTTGATGTCCACGAACCAGAGCGCGTCGTCCTCCGCGCGCCAGACCGGTCCCTCGCCGAGCTCGGCGTCGGCGGAGAAGACGCATTCCGGCTCGGAGGTCGCGGTCATCGCCAGCCTGCGTCGATCCAGTACTCGTGGCCGGTGCAGAAGCGGGCGTCGTCGGAGGCGAGGAACAGCACCAGGGCCGCCACGTCGCGCGGCTCGATCCGGCCCTTCAGGCATTGCTGCGAGACGATCTCCGCCTCGCCTTCGGGCGTGTACCATTTCATCTGGCGTGGGGTCTTCACATTGCCGGGCGCCACGCAGCTGACCCGGATGCCGTCGGGGCCCAGTTCGCGGGCGAGCGCCCGGGTCATGCCCTCGATGCCGGCCTTGGCGGTCTCGTAGAGCACGAGGTCCGGCAGCCCCAGGTGCCAGGAGATCGAGCCGAAGTTGATGATCGCCCCGCCGCCGGCCTTCTTCATCTCGGGGACGACGGCCTTGGTGCAGAACAGCATGTGGCGGAGGTTCACCGCCATACGGTCCTCGAAGTACTCGGGCGTCACGTCGTCCAGGGTGTGGCGGTCGTCGTTGCCGGCGTTGTTCACCAGCACCTGGACCGGACCGATCTTCTCGAAACAGGCGGCGATGGCCCTGGCGTCCTTAAGGTCGCAATGGTGGAAGACCGGCCGGATCGGCGAGACTTCCAGGGCCTTCACGAGCGCCTCGGATTCCTGGGTCAGGACGTCGAGGAAGTGCACCTCGGCGCCCTGGCGGGCGAAGGCCTCCACGAGGCCCGCCCCGATGCCCGAGCCGCCGCCGGTGATGACCACCCGCCGGCCCTTGAGGCTCGGATAGACCGCACCCTGCCCTGCGGCGACAACGTCCACATTCACGCCCATGAGTAGGCCGTCTTGGTCTGGGTGTAGAATTCCACGGCGGCGAAGCCCTGTTCGCGCGGGCCGTAGCTCGACTTCCGGATGCCGCCGAAGGGGACGTGGTAGTCGACGCCGGCGGTGGGCAGGTTGATCATCACCATGCCGGCCTTGGCCCGGCGCTGGAAGTCGCGGGCGTGCTTCAGCGAGGTGGTGACGATCCCGGCCGAGAGGCCGAAGTCGCCGTCGTTGGCCACCGCCAGGGCCTCGTCGTAGTCCTTCACGCGCACGGTGGAGGCGACGGGGCCGAACACCTCCTCGCAGTTGATGCGCATGGACTTGTCGGTGTCGGCGATGAGGGTCGGCTGGACGTACCAGCCGGGCTTCTCGAGCTGCAGCCGCCCGCCGCCGGTGACCACCCGGCCGCCTTCCGATTTCGCGATGTCGATGTAGCGGTAGCTGGTCTCCATCTGGTCCTCGCTGACAGCGGGACCCATCTGGGTCGAAGGATCGAGCGCGTCGCCCACCTTCAGGGCCGCCACCTTCTCCGCCAGGGCCTGGACGAACCGGTCGTGGATGCCGTCCTGGACGATCAGCCGCGAGGAGGCCGTGCAGCGCTGGCCGGTGGCGTAGAAGCTGCCGTCGAGGGCGACCATCACGGCCCGCTCCAGGTCGGCGTCGTCGAGGATCACCAGCGGGTTCTTGCCGCCCATCTCGAGCTGCACCCGCGCCTGGCGCGCGACGGCGGCCTGGGCGACGCCCGCCCCCACCGTCTGCGAGCCGGTGAAGGAGATGCCGTCCACTCCCGGGTGTTCCACGAGCTTGGCGCCCATGGAGCCCGGTCCGAAGATCATGTTGAACACCCCGGCCGGAGCGCCGCACTCCCAGATGATCTCGGCCAGCGCCGCGGCGGTGGCGGGCGTGGGTCCCGCCGGCTTGAGGACCACGGTGTTGCCGAAGGCGAGCGCAGGCGCGGTCTTCCACGCCGGGATGGCGATCGGGAAGTTCCAGGGGGTGATCAGGCCGTAGACCCCCACCGCCTGGCGGTAGGTCTGGATCTCAACGCCCGGGCGCACGCTCTCCAGGTTCTGGCCGTGGCGTCGCAGGGCCTCGCCGGCGAAGTACTTGAAGATGCGGCCTGCCCTGACCGTCTCGCCGATGCCCTCGGGCAGGGTCTTGCCCTCCTCCCGCGACAGCAGCCGGCCGATCTCCTCGCGACGCTTCAGGATCGTGTCGCCGACCTTGTCCAGGAGGTCCGAGCGGACCTCGGGCGAGGCTTCCGACCAGGCCGGGAAGGCGCCCTTGGCCGCCTCGACGGCGGCGTCCACCTCGGCCGCGCCGCCCTTCGGCACGCGCGCCACCACGTCGGTCGTGTCCGACGGGTTCAGGCTCGCTTCGGGAGCGTCGGCCCCCACCCGCTCCCCGCCGATGTACTGAGGTAGGGTCTGGGTCATCGCGCGGCCTCCGCCGAAAGCAGGCCGCGTCCGGCCAGGTTACGCATCAGTTCGGCGATGCCGAAGGCCCAGGGCGGGGCCGCCTTCGAGGTCGTCACCTCGTTCTGAAGAACGCCCAGGCGGGGGCTCGCGACGCGCACCACGTCGCCCACCTTATGGGTGAAGCCGAGGCCGGGGACCTCCCGGTCCTGTGTCGGGGCGAACAGGGTGCCGCAGAACAGCACGAAGCCGTCCGGATACTGGTGCTCGCTCATGGCCTGGCGGACGAGTTCGAGCGGATCGCGGCTGATCTCGCTCATGAAGCTGCGCCCCTCGAGCCGGTAGTTGTCGCGCCCCTCGATGGTGAGCTCCACCTCGGCGCGGCGCACGTCATCGACGGTGAACCCGCCATCGAACAGCCGGATGAAGGGACCCAGCGCGCAGGAGGCGTTGTTGTCCTTGGCCTTGCCGAGCAGAAGCGCCGAGCGGCCCTCGAAGTCGCGCAGGTTCACGTCGTTGCCGAGGGTGGCGCCCAGCGCCCGCCCCTGCGCGTCGCAGACCAGCACCACCTCAGGCTCGGGATTGTTCCAGGCCGAGTCGGAGCGCACCCCGATCTGGGCGCCGTGTCCCATGGCCGACAGCACCGGCCCCTTGGTGAAGATCTCGGCGTCGGGGCCGATGGCGACCTCGAGATACTGCGACCAGAGGCCGTCGGCGATCAGCGCCGCCTTCAGTCGCGCCGCCTCTTCCGAACCCGGCTGCACCGCCCGGATGTCGGCGCCAACCTTGTCGCGCAGGTCGCCGCGAATCTCTTCGGCCCTGGCGGCGTCGCCACGGGCGCGCTCCTCGATGACCCGTTCCACGGCCGAGACGGCGAAGGTCACGCCGGCCGCCTTCAGGCACTGCAGGTCCACCGGCGCGAGCAGCGGCGAGGCGGCGAAGTCGAACGCCTCAACCGGCCCGAGGTCGACACCGGCCGGGACGTCGCCGGTCCAGGCGTTGAGCATCTCCGAGACGGTCGGAAAGGCGCGGGAGACGTCGGTGAGACGGCCGTCGCGCACGATCACAGGGGTCGGGCCAGCCGCCGTCTGGATGCGCCCCACAAGCAGGGCCGTGTTCCAGTCGACAGGCAGAAACGCCGCCGCGCCTGCGGTCTCGCCTCCCATGAGCATCGCCTCCCCTTGATTTTTGGTAGCGCTATCAATCAGAGTGCCGACCTGTCAAGGCGAAGACGCCGACCGGAGGAAACCAATGCACCCCACACGCCGCACGGCGATGTCCGGCATGCTGCGCGTCGGCGCGGCCCTGGCGCTCGCCGTTTCGCTGGGCGGCGCGGGCCCGGCGCCCGGGCGCTGGGTCGGCGCCTGGGCCGCCTCGCAGCAGATCCCCGAGCCGCACAATGCGCTGGATCCGGCGGAGCTCACCGAGGCGACCCTGCGCCAGGTGGTGCGGGTGACCGCCGGGGGTCCGCAGATCCGGGTGCGGCTGTCCAACGCCTTCGGGACCGAGCCGCTCAGGTTCCGCGCCGTGCACGTGGCCCGCCCGGTGGCCGTGGGCTCTCCGCGCATCGACCCGGCCACCGACCGGGCCGTGACCTTCGGCGGTCGCCGGGAGGTGACCGTGCCGGCCGGCGCCGACTACCTCTCAGACCCCGTGGCTTTCGCGGTGCGGCCACTGGAGCGGATCGCCATCAGCGTCGAACTGCCGGCGGCGCCGGCCCGCCAGACCAGCCATCCGGGCTCGCGCACCACCTCCTGGACCCTGCGCGGCCGGCACGCGGCGGCGGCCGACCTCCCCGGCGCCAAGGGCGTCGCCCACTGGTACCAGCTCTCCGGGGTCGACGTGCCGGCCGCCCGTCGCAGCGCCGCCATCGTCACCTTCGGGGACTCGATCACCGACGGCTACGGCGTGGGCCCCGACCGCGACGAGCGCTGGCCGGACTTCCTCGCCGAGCGGCTGCAGGCCGATCCCCGCACCCGCCACTTCAGCGTTCTGAACCACGGCATCGGCGGCAACCGCCTGCTGCGCGACGGGACCGGGCCGAATGCGCTGGCCCGCTTCGACCGGGACGTGCTTGCTCAGGCCGGCGTCACCCACCTGGTGATCCTCGAGGGCGTCAACGACCTGGGCGTGCTCACCCGCGACGCGCCCGCCTCGCCGGAGGCGCAGGCGGCCATGGTCCAGGACCTGATCGGCGCGTACCGCCAGATGATCGCGCGGGCCCGCGTTCGCGGCATCAAGGTGATCGGCGCCACCATCATGCCCTTCGCGGGCTCCGGCTATTACCACCCGCCGCCGGAGACCGAGGCCTCGCGCCAGGCGGTCAACGCCTGGATCCGCGCGCCCGGGAACTTCGACGGGGTGATCGACTTCGACGCGGTGATGCGCGACCCCGCCCGCCCCGACCGGCTGCGCGCCGAGTACGACGTGGGCGACGGCCTGCACCCCTCCATCGCCGGCTACCGCGCCATGGCCGCGGCCGTGCCGCTGACCCTGTTCACGCGATGAGGGCCTGGATCGCGCTCGCCGCGGCGCTGCTCGCCGGCCCCGCCGCCGCCCAGGACATGGCCCTGACCTTCGACGACCTGCCGGTGCACAGCGACCTGCCGCCCGGCGAGACGCGGCTCGGCGTCATCGCCCGGCTGGTCGGCGGCCTCGCCGACGCCGGCGCGCCGCCCAGCTACGGCTTCGTCAACGCCGCGGGCGAGGCCGAGGCCGGCGGCGCCGAGGCGCTCCGCGTCTGGCGCGCGGCGGGCCATCCGGTGGGCAACCACACCTGGTCACACAAGCGGCTGCAGGACCCCGCCGCCTTCGAGGCCGAGGTGGTCCGCAATGAGCCCGCGCTGCAGGCGTTGGGCGGCGACTGGCGCTGGTTCCGCTATCCCTTCCTCGACGAGGGCGCGACGCCGGAGCTGCGGTCCGCCGCCCGCGGGATCCTGAAGGCGCGCGGCTACAGGATCGCCAGCGTCACGCTCAGCTTCCACGACTACGCCTGGAACGGCCCCTACGCGCGCTGCGCGGCCAACGGCGACCAGGCCGCTATCGCCCGGCTGGAGGAGAGCTATCTGGCCGCCGCCGACGCCAGCCTCGCCCGCGCCCGCACGCTGTCGCGTCAGGTGGCCGGCCGTGAGATCCCGCTGGTCCTGCTGATGCACGTGGGAGCCTTCGACGCGCGCATGCTGCCTCGGCTGCTCGCCCTCTACCGCGAGCGCGGCGTACGCTTCGTGACGCTGGAGACGGCGATGGCGGACCCGTTCTACCGGGAGGACCTGCAGGCGCGGGCCTCGCCGCGGCCGGCCACGCTCGAGGACGCCGCCGAGCTGAAGGGGCTCACGCCCGCGCCCGATCCCTCCCCTGGGCCAGAACTCGACAAGGTCTGCCGCTAGCGCTTCGGCGGCGCGTCGGATTCCCGGCGGATCAGGGCGAAGTCCAGAACCGCGTGCGGGTGCTTGGCCGTCTCGCCGGCCCGCCGGCTGCGGATTTCGTCCACCAGCAGGTTCACCGCCTCGCGGGACATCTCGGCCACCGGCTGACGTATGGTGGTGAGCTCGGGCCAGATGGTCGTGGCCAGCGCGGTGTCGTCGTAGCCGCAGACGGTGAGGTCGCCGGGCACGTCCAGGTGGCGGCGGTGGGCCACCGCCACGGTGGCGGCGGCCATGTCGTCGTTGCTGGCGAAGATCGCGGTCGGCGGCTCGGCCAGCGACAGGAGCCGGTCGGCCGCCTCGAGGCCCGACCGGTAGGTGAAGTAGCCCTGCACGATCAGCGCCGCGTCAGGCCGCACGCCCGCCTCCTTCAGCGCCGCGAGATAGCCTTCCAGACGCTGGCCGCTGGCGGTCTGGTTGGGATGGCCCTTGATGAAGCCGATCCGCTGGTGGCCGAGCTCCAGGATGTGCCGCGTCATCGCCCGGGCGGCCTCGAAGTCGTCGATGCGCACCGCCGAGGCGTCCGGCGGCGGGCGGCCCGTGGCCACGGCCACCGCGGGGATCTTGCTGGCCGCCAGCACGCGGACGATCACCTCGGAATCGCACAGCGGCGGCGGCAGGATCAGGCCGTCGATGCCGGACGCCACCAGCTTCTCGGCGGCGGCCTTCTCGCCGCCCTCCACGTCGCACTTCTCAACGATCAGCTGGACGTTGCTGCGGCTCGACTGGTCGAGGCTGCCGACCAGGAACTCGCTGAGGTACGCGGCGCTGGGGTTGGAATAGAGCAGGCCGATCCGGATCAGGTCGGCGCCTGCGAGGCTCCGCGCCGCCGGATTGGGCTGGTAGTTCAGGTCGCGGATCGCCGCGAGGACCGCCTCGCGCGTCGAATCGCGGACGTTCTTCTCGCCATTGATCACCCGCGAGACGGTCATCGGCGACACCCCCGCATAGCGGGCGACGTCGTGGATCGTCAGCGCGCTCCGCTGGCGCCGAGCGGGTTTCGTCTCCAAGCACGACCTCCAGGGCCTCAAGGCCCGCTTACGTCTTTACCCGCCCCGGCCGCCATCTCAAGCCTGCTCGCCGCCGCGGAGAAGTCCCAGGCACATTGGTCTGACCTCTTAGGGCGGAGAGGGTCAGACCGTATTGACACAAAAGAACTGACCTACTAGCAATGTCAATGTGACCGCTATCATTGCAGAGTAGTCGGGCGGTCCCAAGGGTCTTCATCAGGACGACACGGTGAAACGCCGGTCGGCCGCGCCTCTGCGCAAAATAATCAGAAGGTGCGCGCACGCGCACACAAGGGGAAGGAACCATGAAATCTTCGAAGCAGAAGACGTCCGCGCACCTCCGAGCCCTGCTGCTCGGCGCCACCTTCCTCTCGGGAATGGTCGCGACTGAGGCCCACGCCCAGTCCGCGGACGTGGAAGAAGTGGTGGTCACCGGCTACCGCCGCAGCCTCCAGCAATCCACCGAGGCCAAGCGCGAAGCCACCATCATCCAGGATTCGATCTTCGCCGAGGATATCGGCAAGTTCCCGGACACCAACCTGGCGGAGTCGCTGAACCGGATTCCCGGCGTCCAGCTCTCCCGCGAGGTGACCGGCGAAGGCCTGCAGATCGCCATCCGCGGCCTGGGCACCAACTTCACCAAGATCCTGCTCAACGGCAACCAGATCGCGGTGGCCTCCACCGGTCGGCTGGACTCCCAGAGCCAGAACCGGGAAGTCGACCTCGACATGTTCCCGACCGAGCTGTTCAGCCGGCTCGACGTGAACAAGACGCCCACCGCCTCCATGCTGGAAGGCGGCGTGTCCGGCACCGTCAACATGCGCAGCGCCCGGCCGTTCGATTACAACGGCCGGCAGCTCACCTACTCCGTGCAGGGCAGCACCAACACGCTCGCCGAGGAATGGGGCCCGCGCGGCTCCCTGCTGGCCAGCGACACGTTTGACACCGGTTTCGGCGAGCTCGGCGTCCTGATCGGCTTCGCCGGCGCGCGCACCCACACCACCACCCGCGGCTTCGAGTCGATCGGCTGGTCGAATGCGAACATGAGCTGCGCGGGCTGCAATCTCTACGGCAGCAACAACTTCAACTGGGCGAGCACCGTGCCGGCGGGCGTGAGCCGCCCGGGCCTGACCACCGGCGCGCCGATCACCAACGACACCCTGCTGGCGCTGAACCCGGGGCTGACGCTGCAGCAGCTCTCCGACGCGATGATCCCGCGGCTCGGCCGCCCGCACTACGCCGAGGGCACGCGCGACCGCTACTCGGCCCTGATCTCCTTCGAATTCAAGCCGATGGAGAACCTGAACCTCTACTTCGACACCCTGCTCGGCCGCGGCATCCGCAAGTTCGACCGGGTGGACATGAACTGGGTGGGCCGGAACTCGAACTTCATGGTTCCCACCGGCCTGCAGGTGGACGAGAACTTCGTCGTCACCGAGGGGACCTTCCTCAACTCGCAGTTCTTCCTGGAAGCCCGGCCGTACCACGAGAAGGTCAACTTCTTTAACCTGAACCCCGGCTTCTCCTACCGGTTCAGCGACTTCATCCGGCTCGACGGCCAGTTCAACATGTCGAAGAGCCAGTTCCTGCGAGAGAGCCCGACGATCCTGATCAACACCCCGCTCGGGGTGGGCATCAACGTCGAGTACGACAACCCGGGCAAGCCGTTCCCGAACATCAACACCAACGCCGACCTGAACAACCCGAACCTGGGCTGGACCTGGCTCGGCGGCGGGCGGGTGAACATCCAGAACGAGCGGCGGGTCACCAAGACCAAGGCCGCCCACCTGGACGCCCTGTTCGGCGAGGAGGACGGCGTCAACGTCCGGGCCGGCGTCGCCTGGGACCAGGCCAGCCGCAGCATCATGGCGCTCGACAACAGCGCCCGCTGGCAGCAGGTGGTCTGCGGCGGCGGCGGGACTTTCCAGCCCGCCCCCGCCCCGCAGCCGCCGTGCAACGGCCAGGCCGGCTCGGCGATCACCAACGCCCAGCTCGGCAGCTACCTGCGCCCCGGTCCCGCCGGCTTCATCGGCGTCGACTACGACCGCTTCTTCGGCGACACCAACTACTCGGACCTCTCCTCCAACGCCCCCTTCTCCGCCTCCTCGAACACCGGCGCCCGCTCCGGCGTCATCGACGAGCGGACCAAGGGCGCCTACGTCGAGCTGAACGGCCGGACCGACCTGGGCCCCTGGGAGCTGCGGTTCAACGGGGGCGTCCGCTACGTCTCCACCGACCAGGAGATCACCGGCCCGGTGACCTTCACGGTGGCCGGCGTCCAGACGACCGAGTTCCAGACCCGGGACTCCCGCTACGACGCCTACCTGCCCTCGTTCAATGCGGTGCTGCAGGTGCGCGATGACGTGAACCTGCGCCTGTCGGCCTCACGGACACTGACCCGTCCGAATCCGGCCGACATGCTGCCCGGCACCAGCTTCTCCGACCCGTCGGCGCAGGAGGCCAGCCAGGGCAACCCCAACCTGACGCCGTTCTTCTCCAACAACTTCGACATCGGCGCGGAATGGTACACCGGGGCCGAGGGCTATATCGGCGCGGTCGGGTTCAACAAGCAGATCAGCGGCTGGACCCAGACGGGGATCACCACCATCCCGTTCAGCCAGCTCGGCATCCCCTTCGAGTCCCTGAACGCCACCCAGCAGACCGCCATCAACAACCGCGGCGGCCCGAGCGTGGCGACCGTCAACGTGCGCCAGCAGATCAATGTCGGCGGCGTGCTCACCATCCGCGGCTACGAGCTGAACTGGGTGCAGCCGCTCAGCTTCCTGTTCGAGGGGATCGGCTTCCAGGCCAACTACACGCGCATCTACCAGAGCGCGTCGGGACCGGGGGCCCCGGCGGTGGCCGTGGGTGTCTCGCCCTACACCTACAACGTCACCGGCTACTACGACCAAGGCCCGGCCTCGCTGCGGGTGTCCTACGTCTACAACGCCAAGCAGATCGGCTCGGCCGGGCCGGAGAACGGGGTGCAGATCCCGGTGGCGGGCGGCTCGCCGATCCCGGCGCGGTTCTACAACGACGCGCGCGGCCAATGGGACCTGTCGGCCAGCTACGAGTTCGAGAACCTCCCGACCTCGCCCCGCGTGACGCTCGACGTCATCAACCTGACCAAGGAAGACCAGCGGACCTACTTCGCCTGGCCCAACGCGACCCAGTCCTACTACCAGGGCAGCCGCACGATCCTGGTGGGGATCCGCGGCCGGTTCTGACCGGGTTCTTTTCTCCACTCCCCCCGAGAAAAGGTCGACTGGGCGGCGCTACGGCGCCGCCCTTTTTTCGTCCCTCTCCAGCGAGCGGGAGAGGGAACGCCTCAGATCCCCGGCGCATAGGGGAACTTCAGCGCCTTGTAGTAGGCCAGTGGATGGGCCGGCGGGGCGTAGCCGGCGGGCAGGGGGCGCTTGGAGAAGGTCTGGAAGTAGGCGATGCAGGCGTCGCGCCACCACTGGGCCTCCTTCTCCTGGATGGCGAGGAAGCCGGCGACCTCGGCGTGGCGCTCGGGATCGACGTAGGGCGCCATGGCCGCCCACGTGCGGCGCATCTCGGAGACCTGCCGCACGCCGCCGGTGTAGCGGACCACCAGCTCGTCCCACAGCGTGCGGCCGGAGCTCACCTTCCGGTCCCAGTCCACGTGCCTGAACCACAGGAGGTTCTTCTCGTCGGCGAGCAGCTCGGCGGCGGCCCTCGGCGCATACTGGGAGATGGCGTCGCTGCCGGTCTTGGTCCGGTCGAAGCCGATGCCGGCGGCGTCCGCCCGGTGGTAGTAGACCGGCGTCCAGTCGGCGCGGCCGAGGTCGTCCACCCAGGGGGCGGGGCCGTAGTGGTGGCTGGTGCCCATCAGGTGGTGCAGACCCAGCGGGGTCATGTAGTCCACCACCGCCTCGCGGCTGCCCATCATCATCCCCACGACGGGCGCGAGGAACCGCGGGTCGTTGGAGAAGGTCATCCGCGCCCACTCCTCGGCGATGTCGCGCGCGGACAGATACGGATCCCAGGCCATGCGCCCGAAGACGTACCAGTTGGCCTGGTCGAACTGGGAGCCGGACCAGTTGCGGTCGGTCCCGATGTTGGAGACGCCCGCCATGCCGGTCAGCCGGTGGCCGAACAGCGAGCCGTCCACGACCTTGGCGACGGTCGAGCCCTTGCCGCGCCGCCAGGTGTCGGCGTCCAGCGCCTCCTCGTACATCGGCCCCAGGTAGGCCAGGTGCGTGGCGAAGCCGAGGTACTCCTTGGTGATCTGCACCTCGAGCATCAGCGGCGTCCTGGGCGTGGCGCCGAACAGCGGGTGGAAGGGCTCGCGCGGCTGGAAGTCGATCGCCCCGTTCTTCACCTGCACGATGACGTTCGGCGCGAACCGGCCGTCGAGCGGCACGAACTCGTTGTAGGCCTGCTTGGCGCGGTCCTCCGGCTGCTCGTTGGAGTAGACGAAGGCCCGCCACATGACGACGCCGCCGTGCGGCCCCACCGCCTGCGCCAGCATGTTGGCCCCGTCGGCGTGGCTGCGGCCATAGTCCTGCGGTCCCGGCTGGCCCTCGGAATTGGCCTTCACGAGGAAGCCGCCGAAGTCGGGGATCGCCTTGTAGATCTCGTCCGCCTTGGCCTTCCAGAAGGCGCGCACGGCGGGGTCCAGCGGGTCCGCGGTCTTCAGCCCGCCGATCTCGATCGGGGCCGAGAACCGCGCCGAGAGATAGACCTTGATGCCGTAGGGCCGGAACGTGTCGGCCAGCGCCGCGGCCTTGGCGATATAGGGCGCGGTCAGGCTGTCGGCCTTGGCGTTGACGTTGTTCAGGACCGTGCCGTTGATCCCGAGCGAGGCGTTGGCCCGGGCGTAGTCGGCGTAGCGGGTGTCCTTCCAGTCCGGGAGCTTGTGCCAGTCCCACAGAGAGAAGCCGGCGTAGCCGCGCTCCACCGTGCGGTCGAGATTGTCCCAGTGGTTGAGGATGCGGACCTTGACCTTCGGGGCCTCGGCGATGTCGAGCCGCGCCAGCGGCTGGCGCGTCTGCACCAAGCGCAGGAGGTGGAAGGCGCCGTAGAGCACGCCCGCCTCGCTGTTGGCCGCCACCACCGTCGCGGGCCGCCCGTCCACGCTCACGCTGCGGATCAGGTAGCCCTCGTCGCCCGCCGCCTGCAGGGGCAGCCGCAGGGCCGCGATCCGGGGCGAGGAGGCGGGCGTGCCCAGGATCACCGGCGGGGCGTCCGCGGCCGGAGCGCCCAGCATCCCGCCGAGCCCACGCCGCAACTCCTCAGCGGCGACGGCCAGGGTCTCGGACCGGCCCTCGGCCACAACCTCCCCCACCGCCGCGCGGTAGGGCGCCGCCTCGGCGGCCGGCAGCGGCCGGTAGCGCAGCCACAGGTCGTGGCCATCTTCGGCACGCGCGGCCGTAGCCGTGATCAAGGCGAACAGCGCAACGAGCGCGCGCAACAGGCCGGGCCGCTTCATGACCGCTCCGTTTGGTCGAGACACGACAGTTGTATTGGTCTGACCACGTGATTGACAACCTTCGGCCTCGGGCTAAGTTGGGCCGGCTGCCGCTGCCGGCCGGGCGCGCGCGTTCCCATGCCCCCACGAAAGCGTCCGATGCCGAAGATCACCGCCGCCAAAGTCATCGTCACCTGCCCCGGCCGGAACTTCGTCACCCTGAAGATCGAGACGGCCGATGGCGTGACGGGCGTCGGCGACGCCACGCTGAACGGCCGCGAGCTGGCGGTCGCCAGCTACCTGACCGACCATGTGATCCCCTGCCTGATCGGCCGCGACGCCCACCGGATCGAAGACATCTGGCAGTACCTCTACCGCGGCGCCTACTGGCGGCGGGGCCCGGTGACCATGTCGGCCATCGCCGCCGTCGACATGGCGCTGTGGGACATCAAGGGGAAGATCGCCGGCCTGCCGGTCTACCAGCTGCTCGGCGGCGCCTGCCGCAGCGGCGTCATGGTCTACGGCCACGCCAACGGCGAGACCATCGAGGACACCATCGCCGCGGCGCGCGACTACGTGGCCCAGGGCTACAAGGCCATCCGCCTGCAAACGGGGGTGCCCGGCATGGCCGGGACCTACGGCGTCTCCAAGGACAAGCTGTTCTACGAACCGGCCGACTCCGACCTGCCGAAGGAGACGGCCTGGTCCACCGAGAAGTACATGCGGGTGGTCCCGGAGCTCTTCGCCGCCGCGCGCGAGGCGCTGGGCTGGGACGTCCATCTGCTCCACGACGCCCACCATCGCCTCACCCCCATCGAGGCCGGCCGGCTGGGCCGGGACCTCGAGCCCTGGCGGCCGTTCTGGCTGGAGGACGCGACGCCGGCCGAGAACCAGGAGCGCTTCCGCCTGATCCGGCAGCACACGACCACGCCGCTTGCCGTGGGCGAGGTGTTCAACTCGGTGTGGGACTGCAAGCAGCTCATCGAGGAGCAACTGATCGACTACATCCGCGCGACCGTCGTGCACGCCGGCGGCATCACCCACCTGCGCCGGATCGCCAGCCTGGCCGACCTCTACGGCGTGCGGACCGGCTGCCACGGGGCCACGGACCTGTCGCCGGTGACCATGGCCGCGGCCCTGCACTTTGACCTCTCGATCCCCAACTTCGGGGTGCAGGAGTACATGCGCCACACCGCCGAGACCGACGCGGTCTTCCCCCACGCCTACAGCTTCGCCGCCGGCGACCTGCACCCCGGCGATGCGCCGGGCCTGGGCGTCGACATCGACGAGGCGGCGGCCGCGAGGTTCCCCTACCGCCGGGCCTACCTGCCGGTCGCGCGGCGGGAAGACGGCTCCATGCACGACTGGTGATCCTCCGCTATGCTGCCGACCAGCAAGCGCGCCGCGGGGCGCCGACCAGCGGAAGTCACGGAGACCATGGCCGCCAGCGGCAAGCTTTACCGACGGCTGGCGGACCAGATCGCCGCCGAGATCGAGGCCGGCAAGTACAAGGTCGGCGAGCGGCTCCCCACCGAGCGGGAGCTGGCGGAGCAGTTCGGCGTCAGCCGTCCGACCCTGCGCGAGGCGCTCATCGCGCTGGAGATGCAGGGCATGATCGAGGCCCGCCACGGCATGGGCATCTACGTCACCCGCGCCCAGCCGCCGCTGGCGTCCGCCGCCTATGACGTGGAGATCGGCGCCTTCGAGCTGATCGAGGCGCGCCGCCTGTTCGAGGGCGAGGCCGCCGCCCTGGCCGCCGCCACGATCGACGAGGAGTCGATCGCCGAGCTCGAGCGCCTGCTCGGCCTGATGGCCGACGAGGACGAGCTGAAGGGCGAGGACGCCGACAAGGAGTTCCACATGGTGATCGCCCGGGCGACCGGGAACGGTGCGATCATCGCCACGATCGAGAACATGTGGGAGCTGCGCAACCGCAGCCCGCTGGCCCGCAACATCCTGACCCGCGCCCGCGGCACCGGCCTGGAGCCGCGCATCGTGGAGCACCGCCGCGTGCTGGAGGCGCTGAAGGCCCACGACCCCGCCGCCGCCCGCCAGGCCATGCGCGACCACCTGGAGCGGGTGATCGACCACCTGCTGCGCGCCACCGAGACCGAAGCCCTGGAGCGCGCCCAGCAGGAGAGCAAGGCCCGCCGCAGCCAGATCGCCAAGCGGGTGGCGATCTAGGCGCCCACCTCGCCAGCGGCTAGTTCGGCCCCAGGTAGCTGATCGGGATCGGGGCCGTCGCGGCGACGATCTTCTGCAGCACCACATTGTCGTCGAGGCGCCAGACCTTGAGCACGTGCGCGCCGGCGGCGACGCCGGCGAAGGTGGTCTGGATCACCCGGGCATTGTCCTCCACCGCCCTGCTCCAGGCGGCCTGCTCCTCGAGCGTGGTGGCGGTGGGCGCCGGCATCAGCTTGTCGACCAGGGTGTGCATCGGCCCGTCGTCGATCGAGACGCCGATCCGTTGTGAGCCGCGGCCGGTCGTGTCCAGGGTGGGCACGAGATAGAGCTGGACGGTGAGGTCGCCAGCCTGGGTCGTGGCGAGGTCGTACTCCACCCGCACGCCGTCCATCTCCGTCGTCGGCGGCCGGCCCTGCGGCAGAGCGGCGACGGCCCCCACGGTCCGGCCGAGGTTCGGGATCGCGCGCCAGCCGAGGCCCGCCCCGTCCACCGTCCGCCGGAAACGCGGCGCCTCGATGGCGGTCACGCCCGGCGGTGAGGCGTGGCGCTTCGCGAAGACGATCGGCTTTGCGGGCGCCTGGGCCGCGACCCGCTCCAGGCGCGGCATGATGTCGGTGTCCGGCTGCTGCCAGCTCGTGTAGCCGATGTGGGTCTGGCTCATCATGCCGTCCCACTTGCCGCCATTGGCGCGGTGGTAGGTCTCGGTCAGGGCCTTGTCCCTGGCGAAGGCCGCCTCGGCCCGGTCGGCGAAGACATTGGCCCGCGGGTCGCGCCGCTGGGCCAGCCGCCGGTTCCAGGCCGTGGCGTAGTGCAGCCGGTAGAGGTTGGCCATGGCGGCCACCGGATGCTCCACCACCTGCAGGTAGGCGTCGCGGCCGTCCGCGGGGAGTTGCGCCTTCACCCGCAGCATGTCGCGCTCCAGGTCGTCCCACTCGGCGACCATGGCTCCGAACTCGCCGCCATCCAGTTCGTCCCCCGCCGCCTCCCCCAGCCGGAAGCTGCCGGCATCGATCAGCTCGGGCTTCCGCCGCGCGGCCAGCCGGCTGTAGCGGGTGATCAGCTCGCCGATCTCGGCGGCCCTCGCCGGTCCGAACGTCCGCCGCGCCCAGCCTTCCGGATAGCGGCCCAGCGCCTCCACCGTCATGCCCTCCGGGTCCCAGGCCTGGTCCAAGAAGAAGCTCAGGGGGAACTCCATGGGCTTGATGTCGCCCACGTTGACGATCCACAGCGTCCGGGCGCCGCGCGCGTACGCCAGGTCCATCTGCTGCCAGGTCTTCTCGACCTGGGTGTTGTTCAGCCACTTGTAGTTCCGGGGCGCCCCCACATAGTCGAAGTGGTAGTAGACGCCGTACCCGCCCGTCCGCTCGAGGTCTCCGGTCGGCAGGCGGCGGATCTGGCCCCAGTTGTCGTCGGCGAACAGCAGGGTCACGTCGTCCGGGACCTTCATCCCCTGGTCGTAGTAGTCCTGCACCTCCTTGTAGAGCGCCCAGACCTGCGGCGTCTGGTCGGCGGGCTTCCCGGTCACCTCGGCGATGATCTTCCGCTGGTCGGCGACGATGGTCTCCAGGAGCTGGGTGGCGGTGGCGTCGCTCATCGCCTCGTCGCCGTCGCCGCGCATGCCGACCGTGACGATGGCCTCGTAGCCGCGGCCGTCGCCCTTCGACATCTTCCGCTCGATCCCGCCGCGCCAGAAGGTCCGCAGGGTCTCGCCGTTGGTCGCATAGTCCCAGCGTCCGCCGGTGACGCCGCCGTGCTTGTCGCGGCGCCATTCGTCGTGCGCCCGGGTCATAGGCTCGTGGTGGGAGGTCCCCATGACCACGCCCATCTCGTCGGCCAGCACCATGTTGCGCGGGTCGTCGTCGTTGAACGCCCGCGGCTGCCACATAGCCGGCCACAGGTAGTTGCCCTTCATCCGGAGCAGCAGCTCGAAGACGTGCGCGTACATCTTCGAATTGGCCCCGCCGAACCGCTTCTCCGCCCAGGTGGTCAGCGCCGGGGCCTCGTCGTTGATGAAGAAGCCGCGGTACTTCACCTTCGGCTGGTCACGCCGGGCGCCGGCGGTGACGTGTAGGCTCGCCTTGCGCGCCACCGGGGCGTCGGCAAACCAGTACCAGGGCGAGACCCCGATCTTTTCCGAGAGGTCGTAGGCGCCGAACACCGCGCCGCGGCGGTCCGAACCCACGATCACCAGGGCGCGCGGCACGTTCGGGAACGGCCGCTCCACCACCACCTGGCGGAAGGCCTCCCACTGGCCGGCGAGGTCGTCCGCGCTCAGCTTGCCCTGCGCCGCCAGGCGGTCGATCGCCGGGCTCTGGCCCCGCACGCCGATGACCACCAGCTCGCCCTTCGCCTGCGCCGGATCGGCGACCCGCACGACGGACCGGCCGCTCACCCGCTGCAGATCCGCCGCAAAGCCGTCGGCGGCGTGCTTCACCGCCGGGTCGGCGATCGCGTCGACGTAGACCGCCGCGGGCCGCCCGCCGCGGATCAGGCCGAACGCGCCCGGGCTCGCGCGCTCGCACACCGACACCGGCGTCGTGCAGGCGAAGGCTGGCGCCGCGGCGAGCGAGACGAGGAGGGCGGCGAGCGCCCAGGCCCCTCCCCGAAGGAGGCCGGTCCAGGGCATCAAGCCACGGTGAACTGGGCGCTCTTCAGGTCGACCGAGTTCGGGCCGACGGAGACGGTGAACCTGCCCGGCTCCACCACCCGCTTCATGTCGATGTTCCAAATGGCGAGGTCGTCGGGCGTCAGGTCGAAGGCCACCGTGGTCCGCGCGCCGGGGGCCAGCGTCACGCGCCGGAACCGCTTCAGCTCCAGCAGCGGTCGGGTCACCGAGGCGGCCTCGTCGCGCAGGTAGAGCTGCACAACCTCGTCGCCCTCGCGGGCGCCGGTGTTGGCCACGTCCACCTCCACGCGCAGGGTGTCCGCGACGCCCAGGCTGGTCCGCGACAGGCGCGGCGCCGAAATCTGGAAGGTGGTGTAGGAGAGCCCGAAGCCGAACGGATAGAGCGGGCTGGTGTCGCCGAACAGGTAGCCGCGCCGCGAGGTGGGCTTGCGGTTGTAGAACATCGGCAGCTGGCCGGCGTCGCGCGCGATGGTCACCGGCAGCTTGCCGCCCGGATTTGCCCGGCCGAACAGGACGTCGGCCACGGCGTTCCCGGTCTCCTGGCCGAGGTACCAGCCCTCGATGAGGGCGTCGGCCTTCTCCGCCAGCAGGTTGACCGCCAGCGGCCGCCCGTTGAGCAGCAGCACCACCGTGGGCTTGCCGAGCGCGAAGATCGCCCGGGCCAGGTCCTCCTGCTGGCCGATCAGGCCGAGCTCGCTGCGGTCTCCCAGGTGGTTGTCGGCCCAGGCCTCACGGCTGGTCTGCTCGTTATCGCCCAGCACCATCAGCACCACGTCGGCGCGCCGGGCGACCTCAACGGCCTCGGCGATCAGGCGGGCGTTCACCGCCGGGTCCACGAGCTTCACCTCGTCGGCGGCCCAGACGCGGCTCTCGGTGATCCGCACGGCTTCGGCGTAGTCCACCTGGAAGCGGCCCTTCGCCTCCGCCTGGACCCCCTCCAGTACGCTCACCACCTTGCGCGGGATTTCGCTGTAGCCGCCGATCGGGGTGTCGCGGGCGTGCGTGCCCAGCACCGCCAGCCGGCCGATCTTGCCGGCGTCGAGCGGCAGCAGGTTCTTGTCGTTCTTCAGCAGCACCATGGTCTTGCGCGCCGCCTCGCGGGCGAGCGCGATGGCGTCCGGCGCGGCGGTCAGTCGGTCGGCGCTGCGGACGTCGGCGTAGGGGTTCTCGAAGAGGCCGCCCTCGAACTTCAGGCGCAGCACCCGGCGCACGGCCGCGTCGACCTGGTCCTGGGAGACGCGCCCCGCGCGCACCAGGGCCGGGAGCGCGTTGTAGCAGTCGCCGTCCGGCAGCTCGACGTCGACCCCAGCGTTGATCGCCGCCACGGCCGCGTCCTCGCCGGTCTCGAACATCTTGTGCCGCGTGACCATCTCGCGGATCGCGAAATAGTCGCTGAGGGTCGCGCCCTTGAAGCCCCACTCGCCCCGCAGCACGTCGGTCAGCAGCCACCTGTTGGCGTGCGAGGGCACCCCGTCGATCTCGTTGTACGAGGGCATGACGGACAGCACGTTGGCCTCCTTCACCGCCCGCTCGAACGGCGGGAAGAAGCTCTCCCGCAGCACACGCTCGGAGATCTGCGCCGGCCCGATGTTGGTCCCGCTCTCCGGCTGGCCGTGGCCGGTCATGTGCTTGAGCGTGACGAAGACCTTGTCCTTCGCCAGCGGCAAGGTGCGGCCCTGGAAGCCGCGGATGGCGGCGAGCCCCATCTCGGCGACGAGGTGGGGATCCTCGCCGTAGGTCTCCTCGATCCGACCCCAGCGGGGATCGCGGGCCACGTCCACCACGGGCGCCAGCGCGATGTTGGAGCCGCGGGCGCGCATCTCGCGGGCCGCCACCGAGAACACCTTCTCCACCAGCTCCGGGTCCCAGGTGGAGGCGAGCCCGATGGCCTGCGGGAACATGGTGGACTCGCGCGCGACGTAGCCGTGCAGGGCCTCGTCGTGCATCAGCATGGGGATGCCGAGCCGGGTCTTCGTCATCGCCCAGCGCTGGGCGGCGTTGATGTAGCGGGCGGTCTCCACCGGCGTGCGGTTGATGGTGCCGGGCGCGGCGCCGGCGTGCGGCCCCTGCGTCGCGCCGCGGCGGTCGGAGGGGCGGGAGATCTGGCCAAGGCCGTGCGGGAAGGCGGCGCTCGCCTTCTGCGGCGAGAACTCCGCGTCCGCCGTCTGGATGGTCTCCTTCTTCAGCCAGATGCCGACCAGCTGGGCGCACTTCTCCTCAAGCGTCATGCGGCCCATGAGGTCGTCGATGCGCGCGTCGGTGGGCGCCTTCGCGTCCTTGTAGAGCGGCCGGCCCTGCGCGCCGGCGGGCTGGGCCGCGAGCGCCGCGGAGATGGCGATCAGGCTGGCGCCGACGTGGCGGCGGGTGAGGCGCATCGTCATGGAGTGTCTTCCGAATAGGCGTAGAGGCCGAAGGTCACGCCGACGAAACCGCCGGCGGTCTTGGTGGAAAGCATCGTGCCGTCGGCGCCGGCCTGGAGCGTCGTCCAGCGGCCGGGCTCGATGGCGTAGAGGAAGTCGTATCGGTCGCCCCGGGCGACGACCTTCAGCTCCACCGGCCGTCCGGCCGGGACCGGCGCGGCGGCCAGGGTGACGCCATGCGGCGCCTCGCCCCTGCCGGCCCGACGCTCCAGCTTGACCACGGTGCGGCCGCCGTCGCGGGCGAGGCTCAGGAGATAGAAGAAGTCCTCGCTCTGCAGGGCCGCGAGACCCGCCCGGTCGCCATCGCGGGCCGGGGCGAAGGTCACCCGGGTGGCCGCCTCCGCCTGCATGTGCTGCTGGCGGCGGCCGAAGTAGGAGGGCTGGCCGAGCGAGCCCAGGGGAACGTTCCGCGCCTGCAGCGAAAGCGCCCCGCCCCCGAGCCGGTGCCAGCGGGACTTCGGCGAACGGATGGTCATCCAGGCCGGGCCGAGCGCCCGGGCGTCGAACTCGTCCCGGTAGGCGTCGGGCGCCGGACCGGCGCCGGCCGGCAGCTTCGGCCGCGGCAGGACCGCGGGGATGGCCGCGTCGCCCTCCAGAATCACCGGCCAGCCGTTCTTCCAGCTCACCGGCAGCAGGAAGGTCTCGCGTCCGGTGTTGTAGAAGTCGCCCGCGTAGGGCCGGGTGGCGAGGAAGGTCGCCCACCAGTCGCCGGCCGGCGTCTCCAGGAGGTCGGCGTGGCCCGCCGAGGTGACGGGGTCCGGCCGATCCCTCGGCAGGTGGCGCTGGGTGAGGATCGGGTTGCCTGCGTAGGGCTGGTAGGGGCCCCAGACCTCCCGGCTGCGCAGGACGACCTGGGAGTGCTGCTCGGAGGTGCCGCCCTCGGCGCAGGTCAGGTAGTACCAGCCGTCCTTGCGGTAGATGTGCGGGCCCTCGATCCAGATCGGCTTCTTGGAGAGGTCGACCCCGCCGTTCACCAGCACCTTGCGCGGACCAACCGGCTTGAGCGCGTTGAGATCGAACTCCTGCATCCAGATCGCGCGGTGGCCCTCGTAGAGCGGCGTCCCCTCCGGCGGCCCGTTGTTCAGCAGATAGGCGCGGCCGTCGTCATCGAAGAAGAAGGAGGGGTCGATCCCGTCCACCTCCCGGATCCAGACCGGGTCGGACCAGGGACCGGCGGGGTCCTTCGCGCTGATCAGGTAGTTGCCGCCGCAGTCCACGCAGGTGTTGAGGATGTAGAAGGTCCCGTCGCGCCAGGTGATGTCCGGCGCGAAGACGCCGCGCGACAGCCCCAGCCCGGAGAAGTCGAGCTGCCCCGGCCGGTCGATGGCGTTGCCGATCTGCTGCCAGCTCACCAGGTCGCGGCTGCGGAACACCGGCAGGCCCGGGAAATAGGAGAACGTGGAGCTCACCAGATAGTAGTCGTCGCCCACCCGCAGCGAGCTCGGGTCCGGGTAGAAGCCGGTGAGCACCGGGTTGCGGAACTGGCCGGCCGGGGCCGGCGGCGGGGCCTGGCCGCGGTAGTCGAACCAGTCGAACCGCGCCTCTCCGGCCGCGGCGGGACCGGCCATGGCCAGCGCCAGGATGACCGTGCGGATCAGGCCCATGGCGTACGCTCCGGCGCGGCGCGGAAGGCGGCCGTGATCGCCTCGCGCATCGGCTTGGCGCGGAGCTCGGCGTCGTAGGGCGTCGGGCGCTTGGGCAGCTTGTCGGGCTTGGGGGTCGTGCCCTGCAGCCAGGAGTAGCTGTCGGCCAGGCCCCAGACGAGCACCTGCTTCATTTCCGGGTAGGACAGCATCAGGTCCAGGTAGGCCTTCGTCAGCGCCGCCACCTCCGCGTCGCGGCGCGGGATGTCGGACGGCATCGCCTTGTCGTTGGCGTCGAGCTCGGTGATCAGCAGGTCGAGGCCCATGCCCTTGGCCTCGTCGAGGAAGGCCCGCCACTCGCGCTGGTCGGCGGCCGCGAAGCGGGCCACCTCCGGCTCGTCCACGCCGCCGCCGATGTGGCCCTGGATGCCGAGGGCGTGGACCGGCACGTTCTTCGCCTTCAGCCGCTCCAGCAGCTTGAGCACGCCGGCCCGGTGCTTTGCGAAATAGGGGCCCCAGCCCATGTAGTCGTTGTAGACGAGCTTCGCATTGGGCGCGGCCTCGCGGGCAGCATGGAAGGAGAGCTCCACGAGCTCCGGGCCCACCGCGCGGCCGAGGGCGGTGTCCCGCTCCGCGCCGGTCGCCGGGTCGACCGTCTCATTGACCACGTCCCAGGACTGCACCTGCGGGTAGCGGCCGGCCACGGTCTTCACATAGTCCGTCAGCCAGCGCGCGGCGGCGTCCCGCCCGCCGAAGTCGTGGGCCCTCACCCAGGCCGGCGTGAACTCGTCCTTGTTCCAGACGAGCGTGTGTCCGCGCAGGACCATGCCGTTCTCGCGGGCGAAAGCCGCGATGGCGTCGGCCGGCCCGAAGCGCCATGCGCCCTGCGCCTGCGGCATCAGCGAATAGAGCTTGTGCTCGTTCTCGGCGACCAGCGCCCCGCACTGGGCGGCGACCAGCGCGCGATAGGCCGGATCGGCCAGGCCCCGGCCGCCCAGGGCGGTCCCGAACCGCACGCCCCTGGCGCGGGCGAGCCCATCCAGCGAGTCCGGCGCAGGCGCGGCCGCGCCGACCAGAACGGCGGCCGACCCTGCAGCCAGCGCTTCCCGACGCGACAATCCTCGCCGCACGCCCAACTCCCCATTCCGGATCTCGTCTGCGCCCTGAGGCGGCCTGCGGACCCTTGTCTCCCGAATGTGTGCCGGACGTGGTCAGACCATTCAAGCGATTTCTGGTAGCGCTCCCATGGATCGACGTCCTGCCAGATGCATGCTTTGGTTCCCCCTAGGGAACGGGAGGGACGCCATGACCACGGCCACGATGGCTTCGGACAAGCTCGAGATCGGTCGCGTGATCCAGCAGACCTTCGAGGTGCTGGGTCGCAACTTCGTGACCTTCCTGGTCCTCGCCGTGATCCTCACCGGCATCCCGACGCTGGTCGCCGGCCTCATTCAGATGCAGGCGAACGAGACGGACTCCGCCACCCTCTGGGCCTGGTTCGTGACGACGGGGCTGATCTCCGGCGTCGCGGGCCTGGTGCTGCAGGGCGCCCTTACCTACGGGGCGATCCATTACCTCAACGACCGCCGGGTGAACGTCACCGAGAGCATCACCATCGGCCTGCGATCCTTCCTGCCGCTCTTCGCGGTGGGTCTCCTGTACGGCCTCGCCGTAGCCCTCGGCTCGGTCCTGCTGCTGGTGCCCGGGATCATGATCGCCGTCGCCTGGTGCGTGGCGGTCCCAGTCTTAATCGCCGAGCGCAAGCCGATCATGGACACCTTCGGCCGCAGCGCCGAGCTGACCCGCGGCAACCGCTGGCGGATCTTTGGCCTCTTCCTGATCTACGTTGTCGCCTACGTGATCATCGGCGCCGTCGTCGCGGCCCTGTCCGGGGCCTGGCAACTGGTGGACGGCGACCGGGACATGGCCACCGGTCCCGGCGAGATCGCGGTGAATACGGTGACGAACGTCATCTCGTCCCTGATCGGGGCCACCGGCGGGGCGGTGCTCTACACCGAGCTTCGCAGGGTCCGCGAGGGGGCGACGCCGAACGCGCTCGCCGCGATCTTCGACTAGGCCCCTGGGCGCCTACACACGGTCGAACTTGTCGCGGCGGCGGTGGCCGAACAGCATCCGCTTCTCCAGCCGTCCCCGCAGCCCCGCGTAGTAGGCCGACAGGAACGCCCGGTCCGAGAGGTCGTCCGGCCCCTCCCAGCCGATCTTGCCCCGGATGCGCTTGGCGACTTCCGCCATGGTGCGCCGCTCGCCCGAGCGCAGGACTCCCTCCAGAACGTGCAGTTCCTTGACCCCATAGGCGTCGAGCTGCGCCTGGGTGAAGGCGAGCCCGGCGCTCGAGGGTGCGTCCCGCGTCAGGTCCGGGCGCAGCACCCGCCGGGGCGCCTTCACCACCATGGTCCCGGCCGCCAGGTCGCCCAGGCGCAGCCGGTCGCGGTTGAACAGCGGGAAAACCACGAACACCCCGCTCCAGATCACCCCCAACCCGATCAGCCAGGCGTCCACCCCCTCGCCGCGGGCGAAGAAGAAGGCGGCCGGCAGGAAGACCTCCAGCTCGCGCATGGCGTTGCGCGCGAAAACCGCGTCGGCCGTTAGCCGGCCGCCGTCGCGGGCGATCACCCTGAGGCCCATGGTCCGCTTGCCCGGGGTGGCGGCGCTCGGACGCAGCTCGAAGAAGACGAAGTAGAAGTAGCGGACCGCGAAGAAGCCCAGGGTCCAGACCACCGCCGCCAGCTCCATGGCGAACCCGAACCTCAGGCGCAGGTTGGCCAGCACGACGACGAGGGTGAAGGCGACGAGGCCGGCGGCGATGATCAGGGCATCGACGAAGAAGGCCGCGGCGCGCTCGGAGTAGGCCCCGATCTTCAGGCGCAGATCGACGCCCTCGGGGGTGATGAACTCGCGCCAGCCGTCGTCCGGCGCGCGCGCCGGGCGGTCGCGCTTGCGGCGGCGGAGCACGCCCGCGAGGCTCATCGCCGGGCCTTACGGGGAAGGTAGAAGTAACCGGCCCAGACGATCCCCGTGACCGCCGCCACGGCATAGCGGGCGAGGTCGTTGCGGATCAGCTGCCGGGCGAAACCCTCCAGCAGGCCGGCCACGAACAGCATGACCACCACGCCGGCCATCACCATGGCCGCCCGGCGTCCGGCGTGGGCGGCGGCGTCGACCCGCGTCCGCTCGCCGGGGAAGGCCACCGCCCAGCCGATGGAGAAGCCAGCGGCGCCGGCCAGCGTGATGGCGAACAGCTCCGTGACCCCATGGATCATCAGCCAGCCACCGGCCTCGAAAGCCAGGCCGTGGCTGGCGAACAGCGCCAGGAAGGCCCCCAGCATGCAGCCGTTGTAGATCATCAGGGCCGCCGTCGGCAGGCAGAGCGCGAAGCCGAGCGCGAAGGCGAAGATCGCCACCTGCGAATTGTGGGTGAACAGGAAGGCCGCCATGGCGCCCAGTCCGTCCCGCAGGGTGGCCTCGTCATAGAGCGTGCCGCGCAGGCTGGCGGCCGAGGCGGCGGGGTCGCGTCCGCCGGCCAGCTCCGCCGGGATGAAGCCGTAGAACCAGTCCGGGTCCTGGCCCACCAGGATGAAGGCCGTGATCGCCCCCACCACCATGATCGCCGCCGAGACCAGGGTCTCGCGCCACAGGCCGCGCACCGCCGCCGGCCACTCGTGGCGGAAGAAGCCCAGCACGCGCTCGCCCAGCCGGGTGCGCGTGCCGTAGACGAAGAAATAGGCGCGCGTGCAGAGGCTCTCCAGGTACTCCACCAGGCTCTGGTCCAGCGAGATGGAGCGCGCCACCGACAGCGACGAGAGCGCCTGCTGGTAGAGCACCGGCATCTCCAGGAGCTCGTTGCGCCGCAGTTTCGCCGCCCCGCCCTTCTCTGCCTTGGCGAGCAGCGCCTCGAGGCGGCGCCAGTCGGCCTCGCGCTCCTCCCGAAAGCGGTGGCTCTTGAGCTGCAGCTCGGCCATCAGAGGAGCTCCCGCCGCTTGGCGCCGAGGTAGGCGTTGACCAGGGCGGGGCCGAGTTCGCCAGCCTTCGCCTGGACGATCTGCGCCCCCAGCCGCTTCAGCCTCGCCACCACCACCTCGCGCTGCCGGAGCAGCGCCCCGGCCACCACCGCGCGCGAGACGTCGTCGGCGTCCTGCGGCTCGGCGCGGACGAGGTCCTCCAGCTCCTGGTCGCGGAACACCACGAACATGACGAGGTGGGTGCGCATCAGGCGCTGCACGTTCTCCACCATCAGCTCAGCGCTGGTGGGGTCGGCGAAGTCGGTGAACACCACCACCAGGGCGCGGCGGTCCAGCCGGCCGGCGAGGGTGGTGAGGCCGAGCGTGAAGTTGGTCTCCTCCGCCGAGTATTCGAGCTGCGCCGCCAGCCGCTGGATCAGGGGGAAGGCCTGGGCGCCCGCCGTGACGCCGCTCGACACCCGGGGCCGCGCGTCGAAGGCGAAGAGACCCACCCGGTCGCCAAGCTTGAGGCCCACGAAGCCTAGCAACAGGGCGGCGTTGATCGCGTGGTCCAGGCGCGGGATGCCGGCGGTCGGCGCGGACATCAGCCGACCGGTGTCGATCGCCAGGATGACGTGGTGGTTGCGCTCGGTGCGGTACTCCCGGCCCACCAGCTTGGCGTGACGCGCGCTCTGCTTCCAGTCGATGGACCGGAGGTCCATGCCGGTCTGGAACTCCTTGAGGGCATGGAAGTCGGAGCCTTCGCCGGTGTCGAGCTGGGCCTTCTGCCCGAACGGCGCGTCGCGGGCGAACAGGCGCAGGGCCTCGTCCTTCACCGCCTGCACATCGGGCGTCACCGCCAGGGTGTGAGCGGGCTGCGTCTCGCGCTGGCGCCAGACGAGGCCGAGCGGACCCTGCCAGCGCGCCCAAAGCCCCTCGATCCGGCCCTCGCCCCGCCGCTGCGGCGAGAGCGCGAACCGGGCCCGCGCCGCACCGCCCGCGGCCCGCGCAGTCTGCCGAGCCGGCGAGACCGACAGCCGGTCGTTGGCGCCCAGGGCCAGCTCCACCTGCCGCGGCCCCGCGCCGGCGAAGGCGGCGGTGACCTCGGCCGCGTCGTTCCGGCCCACGCCCAGCACCCGCGGCGCGGCGACGCTCAGCTCCAGGGCCGCGGGCCTCGCCGACAGCAGGGCGTCGGCCAGCATCAAGCCCGCCGCCATCAGCACCCACGCCCCGGCCGCCACCCACAGCCCGGGCGCGGCCAGCGCCACCGCCAGCGCCACCGGCGCTCCGGCGGCGGCCAACAGGATGGCTCTGCGGGTGGGATAGAGGGTCACCGGATCAGCGCGGAACGGCGGCCTGGTCGACGAGTGCGCGGATCACCTCGTCGGCCCGGCGGCCCTCGATCTCGGCGGCGGGCGACAGGATCACCCGGTGGCGCAGGGCCGGAAGCGCCAGCGCCTTCACGTCGTCCGGAATGGCGTAGTCACGGCCGTCCAGCGCCGCCCGCGCCCGGGCGGCCAGCGCCAGGTGGGCGGCGCTGCGCGGCGAGGCGCCGCTCTGCAGGTCCGTCGTCTCCCGCGTCGCCCGGACCAGGTCGATCACATAGCCCGCCACATCGTCGTTCAGCCGCACCTCGGCGACCGCCTTGTGGGCGGCGCTCAGCGTCTTGATCGTGGCGACCTTGCCGACTCCCATGTCGGCGGGATCGGCCTGGCCGGCCTGCACGCCGTAGGCCTTCACGATGGCCAGCTCCTCGTCGCGGCTCGGGTACTGCAGCGACTGCTTGAACAGGAAGCGGTCGAGCTGGGCCTCCGGCAGAGGATAGGTCCCCTGCTGCTCCAGCGGGTTCTGGGTCGCCACCACCATGAACCGGTCGGACAGCGCGTGCGACTTGCCGTCGATGGTCACCCGCCGCTCCTGCATCGCCTCCAGCAGGGCCGCCTGGGTCTTCGGCGGGGTGCGGTTGATCTCGTCGGCCAGCAGCAGCTCGCAGAACACCGGCCCCGGGTTCAGCGTGAAGCTGGAGGTCTGGAAGTTGAACAGATTGGTGCCGATGATGTCGGCCGGCATCAGGTCGGGCGTGAACTGGATGCGGCCGAAGCCCAGGTCGAGCGTGCGGGCGAAGCACTGCGCCAGATAGGTCTTGGCCGTCCCCGGCGGCCCCTCCAGCAGCACGTGGCCGCGGGCGAACAGGGCCACCAGCAGGAGATCCACCGTCTCCGTCTGGCCGACGATGGCCTTGCCGATCTCCGCGCGCACCTGTTCGGCCAGCGCCTTCACCTCAGTGACGTTCACGCGTCATCTCCAGTCTCCAGTCGTGCAGCTTGCGCGCGGCGGCCAGAAGCTCGTCGCGGGTCTTGGCGCGCCCGGCCTCCGCGGCGAGCTCGGCCGGCGGGGCGGCGCCGCGCAGGCGGGCCAGCTCCTCCAGCCAGGCCTCGTCCGCCCGGTCGGAACCGGCGGCGCGGGCGATCAGGGATTTCGTCAGCGCCACATAGTCGGCGGCCATCTCGGGCTCGCGCCGGGCCATGCGCACCAGCCCCGCGGAATTGTCCACCAGCGCCCGCTTCCCGAGCGCCACGGCCCGGCCGCGGCCCCGCGCCGGCCCGAAGCGGGCGAGCGCGTGCAGGCCCATCAGCAGGGCGGCGGCCACGGCGCAGAGGGTCGCCGCCAGCCACGGCGGCTCCAGCAGGGTGCGGCCGATGCTGCGGCCCTGCTTGAGCCCGTTCAGGGTGACGTCGAAGCTGACGCCGTTCTTGCCGGCTTGCGGGTCCAGCACGATCAGCCCGGCGCGGGCGTTGGCCAGGCTGTCGATGCCCTGGTTGTTCAGGAGGTCGGGGTCGGCGAGCACGATCACGTCCGGCCGCTTCCGCGACTGGCCCACCACCGTCCGGCCCAGTTCGTCCGCGAACAGCGGGATCCAGTCCGGTCCGGAAATGGTCTGCAGGCGGTCGATCTCGCCCAGCGGCAGCTCGCCCGCGCCGGCGAAGGCCGCGCCGACGCCATGCAGGCGGGGACGGGAGGCGCCCTTGCGGTGCGCGACCTCGGTGCGGGCGGCGAACGGGCTGAGCAAGTTGGTGGCCTGGGCCGTGCTCGCGCCCAGCCCCGCCTTCCGCAGCCGGCCCGGGCGTATGGGATCGCGCGCCGCCCGCCACTTCGGCAGCACCACCAGGGTCTTCTCGGCCTTCGGGAAGGCGGCGAGGTCCTTTCCCTCGGTCCTCCAGCCGGGGGTCAGCACCCGGACCAGCTCCGGATCGGCCTGCAGCCGGCGCGGATCGCGCCGGTTCACCTCGACCGGGACGCCCATCTCCTCCAGCAGGACCACCGCCCCACGGAAGCCGATGGCGGAGCTGGAGAGCGCATGGCCGCCGGGGTCCTGGCTCAGTCTCATCTCCGGCGCATAGGCCGACAGCACCGCCAGCGAGGCGAAGGAGACGATCCCCACCAGCACCAGCGCCAGCACCGTGCGCGGCGAGAAGGTCGCCGGCCGCGTCCCGGGCGCTTCGGCCGCCGCGCTCATCGCCAGGCTCCGGAGAACGCGAAGGCCTCGTAGTCGGCACGGGCGGCGCGGAAGTCGTCGGCGTCCACCGTCCGGCCGCCGAAGAAGCTGCGCTCCACCGCCTCGGCGATACGGACAAAGGCGCTCCGCGGTTCGCCGGGCAGGGCGTCCAGCCGGGCGATGTCGCGGGCGGTGAGCGCGGGCCGCACGACGCCGGGCCGTCGCCCGGAGAGGTCGTCGATGCTGCGGAACAGGAGCAGGTGGATGGCCTCCGCGAAGCGTCCCTCGACCGCCAGGCGGTCGGCGTCCTCCAGCAGGGCGCGGGCCCGGGCTTCGTCGGGCCGCCAGTCGGGCGCCTCGACGCGGATGCGCCGGCGCGAGCCGATCCGCAGGCCCAGAACCTCGTTGGCCACGAACCAGAGGATCAGGGCCGCGCCCAGGATCACCCCGCCCCAGAAGACATACTTCAGCACCGGCCCCAGGGCCGTGAGGGCGTCGATGAGCGGCTGCAGCCACGGCGGCGGCGGCTGTGGCGTGAAGGCCTCGAAATCGAACTGCAGGCCCGGGGTCCGGAGCAGTTCGGCGTGCGCCTCGGCCAGGCTCGCGCCCGCCGTCCGGCCCGCCTCCGACGCCCCCGCGTCTGCCGCCACGCAACACCCTCCGCCGCCGCAGGACTGCGCGGCGTGCGCCGAGGCTAGCGCAGCGCGCCGCCCCCGTCAGCCCGGCATCGTCCCGCCGTCAGGAGCCCGATGCGGGCGCCGTCTGCGGCAGCATGGCCACGACCTCGTTGGTCTTGGACATGAACTTCACGCCCTTCAGCCGGTCCCTGGGAAAGCCCGTCCAGGCCCGTTCGGCCTCGATCGGCGTCACCGCCTGGGCCGCGGCGCCCTCCGGCTTGGTGGCGATCACGTCCACCTCGTAGATCCCGTCCTTCGGCGCGGCAGCGTAGATCCTCGGCAGGAAGGCCGCGTCGCTCCAGCCGGCGGTGGGCGCCTTGCCCTCCACCTTCAGGATCAGCTTCCCGCTCTGATCGAACTCCAACTCGCCCTTGTCGATGCTGAGGATCTGGTCCTGGCCGGCGTACATCTGGGCCGGCCGAGCCAGCGACTTGGGCTTGGCCGGCGCTGGCGGAGCGGCGGCCTCGCTGGCCGACTGTTCGCAGCCCGACAGTGCGACCCCGCCCGCGAGCAGAACCGCCATCAAGAGGGTGCGCATAGGTTTCCTCCCCGTAATCACACCACGTCAGGCAGGGTGCCCACGGCGGCGCTTGCGTGGCAAGCCCGATGAACCGCGTTACGCGACCGCGCCTCAGGCGACGAGGAAAGCCCAGGTCGCCCACAGGCAGAAGATCCCCGCCAGCGCCGCCACCAGCCGGGCCAGCCAGCGCCGCGCGGCGCTCTCCATGCCCCCCGAGAACCGGATCAGGGCGAGGGCGCACAGCAGGTACATGCCGAGGTTGGCAAGGACGGCGGCGTTGATCAGGGCGTTGAACTGCCGGGTCAGGGTCGGCGAGACGGTGGCCAGCGCGGTCAGCGACATCAGGACCGCGGTTACGATCACCCCGCGCACGGGCAGGCGCGCCCCCCGCTCGCCGGCGATCGCCCGGGGCAGGTAGCCGCTCGCCCCGCCGGACGCGCCGGCCTCCGCCGCCACCAGCAGCCAGCCGGCGAGCGTGCCCAGCGTCTTGGCCAGCGCGCAGGCCGCCACCACCGCGCCGGCGATCGGGCCCACCAGCCGCTGGACCACGTCGGCGAAGGGCGCGGTGGAGGTCGCCAGCTCCGACGCCGGGATCACCCCCATCACCGCCGCCGTGGCCGCCGCATAGATCACCGAGGCCAGCGCCACCCCACCGAGGGCTGCGATCGGCAGGTTGCGGCGGGGATTGTCCACCGCCTTGGCCGCGACCGTCGCGCTCTCCAGGCCCAGGTAGGCCCAGAAGATGGTCACCAGGCTGGCCGGGATCGCCTGGGCGAGCGGCTGGCCGCTGACGTTCCAGGAGGCGGCGAAGACCTCGGCGTCGAAGGCCAGGAAGCCGAACACGATGGCCGCCAGGATCGGCACCAGCCCGATCAGGAGGGTCGAGCCCGCGAACCAGCCCACCGCCCGCGGCCCGGAGAGGTTGGCGAGCGTCATCAGCCAGATCAGGCCGATGGCGCCCAGCGCCGTTGGCCAGGCGCCGATCAGGCCCGGGAGGAAGACGGCGAGGTAGCCCACCGCCGCCAGCGCGATGGCCACATTGCCCACCCAGCAGGACGCCCAGTAGGCGGCCCAGGCCACGAACCCCGCCGCCGGATGCAGGCCGTCGGCCGGATAGCGCACCAGGCCGTTGGGATCGGGCCGCATCGCCCCCAGGATCGCGAAGACCCCGGCCAGCGCCATGGCCCCGGCCCCGGCGATCGCCCAGCCGATGAGGCTCGAGCTGCCGACGCTCGCCAGCGAGGCCGGCAGCAGGAACAGGCCCGAGCCCACCATGTTGCCGGCCACCAGGAAGGTCGCCGTCAGGGGCCCCAACCCCTGCTGCTTCAGGCCCTTCTCGCGCGTCTCAGCCAAACGATGCTCCCCCGCCGGTCCAGTGGAGCACATCCCCTCCCCGCCTGGGAGAGGGGGCTAGAACCTTCTCCGCTTCGCGTCGCGCACCACCTCGCGCGCGGCGTTGTGGCCCGGCGCGCCCGTGACGCCGCCGCCCGGATGGGTCCCGGCCCCGCACTGGTAAAGCCCGGCGACCGGGGTGCGGTAGTCGCCCGCCCCCAGCACCGGCCGCGCCGAGAACATCTGATCGAGGCTGAGATTGCCGTGCATGATGTCGCCGCCCACGAGGCCGAAGGTGCGCTCGAGGTCCAGCGGCGACAGCACCTGACGGCCGAGCACCGAGGCCTTGAACCCCGGGGCGTGGCGATCCACCGTCGCGATCATCAGGTCGGCCACCTCCTCGCGGCAGTCGTCCCACGACCGGCCGTCGGGCAGCGTCGGCGCCACGTGCTGGCAGAACAGGCTGGCCACGTGCCGGCCGGCCGGCGCCAGGCTGTCGTCCAGGGTGGACGGGATCAGCATCTCGACGATCGGGTCCTTCGACCAGCCGTGGTGGCGCGCGTCGGTGTAGGCGCGGTCCATGTAGTCGAGGCTGGGTGCGATGATGATGCCCGCGGTCAGGTGTTCGCCGGGCTCGGGCAGGACCGAGAACCGGGGCAGCTCCGACAGCGCCACATTCATCCGGAAGGTGCCGGAGCCGGAGCGGTAGCGGCCGATCCGCTCGCGGAAGTCGGCGGGCTGCGCGGCCTCGTCCACCAGCTTCCCGAACAGCAGCTTCGGGTGCAGGTTCGAGACCACGGCGCGGGCTTTCAGGGTCTCGCCGGCCTCGGTGACCACGCCCGCGGCGCGGCCCTTCTCCACCAGCACCTCGGCGACGCCGGTCCCGGTGCGAATCTCCACGCCGCGCTCGCGGCAGCAGGCGGCCATCGCCTGGGTGATCGCACCCATGCCGCCGATGGCGTGGCCCCAGGCGCCCTTCTTGCCGTTCACCTCGCCGAACACATGGTGCAGCAGGACGTAGGCCGAGCCCGGCGTGTAGGGGCTGGCGTAGTTGCCGACCACGCCGTCGAAGCCATAGGCGGCCTTGATCGGCTCGCTCTCGAACCAGCCGTCCAGCCAGTCGCCGGCCGACTGGGAGAACAGGGCGAGCAGGTCGCGCTTGCCGGTCATGTCCAGCTTCGACAGCCGTCGGCCAAGGCTCGCGCTCTTCAGGAGCTCGGGGATGGCCTTGGCGAGCCCGCCCTCCACCAGGTTCGGCGGGGTCATCAGGACCAGTTCGCGCAGCACGTCGGCGATGCGTTCCAGCCGGTCGCCGTAGGCGTCCAGCCGCTCGGCGTCGCGCGCGGAGAAGCGGGCGACCTCGGCCTTGGTCCGACCCTCGCCGACGCAGAAGTGGTCCCCCTCCAGCGGCAGGAAGTTGGACATCTTCCGCTCCACCACCTTCAGGCCGTGGCGGTGAAGCTCAAGGTCGCGGATGACCTTCGGATTGAGCAGGGAGACGGTGTAGCTGGCCACCGAATTGCGGAAGCCCGGGTGGAATTCCTCGGTGACGGCGGCCCCGCCTACCACCTCGCGGCGCTCCAGCACCGTCACCTTCAGCCCGGCGGCGGCCAGGTAGGCGGCGCAGGTCAGGCCGTTGTGGCCCCCGCCCACCACGATCACGTCGGTCATCAGGCGGCTTCCTTCGGCGCGTGGTCGAGGGCGGCTTCGGGGATCTGGGCCTTCAGCCGCCGGGCGAAGGCGGCCAGGCAGACCTCCGAGGGCCCCAGCGGACCGGAGACGTAACCGGAAGAGGCCATGCCGTCCTGCACCCGCTGGATCAGCACCGTGTCCTCGGCGTTGACCTGCCGGTTGATCCGCCAGTTGAGGTAGCGGGCCGCCTTCACCTCGCGCCGCGCGTCGGGTCGCACATAGGCGATCTCGCGGATCAGGGTCTCGGTGGGCGACACCGGGATGAACTGCATGAAGTCCACCTGGTCGGGATAGACGTCGAAGGCGAGGTTCGGCCAGAGCCGGTAGTAGAGCCAGCGCCGCCGCCCTTCCGGCGGCAGGTGGTCGAAGCTGTCCAGCAGGGCCTGGTAGTTCCGCTCCACCCAGTTGGACGACGGCGCCTCGGTGATGTCTCCCCACAGCCGGTCGGTCCAGGTCCCGGCCTCCATGGCGTAGGTGGGCCCGAACAGCCGCGTCAGCCCCGGGTGGGCCACAGGGATGTGCAGGCCGTCGGCGTAGTTGTCGGCCACGTTCTTCCAGTTCACCGGCCGCGGCCGCAGCGTAACCCGCCCCTGCGGTTGCAGGTCTTCGAAACCATGCGGCTCGATCTCGGCCTCGTAGGGGGCCATCATCTCGGCAACGCTCGGCAGGCCCGGGGCGAAGCGGACGAAGACGAAGCCGCGCCAAATCTCCTGCTCCACCGGCTTCAGGCCATGGGCGGCGAGGTCCAGGTCCTCGAAGCCCTGCCAGCGCGGCACGTTCTTCAGCGACCCGTCCAGGCCGTAGCTCCAGGCGTGGTAGGGGCAGACCAGCCGGTGGCCGCAGTTGCCCTCGGAGCCGTCCACCAGCCGCGCGGCCCGGTGGCGGCAGGCGTTGTGGAAGCAGCGCACCGTCCCGTCGTCGCCGCGCAGGGCGATCACCCGCTCGCCGAGGAGGTCGAGGGTCTGGTAGTCGCCGGCGTTCGGCACATCGTTGACGTGGCAGACCACCTGCCAGCCGGTGCGGAACACCGTCTGCCGCTCCCGCTCGAAGAAGCCCGGGTCCGAGTAGATCCAGGCCGGAAGGCTCTGCTCCAGTCCGCTCACCGCGCGTCCCTCATCCTTGCTATACGCTCGTATAGCAACGGACCCATTGGCGGGCCAGCCGCACCGCCTCCTCGGCGGTGAAGGTCTGCGGATCGAGGCACAATTCCAGCCAGAGTCCGTCCAGCAGCGCCGAGAGTCCGAGCGCCGCCGGCCCGGGCTGCGCCACGCCCAGGCCCGCCAGCAATCCCTCGATGCGGCGGCGGTAGGCGGCGAAGGTCTCGGCGTGCACGGCCGCCGCGCCCGGGTCCGAGCGCACCAGCCCCCAGAACCCGAGCCAGGCCGACAGCAGGTCCCGGTCGACGATGGCCGGCGAGAAGCTGGCGGTCAGGAAGGCGTCGAGCCGGGCCTGCGGCGCGGGCCCCGCCGCCGCGATCGCCGCGTCGATGTGGACATCGACGCGGGCGACCACGTGGCGGTAGGCCTCGACCAGCAGCTGGCCGAAGCCGCCGAAGTGGTGGCGCACCAGCCCGGGCGAGACGCCGGCGCGCTTGGCCACGTCGCGCACCGACACCGCCCCCAGCCCCCGGTCGGCGAGGCTCGCGAGCGTGGCCTCGATCAGCGCCTTGCGGCGGACCTCAGCCAGCTCGCGAGAGAACCGTGCGCTCAGAACGACTGTCCGAAGCGCAGCCCGATGGTCCTCGGCCGGATCGGCGTCACGAACACCCGCGAGCACACCGCAGGCGCGCACTGCACGCCGCGATCGAGCTGGCCCTCCTCGTCCAGCAGGTTCTTGGCGAAGGCCTCCACCCGCCAGCTCTCCCGCTGTACCCCGGCCGCCAGGTCGAAGGTGGTGTAGGACGGCAGCTTGCCGACCACGGCGCGGTCGTCGAGCCGCAGGTCGGGCCAGGCCGAGGTCGTGTGCACGACCGAGCCCTGCACGTGGGCGTCCATGTCGCCGACCGTCCACTCGTAGCGGGCCGTCAGGTTGGCCTTGAACTTCGCCGTCACCGGCAGGGAGGTGCCCTTCGGCGCGGCCGGCGGCGCGCTGGGATCGGGAGTGTAGTCCTCGTCCAGCTCGGCGTCGGTGTAGGCCGCCGCGCCGTTCAGGGTGAAGCCCTCGGCCACCACCCAGCTCACGTCGGTCTCGATCCCCTTCATCTTCGCGTTGCCGGCGTTGCGGATCTCCGTCAGGCCGTTGGCCCCCAGGAAGGAGAACTGGAAGTCGTCCCAGCTCTCCGAGTAGATCGCGCCGTTCCACCGCAGCCGGTTCTGCAGCCAGGTGGTCTTCCAGCCGAACTCCAGGTTCTTCAGGTAGTCGGACTCGTAGGGCGGCAGGGTGCCGCGCCGGTTGATCCCGCCCGGCCGGTAGCCCGTCGAATAGGTGACGTAGACCATCCGGTCCTCGTCGATGTCGTACTGGGCGTTCAGCCGGTAGGTGTGGCCCTTGTCCTCGGTGACCTTGTCGACGTTGGTGCAGGGGCTGCCTTCCACGTCCTCGGGGCCGAAGCAGGCGGCGACGCCGGTGCTGCCGCTGTAGCCCTCGCCGAAGCCGAAGAAGCCGACCAGCGAGTTGCGCGCCTTGAAGAAGCGGATGCCGGCGTTCAGCGTCAGCTTCTCGCTGACGTCGAAGCTCATGTCCGCGAAGGCGGCGGTGTCGCGGTCCACGCGCAGCTGCTTGGTCAGCCAGATGGTGTCCGGCCAGCCGGGGACTTCCGTCGCCGCGGCGAGGTCGTCGATCTTGTAGCGCTGCTGGATGTTGTGGGTCTGGCGCTGGTAGAACAGCCCGCCGGTGACCCGTAGCGGCTGGTCGGCCGGCGTGCTGATCCGCAGCTCGTGGCTCTGCTTCTTGTAGACGTCCTTGGACTGGATGTACTGCGAGATGTCGTGGGGATTGCCCGCGTCGTCCACCCAGTAGGACCCGTAGCCCGCCAGGGTGTCGTAGAAGTACGAGTAGTCCGAATAGTCGGACTCGGCGTCGATCCAGCGCTTCATGAGCGCCCCCGCGTAGACGATGTCGAGGTCGGACGCCGTGCCCTCGATGGTCATGGCCGCCTGGAACCACTTGTCGTCGCTGCTCTCCGGCCGGAAGCGGCTGACGTTAAGGTCGCCCTTGCCCGGGTCGTAGGCGAAGCCGCCGTCGGCCTCGGTCCGCTGGGCGTTCAGGGTGGGCGTGACCGTCCAGTTCTCGTTGAGGTCCACGCGCAGCGCCGCGCGGGCGCCGTAGGTGTCCACCTCGTTGTAGTCGTTCTCAACCAGCGGGGCGTTGTTCACCGTCACCGGGCCCGTCGGGTAGGTGAGCGTACCCGGCACGTTGCCGATGTAGCCGGCGTCGTGCTGGGCCCAGGCCACCAGGCGCACCGCCATGCTCTCGCCGAGCGGCTGGTTCACATAGCCCTCGAAGCCGTAGCCGTAGTCGCCGTGGCTGACCTTGTTGGCCTCCAGGTCATAGGCGGCCGAGAAGCCGGACGGCGACGGCTTGTTGGTGATGATCCGGATGGTGCCGGCCTGGGACGAGGCGCCGTAGAGCGTGCCCTGCGGCCCCGCCAGGACCTCGACACGGGCGATGTCGTAGACGTGGATGTCCAGCGGACCGGTGATGGTCGTCACCGGCTGTTCGTCCAGGTAGACGCCGACGCTGGGCAGCGGGCCGGAGTGGTTGTTGTTCTCGCCCGAGGCGACGCCGCGCATGTAGATGGTCGAGAAGCCCGGCGCGGCCGTCTGGATGGTGACGTTCGGCAGGAACCGGGCGTAGTCGGTCATGTCCGAGATCTGCAGCTCGTCGAGCCGCTCGGTGCCGATCGCCTGCACGCTCACCGGCACGTCCTGCAGGTTCTCCGACCGCTTCTGGGCGGTGACGACCACCTCCTCCAGCTGCGACCCGGCGGTCTGGGCGAGCGCGGGCGCCGCCAGTCCGGTGAACATCGTGGACGCCAGCAACGCGGCCAGCCTCCCCTTGGATTGAAGCCTCATACGCACCCCCTCTTCTCGGTGATCGGCCCCTCGTACGCCGGGGCTCTTGGATAGCTTTCCAGCACCGGGCCCAGCGCCGCCTTCAGCGGCTCCAGCCACGGCTCGTAGTGACGCCAGTGCTCGGCGGCGTCGGTGTAGATCGGCTGGCGCACCTGCTCGGAGCTGGCCGTGCGCACGGCCCGGTCGTTCTCGTAGAACCGCAGGCAGGCCTCCTCGAACGGCAGGCCGCAATGGTCGAGCAGGGCCCGCACCTGGGTCTCCGGATCGGCGACCATCTCCTCGTAGATCACCCGGTGGATGCGCCCCGGCAGGACGGCGTCGAAGTGCGCCATCAGCTCCACATAGTCGGCGTAGTAGCGGCCGATGTCGGTCAGCGAATAGGTGAAGCCCTGGCCGCGGGCGAAGTGCTGCTTGAAGCCGGAGAAGCCGCAGCCCAGCGGATGGCGGCGCGCGTCGATGATCTTGGCGTTCGGCAGGGCGAGCTGGATGAGGCCAACGTGGGCCCAGTTGTTGGGCATCTTGTCGATGAAGAACGAACGGCCGAGCTTGCGGTGGACCTGAGCCCGCTCGAGGTACTCCGCCCCCAGCGCGGCCAGCTCCGCAGGCGACAGCTCCGCCAGCGCCTCGGGATAGGCGGTCCGACCCTCCGCGTCGGGCTTGCCGCCGAGCCGCCGGGCGATGGCGATGATGTCCGGCAGCTCCTGGGTGCCCTCCACCTGGGAATGGCTGGAGAGGATCTGCTCGATGAGCGTCGAGCCGGCCCGCGGCAGGCCCACGATGAAGATCGGGTCCGGCTCGGCGTGCCCCTGTCCCGCCCGCGCGCCGAGAAAGCCGCCGGTGAACAACGCCTTGGCCCGCTCCACCTGGTCGCGCGTATGGCCGGCGTCGTAGCCCAGCCCCTCCCGGCGGAGCGTGTTGCCGGCCTCGTAATGGCGGAAGGACGCCGCCCAGGCCTCGGCGTCCTCGAACGCCTTGCCGAGCGCGAAGTCGAGGTGGAAGCGGTCCTCGTCGGTGATGTCCGCACGGGCGAGCTGGCCCTGCATCACCGCCACGTCGGCCTCGGTGAAGCGGAAGGTCTTGAGGTTGGCCAGGCTCCACCAGGCCTCGCCCAGGCTGGGCTGCAGCTCCACGGCCTTGCGGTAGGCGTCGATGGCCTCGGGCTGGCGCCCCACCGTCTTCAGCGTATGGCCCAGGCTCATCCAGCCCTTCGGCTGGGCCGGGTGCTCGGCCAGCACTCCGCGGTAGAGCTCGATCGCCTGTTCGTACTCCCCGATCCGCACCAGGGCCGCGGCCTTGAGGTTGCGGTAGCCGGGGTGGCGCGGGTCCGCCGCCAGCAGGTGCTCCAGCTGGGCCAGGGCCTCCACGGGCTTGGCCTGCCGGTAGAGGATGGTCGCGTAGTTGTGCCGCGCGGCGGTGAAGCCGGGGGCCAGTTCGACGCAGCGGGCCAGCAGGTTCTCCGCGTCGCCAAGCCGGCCCAGCCGCGCGCCCGTCTCGGCCAGCATGCGGATCGCCGCGACGTCCGTCGGGTGGCGCTTCAGGAAGCCACGCAGCACCTGCTCGGCCACGCCGAGCCGGTTCTCGCACAGCGCCGTGGCCGCCGCGATCAGCTCGGGATCGCGCACCGACGCCTTGATGTGCCGCGCATAGGCCGCGTCCGCCCGCGCGGTGTCGCCGGCCAGGGTCCAGGCGTCGCCCAGCGCCCGCCAGGCCTGGGCGTGGAGCGGTTCGATCCGCACCGCCCGCTCCAGGGCCGCGATGGCCGCTTCGCCGTGGCCGAGAGCCGCCAACGCCAGGCCGAGCTCCGCCTGCGCCTGGGCCCAGGACGGATGGGCGGCCGCCAGCGGCTGGACGAGGTCGCGGGCGGCGGCCGCGGCGCCCTGGCCGCGCAGCGCGGCGGCGAGCAGCACCAACGCCTGCGGGTGGTCTGGCGCGACCTTCAGGATCTCGCGGGTCTGGGCCTCGGCCAGGGCCGGGCTCTGCGTCAGGAGGCGTGCCGCGTGGCCAAGCGCGGTGGCGAGCGTTCCGACAGGCTCTGCGGCGGCGCCGGGCAAGCAGTTATCCGATCGTGCAACAACGGTACGCGGATGGGAGGATTCGGCCGGCGCCTTGTCAATGCACGGTGACGCTTCGGTGACGGGTCAGGCGGCCGGTGTGGTTTTCGGAGCGCAAGGCGCGCGTAAATTGTGCGCGTGGCGCGGCCCCGCCGCTCAGTGCGCGTATTCGCCCTCGGCCAACGCGAGCGCGACCGCCTCCAGCAGGGTCTCGGCCCGCAGCGGCTTGGTCACGTGCCGGTCGGCCCCGGACTTCAGGGACATGGCGATGTGTTCGGGCAGGGCGTGGGCCGACAGGGCGATGATCGGGGTCCGCTCCAGCCCCAGTTCCGCCTCCTGGCGCCGGATGGCGCGGATAGCCGAAAGCCCGTCCAGCACCGGCATCTGCACGTCCATCAGGATCAGGTCGAACCGCTCCGACGCCACGGCGTCCAGCGCCTGGGCGCCGTCGCCCACCAGCGTCAGGTCCACGGGCTCGTTGGACAGCATCAGTTCCACGACGCGCCGGTTGGTGGCGTGGTCGTCGGCCAGCAGCACCTTGGCCCGGCGGCCGTCGCCGGCGAGCGCGGCCGGCCCCGGCGCGGCAAGCGCCCGGTCCAGCGCCGAGGGCGCGCCCAGCGGCAGGGTCAGCGTGAAGGTCGCGCCCTTGCCCGGCGTCGCGCTGGCGCCGAGCGAGCCGTCCATCAGCTCGGCCAGATGGCGCGAGATCGCCAGGCCCAGGCCCGAGCCGCCGAACTTCTGGGTGATCGCGCCGTCCGCCTGCTCGAAGCGGTCGAACAGCTCCGCGGCCCGCGACGGGTCGAAGCCGATGCCGGTGTCGCGCACCTCGAAGCGGAAGGCCCCGCCCTCGTCCAACGTGACGCGCAGGCTGACCGAGCCCTCGGCGGTGAACTTCACGGCATTGCTGATCAGGTTGGTCAGGATCTGCTGCAGGCGCAGCGGATCCCCGGTGACGGTGGCCCGCGCCGCCGGGTCGAGGGAGACCGTGAAGGCCAGCCCCTTCTCCTTCGCCTGCGGCCGGAAGAGGTTCGCGGCGCGCTCGACGATCGTCGGCAGGTCGAAGCGTTCCTTGCGGATCTCCAGCTTGCCCGCTTCCACGCGCGACAGGTCCAGCGCGTCCGACAGCAGGCGCTCCAGCGCCTCGGCGGAGTCGACGATGGTGCGCACCATCTTCCGCTCCTCGTCGCTGTCCAGGCGCTCGGAGAGCACGCTGGCCACGCCGAGGATTCCGTTCAGCGGGGTGCGGATCTCGTGGCTCATGTTGGCCAGGAAGTCCGACTTGGCGCGGGTGGCGGCCTCGGCCTGCTGCACGGTGCGGCGCAGCTCGACGACCAGCTTCTCCAGGTCCGGCTGGTCGCGGCGGCCGCGCTCCTCAGCCTGCTTGCGGGCGATGTGCGCCTCCAGGCGGGCCTGGGCGATGTCGAAGTCCACCGGCTTGGTGAGGTAGTCGTTCGCCCCGAGCTTCAGCGCCCGCACAACGTCGGCGCTGGCGTCCTTCACGGTGGCCATGATCACCGGCAGGGCCGAGGAAGAGTAGGTCTCCCGGATGCGGCTCAGGACCTCGAAGCCGCTCATGTCGGGCATGACGATATCCAGCAGGACCAGGTCCACGGGCTCGCGCGCCAGGATGGCCAGGGCCGTCGGGCCGTCGGCGGCCTCGAGCACGTCGAAACCCCGCCGCTCGAAGCGGCGGCTCATGATGATCCGGTTGTCCTCCAGATCGTCGACGATCAGGAGGCGGGGCCGGATCAGGCTGGCGACGCTGGACTGGTCGTGGTCCGACACAGCGGGTCCTTTGGCGGTGTTCTGCGCCAATCTGCCACACAGCCTCTTAACCGAGGGTGGATGGCGCGTTGACCGAATGGTTACCCCTTGCGGAATAGCCTGTGTGCAAGTCCGCCGGACTCGATCCGGCTGCAGAACGCAGGGGCGATCTTGTCGACGGAAACTGAGAGCGGGCGCCGACTGCGCGTCCTCATGGCGGACGACCATCCGACCAACCGGGCCGTCGTCGAGGTGATACTGGGCCTCATCGACTGCGACCTCGTGCAGGTCGAGGACGGGCTGCAGGCGCTCAACGCCTACAAGGCCGACGACTTCGACGTCGTCCTGATGGACCTGCAGATGCCGGTCATGGACGGCCTCACCGCCATCCGCGAAATCCGCAGGTTCGAGGTCGAGCAGGGTCGCCACCGCACGCCGGTGCTGGCGGTGACCGCCAACGCCATGAGCGAGCACGTGCAGGCCTCCCGGGCCGCCGGCGCCGACCACCACATCGCCAAGCCGATCATCCCCGACCTGCTGATCGGGGCCATCATCCAGTCCACCACCGAGGCCGCCGCCGCGGAAGCCCGCGCCGCCCACGGCTGACGCGCACGGGCGCCGCCCGGCGCCCGCTGCCCCACATCGACGCAAAGAAAAAGGGCCGGAGCTTCGACAGCTCCGGCCCTCTTCGTGTCCGCGGTTGCGGCCGGACTAGAAGGTCCAGTCCAGGCCCACGGAGGCGGCGAGCGCGTCGCCCTCGAACCGGCCGTTGGTCAGCACCGTCGTCTGCGCCGGCGTGCCGCCGTAGAAGGTGTCGATGTCGACCAGGTGGGTGTCCTTGAAGCGGCTGTAGGCCAGAGCCCCGTTCAGCGTGACCGCCGGCTGCAGGCGCGCGCTGGCGCCCACGGCGAAGACCCAGCGGTCGCTGTCGAACACGCCCGGCTCGCGCAGGGAGTCCGGCGTCGGCGTCGGGTCGTACTGCACGCCGCCGCGCACGGTCCACATCTCGGACAGGTCGTGGTCGACGCCCACGGCCACCGAGGCGGAGTCCTTGAAGCGCTGCGGGATGCCCACCGTCATGCCGGCGAAGGTGACGTCGATCGTCTGGTTCACGCTCCAGTCCGAATAGACCACCTGCCCGTTGAGGGTGGTGGCGTCGGTCAGGTCGAACCGGACACCCGCGGTGAAGGTCGCCCGCGTGTTGAAGCTGGCGTCGGCTGGGGCGGCGAAGTTGGCGCCGTTCAGAGGGGCTTGCAGGCCGCTCAGGACCAGACCGCCCTCCAGCTCGTGCTCCACCTTGGAACGGTAGCTCACGCCCAGCGTCATGCGCTCGAAGTGCGCCTGGGCGCCGGCCGTCCAGCCGTAGTTCCAGCCGTCGGCGGTGAGCTGCGACAGGCCGTCGGCCATGCCCGCGCCGAGGTTCGGATAGGCTTGGTCGTAGTAGGCGTCGGTCTTGTTGGCGGTCAGGCCGAAGCCCAGGTCCAGCCACTCGGTCGCCTGGATGGCGGCCGCGCCCTGGATTTCCAGGACCTCGATCTTGCTGCGAACCGTGTCGTAGCGCGCCCAGGAGCCCGCGCCGAAGTCGGTCCTCAGACGGTAAGGCTTATGGACGGAGACGCCGACGGCGAACCGGTCGCCGAACGGCAGGGCCGCGGCGAAGTGCGGCGCGGTGAAGTCCTGGCTGACTTCGTCCACCGGCGAGATCCCGCCGACCCCGAAGGAAGCGCCGCCCGGATAGACGATGTTCGTGGCGTTGTCCGAGAAGGTGGTGGAGTCGTTGCGGTGATGGATCCCGAGACTCATGCCGCGGGGGCCCCGCGCGATCGCCGCCGGATTCCAGAACAGGGCGGACGCGCCGGTGTCGGCGACCTCGCCCGAGTTGGCCCGCCCGAGGCCTTCCACCGACACCTCGGTGACCCCGAAGCCGCTGGCCGAAGCCTGGCCCGCGCCTGCGAGCAGGGCGCCCGCGGCGGCGAGGCCGCAGGCGATCCGAATATCATGATGACGCACGTTGTATCCCCGACTTTGGCCCGACTTGGGAGTAGCCGAACACGGTTATTGTAGGCGGGATCGGTTACCCGCCGATTTACGCGAAACCCTTATGCAGCAAGGGATTGCGCGGGCTCGAGCTGGGCGTCGTCGATGGTCGTGACCGCCGGAAGACGGACGATGAAGGACGAGCCGTGGCCGGCTTCGCTGCTGACCGAGATGCCCCCGCCCATCAGGGCGCAGAGCTTCTGGCTGACGGCCAGGCCGAGGCCCGTGCCGCCGTACTGGCTGGAGGTGGTGGCGCTCACCTGGCCGAAGTCCTGGAAGAGCTTCGGCAGGTCCTCCTCGGCGATGCCGATGCCGGTGTCGTCGACGCGGATCTCGATCCAGTCGCCCGCCGGCTTCTCGTCGCGGCGCACGGTGACCGTGATCGCGCCCTCGCTGGTGAACTTGGCCGCGTTGGAGAGCAGGTTCAGCACCACCTGCCGCAGCTTGGTCTGGTCGGTGGTCACCGAGCCCAGGCGACCCTGCGGCTTGAGGATCAGATGGTTGCCGTTCTGGCTCATCAGCGGCTGGGCGGTCGACGCCACGTGCTCGATGAACTGCTCCAGCTCGAAGGTCTCGAGGCTGATCTCGACGGCGTTGCTCTCGATGCGCGAGACGTCCAGCACGTCGGTCACCAGCGCCAGGAGGTGCTGGCCGGCGGCGTTGATGCGGCCGAGGTCAGCGAGCTTCTGTTCGTCGGCTCCGGTGTCCTGGCAATGCTCGAGCAGCAGCTCCGAATAGCCGATGACGGCGTTCAGCGGCGTGCGGAATTCGTGGCTCATCTTGGCTAGGAAGATCGAGCGGGCGAGGTTGGCGCGCTCGGCCTGGTCCTTCGCCTGGCGCAGGCGGATGGCGGTGGCGCGGTGGCGCTCGGCCTCCCGCTCCAGGTCCGAGCGCAGGCCGATGGTCGACACATAGTAGACGGCCATCCACATCATGTAGACGGTGGCCGAGAAGATCGAGATCCAGCCCACGTTTGTCAGCTGGTCGAGCGGCACGCGCTCGTCGAACGAGCCGGTGATCGCATAGGCGGCGTAGAAGGCCAGCAGGTCGCCGGCGAACATGCCCAGCACCAGCAGCGGACGCTCGCCGAGATAGAAGAAGCCCAGCAGCAGGGCCACCAGAAGCCACGGCAGCAGCGGCGACGAGACGCCGCCATAGTGGAAAGAGCCGAACAGCGAGGCGAAGGCCAGGGTCTGCACCGACAGCAGCGCGACGAGCTGCAGGTTCTTGGTGAACTTCAGGATGAACGGCAGGGCCCAGAAGGACCAGATCGCCGCCACCATCGTCCACACGATCCAACCCGGGTTCGGATCGGTCAGGTAGAGGAAGACGCAGATCGACTGCGCCATCAGCGGCCCGAAAAGGTGGGTGAAGACGAAGTTGCGCGCCAGGCCCAGCTCGGAACGCTCGCGCTTGGCGGCCTCCGGCACGAACCAGTCGATCATCCTAAGGATGGAGTCCCACATGCCCATCTCCGCCCCGCTTCAGGGCGCCCCAAAATTCCGGCGGAGTGAGCCCGAACACCAATTAAGAACTCGTGCACGACGCCCTTTAACCCAGATAACCCGATCTTAATTGGCCTCACGGAGATTGATCGGAACCTCGGGTTCAACTCGGGGCGCCGCAAGTCGATCGTGGTGAATTCCTGAATCGATCCTTGCCGGCTCTTGTTGGGGGCGGGTTCGACATGACCACCATGGCAGCGCAGGCGACCGACCTGCTCGATCGTTTCATCGACTGGTTCATTCCGGCCGAGGTGAAGGCGGAGCGCGAGAAGCGCCAGCAGGCGCGCATGTTCCTGATCAGCCATTGCCTGGGCCCGTTCCTCGGCAACGTCGTGCCGGGCGCCCTGCTGTTCCTCGATCCGACGCCCGGCTGGCCGACCTTCTGGCTGGCCGCCTCGATCACCTCGTTCTGGGCCTATCCGTTCCTGCTGAAGTTCTTCGGCCGGTATAACCTGTGGACCTTCGTGTCGGTCCAGAACCTGCACTTCTGCATCCTGTGGAGCTGCTACTACTACGGCGGGGTCACCTCGCCGACGCTGCCCTGGGTGCTGACCATCCCGCTGCTGGCCTTCTTCTACCTCGGCAACTCGCCGGGGCTGCGGAAGTACGCGCTCGCCCAGTTCGGCATCAACTTCGCGGCCTTCGTGGCGCTCTACCACTTCCTGCCGCCTCCGGCCGACGACACGCCGCGCGAGGCGCTCCAGGGCCTGGGCATCGTCTCCACGCTGGCCTGCGCCGGCTACGTCACCATGATGGCGCTCTACTACCGCCGGATCCTGCAGTCGGGCGTCGAGCTCGAGGCCGAGATGCGCGGCCACATGGCCACCGCCGCCCAGCTGCGCCGGGCTACCGCCGAGGCCGAGCGCGCGGGCGCCGCCAAGGCCGAGTTCGTGGCCTCCATGAGCCACGAGCTGCGCACGCCGCTCAACGCCGTGATCGGCTACTCCCAGATGCTGCTGGAGGACGCCGCCGACGAGGACGACCAGGAGGCGATCGCCGACCTGGAGAAGATCCACAAGGCGGGCCACCACCTGCTGCGGCTCGTCAACGAGGTGCTCGACCTCTCGAAGATCGAGGCCGGCAAGATGGAGCTCGTGCCCGAGGACGTGGCCGTCGGCGAGTTCATCAACGCCATCGTCGAGCACAAGCGCGCCAAGGGCGACGCCAAGGGCGTGCCGATCGTCGTCGACCTCGGCCCGGGCCTCGGCACCGCGCGCTGGGACGGCCAACGCGTGCGCCAGGCGGTGGGCCAGATCATCGACAACGCGGTGAAGTTCACCAAGCAGGGCCGCGTCACCGTCGGCGTGGAGCGCAAGTCCACGCGCGCGGGGGATTCCATCGTCATCGAGGTGCGCGACACCGGCATCGGCATCGCGCCGGAGATGCTGCCCACCCTGTTCGAGAAGTTCACCGTCGCCCGCGACGCCAGCGCCTCCAAGTACGGCGACACGGGCCTCGGCCTGGCGCTCAGCCTGGCGCTCTGCAACCTCATGGGCGGGGCCATCCAGGCCGAGAGCGAACTCGGCGAGGGCTCCACCTTCACCATCACCCTGCCCGCGGCCCCGGCGCCCAAGCGCAAGCGCCGCGCCCGCTCCGACACGCCGGCCGCCGACCTGGCCGCCGCCTGATCCCGCAAGCCCCCGGAACAGCCGCCATGACGAAGATCCTGCTGGTCGAAGACAACGAGATGAACCGGGACATGCTCACGCGCCGCCTCACGCGACAGGGCTTTGAGGTCTGCTGCGCGCCGGACGGCCCCTCGGGCGTGGCCATGGCCGAAAGCGAGCAGCCGCACGTGATCCTGATGGACATCGCACTGGGCGACATGGACGGCTGGGAAGCCACGACCCTGATCAAGGCCTGCCCCTCCACCGCCGACATCCCGATCATCGCGCTGACCGCGCATGCGCTGGCGACCGACCGCGCCAAGAGCGTGGAGGTCGGCTGCTGCGACTTCGACACCAAGCCGGTCGACCTCCCCAGGCTGCTGGGGAAGATCAACGCCTGCCTGAGCGCCCGCGCGGCCTGACCGCGGACGAAGGCCGGAGTCCAGAGCGCCCGCCCCCCGGCGGGCGCTTTTCTTTTGCGATGATCGCACCGCAACCGCAAATTTCGAAGACACACCAATAACTTGCGGAAGAAGACTCCGTTAACTGCATGAAGTCACGGCAGGTTAACCGCGCCTGTAAAGCTTCAGGACATCTTATGTACACTGACCAATAACACCTAGAGTGTACAACGTGCTCCGAACCCGAGAACAGGGTGGGGAGCTATCAATGCTGAAGGCATTTAATAACTATACGCCGCCGGCAGCCCTCACGGGCAGC